>Ga0209810_1000008_pt1 | contig 868156 bp, 797 predicted proteins | sample Coa_R1_7_FD_187159 | JGI IMG/M metagenome (GOLD analysis project Ga0209810, IMG submission 187159) | Surface soil microbial communities from Centralia Pennsylvania, which are recovering from an underground coalmine fire - Coalmine... | ecosystem: Environmental > Terrestrial > Soil >... | reverse complement strand
CGCCGGAATCTTGATGTTCGGAAAGACGTCAACCGGCATCCGCAAGTATGCCGTCACGCCCAAAATCACGATCACCAGCGCCCCAACGATTATCGTGTAAGGATTACGCAGCGAAAAACTCGGCACTGAACAAACCCTTCTCGAGTACGCGACATCGGTCGCGGATTCCTGGAAGCTTGACCCACCCGCATGGCGACCTCAGTATGCCAAGCTGCTCGGGTCAGGGACTGAATGGCTGTTCAGATAAGCGAATCTTCACCGTCAGCGTTACCGAGACGGCGCTTGTGAGGGCGGATAAGCTGCGTTTGTGGAGGAACCACAATCGCCAGGCTGCGACACCGATGAAAATCGCAGCCGACCGCCGCCGGCAGCACCGGCTCAAAATGCAACACTAGGTGGGGATCACTTGGGGTCGCTTCTTCAACGGCGAAGGAGTCGTCGACGAAATGATAAGGGCCGCTCCAGACATTCTGCTGAAGCTGCCGGTAGCTGAGCGTGATGTGGGGAGCCCGCAGCCTCGGCGCGAAGATCAGGGTTGCCGTTATGATTAAGCTAACGACTCCCAGCTCAGCCAGTATACCACGTCGAGTCGTACGACCCACAGGCTTTTATCTATCCTCTGGTCGCCAGAAATGCAAGGTGATGAGTTCCGCCCAAGCGCTCGCTGGCAGAAACTTGAGCACTTTGCCTTCAACCAGGAGCTACCCGACCACGACATTATTTGATCCAATTGACGCACTGGATGCCCTGGTTATTCAGCAGAGCGCGCCGGGAGAATAGCGCTTGAGCAAAGAACACTTTTGGCAAGGGAGTTCGGGTGCAATAGTTCGCGCGAGCTGTCGGCGATGGCGCTCTGCTTTTGATTCGGGATAGCCCATCGCAATATTTACGCAAACCGCACATATAGAGCCAATTTGGGATCAGAAACAAGAGAAAAGCGCGAGCTATAGAGCGCGTGCGGGCCGCGGTCGCCCTCGGTTCCGGGGTCCGGCTGTGATTTTTGTGCGCGCTTTCGCACGGGCGGACGAGTTTCGGGCTTGCGGCTTCCCACGCTCATGGGATTTTGCCGCTCCGCAACACGTCAACCAGATCATGCTTAACCTGCTCGGGCAATCTCAGCGAAAGAATCTTGCGGACCGTGGTTTCGACCGGATAGTTATACGCCTTAAGCTCGAGGTGGTCGTCCTGCCACAGCATGTACCGGGCGCGCGCGTCACCTGCCTTTGATTGTCCCAGACTTCCGGGATTGGCCACGACGCATCGCCCAACGGTTCGAATGAAAGGCCGATGGGTGTGACCTCCGAGGATCACGTCAGCGTGGCCGCTCGCTTCCTCTTCGCCCTCCCATAACGGTGAATCCGGCGGGCGATATTCGAAGAGCAGATCAGATGGCGTTGCGTGACAGAGAAAAAATTTGCGGCCATCTACAAGGCGCCACGCGCACGTCGGCAATTCGCCCAGAAACTGCCGATCGCGACCCTGCAACACCGAACTCGTATACTCACCGGTGGCCTCGGCCATCGCGCGGAACCGTGCCGAGCAGCGGCAATCCACACCAAATGCCACGGCATGGTCATGATTACCTCGAACCGCGACCGTCGCGTGCGAGCGCACAAAGTCGATCGTCGCCCAAGGATCCGGTCCGTAATTTACGAGATCGCCGAGCACCCAAAGCTCGTCATAATCGGTCGGCAATGCCGCAAGCGCCTCCAGATTGGCGTGCAGGTCGGAAATGATGCAGATGCGCATGATAACATGTCGTCCTTTTCAGTGTGGCTTCGTGTTGGCGGTTAATCGGCCGGCCGCAACGAGAAGTTGATCGGAGTTCACCCGCTCGGACGTGCAGGACTGCCTGATGCGCCTTGTTGGCCAGCCTGACTCGCCGATACTCGGACAGCGGGCCGCCCCGTATCTCAGGCCTGTCAGGCTGCTTTCGAGCGCCTGCCAAATACCGAACAACCGCTTCTCCCTCTTCACTGTTTGAAGTCGTCCGTCTCCGTGGCTACGCGGCGAGCCGTCTGCCTATCTGCCCTTCGCGTGCCCGTGTCGGCTTCGTAAGCCGGGCCGGAGAAGTGGAGCGGGACGTCAGCATCAGATCCAGCTGCCGAGCGCAAGACCCGCCGTTACCGCCACACCGCCAGACACGACGCTTCCGAGCAGGTACACCGTACCTAAGAGTAGCTCGCCATCCTGCAAAAGCCGAATCAACTCGTATTCGAACGTGGAAAATGTCGTGTAGGCACCGACAAAGCCGACCGCGAACAGCAATCGGGCCGGCGGCGCCACCCAGGGCCGGTCCTGCGCGAAGGCCAAGAAGAAGCCGAGGATGAAGCTTCCCGTCACGTTGATGAGGTAGGTTCCATACGGAAAGGCCACCCCCAGGCGGCTGGCCACCCATCCGCCCAGCAGGTAACGCGCATTGGCGCCGAGGAATCCGCCCAAGCCGACCCACAGCAATGCTCCCAACGTCCTATTCCTCTGCCAATTCGCTGTGTGCCAGCAGCGCTCGCATCATCGCTGTCCTGCCGACAATCCCCAGCAATCGACCCTCGTTGTCCACCACCGGGAGCCGTTTGACGCGCCGTTCAGCAGAAAGCGCCAGGGCGCTGGCAACCGGCATCCTTTCGTGCACAGTGATTACTTGACGCGTCATCAACTCGCTGACCGATTTCGCCCGCAATTTCTGCAGATGCGCCCGTGCTTCGCCGCTTATCCTGGCGATGGGTATCCTGGCTCGCAGTAGTTCGACCACGCTCCGCCAACTCTCACGGCTTACGCGCGAAATCAAGTCAGAATCCGCGATGATTCCAACCACATGGCGCTGGTCATCGACCACCACCACCCGCTTATGCAGTGATGAGACCAGAAGCTCGAAGATTTCTTCGACGGTGGCGGATTCGTGCACTGTCGGCACCTCGCGCGTCATCACCTCCGCGACGGTAACCTGTTCGCCCACCGGATGGGCCCCCGGATGCCACTCGGGCAAGTGGACGGCTGCGATCGTATTGAGCACGTCGAGGCGGCCCAGGATTCCGACCAGCTTCCCTTCCTGATCGACGACCGGCAGGCGCTTCAAATGCCGATCGACCATCAGCCTTGCAGCCTGCCCGAGGAGCGCCTCGGGACGGGTCGTCACCACCTGGCGCGTCATCACCTCAGAGACCTTGCGATTGGGATTTTCCAACGCTTCGTGCAATTCGCGGACGAATCCGGGATCGGTCGCCCGCTTGAGGCTGAGCGCGACGTTCATGCCGCCGCGCGTCAGCAGGTCGCTGTCACTCACCATCCCCACCACCCTGCCCTGCGCATCAACCACTGGCACCGCGGTGAAGTCTTTATCCAGCAGCAAATCGATAACCTGAGTTATCGGACTGTCGGGACGCACCGTGGCGACTTCGCGGCGCATCACTTCGGAGACTTTGACCTCGGGCAGCCCGTCCTTGAGCGGAACTCCACACTGCATCACTTCCACATCCTGAGCGATAATCAGCGCGTGCGGCGCCAACTCGCGCAGCGGCTTAATAAGCCGCTCCACTCGATCCGGCCGATCCACCAGCGTGATGATGATGGGCAGATCCATCGACAGCCTTAGGATCGCCGCCGTATGAATCACCGAAGAAGCTCCAAAGCCTGCCACTCCGCGGATCGCCGTCGCGCCGCTGCATCCTTCGCGGCGCAGCATCTCGATAATCGCCGTGTATAGTGCCTTGTGGTGATATTGGTCCGTCTCACCAATGAAGATGGTCAATTGCTTGCCCCTGCCAGTGAACATCATAGGCGCCCTCCCGGATAACGGGTCGATGTCGGATCCGCTGCGGCGAGTCTATGGTCGACCTGAAGAATCGGGCCCTGTCCTTTCTCGGCAGAGGCCCTTAAAACAGAAAAGACCCCTACCCGTGTTCACCACCAGTAGGAGTCATCAGCTCACGCCGGTGAGCGGTTTCGGTGGAACCCCATCACCGTCGACAACAACATCAAATAATGAAACCCGCGAGTCAAGTCACAACCTATGCGGCCCTTCTCGGAGTGCATCTGCCGGATACGGTTCGGCGTGGGGCGCTCGGCAAAAGCCATCGGCTCACGGATACGGGTAGGACGGATCGTCAGTGCGTGGCACGTCGTAGTCAGCGCGAAAATGGCGCTTCAGCGGCGCTCTGAGCGCCGCCAGCGCGCGAGCGCCTGCGCGCACGCACGAAGCGCGGCACGTCCGATCAGTTCGCCGAGTCGCGTATGTTTTCCGCAATAGCCATGAATCGGCGGAGCCTCAGGAGCTGCGACGACGATGCAATCGGTGCCGGTACCCGTCGCGATGCGCCGAGACCGGGTGCTTCTGACCCGTGCTGCGCTTAGCGCGGCCGCGCGCGCCTCGGTCGCGATTTGGATCGCCTCGATCAGGGCGGACTCGGTCAGCGACTGATTGATAGCAACAATGAGGTTGATCGTTCCCATCTGCGGACCGTCAACCGTCGCCCGATCACCAACTCGCAGTGCATTCGAGCATCCCGCAGTGCACCATGCACTCACGATCAGATCTCCGTGCCACAGCGACACGGCGGCGGCGCGGCGCATCGGCACGCCGGTCATCATCGCGACCGTGTGACGTGGATCGAAACCCATCGAGCGCACCACGGCGCTCAAGTAACGGCGCGGCGGGCAGTTCGTAGAGCGATCGTTAGCATCGATCTGGTGGTTGATGATCACTTCGGCCCGTTTGACGCCTCCGTTGAGCGGAGCCCATCCGAGCACGCGATACCGATGTGGTAAGCGCAGAACGAGCGAGCGCTCACGGATTTCAGCACGCCACAGAGGATTGGGTTTCAAGCGCCCCGTGTTATGGCATAAAGCAGGCTTTATGCCTGTCGTGAAAAGCAAAGAGCTCGAACCGCAGGGCAGCAACTCGCAGTAGAGGGCGGGTCGGTCCGCTGGCCACGAGGTCCGGGGCGGCAGTGGACAGCAACAACACGTTCGCCCCCAATGACCCGGCATCGGCGTTTAACATCTCGCCGAAGGGCAGCAACGCTAGGAGAGGACCGATTACGACCGGTATCTCGCGAGTTGGCACGTTACAATTGCGACTCGTGGATACACGCGTTGAAGCGATTGACGATACCGCCAGACGCATTCGAGTTGGTTCGATCGCTTGGACCCACGACCTGCTCCCCAACAACCCGCTACCGCAATGGCGCGCAGGCGGCAAGGGCTCGCAACATTCCCATGATAAAAAACTTCGATCAGGTCGCTGGGTTGCCCTTCTACCCGCAAGCTGATTACGAATACGCCTCAGCATCCGAACACCGCCGAGGAGCCTGGGGAAGGCTCAACAAAAATTAAGGAAAACCGGCTGCTTGATCTTGGGGGTACTTCTGACTTTTTCATACGGTTACGGCACCTGATAGGCACCCATGCGAGGTGAGGCTCTTCGATGATACGCTGGCATCGGCCGTGCTTCCGCCATCTTGCCGGAGGCCTTTACTCCGCCAGCGCCTTGAACGCCGCTTGCGATGGCTCACTGTAAAATTCGATCCTAAGCTTGTCGAGAATTTCTGGCGGGAGCGACGCGAAATCCCGGCTATTCTCCGTAGGAATAAGGACCCGGCGCGCGCCCGCATCCATCGCAACTCGCAACTTGTCGCCTAGTCCATCGACTCTTGAGAGCACGCCGTGAATGCTCATCTGCCCGAGGACGACCAGTTGAGCGCCGATGGACCTGCCCAGGATGGCGGAGAGCAAGGCTATGTATAAGGCCATCCCGAGATCCGGTGCATCGCCGGATGGCCCGTGACTCATGAGCTGGATGTTAATGTCGTATTCTCCCAAGTCGCGATCGATTCCGATTTTTCTGCCCGTAGTCCTTAAATAGTCATACGCCATTCGTCCCGATTCTCTGATCCGCTTCGCCACGGCGCCAACCATGGAAAATCGGCCGCCTCCGGGCGTGACGGAGCATTGGATCCGAAACAGCGAGTACCGAGCATCATCCGCGTCGTAGCCCACTGTGAAAACATCGCCGGGCGGCAATGGCGCGTCCGGTATCACAACGCGATCCGCGATCGCTTTGTCGACGTCTTTCGCGGCGAGCACCTCGGCGGCGAGCAGGCCGGCCTTTTGCAGCGGCGCAATGTTGACGCGCACGCCGTCGTTGATGTCGGGGTCGTAGCGCCTTTCCTGAGCCAGAAAGGCGCCGCGCTCGCGCGGATGTTCGCGCTCGCCGTCGCGCGAGGTCCACTTGTCGAGCGGCTCCTTGTTGGCGATTTTCGCCAGGGCCTCGGACTCAAAGCCAGCCTGCTCGACGCGCTCCAACCGCGCCTCGAAATCCTTCAGTTCTTCAATTCTGACGATCAGATCAGCGCGGCGCTGTTCCTGTGCCACCGTCCGCGTCTTCGCGTCGATTCGCTCAAGCTCACGAAGTTCGGTCTCCAACCGAAGCCGCATCGGATGGGCATATTGGGTTCGGATCGTGCCGAGTAGCTGGTCATCGAGGCGATGATAGTAAACAAGGCAGCAGAAGATCGGCGTGCGATCGGCGCGGATTTTCCGTCTGGCCCGCTTTCCGCGGCCATTGCCTGACGCGCCAGAGGTTTCCGGCGTGCTCTGGATCTGCCATGCGATCGGCCGCTTGCGGAATTGCGAAATGTGATTGCGGAAGAAGTCGCGCGCAAGCCAGACGCCGAGCGGCACGCCCATGATCTCCTCGAACTCGCGCTCGATCGCCGAGACCCGTTCGGCGCCGAAGTCGACGCCGATTCGCTGGCGCACCCGCGAGAGCAGGCTGTCGGCTCCCGCGCCTTCGGTTATCGGGATTATTCCCGACGGTTCGGCCCAATCCGGAACTGGTTCGTTGGCTTCGATTTGCCGGGGCCATCGATGGCCCAGCATCCGGAGCACCATCACGGTGAAATGGTCGCTGACGAAGCGGCGAAGCTCGGGAAGGCAGACGACGCCGTCTTTCTCACGCAGCTCGCGAAGCAACCAGTAGATTGAGATGGGATGGATTTCGAGCTTCTGCGAAAGCTCTTCAAGGAAGGTTTCGGGCGGAATTGGGATGCGCGCGCCGGAGACGACGGCTTCTTCCGATTCGTCATCATCGCTGTCGGCGGCTTCCGCTTCTTCGGCGTCCGGCGATGCGCCGGGACCGGCTTCGTAGAGCGCGCGCAGGCGGCGCTTCAGGTCGGCGAGTTCGTCGGGTGTGGGGTTGATTCGCGGATCGTCCTTCAGCGGCGCGAGCAGCTTCGGATCGATGTTTACATCTTCGGGGAGCGGCGGGATTTCGTCGTAGCCGGCGATTAGCGGATGCCAACCGGCGGGCGTGCCAGTGTCACTCAGAACATCAGAAAGGTTGTCGCCCTCTATCCGGTACGCGGCAAGAAGGACCTTCTCGCAAATCCCTTCAAGGGCGTGGAGAACTGCTATCTTCGCTTCCAGTTGGCTCGTATTGCCCTTGCAGCTCTCCGAAAGCGATGTATCCGGTCGAGCAGCCTCATTGAAGCTCCGCTCCGTTGGATCGCGAGACACGTAGCCCAACTTCAAGCTAACTGCCACGCGACTGATGTGCTCGTGTCCAAAGCCATGCGGAACGGGCCCTTTGAGAACTGAGTCGATCTCGAAGGCTAGCGTCGGCGAATTCGAGCGCACCGAAAAGCTGAAAGCCCGCGAGTTCATCGCAAGCGCGTGAGCTTCGCTCGAAAGGTAGATCCCTGGCCCCTTGTGGCCGATCACGCCAAGGGAACCTTGCCACCGTGCACCCATCGCTCCTCTCGCGATCAAGCTGTACGTCCAGCCTGGCTTGAAATAGTACTGCTCGTTGCGAACAACGCTGCCAGGGAACGCCTTGATTCGCGCGCCGCTGTGCTCCCAATCCACGGCCCAGAAATGATGCCCGAACCATTTGCCGTAGCCCCCGCCCTTCTCGAATGGCGCCCAGCGCCGTGCGCGTACTTCGCGGCCCCATTCCAGCGGCGGCACTTCCCAGACGAAGCGCACAAAACGCGGGTCGTTCGCCGTCGCGAGGCCTTGCACTACGTCCGCCACGTCGCCGAGCGTTGGCCCGGCAAGCAGATCGAAGAATCGCTCGCGCAGCCAATACGAAAGCGGCGACTGCGGAATCGTCAAAAATCGCGCCTGCTTCGGGCGGAAGACGACACCTCCGACGCTGGCGCTCTCGCCACTCACACCGTCACCTCCTTTTCATCCGCACTTCGCGCGGGGTCATGCGGCATCGAGCAAACTTCCCTCGCGAAGAACAGTTCCGGGGAGCGACGCCTTCAGATGCCGGCGGGCGTCCAAGTAAGACCGCGTGCAGACCACAACATCAACCGCGGTTCCCGTACCCCTGAGCATCTGGTAAGCAAGCCGGCTGCGCCGCTGTTCGGGCGGCGCATCGTCGAGAACGACCACAAGCGAGTCATAGTCGCTATCGCGACCGGCATCGCCGCGGGCCTTGGAGCCGAACAGATAGATGCGAAGCGGATGGTAGGCATCAGCCAAACGGCGCACGATCTCCCGCAGCGCCGGGTCCTCGTTGAGAACCTCTGTTTGAACCTGTGCACTCATTTTTCCACTACCCTTCAACGCTCGGCTGCTTGTTGCGTCATTTGCTTGAACAACCCTTTTCTGCCTCAGGGTTGCCCGGCACGGTCGAGCCTTCAGCTCCAGCTGTCCACTCCTTTTCAAATCGCGGATCATCCGAGCGTGGTTTGGGGACGGCATCGGGTAATCGAAGATGCACGGGGACGGAAAACGCGGAGCCGAATGCGATGGCTTCCTGACGAGGCAACGCGGCTATCCGTTGAATCGTAGTTTGATCGGCCCATTCGGAGGCGTGGCGAACCCGCTCTAGGTCACTTTGGGCGGTTAGTCGAAGACAGAACCATGTGCCACACTGTGCAAGCACGGTTTGCGACAGCTCAGATGGACGCTGAGTGCTCAGCCACAAAGAGACGCCAAACTTCCGCCCCTCTTTGGCCAGTCGTTCATACGCCAGCAGCTCGCGGAGCGATGCGTCACCCTCGTCCGAATACAATCGGCGTAGATAATGGTGAGCTTCTTCCAGAATCAACAGGAGCGGGGCGGTCTTTCCTGGCCCCCGACGAAAGAGCTCGTCGAGAAGGGCAGACAGTATACCTCCCAAGATAAACGGAAGGACGTCATGCGGCACAAGGTGCAGATCCACAAGGTGCAGTCTCCATCCGGGATCTGCATCGCCACTCTTCAAGCCATAGATTTTCTCAAGAAGCTCCTTCTGTGCCTCAAGCCATGGATCTGCGTTCGCATTCGGTGGAATACACCCAGAGCCGTCCATGTCCACGACGCCTCTTAGCGCGACATCTTCCGCGATGGAGTGGACACGGCGCACCAGCGTCCACACGTGCCCATAATGAAACCAGTCTCTCCTGGATGAGCCCTGGTAGGGCTGAAGAGCGGCATACTCGGCAATAAGCGGCGCTAGAGTTTTAAGCGGAGGCCACTTTGCGGCGCGGTTGTTTCCGGAACGGATTGCTTCTCTGAGTTTGTCAAGCGCGTCTTTGGCGTCTTTCTCCTTTCCCGTGCGACAGTCGTCGAATAGTGTCGGCCTCGGCTCCCCTACCCGCCTTACGCCATCTTCATCTTTTTTCCACTCCACGTAGGGAAGCGCTGACAAGCCGAAGCGAAGAGCGGGACGCTGAGCACGTTCGCTAGGAACCAGGAGAGCCTCCAAACCATTCCTACCTAAGGTGTAATAAGGAAGCTGCCAGTGATCTCGCGCCGATTGATCTGGCGCCGATTGATCTGGTGGCGCCAAGCGAGTGACCTTTACTCCGTCGCGAAGCTTTCCGCCCCCCGTTTCCTCGAAAGCTTGGGTATACTCACCGTTTACATCGAACAGCACGGACCTCATACGGGGATAGTGGGCGAGCAAACGCTGAAGGATCGCTGCTGTCAGACAACTCTTGCCCTGTCCCGTGCTGCCAGTAACGATCACATGGCGAGACAGCAAATCGTTTAGGCACACCCGAACGTGAATGGGGACGTTGGCTAAACGGCCAACCTCCAGTGTACCGCTACCCGACCGCGAGCTGACCGCTTCCACCTCATCAGGCGATAGAGGAATAGCCTCGGTTCCGAGGGCGGGCGTGATCCTGCTGCCCCGGATAAATTCAAGGATCCTCCCGTCGCCTGCCGAGGATCGACTGTTATTGATCGCGTCATGGGCCGTGGAGCTGTCCCTGCGGACAAGTCTGCCTACTATTCGCGCTTTCAGCTGACGAAGAGGCTCGTCGCCAACGATGCTCGTACCCGCGCGAGCTCTGTGCGCTTCCCTGGATTCGGCAAATTCAACTGAAGAAACTTCCGCGACCAAAAGATCAGTACTTTGAGGGATGCCGAGCAGAGCACCAACTTGGAGAACGGGCGTTACGCCTCCTTCAACAACTGCCATTCTGCCGCGATGCGTATCGCGAATGTTAATTGCGACGGTACCGGCCTCTACAGCCACAACGTAGCCAAAAGCGACGCGATCACGAGTTGCCACTGCCGCCCCCTTTGGTCCCGGTACGGCCCATGTACATAACTAATTCACGTACTCGCCGTTCTGTATCCCGCGCCTGCTCGTCGAGCAGGGCGGGGTCGGGTAGACACTTAACCAGGTTCTCGAAATCTGCGGGCGCTCCGGCCACGATCGTTACGTTCGGATGTTTTAGGTCGTTCAGCTTATTCAGCCGGTCGCCGGCGTTTTGACCCTTCAAGCAACCGTTTTTGTCAACCTCGCAACCATAGACCGTAACGAGTAGGTGAAAGGTGGGGTTTCGCAACCCGCCAAGAAGCAGGCGGTCCAGATGGGCATCGCTCCACGAATAGCCACAGACCAGTAGGCAGGTATTGCTTCGATCGACGAACTCTGCAAGTCGGCGAAACATTTCCCCTTGGATAAAGCCAACGGTATCCAGGTACTTACCCGCTGAGGGAGGAATCAGGACGCACGGACATTGCCTGGAAGTGTCTTTTTTGAACGCTTCAATCGCTGACATTGCCATCTCGCGGCTTTGCTCGGCGATTTCCCCCTGAGTTTCGGTCCAGGAAAGAGAACCGTGGAGCTTTGCGAGGTATGCGTATATCGTTCCGAATCGGGCTTCTCCCCGCGCGGCCGTGCTGTACCATCCGAGGTCGAAGAGTCGCGGGTCGAACGATCGCTGATGCAGTCCGGAGAATCCGTTAACGATCAGTATCCCTTCCTCTTCCGCCGCCAGCTCCACCGCCAGGTCATAATTCGTTGTGAAGACCCAAGGAGCAGGTTGGCCCGGCTGCCGCGACAGGACAAGTTTCCGGAGCAATGACCTGTGCGTCCCCGTTTTGCTCTGGTCGGCCTGGGCGGAATCGAGGAGAGACCTCAAAAGAGTCCCCTCATATTTTTCCGCCGCGTCCGCTAACTGCTTCTCAACGACACTGCGACCTGATTGGTTCAAAGCGCCCAGGTTAGTGAGTATCGACCACGTCCGCTCGACATCGTCAAGTGGAATCCTCGATTGCCGCAGTAGTTCGGCCGAGGCTTCAAGAGTCTTGTCCTCCGTGATTGCCTTTTTGAGCTTCTCTTGAATTTCCGATATGGTCTTGCACCCGGCCGTCTTCGAAGCACCTGCGCCGAGCAGAACAGCGACGTTCGGAAGCTCTAACAACGATGCGATATGCCCGCGGAGATCCAGCTCAGTCAGACACGTCGTCCCCCTCACGGCAACGATCGCATCGTCACCGCCTGCAGCAGCTTCCGTCGATAAAGCTTTGTCGCTCGCGTGCTCTGGCATAGTGGTGGTCTTTGCTCAGGGTTCCAATGTTGTTGCCTTGTCCGCGGGTCGCCCAGCACCTGATAACTCGGGCGCTGGCGATGGCCCGAGTGTCGCTATCGCGCTCAACAACAGCGCGTCTTTCTCTTCGGGGGATTTCGGGCCTATGAGACGGAACGCCGTCAGCCGATGATCAGCCGACGGTGCCGCCGCCGCCAGAACGAACGCGGTCGCGAATGCGCCCGCAGCCGCCGGGTCATTGAACGCGTGCTCGCCTAGATGGGCCAACGTCTCGATCGTCGTGTCGCGCAGGATACCTCCGAAGGCGCGCGGCATCTTCTTGCGCTTGTCGTCGTCGAGCGCGCGCAGGTCCGCGAACGACCGCAAAAACATCCACGATTGCTGCGTCACCATCGCCACGCGCCCCGTGCCGGGAGCAGCAAGCCTGAGACACTTCAAGATGAACGCCGCGTAGAGGTCGCGCTTGCCGGCTGCGAAGTGGCGCTCGACGTGCTTCTTCAGCACCGGCCCCATGTTCTTGGAACCCATGTAAGGAGGATTGGCCGCAACCACGTCGTAGCGGCGCGACAGCAGGTCGAGCAGCGACAATCCTTTCTCGCCCGCCTCGCCAAAGAATCGCTCGGACAGATCGTCGCCCGCGGCTTCGGCGTTGAAATGATCGCGCAGGCGCGCGATCACCGCGAGCTTCCATTTCTCCGGCTTGGCCAGGCCCTGATGGCCGTCGAGGCTCAGTTGCGCGCCGTGCTTTTCGCGCAGTTCAGCCAGCCGCTTATCCAGCGGTTCATCGATTTCCAGCAGCGAGCCGATCTCGTCCGCATGGTCGAGGGCGCCCACGATTGTTTCCAGAGCCGGGCGAATCGCATGATCCTCGGGGTGGTTCTGCAGGAATTTCTCCAGATGATTGGTTCCCTTCGGCAGCCGGATATTGGCCGCGACCAGGTTGATCCGCCAAGGAACGAAATCCCGCGCCTTTTCCCATGCCTTCATCAGCAAAGCGAGCGCGGCGATCTGAATCGCGCGCTCGTCAATATCGATGCCGAAGAGGTTGTTCTCGAAAATCGAGGCACAGATCTCCGCCTGGGAGGAAAGCTCGCCCTCCTCCTGGTACATATCCCAGAGAAGGTCGAAGGCTTCGATTAGAAAATGCCCGCTGCCGACGGCCGGATCGATGAAGGTGATTTGCGAGACACGCTTTTTCTTCACCGGCGCGCGATCTGCCTCGCGAACGTAGTAGCGCCACTTCTCGAGAAGCCGAGAGGTAGGATGCATTGCCGCCCAAATCGCGCCGAGCGAATTCTGGACCAGGAACTTGACGATGTAGTCCTCAGTATAGATGCAAGTCGCCAGAATGATATCCGAACCGGCGATCTTGAAGCCCTTCTCGGTGCGGACGCGGTCGAAGACCCGATTCTTCTCCTCCGTGTTCCAATACTGATAGGCCCATCCGAGGGCGTCGGGCGCCATGAAAATTTCCTCGCCGGCAGCGGATTGACCCTTCGACGCGATCTTGCCCGAGAGCAGTTCGATACACCGGCGAAGAGCGGCAACTGACGGTCTAAGCGAGATTTCGGGCGCATCAGGACGAAAGACGATTGGCAGCTCGGCCGCGCGGCGTTGGAACTCGTCGTACAAAGTCGCGAACAGTCCTTCGTCCTCGCCCGAGCAGCGGACGGGCTCTTTTCGTGCCAGCCGGTGATGCTGGAGCGAACGACCCCCGTAGGCATCCTTTTGAATGATAATTTCGTCGATCAGGCCGCGCGCCTCCATGCATCGAAGCGCCAGCAACCTGTTCGCCCAGGAGTAAGCGCTGTTCCGGACGAACTCGCGGAAGGCGTCTTCGCGCTTTTGACCGGCTTCAATGCGGCTCACGATGAATGCGTCAATGACGCGACGCGCGTCGGCGTCTTCCGGTGTCATTTTCAATTCATTCGCCGGAACGGAACGATCAGGGCGAACGCCGATGGCCGCGAGCCGACGTTCCAGGTCGCCGGCCTGCCATTTGCCCTGAGCGTCGTGCCGCCCCTCAAGCTCGTGTCGGAGGTCGAGGACGAGCGCTTTCAGCGTGGAGCGAAGGCTGGCGTCCATTCATTCAAGCTCCACGTCGAAGTCCCGGAGGAGAGCCAGTACACGCTCATCCAGCTCGCGCGATACCCGCTGCCAGTCTTCGGCGGAGTGAACCGTGCGCGTCGAGGGTATGTCGGAGAGCCGTAGCCGCTTGATCTCGCGCCGCGGCCCCTGCGCCTTGCTATCGCCACCGGCCTTCCCCCTCAACATCTGAGCGAGTTTCCCTTCGCATTCGCGTTCGCGTGTCCGCACGAGATCTGGAAGGGTTATCAGACGTCCCGGCTCCATCTCCTGCTCGAGGGATGATCGGACTGATTCAAGCGGCTTAAGAACCGCGGCTCGCTGTTCGGAATCGAGTCCATTCGCGCTTGCCGCATCGGCAACTCGCTTCAGGGCTAAGTCGAAAACCGCCCGCGCCTCTTCGCGGCGCGCTTGATGCAGCGAGTCGAGCTCAAGCTTCGCAGCAGAGTAAGCAGAATGAACGCTCTTCCACACGCCGGGATCGGCAAAACGCGCGCCATTTCGCGCCTGCTCATAGGTTTCAAGAAATGCGGAAATCGCCGGCACAGGCGGAAGGAATGCCTCGACAGCGCGCAGGTCGTCGGCGAGCTCACGAACCTGAACGAACACGGATTTGGACGAGTTGTAGAAGTCCCACAGGAGCTCAATTGCAGCGAGACCTCTATCCAGCGCCTCGCGGCGTGCGTCGATCTCGGGAATTCGGTGATGCGGATTCGTCAGAGCGAGGATCTCCCTCAAGGCGGCGCAACCAGTATTGAAGTCCTCAGGGATCGGAAAGTGAGCCGGTTCCGCCCATTCAGTGACCTTTGTCGCATCCCCGAGCTTTTCGGTCGCGAATTTCTCAAAGGCCTGGTGAGCGGCCGCCGGCGTTTCCTCGATGTGCCGATCATTGGTGAGCTTCACGAGCACGTTGCGGGCGCGCTCCAGGATCTCCTGCGGAATCTCGGTGTCTTCCAGTACAAGCTCTGAGCGATTGAACTCAAGGCTGTTTGCCAGGATTCGCTGGAGTTCGGGATCGGCTGGATTGGTGTATGTGGCCTTCCCCTGCCGAAGCTTCATCCGCCCCGCTCGAACGCAGGCCGCGACGCCGACACGTACGGCGTTGGGGTCCCATCCGTAGGGCGGCCCGCTGAACTCCTCAAGCAGATCCTTGCCAAGGGTGCGCTCGCCCCGACCCTGGCGAGTCGCGAGCGCGATGCGAATCGCTTCGATGAGCGGCGCGTTGATATCGAGCGTCCGGCTCTTATCGAAAATCCGGAGTTCATCCACCTCATGTGGAAGGTTCTTGTCGCCGGTGAGGACCGCGCGGATGGCGCGTTGCTCTTCCGAGATGCGAACGGGAACTTTCTTGTAGTTCGGATAGATCGTCGGGAAGTAAGCTGCCAGTTCCCCGCGCAGCATCTCGCCCGCCGGGATTCCTGGTTTCGGCGAAAGTGCGCGGCTCGCGCCCCGAAAGACTATGTGACCACGTTCCAGACTTTGCCGAAGACTTTTGTGCAGTCCCTGCTCAAGCTTCGCGAGGTCATTGGATTCTCGGTCTATCGCTAGCTTCCGTGCAGCGTCCGGCTTGTATTGGTCGCCCTTCCAGCGATCAATGACTTCGCGCATCGCGAGAAATCGGTTGAGGTCCTGATCGAATAAGGGAACTCGATCGCAAAGCACAAATACGGTGTTTCGCTCGTCCTCGCGGAGACTTCGGTTCTCGAGGTCTGAGAGCTTCACTCCCCGGAATACCGACATGGGCGAGTGAATTGAGATTTTTACGTGGCCAGCTTTCACGGCCACGGTCTCATCCATCGCTAGTTGTACGGGGAACTCCTTTCCTTGAAAGGGAACCGTGGAAAATCCCAGGATTTCCGTCAGAGGCGCAGAGCGAGTCGAGGAGTCGTAAACAAACCAGCGCGCAAATCCCGCCTCGCGATCGTGCTGGCGAAGATCGCCCGCAGCAGCGTCGACTTCCTCTTCGAAGGACCGTCTCTCGCCGGTGAGAAATTCATACTCCTCGCCGACTTTGGCGACCAATCGTGCTTTGATAAGACGATCCAGCTCGGGTTCGATCTTGCCACGCAGCGCCGCCAGGTCATCGGTTGTTGATTCAACCAAAAATCGCGCAAGGTTGTCGGCCGTGCGAGGAATGTAGCGCAACTCGTCGATGAGAAAGAGAATTTCGGCGACGCGGCGCGTGAGCGGGTTCGCGCCGGCCACAACCTTCTCGATTTGGGAAAGCTCCTTGCGAATGTCCGGGCTGATCTCGCCTTCGCCTGAGAGATTGTAGTAGACCTCGTCGAAGGAGACCATTTCCCCGACCGGCAGGTTCAGATAGGGTCTGCGCCCGGCACGGAGGATGTCCTGGGTGATCGCCAGGAGGGTTCGAGTCGATCCCGATAACTGTTCGGCCCTGCCGCCCTTCGCTCGCAGGCTCTTGACGATCTCCGGGATCAGCTCCACCTGGTATGGAAAAAACGGGTAGAACTGCACGAAACGTTTTTCGTCGCATTCGGGGAAAGTCCGCTCAACCCCGGACAGCTCACCGAGGGACCTGACAACGCCGCGGGCGGCGTCATACGCCGCCCGCACCGCATCCGCGCCCGCTATCTTCTTCTTCAGTATTCGGTCCTCAAGGACGTGTTCGATATTTTCGGTGGTGAGCGAAAACCTGAAGCGGAAACGGTCTTCAATTTTCTTCATGTCGGGCCTGAGACGGCGCGCCGACTGAAGCACCGTGCCCATATCCTCATGCGTCGTTACGACAAGCCAAATCTTTCCCTGCCCTTTAATGGCGGCGGTTTCGACCAACGCCTGGAGCTGAGCTAAACGGCCCTCGTTATCTCCGATCCATTGTCCCGACTCGTCAAGCACAAGGACCAAACGGCACGGCTTCTTCAGCTCGCGAATTCGCGTCTCAAGGTCTTCGAGCACCGAAGCAACGAAACGGTCGACGTTGATCAGCTCGCCCTTTTGCGCGCTTTCCAATGCCCCAGCAACATCCTGCGCCGTGGGAAAACTCTCCGGCGCTACGGCACTTGCCGCTGAATACAAAGCTTTTGCATAAAAGGCGGGGTTTCGCTGGATATCAGCCCACGGGCGGCCGGCGGCCTTCTCCGCTTCCTCATGCAGCGCCGCAAGCTTGCCCCTGCGATCAAGCTCGCGCTCGATTACGCCGGCGTATAGTACGTTCTGGGAATAGCCTCTGTATTGGTAGTACTGGCTCAGCAGGAGGCGAGCCAGGGGCGTATCGGCCCGGTCGACCAGAGTATTGAGGTTGAAGGCAAGAACTTTGCTTTCACACCAGGGCAATTGGCGAGATTGCGCAAAATGGAGCCGCGCCGCGGCGCATCCGCCGGAATCCGGGCTTCGAAGCGCTTGGCGGCGGTCTGACCTTTAAGAGCGCGGTTCTCAACCAGCAGCGCCAGAATCTTCGACAGATGCGATTTACCGGAGCCGAAGTAGCCCGATATCCAGACACCGATCCCCTCGGTGTCCTTGTGAAACGAGTCGGTGTAGTGTTCGAAAAAGTCGTCGAGGCACTTTTCTATGAACGGTGTAACCACATAGCAGCCGATCTCGTCGGCAAGCTTCTCCTCGTCCTGCAGGTCGCCTACCTTGATGACTGGATCGATTTTTTCTTCAACCGCGGTCTCGAAGACCTCAGCTATCTTCATGTCTCTCCGCTGTGTGCCTGCGCCATTTGCGTTTAGAGCATGTCGCCTCGGTACATGAATTCCTCAACCTCACCCAGGTAGAGGTAGTTCTTGGCGTGCACCACTCTGCCGGGTATCAGGAGGACAACGGGACCGATGAGACCGGCATGATCGTCGTCCCACAGAGCCTGCATCAAGGGCGCGAGGCGTCGTCACCGGATGCAGCGCCGCGAGCCGCTCTAGCACCGCGACCGGCCGGCCCGGACGCGCGTTGCGTAGAGCCTCGCGCACGGCCCGCGCAATTGCCTGGAGCCACACTCGGGCCAATTCCGCTGTTGGATCTGAGCCAGGCATTGGATTATTCAGCAGTTCGACAACAGTCTCGGTTCCAATTTCCTGTAATGACTTCGACGTGATTTCGGCAACGTCGAGACTCTCCAACGCAAAGTCAGGCCGTAATGCCTGAGTGCGATCACGCCAGCGCGCCAACGCAGCGACATGCGCTTCCGGCTCATAGATGACAGCGAGGAATGGTGCCCCGGTTTTACTGCCTATGTGGTCATAACGATGACGAATGATCTCGATCGCCTCGTCAATCTTCCACTGCCAATCGACCGAGCTGCTCATGCAGCTATGCGCCGCCCTCCTCCAGTTCCAATATGACCGTGCGCCCCGCTTGCTCGAAGCGGAGGGATCCGCGCTTCGCCAGCGCACCTAAAACACTCGTCACGTCATGCGGCATCAATAGGAAGAGCCGCCAGTCAAAGGCCTCGATGAGCGGTCTTCCCCGATACCCCTCCTCATACAAGAGCCGGCAGAGGTGAAGCGCGACCGCCGGGTCGAGGTGAGGCGGTTGAATCGTCTTATGTCGGGCACCGCTCAGGATTCCAAAATCTCGTAATGCGGAAAGCAGGTTGCTTGCGATTTTCTTGCGGGTGCTTTCCCGAAATCTGCCAACTGCTTCGAATCCGAACGTTTCAACGGCGAAACGCCAGACCTCGTCGCGACGCACGGCATGGACGCGAGCGTGCCAGCTCTCGAATAGCCGTTCAGTGACGAACGCAAAAGTGAGCCGATCCCTCCGCGCGTAATGCAGATAGGCTAATTCTTTGAATCGTTCACTGCGGTGCGGAGAATCCAGCGCGGCTGTCTGCAAATCTTCCAACACCCAACTTGGCGGCTGCCACGAGAAAAATCGCCAGTTGATCGCGTCCCAGATTCGCCCGCGGGTGTTGCGAGCCGAGTTTTTGAGAATGTTACCCCGCAGGCATGCTTCTTTAACCGTCGCCAGTGTCATGCCCTGTCCCAATAAACGGAACACGGCATGGGTCTCAGCAAGCAGCGCGCCCTTCGAACTCGTCCGGGCGCTCGGCGGACCAACATCGCGCCCCAGAATCCCTCGCAAGTGTCCTGCCGGTTGGAAGCGTTTAAACGATGCGCTCAAAATCGTCGCCTAATCCTTCGCGTTAGAGATCGCATCTATATAGCTGGCGCCTTAAGAAGCGTTTTCAACTTCCTTGCCGAGTTCGGCCTTCACCCGGTCGGCCACCAACATCTTGAGCAGCGATTGGTACGGCACGTCGCGCTTGTTCGCCAGCTGCTTCAGTCGAGCAAGCATGGGCTTGGGCAGCCGGAGTGAGATTGTTTGCGACGACGGCTTCAGGTTCGGCAGCGTAGCGCGCCCGGCCCGCCGCCAGTCGATGAATTCGGTCGAGTCGTGACTGGTCCAAAACTCGCGTTCCGCGTCCTCGTTCTTGAATCGCGGTATCGGCTTTTTCATGATTCTTTTAAAACCTTCCGCTCCTTTCGGCTCATGTCGCGGGCTGAAACATCCCAATCAGACAGCCGCAAATGGTAGATAACACGAATATCAGTCTGCCGCTGTCACTCCGGCCCAGCGTGTAAAATCGCCTCTCATCCGCCGAGTTCTGCTCGTCGCTGCCAACGATAAGCGGCCGGTTGAAAAGCTCCTCGCACTCGCCCGGCGTCACCAGTGGCGACCCAAATCTTTGCCCAATTGCCGGCATCTCATTGGAAGTCTTCGCATTCCGCCAGCCGCTCCGCCCCAATTCACGCATCAAGTGTCTATCGCAGGCACCTACCAGGCAAGTCAACCAGTCACCACCCCACCCCGCCGATGCGCGGTTGCACTCAAGGCCGCCGCGCCATCCCTCAGCGGGACCGCAGGCGCTTGTCACGGCGGCCTTGAACGACCACGAACATCTGCGAAATCGTCACCGAGCGGATGCTCAAATGCTCGCGCAGGGCGTGATTTCGTCGAGACGGCTCCTTGGAACGCTGGCTGAGCGCCAGGCAACCTCGTATCGAGGAAGGCGAGCATGGCGAGATTGTCGCGTTCTGAAAGGTCGAGAATGACAAGGAGAAGCAAGACGGGCATGCGATCGTGCAGCTTGCGCTTGCCCCGGATGAGGATCTCGCCGGCACGCCGGTCGGTGTCGTCAAGCTGTATGGCGATAACCTACGGAGCACGAAGCCCCAGACGCGCCATCAGCAGTATAAACCCATAGGTACGTCACCCGACGGTTTCGCAGTTTGCAGCGATTCGATCAACCGCTGAATGTCTTCGGACTTGAGATAGCGGGGTAGATTGTCTGAAGCAGTGGCGACGTGCGGCAGGCTTTGGGCCAGATCGCGCCTGGTTTTCCCGCTCCAGAACAGGAACTTGAACAGACTGCGCAGATGGGACGGGAGCGCCTTTTGGCGGCGCGGATGCGATCCCGCTTTGAGCTGGCAGATGAAAGCGACGATATCGTCCGGTGTGATCGCGTTCAGATCGCCGAGCTTGGCGCCGAAGCGAAACGCCAGGAACCGCTCCATGAATCGCGTGCAGTGATAGATGGTGGACTCGGCCAGCCCGCGCTGCTTACGCAGGTAGTTTTCGTACTCGACGCGCAGGCGCTCCGGCGGAGTTGACTTTTTCCTCTGCGCCGGCGCCGGACTGGCCGCTCCGGCCTCGACGAGATGATCGATGAACCGGCGCGCGCAGAACTTGGCGTAGCTGCGAGTACTGCCAGTAACCCCGCTCAGCACCGAGTGCCGGCGGCGCCCAGTGGTCGCAGCATCGAGATCGCCGATCCGAAGGCCGCGTTTCTCGATCGCGTCGCAAAACCTGCCGGCTATCGTCCGGTATTCCTGGACCGTGACTGCCGCGTAGCCCTGCGCAGCGAGCCCCTCCAGGAAGGTTTTGCGATGAGACCACGGCCATCCCTTGTGATCGGCCTGTTCATGTCCAGGATTCCTTTCTTTAGAGGTGAAGGGCAGGACCACTGGCCTAAGAAAGATGTAATCTCAAGCGCTTCCGACGATCTCGCACCTCGTCAGCCAGCCGACCGCGATTGCTGATGCGTTGACATTTGATCCGTTCCTCGCTATGCCGCGTGCTTGTACTAGGCGATTCAACCCATGGCCTTGGAATACGACGTTATCGCGGTCGGCGGCGGGCTCGGTGGCTCAGCCGTCGCCAAGGTTATGGCGTCGAGCGGCGCCCACGTCCTTCTGGTCGAACGCGAGACCCGTTTCAAAGATCGGATTCGAGGAGAAGCCCTGATGCCGTGGGGCGTGGATGAGGCGCGGCGAATCGGGGTTTATGATGCCTTGCGGGCGAGTTGCGCTCGCGACGTGCCCAAGCTTCTCAGAATCGCCGGGCCGCTGCGGTCCGAGCGCGATTTCATCGCTTCGACGCCACAGGGTCTTGCCGTGCTAACGTTCTATCATCCTGCAATGCAAGAAGTGATGATCTCCGAGGCTGAGTCCGCCGGCGCTGAAGTCGTCCGCGGCGCGCGGATAAGAAGTGTCCAGCCGGGAAGGCCTCCACGTGTCACGATAGAGCACGAAGGGAAGATCGACGAGTGTCGTGCGCGGCTCGTGATCTGCTGCGACGGACGAAGCTCAGCGGGCAGGGGTTGGGGAGGTTTTGAGGTCCGGCAAGATCGCGAGCAGATGGTTGTCAGCGGCGTGCTGCTTGATCGCATGGCGATTGCCGAGGACACCAACGTATTCGTGATGGGTCCGCATGTCGGCCAATTTGTACTCTTTTTTCCTCAGGGCGGCGGGCGCGTCCGCGCTTACTTGTGCTATCAGCATGATGCGCCGCGTATATCCGGCGAAGTGGCTTTCTCCCGTTTTGTCGAGGGATGCGTCGTGACCGGAGCACCCGCGGACTTTTACTCCGGGGTCACGATCGCGGGGCCACTCGCCACCTTCGATGGCGCCGACAACTGGGTCGACCATCCGTATCGCGATGGAATCGCGCTGATCGGAGACGCTGCAGCGTGCAGCGATCCAACGTGGGGGCAAGGGATGAGCCTGGCGCTGCGTGACGCGCGCGTCCTAACCGACTTTCTGCGGACGGATGACGACTGGGATGGGGCAGCGCACGCTTACGCTGCCGAGCATGATCGCTACTATGGCGTGATTCACTCGGTCGAGGACTGGGAAACTCAAGTTTTCTTCGAGCGTGGAACGCAGGCCGACGATATTCGAAAACGGGCGCTGCCGAAGCTGGCGCTGGAACCCTCACGCCTCCCGGATGTGTTTATTTCGGGTCCCGATATCCCGTTCGACGCCTCGATGAAGGCGCGCCTCTTCGGTTACGATTAGTGCCTGCCCGACCGCTCTTAATCCTTCACTCGTCGATCGGCTCAACCTCCCGAGCAGTACAGTTATTCGAAACCAACTGCGCACGCGGCATCCCTGTCTTAGGGATCGTCGGATGGTCGATGAACCGGCGCGCGCAGAACTCGGCGTAGCCGCGAGTACTGCCAGTAACCCCGCTCAGGACCGAGTGCCGGCGGCGCTCACTGGTCGCAGCATCGAGATCGCCGATCCGAAGGCCGCGTTTTTCGATCGCGTCGCAAAACCTGCCGGCTATCGTCCGGTATTCCTGGACCGTGACTGCCGCGTAGCCCTGCGCAGCGAGCCCCTCCAGGAAGGTTTTGCGATGAGACCACGGCCATCCCGCCTCATCAGCCCGTTCGTCGTCCGGATTCCTCGCCAATGTCATCTGCCTCTCCTTCCGTCTTGGCGAAAGGCGAGGCGCCTGGGTTCGGAGGATCGGATCGTCAGCGAGTCAGAAGCGCTTCGCTCGTCGCGTCCCGGTTAGATCGGCGCCGCAACCCCTCGCGTTATCGTCCATTCTCGGCGCCGCCAAACCGAGTCGCTGAGCTTCAGCAACTCCCACACCCCAGCGCCGCCGGCCATGGCTATAGGACAGGTCCCAGCCCGGCGTCGAATGCTCAAGGCGAGGAAATGCACAGCCGAATTATGCCGCGATTTCTTGCGCTGTTTCCGAAGCCGTGCAAAGTGTCGGGATAATGGGGCTAGTTGGCTCAGTTTGACGGCAGGAGAGTTCCACGGGGCATAAATCGATGGCAGACATCGACCGAATCCTGATCGTCGGCGGCGGAATCGCAGGTCTGACGGTGGCTGCTGCTCTTCAGCAGAAAGGCTTTGCGGCGGAGCTAGTTGAGCGCGAGCAGACTTGGCCGACAGGCGGCGCCGGTATCGCTGTGCAACCTAACGGCATGCGCGTGCTGAATGCACTGGGCACCGGCGCGGCCGTCGAGCGAGCTGGGGCGGTAATCCGCCAATGGGGTTTCTGCGACCAGCAGGGCGAGGTGCTCTGTGAAACCGATCTGCAAGCGCTGTGGGGCTCTGACGCGCCCTTCATCGGCATCGAACGGAGCAAGCTTCATCGAGCGCTCGTGGCCGGGGCTGCATCCACATCACATCGGCTGGGAACTTCGCTGGTCTCACTGTCCCAGGAAAGTCGCCGCGTGACTGTGGGCTTCAGCGATGGCTCGACCGGCGAGTATGACCTCCTGATCGGCGCTGATGGAATTTCTTCAACCGTGCGCAAGCTGGCGCTGAGTCAGGCCTCGCCCGATTATCTGGGCGCGATGAACTGGCGCAGCATCGCCCCGATCCGGCCCGGTGGTCTGACGGCTTTGCGATTCATCCTCGGAGACCACTGCTTTTTTGGGCTCTGCCCAGTGGGCGAAGGACGTACCTACGGCTTTGGGTACGTTATGCAGCCGCGCTTTTACGATCCCGTGAAGGGTCGGCTCGAACGTCTGCGTGAGCGCTTCGCAGCGTTTGGCGGAGTCGTGCAAGAGTATTTAACCTCTCTGGGATGCGACGACGAGGTTATCTGCTCGGCAATTGAGCGTATCGACGTGGATGAATGGCATTCCGGTCGCATAGTGCTCATCGGTGACGCCGCTCACGCCAGCTCGCCGTTAATGGGCCAAGGCGGCTGCATGGCGATGGAAGACGCGTTCGTGCTAGCCGAGACATTGCGCGCCGCCACCACGCCGGAAGCGGCTCTGAACGAGTACGTGATTCGGCGAAAACCGCGGGTCAGCTGGGTCCAGCAGCAAAGTCTCGCTACCGGGGAAGCGCTGGGTCTGCCGCCTGCAATCCGCAACGCAGCACTGCGCGAACGTGGGGAACGGATGATGGAATCGCGCTTTCGACCACTTGCCTCCTGCGATCGAATTTAGGCTCTGGTCACGATTCCGCGAACGATGCCCTTGAGCGGTGGAGATGCAGTAACACCTCACTCGTATTCCTGATAACCGTCAACGTTCGACAGGGTCGGCGAGTAGGTAATCAGCGTCGCCGGGCCGCCAAAAAATGGACAACTTTCGGGCCGCTGTCCAACGTGATGAGGAGGAGGTCCACAACCGGATTGTGCCGATGTCTCTCGCAGATAACGCATGGCCGTAAAGGATTGGGCAAAGCAATGCGGCATAATTCGGAAATGCGGCATAATCGCCTTATGCCCACATCGGCATAAGAGTCACAGCACCGGGCATCCAAGCGGCTCAACCGCGATTCTATCGCAGAAGCCGCGCCGTTCGCTTCGCCGCCCTACCCCACGGAAGAGCTCATCGTGCGCCGCGTCGGAGTGATTGAAGGAGGGTAAGACGATTTCCACGGGCTAGCTGGGAAAAAAACCGATGCGCGCCCGACTTACCTCCAGCTATCGCGCCGTAACCCGAGAACCGACGGAAGCAAATAGCATGCTCGCGGTGCTATTCCCAAAGACGGGTTGGCTGTCAACCGCCTCGCAGAAGAAAATTGCCAGTGCGATCGTGCACCGAAGTGACCTCACTGCCCGCATCGACTTTTCTTTGGGCATGAGGCTCAAGACAATCGGAGTAACCTACCGGTGAGCCGACTTGAAGCTTGAACCAATCGCATGAACCGTCGCTGATCACGTGGGCTCGGGCCGCGCGGTTGCCATGTAAGAAGACCTCGCGTTCTTGGACACGGGCGCGCCGATCTCACTCGGCACAGCAACTCAGCCTTGAAATATCCTTCGTAAAGGAAAGGGCGACGATCTTCAGCGCCTCGGACATCGTTGGATAGATGTGCAGCATGCCAGCGAAGTCTTCTACTGTTGCCCCCAAACGTATTCCCATCCCAGCTTCGTGTATCACTTCGGCGGCGTCCATTCCGACCATCGAGACGCCAAGGACCTTGCGACTGTCGCGCTCGGCTACCATCTTGATTACGCCGCGCGAATTGCGCACCGCCTGTGCCCGTGGGACCTGCTCCATCTTCACGGTCCGGCAGGCGCATCGATAGCCGCGCTCCACCGCCTGCCTGTCAGTCAGTCCCACCACTGCAACTTCGGGGTCGGTAAAGATAGCGCGCGGAATAACGTGGTGATCGACTTTGCGATGCTCGCCAGCGATCGCATTGAGCGCCGCGATGCCGCCGTCCTGCGCCCCCACCGGCGTGGCCATCTGGCTTTCAGTGTTCGAGCCGATCACGTCGCCGGCGGCCCAGACGTGAGGCGCGCTCGTCCTCAACTCTTCGTCCACGATAATCGCGCCGTTCTGGTCGGTGAGAACGCCGACCCTCTCCAGGCCCAGGTTTTCCGTGTTTGGCACCCGGCCTGTAGCGACCAACAGATGCGAGGAGCGAATCGTTCGATTCACACTTCCGTCGACATCGACCAGGACCCCGGTCCCATCGCGGCGAACCGAGAGAACCTTGCTTGACGTGAGCAGGGTGATGCCCTCCTCGCAGAGAATCTCCGTGAGCGTTTGGCCGACCTCAGGTTCGTAACTTGGAAGGATCTGCTTGCGAGGTTCGAGAATCGTAACCCGGGTACCGAGCCGGCTGAAGAATTGCCCAAGTTCGAGCGCGATATAGCCGCCGCCCACAATCGTGAGCGACTCCGGCTGCTCCTTGAGCTCCATGGGCTCGTGACTCGTGAGAAGATCGCTAGTCATGAAGGGAACTTGTTCGAGTCCCTTGAGAGGCGCGATGAACGGCCGCGATCCTGTCGCGACCAGAAAGCGTTCGGCCTCCAGGCGAACATCGCCCACCTCAACGGCGTTGCGCTCGACGAAGCGCGCGGTCCCTTCGAATACGCTGATGCGATCGCCGACAATGCTCTGGTATTTCTTCTCGCGGTAATAGGCGATCACTTCGTCCTTTTGGCGAACCAGCTCCGCGAAGTTGACCCTAAGTCGCGCAGGTTCGATTCCGGGATAGCGGGGATGCGCCGCTTCGTGAACGATGCCCGCCGCCGCGATCAGGTTCTTCGAGGGAAGGCATCCGCGATTAACGCAGGTGCCGCCGAGCGTGCGGTTCTCCGTCATCGCCGCGGTCTTGCCGAGTTCCGCGGCGCGGATCGCCGCGGCGAAGGCGGTGGACCCGGATCCCAGGATGACCAAATCGAAGTGTCGTCTTTCCATACGTCAAATCCTTTTTTCAGCTGCGTATCTATTGATGAAGAGCGCATCTTCAGTAGGGGCCTCCGAACGCGCAGTCGCGCCCGCCCGATCGCGCCCACTCCCGTTTCATTTAAAAGCCAAGTCAGGCAGGGGCGCGGCTATCGGCAGTAAGCTTCCTGGTTCGCGAGAAATCGAAGATCGCCACGTTGCGGCCGATGTCCTCGAGATGAACGGCGAGCAAATCAATGTGGCCGCGATAGTGGCCAACGTCGTCCGACTATTTCTAGAGAAGTATATCGACGGTTTGCGAAAGGATGGCCTCGAAACGGTGCAGCGGTACCGACGGCGCGGGCAACCTTCACTGTGTGCATAGTTACCGAGTCTTCGAAATCAGACTTAGACGTTGTCAGTTCTGTCAGGCGCGGCGCTGTCATCAACTCGATCGCGCCGGCGATATAACCACACGCCCAGAATAACAGCGTCCGCTACGAGCACGCCTAGAATGCCACCCCTCCCCAAAGAAGAACCGGCGTGACCGGCAAGCGAGCAGATCGCGTCGCTGCACGGATCGGCCCGTGCGTTTGACGCCAGCAGCATTGGAACAGAAGTCAGCGCCGTTGGAATCACGTATTTCATGATCATCACCGCACGATCTGAGAATTCGTTATCTCATGCCGTACCCGCTGCCCCGGTATGAACCGGGCGGAAGTGTCGATACAGCACGGCCCAGGCCAGCGAGCCGACGGGGCCGCCGGCCAGCGAGCCGACCACCGAGCCGAATATCCAACTCAGGCTCACGCCCACGGAGAATGCCCCACACTGGAGGATAATTGCCGGCAGCGCGAGGAGTACGAACACCCCGCCCGCCATCAGGCCGAGCACGACGGGATGCCTTGGCGCCTTGATACCAACAATCGCGGAGGCAATCAGAAGCGGAACCAGCGAATAAAGGCTCCCGAGCAAAAAAAACAGGGTCTGGCTCTGCACACCCGCGAAAAGGTGGCGCACGCCCGGACTCATCTTGCAGTAATCGAGCGCCTGGCCGATCGAGCAGGACCCGGTCAACGCGAGCGAAAGCCCCATCGCCACGAGTCCCGCGATACCAACCCATCGCGCGGCGATGCCATAGCGCGGCTCGCCATCGCCGCGGATCGCCAAAAGGACCGCAGCGGCATACAGGGCGGCCCACGCCGCGCCCATGCTCAGCAGCACCTGGGGTGAAAAGGCCGTCAAGTCGCTCTTTTGCCCCAGCACCCAGACCGAGGCGACCGAAAACACCACGCCCAGCGTTACGCTGACCAGGGCCGATTTTCCCATCCGCGCGCTTTCGGCATTCGCCTGCTCACGTTCAAGTTCTCGCAAAACGCGCGCACGAGTCGTTTGTGAAAGGCCGGCGGGCAGTTCCTGTTCGGGAAGCGCGCCCAAGGCCCGCCAGGTGAGCCTCATCTCCTGCCATGCCTGGCGGCAAGTCGCGCACCTGCGCAGATGGGCCTGGAGTTCGGCTGGCGTGTGCAGGTTGCCTTCGGCCAAAGCATTGGTGAGTTCGAGCTGAGTCTCTTCGCATCTATTCATTGCCAGATTCATCCGCAGCCTTATCCGGCGCGCGGAGCGCCGCGCGGAGTTGCGCCAGCGCGCGGAATAGTCGCACCTTAACTGCGCCTTCGGAAATCCCGAGCGCCGCGGCGATCTCACGCCCGCCCAATCCCTGGTAGCGGCTGAGCAGTAACGTCTCGCGCAGGCCGAGCGGCAACTGCGCAATCGCGGCTTCGATTATCTCGCTCGCCTCACGCGCCTCGCTAAGGGATTCCGGATCGCTGTCTGCGATCCGGTTGCCCCCAGGGATCGCTTCGATGGTTTCCTCACCCGTAATCGATCGCCGCCGGTGTTCGGCGCGGCTCAGTTCGTCCCTCAGCAGATTGGCGGCGATGGTGAACAGGAAAGCCTTGAACGTGCCGGCCTCGTAGTTTTTTCGCGCCTGATGAAGATGCAGGAAGGTGGCCTGAAAAAGGTCCTCTGCCATCGTACGATCGCCGCATGCGCGGAGCAGAAAGTTGAAGAGCTTTGTGCCATACCGCTTGTATAATTCATCGAAAGCGCCGACGTCGCCGCCCGCATAAGCGAGCATCAAATCTTCGTCGTTCCGCGCGCTTCCTGCGCTCATGCATCCCTTATAACGGGCAGGGGCCGAGAAAGTTACCTCGGTGAGCGATTGGTAACCTTTCCGCCGAACACCCGTTCCATAGAACGTCTGCGGACAAAAAGCCGTGACAGGTGCGCATCGTGACAATGCGAACATCGCTCTAATAATGACGGGTAACCGAGCGGCATGGCGTGGCGGCTTTACCCCCACTAATGGCGTTGACCAAAGCGAGGTCGTTTCCGCCCGTCGCCACACCACCCTTCGAGGGTCTCGTCGCGAATCGCGGGCGGAACGCGTGGGTCTTGTGCCAGCGCGAATTTCGCAACCTTAACATGACCTTTGAGCAGCTCCTTGCGACGATTGCGGTCATTCGAGCGGGGCACTCGGTTTCTAACCGCGAAGGCTGAATACCAGTCGAGCAACGGCGCGTTTGTAACTTTCGGCGCTTTGCCCCGTTCTAAGCGGTGAATTCGAACTTCGACAGTCGCGGTAGAGATCGCAAGCTCAGGCGAGGAGAACTTAACGTGAGGTCTGAAAAACTTGGGTGGTTGTCAGTGGTTTTGGCATCGGCGTGTTGTGTGCTCCCGCTGGCTGCGGTGCTGGTGGGCTTGGGCAGCGTTGGTTTGGGCTCGATCCTTGGCGGTTTGGGCATCTATTTCGATCTGGGCGGGCTCGTTGTGCTGGCGGTCGCCTGGTTCTACTTCTTGCGCGAAAGGCGTAGGGCCTACGCCCTGAATTCAAGCGTCCGCGGTGAGCGCCGGACGATGGCCGCGCTTTCGATTGCAACCGTGCTGGTCGTTATTTTCGCGGGCTCGGGGCTCGCACCGACGTTTACGAGGATTTTTTCTCCTCCCTCCACGAACGCCCAAGCGTCACAGAACACCATGACGGAGAACGCATCGAGCAACCCGGCCGAATACCTGCGCAAGGTTCTCGCGGTCAAGGGCATGGACTGCGCCGCCTGTATCCCCGAAATCAAGAGCAGCCTGGCGAAAGTCCAAGGTGTCCATTCTGTCGACGTGAGCCTTCGAGACCAGACCGTCATCGTCGAATATAACCCGGCCAAGGCTTCTCCGGAGCAACTGGTCGAGGCAGTTAAATCGGCGGGATACGACGCTCGCGTCGCCAACTGATTCGATTCGGTACCCTATTATGTTGTTCAACAAAACGATCAAGACAGACTTCGATCTGTTTGTGTTGGGTGGCGGTTCGGCGGCATTCGCCGCAGCGATACGCGCCGCCGAACTCGGCGCGCGCGTCGGCGTCGCCGAAGAGGGTGTCATTGGCGGCACGTGCGTCAATCGCGGATGCGTGCCGAGCAAGAACCTGCTCTATGCCGCTGAGCGCTACCACGACTATCGCCGAAACGGATTCGCCGGTCTGCCGCAGGGTAAGGAAGCGGCAAACTTCGCCGAAGTGATCGCCCAGAAAGACGATCTCGTTGAGGGACTGCGTAAAGCCAAGTATTGGGACATCCTGGAAGCCTTTCCGCAGATCAAGTTCCTGCCTCACCGCGCGGCTTTCGTCTCTCCCAACGAAGTGAGCGTCGGCGATCAGAAGCTCACGGCCGAGCATTTTATTATCGCGACCGGCGCCTCAGCCGCTCGACTTCCAGTGCCAGGAATGGAACGGACGCCCCACCTCACGTACAAGGAAGCGCTTGATCTCAAGCAGCTTCCCAAGTCGCTGGTTGTCATCGGCGGCGGGCCGATCGGTCTGGAACTCGGTCAGGTTTACGCGCGCTTCGGAAGCAAGGTCACAATTCTGGAGGCCCTGCCGCGCATCGCGCCGCTGGAGGACGAGGACATTTCGGAGACGCTCAAGACCTACCTGACAGAAGAAGGGATTCAGATCCTCACTGCGGTCAAGGTCACGCGCGTTGAGCCGGTCGAGGGCGGCGTGCGAGTCGAAGCTCTGGTTGACGGCAAGTCCACGGAGTTCTTCGCCGAGCGACTGCTAGTGGCCACAGGCCTCAGGCCGAACACTCGCGACCTTGGGCTGGACAAGGCCGGCGTCAAGCACGATGAGCGCGGCGCGATCGTCGTGGACGACCAGCTCCGGACCAGCGCCAAAAATATCTGGGCCGCGGGCGATGTCACCGGCCAGATGATGCTGGTCACGGTGTCGGCAATGGAAGGCGGCATCGCGGCGGAGAACGCGCTGGCCAATGCGCGCAAACGTATCAACTTAATGCACGTGCCGCACGCGATCTTTACCTCACCGCAGGTCGCCTCGATCGGCCTTCGCGAGCGCGACGCAGGCGCCGGCGGGCGCAAAGTTCTGACGGCGAAGCTTCCGTTCGAGCACGTTCCCAAGGCCGCCGCGATTCGTGACACTCGCGGCCTCCTGAAGCTCGTGGTTGACGCGCGGAACTACCAGGTCCTTGGCGCGCACCTGGTCTCCGACGAGGCCGCGGATTTGATCCATATAGGCGCGCTCGCGGTCCAGCATGGCCTGACGGTCGGTGATCTCCTGCGCACCACTTTCGTCTATCCAACGCTGGCGGAGGCGTTTAAGATCGCGGCGCTCTCCTTCAAAAAAGACGTTACCAAACTTAGCTGCTGCGCCACGTAAACCAATGGGTTTCTCTGGACCGGTAATGACACAGGCGAGGCTTTGCGCGCCCGTCCCCCAGGCGCGACGCTCGCCCTGCATTGCCGGCCCTGTCTTATGTGGACCATTGACTGATGAATTCCCACGACCGGAGAAGGTCTAATGACGAAACGGCTGATAAACAGGTCATTGGCGATACTGCTGGTCGGCGTGCTCGCACTCGCTATAGTTCAAAGCGCGGCTTTCGCGGGCGAGAAAACCTGCCCGCTGCGAATCAAAGGGATGCATTGTGAAATGTGCCCCGGCCAGGTCGAAACGGCGCTCAAGTCGGTGCCTGGCGTCAAGAGCGCCAAGGTTGATTACAAATCCGCAACGGCGAAGGTAGTCGTCGACAACTCGGTCAAACCCGCCCAACTGATGAGCGCGGTGCAGAAGGCGGGTTTCCAGGCCGAGCCGCTTAAACCGGAGGCGGCTTCAGCAGCGGCGTCCGACCCATGCCGCCACTGAGCGAAGCGTGCGGTCCGTCCGATAATGAAAGTGCGCGCCCGTAATTTAACGGCCCAAGAAAGCCGAGTCGTCGAAATTCTTTACGACGACTGGCGTGATCTCTTGCGCTGCTCAACGATCGACCAGGCAATGGAGCGGGCGGGCGTGTCGTTCTCTCAGCAGAGCAGGCTGCGCATCGCTGAGTTTCTGCGGCGCGATCCGGCAGCCGTCAAACTGATGCGCTGGGACCTTGCGGCTTACGTGCTCACCAACGAGGAGAAGCTTTTCGCACGCCTGATCCTGCGCACCGCGCCGTCTCTCGGTCTAATCCCGAATCCAGACGACCTTTCTCCGCCCAGCGCGGACTGGTCTTCCGCCGGCGTTCCTCGGTGGCTTGAGACTCTCGAATGGATGGGATTCCTTCGGCAAAGCTTGGGCGGCTACGAGCTCGCACCCGATCATACGCGCTTTCTTTATGGAATCGGGTTTCACTTTCACGAGGTTGACCTTCCGGACCGTAGCGAACGCTTCAACACGAATTGCGCGACCGACTTCTTCATCATGACTCACCGTCCAACGCGGGAACACGCGCTGGCTCAAATCAAGGCTGGCAGGTTCCCGGACACTGCCGGAGAGGGGATGAGCCAGAAGATGATCGATGCTATTCGTGCTAACTACCACCGCGGGAATTCAACACTTGCCCAGAGCGCCGATTACACGAGCGAACGCGCGATCCTGAATGACGCTTGCGCCTGGACCCACGAACCTATCAGGATCGCGATGGACGGCGGCAAGATCACCCAGGTTAAGCCGGACGGCGCATGGTACCTGCGCGGTGGCGGCTGAGGGGTAAACCTTCTCTTCCGGTCGGAAGAGGCAGCACGATCGTGGCTGACGCAACATCCAGGCGTGGGCGCCGGTGAGAGCGGGTTGGTCAAACAAGTGTTCGGCAGTTAAGGACGGGATTCCAAAATTAACAACGTTGATTCGACAAATTCGAAAGACTCTCAAGGAGGACAAAGATGAACAAAACGGGAACGACGGGGATGATGCTCGCCACAGCCGTCGGGCTGATGTTCCTGGCTCAGCCGGTTTTGGCCGCCGACTCGGGCGCTGCGCAGGCCCAAGCCAAGGTCAAGTGTCTCGGCGCGAATAGCTGCAAGGGACAAAGCGCGTGCAAAACCGCCACCAGCGCCGGGCCGGGACAGAATTCCTGTGCGGGCAGGGGCTTCATCCTGACTTCGACCACCAAAGAGTGCCAGAACAAGGGCGGACATCCCGAGCCGATGAAACCGATGAAGATGTAGCCTCCATGCTCGACTGCGCGCTTCCATCGCTCGGCTTTGGCGTCGGATTGCGACGTGATCACTATCGATCGGTGCTCGAAACCCGTCCTCCGGTCGGCTGGTTCGAGATCATCTCCGAGAACTTTATGGTTCCCGGTGGGCGGCCGGTCCGCGTACTTGAACAAGTGCGCGCTAATTATCCAATCGTGATGCACGGAGTGTCGCTCTCGATCGGATCCGCCGATGCCCTCGACCGCACCTATCTAACGGCTCTGCGCGAAATGGCGCGGCGCTTCGAGCCGGCGTGGATTTCCGATCATCTCTGCTGGACTGGAGTCGGAGGGCATAACTTGCATGACCTCCTGCCGCTGCCCTATACGGACGAAGTTGTGCGATATGTCGCCGCACGCATCCGGCAGGTCCAGGATTTTTTGGGCCGGCCGCTTCTGATCGAGAACATTTCCAGTTACTTGGCCTTTCGCGTCTCGGAGATGGAGGAATGGGAGTTTTTGCGGGCGGTGGCCGACGAGGTCGACTGTGGGATTTTGCTCGATATCAACAACGTTTACGTCAACGCCTTCAACCATCGCTTCGATCCGAAGCGATACGTCGATGCCATACCGCCAGAGCGTGTGATCCAGTTCCACCTTGCCGGCCATAGCGATCACGGAACCTACCTGCTCGACACACACGACCACCCGATTTGCCCGGAAGTCTGGCAGCTTTACGAATACGCGGTGCGCCGTATAGGTCAGCGCGCAACGCTAATCGAATGGGACGACAACATCCCCGCGTTCGAGGTTTTGTCTGAGGCTGCCGAACAAGCGCGGCGGCGCGCAGCCGCCGCCCTTGATGGCAGGCCGGAAAGCGATCATGGAGTTGAGTCTTAGAGAGTTGCAGGGCCTCCTCAAGCGGCTGATAATCGCGCCTGACGGAGTTGACGCCGCGCTCATGCGCGTGCATCGAGACGGCATCGACCGACTAATAGTTGGCGGGCCGGCACTCGAGGTGCGCCAACGACTGGAAATCTACGCGAACGGGTACTTTCGTCGTCTCTTGGACTGCCTCAAGGAGGACTATCCGGCCACACTAGCCGTGATCGGCGAGGACGCCTTCCGCACCCTGGTTAGCGCCTATCTCGCCGAACATCCCTCGGACAGTCCGTCGGTCCTTGGCGTCGGCCGCTTGCTGCCGGAGTTTATCATCCGGCACCCCATAGCTTCGCATCTCCCATTCCTCGGCGAGCTTGCGCGGCTCGAACGAACACTAATCGAGGTTTTTCACGCCGCAGATGCCCCGGCTCTTGGCGCGATGGACTTGCAGCGTGTACCTGCCGAAGCCTGGCCCACGCTGCGCCTGTCGCTGCATCCGGCCGCAGCGATGCTTGATTGCGAGTGGCCCGTCGATGAGCTGCTTGAACCGGCAGACCGCGGGCGTGACTGTGCGCCCCTCGAACCGCGCGCGGTTACGATAGTGGTTTGGCGGCAGAACGATGAGGTTTATCGTCGGCGTGTTGACCGTGCTGAACGAACCGCGCTCGCCCTTATCCGGCAAACTGCAACCTTCGGAGCCGTCTGTGAAGCCGTCGCGCCTTTGCTGGGCGCGAGCGCCGCGGATGAAATCAAGAGCATGCTATTGCGCTGGCTCCACGCAGGTCTCCTCTGGTCTGGCAACAATCAGAAGTGCTAAGCACTGACCGACGCTATCACCGTACCTGGCATGCGTCATTCGCCCGTTAGAAAAAGGCCCGTTCGGTGTAAATCGCTTCATTCCAACGTCTAGTGACGAGTGTCGCCGGAAATCGATTTGAAGGAGCATGGCTTTTCGTAGGATTTTTTTCATTAAGGGCGGGCTATATCTGGGGCCTCGGCCACCTGGACGCCGTGGTCCTCGACAAGGCCGGCTCTCTCGCTCTTTGCCGCGCGAGAGGTGCAAGCCACACTCGCGGCAACCTCAGGCAACCTGGTACACAAACTGCCTGGCAGCGCCGCGTCAGCGGAAGTCGGCTTGACAGGAGGCTCGTCGCGCATCGCGGCAAACGTACTTGTGCGGGGGTCACACTCAGCACAAGACCTCCGCGCATCGTTCAGACCGGCACTGAAGAGAGAAAGACGGAGGAAGTCTGATGCACAAGAATGGCGCTTTGCTTCGCAATCCCGTAACGGACGACCGCCAGCTGTGGGATGTGGTCTTCGGCATCTGGGGATACCCAGCGGTGTTCGTTGCGCACGAGTTGCAGTTCTTCGACCTGTTAGCAGACAAACCGCTGACGCTCGAGGAGATCTGCGAGCGCAAGCATCTCAAGCCACGCCCGGCGCACATGCTCCTGGCCGTCTGCACCTCGCTCGGCCTGATGCATTTCCGCAATGGCCGCTATTCGCTCACGCCCACAGCGCGCGAATATATGCTGCCATCCAGTCCGTTTTTCTTCGGGTGGTTCTACGAAGCATGGCGGAAGATTTTCTCGGTGTGGGCACCGGACTCCCTACGCGATGCGGTTCTGACCGACAAGCCCCAGGGCGTGTTCTCGGACCCCACCGGCGTGTTCGCAGCGTGGCATGCCGAACATGCTCGCGACTTCACGCTCGCCATGCACAGCGCGAGTATGGCACCCGCGATGGTTTGGCCGCGCAAGCTCGCGCTTGCGCGCCATCGAGTGATGCTCGATGTCGGCGGCGGCTCGGGCGCTCATTCGATTGGTGCAGTCAGCGTGCGGCCGAAGCTGCGCGCGATCGTGCTCGATCGGCCCCCCATTTGCGCGATCGCAAACGAGATGGCAAAAAAATACGGCGTCGCAGATCGCGTGTCGACCCACAGCGCCGACTTCTTCACCGATCCCTATCCGGATGCCGACCTGCACTTCTATGGAATGATCTTTCACGACTGGCCGCCGGAGCGCGATCGCTTCCTCGCGCGCAAGAGCTTCGACAGTCTTCCCAATGGCGGGCGGATCGTGGTCCACGAAATGCTGTTCAACCAGGATCGAACCGGACCATTTCCGGTCGCGGCCTTTAACGCGGACATGATCGTCGCGATGCCGGGGCAGCAGTACTCAGGAGCCGAGATCTCCGCGATGCTCAAGGAGGCGGGATTCCGCCAGATTCAGGTCAAGCCGACCTTCGGCTACTGGAGCGTCGTGACGGGGGTCAAGCCGTAGACCACTCAGATTGCGAATGCGGAGGATACATCGGTGAGGAATCAACCAAGCGCGGATCGAATCGAAGAGGTAGCTTTTGGTTTCAAGGCCTCGCAGGTCTTATTTGCCGCACTTGACTTCGGGCTTTTCAGCGAGCTCGCAAATGGACCCCTCGATGCTGAGGCGATCAGAGAGCGTCTCAGACTTCATCCCCGCAGCATCCGGGATTTCCTCGACGCGCTCGTGGCGTTACGTCTGCTCGAACGCAAGGATGGGCTTTACAGCAATACCCCCGAAGCCGACTTCTACCTGAACCACACCAAGCCCACCTACATCGGAAATTTCTTCACGATGTGGGCCGCGCGACTTTATGGCTTCTACGGTTCACTCGCAGAAGCCCTGCGGACCGGCAAACCTCAGAACGAGATCAAGCGCGGCGAGGATTTGTTCAGCGCGCTCTACTCGAATCCGGAGAAGTTGCGTCTTTTCCTCCGCTCAATGACGGGTCACAGCCTGCCAGCCGCGATGGCGATCGCTGACAGATTCCCATGGCAAAAGTACAAGACGTTCCTCGACGTTGGCACGGCCGAGGGCTGTTGCCGGTGCGAATCGCGCTGTCGCATCTGCATCTCACCGGCGAGGGCTTCGACTTACCGGCAGTGCAGCCGTTCTTCGAGCAATACGTGGGATCTTTCGGGCTTCGCGACCGCATCCGCTTCAGCCCGTGCGATTTTTTCAAAGATCCGCTGCCCAGCGCCGATGTAATCGTGATGGGCATGATCCTGCACGACTGGAGCGCTGAGGAGAAGCTGCAGCTGCTCCGAAAGGCATACGCTGCCCTGCACAGTGGCGGAGCCCTCATCGTCTATGAGCATCTGATCGACGACGGACGGAGAAAGAACATTGCCGGTCTGCTGATGAGCCTCACCATGCTGATCGAGACGCAAGGCGGCTCCGATTATACAGGAGCCGATTGTCGTCGATGGATGAGCGAGGTGGGCTTTCGCGAAAGCTACGTCGAGCAACTTACCGGTATCGAGTCGATGGTAGTGGGGATCAAGTAGCAGCGAAACATCGTGGTTTACGAGGCGCTGCACAACAGGCACAAGAAGGTCCTTTTGCAGCCGCCGCCTACAGCATGATCATGCTCGGGCGGACTACCGGCCGGCAGTACTCGGGCAGGGAGATCAGTGCGATGCTCACTCATGCGGGCTTCGCCGGAATCAAAATCAAGCCGACCTTCGGCTTCATGAGCATTGTCACCGGGCGCAAGCGGCAAATGCGATGCCTTCAAAAAGGTTCGGCGGCCAGAGGAGTCGCAGATGAGTAGTTCCAAAAAAAATAAGAGTCCAAGTGCAGCGAACGCAACAAGCAATGCGCTGACGGTTTATGGCGAGATGATCAGACACTGCTTCACCGGCCTCGCGGTTCATCACGCACTGTACACCGCGTGCGAATTGCGTATACCGGACCTGCTCGCGAGTGGTGCGACAAAACCCGAGGCGCTCGCCCGCCGCGCGGGTGCCGACCCCGATGGTCTCGCCCGGCTGATGCGCGTGCTCGCCCGCGCGGGAATTTTCAAGGAGACGGAGGACGGCGGCTTTTCGCTCACTCCGACCAGCGCAGCACTGCGCAGCGATGTTCCCGGCTCGATGCGTGGATGGGTGATGTTCGCGGGATCGGGCTTTTACACGCGAGCGTGGGCGCGCCTTTCGGACAGCGTGCGTACAGGCCGCCCGGCGTTTGAGGCGGCGAACGGAGCGTCTTTCTTTGATTATCTTGGGGCACATTCCGATGCCCAAACGATCTTCGACGAGGCGATGACCAGCATTAGCGGACCGGAAGCGGAGGCAGTGACAAGTGCCTACGACTTTTCTCGGTTCGGCAAAATAATTGACGTCGGGGGAGGCCATGGCCACCTGATCGCGACGATTCTCAGCAAATGGTCTAACGTGCGCGGCGCGGTCTTTGATCAGCCGCAGGTGGTGGCTGAGGCGCGTTCGCAGTTGAAACGGCGCGGTCTCGAGCAGCGCTGCGAGTTGGTCGCTGGCAGCTTCTTCGACTCGATCCCGGGTGGCTACGACGCCTACGTGCTCAAGTACATCGTCCATGACTGGAGCGACGAAAAGGCAGCAGTGATTTTGCGCAACTGCCGCAGCGCGATGAAGAGCGAGGCGCGACTCCTTCTCGTAGAGACCGTTAACAGTCCGCGCGCGGCTAGTGACGCGGCAATCTTGAGCGACCTTGAGATGCTGGTGATACTCGGGGGCAAAGAGCGCAGCGAAGAGGGCTTTTCAGCCCTGCTCGCGGAGGCGGGTTTCCGGCTCGGCCGCATCATCCCGACCGCGTGCCCGCTCAGTGTCATCGAAGGAGTTCCCGAATAGGCGGCTCGGAAGGCAGCTAAACTTGTCGGAAGACTGACGGGCAAAGTCGCTCTGGTCGCGGGGGGGAAGCTCCGGCATCGGGCGAAGCGCCACGCTAGCATTCGCACGGGCGAGCGCTCGGGTGGCGGTGTGTGTGCGGCAAGGACCAACGAGGAAACTGCGTGATATTCGTGATGTAAAACCCTAGCGGATTGCTCACGATGCCGTCGCTGGAGTCCGGTGGTTTGATCTCGGTCTGCGGCGCAGCCTCGCTTCGTAGAGTTGGGAACCCCGCCGAGCGCAACAGATACGGGGGCACAAGTCTTGGCTTGGTTCCGAGAACATCGGGACGGTGCCCGATGGTCGGTATGGGCAGTCACTGTAAGTGTCCCGCCATTTGCAGTTATGTTCGCAGTGTTGCGCCGTTTGCTACCGGCGCCGCACCGCGACGTGTTTTTCGTCGGTGCAGTTACGTTCGTGTGACATATGCCAAACAGGCTTGGAGGTGGGCCGGGCTGACGCTGCCCGCTCACCAACTGGAACCTGCAACCGCTCGCACGGTTCTCGATGTGGCTTTGTTCTGGGGTCCGGTACTGACTGGCGCGACAACGATTATGATCGCGTCGGTTACCTTGTTGGCTCTCCGTGGTCGTGCGGGGTTGCCGTGGTGGCTCGGCGTATTGGGTGTCGTCGCGTTCGTCGAGCAGGCTGCCGAAACGATCACGATCTTTGGCTCAGCAGGCCTTGCCGAACCGGGCGGCGCGATGAATTTGCTGCTCGGAGCCGCGCTGGATGCTTGCCTTCGCGGTATGGGGAGGTATCCGCGGACGTGAGCGGTTCGCTGCTGCCGAGATGCCAGGCCTGACTAAACGCAGCAGCCGGCTTGGAGCACCTTCGGCGACGGCTCGCCTGTGAACATCACTCTTCGGTTTGTGGACACAGAACCAAAAACCAGTGACCAATACAACAGGCTATCGTTAAAATCACTTGAAGTTAGTTGATTTTTGGAGCCACCCGTCGGATTCGAACCGACGACCTGCTGATTACGAATCAGCTGCTCTACCGGCTGAGCTAGGGTGGCATCCACTCACCAGCGGCGGAATATCTATAGCTAGCACGGCAGCAATTCGCACAAAAGATGACCGACAACCTTCCGTCGATCAATTCGCCGAACGGTGCGCTGAATCAAGTCCGCCCAAAGCGCCATGGGGGGCCGCCCTCGCCTCCTACGGGGCGAACCTTGCCCTCGTCCATTCGGTTAGTAATTTCATCAGTCGCGGGCGCGGATCGTCGGTAGCTTTGCGACCGCCGGCACGCATGAAATGGTCGGCCCCTTCAATGAATTCCAACCGTTTGTCGGAAGCTGCGGACAATTCAAATTGACGTCTCACGTCCGCAGGAAAGATGTCCTGGTCGGCATCCGCTCCGACCACCAGCGTGGGGACTGTGACCTGTGGCAAATTGCGCTCGAGGTTTGCATAAGAGCTCAGCCCCGACCAGGTCGACAGCCATGCATCCGGTGTCACCACGTGGCCCAGGCCGAAAGCATGATAATTGAACAAATCAGGACGCGCCGCGAAGATCGAGCCCAGCATCCGCTCTGACGGTTCAAGGCTGAGATCGAAGTAATTGGGATTGGCCAGCGTTCGGTAAACCACCATTATCCGCGGCGCCATCATCCTGCGCTGCACAAAATTGCGGTAATCAGCGGACTGCCGGCTGAAATCATCGGCCTGCGCCAAAAGCCGAGCGTTGCGTGCCTCCTCAATATGCCGGCGCGCAATCGCATCGATGCGCGCGACGCGTGCGCGTTGGGCGGCACGATACTCCCGCAACCATCCGCGGTCATAACGGCTTTCGGCCGGCGGGGTTCGGAAGCCGTTGCGCTCATCGTACATGTCCAGGGAAGGATCGGAGGCAAACGGGTCATGTTCGTCGACCACCGCCGGGTCGAGCGACCCCATTAACACTTTGCCCTGCCCCAGATGCGCCGCCAGCAGAATGAACCCGTCGGCAGTCGGCAGCTCGAATTGGTTAAGGTCAGGCGGCCCGCCCCCCGGAGGTGCCGCAACTCGCGTACCCTTGGGCTTGCAAGCCTCAGCATCGTAGTAAGCGAACAGCGAGCCGCCGCCTGAATTGCCGAGCATCACAATATGTTCGAACCCCTGTTCCTCCCGCAGAAAGCGAATCCCGGCAGCCAGATCGATAAGCAGGTTTTCATGGAGCATCATCGAGTCATTATTGAGATAGCGCGTGTTGTGCGCGAATGCCGCGAATCCAGCCTGGAGCCAGAACGGGATTGAATAATGCTGGGCGAAGTCGGCGCGCGGATGGGCCATTATAATGACGGTGCGCGGAGTGCGGTACGGCGGCAGATAAAGAAGGCCCCGTGACTTGGCACTGTCCTGTGCATAGAGTTGCACCACGATCTGCCGAACAGCCGGGTCGATAGCAGCGAAATCCACCGGGTAACGGATTTGATAATCGGACGGCGCCTGAGGCATTTCCAAGCTCTCCTTTAGCGTTTAGCAATCCTGCAAAGGCTCTTTCTGACACGAAACCAGAAGCCAGAGGTAGCGCAAAATATAAGGTGGCCTTACGTTCGCATGACTCATATGTCAGCCTTAAACGTGTGAAGACCGGAATTATCGGACCGCGACGCGCGGGCAAGTCCACCGTTTTTCAAGCCCTCACTGGGCTCGAGCCCGCCAACCCAGCAGATATTCGCAATCGCGCGCGATTTGGCCAGATCCGAATCCCTGACCCGAGACTCGACTTTCTGGCCCAAGCCTATGGCTCCCGCAAGAAGGTCCCGGTCGAGCTGACGCTGCTGGATTTTGCGCCGAACCCGAAGGATCAAAAAGAAGGCGCCGCGCTCGATGCAAGCCTGCTTCCACTCATTCGCGACTTGGACGCTTTGTTGCTGGTGGTTCCCGAGTTTCTGGGTGAGAACGTGCCGGTGCGCGCGATGGTGGAAAATCTCGAAAGTGAGCTTGTGTTCGCTGACTTCGATCAGGCCGAACGGCGTTTGGAGCGGCTCAAAAAGGAAAAGGGCCAGGTCGACTTCGAACGCGAGGCGCTTACCAAGTGTGTGCGATGGTTGGAGCAAGGTAAGCCGTTGCGCACCTTGGATCTGACGCCGCAGGAGCTTCAGATCTTCTCCAGCTTCGGCTTCCTGTCGCGCAAGCCCGCTCTGGTGATAGTCAATTGTGAGGCTGATCAGGTGAATCTGATCGACGAGGGCCTCGACAAACTGCGCGAACGAGGACTCGAAACTTTCAGGCTGGCGGCCGCCTTCGAGGCGGAATTGTGGGAGCTCGAAAGTGACGGTCGCCGCGAACTCCTGGCCGAGGCCGGGATCGAAGCGCCCGCTCGCGATCGGCTGGTCGCCGCGCTCTATCGACGCCTCGGATTGATCACTTTCTACACCGCGGGCGAGCCGGAGGCACACGCCTGGCAGCTCAGAAAGGGAGCCTCGGCGTTGGAAGCTGCCCAGCGCATCCACAGCGATATCGCGCGCGGCTTTATTCGTGCCGAGGTCGTGAGTTACGAGGATTTCGCCCAATTACGTTCTGATGCGCGCGTCCGTCAGGCAGGGAAACTGCGGCTCGAAGGCCGCGATTACGTCGTACGCGACGGCGACATTATTCACATCCGCTTCAAGGTCTGACCAAGCTAACCGCTGGTTGAAGGATAGCCTAGTTTGCCGATCGGGCCGATGCTCGCCCTGTGGACATCGGGAGGCGGCGCGACTTGCACGCGAGAGTTGTGCCTGAAACAATGGCGGCCAAGGGCGGGATGGAAATCGACTAGATAACTGTTCAGAATGCGTCGGCTCGAAACTCTGATCATCCTGCTCGCTGTCGGCTTTTATGCCTGGTTCCTCAGTCGGTTTGGCCTGGCCAACGTCGCTCAGTACGTGCGGTATGCCGGGTGGGGACTCGCCTTCGCTGTTTTGCTTGAAGCAGTTGCGCGCGTCGCGAATACCGTCGGCTGGCGGGTGACTATCACCGACTATCCTTCGCGGCTAAGTTTCCGCGAACTTTTCATCGCCCGCGTTTCCGGCGAAGCGATCGACTACATAACTCCCTCTGCCCAATTGGGCGGCCAGTTCGTGATGGCAATGATGGTGCGCGCCAAAGTCGCAATGGCAGCCGGGTTGGCGACCGTCGTAATTGCCTCATTGGCCGAAGCACTCGGGCAAATCGGCTTCATCATCGGTGGCTTGTTAGCCGGATGGCCGCTCGAAGCGCGGATGGATCATCTTCTGATACCGGCGACTGCTGGTCTGCTCGTCGCGATTGGCTTGGCCGCGGGTTTCTTTGCGGTCCAGATGAAAAGACCTTTTTCTCAACTATGGCGGCTGGCGGCCAAATTGGAAATTCCACAGATAGCCGACCCTGAAATCAGAGCCGCCGCGGGCGCCGCTGATACCCGTTTGAGGCTGTTCTACGAAAATCATCCATGGCGGCTGTTGGCCTCATCCTGCTGTTACCTGCTCGCATGGTCGCTCGGACCGGTTGAAATCTTCATTTACCTACGACTCCTGCGACAGCCTGCGAACTGGAGAACCGCGGCGCTGGTCGAAGCGCTCGGCCTGCTGATCGAACGCGCCACCTTTCTGATCCCTGCCAAACTCGTAAGTCAGGAAGGGGGCAAAGCCCTGATCTTGTCGATGCTCGGGTATCCCCCAGACGCGGGCTTTGCTATTGGTTTGATCAGGCGTATCAAAGAAATGGTGTGGGTTGGGCTCGGATTGGCGGGCCTAACCGCTCATCGCATTACCGAGCGCGTCCGCGGCGCGGATCGTGCCGAGGGAATCCTGCAAATGGCAGAACCACAACGAGGCGAATCACTATGAAGAAGTTCGCGCCCGCTCTGGGCTTTATTGCGATCCTGTCCTTCGCCGCCACAGCTCATGCCGGCGTTGTGGTTGACGAACAGCAGACGGTCGACGAGATCAACGGACAGCGTGTGAATCGAACCCGCACCGTCATGATCGAAGGCGACAAGCAAAAATCCGTCATCGATAACGGTATTCGGACGATCATAACTGATCTCGATAAAGGAACGATGACGATGGTCGATGGCCGCCGCAAGACCTATGTGGTCATCCCGTTTCCGCCGAAGAGCGCCGCGGCAATGAGTCAAACGGGAGTCTCACCCACCATCAGTTTTAAAAAAACCGGGGCCCACGAAACTATTATTGGCTACTCCTGCGACGAATACTCGGGAACCGGAACGGTCGGCGGTAACTCGGTGAGTATGTCCGGATGTTTCTCGGACTCGGCCCCAGGAGCCGCAGACTATAGTAATTTTCAGCGCGTCATGGCGGAAAAAGTCAAAGGCACAACCATGGCCAATATGGGGCAGATCCCGCCCGGGGTTCCGCTGCGACTGAAGATCACCACCACGATGGGTGATCCGCCACCAGGCACACCACCCGAACAGGCCAAGGCCATCCGCGAAATGCTTGACCATCGCAAGTTTGTCAACGACACAACGGTCCAGAAAATAAGCGTCAAGAGCCTTTCTGCCGATACCTTCGAAGTACCCAAGGGTTATCAGCAGACTACGTCAATTTTCGGCTCGCCTGCAGCCGCATCATCGGCCCCAGCTCCCCATAAAATCCCCGAATAAGCACGCCGGCTCCCCACGGGTCTGCTTTTGCCCACAGGGCGGCAAGGGACCTTGCTTTTGCTTGATCGTCGATAAAGCCCGATGCAAGACCGCTCGATAGCTCGCGCGGCATCACAAGCCCTAGCCAAAGCCAGAGCTTTCGAAGGCCTGAGCCGCCGTCGGATCGTCAATTGGGCGGAATATTTTGGTTAACGCGAAAAAAGTTCGTCGGGTCGTATTTGCGCTTAAGCGCTCGCAATCGCTCATACTTGTCGCCATACGCAGCACGTACCCGTTCCTGGCCCTCATTCTGGAGGTCGTTGACGTAGACAGCGCCGCTGGAATATGGCGCTAAAGTGTCAAAAAAGCCCTTGACCCACCGCTGCGCTGGCAAAGCCTCGTTGGCCCGCTGCCAATACGAGTGAATCCAATAATGATAGCCCGTCTGTCGAAAGCCGAAAGCGTCGTCTCGAGGCTCTGACGACCACGGCCCATGCCAGTAAATCATAGTAATGCCGCTGGCCTCGGTCGGGGCCCTCGTAGCGTGTTCGACGATTGCGTCGATCGTTTCGGCGCCAAGATCTTCCAGATGTCCGGCGCGGCGGTAGGTGGAATAGTCACCGTCACCAGGGTTGTCGGAACCGGCGCGCTGCTCCTCAAGATAGCTGCGAATTTGAATGGTATCTTCAGTAGGCTTCAGATATTGGCGCAGCGGAGCGAGCACCTTTGCACCGCGCTTGGGATCCCCGGGCCAGACCACGCTGACGTTCAGCATTCGGTCCCCCGGATGGGGTAGCACCGCCAGCAGCAGAAATAACTCGTCCGGAATCGCCTGCGCATACTGCTCAATGAAGGCCAATACTTTCGTAGCCTGGCCGATAGGGTATTTGAGGTGGCCGGAAAGAACCTGATCAACGTGATCCAATTGCAGCTCCAAAGCGGTGACAATCCCGAAGTTCGAGCCGGCTCCCCGTAATGCCCAGAAAAGATCTTTATGCTCACCTTGGCTAGCTGTTATCTCGCGCGCATCAGCGGTTATCAGTTGACATCGAGCAATATGATCGCATGCGTAACCAAACTTGGGCGTTAATGAGCCTGCGCCGCCGCCCAATGCATAACCCACTACGCCGGTGGACGGGCAAGAACCGAGCGGCACCGCGAGCTTGAAAGCCTGCGTAACGCAGTCCAGCTCATTTCCCAGCACTCCGGGACTGATTCGAACCATTCGGCGGACTGGATCGATAATCGTCTGCTTCAGGGCCGACAGGTCGATCACGATTCCACCATCGCAGACCCCATGACCGGCAAAGCTGTGGCCACCGCCGCGTACTGCAGGGAGCAGATTGTAATCGCGAGCCAATTGGACCGCACGAATGATGTCGTCACTGTTGCGACATCGTGCGATAAGTTGCGGGTATTGGTCGATCGCATGATTCCAAACGCGTCGCGCACGTGAATAGAGGCGATTTTCGGGAAGTATGAGGTCGCCTTCGAAGTGGGCGGCGAAACGGCTCAGGATCGTTTTGGTCAACTTCTTGCGGCTATGCGGCATGCCTTCGAGTGCTCGGTTTCCGGGGCTCTGCTTACAAGGATACGAGCTAATTTCTCGCAGGCCAGCAATTGCTGGCGGCTTTGATTCAAGCCCACACCCTTCATTGGACGAATACGGCGGTGAGCCATCAAGCTGTGACCGCTGCTCGCACTGCACGACTGATCGTTCGAATCAAAGGAGATGGTTTGCCCGGGGCGCTGAGAGTGATTAAATAAGTCGTCCTGACGAGCATGGAGAGGTGGCCGAGTGGTCGAAGGCACCAGATTGCTAATCTGGCGTACTCTTACCGGGTACCGAGGGTTCGAATCCCTCCCTCTCCGCCATTAGTTGCTGAATTCCACGGATCACCGGATAATCAACAGTCTAGCGCCAGCGCATGGAAATTCCGTCTTTCATGCCATGCCCTGGCAGCCGAAAGCAGAGTTCGACTGACCACCAAGCCGCGATTCGCTGTGAGCCAGGGCAATGGGGGGTCCGCAGCCCGCTACTCCGTCAGGATTCATGGCCATGGCAAAATGCGGACCGCCACCCCGTTCTCCTTGACCATAGGCAACCAGGTTCTGAATCTCGCTTCCAAAGCCCGACGGTACACGAATCTTCAGCACGCGCCGCCATTGTGCTGCATTGCGAGCAAAGCCTTGCGCGATGCCCTGTTGCAGTTCTTGCTTGGACTTACCAAATTTTGTCAGCGCTGGCGAGGTCGCCGATATGCTTTTGCAAAGTCCGTTCTGCCGCCTGCCATCCAGCCTGGTTTGAGCGAAAAACGATTTTGAGGCTGACGATTTCGACTCGTTAACATAATAGATCAGGCGGAACTTTTCCCGGTTCAGGACGCCGACCCATCGATAGCCTCTGGCGGGAGTACAGAACAGAACCGCCAGCACCTTTTCAATGACCACCTCACGGATGAACGGATTGACCTTCCAGACGATTTGAGAGTTGGCAACCATCCAGCGCGCAGCGTCGGCAGCGATGGTATTGCTGCAAGGGTCCGCCTGATCATGTGATCTGCCGGACGGGCGGGACCGATATCAACGAGTTGCTTAAAAAGCTGCCGCCGAACCAACCTTCACCCGGCAAGCCGCCACCCGTCTGGGCCAATGGTACGCTGCCGCCCGCGGATTGCGGCAAAGTTTGTCCGGTTGAGATGGGTCGAGAGCTGAAGGCCGCGGCTGCTGCGAGGTGCCGCTGGCTCGGCTCCGTGCTTGGCACCGACATTTACGCCTATCAATCTTTCCCGAGTTGTTATACCTCCTCGGTTGTCATCACGACGCTATCAGGGGGGATCTGGCTGGGGAGCAGCCAGGGGGCCCTCGCAGACGCAGGCGGAAACCGGTTCTCGCGAAGCGCTGCCGAAACTATCACCCGGAGGAGGCTGCGGCGCGTGAGTCGGCGCGGCCAGAAGTTAGCGCCAGCAGCATCGCCCCCAAGCGCATCTGTCCTGGCATAGAACCTACCCGGCGAGGATGGAGCTGGCCTGATTCCAGTGGACGGCGCGTGCCCACCAGGCGGCGGGCACAACGCGGGCTGCCTCGCTCCCGTTTCAATAGCAATAACCTCCCGCGCCATGGGAAGTGCCGGGCGGACAAATGGGCATTACACTTCCACTTACAGCATGCTTACCATTATAGGTCGGACCGTATGACGAAGGGATAGGCCGGAAACCGCTTGGCAAGATCACGGGCGGGGGCAGATAATATCTGTCCGGAATGCTCAATGCCAATTTCCAAGTCTCCGCGCTGCACGGCCACTGAGCTTGAGGCTGCGTATCCAGCGGCACGGTGATATTGGTCTGAAAATCGACATTGCCGCCCACGGGGAACCAGCCGGTGCCGCTGGTAATCGCTACGACACGGGGCGCTTCGACGCTATAGATCGTTAGCCGCAGATCACGCGGATCGACCCTGTAGCTGTATTTGGAGTAGAAGTTGCTGCCCAAAATTTCCACGTCGGGGTTGTCAATCTTGGTATAGTAGGATTTCCAAACGATGCAGACGCCGGTTTGAATCTGCTTGCCCGTGCCCGGGTCGATCACAGGATTTCCGTGCACATCGCGCGCGCCGAAGGCTGCGTACGTATAATAGATCTGGTACTTCGGTTGAGCGTAAGCAGGACCGCTAAATAGCAACAAAACAACGATCAGAACCGCCTTCCGCATGTCCGCTCTCCTACTGTAAAAATTTGAGCTTTCCGTAGCGTTGGTCGGGAACGTTCGCGATCGGCACCTGATCATTTGCCAACAGTTGAGCCCAGTTGTGGAGTGAGCAAGGCCAGCCGCGCTGGGGTACATCGTAGATCTTGAAGTCCTTGTCGATCTTGCGCTCGACGCCTTGTTGGGTCCACGCGCTCGTTAGCGTCAATCGTCGGTCGGGCAAGTGCACTTGATAGTTCAAGTAGTCATAAGCAGGCAACTGTCCCCACGGATCATTGTCGGCGTGAAGTGGCACCATGTAGTTGCCCGATTCCAGGTAGTTGGACTTCGTGATCGCGAGGCAAACGGGCTCATCCTGTTTATCTGCAAGAGGCAATTGTAACAGCGCAAAAAGCGGATGCTCGATGCTGGCCGAGCTGTTAGGATTGTTCGCGTCGGCGCAGCGTAGCGGCCCTCCTCCGCCTTCCAATCCGTATTTGCATTTGGGCAGCAATTGTTCCCAATGGCATACCGATAGTGGTGTACCAGGCGGGCAGGCCGCGGCCGTCGCCGTCGCATCACCGGCGTCAGCCCCTATGCTCGCGCTGAAATGGGAACGCAAAAAGAGAACAATTAGCAAGCCGAGCAGCGCCAGCACCGCGCGTATTTCCATCTTCCGCCAGGTGGGACTCGCCTTCCATGCCGACCAGCGCTGCGAGCGTTGGTTACGAAGCCTGGCGATGGCAGAATCAATCCCGGCCGTGGGTTGGCACGCATCATGTCGAGCTCTTTGTAGCAGTAAAAGCCGCGCGGCAAAGATTACATCCAGAGCGGCCTGCCCGAGCAGCTGCCCGACATCCGTCAGCAGATGTCCACAGTGCGAGCCGACCAACCAGGCTATCCGCCCGCTTCTCTCGACAGCCATGTGGAGCTCAGACTTTCTGGTCGTCAGGCGCGGCCCGGTAGGCGCTGACGACGCTTTTGGTGCCGGCACCACTGGGGGCGCTTTTTGTGCCGAATGCAGCGCTGGCGGCGTCTTTGCTGCGTGGTTTGACTTAGGGCGCTCCTCCGGCTTTTGTCTGGAGAGCGGCCTTCCACACTTGGTGCACCATCTCGCTTCAGAGCTGTGATACGATGCCCCACAGTTGCTGCAAAAATATGGCGCGCTACTCAAGGGTGGCCTCGCCCTGCGGCTCCCGAGCACAGCTGCGTAAACTGAAGGTGATAGCTGCGTCGCGTAGAAAAGCCCGAGACCGGCGCTGTAGCAGCAACTCGGTTGCCATCCCTGTCAGTCCCATCCGGCAGTTCGTACAAACCCTACGTACGTCAGAGCGAAACGTCAGGCTGTAAGCCATGAACAGCCCCGATGGAAGCTTTGCGATTTCATCCGCCAAAGGGTTCGAGCTTTCTCAACCAGGGTCAACGTTTGGCGGGTCGTGTTGATGTCGCTCTCCTAGCGAATTTCATCTCAGTATGTCAAGGTCCGTCGCGACTGCACTGAAACCGGGGCAGTCTGGGTGGATTTTCGCGTCGAGACGGCCCGTCAGTGTGAACTGCGTCGCCGAGGCAGGCGCGCGATTATCGCGATTATTAGGTGGCGGAGCTTCGGTTTTGGATTAGACCACGAGTGCCTCTCGGAAGTCATCTCGCGCATGGCCTTGGACGCCGTAGTTGTCGGCGGAACCAAACTCGAAAGGCCATCGCCCATCGGACGTAAGGATTCAAATCCCTTCAACTCGAACCGTGCACACATCGCTCCGGTTGAAACGTCGCGCGGCGACCTAACAGTCCTTGACGAATGCAAAAACAATTTCGTCTTTGAAAATCCTTTGGCGGAGCCATCCGGACGCGAACAAGGGCCTCTTGCATCGCGGCTTGTGAAGCCGACCTAAGCGAAGCATACCGTTTGTTCGATTTCCGGTGCGCGAACCCTAGATCCGATCTAGAACAAACCGGCTTCGCTGGCGGGGAATCAGGGTAATCCAGTTGGATTGCAAGACCTCACGAAACTCCTTGTGACACAAAGACTCGCTTCCCTTCCAGTCGTATTTGTCCTCACCGCGTGAAACCGTCCGGTCGGATTGCTAATCTGGCGTACTCTTACCGGATACCGAGGGTTTGAATCCCTCCCTCTCCGCCATTAGTTGCTGAATTCTCGGCTCACCGGATAATCAACAGTCTAGCGCCAGCGCATGGAAATTCCGTCTTTCACGCCATGCCCTGGCATGGCGGCTAGGCGAACCGCTGCAGCGGTTTGTTACACAGCAGGGCTGTGGTCGTGTGAAGCGGACGCCACTGGGCGAAGCGCGATATCAACACCACGAACCGCGCGGCCGCCCCAAAAATGCACAGAACGTCTTCTTCACAATATGTCACTCGGATCGGTCATCCATGGTGTGATGTTCTGTGGGTGACGGCACGGCGCAATACTTCTCGTCCCGCCACAACTTGACCAGCGGTGACAAGCCGTCTGCGGAAGGCCACTAAGTTACGAGCAGTCATTTCATAATTTTCGAAGAATGAAAAAGTCCGCGGTAACTGCGGCACTCGGCGTGCTGGCGTAGGAAACCCACCAATTTTCGAGCAGTGACTGAACTCCTGAGCTACCTGACAGAAAAACTGCTGCGGCGGCTGGCCGAAACTCTGCCCGCCCTCGATTGGCGACTTCGTCCCGAAGCGCAGCCGCTGAGCTCCAGTTGTCGCTCAAAAAGCCAGAGCCGCGAGGTTGCGCGGTAAAGCGCGTTCCCTCGCTCGGCTCGATGCTGGCGAATTCGGTTGGGGTGCCTCGGCGCCGCCCATCGATGATTCTAGCTTTTGAACTCGACTTCGACGCCAACCTACTCGAGCGCTGCCTAGCCACGATCAAGCCGCACTCCGTCGCGCCCACTTGCGCACGGCTACAGCGGCCCAGACCGCCTCGACAATGCCAAAGGGCCACGCACCCTGTAAGAAACCGTACATCGACCCCGACAGACACGCAGCCGCAAAAGCCAGGGTGAACCATCGGCTGCGCTCTTCGAGCCAATAGAACACCAGCATCGCGGACACCGACACCATCCCAAACACATCAAGCAGGTCTAACCGCACTGTCCCAATCCTTCAGCGGAGTCTCGCACAGGACCCGGTTTGGTCAGGGCTCGGGCGGGAACCGAGTCGCCCGATCCGAAAAACGTCGGCAGGGCGCTCCCGCATAGCATGGAATAGCGCGTACATTGTACAGAGCCGTTCGGCGATCGCACCTGAGCGCTACCTGCACGCTCGTTGGTTTCGTCTGAACGCTTCAGGGTAGCGCCTTCTGCGGCTTATCAATCGGGGGTCGCTGTTTTTTCGAGCGCGAGACGCACTTCCTCGGTGAGTGGATGCACCCAAGCCAGGCCCAGAATTGGGCTGCTCCAAATCGTCGCAATCTTACGTTTCCCTTGAGATAACTGGTTCCTGAGCGAACGGACATTGCAGGAATTAACCCAGGCCAGCGTTTGGCGATAACCCACAGCGGAGAGGTGCTGCAGAACGGCGGCTGTTAGCCTATATTGCAAACCTTTTCCGCGCCACCAGGGCATAACCAGCGTGTCGTACTGCACCGCCTGGTCTTGAAGTAGCCGTAGAGACCTTCGCGCTTCGGCGATCCGCGCGCGCGAAAACGTCGCCCATGTGTACGCCGCCAACTCCTCGTCCGCCACCGCAATGCCGAGCACGTCACCACGCGCAAGCCTTTCTTGGACGACCCATCGGGGCATCCCGGCCTCGCTCAGCAGCGCGCAGATTTCAGGCAACTCAGCGGCGGCGGGATTGCAGACGATTCTGAGACGGACACCCGGCGGCAACTGACGGGCTGACGAGTCGAGCATCTTTGCTGAAGCCAGGTCGAACGCGAAAATGTACTGCACATTGAAAAAGGGCTCCAGCAACTTCCAGGCGGTTAGTTTGAGACGCTTGTTGCGTATAGCCGAAAAGAATCGCATCGCTGGACTCAGGCGAGAAGCATAGGGCAGGTAGACTCGTGGCACGGCGCTGATTACGCTGCGCCCGAATCGGCGCTCCAAACGAACCCAACCTGCTCGCCTTACTCCAGCTTATTGCGCCACATCAGTGCCCGTTAGCGCAAGTTGCAGAAGTCTTGACTGCAGTAAAGAGTGAATGAGCGGATGCGCGTTTATTGCGCCACCGCGACGGGAATGTAACCTTCCAGACCGCTCCTCATTCGGATTTTGATGTAATTCATCGAGGTACCGATCACATGAACGTCATGACCCTGATGCACTTCGGAAAGCTTTTTGCCATACCGATTCGGTTGCGAAAGCACCGCTGCGTCGGCCGTTAATCGCATGATCTTGTCTTCGGGATGAGTTAACTCGACGGCTGAAAGCGGAACATAACCGATCGTTCCATTCTTTAATTTAATCTGGACATAATGATGGGTTGAACCGGTCACGTTGAGTAACTTCCCCGCCGGAATCCGTTCGATCGTCCCACTCGAGGCATCCGGCCCCGAGTATGCCCAACTGTCCTTAAGCAACTTCAGCGTTGCATGGGTGGGTTCGACCGCGGCCGAATAAGTCTGCAAGGCGCTGCTGACATGACGGTGCCTGGTGGAGTGGACCTTCGGCGTACTGGTCCCACTCGGGGCGGACGGACCGATCGCGGATTCGGGCCCACGGCCGGTGTCGGTTTCATCGGAAATAATCGTCGCGTTCGGGAACTTATCCGGAAACTGGCCGGTCGTCTGCGCAATGGCACTGTGCACCGCAGCCAGAATGACCAACCAGCCGACGAGCAATACAGCTAACCCGGCAAGAGTATGAAGGCCGTCCACGTGAGACTTCATTTCTTCCCCTCCCGTTATCCCCTCAGCATGCCCCACATACAGTGCATCGCGTCACATCACAGGGTTTGGTCTGGTGGGCATAGTGCGCCTTTTTCCGCTCCGACAGTAGAAACCACTTGTGAATGTGATGGTCGATAAAGTCCCACGGCAAAACTTCATCCGGGGCGTAGCGCCGGGTGACGAAGAAATCGGGATCCGGCAGAGTGCCACCGGCTGCCACCTCGCGCTTGATAGTGCGCAACTGCTGCCAGATCGGTCCAATTTCATCGCATTCCGCAGCGCTCAAGCGCTCCAGAATTGCGCCCACCCGGCGATCGCCACGCGAGACCAGAGTCTGAAAGTAGGCGTCCCGGGGTGATTCAGCATCGAGTTCGACACCACCGCCGGCTCGGCGTGCAAGTTCAGCTCGCAGCAAGCTTATCTTTCGCTTGAGCGCCTGGGTGTCTTCCATAGGATCCCATTGAAAGGGCGTCCACGGTTTGGGCACGAAGGGGTTGAGCGAAACAGTAATGTGAGGCGCGGAATTGTCGCGCGTCCGGACTCGCTCACGGATTTTGCCGGTCAGCTGCGCAATCTCAAGCACATCGTCGTCCCGCTCCTCGGGCAAGCCGATCATGAAGTAAAGCTTGAGATTTTCGATGCCTTCGGCAGACAGTAGAGAGGCCGCCTCGAGTATCTGCGACTCGCTTAGGTTTTTGTTAATCACCTTGCGCATCCGCTCACTCCCGGCCTCAGGGGCGATCGTAATACTTCGGTTGCCGTTGCGTCTGAGCGCCGCCGCCAACTGGGGAGAGATACAGTCGGCTTTCAGCGACGAGGGCGACACACGCCCGCCGTCGTCCGCGACCGCATTGGCGACCTGCTCGATCCCCGGCACGCTGGCCATCTCCGCTCCAACCAGGCCGATTACGCTCCTCTCTCTTAGGCCGCGCCGGGCTTCGGCGATCAACTTGTCGGCGCTCCTGAACCTGATTGGGCGGTACATGAAGCCCGCAGCGCAAAACCTGCAGCCCCATTGACATCCCCGGCTGGCTTCAACCAGATACATGTCGCCGAAGACTGATTCCGGAGTCAGGATCAGCGAGGCGGTCGTGACCTGATTGAGGTTTTTGATCAAACGACGCTTTACCCGAGGATAACCGGGACCCGAATAGGCGATCGTGCGAATCTTGCCAGAGCTGTCAAATTCAGGCTGAAAATGATCCGGCAGATAGGCTCCCTCAACCTGCGCCAGTCTCGGAAGCCATTCGGCATCGCCACAGGCGCGATGACGGGCGCCTTGGTAGATTTCGAGAAATTCCGGAACCATCTCCTCACCTTCGCCGATCAAAAAAAGATCAATGAATTCGGCGATCGGCTCAGGATTAAGAAAGACCGCGGAACCACCGGCGATAACCAAGGGGTACGGCTGTGCCCTCCGTTCCGAGCGCCGCAATGGTATCCCGGCCATCCGCAACAGCGTAAGCACGTTGAGGTAGTCGCTCTCGAACGCGATCGAGAACGCAATGATTTCGAAATCGGAGAGCGCCCTTCCCTGCTCGAACGAGGTCAGCCGCGCCTGGCCCGCACGAATCAGCGCCCGCTCATCCAGGTCTGGGAGAAATGCGCGGTCGGCCGCCACGCCGCGGGCGGTCGCGAAAATGTGATAGACGGCCTGGAAACCAAGGTTGGCCATCCCCACACGGTAGACATTGGGATAAACCACACAGACGGACAGATCACCGCACCGAGGGCGTTCGTAGAGCGCCTTTTCAGCGGCCAGGCGCGTGAGTGCACGTTTGCGCGGCAGCATGGTTCGAACTCAGGTTACAGCTCGGTGGAGGCAGGGCTCAAGAGGGGTTTGTCCGTAACGCAGCGAACCCGGTGCACTTGGCGCCTTTGACCGGCCACGCCGATGGAGTGCGCTCCCAAATGGATCTCGCCGCGGAGCTGCCGGATGCGATCGCCTTAGCCCTTGCGGAGTTTGCGAAGCTGGCGCTGAGTCAACATCCAGCGCAGCACGGCTCCACCGGGTTCGAGCTTCTGGGGAATTTCCAGAGCCACGCATGCGCCCTTCTTCAAGCGAATAGCGACTTTGCCGTTGGTGGTCAGCAATAAGGCAATCACCCCGCTCAGTTGCGGCTCATGCCCGACCAGGAGGACATCCTTGTGATCCGAATAAGGCCCAATCGCGCTTATCAACTCGCCCGGTGGTACACCTGTTGAGAGTGCAGGCAAGACCTCCGGCGGTGGATTCCTGGCGTCGGCATCGGCGACTATCTCAGCAGTTTCCACGGCTCTCAGTAGTGGGCTCGTCAAAATCAGATCAAAGCGGAGCTTCAAGGCCCGCAAGCCGCTCGCGGCGGCACGCGTGCGTTGACGTCCCCTGACAGTCAGAGGGCGCGTCTCATCGGCGCCCGATTGGGACATCTCTTCGGCTTCGGCATGTCGCATGATGTACAGGTTCACGTCTTCTGCGCCCCGAGGTGATTTCCAGGCAGACCGCGGCGACCAAGCGCGCGCAGCACGTCATCGAGCATATCACCCGTACGCAGCGCTTCCGATACCTTCCAGCACACGCGCAAAGCTTTGCAAGAGCGTCGACGGATAACCTGGTAGAGTGCACCTGCGCCGAACAACGTCGCGGCAGGAAACGTCCTCAACTCGGCCATCGTTCGCAGCCAATTCAGGGCGGTTACCAGGTCGTGTTGACAACCCAGTGCGTCCTGCACCTTCTTCAACTTTTTGGCTACCTTCTTTGCGCGTCGACTTCCGCCATTGCACATCTCCAGCGCATAGCGCAGACGCCTGATTCTGATGCGTAGACGATGAAGATCGCCAGGCGGCGACTTGCGGCTGAGTTTATGAACCGCGCGCTGCGCACTTTCAGCAACGGCTCAATCAAGTCCGATGCTGCGGCATGCTCGCGGGACGTCAGCGCCGACTCGAGTTTGGCTCCAGACAAATTCTCAACCAACGCTTCGAAGCGAGCAGCGTTGAGCAGGCCAGCCGCTTTTTGGCTCTGCTCGCGACGGCGCTTGGCCAACATATCGAACAGTGGCTTCAGTGCCTTGCTCAAAGATTCATCGAGCTCCGCCGCAGCATCAACCAGCCGTTGCTCGAGCACGTCGCTGTCGCGGAGCTCGCCGAGCGATCGGCCAAGCAGCCGGAGCTCCTGACCCTGATGCTTCGACCAGGCCCGAGGCAAAAGCGGCCGATAAACTTCAAGTAACGCTCTTAATTTGCGGACACTGATACGAAATTCATGTATTGCTTGAGGGTCGAGAGCCAGCACGCCCGGCCGGTTGCGCCTGATGGCTTCGACTTCTTGGTTGAACAGCCAGCGAGGATCGGTGCGCGCCTGCCCAGCGAGGGTGGTAGCCGATGAGGCCTGGCAGAATCCGGAGTGCGCCGATTGGGCTCCGGTAACCAAGCGTTAACTCCCTGACCCCGAAGAGCCGAGCCTGCTGCGGCTCGCGTCCGCACTGCTCAAATAGTTCGAAATGTGCCTGCGGAGGTCATTCTGGACCTCGTCAATGGAACGCCGGGCGTCGACGGTGATGAAGCCAAACTCCTGGGCCAGTCGCCGGTACTCCTCGATAAGATTGGTCTGATAACGGTGAAAGGAGTCGAACAGGTCCGTACCGAGGGCAAGGTGCATTCCTGATTCCCAATAATCCATGCCTTTGCCCTGGACCACTCGCGGAATCAGGTTGTCGACGTCAATATCGAGATAAAGCACGAGGTCGGGGACCAGAGCCATGCCGAACAGGTCGCGCGTCCAGGCAGGATCGGCTCCCATCGCCGTGTTGCGAGCGAACGCCGTATACATATAGCGATCGGCTATTACAATAAAACCGGCCTGAAGTGCTGGTAAAATCTCGTGTTCCAGGCGGTCGGCAAAATCCGCCGCATATAGCAAGCTGAAAGTGGTAACAGTCAGTTGATGACCGGCTTTCGCCTCGTTGATCGTTTCATGCAGCAGTGGCGAGCGGGTCCATCCAGTGCTGCTGACCGCATAGCCCTCAAGCTCTAACCACGGGCTGAGCAGACTGACTTGGGTCGAGCGCCCTACCCCGTCAGTGCCTTCAATTACGATCAGATGGCCGGGCAACGGCTTCTTGGTCAGGTAAGGCAGACCGCGCCCGTACCAGCTCTTAGGAGGCTTGGATTGCGGCGCCATGATGTCCCTGTGCCCGCTCGCGATCGTAATCAACCAGGATCTCCTGGACCATCTTCCGGACCAGGCGCTGTTGGGCGGGAATTTCTTGAGTTGCGTCAATGGGCTTCAGGGCAAATTCCTGGCCCAATTCGTCGTAAATTGCCAAAACGCGGCTTTGAAAACGCCGGAAGCTTTCCACCGGATCAGCCGCGTGCGTAACATCCATGCCTGCCTCATGATACTTGAGCTTCGCCCGTCCAGCGAGCAGCCGCTCGAGCGAAACCTCAATTGGCACTCGGAAATAGAGCGTCAAATCGGGACGGGGCGCGAAACTGTAGACCTGACGCACCCACTGCGAGTCCACGCCGCGCGCGACATCCCGCGCAAAGGCCGTGTAGACATAGCGGTCGGCCAGCACGATCATGCCCGCTTTAAGTGGAGGCAGAATCTGGTAGGTCAGACGATCAGCAAAGTCCACCGCATGCAGCAGGCTGAAAGTCGTCGGCGTCAGCAGATTCTTCTTCTTCCCCCGGCTCATGGCCCGTCGCACCAGACGCGACGAGTTCCATTCAGTAAAATGCACCGGATAGCCACGCGTACGAAGCCATCGATCAAGCAGCAGGAGCTGGGTTGATTTGCCTGAACCGTCGATTCCCTCAACCGCGATTAATCTACCGGGATAAGGGTGCGGATGATAAAGCAGACCTGTGCGTCGAGCATTGCTGACAGGCGCCGGCTGACCGCGCTGCACGGTGACGGAAGTCGCTTTCGCTGATGGTGCGTCGGACCCTGCCTGCGATGAACAACTGACCGACGCCGGAGACTCTTTATGCGGTACAGAAGACTGACCAGCCGGTCGCCTCGTATCTCGCGCGTCCATGCTTTCCGGCCCACCTTTCAGTAGCCCTGGTAATTGGGTTCGACCAGGGCGTCGGCCGGAGAGACCATCTTAATAATACGTTTCGAAGGGATCCCGGTACACATTCTCATATCTCTCACTTCGGTTATAGCGATCGAGACCGAAGGTTCGGCAGCTTCCGCCCAGATATTAAGGATGCCGCTTGTGCGCCGTGCGGTCAATTCAGCTACAGACGCCATGCGATGCAACAGCACATCCCAGCGACTCAGAGATATTTTGAAGCGGTTTTAGAGTACAGTTCAGAGAGTAGGACGTAGCGAAGCGGCCGCGCTCAGTGCCTTAACGAAAGGCGCCCCCGCCTTGGTATATTTTGAGCTGGCGACCACAGCCGCAAACGAACGCCACTATGTCACCAACCGATATCCAGAAGATCGAACGGCCCTGCAGAGCCGGAACTTGTTTTGCTGCCCCGGGGTCAGTTCGGCAGGTCGGCCGGTCGCCAACCCGTGCCCGCATGTCCAAAATTGAACAGCTCGGGGTGAAGAATTTCGGCCAAAATCTCCAGTGAGTCGACGATGCGCGGTCCGGGTCGGTTGAAATATTGATTACCGTCAGTCAAGTAAATCCGGCCCTTGCGGACCGCCTTAAGCCGATCCCATCCCGGCTGGCGCACGAGCGTTTGTAGCTCGCTGGCAGTTCGATCCATGTTGAATCCGCAGGGCATAAGTACGATGACGTCGGGGTCCGCCCGTTGCAGCTGAGCGAAATCGAGCCTCGATGAGTGTTGTCCAGGTTCGCCGAACAGCATCCTTCCGCCGGCCATTTCCACAAGCTCAGGAATCCAGTTCGCGGCAATCATCAATGGCTCGAGCCACTCAATGCAAGCAACGGTCGGTTGGCTACTCGCCGAAGCCGCGAGTCTGCGAGTTGCATGCATGCGCTGACGCAGTGCATCGACCAGCCGAGTGGAACGGTCAGGGGCGCCGAGCTCACGCCCAACTCGTTCCATGTCAGCCAACACATCATCCACGAGGTACGGCGCCAGCGATATGATTTTGGGTGGCGAGGCGCCCAGCCAGACAGCGGCCGCCTCTTCGACGTCGCGCATGCTGACCGCGCATACTTCGCATTGTGATTGGGTGACGATAAAGTCAGGTTGCAGCTGGCGCAAAAGGTCAACTTCGACGCGATACACAGAGAGCGCGTCAGTTAGAATTTTTCGCACTCGTTGGTCGACATCCGCGCTACTGCCCTCGGGATTAAATTTGGGTCGCGTCAGCACGGGCAAGCGGGCCACCGACGGCGGATAATCGCATTCATGGGAGCGACCCACGAGCTGCTGCTCGAAGCCGAGCGCACAGACAATCTCGGTTGCACTGGGAAGCAGGCTAACGATTCGCGGCACGCATCCTCTCCCGCAAAATTGTGATGGTTAAATCCTGCTGGCCGGCTCCACCCATTCGCGCGCAATTTCCTCAAGATGCGCGAGCAATTCCTTCTCCTCCCGTGGCGGGCGCAATCTAGTCAGTATGACCTCGTCAGCGCCCGCGTCACGGTAGCGCTTGAGGTCGTCCGGGTTGATCGGCTTGGTGTAGGGTGACACCGCCAAAACGACGTCTGAACGCCTGCGGCCATTAGCTTTGAGTAAATCCTCGATGCGTTTGATCTTGGCGGCGGCCTCGTTGGGCGCCAGATTAAACCCACACCATCCATCGCCATAATCGGCAACACGGCGCAGGGCAGGTCCGCTCTCGCCGCCGAAGAAGACTGGCAGTCTACCACCGTGGATCGGCTTAGGGTTGCTGCGCACCCCATCGAAGTTAACAAATTCGCCGTGATAGGAGCTGACTTCTTCGCTCCAGAGTTTACGCATCGCCTCGATATATTCCCGAGTACGCTTGGCACGTCGCTCCCACGGCACGCCAAGCGCGCGAAACTCCTCTTCGAGCCATCCGATGCCCACGCCAAGCACCACGCGTCCGCCGCTCAGAAAATCCAGGGTGGCCACGACTTTCGCGAGCACCAGGGGATTGTGCTCCGGCACAAGGCAAATCCCGGTTGCCAGCTGGATCCTTGAGGTAACGGCGGCCATTGTCGCGAGCGAAATGAACGGATCAAAAATCGGGGCATTGGTCGGCGCAGGCAATTGACCATCCTGGCTATAGGGATAGCGGGAAGCATATCTATCGACCAAAACGACGTGCTCCGGAACCCACAAGGTCGAAAAGCCCAGGCGCTCTGCGTTAATCGCCAATGTGCGAAGCAACGCTCCACCCGCCATCCTGGGAGTACCGACTGCGAATAAACCGATCCTCATTGACGCAATCCTCTGATAATGTCTGGGCGCTTATCTGCTGGCTTTGTTGTCACTCAACAGCATTCTGGTCACCACCTTGGGCCGATCCGACCGACTAAATATGCTGTGCGCGGTCGAGAGTCGGAGCAATTCGACGAATTATCTCCAAGGCCTGTCCGTTGGCTGAGGCGATGGCGTCCCGTTGGGAGAAGAGCACGAGCCGATTAGCGCCTGCCTCATGGTAGAATTTGAGTTCGTCGACTGAAAGTCCGTCCTGATGGGGCGCCACAAACGCTGTCACCTGCACGCTATCCGGCCGGCGTCCGAATTCGGCGGCCATTCGCCTGAGCTCAGCCACGTCACGTTTGAAAGTTTCGGGCTTGCCCACCACCGGGCACCAGCCGTCGTAGGTGCGCAGAACCCGCTCGCGGCCCTTGGGCCCATGGGCGCCGAGAAGGATCGGTGGTCCGCCTTGTTGCACCGGTTTTGGCTCACAACGCACTGGGGGGAAATGAACGAGTTCCCCGCTATAACTGGGCTCGGGCTGTGTCCAGAGAATGCGCAACGCTTCCACCGTTTCCCGCAAGCGCTTCCAACGCAGGCGGAATGGCGTGCCCATCGCCTCAGTCTCTTCCTTGAGCCATCCACCACCGACCCCGAGTACTACCCGCCCGCCTGAAATGACATCGAGAGTGGCGATGACCTTGGCTGTAATCAGGGGCTCCCGCTCAGGAAGGAGGCAAATACCCGTGCCTAGCTTAATCCGTTTGGTCACAGCGGCCGCTACCGACAAGGTAACAAAAGGATCGAGCCACCGCCCATAATGCTCGGGCAACTGCCCACCACCTGGCGGCACGGTTTTAAAACCGATAGGGATTACCGGGTGCTCGGGAATGAACAGCGATTCATAGCCGAGGCGCTCGACTTCGCGGGCGATCGCGCCAATATCTCCGGTTTGCGAAGTCGCGACAATCATCACACCTATCTCCATCGCCGCCTCCTGCGTAAGCGCATTGAATTGCCTGACCACTCCTAGCAATCCTGATTGGTAACCGCAAATCGCGACCTACCTCGCTGGGCTGACTTGCAAAGAACGCTCGAGCAAGGAAACATCTTGAACAAAACCAGGTCGTCAACGATATGCAGATAGGATACTTCACTGAGCGACCCTATCGCTGGCTCCCGGAAGAAGAGATTCTCAAACACCGAGCATTTTTCGGGATTTCCAACCGCTTTTTTGATCGTGAAAAGGCGGCCGACGATTATAACTACTATATCGACGAATATTGCTTCGCCGAGGAACTGGGTTTTGACGCGCTCGCTCTCAACGAGCATCACGGCAATCCGATCTGTATGGGCGCAGTGGTCAACGTTGAGGCTGCGGTGCTGGCTCATCGCACCAAACGGGCGCGACTGGTTCTTATCGGCAACCCCTTGCCGGTCATTAAGCACCCCTTGCGGCTGGCCGAAGAACTGGCCGAGATCGATCTGATTTCGCGCGGCCGCCTGGTCACCGGATGGGTTCGGGGAGCAGGTTCGGAGCAGTTTTTCAATAACGCGAACCCAGCCTATAACCGCGAGCTTTTCAACGAAGCACACGATTTTATCGTGCAGGCCTGGACTCGGCCCGGTCCGTGGCGCTACGAGGGCAAACATTTTCATTATCGGCACGTCAACCCGTGGGCGCTGCCCTACCAGAAGCCGCATCCACCGATGTGGATTCCGGGCACCCTCAGTCCGGAAACCGTGCAATGGTGTGCCGAGCATCGTTACCCGTATATCGCTCTCGGGACTCCGCTGGCTCCGACCTGCGACCTGTGGGACTTTTACGCCGACGAAGCGGCCAGGCTCGGCTATCAAGCTGGCCCGGAGAACTTCGGCTATATGATTGCAACCGCAGTTGCTGAAACCGAGGAAAAAGCTCAGGAAGTGGCCAAAGGATTTGTTTATGGCGGAGGTCAAAACGCCTTTTCCGGACCCGAGTTCACCAGTCCGCCGGGCTACAATTCCAAGGCTGCGATTCGAATCATGGCCAAACAGCAGGCGAGCGCCTGGCTGGGGTTGACCGGAGAAAAAGTCAAACAGCAGATGCACGGTGAGAGCGGCGAGATCGATTTCGACGAAATTCGCCGAAAGCTGCATGCGGCACTGGTACGAGCCGAACAAAATCTGCAGGTTATCGTCGGCACCCCACAGAGCGTCGTTCCAAAACTTAAAAAAATTTTGACGATTCTTCGGACCGGGATCTTCATTATCCTGAGTATTCAGGGCCCTATCGGTAACGAGGAACGCCGAACCAGCATGCGCTTGTTCGCGCACGAAGTAATTCCCGAACTCAAGGCACATGCGCGGCAAATCGGCCTTTTCGATCCGTTCGAGCGCAGCCCTGGCTCGGTTCCGCTAGCGGTCGGGGTCAAACGCGCGCCGGTTGTGGACCGGACCGCACTCTCCGCTTGAGCTGAGAGACTTCCGACGGCAATCGCTTGCTCCGGGCCTGGGCGCTCATGAGTGCCCCGTCCAGGGCCGCCGGCGGCCGCATTCGTCGTAGAACTGCTCGGTGATTTCCTTTCCTTTTAGCGTGAGGATCATGTAGCCATTCAAGGCGCGTCGCGGGTCGCCGGTGGTTGCCTTTTCCTGCTCCGCCCATTCGATGGCGTAGTCGCCGCTGCCGTAGCTGGGGAGCTCGCCAAAGGGGGCATAGGGGACGCCGCCATGACCAACGCATCGAGCCCGCAGAAAAACGTTGTCCGCCAGCCGAATCGGTTTGTACGCGATGCCCGCATGGACGTGACCCCAATACCATAAACAATCCCGCGTCTTCCCGATCAACTGGGTTATCTCTCGCAACAGATTTTTCTCTTTAACTCTGCCAATATCCACGTCGAACCCGTCGTGATGCGTGAGGATCATTAGCCGCTTGTGCTGATGCTCGGCCCGACCGAGTAAATCGACCAGCCAATCTTTTTGGGCCGTGCCTTTGGGCTTTATTTTGTCATCCGAGATATACCCGTCCTCATAGAGAAAGCTTTGCTTGTGACCCCAGTACGCGGTATCGAGTCCGATGATCAGCCAATTGTCGTTGTGCAAGGCAAAATAGCTGAAACCCTGGTTCATGAATTTCTGTTTTCTAATCACCTGGAAGTATCCGGTGCCACCGCAATACATTTCGTGATTGGAGTTCAACGCGAAGGTGCCGAAGCGTCCAGTCGGCCATAGCTCGCCCAGATTGGCAACTTCGTCTTTGGGGTCTCCGGCGTAGTAGACATCCCCAAGATGGATCGTGTAGTCGGGATTGGCAGCCCTTATATAACCAGCAATAGCGACCGCTGGCGCATTATTGGTCCCCCAGTCACCGGCCAATGCGATCTTTATTTCGTCTCCGCCCTGCAGGGGGTAGACAGCGGCACCTGGTCCGGCGATGGGGAAGTCGACCGGGTGGCAAGTTGCATACTCCAGCAGGCATTTGATCCAGCCGGGATCTTCATTCTCGTATTTCTCGAATCCGTCAAGTTCCCGTGCCCCGACTGCCTTGGCCACAGTGCGTCCTGAGTTCAGTCCAATAAGGCTGTGCGCGATCGCGTCGAGTTCGAGGTTGGGCGCGACGACATCGAGCCGCGCGACATCATCGCGCAATTCGCTCATTGCCTGACGAACCATTTGACGGCGCGGAGGGCCGGAAATCGAGTCGAACTCATCAAGTTTGCTCAACACAGCATTAAGGCGATCCATAATGAAAACATGGCCGTCAGACATGATTTACCTCGAAATAAGATTGACGAACTTAAAGTTACCGTGGTTAACTGGGTGGCTCCCTTTTATACATCGGGATAAAAGTTGTCCAGCAGTTAAAGCAGGTTAACCGTCGGCGATAGCAAACGAACAGCTCAAGCTCTGAGAGCAAAAGCTTGCGCAGCAACCGCAGTCGTCGTACCAAACGACCGCTGAGAATCGCAGGTGATTGATGAATCAGACCAACAGCCAAGGCCATAGACGTTCGCTGATTCTTGCCGGAGGTGGAATAAAGGTAGCGTTTCAGGCCGGTGTGCTGCAGGTCTGGCTCGACGAGGCAGGCCTCGAATTTCATCACGTGGATGGCGCCAGCGGCGGTGTGTTCAACCTGGCGATGATGTGTCAGGGGATGAGCGGGACCCAGATTGCCGACAACTGGCGCAATCTCGACCCGCTTGCCGGTATCAGCTTCAATCCCGCGCAACTAGCCAGGCTGGCCTATGCCGAATCTCTGTTCACCCTCGACGCCTATCGCAGCCGCGTATTCCCAAAATGGGGGCTGGACTGGAACAGGATTAGAACCACCGCTCTCAATGCAACCTTCAACGTTTTCAACTTCAGCCGCAAAGAATTAGAGGTCATCGAACCTCGTAACATGAGCGAAGACCTGCTCGTTGCGTGTGTCTCGCTTCCAATGTGGTTTCCGCCGGTCCGTATCGGGGGCGAAACATTTATCGACGCCGTTTTCCTGACCGATGCCAACCTCGAGGAGGCGATAAACCGCGGAGCGGATGAACTCTGGGTTATTTGGACGGTCAGTGAAAAGGATGAATGGCATCCCGGTTTTGTCGCTAATTACTTCCAGATAATCGAGACTAGCGCGGATGGTCATTACAAGGCGATGCGCAGGCGCATCGAGGCAAACAATACAGCCGTAGCAAACGGGCGGGCGGGCGAATTTGGTCGATTCATAGCGGTCAAGGAGCTCAAAGCGGATGTTGCGCTCCATTACCTGGTCGATTTCAGTCAGGATCGACTGATCGAAACCGTAAACCTCGGTGTTCAACGCGCCAGGGAATGGTGTCGGGCAAACAATATTTCGTTTTCGCGCAAAGGTCCCGAATACCCCATCTACGTCAATGAAATTCCAACCGCGCTCTCTTTCACCGAAGAAATGAAAGGATTCTGGTCGCTCGGCGAGACTGATTTCGCCGCTGGCGCAGATAAGGGCAAGGCGGCCGGCACTGACCTGATGTTTCATCTCACAATCACAATCAACGGCGTCCACTCCTTTGTCGTTCGCCCCGAGCACGACACCAGTGATGTCGCCGGCTACGTCGCGAGTCGTGCTTTTGGGGGGCAATGCGCAATCCAGCGCGGACAGTTCAATCTTTTCGTCGATAGCACTGACCCAGCCGTCAAATACATGCTGTACCGGCTTTTCTTCACAGATCAGAACGGGCTGGACTTAACCCTCAGTGGTGCCAAGCACATCAAAGAGGAAGCGGGCTCGGATGTATGGCGCGCGACCACCACCCTTTACACTCGTATCCTTAACGGGCACGTTACCAAGGAGGCTGAGGATGCCGCGGCCAGCGATCCTCAAGCATTGGCCGCGCTAAGTGTCGGCGCCGGCATTATTATAATAAATATGCTTGATTTCCAGAGGCAGCTCACGACCTTTCGCGTTCAAGCGCCTACGATGGCCGAACGGTTGACGGCTCTCAATGAGTTCGCTCGGCTGTTTTTCGGTAAACTCTGGGACGTGTATGCACGCGACGTTTTGACGTCTAGTCCATTCTGAGGAATACAAGAGTACAGGAGGCTGGTTTGTTAGGCGCGCCCAGGCTTCAATCAAGTCAACCCCCGTTGCTTGGTTTTGGCGGTGCAATGCTCTTTTTGCTGATCGGTATCAATGCGGTGCTTGCTTCGAAGGCATTCGCTGTCCAGCCTCGACCCTGGCTGTGCCGAGACAAACCCGTATTCTCGTCGGACCGGCCAATGAGCTACGAAGCGGTCAACCGCGGCGCCGGGCGCTGGCTGCTGACTTTCATGCGTTTCGATCCCTCGGGTCTCGGCCACGACGGCTTTACCGTTTACTCGATTCAAGAGATAAGCGGCACAGCCGAGGGTAATTTGGCACCCGGACAGTGGTACGCGGTTGCGCTCTATCGGGCCGCCGGCCATTGGATATGCCCCGCGAATGCTGCCGAGAGTGAGGCTCGCTCTCCCGGAGCAATAAGCACCGTGTGCTATGGCCAGGAGCCGGGTCAATGCGTCGTCAGATTAAGTGTCCGTTCCCAATCGCCTCGAGGCGTTCGCCCGTGAAGCCATATAGCTTTCGGTGACGGGTCGTAGTGAATAATGTAGTAAGCCGTCCCTTGGCTATCATTGCCCGGGACCGGTTCGGACGCCTCTTCCCAGGCCTGCTGCTCGGAGCATGGACGGCGCTGGCGGTCTGTGCTTGTGCAAATTTAAGTAAACTCCCTTCGCTCTCGAGCCTGCGCCGCCTGACCGAAAATTTCCCGCCGGTCCCCTCCTCGGCAAATAATCCTCGGCCAGAGGCTAAAATCTCAAAGCGAATGACCCCGTTTGCAATCGCAGTCGGACCGGACGGCAATCTCTGGTTCAGCGAGCTCCGCGCCTCGGCTATCGGGCGCGTCACGCCCGCCGCAGAGATTTCTTCCTTCGACCTGGGGAAGGGCGCCTTGGCTGAACGACTCACCGCAGGGCCTGACGGTGCAATTTGGTTTACTGATCCGGCTGGAAACCGCATTGGCCGGCTAGGGCTCGACGGAACCACCGCATATGTGCCCTTGCCAACACCCGATAGCGGGCCTGCCGGAATCATAAGTGGGAGCGACGGAAACCTCTGGATCACGGAACACGCTGCCAATCGGGTTGCCCGCCTGACGCCGCTGGGGACTTTGACAGAATTTCTCCTCCCGCACGGCGGAGGGCCAGCGGGCATCGCAGAAGGAAGGGACCATCGTCTGTACATAGCCGAAAACACGGGCAATCGGATCGACCGACTGTCGATGGATGGCAGAGTTGAGGAATTTCCCTTACCGACCAGAGATGCCCGACCCGACGGTGTAATCACCGCCAGCGACGGCGATATCTGGTTCACGGAGTTCGCCGCTGAAAAAGTGGGACGCTTCACTGTTTCCGGCCACATCTATGAGTATGCACTGGCGGTCCACGGACCCCCGGTCGGCATCACCGCCAGTGAAGCTTACGTTTGGGTCACGGTGCCAGTTGCTCATGCTCTCTGCAGGCTGGCCGATGATGGGAGTCAACGAGTCTATGTGCTCGGCGACGATCTCATGCCCGGCATGATCACTTGGAACCGCGATGGCTACCTTTGGTTCACACAACCCAACGGAATGCTGGGCCGGTTTTCACCAGACGGTATTGTTGACCAGTTTCCTGCAGTGGTGGCGAGCCAAGCTCGTCCCCGACCTCAGCATCTGCTCATCAGCTCGCCTTGAGCGCTTCAGGACAGGAGGCGCAGCATTCTCAATCCTTTGAACAGGACCGCGTCCGTGTAAACTATTGCCCACGTTGACGTTTGCGGTATAAGCGGTTCAACCAAAGACTCGAGCGACAGACGCAAAGAACTGCCGCTCCAACAGACTGGGAGAAGGATCATGGCTCGTCATCTGGAAGGAAAAGTTGCAGCCGTCACTGGTGGGGGGCGTGGCATTGGCCGCGAGGTCGCCAAGGCCCTGGCTCGCCAAGGAGCGGCTGTGGTGGTGAATGACCTCGGCGTCACGGTGGCCGGGGAGCGGGAAACAACTTCGCCGGCCGACGATGTCGTGCGCGAGATCAAGGCCGAGGGAGGTACCGCCAGCTCCAATCATCTCGATATCTCAACTCCGGAAGGCGGCGAGGGTCTGGTCAATCAGGCGATTAAGGAGTTTGGCAAGCTCGACATCCTGGTCAATGTGGCCGGCATTCTGCGCGACCGCATGATCTTCAACATGACGATCGAGGAATGGGACGCGGTCATCAAGGTCCATCTGCGGGGCCACTTCTGCACGATGCGGCCGGCGACAGCCCACATGCGTGAACGCAAATTTGGCCGCATCATCAATTTTTCCTCCAATGCGGCTCAGGGATCCCCCGGCCAGCCCAACTATGCGGCGGCCAAAGCGGGCATCCTCGGCCTAACCTACAGCACTGCCAACGCTATGCAAAAGTACGGAGTGACCTGCAATGCAATCTGGCCGGGGGCGGCCACTCGGATGACTGATTCGATTCCGGCCGGGCGAATGCCTGGCGCCGGTCTTATTAGGAGCACTGATGCAGCAGGGACGCCAATGGATCCAGTTAACGTCCCACCGATCATTGTATACCTCTGCAGCGACGAGGCCGGCGAGGTCACCGGCCAATGTTTCGGTGCATCCGGCTATCGAATTACCCGTTACACTCACATGAAACCGGACCGCATACTCATAAACAACGGCCCGTGGGATGTCGAGGATGTCTTCAAGCTGTTCAAGCAGACGCTTGGCGTGGGGCTCGAACCCCCGCGAATGTTCTGATGCTCGAATAACCGGGAAGGGCGTCACGAGCACCGCACGCAATCCCGACCGGGCGAAACCCTGTAGGATATAGCGCATGTCAATGGCTTTACGGATCGGTGCGCGGCCGAGCGCCCTCGCCCTGGCACAGGCGGCAACAATTGCCCAAGCGTTGCGCGCACGCCTGGGCAAAGTCGCCGTGGAGATTGTCCCCATCAGGACTAGCGGCGACAAGATTGCCTCAGCGTCGCTCGTGCGGCTCGGCGGCAAAGGCCTGTTTGTGCGCGAACTGGAAGAGGCCCTGAGCGAAGGCCGGATCGACGTCGCGGTTCATTCTATGAAGGACCTGCCGGCGACCCTGCCGCCGCAGTATCGCCTCGTCGCGGTGCCGCGTCGCGAATCCCCTTGTGACGTGTTGTTGGCACATGGAGATGGTGGCTGGCAGGCACTCCCCCGAGGTGCCCGTCTCGGCACATCGTCTCTCAGGAGACGCTTGCAGGCTCTGCGCATCCGACACGATCTCGAAGTGCTGGCGTTGCGTGGCAATGTCGACACGCGCCTGCGCAGGCTACGCAATCGGGATTTCGACGCGATCATTCTTGCGGCAGCGGGACTGAGGCGCCTTGGTCTTTGGAGCACGACTGATGCCGGGCTACTCTGCACCGAACTGGTACTGGCTGCACCAGGTGCTGGTGAGCTTCGCCAGACGCTTGCGAGGGCAGGACGCGAGGAGGGTTCAGAGGTCGCGGGATCAGAGCCAATCCACCTAACCGAGTTGCAGCCGCCCGACTTCGTCCCGCCGGGCGGCCAGGGTGCCCTGGCGGTTGAAGCTTTGTGCGAATCTTACGTCGGCGGTTCAATGGAAATCGAAGCTGCCGTGCGCGATCTCACCCACGTTCCCAGTTTGGCGGAGATTACGGCCGAACGCTCATTCCTAGCTACAATAGGGGCTTCCTGCGCGTCACCTGTAGGTGTGAACTGTAAAGTCGTCAGCCAGAGTCTCACACTGCGGGCCCAATTGTTCAGCCCCGATGGTTCGCGGAGTCTGGAGGCGGAATTAACGGATGAAGGGCCGTCGCGTAACGGCGAGCCGCTCGAGCGCGCTGCTGTTCACCTGGGTGAAAGGCTCGGGCACCTGATGTTGGAGCGAGATGCCGGCGAGCTCCTCGGCGGTCAATAACATGACAGGCAAGGTTTATCTGGTCGGCGCTGGACCTGGAGCTCCCGATCTGATCACCGTTCGCGGCGCCGAAATATTGCGGTTGGCCGATACGGTCGTCTACGACTATTTGGCGAGTGCCGACCTGGTGCAGATGGCTCCGGCCAGGGCCGAACGCATTTTCGTCGGCAAGGTCGGAAGCGGCTCCAAGCAATTTGACCAGCCGATGATAAATCAAATCCTGATTGAGCACGCACGCGCCGGCAAGCAGGTTGTGCGCCTGAAGGGAGGCGACCCGTTTGTTTTTGGTCGCGGCGGTGAGGAAGCAGAGGCCTTGGCGGCAGCCGGCATCGAGTTCGAAGTTGTGCCCGGGGTGAGTTCCGCGATCGCAGTGCCTGCGTACGCCGGTATTCCGCTGACTCATCGTGAGTATGGCTCGTTAGTGGCCTTTGTACCTGGCCACCATGACGACGAAAAAACCTCGGGACCTTTTCAATGGGAGGAGCTGGCACAGATCATCAGCGCACGTGGCACGCTCGTGATTCTGATGGCCAGTGCTCATTTGCGGCGCAATCTCGAGCGCTTAGCTGCAGGAGGCCTGCCAGCCACAACGCCCTGCGCCGCCATTCAATGGGGTACGACCGCTGCTCAAAAAACAGTAATCGGCACCCTGGGGTCCTTGTCGGATGAGGTCGAAAATGCGGGCTTGACCGCGCCTCTCGTCGTTGTGGTAGGTCAGTGCGCTGGTTTGGGCCCAAGGCTGAGTTGGGCGGAGCGCCTCCCTCTCTTCGGCCGACGTATCGTGGTAACACGTGCCGCAAAGGAGGCGGCCGCATTTGCCACTCGGCTGCGCCATTTGGGTGCGGAGGCGATCGAATTTCCGACGATCGCGACCGAACCTCCTGACAGCTATGCACAGCTCGACGCCGCGATAGGCCGCATCCAGTCCTTTGACTGGATTATCTTCACGAGCGCAACCGGCGTCGACGCCTTCGTTGACCGTTTGCGGAACTTGAAAATTGACATCCGTGCGACCAGCGGCGCGCGAATCGCCGCAATCGGTCCCGCGACCGCGGCCAGGCTGGTCGATTATGGGCTGACAGTTGCCGCTCGCCCGGACGAATATCGCGCTGAAGCACTGGCCGCGACTCTAGGCCCGGGCAACATCGCGGGGGCTCGAATCCTGATACCGCGAGCCCAGGTCGCCAGGGAAATCCTGCCCCGCCTACTCTATGCCAACGGGGCAAAAGAAGTATTGGTGGCACCTGCTTACAAGACCGTAATCCCAGGAAATGCTAACTTAGAACGAATGCGACAGCTGGTTCGAAACCGGGCAATAGATCTGGTTACCTTTGCCAGCTCCAGCGCTGTCAGGAATTTCTGCGCGATGGTCGGCGAACGGGTTGAAGGTGTCAAAGCAGCGGCTATTGGTCCAATCACTGCAGCAACCGCACGCGCGCACGGCTTCGACCTGGTCGTTAGTTCTCCCGAGTATACGGTGGACGGCCTGCTGGCTACGATTTTAAAATATTTTCGCTCGCCATCCCCTTAGCCTAACGAGCTTGACGACTGAAAGATGAGTTGATGACCAGCCTTCGGTGAGTTCAAATGGGATTTCCGGCAAATCGGCTACGGCGCCTCCGCCGCACTGAAGCCCTGCGCCGCATGGTGCGCGAAACGATTCTCACGCCCAATGATTTCATCCAACCTTACTTTGTGTGTTCCGGGCGTGGCATCAGCAAGCCCGTGAGCGCAATGCCAGGGGTGGCGCAGATGTCGCCCGATGAAGTGGTGCGAGCTGCCCGGGAAACCTATGCGGTTGGTGTGCCAGCGATCATTCTTTTTGGTATTCCGGAAAAGAAGGACCACCGTGGTTCAAGCGCGTGGGATGCTGAAGGCCCGGTACAGACAGCGATCCGAGAAATCAAAGAACATGTGCCAGGTCTGGTAGTAATCACCGATGTCTGTCTGTGCGAATATACCGACCATGGCCACTGCGGACTGATCACCGGGAATGACGTCGACAATGATGCGACGCTTGAACTACTGGTTCGTGAAGCGCTCTCTCATGTGCGAGCTGGCGCCGATATGGTGGCCCCGTCCGACATGATGGATGGGCGGGTGGCAGCGATCAGAAACGCATTGGACGCTGAAAACTTCAGCCATATCCCCATCCTGGCCTATTCAGCCAAATTCGCCTCGGCATTTTACGGCCCGTTTCGCGAGGCGGCGGAATCCGCACCCCGATTCGGTGATCGGCGCTCGTATCAGATGGACCCGCCGAACGGCGATGAGGCCATGCGCGAAATCGCGCTCGACCTCGAGGAAGGGGCCGATATCGTAATGGTGAAACCGGCGTTGGCCTACCTGGATCTGATCTACCGTGCCAAGCAGGAGTTCAATGTGCCAGTGGCCGCCTACAATGTGTCGGGTGAATACTCGATGATCCGCGCCGCGGGAATCAACGGCTGGTTGGATGAAGAGCGAGCGACGATGGAAGTTCTCACAGCCATAAAGCGCGCTGGCGCCGACCTGATTCTAAGCTACTTCGCGACTCAAGTCGCGCGTCATCTACAGGGAACATAACGCGTCATCTACAGGGAACATAACGCGTCATCTACAGGGAACATAACGCGTCATCTACAGGGAACATAAACCGTAAGCGCTGGTCGGGTGCGTCGGCCCGCGATCTTGACAGGTCTGAATCCGAACGCTTCTACAGCTTCGGCTCGGACTTTCGGACGTTGCCAAAGGTGCTTTCATTGACAGTATTAACGGTGTAGCGCCGCACTGTTGGTCGCGGGTGACCAAAAATTGACGCGCATCTAATTAGCAATGAGCTAATCTATGCTATCTTGTAGCTTACAAATGGCGCGTGTATTGCTCCCCCGCTCCATTAAGCCTTTTCGAAGGAGCGATAGATGAGCAATCAGAACAAGCTGGCAGGATTCGCCGCGATCTTCGGAGCAATGCTGCTCGCGGTCGCCGTCACCATGGCCATCTTCCTGGCCAGAGGTTCTGTTCCACCTTTTCTGGTCGTCGTCTTACCCGCGATCATTGGAGCTGGTTTGCTGACGGCGGGGCTGGTTTATAAACACGACAGCGGTTGGAATCAAAATCGGCCCGGCTGAGCGCGACGAGAGTGTCGTGGTACGCGCCCAGCACTCGTTGCTGATCGAGGGAGAAAACGTGCTTTTCAGGGTGCGCGCCGCCGCCTTGCGTCGACTTTGTCATGCGAGTCTCGCTCCGTGCTGCTGACACTGGATTCCGCCGAGCCTTGATTGAGACTGGCTACGCGCGGCCCAGGCTGCCCCAATGCGATGACCGTTGCTCGGAGATAATCGGCAATCTGGCGATAAGCACCGGCGCCTTCGGTGTTCTGTACGACTGAGCGTAGTGCTGCGTTCGAGATGGGCGCGCCGATGCGGACTTCCACCGGTGCCCGCTGCGGTATCAAACTTCCTTTGCCCAATACCGCGTGGGTTCCACTGAGCCTGACCGGGAGGACGTCGTAACCGCTATTAAGCGCCAGATACCCTACCCCGCTTTTGAATTCCTGAATCGAGCCGTCGACCGACCTGGTTCCCTCCGGAAACATCAGTACGCTGCGTCCCGCTGCAAGCTCGGCCATCGCTTGATCGAGCGACTCCAACTGGGCGCGCTCGCGATCGAACGGGATGAGTCGAGTGAAATTGGTGGCCAGAAAACGGCGGATGGCATTGTTGAAGAAGTAGTCCTTGGCGGCCAGCACTACCAGCTCACGCCCCATCACACCCAGGGCATAGCTAATTAAGCCAAAATCCACGTGACTCGCATGATTGGCCACGACGAGTACGTTGCGATTGGTCGGCACGTTGCCGCGGCCCAAGATCTGCGGTTTCAACATGGTCGCGAACAACGCTTCCATCGAACGATGAGTGGCCAACTGGCCCAGCCGCCTTAATGGGCCCGGCAGTTCGACTACATATGGGCGCGCCAGCTGGGCGTACGATGGCAGGCGGGGCCGATCGCGGCCATCGCTGATCGCACGTTGAAGATCCTGAACGGTACGGAGATTTGACAACTGTTCCGCGCTTAGTTCGCGGCCCGATCGTACCGCGATCTGCTCGCTCAGCTCCGCCAAAGCCAAAGAATCGAGGCCGAGGTCTTCGATTAATCGAGTCCCTGGAGAGATCGACCCAGCATCGCCGGCTACCTGGGCCAGCGCATGCACGAGCCAGGGCTCAACTTCAGTCCCCACCGCGGTGGCCTCAGCCATATGGCTTTCCAGCATACGCTCCAGAATCGCCGCGACCTCAGCCCGCTTAATCTTTCGTGTCCGCGTTCGCGGTAACTCGGAGTCGACGAACCGCAAAATCTTGATTCGCTTATGCGGACTGAGCCCCTTGGCTGTCTGCTCGAAGTGTTCGCGCACCCGGTCTTCGACTGCTCGGCGACTTTCTCCGCGTGCATAGGCTGGCACCACCAAGGCTGCGACTTGTTCTCCCTGCCCAATCTTTAGCCCGACAACCGCGATTTCCTTGACTAACGGCGAACGGCCATAAATCTCCTCCAGCTCGTCGATGTAAATGTTGTTGCCGCCGGAGTCCACGATGACGTCCTTGGCCCGGCCCACGATATAAAGTCGACCATCCTGGTCGAAACGCCCCAGATCTCCTGTGTGAAGCCAGCCCTCCTTCAGCACGGCCTCGGTTGCGGCGGGGTTGCGGAAGTAACCGCTCATGATATTGGGGCCACGCACCACTATCTCGCCAACTTCCTCACCGGGTGCGGTTTCCAGCTTCACTTCGATTCCGGCCAGCGGCTTGCCCACGGAGCCGCACACCAGAGGTTCCTCCGGCCGCGCAACGCTGAGGACCGGCGCTGATTCGGTCAGACCATAACCCTCGAGCAATTTGATCCCGATATCATTAAAGAACTGCGCCACACGCGGGGGCAGCGCCGCTCCGCCGCTGACTGCCAATTTGAGTCGGCCCCCGAGGGCGGCGTGCGCCGGTCGAAAAATGAGATGACCCAGGTTGACATGATAGTCGCTGTCGAGACGCCGGTTTAAATCTCGAAGTCGGTCAAACGCCGCCATATAAAACGGACCCCCGGCTTCGACCTGGTCAAGGATGCGCCGATGAATCGCCTCCCAGAGGGCGGGAACCCCGATGAGCGCAGTCGGTCGCACGTCGGCCAGCGTGCGTGCAAGGTTTGAAGCGTCGACCCCGAGCGGATAAACGATGCGTGCTCCGCTCGCCAACGGTAACAACATCCCGCAGGTAAACTCAAAGGTGTGATGAAGTGGCAACAGCGATAAGACAACGTCGTTGGTGTCGAGCGCAAAAACGCGCCCGAGCATCATTACCTCCGCAGTGAAGTTGCCATGCGTCAGCATTACGCCTTTGGGCGTTCCCGTGGTCCCGGAAGTGAAAACGATTGAGGCGAGCGTTTTGCGCTGGACGTTTACCGCCGCCTGCGCTTTGCCCCGCAGCAGAAATGGCCGGCCGAGTTCACCCAGTTCCAGTCGAAGCAGCTCGGGCCAGTTCGTCTGCAGAATGTGGTCCAGCCGCTGCAGGCAGGCTGTCGACATCAGGGCAGCCCGCGGTTCAGCGATGCGACAAATTGCTGCAAGCTCTTCGCCGGAAATCAGATGGTCGAGGGGAACCGCAACGGCACCGGCATAGATGATGGCAAAGTAGGCCACTACCCAGTCCGGGGAATTCTCGGCTATCAGCAGCACCCGGTCGCCGGCCTCGATGCCCCGGCTGGCAAGTAACAAACCGGCGCGACGCGCTCCGTCGCGCAGTTCCCTGTAGGAGAGCGAACTGCGCTGACCCGAAGGCTTGCGAACCTCGAGTGCCGGTTTGGATTCGAAGCGTTCCGCTGCTCGCTCTATCAGCTCAATTAGGGTCTTGTGCCGCAGCAGCGGCCGTGTTCGTCCGCGCGTATGCAGGTCGAGCTGGGGAAAAACGTGACGCCTAAGGCCGGGCAAATGAACATTAATCCAGTAGTCATTCCAGTCGATCTTCTCAGGCTCGTAGGGATGTTGCGCGACGTCGGCAGGGTTCAGCGCCGAGTATAAGTCCCGAATGTTGCGACCATGGAAGGTATAAGCCAGCTCCTGAATGTACGGTCGATAAACTTCGATCAGCGAGCGCGCCAATTCTGTGCTTTGACAAATGCGCGCAATACTCTGGTCGAGTTTGCGGACCAGGGCCCGATCCGCAGCGACGACCTGCACCAGGGTAGCCAGCCGTTGCAGGAGGGCTGGCAAGATCCGACTTACCAGCTCATAGGTGTTGTGGCCCACCACCACCGCCTCCAGGTGGGGTGCCAATTTTCCCAGCGGACCGTCGTTGCGCCGATGCTCTCGGCGATTACTCAGAGCCGTTAGTTCGACCAGCCGGCGCATTGGCAGCGGATTCACATCAGAAGTACAGAGCTGATAAATCTGCTGGTGACGCCCCAACAGCAATGCCCCCATTATCGGAATGATGGCATTGGCCACGAGATCGACAGGGATAACATCCAGAACCAGATTAGGGCGTGCCGGATAAAACCGGTAACCGCGACCGGATAGGTAAGTCAGCGGCGCGCTGGTGTTGGCCCCCTGGTTCCAGCCTGGGAAAGGATCCTTGAGCGCACTCTCGATGACCGATGGACGGACCACGGTAGCGGTGAGATCACGCGCGCCGAGCACCAATTGTTCGCCCAGGCTTTTGCTATAGCTATATGTATTGGGCCAGCCCCATCGCCGCGCCCGCTCACGACCGCGCTCTTTGAGCTGTTCCTCAATCCATTGTTTGCGGCGGGTATCGTCCGCCAATTCAGCACTATTGTCCTCGACGTCGCTCGCGGATAAGTTTCGCAGGCGGTCGCGAGATTCAGCCTCTACCCGTTCGCAAGTCGCCAAGGCGTCTTTAATCTCACATTGCACACTGAATTTGGATTCGCCGCCGGGGCACCAGTCAACCGGCAGCTCATCTTCGAATCGATGACCATCGGCGGCACCAGCAACGTAGCAGGTCGAAACGTGAATAAGTGCAGCGCCTCGTTTGCGGCAGAAGTCGATTACGTTCTTGACGCCAATTACATTAATGTTAAGCGCCTTTTCCAGCGACGCCTCGAAGTTTACCAGGCCCGCGCAGTGAATAACGACGTCGGGCTTGCTGTGCAGCACGGCGTCCTTACCGATTAGGCCTGGCGTCGTAATGTCGCCCGCCAGTACCGTGACACGTTCTTCCACATAACGTTCGAACCCGCCGTTCAGATACTCGCGCAAAGGGCCCATTACCGGCGAATCAAGAACCTCACGCCTGAAGCGGTTTAAACTCGACTTGCTGTCTCCCCGGATTAGCAGGTAGATGCAGTTGATTTCCGGGTGTCGGCGCAGGAGCAGGTAAAGTATGACCTTGCCCAGAAAACCGGTCGCACCGGTGAGCAGCACGTTTCTTCCGCTTAAAACCTCCGCCAGTGGCGGCAGCGGGCCCGGAGTCGACGCAACAGAAGGATGAGCTGGATGATCATTCGACATCGGCGATGACCAAAGGCGGTAAATGGAGATAAGTTATTGTGGCCGAACGTCCATAGGGCGAGGCTGCCATCGCAATGGCCTCGTCCAACGTATCCGCTGCCTCCCAACCGAGCCGCTTGGCAACCTCGGGCTCTTCGCAACCCGCAGCGATCACTCGGGCGCAATGTTGCCGCCCGGGCTCGCCCCAATACCACATGTAGAACGGATGGACCCCATGGTAGGCATGACCGTAGCGGTACATGTGGATGTAGGTGGGATTGCGTGCGAATTCGGCCTCAAACCTCTTCTCGAGCTCGAGTGAGTCGGTCGTTTCACTTAGACAGCGATGGAAGAATTCGATGTAGCTCGGATGATGCTCGGGATGAAACTCATCGCGTAGTGGGTGGCAGATAATCATCGTGCCACCGGGCTTCACCAGAGGTTTGTTGCGGAACATGTTGAACAGGTAGCCAAGTCCCGTGCACTGCACCAGCACCGGATTCATGATCGAATTAACGTTGTACGGACAGATGTAGGGGACGCCCACAATCAAGATGTCCGACTGTCCTTTGACTGGCACTGCGTATTGCTGAAAGACACGAGCCAGGGCGTGCTGATGGACAGTTTCAGTTTCACCTGCCCATACCCCCGTCATTCCATAGGGTGCCGCATATCGATAAAGCGCCTCGCGGCGTAATTCGCGGGACATTGCGCCGACCGTCCAGCGGAAGCCCTTGAGCCGCCATCGATCCCAGTCAGTGAAGCGGTCTTCATTCTTGTGCAGGAAGTCGAGCATCGGCCCGTACATCCGGGTGTTGATTGCGGTTTCGATGGAAAACACGTTCAACTGTCGGTTAATCAACCTGCCAATGCGATCGGCCGAATGATGCAGGGCCGAGTTGCGCGGATCCATGTAGGAATGAGAGCGGCGTAGCGTGGACGGATTATGGTGGTGACGCAGGCTTTGGTAGGGAGCCAGTCCAACTGCGACCGACTTGTGTCCACCATCCATGGGAACCAGATTGATGTTGAGGTAAATCAAAAGGTCGGATTCGGCCGCACGGCGAGATAACCAGACTTCTTCCCCCATCTCGGTCTTCCCGAGCATCACCAGCTCACTGCGGTTCTCCGCATCAAAGTTGTACAGCCGCTCGGGCCAGAATTGCTTGAACGCACGCTCACCCACCATCCTGCGGATCTCGCTCTCGGTCATGCGCCGGTGCAGTGAAGTGGCAATAATCAGGTGAACGTCGTCAACCCCATAATCTGCCAGTGTCTGCAACACTGCGTTCAGCAGTCGCTCGCGTATATCGGGGCGGCGCATCGGCGGCAATGGCAAGCTGATATCGTCGATTGCAATCGTTACTCGCAGATTGGGGTTCAACTGCGCAAACAGCGGGTCAGCATTCAGCGGGCGCAGCAGCGCGTACCGAATCGCCATGTCGGGGTCGGGCAAGGCCTCGAGCGGGGGTGGCGGGTAGATTACTCGCGTACCCGCGGGCAGTTTTTCGACCAAAAAATCCTCGCCATACGGAATGAGCCGCGGTTGCGAGCGACGGTTGAGGGTCACGACCAGTTCCCGCCGCGCTTCGAGGTCATAGCGTAGTTCCGGCAGTTTGAGTTCACCGAGCCGCGCTTCAGGACGCGCCATTCAGTCTCCTCCCATCCCCCAGCTGGAACGTTGCCGGGCGATTAGCAGCGGCCAGCGTCTTCGCAAACCACATAACGGGCCAGTGCCGAGCGCGCGCTGCGGCTGCGAGTCGCCGGTCCGGATTAACCGCGACCGCATGCCCCATCGCTGCTAAAAAGGGCAGATCGTAATAGGAGTCGGCGTAGCCCCAGCACGAATCGAGAGAAAAGCCGCGAGAGCTCGCATAAGTTTCACACCACTGAGCTTTGTCTTCGCCGGCCATAACTGGTGGATGCAGACGACCCGTCGCCAAACCTCCGCTGAACACGAGACGATTGGCTGCAAAGTCCTCAATCTTGAGCCGTTGGGCCAGCGGCTCAATAATGAAATCGGGCGAGCCGGTCACCAGCACCGGTTCGAAACCAGCCGCGCGATTGGCTTCAATCAGGTCTCTAGCGTGCGGATAGAGATGCGACAGCAAAATTCGGTCGCAAAATTCTTCCCCGAGAGCTCGCAGACGATCGCGCGAGATACCCTTGAAACACTCGAAGAGCGCCTCGTTGAGCACGCGCCGATCATTTCGTTCAGCCAAGTAAAGCCGGGGTAAGCGCGCGGCAAAGCTTAGTGCATATCGGAGCCGCCCGCTCCATTCGCTCAAGTTTGCCAGCACAAACATCGTCGCATGCAGTAGGTTCAAATCGACCAATGTGCCATCAACGTCGTAAAAGGCGAAGCCCTTGACCTGCTGTAGCGTGGCACCCGCCCGCTGCGGTTTCGATCGGCCGGAAAGCCGCCGGGCTGACGCGCCACGCCCCTTTGGCACTCGCGATACTGACATGTCAGTCTACTTTGCGGAAGCCCCGGCCGCGACGGCCTCAGTACGATGGAGACCGGCGAGCAAGTCAGGACGAGCGACGCCGCGCAGACCGAAATCAAGGATTTCCTCCGCTAGCCGGCCGATCTCTCGACGCCGATGACGCGACGCTTGTCCCACGACCTCCTTGATACCGCCGAGGATACAATAAGCGACCGCCCTGGTATCGCACTCACGAACCAGCCCCATCTGAATCCCGAGGTCCAAGGAACGCTGGATTTGGTCAGCGACCCGTTCGTAGAATTCCCGAATCCTGCTATCAAGCTCTGGGTCGAATCCGGTGGAATGGTTGAGCAAAATGTCCGTTAGCTCCCATTCCGTAATGAGAAAGCTGAGCACACGCCTGAGATTGTCACGCAGTTGCTCCACCGGCTCAGGCTCTTCAGGTCCAATTCGCAAGCGTCGAATTCGCAGTCTCAGTTCACCCAGTACCTGCTCCAGTAATTCCTCGAACAGCTCTTTCTTGTTTTCGAAGTAAAGATAAAACGTGCCACGGGCTATGCGGGCCCGTGCAACAATGTCGGAGATATTGGTACGATGGTAACCTTTTCTGGCGAAAATCCGTTTGGCGTGTTGCAGGACCTGCTGACGCCGCGCTTGCCGTTCCATATCAACTCTCGCCGAACACTATAAAGGCCAGTTCGTCACTGTCAAACAATGAGCCTGGCTATTGAACCGATTGTCAACAGCCCAATCGGCTGGCCCCTTGGTCTCCACGCACGGATCACCTCGTTCGGTGTTGTAAGTGATGGCGATCTAGCAGGCGCTGCGCTGGCTGATGAACCTAGCTGGAACCGGAACTACGTTTTGCGAGTTTAGATCGTCAAGGGTGCGGGCCACGCCGAAGGGCGCGGCCCGAGACCGTATTGGTCAACCCGAACCGGTTTAAGGAACTGAATTAGCGTGCACCTTGGCGGCAGTGCTGGAATTGGTATCGATCGAACAGGTCTCCGTTCCGTTGGTCACGACAGCGCACGAGCCCGGAGGCGTGCTGTAGCCGACCCCTGAGATGTCGTTGTTGATGATCTTGTCGTTCACGCCGCTGTCGTAAACTCCGGCTTGGTAGCCTTCGTTCGGAGCGCCGTTGCCGCTAGTATTAGTCACTTCGTCGTTGGTGATGGTGTTGTTGATCACCTTGTTATTAGTCGGTGTCATCGGCTTGGTAGAGCACGTCGGGTCATAGTTGGCCAACGCGACGCCCATATCATTGCCGTCGTCAGGTGTGGAGCTGCCCACGATATTCTTCACAACCTGCACACCGGTGGTAAGTGGGAAATTGCCGAAATACTCTTGGCAACCTCCGAAGATCAGAATGCCGGCAGATGACGCGAGTCCGGGGCCGGTATAGGAGTTGCCCGTAACCTCGTTGCGCATCACTTGACCGGTCGCACCATAACCTATCTGGATCCCATTCTGTGCAATGTAATCCACCGGACCGTTTCCTCTCACGGTGTTGCCGCTGACCGAGACGGCTGATCCGGGGCCGTTCACGACAATTCCGCCTTTCTGATAAGCGGAAATCATATTGCCCGATACCGCACCTGTCGCGCTCGAGCCTGGAGCAAACGCATGGTAGTAGATTGATACTCCGTGCTGATCGCCGTTGAACGGATTCTCGCCGATCTTCGAGATGGTACTGTTGGTGATATCAACCGAGGTCGCGCCGGGATTGCTGAAGCTGCCGTCGGCGTTCTCGATGTCACCGGCGACGAGAATGCCGAAGTAGTTCGCGTTCCTTACTGTGACGCCGTCAACAGTGCCGCTGGTCCCCGGCCCATAGTAGATGCCGATGTTGCAGCCAGTCGCATCGATAATTCCACCGGATATGTCTCCGCTCGCGATTACCGCCGCGGTCATGTTAACCCCATCGCGGTAAAAGCCGGTCGGAGTACACGCCTGCGCCTGAGCAGTAGCGATGTAGAACAGCATTGCCGCGGTTGTAGCGATGATCGAAAGGACCCTTCCAGTTCTCATCTGTTTTCCTCCCAACGTGCGTGGAACCGCCGATCGCCATGATGGGTCTCTCGGCCGGAACTGACGTAGCAAAAGCTGGCGCCAGCTATCGTAATTGCGCGAATCGCCGCGTCAACTAGCTAAATTTGCCAAAAAGAAGAGAAGATCAAGATTCTGAATTAAGACAACCTAGGGAAAATGCCCTCTTCGAATCCCTGCCGTCGGCTTGACGAACTTTGGGCGCAATGACCAATATTCCAATCCCGAATGGAAGGAAAGGCGGGTGTGCTGGAAGGGGGGAGGCTCCCACACACACCCGCCCGTGGTGCCGTCCGTCTGGCATCGGACAGCCATCCGGCCGCAGGGAGGAGCTTACAGCCGGACTTGGATTGTGGGCTTGAGAACCGTTGCTCTCACTTGTAGTGACGATTCAGTCGACCGAATTATTCGAAAGAGAGATCTTGAATTCTCGCCACTGCTAGACGGGGGGCGCGAAAAAACCTCTCGGTCGACGAATTCTGAAACGGCTCGTGGCGGCATTCGGACAGATCAACAGCAAAAGGACGAAACGAGAACACTTTAGGCAGGCTTGTGCTTACCATTTAAGCCTTTCAATGTCACACATGAGCTCGGAGCGCGCCCAGGAATCACAGCCCCAGCAAATTCACTCTGAAAAAAGCTCTGGCGCATCAGGGCATTGGGTCAGCCCCCGGGCAATCAACAATGACCGGAGCGACACGCCTGGCGATGGCATCGTTATGGGTAACGACCCTTTTGCTGCCAAGGTGTCAGCCTTCGAGGATTGATGCGCAAGGCCGAGACCCAGATAGATGACCAGTGGTTCCCTAAGCCACTTAATTGATCCTAAAGACGCGTCTATCGCCCGCCAAAGAAATGGTTCGGTGATGTAGCCAAGGGCCGGGCCTGCGGCAATGAACTTCCCTTTTCGACAGGGCCCCGGCGACAGATTGCGACGCAGTGGCGAAGCTCGATCGATCTTCTGTCGCCCTTTTGTGACTACTGCAGTCAATTGCCGGCGCCTGACAGCTGCACTTTCACAGCACGAGTTGTTATCAGTATCGGGTCGGGTCAAATAGCGTGCTCGCTACTCAAGCAATGCACGGTTTCCTTGAATTTTGATTGTTTTCACCTTTTACCTTGCTCGCGGTGTTCGCCGCGCTGGATGGCGCCCCTGATTGCGGCCGCCCACAGCCCGTAAGTTCGGGCCGCGCGGTTTAGAGCTGAAAATCTTCAAGGTTAGTATGCCCGCGGCTAGATAAAAAATGATAAACGCGCCTTCGATGAGCGGTATGCGCGGATACTTGTCCTTCATCGTGAAGGCCAGAAAAGCCGAGCCCAAAACCAACACGATAGTTAGCCTCGGAACCAACTGACGTACAGGCGATTCGGTATTTTCGGCGTCGCGTGCGGCTAACACGATCCACACCATCGGTACGGCAAACGCGCATCCGAGGAGTGTCAGTGCGAGTTCCGGCTGCAGCCTGTCGTAAAAGTACATGGCGAGGCCGAATAGGGTAAGCGTCAGCGGCCCCAGCACCAGCGGGCGCCACGGAAAGGCACTGGTATCGGAGCTTCGGCTCATTCCTACATAATATCGGGGAGTTGGGCGAGACGAACAAGTTTCGCCATTGCGCACGCGCGGTTGATGGCCCAAATGCTTGTTGCAGGTAAGTAAAGTTCTTTGGTCTGCCCAAGAAGGCATCTTTACATCATCGCCCGACCGCTTTTGTCGCCACGGAGGATCCGCAAAGCCCGACTCGGAATTTCTGAATCAGCACCGTTTAGAGATTGCATGTCTTCGGTCGGAATAATCCGGGTGCTGTGCCTGGAATCTCAGCAGAGGAATCATGGTCAAGCGGGACTGCAGATTGCCGGTTGTGATTGGCGCGGCTGTGGAGCGACTGCTGGATTGAGGGTCAGCGGTCCATTTTGCTTTTCAGCGCGATCGTGAAGGATTTTGGTTTGCAGCCCCAACGATTAGGCGCTAATTAATGAGGTCAACTGCGCAATTTAACTGTCACGACTGAGGCCGCCAGGCCTGGCGTGAACCTCCAAGGAGGCTTTCTATGGCAGAGTTTCGGCTCATCTCGGCGGATTCTCATTTCGTCGAACCGCCCACCATGTGGGCTGAACGAGTAGATCGAAAATTCCGCGACCGTGCTCCACGCACGGTAAAGGGCCTCGGCGGGCGTGAGGGCGAATTTTTTGTCTGCGAGAATATCACCCCGATGGCCGTTGCGGGGTTCTTTGGTGCAGGGGTGCCTTCGAACGAATTGCCGGAACACAACAAAAAGGGATTCGACCAGGCACCCAAGAGCGTCTGGGATGCGGCTTATCGAATCGCTGATCAAGACCGGGACGGGGTGCAAGCCGAGGTGATCTACACCTCGATGGGGATGCCACTCTTTGGTCTGGATGACGCGGAACTTCGCGCTGCACTCTTTCGAGCTTTTAACGACTGGGCGTGCGAATACTGCAGCTATGATTTCAATCGGCTCATCCCCTTGGGCCTCATTACGCTCGAGGATATACCTGCGGCAGTTGAAGAGCTGGAAAGAATCGCGAAAAAAGGGATGCGTGGGGCCATGATTTGGGCCGAGCCGCCCAATGAGCGCCCTTACAGCCATCCCGATTACGAGCCGTTCTGGGCGGCAGCTCAGGACCTGAACATGCCGCTTTCCCTCCATATCCTCACCGCCCGAGGCGGGACTGGCGCAGACCAACGCCAAAGCAATTTCCTCCTGTCGTTGGCCAACTTGCACCATCAGATAGAACGTTCCATTTCAGTGCTGGTCTATGGTGGTGTACTGGAGAAATTTCCGCGCCTGAAAATAGTCTCCGCCGAGAATGACGTTGGCTGGATGCCGTATTTCATGTATCGCCTCGATACCGTCCAGAATCGACTCGGAGCGGTCGGAGGTATGAAGCTCCCGATTCGCGCCAGTGAATACATCAAGCGCCAGGTTTATGCGACGTTCATTTCGGATCCGGTGTTCGTCGACTCACTCCATCGCTACGGTCCGGACAACATCATGTGGTCGTCTGACTATCCCCACACCGCGGCAACCTTCCCGCGCTCGCAGGAGATAGTAGCCAAACGGTTTGGCCACCTGCCCGAAATCGAACGGCGCAAAATCGTCCATGATACTGCCGCCAGGCTCTACGGACTGATGTAGGCGAAAGCGGGGCGAGGGTTTGGGAGAGCACAGGGGTCAGATGACTCCCTGTGCTCTCGCCTTGTTTAGTGTCGTGTTATGGGAGTCAACCAGCATCAAACGCCTGCTACACGAGGAGACTCTGGTTATGGCCGCCAGCGAATTTGTCGATGCCGCGACGATTCAGGGTTACCACGCGCACGTCTATTACGACCCGGAGACACGAGAAATCGCCGCGCGCTTGCGCGAGGCGCTCGAGCGCGGCTTCCATGTAATTATGGGAAGATGGCGCGACGAACCGGTCGGTCCCCATCCCCAGTCCATGTATCAGGTTAAATTCGGGCCCGATGAATTCGCCCGCGTCGTCCCGTGGCTGATGCTCAATCGGCGCGGGCTCAATATCCTGGTGCATCCGGAGACTGGTAATGCCTACCAGGATCACGCCGAAAACGCTCTCTGGCTCGGGCAGAAGCTCAGCCTGCGTCTCGATACACTGCGATAGGCGCCTGGCCCCGACAGTTGCGCAACTGCACTTTTCATCCAGATACGAAAGGCCGCCCGCGGGCTCATGGAATCGGATGCATCCGGCGAAATTCCTCGGCAACTTCCGCCATGGTTTTGAAGGTTACGCCTTCGTGTTCGCGCATGTGTTGCACGAGTCGCTCGAGCATTAATAGCCGATGGCCTCGACCGATGACCTGGGGATGCATGGTGAGGATGAAGGTGCCCTGGCCGAGTCGATTGTACAGATAGTCAAAGTCCCCCACCCAGATTTCATAGACCTGGGAAGGAGCAGCAAGTCCGGGATTAACTCCGTTACGGGTCCACACGTGTTCAAAGACTGGGAAATCATCGAGACCCCAGGTAAACGGCAGTTCAACCAGCGAAGTGGGACGGCCCCATTGAAATGGCCCATCGCTCGGGGCTTGATCGCCGACGCGGCAGTAATACGGCGAGAAATCATGTCCCATCAAGCTGCTGTCATAAAGAAAATTCCGCTCAAGCAGGCAGTTCAGAATATTCGCGCTAAGTCCTGCCGCAGGCGACCGATAGCCTACCGGGCGCCGGCCTGTAATTCGTTCAAGAACTGCCGACGCACGGTCGAAGTCGCGGCGTTCATCTTCGGCACCTTTCGCCCGCTCGTGAAAATAGCCGTGATGAGCGATTTCGTGGCCAGCCTGCGCAATCTTCTGCACAGTTCCCGGAAATGCGTCAGCGGTATGCCCGGGAATGAACCAGGTCGATCGCACGCCCCAATCAGCGAGTAAGGCCAACAGCCGATTCGCGCCGACATTACCAAATTCACCGCGCGATAGCGCGCTGAGTGAACGGGCGTGGAAAGTGCCGATCCACACTGAAAACGCGTCAAAGTCGAAAGTGAGGCAGACGTCAATCTGTTTCATCACCCACCTCGATGCGGAGATGCGGGTCCTCGAACGCGATACGCTTGGTCATTGGCTACCGAGTTCCACCTGCAAGTATCATCAACACTACTTTCGTCAGGAGTCATATATCAGCCCAAGTTGCCAGCATGATCGGCTCGACTACTACCACCGTTCCCTTGACAGCAGCTCGGGCCATATTGTAAGCGGTTCGAGAATTTGACTTTGGTGAGAAGGTGTCCTACTTGAAAAGGGTAGTTATCACATAAAGGCTACGGATGCCTATTCGTGACTGAACGCCAATTAGTATGGTTGCCGGGTAGGCTAGCCAGCGACCACTGCCAAGCATGACCAATTTGAACAAGAAAAGGGCCACAAGACAGATAACCTTTGTTTTAAGCACGTGTGCGCTGTTATTGATGGTGTACGCACCGTGCGGGCACAGTGCGATGGAGGCGCAGGTACGACACGCGGCACCTCCGTGGCTATCGTTGTTTGGTACTGCCGTCAAACCTGACGGCACCATTTACATCGTCGGCTCCAAGGCGCTCTTGCTGACGTCGACCGATCATGGCAAGACCTGGATTCAACAGACGCTTAAAGAGCGACCCGGGTCGGCGCTGTTTCAGGATCGGGATCTGTATTCGATTCGATTTTCAGAGGACGGCAGCGCGGCGTGGATTGTCGGCGAGGAAGGGACCATTCTCTTCAGCAACGACGGCGGAAAGACCTGGACAGTACAACATTCCGGAACCACGAAGAATCTGTTTAAAGTGGCGGTAATCGACCCCCAGACGGCGGTTGCGGTGGGAGCTGACGGTACCATCTTACATACCAATGATGGGGGTGCTCATTGGCAAAGCGCGAAATCCCCCAAGTTGATTACCCTCTTTGACGTCACTTTTACGGACAAGAAAACAGGTTGGGCAGCAGGTGAGTTTTCGACGATTCTAACCACCAAAGATGGCGGCCAGACCTGGACTGTAGCGAGCGGTGGCAATACGGGCGACTTCACAATTGGGCCCTACTTCACCCTCACTTTCACCGATCCTCTACACGCCGTGGCGGCGGGACTTGCCGGGGAACTGGCGGTTACTGAAGATGGCGGAAAGACGTGGAAGCCGGCCAAGCTGCCTGATCAGGTCGGCACCTACGTTGTTGCTACAGATCCTGAGAGCAAGCGGCTTTGGCTGGGTGGAAACGGAGGCAGGATGTTTGTCCTCAGTCCGGGCCATCAGTGGCAGGAAGCACCGCGCACTACATTCCACGACCTGACCGACATGGCGTTTGCGGGTAATCAGGGTGTTGCCGTCGGTTTGAACGGAACCATCCTCCTGACGAGAAATGCGGGCGACCAATGGCAAGCAGTTCAGTAAAACTGACCTCGGTGCGAATCGGTGATTTTGTTCTGCGCTTCCGAGCGATTATCGGGGGCGTGTTGCTCGCCATAAGTGCGGCAGCAGTCTATTACTGCTCGCAAGTCACTATTCGGACCAATTTCGATGACTTCTTCCCCTCCTACCATCCCAACGTCCAGCTCTACGAAAAGTGGCATCGCTACGGGGGCGCGCAAACCCTGTCGGTGATGATCCAAGTAAAACACGGAGACATCTTTAACTACGATACGCTATCAAAGATCCAGGGCATTCAGCGTGACGTAGACAAACTTCCCGGGGTCGACCACAACGAAGTGTTGTCGATCGCTTCGTATCGGGTGAGTTTTTCTGAAACCACACCGGGCTCGCTTACCATCAAACCGTTTATGTTCCCGGAGGTGCCGAAAACACAGGCCGGCATCGAGGCTCTCCGGAATCACGTCATGGCTAACCGCGCCAACATCAGCCAGTACGTCAGCGCCGATAACAAGAGTGCGCTCGTTACGGCATCATTCAATGAACGGGGTTTAGACTACCGCCGGCTCTTCTATCAGGTCCGGGACATTGTCAACAGATACCAGGACGCGAACAACGATATTTTTGTCTCGGGCGAGCCGATGGTGCGGGGCTACGGCTATTACTATACGCCAGTCCTCATCGTACTGTTTGTTGCTGCACTTGGCGTGATGGTTCTGATCCTGTGGGCCACTGGCAGCCAGCGGAGCCGTTGGTGGGCACCAATCGTAACCGGTACCTTGTCTGCAATCTGGGGACTTGGTTTCGTCGGTTTGATGGGTTACGACTTCGACCCTGTAATGCTGGTCATCCCGTTTATCCTGACCGCCCGCGACATGAGTCACGGTATTCAGTGGCAAGGTCGTTATCACGATGAGCTAGATCGATTGGGGGACAAGATGGCCGCATGCGCGGCAACCACCGACTTTATGTTGCCGCCGGGACTGCTTTCGATCCTTGCCGACGTCAGCGGCATCATATTTATCTCTTTCGGTGGAATCCCGGTCCTCCAGCATATCGCCTTGGCAGGTACCGTTTGGTTGCTTGGCAGCCTTACTATGGTTTTTATCTTCCAGCCCATCCTGATGAGCTATCTGGGGGTACCAGAGCTGCGACACCGGAAAACCAGGGCGCGAAGCCAGAGCCAATGGATGGAGCGGATCATTGGTGCGCTCGACTGGTTCGTACACATTCCGACGCGGCCGGGAGCGCTGCGGAAGGTGCTGCTCTGGGGTTCGGCCATATTTCTAATCTATGGAATAGTTTCGGGACTCGACTCAAAGATTGGGTATTCGACGCCTGGCACACCGCTGTATAAACCGAACGCCAAGGTTAACCTGGACATAGCCGCCGTTGGCAAGAAATTTCCTTTGGAAGACGGCTGGGTGATTCTGACGACGCCCTCATACCCAGACCAGCAGTCAGTACTGGGACCTAACGTTCTGCGCATGGTGTCCGACATGCGCTCATACCTCTTCAACGACCCGAAAGTTGGTCAGGTGGTGTCATTCGCATCCACCGTCTCCGAGCCGTTTAACCAGATGTTTCACTACGGCTATCCGAAGTACCTCGCCACGCCGGAATCGCTCGAAATGTCGGGTAATCTTTGGTTTCTGTTTCTCAACGGCTCCGCGCCAGGTGAATTGGAGCGGTTTATTTCCAATCGCTCGAACAATGACACCTGCATAAGGGTGTTGCTGCGTGACCATACCTACGGGACCCTCAACGACATCCGCGCCGAAATCGCGCGGTTCGTCAGGGAGCGAGTGACGCCTGACCCCAATTTGAGCCACGTGCAGGTCCATTATCTGGCTGGTATCGCCGGCTTGTACCTTGCTGCAAACGACGTCCTTAAGCAGTTGGATTTCCTTAACATCTCATTCGTGCTCGCAGTCGTTTGGCTGTTCTGCGTGATCTCGTTCCGCTCATTCGTGGCAGGATTTATGTTCCTGTTTTCGTGCGTGCTTGCCAACTTTGGAGCTTTCATTTACATGAATGCCCGGGGAATCGGCCTAACCATCGATACCATCCCGGTCATTTCACTAGGCATCGGACTAGGCGTCGATTATGGTATCTACATGGTCTCGCGGATTCGGGATGAAGTGATGGGCGGGATGGAGGTAGATGACGCTATTGTGCTCGCACTCAAGAGCACCGGCGTGGCGGTGTTCAACACCTTTCTGGTGATGATCGGCGGTATTATTCCCTGGGTGTTCTCGCCGCTGCTTTTCCACAGCGAGATGAGCACCCTTCTAATCTTCCTCATGGCGACCAACATGGTCGCCGGCGTCATAATCCTGCCGTGTTACCTGTCGTGGGCACGGCCAAAGTTTGTGTTTGGCGGCAAGTCGATGATACGTGAGCGCGAACTGAGGGCCGCAGCGTCCTAGATTCCGATTACTTGAAAAAAGAGGGCTTCCGTCCACGGCGGTTGAGAATGATTCGCTCGACCGCCCCTTTTTTATTGGGAGCTCAAAACTTTTGTGGCGAATTGGAGCGATACGACAACAGGATAACTCGTTTTTTGTCTTGCCAAGAACCGGACAACGCGCGAAGTTTGATTATGACCTGCTGTTTCGCTGGTGGCTTCTCATGGTGTGTGGCTGCTTCCGCTTCGTGCGTCGTTGCCTGAATAGCTGAATCTTTATGGCGGGCGTAAACCAGGAGGAATCAAGCAGATGGTTCGCGAGGTAATTGCGCTTTCGGTGTGCGTGATCTTGTCAGTACCGATGCTCGGTTGCCAAGGGAAGACAGCTCAATTCAATCCGAAGCTGGCTCATGACTTTTTTCCCCTCGCCCCCAACAGCGTATGGACCTATCGTGTCAACAGCAAGAGTCAACACAAGACATACGTAGTGACGGACAAGGCGATTGGCGAGAAGTACGTTCCCTCGCTGAACATTACGGGCCAGGTAGTGGAAGAATACTACAATATGGACCGCGGTGGTATTCGTCCGATTGTTTACATCACCCGGAACGGCTATTGGACTCGCCTCTCGGGGCTTGATTACTCAAAAGACGATATTGAAGCCCCAGCCTGGGGCCGTTCCGAGGAAGGTGCCTTCATGCCTGCCACCTTGATGCCAGGAATCAATTGGAAAAGTCAGATATTTCCTTTTGGTCATTTGCCTGGATCGTTCGATATTCGACAGCTTCATCGGACTTTCTTTGAGCCCGCCGATATCGTTGTTCCCGCTGGTCACTTCAGCGGCTGCATGCGGATCGAAACCGAGGCGCTATACGAAGGCGGCTCATACGCGAAAATTGGCAAACCGCTCCGTCTCGTTTACGAGGATTACTATGCACCGCATGTGGGATTAATCAAAACGCTCGCTCTTGAAGGCACCGCTCACGGGCCTGAACTGGAACGAGTTGAACTTATCCGGTTTTTTAGCCCCCAAGCTTTGGCGGTCTCGGGTGCTGAGTCTGCTCAAGCGCTGCATCCGTAACCTTATGTAATTAGCCACAAGGTTTTCCGAGCTTCAGCACGCCTTACTAAGTTTCCCGAGTGCGATCGGTTGCAACTTCAAGAAACCTGCAAGGCGAGGTCAGGTGTGCCGACTGATGCGGCCGCTAATCGGTTCCAACCCGGGCAGCCTGCGTAGCGTAGACTGCTGGAGCGGTAGCGTAAACTGCTGGATATGTTGTCAGTCGGATTTGCCGCATGCGGCCCTTGGCTTAACTCTGTGGACCCAGTGGTTCGGTTGCGGGCATTGAAACAGCTGCCTTTCCCGTCACCGAGTCTCCATCTGACTTCTTGTAATTAATGGCAATCGCATCAACATACAAACCGTTATGACCCGCTTCTCCTATCCGCCGGGTGTGTTCCATCTCTTGGATGTATTCACCCTGTCCGGCGTAGACATTCTGTTGGGTCGTCTCATTTAACTGCTCATTGGGCGAGGCTTGGTAAAGTAACCGTTTCACATCCTGGTGAGTACTGTTGAGGATGATCAGCGCGTCCGCCCCGGTCTCGCATGCCTTGCGTCTTAGGGCCGGGAGCACATCCTCTTTGGTGTCCTTTAGATCCGCCCAAGCTTCCACGATAGCCACCTGGGTATAAGAACCAACGGGCATTGTTTCGAGGACCGGCATCGGGCAGCTCGGATCTTTTGCTGCATTCACATAAGGGGCTAGCTGGGTAACGGACACCTGCATTGGCGCGCGTTGTTCGCTACATCCATATCCACTAAGAAGCGACCCTGCGAGCAACGCAGTCAAGAACAACGGCGAAAAAAGCTGTTCGGAATGCATTCGTGGTGCGTTTGGCATGGCTAAACCGGCCTGCATCGTAGCCTCACGTCGTGAACTTCACGCGAGCCTCACCGCCTATACTAGCTGAAAGCGGCTTGGCCGTTGAATTCGTGAAGCGTATTTACCCAACTCCTATCTTTTAGGCAATTCGTACTTATATTGAGCTTGGGATAAGTAACCGAGGGACGATTATGTTGGGCTATGTTCCGCCTCCGGCAAAGGAGTAAGATCGCAACATGCGGCGATGGATTCAAATGATTTTCGCTGTTTGGTTCGGCGTTTCAATCACGATGGCCCAAGTTTGGATCTCAGCCGCCGAAACCGTCGGCTCTCGCTACTCTGGCTCTGCCTCAAGCGAACCTGACACTTACTCGACGCCTTCGGATTCTCCAAGCGAAGGCGGTTACACCCTCGAACGCAGCGAGAGTGAAGCCCTAACCCAGTTCCTGAAAGAGAACAAGTTGCCGTTGGTCGGTGCGCAGGTTTTGCACACTCCCGATGGACATCGAATGGTGATCTTGTACGGATTTGTCGGCTCAGATTTCGGAAAATCGGATGCGACAAAGAAAACTCGCCGCTTTTTGCATGATCGAACGGTCGTAGTAGACAATCGGATTAATGTCCGACCGGAGCTGCTGGCAGCGAACCATCCGGCCACTGGCTCTTCAAATAATCCGTATGCATCCTATCCACCGTCTGCCTCGTCGAGCTCGGATGCAGGCTCGGCTCTATCGTCCTCACCCGACGTTTCCGCCTATCCGGGGCCTGATAGCTACAAAGCTCAACAGGCGAATCCCTATGCACAGCAGCTTACTTCGATGTTACCGCTGATTGCGTTACTGGGCGTCCTCGGTATGGGTATCGCGAGTGGCGGAAGCGGTTTTTCCTTTGGCTCAAGCCCTTTTGTGGCTTCACCGTATGGCGGGCCATATGGCGGCCCCTTTTCACCGCCGTTCGGGTCCCCGTACGGTCCATATGGCTCACCTTATGGGGGCTCGCCTTTCGGTCCTGGTCCCGGCCTCGCCCCCTACCCTTATCCGTGAGATTGATTATCGACGACCGGTGAAAAATGCTCGTATATCGTCTGCTAGCAGGCCAGGCTCTTCCATGGCGGCGAAATGTCCACCGCGGGGCATTACTGTCCATCGCTGAATATTGAAGACGGCCTCGGCCCAGCGGCGTGGCGGCCGTAAGATCTCGCCGGGAAAAATCGCCGCGCCGGTTGGTGTCTCAATCCGCTTTCGTGGATCGGGTTGCCACGGATGATGGCGCGCCTCGTAGTAGAGCCGAGTTGATGAGTTGATGGATTCTGTCACCCAGTAAATAGTCACGTTAGTCAACAGTTGGTCCTTGGTAAAGCGCCGTTCGACGTCACCACCGCAATCACTCCACGTCCGAAATTTCTCTACTATCCACGCAGCCAACCCGGCCGGTGAATCATTCAGAGCGTAAGCGAGAGTTTGCGGCTTGGTTCCCTGGATCCATTGATAGCCGGTCTCCTCACGCCGAAAGCGATCCATGTCAGCCAGAAATAGCTTTTCCTCATCGGTCAGCCCTTCACCTTCCTCGTGTGCTCGTCGTCCGACGAAAACTGAGTTAAGGTGAATTCCATAGAGGCTGTCACCATGTACCTCTCCAAGCCGCGACGTAATCGCTGCTCCCCAGTCACCGCCCTGTGCAGCGTAACGCTCGTACCCGAGCACGTCGGTCATCAGTTTGTGAAACAGCTCGGCGATCGCCTGTATGTTAACGCCCCTCGTCCGAGGATGATCACTGAAACCGTAGCCGGGAAGAGATGGCGCCACGACCGTAAAAGCCTGTCCTTCAGGTACACCATGAGCGGCCGGATCGGTCAGCATCGGAATAATTTGTACGAACTCATAAACTGACCCGGGCCATCCATGGGACAGCAACAGGGGCATGGGGTTACGACCACGGCCCGGTTCGTGGATGAAATGAATACCGAGGCCATCGATATCCGCCTTGAACTGGGCGAACCGGTTTAGTTCGGCCTCGTGTTTGCGCCAGTCGTAGCGATCGTGCCAATACTCGATGAGCTGCTTGAGATAGGCGAGATTGGTTCCGTAATCCCACCCTGAGTCGGGAATTTCACCTGGCAGCCGCGTTCGCTCCAAGCGCTCACGCAAGTCACGCAGCACGGCATCGGGAACATTGATGCGGAATGGTTTTACCGCGGCCATCTTGTCTCCTTCAGGTTGCGTCTTCGAGCTGCAAAACTCCGAATCGGGAGTTTTCGTTCAGCCGGCGAGAGCCATGCGAAGTGTTGTCAATTCGCGAATCGACACAAGCTTGAGTGGTGAACCCTTCTCTTCAAGACCTCTTACCGAACAGCTACCCTGAGCCAGCGCCATTGGGGCGGTTCTGACGGGAAGCTATTTTGTGCCGAGTGCCTCCTTGACCAGTTGGCTGGCCATCTTGCCGTCCAGTCTCGCACCAAATTCGTCTCGCAATGCTCTCATGATGGGGCCAATCTGCGAAATACCCGAGGCTATCTGGCTGCGGATTGCGGCTCTGACTTCGTCAGGCTCGAGCAGCGACGGTAGGTACTCGTCGAGGATTTTGGCTTCGTTCTGATTCTGCTCGAGCAAGTCTTGGCGTCCTCCCTTGCGGGCGAATTCTATCGCCTCGTCGCGGCGGGCGCGCTCGCGTTTCAGGAGCTGAACAATCTCCTGCTCGGTCGCAGGTCGACGCACATCCTTTTCCAGGCGGGTTATTTCAGTCAGTACGCCTCTCAGGGTCAGGACCCGGAGTTTGTCCGCTACCTTCATCGCCGCCATGAGATCGTTTTGCAACTTTGCTTTCAAGAGAACTTCTCCCGGATACGGATGTTTTAAGGGCTGTTTCGCATTCCCGCCCAATGGTGATCTGCTGTATTCTAGACTAGAGTAAATCCGTCTCGCTGCGCGCTCCGTTCATCGGACCGGCTGAAGACTGCCGGAAAATGGAGGAAGGGCCGTCATGAAGTTTACCTGGTTCCATCTTATGCCCTATCGCTTTCTTCCTGACGATTTCAAGGACAAATATCGCAGCGTCTGGGTAGATATCCCACGTCATCTTTATGATCCCAGGCTCGGCCACCAGCTCTACAACGAGTATCTCGATCAGCTCGAATTTGCCGACCGAATGGGTTTCGATGGACTCGGGGTCAACGAGCACCACCAGAATGCCTATGGCTTGATGCCATCGCCGAACATTATGGCCGCCGCACTGGCAAGGCGCACTCGTCGCGCCAACCTGGTGGTACTGGGTAATTCCATAGCATTGTATCATCCACCCATTAGAGTGGCCGAGGAATTTGCGATGCTGGACGTGCTCAGTGGCGGCCGCCTGGTTGCGGGATTTCCGGTCGGCACCTCGATGGATACGAACTTTTGTTATGGTGAGGTGCCAGCAACGCTTCGTGAAAAATACCATGAGGCGCACGACTTGATCGTCAAGGCCTGGACCGAAGAGCGAGTTTTCGCCTTTAATGGCAAGTTCACCAAATTGCGGTACGTGAATCTGTGGCCCAAGCCGTTGCAGCGCCCTCACCCACCAATCTGGATTCCCGGGGGCGGGTCACTCGAGACGTGGGATTTCTGCGCCGACCACGGTTATCAATACAGCTTTCTGTCGTATTTCGGTTACAAAGCCGGCAAAAAAGTTGCGGACGGTTACTGGGGGGTGATGGCGAAGAAGAACAAACCGCTCAATCCGTACAGCCTCGGTTTCGCCCAGGTCGTGGCCGTTGCTGAGACCGACCAGCAAGCCGAGCGGGATTATTCGCCCCACATGGACTATTTCTATAACCGCTGCCTTCACGTTTATGACGGCTTTGCCGATGCGCCAGGTTATCGAACTCTCACCACGATCAAGGCCGGTTTTCTTGGACAGGTTGGAGCCCGCGCCGCACTGCGGCGCGAGGGTCTCAAATGGAAAGACTTCCTTGATGGCGGCTATGTCATTGCCGGCTCCCCTAGAACCGTACGTGACCGACTGCGCGATGCACTTACAAGCCTGAACTGTGGCCATCTGATGGTGCTGATACAGCTTGGATCGATGCCTCCGGAGTTGGTGCGTAAGAGTACTGAATTGTTTGCACGCGAGGTGATGCCGTTTTTGCGCGATCTCTGGAACGAATGGGAGGACAAGTGGTCGCCGCACCCCCTGACCGAGAATGAGCGGGCAATTCCGGCTTCGCTGGATGACAGCAGCACGGAGACCAACGGAAGGTACAACTCTGCTTTAGCCGGCGAAAACCGCCCCGCAAAATAGCCGTGGGCTCTTAAGTGTCCACGGCGGCAATTGCAAGCAGGCACGCGCCGGAGGTCGCTTTTGTAGTTCGGCCGGAGCGTCGAGACTCTAATCACGGAGGGGCCGATGAAATTTACCGCCTTCCATCTGATGTCCTATCCGAATCTGCCATCAGACTTTACCGAGCGCTACCGCAGTGTCTGGGTGGACATTCCACGAGCATTGTATGATCCTCAGCTCGGCCATCGCATTTATAATGAGTATCTGGATCAACTTGAACTCGCCGACCGCCTGGGCTTCGACGGCATTGGTGTTAATGAACATCATCAGAATGCCTACGGACTGATGCCCTCTCCCAACATCATGGCGGCGGCGCTCGCGCGCAGGACCAGGCACGCCAGCCTGGTCGTGCTCGGCAACTCGATCGCTCTATACAATCCCCCGATTCGAGTTGCGGAGGAGTTCGCGATGTTGGACGTCATTAGCGGGGGCCGACTGGTCGCGGGGTTCCCTGTCGGAACCGCGATGGATACTAACTATTGCTATGGCGAAATACCTGCGACGCTGCGCGAAAAGTATCGTGAAGCGCACGACCTCATTATTCGCGCGTGGACTGAAAACGACATTTTCAGTTTCAACGGCAAGTATAACAAGCTCCGATACGTGAACCTGTGGCCAAAACCCCTTCAACGGCCGCACCCGCCGGTCTGGATTCCGGGTGGTGGTTCAATCGAAACCTGGGATTTCTGCGCCGAGCACGATTACCAATACAGCTTTTTATCCTTTTTTGGCTATGTGGCGGCAAAGAAGGTCGCCGACGGCTATTGGGAAACAATGGCTAGAAAGGGCAAACCGCTGAACCCCTACAGCATGGCGTTCGCCCAGGGGGTTGTCGTTGCCCCAACCGATCAGGAAGCAGAACGGGACTTCGCTCCGCATGCAGATTATTTCTACAATCGTTGCCTGCATATCCATCCCAACTTTGCGGACGCCCCTGGTTACCGTACGCTGAATTCGATTCGCGCAGCACTCCAGTCAGGCTTACCCGTTAAGTTGAAACAGCACTATTCGTGGAAAGATCTGGTTGACGACGGCATCATAATCGCGGGCTCTCCCCGCACAGTGCGGGAACGCCTGCGCGAAGCAATGAAGAGTCTCAATTGCGGTCACCTCATAACCGGTATTCACATGGGTTCCATGCCTCCCGAACTCGTGCGCCAAAATGCTGAACTGTTCGCCCGTGAGGTGATGCCCTACCTGCGCGATATGTGGAGCGAATGGGAGGACAAATGGTCGCCGCATCCTCTCCCCGAGAGTGAACGGGCCGAACCGGCGCCAGTTGATTTCAGGCGCCCTGGGCTCGAACACAACCGCATCATATCAGCAACTCCCTGGAGGCCGGCGAAATGAGAGCGCAGCATCAAATTGGCGGTGGACGATGGCAGGTGGAACTCGAGCTGTGCGGTAGCGGTGACCCACTCCTCTACTTGCACGGAGCTGGCGGTCTGCTTGGGGTTGATCCATTCCTCGCCGAACTCAGCAAAGATTTCAAAGTGATCGCACCCCATTTGCCCGGCTATGGCGAATCAACCGGCGGGGAACTGGTTGAAGACGTGGTCGACGCTTGTCTCTTCTACCATCAACTCCTGGATGATCTCGGGATCGCCAGTACCAATGTAATCGGCCATTCGATGGGTGGCATGCTCGCTGCTGAATTGGCCGCTCTAGACGTCCATCGGGTTAAGAAGCTCGTACTGGTGAGCCCGGCAGGCTTCTGGCTCGAGCAACACCCGATTCCCGATCCATTCGCCATGGATTTGCCTGAGCTAGCGGCCCATCTGTTCCACGATCCCAAATCTCCCTTGGCACAGATGTTCACAACCATCCCCAGCGATCCGCAACAATTGGCCGACATGTACGTTGAACGCACTAAACGATTGACTCAGGCCAGCCGCTTTTTGTGGCCAATTCCCGATCGCGGCTTGAAAAAACGTGCGTGGCGGATCGCTGCTCCCACTTTACTCGTGTGGGGGGAATCGGACCGGCTGATCCCGCCAGTTTATGCCGGCGAATTTGCTAGCCGAATTCGAAACTGCCGTAGCGTTACAATTAAGCACGCCGGCCATATGGTCATGTATGAGCAGCCGGAGGAATTCGTCCGAATCGTGCGGGACTTTCTAAAGGGCTGAGCTTGCTCGGCCTATGCTCTCAGACGCCAATTTACGCACGGTTTTTCACCGGCATTAATGCGCCCTCTCTGGAGTCTCGTCGCGGCTTCTCTTTGGACCTCACCACCGTTTATCCGATGGCTTGATGCGTTCGAGACAGCGGCTGTGGAATAACCCGGCTTATAAAGCTGGTAACACATCAAGTACACGATGACCCCGGTGATCGAGACATAGATCCAGAGGGGCCAAGTCCATCGTGCGATTCGGCGATGGCGCACGAAGGCACCGTTGAGAGCGCGCCACAATGTCATCACTATCATCGGTACGATTAGGATGGCGAGTATTACGTGGCTACCCAGGACGGCAAAATAAACCGCTCGGACGATTCCGTGCCCTTCAAATCGGACGTCGCCAACGTGATAGTGGTAGACGCTGTAGGAAATGAAGAACGATAGCGAGACGACCACAGCGCTGAGCATGCAGACGCGATGGAGCCGGACCCACTTTCGGCGGATGCAATAATAGCCCGCGAGCAGAAGAACCGCGGCGGTAGCGTTTAGTGCCGAATTGAGCGGTGCAAGGGAATAATACGATATCATTCAATACAGAGCATGCTCAGCGCACTGAGCTTTGAAACAACTCAACCTCAGGCCGCATAACAGGATGATGCGAACTGATTTTCTTTCGTGCAAGTGTAGGTGCGGTTGATCGGGTGGGAATCAATCGAGTTCCATCTGCTCCGGTGTCGCCATCCCACGGCCCGTTGTTTCCTTTTTCTCTTCGCTCGTTTGGCGTGTTGGTAGCAACTTTTGGTTGTCGCGAAATTCCAAATCCTGCTTTCTCCAAACTTTGTAATTTCCCAAGATCCGGCTGTAAGCGTGCCGTCGCCCGCATCATTTAGCAGTGCTCATTCGTCCGCTTAACAACTGACGAGTAGATACGATACGCAAACACTGAAACTCGCCTGTTGCTTTAACCTTGAGGGGTTGTCGCACTCGAAGCTATGACCGGGAGACAGCCTATCCTCGCGGCGTACACAGTCGTTATGCAATCGCCTTGGACGTTTGCTAATAAGGAGGAAGAGCATCTCCTTATCGCAGGGCGAGGTAAACCATGCCACTGCAATTGGATTTTGGGGCACTGGTCGAGGACCAACGCGTCCATCGGCGAATCTATACGGACGCCGAGGTGTTCGAGGCCGAAATGGAGCGCATTTTCGAGCGCACCTGGGTGTTCGTCGGTCATGAAAGTGAAGTGGCCGCCAGCGGTGATTACAAGACCGTAAGTATTGGTACCCAGCCGGCGATCATGACCCGTGATGAAGACGGTGGCATCCACGTCCTGATGAATCGCTGCATGCATCGCGGTGCCACTATCTGTCAGGAGCAGCGCGGCAATTCAAGTTTCTTCAGGTGCTGGTACCACGGTTGGACTTATACCAATCGCGGCGAACTGGTCGGCGTACCGTATCCGGGCGGCTACGGCCGGGGTTTCGAACGGCGCAAGTTCAGCCTTAAACGGGCCAAGGTCGGAGTCTATCGGGGCTTGGTCTTTGCCAGCCTCAATCCCGAAGTACCCGAAATTACTGAACACCTCGCCCGCGCCAGATACTACATAGATCTGTTTATGGATTTGTCGCCCGAGGGTGAAGTAGATGCTCGCTCCGGCACTCATAAATACGGCTACGATGGCAACTGGAAATTCCAGATGGAAAACGGGGTCGACGGTTACCATCCGAATTTCGTGCATCAATCGTTTTTCGAGATTCAGGGCAAAAAGCTGGGCCGCAAAGTGATGAAGCTCTTCACGGAAGCTTCCTCCTACCAAAGCAAAGATCTTGGAAATGGGCACTCAATCCTCGACATGGCGCCTCAACGAAAGTCACACCGTCCGGTCAACAACATCTTACGTGGTTCGACCTCTGACGCCAGCACCAAAATCTACATCGAGCGTTTGGTCCGACGATACGGCGAAGAGCGAACCAGCGAAATCCTCGGCGCTTCGAACGTTAATCTGGCGGTCTTTCCAAACTTGCTGATAATCGGGATCCAGTTTCGCAACGTCATCCCGATTAACGTCAATCGAACCGATGTCTATCTAACACCCACCACACTTAAAGGGGTTCCTGACGAGATCAACACGGCGCGCCTACGGGCGCACGAGGCTTTTTACGGCTCAGCCGGCGGGGGTGCTCCCGACGATGTCGAGATGTTCAACCGTTGCACTACAGGGTTGCGGGTTAAAGGCGCTGAATGGCTTGAACTGTCACGTGGAATCGAGCGGGAACACACAGCCGATGATGGTTCGATCGCGGCCCATATCAGTGATGAACTGCCCCAACGCGCCTTCTACCGCCAATGGCGGCGGATGATGTGCGAGAAGTTTGCGGAGGCTTCAGAGTCGCGACCCCAGTCGGTCGCCGCTCTGGATTAGAAATCTTCCATGGCGACTCTGAGCCGCCAGCAGGCCGAAGAGATCTTGTACGAAGAGGCTCGAATCCTCGATAGCCGCCGCTACGACGAGTGGTTCGCGATGCTGACCGAGGACGTGATCTACTGGGTACCGTGTAACGGCGAGGGTACCGATCCCGATCGGGAAATTTCGCTCGTCTATGACGATCATGCGCGTTTGCGCGATCGCCTCGATCGCCTGAACAGCGGCCTCGCCCATGCCCAGAATCCACCATCAAAGACCTGCCGATTGGTCTCCAACGTCCAGGTCGAGCAAACATCGACCGACTCTGCAGCAGTTACCTCGGCATTCATTCTTTATGAGCTGCGCCAAACCCGCCAGCGAATCTTCGCCGGACGCTATCAGCATCGATTCAGGTACCAGGATGGGCGCTGGAAGATCCAGTGGAAAAAAACCCTGCTTGTAAACAACGATGAGGTGATCGACAATTTGACGTTCATCGTCTAAACAAGAGCAGCTAGCGGCCAATAAGCGGTGACGAAGATGGCAAGTGTCTCTCAATTAGGGTATTTGGGCCTGAACGTGAGCGACCTGGGCGAATGGGAGCGGTTCGCTACAGAATTGCTTGGCCTCGCCGTGGTGGACAAGACGCCCCAAGGTTTTTTCATGCGGATGGATGAGTATCATCATCGTTTCATCGTCCAACAAAACAGCGACGATGATGTCGCGTTTATCGGATGGGAAGTTGCCGACCAACATGCGCTGCAGCAGCTAGAACGTCAGCTCAACGCCGACGGAGTCGAGACTATTCACGGATCTGCCGAAGAGGCCAGAGCACGCGGGGTTATTGAGTTGTTGAAGTTTAAAGACCCAAGCGGCATCCCCACCGAAGCATACTACGGGCCGCTCATGAACTTTCGTGAACCTTTCAAGTCGCCGCGGCCGCTATCCGGCTTCGAAACCGGTGCTATGGGGCTGGGTCACATAGTTATTCGAGTAGACGACGCGCAGCGCAGTTTACACTTCTACCGCGACGTGTTGGGGATGCGAATTAGCGATTTCGTTGAATTGCCGCCGGGTCACCGGCTTGGACGGCAATTATCGCTCGCTTTTATGCATTGCAATCCGCGCCATCATTCGCTCGCCTTCGGCGAGTTACCGGTACCAAAGCGGCTATTACATTTCATGCTGCAGACAAAGACCTTGGACGACGTTTGTTCTACCATGTATCTGGCCCAGGATCGCGGCATTCCCATTACCGGCTCACTCGGGCGCCACACCAACGATCACATGGTATCGTTTTACATGCGCTCACCGTCAGGATTCGAGGTCGAATACGGATTTGGCGCACGAACAGTCGATGACTCAACCTGGAAGGTGCAACAGCACTATTCCGGCAGCATGTGGGGCCATCGCGGCTTGGGTTCAGCACCCCGGCCAAAAGCAATCGAATCCAACTGAATCGGCTTTAGCGCTGCTTTCTTTGGCTAATGCACACGGTGCGTTCGCTGTCGCTTGAGAGGCAGCGAACCTCCGCCAAGGGAATTATTTTTGCTCGTACCACTGGATCGCACCGCGCAGTCCGCGCTCTTTCTGAATCCTGCGGATCTCCTCGTTGCCGGGTCCGAAATGAAAGATCGCGTCAAATTCGCTTCCGGCTTGGACTGAAACCCGGAACCCGCGCAGGTCCATCGCGCGATTGATTGCGAGTTTCTCGAGGCGAAGCTTTTGCGCCGGAACTTTGCTGATTCGCCTCGCGTATTCATAGGTTTCTCTCTCGAGACTAGCGGTCGGAAAGGCTCGCGTGGCGAAACCCATAGCCTCCGCTTCCTTGCCGCTGATTCGGCTGCCGGGCAGAAAGGCTAGATACTTGGTGCGATGAGGCCCGACCATCCAATTCCAGAACAAACTGACGTAGCCGGCGCCAGCGGGGATCGAAGGGAAGCCGAGTTGCGCATCTTCGGCAACGAAGATAACGTCGCAGCTCACGCACAGCTGCGTGGCACCTGCGAGGCAATACCCGTGGACCATTGCGATTACGGGTTTGGGCAGATCCCGCAGCCGCAACCAGTGCGTAATATACCGCTGTAGAAAGCGCTGGTCGTCGTCAATCGTAAATCGATCAGAACCGCTGCCCCATCCGCCCGCCAGGTCGTAACCAGTAGAGAATGCCCGACCAGCTCCCCGAATGACTAGTATTTTGATGTCGGGATCGTCCTCGATCTGAGTCAGTGCTTCTCCGAACTCGCTGATCATTTGAGGAGTCATCGCATTGAGCTTTTCGGGCCGATTAAGGGTTAAGGTTCCAATTAGCTCGGCCTTTTCCAATAGAAGGTTCGCGAATGCCATAGTCATCCTCTTTCGCTTCCAACAATCCGAGAGGCTGCCGGAGCACTTGCAAGTACCGAGCGATGGGGTCGATCCCAGATATGAAGTTACTTACGAATTAACTGGGCTGTTGGTGCTTGCTCGTCTCGGCCGCTGACTGCAACCTACGTTTGGCCGCCACTAGTGCCGGGTCGCTATTAAAACTCAACGTACCGCTTGAACAATCGTCGGGGTAGAGTCGATTCTCCTCACCAGCGGAGCAAGTTGGCACCCCACGTCAGACCACCACCGCAGGCGTTAAGCATCACAAGATCGTTATCGTGGATGCGATTGCTCTCCAGCGCTTCATCCAGAGCGATCGGTACGGAGGCAGCCGAGGTGTTGCCATATCGGTCGACATTCGTGAAGACTTTTTCCGGCGGCAGTCCCAGTCGCTGAGCCACAGCATTAATGATTCGCAGATTGGCCTGATGTGGCACGATAAGCTGGATATCCTGAAGTGACACGCACGCCCGCTGCGCTACCTGCAGGGTGATATCAGCCATGCTTTTGACCGCCAGCTTGAACAGTTCGGAGCCCTTCATTCTAATCGCGTCGGCGCTCTGGCGCCGAGCCTCTGAGTCGATAGTCGTCTGAACACCTCGATTGCGCACTGCCAAGAGTTCCCAGTATTGCCCCGAAGAACGCAATAGGCTGCTGAGCACGCCACGATCACCCGGTTCATTAACCATCACCGCCGCTCCCGCACCGTCGCCGAACAATACTGCGGTTGAGCGATCGTTCCAGTCGACCATCGTTGACAAGGCGTCCGCGCCAATCACCAAAACCCGACCCCAGTCACCCGCCCGCATCGACGCATCCGCCACGCTCAACGCGTAAACAAAGCCAGAACATGCGGCGGCGACATCAAACGCCGGGATCGTATCGAGCCCAAGTTGATACTGCAGCTGGCACCCGAATGACGGGAAACCGTAATCAGACGAGATGGTGCCAACTACGATGGCGTCGATCGCCGTGGGCTTCAGTCCGGCGCGGCTTAACGCAATGCGGCTCGCTTCGGCCGCGAGTTCGACCAAGGATTCACCGCTCGCCATCACGTAACGTTGGACAATCCCGGTGCGTGATCGGACCCATTCATCGGACGTGTCCATATGCCGAGCCAGATCGTGATTGCTCAGGCAAGTCCGAGGTGTGGCACGGCCGGTAGCGACGATTCTCGAACCCATGATGGCACCGCTCAGTTGTCCGCCCGGCGGAAAGCGATGGTGGTGTTAGTACCGCCGAAGCCGAAAGAGTTGTTCAGTGCCAACCGAATGACCGCCGGCCGCGGGTGATTGGGAACATAGTCGAGGTCACATTCGGGATCGGGATAATCATAGTTGGTAGTTGGCGGCAACATCCCTCGCTGGATCGCCAGGATCGTGTAGACTGATTCAATCGCGCCGGCCGCCCCCAAAGTGTGACCAGTCATTGACTTGGTCGAACTGACTGCGATCTTGGCAGCATGTTCGCCAAATACGTGCTTAATCGCCTGGGTTTCGGCCACATCACCTTGAGGAGTCGAGGTCCCGTGAGCGTTGATGTAATCAACTTCGGTCGGGTCAATGTCACCGTCTTCGAGACACATCCGCATGCACTTGGCTGCCCCCTGCCCTTCGGGCGACGGGGAGGTGATGTGATAAGCGTCGGAGTTCGATGCATAACCCGCGATTTCAGCCAGGATCGGCGCGCCCCGCGCAATCGCCGCATCACGTTCCTCCAGGATCAGGGCGCCGGCCCCTTCCGACATTACGAATCCGTCGCGCTCCCGGTCAAACGGTCGGCTGGCGGCGGTAGGATCATCATTCCGCTGGGAGAGTGCCTTCATCACAATAAAGCCACCCAAGCCGAGTGAGGTGAGTGCGGCTTCCGTACCGCCTGTAATCGCCGCGTCGAGATAGCCATGGCGAATCATGCGATAAGCTTCGCCGATAGCGTGGCTACCTGAGGCACAAGCGCTGGTGGTCACAATGTTCTCGCCGCGTGCGCCAAAGCGGATGGAGATTTGCCCCGAAGCGAGATTACCGATGAGCTTCGGGATAAAAAAAGGAGTAATCCGCTTGAGCCGAGTCTGAAGGAAAATCAGGTGATTTTCCTCGATTGTGCAGAGCCCACCGATGCCATTACCAATTAAAACCCCAACCCGATCGGCGTTAGATTCATCAATCTTCAGCCCTGATTGCTGCATAGCCTGCTCGGCGCAGGCGACCGCATACTGGATAAACAAATCCATTTTGCGAATGTCTTTTTTTTCAATGAAGTCGAGCGGATTAAAGTCTCGAACCTCACCTGCGATCCGCGTCGGGTAGTCCGATGCTTCGAAGCGAGTAATCATGCCGATCCCCGAACGACCCGCCATCAGCGCTTCCCAGTTCTTTTCCACGCCGGTTCCAAGCGGGGTAACCAAGCCCAGACCGGTAACCACAACTCGCCGATCAACGTTGCGTCTCATCGCGGAAACCGCAGTCCTCCGTAACTCTGTGTATGGTTCTTAATTATCAGAATAAAAGCGGCAAAAACATCGCCTACCTGTCCTAAGCGGTCTTATTTTTCTTGCTTAACTGGGCTCGTCAATAACCCAAACAGCTTGAGAGCCGTCTTGATGGACTAACGCCGGCAAAACAGGACAGACGCGATCGCCGCATCCAAGGCGCCAGCTGTCCTTCCCTGACGCCGTCTTTTGGGTCGCGCCGCTCAAGGAGCAGCCGACCACAGCTGCGGTACGTGTTCAGACCTGCGAATTTATACTCTACGAAGGTCTCAGCGACCAGCGCCTGTGTCCTCTTTGTCGTGATTCTGCTGCAAACAGCGGAATAAAAAAGTACATTTTTACAAGATGGAACGGGATACTTTGTCGCGAGCGGACCACGACGAAGTGCGCATTGGCGTCTCCGCCTGTCTGCTCGGCAGCAAGGTGCGCTACGATGGCGGCCACAAGAAAAACGATTTCCTTACCAACACGCTAAGCCGGTTCGTTACCTGGGTGCCCATTTGCCCCGAAGTCGAGATCGGGCTCGGGATCCCACGCCCGACGCTGCGCCTGGTCGAAGCGGACGGCGAAGTCCGGCTCGTCGAAGCACCGCAGGGTCGTGCCGGACAAGCCGGTGGTGCCGACCACACTCACACGATGCGCGAATGGGCGCAGCGCAAGATGCGTTGGATCGCGGGGATGAATCTCTCCGGCTACGTGCTCAAGAAAGACTCACCAAGCTGCGGGATGGAGCGCGTGCGCCTCTATGGCAAGAACATGACGCCGCGCCGCAGCGGCCGCGGCTTGTTTGCCGATGCTCTAATCAGTGCCTATCCCAGCCTCCCGGTTGAGGAAGAGGGACGGCTGACCGATCCGCACTTGCGGGAGAATTTCATCGAACGCGTTTTCGCCTATCACGAGCTGCGGCGTCTGTTCGATAACCGATGGAACATCGGCCAGCTCGTCGCCTTTCACAGCAGGCATAAACTGCAACTTCTAGCCCATTCCAACGCCGCGTGTCAGCGTCTGGGTCGGCTCGTCGCCAACGCTCGCCACCTCGGCCAAGCCGAGCTCGCCCGGCGCTACGAGGCTCAATTCATGGACGCGTTGCGCGTTGTTACGACACCGCAGCGCAACGTTAATGTGCTGCAACACATAGCGGGCTATTTCAAGGACCGCCTCGACCCGGCCGAACGCGCCGAGCTCCAGGGAGTGATAGCTGATTTTCGGGCCGGCCTCGTGCCCCTAATCGTCCCTATCACGCTCATTCGCCACTACGTCACAAAGTTCAACATCACTTACTTGCAGGATCAGGTTTACTTGGCGCCGCATCCAAAGGAGCTGATGCTGCGCAATCACGTCTAGCAATCACGGGTTCACGCCGAGGCTCCGCTGGCTCATTAGGGGAGATCCAGATGCCCGAATCGGACCCCGCCTGGAGAGCGGCTCGATGCAAAGAAGTCGTGAATCCTCGCCAATCACCAGCCTTGAGCTTAGCCCGGCGTTTTTTCTGGCCTGGCGCTACGTGTAGCTTTGACCATTCACTTATGTGCATGTCAGCTACCGCCAGCCCCTCTTGATATTCGCCGGAATAATCGTAGTTAGTGAGAGCACAGCAATTTTAGTCTTTAAACTTCCCAGCCACGAACTGAGGCCGATCGCCCTGTCGCAATCGCATCTTTCAGGTAAGGAATATGGATCATCATCGGCCGGCCTCGCGCGTGGCGCCGCGTCGCGACTTGCTTAAGCGCGCAGTTAGATGAAAGAATCTTAAAGTGGTGACGGATTCCGGCAGCGTTGATTCCTTGCTGAGGCTCAGTGAGAGTCTCGCTGAACTCGAAGTCACGGTCGGGCCGTGCGCGCGTCCCGCAATCGCGGAAATTAGAACGCGGCTGGTGGAAGCGGCGGGTCGGAAAAGCAGCGGTGACACGCCCGGAGCGCTCGAGACCATTCGCGCTGCAATGGACCGACTGGCGTCTTTGGCCGGCACCCTCGATCCGATGGAAGCGGCCCTGATGAAGTCGCTGAGTGACCGCTTCACGACGGCGTTGCGGCTCGGCGACAAGTCTGCCGCAAAGAGTGCAATCAATACCATGCGGCATAAGGCAGGCGACCCATCCGACGAGCCAAACAGCGACTGGTAACTTGAGGGGAGGAGGCGGCAACCAAACACAACGCCCGCGTGGTTGGTGTAGTGCGAAATCCGAGACCAAGGCCCAGTCGTAGTGTGCCGGACCCCTTACGACCCGCAACAAAACACAAGTTCGCGACGGCCCTGCGCCTGTCGACGAAGTAGGAACCTATCGCCTTAAGATTAGCCGAAGGACAAGCTATCGTGGCGCTCGCACCCGAGAATCAGCTCTCACGTCTTACGCTCGATCAACTGTGCATTAATTCCATTCGCGTGCTAGCTATGGATGCGGTCCAGAAAGCAAATTCTGGCCATCCCGGAATGCCGATGGGCATGGCACCGGTGGCCTATCTGCTGTTCACTCGCTTCCTGCGCCATAACCCGCGTAATCCGCAGTGGTACGGGCGTGACCGGTTCGTGCTGTCTGCCGGTCACGGATCGATGCTGCTTTATGCAGTCCTCTATCTTAGCGGTTACGACCTGAGTCTCGATGACATCAAGCGTTTTCGTCAAGTCGGCAGCAAGACACCGGGACATCCCGAGAACTATCTAACTCCGGGAGTGGAAACGACTACTGGGCCGCTGGGTCAAGGCTTTGGCAACGGCGTAGGCATGGCGATTGCCTTGAAGCATATCAGCGCCCGCTTTGCGCGTGGCGACACCACACTATTCGAGCCGCGTGTCTTTGCCATTGTCAGCGATGGCGATCTGATGGAAGGTGTGGCGAGCGAGGCAGCCTCGATCGCCGGTCATCTGGGTCTCGGTAATCTTATCTACTTATACGATGACAATCACATCACAATCGATGGTAGTACCGACCTCTCATTCTCAACCGAGGACGTCTGCAAACGCTTCGAGGCATACGGCTGGCACACTCAGGCGGTAGAAGACGCGAATGACCTTGACAGTATTTCGCGCGCAGTCGAAAAGGCAATTGCAGTAACCGATCGTCCTTCATTGATTCGAGTGCGAAGCCATATTGGATACGGAAGCCCACATAAGCAAGACACTGCGGAAGCGCACGGTAAAGCGCTCGGTGCCGAGGAGGTGAAACTAACCAAACAATTCTATGGTTGGCCGACCGAACCCGAGTTTTACGTCCCGGAGCAAGCGCTCACGGAGTTTCGCCGCTGTGTCGAGCGCGGAGCTGAATACGAGAAGGACTGGAACCGCAGGTTCGACGCTTACGCGCGAGAAAATCCGCAAATGGCCGCTGAATTTCGCGCTCTGCTGGCCGGTGACTTACCCGCGGGATGGGACCAGGATTTGCCGCAATTTACCGCTCGTGATTCACTCGCCACGCGCGAATCCGCCTCGCGCGCCGAACAAGCAATCGCGCGGCGCGTTTGGGCCCTGTTTGGGGGCGCAGCGGATCTGAATGAATCCACCTTTACAGATATCACGGATGGCGGAGATTTCGCGCGCGACAATTACGCCGGGCGCAATCTGCATTTCGGCATTCGCGAACACGGAATGTGCGCGATTCTCAATGGTATCGCCCTGACCGGGCTGATACCGATTGGCTCGAGCTTCCTGGTCTTTACCGATTACTGCCGCGCTTCGATTCGCCTGGCGGCGATCATGAAGCTCCACGTTATTTATGTCTTCACCCATGACTCCATCGGTCTGGGCGAAGATGGGCCCACCCACCAACCGATCGAACACCTCACGGCTCTACGCGCTATCCCGGATTTGACGCTGATTCGACCGGCCGACGCTAACGAAGCCGTGGAAGCGTGGCGCGTGGCAATGACCCACAAAGCAGGCCCTGTAATGCTCGCGTTATCGCGCCAGAAATTGCCTACCTTCGATCGCACGCAAGTAGCGCCAGCAAGCGGGCTGGCACGAGGCGCCTATGTACTGACAGAAACAGCCGGGCGTCCACCCGATATAATTCTCATTGCAACCGGTTCGGAGGTTCAACTTGCAGTTGGTGCCAAGCCCGAGCTGGAAAAGCGTGGTTTCGCCGTCCGAGTCGTCAGCATGCCCAGCTTTGAGTTATTCGAGCAGCAGGACGCCAGCTATCGCGATTCTGTGCTTCCGCCCTCCAACCGGCGCCGCCTGGCGATCGAAGCTGGAGCAACCTTGTCGTGGTATCGATGGGTGGGATTGGATGGCGATATTGTGGGGCTTGACCGGTTCGGGATGTCGGGTCCGTACACGGAGGTGCTCAAATACTTCAATTTTACTGTTGACCATGTGGTCGAGCGCGCACTGCAGCTATTGGCTCGTTAAGCTGGCATCCTCCCAACTGGCATGAGGGTCGCGTTGATGGTGAAGGATGAGTCACTTTCGATAGACCGCTAGCGGGACGGTTAGCTCCTCCGGAACAACCATGCTCGGCATAGCTGATAGTAGACATCGATCGACTGGAGATTGACCAAGATGACTACGTCGAATAATCCCCTTCGCCAACTGGAGAACTTTGGCCAGAGTATCTGGCTTGACTATATACGGCGCCATCTCCTTGCCTCTTCTGAATTTCGCCGCCTCATCGAAGAAGATGGCTTGAAAGGTATGACCTCGAATCCGACGATTTTCGAAAAAGCGATCGGCGGCTCCGATGATTACGACGAGCAATTGAGCGAATTAGCGCGGTCCCAAAAGAGCGTCGAGGAACTCTACGAGTCGCTCACGATTGAAGATATTCGAAGGGCCGCTGATGCACTCAGGCCGCTCTATGACCAAAGTGATGGCCTTCATGGCTACGTCAGCTACGAGGTCTCACCACGTCTAGCCAACGATACTGACGGAACTCTCACTGCCGCGCGGCGCTACTTTGAGCTGATCGACCGCCCGAATCTGATGGTAAAGGTGCCAGCGACGCCAGCCGGATTGCCGGCAATCGAACAGCTAATCAGCGAAGGTCGCAACATCAATGTCACGCTTATGTTCTCGCTCAAGCATTATGAGGCAGTCGCCGAGGCGTACATCCGCGGCTTGGAGAGTCGCGCGACTGCAGGTCTCCCGCTGGGGCGGGTCGCCTCTGTTGCCAGCATCTTCGTGAGTCGGGTCGATACCCTCGTTGACAAACGGCTTGAGGAAAAACTCCAAACGGCTCCGGATGAGGCCTTGGCGGCCCTGCGCGGAACGGCAGCTGTCGCCAATGCCAAGCTCATCTATCAAAGATTTCGCCAGATCTTCGGCAGTGATCGGTTCCTGCGACTAAAGGCAAAAGGGGCTCGCGTTCAGCGCCCTTTGTGGGCATCCACTGGCACCAAGAATCCGGCATATAGCGATATCAAGTACGTTGAAGAACTCATCGGCCCGGACACCATTAACACAATGCCGCCGACAACGATGGACGCCTTTCGCGACCATGGTCAGCCTCGGCCTACGCTCGAACAAGGGCTGAGCGAAGCCGCGGAGACGCTGGAGCGGCTCAAGCAGGCAGGGATTGATTTGATCGAAGTTGGTGAAACCTTGCAACAAGAAGGAGTCGAGTTGTTTGACAAGTCTTTTGCCGACCTACTTAAAACGATCGAAGGCCGCCGTGCCGCGCTGATTGCGGGTTCTTCTGACCGGATGATGATCAAGGCGGCCACTTATGAACAGCAGATGCGCGAAGCCTGGCAGCAGCTCGATGACCAACAATTCGCAGCGCGTCTATGGCGTAAGGACCCCACACTGTGGAAGAAGGAGCCAGAGCATCAGGCCATTATCCGTAATGCACTGGGTTGGCTCACAATTCCCGAAGTGATGACTGAACAGGTCGCCGCGCTGCGCGAATTCGCAGACGAGATCCGGCGGCGCTTCATGGATGTGGTTTTGCTCGGGATGGGCGGGTCGAGCCTTTGTCCTGAAGTGTTGGCGCGCACCTTCTACAGCCAAGCCGGGTACCCGCGGCTGCACGTCCTCGACTCTACTGTACCGGCTGACTTGCGCGCGTTAGAAAAGAAAATCGATCTTGGACGGACGCTCTTCATTGTTTCGAGCAAATCCGGAGGTACGGTCGAAACCCTCTCTCATTGCGCCTATTTTTTCGAACGGGTGAAAGAGCGACAAGGAAGCCTCGCAGGTCGCAGCTTTGTGGCCATAACTGACCAGGGGACGGAGCTTGAAAAACTCGCCAAAGAACAGAATTTCCGCCGCATTTTTGTTAACCCGCACGACATCGGCGGTCGCTATTCTGCATTGTCGTACTTTGGACTTGTCCCAGGCGCATTGATCGGCGTGGATATCGGCCGATTGCTCGATTGCGCAATTCGAATGCAGCACAGTTCCGCCGGATGCATTCGGGCCGCAGCTAATGCCGCCGTCAGTCTGGGGGCTGCGCTCGGCGTCTTGTATCGGGCCGGCCATGACAAGGTGACCTTCATCGTCTCACCCCGTATTGCCAGCCTCGGGTCATGGCTGGAGCAACTAATTGCCGAGAGCACCGGCAAAGAAGACAAAGGACTGATTCCGATCTGCGACGAACCGGTTGGCCGCCCGGAGAATTATAGCAGCGACCGAGTCTTTGTGTACCTGAGACTCAGTACCTGCCCGGATCCGGTGCAGGATAGCGCGGTCGAGGCACTAGAGCATGCAGGAGCCCCGGTCATCCGAATCTCGCTCGCAGATCTGATCGACTTGGGCGACGAGTTTATGCGCTGGGAGATTGCGACCGCGACCGTCGGAGCGGCGTTAGGTATTAACCCATTTGATCAGCCCAACGTCCAGGAAAGTAAGGATAACACCGGCCGGGCGTTAAGGGAGTTCGAAAAAAACCACCGACTACCACACCCAGCACCCACCGCCGAGCACGGCATCCTCTCGTTGTACTGTCCTGAGTCAGTAAGAAATGCCGCTGGCAATAGCTCCGACTTCGACGCTTTGCTGCGCGGCTTTTTCCACTTGGCCCGGGCTGGCGACTATTTCGCCATTATGGCTTACACGGCCCGGGATGCGACCGTCGAACGCGAGGTAGCCCGTATGCGGATCGCGGTTCGCGACCATTTAAAGCTCGCAACCACATTTGGTTACGGTCCTCGTTTCCTCCACTCGACCGGCCAGTTACACAAAGGAGGCCCGAACAAGGGTCTGTTTCTGCAGATTACGCAGGACCACGACGAAGATCCCGCAATTCCTGGCGCGTCTTACGGCTTTGCCACGTTGAACCAGGCTCAGTACCTTGGTGACTACCAGTCACTTGAAAATCATCACCGGCGATTGATTCGCGTCCATTTGCACGGCGATACCGACACTGCGATTGGCGTGCTGAGACAGGCGTTGGCGGAAGCTGTAGGACAATAACACAACTGGCCTCAGCCGAAGCAGCAAGTGCCCGGAATGAATCAAATTTGGCCCTACCCGCACTATCTTCCTTCGGATGGCGACGCGGGACGGTTCCAAACCGACCTGAAACATGAATCAAGCACAGCTAGTGGTCTTGGATGACGCGCAAGCGCTTTGTGTGCGCGCCGCTGAGGAGATTGTTCACCTTGCCGGAGAGGCAATCTGTACCAATGGCGAGTTCACACTGTGCCTGACGGGTGGGACCACACCCACTGCAGCGTACGAATTGATGGCGAGTCGGTTCCAACTTAGTGTCGACTGGAAAGAGGTACAGTTCTTCTGGGGAGATGAGCGATGCGTGCCACCCGACGATCCTGCCAGCAACTACGGGATGGCCTACCGTACCATGCTCTCCAAGCTGCCCCTGCGACCCGAGCAAATTCACCGCATTCACGGCGAGGACAACCCAGCCAAGGCCGCCTCTGAGTACGAGAATGAATTGAGACGGTCGTTCGGACTGACCGACTCCAGTGATTTACCGTCATTCAATTTGCTGCTGTTGGGATTAGGTGAAAACGCTCACATCGCGTCGCTGTTCCCGCACGACCCAGCTTTGCGGGAGAAAACGCGTCTGGTGGTTGCAGTGGACGTTGAGGCAACTCCCAGCAAACGGGTCTCGCTTACCTTGCCCGTAATCAACAATGCCGATCGCATCATGTTCATGGTAAGCGGTGAAAAAAAAGCGGAAGCCGTGAAGCAGGTGCTGCAAGGCCCATCGGATCCTGAGCGATACCCAGCTCAACTCGTGAAACCGCGCAACGGCCAGATCGTATGGCTGATTGATAGGGCGGCAGCAAGTCAGCTGACATGAGAACTCGCCTTAATCTTGCACCGGGTAGACGGCGTGAGGCGAAATAATGCCATGCAGTTTGCTCTTCGTCATTGGACCGCCATTCTGTTGATTTTGCTGTTTGCAGGCTGGGCGGTTTTTTACCTGCCCGGAACTCCCTCATACGCAATTTTTGAGTTGAAGCAGGCGGTCGATGCGCGCAACGGTAACGTCGCTGCCTCTTATGTAGACTTCAAAAAGGTCGTGCAGAACGCGGGGTACGAAGCGCTGCAAGGCCACAATAGCTCCGCCGCCGGCACCGATCCGTCAAGCATCATCGCACAATTCGTCGGTAGAGGTGCAGTCGACTTGTTCTCGGGGCCGATGGCCGCTTTGCTGCAGCAATGGTGCGTACAACAAGTCAACGACGGGGCACAGCAGCTCCAGATGCCTACAGCCGCCGTGGTCGGAGCGGTATTGCTGCTCCATCGAAACGACGGTACGGCGTACACTCAATGGACCGACCATAAAGGGCAGGTATGGGAGGTCCGGATGGAACGAGAGGCCGACGGCTGGAAAATCGTGCAGGTGAAGAACGTCGCGGAATTGCTGGAAAAACTCAAACATCAGCGGGAAAATCCCCCCGCCAGCCCCTCTCCTTAAGCCAGCATCGGACTTTGATCGTGCGGTGCCACTTATTTACCGCGTTAGGTCATCCAGTTCCGCCGCGGTCTCAGCGAAAACTTTGGCTGGCTGGTCTACTCGCCAAGCTGGCTTGTTCGTTTACATCCTATCAGGCGGCCGGTAAACTTGATTGAGCGCAGCCGAGACACCAATCGGATTCGGTCGCGTCTTTTGTATCTCGGCATGTTGGATCCAGCTCAGTCATCGGCCCCGCGGGTTGTTCCTGCCTAAGGTGATGCGCAGGCAGGACGTTCGCAATATCGCCATAGTTGCTCACGTCGATCACGGCAAGACGACTCTGGTCGATGCATTGCTGCGGCAGTCGGGTGCCTTCCGGCCTAACGAGCAGATGCTCGAACGTGTCATGGATTCTTTTGCGCTTGAGCGCGAGCGGGGAATAACCATTATCGCCAAAAATGCCTCGATTCTATGGAACGGCGTGCGCATTAACATCGTCGATACTCCGGGCCATTCCGATTTTAGTGGAGAGGTGGAACGCGCGCTTTCGATGGTCGATGGCATTCTGCTGCTGGTCGATGCCTGCGAAGGCCCGCTTCCCCAAACACGTTTCGTGGTGAAAAAAGCGCTGGAAGCTGGACTACCGGCGGTCGTCTGTATCAACAAGATCGACCGGGCCGAAGCGTGTCCGGCGGAAGTCCTGGACAAAATTTACGATCTCTTTATCGACCTGGACGCAAATGAACACCAGCTTGATTTCCCCGTACTCTACACCAATGCCCGGGCTGGAACTGCCGGTCGTCAAGTTGGAAATGATGCTCGGGATCTGACCCCGCTGTTTGAAGCGATCATCCGCCACCTGCCTGGGCCGGAAGTCTCGGATGAAGCCACACCTCAGTTTCAGGTCAATAACCTTGACTATGACGATTATGTAGGTCGTCTCGCGCTCGGACGCGTGGTCGCCGGAACGATCCGCGCGGGCCATAATTACACGAGGTGTCGCCCGCATAACAGCCAGTGCGAGCGAGCGCCGACCGATGGTTCGGCCAGTCACTCTACTCGCTCAGCTTGTAGGGTTACGCGAATCTATGGGTGGGAAGGATTGCGGCGGGTCGAGCGTGAGGCAGCTTATGCCGGAGACATCGTCTTGATTGCAGGCATAGCCGACATCGAGATCGGTGACACGGTTACAGACCTCGAAGATCCGCGCCCGCTCCCTCCGATTTTAATCGACCAGCCGACTGTCGCGATGACCTTTTCGGTCAACAGCTCTCCTTGGGCTGGCCGCGAGGGGACCTTTGTCACTTCACGCAAGCTAGGCGAGCGTCTCCTGGCAGAAGCCCGCCGTAACGTCAGCGTTAGAGTAGAGCAACTCAGCCCCGAGGCATGGCGAGTCATGGCGCGTGGAGAGTTGCAGCTCGCCGTGATTCTCGAGACGATGCGCCGCGAGGGCTTTGAAGTGCAAGTATCTAAGCCGACCGTCATTACACGCCAGGACGGGAACGCGATCCTAGAACCGATGGAGTTCCTGGTAGTGGACCTACCCGAAGAATTCATCGGTAGCGTGACTCAGCTACTTGCGGCGCGACAGGGCAAGATGCGCGCGATGGAGACGAAGGCCAGCGGCGTCGTGCGACTGGAGTACGATGTTCCAGCGCGTGGACTTATCGGGTTGCGCGGACGCTTCCTCACCGAGACCCGTGGCCTGGGAGTGATGCACGCGATCTTCAACGGCTACGCGCCATGGCGTGGCGCTATTCGCTCGCGCCAGAATGGAGCGATGATTTCGGATCGTGAAGGAATCGCCACCCCCTACGCGCTATTTCACTTGCAGGGGCGCGGCCAATTTTTCATTCGACCTGGCGAACCAGTTTACGAAGGCATGATCGTAGGTGAGTATTCGCGCGAAACCAACCTGCCCGTCAATGTCTGTCGCGAGAAGAAATTAACTAACGTGCGTGCCGCTGGTCACGACGAAGCAATACGCCTGAGCCCGCCTCGACTGATGCTGCTGGATAATGCCATAGAATGGATCGATGAGGAAGAACTGGTCGAATTGACGCCCAAATCCGTGAGAATTCGCCATCGAATTTTGCAAACCGCGTCACGGAGCAAACATCGTGCAGCCTGGACCGATAAGACTCCGCTCCAGGCATGACCTTGCTGTGACAATCCGCTACTTGGTCCTCAAACGTTGAGGACACCTCTATTCGGTTTATGAGACCTCTCCGAGTGTTGGCAATTGGATCGCTGCTGATTATCGGGGCGATCGGCCTCGGCATCTGGTACGCCGTTCAACACGAAAATGAGCTCGCCAACCTCATCCTGGCCCAAATTGCCGCGCGCACGGGGTTCGAGGTCCAAACCTCCGGCGTTCGACTGGGATTGGGTACTCGACTAGTGGTCGTGCTCGAGACAACCCGTCTCGCAGTTCACGGTCAAGAGGCCGCTCGGATCCGTGTTCTGCGGGCGGTCTTCAGCTATTGGAACCTGTTGCAACGGCGGGGTCTTCCGCTATACGCCCTGGTTTTCGACGGGGGGACAATCAATCTAAACCTTGCACCGTTCGGCCGTGCGTCACCCGAGTCTCCAATCGCCCAGCTGCAGACCCTGTCGCGCTATCTCAACGCCCTCACCGATTTCTCGCGGAGCTTTGCCCTTATCAATATCACTCTGCTAGGTCCTCATAATCAGCCTCTGGCTGACCATGTCACAGCTGAAGCATATCGTCAGCACTATCGTCACGGTAGCTGGCCCTGGGTCGTTGGCCTTAACGCGCGACTGAGACCTTTTTCAGTCTCAGGGACCCGACTCTCCGCCCGAGTGGAGATTGGACATCTGGACAATCCGACGTTGCTGGCGCAGGGGCAGGTGAGATTTTGGCAGCTTCCTCTGGCTCAGCTGGGGCTTGCATATGTCAATGCTTCGGCGCACCTCACTGGCGAGGTAACCCTGGCGCTTTCTGTGGACGCAGAGCTGAGAGGCAGGTTCACGATTGCGACGCAGGATTTGATTTTGCAGTGGCCCTCCGTCGGCAGATTCGCAGGCCCAGATGACCTTTGGTCACGCGGCGCGTACTTCCTGTCACAAAGCCGAGCTGAGCTGTCGAGTGTCGAGCTCTACCGTGGCAACAGCCCTCTCCTTGAAGGTCGTTCCGCGATTTTCGACCCGTTTGGTTCAACGCCAGCGATTTCATTTTCGGCGAGCGGAATAAATGTTCGCTTGGCCGATGCCAACGGATGGCTTCGTCGGTTGCCCAAATTCCCCGCTCGACTCCTGCAGATGACCGAGGGCATAAGGTCCGGCACCTTTGCGGTAAACGAAATTGCACTGAAGGAGCCTCAACCGCTGGAGGGGCTTAGGCTCGACAAGCTTTGGACGAAATTGCAAGCCGCGGCTTCGGTCAACGGTCTGGCGTACGTGCCCGCACCCGAGACGCACCTTCCGACACTCTACCGGTTCGACGCAAGAATTAATTACTCGAACGGTGTCGCTCGAATTAGTCAGGCCAGTGGCCAGGCAGGTGCCACCTCAATCTCCGATATAGTGGCTGCAGTAGACCTGTCGAGGGCTCCCGCCAAAATCGGTTATCGCATCGATTTGAGGAGTTGGCTCGATGTGGGAGAAGCCTATGAGGCGGCAGTCCCGCTTGTCCGAAAATCTCACCCAGAGCTCTCGAACCATGTGCTGTGGCTGCAGGGGCACTCTTGGATTCGATTGCGCGCAAGCGGCACGGTTGAGCAGCTCAATCTGCAGATTCCGCGAGATTACTTGGTAACTGCCGACCTGGGAGATATAGAATTTGAGTTACAGAAACTACCGACCGCGATTTGGTTAAGCAGCGGCCGCATCGAAGTAGACCCTGCCCGCATCTTATTGAACAGGGTAACGGCGATGCCACTTGACCAGTCTGGCAACCTCGTCTTAAGCGGCGCAGTTCTGTGGCAACCGCCACGTGCGCCTGGCACCTCTGCGGCGCAGAGGTTAGAAACGCGGCAGGGTAGCCTTCAGTTTCGCGATCTTAGGGTGGAACTCCATCAGATCGCTCCGGAGAAATGGGTTCCGCTTTTTGTCAGTCGGGACCAGCTTTCCGTATCCGGATCCCTTGATGGCAGCTTGACACTGAACAGCATGACAGGCCGCAAATTGCCGATCGCGGTGGGAAGGTTGGCTTTGGAGCGCGGCTCGGTGCAGCCCGGCTTCCTGCGCAATCCGATGATAGTCAAACAGTCAGCTACTCTGGTGCTCGACGGAAAGGGCCTCACGTTCGACCTTCCCGCAGCCTTATTGGAAGGTGAACCGCTGCACTTTCGAATGACCATCGCGGACCTGAATCATCCGCGGGTGCGCATCACCGCAGCCGTGGCTCGCATCGACTTTGAGGTGATGCGATTCATCCGTCTGCCTTGGTCGCCGAGCACACCCCCGGTCTCCGTCCCGTTCCCGGTATCGGGCCATATCGAGGCGCAAGCTGGCAGTTTTGATAAGTTGGCGATGACGGCAATCGCGGCTGATTTTTACCATGATAGTCAGATCTGGCATGTCACCAATTTCCACGCCATCGCCTTTAATGGGGTTGTCGCGCTGACTATATCGGGAAGAGCGCGCGACGACTGGGTCAACATAAAAGGTTCGATTGCTCACATGGATGTAGGTCCGCTGTTTTTGCTATCGGGCAGTACCCAGGAGCCGCCGATTATGGGCAAGTTAGCTGCGGTCGGTGATTTATGGGCCGATACCAACAGCGACTTTTTCAACACCCTCGCCGGCACCGTGTCGATCACAATCACTGATGGCAATTTGAACCGGTTCACTCTGATGAAGCGCATCCTTAGCCTGGTGAATCTCAAGAATTACCTGACGGCGCAATTTCCGGATCCACGACAAGCCGGGCTTCCTTTCAAAACCCTTGATGCCGATTTTCGGGCAGTGCATGGGGAATTCTACACCGACAATCTGCGCTTGAATGGCCCAGTGATGGATATCACCGCTCGCGGCAACATCAATCTGGCCAACAATACGATCGACATGGAGATCGACCTCTTGGCCTTACAGACAGTCAACTGGCTGATCAACAATATCCCGTTGATCGGCAAACATCTGGGAGATGCGACGAAGCACCTGGTGGGAGCATACTTCCAGGTCCGCGGGCCAACCGATGATCCGGCCATCTGGCCCAAGCCATTGACGTCGGTAGCAGAATTCGTGTTTCGAACCTTGACTTTGCCAATCAATATCGTGGCTCCCAACACGATCGAGTAACGCTAAATTCGCCAGTGCGCCGTCCGATACATCGTTTTACCCCGTCCCTGATCGTCTTTGCACGCGAGCCAGCTATCGGTAGGACCAAGACACGATTGGCCTGCCGAATCGGCGCGCGCAACGCCGCTGCTTTGACAGAGGCATTTAATTGCGACGCATTGGCCAAAGTTTGCCAGCTTAGACTGCCGATAGTTTTGGCGGGAAGCGCCGCTAGCCCGGTGCACACCAATAGGTACTTTCGCCTGTTAGCGCGGCGGTTCGCGGCGACGCTCGTCGATCAGGGGCAGGGACATCTGGGCCAGCGTATGGCTCGAGTGATGGCCCCCTTCGTCTCGTCTGGTGTCGTGCTCATTGGTACCGACATTCCCTCATTGCCCACATCGGCCATTCAGCAAGCCGTTTCTCTGCTGGACCGCAACTCTGTCGTCCTCGGACCGACCCTTGATGGCGGTTACTACCTCGTGGGTGTTAATGGAAACCTCCCAGACATGTTTCGCGCGGTTCGCTGGGGTGGGCCGCGAGTTCTGCGGGAAACTGTGGCGCGGTTGGCAAGATTCGGGATCCAACCAGCCTATGCGCCGACGTGGTATGACGTCGATACTTGGGACGACTTGCTACTGCTGAGCGAACATCTCCGCCGCATGGACAGGTCCGAGACTGCTCGCTGTCCGGCAACTGCCAAGGTACTGATGCAGCTTGGACTCCTGCCGAGACGGCCGCTAGATTACCGCCAGGGTCAACTTAATGAATCGTCTGGCACGTGATTTCAGCATAATGTTCGTGATGGCGGCCAACGACGTCGAAGCGACCAGCATCGCCCAGTGCCTGGTGCAGGAAAAGCTGGCCGCCTGCGTCAACATTGTCGGTCCCGTGAGCTCGATTTATCGATGGCGAGGAGCGATCGAAAAAGCCAGCGAGTACCTGCTCTTGATCAAGACCTCGTCCCGGCTCGTTGTCCGGGTGGAACGCAGAGTGCGGGAACTTCACAGTTACGAAGTGCCCGAAATTGTAGCCGTAAAGCTCGCTGGTGGTTCGCAGCCGTATCTCGCCTGGATAGCGGAATCCGTTGTTACGCCGCCAAAAACTCCATCGTCACGTCGCGGCCGCCAAAGCGCTCGGGCTTGAGGGATTCGTTCCCAGGCGCTCCGGCAGTATCCGGCGCCACACCGCAGCGCTCCGATCTTGGAGTGCTTCAGCCTGCGAGATTTGTTGGTCGCATTGGCTCGGACGATCGAGCCAGTCTCCTTCCTCATCAAAACAATGGGCGCAAAAATTTCCGAACCGACTTCCTTTTGGTGCCCGCTGCTGCTTCTCGACCAGCGTCAACAGACTGCAGGCATCGATGAACGAAGCACCGCGACTTGTTGCGGAACCGAACGAACGTTGGGCGCGGCGAGGATGAATCCGGGCGACAACGACAAGCCAGCTGCGGAGGAGGATAAGAACAAGACATTTCAATCGCCTTTCGAAGAGATTGCGGACGTCCCTAGCAAATGGACTACCTTAATCATCAGCTCTTTTTCCTGGCGTATTCAGACCGCTAATAGATCGAAGATCCGCCGTCGGCTGTGCTATTTTGCCTCCGCTCGTGGCTGAAAACAAAAGATCAATGAAAAGAATGTTTCGTGAAGCGATTGAACGGATGGTGGCATATACGCCAGGCGAGCAGCCGCGCCCCGGCCAACGCCTGGTGAAGCTTAATACCAACGAAAATCCTTATCCCCCATCGCCACTGGTTCGAAATGCGATCGTGCGGGCAGCCGGAGCCGCGCTGCGGCTTTATCCGCCCCCCCGAGCGGATGATTTAGTAAAGGCGGCAGCTCGTACCTATCGGATCCCAAGCAAGATGATTTTGGCCGGTAATGGCTCGGACGAGTTGCTAGGGATGCTTTTTCGCGCCACTCTCGCGCCTGGCGATAAAGTTGCTTATGCCCTGCCTACCTATTCGCTCTACGACACGCTCGCCGCGATCCAAGAGGCCCGCGTCGCCGCTGTTCCACTTGAACCCGGTTTCATCCAACCTCTTGCCGCGCTGGCGGCTCAACAAGCCGACCTCACCATCGTTTGCAACCCCAACTCGCCTTGCGGATCATTGGCGCCGATCGCCGAACTCAAATCCCTGGCCGACCGCCTGAAACACCGCCTGCTGGTGATTGACGAGGCGTATGTCGATTTCGCCGACACCAATGCTTTGTCACTCGTCAAGCAACATCCAAATGTAGTTGTACTGCGCAGTCTGTCCAAATCGTTCTCCCTTGCCGGCATGCGTATCGGGCTCTGTTTCGCCCAGCCACCCGTAATCCAGGAATTGCTAAAGGTTAAGGATTCGTACAATCTGAGCCGCCTCGCGGTCAGTGCAGGTGCTGCGGCGCTCACCGATATGGATTGGATGCGACGCAACGTCGAGCGGATCAAACGAGAGCGGAGAATTGCCGAGACCAGGCTGCGTCAGATGGGTTTCGAAGTTCCGCGGTCTCACGCAAATTTCGTGCTCGCCCGGATGCCGGGACATGATATGGGCGCGGTCGCAGCGGCCTTGCGTCGGCGAGGGGTATTGGTGCGGCATTTCCCACATTCCGTGTTCCGCGATGCGCTGCGTATCTCGATCGGGACACCGGCCGAGATGGCGACGTTGTTTAAGGCGCTCGAACCGCTCGTCAGGCGGCTCCGTTCAGCGCAAACTGATGGCAAGAACCCAACAATGGCAGCGGGAGCGGCGGGCGCTCTTTTGCGCCCCTTGGGCGCGGCTCAGCTCCGCAATCGGCGCCCCGGATCCTACTCGAGAAGCGCCTCTGATGAGTCGGCTAAGTCATCTGTTTGAACGCTTTCGCCCAGCGCGCCAACACACGCAGGCCCCGGAACGCTCCATTCAATGGGTCGTCATGGGTCTGGGCAATCCAGGAGCGGAATATCGCCGGTCGCGGCATAATCTCGGTTTCATGACGGTACAACTTCTCGCCAGTCGCCTCAACTCTGAGTTAACGCGGCGTAGGTTCAACGGCCTCTATTGCGAGATAACCACCGAGGCAGGTAATGCGATCCTCGTGGCCCCGCAGACATTTTACAATCGCAGCGGCGACTGCGCCGGGGCGATGCTCGGGTATTACCACCTTGGGCCGGAACGGTTGATCGTGGTTCATGACGAAATGGACCTGCCAGAGCACCAGCTCCGCCTCAAACGCGGCGGTGGCGACGCCGGAAATCGAGGTGTTCGGTCAATTTCGCAAGCTCTCGGCACAACCGATTTCGTTCGAGTGCGCATCGGCATTGCTCACCCGGCGACAGGCCAAGAAAGCATCGATTACCTGCTGCAGCCGCTCAGTGACGAACAGCTGCGTTTGCTGCGACCCGTACTCGAGCGTGCTGGCGACGCCGTGCTGGCCATCATGAAGGATGGTATCGAGCGCGCCAGTACTGTCTATAATCAGCGCGTTTGACGACAAGGAGCTTGGCGACCGAGCAGTGTTTGCTCTACCGCCTTCAGCAGAAACATCAGGGTCTTCGTGCAGCGCTTCTCTGAGTCGACGACGACCATCTCGTCCTTCGCTGATGGAGGCTATGCATGTCATGCTCAAGGTATGCCGGCCTCGAGCACACCCGGGTTGAACGACAGTCATCCGTGCTCAACGTTTGACTTCACCTGCGAGCTGGCCTCCGTTATACAATCCAGCCTGGGGCAATAGGGAGCAAGACGATGGAAATTGTTGACGCTCAGGTTCATGCTAATCAGCGTGGGATTGATTCGTCGATCGCGATCATGGATGCGCTCGGCGTCAATGCAGCTATCATCGACGTCTGGCCTCCCGAACGCACCAAACTCCCCAACGGCATAAATCGCTATACGTACAAGTTCGCCGAAGAAGCAGTGAGCCGCTTTCCTCGGCGCTTCGCCTACGTGGTACGGTTTGACCCATACGATGGTGAAGTCGAAGAGCAGGTGGCTCAGCTGCGTCAGGCACCGAACCGCCTTTGTATACGCATTGCCTCAGGTCTGGATATCAAAGCCCTAGCGTCAGCCGCACACAAACATATCTTGTCAGCCGCCGCCAGGTACGACGTGCCGGTGATGATTTTCGCCGGCGACCAGCATGATGCCGTGCGCGGATATGTGGAAAAGTTCGACAGCGTTCAATTTGTTATCGACCACGTTGGAATGACGATTGGCTTGGGCGGCCAGCCTGATCCACTGGAAGCCACCATTGATCGATTGCTGGGGTACGCTCGGTATCCCCACGTCGCGGTCAAGTGGGGACATGCGCCGCGCCTCTCGCGGCAGCCCTTTCCATACCACGATCTGCTAGCTCAGCTGTGCAGGGTGATCGACGCTTTCGGGGTGCGACGGATCATGTGGGCCAGCGACTATACAGTGACCGTCGATAACCATACATATGGTGAATCACTCTTTTGCATTCGAGGCTCGGATCGCCTCTCGGAAACGGACAAGGAATGGCTGCTCGGACGCTCCGCCCGTGAGCTGCTCCGCTGGCCGCGGCAGCCCAACTGACCAGCTGCGGCTTAGGAAATGCAGACGGAAAACCAGCAAGCCCCCGCGCAGGCCGTACGAGCTATGATTGGATCCCTGGCATTTGAGGCAGGCCGGTGCTGGCAGTCACACCGCCATCGACTACGAAGCTTGCGCCCGTGATGAACGAGGCTTCGTCAGAAGCAAGGAACGTCACCATATTCGCGATCTCATCCGCCTCCCCCATTCGGCCAACAGGGTGCGCGGCGCCCATCCTCTGACGAAACTCATCAGGATGTCCTTTACCCAGAATCTCTGCAACGCGAGTATTGATAGCGCCCGGGCAAACGCAGTTGACGCGGATGCCATGCCGGGCATTCTCCAGTGCGGCAGTTCTTGTCAGATTGATCACACCGGCCTTCGCCGCGTTGTACGAGCCCATACCGTAATCGCCGCGAATACCGGAAATCGAGGCCGTGTTGACCACCACTCCGCTGCCCTGCCGGCGCATGACCGGAATGGCGTACTTCATGCCAAGAAAGGTCCCGGTTAGCGTCACGGCCAAAACGCGTTGCCAGCTCTCCAGGCTGGTCTCGTGAATCAGCGATACTTCCGCCATGCCGGCGTTGTTGAAGAGAATATCGAGGCGGCCAAACGAATCAATGGCAAGTTTCACAGTTGCTTCAACCGCCTCTGGATCGGCAACGTCCATTTTGAATGCGACCGCACGCCCACCGGCCGAAACTATGTCGGAGCGCACCCGCTCGGCGCGCGAACCGCTGAGATCAGCGATCACTACCGCGGCGCCTTCACGCGCGAAGCGGCGCGCCGTGGCCGCGCCAATCCCAGACCCGCCGGCGGTAACTATTGCGATCTTGTTTTGGAGCTTTCCTGCCATCTTCGCATGTCCTGTCGATCAGTATCATCCGACTACGACTCCGCTACTGTAGCAGACTTAAGCGGCTGCTGAGAGAGCCGAAGATTGGGCCTAACGCGGCGCTAGTAACCGCATGCTGGGCGCTCAGGTTTGATTGAGAGGGAGAGGGCGGGAGCCGGTTTTGTCGAGCCGGCGCTTGGCCTCGCGCACGACACTCTCAGGCAGCGGCCCCTTCAATGCAGCTGCGACGTTCTCGCGTAGATGGCCCAGATCCTTGGTGCCCACGATGGTGGTGTCGAGGTCCGGATTTGACAAGGTAAACCTCAGCATAAACTCAGCCCGCGTCATTCCGTCAAGCAGTTCGTCAAGACCTGCTTGTTCCCATCGCTCGCGCATCGTATTGCCCGGTAACATGTAGTAACTACGCTGCCAATCAGTCGGTGCTCCACGGGCAACACCTCCTCGTATGATTATGCCGGCCCCTGCGGCTGAGGCCCGTGAAATCGCGGCTTCGTGTTCGCGCTGCAATGCCGAATAAGGAATCTGGAAGGCGTCGAAGACGCCCATCTCAATCTGCTCGATAAGCTGTGGGAGAACTGCTGAGACGCCCACCAACCGCACCTTTCCTGCCTTCTTGAGGGACAGTGCGGCCTCCAGGGCACCGTGCTCTTCGAATTGGCGACGGGTCAAACTCCGATGGAACTGGACGAGATCGAGATAGTCAGTCTTCATCCTCCGCAAGCTCTGTTCGACACCGGCCCGGATGTTTTCCGCCGTATGAACGTGCTCGGCTCCCATTGGAGCGCCTGGCACGCAGCCGCATTTCGAAGCAAGAAAATATTCGCTGCGGCGATGGGCGATGAAACGCCCGATTAGCTCCTCGCTGCGGCCGTAGTCGATTGACGTATCAATGAAATTGATTCCCGCGTCTAGAACGGCATTTAGAACCTGCTCGGCTTGATGGTCGCTGATGGCGGGCCCGCCTGGTTCGCCGCGTAATTCCATCGCGCCGAAGCCAAGTATCGTAACCTCGAGGCCGGTTCGTCCTAGTGCTCGTTTGGCTAACTCAGGCATGACTCATCTCCGTTGGTCGAATGCGTTCAAATCTTCTGCCGCGAGCAAGCGCCTCGGCGCGACAAGTGCTCAAGGAGGCAGCGGTAAGAGAACCGGGATCACAGATATCGTCCTAATCCGCGGCGCTTCAGTTCATCAATCACTTTACGGACATCCTGCGATTGACGACGCTCCGCAATCAAGATGGCGTCACCAGTTTCGACCGCGATTATATCGCGTACACCGAGCAGCACGACCAAATGGTCGCGTGCGCGCGCCAACACTCCGTCGCCACCAATATTCAGCACCTTACCACTTAAAACGTTGCGTCCGTGACCGCGCAAAGCCTCCCACAAGCCATCCCAGCTGCCAACGTCATGCCATGCGAATCGAGCACGGACCCCGAGCACATTTCGGCTCTTCTCGGCTACAACGCGATCAAAGGAGTCGAATTTGAGTTTCCGGTATTCCTGCTTCAGCCGCGTCGACGCCATCGACGGAAATGAGCGCATGACCTCGGCCAGAGCCGGAGCATGCTTGGCCAGTTCGGCCCGGAGAGTCGCTGCTCTCATTACGAACATACCCGCATTCCACAAGTAACTGCCCGATTGAATCATCTTCGCAGCGGTGGCGGCGTTCGGTTTCTCAACGAAACGATCAAGTCGGAAGGCAGCTGTGGACTCGTTAGTTTCTCGATCGTCACTCCGGGCAGTCCAACGGCGGCTGGTTGCGGTCTTATACACCCGTCTTGTAGCGTCTGCTAAGAAACCAACGCCTGAATTCTCACGACCTATCCGTGCCGCGGGGAGCGGATTTCCGACTTTCAGATACCCATAACCCGTCTCTGGCCTATTGGGCTCGACGCCGATAACGACGATTGATGCGTGATTTGCGGCGGTTTCAATAGCCACTTTGAGCGTTCGTCGAAAAGCGGCGGGCGGAGACACGTGATGGTCGGCGGGCATGACAGCGACGACGGTTTGGTGGCTCAGACGTCTGGCGATCACTCCCACACCATAGGCGATAGCCACCGCCGTCCCGCGTCCTTCGGGCTCTACTATCAGGTTGGCCGGCGGTATGAGTCTTTGCAGGATCGGCCGAAAGAAAACTGCCTGCTCAGCCGCGGCAAGCACGAATACGCGCTGGGCCTCAATCAGTGGCTGCAGCCTCGATACCGTGGCCTCCAGCAGCGACGTCTTGCCATCAATCGCGAAAAGTGGCTTCGGATGGTTGATACGACTCTCGGGCCAGAAGCGCGTGCCGCGCCCGCCGGCAATGATTAGCGCCGCTGCGTCGTTGACCGGCGACGCACGCGGTGTGCTACGAGATTGCTCTGGCAAGCAGACAGTCCTCTTCCTATGAATTGATTAGCCAACTTTTTGCAGCTATGCCGCACCGTTGGTCGAGACCGCTCCTGCGAAGCTTTCACAATGCGGCGCCGAACTCTTTGAGTTTACCTTCAAACAGCAACCGGATCTCGTTTAACGTCTGCTCATCACGTGCCTCAAAGCGCATCACCAGTGCCGGTTGGGTATTGGAGGCTCGCACCAACCCCCACCCGCCCGGAAAAGACACACGAGCGCCGTCAATATCGACCGTTTCATAGTGTTGACGGAAGAAATCGGCGGCTCTGCGCACCACCTCGAATTTGCGATCGTCGGGACAATCCAGTCGGATCTCGGGCGTAAACGCGGTTTTGGGCAAGTCTAAGAGTAACTCGGCAAGACCGCGTCCTTCTTTGGCGAGAATTTCCAACAACCGGAATGAGGCATATATCGCATCATCGAAGCCGTAGTAGCGATCATTAAAAAACATGTGACCGCTCATTTCGCCGGCCAAAGCCGCATTTTCCTGCTTGAGTTTGTTCTTGATTAGTGAATGGCCGGTCTTCCACATGATTGGACGACCGCCGTGGCGCGCAACATCGTCGTAAAGCCGGCTGGAGCATTTCACGTCGCCAATAATTGTCGCGCCAGGACGCTGCTTCAAGATGGACCGCGAGAAGACGACCATCAGCTCGTCGCCCCACACGATTCTTTGGTTTTCATCAACCGCTCCGATGCGATCGGCATCACCATCGTAGGCAATGCCGACTCGCGCGCCACTTTCTCTGACCGCGGCTTGCAGGTCGCGCATATTGTCCTCGACGGTCGGGTCGGGATGATGATGCGGGAAGCGGCCGTCCATCTCGACATAAAGTTCGACTGTCTCCACTCCCATCTCGCGCATGAGCGGGACCGCCACCGCACCGCCACAACCATTGCCACCATCAACGGCGACCTTGATCGGGGACAGCTTGATATCACGCTTGATATATTGCTGGTAATCGGGCAGCACTGGCCGGTAACCTAGAGTGCCCTTGCTACCGGTCTGCTTAAAAGCGCGTGATTCCATTATTCGCCTGACGCGCTGGATTTCCTCGCCAAAGATCGTACTGGACCCGACCCCGAGCTTGAAACCGTTGTATTCGGCAGCGTTGTGACTACCGGTTATCATGGCGCCGCCATCCATTCTCCAGTGCAACATCGAAAAATAGAGCAGCGGGGTCGGAACTACACCAATGTCAGTTACGTTGATACCAGCAGGCAGCAGCCCCTCGAGAAGAAGTTCCCGCAGCCGATCAGATGACAGCCGGCAATCTCGCCCAAGCGTGATGTTACGCTTACCTGCCTCTATCAAAAGCGTGGCGTAGGCGCGTCCGAGATTCACCACAAACTCGTCGTCGAAATCGTCCTCGACAATGCCTCGAATGTCATATTCGCGGAAGACTTGTGGGTTCATCGGGATCCAATTCTCTCTGGCAACGTACACCGAATCAACTGAGAGTTCCCACCACTCTCCGGGGGCCGCTATGATGCGATTTGAGCAGCAGTATTCGCCAATCCAAGCACGGATTGATTATTGTGGCCGAACAAAATTTTCAACAGCCTGTCGCATTAGTCACGGGGGCCGGGCGTGGAATCGGCCGGGCGGTAGCCGTTAAGCTGGCACATGCCGGCTATGCGCTATGTCTGGCCGCTCGAAATGAGGCGCAACTCGCCGAGACGAGAGACCTCAGCGGTCTGGAGCCCAGGCTCTCACTTATCGTACTGGTGGACCTAGCCCGACCTGAAGCCCCCGACGATCTTATGACCGCAATCATGGAGCATTTCGGTCGCCTGGACATCCTGATCAACAACGCCGGGTTTGCACCACCACGGACCCCGCTGGTAAGAGTAAGCCCAATAGATCTGGATCGGATGTTGGCGGTAAATCTGCGCGCGCCGATCGCCCTTGCGCGTTTGGCGGCGCGGCAGATGATGCGGCAGGCGCAAGGTGGATTGATCATAAATATTGCTTCCAGTTCGGCCCGCCACAGCCCGGCGGGCGAGAGCATTTATGCTGCCACTAAAGCGGGGCTTGTCGCTTTCACACATTCGTGTGCAGCGGAATTTCGAAGCCATCACCTCCGCACCTCAGTTATTCTGCCCGGTCTGACCGACACTTCGTTGATTCCGCCTAACAGGCGACTGGAACGTAGCCTTATGTTACAACCGACGGACGTCGCTGAGGCGGTGATGAATGTAGTCAACAGCCCACCTCGAGCGTGTCCGGTTGAGATTGTGGTGGAGCCCGCGCGCGATCCAATGCGGCCCTAGCGCAGCTCCCAGGTCGTCATTAACCAAGAGATGTCAGCGATTGATAAGTTGTTTGATCTGGTCGCTCACCTGTTCAGTAAAGGAAAAACCTCGGCTACGCCCCGGCTGATAACCTGCCTAATCGTAGCGTTATGCACGACATTGCTCATAACGGTCGCCGTCGCACCGATTGTCGCAGTCGCGGTGGCGTTGGCGGGTTATCGGTTTCCATTCCCACGCATCTTCGACCGCACCCTGGTCGTGACGTTGTTTGCGATCCTGTTGATGCTGGCGCCACGGTTGGAGCTGTTCGATTTGTTGCGGGAGGGCTTTGATGGGCCGAAGCGCGGCATCTGGCATGTATTCGGTGGCTTCGGACTGTCGTTTGGTGCGGTCGCGGCCCTGTTTGGAATGGCCAGAATTGCCGGAGCAACTCTTGATACTCACATCATCGTCGTCTCGTGCGTTCGCTATCTTCCGGCAGCGATTTTGATTGCACTGATCGAAGAAACCTTCTTTCGCGCGTTTTTGCTCGCTGGGCTTCAGCGGGAAATCGGCGCGTGTGGTGCCCTCCTCCTGAGTTCAGGCATCTACGCGGGCGTGCACGTAATCCGCTCGCCTGCCCGCTTCTATGTCGTAGATTTCGAGCCGCGGGCAGGCGCGGAGACCCTTGCAGCCTGCGCTGGCCGACTGCTGGATGTTCACGCGGTGGTGCCCATGATCGGGTTGTTCCTGCTCGGCATGGTGCTAGGTCAGGCATTTATCGGCGGGCGTGGCGTGTATCTCCCGCTAGGCTTGCATGCTGGATTTGTGATGGGTGCAAAAAGCTGGCGCTCGGCGGTACGCGGTGTAATTCCCCGATGGCTGGCGGGGCCGGGTGCGATTCCGCTCCTCGCTGCCCCAGCGGCCTGGGCCTTGTCGGTCACTATCTTCGCAATACTTTACCTATGGAGCGCACGCAATGAAATTAGCGGAAGGCGCCCGAGCTGAACCATCGACTTCGGCTTGCATTCGCAGCGCCCCATCGCCTTTGAGCGCCGGCACCAGCCAGGAAACCGGGCGCTCACTTTTTAATCATAAATCGGCGGCGCACCTCGCGGTCGGGTCCGGTAACGCCGATGAGTCCATAAAAACTGAGTGGGATATCGCCTGACGAAGTCTTCGATCACGCGGGTAAAACGGCGGGTGTTTTCCTCAATATCCGCGCGGGGGTTACCCGTGCGCTGAACTGGAATTTCATCCAGAATCTCAATGCGATGCTGGCGTCGATTAGGCTGGCGGACCAAAAAGACGGGCACAACCGGAACTTCAGCTATCGCAACCAGCCGCGCAAGACCGCTGGATGTAGCTGCTGTCTCGCCAAAAAAAGGAACGAAAACCGCCTCACTGCGCTTCGCATTTTGGTCAAACGGAATACCGACCAATTCGCCGTCCCGCAGCGCCCTAAGGACAGCACGCGCAGCTGTATGTTTGCGAATCACTTTAATCCCCACCCGTTCGCGCACATAGGTCAGTAATGCGTCTCCAGCCAGAAAGCGCTGGGTGTGATGGACCAGCGTAATTGGATGACCGTGTAAGGCGTGAGCAGCCGGCAGCAATTCAAAATTTCCGAAGTGCGCAGTAAGAATGATGGCCCCTTTTCCAGGGTAACGGCGCTTCATCGCATCCCAATATTCAAAACGGCTGTATGTCACTCGCGCTCGCAGCCGCCGATAAAAGAAGCCGCCGAGCCTTATGTACTCGGCCGCACTGAGCCCCAGATTTATATACGATGCCCTCAGGATGCGCTTTCGTTCTGCAAGACTTTTTTCAGGGAAGGCAAACTCCAGATTTCGAAGTCCGATGCGCACATGCCGTACATCAAATAGATAGCCGAGCAGCCCTCCGATCCGGCCCACGGCAGACAACACAAAATCGGGAAGAAGGCTGAGCAAGTGCAGTACCGCAACCAAGCCATAAAAGACGGCCTTGTCACTGCGCGTTAGAGTCAGCCTGGTGGTTGAACCCTGATGACGGCGGCGCTTGCTTGCCTGCCGGTTTGGCGCCGCCTTAGTCGAGGTTGCCAAGGTCGCCGGAGACGTGCCAGCCGGGGTGGCGACCTTGCGCTCACCGGTAGTGAAAGTCAAAGACGGACTGTTGGCAGGGACTGAATCCCGTTGTTGACCTGATGACGACGCGCCGGTAGTCAACTGCACCTGAACCGCAGCTTAGGAGACAGAGGCTGAAATCAAAAATCTCGCCTAGTTGGGCATCGAACGAGCCACTTTGGGGATCACTACGATGCCGGATTCGGTGACAAAGAACCGCTTTCGGTCGCGCTCGAGGTCATAGCCAATCTCGTCGCCCTCAGCCACGTGGACGTTCTTGTCTATAATCGCTCGTCTGACCTTGGCATAACGACCGATATCGCAATGGTCCATGATTACAGAGTCATCGACCTGACTGTAAGAATGGACAAAGACCGACCTGCCCAAAACTGAATTACGAACGCTGCCCCCCGAGATGATACTACCTTCCGAAACGATCGAATGAAGCGCCTGGCCACGTCGCAGGTCCTCATTAAACACAAATTTTGCTGGTGGCTGGTCAAAATAAGCCGTACGCAGCGGCCAGAACTGGTTGTATAGGTTGAGGCGAGGACGGGCGTCGCGCAGGTCCATATTGGCTTCATAATAAGCGTCGATCGTACCCACATCCCGCCAATAACTGAGGTTCTCCTCGGAATCCCCACGAATGTGATTGGTCATGAAATTGTAAGCATAAACCGGGACGCGTTCGATTAGAGCAGGAATCAGGTCCCTGCCGAAGTCGTGTTGGCTGCGACTGTTCGACGCATCCTCAATGAGCGCGTTTCGCAGAACCTGCGGGTCAAAAAGATAGTTTCCCATCGAGGCGAGACATTTGCCAGGTGCACCCGGCATCGGTCTCGGGTTGGTCGGCTTTTCGTCGAAGCTTAGCACGCGCATCCCGGAGTCGACCTCGAGCACACCAAACTGACTTGCCTCTTCGAGGGGGACAGGCAACGTCGCGACTGACACTGACGCTTTGCGTTCGACATGGAATTCAATCATCTGGCGTATGTCCATGCGGTAGATATGATCGGCGCCGAACACCGCCACCAAATCCGGGGCATAGTCGTCAATCAGATTAAGGTTCTGAAAAATTGCGTCTGCCGTTCCCTGATACCAACTCTCCCCCATCCGCATTTGTGCGGGAACGGGGATGATGAAATGGTCACGAATGATACGGCCCAGCTGCCAACCGTCTTTGAGATGCTCGATCAGAGATTGCGACCGCCACTGGACCAAGACGTAAATCGAGTATATTTGCGAATTGACAAAGTTGGATAGGACGAAGTCCACGATCCGATACTTGCCACCGAATGGTACCGCAGGTTTCGCCCGGTCGCGTGTCAGTGGAAATAACCTGGTTCCCTGACCTCCTGCCATTATCAGTGCCAAGGTTCTCATGGTCGTGCTGCTGAATCCCGTTCATCATTCAGAATATAGAATCTTTAGCGCGAAGAGTAAGCGCAACGCCTAAACCGTGCGGACTCTGCCCAACGAAACTCGTGCCGGGTCGTCTGGCGCCGGGCTCGATTCTTGAGTGTTGCAAATGTCTCTGACTTGATGCGCTTTGGCCAATTTGCAGAGTCGACGCGCCTCCCCTCTCCTGTTCCTGGCTCGAAAGCATCGAGGTTTTCTTGCCTTCGCTATAAGTTGTGTTCGGCACAATCATTGCGTTCGAAACATTAGCCGTATATTTACGTCTAATGTGCAGCTACCTGAAAATGGCGAGCTGACACTTCAGACCCTTTCCGGTTAGGGAGGGAGGTAAAGAAAATGCAGTGCGAACCCGTCACTCACGAAACCCATAGGAACAAGTCCGAGGGTGGCGTTGTTTACCGTACCACTTGCCAGAACCCGGGTTGTGGCCATACGTTCGATTTACGGGTCACTCCCGCTAATGCCAGCCTATTGAGTGGTACCATGGCCTGTCCCAGATGCCGACGCCATGGCGGAATGCTGAAGCCCCAGGGGCGGCTCGGAAATAAGCTATTCTCGGCCAAACTCGTTTTCCGCTTGACGGGGGTCGCGCCTCGTATCGATGAGGACGAGCTCTCAGAGGTTGGCGAGCTGAGGTAAAGGCTCTGACTGAAAGGGACGAGAGCTGAGAAACTCACTTGGCCGCGAATGCGGTTAGAGCTTTCGGTTGAGCGCCGCCGGTACTTCCCCGGCGGCGTCTTAATTTCCTGACCCCCGTTGCAACCCTGCTTTATATTCCGGCTATCGGCTGGACTGTAACACCTTGCAAATTTTGGATGCTGGGCCGCTCAAGCATGCGCTTTATCCAACCATCGATATTGCCTCGATTGGCCGCCGGGTCCAGGCCCAATTCCTTCAAAATGAGCAAACGCGGCACGAAGCCAATGTCTGCCACCGAGAATTGGGAGGCCAAAAAATCCTGACCCTGAAGTTGATGGTTCAAAAACGTGAGCATCTGCTCAATCCATTGCTGCAAGCGTTGGATCCGATTGGCGTCGCGCTCGCCCTCGGGCTTGCTCATTTCAAGCATCAGCTGGCCAACTTGAACCGTAAAGGACGTATCAGCAATATCCTCCCACGTCCTCGCCAAGGCCCGCAGGGCGCTCGAACCGACTGCCGGCAAGAGCGGTGGCTCAGGATATTCGTCTTCGAGATATTCGGCGATAATGGTTGAGTCATAGACTGTCGTGTCTTCATCGACCAGGACGGGAACACGCCCGAAGGGGTTTAGACGCCTGAATTCGGGTCGTCGTTGGTCACCTTGAGTGAGATCAATCTCAACAAGCTCGTAGGAAAGGCCCTTTTCGGCCAGCACAATTCGCACTTTCTGGCCGAACGGGCAAGGTAGGAAGTCATAAAGCTTCATCTTTTTTATCGGCGGTTCAATCGGTCGAGGCAATAACGCTGAACTTTAACTTGGCATCCACTTCGGGCTGCAGCCTAATCGTTACACTATAGTCTCCGAGCTGTTTGATTGGTTCCGTTAATAGAATTCGGCGCCTGTCAACGACAAAGCCATGTTGATGCAGCGCACGTTCAAGGTCGAGGTTGGTGACGGAACCGAATAACTTACCTTCCTCACCTGCATGAGCAGTCAGTTTTAGATGCAGCGCTTCGATCCTTTCCTTTTGGCTCATGGCTTGGGCTCGCAGAGCCTCCCTCTTCGCCATCGCCAGCCGCTTCTGATGTTCAAAGGCCCGAAGATTGCGTGGATTTGCTTCGACAGCGAGCTTGCGCGGCAGCAAATAATTACGAGCATAGCCTGCACGCACTTTGACCACGTCTCCCGGGCGTCCCAAGTTCGGCAAATCCTCATTTAGGATTACTTGGACGTTCATCCCTGCCTCACGGACGCTTTATTCTTACAAGAAATTTCCCACGTTGCGAGTCGCCGCATCAGGACCCTTCAAACGGCGGAAATCGAACCATAGATCAAAAAGACCAACGATCGCAGTCAGACCAACTAAGAGCGGTTGAGCCATTGTGACAAAATAAATCAAGCCTCGCGCAAGCGCCGGCATTCTTAAATGTCTAAAGTAGAACGCCATTATGGCAAACCCTTGACCAAGATAAACCGCCATTATACAAAGAAAGCAATCTAAAGCGACATTAGCAATCCATTGGATTGGAATAAACCACCCGAATCCGCTAACCAATAAGGGCCACACCAACCACTCTGGTGCAGACCATCGTGCTAGGTCGCCGAAGAGAGCGTAGCCAACCCGCTGCTCCTTTCCGGTCAGTCGCCAAAAGACTGCTAAATTGAGCAAAACCATCAGCGCTACCAGCATCACGCTTAGAGCCGGCGCTAACCACTTGGCCGTCTCCAAAATATAGGCGCGGCTTTCGGGGGTAAGTGCGGTCTCGACACCCAAATCCTTGTAGAACCCCTCCGCCCAAGCCATTGCCCCCGCTAGTTCACGACGGATTAGATGCGCCAGCGCATCGAAGGAACCAGCCCAGAGCAACGCCAAAACTACTCCCGCTGCCACCAGCAACATGGTTACCCCGAAGACGATCAATTCGAACGCGAGCCTGCGCTGCAGCATGAAGCACATAGATACGGCGCCAAGGCCGAAGATGACGAGATATCCGAGCGCCGGTGCGAATCCGGCACTCAAGGCCACCAGCGAGGTGGCCACGGCAATTGCTATGCTAATGCGAGAAAGCGCATGGGGAAAACCGGTCGCATAGGTCAGTAGTGGAGCGGGCGCGAAGATCATTATGACGCCGCCCAGGAGGGGCACCGTTGCCCCTGCCAAAAACATCAAAGCTGATGCGAATGATGCCCGAGCGATGGCCACGATGTTCCTTACTCGCACGAGACGCGGCGGATTCGATGTCAGAGTCCCAGTGTCGAGAATGGCAGCAAAGCCAGGATGCGTGCGCGTTTTATCGCGACTGCTAGTTGTCTTTGATGCTTGGCGCAGTTGCCGGAAGTTCTGCTAGGAACGATCTTACCTCCCTCGGTAATAAAGCTTCCCAACGTTCGAACATCCTTGTAGTCAACCGCAAGTGTCTTGTCGGCACAGAACCTGCACACTTTCCGGCGTCCGCCTGGCCGCCGACGTCCCGGTGCACGGCTCTCAGCCTCGCTACGGACACGTTGAGCACGCGATTCGGATATCTCCGTACCTAAGCCAACGGCTTCATCGGATTCTTGATCGGCCATCTTCGTTTTTTGGTTGTTAAAGGACTAGCCAAGGCGTGTTCTAAAGCGAATTTGAGTTAGCTCCTCGCCAATCCAATCGCCAAATTTCAACCTAGCCAGTTCAACACCCGTCAAGACTTCAATTTGCCCTCGTAGCGACCTAAGACTCTCCTTCTCCCGATGTCTCAGTGGTCTCCAAATCACCTGCGAGCTGATCCTCCTCCGCGCCAGGCTGCTCCTCTTCGGGAGTGGCATCGACACCAGCAGCATGGGAGGTTTCGGCCGCGGCGCGAGCGGCTTCAGCCGCCGCGCGAGCCTCGGCACTCCGTCGACGATGTGCTTCCAGATCAGCACGAACTGCCGCAGGGTCGATCTCACGGTCAACCAACACGGAAAGAAAGCGCAGGACACCGTCGGAAAGTTTCAGATTGCGCTCGATCTCGTTCATCGTGGCGCCGTTGCCGCCGTAATCCAGCCGTACGTAATACCCGCGACGTTCGCCTTTAATTGGATAGGCAAGGTCACGGAGTCCCCATTCGTCGGTCTCAATGATCTCACCGCCACTGGCTCGAATGATGTTTTCGAACCGCCGAATGGACTCTTTCTGGACTGATTCGCCGAGATCTGTGCGGAGAATAAAGATTGTCTCGTAACGGCGCAATTGCGCGCACCTCCTTTCGGCTAAAGCCCCCCGAAGGGAGCAAGGAGCACAAGGATGCTACCAAGAGGATCTCAGCCTGACAAGCGGCGTAGTTAGCTATTCCCCTGATGTGGTTCAGCGCAAACGGTCATGGGGTTCGGGCTCGCCAGTCAGCCCTCGGGGCGCATAGTCAAAACAATATAAAGGGGGCTCTTGTATAGTATATCGCGATAGTATTTAGAAGAAAGCATGGTTAGCGGATGTCGAAAATCGCTACGGGGGTAATCGATGGCCAAAACGATGACTAAGACTCGCTCCCCGAAGGCTGCGGCGCGGAGCAGAACAGTGGCTAAGGCAAAGCCAAAGCAGAAGCCCATGCCCAAGGCGAAGGCAATGCCCAGACCCAAGGCCAAAGCCTTAAAGAAAATGGTTTCCAGCAGGACATCGAGGCGACCGCAGGCGCGATCACGCAAACCTGTCAGCCAACCTCAAGTCAGCGCGCCGGAACTTCGGCCGATTCCCGCAGAAGTACCTTCGTACGATCAGTTGCCTATTCGCGAAGGTGCGCCGGCCGGTGCCGCATGGGGAGTATTTGGTAACGACGATCAACTCGGCACGATTAATCTTTTGACCCCCGAGCGGGTCGTGCTGGCATCCAAGTTCATTCGCAAAGGCAGAGTCTTTGCACTCAATTTGCCGATTAACATTCCCGACCCGCCCTTGTTCACGCGAGGCAAACATCGTCACGAGATTAAACGCTTCGCGAGTTACATCCTCGATGACTATCTCGATAACTTTTATCCACAAGCCTCGTCTCAATGGGATGCGCTCTCGCACGTCAAGCACCCCCAATATGGCGCTTACAACGGCATCCCTGACGACCAAGTAACAGGCTACGGGGGCTCCAAGTTAGGCATCGATAATCTGGCGCGGCGCGGAATCGCCGGCCGCGGGATCCTTGCTGATGTCGCTCGATACTACGAGCGGCAGGGTAAACATCTTGACTGTACGACCAATGACGTGATCCCGCTTGAAGATCTGCTGGCCACCCTCGAGGCACAGGGCACGCAGGTATGGCCCGGGGATATCTTGCTCGTGCGAGTAGGCTGGACCAAGGCTTATCTTTCGATGAGCGACGACCAAAGAGCAGAACTCGCTCGCGACACAAAGTCACCAGGACTTGAGGGCTCGCAGCGGACCGCGCGATGGCTGTGGGAACAGCATATCGCAGCGGTTGGTTCCGATTCGCCCGGGCTCGAAGCGATTCCACCACCGCAGGCCGCCGATTTCATGCAGGCTCGAGACCTGCTCCATTTTCATATGTTGTCATTCTTCGGCATGCCTATCGGTGAAATGTGGAATCTCGAGGAATTGGCTGACGACTGTGCCAATGACAACTGCTATGAATTCTTTTTCACCTCCGCCCCATTGAATATTCCGGGAGGGGTCGGTTCACCTCCCAACGCACTGGCGATCAAGTAGTTCAGGCCGCTGAGCCACGCGGAGAGAAGGTCGACGACCTCATCTCTCCGCTGGCCCGGGTCAATCTAGCGCCTGCGGGTCGCAGCGCAAGGTTAAATCGCGGAGTCGCTCTATTCGTCGCTCTTCTTCGACGGCGCACTCACGCAACCGTTCGGCGACTTGGGGGTCTATTCCACTCCATTCGGAGAATAGAGAATGGAGCGCACGTAGAATTTTGCTCTGAAGCGCCAGGTCATTCCGCAGCCGCTCCCAATTATTTGACCCTTCTTTAACCGGTTTCTGATGCATCCCGAGCGAGATACCTTCGTGCAGCAACAATTCGCGAATAGCGTTGGCCTGCTGGGCCTCAGCCGCAGCTAGCTCACTGAGACTCGCTCGAATCCCGGAATAGCTGCACATCTCAGCGTGACGGGTTAAGTTGGAAGCAAGCGTTTCCACGTCGGCAGCCACCTCGGCCAACCGATTCACCATCCGCTTGCGCGGCAAAAACAGGCCCTCGATTTTCTCACTGATTCTCATATCTTCGCTTGCACTTCAGCGTTCCTGGGCCGCCCTAATCGGCTTCCGCCGCCGCCTCCGTCACCGCCTCGGCGACCTCCGTTGTTTCTCTGACCGCAATTTGCTCGTGTCCGCTTAACTCCCAGCCAGCATCGGAGGAGAGTCGAAGAAACAATAATGCTGAAATGAGCGCCAATACTCCGGTCAAAATAAAAGCCGCAATAAAGTCGCGTGTCTCCAACGTACGCGCACCGCGCAGATGGAGGCTGAGATGAAGCATTATTGCGGCAGTCGTAACTCCGAAACTCAGCGACAACTGCTGGGCCATGCTGGCGAGCGTGCTCGCGCTGCTCATCATCGAAGGGGGCACATCCGCATAGGTCAGGGTGCCGAGACAAGTGAATTGCAAAGACCGAAAAAACCCGCCTATGAACAGTGTCAGGATGATCACGATGTAGGGCGTCGATGGCCGGAACAGCGCGTAAGTCATCAAAATTAGTCCACTGATGAGGCCATTACCCACGAGCACTCGCCGAAACCCCCATCGTCGGATTATAGGAGCGGCGGTCGGTTTCATCAGCAGGGCACCAGCGGCGCTTGCGAAGGTTATCATGCCTGAACCGAACGGCGTAAGGCCAAAAACAATCTGCAGCAACATTGCAAGCAGGAAAGGCAGCGCACCTATGCCCATTCGCGCCAGGGAACCACTAACGGTAGCCTCGGCAAAGGTCGGTATACGCATCAGACTTAAATCAACAATTGGATTCGAGACGCGCCTTGAATGAAACACGTACAAGGTCAGACACATCGTCCCGCTCACCAAAGCGCCCGCCACGACCCAAACCGGCAACATGCCGCGGCCGATCGTCTCGATACCGAACATCAAGCCGGCCAGTCCCAACCCGGTCAGCAAAAACCCTTGAAGATCGAGCGGAAAAACTCCTTCCTCGCGAAAGTCACTAATATAAATTGTGACCAGTGCCACACCGAGGATTCCAATTGGCACGTTAATCAGGAAAATCCAACGCCATGAAGCATAAGTTACGATGAAACCACCGACGGGAGGCCCAACGACCGGGCCAAATACGGCCGGCACCGTCAGGTATGACATGGCATCGACCAGATCGGTCTTGGACACGCTTTTGAGGACCAGGATGCGGCCGACCGGCACCATCATCGCGCCCCCGAAACCCTGCACGACGCGAGCGCCAATCAGCTGTGAGAGGCTGGTCGCCAGCGCGCACAATGCCGAACCGAGCGTGAATATAATTATTGCCGCACGAAAGACCGTGCGCGCTCCAAAACGGTCTGCCACCCAACCACTAATCGGAATAAAAACCGCCAGGCTCAAGAGATACGAAGTAATCGCCAGATTGAGCCGAATCGGATCTTGATGCATCGATTTCGCTATCGCAGGCAGCGCTACCGCGATCACGGTGGAATCGAGCGTTTGCATGAACAAGGCGCAACCAACGATTAGTGGTACGGCGAATGAAAACCGGTTCGCCGGCTCAGGCTCTGGATTCATCACTGGTTCAGAAGTACCCCATCCGGACCCACTCATTCAATTTACAGCTCCGGAGGTTGAACAGGTTTATTCGGCTTTTCTATCGCAATTCGCCGGCCAATTCTGCTCAATCGGCACTGTCGTTCCATGCGGCTTTCCGGCTATAAGAACAGATTCGTCGATAATCGCAGGAATCAGGCCACGCTGAGCGCGGCGCAGCCGACGCCCTTCACGATTATAAGAACAGATTCGTCGATAATCGCAGGAATCAGGCCCGCAACTCGGGCCCTCTGGCGGCGTAGACTGTGGCACGCAGCATGAGTTCACCACCAAATCGCGCTCCCGCAGGCGTTGAGCGCATCGATTATCGATCGATCGCGCTCCTGTCTGCGGCACATCTCTGCGATGACATCAATCAGGGCGTACTGCCCGCGATGTTACCCTTTTTTATTTCAACATATCGCCTCAGTTACGCCGCCGCGGCTGGCCTGGTTCTAGCGCAAACCCTGTCGTCTTCCGTCGTGCAGCCCCTGTTCGGTTTTCTGGCGGACCGACGCTCTTCTCCTTGGCTTATCCCAACCGGGATGAGTTTGGCCGGACTGGGTGTCGCCTTGGCAGGCTTCGCGCCGAGCTATGGCTTAATCTTTATCTCCATTGCACTCAGCGGCCTCGGCGTTTCAGCGTTTCATCCGGAGGCTGCGCGTCGTGTTAGATACTTGAGCGGTTCTCGGCAAGCCACCACCATGAGTCTTTTCACGGTCGGTGGGATGCTCGGCTTTGCAATCGGTCCGCTGATAATAACGCCGACGCTGATGATGATGGGCATGCACGGCGCCATCATTTTGAGTGTCCCGGTGTTGGTCATGGCTCTCGTGCTGGTACCTAACCTGCCGCGAATCAGCGCCGTGGAGCCGCCATCCACAGGTGTGACGAAAGGCGGGTTAATCGCAGCGGCCGAGCGCTGGGCTGACTTTGCGCGGCTCACCGCAGTGGTTGTCCTGCGCTCAATCGCATTTTTCGGCCTTAATACTTTTCTTCCCCTGTACTGGACGACCAACCTGCATGGAACCAAGGCAGGTGGCGGCATCGCGCTGGCTACTTTGGCCAGCTCAGTTGCGGTTGGTACTTTGGTCGGTGGCAGGCTGGCTGACCTTTACGGCCGCAAGACTGTCATCGCGGCATCGCTTGGCAGCTTGGTGCCACTCCTGTTGCTCTTCCTCAATTCGCCCATAGCTCTCGCCGCCCTGATGCTCGTGCCGATCGGAATCGCCGTGGCAGCGGCAAACAGCGTGGTGGTGGTAATGGGTCAGGACTATTTGCCGAACCGAGTAGGTCTTGCCGCGGGCGTCACACTCGGCCTATCTATGACGGTGGGTGGAATGTTGACGCCGATCCTAGGGGCCGTTGCTGACCGCTACGGCTTGAGCACCGCAATGTTGCTTGTGGCTTTAATACCCGCGCTGGCATTTGTAATGAGTTTGAGCCTGCACGAAACCGTCGGTGAGATCGCACGCCCGACGATGACCAAGAGTTCACTTCGCTCGCCCTCAACCACCAACGATTGGTAGCCGGGCGCACCATCTGCCTACCGGGAGTCGAACGTGTCACGAGAAAAGATCCTCTTTACTCAGGGTATCGAAATGCCGCCTGAAATCGTCGAACAGGCGCGCCAGATGAAACCGGTTGACTTCGATCTACAAATGCTGCCGCCGCGCGCGACAGCGGAGGAGATCGCTGCTGCGATGCGCGAAGCTGACTATCTGCTTGGCTTCCTGCGCTTTCTGCCTGATGAGGCTTATCTGAACGCTCGGCGTTTGAAACTAATACAGGTTCTGAGCGCAGGCTACGACATGCTGAATATCGAGGGAGCACGCAAGGCCCGCATTCCGATCTGCTCCAACGGGGGCGCCAATTCCGTAGCCGTCGCCGAACATGCGATTATGTTGATGCTGGCAGTTTACCGTAAGCTCGTCGCATTTCATCAAAACGTCGCTGCCGGCCGTTGGCATCGGGGCATTCCCCGGACCGAAGATATCTACGAGATCGAGGGCAAAACCGTGGGAATTATCGGTCTCGGCAACATCGGCCAACAGGTTGCCAAACGGCTTCGTGCATTCGATGCACGCTTGATTTACTACGATCTGTTCCGGCGGAGCCCTACCGAAGAGGCAGCGTTAGGTGTCGAGTACGTGCCGCTGAACGTGCTGCTGGAAACCGCCGACATCGTCACCCTCCATGTCCCGCTGAATGAAACCACGCGCCACTTGATAGGCGAGGCCGAGCTCAGGCGGATGAAGCCCAAGGCAGTTTTGATCAATACTTGCCGAGGCGAGGTAGTGGATGAGGCAGCACTGGTCGCGGCTCTTCAGGAGCGCCGACTAATGGCTGCCGGCCTTGATTGTCAAGAGAAAGAACCCGCCGATCCCCAAAATCCGTTGCTCAAACTGGCCAATGTTACTTTGACGCCGCACAACGCCGGGCCGACCGTCGACAGTTATCGCAAACGGTTCGGTAATGGCTATCTCAATATTCAACGCGTCGCTAACGGACAGTCACCACTGTGGATCATTCCGGAAATGCGTGACCTGTTTGCGACCGCCTGAAGAGTTCAGGGTTGACTCTCGTTCGCTACCGGACAAACCCAAAAAATGGCTGCCGATGGGTCACAACAATGGCGCTCAACGAATTGTCGGATAGGTCTACGGGGCCGTTACGCGGTCTAATCGTGCTGGACTTCGGCCAAGCGGCGGTCGGGCCCATCGCCGCGGAATGGCTCGGAATGTTGGGAGCCACCGTTATTAAAGTAGAGCCGCCCAAAGGCGATTTCGTACGCTGGGCCACGCCCCTCATCGGCGGGATGGGCACTACCTTCATTGGCAACAATCTAACCAAGCTCGGGGCCGTCATCGATCTCAAGAGTGCCAGCGGACTCGCACAAGCTCGCGATTTAATCGCGCACGCCGATGTGCTGATTGAAAACTTCCGCAGCCCCGCGATTATGGCGCGGCTGGGCCTGGGCTATGAAGTGATGGCCAGCCTGAACCCTCGGCTCATCTATGTCCAAGCGTCAGCGTTCGGACGAACGGGACCCTGGGTAGGCATGTTCAGCCATGAATGGGTGGCGCAAACCGTCAGCGGGTTTGTCAGCCTCACGGGTAGCGAAGACGGTGGACCCGAATGGTCGCGCGCTACGGCGAACCAGGACTGGAATGGAGCGATGGTAAACCTGGTCGTTGTCCTGGCCGGCTTGTTGTGGCGCGAGCAGACGGGACGCGGCATGATGATTGAAACCGCTCAGCTGGGCTCATCAATTTTTGCTGGAATCACCCGTTTCGCCGAGCTATTTGCCAATGGCGTCATACCCGGACCGATGGGATCCGCACGCCCAAACATCGTCCCGGATCAAAGCTTCCGAACCGCCGACGGCTACATCAACGTCTGCACGCCCAGCGAGAAGTTCTGGCGCCGATTGCGCGAGGTCTTGAAGGATCCAGCCCTGGAGACACCCCAGTTCAGCGACAACCAATCTCGAATCGTCCATCGTCAAGCGCTGATTTCGATCTTGGCTAATATCTTTCGCTCTCGCAGCAACGCTGACTGGATGAAGCTGCTACGCGAAGCCGGTGTGCCTTGCGGTGTCCATGAATTGCACCAGCGGCAGACCGACTTCCTGGCAGCCCATCCGCAAGTGCGCAGCAATGGGATGCTGGAACGCGTTGAAACGCCCCACGGCGAGATCCGATCCAGCGCGCCGCATTGGAGATTCGATAAAACTCCAGCCACGATAACACGTGGATGCCCCCTGCTCGGTCAGGATACAGAGCGCGTCTTTGCGGCGCTCCGACGCGATGTATCAATGCCCCTCGTTACCCCACCCCTGACAGCCAGCTCGGAGAAGCGCGCGGCTGGCGCCCTTGGCGATCTTCGAGTGCTGGAGATAGCTGAAGGCGTTCCCGGGCCGTTGTGTGGAATGATCCTGCGGCGCCTGGGAGCTCAGGTAAACAAGATCGAACCACCCTGGGGGGATTGGCTGCGTCAACTACCGCCCAAAGTTGGAACCACAAGTTCGCTTTTCATCCAGCTAAATCCGGGTAAGCAGACGAGGGTCATAGATCTACAGACCGTCGCTGGGCGTGCTCAGCTGGCCGATCTCTCCCGTTGGGCAGACGTGGTAATCGTTGGTTATCGACCGGGCAAGCTCGATCGTCTCGGGATCTCATACCGCGATTTGAGGCGCGACAACCCGCGCTTGATCTATTGCCAGATCACCGGCTGGGGCAGCAGCGGTCCTATGGCCGATGAACCCGCAACCGAATTAGCTGTGCAGGCCATGGCGGGTTTGACCCGACATCTTGGAACGAAAGGCAGTCCTCCGGTCCGGCAGGGTTTTGATATGGTATCAGTCGCCACAGGAATCGCAGCGGCACAGGCGATACTCGCTGCGCTTTATTGGCGCTTGCGCTCCGGCGAGGGCCAGCGTGTCGAAGTCTCGATGCTAGCGAGCGCCCTCGCGATCAACCAGTGGGACATCGTCGCGGAGTCTGAAACCGTCGAACAAAATACGGTGTCGCCGGGGATTCAGTTGGAATCCTACGAGTGGTTTCCGGATCACGGTTTCCGATGTGCCGATGGCAGCTGCCTGATTGACTTCCTCGGCCATGAGGAAGGCTGGAGCCTGTTCTTTGCTGAAATCGGCCGGCCTGACCTGCTCGCAGATCCCCGCTTCAATACGGTCCAACTCATTCGCAACAACAAGCGACATTTGCCCCATCTGCTGAACCCAACCCTGGCATGCAAGTCGCTGGCTGAACTGGAGCCAATCGTGCGTAAGTACGGGGGGACGATTCTGCCAGCTCTCGATCTGCAGCAGGTGGTCAATCATCCACAAGTGCAAGGTCTCGGAATAATCGTGCGTGAACCGGGCACGGATATTCCGGTCATCCGTCTACCGTTCAAATGCACAGAGCCGCTACAGGTCGGGTTGTGATGTGCTCCGAGCCTGACCCGCGAGGATAAGCGCGACTGCCACTGAGGACAGGGCTGAAATTCCGTGGCCTCGTTAGGCCGACAATACTGCCAGGGGCAGCTGCAGTCCGTGACTATTTTACGTGACTGGCGGAGTCGGCCCGCTGCTCCTCATCGGTGAAATAGGGCATTACGTACTTTGCGAACAGCTCCATTGAATGGAAGATAGTTCGCTGCGGCATTCCACCCCAGTCGAACATAACCATTAGATGCTTAAGGCCGATCTGCCAGTATTTGCGGATCTTTTCGACACATCGCGGGGGATCCCCGAAAATCGAAAGTGCATCAAGTTGTTCGATCGTAGCGGTGGCCAGAAACTGTCCCAATCGAGCAAAAGCTTCGTAACCGGCAACGCCCGGTTTAACCCATTGTCGGGTTGAGCTACCGAGCTTGCGCTTCATAGCCAAATCGGCCTCGTCTAGCGCCTGGGTTGCGCTGTCAGCCACATGGGTCCAAAACACATGTGGCAGGTCGTCGGGAGGCTCTCCGTGACCCGCTTCAATATAGCTCTGATTGAAGCGCTCGATTTGGCTAGCTACCTCCTGCGGTGTCGGCGCTGCTGCGAATTGCGCACACGCGAATGGATAACCTCGCCGCCCTGCCTCCTCCGCCGAACCTTGAGACGCCGCCGCGACATAGATTGGGGGCGCGGGCTTCTGCACTGGCTGCGGCAACAGTGCGATATTTTCGTAATGATAGTATTTGCCGTGGTAGGAAAACTGTTCCTCGGTCCATGCGCGCCGGATTATCTCCAGGCATTCCCAAAAACGTTCCCGTGCCGAGTCCATGGAGATGTGGAAGCCCGCAAACTCGTGTGGTTGATAGCCGCGTCCGGCACCCAAGCAGGCTCTGCCGTGGCTCAACAAGTCGAGTTCCGCCAAGTCCTCCGCTAATCGAATCGGATCGTTGAGCGGCAGAATGTTGACCCCGGTCCCGAGTCGGATTCTGCGGGTACGCTGCGAAATCGCGGCCAGCATCATCTGCGGGGATGGGAACACTCGATAGCTGGGCTGAAAATGATGCTCACCGACCCAGAAACCGTCAAAGCCGAGCTCTTCTGCATACTCAGCCTCCTCCAGGACCTCCTGGTAAAAGCGTTCATGCGAGCGCAACTCGGCGTAGTTGTCCCCCAGCGTAAGAATCGAAAACCGCATTTTGCGTCTCCTCGACCTCGATGAGCGTTATTACGGATCACCCGTCTCAGTTATTTCATCGGGCGCCGAATTGGCCGGTGTTGTTGCTGCGGCAGCCCAGCCACGAAACGACGGCAACGGTGTAATTTTCCGTCCTCGACAGATGCACGCATGCAACGCAGCTGGTTCTCTCAAAGGTTCTGTCGTGACTGTCGGGATCGGAGTGCCAGGAGTTTGCCTCATCGCCCTGCATACATCATGAGCCCTCAAAGAGCTTACAAATCGAAGTCGGCCTCCTCCAGGATGCGAGCTGTTCGGTATAGAAAACGATTACCCAGTACACCATCGATAACTCGATGGTCGTAAGAAAGCGCCAGATACATCATTGGATGGATCGCGAGCGCCTCCGTACCGCCGACCTCGATGACGACTGGACGCTTTTTGACCTCTCCCATCCGAAGAATTCCGACCTGCGGCTGGTTGATTATGGCAAATCCGTAAAGATTCCCTTCACGCCCCGGATTCGAAAGGGTGAAACTGCCACCGGCCAAATCGTCGGCGTTTAACAAGCGGTTCTGAAGCTTAACTCGAAGTCGCTCAATCTCGCGTGCCAGGCCGATGACGGTGAAGGTGTCGGCAGCTTTGATCACTGGGACAACGAGCCCCTCCTCGGCGTCCATTGCTATCCCTAAATTGATGTCGCGCCGGATCACCAGAGAATCACCTGCGACCGACGCGTTCATGCGGGGAAACTCTTTGAGGGCACGCACTGTCGCCATAGCGACGAACGGCAGCAAGGTTAGCGAAAAGCCCTCCCGCCTCTGAAAGGCTTCTTTGTGAGCCTCCCGTAGCGCCATCAGCCTGGTCAGGTCTACTTCCGCGACCGTCCCCACATGGGGCGAATGAGTTTTGGAATAGACCATATGCTCAGCGATGAGCTTGCGCCGACGTGAGAATGGCTCAACCACGTCCCCTTCGCGCGGTTGATATACGGGAGGGCGATAGGCAGAAGGGGCTGCCGGCGCCGGCTGCGCGGCTACCGTGGTAGCGGCGGCGGCAGCTTGGCTGGCTTCGTGACCACTACGCAAGTTCTCAAGATAGCGCTCAACGTCTCGCTTACTGACGCGCCCCCCGATACCCGTACCGGGCACCAAGCTCAGGTCAATGTTGTGCTCCTCGGCCATGCGCATGACTACCGGCGAGTAACGCCGTGGCCGCGAACTCTGCGCAACGGTACCCGCGGTCGCCGACTGCGCTCCGCTAGCGGTCGCGGTTGTCTCTCCGCGCGGGGGAGGCGGTGGAGCCTGCCGAGGCAGCGGCGCCGGGGATGGGGCTGAATGACGCTGGGGTTCAGCTTGTCGCGCCGGCGTCTCTTGTGCCGCCGGTTCGCTCTCAATCACCGCCAAGGGCGCACCGACCGGCAGGGTTTGCCCTTCGGCAGCAATCAATCGGACGATAATCCCCGAACCCGGCGACGGGATCTCCGTGTCGACTTTATCGGTTGAGATCTCGCAGAGGGGCTGGTCTTCGCTAACGCGGTCACCTTCTTTAACCAACCATTTGGTGACGGTACCCTCAACCACGCTCTCGCCCATCTGGGGCATAGTGACTTCAAGGCTCATCGATTACGCTCAGTAGGCGGCCAAGCTTCGGATGGCTTCGACTATCTTATTGCTATTGGGTAGGATGAACTCCTCCATCGGCGGACTGAAAGCGAGATGGGTGTCGGCGGCGCCGACCCGGCGGATCGGTGCGTCGAGTGAGTCGAACGCATTCTCGGCGATAATCGCAGCGACCTCGCCACCGATGCCCCCTGTTACACGGTCTTCATGCACAATCAGGACCTTGCCGGTCTTGCGTGCGGTCGCCAAAATCGCTTCCCGATCGAGGGGCAGCAGGGTGCGCAAATCGAGCACCTCGACTGACAGACCGTCCTCCTTCTCAACGATCCGGGCCGCGTCAAGACACTGGTTGAGCGTACCACCGTAAGTGATTATCGAAAGGTCCTTACCACTCTGACGGAGTTCCGCGACTCCGATCGGCACCGTAAAATCCCCTTCCGGTAGGTCCTCCTTGATACTGCGATATAGGCGCTTGTGCTCGAAATAAAGTACGGGGTTGCCGTCACGGATGGCGGATTTCAGCAGCCCCTTGGCATCGTAGGGCGTGGCCGGAGCGACCACTTTCAGGCCAGGCACGCGAGTAAACCAGGCCTCGGGATTTTGCGAATGAAACAATGCTCCATGAACGCCGGCGCCGGACGGCGAACGAATCACCAGTGGGCAAGCCGCCCGCCCGCCATGCCGATAACGCAAAGTGGCGGCCGTGTTGACGATTTGATCGAACGCGCAAGCGATGAAATCACTGAATTGCATCTCCACCACCGGGCGCATCCCGAGAATTGCTGCCCCGATCCCAGCACCGACGATGAGCGATTCCGAAATGGGCATGTCGATCACGCGATTTTCGCCAAAGGCGTCGAGCAGTCCCTCGGTCACTTTAAAAGCGCCGCCAAGTTCGGCGACATCCTCGCCCATAATGAAGACACTTTCGTCACGTCGCATCTCCTCGTGGAGAGCCTGGTTGATTGCGGTCAGATAGGTAACTTCCATGAAACTGGCCCTGGTTTGCTCCTCTGTTTCAGCATGTTGGCAGTTTCTCGTTTAAATTCTGCCGCTGCACGATCGGGTCGAAGACCTATACGCGTGCACCTTAAGCGCAATTCATCACTGACTCGTAAGGCTTGATTCCATTGCTATTGGCGCTTTCCGTTTGAGCTGCTCGGCAGCATGGATGGAGCATAGAGATCTTCCATGGCAGATTCCGGCGCCGGCCACGGACTGTTTTCGGCAAAATCGACCGCTTCCTGGACGATTCGTCTGGTACGCTCGTCGATCTGTTCGCGGATGGCGCGAATGTCGTGCCCTCTTTTTTCCAGATAGAATTCATAGCGCGGAATGGGGTCCCTGCTCTCCCACTCGATCAACTCGTCCTTGTCACGATAGAGAGCCGGATCATGCTCGCTATGTCCGCGATAACGATAAGTCTTGCATTCGATTAGCGCTGGGCCACCGCCCTCGCGAACCCGTTCGATAACTCGTTCGCTGAGCTGAACCACGGCGAGCAAATCGTTGCCAGAAACTACATGTCCCCTGAAGCCATAGGCTGCAGCCCGATCGGCAACGTTCTCGATCGCCATTTGTTTTTCCAGCGGCGTTGAATATGCGTAGCGGTTATTTTCGCAAACAAAAATAACCGGCAGCTTGCGGACACCGGCGAAGTTCATTGCTTCGTGGACATCGCCTCGCGACGACGCGCCCTCGCCGAAGAAGGCGACGGCAACATGTTTTTCGCCCCTTATCTGAAACTTTAACGCAGCGCCGACGGCGACCGGCAAAGAGGAGCCAAGCATGGAGGTGGACCCAAAAATTCCATGTTCGAGATCGCCGCCATGCAGGAAAGAATCCTTGCCGCGCGAGAGACCGGTTTCTTTTCCCATCAACTGAGCCATTAGGCGTCCGGGATCCACCCCGCGCATGAGGAAGACGCCCAAATCGCGATGGAGCGGAGCAACGAAATCACCGTCGCGCAATGGCGCACAAATCCCCGTTACTATAGCTTCCTGGCCAGTTCCCGAGTAAACGCCTCCGAGAATCTTATTCTGCCGATGAAGCCGCGAGACGCGCTCTTCAAAGGCACGAATAAGCTTCATCTGGAAATACAAATTCAGCTCGTATTCGATTCGCGCGCTCCCTTCTGCCGGCGATGCGGGAGCGGCGCCGTCCGGCTCACCCATCAGGACCTCCTGCTCTCTCACTGGATACTCAACTTTCGTCAGCCATTGCTGACAGCGAAATGAATCGTTCGTGGTAACCAGCGAAAACGGTTCCAATGAGAAGTAACTTGGTTCAATTTTAACATGCGTAGCAAAGTTATCGCCAAGAACGGTGGTACCAATTGACCGCAAGAGTGGGATCCGGAGCTCGTATCGCTCCGTCCAAGCGGCGTCGGTACTATAGCTGCGGTTCATGATACCGTTGGGCGATAGCGAAGCGGCAAGGCGGCTTTCGCCCGCTAACACCGCTCTGTTCGTCACTAATCTTGCGATTTTCGGCGTGGAACTCTGGGGTGCTGGCTCCATCCCCCTGCTTCGATTCGCGCTCGTGCCCGAGCGAATTTCACATGTCCAATGGACACATCCGGTAGCCGCCAGTTCGGCCCTCCTCACATTGCTTAGCTCGCTCTTTCTTCATGCCGGGGTATTACATATCGCGGGAAATATGCTCTATTTGCTCGTGTTTGGTCCCGCGGTTGAGGAGCACCTCGGTCATTTTCGTTTTATCAAGTTTTACCTTAGTGCCGGCATAGCCGCCGGCCTTGCCACGGTCTCGATGGCACCGCAATCCCGCATACCGGTCATCGGCGCCAGCGGAGCGATAGCAGGAGTGCTCGGAGGATACTTCGTCCTGTATCCGAGAGGTCGAATTCGCACTCTGCTGCCCGGAGTTTTCGGGCTCCGGCCCGTGCAGGTGCCAGCCATCGTTTATCTGCTTCTTTGGTTCGCCGCGCAGCTCTATTTCGGTATCGCATCGGGCTCCGGCGATCCCCACATGGGAGGGGTAGCCTGGTGGTCACACGTCGGCGGATTTCTATTCGGTGTGGCCGCGGTTCCGCTGATGACAGGGAGAACCGGAAGGCGGCGCCGAACCAGGGTGCGAGTTAGCAGGCGACGCTGATTTCCAGAGCGTGTTTTGGACCCTGACGCCCTGCCTTCGGTCACTCGCCACATCGGACTTTGTTGGGCAAATTTAATCCACAGTCTGTGGATAACCCTGTGGACAGTTTGTGAGCCTGCGGTTCATCGAGAGTTCATGGCGGGCACGTAAGAGCAATACCAGTGTCAGTCCTCTTTGGCCTTGTATAAATTCTATGGGCAGGGCGTTGATGCGGCGTCCGCCAGAGCCCGGCGGCAACGGCGCGAAACGTACTGAACGGACCGGAGCACCGATCAGCCGAGTTAAAAACTTACGGTGCTCAGTCTATGTTTTACAGGAGAAGTGGCGAATGGCGGCGGAGGCGGCGGGAGACATCCTCAAGCGAGTCCCTCCACAAAATCTCGAGGCCGAACAATCGGTGTTGGGCGCCGTTTTGTTGGACAACGACGCTATAAACCAAGCTATCGAAATCCTAACGCCAGAAGACTTCTATCGCGATTCTCATCGCGAGATCTTTCGAGCAATGATAGCGCTGAGTGAACGCAACCAGCCGGTCGATGCGATAACTCTGACCGACGCTCTGCGCTCCGCCGGCGTGCTCGAAGCCGTCGGCGGCGCTGGCTACATCGCAGAGCTGGCAGCATGCGTTCCAACCGCCGCTAACGCGGGCTATTACGCTCGCATCGTGCGGGAAAAGGCCCTGCTGCGCAACCTCGCTTCCGTCGCGACTGAAATCGCGTCGGGCGCCTACGACTCACCGGCCAACGTCGACGAATACCTCGACGAATCAGAACATAAGATCTTCGAAATTTCCGAACGGCGCATCCGCCAATCTTTTCACACGATGCCTGAGTTGACCCGTGAATCGATTCGACTGCTTGAGCGGTTGTACGAGAGAAAGGAACTGGTGACTGGCGTACCCACCGGCTTTCTCGATCTCGATCGCCTCACCGCCGGACTCCAGCCCTCAGACCTGATCGTCATCGCCGCCCGCCCGAGTATGGGCAAAACCGCGCTCGCCCTTAATATCGCAGCTCACGCTGCCACGGAATGCGAACCGCGAGTGGGCGTAGCGATCTTTTCCCTGGAGATGTCAAAGGAGCAACTGGTTTTGCGGATGCTGTGCGCCGAGGGTCGCGTTGACAGCTCAAGAGCGCGCGCAGGCTATCTCGGCGAGCGTGATTTCCCCAAACTGGCGCAGGCTGCTGCACGATTGTCAGAGGCACCGATCTTTATCGACGATAGCTCGGATACCTCTCCCATCGTGCTCAAGGCCAAGTGCCGGCGGCTCATGCGCGAACGCGACGTCAATCTCGGCCTCATCATCGTTGATTATCTGCAGTTGATGCGCTCGGCCAGGCCCGGAGAGTCTCGTGAAAAAGAGATCGCTGAGATCTCGCGCTCGCTCAAGGCGTTGGCCAAGGAATTGAAGGTGCCGGTAGTTGCTCTTTCGCAATTAAATCGCCAGGTCGAAACCCGTCCAGACCGCCGGCCATTACTCGCTGACCTGCGTGAGTCGGGAGCAATCGAACAGGATGCCGATGTAATCGCGTTTATTTATCGCGACGAAATGTATCATCGCGAAAGCAAAGAGCCGGGAGTGGCGGAAATTATCGTCGCTAAACAACGTAACGGGCCGACCGGGACGGCCAAACTCACCTACCTGAGCCAGTTCACCCGTTTCGAGAACTACGCTCCTGAGGAAGACCTCTTCAGCGAAGCGGAAGATTGAAGAAAATCACATCATTATCGACAAAGCCAGCAAGCAACATTTCGCCCCATCGGGGCCGGGCTGGTCACCGGTCAACTGGCACTGGCCGGTCGCGCTCCTCGTTGACGCGGCGGCCGCCTGGCGTCGGATAAAATGGGCGGCATCAAAAACGATCAAATGCCGGGCGCTGACGCCGGCGCGAAGACTGTCGCTCGCCTGATCTTCGGAAAGACTCTACCGCTTACTGAAAAGGTAATAGCTTTCCATCCGCGCTCTAACCTCTTCCATGTGGGTGCAATAGCGATTGAAGCCGCCATTATAGTTGCCATCCTGGCGACGCTGAAACTCACCTTCAAAATTATAATAACCGGGCGTGCAGTCCTGGTTGCGGGTTGTTTTACCACGATGTTTGATGACTTCCTGAACCCACCATTCCTCAGCCTCGGGGCGGGCGTCGATCGTCTGGTAACCATGGCGCCGTACGTAGTCGATGCAGGCCGCGATATGGTCGCCTTGGGACTGCAGCATGTCTGTCAGGTTGAACTGAAATGATGCCTGGTAACCGCCCATGATGAACAGATTCGGGTAGCCATACGAGTGGATTCCGAGCAATGTTCGGATGCCATTGCGATATTTGTCGTTGAGATCGAGTCCACCCTGCCCTTTGATTTGATTGTAGATGCCGGTTTTTTGGACCTCGAAACCAGTAGCGTAAATAAGCAGATCCAACTCATACTGTTTGCCCTCGAAGACCGGGCCTTTCTCAGTGATCTCGGTAATGCCTTTGCCGTGGGTATCAACCAGATGAACGTTCGGTCGATTGAAGGTGGGCAAATAATCGTTGTCGAAGCATGGGCGCTTGCACATAAACATGTACCATGGTTTGAGCGCCTCGGCAGTGGCCTTGTCCTTAACGATTTCCTCGATGCGCTTGTGAATTCGCATCATGTAATCAATGTTCGCGTTTTCCTGGCGGCGGATTTTTTCTTCTCGCGAGAGACCGGAGAGCTCGGCCCCCTCCTCGATGCGCCGTGCCTCGAGACGCGCCCGCTCACGCCGCCGCGCCTGCCAGCCTGGTTTGAGCTTGCTGGCCCATTCCGGATCGGTCAGCCAATCATCCTTGATGTCGATCGAAGAAGGCGTGCGCTGAAATACGTACAATTCCTTCGCGGCTTCGGCGAGTCGTGGAATCGCCTGGACAGCGGTGGCACCAGTGCCGATGATCCCAACAACCTTGTCCGACAAACGGGAAAGGTCGGGTCCGCAGTAATCGTAATCCCACCTCGAGGTATGGAACGAATGGCCCCTGAAGGTTTCCATACCCCTGATCTTGGACAGCTTTGGTTTGGCCAGGGTGCCATTGGCACAGATTACAAATTGGGCTCTCAGCTGATCGCCCCGATCTGTCCCCACATGCCACATCTTTTCGTCTTCGTTCCAAACCGTCGAGGTTACCGTGGTCTGGAAGATGGCAAGCTCGTAAAGATTGAACTTGCGCGCCAGCAACTGACAGTAAGCAAAAATTTCGGGCGCCTTGGCATAATGGCGCGAGGGGACATAACCGGTTTCGTCCAGGCAAGGCAAATAATCGTAGGCGACAACGTCGCAGGCCGCCCCGGGATAGCGGTTCCAATACCATGTACCGCCAACATCAGCGCCGCGTTCAACAATCCGGATACTTTCCACGTCGTATTGGCGCAGCCGCGCGGAGGTCAGCAGGGCCGAGAAGCCACCCCCTATGAACAGACACTCGACCGTGTCGCTGATCGCCGGCCGTGGCCGAACTTCACCGCCATAAGGGTCGATTTCGTACTTGGCCATCCAGCCGCTTAGATCCGAGGTGTACTGTTTGGTTCCTTCAGGCCGGTATCTCAATCGCAGGTCGCGCTCTTCGGCAAATTTACGCTTGATTTGCTCGTAGTACTCCTGCGGATGGCGGGGCCTGCCGCTGGGTCTCATGGTTTGAATGAGAGGCTTTTGCTGAGAATTATCCATCTTAGACCTATCTCATTTTCGGCTATGGCTAAGTCCGAAACTCCTGATTAGTGCGGAATGACAAAGAATCGCATTGCGACGGCGCGTTTGCAAATCATAGCGACCACATGACGCTGACCAGCCTCGGCCCAAAAGGTCCTCGATTAACGTTTGGGAGTGAATTCTGCCTGTGATAAAAAAGCTGTCTATCACGCTGGCGAAGCCAGCTGTAAGGCTCAAAGCCGCAGGGATCGCCCGCGCTATGGCAATATGAATTACTTCGAGTACAGAGACGGCCGTTTACTGGCCGAGGGGGTGTCAGTCAGCGAGATCGCTGAACGGGTCGGAACTCCAGTTTATATCTACAGCGCCCGTACCCTGCGGCGCCATCTGCGCGTTGTCCGCGAGGCTTTCGCCGGAACCGACACGATCATCTGCTTCGCGATGAAGGCGCTCTCGAACCTGAGCGTACTTAAGCTCTTCAGTGACCTGGGTGCGGGGTTCGACATCGTCTCTGGCGGTGAGCTCATGCGTTGCCTGACGGCGGGTGCAGACCCAAGCAAGATCGTCTTCTCGGGAGTGGGCAAGACCGACAGTGAAATCGAGATGGCGCTGAGGACCGGCATCTTGATGCTCAATGTTGAGTCGCGTCCGGAACTGTACCGGGTTTCAGAGGTCGCTCAACGCTTGCGCCTCACGGCACCGGTGAGCTTGCGAGTCAACCCGGATTTGAACCCCGCCACCCATCCGCATATTTCGACCGGACACCGTGACAGTAAGTTCGGGATTCCCTTGTCACAGGTGCGCGATTATTATGCCGAAGCGCGTGGCCTGCCCAACCTCAAGTTGATCGGACTAACCACTCACATCGGCTCGCAAATTACCGAGACCTCACCGTTTGTTGAGGCCGCGCAGAAACTTGCCACAATCGTGCGCGACCTTCGTCGCGATGGCATCGCGCTGAAATTTCTCGACCTGGGTGGTGGCCTGGGGATACCTTATCAGGAGCAGTCTCCGCTTCCTGCGGAATATGCAGCCGCGCTCCTCGGTCCTCTGCGCGGCCTGGAGCTGACCATAATCATCGAACCCGGGCGTGTTCTGGTCGGCAACGCGGGGATACTCGTAACCCGTGTGCTTTATGTCAAGGAGACCGACGTAAAACGGTTCGTGGTGGTAGACGGCGCCATGAATGACCTGATTAGGCCGGTTCTGTATGAGGCCTATCATGAAATTCGCCCAGTTGAAGAGCGACAAAGGTCTGCGGTTCAGATCGCCGATGTCGTCGGGCCCATCTGCGAAAGTGGCGATTTCTTTGCTCGGGAGCGAGAGTTACCAGAGGTCCAGGCGGGCGACTTGCTGGCCGTAATGGGCGCGGGCGCTTATGGTTTCGTGATGGCTTCGAACTACAATTCACGGCCTCGCGCTCCCGAAGTGATTGTCGATGGGACGCGTTTCCATGTGGTCCGCGAGCGTGAGAGCTATGAGGACCTGATACGGGGCGAGCGGATCGTGCCCTTGCGGGAGGGGCCCGATGCGTAAGGTCCCCTTCGTCAAGATGCACGGGTGCGGTAACGACTACGTATTTATCATCACCGATCGTTTCCGCTTTGCCGATCCTGCAGGCTTGGCGCGCCGTCTCTCAGACCGCCGCTTCGGTATTGGGGCTGACGGGCTCATTTTGCTCTGCCCGACTAACGAGGCAGATGTTCGAATGGAAATGTACAATGCAGACGGCAGTCGCGGCGAGATGTGTGGGAATGGCATCCGATGCCTGGCGCGATTGCATTACGAAACTGCTGGCAAGAGGACCAATCCGCTGACGGTTGCCACTGACGCGGGGCTCAAAACAGTCGAGCTTAAGCTCGACGGCGAGCACGCGTTAGCCACCGTAGACATGGGCGAGCCAATCCTCGAAGGCCGCCAGATTCCCGCCGACTGGGATGGGCAAGTGGTCGATTTTGCGTTAAGGGTGGGCGAACGCCTTGAGCATATCACGGCGCTCTCCATGGGTAACCCGCATTGTGTGGTATTCGTCGATGACGACCGAATTTTCGCACTTGACTCACAGGAGTTCGCCCGGATCGGCCGCCGCTTCGAGCATCATCCATTTTTTCCGCGTCGCGTTAACACTGAGTTCGTTCGGCCACTGGGCCCGAACCGGCTGCGGATGCGGGTGTGGGAACGAGGTTCTGGCGAGACGCTCGCCTGCGGCACAGGTGCCTGCGCCGCCCTCGTCGCGGGCGTTTTGACTGGGCGCGCTTCACGTCAGGCAACCGTCGAGTTGCGAGGCGGAAACCTGGAGATCGAATGGCGTGAAAGCGGTCCGAGCGCAAATCATGTCTTTATGACCGGTGAGGCGATCGAAGTATTCCGCGGAGAAATCGAGTTGGATGACCGCGAATTGATCGGCGCTCCTCGATAGAATTTCCGAGGATCGGCGCAACAGGATGTCGGCTGCAACCATCGGGCTTGATAAATCACGAGGATGGAACCAATGTTCAGCGGCGCCATTTCTGCGCTAATCACTCCTTTTCGTGATGGCATGGTCGACGAAGCCGCCTTGCGAGAACTGGTCGAATGGCAGATACAGTCAGGCGTCGATGGCCTCGTGCCATGCGGGTCGACCGGTGAGTCGGCAACCTTGTCCCATGCCGAGCATGAACATGTCATCAAGCTGGTCATCGAACAAACTCGGCGACGGGTCCCGGTCATCGCGGGAACTGGCTCCAACAGCACCGCGGAGGCGATTCGGTTGACCATGTTCGCGCGAGAGGCGGGAGCAGATGCCGCATTGCTCCTGTCACCGTACTACAACAAGCCGACCCAGGACGGTATCTACCAGCACTACAAGATGATCGCGGCCAACGTCGACTTACCGCTCATCGTCTACAATATCCCGGGCCGCACTGCATCAAACATCCTGCCAGAGACCTTTGCACGAATGTGCGAGATTGAACGCATAGTCGGCGTCAAAGAGTCTTCCGGCTCTCTCGATCAATGTTCGGATATCCTCCACCTGTGCGGTGATCGTCTGACCTTGCTCTCGGGAGATGACTCGCTCACGTTGCCCCTGATGGCGATCGGCGCCAAAGGAGTGGTCTCGGTCGCGACTAACGTAGTGCCACGCGAAGTTCACGATATGGTCGCAGCTGCCTTGGCGGGTGATTTTGCCAACGCTCGGGCTATGCACTTTAAGCTGTTACCTCTGGTCCGCGCGCTCTTTCAAGAGACCAACCCTATCCCCGTCAAGCAGGCCTGCGCATTCATGGGAAAGTGCACCAACGAGATGCGTATGCCGCTGGTCCCCATGTCACAGGGAGCAGCCGACCGTCTCCACAAGGTCATGAGGCAATTGGGGTTGTTTTAGCGCTTGCGCCCAGCAGCCCGTCGCCGCTGGGGATTCTTTTTGCCGGGCGCGACTTTGAACCTCGGTGAATTCAATTCTTGCGTGTGGCGAAGCCGCATGGCCTGATTACCGCATTCCTCAATCCAGTGCCGGGCGTCATCGCGCATCGCGAACGCGGCAATCAATTCTTTCCGCTCGAAGACAAGGTAGGTAAGCTTGTCCGTCTTACGTCCCAGCACCGCGCACACTTCGTCACGTTCGCGGCAGCAGGTGCCTCATGGTTTCAGTGAGAGCACTAGTCACGACTGCCAGCAGGTTCCAGGCGATGGGAATTCCCGTGTGTGAATCCTGATAGCTGATTGTTTATTCGCTGATGCTGGCAGCTATCATCGCCGCTAATTAGCGCGAACGACCGCGGAAAGCAATGATCAGAAAGGATCAAGGTTTGCTCCCGCGGCTCAGGCGGATAATTGCACCAGCATGAAAAACTGTTGCTTGGTTCGAACATGGACGGTTCGGCCGACGGGCAAAATTTGGCAGAACGACGCGCCATTGGGCGTCCGATGGCCTGTTTCGGCCGAACTGCTGGCCTTGCTATTCTGTAAAATGCTGGATCCTACGATCCAAAGCCTTTTTCGGAGGGAGCAATGATCGAGGAAACCTTAACCGACATAGATGAGCCCAATCGATGGCGGCTCGAAACACCCGGCCATGATGGCTGGCCGCGCACCGCTCGGCCCGGGGATCCCAACAAGTACCTGATGATCTCGGCGGATTGTCATTGTCAGGAGCCAAGCGGCCTGTGGCACAAATACCTGCCCGAAGAATACCAGAAGCGTCTCCCGCGTATCGAAGTCGATGCCAATGGCGTCAAGTGGGTCGTCGCCGAAGGAATGCAGCGCTCGCGCTTGCTCGACAGCCATCTCGAAGGCGAGGACAAGCTCCGTAATACAGCAGGTGCTGATCCGGTCGAGCGAATGAAGGACCATCGCCGCGACGGCGTCGACGCCGAGATAATCTTCCCCAACAAGGGCCTCAGCATGTGGGCCACACAGGATGCCAAATTCGGCGCGATGCAGTGCCGGATATGGAATGACTGGGCGTGGGAAACTTTCGGTAAGTATAACGACTTCATGTCGCCGATCGCGGCTATCATGACGGCCGACGTCGAACTTGCCGTCGAGGAAGTTAAACGCGTTGCCAAACTAGGATTTCGTGGGGTTAACCTGCCATGCAAGCCGATTTTTGGCCCCCACGATGCGCGCCACCCGAACTACAACATGGCGCTTTATGACCCCCTGTGGGCGGTGATCCAAGACTGTGACCTTGCCATAACCTTTCATATCTCGACTGGACGCGACCCCCGTGCGGCGCGCAAGGATGGTGGCGCCGTCATCAACTATGTAGCCCATGCCCTCGCTCCGACAGTTGAACCTATGGCTGCCCTGTGCTCATCGGGCGTGCTGGAGCGGTTCCCCAAGCTTCGATTCGCCCTGATAGAATGCGGCATCGGATGGGTTCCTTGGGCATTGGAAGCCATGGATGAGGCTTACCGCAAACACCACATGTGGGCGCTGCCGAAGCTCAAAAAGCTGCCGAGCGAGTACTTCCGCGAACACGGAGCGGCGTCGTTTCAAGATGATCCAATCGGGCTGGAGCTGGCGGTTAAGCACGACCTGGTCGACAATTTCCTGTGGGCCAACGACTATCCTCATCATGAGGGTTCCTGGCCCCACTCGGCTCAGTCGATCGAACGTCAAATGCAGCATCTGACCGACGATCAACGCGCCCGAATACTGGGTTTGAACGCGGCGCGCATCTTCAAGTTCGACGTTGATCGCCTGCTGCAAAGACGCAACACGGCGATTAATTAGTCTTTGCCTGATATGGGCAGCATGCGTGACATGCTGCCCATTCTTCATTTTCTAGCCGCCCTGCCTGCGATGTCCTCTGCGCAGCCCAGTTACCGCACTTCCTCAACAGGATGAGTACGTCATTCACAGATCTCGCCCCGCGCCATCCATTCCTACGGCGCTGAGAAAACCGCATTGGCTCGCAAACCTCAGGTCGATGTGGACTCGGTGTGACCCTCTGGGCCGGAAACCAATGCGCAGCCTCGGCGTGCACGGCGCCGAGCGGGTGAGAAAGATTGACCAACGCTCCCGGCGGCGCAGGACAACAGTGAAGAAGGTCATCTGTTAAATACGGGCGGTTTGCGTCGCTTGCTCAATTCGCTGTGGATGGCGCCAAGCGGAAAGGCATTTCCGCCCCATAGATTGTCGGGTGACGATCACCTGCCGGCGCTACGGGAGCAGCGAGTTCCACAGCGCGCAATGGTGCGTCGTATCGAAGTCGGATTCATATCGGATCCCATCGGGCGCGAGCGACAGAATCTTCGTGTCTCCCCGCTTCTGCGGCTCCCACTTTGGTGAGGCTGCGCCTGGTTCGCCCGATGCGATGAACCCGGCCCAGTAGCCTGCGATGTCATCCGAAAGTTTCTGCTGGGCGGGCGAGAAGCCCGGCGTCGACCTGCGCTCGGCCGGAAAGCCGGTTTGGAACACGTACTGAATCTCCGATGCGTGATAGGCACCGAGCGGGAACGGTGGATGCACCATGAAAATAAGGGGCGCATCGCGATCGTTGAATTCGTACTCAAACACCGACACGTGCTGCGACAGCAGCTGGCCGGCCCTCTCCACCGGGCAACTGAAGATCGCATCGCCGAGCACCGCAGCCAGACCCTGGGCTGGCGATGCATAATCTTTGAGCGGATATGCGCCAACGACTTTGGCGGCATCCTGCGGATTGCGCCTGGCGGTAGGCGAACGACTCGCAAATCCGGCGATTGCTTTTGAGTAATCTGCTTTGGAGAGCGGGCCACCCATGGCGACGAAAAGCGTCCCCTCATCGCGGTTCGACCCGTTCATCACCGGCACCCTGTTGAACACTCCTGCGCGGAATGCCTCGGCCGGCTGCTGGGGAATCACACGCCCATCGACTACGGGAGCCCACAGCAGCGGACCGGTGATGCTGGCGGGCATCGCAGCCACAATTTGATCGGCCGGCTTTGCACGCATGCAGGCGACCTTGTCCTTGTTCTTGTCGCAGGTGAGCTTGGCGGCGAGTTGATCACCGTGCCGCTCTGCCTCGGCGAGCGTAGGCTCGTAGAGGCAAGGGCCGCTTTCGATGATCGCGCGCTGGAACAGCCCCGAAGCTTGCGGCGACACAAGTTGCATGCACACGCTCATCCCGCCCGCCGACTCTCCCGCGAGCGTGATGTTTTTCGGATCGCCGCCGAATGTGTCGATATTGTGTTTGACCCATTTTATCGCGGCTTGCTGATCGAGCAGTCCATAGTTCCCCGACACGCCCTCTGGGCTTTCCCGATCGAGTTCGCGCCAGGCGAGAAAGCCCAGCGCACCCAGCCGGTAGTTGATCGTAACCACCACCATCCGATGCTTTGACGCGAGCGTACTCGCGTCATAGCTGGATCCGGAACCGATTACGAATGCACCGCCGTGAATCCACACCATCACGGGCAAGAACTTCCCGGGCGGATCGGGGGTGAAGACGTTAAGAAACAGGCAACCCTCGGATATTGAGTAATTGCGCTCCAGCATCGACGGCTGCGGGCAAGAGGCGCCAAAGTGGGTCGCATCGAGCGGCGTGGTCCACGCGGCGTGACGCGCTGGCGGGCGCCAACGGCGATTTGCGGTCGGAGCTGCCGCGTACGGGATACCGAGGAATTCACGCACGCCGCCCTTTGCGATGCCACGCACCGCGCCATCCTGCGTCCTGACAACCGGATACTCGACGGCCAGGATTGGCGAGCCGATGAGCGAGACGTACAGCACGGTGACGATAGCGGTTGCGAAGTCAGTGCGCACCGCGAGGCTCCTCTGGATTCTCTGAAGTAGGAAGTGGACGCCCCAATGACCTTCACGAGTTCTTTGATTCGCGCACAAGCTCTTCCAGTTTGGGCAAAGCCTCTTCAAGCCGCTGCGGATCATCGATAGCGCCCCGAAACGGGTCCGCTCTCAACTGCTCCATGCGCGCTGGCACGGTTTTGATATTAAAGTTGATAGGCTCGAGATGCGGTTGGAGTTCATCCCATCGCAAAGGTGTGGAAACCGGAGCACCTGAAACCGGCCGCACCGCGAACGGCGCCGCAATAGTTTTGCCGTAGCCCAGTTGCATGTAGTCGATGTAAGCGCGCCCTTTCCGAGCGTTATGGTCGCGGATCAACGTCGCGGATTCGGGGACGCGCCCAAGCACTACCCGGGCTACCAGCTCCGAGAACATCCTGGCCTCCTCGTAGGTATAACGCGGCTCGAGGCCGACGACGACGTGAATACCCATCTGCCCTGACGTTTTTACGTAGGGCCGCATGCCTATTTCGCGCAAGACGCTTCCTACCGCGCGAGCAACGATCACGGCTTGCTTGGTAGTAGAAAGCTTGGGGTCAATGTCGAACAAAAGCCAGTCTGGGCGCTCTAGATGAGGCAGACGCGACGACCAAATATGGATCGGAATCGATCCCATATTAGCCACATACATGATCGCCTCGGCACTATCGAGGATGAAATAAGCGATGTCCCGCTGAGAATCGGGTGAATAAATCTTTTCTGTGCGAAGCCATCGGGGGACAAATTGTGGCGCGTCTTTTTGAAAAAAACTTTTGCCCCCAATGCCGTCTGGATAGCGTGTCAACACTACCGGTCTCTGCTTGAGATATGGCAGCATCCATTTTGCGACCGACCAGTAGTATTCGAGCAGGTCACCCTTGGTATAGCCCTGCTCGGGCCAAAACACCTTATCGCGATTCGTAAGCTTGAATTGCCGCTCAACTGCAAGCCGCAGACCGTTGCCGGAGCTTCGACTTGATCCAAGGCTGGTTGGCCTGTGCTCCTTGTCCACTTTTGTTGGCGACGAATGCCCTGTGGCGCTGACTTTTGGCTGAGAAATGCCATGCGAGGCTAAATCGCTCGCAGCACTCGAAGTCTTTTCGGCGCCACCATATAGGCAGGACCGAGCGCCGATACCAGAAACCAATCCCTCAAAGACTGGGTGCCGTATACCACCATCTTCTGTCCATTCGCTGAAACGAACGCTACAAACCAGTTCGGGCTCGCAAAAATGCGAGGCTCTAGGTGGTGCGGCTTCACCGGGGCGCGAAGGCCGGAAGGGAGAAGTCGCACGCTTACGCTCATTCAACAGCTGTGAGATCTCCTTCAGTGTAGTTTCGTCGAAGCCGCTGCCTACCCGAGCGACGAAGCGTAGCTCCCCCGACTGTTCGTACTGCCCTATCAGCAACGCACCAAAGTGAGTTCGCGTTCCGGAAGGCTCGGTCCAGCCACCGATGACAAATTGCTGAGAGATAGGGCACTTTATTTTGAGCCAGTCATTAGTCCGTGTGCCTCGGTACGGAGCGGCTCGACGCTTCGCAACAATACCCTCGAGACGGGCCTCGGCCGCGAGCTTGAAAAATTCACGACCCTGACCGACAACGTGGTCGCAGTAACGGACCGGCCCCTCACCCTGAATCATCCGGGCGAGTACTTGCTTGCGGTCGTCAAGCGGTAAGGGTCGAACGTCATAATTCCCGAAGGCGAGCACATCAAAAACCCAAAAGGTAACTGGCAACGAGAGGCTCAAACGGTCGATTTGTCCGACATCCTCGCAATGCATTCGGCGCTGAAGCAGTTGGAAACTGGGACGGCCCTCGTCGTCAAGCACTACGATTTCACCGTCGATAACAAACCGCTCAAAGGGCAACTTCGATAGCGCCAGAGCGACTTCCGGATACCGGTAGGTGATCTCGCGTCGGTTACGCCCAAACAGGGCTACGCGATTACCGTCGCGGATGGCAAGAGTGCGGACACCATCGTATTTGAGCTCGAATAGCCAATCCTCGCCATCAAACGGCTCCTCTGAAGTCTTTGCAAGACTTAGAGGGAAAGAATCGGCCGTTAGGTCGCAGCTGAGCACCCGAGCGCCTTTCTTGCGTAGTAATTGTTCAGCACTGCGCCCAAAGTGGGCCACCTCCCGCATCTCGTCAATGGTCAAACCCGACAACACAGACCGGGGATGGGCCTCCAGGACGTCGGCATCGTCAGCGTAGCCATCTCGCTTTTTGATGAGCAACCATTGTTCTTTGGAGTCGCGCTGCGCTGAAGGAGCGCCTCGCGTGCGAACCAGCGTGAAGGCGCCGCGGAGCTTAAATCCGCGCATCTCGATATCGAGCTTTCCCTGCCGCACCGCATCGGCGGCATTCCCACCGACGGGGTCTAGAAGCGAGTATTCCCCGCGGTCCCACACGATGACGGTGCCAGCCCCATAGTTTCCGTCAGGAATAACGCCTTCGAAGTCACCGTATTCAATCGGATGGTCTTCGACCATTACGGCTAGCCTTCGCTGACTTGGGTCGAGTGAGGGACCCTTCGGTACTGCCCACGAACGCAGGACGCCTTCCATCTGCAGCCGAAAGTCATAGTGCAGCCGGCGCGCAGCGTGTTTTTGGACGATGAACATACCCGCGCGAGCGGGACCGCTATCGACCTGCGTTCGTCCGAAGGGCTCCGGAGTACGGTCAATTTGTCGTTTTTCCCGATACTTGTCTAAGGGCAAAGTCCATCCCGCCTGGCACCGAAAATAGTGCTAAGTTTAGACTTGTGTCAGGCCAGATCCACCGTGCAGACTCAAGAGTGGAGGATCCTTAGCTTATGGCTTCACGGCCGATCGGCACCGGCAACATCTCGTTCGGGTTAGTTTCTATCCCGGTAAAGCTTTTCTCGGCTACCCGTTCTCGGTCTGTCAGCTTTAATTTGCTTCATAAAAAAGACCAGAGTCGCATTCAGCAAAAAATCTATTGCCCGGTCGACGACGCCATAATCGATCGTAGCGAATTAGTGCGCGGTTTCGAAATCGAGAAGGGACGCTATGTTACGTTTACCGATGAAGAACTTAAGAACTTAGAGGCGCGCAACGAACATGCGATTGAGATAACGGAGTTCCTCCCACTTGAACAGGTCGACCCTGTCTATTTTGAGGAGTCTTTTTACCTCGGGGCCGAACCCAGCGCGGCCAAGGCCTACCGCCTGCTGGCTGATGCTATGCGGCAGAGTGGGCGTGTAGCACTCGGCCGTTATACCATGCGCGGCAAAGAGCATCTCGTTCTAATTCGTCCTTACGGAAAAGGTCTGATGCTGCACACGGTTTACTATGCTGACGAAGTACGGCCGGCTGAAGACGTTAATCAGGCCGAAAATGAAGCCGTTAAGGAAGCGGAACTCACATTAGCGAAGAGACTCATCGACGAACTGACTGGAAAGGAGTTCGATCCCTCGAAGTATCACGACCATTACCGCGAACGAGTCCTCCAACTGGCGCAACAAAAAGTTGCGGGTCAGGAGGTTACCGAACCGGCGCCCGAGCCGCGCCGGGGTCAGGTAATTGATCTCATGTCGGCACTTAAAGCCTCGCTCGAGAAGCGTGGAGCTACTGCCAGCGAAGCCCAATCCACATCTGAATCCAAAGCAGCGCCGGCCCGGTCGCCTCGGTCCTCCCGTCCCTCCTCGGAGCGGCGGCGGGCAGGCGGACGGAAGTAGGCACCGACTAAACAATCAAGGCCGTTTGCGAAATCCTTGAGCTGAGCGACGACGAAACGGCGGCGGGAATGCTCCCGCCGCCGCCTCGCTTTTGGATACGTGAGCGCGTGGGGGGGACCGCGCTGCCGTATCATTTGCAGTTGTCAACTAGAAGTTATCGCAACGGCTGTGCCGTCCGGCTGCCCCAAATTCTCTGTTGGCTAGTTGGCACAAGTAGTGAGTCAATGGCGACCAGTGCAACAATAAGCCCGGAATGCGAACCACTTTCGGCCGGCGTTCTGGCGTCTCGACCGTGTAATAAGGGGTCACTCGGAACTAACTTTCTGTAACATGTACAAAAATGGCGGGGTTCGGCCTGTAATTCGTACAAACTGAGGACGGGATTCCTGACGGCTTAATGGAAGGTTGCCCCCGGCGCTCTCGGCGTTTTAAGTCAGATTCTCGAACTTGCGTGTTATCGCCGTCTTAAGCGCTCGCAGCCATCTAGCTGCTGAGAGGAGAAATCTCTGACCTAGATCAGCTCGATTGAGTAACGCTCTCGCGGGACAACGCGCCCGACGATAGCTGCCTCGGTGTTACCGGAGTTTTGCAGGTCGGCCAGCAAAGCCAGCGCATCTTTCTCCGCGAGCGAAATTAAAAGCCCACCGGAGGTCTGTGGGTCAAACAGGATTGTTGCAATTTCGTCGGCTACCTCCTCAGAGATCCGCACAGCGGGGCCGAAGAACTCTCGATTGCGCTTGCCTCCACCAGGTACATGCTCTTTGGCGAGTTCGAGAGCCCCAGGTAATAAGGGCAAGTCCGATTCGTCAATTATGAAGGAGACGTCGCTGGCATCGGCCATCTTCGCTCCATGCCCAGCCAAGCCGAAGCCTGTGATGTCCGTCGCAGCATGAACCTCATATTTCAGCATGGCCTGCGCCGCGATCGCATTTAGTTGCGTCATCCAGCGCACAGCTGCCGTATAGTAGTCGACTGCAAGCTGATCCCGCTTGAAGGCCGTCATTAAAATGCCCGTACCCAAGGGTTTACTCAGCAGTAATGCGTCGCCGACACGGGCTCCGACGTTGCGGATGATTCGCTGCGGGTCGATGACGCCGGTGACGGCCATCCCGTACTTGACTTCTTCATCGGCAACACTGTGCCCGCCGATGACAAAGACACCGGCCTCGCCGGCTTTTTCACTGCCGCCTCGAAGGATTTGTTCAAGCATTTCGAGCGGCAGTCCGGTCTGCGGCCAACAGAGGATATTGAGCGCAGTTTGCGGGATTCCGCCCATCGCATAAATATCCGAGAGTGCGTTCGCCGCGGCAATCTGGCCAAAGGTGAACGGATCATCGACGACGGGGGTAAAGAAGTCCACCGTATTTACGATCGCGAGATCATCACGCAGTTGGTACACCCCAGCGTCATCGCCGGTCGCCAAGCCGACGAGAACTTGCGGCGAGGTGGCGAAATCAAGCTTGGAGAGAACTGCCTGCAGGTCCGCCGGACCCAGCTTTCCGGCTCAACCCGCCGCCTTGCAGCGCGCCGTCAAGCGAAGTAGCGCGTCGCGGGAGGCGTTAGCATTGCGGTCCTGGGCCATTACGCGTTTAACTCTATAGCCTCAGTCTTTAACGCTCAACTCGACAAAATGGGCTACCTTTCAACCCATCGACTGTACCCGGATCACTCCTTTACCGCTGCCGCCCAAAACTTTTGACTCCGCACGTTCTCAAATGCATTTGCGGCATTGCTGCACCGGCTGGCACAAGTCACTGAGCGAGACCTTCGGCCGGATGAATTCAGGAGCCAGGTCATTTCGTGGTGTGGCCGAGTCGCTGCAATTGGCAGATGCCACTGTAGTCTTTATCCTAAAGATGAGATTGACAGTTAAGCACGCAGGAGTATCCAGAACCGGTCGCAAGCTCCCTCGCGACTTCTACGCGCAGCCTGTTCTTGAGGTTGCTCGCGGATGTATTGGGAAACTGCTCGTCTCACGGACCGCTGAAGGTGAGGCGGCGGGCCGTATTGTCGAGGCCGAGGCATATCGGGGACCAGATGATCAAGCGGCTCATAGCTCGCGTGGGTTGACCAAAAGGACTGCGGCAATGTTCGGCCCGGCCGGACACGCCTACATCTATCTGCTCTATGGCGTGAGCTGGGCGTTGAATCTAGTTGCTGCAGCCGAGGGGGAACCACATGCCGTGTTGATTCGCGCACTTGAGCCAGCGTGGGGATTGGAGTTGATGGCCCGTCGTCGCGGTAAACCGGCTGATTCGCGCGAGCTGACCAACGGACCGGGGAAGTTAACACAGGCATTGGGCATCACCGGTGCCATGTACGGAGCGGACCTATGCGGTGACAGCCTTTTCTTAGAGGAGCCGGCCGAACCACCCGGCCGGATCGGACGCTCGCGCAGAATCAACGTGGATTACGCGGGAGAGTGGGCGCAAAAGCTTTGGCGCTTTTACGAGTGCGGTAATCGCTATGTATCCGTCGCCCCCAGAGAGTAAATTTCGGGCGCTGAAATCCGTCACGGTCGCTCTTGCGACTCGTCACCTGGCCACCAAACATGTCTTGTCCCGCGGGTAGCAATGGTGGCCGCAGCTCTACGCGACCAGGCATATGGAAATATCGGTTAATGTAGCAGGAGCAAACGCGCCGATCAGTCCTGCGGCACAGCCTCACGCTGTCGAAATAGACGCGCTCAGCTTTAGTTATAAAGAAAGGCGAGCGCTCGATAACCTGAGCTTCGTAATCGAGCGCGGTGAAATTTTTGGTCTACTCGGCCCAAACGGGAGCGGCAAAACCACCCTCTTCAAGATTCTATCGACTCTGCTGCCGCTGCAATCGGGTAACGCATCGATCCTGGGCCATAGCCTCAGAAGCGATACCCGCGCCTTGCGGCGACGGATTGGCGTTGTTTTTCAACACCCGAGCATCGATCTGAAGCTAACTGTCGTCGAAAACCTGATGCACCATGGGCACTTGTTTGGAATCAGAGGGGAACAACTGCGCCAACGAAGCACGGCGATGCTCGGCTGGTTCGGACTATCCGAACGCCGCCACGATTTGGTCGAAACCCTATCGGGCGGCTTGCAGAGACGGGTGGAACTCGCCCAAGCATTCCTTCATGAACCGGAACTGATGATTCTGGATGAACCCAGTACGGGCTTGGACCCGGCGGCGCGCCGCGAATTCCTTGATTATATCGACCGACTGCGCAGCGAAGCAGGCGTGACGATGGTGCTCACAACCCATCATATGGAAGAAGCGGAACGATGCGATCGCATAGGAATACTCAATGATGGGAGGCTGGTCGCTCTGGATTCACCAGCACGATTGAAAGCGCAGGTGGGCGGCGATGTCGTGGTGATTAGGGCAAAAAATCTCGCGGCTCTGCGCGACCAGCTCCTGCTCAAGATGCGGGCTTCTCCCGTAACAGTGTCCGGCTGCTTGCGCGTAGAGCGCCCTCGCGGACACGAATTTGTCCGTGACGTAGTTGAAAGGTTTGGCGATCAGATCGAATCGATTACTTTTGGCAAACCTACGCTGGAGGACGTCTTTATTCACCTAACAGGCCACGGCTTCTATGGTACACGGCAGGAGGACCAATGAGGCATTGGAGTGCGCTAGGCGCTTTCACTCTATGGCTGCGTGAGATTACACGCTTTCGTCGCCAGCGCAGCCGCGTGATCGGTTCGTTTCTGCAACCGCTCGTGTTCTGGTTGCTATTGGGAGCCGGATTAAATGCGTCCTTCAGGCCGGCCGGTATGCCCGCGGGAATCAACTATTTTCAGTATCTATACCCCGGTTTCATTGTGTTGGTTTTATTGTTCACCGCTATTTTCTCGACTATTTCAACTGTCGAGGACCGCCGCGAGGGTTTTCTCCAAGGCGTACTGGTAGCACCTATCTCGCGCCAGATGATTGTCATTGGACAAGCGATGGGCGGTACTACCCTAGCTTGGATACCCAGCTGCATTTTTCTGGTCCTTGCACCGTTGGCTGGAATCAAGCTCACTCTTACGGCAGTCGTGGTATCCGCACTGATAATGGCCATCATTGCGTTTTCACTCACTTGCATCGGATTGATAATCGCCTGGCGCATAGAATCGACCCAGGGCTTTCACGCGATCATGAATCTGATACTCATCCCGATCTGGCTGCTATCGGGGGCTTTTTGGCCGCTGAGCGGGGCTCCAGCCGCCGTCGGCTGGCTGATGCGACTTGATCCACTGACCTACGGCGTAGCGGCTCTTCGCGCTGCGCTCTATTTCGGTCACCCCTCCGGAGCCGCTAATTCACTGCCGAGCGTCATTCCCTCGACGCTAATCGCAAGCACTTTTGCGTTAACCATGTACCTGCTAGCCGCGCGGGTCGCCAGTCGCGCAACATCATATTAAACTCCGGCCACCGAGCGGGCTTGGCTGCCAAGCCCTGCGACTCTCATCTGAGGACAGGGCTCACTAACCGTCTATCGATAGGACCTTAGAAGGACTACCAACGTCTGCGCTGCGCATCCAACGCCGCGGTTGCGGGTCAAGAAGCTCAGAGCGGATCGAAATACGGTTCCACTCGACCCTCGAAATGAAACTCACGAGCCAGCGTTATCCAGTGCCGGTTGGGACTATGCAGGGGCTCGGGAATTTGATCCAACGCGAAGAATCCCGCTTCGCTCACCTCGAGGGGATGTGGCCGGATTTCTCCAGCTTCGACCTTGCAGTAGAATAGCGCTGTGTAAACATGGCGCGCCGGAGAACCTAACTTCAGGCTGTCGGTCAAGGCCATCAGCCGGACCGGTTTGACCGACAGGCCGGTTTCTTCAAGAACTTCTCGTGCCACGTTTTCGGCCGGTGAAAAGCCGACGTCGCAGAACCCCCCCGGATAAAACCACCGTCCGTTAGGACGCTTGATCATCAAAACCTTGTCGTTCGCATTGAAGACGATCGCTCCACATCCGACTGCTGTTGTAACGTAGCCGTCATAGTCTGTGCCGACGCTCTCGCGCCAAGTGCGGAATACTTCAGCGGCGGCTGCCTCGGACTCACCCGCCAAGACTGTAGTCAGGCTGGCGGCTTCGCGCAGCATTTCCTCGTAACGTTCCCTGTCAAAGCCATCCTTGGCAAATGCGAGTCCGGTGCGACCGATCGCGACCATGCGCTGAAGAAAACGTGCCAATTCCAGACATAAGCTCGACGTCATTGTTGTCTCCGACTGATCGTAGTCACCATGGAAGACCTTTGAGCGATACGATAACCTCTGTTTTGCGAGAGGCGAGATGACGATGAAGATTTTGATAATGGGCGCTGGGGCGGTCGGAGCCTATTATGGCGCGCGACTCCAGCAAGCGGGCGAACAAGTGGTATTTTGCGCGCGCGGCGAGAACCTCCGAGCTTTGCGCGAGAACGGGCTTGAGATCAAAAGTTTCAAGGGCGACCTGAAACTCCGGGTCAATGCCACCGAAGACCCAAAGGAGTTTGCTCCGTACGATTTAATCCTGTTTGCCGTCAAATCCTATGATACGGAATCAGCTGCCCGCCAACTTCAGGGTTGTCTCGACAGCCGCGGTGTGCTGATGACCATCCAGAACGGAGTTGAGAACGAAGAAGTTCTCTGCCGCTTCTTCCCGCGCGAGATGATAATGGGAGGGAATTCCCGGGTCGGAGCTGAACTGTTTGCCCCGGGCAAGGTGCTCCATACTGCGCTCGGTGAGATCGAATTCGGGGAATTGGATGGCAGGATTACGCCGCGTGCCGAAACAATCGCCGAAGTCTTCCGCCGGGCCGGTATCCTGGGTGAGCTGACCACCGATCTCAAGACCATCCGCTGGTACAAGCTGATGGGTAACAACAGCACCAATAGCGTAAGCGCCCTCAGCCACACCACTCTGGCGCAGATGATCGATGACCCCGACGGATTCCGTCTGGTACGGACACTGATGCTTGAGACTCTCGCGGTCGGCCGCGCCGAGGGCGCGAAAGTGAGCGACGACCGAGCGGACGCCCAGCTCGCAATGATCCGCAAGTCTCTAAATGCTGCGGCGATCAAGACGTCAACTCTTCAGGACCTGGAAAAAGGTAAACCGCTCGAATATGAAGCGATTTCAGGCGCCGTGCTGCGCGCAGCACGGCGGCACGGCATGCAAGTACCGGCAACCGAAACTGTCTACACCCTGTTAAAGCTCTTGGAGAAGACCAGAAAACCTGGTGGCCAAAAGATTGAAACCTAGGGTGAACGTGCATTAAAAAAAAGGCTCGTCCGCGTTGAGTCCCAGCAAAAGCCGACCTGCGGGCCGATACATTTTTGAATGGACCACCCGATGCTGACAGGCGGTCAGAATATCGCGCATGTCGCGGTCAAGCCGGCTCGTGCGGAAAATTGAGCTGGTAGCCGCCAGATCGTACAATGTCGATATCACTTGCTTGGCCGCCTGGTGCGAGTAGGTGATCATCAGCCGATAGTTCGCTCGCTGCTTTGCAGTCAGCCGCTCTCCCGCGTTGAGGCTTCGCCAGAGGTCCTCGATCACGGCATAAACAAAGGACCGCGCAGCCCCGAGATGAGCCTCAGCCCACGCGATCGTCTCTTGGACGTTGCTGTCATCACGCATAAGTCCTCGACCAGGCGAGATTTCCTTACGCGAGCTGAGCTCCAAAACATAATCGATGGCACTACGTGCCAGGCCGAGCGGCACTCCAGCATGCGAAACCAGAAACAGTTGGGGAAAACGATAGAGCGGTCCTGGACAAAAAGGGGGCTCCGCCATACTCGCGCTCTCATCGGCCGGCACGAAGACGTTGTCGACTATATAGTCATTGCTGCCCGTGCCGCGCATACCAGTCGTATGCCACACATCAATGATAGTCACCTTTGTCTTGGGCACGAGCATAACGCGGATATTAGGCTCGCCCCTGGCCGTTACCTCGGGTTTCCCATCGCGGTAAACCACGCAACCGCATGCCATTACGCTGGCGTGATGACAGCCGCTTCCGAACCGAAAATGACCGTTCACCCTGTAGCCACCGTCGATCGCATCAGCGCGCTGAGGTGGCCGAAGGTTACCTGCCAGCACACTTTCAGTTGGGCCAAAGATTTTCTGCGCTACGCTGGGTTGTAAGAAGGCCGCGAGGAAGCTGCCGGCGCTCGAAATCATTGAAAGCCAACCGACGGACCCGTCGATCCGTGAGAGCTCCTCGACCACGCGGACCTGACCCATCGGGTCGAGTTCCGGTCCACCATAAGCGCGCGGAACCCCCATGCGAAAGACTCCTGCGTGCATCAGACGCAGAGCAAGTTTGTCAGGCAACCGCCGCTCTGCCTCGATTTGCTCGGCTGCCTGCCTGATCTCAGGCTCCAAGGCGCGAACGGCTGCCAGGATTTCTTCAGTTGGACCTGAAAACGAATGAAGCTCCATTAACTATGTCGCCACTTCAGCCTGCATGCCGACAGCGGGCAGTCCAAGCTTCCCATATGATAGGGATTTACGCCCTGCTAGCGCGGACAGCGGGTGACGTAGGCCATCCAGCATCTCGGACCCGGTGGGTGGGCTCCCCGGCGGACTAAATGGCACCTTCCTCGCGCAACCGCGCTACGTCATCCCAGCTATATCCGAGGAGCTCGGTCAGGATAGTCTCGGTATGCTCACCCAGTTCGGGCGCACGGCCGCGAGCATTGCCGGGTGTCTTGCTCAAGCCCACTGGCACTCCCATCAACTGCGTTTTGCCGGCGATGGGATGATCGTAATCGACGATATACTCATTCGCGCGCACCTGAGGGTCATCGGGCAAGTCGTCGATCGAATTGACCACCGTGTAAATGAAGTCTCCCCCCTCGTCGAGGATCTTGAGCCATTCGCTGCGGTCTTTGGTCAAAAAGACATCATCCAGAATCTTGATGAGTTCGCGGCGGTTCTTGCCCCGCAGCTTCATCATGTTAAAGCGCGGGTCATCGATTAAGTGACTGATCCCAAGCGCTTTGCAGAAATCCTTCCAGTACTTATCCTGGATCATTCCCAGGCAGATCCATTGCCCATCCTTGCATTTGTAGTGGTTCCACAAGGGGTTAAAGGAGTCTTCCCTTGAGTTGCGCACAAACTGATGACCCAGTATTGTTCGACTCGAGACGTTGAGCCCCTGTAACGCCATCATAGAGCCCAAATGGGAGGCATTTACCTCCTGGCCGATGCCATAGCGTTCGCGAGCAACCAGTGCCATGGTAATGCCGTAGGCGAGCATGATAGCGCCCATCTGATCAGCGATACCGCCGGTCAGATAAATAGGGTCTTTTATATCGGCGGGTCCTGTAAACATTATCCCCGAGCGCGCGTGACCCATGTAGTCGAACGACGGTTCACCACTATCCGGGCCTAAGGGGCCATAACCAGTAGCACTGGCGTAAATCAATTTCGGATTGCGCGCGCTCAAGTCCTTGTAGCCCAGCCCCAGGCGATCGGCCACGCCCTTGCGAAAGTTCTGAACGAAGACGTCGCTCTTCTCCACCAGCTTGTAGACTATTTCGCGTGCTGAAGGCTTGCGCAGGTCGACCGTCAGGCTATGTTTATGACGGTTGTTGGCTTCGAAGTAAAAGTTCAGCCCCTTTTTGTTCGTGTCAGCACCGCCGATCGCGAAAATTGCTCGGCCTGGATCGCCCTTATCGCGCTCTTCAAGTTTGATGACTTCGGCACCCATATCAGCCAGTAAAGTGGTCGCATAGGGCCCTTGCTGAAAGATCGTCCAGTCAATGACTCTGATGCCTTTTAATGGTGCTTCCATGCCCAGGCTTATACCACAGTTCGCACGACGCGGGTTAGCGCCGTTTGCTGATTAACCACCCAGGCAATAGACGCCGAGTAATCGGTTGTGCGACCATATCAAGCGCACAGTCTCGACATCAGAATAGCGGTCAGGCAGGATGGCGGTTATCGCCATTACTCAGCACCTAGGTCTGCGCGGCACCGAGTTGGCCCGCATCACCGCCGAGCAGCTCGATTATCGGCTGCTAACCTCGGATGAGCTCGTCTCAGCCGCGTCGCGCACGTACAACGTCCCGGCCGACGCTCTTGCTATTGTCGACGAGCGCCGCCCTACCTTCTGGATGCGGTTCAAGACCGATACCAAACGTTTTAGTGCATGCTTCAGGGCGGTCGTCCTTAAGGAAATGGCGCGAGACCGGCTGGTTGTAATCGGACGATCGGTCGCTCAAATTCTTCCAGACATCGGTTGCGGGGTACGGACGCGCCTTTGCGGCGCCATCGAACGACGCACTCAGCTCGTCGCTGCCGAAGAAAAACTCACACCGGCACTGGCTGAGGCAAGGGTGCGAGACTATGACCGCGAAGTTCGCGCGCGCATTCAGACCCTGTTTGGAATCGATATTGATGACCCCTCGAATTACAATCTGGTACTCAACGTTTTTGCTCTACCCCTGGAGTCTTCAGCAAAGCTGCTCGCCGCCTTCGCCGCCGAGGTGGATCGCGCCGCCACCGCCGAACAATGGGTTCAGATGCGCGACGCTGCACTTGCAGCGGAAGTGCGAGCCTCGCTTGTCAATCATCCTAAACTCGGCAATGCTCCATTCAGGGTGCAATCGTTTCGCGGCGCGGTCCAAGTAACTGGCCTGGGGCTGGTGCCACCATGGGACGAGCTGGTCCGCGAGGTGGTGCGCACAGTGCCCGGAGTAAAGTCAGTTCGGGTGACAAATCGAGAAATGACCCCCGATCCGTGGCAATCCTCCTGAGTCCAGGCTGAGGCACAACCCCTATCGACCGTTGGGCGCTATTGCACCGCAGTTGCGCAACTGCTCCAATTCGGCCGAGCTAAAGCCCCAGTCGCGCAAAGCTTCTTCGGTGTGTTCTCCAGGTCTCGCCGGTGGGCGCTGGATCGCGCTCGGGGTGCGGCTGAAGCGTGGGGCGGGCGCGGGTTGCGTCACACCATCGAGGACAACAAAAGTCCCACGAAGCTGGTTATGGGGATGTTGCGGCGCCTCGTCCATGTTTAAAACCGGCGCGAAGCAGACATCTGTTCCTTCCATGATCTTGCACCACTCGTCGCGAGTCTTGGTGCGGAATAGCGCCTTAAGTCTTTCCTTCATCCGCGGCCACGAAGGGCGGTCATTTTGTCGCGGCAACTCTTCGTTCGTCAGCCCGGTGCGCTCCAGCAATTCCTGGTAGAACTTGCCTTCGATCGAGCCGATGGAAATATATTTGCCGTCACGGGTCTCGTAAACGTCATAATAATGTGCGCCGGTATCGAGCACATTCGTGCCCCGCTCATTGGTCCAGATGCCCGCCCCGTGCATGCCGTATATCGCGGTCATTAATGAGGCAACACCGTCGACCATTGCCACGTCGACTACCTGGCCCTTGCCGGATTTCTGCGCCTCAAGAATGCCAGCGACTATCCCCAATGCGAGAAAGAGCGCACCTCCACCGAAATCGCCAACCAGGTTGAGAGGCGGTACTGGGGCCTCGCCCCGGCGCCCAATGCAATGGAGGGCTCCGGCCAGGGCGATATAGTTGATGTCGTGACCTGCAGCCTGTGCCAAGGGTCCCTCCTGCCCCCACCCTGTCATCCTGCCGTAAATCAGCTTAGGATTGCGGGCAAGGCATACATCGGGCCCTAGCCCTAAGCGCTCCATGACACCCGGCCGGAATCCTTCGATCAGGGCGTCGGCTTTTTCGACCATGCGCAAGACTGCGGAGGTCGCTTCAGGCCGTTTCAGATCGAGTGCGACTGACCGCCGGCCGCGATTCAACAAGCTGTACTTGGTCTCGACTTGAACCCCCAATCCGGCATCAGCCAGGCGATCGATGCGAACAACGTCGGCCCCCATGTCTGAAAGCAGCATGGCGCACATTGGCGCGGGACCAATACCAGCCAGCTCGATTACACGATATCCGGACAGCACTCCCATAATGGCTTAACCTCGTTTCTTTGGCTTGTAGATCGTTTACTCCCGCTTTGCAGCTTAGTGTGGACACCAGCCATCGGCCTGGTGGAATCCTCGGCCAAGGACGGCGACCGGGCAAGCGTGGAATAGGGTTTGCCCTTTTGGATGCCAAGCTTCATCGATCCCTGGCTCTGGAAGGTCCTGCTGTTCGCCGACGCTGGCAATCAGCACATAACCCATAAAGTTCGAGCTTATGGCGGGTGAGTACAACGCCCAGTTTCCTAGCCACATCCTGCTGCATCCGTTCGATCGCATCGTCTTCGAATTCGACGATTTTGCCACATTGTTCGCAAATGAAATGGTCGTGGTGATGCTCACCAGCGACTTCGTAGCGCGCCTGGTCTTCATCAAAGTGACGCTCGGTCAGGAGTTCACATTCCTTGAGCAGTTTGAGCGTTCGGTAGATGGTTGCGTAACCGACGTGCGGATTGACTTTCTTTACTTCGGCATAGAGTTCTTCCGCACTCACATGCCTACCCAGTTCGAAAAAGACACGGGCAATATCGTCCCGTGGTGACGTGGATTTCAGACCACGGTCACGCAACCGTGCGTGGAACAATTCCATTCGCTGTTCACGTTTGTCGACAGCAGAATGCTCCCGCACCAAAGGATCTGAATCACCTTGCGCCACACGTGCCACCGTGGATTTTGTGTCTCTGCCTTGCGCGCCTTGTAAGCGGTGAACCCCGCAACTGGAACTCGGCCCGGTTCAAGCAGGATGGTGACGAGGATTGCCGAGTCTAGCGCTCCCGACACGGTCGACGGAAGCCACAGCCTCCGATGCCTTTCCCCCTTTTGGCGCCTGAGGGTGGCGGCCTGTCGAGCTATTCGCCCGGTGCCCAGCCGAAGACTGAACCCTCCGTGACCACTAAATCAGCTTGTCTCGGCCGCAGGTTCGATCAGGCGACGGGCAGCGGGTGATAGATAGAGCGCTTCCAGGTCTGTGCCCCGCAAAGCCTGGGCCAACAGTTGAGCCTGCTCTTCGAGTCCTATTTCCCGATCGAGAATAATCAGCCTGCGCTCGCGGAAACGGCATGCCCCTCCGCGCGCCCGATATCCGACCTCGCGCAGAATCCGTTCGCGCCGAACTTCAATTCCCACCCGTCTGGCTGCCTCGCATAATTCGTCGACCAATCGCGACAATTTCGCGCTTTTACTTTCACTCACTCATCGAACCTCCGCAGCTCAAACATCTCCCAAGGCGCAGTTGGCTTTTTTGCAAAGAACCCGTTCCGGCATGTAATGATGGTCGAGTTTAATTCAGCTGCCGTTTGGCAGCCATACCAGCCGTCGAAATTTGCCGTCTCCTTAACTGGAGCTCTCTTAACCTTGCGGCTCGCCACGACGCTGGGCGAGAAAGCGGGCGAGCACACTTCGCATAGTACCTTTGGATTGAATCCCAATCAGGGGAAATTCTCCCAGCATAAACGTGGGATAGCCGACTGCCGAAAACCGGTCGGCTTCGAGCTTGTTTTTCCGCAACTGCGGTTCCATTACCCGATTTTCCAGCGCTTGGCGAAACGCCGCCTCATCCATTCCAGTCTGGGCGGCCAATTTTGCCAATTGGATTGGGCTGGAAATGTCGAGCCCCAAGTCAAACGTACCGTGAAAAACAGCGTTGTGGAACGAGTCGAAAACCCCCGCCTGGCGCGCCAGCTCCGATGCCATCAGGGCGTTTAATGAGTCTATCCAATGCGCCGGAGGAGTAACCTGAACCCCGGTCTCTGCCACAACGGCGGCGATTTTGGCCTGTTCGACCGCCCCTAGAACCTGGCCGGGCCGGCTAAATGGGCTTCGCCACTGAATTGGCACGCCCTTCCACAATGGCTCGAAAGCGAGCTCGAGCTGCAGCTCCCGTACAATTCGCCATGCAATATAACAAAGCGTCGAAGCGTAATCGAAGTAGATGGGAACGACTATTCTGCCCACGAGAGGCGCGGCTCCATCACCGGGTTGCTACGTACGCGTCAGGATTCTCGGTCGTCACGGTTAGCGATATTCAAGCATCGCCGCGCCGGCGCAACATCTTCTCGATCTCCGCAAGGTGTGTCTCTTCTCCGCGAATCTTCGTGCGAGCGAATTCTTCCAGCGAGACGCTCCAGCCTTCCGCCAGTTTGAGCAATTGTCGGTACAATTCGATTCCGCGACGCTCATGAAGGACGAGTTCCTGCAGGATTTCGTCCACCGTGGCGTGGTGGGTCCCAGCCAACTCCGCGATCCCCAACGAAACTCGTCCACCCAATGCGGTGACTTCTTCGCCGGCTTCGGCCGCGTGAGCTAACGCTTCCGATGCCTGCTGACGCATCCAGTGCATTATGGGGATCCGCGCATGACCAAAAATCATCAGAGAATATTGGGTGTAGCGGACCGCGCCCGCAAGCTCGAGTTCGACCAGCCGATTCAGGATTGCGATAGCTTCTTCTCGATTATTTTCCATGGACATTTCTCCGGTCGGTTCTAGGGACAGCCGTTCAATTAACGACATCGCCCAGCCTCAGCACCGATCCAAGTTCACATGAACTGGGCAAAGACTGAGTCAGCGATCTCCAACCCGCGATCACTCAAAAAGAGCCGGTCCTTATCTCGGACGAGCAGGCCGCCTTGAACCAATGGCGCCGTCACTTCTCCAAAGCGGGCATCGAAAGGTTCGCCGAATCGCCGCTCAAACTCTCGGAACTCAAAGCCAGCGCGCAAACGAAGGTTAAGAAAGACAAATTCCTGTTCCAGCTTGCGCTTCTCGATCAGCTCGCGACCCTCTTCGGCGATTCCGCGCTCAGCTACCGCTGCCAGATAACGGGAGGGGAGCGGCTGGTTCCACCAACGAACACCTTGGCTGAAAGTATCATCCAGCGCGCAGCTATGAGCACCGGCGCCAAGACCAAGGTAACTCTCGGCCCTCCAATAACTCAAATTGTGGCGCGCCTCGTGTCCCGCGGGCGCGTAATTGGAAATCTCGTACATTGGATAACCGCGTCGAGGCAATTCCGTTCGAACCACCTCAAACATTGCAGCTTGCTCATCATCCGACAGCGGAACGATAAGCCCCCGCTTCATTGCGGTGAAAAAAATCGTTTTTTCCTCGAAAGTCAGGTTGTAAGCCGAGATATGGTCGGGCCCCAAGGAAGTTGCCACCGCAATGTCTCGATAGACATCCTCGATTTGTTGGCCAGGTACCGCAAAAATTAAGTCTAGATTGAGACGCTCGAAGCCTGCACGTTGAGCCATCGACGCCGCTTGCCGCGTCTGTTCCGCATCATGAATCCGGCCAAGAACCTTGAGTATAGCTGGGTTGAAGGACTGAGCGCCAAAACTAATCCGGTTCACGCCGGCAGCCCTCAAGTCAACGAGCTTGGACTGGTCGACGGTACCAGGATTCGCTTCCAGGGTAACCTCACAGTCGGGCACCAGACCGAACAATCGGTCGGCCGCCTGGATCACGCCCGCAATCGAAGCTGGCATGAACAGCGAGGGCGTACCGCCACCAAAGAAAATGGTTTTGACCCGTTGGCCAGCCCACGGTGCAGTCCTCGCCCGGGTTTCCATCTCACCAACTAAGGCATCGACATACTCGACCTCCGGCCACTGCGAAACCCCGTAAGAGTTGAAATCGCAATACGGACATTTCGACTCACAATAGGGGATGTGGATGTAGAGCGAAAAACCCACGGCAGCGATGCTCCAGCGGTCTATTGTAATCCCCGACTGACGTAACGACTATCGGTCGTCGTGGTCAGCTATGCTGAGGCCCTGCTGGTCTATATACTTACGAGCCACGGGTTGAAGCATCGCTTCAGTGGAGGATCGTGTGCCAACGCTGAGCGACCCTCGCTGTCGCCCGATTTCGTTACACCTCGGGAGAAGCTCCACCAGCAGTAACTTGGACTCGGATCCCGCTTCGGCTTCGTTATTAGGTGATGGAGACGCCCACCGTTTGCAAACGGTCTCCAATCGGGCGGGTGTAGTGGCGGCTGGAATTCTGCTAAGCCGCATCGCCGGTCTTGTGCGCGAGAGCGTCTTCGCCCATTACCTGGGAAATTCGGCCGCTGCCGACGCGTTCAAAGCCGGCTTTCGTATCCCAAACATCCTTCAAAATCTGTTTGGTGAAGGCGTGCTCTCAGCTTCGTTCATTCCGGTTTACAGCCGGCTGCTGAGCAAGGGCGATCAAGAAGAAGCTGATATTGTCGCGTGGTCCGTTGGGGCGATTCTGGCGACGATCGTTGCCCTCCTCGTCCTAATTGGCGTGATGGCGGCACCCTGGCTGATTGATGTAATCGCACCCGGTTTCAGGGGTGAGACCAGGCAGTTAACGATCCGCATAGTCCAGGTCTTGTTTCCGGGGGCCGGAATTTTGGTGATGTCGGCATGGTGTTTGGGGGTACTCAACAGCCACCATCGGTTCTTTGCCTCATATGCCGCCCCCGTTGCCTGGAACCTGACCATTATTGCCGCACTGCTGTGGTACGGTCCCTGGGCCTCTCAGCCACGGCTGGCGGTCCACATCGCCTGGGCATCGTTGATTGGCGCGATTCTTCAAATGCTGGTGCAGTTGCCGCAGACGTTGCAAATGTTGGGCAGGCTTCGCCTGTGTTGGGCAAGGGCGCAGACGGAGCTTTCTATGGTGTTCAAGAACCTGTTGCCGGTCATTGCCAGCCGAGGTGTCGTTCAGCTAAGCGGCTATATTGACAACCTGCTGGCGAGCCTGTTGCCGAGCGGTGCCGTCGCCGCGCTCAATTACGCACAAATTCTTTACCTGCTGCCGATCAGTCTGTTCGGGATGTCGGTGGCGGCAGCGGAACTGCCTGCGATGTCACAGGCAACCGGATTATCGCTAACAGAGGGGGCGGCTGCGAGCGCCGAGATCCTGCGGAGGCGCCTGGATGCAGGCCTGCGCCAAATCTCCTTTCTGGTCATCCCGTCCGCTGCTGCGTTTCTGTTTATCGGTGACCGCATCGTCGCAGTGCTTTTCCAATCGGGTGTATTCCACCATCGCGATGTAATCTATGTTTGGTCAATTCTGGCCGGGTCGGCCGTCGGAATGCTCGCGGCGACAATGGGTCGGCTATACAATTCGACCTACTACGCACTCTCGGATACTCGCACTCCGCTTCGGTTTGCAATGATACGGGTCGGATTAACGCTCATTTTGGGCTATCTGGCCGCGATTGTCCTGCCTCCTGATTTAGGCCTTGCCCGGCGCTGGGGAGTTGTTGGTCTAAGTGGGTCGGCTGGTATAGCAGCATGGGTCGAATTTTCGCTCTTGCGACGAACGCTCAATCGCAGGCTTGGCCCAACAGGAGTAGGCCGCGCTTATTTAGCCCAGTTATGGGGAATGGCCTTGGCCTCATCGATTGTCGCCCTGACCGCCGAGTGCCTGTTGCCTGTAAACTCGCGAATTAGTGCACTGGTCGTCATCGCGCTGTACTCAACAAGTTACCTGGGGTTGGCTTTCTGGTTGCGAGTACCGGAATTCGACCGGTTGCTGCGTCAGGCTTTCGGCCGCTTGGTATCAACCCGACAAGCTTGAGCTGCAGCGGGGCGTGAGACATGTGCTCCTGCACCAGCTTCTCCGCGCATACGGGAAATTGTCAGAGTAGTACTACGACCATCGAGGAGCGGAGCCAGGAGTACTCGGCCACCGTAGGATTCAACAAATTTCTGTCCGTCGACCGTCCGACCGCGCCAGTCAGCACCTTTGACCAACACATCCGGCCGAACTTCGCGAATGATTTCTTCGGCGCGAACGTCGTCGAACACAACCACATAGTCGACCATTTCGAGGGCTGCAAGAATGCGAGCTCGTTCAGCAGCCGGATAGATCGGTCGTTCCTGCCCCTTAATCAAACGCACAGCCCGATCGCTGTTGATCCCGACAACCAAAACGTCGCCCTGCGCTCGCGCGAAGCCCAAAAGTTGAAGATGGCCGACATGCAACAGGTCGAAGCACCCGTTGGTAAAAACGACCTGCTGACCTGCTCGACGCCTGGACTCAAGCTGAACCTTCAATTCGCTGATCGAGACTATCTTTTGCTCAATCCGGTCGTTAGCGGGGGCCAGAGCGCGAGCCAGATCGTCGCGAGAAATGATCTCCGTGCCCAGCCGACCAACTTCGATCCCAGCGGCGATATTGGCAAGTGCCGCGGCTGAACTAAAGCCGAGACCCGCAATAGCGAGCAATCCGAAGACGGCAAGGACCACATCGCCTGCACCTGTAACGTCGTATACTTCTCGCGGTGTGGTCGAGATAAACGATGCGCGGCCGCCGCGTTCCGCCAGATACATCCCGTCACGGTCCAGAGTAATAAGGCAGGCTTGCAAATGATGCCTGCGTATCAAGCTCTCGGCTGCCGTGCGCCATGCGTCACGGTCAGTGAGCTTAATGCCGGTAGCCATCTCGGTCTCGTAGCGATTAGGGGTTATTGCCGTAGCGCCGTCGTATAGCGAATAGTCAGTGCTTAAGCGCGGATCGATGATAATGGGAATGCGGCGCCGATTAGCGCCGCGGATCAATTCTTTCAGTAAGCGCGGCGTCAATACCCCCTTATTGATGTCCGACACCAGCACGCCATCGGCGCGCTCGAGTACCTGGTCAAGCCGGCGAGTGAGCTCGCGCTCGCGCTCTCCGGACAAAGGTCGGTCATCCTCATCATCCACGCGTAAGAGCTGTTGGATTGCTCGGTTGGCCGACTGCACTGAACCTAGCAGCCGTTCCTTAACGATGGTGGGCCGGTCCGGGTCAACCAACAAGCCGCGCGTATCGATTGCAAGGTCACGAAACATAGCGCGTAACATCCGGCCGCCGTAGTCGTCACCGACGATGCCGAAGGCGAGTGGTCGGGCACCTAGGGCACGCAAGTTCGCCATAACGAACCCCGCATTACCGGGCTTCTCCTCGCGGCGACGAGCTCGAAGAACGGGAATAGGGGCTTCAGGCGAGATCCTCTCCACTTCGCCCCAAACGTACCTATCAAGAATGACTTCACCCGCAACCACTATCCGGAGCGGCTCAGTGTCCGGCAAACGCAGGACTTCCTGCTTCCCTGAACGGGACCGTCTCTGCTCTTGCTTTTTCTTCAACGGGCACCTCGTGATTTGCTAACCGTCATCAGCCAATCATAGGTGACCGAAACAGGTGCTTTAAGTGTGCCATCGGCCGGAGCGGCAAGGCGCGGTTTCGGTTGCAGAGGTCAGCGGCTCAGTTGCCTCCTGCGTCTTGCTAGCCGCCTGTCAATTTGCCCTTTCCGTCGCGAGCTGAATAGACTGCTGATGGACATTCTGCGATAACAGCCAACGATTGTTCGGGGGAACAAAGATTGTGATACATGACGAGGACAGGTCGGCGCTGATTCACGAGCTCGCTAACGCTTTCGCCCAGCGAACCGAGATTGACGAGCTTATCCCGTTCGTCGCTCAGCGTTTGCGCGAGGCGTTGCCGGCGAGCGGCGTTTCATTACTGTTGCTGGATGAGCAACGAAACGAACTTGAATTCGCTTACAACTCCGAAGGCAATACTCAGGCTGGGCACCGCCTGGTCGGTCTGCGGATGCCGGCGGACCGCGGCGTCGCGGGAGCGGTGCTGCGGCAGCGAGCACCTGAACTGATTATCAATGCGCAAGAGGACCGCCGCCATTATCCCGATGTTGATCGCAAAACCGGGATGGACACCGGTTCGATGCTGGCGGTGCCGTTATTTGCCGGCGAGCGCGCACTGGGAGTAATTGAAGCCGTCAGGCGAAGTGGCGAGCCCTGCTTCACCGCAGGGGATATGGCCATGCTTGAGCAGCTCGCCCACTCGGTCGCGATTGCGCTCGAAAATGCTGGCCGGTTCGGTGCGATCAAGGCAGCAGCTGACCAGCTCCGAGCTGAAGTCGACGTCCTGCGTCGCCAACTGGCCCGGCAAGATCACTTCTCGGAGATCGTTGCGAACAGCGCGCCAATGCTCGAGATGTTTAGTCTTATGGAGGCTGCCGCCGCTTCCTCGATCAGCGTCCTAATCGAGGGCGAAACAGGCGCCGGCAAAGAACTAGTTGCGCGGGCCATTTATCGAACAAGCAGCCGTGCCAAGGGACCCTTTATGGCCCTGAACTGTGCCGCAATACCGGACGGTCTGATGGAAACGGAGCTGTTCGGCCATCGGCGTGGCGCTTTCACGGGCGCACTCGAAGACAAACCCGGCCTCTTCCGGGCCGCCTCGGGCGGAGTGCTATTTCTCGATGAAGTCGGCGATATGCCCTTGGCGATGCAGGCCAAGCTGCTGCGCGCGATTGAAGAGCGTGAGGTGACTGCGGTTGGCGATACTCGTCCACACAAGGTCGACGTGCGCCTCCTCGCGGCCACTAACCGGGACTTGCGAGCCGCCATCGCCGAGCGCAGCTTTCGCCAGGATCTCTACTACCGCCTGGCCGCCCTGACGATTAAAGTGCCACCGCTCCGTCAACGACGTGAGGATATCCCATCACTGGCGTCCCTCTTCCTCCGGCGTGCCGCACAGCAGCATCGCAAACGAATCGATGGCCTGACTCCAGAAGCCCTCGATTTGTTGACTCAATTCGACTGGCCGGGCAACGTGCGGCAACTGCAAAATGAAATCGAGCGGGCCGTCGCAGTGGCGCGAGACGGCGACGCGATCTCACCCCGCCATTTGTCACCTGAGCTGGTTGCCTCACAAGTCAAGCGCCCGACAACGGCACCGCAAGCTCGGGCCTACGACGCCACGCCTCCGGTTTCAGTCCTGTCGGGAAGTCAGGTTTCGTTAGCTGCCAGACTTGCCGAGTGTGAACGCAAGATCATCGCGGAAGCGCTGAACCAACATAATCACAACGTCTCACGAACTGCGCTCGCACTTGGCATTTCGCGGATAACGCTGCAGAAGAAGATGAAGGAGTACTCGCTGCGAAGTCTCTGATTCAAGCGATCGGGCGACACCAGGCGCCAGCGCGAACAGATGCATTGGCCGACGCCCTTAATCCTCCGCGATCAGGGGTTAAGTCGCCGCATCCAGCACAATGGACGCGGCGACGATGGTGGGCAGGAAAGATCAGTTGCGACGAGCCAAAGGTCCGCGCAGCAACTGCCCGGGGAAGGCACCGGTGTGCTCATTGTTGCGCAGCAGAACCTGTCCATTTACTACTGTGGCTAGCAGCCCACGTGCCTTCTGTTTGAGACGCCGAGCGCCGGCTGGCAAATCGTATTCCAAGCTGGGTAGTTCCGGAGTAATCCGCGCAGGATCGAACACAATCACATCGGCTGCATACCCTTCGCGCAGTAATCCACGTCCGTGCAGGCCCCAGTACGATGCAGGCACAAACGTCAGCATCCGAATGGCCTGTTCGAGCGTGAATTCCTCCTCCTCACGCACCCAATAGCTCAGGAAGTGAGTTTGCAGCGAAGAATCCATGATCTGCGAGACATGCGCACCCGAGTCCGAAAAGGTGACCACCGAACGTGGATGCCGCATCATTTCCAATACGTGGCTCTGATCTTCGTTGGTGAGCGTCTGAATGAAGAACATCTTCAGATTCTTCTCCAGCGCCAGATCGATCATCACGTCGACCGGATCCTTGGCCAGTTCGTCAGCGATTTGAGCGATGGAACGGTAGGGCGGCAGCGGCCGCTCGAGCGGGAACAGCCACTTGAAGTTGGCGTTGCGCGGCTCCGGGCCCACTGGCCGCTCCTGGCGTCGCTCTCGCGCCGCCTCGACCAGCCTGCGGCGAATCTCAGGATTGCGTAGTCCTGCCTGCTGTTCTGCCAGCGGCAGTTGGCGGAATTCACGCCACACCGGCAGCCGATCGAACGGGGTGACGGTCTCAAACGACAATAATACGTTAAGTGCGCGGCTATGTACCTGGATGAACATCCGTCCGCCAGCGGCCGCGGTCTCTTCGGCGAGTGAAAAGTATTGGCGCCAGTAATCCGGTGCTCTTCGGCTGCTAAACATTCCGAAGGTTACCGGGACACCGGTATCCACAGCGAGGGCCTTTAAGCGGCTAAGGTAATCAGTGACGCGCGGTCCGTCGACGCCCGTGTCCTCGCCCGCGATCTCGAAGATGCCCGCGTTCAATTCGCCCATTACTCCCACCAGTTCGCGGACCTCGGTCCAGTTCGCCAGGCGGCTTGCCACCGGCTGTCCGTCCGGTGTCTGATGATTTCGGGTGCGTGACGTCGTAAAACCGATTGCGCCGGCCGCGATGGCGTTGCGAAGCTCCCGTTTCATCGCCTGCAGGTCATCCTCGTTCGCCTCGCCGGAAAAGGCTCGCTCGCCCATTACAAAAGTGCGCAGCGCTGAATGTCCCATGTAGGCGGCGTAGTTGATACCTTTTGGGGTACGCTCTACGGCATCGAGGTACTCGGGAAACGTAGTCCACGACCATCTTATCCCAGCTTCCATCGCCTCGGGCGCGATGTCCTCGGCTCGCTCAAGGTTGCGCATGACGAGCAATTTATCTTTCTCAGCGCACGGCGCGAGCGAAAACCCGCAGTTGCCCATCACCACAGTCGTGATGCCATGCCAACAGGAGCAGGTTCCGAGGGGATCCCAGAAGACCTGGGCATCCATATGTGTATGAGCGTCGATGATCCCGGGAGCGACTACGTGTCCTTCGGCGTCGATGACCTCGCGAGCTCTATCTCGCAACCTGCCGATGCTGACAATCTTGCCTTCAGCAATTCCCAGGTCGGCACGAAACCGCGGCATCCCCGAACCATCGATAATCGTGCCGTTGCGGATGATTAGATCATATTGCATAAATTTTCCTCCTCGTTCCTGGCGGGCCTCTGAGCGGATCTTTTATAGATGGATCGGGTCATCTACCGCCGGCATGCGCTCAAAAGTAAACCGTTATTCTTTTATTTGAAAGAGATCGATTTGAACAGGACCGTCGTAGCCTATACGAGGCTCTGCCAGGCGCCAGGCCCAGCGCGCAGCGCGAGACGCTCGGCTCGAAACGCTCGTCTCCCTGCCAGCGCCAATCACGGCGAAGTTGGCGATCGAGGCTTTGTGCACACAATCATTGCGGCGCCCCGGGTAAAGACCTTAATATATAAGGAGTCCGTACAAGAAGCCGCAATCACGTTACGCTTGAATCGAAGCCACTGCCACGCGACTGAAAAGCATCATTCCGATCATGACTTACCTAGTCTAACGCTTCCCCTACGGTCGCGCGTGCGCCGCAATATTCGTCGATATAGCCATTTGCCGCGTTCTGACCGTCCAAGTCATCGTAGCTAGCAAACAGGAATTATTGTTCGCGGTCAGCTACAGGTGCACTTCCGCGAGTCGCTCAATTTGCGCCAATGCCAAGATAGTTGAACAGGATCGGTTCCGTAATATAGATTTGACCCACCGGATTGTGGCTCGCGACACATGCCATATATGCGGCCGGGCCGCTACTGAAAGATGGTAATATCTAAACAGGTTATACCGCTTGTCAGTAGTTATTGTGCGCTTAGGTTTCTAGTTGTGCGCGAAAGCCGGCTAAAGAACAATGCAAACAAGTAGTTTTTATACTATGATAAATTGTACGCCTTGATATTCCGCCATACGCGTCCCAGTTATCGTGTTGACTTACTATCTGGCATGGGTCTTTTCCGCGAGAGCAAAGGCTATTCACGTCCTTGCCTCGCGCGAGAGCGCGATATGCGAGGGTAGGCTATCCGCTTGGCTTTTTCGCAGGCTAGAAGACTTCGAAATAGGGGCAGACAGTTGCCTGGCAACTACAGTAAAACATTTCGGTCGCGTCGAAAAGGCTGGTCCTTTCCAAAAAAACATCCGTGTATGTTCGAGACTGCGTTAGCTCGGGACTAGTGCGTAGAGCCCAACGCATGACGTGTTGTGCGAGGCGCATTAGGGAGCGAGCTAGATTGGAGGTGATTGTTAATACGCGTGAGTGACTTTTAATACTATTGTCGGCTATGCCTCGATGGTATCTACATGAGCTGATTTTCCATCGCAGGGAGGAGAAACCGTACGACAATAGTACAACGGAACTTTAGCGGTTTCGCTCAAAGGAGCAGGATGAGATGGGATCACTGGAGGTCATGATTAGTTCACCGGGGGGAGCGAAAGCAGTAATCCGCGCCTTAGCAATTTCAGCGCTAACAGTAACGATTTCAGTCGGATTAGTTCCGATAAAGGACCGCTGCTGGGCGGGAAATGAATTGAGTGTCACCGGCACTGTTCCGCAGTCGTCCCCGGTCCAGATTGCACAAGGCGGAGTGGCTGCACCGGCGGGGGCAGGAGCGGCAGTTGGTGGCGGAGTTCCCGGCCCCACTATGGGCTCTGGCACGGAGGAGCAGGGATGGCTAAGCGGGTTGCACGTCTCTGGTTTCCTTAGCCAAACCTTTGGCATGTGGCAAAACCCAACGGCGTTGCGCGATTTTACCCCGAGCCGCAACAACCTGGCGACGGCTCGGACGCTGTTGCAGGTGGACGAGAACTACAGGCTGAACGAAAACAATACCTTTTTCATGCGCGAATGGTTCGTTTATGAACCGCCCTACTCTTTTAACAGCGCCAATAACTCAGCTTATGCCTCGGGCAGTGCGGCTGCCGGCAATGCGGCCAGCTTCGGCCACTTCATGAATGACTTTTACAATCAGTACACCGTGCGCGACGCCTGGTGGGAGAACAAAACCGGTCCTCTAACCACCTTCATCGGCAATCAAATTGTGGTTTGGGGTCAGTCGATCGCCTTCCGCGTTGGCGACGTCATAAATCCGCAGGACACGACTTGGGCGTTCGGCTTCGCCAACCTCGAGCAATCGCGGATTCCACAATGGATGGTCCACCCGATTTTGAATCTACCGGATCTTGGGCCATTCTCCTCCAATTTCATCGAGGGCGTCATCATTCCCCGCTATCAGCCGCAGTGGTCGTGGGATTATGCAGACGGGCGGTTTTTTGACGAGATGGGCGTAGCAGGAAGCGTCAACCAAGGCTTCCCCTCGGCGATGCACGGACCGAGTGCCCGATTCGACGTTCACTACCCTGACCAGTTCTACGCGGGGCGCACGGCGCTCGCTAACCCAGTAACCGAAACCGTTCTAGGTCCATTCGGGCCCTCGGGAGCCGGCTTGATCTCCGCACCATTCTCCAAGGAATTTTACTGGTGCAGTAATCTCGGCAGCAGTCTGCAACCTTTCAATCCGGTCCCGCGGAGAGCACAACGGTTCTGTACTTTCACTCCTGACAAAACCGTCGGTTTTGGTCCGGTTGCCGGCGACAGTGTGCTCGACATAGGCCAGTGGAAAGTCCCTGCGGCCACCGTCGCCAACTGGGAAGAGGGGGTCCGCTTGCACACGCTATGGGGCCCATTGGAACTGACGGGTTTTTACTTCAACACCTGGGACTATTATCCCTCGTTCTTCTGGCAGGCATTCACGAATCAATGGCGTGCGCGTTATATGCCAGTGCAATATCTTGGGGTGACGGCGGATGCACCTCTGCCCTTGCCCGCCTCTCTGGCAGAGCATATTCCCGCCGTTGGACGTGCTGAGTTTGTATACGCTAATCACCAACCCTATGCTGACTTTGACCCGTTCGATCTGAGCAGCGTCCGTTTCTCTGACACCGTCGACATGATGTACGCTATCGACATATCACAGGCATATGCTCCTTGGCTTACTCGCACGGGCAATCTATCAATGAACCTCGAGGTGCAGGACTATATTACGATGGATGCCAGCCAGAATATGATCACGGCCGGCGCACCTTTCGGCGGAGTCGGAGGTGATTTGAACGAGTCGGTGAACAAGAATGAAGTAAACCTCTTATTCAACGTAGGCACTTCATGGTGGTGGAATGATATCGCTCCGACATGGACGATGATCTTCAATCCGAAAGGGCGTACCTTTCTGCTGTTCCCGTCGCTGGTCCTCAATCCGCCTTGGACCAAAGCGTATTTTCTGAAACTTCAGGCAATCGAGGTGCTGGGCGGTGACGCTCAGAGCATCGGAGGTGGCCTGTTCAAGGGTGAGAGCTTCCTGACCGCGCAATTCCAGTATAATTTCAACGTGCTATAGTCGCATCAACAAGCGTGAAGGCGGCGATACCGACGACCCGCCGCTTTCACGCCTTCATCTCATTTGCCAGTCGGTGGCGACCTGCTCGGGAATATTAAACCACCGGCACCGTGAGCTAAGGGCTCATGTGAATGCCTCCGCACTCGGTCATCGGATACATTAGGCATGGCCGGCAATGACGCCTCTGTCGCTACTCGCCTCGTGAGAGCGAACGTCAGAGAGGAGTCGTATGGGAAAGCGAATCGTTTGTCGATTGCGTTGGTTGCAGCAGGACGGCCGCTACTTGCCGTTAGGGCGCGCAGCGGTATTGCCAATGTATCAGTCTCGGACCGACCCCTTACCCTAACCAGTCCCCACTCTTCTCTGACCCCAGTGTTAAAACGTCCCGCCGGTGGCTCCTTGGCAATATGGGTCCTGGTATACGGGGCGACGGTAGTTGGGATTTATGTCGCGGCGGGTGACCTTGGAGACCGAATTGGCGCGTACTATAGCGGCCTCGCAACCCTGGTATTTTTCGTAATCGCAACTTTGGTTGCACTCTGGCCACGAATTGTCAAGCTACTGCTCTCCGCGCGAAATGCCCTCAGAACCGCGCTTAAGCCGTCGACCCCACACGGCGACAGTCTGACTCCTGTGGTGAATGAACCGTCGCTGGTGAGGCCAGAGAAACGACTGAAAGCTCATATGGCGACTGCGATCGCGGCAATGTTGCCCTTTTGGTGGCATTGCCAGCTCCGCCAGGCAAGCACGCTAGATCAGGTGTTAAAAGGCGCAGCGATACTGCTGGTGACCAGCGGAGTTCTAGGAGTAGCGACACTGGACGCCCTGCAAAGGCATCGCTTCATCCAGGACTTTCTCAAATACTGGTCGGCAACGCATCGCTTGCTCGCGCTGATTGCTTTCTCCTTTATCGTGATTCACGTGCTCGCGGTGCTGTATTTCGGCGGCCTTTGAATCGGGGTCGAAAATTAAGTAAGTGCGCGCGCCGCCTGCTGAATATGATCCATCAGGACGCTCAAATCCGGAGCATACACGCGAGGGACGCAGTCGGCACAAATTTCTTGCGCCAGCGTCGCTACCGTTTTAAGCGCATTCTCCAGGGTCGCGCTCCGCGCAACGCCCGGCGGCAATTCGTTCAACACTTCACGTAACGTACTCAAGGCCGAAAACAGGTTTGCGAGGATGGAATCCAGCAATGGGTCTTCGGGTCCTTGCTGCGGCTCATAAAGCAAGCGATGGATTGCACGTAGTTCTGCCGCCAGAACCAGGGTGGTACTCTCAAGCCGCAAGCCGATTTGTGCCGTTGGCCCGCGCCCGTCGGTGCAGACGGCACCGATCCCGAGTAACTCGGAAACAACCAGGTGAAGATTGGTCTGAACACGGTCGAGCCGTTCTTCGAGGGTCACGCTGTGAATTTGTCGTACCAAGAGGTCCTGCCGATATGAGACGAACTTGGCGATGAGCAGGCCAAAAATCAGGAGCCCGCTGGCAGCCTCGCCTACCGCAAGAATTCGTCCCGCACCCACCGGTAACACATCGCCATAACCGACCGAGGTTGCGGTAACGAAACTGAAATACACCGCTGTCCAGAAACCGCTCACATAGGCTCCAGCACTCGTTGTGTCGCCGGTGAGCACGGGCCGACCGAACAACGCGGCAAACCAGTAGAGCAGAGCGCAGCCCAGGATCAGCGCAAGCCAAATCGCGAACAGTCGGCCGGCCGAAAGCCGATCGACAAGATCGAGCGCAATCTCACTCAGGTCTCGCCGAGGCGCCCGAACAGGCCTGCTTGAGCCTCGCGGGGTCGGATCGCTTGCAGTAAGATTCGATCCTGAGGGCGCAGATCCTGTTTCGATGGGGAATCCCGCTTCCCGCCATTGCGCGATTCCTCCGCGCAAATGGTAAACGTTGAAATAACCACGCTGCTTTAGCAGACTGACCGCCTGCTCGCCAGCTCGTCAGGTGTCCGAAGCGCAGTAGACAACGATCTCGGCGTCACGATCAGGAAGCACTTCGGTTGCACGGCTATCCAGTTCCGCGAGCGGCAGATTGATCGCCCTGGGAATATGACCCTGCGCGTATGATTCCTGGGGCAGCACGTCAACCAGTGTCAGCGAACGATTCCCGAGCTTCTGACGGAGTTCGTAGGGCGATAATTCGTTTAGGGTCCGATTAATGCTCGCCAAAGTCTGTGCCACGTTCAACTCATTTGCCCTTTACAGTGTATTAAGCTAGCCCGCCTCGAAAAGCTCACCCGCTCCCCGGACAACGTGCTAGTTCCGTAGTGCATCAGCCGTTTTCTTTGGCCGGCATGCATCAGGTGTTTACCTTGGCGCGCCAACAATTTCTTGTGTCTCTTCAGTACACACGGTTTGAGCACATATCCCGACTTGCGCGCTAGTTGCAAACTGACCACAGACCAACATCATAACCGACCGCTGGTGCCGGCGATATTACCATTCGGCCAGACGCTTTAGTTATAGATATAGCGGAGATGCCGCCATTTGGTGCCAAGTGCGATAAGGACCCAAGGTCGAAGTCATTTAAATCGTGATACTCTGGTCGATGATTGACCTGGTCTTTATGCCCCCTCGAGTAATATTTCGGCGGTGATGATTGGTCGGTTCACGGCATAAACCTCTGCTGGCGCGTATCGCCCCGCAATCGCTCTCGTGATTCGACTACCTGGCATCAATTGATAATTGGTAGGGTTCTTGTCGACTCAATTCATTCTCGACGGGTTGACGAAGGGCCCCAGCACTATCGCTACTCACGGTAGAAACTTTACTATCCGAAAAATCTACAAAACAGGAATTTAGCTTCGTTCCGTTGTGTTCGATGCTAAACTCTGGCGCTGAGTTTACTGGAAGCCAAGTCCCCTACGATACTTCCCACACTCTTGCCTGATGACTCGGGAGAATCGAGCCTGTCCCATTGGCCACCTAAAGCCTCTTCTCCCACCAAGATTTCGCGGTGATGCGCTCGGCTGCTACAACTACTTCTCTGGGGCTTGCGTCCGACCAGATCCTTGCAGACACAAGAAGCCGAAGGTACGATGCCTCCAGCTGGCGTTAGACACACTCCATCTTCGGAAGCATTAGCGTGTTGGGCGGTGGACCAAAAATTCGATTGGCTACTTGACTCGACACTAAAGCGGAGGCTCGAGAGGGGGAACAATCGCAATTGAGGCTAATAAAGCTCCTGTCAGGTTTAGGGCTGGTCAAGGTTTTCACATTCGAGCCAGCGGCGCATGTCCGCACCGTATAAGGCGAACGCTTTCATTTTGAACCCGGCATCGCCCGAGGCCGCAGCGATTGGTCGGCTGTTCGGTGGAACCCTGATATTCCTTGGGTTGATTCTGGTTCTCGTCATATCTCTCATTGTTTATGCCTTGGTGCGCTATCGTGAGCGGCCCGGTGGACCAGAGGCTGAACAGGTTTTCGGCTCACCAAGGCTTGAGACGATCTGGACTCTGATACCGATTCTGTCGCTTGCAGTTCTTGCACTCTTCACCGCGTGGGCTATGCGCGCCAGCGATCCACCTGCCCGAGACGAGCAGCCCGATCTGCTGATTACTGCTCATCAGTGGTGGTGGGAGCTCAACTATGTCAAGAGCGGCGCACTAGCAGCAAACGAGATCCATATCCCGGTGGGGCAACGGCTGCTGGTTGAGTTGCGCTCGGCCGACGTAATCCACGATTTTTGGGTGCCGCAACTGGCACGCAAAATTGACATTATCCCCGGACATCCCAATCACATCTGGCTTGAGGCTGACCGCCCTAGAACCTACCTCGGAGTCTGCGCTGAATTCTGTGGTAATGAACACGCCTGGATGAGGTTCCAGGTGATCGCACAGCCTGCCCAGCAGTTCACTGCCTGGCTGCAAGAGCAGCTCCACGTGCCAGCCGTGCCGAACTCCGCCCTGGCGCAACGCGGCCGGCAGCTCTTTGTTCAGCGCACCTGTGCCAATTGTCATCGAATTGCTGGAACTCCTGCGAAACAGCATATCGGTCCGGATCTGACTCACGTCGCCAGTCGAGCGTTGCTGGCGGGAGGAGCTCTCGAGAATACGCCTACAAACCTTGGCCTGTGACTTCATGATCCCAACAGTTTTAAACCGGGCAGTCACATGCCTAATCTGCAACTCAGCAAGCGGGAACTGACTGAACTAGTGGCTTACCTGGACACTGGCGGCTGAGATGATAGGGCGAACCCCCTAGGTGGGTAAATATCTCGCCCGCTTTTTGCTCGGAGGTAAAACTCTCGGCGGAGCAACCCTAAGCCGCTTTTTAGCTTTTCATGTCTTCTTCCTGCCCGCAGCTATCTTTACGGTGGTCGGCCTGCATTTCCTCCTGGTTTTCCACGACGGTATTTCAGCTCCTCCGGTGCCTGGCGTACGGGTCGATCCGAAGACCTATCGTGCGCAATACGAGAAATTGCTCACTGACCATGGCGTACCCTTCTGGCCTGATGCGGCCTGGCGCGATGTGGTTGTGGCTTTCGCTGTGGTGTTGACAATAGTTGGGCTAGCCTATTTCGTCGGTCCGCTCGCTCTCAACAACCCTCCTAACCCCAGTGTGCTCGCCAATGATCCGCGTCCCGACTGGTACATGCTCTGGTACTTTGCGGTACTTGCCCTCCTACCACGCGGACTGGAGTCCGCCTTCATGATCCTGGCGCCGCTGAGTGCCTTCGTTTTCCTTCTCCTGGTTCCCGTACTGTGGAACAAGGGCGAACGCCATCCCGCTCGGCGCCCCTGGGCGGTTGCAGTGGTAATTATGGTGGTTGTGACGATTCTCGCCTTTTGGATTGAGGGTTCAATTTCGCCCTGGTCACCCGATTTCAATGCTCCAGCGCTGCCCGCCAGTCTGGTGCGTTCACACGATCCCTCGGTGATAAGCGGTGCGCAACTGTTCCATGACAAAGGATGCGAATTTTGCCACACAATCGAGGGGCATGGCGGCTCGAGAGGACCTAATCTTAGCAGCGTGGCACGTCGCCTTAGCGTCATCGAGATTAAGATCCGAATCCTTAACGGAGGCGGGAATATGCCGTCGTTTGCCGGAATCCTGACCTCGGCCAATGTCGACGATCTGGTCGCATTTCTTGAAACGCGCCTACGAGTGGACGGTTCTTGGCAAGCTGAAAACGCGCCGGTTCTGCGCGAGCGATAAGGACCTGGCTGGTGAGAGGGTTCGGGCAGGGCGCCACATACCGAGGTGGATCGGCCGAACGGTCAAGCTGCCCGTTCAGCTAGCCAGCAGCAGGACGGTGCGGGTTACTTCCCCTGCTTCCATGGCTCGAAACGCCTCGTTGACATCTTCCAGACGGCCGCGACGAGTTACCATGTCGTCCAGATTCAACCGACCTTGCCGATAAAGCTCAAGGTAACGCGGCATGTCAATATGGAAACGGTTGGAACCCATGAAGCAACCGCGAATCTGTTTCTCGACGTAGAAATGACCGGCGATCAACTCAACTTTCTGACCAGTCGGAATGGCACCGACCAGAGTGCAAATACCCCGGGGGGCCAGACAGTAAAAAGCTTGCTCCAGCACTTTGGGGTGGCCAATAGCCTCGAACGAGTAATCGACACCGCCCTCACTGAGGGCCTTGATTTGCTTTACCGGGTCAACTTTGGACGCGTTAACAACGTGTGTTGCGCCAAAGTGACGAGCATTGTCGAGCTTATTGTCCAGTAAATCAACGGCTATTATCTGACGCGCTCCAGCGATCCGGGCCCCCTGTATAATTGAGGTACCAACCCCACCCGCTCCGAACACCGCCACAGACGAGCCCGCGCGCACATCGGCCGTGTTTAAAGCCGCACCGACGCCGGTCGTAACGGCGCACCCGAGAAGCGCCGCGCGGTCGAGCGGTATGTCTTCTCCGATTTTGATTACCGCCCGCTCGTGCACCAGCATCTTTTCCGCAAACGCAGCCAGATCGGCGAACTGGTCAATTGGCAGACCATTCTGTGACAATCTTGGTGAGGCCCCTTTTGGACGTCGGCAGGCGGCACGATTAACACATAGATGCGGACGTCCGGAGAGGCATTGCACACAATCACCGCAGTAAATCGAAGTGCAGGCGATTACGTGATCGCCCGGCTTGACCGTGCTCACCTCGCTGCCGACCGCTTCGACGATGCCGGCTGGTTCATGACCTAGGACAGCGGGAACGCGCGTCGGCAGGTTTCCCCGAACACAGTGGAGATCGCTGTGACAGACGCCACTCGCGACGGTTCTTACCAGCACCTCGTGAGCGGCAGGTTGATCGATCTCGATTTCTTCGATGCTAAGCGGCTGATTCATCTCACGCAAAACTGCTGCTTTGATCTGCACGAGGCTACTCCTACTAGTCAGAGTTATCTTCTATCCAGGTCTGATCGCGCTTTGTTAACTTTAATCAATAAATCGATTTTTATGCGCTTACAAACAAACTCTCACCTGCTGTTCATCTGATTTCAAGCAAAGGACCTTGGCTCCAGGCACCCGCTGCCCGGATAATCAACGACAGGGCGCAAAACGCCGGAGGGCACTGCATCCGACCAGCTAAAGCTGCAAATCGATCTTTGGCGCGGCCCGATGAGCGGGAGCGGAAGCGTATAGCTCGCCGTTATTCGCGTTAGCACGAAAGATCTTCCGGGACTGGGTGTGGATAATGCTAAGGCTTCGGTTGCGGGAGCGAAGATTAAAGGGGGCGACATGGAAATGCCAAACTAGGTCATTTGACGCGGCCATAGTCCATCGGCGGTGTCGGAAGTCTCCTCAATGGAGGTCAATCGTTTTTCCCTGACTTCGGCGTTCTTCGCCGCCACAGGATTTCGAATTTGCTGAAACGCCTTAAAAGCGAACCGCGGCCAACGAAATCTCTCGAGCGCCCCCATGCCAAACCGTCAGCCAGCCGGAATTCCCCTGATTACATTCGACGACAGCCCGCCAATATGAGCGGCGCGAGCAAGCGGTCGATACGATCGAAAGAAGACCGAAGCGTCGCACCCGATGCGGTCGCTCTGAGGCAGTTGTTCCGCGTGAACATCCTGCTCACCCGGCGCGAAGAGTGGGTCATCGCCGCTCACGCTCTCAGTGTGTCTACACTCAGCTCTTGTGCGCTGACTGGAAGTATGGTTTAAGGCAGCCCCGAGACAGATACTCTCTGCAAACACGCCGATCGAACGCCTTGCAAGAGCCCCTCGCCCTTGGGGGTCAATCGCGTATCGAGGCGAGCTTTGTGATCCGCAGGGAACGATGCTCTGCCAAAGTTGGCCTGCGGACTTACCTGTGTTCACCGAATGTCAATGTCGGGATGGGAGGGTCAGCAATGATTGCGATCGATCCTGATAATCTTCGCGACTTCCTTACCGCCCTCATCATTGTTGCATTTGTACTAGCCGCTCGCTGGCTGTTCGGTTAATGCACTGGGCTAACCCGATGGGACAAACTCCACGGAAAAGGCTCTATCGATAGCAGTTAACGCCGAGACGATAATATCGACGGCGCCAAGCAGATCTTACCAATGTCTTTTGAATCCGACCGGTGAAGCGAGCTTGGAACTAATCATGGAGCCACGCGCCCTGCAGCTTCATGCTTCGGACAATAGCTACGGACTCGTTTCCCGTCTCAGTTATGTACGGCGGGCTATCATTAACTTGCTCCTCAGCACGCTGGCCGCGGAAACGCGCTTGCAATAGCGTGCCAAAAACCAAGGGGATTGCGACAGGCGCCCGTAGATGAGTACGAGAAAGACTCCCCGGGGTCTGCACTGGTCCTGAATAGAGGCCAGTTTACCCAAAACCGGCGCATGGCGGCGCGGGGCTCCTCGTCAGAAAGCACTAGTCTGTTCGGTCAAAGAACTCATCGTCCTCAACCATGCGAAGCAGGTATGGAGCGGTCGTTCCCGGTGCGATGAGGTTCCCTGGCGGTTGAGCTCCCTGTCGGATTTCTCAGTTTTCAGAATAAACCACCATGCAATTGGTTAAATCAGCAGCTTCTGCTGGTCGATAAGACAGGCTGCAATGTCCGGCTCCTGCGCGGTCACGCGGTTGCCATCTGAATATGAGTCCGGGCTGCGCCTACAACAGGCACGGATATTGTTGCATGAGAGGACGTTGAAAGATGGGCAAAAACTTCAAGCTTTCACGGTCCCGAGGCCTTTCAAAATGCAAATCGCTTCGCGCTTTCCGCGGTCTCGCTCGCCAACATTCGCCTGACGCACAGTCGAGGAGGGCCTTATATGTCGCTTGATCTTCGTAACTATCGCGTAGAAAGCACTCTGAAAAGCGGTAACAAAGTAATCGTCCGCGCAGTCCGTTCCGAGGACGCGCAACGGCTCGCCAAGTATTTTCAAGAAATGACTCCTGAGTCTCGTTACTTGCGGTTTCTTGGTTTCCGCAATTCATTTACTGCACGGGAGTTGGAGTACATTACGCATCCGAATTTCCTCGAACATGCTACCATCGTTGCAACCTTGGCCGACGGGAGACTTGACGAAGAAATCGTTGGAGAAGCGAGCTATATCTCGGCAGCCGATGGACGCAACGCGGATTGCGCGCTCAGCGTTCTCGATGGACAACGCCACCAGGGGGTCGGGGCCCTGTTACTCGAACATGTTGTGCGATTGGCTGAACACTGGGGGGTGAAGCAATTGTCAGCCGATGTTTTGGGGTCAAATCGTGTGGCGCTCGAGTTCCTGGTGCGACGAGGTTTCAGGCCGCTTTTGGTTTCCTGCGGTATTCATCGTTTGTTTCGCCCTTTGTCGCGAGTCGGCGGTCGCCATGGCGCGCAGCACTCGCCGGCTCCTGACGCCAGCAGCTGGCCTGAACTGCAACGAACTGAGGATGAGTTTTCGATCGCATCCGCGAGTGTTTGAAGGCCATTGCACGCGGCAATGAAGGTGATAAGCGAACAGTTTTTCGTTTAAATTCAACTCGTCGAATTTTAAGCTGAGTGTTCAAGTCTCGGGTGTTGCCCTCAGGCGGAGCATCACCAAACCATACCTCTTCGGTTGGTCTCCGACCTCGCCGAAGCTGCGAAAATCATCAACACGCGGCAATAAACAATGGTAGCGGTAGCGCCGCATAAATGCGGAGACCTCGTCAGCAAGAAGGATTGATCAGAGCCTGCGTTCGTCCCCAAATGCTCTATCGGGGGAGGAAGTTTTCGTCGGCTTCACCTTAGTTTGGGTTGTTCAGCGATCTTCTTGTTCAGAACGCATTACAGGTCAGAAGGAAGCTTACTCAGCTATTGCTCGAATCGGGTCCTAAATTAGCGGCGGGCCATCTTGCTCTCCTGCGCACTGGTATGACTGGGAAGGTAATGCCTATGATGGATTATACGGGTGGAATTGCGCTCGCTGTGCCTAAAGCACACGCGGGCCAGTAACGGCGCTGTTGCTAGCGGGTCGGTAGCCAGTTGTGCATTATTTTCGCCAGTTTCGAGTTTGGCCGTGGCTCGCCACTTTAGCCTTCATAATCGGCTCGGTTAGTCGCGGGTACTGCTCCAACGATGACTTCAATCCACATCTGCGTTCGTTGCATGACTACCTGGCCCGAGCCACATTGGAGGATTACTTATTGGGCGTTACGCTCCGTCCGGACGAGCGACCGTTGAAATCCGGCGCGCCAGCTGCTGGACTGCTCGTCGTTGACGTAAAAAAAGGCAGCCCGGCGGCTAAGGCGGGCTTGCTTGCTGCTCGAAAGATGCCGAAAGAAATGCTATCGGGGATGATAGTGGTCGGGGCGATGGCGTTTCCGCCGGCGATGCTGCTGTTGCCCCTCACCAACTCGCTCCCCGACGGAATCGGCGGTGACCTGATCATCGCTGCAGACGGCGATCGTGTCAGGAATTACCTGGACTACGAAAACAAAATACGTCAGGCCCAACCGGGCGAGATTGTATACCTTACCGTCGTACGCCGCGGCGTCCGGAGACAGATACTTGTCCCAATTCCAGCAAGGGGCAGCTAATAGCCTTAGGTCAACCCTGGTGCCCGGTAGTCTGCTTTCGTGGCCGGATCTGACGCGTTTGTGACTGTGCGTCGGCGGGGGTCGCCGCTGACCGATTATGCGCATCGACTCGAGCCGATGCCATGAATCGGAGATGGTCGTTTCACATTTGTAAACCTGGACGCAAAGGTGGTATAGGCGGCTTGGTTCAGCTAAGGAGATAGCCATGCACACGCGTCTTTTTTTTGGAGAAATTCAACAAGGCAAGTATGACGAGGCCTGGGCGATTCTGTCCGACTTTGCCCAACGCGTGAAGCAGCAAAAAGGTTGTATCCTCCAGCAGGTTTTACGTCATGGCAACGAAATAGTGGGCATCACCACTTGGGAAAATCAGGAAGACCTTGCCGCTTATGCCAACGGTGAAATCGCACGGGAGCTATTTAGTCGAATTACGCCCCTGTTGATGGGAGTGCCGAGGGTGCAGACGTTCGAGGTTAAAATGAATCTGTGTGACCCGGCGGCGCTCAAGCCCGTTTAAAAGAGCGCAAAGCTTGACCTCATATCGCGATCATAAGTATGCGTAGCGCAGTCGGCCTGAAGAACGAACACGGGGAACAGCAACACCTTCACTGAGGAGCAGTGCCATGTTCCAGATGGCAAAAGTTTGGGTCGATCCAAACGATCGTATCGATAGCGTCGAGATTAGGTACACCTGGTCTCCGATTGGTACTGCGGCCGACTTCAGTAATGCCAAAGATGAAGCCGAAGTGATGCAGGTGGTGTCGGGGACGCACCCGCGTGTCCGGCAGGCGATAATCGAAATTCCCCGTTATCTCGACGGCAAGCCCAATTATCTGCTGCATTATCATTTCGGCGGCGGCGGCGAGCATCACGAAGGTTTTACGCAGATCTATACCGAAGAGATCGTTTCGAACGAAGTCGAATATCTCGATCACGAGGGCCAGATAACCGAGGTCCGGGTCCTCTGGAGCGTAGGTGGATGGGCAGCTCCGAATTGGACGCAGGCACACCTCGAGGGGCTGCCGTTACAGGTACCGGCCAATGCGCCCGGTCATGATATCGAGGGAGAGGGCTTGGCCGACGAAGCGATTTACGAACTCGTGCAGACCGTGCCGCTGCCCCGCCGTTTTGTCGGACGCGTATGGGGTCCTCGCGGTGCAACCGTCGAATATTGTTTTCAGCTTCTGCGGAGCAATACGCCGATTGAGGGCGACGAGTTTGTTCGCTGGGACAATAACCAAGGCAAGAATTTCTCTATCGTTCTGGGCTGACCAGCGATAGAATCCACGGGTGGCCGTTTAAATTTATACGGAGCCACCTGCAAAGAATGCCCAGATCACTCACCAATCGAAAGCTACTGGCGTGTGGCGCCTGTGGATGGGTCCATTACGCCATGACTGAGCAGGAAAAGGCGGAGCTCGACGGCGCCCTGATTCGTTATCAGCTGAGTGAAGGTGAGCGTCAGATCTACGAGGCCGAATTCCGCCAATGTCTTAAATGCGAATCTCCGACCGACCTATTTCGTCAGGCCACCGAAGCTGACATCGACCGCGCAATAGGGCATATTGTAACGCCGGTTCTGCTCTGATGTCCTCCCTTGCCAGGCGCCCGCTTGTGCACATCTGATTAGTTCAACGCGCTCTTTGAGCGCGCGACCCCGGCGGGTTCTAATCCGAACGTTATTCCGAACGAATCTGTGCTTTTGTCGCTCGCCTGTTGAGTTGTGCCCGATACGACCACGGGCACCCCTGATATTTTCTTCTCTGAAAGTCTCAAAGGCACCCGGCACGGTCGAAGCCAATAATCCGTTCACCGTCTTGCAGACCTTCGTGGGCGGTGCGACGAGCGCGTTGCATAAGGCGGACGCAATTTCACACAAAGCCGCCGCGCGCTACTGCTTATGACTCGCGCGAGAGTTCGAGCGTACACGCTGACGATAGCCGCCACTCCCGGCTCAGAAGAACACGAACGCGCGGACCACCACGTTCTTGCGGCAAGGTGCGTCAGCAGGCGCGCTCGGATCGATGCATGCACTGTGGAAAGACCATCGTGAGACAGAACCGTCCGTTATGGAGTCGTAGCACTTGAGCATCGAAACCTCAGTCGGCTTCTGCAGCGGAAACCAGTACCATTCGTGGCTGGGGCGGTAAGTGAAACGAGCAGTTTCACCGACCCGGTCATCATAGATCCGATAATGCGTAATGTAAGGCTGATCCGCGAAGGAGGGCCAGGCACACAGCACAAAGGGGTTCTGCCGGACGGTCTCAATGGGCTTCGCGAGATTGATTGACATAAAACGGCGCGACATCTTGGCGTCCGCTTCTTCCTCGGTGTAGTGCTGCTCGCGCCCGAAGTTTCGTAGATTGCGGGTGAGCAGCTCGCGGCAACGCACACGGCCGCTGTTGTCAGTCAGATCGTTGTGGACCAGATAGGCATAGTTGGCGTTTACGCCTGGGTTTTTGTTGTCCTGATCCTCAGTGCGGTCACCCGTATAGTCCTTGTCAAACACGTCGTGATTATAGACGAGCGCGTCGGTCGCGTCGGGGAAAAACTCCAACAGAAGTTTTTCCATCTCAGGGTAAAAGACGCGTTCGACTTCCGCTGCGTCATAAAAGTTCTTGCACTTGGACTCGCAGTACGCCAAGGCAAGGCCGAGCTTGTCCATGCATTGCGGCGTATTTAGCGAAAGCTCCGGGTAGTACTCGCGAATTCGCCGAGCGTCTCGCAAGATTTGCGGGAAATACAGCGAACGCCGACCCATATCCTGTTCTTCCTTGCGCAACGCTTTCGCCTCAGCCTGACGTGTCGGATCCCGCCAAAGAGCATTTGAGGGTACCACCGAGTAAGAGGGCTCCTCGTAAATGGTGTAACGCAGCGGAAGCGCTATGCCGCCTTCGGGCGCCTTAATGTTGTTGGCGCCTATATACTCCAGGCATTCTGAGTAACTACGAAACCCGAGACCCCACTTTGTCCTAATGGGGCCTGGAGGGGCTTTGTCCAGCAGGTCGATGACGGCTTGCCCTCTTCCCTCTGCAATCTGGCGGAGAGCGGCCTCAGTCGCTGCAGCCGTTCCAGCATCGCCGTTGCGATCGAGCGCCATATAGGACAAACCACCGTTCGCCGCGATCGGGGCGGGCTGGCCTTTGGTACGTTGGATGGGTGGAACGTAGACTGAAGAAGCCTTTCCGGTACTTCCCGCAGCACGGTCTTCGATAGAATTGAGCTGGTCCATAAAGTCCCTCTAGCTGGTTAAATTAACCCACCCTTCCAAGGGCTTATATTCCTAAGGTTTGCGTCGGCTGATCAATCCCACCACGACGCTTCCTAACGTAGTGAATCGACACTAGCAAAACTCGATCTTGCCAACGTGACGTGTCATGCACGAGCTTAAGCTAGCCAATCTGGAAGGTTATGCTCAAGGCCAGCAGCTGGCGCGAGACATCTCTGCAGGGTGTTTCAGGCTGGCGCTCATCCTTTGCGAATGGAACCCATCGAGATTCCATTGCGCGTGCCCCTGCCGCGCAACGGTGCCGGAGGTGCCGGTGAGCTCAGGCAGTGAGCTCCGTTTTCTTGAAACGCACTGGCATATGTTTAATGCCGGCGAGGAAGTTGGAACGCAATCGTTCGATCTTGCCGATGACTTCGATCTGCTTTATCCGGGGCATGAGTGCCTGCAACGTCAGCCGCAGTTCGAGGCGCGCCAGATGTGCGCCCGCACAGAAGTGCTCACCTCGGCTGAACGCCAGGTGCTCATTGGGTGTTCGCGCAACATCAAAGGTATAGGGATTCTCGAACACCGCCTCATCACGATTGGCCGAAGGGAACCACAGAGCCAGCCGCTCGCCAGCACGGATCCGCCGGCCACCTAATTCCGTGTCCGCAGTCGCGACTCGCGCAAAGTGGGTTACCGGGCTAGTCCATCGCAGAATTTCTTCCACCGCCGTTGGCATGATCTGGGGATGTTCGAGCAAACGATCGAGCTGCTCGGGATGCTGCAGGAGGGCCAGGAGACCTGCTGATATCGCATTTCGCGTTGTCTCCAGTCCTGCGCCTACATAAAGAAGCCCGTTGTGAGCAAGCTCGGAATTGGTCAGCAACCGACCATTGATAGTCGCATTGCCGAGCACCGTCAGCAAGTCCTCACCTTCGCGGCCACGACGTTCAAGCGCGGCAGCTACACAGTAATTTCCGATGCGGCGCGATCCCTCCTGACGCGTATCCAAAGGCGAGCCTGATTCGACTTGATACTCAGGGTCGTCGTTACCCGCCACCATATTGCCCCATCTGAACATGTCCGGCCAATCCGAGCGCGGGATTCCCATGATCTGACAGATAAAAGCCATCGGCAGCCGCGCCGCAACATCGACCACAAAATCACATTCGCCCCGTGAGGCTGCTTCTGCCAAAATCTCCTGGACCAGTAAATGCCCCGGGGTTTCGTAGCGGCCTACCGCGCGCGGCAACATCAGCCGATTGAACGCCCGGCGCATGACAGCATGCAGAGGCGGGTCCGTCATCAGCATCATTTCTCCTGAGCCCAGCATGACCGGTGTCAGTCGCTCCATTTCAGCCGATGAGGGAATGGAGATGAGAAACGCCGAACTGAACAGCGTGGGCTCGCTTACCACAGTGACGATGTCCTCATAGCGTGTTACGGACCAAAATCCGTGGCGAGCATCGTCGGTCCAATGAATCGGGTCATTTTCGCGCAAAACCTTCCATAATGGGTGAGGATCGTGATCAACGAAGAACCCAGGATCAGTTAAGGCTGCATCGATTTCGCGGTAATCCATTGGTGCCCCCGAGAAGAGTTAAACTCGGACCATGCACGGAGAAGATGGTTGCAATGTTAAATTATTTCTTCATGCAACAGTATTCTCGAGGAAATTAACCTTCTGATTCCCGGTCGTCAAGCTCTTTCGCACCGGCGCGGTAAAGGCCCAACAATTGATAAGAGCGGTTGGAAAAAACTCCTGGGATTTCCCAATGGCTGGCTTTTTGAACGGCTTAAATTGCGGCGCCGCCCACCCTGAATTGAGTTGGCGATAAGCGGCGCCAAAGTCAGTAGGTCGCTTGACGACGCGGAAAGCAGACAACGCTCGTCCGATACTCAGCGAGGGCCACGCCTGAGAACGCCCATTGCCTCCAGCTGCTCGACCTGCGCCGGCGAATAGCCAAGATACTCAGTCAGGATCGGCATGTTGTGTTCGCCAAGTGTCGGTGCTTGCAGTTCGAGTTCACCGTACCCGGAAAAGCGGAGCGGAAAACCCGGAATCTCGAATTCCCCCAGAAACCGATCGCGGATGCTTCTAACCGTGCGACGCTGCCGCAGATGCGGATGATTCATCGCCTGCTCGACGGTCAATGCTGGAGCAAAGGGCACCCGATACTTTTCCAATGCCCGCTCGACCTCTTCGTCTTCATGCGTGTCAACCCAGTCCTGCACGATCTGAATCACTTCCTCTCTATTTTTCGCGCGGGCTGCGAGCGTGTTGAAACGCGGATCCTCGATCAGATCTGGTCGCTCCATCGCATGACACATCGACGGCCACTGGCGATCGAGACCCCCGATAATCAGCAGGTAAGTGTGCTTGCCTTTGAACATCCCAGCGGGTGCAACCATGTAATGGTGCTCACCGGTCCGGCGCGGCTTCATGGTCCCCCCGCTGGCGCTTAGCATCTGCACGTTCAGTTCGTGATAGCCAAAATAGCAGTCAAGCAGTGATGTCTGGACATATTGCCCCTCACCAGAACGCTCGCGTCCGAGAAGGGCCGCGGTAATCGCGGCCAGAGCATGGACGCCGGTGCTGACATCGCCAATGCCGAGTGCCGGAAAAACCGGTGCGCGATCGGGATAACCACACATATCGAGCACCCCGGCATAAGCCGCCCCGATGGTGTCGTAGCCCGGTCGATTAGCCAATGGCCCATCCTGGCCAAGACTCGAGATCGAGCACATGACGATTCTGGGATTCAACGCCTTGACGGTTTGATAATCGAGTCCTGTCCGCGCGATGACCCCCGGGGCGTAGTTTTCGATCATTACGTCCATTTTGGGGATGAGCGCCTTAATGATCTCCAGACCGACCGGGTTTTTGATATCGACACACAGGCTCTTCTTGCCGCGATTCTGCTGGACATAGTAGGCACTGCGGCCATCTCTGAGAAACGGCAAAGCACGGCTAGGGTCACCGTTGGGCGCGAGTTCGACCTTGATAATCTCGGCTCCCATCTCCGCCATCATTCGTGTCGTAGTTGGGCCGGCCAAAACCTGGGTAAAGTCGAGAACTTTATACCCGTCCAACACATGCTTGAGTTGCGCCATATGGCAACCTCCGTCGCGCTGAAATCCTATTGAGCTTAATAGGCTAGCGCCAGAGCTGGTCAAAAAGACTTCCTGGTGAGGTTCTTACCCTCAGAAGTGGGGAGAGAGGTTGAGATTGTAATCGGAGAGATGCGTCGTTGCCTCGCACGCTTCAGGCGTTAGTCCGGCCACTGTCTCTAAGGGCCGGCAACCATCCGTGAGAGGAATGTTGCCCGTTAACTATCTCAGGTTGCAAGCTCGCCGAGCCGTGCTAGCCAAATGTTGCCCGCAAGGGGATCAGCAGGGCCGTCAGGCTTCAGCGATCGCTTAGAAGTCTCGAGCCGGTCACAACCCGCTGTTTGCCACCTTATCTTGCCTTGAGCACATCCCGCCCAACTCAACGACATTTCAAAGCGGCAGCCGCGATGCGGTCTCGTCATCAAATCCGGCGCGCCAAAGCCGTCATCCCTTGAGCAAAGGATCGTGTCCTCCTGACGCGACGCCTCCCGAAGCTCATAGCGCGACCAGACAGTTGCCGGCGGGTTCAGTATGGCTGGCTGCTAATCGGTCCGCTTAGCGGATAAGCCTTGTCGTGCCCGGTATAGCCCCCGCTTGTCGAAGCCGAGCAATGGGGGACGACCGCCTACAGCATTGGAATAGATCCCACGTGTTCATCCAGGCGGCCCAGCAACTGGACGATCGGCCTCGCCCCCGCAGCAGTCCTCGTTCTTATGCCTTTCAATGGCGCCGCCGTGCTTTTCAGCCAAGTCGTAGTTGACATGGTATACTTCCCACTCGACGCCATCGGGATCGATCACCCAAAACTTTGATTGGTTCGCGTAGCAGCAATTCACATTAAGTTGTTCTCGGACCTTGACGCCTCGTTGCTTGACCCGGGTCAAATGCTCCTCAACTGCCGCGCTGGACGCGAGTTCGATTCCCAAATGATTGACAGCAGCGCTCCGCTGGGCTGCCAGATCAGAACGTGCTGGAGAAATGACCAGATTCAGCGGGGCGAATGGTACAAGAAACTTAACATGATCCGGCTTATCCTTAACCGGCTCGATACCGAGAAATCGGCGATAAAACTCGCGCGCCGCCTCTAGGTCAACCGACTTCAAATGCACATGAACACGTGGCAACATAGAATCCTCCGTGCTGACTCGTTTCCCCCTTCCTGCAGGCTGGCTCCCAGTCCATAGGTACGTCGCTCAGACGGACCGCAGCGTCGCTGCCCAGCGACTGAAGATTTTGGCACCGATTTCGGCGAGCGCTGGCATATGCTCGGGTGTTTGGGCAACATATTGGTGGCCATCAACGCCAACACGTCTTAGATCCTCGGCAAACTCGTCAACCAACCTGCGAATCCTGTCCTCGGTTATCTCGGCGTGAAACAGCAGGCCATGAGCCTTATCGCCGAAACGAAAAGCCTGGACTGCGGTCTTTTCCGAGGACGCGAGTGCGGTAGCTCCATTGGGCAAATCAAAGATGTCACTATGCCAGTGAGCTGCAACAAACTCGCGAGGCAACCCTCGCATCAAGCGGTCGTGGCCCGCCGCATCGGTCAGCCGCACAAGGTACCAGCCGATTTCGCGAGTTTCGGCACGCCTGACCTTCCCGCCCAAGACCGCGGCCAACAGCTGGGCGCCCAGACAAACACCAAGAATCGGCTTGTCGTCGCGCAGGGCACACTCGATAAGGTGCATTTCGTCGCGCAGGTGAGGGTAACGGTCGAGCTGGTAAACGCTCTCCGGCCCGCCCATAACGATTAGACCATCAGCCGCCTCCATCTGGCGAGGAATCCGCTCGTTAGCGAAGACTCTCACGTATTGCCACTCAAGCCCGGCCTCCTGGAGCGACTCAGCGATCCTTCCGAGGTCCTCGACCGGATGATGCTGCAGGACCCAAATTTTACCCACGGCATAACTTCCTTTCCGTCGTTTGGTGAAGGGGCAATCCTTATTCCCGCATTCCGCGCTTTAACACTACCCGCGCTGTAAGGTAAACATCAAAGAAGGTGGAGGACTCTGATCATGGCTCCAATCGGTCTGCGCGAACAGACTGTCAAAGATGCCAAAAGCATCGCTGATGCCCGCGTTAGGCATCGTTGGCAGATTCCGGCGGATTACAATATCGCGGTCGACTGTATCGACCGTCATACCGAGCTGTGGGATAAGCCGGCGCTGTTTTATGAAGACGACGAAGGCCGGATGGAGAAATACACGTTCGGTCAAGTCGCGGCGCTGAGCCGCCGTTTGGCCAACGCACTCTCTGCCTTGGGCGTGCAGCGTGGCGACGTGGTCGCGATTCACCTGCCGCAGCGACCCGAAACAGCACTCGCACACATCGCGTGCTATCGTTTGGGTGCGATAGCACTTCCAATCTCCAAGCTCTTTGGTTCCGATGCACTACTTTATCGCCTCAACAACAGCGGGGCAAAGGTTCTGATGCTCGAGCCTGAAAGTCTCGAGAAAATCTTTCCAATCCGGGACCAACTTCCTGCCCTAAAACATCTCATCGTTGCCGGCAACAATCGCGGGGAAGACCTGCGACCATTGCAGCGGAGTAGCTTCGACGAACTTCTGGCCAAAGCTTCCGAGCACTTCGCGATGTCTAGCACAAGCGCCGAAGATCCAGCCCTCCTGATGTACACCTCTGGCACAACCGGAGATCCAAAGGGGGTGCTGCACGCCGCGCGCTATGTCCTGGGCCACAACGGTATTGATTATTCTTACAATTTTTTACGTTCCGGCGATCTTTATTATAGTCCTGCGGATTGGGCTTGGGCTGGCGGATTGTTGGATGGCCTTTTGGCGATCTGGCCCTACGGCGTGCCGGTGCTCGCCTATCGGAGCAAAGCCCGCTTTGATCCGGACGCAATGCTTCATCTTGTTCAGAAATACGGCGCCACCATCGGCCTCTATCCGCCAACGGTGCTCAAAGGCCTTCGCGAAATTAGAAATCCACGAGAGAAGTATCCCAACCTCCGATTGCGATGCGTGGTGAGTGGCGCCGAACCAGTCAGTCCTGAATTAGCTCGATGGGTCGATGAGCAGCTGCGCGTCGAATTCAACCAGGCTTTCGGCCAAACCGAGGCCAATTATTTTATTGGTAATTGTTCCGCCTTGGAAAAGCCGCTACTGGAACCGCTGGGAAAGGCTTATCCAGGTCATGAGGTGGCAATTCTGGTTGACGGCCAACCAGTTAGGGCCGGCGAAACCGGTGAGATCGCCATCCGACGCGATAGTCCCGTCGTGATGAAAGAATACTGGAGAAATCCTGGCGCGATGAGTGAGAAGTTTGCCGGCGAATGGTGTCTGACCGGCGATATGGGTCATATGGATGACCAAGGCTATGTCTACTTTCAGGGACGGAATGACGATGTGATTAAGACCTCGGGTTACCGGGTCGGCCCGGCTGAAGTCGAAGCCAAAATCATTGAACATCCTGCGGTCGCGTCATGTGCCGTTATTGGCGTTCCTGACGAACGCCGCGGCCAGAGCATCAAGGCATTCCTTAAATTGCTTCCGGGTCACGAACCGTCGCAGAAGCTTATCGAGGAGATTCAGCAACACGTCAAACAAAAGCTGGCTGCGCATGAGTACCCGCGTGAGTTCGAGTTTATCGACGAGTTCCCAATGACCGTCACCGGGAAGATAAGGCGACGCGATCTCCGCGAACGCGAACTGCAGAAGAGGTCATAGCGTGGCAAGCAGCACATCGTCACCATTTGCAGCACTTAAGATCGTCGAATGCGGTCAAGGAGTGTCGGCCGCATTCGGAGCTAAATTGCTGGCTGATCTTGGCGCCCAGGTCATAAAAGTTGAACCACCTGAGGGAGACTTGACGCGCGGCCGCGGTCCTTTCCCCGCCGGCTCAGAGGACCCTGAAAAAAGTGGCACCTTCATCTATCTTAACACCAACAAGCGCGGCGTAACGATCGACCTCACACAAGCGGCAGGACAACAGTTGTTGTCCGAACTGCTGAATCGCGCTGACGTCCTGATACACAATGTGCCTCCGGCGGAGCGCAGCGTATGGGGACTTGAAAATTCGGCTCTTCAGACGCGCCATCCGCGCCTGGTCATAGCAGCCATTTCAGTTTTCGGCGGAAGCGGCCGGTACGCTTCTTACAAAGCTTACGAGCTGACCGCCTCGAATGCCTCAGGATGGGCGTTCCTGAGTCCCGGAGCGTCGCCCTACCCTGACCTACCGCCATTGAAATGCTTTGGCAGCCAATGTGATTTTCAGGGTGGCGTTCATGCGGCGTTGACCGTTCTGGCCGCATATTTTCATCGGCTGAAATCGAGCGACACTGGCCAGGTGATCGAGATCTCAGAGCAGGAGGCAGTGGCCGCGATGCTCGAGATGAACCTGATGCACTACACTTATGCAGGCCGGGAGACTTCACGCCTGGGGAGTCGGGCCCTCGGCCCGTGGTTTATCGCGGACTGCGCAGATGGACAGATCTTCGTGCTGGCGGTCGAAGAAGACCAATGGCAGCGCTTGGTGGATTTGATGGGCAATCCAGAGTGGGCCCGTGAAGAGCTGTTTAAGGACCGATTATCCCGCGCACAGAACATGGATGCGTTAAAAGCTCTGATGGCGGAATGGCTCGCGGGATGGAAGGTTCAGGATTTATATCGCGTCGCGCAGGAGCATCGTGTGCCGTTTGCGCCCATCAACACCATGCGCAGCCTTTATGAGAGCGAACATCTGCGTCAACGAAATTTCTTCGTCGACGTCCATCAACCTGGTGTCGGCAAGATGCGTGTCCCGGGGATGCCATCGCAATATGGCAAATCATTCTGGGCTATACGCCGACCCGCTCCTCGCTTGGGCGAACACAATGAAGAGATTTTCTGCGCTGAGCTAGGGCTCAGTCAGCAGCGATTCCGCGAACTGCGCAACGCCGGGGTTATCTAACTCGAGTGAGGGGAGCTTTGATTGAAATAAAGCAGCCAGAGAATCGTTTTTGCGCCGAGTCTCATGGACATGAGGCTCGGCTACGAAGGAACCGTCGGCAGGCGTTTTTCACTTTCCGCCGCCTTAAGATTACTGACTCGGAAACGGAGACTAACAATGGCTGAGGGACCGCTGTCGGGGATTCGCGTACTGGATTTTACTTGGGCGTGGGCCGGGCCCTTTTGCACACTTCAACTCGCCCATCTCGGGGCTGAGGTTATCCGGATTGAGACCACTGCTCGGCCGGCCTGCGTGACCAGGCTCATTCCGCCCTTTGCCGACGATATTCCCGGACCGAACCGGGCTGGTTACTTCAATCAATATAATCTCGGCAAGAAAAGCATTCTAATGAACCTCGCTCGCCCGGAAGCTGTGGAAATCGCCTGCGAGATGGTGCGGCATTGTGATGTTGTCGCCGATAACTTCGCCGCCGGCGTCATGGACAAACTAGGCCTTGGCTATGACAAGCTGCGCCGCTTCAAACCCGATCTCATCATGATCTCGATGTCCGGCTACGGGCAAACCGGACCTTTTAAAGGCTTTATTGGCTACGGTCCGCCGGCTTCTGCCGCTGCCGGGATGTTTTTCACGACTGGATACCGCGGGATGGGGCCGAGCGAGATAGGAATTTCCTATCCCGATCCCAACGCAGGCATCTTCGGTGCCTTTGCCATCCTGGCGGCTCTGACGCAGCGAGAACTGACAGGTGAAGGACAATATATTGACCAATCACAATGGGAGGCCGCCCTGGTACTGATGCCCGAAGCTTTACTGCACTATGAAATGACTGGACGCGAGCCTGAGCGGCAAGGTAATCGGGACTGGGTAATGGCGCCGCACGAGTGCTACCCGGCAGCCGGTGAAGATCGCTGGGTATCCATTGCGGTGGGATCCGAAGCTGAATGGCGGGCACTCTGTAAGGTGATGGGGAGTCCGGGTTTGGCTGATGATCCTCGCTTTAAAACAGCTCAGCTGCGAAAGCAAAATGAAGACGCCTTGGATGAAATCGTGGCGGCGTGGACTCGACAACACGATCGTTGGGAGCTTACGCGGATGCTGCAAGCGGCTGGGGTCGCAGCTTTCCCGGCGATGAGCAACAAGGACCTTGCAGAGGATCCCCATCTGCTCGAGCGGGGTTTTCTGGTTGAACCAGAGCATCCGGAAGTGGGCAAGCGGAAACACGCAGGCATTCCTTGGAAGATGTCAGGGACGCCTTGCTCGGTTCGCTCCGCGGCGCCCATCCGCGGGGCTGATACCGAAGAAGTACTCAAGTCTTTGCTTGGTTACAGCAGCGACAAGATCGAGCAATTGCGCAAGGCGGGCATTTTAGCCTGACTTTCACTCCCTTTCATAAGCGTGCCGCTCACGGGCCAGCTCGGAGCGAGGCCAACTGATAACCCCCCTGCCATGGGCTGTGCTATAAGAATCCGGCTGAACAGTGATCACCCGCGCATTGCGCATTGGAGGACTTATGGCGGAGCTGCGATTAATCTCGGCCGACTCGCACGTAATGGAACCCCTGGGCTTCTGGGAAGAGCGGTTAGACCACAAGTTTCGCGACCGAGCTCCGAAAGTGGTTCCACGTCCGGATGGCAATGGCTTGGTTTTTACGGCTCCCGATATCAACCCATTCCCGGTCGCCGGCGGTTTCGGTATAGGCAAGAGTGGGGCCGAACTTAAAGAGCATTTGAAAAAAGGCTATGAAGCCGCTCGGCCGAGCGGTTGGGACCCCGCGGAGCGAATCAAAGACCAGGAGATCGACGGGGTCGAGGCGGAGGTTCTTTACACCACGCTGGGGATGCCACTATTCGGTCTCAAGGATGCGGAGCTCCAGCGGGCCTGCTTCCATGTTTACAATGAGTGGCTCGCCGAATTCTGCTCCTATAACCCCAAGCGGCTGATCGGAACAGCGCTTATCTCGCTTGAAGACGTGTCGGCGGGGGTCAAGGAACTCGAATACTGCGCGAAAAAGGGTTTGAGAGGAGCCATGATATGGGGCTCCCCGCCGGAGGATCGACCTTATTCAAGTCGGCTGTACGATCCGCTTTGGCAGGCCGCATCCGAGTTACACATGCCGCTCTCATTGCACGTGATTACGGGCAAGGGCAAAGAGAGTAACGTCGGTGATGCCTTCTCGGGCGAGAGCCGGCCCAAAGCGTCGGTTGGCGAGATTTACGCCAACCTGATTCACGAGGTGCAACGCTCGCTCAGCTCGATCATTTTTGGCGGGGTGCTGGAGCGTTTCCCGCAACTGATCATCATTTCAGCCGAGAATGACGTCGGCTGGATTCCCCATTACATGTATCGATTGGACCACGCTTACGAAAAATTCAACTCATTGCTGAGCGAACCGCTGCCGATGAAGCCCTCTGAATACATTCGACGGCAGATGTTCGCTACTTTCCAGGACGATCCAGTGGGACCTTCGGCCTACAAGTTATTCGGTCCCGCGAACTACATGTGGGCGTCGGATTTCCCGCATACTGACTCGACCTGGCCAGAATCGCGAAAAGTGGTCGAACGCGACTTCGCCGGTGTGCCCGAGGAAGTCAGGCACAAAATCGTCTTCGCAAACGCGGCTCAGTTGTACAACATCAACTAACGATGAGAGAGGTGCGGCCTCGACGAGGCCGCACCCGGCCGTGCCAGGGCGCGAACTGCGTTTTGATGCCTCGGGGCCGGTTTCTTGCTCATGTTAGTTAACCCAGTGTGTAGCTCTGAACGGCCACTAGTTGGGCCCAAGGTCCCTTGCTCAGTTGGCAATTGACGTCGCTTATTGCTCTTGTCTTGAAGCAACCACACGCACTGTTGAAGCCTTCTGCGGGTGAGGTACTTTTCATTACCACGCTTCACGGCTGAACGCTGAAGCGAAGCGAATCCCAGCCACTGATCGCTCAACGGTTAGCATTTGCAACGCTCGAGGCACTACAGAAAATGGTTGAGCCTCAGGTCCGAGTTGTCGGTAATCGAACGTGAAAAAGTTTGCCGCGTTTCTTTCCAAGTTCGAGATTATCCCGCTACCACGTGGAACATAATGGAAAAAATACCCTTTTCGATTGTCGCAGCGGCAGTTTTCCTGGCTTCAGCCGCGCACGCAGAGTCATGGTACTTGATGGCTCCCGACGAAAAGCTCATAAGTGAGCCTAGAGTGGCGATCCGAATGGAGCACGGGCCGGTCTTCGGGCCCATTGAATTTATGCCCCGTGAGAAATTTGCCTCACGCGCCGAATGTGAACCCCGTCGCCAGCAACTTATCGCCAAATGGTGGCGGCTCAGTGTAATCAAGCGCGGGAACTGGGATCGCTATGGCTTCACTAACCCGAGCGCCTTCATACATTGTATTCCGGCAAGTGACCCACAATTGAAGAGGCGCGGCGGTCCTGACGCAGCACCGTCGCTCGAGACGTTCATCAATCGCCCCCAACACCGATAAAGGCCGCCGAATCGCGGTCGCTCACGGCCATCGCGGTCGGGCAGCTTCGCTCGCGCTAATCCCACTGATGGTCAATCGGGGCCGTTGGTCAACGTTTCCGGAGCTTTGAGCCCTCTGCTGTCATCCTCGGCGCACTCCACAACTTCGCGTGGTACCACCGAGGTCAATGAATTAATCCAGCACTGGCCCAGAATCGAGCAATAACAAATTTCCAAATTGATGCGAGATTGAGCCGCGCGCATCCGATTGGCCCAAGCCGCGCCGCGGACGAGAAAAATGTTCGCAGCGTTGCCGGCTCGAATCACCGAGCCCCGCACAAGTACATCGATCCGAACCTCCGCACCGTCGGTTTTGATCGTCGGCTTTCGGATTATCTGCTCCAGAGCCGAAACAGCATCGTGCTGATTCTTCTGGTCGACAGTCAGCAGTACATCGCGGATAAGCGCGGGACCAAGCCCGTCGTTATTGATCACAATACCAATTTCATCGTTTGCGTGGCGCCATCCGATGGTCACGTAGGGCCAGGTTTGGGCGGACATTGAAGATGAGGCCATTCGCAGCTGGTACAGGGAGGCGGCACAAGCTACCGCGCTGATCAACAACGCGCAGATCGGAAGGATGCGGCTTGTCCGCGATCCATCTTTTTGAATACCGCGCGATTCAGTGCCGCTCATAACATCGGGTCAGCTATACGGAAAGCATTAAGGTCACCGGCTTTCAATCCCTACTGGAACGAAACCGCCGCATTGGCGGCCGGATAGTCATTGTTAAAAGGTTTTAGGCTTCCGATATTCCTGAACCGCATTTGGTCGTGTGGCCCAGATATCAAGTCCGTCGGACCGCTGGCCTGAAAGTGTTCAAACTCATAAGGTACGCCCTGTCCCGCAAGAAATGACGATCTATTAACAATATGTTCATGAAGATGCGGTTCAGTCGAATTGCCGCTGTTACCAACCAGGCCGAGGAGCTGACCGGTCGCCACATGCTCTCCCATCTTGACCTTAATTGTGCCTGGCTGCATATGAGCATAGAAGGCGTATAGTCCATAGCCAATATATATAACAACGTGGTTACCACCTGCATTTTTAAAATTCACGTCGATTGCAACCTTGCCGGAATGAGGCACATTGTCGGGTACGCCATCCAATACTTCGGTCACTCTACCACTGGTCATGCTGTAGACCGGGGCACCATAGCAGAAATAACTGGAGTTGCGATTTTCAGGACCTGACCATGTGACGGCAACCCCATTACTTAGCCGGTACCGTACCCAGTCGATCGCGTAGCGCTGGGCCAGGTAAGGCTTTCCTGCTTCGAACAGGATCGTTCGCCGATGCGTCGCAGTCGGTCCGTTGTGCACCGAGTCGCCAGCAATCCAATGCGAACCGCGCAAAGGCGCCTCAACCCCTATTGGCACCCGTCGCTCTACAGGCAAGGGCGGCGGACTAAGAGAGTGATCAATACCGTCATTGGAGCGAAAATGAAGAGTGTGAAAGATCGAATCAGGGACCTCAGAGACGTCTTCTAACTTCAACATGAAGAACACAACCGCCGTTTTGCCGGCGTTCAGTTCAACCGTCCGCGAGGTCGAAGTGGACTCTCCCGCCCATCGAACCATTTGGTTCAGCGCCTCGCCCGAGAACTCGAATTTGTGACTGCCGCAATCGACGCTTATTGATTCCAAGCGGTAGGTCACGGGCACGTAGTTCGTCAGCACCATTTCGTAAACAAGTCGCGGGGTGCTTGCCTGAATCAGCGGACTTGGTGGAAAAATGAAACTTACTCCAACCTGAGGCGGCTTGAGATCAAAGCTTGCACCGCATACCGGAATAGCAAGCAAACTTACCGCAAGCAAAGTTAGCAAATGCAATTTCATAGCGAGTGGACCCTTATCGCCGACACACAAGTTGAGATGCCCTTATATGGCAAATGAACCTCGCGGATCAAATAAGTTGCGCTCGGCTTAACGACTGCTGCGGTGAGACTATTAATCTGAGCGCTGCCGATAAATGAACGGACAAGATCGCCCGCCTCGGGCGAAAGCGCTCTGTCTTATAGTGCTATTGGAGGGCAAGCGCGCACTTTCAAAAACATCCGTGGCTATCGCTATTTCTTCACTCTGCGCTGGTGCTTCGCCCGAAGCGCGGACCAGGGAAAGAACGTTTTGAGGAAAAATCCCTGTTCCCGGTCAAATGGAATGAAACCACCGTCTGCTAGCGGATACGCTGAAATGCCGTTCTCGCCTGAAAGCTCGGAATTAACTGCTGCTGGAGAGCGCAGTATCTCAGGTAGCAAAAGGTTGGGCTTTGAGGGCCCAGCTTCATTTCCGCAGGCAAAAGATCTGGTGTACCGGGTTCTTGATCGGCAGGCGCTCGAAATGAGAGAAGCCAGCCTCTTGCGCCATCGCGCGCGCCAAGCTTTCCCCAATTACCGAACCTAGGCCCTCGCCCCCTTGAGCTAACGAGACCGTCATGCAATGCATCGTACTCGCAGCGTACATGGTTCGCCCCTGCAATGTCAGATTCTCCTCGAGTCGATCCGAGGCTCGCGCCTCCGACCACAGAAAAGCACCAGCCGGCTTTAGCATACGCTTTACTGAAGCAAGCACTGCCCGTGGACGTGCCATGTCGTGAATGCAATTGAAGGCCATCACAAGGTCGAACTGGTCCGCCAATGGTAGCTCCTCAGCGGCAACACGTTCGAACGAAAGCCGCTCACCTAGTCCGGCTGCTGCGGCTTTTCGGCGCGCCCGTTCAATCGAGGTGGGGTCAACGTCGTAGCCGTAAAAGCGAGAATTGGGAAAAGCGCGCGCAACCGGGATGATGCACTGTCCCGCGCCACAACCGATTTCGGCGACTATACCGCCCTCTCGAAGTTTTTCGTGAATGTCGCTAACTGCTGGAATCCATTCCTGAGCGACCCATGCTTCGTAACCAGCGTGAAACAGGCGCTCGATCGCTTCTACAATATCGGGACCGAAATCGGCAAAAGGCACTCCACCACCACTTTCAAAGCATTGAATGAGTTTGGGAATCTGCCGGTAACATGCGACCGCATACTCGAAGGCTCCACCCATGAAGAAGGTATTGTCTTCGTGCGCCAGCACAGTGGCTTGTTCAGGGCTCAAGCCGAATGATGCCGTAGCGGGGTCATACTGCAAATATCCGGAGGCTGCCATCGTATGAGCCCATTCACGCAGATAGCGTTCGTTGAGGCCGGTCCTCTGCGCCAGTTGCTGTATTGTGGCGCGACCGGTCTCGGCCAATTTCTTAAAGATGCCGAGGCGGTCGCCAATAAAAGCGAGAGCGACGCACAAGGCTGCGCCGAAATCAATCCCGACCTGGCGAGTAAGAGCAGCAGTTTTTTTGCGATCAGCAGCTTGTTCCATCAAGAACCAACCTCAATTGTCTCCGCGTCGCACGTCAAAAAATCGAGCGAGCAATGCAAAATGTGCCGCGCTTGCCGACTGCGCCTCGATCACTGTCCTACCAACCTGTTCATATCCTCGAGCGCAGCAGCGAAATCTTCCATAAATTCCTGCACCACGGTGCGGGCCGACTTAACAGTATCGATCAACCCCACACACTGGCCGACCCAGTAGGTTATCAGCTCACGGGCTTTTTCATTGCCGTGTTCCGCAGAGTATAAGGCTGCGCGAAGGGCCGGCTCACTTAAAACTGTTTGAAACGGCATCGGTAGAGGACCGGGGCTCTCAGCCGATTCCCAGGCTTCGGTCCAGGCGGATTTGAGCTGCCGTGAGAACTTCCCCGTCCGACATTTCGACCTAACCGTATCACGCGCGGTGGCCGCCAGCATCTTCTCGCGCAGAAGCTGCGGCACATCCGATTCGGAGGTCGTCAACCACACCGAGCCAGTCCATACACCTGCGGCACCCATTGCCATACAGGCCGCCATTTGCCGCCCATTGGCGATGCCGCCAGCCGCGAGAACCGGAACGTCGCGGATTGGCTTAATCGCCCGTATGACGTCCGGAACCAAAACGAGGGTAGAGACTTCACCGCAGTGACCGCCCGCTTCCCATCCTTCGGCGATGATGATGTCGACCCCTGCCTGGACCTGACGGACGGCGTGTTCTTTGGCGCCGATCAATGCGGCTACCGGAACGTTGTGGCGCCGTCCGAGCTCGAGCATCGATTGTGGTGGTACACCCAAAGCATTGGCGATAAGTTTAATCGGATGACTAAAGGCCACCTCGAGGAGCGGCATCACGGTATCTTCCTGTAGATTGATCCTGCCATGATGCTGTTCAGGACCACCGTGCAGCGTTCGATCGGGAAGTTCTACGTCATACTTTTTCAAGAGTTCGCGGACGAAATCGCGATGGCGCTGCGGAATACGCTCTGCCACCGTGCTGACACTCACGTTGCGTTCATCCTTGGTGGCAATATGCTCTGGAATCAGGACATCAACCCCATATCCCCTTCCGCCACAATGTTCATCGAGCCAGGCAAGTTCGCGATCGAGTTGATGCGGACTGAAAGCCGTTGCGCCCAGCACCCCGAAGCCTCCAGCCCTGCTCACGGCAGCGACCACGTCGCGGCAATGGCTAAAAGCCACCAACGGAAAATCGATCCCCAGCATCTCGCATATTGGTGATCTCATTCGGTTTCCCATCCAGCTTCGATTAAGGCGCACCTGCCAGGATAGCCGTGAGTCGCTTGATACGTGGTTATTCTCGTCGACTATCAGTCAGTACCGCTCCGACGAAACGGCGATGAGCCGGTGCTCAAGGCCAATGAGAAAGTATAACCCAATTGATTCGTCGAGCGTAAATTGGGCTTGAGGCGATCGTGCAATTCGATGGGCCAACTTTGCATATTTATAAACGGATGATGAATTTTTCGATTACTGCTCAACGCGAGCTCGCCCTCCGCTTATCTTACCTGTTAGTCTGAAAACCAAGCCGAGTGTGAGGAATGTGCACTTTTCAGTGGTTTTGCAAATGACTCGACGATCTCCAAGAGGACTCAGCGTAATCCAATGGCAAGGATACTGGTGATGCCAGCCAACGGCTCGCTCCTGAGGACGGGAGCGCTGCTGGTAATGTTGTCACTGACGCCCGCGTACGCCTCAGGAGGAACCGAACAACCTAATTTACCAGCGACCATTCAACCCGGCACACCGCAGGCCGCACGAGTGCTTAAATTGCTAGACCACGCCGCTCGGCATGATCGAGAGGATTCACATGCATTCACCGCGGAAGATTCGGAAGCAGGCATCTACTATTACCAGAAGGCGAAGGAAGCCAAAGCGCTGGCTGATCAACTGAGGGGCGGCCGCGCAGTGCATTCGCAGGATGTCGAGCGTGCGCTCGACAACTCGGGTGCGATCCGATTCAGGAATTAGATGGAGTAGCGCGGTGAGGTGTGAGTGCCGCGCTCAACATGACATATGAATCGCAGCCGCTTGCGCCAACCGGCAACACCTGCAGCAACCTGAGCAAGCGAACTCGCGCCATTCTCGGTCACGACGGTGTGAATGCCGGCGCGCTCAATAGTGAGCCGCAGCAGTCACGATTTGGCACTTCCAGCCCTCACATCAGAATTTCGGGCTGGGTGTCGTCACAACATCGCCGCCGACGAGGGTGATGAAGTTGGCGGCACCTGCTCGAAGACGCGGATGAAGAGCCCGGATTCCCCTACAATCCTCAGCCGATCCAAAGATCGGCCGCGAGGTCGCAAATATTCGCGATTAGAAGCTGCCCGCTATCGTTCAGTACACCACTGGTCTCACTTTTGTCGCTGAAGTAGGCCCTAGCTAAATCCGACAGCTGCCACCGAATTTAGCCAGGGCGTTCAATAGCGACAGGATTCCAATTAGCACGCTTGGCCTGCGCGTAAAATAGGCAAGATATATTTTAAGCAGCCGTAGCCCACAAATAGGATCTAACAATTATGCTTGGTTGCTTAACTCAGCTTCGATCGCCGTGGTCAGTATAGGATCCTTGGGGGTAATATCCGGAGCGAACCGGCCGACTACCTGTCCCTGCCGATTCACCAGGAACTTTTCGAAATTCCACAGGATATCACTTTCATTGATAGGTCCAAGGCCATGTTGCTCGAGCGTCTTGCGCAAGCTGCTGTTAGGCTTGTGTTGAGCAACGGGACATCGGGCGATCAGCTCTCGGTAGAGCGGGTGTTGTCCGGCACCCTTGACCACAATCTTTTCGAACATCGGAAACTTGACGCCGTATTTGGTTTGGCAGAACTGTTGGATCTCTTCATTGCTCCCGGGCTCCTGTCCAGCGAATTCGTTCGCCGGGAAGCCAAGCACGACAAATCCCCGGTCACGATACGTTTCGTAGATCTCTTCCAACTCCGCATATTGTGGGGTCAAACCACATTTCGAGGCGACGTTCACGACCAGCAGCACCTTTCCCCTATGCTCGCCCAATTTTGCAGGCACACCGTCAATGCGACGAACCGGGATATCATAGATTGAAGCCAACATGTAGTTCGTTCCTCCCTAATCTTTCCGGTATAGTTAAGTTCCACCTTATCGTTCATTCAATCCGGCTAACACAAGTGGCCTGATCATGTCGGCGTATCTTGGGTATTGGAATGGCTAATCGCAAACCACGCTATGAGTACCGTGTCTGGGGTGAATGGCTCGAGAGTTTGAAAGACAAGCTTGAGCGGCTAGCCAACAAAGTTATCGCCGCCACCGTGAGCGAAGAATTCTATCTGATCTCCAGCAGGACCGACGAATGCAATGCCAAAGTCCGAGCTGGATTACTTAATCTCAAAGTCCTGCTCGCAACTGACCGGGAGCTTGAATTGTGGCAACCCGTCCTCGATGCTGGCTTTCCACTTGCGCGGTCCGTCATACAGGAACGGCTTTTTCCCGCGCTGCGGCTTGATCGGCCCTCTCTCCAACGACCGCAATATCCGCTGGACGATTTTTTTGCCCAGGTGGTTCGACCTCACCGTGAGCTCAAGTCAGCAAAGACATTAAAAACCCGTACGCTGTTCCAAATGGATCAATGCCGGGCGGAATTCACCTCAGTGACTATTGGTAACTCCGCTTACCAGACCATCGCCGTCGAGTCAGCACAACCCGACCGGGTCTTTGGACTGGTCCGGGAGTTGAAACTCTTGTCGCTGCCGAATACGAGCTACGTTCGCCAGCTTAAAAAAATACTGCGGGACAATCCGAACCTGTCGAGTTATGCAGTGGACCTTTGACGACCTTTTCACTCTTGGGTCTTAAGCGCGCCTTTTTTTGTTCGGCGTTCCTCATAGCTCTCTGTAGGATAGGAGCTGGGTACTAGCGGAAATGATCCTCGGCTGACACACCGACCTCCAATTCAGAATCCTGGTGGCCTCGGACATCCTCCGAGTAGGGTCAGCAGGTGTTTGGCGAGATGCAAAGTGGTCCGATCTTCGAGGAAAGGTCCAACAATCTGAATTCCGACGGGTAGTCGATTCGCCACACAGCCGACCGGAATGACGGTCGCCGGCAGATAGCAGGCACCTGCTGGTGCCATCCAGGTATTGAGGTCCCAATAAGATCTCCGTTCACCGCCAACCATCACGCTCCTGCTGGCGATGGGTTCCGAATGGTCATGAGGAATAGCGGGGCACGGCATCACTGGCATCAGCATCGCATCCCAGGTTTTGAAAAACTCTTCCCATTTCCGGCGCATCTGCAGCCGCCGCTCATTGTGACTCAGCCATTCCCGATGACGCATGGCTTGAAGTCGTTTAAGCCGGGCAGCCGGCGTATCGCCGGTTGCCGTCGCATATTTTTCAATCTTCTCTGCCGGGACAGCACCCGACAGCGCGGCTTGCAGCAAAGCAGCGAAGGTTGTGAACACCTTCTCCAACGAGAAGCCGGGGCGCGCTTCGTAATCTACTACAGCTCCGGCCGATGCCAGCGTGCGTGCCGCGTGCTCGAGCAAGGCAAGGACCTCGGGTTCGAGTCGGCAGATTGGATCATCGAGCCAGACCGCGACTCGATATTCCCTCAGCTCTACATGCCGAGGCGGGGGTAACTCCAAGCGCCAGGCGGGTAAATCCCAGCGGTTCGGCCCGGCAAGTATTGAGAGCCCGAGTTCGAGGTCTTCGACGGTGCGGGCCATCGGGCCGGCAACAGCGAGATCGGCCAGGGTCAACGTGCCTGGCGGCCCCGGAATCTGCCCATGGGCCGGAACGATCCCGAAGCTCGGCTTGTGACCGGCCACTCCGGACATGTGCGCGGGCAATCGGATCGAACCCCCAATGTCGCTACCGAGCTCGAGCGGCGTGAATCCACAAGCCAAGGCCGCGGCCGCACCACCGGACGACCCTCCGGGCGTGCGAGTCAAATCATACGGATTGTTGGTTGTACCGAACACCTGGTTATAACTCTGCATATCTCCGGCGTAGATTGGCAGGTTCGTTTTACCGAAAATGATTGCTCCCGCGCTGCGCAGTCGAGCAACTGGCCAGGCGTCTTCGTCCGGAATGAAGTCTGATAATTCGGGGGCGCCCGACGTGGTTCGCATTCCGGCGGTTTGGAATGAGTCCTTGACCGTCATGGGCACGCCGTGGAGTGGCCCGCGAATCTCGCCGCGCGCCAGCGCAGCATCAGCCGCATCGGCCTCCCTGCGTGCTCGGGCTGCATCGACCGTCACGACACTATTGATCGGTCGGTCGAGCGCCTCGACGCGTGCCAGGAAGTAATCTACCGCCTCCCGGCTGGAAATCCTGCGCTCCCGGATATCCCTGGCGAGCGCGTTCGCACCAACAAAGGCAAGTTCAGTCATGGGCGCATCCTTTGGCCATTAACGGTTCTCATCAGTCCATCTACAAAATGTTAACTAGAATTTTTCTTCGCCACGCCGCCTGACGGGATCGGGAAAATCACGGTAGAGGGCAAATTGCGCATTGCGGACCAGAGAATTGACTTGGAAATGCAGGCTTTCAGTCAGCCCGGCGCGACTGGCCACTCGTGCGAAAGCGCTGTCGAGCTGAGCAAGTCCGGTTACATCTATCATTATGTGAAACTCGCCGAGGGCAGAAACTCCCAGTCCGAGCTTGCGCCGGGTAAGGCGCCAGCTCTGAATAAGTCCTTCCGCTCGGAGATGCTCCAAATATGCGGCGACCCGATCGGCGAATTCTGTATCCGCGATCTCCGGCTTAAGATCGCACCATACATGATAAATGTCCATTCGGCACCTGCAACTTCCTGGCGCTTCGGCGGCGCGCTCTACCAAACTGCGAATTTTCGGGCCCGGCGGCGAGCGGCCGTAAACAGCATTCAGGCAGACAAAGGGCTGGGCGCCGCGCGAGTGTCTTCGGTTTGAAATTACAGCTTGTTAAACTCCGCGACATGTACGGTCATCCGGAATTTGACTTGTTTGAAGCGATTTATACCACACGTGCGATGCGACGGCTGAAACCGGACCCGGTGCCGCAAGAGATCATCATGAAGATCATCGAAGCGGCCACTATGGCGCCCTCCAACAGCAACCGTCAGCCCTGGATTTTTCTGTTGGTGAGCTCGCCGGAAAACCGCCAGTTTATTGCAGAGCGCTACAAGGAAGCTTGGGAGAAGTATTATTTCACGGCTGAGAAAAAGCTCTTCCTTGAAAATCATCCAGCGACACCCGAAGCTAAAAATCTCAGGTCCGCAATTTATCTTGCCAATCACATTGGCGAAGCCCCGTTGCTCATTTTTGCCTGTGTCAAACGCTATTCCGACCCCACTCGTGCCGGACAGCCAATGGTTGGGTCGATATATCCAGCGATTCAGAATCTCTGCCTCGCCGCGCGTGCTTATGGCCTGGGCACTGCGATTACCAGCCTACACAAGCATTTTGTGAATGAGATAAATCAGCGACTTGGGGTTCCTCCAGAATACGCAAACGAGATTTTGATTCCGCTCGGCTATCCCAGGGGTCGATGGGGTCGTCCGGCACGCAAGCCAGCGACCGATGTAACCTTCGTGGAGCGATGGGGTGCGCGGCCTCACCCCCGATCCCATGACGGCTGAGAACCGCCGGCGCGAATGCGACCCTGCCACTGAATGGTCGTACTGAGCAATTTGTCTTGAAAGCCCTCGGTCCGGACAACCATTCTCGATGTGCTCATCACCAATACCAGCTCGTCCGGCCCTTGACCGCACCGGTCGCGACCCAAATATTAATTGTGCCAGGTTACGAAACTGTCGAATCGAGGCTAAGCCAAATGTCCCGAATGGAAGAACAAATTCAGCGACTTAAGTATCCGGGTGGGGTAGATGCGGATGGCCACATACTCGAAGATCCCACTTTGTGGGAAAGATATTGCGAGGCCAAGTACAAACCGATTGCCCTTCGCATCAAGGACGACGGTGACGGACTCCAATATTTCGAGATCGCGGGTAGACCGTCGAAAGTAAATCGCAAGGGCTCCTTCGGCGCTCTTGCTGCAATGGGGGAAGTTACCCGCGACAAAGGATCAGTCGATCCTTATCGCAAGTATGGTGAAAACGCTCCGTTCGGGGCCATGGATGCAAAGGAGCGCCTCGAACGCCTCAACCGCGAGAATTTGCGAGCAGCGATCATCTATCCCAGCCTTGACTTGTCCTGGGAGACGGAGTGCGAGGACGCAGACTATGCCCAAGCAATGACGCGTGCGTACAACCGCTGGATTCTCGACTGGTGCTCCGATAGCGGCGGTCGGCTTATCCCAGTAGCGCACTTGTCGCTTGGCGACCCCGTTGCCGCGGCGGCTGAGTTGGAGCGTGCGGTTAAGGCGGGACATAAGGGCGGATGGGTTGTTCAGTTTACGATGACGCGCAAGCCTCATGCTCATCCCGACCACGATGTTCTGTTTGCCAAGGCACAGGAACTGGATGTTCCACTCGGATTGCACGTGTCACTTGAACCTCAATGGTGTTGGCCGGGCCGCTACGATCGTGAGTACGTGCGCAAGCAAACCTTTTTCCTGAACGTGACCGCCTCCGACGCGTTGCGCCACGCACTGACCAGCTTTATGCAATATGGCACGTTTGACAAATTCCCTCGATTAAAAATCGTGCTGCTTGAAGTTGGAGCCGGTTGGATCGGTTATTGGCTCGACCGGATGGACGCGGTTTACGACAGCGTTATGGGACGGGGAGTGCCGCTCAAAGAGAAGCCAAGTTACTACTTCAAACGCAATGTCTGGATCTCGGCTGATCCGGACGAGAATTCGCTGCCCGCGATGATCAAGCTGTGCGGCGAAGACCGCTTCTTCTGGGCTTCCGACTTCCCCCATCCCGATCATCCGGGCAACTACATCGAAGAGCTCGAAGAGTGTGCCGACAAACTTGACCCTGTCGCTCGACAAAAGTTCCTGGGCGACAACGTGTTACGAGTATACAACTGTCTTTGATCAGAGTTTGGTGAGCGGGCAGAGCGTCGGATGTCAGCGCACGACAGCCGACGCCCTGCTGCCCCTCAATCATTGACGCAAGGCGTTGTAGCACGGCCAAATCCACTACGTGTTTGTGACAAATCGACTGTCGGGGCACGCCCCGTCGGTCCTAGAGTCGCGACCATATGGGTGCTTCGCCGCCAGCTCAGCAAGGTGCGCTCGCGCGCTGCCTGCGTTCTCCCTCCCACGAGTCAAGGCAGTCGTGAGAAGAATCAAAAAATTGATGAGGCGTCGTGCGTGAGAATTTGGTCGCTGTCAGCCGAAGTCAACCCTTAAACGATCCCACGATACCGTAGAACGGCACTTGCAGATCCTGCTGATGCGGATCATCGGTTTTGATCGCCAGCATGCCCCTGAGCACACCATCCGGAGTGTTGGGTGCCAATTGGACTGAAATCTTGTACTCCCTGCCGACCTTTATCGGCTCTACCGCCGCCTGGACGCTCGGGTTATTGGTAGAAATACCCGTCACCCTAACCGGTCGCTCACCGGAATTGGTCAAGCGCAAGTATCGCAGCGCACTAGCGTGATGAGCGACGATGCCGAAACTTACTTGCGGTGGATTGACATTGATCTCCCCCAGCACCGTACCAGAGACTGGAATCTCGACCGGGGCGCGACTGGTGCTGACTTTCACGACGTCGTTAACCGGTCCGGACGGTGCCGTCTGCAGCAAGGTGATGGTGAGAAGCGCGGCAGGTTTGGTGCCCTCAACGGCCTTGGACGTTACCCTGATGTAGGGATTGGAATTTACGATCCTGTTTACTGAAAAGCTGCGATCGCCCATCTCGTCGATGAGCATGACCTGCTGAGAGCGTTCGGTCCCGCGCTTAACTCGCTCGAATATCACAAGCGGCGGCGTCGGCTCAACTTGAAGCTTGACGTTTCCCCGCATGCTGAGCTCGAGTTGGGGATGACTGGGATCGTTCGTAAAAACCGTGATAATGCGCGTTGCGGGACCGTGTTCGGCATGAGTGTCGAAGGTCACCGCAATCTCCGATTCCTCCCCGGGCAGAAGGCGGCTGCGAGTGGGCTTTGCGGCGGTGCATCCGCAGGAAGTACGCACCCCGGTGATCGCGAGTGGCGCCGTGCCCGCGTTTCTCAGTCTATAGGTATGCTTTATTGTGGTACCGCTGTAAACGGTCCCAAAGTTATAGACAGGGTCGATGGCTTCGAGCTGCGAGCGTCCATTCGCAGCGTTGGGGACCATCAAATGGTCACCATCGCTCGCGCCGGAGGAGAGGTCGCCGCCTGTTAAAGCGTTGAGGGGCGCAGAGGATTGGGCATACGTGACGTTAGACGGCACGGTTGCCGCCGCCATTACCGTTAGAAGACGAGCTAGCAGGGCGACAGTAAACTTCCGCATCAATTTCAACTGCTTTACGACGCTTTTGCTCGGCGTCCTGACACGACTTCCAGGTGCGGCTCAAAGCGGCTCAAGAAATCAGTGCCATATCGGCCCGCGCCGAAATCCGAATCTTCGAGAATCTTTAAATGAAGCGGAATGTTGGTCTTGATGCCGTCGATGAGATACTCGCGTAAGGCGGCCTGGGCCCGCCGAATAGCCAGACTGCGATCGTCTGAATGGACGATGACCTTGGCGATCAAAGGGTCATAATGCACCGGCACCCGGTAACCGTCGTACAGCGCTGTCTCAACCCGCACACCGAGACCTCCTGGTGGATGATGATTGGTAACGACACCGGGTGATGGCAAGTGCGTACTGGGATCCTCCGCGTATATCCGGCATTCGATCGCGGCGCCGTCGATCTCGATTTGTCGATGTCGAGCACTCAGGCTCTCACCCGCGGCCAGCCTGATGCTTTCTTTGATCAGGTCGATGCCCGTCACCATCTCAGTCACGCCATGTTCGACCTGGATTCGGGTATTCATTTCGATGAAGTAAAATTCGCCGTCAGGCGTGAGCAGAAACTCGACTGTGCCGACGTTCGAATAGCCTACGACTTGGGCGGCACGCACAGCCGCTTTGCCCATCTTCTCCCGCAAGCGCCGGGTCATCACCGGACACGGAGCTTCTTCTAGCACTTTTTGATGACGGCGCTGAATCGAGCAATCGCGTTCGCCCAGGTGTGCGGCCCTGCGTTGATTATCGGCGACGATTTGAAACTCGACGTGGCGTGCATGCTCGAGAAACTTCTCGAGGTACATCGTACGCGAGTTGAATGCGGCTTCGCTTTCTGCCTGTGCAAGTGGAAAGAGCCGAGCGAGTTCTGCCGCATCTCGCGCAATCCGCATGCCTTTACCGCCACCCCCAGCGGCGGCCTTGATCAATACCGGGAAGCCCAGTCGTTTGGCGTCCGCTTGTGCCTGCTTGAGCTCGCTTACTCCGGTGCCTTCGCTCCCGGGAAGAATCGGAACTCCCGCGCGCTTCATGATGCGCCGTGCCCGCGGCTTATCTCCCATTAGGCGTATATGACGTGCGCGTGGCCCGACAAAGGCTAAACCCGAGCGATAGCAAGCTTCAGCGAAGTCCCCATTCTCCGAGAGAAATCCATAACCCGGATGGACGGCATCGGCCCCATAAGTCAGGGCCGCACTGACGATCGCCGGAATGTTCAGGTAACTCTGTTCGGCAGCGGGTGGCCCGATGCAGACCGCTTCGTCGGCCATTCGCACGTGAAGCGCATCTTTGTCCGCAGTCGAGTAGACGGCGAGGGTTTTCAGTCCAAGTTCGTGGCAGGCGCGAATGATTCGGATAGCGATTGTTCCGCGATTGGCTACCAAGAGCTTTTTGAACATAAGCCGCGCCTCCGCCTCCTTACCTCGCTTTTTCCGGGACGAAGTGACGGTCGATCGCTGCGTGTTCCTCCATATACGTTATTCGACCTCGATAATCATCAGCGGTTGACCGTATTCGACGGCCTGGGCATTCTCGCAAAGAATTTTCACGATTCGGCCCGCAATCTCGGCATCAATCTCGTTCATCATTTTCATTGCTTCGATGATACAAAGAGTCTGTCCTTTCCGCACCGTAGTCCCTTCTTCCACATAAGGCGCTGCATCGGGTGAGGGCGAACGATAAAAGGTGCCTACCATCGGGCTTGTGACTAACCGTTGATTCTCAGCAATGCTCGGAGCTGCCGCCTCGTTCGCCTTGGCGGCTCGTGCGGAGATGTGACGCGGAGCTTTCGCCGGAGGCGTCGCAGTGACGCGCGTTGCGTCGGCAACAGGCTGTGCTCGGACCAGCCTCAGGCGGCCCTTGCGCTTATCATCAAGCTCGAGTTCGCTGAGGTTATATTCATGCATCAATGCGAGCAGAACTTTGATTTCACGAATTTCCATGCTTAGAAGCGCAGGCGCCAAGAGTTGATTGTCATTCGTAAAACCGCCCGAGTCTGATTAAAACTCGCGTTACAAGTTTTAACAGGTCTCCAGCGCTGGAAATTGGCGCAGCAAATTTGCGAGCTCGCCGCGTTCTTGGAAACCGTCACGACTGAGAATCCCGTACCGATTCCCTTTCGAGCAGCTTGGCGGCTGCCCGCAAAGCCAAAAGATACCCATCGGCGCCAAATCCCATAAGCCGCCCCTCCACCACATCGGCTATAGTTGAATGATGCCGGAACGACTCGCGCTTGTAGACATTGGACAGATGAACTTCGATCACCGGAGCCCCGACCGTGAGCAGCGCATCGCGAATCGCGATACTTGTGTGGGTGTAGGCAGCTGGATTGATAATAATCAGGTCAACAAGGCCGCGTGCCTGTTGGATGCGATCAACCAAAGCACCCTCGCTGTTGGACTGGAAGGTCTCGACCCGAAGGCCCAGCTCAACGCCAAGCGCAATTAGCTGCCGGTTAATCTCATCGAGCGTGACGGACCCGTAGAGGTGAGGCTCACGCGTGCCGAGCAAGTTAAGGTTGGGTCCGTGAATCACAAGAACCGTGGGCCCACGACTGCTTTGAGCAGCATCCGGTTTCGGATCTGTCACCATCCGTCAATTGCCTTGGGGCATTCAATCCTACTGCTTAAGGGGTTTCAAGCATCCGCCCTTGGAGAAGCGCAAGCCATTGAAATATAACGCGTCGTTTCGTCGTTATATAGTCGTTCGGTCTGTCTGTGGCCGAGCCTGAGAAGATTGGTGGCAAATTGCGACGATGCGCATCCTGATGTTGGTCGAGGGTTACAACGCTCTAGGAGGTATCGCCGAGATTGTCCAGAGCCTGGCGCTCCAGCTTAAGCATGCCGGCCATACGGTCGCTGTTGTCTCAACCCACGATCCCCGTGCTGGGGCATCCGGGTATGAACGCTCGCCCGATCCCGGAGTCGAATGTATCTACCACGAGATCTGGAACCGCAAGCCCATCGGCCTGCGCCATCTCGAAACACTTGTGCGAATCCCCTGGTATGCACGGTTCGGCGGATTGGCGCATGTCTTGCGCGCTTGGCAACCGGACGTCGTGAACAGTCACCTTTGGGCATGGGATCGTTACCCGACGGTCGTAAGCGCCTGCCGGGGCGCCCGCGTTCCGCTGGTCCAGAGCTTCCATGTGACTGACGAACGGGGCCGTGGCCGCCTGGGGGAGCGAGGATTGCTTGCCCTCGAACGGTCTGCCGCGATCATTACCGGCTCAGCGGCTACGCGCGATTTCTTTTCAAACCGATTGGCGGCGGCACGGCGCGCCCATGTGATTATCGGCGGAGTCGATGCTATCAGCGCAGTGAACACAGCACCATACAGAGCTGCGCGCCCTTACTTGTTCTGCGCCTGTCGTTTCAACCTTGAACACAAGGCCCTCGATCTGCTGATCAAGGCATTCCAGGTGGTTGCAAAAGATTTCACTGAGATCGATCTTTTGATTGCGGGTGGCGGCCCCGACCTGAGTCGTGTCGAGCAATTGGCCAAAAGTTCCGGGTGTGAGGAGCGCATCCATCTACTCGGGGTCAAGTCCCGTGATGAGCTGCGGGCACTGCACCGCGGGGCCACAATGTTTGTCCTGCCCAGCCGGCCGGGCGAATGCATGCCGCTGGTCTACCTTGAAGCGATGGCGGCTGGGACACCGGTAATCGGAACTGACACCGGGGGGGCGCGCGAGGTAATTCATAGCGGCGTCAATGGTTACCTGCTGCCCCCGGAAGACGTCGATGGCACCATCGGGGCTATTCGAAGACTGCTCGCCAATGAGCGGATGCGGACAGAGATGGGCGCAGCCGGTCAGCGGCTAGTCGCCGCGAATTATACTTGGGAAAAATGTGCTGCCGGTTACCTGGATGTGTATCAAGCGTGTCTTCGCTCCGGCAGGTCCCGCTAACCAACTGCCCCAAACCGAGCCAAGATCGATGGAACGTGCAGCAGGAGTTGAGACTAATCGCGCTTTGCCCGACTGCAAACTGTGCGGCGGCTTGACCAAGCCGCTGATGGCAAACAATGGCTTCCAGATCGTCCGCTGCGCTGGCTGCGAGTTTATGTTCGCGCTGCTACCGGAGAATTATGATCTGCGCACCGTCTACATGGATGACGCCTATTGGAACGGTGGTCGTGCCTACGGATATCCGGATTACGAGCAAGCGTCGCGAGACGCTCGACGGCTCGTGTTGGAGCGACTGAACCGGCTCGACCAAATCACATCACCGGGCAGAATGCTTGAGATTGGGTGTGCGGCCGGGGACTTTTTGCGCGAGGCGCGATCTCATGCGTGGCAGATCTATGGAGTGGAATTGTCACCGACGATGCGAAGGCGTTGCGAACGGCAGCTTGGTTGCCACGTTTTCGCCTCTCTGCAAGAGGCAGCCGCCGCTGAGCTAAGATTTGATTGTGTGGCTTTGTTCGAGGTGATCGAGCATCTAGACGATCCGTTAACTTTCATGAGCGACGTGCGAGGTTTGATGAATCCGCAGGCCGTACTGTTGCTCAGCACCCCCAACTTCGGTGCGCCGGAAGCTTTACGCAACCCCCACAGCCATCATTGGTTCTGCCCACCCGCACACATTTCCTACTTCACGCCGGCCACACTACACGCTTGCATTGCACGAGCGGGTTTCGAAGCCATTCAAATCAGAGGCGTGCTCGAAGCAGACGAGATGCCGCTGCCGCGCCTCCTGGTCAAGGCTCTTGAACCATTTCGACGGGGCCGCAGGCTACGGCCAGGTGGTCTGATAGGAAAGTTGATCAAGGGCTGGCAGCGTCACCACCCGCATCTACTCAACTGGGCAAATAGCATGGAACTTTATGCCCGCAATCCTCGCGTTGGTCATTAGAGAGCGATCACCGGCGTCGTCACTCCAGTTGGTAGCGGCCGATAATTTCATTCGGTTCTTTTCTATTCTTGCGGGGCTCCGAGTGACGCTGGAGTACCCGATTCGTCCAAGCCAGGCTGAAACAATCCTGGTTCGGCCGCCAAGCCTGACCGTCCCTGCTGCTCGGGGTTCCTGCCCGACACCATTTTGCCCGGCTCGTATTGCTGATACTGACCTTCGCCAAGATTAGATTCGCTTTGGGAGACTGGCTGACTCGACGTGCCCTTACTTGCCAGCTCGCCATATTTCTTCTCCAAGTCGCGCATATAGAGCACGATTTGCCAGCGCTCCGTCGCCGACATCGCGTCGTCGTACGACGGCATCCAGATACCGCCGTTACGGATATAACCGAAGACGTAGCCATCGGGCAGATTGGTACTAACACCCGTCAAGAGGTTGGCGGGTTTGTGGGCGAGCAAATGGACCACCGAGCCGTCACCCTTACCGATTCGGCCATGGCAAGGAGCGCAGACCGTTTCAAATAACACTCTACCGTGGGCCAGATTTTCAGGGGTCGGCTGTAAAGGGTTGCGTTCTCGCACCGTCATCAATTCGAGCTTCATCGGCAAAATCGCGGCGGTAGTGGGCATTCCCTGAGGTTGACCATAATGGATATTGTAGTGGATGCCCGGAACTGGCAGCGTCCCATTCGGCATTACACGTGGAGCGATCTCCAGCGGCTGCACCGCGGCTCCTTGATACATATCCGTGCTCCACGGAAAGCCATAGGCTTTGGGTACGGTTCCCAATGTGAACAATAAGGCGAGAGCCAGCCCGAGCCAGGTTACGTTGGTTCTCGACCATATCGTGCTTGCCCGCATCGCAAGTTGACGCCTCATTTCATCCCTTTGCATTCGACCAATGAAATCGCCCGCCAGATTAACGCGCAGCCTGCAATTGATCCAGCTTGTCGTTCCACCGAGTCCTCGTTACTTGACAATTACTTCTCCATTCATCCCGTCTTTCTCATGGGGAACGCAGGTATACTTGTAAGTGCCCCGGATTTTAAAGGTGTATTGCCAAGTCATCTCGGGCTTCATGAAGCCCGAATCAAAAGGGGTCGCCCCTTTCGGCAGCGAAACGTCGGAAGGCTTCAGCGCCATCGACGGATCGCCATCGACCGAGTGCAGTGTTTTTGCGTTATTGATCCACTCGACAGTCTGCCCAGCCTTTATCGTCACCTTGTCGGGGATAAACTTCGGCGGTTTATCACTCATCTTAACGACCACACTAGGAGCGTCGGCCGCATGCGCGGAAGGCGCTGGGAAAAATGCTGGGACCGTAGTGAGAGCTAGCATTGTCGCCAAAAGGCGTGTCTTGGTAGGTTGGCGTGCTGCATTGCGGACCGCGGCTGCCACCGCGCCGCCGGCATGGAAATGCATATTGTTCGCTCCTCGAGTCATCTCGCAAACTAACGCCCATGGGCGCCCGAGAGTCTCACGCGCAATCGGCGTCGTTTAGCAAAGTTTATTTTTAACTGGTAGCTACTTTAGCGTAGCTTCTTTCGCTGCTGCAACGATCAGGTCGCTACCCGAAGGCGCCCCTGGGTGGCAGTCCAGCTGCTCGGTAAACATCATCAATCAACTGCATATTGACGATGCTATCGGCTAAGGGCGTCGCGATCGGCTGGTTATCGCGGATGGCGGCGACAAAAGCCTGCAACTGGTAGAAGTAGGTGGCCTTGCCCTCGACCACTTCGCGCTTCTCACCGCGAGGCGTGCGTAGCCTAATCAAATGACCGATCTGGGGAGCAACAGGATTGGTCACCACGATTTCGCCGCCGTCGCCCGTTGCCCGAAACCAGGCGCCAGCCTGCGCCTCCGGTGCCATTGAACAGCTGATGTGCGCTTTGACGCCGTCGCCGAACTCCAGTTCGGCTGTCATTTCGAGATCGACGTTCGGCGGGCCGACCCGGGCTCGCGCTCGACGAACCACGGGCGTTTGCCCCGAAAAGTAGCGGACCATGTCAAGCGTATAGCATCCCAGGTCCATCTGCGCACCGCCGGAGAGCTTCCAATCGAAGCGGATGTCGCCGGGGATACCAGGTGCCGCAAAATGTGCCTGGAGTTCCCGCAACCGGCCAATGCATCCGCTCCGGAGCAGATCGCGGATGCGAACCGCCAGGGGATGATATCGATAGTGGAGAGCCTCGGCCAGAATTCGGCCAGTTTCGCCGGCGGTTCGAGCCATTTGGCTCGCCTCTACCGCGTTCGACGCCAATGGCTTTTCACACAGCACGTGTTTGCCGGCTCGCAAGGCGGCGATCGTCCAATACGCGTGGAGCGAATTTGGAAGCGCAATATAGACAGCCTCTATCTCGGGCGCCTCGATGAGGTCGCGGTACGAGGGCACAACATGGGGAATTCCGTTGAGCATCGCAAAGTTCCGCGCTCGCCCCGGATCGCGCGCGGCGATCGCCACAACTTTCGCCTTGTCGAGCTGTTGTGCTGGCTGGATTAACGCCTTGGGGACGATCCGTGCAGCACCAAGGACTCCGAACCGGATAGGATCTTCAGCCACGGCTTGGTAAGCTTTTGAAGTCGCGCCTTTGCATCTCATTCGCTCGGCATCAATCGGTCAGGCGCGGTTTATTTCACGATGCACCACTCGTTGCCTCGTTAAGGAACCGGCTGAACAGGGCTCCGCTGGAATCGACCGCGACGTCGAAGAGAGAAGGGGTTCGGCCGGGCACCAGAATCTGATGTGCTTCGTCGAAGAAGGCATAGCAGATGCACAGCATCAGAGCTGCATAGGGACGCCCCGCCATCGGACCCCGAATTAAGATCCAAAACAGAACACCATAATTGGCAAAATGCGCGGCCTTTCGAATCAAGCCGTGCAGGATCATGATGGTTGGGTCAGCCGCGCCAGGTAGTAAGAACCGAAGTATGGGGACTATCACTCTGGAAGTGTTCGCTGCCGAGAACAGCGACGTCGAAAGCACGAATAACGTGATTAGCCACGCTATCGTGGGCAGCCAGAGCTTTAGTCTGCTCTGCTGCCGGAGCGCCGCAGAATTATCGCTCATGCTGGTATCTTGGTTCATTCCTGTCTTTGAGTTGCCGGTTTGCGTCTGATGGACCTCGGCGGCAGCAGACATGATATCCTAGTATCAATCATTGATCGATTGAGATTCATTGAGCGGACCCCGGCGCTCTTCGCCTTAGGTCTGTGGCCCGCACACCGATAATCTGGTCGACAGCGACAACCTTAGCGTAATGCTGGAGCATTGAGTGGAACAGACGTATCAGGTTGCCCAGGCCTCACCTGCCCCGCCCTGTACAATCGTGATTTTTGGCGCATCCGGAGATTTGGCCCGGCGGAAGCTGGTGCCAGCCTTGTACAACTTGCGGAGCTGCGGGGGCGGGATGGCTCCTCATGATTATGCAATCCTCGGGTTCGCCCGCCGGCCAATCGCGCCGGATGCCTTTCGTGCACAGATGCGGGACGCGGTGATCAAGTTCTCGCGGCTGGACCTGGACGACGCGTGCTGGGCAGATTTCGCCGCTCGGCTCGATTACCTGGGAGGCCTGGATCAGCCGGAGGCATTCGACCGGCTGCGAGTAAAACTGGAAGACTTGGAAGCAGCCTTTCACCTGCCACCCAATCGCATCTACTATCTCTCCATTCCGCCAGAGGCAGTTAATGAAACTGTCGCTCGCCTGGACCGCGCCGGTCTTATCGCCAAGCCCGAAGCGCCCCACTTCACTCGGGTGGTGGTCGAGAAGCCTATCGGGCATGATTTGGAAAGCGCTCGTCTGACCAATCGCGCCATTCTGCAGCATTTCGCTGAGTCGCAGGTCTTCCGTATTGACCATTATCTGGGCAAGGAGACGGTGCAGAACCTGCTCGTGCTGCGATTTGCCAATACGATCTTCGAGCGGATGTGGGGTGCGCGAAATGTCGACCACGTCCAGATCACCGTGGCAGAAAGCGAAGGCGTGGGCTCGCGCGCCATGTACTATGAGCCGGCTGGGGCCCTGCGCGACATGGTGCAGAATCATATGCTCCAGTTGCTCGCGCTGCTGGCCATGGAACCTCCGGTTTCGCTCGAAGCTGAGGCAGTCGGCGAAGCTAAACTTAACCTGCTGCGCGCACTACGGCCTATCGGGCCTGGTGATGCTGCTACCCGGGTCGTACGAGGGCGCTATAGCCGCGGTAAGGTCGGCGGCGTCGAAGTCCCTGGTTATTTGAACGAGAAAGATATACCCAGCAACTCACGCACGGAGACCTTCGTTGCGCTCAAGGCATTTGTCGATAATTGGCGATGGGCCGGGGTACCGTTCTACCTCCGCACCGGCAAACGGATGCATGCGCGGGAAAGCCTGATTCACATTCAATTCAAAGAGGTCCCCCGCATTTTGTTCAATCGAGCCGGATTCCTGCCGGCCAACGCGTTAACCTTGCGGATCCAGCCCGATGAAGGATTTTCTTTCGGGGTACTAGCCAAGCATCCTGGACCAGGTGTGACTATTAGCCCGGTACAAATGAATCTGCGGTATCAGAGTGAGTTTGAAGGGCCGGTCCCGGATGCCTATGAGCGTCTCTTACTCGATGTGATGGCTGGTGATCATACGCTGTTCGTGACTGACTCGTTCGTCGAGCAGGCCTGGGCCTTCGTCCAGTCGATTCTCGACCAGTGGGCGACCAACCCCGATCTGCCCTTGTACGAGTACCCGGCCGGCGCCATGGGACCGCCAGCAGCAGACCACCTGATTGAAGCAGATGGCCGGCGATGGCTGATTTTGTAAAAATCGAATTTCCCTGAAGACTGGCGAGGGCCATCAACATAATGGACTCCAGCGTAGCCTCGCCGATTAACAGCGTGAGGCAGCTGATAGGGTCAGCGGACAAGCAAGCTGAAGTGGAGGCTGCAAAATGAATCGGACATCTGTCTTTATCCTGGGCGGGGCTCAGAGTGATTTCGCCCGCAACTGGCAAAAAGAAGGCAAGCATTTTTCCGAAGTTATGCGAGAAACCGTGATGGCCGCGCTGGAGAATTCAAAGCTTGAGCCCAGTGCAATTCAGAGCGCCCACGTCGGCAATTTCGCAGGCGAGCTCTACGCCCATCAAGGTCAGCTCGGTGCGTTTTTTCTCGAGGCCGCGCCGGATTTCCGCGGTTTGCCCACCAGCCGCCACGAGGCTGCTTGCGCTTCGGGCTCAATCGCAATCATGGCGGCAGCGGCAGAGATTGAAGCTGGTCGCTACGACGTTGCTGCGGTGATTGGATTGGAGCAGATGAAGACCGTGGATACTGCGACGGGGGGCGATTTCCTCGGGACAGCGGCGTGGTATGAACGCGAGTGCAAGGGAAAGGATTACCCATTTCCCCGGCTGTTCGGCCGGCTCGGTGACGAATACGATCGGCGCTTCGGTCTTAGGGCCGAATATTTGACCCGCATCTCGCAAATCAATTACGCCAATGCGCGGCGCAATCCCCTCGCCCAGACACGCACTTGGCCGTCGGTCGAAGCTGACCCCCGGCAGCGCAGCAAATTCGACCAGGTGCTTGCCGGACGGATCAGGGTCGGCGACTGCTCCCAAGTGACTGATGGTTGTGCCGTGCTGTTGCTCGCTTCGGAGAAATACGCCGCTAGCTACGCCCAATTGCGGGGCTTAAAGCTGGAGCGCGTACCGCGCATCCTTGGCTGGGGCCATCGCACAGCTTATATCGAATTCGACAAAAAGATCGCCGAAAGCCAAAATGATCTTTACGTTTTGCCGCAAACTCGGCGCGCCATTCTTGACGCGTTTGAACGCGCCCGGATCAACTCCGTGTGGGACCTCGACGGGATCGAAACACATGACTGTTTCACGACCTCGGAGTACATGGCGATCGACCATTTCGGCATAACCAAGCCGGGCGAGTCATGGCGGGCTATCGAAGAGGGCGTGATCGAAATTGGCGGTAAGATGCCGATTAATCCTAGCGGCGGACTCATCGGGGTCGGTCATCCTGTAGGTGCTACTGGGGTGCGCCAGATGCTCGACTGCTACAGACAGGTGACGGATTCGGCGGGTGATTACCAGGTACGGGGCGCGAAGCGCTTCGCGATGCTTAACCTGGGCGGCAGCGCTACCACGAGTTGCGTTTTTGTGATTGGTGTTTAAATCAGTGCGGTCCTGAGGCACGGCGCGGCCCGCAAGCACTCAGAGGTCTTCTCGCTGCTCTGGAGGATAATCCCGACAACGGCACGTCAACAGCAGCTAGCCTAGCTCGCCCTCTTCTTGTCCGAGGACGATTTTCGGAAGCCTCATCCGGCGGCCATCATGCTCAATCAGCACAATACCGCAATTTGGTGGGAGATGTGCGCCGTGCCACTGCCCAGTGATATGCGCCCAGACTGAAAGCATTACGCCGCCGTGGCTGACAATAACAATCTCTTCGCGAGGATAGCGGTGCAGTAGCTGCTCGATGGCAGCGATGACTCTTACACGCACGTCCTCATAACTTTCCCCACCAGCGGGTTTCCAGCACCAGCCGCGCGCGGGATCGTACGAGGGATCCTTGGAAACGAGAGCACGTAGGTCATCGTACGAATGCCCCTTCAAGCACCCGAGGTCACGCTCGTGCAAATCGTATACCGTTTCGATTGGGAGATTGAGGTAGCGTGCGATAATTTCGCTGGTCTGACGAGCCCGGCGAAAGGGACTAGAGATAACCACTGTAGGACTGAAAAGTTGTCCGATTCGTTGGGCCACCTGGTGTGCCTGGCGCACACCTAGCTCGGTGAGGCCCACTTCGGACGAAATGGTGAAACGGCGATCGCGATTGCCTTCGCTCTCACCATGCCGCACCATAATGAACTTGCCGCTAGCGGCTGAATCCAGGCCGCCACCTTCGATGTCGCTAATCATTGTCCTGCTTTAGTTGCAAGTACATTGTGAGCACATCTGCAATTCCTGTGGAGTCGAAAAACTCAGCGTGCCCGGCAGCACTTGAGCCGCTGCTGCATCGGCGGGCAAAGTAGCCCCTGGCAGAACCGCCGTTCCGTTCTGGGCAATGGCGGCTCCGCCGACCAGGCTGGGCGAAATGAATGGCGACGGAACGTGCTTTAGTTGATTTGCAGAAAGACAAGCTCTGGTAGCCGCCTGACGTGCCGTGAAATATCCTGATGCGCTCACCGATCCTATCCAACTCGTCCCACTTGCTCGCCCGAAGCACGAGCAACTGAAGGCTCGTGCGGTGGGAGATGGAGTCGGCACAGCCGGGGTTGGAATTGTCGCCAAGGGGGGAATGCCGATAGTCGCGGCGGGTTGCGACAACTGCGGAGGGGCGCTGGGAGTCGCAGCCGGACCAAGGTTCGGGTTACTCGGTGGCAGTTGTGCCCACAGTGGCCAGAGCGTAACCGCAGCGATCAAATCCGCCGCCAGCAGCAGTAGGAAAAAGATGGTAATCGTTTTTGTTACACGCATTCAGCTACCTGCTCGGCCGTTGCGCGATTCGGCGCTTGCGAGTAGAAGCCAAGCGGAATCATTGGCTATAATCCCCCGGTTGCTACGTTTCAAGTGTAACGCTCGGTGTGTGGCACAGGTATTAAGCCTGTGACTTCCCGAAAACGACTTGGGGCCGATTTCCAAAACCGTGGTACGGCTGCCGAGCCGAAGCGGGAAGCGGTGGTATTTGCGAGTTGCTCAACCTCTGCCGACGACAAGCCCGTTGTGCTTGTAACCCCGCCACGACATCGCTCGACAATCCGGGACGAATCCTACCTCACGAAGAGGTCGGAGAGAAGGAGGTCGTTCAATGATCTGGAGCGTTTGGCTATTACTTGCGTTGGTGATCGGAACCCCATCGGCGTGGGCTCAGTACAGATCCTCGAGTCAGTACGGAACTAGCGGCATTCAGGCGCCGTCACTAAGCAATCAGACTGCGCCCACGGTGTTGCCGCCAGCCCTGCGCCCGCAAGTGAATATTTCCGCTCAAGCCACCTCGCGTTTCGAACAGAACCCTGTGCTTTCGCTGCCTGAGGTCTTCGCCCGGCAATGGTCACTCACTCATGAGATCCCGCCGGAATCTCTCATCAGCGAGCGTTACCTACGCACCCAGGACAATTTGGCACGGAAGTTGACTCTGAAAGAGGCGATTTATATCGCCATCCGCAATAATCCCGGGCTGATTGCAGTCCAACTCGACCCGATTGCCGCCGAGGAGAGCGTCAAACTCGCCAACGCCGCTTTCGATCCGGACTTGACCTCACAGTTGGATGTCACCAAGTCGGTGGTGCCAGTGTCATCGCCGTTTCAGGTGGTGAACAGCGAGGCTTTTACCCAAAAAATGTACGATTGGAATTTCGCCATCAACAAGGTCTCGGCGTATACAAACGGCACTCTTGGAATCACTTTTGACAACAATCGGACGCTGAGCAATTCAACTTTCTCTTCGGTCAATCCCGTCTATACTCCGCTCCTCGAAGCCTCGATTGCCCAGCCATTGCTGCGTAATTTTGGGTGGAAGTTTGCGACCCTCAACGTAACTCTTGCCGAATCGGCGCAGAGAAGTGCGCAATGGAACTACGGCGCTTCGCTGAATGACTTTATTCAACGCATCGGCAATGACTATTGGGCGGTGGTCCAGGCGCAGGAGAATCTGCGGGTGGCGGAAGCAGCGCTGAAATTCAACAACGACTTGGTGCGTGTCAATCGGGTCAGTTTGCAAGTCGGCACGTTGGCACCGATCGATTTGCAGGAAGCGCAGTCAGCCGCAGCAACCGCCGAGGCGAATGTCTATGCGGCGGAAGCAGCACTTAAAACGGCGCGGGCGCAACTGCGACAGGACGTCATGCTCAATCCGGCGGGTACCTTCGTGCCGGAGGACGTCGAGCCTGCGGAGGCTCCCAACCCTAACTTCGTCATCAACGATACCGAAGAAACGGCGCTCGAAAAGATGGTCGAGTATAGCCCGGCTTTGGGTGGATTGCGCGAGGCGATTCGCACGGCGTTGCTACAGGTTAAGTACGCCGAGAACCAGACCTTGCCAGAGTTGAATCTTGGCACTCAATTTGGCGTTACGGCAGTCGCCGGCACCAGCCATTGCATCGCCAACTTTCGACCCGGGCCAAGTAACTGCACAATCGCCGAGCAGCCGGGTATCAAGCTGCCGTTCGGGGGGATTTATGGAGACGCGCTAAACCGTCTGCTCGACGCACGCTTCTATAACTACGCCGCAGTGCTGTCGTTTGAGATGCCGTTGGACAACGCGGCGGCAAAGGCCGCGCTGGCTCAGGCAAGAATTGCCTACGAACAGGCTCGAATGCAGTATCGCGAAGCCTTGTCACAAGCGGTCGTACAAGTCGAGAGCGCAATTGCCAATCTCCATGCCTTTGAAAAACAGGTGGAAGCTACCCGAAATGCGACCTACTACGCGGAGCAGTCACTCCACGATGAGGAGCTCGAATTTCGCGTCGGCATGGCGACTACGCACGACCTGCTGCAATACCAGGCGGAGTTGGTGACAGCCCAAGGAAACGAGGTGCAGGCCGATGTCGGACTGGAAAACGCCCGGCTCGCTCTTTGGCACGCGGAAGGGACGCTGATGAATGTCTTCAACATCAATTTTCAGGTGCAGAACCCGCACGTCGAGCCCTGGTACACTAAATTCTGAACAGGTCCAATGCAGGGGTAAGTAAGCGGAACAATCTTCGAGCCAATGCGTTTTCGTTTGGGCACTCGGCCGGCTACCTGCGCAATGGAGTACGCTGCGCGGGGCTTAGTGAGAGGGAGGGAAGGAGGCTGTCTCGACGCCGGACAACCGTTAGCAACTTTTGCGAACCTTAGTCTGGGAGACCGCCTTTGGCCTGTTCCGTCACTCGTATTTGATTTCGACCGAATCGAGATAGGCCGAGAGTTCGTTCGCGTAGCCGCGAATCGCTTCCACATCGTGCTGGCGGGCGGCAGCCTCGATCGCGGCGCCGTAGAGACTAACGACATCGAGGCCGTAGCTGCCCCCTTCGCCCTTGAGATTGTGGGCGATTCTCGACACCGTCTCAAAATCGATTGGTTCGACCGTAACGCCGGATAGGATTGCTCGGGCGTCCCTTCGTTTTCGCTCAAGGAAGGTCGGGATCAGGTCAGACAGGTCGGGATCTACACGGGCAATGAACGTTTTCATATTGGCGCTCTAATGACCGGCTGTCAGCAAGCGCGGTGCCGCGCGAACGTCAGCTTTCGATGACTAATTCGTCGGCGATGTCGCAACCTGGGACAGCGCCGTGCCATTGTGGCCGATCTCGCTCGGTTGTGCTGCGCCGTTAAACGGCTCAGCCCTGCTCAAGCGCTCTGTCGAGATCTTCGATGAGATCATCAGCGGATTCGAGTCCGACGGAGAGTCGAATGAGGCGGTCGGCGATTCGTGCGCGCAGTCGTTCGGCCGCGCTCAGGCCCGCGTGCGAGGTGGCCGCCGGCCTGGTAATGAGGCTTTCGACACCCCCCAGGCTCGGAGCTGAAATTGGTAATGACAGGCGCGCAATAAACTCCTCCGCCTCTTTGACACCCCCACGGAGCTCGAAGCTCAGCATTCCGCCAAAGCCATCAAAGAGCTCTCGGGCGCGTGCGTGGTTAGGGTGCCTTTCGAGCCCCAGATAGTTAATGGCCTCGATCGCGGGGTGCGCTTCGAGAAAGCGAGCGATCTTGAGCGCCGTCTGGTTTTGATGGCGCACGCGAACCGCGAGGGTTTTCAAGCCGCGCTGCAGCAGGAAACAGGCGTGTGGATCGAGTGCGCCGCCCAGATGAGCCAGCTTGCGATTAATCTTTTCGATCAGGGAAGCACGCCCGATCACAGCCCCCGCAACAATGTCCGAGTGGCCGTTAAGATACTTGGTACAGCTATGCAAAGACAGGTCGAACCCCCATTCGCTCGGGCGGAAATTCACCGGGCTCGCAAAGGTGTTGTCGATAACGCTAATCAGATGATGGGTTTTGGCGAATTCGACCACCGCCTTCAGATCAGCGATTTCAATTAGCGGGTTTGCGATCGTTTCGACATAGATGACTCTCGTTCGAGGCTTTAACCTCGGTTGCCAGTCTGAGGGTCTATTGCCGTCGATGAAATCGACCCCGATGCCGAGCAGAGGGAAGTCATTTACTAGCAAGCCGTATGTCCCGCCATAGAGGCAGTTCTGTGCCAACAAATGATCCCCGGCTCCGAGCAGCGCTAGCAATGTGGTGGCAATTGCGGCCATACCGCTCGAGGTCACCAAAGCGGCCTCGGCATTCTCGATCGCAGCGAGCTTTTGGTGCAATGCATCATGGTTTGGCGTGTTGTTGAGGCGAATGTAGCGAAGGCTGTGATAGTCCTGCTCCCCGCGGTATTCGAAAGTGGCCGACTGGAAAATCGGCATGCTCACTGCGCCTTCGATCAGTGGGGACGGTTCACCGGCGTGAATCAATTTTGTCTCGAGCTGGCGCCCGGTCCTTTCCATCATCTTCGCCTTGGCCCGAAGATCCTTCAGGATGAGCTGATGAAGAAACGCAAAGAGTTTGACGCGAAACTGATAATAGGCGGCGGATACAATCCCAGAAAGATGGTTGCCAGCGCCAGCACCCCCATCAGTCCATAGTTCCAATATTCGACTGTGACCGCACTGACAGAGTCGACCGGCTGTTCCAAAAACATCGCCTTAACCGGCCGCATGTAATAGTAGAGGGAAACTACGGAATTGAGTATTCCAATGACGGCAAGAATGTAAAATCGCTCACGGATTGCCGCCGCAAAGACGTAGAACTTGCCAATAAACCCTATTGTCGCCGGTATGCCGGTCAATGACAAAAGAAAAATAGTCAAGCTGATCGCCAATAGCGCACCGCCACGACGCCAGGCCAGCCCTCTGTAGGCACTGATATCTTCACTGCCAGTCAGATTAGCCACAATCATTACTACGAGAAAGGCGCCGGCGTCCATCACGTAGTAGGCGAACAAATAGACTAGCATTGCGATGAGCCCGTCGTTGGAAAGCAGAACAAACCCCATCAACGCGTACCCAGCCTGCGCAATGCTCGAATAGGCAAGCATTCGCTTCATATTTTGCTGTTGCAACGCAGCCAGATTGCCCAAGGTCATCGTTATAATGCAGACGACCAGCAGCAGCTGTGGCCAGGCGACTTGGTTAAGTGGCTGCCAGTTCCCATCGGGGCCCAGATGTGAAATTGCCGGATAGAAAAAACGCGTCATCAAGGCGAATCCGGCAGCTTTTGAACCGACCGCGAGAAACGTCGTTATCGGAATAGGTGCACCTTCGTAGACGTCAGGGGCCCACATATGGAAGGGAACAGAGGCCACCTTGTAGCCCAATCCGCTCAGGATTAGGACCAGCGCAATAAATACGGCCAGCACCGGTATATGCGATGTCGCAAACAAAGCGCGATTGATGGCCATGAAATCCAGCGAGCCTGCCATCCCGAAGATCCAACTCATTCCATAGATCATCGTTCCGGAAGCAACTCCGCCGTAAATCAAATACTTGAGCGCAGCCTCCTGTGACCGGCGGTTATGCCGCAGTATTCCGGTCAGCACGTAAGACGTTAGACTGACAAATTCAAGCGATAAATACGCCATTAAGAGGTTGGCCGACTCGGTCATCAGGAGCATCCCCAGGGCGCTAGCGAGAAGAATAGAATAGTATTCACCCTGCTCGCACCGACGCACCTCCTGCGAACCAATTGACATCCACACCGCCACCAGGGCTGCCAGCGCGATCAAGGCTCGGAAGAAGATGCTGAAGGAGTCGTAGACCAGCATGCGCCTGAAGAGCCATGCGCCCCCATCGAGCGGTCCGACACCAATTAAAAGCAGTGCACCGCTGGTCGAGATGAGCGCTACCTCGCCCAGCCATGACTTGTCAGAGGTCAAAAGATCGATGAGTACGATGACCAGGGTCGCTGCTGTCAACAGTAACTCGGGATAAAAGGCTTGGAGGCTCGCCAGATTTCCTAGTTCCATAGGCATCCCGAGAATTGCTCGCCCGGCAGTGAATTGACCGCAGACATTTACGGCATCGGGCTAGTGCAAGGCAACCGCTTGGGCAGGCGTGGCAGCGAGCACTACTCGGTTAAGATGGTTTAATGAAGTCTGCAGCAAACCCAAAATCGCATGGGGATACCAACCAAGCACGATCACTATGACTGCGAGCGGCACCAGCGTAAAACCTTCGCGCAAGCTGAGATCGGGCAAGCTTGCATACTTTTCGTCCAAACGTCCCAGATAGATTCGCTGGAAACACCAAAGCAGGTAGGCCGCCGTCAGGATCGCGGTTCCGGCGCCGAATACTGTCATCACCGGATGGCGCTGCCACGCACCAATCAAGACCAGCACTTCCGAGATAAACGCCGAAAGCCCCGGCAACCCTAAAGCGGCAAAGAAAGCGAGGCCGGTTATCCCGGTGTAGAGCGGCATCTGCTGTGCGAGTCCACCAAAACCGTTAATCTCGCGATGGTGGGCGCGGTCATAGATCACCCCGACCAGAATAAACAGCATCGCCGTAATCGTGCCATGATTGAACATTTGCAGCACCGCGCCGTTAATTCCGGCTGCTGTGAACGACGCCATGCCGAGCATCACGTAGCCCATATGACTAATCGACGAATAGGCCACAAGCTTCTTATAGTCGGTCTGCGCCATCGCCACCATTGCGCCATAGACAATGTTGACGGTTCCGATGACGCCTAAAAAAAACCACGCCAGCTCGTGACTGGCGGCAGGCAGAATCGCGTAGTTCACCCGCAGTATTCCATAGGTCCCCATCTTCAACAAAACGCCGGCGAGAATCACGCTGATAGCGGTCGGGGCCTCGACGTGAGCGTCAGGCAACCAAGTATGAAATGGGAAAGCCGGGATTTTGATAGCGAAGCCGATGAAAAGAGCGACCCAGCAGATCCGCTGGAATGTCATCGAGTAGCTACTCGACTGGGCCGCTAGTTGCGTCATGTCGAAGGTAGGGGTTACCCCGTAATAGTACAGGCCCAGCATCACTAACAGGATCAGCACCGAGCCGAGTAGTGTATAAAGAAAGAACTTTATGGCCGCATACTCCCGACGGGGTCCGCCCCAGATCCCAATCAGAAAATACATCGGCAGCAGCATCACTTCCCAAAAGATGTAAAACAAGAAGAAATCCAGGGCGACAAACACCCCCATCATTCCGGTATCGAGCAGCATCAGCAGCGCGTAATAACCTTTTTCGCCGTGTTCAATACTGAAACTGGCGAAGACCGAAATGAAGCAAATTATCGCAGTTAGCAGCACCATCGAGATGCTGATGCCGTCGACACCCATGAAGTAAAAGATGTGATAAGCACGTATCCACGGATAGCGCTCGACAAATTGAATACCAGCAGTGTTGGTACTGAAGTTATGGACCAACCAGCCAGCAATAATTAACTGCGGCAAAGTAGTGGCCGCGGCGATCCATTTGTAGCCAGCTTTGAACGCCGGTGGACATACCAGGATCAGCGCCATTCCGATCAGGGGTATAAACGTGATCAGGGTCAGAGGATGGTTCATGAGTCTGCAGCCAACCGCTTGTGCTCCGCGTCACCAACCACTCCACCGAACGCATTACGACGCAATTGACCATTCAGCGAGCATTCAGGACGCGCTTTCGATTTAGGCGCTCTTGCCACGATCATGTGTGCAACACAGCTCGCACGAGCAGAATTACCATCACCGCCGCCAAGAGGCCGTACAAATAACCATTGATTGAACCGGTCTGGAGCCGGCGCAGACGGCCACCCGCGGCCAGCGTGGCATCTGCCGCCAGGTTGACAAGTCCATCGACGACATAGTTATCGAACAATCCCGAGAGCCAAGAACCCAATACAGTAGTTGCCGCCGCAAGGTTGACCAGCCCGTCAATTATATGCAAATCAAACCAGCCAGCCGCTCGGGTCGCCATCATATAAGGGCGAACCACTGCATAATCATACAGTTCGTCAACATAATACTTGTGGAAAGAGAGTGTGTAAGGCACCCCCGCAAGAAACCGACTCATGCGGTCGGCACTGAGTATTTTGCGACGATATGTCAGGTCCGCAAGGAGCCATCCAGCTGCCACCAGCAGCAGAGAGAGTGCCGCAAAATATCCCTCCAAGCCCTGATGGTGAGTTTGGGCAGTGACCGCCAAAGTTTGGGGTGAATCGAATACGGGAGCCAGGAAAACCTCAAAGGGCGAAAAAGTCGCGATGAACCGCGGTAGCATTACGGCTCCCCCAGCGAACGATAGCAGACCCAAAACTACCAGGACCGCCGACATCGATGGCGGGGCCTCGTGCAGATGATGCGCCTGCTCATCAGTACCACGAAACTCACCGAAGAAGGTCATGTAAACTTGGCGAAACATGTAAAATGCGGTGAGCCCCGCAGCGATCCAGAGCAACGACCAGATCCACGGATGGCCAGTGTCGAAGGCGCTCCAGATTATTTCGTCCTTGGACATAAAACCGGCGAACGGTGGAATTCCGCAAATCGCCAGTGTTGCCACAAGGAAGGTCCAGAAGGTGACGGGCAACTTGTGCCACAAGCCTCCCATCCTGCGCATGTCCTGCTCGCCCCCCAATGCATGAATCACCGAGCCTGAACCTAAAAACAGGCAGGCCTTGAAGAAGGCGTGCGTCATCAGGTGAAAGACGCCAGCGGTATAAGCCCCGACACCGACGCCGACAAACATGTAGCCAAGTTGGCTGATAGTCGAATAGGCAAGCACCCGTTTAATGTCGTTCTGGGTAATGCCTATGGTGGCCGCGAACAGTGCGGTGACAGCGCCGATGGTGGCCACCACGAGCATGGTGAGCGGCGCCATCGAAAAAAGAAAGTTCAGCCTCGCTATCATATAGACGCCAGCCGTAACCATGGTTGCCGCGTGGATCAGCGCGCTGACGGGCGTGGGTCCCGCCATTGCATCCGGCAGCCAGGCGAAGAGCGGAATCTGGGCAGACTTCCCGGTCGCGCCGAGAAACAGTAGCAGAGTCACGAAGGTCGCCACTGAGATGCCGGCATAGGCGTGTTGCGTCCCCAATAACGGCGCATAGCGTGCGATCTCGCGGATGATCAAGGTCGGATGACCAACCTTACTGAGACCGCTAAACAACGAATAGAGCGCGACGACGAACGCCCAGTCGCCCACCCGGTTGAAGATAAACGCTTTGTTACCAGCCGACGTATTTACCTGGTCCGTATACCAGAAGCCGATCAAAGCGAACGAGCACAGCCCAACTCCTTCCCATCCGACGAACATCAGCCACAGATTATCGGCCAGCACCAGCGTGAGCATCGCAAACGTGAACAGGTTCAGCCAGGCAAAAAATCGCCAGTACGAGGGGTCTTCGTGCATGTAACCGGTTGAGTACAAATGGATCAATCCGCCGACGCCAGTCACGATCAGCGTCATCACTATTGAGAGCGGGTCGAGCCAAAAAGCGATGTCCAGTCTGAGCCCGCCGATATCAAACCATCTCCAGAGATCATCCAGCAGGAAACGCTGGCTGGGCACGAGCTCGAGCATCCGCAAGAAAGCAGCCACCGCGAGGGCGAAGCTGGCGATAACCACGCCGCATCCGGTGATGCTTACCGCAAAGCGCCCGAGCTTTTTTTGAAGAGTAGCTCCAAGAAGAAAGTTAAATGCTGCTCCGAGGAGCGGCAGCACCACTATCCAGCGGATGAAATCGACCGTCTGCGGATTGTTCATTCCTCACCCGCACCCGTCACCCGCTCAGGCTCTCAGTTGCACTAACGTCAATAGTACGAAGGTTCTGGTAAATCGCCAAAACGATTGCGAGACCGATCACGGCCTCGGCTGCCGCTAGCATGATCACAAAGATCGCGAACACCTGGCCGTCATATTTGGCCGCCTGGCCACCATAGAAAGAAAATGCGACATAATTGATGTTGGCAGCATTCAGAATCAACTCGATTCCCAACAGGATGCCAATTGCATTCCGGCGCGCCAGTACGCAATAGCCCCCCAGCAGAAAGAGAATCAAGCCCAAAACCAGGAAATGATTCAAAGTCAGCCCTGCCATAGCTCTACTCCCGTACCTCTTGCCGCGAAATGACTATCGCGCCAATCAAGGCTGCCAAAAGTACAAGTGAAGCGACCTCAAAGGGCAGAACGTATGGACCCAAAAACGCGTCTCCAATCCAGTACGTGGTTGGTGTCGCGGAGCCCGGACGGGCATGATACCAGGAACTGTGGATTATCGCGTAGAACATGACACCTCCCGCAACTCCGGCGGTCACGAGTGCTGGCAGCACGCCAACCGCGCGATTAGACACGTTTACATCGGCAATTCCCTGCGTCAGCATCACGGCGAAAATCGTTACCACCAGGATACCGCCGATGTAGATGAAGATTTGGATGATAAAGAGAAAATCCGCCCCGAGTAGCACGTAGATTCCGGCCACCCCAGCCAGGGCACCGAACAGGGCGAACGCCGAATGGACTATATTGCGGGAGAAAGCGGTGATGGCGGCGGATACTATGGCGAGCAGTGCGAGCGCGTAGAAAGTTATTAGCGGTCCCATCTCGAGTGATCACGAAGCAGGGGTTTTGTCGCGCTGGCGAACTCCCGCGGTATCAATTGCTGGATTCGCGGCCTCCCCGGTAGCCTCCCGATTATCGACGCTCGCCTCAGCGGGAGGAGATTGGGTCACCGCTTGGCCGTCGGCTCCTTTCCGCGCCGGCGCGGCCGAGGGTTTCGGCGCCGCCGCGGCGGCGCCTTTGGCGGGCATCCGCGCCGGGTTCGCCGCGGGTTTCGCAGGCTGTGGAGTGGCCGTTTGAGCGCTGGATGCGGCCTTGGGCGTTGGCGGTTTATCGCTCCCAGGCTGAGCCCATTGGTCGACGTACTTCATACCCCGCTCTAGCAGACTGGCGACCGCTGGATCCGGCTCAGGCCCCTTCTTTGGCTTGTAGGCGACTACAGGTTCAACCACAAAGCGGCGAATCAGGCTTTCCAGCGAATAGTCGGCACCTTCGAACTCGGTGGTGTGATGGATGGCGCCGGTTGGGCAAGGCTCACTACAAAGCCCGCAATACATGCATTTTGCGATATCGATGTCGAACTGTGAGATGATGATTTCGCGGGTCTGTGCGTTTTTTTCGATTGCCATCGCGATGCAATCGATGGGACAGGCCCGATCACACGCCAAACAACCTGTACAGATTTCCAAATCGACGTCCAGAATGCCGCGGTAGCGAAATGGCAGCCTGTCCTGGACCCGAGCCGGGATGCGATCGGGGTACTGAATCGTATAGGGCTTGCGAATTAGGTGCGAGGCAGTAACCGCCATTCCGTCGAAGATAGTGACTACCGCCTCTTTGATGTGCCGAAAGTAAGCTGCTACGCCCATCGGATTTTAGATCGTCGGGTGAAAATATAGTTCCATTCGCGAACGCCGAGTGAAGTAGGCGACACGCCAGGCGAAGGCGGCAACGATCGCGAGCGCCAGGGCGAACATGGCCATTTCCATGAGCCGGCTACCATGCGGGAAGAACGCTACCCAGATTGCAGTGCCGATCATGTTGATAAAGCCGATCGGCACGAAATATTTCCAGCAAATCGACATCATCTGATCGATGCGGACGCGCGGCAGTGTACCGCGAATCCACATCGAGACAAACACCAGGACCAAAACCTTGACCAAAAAGCAGATGAACTGAAGTAGATTCATCAGCGCGGGGCTCCAATTGAAGCGCGGAATCTGCCATCCGCCCAGATAGAGTGTCACAAGGATGGCTGCCGCAATGAACATGTTTCCCCATTCAGCCATGAAAAAAAACAGGTAGCGCATGCTCGAATATTCGGTCGCGAACCCCGCGACCAGTTCTGACTCTGCCTCCGGCAGATCGAACGGCGTACGATTGTTCTCAGCAAGAGTCGACACGAACAGAATTATTGCCGCAACGAAACAGAAAGGGTTGGCAAAAATAAACCAGTGATACGGCTCCCACTTTTGGGCCCGAATCAGTCCCTGCATCGAGAGCGTGCCGGTCATCAGCACGGCAGGGAAAATCGAAAGACCGGCCGGAATCTCATAACTGATGATCTGAGCGGCGGAGCGGATGCCGCCAATCAGCGACCATTTGTTGTTCGACGACCAACCCGCCATCAGCACCCCGACTACCGTAAGCGCCGTTATAGCGGTCATATAGAGGATGCCGATGTTGAGGTCGGCCAAGATCAGCATGGATGAAAACGGCATCACGGCCCACGGCAAAATGAAGGCCAACACCACCAAGTACGGCGCTAATTTGAAGAGTGGGGCATCGGCCTCTTCGGGGATGACATCCTCCTTGCAAACGTGTTTGACTCCATCTGCCAGCCACTGCAGAAACCCATTCGGACCCACCCGGTTAGGGCCTACGCGGGACTGAATCCGCGCCCATACGCGGCGTTCCACCCAAGTGACGATTGACGCAAACGGAACCGCAATCGCAAACAACACCACAGCGCAGGCGACTGCGATCGCAGCCGCTTGGTCCGTGTGATCCAAGGGGGCAGGTCCAAACATCGCCCGACCGATTAATGTGACCAACGAATTGTTCATCGCGAGTCACTCCGACTCGTCGCTAACGGTCGATTTCAGGCGCGATCACGTCGAGGCTGGCGATCAAAACCACCAGGTCGGCGATCATTAGTCCTCTGCTCAATTTCTGGATAATGCCCATCGCGGCGAAGGAACCGGTGCGTACGTGCACCCGCCACGGATAGCTGCTCCCGTCACTGACCACATACCATCCCTGATCACCGCGTGCACTTTCGACTCGGACCTGACATTCGCCCGCCGGCGGCTTGAAATTGCGCACGACTTTAGCCAGGACCGGCCCATCGGGGATTTGGGTCAGCGCCTGGCGCAGAATACGTGACGATTGCACCATCTCTCGGATCCGCATCATGTAGCGGTCCATGGCGTCGCCGGTCGTGCCCCATTCGCCCCGACCGATTGGGATCTCGAAATCGAATTCAGGGTAGACGGAATAGGGAATGTCCTTTCGCACATCCCATTTAACACCGGAAGCGCGCAGATTCGGGCCGACGAGATTGTAGTTTATCGCGTCTTCGGCGCTGATCACGGCGACGTTCGCGAGACGTTGGATACAGATCTTGTTGTAGGAGAAGAGCGCGTTGAATTCGTCGAGGATGGGATCGAGATGATCAAGGTAGGCGAGCGCTTTTTCGCGCCAGCCCGGTGGCAGGTCCCATGCCACCCCGCCAATGCGCATGTAATTGAAGGTCAGCCGCGCACCACACAGCTCCTCGATCAGGTCGTTGATCATCTCACGCTCGCGCAAGGCATGCAGAAAAGGCGTCATTGCGCCAATGTCCATGCCCATAAGTCCCACGGTCAGCAGATGCGACGCCAGACGGTTGAACTCGGCGGCGATGACACGGCAATACTCGCCCCGGCGCGGCACTTCTATTCCGGCCAGCTTCTCGCAGGCCATGGCCCAACCCTGGTTGGTGAACATCGCGCAGACATAATCAACCCGATCGGTATACGGCATGAAGCCGTGGTAGCCGACCTTCTCAGCAATCTTTTCGATTGAGCGATGAAGGTAACCGACGTCGGGAATGGCTTCGCGCATCACCTCACCGTCAGCCTTGATTACAAAGCGCAGCACCCCATGGGTCGAGGGATGCTGGGGACCCATGTTGAGCGTCATTTCTTCGGTGCGTAGCGTGGACATCGTGGTTGGCAGCTCTGCTTTGATGCCGAATCGGTTGGTCGGATTGGGGGGAGTGCCGGCCCGATCCCGATCGGCTTGTGATATTTATTGCGGTTTACTAATGCTTCTGATCAAGACGGATTATCGGACTTTCGCGTACAGTCGAGATACCGTGGTACTCCTGTGGTTCCACAAAATCCTTGCGTAACGGATGACCTGGCCAGTCCTCGGGCATAAGTATCCGCCTGAGATCACTGTGACCGAGGAATGTCACGCCGAGCAGGTCAAAAATCTCCCGTTCCATCCAGTTGGCTGAGCGCCAGATAGTCTCAACGGTAGCGACCTGGGGGTTCTCGCGCGGCAGTTTGACCTTCAGCACGCAGCCGTGGCGGTGCCTATAGGAAAACAAATGGTAGACGACCTCGATGCGATCCTTGTAATCGACCCCGGTTTCATTGCTCAGGCAATCGAACCAAAGTTCGGGTTCGTTGCGCAAAAATTCGCAGATCTCAACTATCGCGCCGGGGTCGACCACAGCGAACACGTCGGGCTTCCCGCCAACCTCGAGAATTTGTTCCGGGAAGCGCTGCTTGAGACGCTCGTAGATCTGGACCGGCTCCATCTCAAGCCTGCGCCCTTTCGCTCAGGCGCCGCTCGCGGGCAAGCCACCGCTCGCTCATGATTTTTTCCTGGAGCTTGAGTAATCCTTCGGTCAGCGCCTCCGGACGCGGCGGGCATCCGGGTACGTAAACGTCTACCGGCAAGATTTTGTCGACCCCGTCGCACACTGAATAAGCTAGTTGGAACAGTCCGCCGCAGTTCGAACAACTACCCATCGAGATTATGTACTTCGGGTCAGGCATTTGATCGTAGAGCAGGCGGGTACGCAACGCCATTTTCAAAGTCAAGGTACCGGCAATAATCATCAGGTCTGATTGGCGGGCTGAAGCCCTTGGCGTCGCGCCGAAGCGCTCGATGTCGGCCCGCGGCCCACCTGTATGCATCAACTCGATTGCGCAGCACGCAAGGCCAAAAAGCATATACCACAAGCTCGATTTGCGCATCCAATTGAGCAGCTCGTCGGTCTTGGTGGTGAGCACGTAATCCGGCAATGTATTGAGCAGTGACATTTAATTCACACTATCCTGATCAGGAATTCGCTTTATCCATTCAAGGTCGCGCTTGACCCAAACATAAACAAGCCCCACAAAGAGAATGAACAAAAATATCAGCAGCTCGCTTAGCGCAAACCATCGTTGACCTCTTCTTATCCAGTCCAAATAGACCGTCGCAACTGGATAGATAAATGCGACTTCCACCTCGAAAATAACGAAGACCAGTGCAATCAGGTAAAACCGCACATTAAAGTTAATCCAGGCGCTACCGGTCGGCGGTTCGCCGCATTCATACGGCATCAGTTTACGGCGGAAGGGGTTGGTAGGAGCAAGCAGCTTCTGCAAGCCCATCATGGCCGCCATGAACAACAAGCCAATGATGACCAGTGCTAACGGGACGCCGTAGTCTGCATACATATAATGAGCTCTTGATACGCCGGCCAGAGGCTCGGTCTGAGACTTTTATTTCGCTGGTTCACCGAGTCGTTCGAGTGCATCCGCCTCGAGCCACCCCCCATGACCATTGGGACACGCCATCACGGCGGCACCACCGCGGCTCTGCGCAACCAACCCCGCGGCACAGCGTGGACATTGCAACCCACGTTGACGGGCCCGCATCTTTTCGATTAGCGCCAAATCTTGCTCGCGTGCCCATTGATCCTCGCGCGCCTTTTCCAGGTCGCGAATCTTATCGCCGAACCGGTCTTTTTGATCGTCCATCCTATCCCCGGCGGTTACGATTACTGGAACAGCGAATCAACTCCGTCACATCATATCCTTAATTAACTTGCCACTGCGTGCTTGTTCGACTGTCTCATCGAATTTTGAGCCGAGATCCACCCCCAACTCACGCGCGCGTTTCTTGGCCCAAAGCCCAACATTGCGAGCGTCGCGATAGAAGGATTCGTCCCTAGGCTTGCGTGTGTCGAAATTTTCCAAGCGTGCTGCTTCACTTTCCACGACCGCGAACGAGGACATAATGCGACGCGTCTCGACTGAGCCGCAATCGGGACAATGAGGATGCTCCAGCTGCTCGGAACCGAGTACTACATGTGACGCCGTGAAACCGCACACAGCACATTCGTATTCGTAGATGGGCATCACTCACAAGGATAGTCGAGTCGCTGAATATGAGCAATTCAAGCCTCACCGGTCATATCTTGCGGGGCAAAAGCGCGAGCTCACAGAAGCGGCGAGGCCCGTTTCGCTGGAGGCAAGAATGGCGACCAACTGCTGCAGCCTAACCAAAACCAATGGCAGAGTTCGGCAATTAGTGTCGAAGATTCTTGCTTGTCAGGTATTTGTTCTCGAGCGTACTGATTTACCGCTAAGTGGGAACAGTGACGACCCCGAAGGTTTAACTAACTGAGGCTGCCCCGGTCATGGCTGCTGGCGTTAACCCTCCACTAAACCTTTTTTGTCGCAGGTACCGCCAGATGCTCAATTTCTCCAGAAGGAGCTAAAAGCGCGATCTCCATCGCCTGGGCGTTATGGGCATATCCCAAACGCCCCCGGGAATCTACAATGATCACCCCTGCCTCCCCGCCCGTTGCTCCATGAAGTTCCTCTATGGCGCGTTGAGCAGCTTCCTGCACCCCAAGCCGCGGCGTCAGACGCACCGCCTCGCGGCACAACCCGGCTTTCATTATTGCTTCACCGGCACCTGTCGCCGATGCCGCTCCGCGCGAGTTGGCAAACAACCCGGCGCCGATGAGCGCAGAATCGCCAACGCGCCCAGGCATCTTCCCCGAAACGCCGCCGGTGGAGGTTGCTGCCGCGAGATTTCCGGCGCGATCCAGCGCCGCGGCACCAACGGTTCCATGTTCTTGCAAGGCGCTTTTAGGGCTTTTGAGCGAAGCGAACCACCTACTGCGGGCACGATCGGTGATGAGTTGCTCTGGTCGACACATTCGTATTCCCGCTTCCCGCGCCAGGCGCTCAGCCGCAGAACCCGCGATCAGGACATGGGGCGTACGCTCCATGACGCAACGCGCAAGCAGGACTGGATTGTAGACTCGACTAACTAACACCACGCCGCCAGCTCGTATCCGAGTTATGGCTCTCTTCTGCGCGTCCGCGCTTCCTTCAGCAATTGAGTCCTGGCATTCCGCAACCATAACTGCTGCGTCCATTTCAACCCTGCCCTCGCGCGTGAGCACGGAGCCAAATCCGGCATTGAAGAGGTGATGATTCTCCAGAGCGGCCACCGTCGCGGTGACAGCATCAAGCGCACTGCCACCTCCGCGCAGGACGACGAGTCCAGTTTCTACAGCCGATATGAGGGCGCGCCGACGTTCTGCACGTTCCGACACTGGTGTGCGTACGCCCGCACCGCCATGCGCAATAAGTACCGGTTTGTGAACAGTATTCCGCACGGCAAGCTCTCGAGGTCAGTCCGATTTGCCGATAGTACGGGGCTGGCGATCGGGTGGTTAAGCGGTCCGCTGCTCTCTTGACTAATATGCGGTTAGACCTCCATCGGCCGGTATGATTGCGCCGGTAATCATCCGCGCCTCATCTGAGGCCAGGAACAAGGCAATGCGGGCAATATCTTCAGGCTCTCCCACCGAAAATGGATAGCGCTGAAATTGATGTTTTATCGCCTGTGCCTGGGGCGATCCCGAGTTGGGGTCATTGGGATCGCCAAAGCGTTGAAGTACACGGTCAGTTTTCACTAATCCCGGACAGATGGCGTTCGCCCGAATCCCATTCTTCGCGTATTGACCCGCCAAGGCACGGGTCAATGAAATGATGCCCCCTTTGGCCGCAACGTAGACATGCGCGGGAAATCCGCGTAGCGCGGCGACCGAGGACATGTTCACGATGGCGCCGCCGCCCGCTTTTATCAGCTCTGGAATGCCGTGCCGGCAGCAATGGAAGGTGCCGAGTAAATCAAGCGAGATCGTATGCTGCCACACAAACATGTCGACCTCGGTCACTGGCGCATCCTGAACGATGGAGCCGCCCGCACAGTTATACAGGATGTCCAATTTGCCGAATTGACTGACCGTTTCCTGAATCGAGTTTTTGACGCTGTCTTCCTTGGTGACGTCGGTTTCGACAAATTTGGCTTCGCCGCCGGTGTCACGCACCCACTGCTCAGTCAAACGTCCTAACTCTGGCTTTAATTCCGCTACCACGACACGAGCGCCTTCTTGCGCAAACAGACGTGCAGCGGCCCGAGCAATGCCGGAACCCGCGCCCGTAATAAAAGCGACCTTTCCCTCCAGGCGTCCCATGTTGAATCTCCTTTATGCTGGCCTTGTTGCCGACGACAGCTTCGACTTCACAAGCTCTCGTAACATAGCGCGCCTGATTCAGGGCTCATAGCTATAACATCCGCCCATCGCAGCCCGCTGGCGCCTGACTTGTTTGCGTTCATCAGGCGGCCCTCGACGTGTTCTGCCGCCCAGTCGTCGATTTGAAGTCGGGCCAGATGAGTCTCGCGGATATAAACGACTTATTCAGAGGAGCCAGCTAAGGGGCGTGCTCTCGAGGCAGCTGTCAAGCCTATGGTTGGCTTCTGAGAAAGGTTGCTCACCGGCTCGGCCTGAATAGAGAGCCAAAGCGGACCTGCCCTAAATTGCCGATGGCCCCCGGACCACGTCGGCGCATCGACCGATGCCAGAGCGATGTTGGGTGGAATCTTTTAAGAAGGAAACGGCAGATGGGTCAATGCCAAAGTTGAATTATCGCGTAGGCCAACACGCCATAAACACTTCCCGAGACAGCCAGCATTAACCACGCCAGCGGGTTCCTCAACCACGTCACGCCGACCACAACGTCCTGCGAGTTCGCGCTTTCGCCGAAGCCCGAGCCCGCGGCACAGTCGGGGCCCGTCAGAGGAGCGAAATCTGAGTCCAGTGAACACCCAGGTCTTGCGACTGCCAGCCAATCGATTTGCGACTTTGCAGGCCTTCGGAGGGAGGAAAGAGGGTCTGTTCCGGCCGCTCTCGCTCCCATCCGAAGTCCCCCCTCTCGAAAAGTCCCCCCCAATTCTTCGGCAGAGCTCAGTATTGTCCCCTCGAGAGGCATTGGTCGTGGCTGCTCGAAATCCGGCCCGATCTTTTTCTGGTCCAGTCGTTTAGGCTCGGGACGCAGAATCCATGCCGAGTAGAAACTTCACTTCTTGGGTCTTTAAAGTACGGATCGGGTGCATACTCTGTGACACAGTGGCCTGAATGGGGACACTCATCTTGGAAACAAAACCGTCCATCGCCTAAGTCCACGCTCGTTAGAGAGGTCCGCAGCGATTCGGAGTCGCATTGAACAGTGCCCTAAGCGGCATTTTATTGGCGCTTGGGCAATGACTGACGATCCAATCAAGCGATCCGGTGATCCGCGTGGTCAAAATTCGGGCTCGCTTCGTCGCACCGCTGCACCGGATGACTAAAGCTGGGCGTGAATGGACGAGCCCAAAGCATCCCAGCTAAAGATGCTGACGACTTAATCTTGACAAGGCAGAATGCGACCGCGTCCTGATGCCGGTCACCTAGCCCCGCCACCATCTCTCGAAAGTCAACTGTGCGACCTCGCAGCCTGGGACTACCGTCGTTCTAGCAGTATCAAATGTTAAAAGACCGGGCACAGCAGTGGTTTCATTATGTATATGGTTATGGGTTGTAATTTCCTTCCTGCAAATCCGTCCACCAGAGACTCCCCAACGTCCTTCAGATCGCATTATGATTCAGCCGCGGAGGCAAAGATGGCAGTCGGTTCATACTCGCAGGGTCCCGTGGACGTCGCGATAATCGGCGCCGGCGAAATGGGTAGCGCAGTTGGTCGGCGCCTGCGCCAGATGGGTGCGCACGTGATGACTGAGCTCAAGGGGCGAAGCGGCCAGAGTGTCCGCCGAGCCTTGGATGCAGGACTTGAAGTTATTAACGACGACGCTTCCTTGGTCCAACGAGCCGAATTCATCCTCTCGATCGTGCCGCCGGCTGTCGCGCGCGCTGTCGCCGAGCGTTTTCATGCACCCTTGACTAGAGCGACTCGCAAGCCCGTTTTCGTCGACTGCAATGCGATCGCGCCCTCGAGCGTGCGCGTTATCGACGCGCTGCTGAAAGATACCGGGTGTATCTTCGTCGACGCAGGGATAATCGGAGGCCCTCCGTCGCTCGACGATCTCACGAAGGGTCCCCGCTTCTATGCCTCTGGCCCACAGGCCAATAAGTTTGCCAGCCTGGGCGCGTACGGCCTCGACATTTGGGTCCTCGACGGTCCGATCGGAGCCGCATCAGGTTTGAAGCTCGCCTATGCTGGCCTCACGAAAGGCTTTACCGCCCTGGGGGCCGCCATGATGCGTGTGGCTGCCAGTCAGCGTCTTGACGGCCCCTTGCGGGCCGAACTGGCGCGGTCGCAACCGGATCTTCTGGCGCGCCTTGAGCGCTTTCTACCGGGCATGCTGCACAAGGCCTACCGATGGGTGGCCGAGATGGAAGAGATCGCCGATTTCGTCGGGGACGATGCGAGAGGAGGTGATATCTATCGAGGAGCTGCCCGGCTGTACGAGCAGATCGCCGCAGAATTCCAGGACAATTCTACCAGCGAATGGGTCGCGACTCTGCAAACTTTTGCCAAACCCTCCGGTGGCAAACCCTGATGGAAGACGCATCTTACGAAAGCCAAATCGAACAGCGGCGCCTTGGCCGGACAGGACTCATGGTGAGCGCGCTTGGCTTCGGTGCCTCCGAGTTGGGCCAGAAACGCGTTGGGCTCAAACTGGCCGAGTCAATTCTCGGCAGAGCACTCGATGCCGGCCTCAACGTCATCGACACTGCCGAGTGCTACGGCAACAGTGAGGAGCTTATCGGCCGCGCCGTCGGACATCGCCGCAACGACTTCTATATCCTGACCAAATGTGGGCATGCCGCAGGGCTCCCTATGCGGGATTGGACCCCCGCTCTCATCGAAGCCAGCATCGACCGCAGTCTGCAACGGCTGCGTACCACTTATGTTGATGTGATCCAGCTGCACTCGTGCGATGAACGGTATCTGCGCCGAGGCGAGCTGATAGAGGCGCTGCAGCGCGCTCGCGACAAAGGCAAGGTACGGTACCTGGGTTATAGTGGCGACGGGGCAGCGGCTCTGTTCGCAATCACCTGTGGCGTATTCGATACTCTGCAGATTTCGATAAGTATCGCTGACCAGGCGGCCCTCGACGGGGTATTACCAGCAGCGCGTTCTCACGATATCGGGGTCATCGCCAAGCGACCGATAGCGAATGCGGTTTGGCTAAGCGGGAGCTGGTGGTCGCGCGCCTTGTATTCCCGGTCTTATCGGCTGCGGCTGCGGAGGTTGAACTACGATTTCCTCAACCGCGATCCGAAGGCTGCAGTAGGAATTGCGCTGCGCTTCACGCTAAGCGTTCCGGGGGTGCATACGGCCATCGTCGGCACCACGCAGGCGTCGAGGTGGCAGCAGAACGCCGCACTGCTGAAAGCTGGCCCCCTGCCCCAGGCGGAGTTCGATGCGATTCGACAACGCTGGCGTGCAGTTGCGCAACCCGACTGGATGGGCTTGCCCTAAGCGCTATGAGAAAAAAGCCAGACCGTTGCTTGCAAGAGTCACCGGGCGCGCGGCGCGCCCGCGCCCGGCGTGTTTGCGCCGCTCTCGCCCGACTTTATCCGCAAGCCCGAATCACGCTGGACTTCACCACTCCTTGGCAGTGCCTGGTCGCCACTGTCTTGTCCGCTCAGTGCACGGACGAGCGCGTCAATCGCACAACGCCAGAACTATTCCGCCGTTTTCCGGACGCTGACGCGATGAGTCACGTACCACTCGAAGAAATTCAGTCCCTGATTCGACCGACTGGCTTCTTTCGACAAAAGGCCAAAGCGCTCAAGGCGGCCGCTTCCGCGATTCAGCAACGCTTCAAGGGCCAGGTGCCTGACAGCATGGAGGACCTGTTGACACTGCCAGGGGTGGGCCGCAAAACCGCCAACGTGCTACTGGGCCACGTGTTCGGCCAGCCAGCCTTGGTGGTTGACACGCACGTCCGGCGATTAGCGCTGCGTCTGGGTTTCACGGTCCAGCGTGAGGCCGACGCGATCGAGCAGGACTTGCAACAGCTTGTGCCGGCCAGTGATTGGACACCCTTCTCCATGCGGCTCATCCTGCACGGACGGCGCGTCTGTCATGCGCGCTCTCCGCGCTGTGCGGAATGTTCGCTCAGGTCGGATTGCCCACGCATAACTGTTAGTAGGCCAAGCACCGTATTTGACCGTGTCTGAGGTCATGACATAATGATGAACTATATCTTACCTGAGACGGTGCATTCCCGTGAAACTCCGCATCGATGATATCACCGCCGAGGGGCGGGAAATCTCCTTTGCCGAGCCGGAGCAGGAACTCAATCGGACCCTGACCCGGGGTAACCTGCGTGAATACTTCGTCACAGCGCCGCTCCAGGTCTCGCTTTCCTACTATCGAGCAGGAACCGACATTTTCGTCAGCGGGACGCTCGAGGCGGAGGCAACCGCTGCCTGTGCCCGCTGCGCTGAGGAGTTTAGTCGACCCAGTTACCGCCGGTTTCGCTATGTCCTGGCACCGAAGGCCATGAGCGATAACCGCGACCTCGAGCTAACCGCCGAGGACCTCGAACTGTCATTCTATCAAGGTGACGAGATTGACCTCAGCCCGCTTATCCGCGAGCAGGCACTTTTGGCCATGGCGGAGCGGCCGCTGTGCCGCGAAGAATGTCGTGGGCTCTGTCCACAATGCGGGGCAAATCTCAACGAGATTAGCTGCCGATGTACCAGCGGAGGCCTGGACCCACGACTCGCCGTGTTGCGGACTTTAAAAGTCGCTCGCTGACTGCCATCATCCGTTGCGGCTCAATCAGAGAGGAAAAATCCAGCATGCAAGCACCCAAGCGCCGTACATCGAGCTCCAAGCGCGATAAGCGCCGTGCCCACGACGCCTTACGCCCGGTGAATCCGGTCGCGTGCCCGAATTGTGGTGAGCCTACCCTCCCCCACCGCGTCTGTCGTCATTGTGGCACCTACCGGGGCCGCGAGCTGGCCACGCCCGCAGAAGCCTAAGCCGGTTGAAACTACCTTTGACAGCGTGTTGAGGATTGCTCCTTGAAAATCGCACTCGATGCGATGGGAGGAGATCTCGCGCCCAAGGCTACCCTTGAAGGCGCCATCGCAGCGGCCCGAGATTTCGGCATCGAGGTAGTGCTGGTCGGCGATCGCGAGCTGCTCGCTCGGGAACTGTCGGACTACGACGCCCGCGGACTGCCGATCACGATAGAGCACGCCGCTGAGAGTGTGGCGATGGACGAGTCGCCAGTCGAATCGGTCCTCGCCAAGCCGGAGTCATCGATCCACGTTGGCCTCGACCTCGTTAAGCACGGCAAGGTCGATGGATTCGTGAGCGCCGGCAATTCCGGAGCCGTGATGGCGGCCGCAATGGCGACGTTAGGCAATCTACCCGGGGTCGACCGGCCAGCAATCGCCTCAACAGTGCCGACCACGAGCGGGTTGAGCCTGTTGATTGACGCCGGGGCCAATACCGAGGTCAAGCCGCTTAATCTCGTCCAGTTCGCCGTAATGGGCTGTGTTTACTGGCGCCAAGTGCACGGGGTTGCTCACCCGCGCGTCGGTATCTTATCCAATGGCGAAGAGGCCTCTAAAGGCACCGAGCTGACTCGTGCGGCCGCTACAGCCCTGCTGCAGATGGGCGTGCATGTAAACTACATTGGCTACGTCGAGGGTCGCGATATCAATCGTGCCAAGGCCGACGTGGTGGTCACTGACGGCTTTACCGGCAACGTGACACTGAAGACGATGGAGGGCTTTGCCGCGTTCCTGCTTGGAAACTTACGCGAGCTCTTCGACAACGGCCTGCTACGGCGTATTCTCTATTTTCTCTTCTTTCGACGGCGCATCAACTCAATCCGCCAGCGACTCGATCCTGCCGAGTATGGCGGCGCGCCCCTGCTCGGCGTCAACGGAGTCGCGATCATCGCTCACGGCTCGTCAACCGCACGTGCAATCCGAAACGCTATTCGAACGGCGGCCAACGAGTCATTAGTTCGTCAAGTTAACGCGCAAATTGTGGATGTGTTAGCCGCCAACCCGCTTGGCGTGATGGCCAAGCCCAGTTCGGGACGTGGTCTTCGGGGCGTGCTCGAGCGAATGCGCGAACGTCTTCATGGTAGCCGCGACACACACACCCCTAGACGGTCGGAACCTCACCTCGAAACTGCTTTGCAGCGGGGATCAGGAAGCGGCCGACGCGAGAGCACGGCTCTAATGGCTAGTGTGAGAACCGATCCCAAAGGGGCTGACTCGCCCCGCTCAGAGGCCGCCAATAGCTTCAAGCCTCCTACGACACGGCCAGGACTCTCCAACGGCGCCCCGCGAGACGGGGAATCAGATGTCACCGACGCCAGCGACCAGCCCGAAAAGAACGGCAAGCCTAAGCCGGCTTAAGCGCGTTTAGCCTGAAAACCGCTTTAAGTCAGGATGTACAGGAGCAACGAGACTAAGCTTTGTAACCGATTAAGCCGAACGGGGACTGTTTGCTCATCAGCCTCGGGCAGGGCATGTGCCCTACAGAGTTGAAGGGAACTCTGTGACAAACTAAAGGTCTTACCGAACCGGGATTTGTGAGGACCATGAAGCTTGCTTTCTTATTCCCTGGGCAGGGAGCTCAGAGAGTTGGGATGGGGGCTGAATTGGTGCGCGAGTTCGCGCCAGCTCGGCGAGTGTTTGAGGAAGCAGATGCGGTTTTAGGCTTCCCGCTTTCCTCTCTTTGTTTCGAAGGGCCCGAGGAAAAACTTCGGCTTACTGAGAACACACAGCCCGCGACTCTGGCCACTTCGATAGCGGCGTTGCGGGTGTTTGAAGCCGAGTGTGGGCTGTCTCCCGCCGTCGCAGCAGGTCACAGTCTGGGCGAGTACAGTGCGCTGGTAGCGGCGGGGGCCCTAAATTTTGCGGACGCTATTGCAGCCGTACGAGAGCGAGGACGTCTCATGCAGCAGGCGTGCCCCGCTGGTGAAGGCACCATGGCAGCACTTGTCGGTCTCGATATGCCCGCTGTCGAGGCAGTGTGCGCCGAGGTCTCGACCGACAAAGAGTTGGCTGTTCCCGCAAACCTCAATGCACCGGGCCAGGTGGTGATCTCAGGACATACTTCAGCAGTTCGTCGCGCGGTGGAACTGGCCAAGAGCCGGGGCGGGGCCGGGTCGATGGAGCTTAAAGTAAGCGCCCCATTTCACTGTCCCTTGATGCGCCCGGCACGTGAAGGTTTGATGGCGGTCCTAGAGCGAATTGCAATCAATCCTCTGCGCTTCGGAGTGATCGCGAATGTAACCGCAGAAGTGAATCTTGAGTCGGAGCGTGTTAAGCCGCTCTTGCTTGAGCAAGTAACCGCTCCAGTACGATGGGAAGAATCTATGACGCGAATGGCCCAACTCGGCGTCACTGATGCCATCGAATTCGGCGAAGGTCGCGTGCTCGGCGGCCTGATGAGGCGGATTAACCGCTCTATCAAAGTTCACTCCGCGAGCGATCCAAAATCCGTCCGAGCCACCATCCAGGCATTGTCCGCGCTGGCGTGATCCCTCCAGCTGGTTGAGGAAGTCTCGACTCTTAATGGCCAGCCACGTTTTGGCGATTGATCAGGGCACCACGGGTACCACAGTCCTATTGATCGATTCACGAGGGAGGGTTCGCGCCCGGACCTACGGCGAGATCCGCCAGTACTACCCGAGGCCTGGCTGGGTGGAACATAACCCCGATGAGATCTATCGCTCGGTTATCAGTTTAGGTCGGCAAGCCATCGCCGAGGCCAGACTTGACTCGCGGGAGATCGCCGCGATTGGTATCGCAAATCAGCGTGAGACTTTCGTCGTCTGGGAACGAAAAGGCGGGCGGCCTCTTACCCCAGCGATCGTCTGGCAATGCAGGCGCAGTGCTGAAATTTGCGACCGGCTCCGGGCGAAGGAACCGGAAATAACTCAGCGAACCGGACTGCTGGTTGACCCTTACTTCTCCGGCACGAAGCTGAAATGGCTCCTGGATCAGCACCCTGACCTGCGCCGCCAATGCGAACGAGGCCAAGCCTGCTTCGGCACGATTGAAAGCTGGCTCATTTACAAACTCTCAAGGGGCGAGGCTTTCGTGAGTGATTTCACGAATGCGTCACGTACCCTTTTGTTCAATCTGGAATCGCGCACCTGGGATGAGTTCATGTGCCGTGAGTTAACAGTGCCACCCCGGCTGCTGCCACGAGCAATTGCCTCCCGCGGCCCCATCTGTGAGACTGCGCCCGGCACGATTGCATCGCGGTCGATTCCAATTGGTGGAGCGATAGGCGACCAACAAGCTGCCATGTTCGGGCAGCGTTGCTTCAACTCCGGCGATCTCAAGGCGACCTACGGTACCGGCGCTTTCCTGCTGATGCATACTGGAGATCGACGGGTATATTCCCGCAACCGCTTGTTGAGCACGATTGCCCTCACGAAGACGGGTGAACCGGGATTCGCGCTTGAAGGGTCCGTTTTTATAGCTGGCGCTGCCGTGCAGTGGCTGCGCGACCGGCTCGGGCTGATCGACAGATCCTCCGAGACCGCCGCACTAGCCCGCAGGAGCAAGCGGCAGTCTCAGCTTTATGTGATACCGGCGTTCGTGGGTTTAGGCGCGCCGTATTGGGATAGTCGGGCGCGCGGCGCCATAGTCGGCATAACGCCCGATACAAACAAAACCGATATAGTGCGCGCCACGCTTGATAGTATTGCCTATCAAGTCTGCGATGTCATTGCGGCGCTTGGCACTGATACCGGCCGTCCAGTCACGGAACTCAGGGTCGATGGAGGCGCATCCGCCAACGATTACCTGATGCAGTTCCAGGCTGATTTGCTCCAATGCCCAGTGCGGCGGCCGCGAATGGTCGAGACCACAGCCCTCGGCGCTGCTATGTTGGCGGGAATTAGTGCCGGGGTCTGGCGCGATGCCGATGCTCCAATTATGGCAGCGCAGGGCGCGCGATTGTTTGAACCGAGGATGCCGGTGAGCGAGCGCGACGAACTTATTGCCGGATGGCATTCGGCAGTGAATCGAGTGCGCTCGTAAACTGCTCAGTCACCTTGGCCCGAGGGCCAGTGCAATCCCGTGGGCACCAAAAGAGTCGGTTAAAGTCGACCACTTCTCAGAGCGTTCTCGGCTTGATCTTGGTAATCCGAAGACCTCTCGAGGTCCATCCGACGTCGAATCCAACGGTATCGCCCTGATGCAGCAAGTCGATGCCTGGAAAGCGTCCGCCGATCGGCGCCCCGACAACGCTCACAAAAGGAAACTCGAAGCGGATTTCGCGTCCTCCGCGGGAGCGGATCACACCGCGGCCGCGCACGCGGTCGAACGACACGATAACTCCCAAGTAGAAGCCGTCCGGGAACTGAGCACGGTCGAATGCTTCCGTCTGGCTATCGGGCCTTGGCGACTTCTGGTCAGAGGGCTGACCCTCAGTCAGTCCAGCAGGCTGGCGCTCCGCGGTCGATCGAGCACCGCCCGATGAGCCCGTGTCTGATCGCGATTCACTCATCCTGGTTCAGCCAACAAGAGATCCAGTTCTCCGTTGCGCTCAAGCATGTACAGTTCGTCCCAGCCGCCGATGATACGGCCGTTTATAAAGATTTCTGGAACGGTTCGTCGACCTCCAGCTAATTCAACCATTTTGGCTCGCAGCGCTGGATCATTAGTGACGTCAATCTCGTCGAACTTCACCCCTTTGCTGCGTAGCAGGGTTTTGGCCCGCGTACAGTAAGGACAATAGCTGGTCGTATAAATCTCCACCCTGGCCACTGATACTTGCCTCAGTCTAATCTTCGGCGCTTGAGAGTGATGTTTCAATCACACTTCTGTGCAACGTTGCGCAGTCAGGCTAAACACCGAGGCCGTCAAATGAGCGCTTCAGCGAACGTCGGCATAGTGGCGCCTCAGTTTTGAGGGAGAAACTCCACTGAGAAAAAGCAGCTTAATTAGCCACATCCTAAGAACTGTCCTCAGCGTTCCCTCTTGGCGCCATCGCCGCGCAGAGGTAATGACCCGAGAACGCAGGCAGGCAACACGCCCGCTACGCTTGAGACGGCGCGCAAAATCGACGTCTTCACACAAATCAATCTCAGCGAACCCCCCCATTGTGTCGAAAACCTGCCGGCGGACAAAAATCGCCTGATCACCCGTCGCACTGCGCATCAAGCGCGAGCGAAGACTGATTAACCTGCCTAGCAGGCGAAGGGCGGTCGAAGACCCATCAAGCGCCACGTCGAAACGCCCTCCAACCACTAAAGGGTCGCTGAGCGCCGCAGCCAGGTCCCACTCAAAGGTCCGAGGAACCTTGGTATCGGCATGAACGAATACTAGGACATCGCCATGCGCGGCGGCGGCGCCTGCGTTCATCTGGCGGGCACGGCCCCGCTGAACTCTGAGAAGCCGTGCTCCACGGCTCATCGCGAGTTCGGCGGTACGATCGGAGCTGCCACCATCGGCGACGATTATCTCGGCATTCGGCGCGCCGGCGCGAATCGCATCGATCGTAGCCTCGATCTCATGCTCCTCGTTCAGGGTGGGAATGACTACGGAGAGTCTCATTCCAGGGGCGGATTGATAAGCATCTGATTCTCGACCGGGGACACGCCGTCAATCCACACCTTACGACCGCGGACCTCGAGCCGGCCCTCCTGAAACAGTCGAATCGCGTACGGATAAATCAGGTGCTCAGCAGCTTGAATTCGCGCGGCCAGTGTCTGCTCACTATCGGTCTGCATCACCGGGACCACCGCCTGCACGATGATCGGGCCGTCATCCACCCCCTCGGTGACGAAGAAAACGGAGCACCCGCTGAACCGCACACCATAGTCACACGCTGCGCGCTGGGCGTTGAGCCCAGGGAAAGCCGGACACAATGCGGGGTGAATGTTCATGATGCGGTTGGGAAAGGCCCGGAGCATCACGGGCGAAAGCAGCCGCATAAATCCAGCACAGGCGACCAGTTCAACCTGATGTGCAAGCAGCGCCTCAACCAAATGGCGATCAAACTCCTCGCGAGAACGGTAAGTCCTATGGTCGATAAAACAGGTGGGGATACCAGCCTGGCGCGCGCGCTCAAGGCCTCGCGCCTCCTTTCGATTCGAGATCACGACGCGAATCTCTGCGCAAAGTGCACCCTTTCGGACTGCATCAATAATCGCCTGAAGGTTGGTCCCTTCACCAGAGATCAGAACACCCAGCCTCACCGGCGGGCGCGATTGGGAGTTGAAACTCATAAAGACGCCGTGTTCACAACGTTGACCAATTGGCAGCAATGAAGAAGCTAAGCCGCGCGCCGCGCCAGCGCAGTCGCCCGCCACGCGCGCTTGCCGTCACCATAATCGACGATGCCCTCTCTGTAACGAAGCAGTTCCATGTCGGACAACCAATTGCGGAGCTCGTAGTGCCCCAGCAGGAAGTTCGGGTTGCGCGGATGTCCCAACGTCGCCTGATCGATCAGAAAAGTGTCAAACAGCAACATCCCTCCAATGCGCAGGACGCTTTTCAGCGACGGAAACAGCGCACGCACCAGAAAGTTTACATTCAATACCACGTCGAACGTACCCGCTCGAAAAGGCAGAGACTGCTCGAGATCGGCAACTACCACCTCGATTGGCAGTCTCTCCTTTCGAGCGGCAACCGCCAACGCCTCCAGGCCTAAGCGTGACCAATCCACCGCGACCACGCGCATTTGGTGCCGCGCCAGCAATATACTGTGGCGTCCCTTGCCGGCGGCTATATCCAGCGTGGAGCCTCGAGGTAACAGCGGCAGGAACTCGAGGACGGAAGGCTCGGGTCGTCCGATATCGCCACTGTCATGCCTCTCGTCCCAAATGGCTCGGGCTCGCTGGTTCATATCGCGCGTGCCAAAGTTAGAACTTCGACCCGTCTCGCACCAGCGGCCAGCAGCGCACGGGCACATTCATCGAGCGTCGCACCTGTCGTCATCACGTCATCCACCAGCAGAAGCCTACGGTGGGCAATCCGATCAGGTCGGGTTACAATAAAAGCCCCGCGAACATTTTGACGCCGCTCGTGGCGATTTTGGGAAGTTTGTGGCGGTGTGTCGCGAACTCGTTTCAACGCTGTTACGTCAATCTTGCATCCTATCTTGCGTGCGATCGCCAGGGCCAGCAACGCCGCTTGGTTGAAACCACGCCACCGCAAGCGCCGCCGATGCAGTGGGACCGGGATCACCAGATCATAGTCAACACCATTTATTGGCAGCATACTGCCCAGGCATTCGACCAGAGCGCGTGACAACGACAGATTGCGTCCATACTTGTGCCGTCGAAGGATCGAAGGCACAACTTGATTGTCCTCCCCAAGGTCACGACGATAAACAGTCAGTGCTCGTGCCCGGCTGAAATAAGGAGGAGAATCCGTACACGCTGGGCACCTGGCACTTTCGCGCGGCACGCCCGGCGTGATGGTAGCCGCTATCGAGGACGGGACCTGTAGGGGAGTTCCGCAGAGTTCGCAAATCGGCTCCGGCACGCGCTCGATGAGCTTTAAACAAGCTCCGCAAAGCCTGGCGTCGGTATCAATGCTCAGCCGAGCATTACATCCACCACATCGCGGCGGATAAATGAAATTTAGAAAACAATGGAGCATCCCGAAGAAAGAAATAATCAGATATTGCGCGATTGAGGGCAAATGCCGAAGCGCGCACTCGAGTTACTGCGCAAATCAAAACCATCAAGCGCCACCCTCGCGGTCGCTCAACGAATACGCGGGATTTGTGCTATAGGCAACTTCATGAACGGACCACTACACGGGATCAGAATTATCGATTGGACCATTTGGCAGCAGGGACCAGTGGCCACTGCCATGTTAGCCGACATGGGTGCCGAGGTTATCAAGATCGAGGAACGCGGCAAAGGCGACCCAGGGCGTGCAGTCATGTCGATGGGTGGTGCATCGGCCACGGCCAAAAGCGGCACAAATTACTATTTCGAGGCCAATAACCGGCACAAACAGAGCATTACGTTGGATTTGCGCAAGCCTGAGGCGCGCGAGATCGTTTACAAACTCGCGGCCAAAAGCGATGTCTTTGTGCAGAATTTTCGCAAAGGGGTCGCCGAACGACTGGGCCTCGGCTATCAGGACCTCCGGGCGCACAACCCCAAGATTATCTACGCTAACTCGACTGGCTACGGGCCTTACGGCCCGGATAGTAACGAACCCTCCTTTGACTACATGGCTCAGGCGCGGTCCGGTCTGATGAACATCGCGTGTCTGCGGACTGAAGAACCGATCTATTTGACCGGTGGAATCGCCGACCAAATGGGGGCGATCATGCTGGCGTATGGGGTGATGACCGCACTGGTCGCGCGCGAGCGCACAGGAATTGGCCAGGAGATCCACGCTTCGCATTTGGGCTCCATGATTGCGCTCCAAGGCCTCAACGTCTCGATGCGAACGATTCTGGGCAAGGAGATGCCGCGTGCCCCGCGCGATGACGCTTACAATCCTCTCTGGAACCACTACCGTTGCGCCGACGGTTCCTGGATCTGTCTGGGAATGTTACAAACCGATCGTTATTGGAAAGATTTCTGCCACGCCCTGGGCATCCCCGAATTGATCGATGATGAACGGTTCCGAGACATGCGAGCCCGGACCAGAAACCATCGGGAGCTGGTTGCAATTCTTGACCGGGTTTTTGCCACCAAGTCCCGGGCAGAATGGCTGAAGATTTTGAAAGAAGGCGGGGACTTCATCTACACAATAGTCAACACGATCTCCGACTTGCCTGACGACCCGCAGGTAATCGCAAACCAATATATTGTCGACTATGACCATCCCACGATTGGCCCCACCCGTCTGGTAGGAGTGCCGGTGATCTTGACAGAAACTCCCGGCAACCCGCGCGGGCGCGCACCGGAGTTAGGGGAACACACGGAGACCGTTCTCACTCAATTGCTCGGTTATAGTTGGGATGAGGTCGCGAGGTTACACGAAGCCGAAGTCATTTAGTTTATTGTCGGAGAGTTAAGTTGAATGGGGCGAACTGAATCCTGCCCGAACGCACAACGCGAAGGGAGTTTGTGGCATGTCGTTCACAGGAAGCTTGGAGGATCGCGAACAGATCCGCGAGCTATACGCTCGCTACGCTTATACCATTGACCATGGTCCCTACGAGGATTGGGTTAAATGTTTCACCGAGGATGGTGTCTTTGAGAGCCCACGCTTCGGACGCCATGCCGGGCATCGGGCGCTGATGAACTTTACTGCCATTTATCGGGGCGCGAACGGGGATGCAGCGGTGCGCCACATGATGAGCAATGTCAGCTTTCGCATCAACGGCGACGAGGCCACCGGCGGATGTTACCTGACTTACTATCACTGCAAGAACGGCAAGGCGATACTCGAGGCGATCGGCCGCTACGAGGATGAGTTGCGCAAGGTCGAGGGTAAGTGGCTGTTCGCCCGTAGGCGCGTGTTCATCGATGGCCATGCCTGAGGGCCGGTTGCGCCGGTCTGTGCTTTTTCGCTCCGCTGCTGCCCTCAGAGCACAGTTTAGGCCGCTTCAGGATTTGTCGCTTTAGTCGCCCCTTTGCCCGGTGCCTCGCGCCCCAACCTTACCGCTGGTGTTGTCAACACTGCAATTACCAGTGAGCATAAGGCGCCGAAAGTCAGACATGCGTTGACGGCATGTGAATATTCCCATTGTCGTCGCAGCTGCCGCCAATTGTCCGGAACCACACTCCAGTTACCGGTTGCCTGGTTTGCCGGATAGGTCCAGATGAAAAAAATTGCAAGAGTCGCTGTCATAAGGACAAAAGCGCCGAACGCGAACCACATCGCCGCCCCCTGCTCCCGTGACATGATCGCCAAAGCGAGATCGATGATAATGCTGGCGATGAGCGGTATCCCAAAGTAGGCCCATCCAAGATAGATCCGCTGAACTATGAAATATTGTTCGCGGGGCAGGCCTATTTTGTTCGATAGCTCAAAGAAGTGGGCGCCTGTCGGGATGAGCATCACGGCGGTCATTACGATCGCGGCAAACTGCAGGACTTTCATTCGGTTACACCACAGTTGACGAGCAGCAAGAGCGACTCTTACTCAGAAACGATTCGCGTGAGGCTGGCCTCAAGCTCCGGAAAAAGCGGGGCCTCTGCTTTAATCTCACTGCCGGCTGGTGAAATAAAGGCGAGCTCGCTCAGATGCAACCAGAAGCGCCCAGGAGCCAGTTCAGCTAGCTGCGGCCCCCCATAGAGCGCGTCGCCCAGCAGCGGATGGCCCAGAGCTGAAAGATGCACACGCACCTGATGCCGACAACCTGTACGAGGCTGTATTTCTACGAGCGAGAACCCGCGAAAATTCGAAAGCGGCCTAACTTCGGTCGCTGCCGGTCTCGCTTTTAGCATTGGAGCTGCCGGGGCAGGCACGGTAATCATTTTGCGCCGATTTTTTGGATGGTGCGCAATCGGACTCGCTATTTCGACCGGCTTGTCAATGGTCCCCAAGCATATCGCAAGATAGCGTCTGAAAACCTCGCCGCGACGAATCGCGAGACGCGCCGCTGCAAATGCTCGAGCGTTGCGCGCGACAATCAGAGCGCCGGATGTCCCGTTGTCAAGGCGGTGAACGAGGCCGCCCTCCAGCGGCTGGAGTCCCGCTAGTGCCACCTCGGGGTATTTTGCCACCACTGCATTCATAACGGTCCCGACCTCGTCCGCGCGAAGAGGATGGCAGGGAATCAAGCCGGGCTTGTTGACGATCAGCACCGACTCATCCTCGTAAACGGTTTCGATGCAGAGTGCAGGATCGGGCCGGAGAACTAAGGCCTGCTTGGGCTCGCTGATGCGGATATCATCTTCAGCGAGTACCATTGCGCTTTTACGCAGATGCCTGCCGTTGACCAGGACTTTGTGGTTCTCGATAAGCCGGCGGGCATGGCGACGCGAACGCGCAAGTCCGCGCTCTACCAGCAGGAGATCGAGCCGTTTGATTGTACGCGAATCGGGCGTTGCGCTAATTCTGTGAGATTCCGTGCCGCACCCAGCCCTCGATCTGCTTAAAGAAACCGGCAAACGGATCCTCGTGTGGCGCCGGCACGAAGTAGCACTTACGCATGAAGTCGAGGGCCCCAGAGTAATGTTCGAATCGCTTACTCAATTCCTCGAAGACCAGGAATCCCGGGTTATACAAGGAGACGTCCAGTTCAGAGACGGTTCGATAGGAACGAGCTCCTTCTTCCAGGTAATAGCCGAGGTAACCTCCACGCTCGACATAGCGCCGAAACAGCCCCGACATAAAAAGAGTGTAATCGCCTACATACTTGCGCAATTCTCGCTCTCCCTGGATTCGCGCCAGTTCGTCAGTGTTGAGGCCGGCCTGGGAGAGCATCATCTCCACCACACTGGTAAGCCGTCGGCCGTCGAGGCCACGCAGCCTCAGCCATCTCGCCGAATGGCTAAAATCGGCCAGCACGCTGGCAACATATTCAGCAATCTGCTGGTCACCAATCCCAAGCTGACTGAAACTCTTGCGGACTAGCTGAAGAAAGAAGCCTTTGAGCTTCTCCGAAGAAGATTGCTGCACGGGCATAAAGGATCCGAACCTCCTCTCCGGAAACTACCTGCATGCAGTTGGTCTCGCGCCAATATTAGTAGTAGCAAAGTTGCTCAGCTAATAAATCCTTGATTGTCGCGACGTAGCGGATGAGAGGGTTGAGCCTGCCGACGAACGGTCTTCGTAGACTGAAGATTGCATCCACGACGCCCATAACAGAATTGCGAGCAAAATTAATGCCGTCAGGATATCGAGCAATCCCGGCCGCACTGCGCCGGGCTCCAACCGCCGGATCAATCCATTAACACCCATTTACGCTGCCTAGGGGACCGCGCTTCCTAAGGGATCTCATGAAAGTACCCGGATGCCGCTTTGGGCCACGGGCCTTGTCCACTTTCGGGCAGTCCGAACATCGCTCTCAGTTCGCGACCAGTGGCAGACCTTTCACATGCAGCGACTTCCAAGGGGTCGCCAGCCACCACAACCCGCCCGCCCTCATCACCACCACCGGGCCCCAGGTCAATTATATAGTCGGCATGCGCTATGAATTCGAGGTTATGCTCGATCACAACCAAAGTATTGCCTTCCGCAACTAACCTTAACAAAACTCTCAGCAGACGTTGAATATCGCTGGAAGCCAGCCCGGTAGTTGGTTCATCGAGCAGGAACATCCGCGGTAGCCGCTTGCCGCTCTGATTTTCCGGCGCCGGCTCCAGGTCAGCGAGGAGAAAGCGCGCCAATTTCAGCCGCTGCGCCTCTCCACCTGAGAGGGTCGAAGTCGGCTGTCCCAGTTGAAGGTATCCGAGCCCTACCGCCGATAACGGCTCCAAGCGGCGAGTAATTGCGCGATGCTTCTCGAAAAAGCGCATCGCCTCGTCGACTGTGAGGTCAAGGATCTCGTTGATATTGCGGCCGCCCAGTCGGATCCCGAGAACGTGCGCTTGGAAGCGGCGCCCTTCGCACGCGTCGCATTTCACCTCGAGGTCAGCCATGAAATGCATCTCAATGGTAATCGTTCCGGTTCCGTGGCACTTTTCGCAGCGGCCGCCCTCAACGTTGAAGGAAAGATCCCGGGGCTTGATGCGAAGGCGCCGTCCTTCGGCACTGGCCGCCAATAGCTTGCGTATCTCATCGTAGATCTTCAAATAGGTCGCCGGGTTAGAGCGCAGGGAACGCGCCGGGAGTTCCTGCCCCAAATGGACCATGTCACTGATCTGCCCCAGCCCGTCGATGGTTTCGCAGGCACCCGGCTCGCTAACCAGCTCGCCGCGGTAGCGCAAATAATTGTTGTAAAGGACATTTTCGACGAGCGTGGACTTGCCCGAGCCCGACACGCCCGTTACGCATACGAAACGACCCAGCGGTATCGAAACGTCAATATTGCGCAAATTGTGTTCGCGGGCCTTGATGATGCGCACGGCCTGACGCGACCCGGTGCTACGCTTTTGACGCGAAAGTGCCCGCATCAATAAAAGGCGCCCGGCTTTAGGATCGGGCTGAGCGGACCGCTTCTGACCAGGTTCGCCTGCCGTCAGCACCTGGCCTCCGTCTCGGCCTCCACCAGGACCAAGCTCTATAATCCAATCGGCACCTGCCGTCATCGCAGGATCGTGCTCGACCACGACCACGGTATTTCCTAAATCACGCAGGTGACGCAGGACCCTGAGCAGTCGGCGCGAGTCGGCGGGATGGAGTCCAACGGTCGGTTCATCCAAGGCATAAAGGGTACCTGAAAGGAAACTGCCAAGTGCGCCCGCGAGGTGAATGCGCTGCGCCTCTCCGCCTGAAAGCGTACGTGCCTGCCGCTCGAGTGTCAGATACCCCAGTCCCACCTCGTTGAGATATTCCAGCCTATCGAGCAAGCCGCGGAGCACGGTCTTAGAACGGCGCGCCAAATTGCCGTCATTGCCCAGTCGGTTCAGCCATGCCGGGATGTCCCGCACGGGCATCTGCCCTATTTCTGCGATCGACTTGCCATCGATTTTAATATTGAGTGCCTCAGGTTTAAGCTTGGTACCTCGACACGTTGGACAAGTTACGAATCGGCGATACCGAGCGAGCAGGATTCGAACGTGAGTCTTGTAGCGCTTACGCTCGAGCCAGCGAAAGAAACCCCTTATTCCGGGCCAGCGTTCGTCACCACTTGCGCCCTCCCTCGGTGCTTCCCCGTCGAGCAACCAGCTGTACTCCTCAGCCGTCATATCGCGCAGCGCGACAGCGGTTCGGACGCGCGCTCGCCGCGCGCATTGCAACATCCAGTCCTGCATCTCGCGGTACGCAGGCGTGCGCCACGGTACTACCGCACCCTGCCGCAGAGACAGTAAGGGGTCGGGAAGCACCTTTTCCAAGTCAATTTCAACCGTACGACCAAACCCCTCACATTGGGGACATGCGCCAATCGGACTGTTGGGGGAGAACAAGGCCGGAACAGGCGTGGGGAAACTTCGACCGCAGCGAGCGCAATTAAAGCCGCGGTCGAACCAAAACGCGGCGACTTCTCGCAAGCTACCGCCTTGTCGCTCTACCCGAACTGCACGCGCACGGTCGCCGCCGATCTGGAAGGTTTTCTCCAGGGCTTCGCGAACTCGTTCGGCTTGAGCCGGGCCGGAGACCACCGCCCGGTCGACCACAACCTCGAGCCGGCCGCTCACAGGCCTGCCGCTTTGGAGGTCGGAGGCTTCGACAATTTCGCCGTCCAGATAAAGACGATGATATCCATGCTGCGCCAGGGAAGTGGTTGTCTCGCGTAGAGAACGGCTAGCTGGGTCCAGGGGCGCCAGGAACAAGTAAATGCCTGGCGCATTCAGAACCTGGGCTCCGGCCGTCTCGACCGAATCGCGGTTAACCTCAATGTCGCACTGGGGGCAGATTGTTTTACCAACCGTGGCGAACAGCAACCGTAAATAATCGCTGATCTCGGTGACACTGCCTACGGTGGAGCGCGCATTTTTTATTGTGTTCTTTTGGCGCAGCGCCAGGGCTGGCGGGATGTCAGCGATCGAGTCCACGTCGGGCCGATCAATCCGCTCGAGAAACAAGCGAGCGTAAGTGGACAAGCTCTGCACGTACCGGCGCTGCCCCTCAGCATAAATTGTGTCGAATACCAGGCTCGATTTACCGGAGCCAGAGACCCCGGTTACGACGATCAGTTTGCAATGGGGAATATCCAGCGAGATATTGCGAAGGTTATGAGTGCGCGCCCCGTGGATGCGAATCGCACGCCCCAAGCGTTGCGGTTCTGGCGTCGGCACATCGCCTGCGCGGAGCTCCTCAGCCTCGGGCGCACGCGACTGTGAGTCACTCTCCGTCTGCCTCGATGATCCCCTGCGTGGCACCCTTTCTAACCATCGATCAGCGATCCGAGCCGCAGGCCGGGCGTCTCCTTAAATCGTCGCGTTCCATGACCGCGAGCGGGGTAGCTATGCTACCGCGCGCCAGCTAACGCGGGTCGTTCAGCGGTCGCGCTCTAATCTTGCGTTCCCCTGGATATTCTGACGCCACTTGGGCGTAAAGCTCGCGGAGTTTTATGTCAAACTGGGCCTCCAGCCGCTGAGTCGCAGCGAGTCGTTCGTCCTGGGGCAGATGTTCGATCTTCTTGAGCTCGTCCTCGAGTTGCCACATCAAACGGTTTCGCTGCACGAGGTACTGATAGCCGTTCATACCCTAGAATCCACGCAGACAAGATTAGCGCAGTAGATTATACTTTGGATGGCAAGTATTAAGAAATGGCCTTGGCCCAGAAACCCAGCAGCGACGCCACGAACACCCATCCCCCGCTTCCTATTCTCCGCGCCTGGGACTTTCGTGACCTCGTACACGGGTTCATGACTCGCCAAGGTGGAGTCAGTACAGGAGCCTACAGCTCATTCAATCTCGCCGAGCATGTCGGCGACGATCCTGCGGCTGTCAGGGCGAATTGGTCCCGCTGGCACTCGGCTTATCCCGGGGTACAGGTTGCTCGAGTGCAGCAAGTTCACGGAAACCAGGTGCACCAGATCGCGAGCTCGAATCAGGCTGAGCGCAGCACGGGCGATGGAATGGTGACAAAGGCCTTGGGGATCGTGCTCGCTGTCTTCACCGCCGACTGCGTGCCGATTCTGATGGTCGATCCGAAAGCCGCGGTGGTCGGCGCACTTCACGCGGGTTGGCGGGGTGTGCTGGCCGGCATCGCGACTCGGGGCCTGGCAGCGATGGTCGCGCTGGGCGCGAGCGTTGAGCGAACTCATGTCGCTCTGGGGCCAGCGATCGGGGCCTGCTGTTTCGAGGTAGATAGGACGCTCGCCGACACGTTTGTTGCGCAGCTACCAGCCGCGAAGAGATTTCGCCGCTCGGGAGCCACAGGCAAAGATTACCTGAACTTACGTGCAATAATCCGCTCGCAACTGGCAGACGCAGGAATCCCCTCGCACTTAATCATAGACGTAGGCCCCTGTACGCGGTGCAACTCGGATCGCTTCTTTTCCCGACGCGCGGCTGCCGGGGCAGCTACCGGTCTGCAAATGAGTTTTATCGGCTGGCGGAAGCAAACCAACTCATGGCTCGCGGAAAACTAAACGCTATCTCCATTTCAAAGGGTGCCCTTGTTCGGAAGCTTCGCAAGCCTCTACCACCACCCATTAAAGTCCGTGAGGACAAGCGGAGGTACAAGCGCGCTCGCGAACATCAGCTTTTGCGCAGAAGCGAGTTCTGAGGTAGCCATCTTCAAGCATAAGGCTGGTTTGCATGATTAGCTTCGAACTCAGTGACGAACAGAAAATGGTGCGCGACACGGTCGCCGGGTTCGCCGGGAACGAAGTCCGACCAGCGGCGCGCGCCAGCGATGAAACGGGCGTAATCCCTTTCGAGCTCCTGAGTAAGGCCTGGGATCTAGGCCTGGTACGCGGTTGCCTGCCCGAGAACGTGGGAGGCTACGGAGATCCCCGAATCGCCGTGACCGGAGCTATAGTCGCCGAGGAACTGGCCTATGGCGATCTCTCTTTCGCAGTGCACGCGCTCGCTCCCCGGCTGCTTGCTTTTCCAGTGCTTGAAATGGGGACCGAGGAACAGCAGCATCGCTGCCTATCACCCCTGGCCGGTGACCAATTCGTCGCCGCCACAGCGGCGCTGATGGAACCCTACTTTGATTTTGACCCGGTTGAAATGAGAACCACCGTTCTTCGATCCGGCGGAGATTATGTCATAACCGGGGTGAAGTGCTGCGTGCCGCTAGCGATGGAGTCGGAAACCCTCCTAACGTATGTGTCGGCCAGCACAAAGGATGGGTTATCTCCTGTCGAGGCTTTTCTGGTCCCGCGCAACGCCGAAGGCGTAAGGATTTCGGAGCGTGAGAAGCACATGGGTCTCAAGGCTGTCGCCACCTATGAAGTATTGTTCGAGCACTGCCGAGTGACGAGCGAAAACCGACTCGGTGGCGAACGCGGGATTAACTTTGCCCGACTCCTCAGCGAGTCACGCGTCGCGATGTCGGCGATGGCCGTCGGGGTTGCGCGTGCCGCCTTCGAATATGCACGTGATTATGCAAAAGAGCGAAAGGCCTTCGGGGTGCCTATAGCTACCAAGCAGGCAATCGCTTTCATGTTGGCTGACATGGCAATCGAGATCGACGCGATGCGGCTTCTGACATGGGAGGCAGCCTCGTGGCTCGACAAAGGCCTCGATGCCCTCAAGGAGAGTTCCCAGGCCCGCAACTACGCTGCCTCCGCCGCATTAACGGTCGCCGATAACGCCGTCCAGGTTCTGGGCGGTCATGGTTACATTCGGGAACATCCGGTCGAGATGTGGTTGCGCAATGCGCGCTTATTTGGGGTGATCGAGGGGGTGGCCATAGTCTGACCCCTGAGGATCTTGAGGGGAAACAGTGATTGACTTCGAATTAGAGCCTCAAATCGTGAAGTTACTGAGCGTCTATCACGCTACGGCCGAAAACCTGATGCGCCCGATCTCGAGGCGATATGATGAGCATGAACACGAGGAACCGTGGGAGTTCTGGAATGCGATTTGGTCGGCCTCGCGCAATCGAAGCGCGCAGGGGGTTGAACCGCCACCGGCCAGCGCGCGAAATCTCTTTACTTGCCTGACGACCGAAGAATTATGCTGGGGCGACGCCGGCCTGTTTCTCTCGATCCCCAATCCGGGTTTAGGCGGAGCCGCGGTCGCCGCGGCTGGCACCCCCGAGCAGAGGGCCCGATTCCTCAGCCGCTTTCGTGACGGAAAGCCGAAATGGGCCGCAATGGCTATTACCGAGCCCGGATGTGGTTCGGATTCGGCAGCCATATCGACTACTGCAAGGCGTGAGGGCGACCACTGGGTGATTAACGGGACCAAGATTTTCTGTACCGCGGGTCTGATGTCAGCGGAAAAATCGGAAGGTTTCGTCGTTGTTTGGGCCTCGGTGGATCGGAATGCGGGACGAGCCGGTATCAAGCCCTTTGTGGTTGAGCACAACACCCCGGGAATGACCGTCGTCCGAGTTGAAAACAAGCTCGGTATTCGGGCTTCGGATACCGCAATGTTGTCCTTCGAGGATTGCCGAGTGCCGTTGGATCATCTGCTTGGCAGCCCGGAAGTCACCCCTGAAGGTGGTTTCAAGGACGTTATGGCGACGTTTGACGCCACGCGTCCCATCGTTGCCGCAATGGCGATTGGAGTCGGCCGCGCGGCTTTGGATTTCGTGCGCGAATTCTTTCAGCGAAATAATGTCCCCGTGCGTTACGGCATTTCGACTCGTCGGCAGACTGCCATCGAGCGCGATTTCATTGAGATGGAGACCCAGCTGAAGGCGGCCCGCCTGCTCACCTGGCGGGCGGCCTGGATGCTCGACGCCGGCCTGCGCAACAGTCTTGAAGCTTCGATGGCCAAAGCCAAAGCTGGCCGTGTAGTCACTCTGATTACCCAAAAAGCGGTCGAGCTACTTGGACCGTTGGGTTATTCGCGCAAGGAACTGGTCGAGAAATGGATGCGAGACGCAAAGATTAACGACATCTTTGAGGGTACTCAGCAGATCAATCTGCTCATAATCGCTCGTCGCATCCTCGGATACAGCAGTAAGGAACTCAACTGAACCAGGAGATCGGAGATTAGCCCATCGCTTCCTGCATTCGACAAGTTAAAGGCCAAATCTCCGATCATCCGGTCTCTTCTCGTATCGAGCCTTGCACTGAGAACTAATTACTTCGCGCAAAACTGACTGGAGGGAATTCGTCAGGCGGCTTCGTTCTGCCTCGGCTCGTCGACCTCGCCCACTGACGGCTACTTTCTGGGCTCGGTCACTTCGCGCAATGTACGAATAGCCTCTACTGCAGTCGGTACACCACTATACTGCGAGAGATGGATTATCAATTCCTTAATCTCATCTTTGCTAATGCCGAGGTTCAGTGCACCGCGCATATGAATTTTTAATTCGGGAGTCCGCCCCAACGCCATCAGCGCCGCCATCGTAATGAACGAGCGGGTCCTGGTCTCCAATCCCGGTCGAGTCCAGATCGAGCCAAACACCTGTTCATTAAGAAAATTGGCGAAATCTTCGTCGAATTCTTTCAAATACTGGTGGCCAGCTTGAGCGGCTTTCTCACCGAAAAGTCGGCTTCGCAGTTCCATTCCCTTGCGTTGTAGATCGTCGGCCATCTGCTGTCCTCCGCTTCCATTTTGATGGTACTTGGCGGCGCCAATTCCGCACGCAACATTAGCGCTTGACGTTGTCCCGAACCTGGACACCAGCTCGCTGCTCTTGAACGGTGAACGCCACGGTCGAATCCTTCTCTGCCAAGCCATGGACAAGGGCTTCTAGCAAATCTTGCTCGACCAGATTGGCGATCGGCAATGGCACGCCAATCTCACGTCCCAGTTCGGTGGCCAGACCGACATCTTTGCGTGCCAGCTTAAGGGCGAAGGTCACGTGATCGAAGTTCCCTCTGAAGATCATCCGTGGCATCGTTGCCTTGAGAAACAGCCCTTGCCCATAAGCGCCATTCTGGACGCCAGTAAGTAAAGCCTGGGGTGATACACCCGCTTTGACGCCCAAAGTAAATCCTTCAGCGAGCAGTTGGAGCGTACAGATGCCGATCATGTTGTGGACTAATTTGACCACCGTCCCTGCACCGATCGGGCCATAATAAGCCACCTTGTCGCCAAGATTATCGAGGGCAGGTTTGATCCGGTTGTAGGTGGCCTCATCGCCTCCGACCATTATCGAAAGCGTACCGGCTCGCGCGCCCGGAGTACCGCCGCTGACCGGGGTATCAAGCATTGCGATTCCCTTTTCAGCAAAGATCGCGTGTAACCGGCGGACCACCGTAGGTGAATTGGTTGAAAGATCAGCATAAACAGCCCCTTTGCGGATGCCATGAATGATGCCGTTTTCACCTCCCAAGCAAACTTGCTCAACCTCTTTGGGGCCAGGGAGCGAGGTCAGCACTAATTCAGCGTCGCGCGCCACGTCAGCTGGCGTGTCGCCCCATTGTGCACCGGCGGCGAGATGGGGCTCGGCCATTTCGCGGCGAATATCGTTAACTACCAGTGAATGGCCGGCCTTGATGAGGTTGAGAGCCATTGGCCCGCCCATGTTGCCCAATCCAATGAATCCGATACGCATTTCGCCCTCCATCGAGCAAAGTCATGCGGGCAGTGCCCGAATACCGAAGTGTTCAGCCCTTTAAAGCACCCTCGCCCCAGCGACCGCAAGCAACCAAATAGTGCAAATCTGGCGAAGGTTCCTCGAGCCCGAATGTTCAAGACGAGCCAATTGCAGTCTCGCAAGAACCTCATTTCACTATTGGAGTTCGAATCGCCTCCTAAGGCTGACCGAATGGTCGGCTTGACACGCGGCACGGCCTGTATCAGTGTGAGTGTTCAGAACTTTACGACCTTATCCAGAGCGGCGGAGGGACTGGCCCGGTGATGCCGCAGCAACCGGCCTGCGCAAGGTGCTGGTGCTAACTCCTGCGGGGCCCCTTTACGGAGACCCTGAAAGATAAGGCGAGTGTAAACGTAAAACCCTCGCCATATCGACGGCGAGGGTTTTTTAATTTTGGTTTTATTTTAATGAGAGCCAAAAAGTGACGACCCATGTGCCGAGACCGATTAATCAGGTTCGAGCCGGCATTCTAATCGTAGGACTCGGGGGACTTGGTGTGCCCGCCGCGGTCGCCGCGGTTCGTGCCGGGGTCGGTCGCCTTGGTCTGATCGATCCTGACCCCATAGAACTCTCCAACCTTCATCGGCAGGTGCTCTACACGGTTGCCGATTTGGAGCAGCCGAAGGTCAGCGCGGCCAAGCGTCATCTTCGAAGGATCAGCGATCAGGTAGAAATCCAGTCTTACCATTCTGGGCTGAACCTGACGAACGCAGAGTCGATAATCGACCAGTACGATTTCACAATCGATGCGACGGACAATCCGCTTACGAAGTTTCTGATAAATGATATCTGCGTAGCGCTGGGGCGCCCCTTCTGTTATGGCGGTGTACTCGGCATGACCGGACAAGCGATGACGGTGTTGCCGGGATACAGTGCATGCCTGCGATGCCTTTTCGAGGAACCACCCGAGGACGATGAAATCGCTTCGTGCCGCGACGCCGGCATTATCGGGCCAGTCGCTGGAGCGATTGGTGAAGTCGAGGCGGCCGAGGCTCTCTGCTGCCTCGCGGGCAAAATGCCAGCACTCGCCGGCAGGATGCTAACTTATGATGCCAGCGCAACAGGAGGCATTAGGCTGACACCGATAGCCGCGCGACCGGGATGCAGATGTGGTGCCGCAGACAAGGTAATGACCAAGGCGCCGCTTGATTAGCCGCAGAGGAAACAGGTTGGGCAAACGATGAGTTACGTTACGGGTTTGAAGTGCCGCGAGTGCGGGCAGGATTATCCGATAAGTCCGTTACACGTCTGCGAGACTTGCTTCGGGCCACTAGAGGTGGCCTATGACTATGCTGCCATCAGGAAGGCGGTTTCTCCTGCGGCGATCGAGCAGAGGCCGCATAATCTTTGGCGCTATCTCGAATTGTTGCCGGTCGATGCACCACCCCAAATCGGGCCTAACTCGGGCTTTACACCGCTTCTGAAGGTCGAGCGGCTTGGTGCCGAACTTGGAATCAGAAATCTCTACATCAAAGATGATACCGTTAACCATCCGACTCTGTCCTATAAAGACCGCGTCGTTTCAGTCGCAATCAGCAAAGCACGCGAATTTGGTTTTAAGACCGTGTCGTGCGCCTCGACTGGCAACCTGGCCACAGCGGTGGCGGCTCATGCGGCGCGCGCCGGCCTCCAATGCGTGATTTTTATGCCGGAAGGGGTTGAAGCCGGCAAAATAGTGGGTTCGACGATCTATGGCGCGCAGGTCGTTATAATCCGGGGTAATTACGATGACGTCAACCGGCTATGCAGCGAAATTGCGGACAAGTACGGCTGGGCGTTCGTCAACATCAACCTGCGCCCCTATTATACGGAGGGGGCCAAGACCTTTGGCTTCGAAGTGGCGGAACAGCTCGGTTGGCGGCTACCGCAACATATCGTACTGCCGACAGCGGGCGGAACGATCCTGCCCAAAGTCGCAAAGGCTTTTCGTGAATTGAAGGAAGTCGGGCTGATTAGTGAGGGCGAGTGCCGGGTGCATTGTGCTCAGGCCGCCGGCGCTGCACCCGTCATTCAGGCCCTGCATAAGGGCGCGGACCTGATCACACCGGTCAAACCCAACACTATCGCCAAGTCGATCGCCATCGGAAACCCGGCCGATGGCTTCTATGTGCTGCGCGCCGTACGTGAATCACGGGGATGGGGAGAGGTCGCCTCGGATTCGGAGATCATTGAAGCGATAAAATTGCTGGCACGCACCGAAGGGGTCTTCGCTGAACCGGCCGGAGGTACTACCCTGGCTGTCACCATCAAACTGCTCGCCCAGAAGCGCATAAATGGTGACGAAACCGTGGTAGTATCGATAACTGGCAATGGATACAAGACGCTGGAGGCGGTCGGTAATGCGATAACCCAGCCCTACGTAATCGAAGCGCGGCTTAGGGAATTCGATGCCCTATTCGAGCAGCTTAACGGCCGCAGGTCGCTGGCTGGTGCCGCATAGACAGAGGAGGTTAAGTTTAAGGTATGCCAATCAGAGTTCGTGTTCCCACACCGCTTAGGCGTTTCACTGGTGGCAACGATGAAATTACGGCTGAGGGTGACTCGATTCTGGCCGTGATCGAGGATATGGAACGCCGCCACCCCGGAATGCGCGAACGACTGCTTGACGACAAAGGCGAGTTGCGCCGGTTCGTTAATATCTACTTGAACGGTGACGACATCCGCTTCCTCGACCAGCTCACCTCCAAGGTGAAGGATGGCGACGACATTTCAATCGTTCCGGCGATCGCCGGCGGCAACTAGCAGCGAGGCGGTCCCCACCTTACGAGCCGCTAGCGTGCTAGAACTTATCGGCAATACGCCTCTCCTGGAGATCACGCGCTTGACGGCCGGTCTACTCCGACCGGGCGTGCGTCTGTACGCGAAGCTCGAAGGCTTTAATCCGGGAGGATCAGTCAAGGATCGTGCGGTCCGCAAGATGATCGAAGTCGCCTTGGCGCGCGGTGATCTGAGACCGGGCAAAACCATCATTGACTCGAGTTCCGGCAATACCGGCATTGCGTTGGCGATGATCGGGAGCGTACTTGGCTATCCGGTCGAAATCGTAATTCCCGCAAACGTTAGCCGCGAACGTAAAAGAATTATTCAGGCTTTCGGCGCCAAGGTAATCTATTCCGATCCGATGGAAGGCTCCGATGGCGCTATTTTGTTGGCGCGTAAAATAGTTGCCAGCGATCCGCAGCGCTACTTCAAGCCCGATCAATACAATAACGAAGCCAATCCACTGGCCCACTTCGAATCGACGGGCCCTGAGATTTGGCGCCAGACCGAGGGCCGAATAACTCACTTCCTCGCTGCGATTGGTACTGGCGGTACCATCATGGGAACAGGTCGTTATCTCAAGTCGCGAAATCCCGAGATCAGGGTTATCGCAATCGAGCCCGACGACGCCATGCACGGCTTGGAAGGACTCAAGCACATGGCCAGCTCCATCGTTCCCGGGATCTATCACGAGGATGAGATCGATGAGAAGATTCAGGTCAGCACCGACGACGCTTACGAAATGGTTTACGGTCTAGGCCAAGTGGAAGGTCTCTTGGTCGGCCAATCCTCGGGCGCAGCAATGGTCGCCGCGCTAAGCCTTGCGCGCAAATTGAAGGAAGGATGCGTGGTCACGGTTTTTCCAGACTTCGGTGACAAGTACCTCTCGACGAATTTATGGATCGGATGGCAAGATTGGCGCCGCGAACGGATGCAGCGGTTCATGGACAAATGGAACGTACCCGCGAGCGCTATTACCTGAGTTATCCCAAGGTTCTGATTAAAGAGCCTATTCTCTACCAGCTGGTCAAAAAGTTCGACCTCATGTTCAACATCCGGGGTGCAAGCGTCTCCGAAGATATGGGCTTGGTGGCCGTCGAATTCGAAGGGACACAGGAGCAGATCGAACGCGCTTTGGCGTGGCTCAGACAAATCGGGGTAACCGTCGAGCCCATCGAGAAAAATATTATCGAATAATCCTTGATCCGTTGTCTCGGCGACCGGCTCACCATCGCGTTGCATTAACGTCGAGCCCGATTAAGGGGTGACCGGACAACATTCAGCCTCGCCGGGAACGGGGGGACATATCGATATCAGGTTCGGTCTGAACAACAATCGGATGGTCCTGAACAACGAACAGATAGATCGCTACGCACGCCAGATTATCGTCCCAGGTGTCGGCGGAACTGCACAGGAGCGCCTTCTATCATCGCGACTTCTACTGGTTGGCAGGGCCGCTGACGTAGCGCCGGTTCTCTCATACATGGTCGGCGCCGGTGTCGGTGAAATCCGCTTGCAGCTTCCACCTGGTGAGGAATCTAAACTGGACGATCTGGCCACGGGCGCATCTCAGCTCAACCCTGAAACAACCGTCAAGCCCGCCTTGGAAAGCTTCAGTGGTTTAGACCTGGCGGTTCTAGTCGGCCGGAGCCCGGAGCCCGCGCTGCTTGTGCCGGGGCTCTTTCGTGCGAAAATTCCAGTCCTCTTCTGCCGTCGCGACCAGCCTGGGCGCATCGCGATGATGACAGCGCTTCCGCCCTGTCCCGCTTGTGCCGACGTCGATCTCTTAGGGTCGGCGGCTCCCGAGGAAAGCAATAGCGGTTTCGTCACCATGGTCGCAGCAACTGAGGCGTTCAAAATACTTTCAAAGGTACGCCCGCTTCCCTCTCCGACCCTGCTGGAGTTCGATGGTTTCGCTTGTGTCGCGCGTCAATTGCGTCGGAGGCAGGTTGACATCCCATGCGACTGCAGCGGCACGACCGCCGATTAATATTCACTGCCTGGCTGTTATTGTAGCCTACCGGACGTTCAATCTTGTCTTATGAAGAAGCTGCACACTGTCTCGCATCCAACTCCGCCTGTCCCAGCTGATGTCACGAACAGCAGCATTTGCTCAGCCATCCACGTGCATGAGATGCTAGGTTCTAGATTATGCGTCGAAGACCGACAGACTCTCTCCGGGAAGCAGACAGGAGCGCGCGGGTTAGGCGCTTTGCCGCGATTTGCTCAGGTATCGTGATGTTACTGCTGGGAGGCTGCGCAACCAGCAACCCGCTTAGCAGCAATCCGCTCATAGGTGTCAGCCCAACGGAGACCCCTCAAGAGGTGGCCCAAGAAATTGAGCCGATGCTCGAGACCGCGGGTTTTGAGTCTCTTCCCGCTTCCACCCCAGAGCAGAAGAGTCGGTTGGAAACACTGCCCGCAATGAAGCTAGGTTATTATGTCGACCAACATGGGGTAACGAATTATTGGTTGGCGGACCCTGCTTATTGTGGTTGCCTTTTTCATGGCGATCAGGCCGCGTACGATCGGTTTGAGCTGCTGAAAAAGGATAACCAGACTGCAAAAAATGACCGGCAGGCATTGGAGGCCCGACGCTACCAACAGGCGTTTGGGCCCTGGGGACCTCCAGGTGGAGGATTTGGTCCAGGTGTGGGTTTCGGCTTTGGTCCCGGCATTGGGTTTGTTGGTGGCGGTTTTGGATTCTCGCTCTGATCTTTCCGAGCTCAACAACAATTCAGCATGTCTGAGGGTCGATCGCCGCGAACAGTAGTGGTAACGGGCGGGGCCGGTTTTATAGGCTCCCACCTGGTCGAAGCACTGATCGCCAAAGGCCTGCGCGTGCGTGTAGTCGACAATCTGGCAACCGGTCGACGGGAGTATCTGCATCCTGCAGCGGAACTGGTGGTCGCCGATATCCGCGATCCCAAATCCTTGCTCCCGGCATTCAATAATGCGGAGTGCGTTTTCCACACAGCGGCGATGCCGCGCGTGATGCTCTCGATTGAGCGTCCGGTGGAAACACACATTGTAAATGTGGTGGGAACCCTCAATGTGCTGGTCGCGGCGCGCGACTGCAGAGTGCGCCGCGTGATCTACTCCGGTTCGTCCTCAGTTTATGGCAATCAGCCGGTCTTGCCGTTGACAGAAGCCATGGCGCCGAATCCGCTTAATCCGTACGCGCTGCAAAAGCTGACGGGCGAACACTACATGCGTATTTTTCATAGACTGTTCGGCCTCGAGACCCTTGTTCTGCGCTATTTCAACGTCTTCGGTCCGCGAATGGCCACTGAGGGTGCGTACGTTACGGTAATTAGTGTATTTCTTCGCCAGAAGCGCGCCGGCGAGCCACTGACGATCCACGGCGACGGTACGCAGACGCGCGACTTCACACACGTAAGCGACGTTGTGCGGGCTAATATTCTCGCCATGGATAGTAAAGTGGCCGACGGCCGCGCGATTAACATCGGCCGAGGCCGCAATCTCAGCGTGAACCGGGTCGCAGAGTTAGTCGGCGGTTCCACGATCCACGTGGCGCCGCGGCCCGGCGACGCACGAGATACTCTGGCAGATCTTACTCAGGCACGTGAGATTCTAGGGTGGGAACCTCAAATTGAGACTGAGGAAGCTATCCGAGCAATGGCCCGAGAGTGAGTCTGGCACCACTGCCCGAATAACCTTTCCTGAGGCGGCAAGCTAACCGCCCGAGAGCGAGCCCATGACCAGAGATAACCCGGTTATCACGGCGCTGCCGCCAGACCACGATACGTCCGGTGGCGCCGGCGACGCAGGGTCCTCAGGCTGCTTCGGCTTGAGTCCCATTGAGCTTTTTGAGTTCAGGCATTACTTCTTGAGCAAATAGCCGGAGACTCGCCTCAGCTTGCTCGTATGGCATTCCGGCGTAACTGAATACGCCGGTAAAATGGTCTGCATTAACCCGCTTTCGGATGTCGTTAATCTTGTTGAAGCACATCTCAGGCGTGCCCCAGACCTGCAAGTTCAGAAAATACTCAACTGAAGCGTCCTTGCCGGCACCTTGGAGGTTTTTGGCCATCTGCTCGTAATACTCATAGCCTTTGGCCTTGCCGAAGTGTTCGCTCGTCATCTCATAATGGCGCAAAGCGCTGTTCCAATAGCCCCCGATGTACTTGAACGCCATTTCGCGAGCCTTCTCGGCATTCCTGTCACAGAAAACCCAACCAGCCGCGATGGTTGGCAGGGCTTCCCCGCCGTTTACCTGCTTGTAGATTGTCCGATACTCGGATAGTTCCTGCGCCACCGCCTCCCACGGCTTCTGAGGAATAAGCAGGATGCCGATTCCTAGCTTCGCCATAATGCGCGCTGATTCGGGCGATACTGCTGCTGCGTATGTCCGGCCCCTAAACGACTTGAATGGCTTGGGGCGAATATCGCGTCGGACCTGCTTGAGGTACTTACCATCGAACTCGCAGTATCCTCTTTCGAGCCCCTCGATAATCATCGTGGCATACTCGATAAAGCGCTCGCGCGACTCCGACAGACTCACACCGAAACCCTCAAACTCGATCCGCGCGAGCCCGCGACCCAAACCGAGTATCACTCGGCCGTTAGAGTAATGATCGACGACTGAAACCTGCTCCGCCACCCGCATTGGATTGTTCCATGGCAAGACCACCACCATCGAACCGAGCTGAATGTTTTTCGTGCGACCAGCGTAGTAGCTCAAAAACTGAAGCACGTCCGGACACATCGTGTAGTCATCGAAATGATGTTCGACACTCCAGAGCGAGTCAAAGCCAAGCGGCTCGTAAAGGTCACCGATCCTGAGCTCGTTTCGGTATACGTCGTAATCAGAGAGCTGATCATACGGGTTTTGGAAAATGACTGCGCCACCAACTTTCAATGAAGTATCTCCCCTCAAACCTAGTTATTAAAAGTAAGATTCGTCCATCGACTGCCCTGCGCGACGATAGTTACCAGAGTTACCAGCGCTGAAATTCAACCTATCCCATAAGATCCCGGAGTCAGCAGATTCCCCAATGTTGGCAACAGCCACATTTGGAGAAACCAAATTACCACGATCACTACCATCGGTGACAGGTCAATACCGCCAAACACGACAGGCAGATGCTCACGGACGAAGTCAAAGACCGGGTCAGTTACCGCATAGACAAAGTTTACCAATGGGTAAATCGGGCTGTACGGACTGGGTTGAATCCAGGACAGGATCGCCGAGATTATCACAAGCCAAAGATATAGCTGAAGTAAGCTCGACAATATATAGACTATGGTTTGAGCCAAGCTTGGATGAAGCACGACTGCGACATCTCCATCATCTTCTGCTATTTGCTATCGGCCGAGCTCGCGCGACCGTTCAGCGGCCGCATGTAATGCGTCTGCTACAATATCAGAAAAGCGGGCTTCGACGAACTTACGCAAGGCGGCTTCGGTGGTCCCGCCCGGCGACGCAACGAGTCGGATCAGTTCGGTTGCATCCAGTTTCGACTGGCGCATGTTACTCTCTGCACCGCGAATAGTCTTCAATGCCATGCGCAGCGCCAATTCCGGCGGTAATCCTTCGGCCACAGCCGCATCGGCCAACGCCTTGGCGAACAGATAAACATACGCCGGTCCGCTTCCGCTGAGCGCGGTAACCGCATCCAGCATCCTTTCGTCCCTAACAACGACGGCATCGCCTACCGCCTTGAAGATTTTTAGGGTGAATGCTTCGTCAGCGCGGGTTGCGGCGGCCCCTCGCACGATGGCAGCCATCCCCTCACCGACCATCGCGGGCGCGTTCGGCATCACCCGGATGATGCGGACGCGCGGCCCAAGTGCGTCGCTTAGGCGTGCGATGGTCACGCCGGCCACGATCGAGATGAACAGCCGTTGCTGGAGGAGAGTTCCCGGCGACTGCCGCTTGGTGTGCCGTCGGGAGACGCGCTCGCTTTTGTTGGTCCGGTCAGCAACCTGCTGTTCCGCCGCGGCCCGAATTTGGGTCAATGCCTCGGCGATGTTCTGCGGTTTGACGGCTAGCACCAGAGCGCGGGCCTCGCGTACCAGCCTGTCATTGGTATCCGTAACCTCCAACTTGAAGAGTCGTTTAAGGCGCTGTCGGCGGCTAGGGTCGACATCCGAAGCGATCAAATCAGAAGCCGCAAACACGCGATTGTTGATGAGGCCTCGGATTAAAGCTTCGGCCATATTCCCACCACCGACGAAGCCCAGCTTCTTCATTCGGTCTTCTCCCACTTGAAGGACATCGCCTTGATTGAACAGATTGAACGATGGGCGGCGTCAACCCTCTTTGCGTTCACCAAAAACAGCTCGGCCGACTCGCACTATTGTAGCCCCCTCAAGGATCGCCGCTTCGAAATCATCAGTCATACCCATTGATAGTTCGGGCAGGGTCAGACCGGTTCGAGCGGCGAGGCGGTCGCGAAGCTCTCGCAGTTGCCTGAAAAACTGGCGCGCTCTATCCTCAGCCACAGGCGGGGGAATCGCCATCAGCCCTTGGATATCAACCTGCTGACGAACCGAATTAATAAATGCCTCAGCTCGTTCCGGAGAGATCCCGGCTTTCGAGCTTTCACCCGCCAAATTGATCTCGATTAACACGGGCATTAGGGGCGTCGGATGTAAGCGGAACAGCGCAGCTGCTAACCGTTCACTGTCGAGCGTCTGGATAAGGCTGAAGGTTCGTACTGCAGCGCGGGCCTTGTTGGTCTGCAGATGCCCGATCAGGTGCCAGCGAATGTCCAATTCGCTCAGCGCGGCGCGTTTAATTACCCCCTCTTGCACGTAATTTTCCCCGAACTCGCGCGCACCAGCAGCGAAAGCAGCCGCTAGCGCTTCTGGTGGCTGGGTCTTGCTCGCGAGCACCAGCCGCACTGAGCTCGGCTCGCGGCCCGCCCGCCTCGCCGCATCAACCATTCTGACCTGCACCGCGGCGAGGCGCTCGGCGATCTGATTTTTCGGTAGCATCGCAAGTTTGCTATTTATGTTTCCGGCACCACACCAAAACGGGCGAGGGCCGAGACGACCTCGCGAACCGGCAGGCCCATCACGTTTTCCCGCGATCCTTTAAGTTTCGCAATAAAGTGCGCTCCTTTACCCTGAATGCCGTAGGCGCCAGCCTTGTCGAAAGGTTCGCCAGTCGCGATATATTCTGCGATCTGCTGGTCGCTGAGCGGCTGGAATGTAACCTCACTGACAACCGCGTTAGCCTCGAGAATAGTTTCCGCCGAGGCTAAAGCGTAGGCCGTGATAACTTCATGAGTGCGGCCCGAAAGTCGGGCGAGCATTTGATGCGCCTCGTGCTCGTCGACCGGCTTGAGCAGGATTTCATCTCCACACACGACAACCGTATCCGCGCCGAGGACGAGCGCCTGCGGGGCCCGCTTCGAAACCGCGAGCGCCTTGGCGCGAGCCATGCGCAGAGCATAATGGCGCGCGGGTTCGCCCGGGACGACTTGCTCGTCTATGCCGCTCTCGATTGTCTCAAATGCGAGTCGGGCGCCGCTGAGGAGCGCCTTGCGCCGGGGCGATGCCGAAGCCAGAATCAAACTAGTAACTGACATCGCACCTTAGTCTACAGTTAGGATCTTAGAAGGAAAACTTCAGTTGGGGTAGGAAACGACGGCGTAGCCAGCTTAGTTGAAACTTCCTGAGCAGAAAACTAACCAATTGACGGCGCGAGTTTTCCATTGGACATGGCTGTTGATCTGGTGCTCGATCTTTACAGCCGTACCCGGAGGAAGTCCTGCGGCTATCGCTTATCCATCGGAAGCGACTCCACCGCGGCAACTGCCAGTCGAATTCACGCCGGTGCGGGCGTCGGACTGCGCAGCGGCTGAATCAGCAGCTGCAAGGATTTTTGTGGAGGGTTATCATGCCTATCAGCAGCGCGACCCGCGAATTACGATCCAACGCATGCGCATCGCCGTCCGGCAATGCCCCACCCTCGCCGATTATGCGCTTTTCTACCTGGCATCCGCCGAGCGCGATAGCGGTGACAGCAACGACGCGGCTAATGATTTTCGCCGCTTGACGCTGAATTACCCGCAGAGTGTCTGGCGCGATCAGGCCGGTCTGGAATATGCGCGCTTGCAACTTAAGCTTGGACGCCCAGACTACGCGTTGGCAGCGGCGACCGAGGTCGTCAGGATCACCAAAGACGACGCCATCGAACAGGATGCACGCCTAGTCCTCGCCTCTGCTCTGCTTGCCGCCGGTGATTGGCGTGCCGCGTACACCGAGGCTCAGAGCATTCGTCAGAAATTTCCGACCGGGCCCGTCGACGCAGCTGCCAGGAAGCTTGCTCACGCTATTGTTGGCTCACACCCGGAAATTATTGTAGTCGCGCCCCTTGAGTATCATCGAGGCGAGGCAGCGTTACTGTTGCGCGAGGGTCAAAATCGAGGCTCTTTGGACGAGATTAGAAGAGCGTTGGCATTGGCTCCGCCGCGCTCGGTTCAACGGGAACTGATCTGGCTTGCAGCCCAGGCATCGCGTGCGTATCCCGACAAAATGAAACGGGAATTGCTCCTCTATCTTGAACTTGCGCCGAGAGGGATTCAGGCACCAAACGCGCTTAATCTGCTAGCTCATTTGTACTGGCGTGAAAACGACACGCGCGCGGCCCGCTTATACTTTCGCCGGTTGGTTCGGGAATTTCCCGACAGCCAACTTGCTCCAAAGGCAATGTTCGACATCGGCCGAACTTATGAAGACGATGGAGATTTGCAAGCTGCGCGGCTGACTTATTTGGACTTGACCAGGCGTTATGCGGTGACCGAAAGCGCCGAAGACGCTCGCTTCCGAGCACCATTCATGCTGTTCATGCTGCGGCGCTATAAGCAGGCCGCAGCAGAGTTCGCCAGCTCCAGCGAGCGCGTGACCAGGTCGTCGGTTCGCGATGGCCTTGTCTACTGGCAAGCGCGCGCCCTAGAGAGTTGCGGCAGAGTCGGCGAAGCGCGGCAAATTTTTCAGACGCTTGCACTCAGCACAGCCAGTAACTATTACCCGGCCATGGCGGCGATGCGGGTAGGAGAACACCTGATGGCCCTGCCGGCAACATCCTCGGCTCGAGCGGAGACGACCATGACGGTGCGCGCGCCAGGTCCAGTTCAGTTCCATCTTAGCCGCATCGCCGCGCTGCGCGAGCTCGGCCTGCGCGAGCTGGAGCCGCCTGAATTGCGCGCGGTCGAGAATTACTCGGGTAGCGACAACGCACTGCGAAAGTTCGTGCTTTGGGAATTCCAAAATGCCGGAGCGTGGTTTGATGCCATTCGTCTGGCGATGCAAATGGCGGCGCGTGGCGAACTCGAGCCGGAAGCTGCGGAGAGAATCCGCTATCCTCGGGGCTTTTGGGATTGGGTGACCTCCGCTGCCCGCCGCAATCAGCTCGACCCCTATCTAGTGGTTGCGTTAATTCGCCAGGAGAGCCTGTTCAATCCACGGGCTCGCTCAACCTCTGACGCGCGCGGCCTGATGCAGCTCTTACCATCGACCGCTGAGCGATACGCTAGCGCCGCTGAGATGTCGCTATCACCAATCGACCTGTACGACCCTTTTACCAATATTCAGCTCGGCACCAGGTACTTGCACGATTTAATGAAAATGTTCGGGGGCAATATCTTCAAGGTAGTTGCCGCTTATAATGCCGGCGAAAACTCAGTAGCCAGATGGAATGCGCGCTATCCGGGAGACGATGACCAATGGGTCGAGAACATCGGCTTTCGCGAGACTCGCGAGTATGTGAAGAAGGTCATCGGCGGTATGCGCGAGTATCATCTGTTGTACGGCTCTACCTCGGAACCGAGTTTGACCGCTCCAAGGCAGTTATCGGAATAGACGTAGGAGAAAACTTCCTGGATTTCGCCGTCTACTCCCCTGAAGGGCGTTATTTAAAGTTTTCGCGCCTCGATCTTCGCCAACTCACCGCCTCATCCGATGGCTCCTCATCGGACAACTCGCGGACAAGTTCGGTGGTCGGGCTACGCGGATTGTTGGCACGCGAAGTGCCCGAACTTTGCCAGGCAATTATCTTGGTTGACTCGCCAAGATGGCCGCGAGACCTCCGAAACCGGAACCCCCTTCCGAATGCTCTTCGGCACGAATGCTGCTTCTCGCTCGAGCGATCTTTAAGTAAGAGGGTGCCAGCGAGACATCAGAGTCTCAGCGATGCCAACTCGACATCAGCTAAAGCGCGAAAGATCGATGTCGCATTGCGGCTGATAGTAGCCACGCTGCGCGAGCAGAATCATCAATCGAGACTCGGGCCCTTGCAAATGTTCCCTACGCCAGTGATGAGCTATTTTCTTCGACACTTAACTACCACAACCTGTAAAACACACTTGCGTTTGCTCGGTAAGGGGCTATTCGGCGAAGCTCTGAATCGCACGTATGGCTCCCCCAACGGCGGGATATTCACCCGCTTTATGATTTGCGGTTTCGCGACCTATCAAGCCTTGGCGGCAATTTCTTCTAACGTTTATGAGTCCTACCCTGACTTGCAATTTAAGTTGTGGCGCGGCAATCAAGTGATCTTTTCAAAAAAGGGCAGGGCTGGACGGACTGCCGCATTGACTTCTCGCAGCCAAGTGCTCGGTGCATTGGCCTATCAATTGCGCGTCCAAGAGCTTCCCCCAATCAACCACCTCGACGCAGCTGATGCCGCGATTCTCGCATTGAGCGGCGCAGCCGCGATTCGCGAACGGTCTACGCTTATCATCGAGCATCCCGAGGAGGGTAGCTTCCTGCTAGCGCTCACCAATAAACAGCTCCGTTGTTTGAGAGAGACGTGGTGCAGCTAATGACTATCGCGCTCGCAGTTGAGCTCCGATAAGATTCGTTCAAAAGCGTTGCAGCATCTCGCCAGATCTTCGGCGTCGGGGCCCGGCGCTGGAGCAACTAGACGGTGAAAGGAGGCTTCTGAAACATGTTCAATCCCCGTAACTTGTTTTACGCCGCGCTCGTGGCGGCAGGTGGATTTGCCGGCGGACTAGCCGCAGCGCAATTCGCTCCACGAGAGGCTCTGGCGGCGCATCGTCACACTGCGACGGTTGTTAGCGCCGAGCGATTCGATCTGGTAGATAGAAGCGGCAGCCGACGCGCCAGCCTGCAAGTCACACCGACCGGTATGACTGACCTAATCATGTTCGATGGTCGAGGTAACGATCGGGCTGAGTTGCGTGTCGCACGCGACGGCGGTTCTTCGCTCAATTTCTACGACGCCGCGGGAAACCAGCGAGTGCTAGTCGGCGAGACACGCTCGGGTCGGAATGGACTGGCGATCTACAGCACCGCCGGACGCCAACTTGCGACTTTGTCAGCAGCCACTGACAATCAAGTGAGCCTGACGCTCTACGACCCAAGTAGCGGCCGAGCGCGCACTGGCCTCGGAGTGGCTCAGAATGGTGAGCCGGCTTTGGTCCTGTTCGACGAACAGGGTCGAGACCGTCTAGAGGTGCATGTTAACCACGCTGGAAATCCTGGCATCGCCCTGGCCGATGCGAACGGAAAATCGATCGCAGGACTGCCGATTCGTGAGACGTCTACCGGAAGTCAGCCGTAGTGCAACTTCCGCCGGCAATTTGGCAGGACATTAAATCGTAGGAAGGAGTCCACAATGAGGGTCATCTCATCGAGGCTAATCGCAGTGGCCACAGCATTGGTCATGGGGTTTGTCGTCGCGGGGTGTTCCGGTCAACCGTTAACCACACGCGAGAAGGCCACGGGCATTGGCACAGCAGCCGGCGCAGCAACTGGTGCAATCATTGGTGCAGCAGTAGGTGCTCCAGGCGCCGGCGCGGCTATTGGTGGTGCCCTGGGCGCGGGCGGCGGTTTCCTGCTGGGCAACGCCCTACAAAATCAGGAGGTCCGTGAACGGCAAACTCAGACCCAGATCGAGAGTCAACAACGGGAGATTGAGCGACAGCGCCGAGAGATCGAGAGCTTAAAGCAGCAGCAGGAAACTGAATAGCGAAATGGTTGTTTGCAGGCGTCCGACACGCGAAGGAAGAAAGGGCCCTCTCTCATTCGAGGTGTTCAACCGCCGGTGGATTTAGGTTCGATTTGCCGAGTTGACTAACCCGCGAGGAGGTACTGTGCCTGGCGTGCTATAGCGCCAGGTTAAAATGAAATCGGCGGATGGCCCAAAGGTCATCCGCCGATTTTTCTCGTACTGGCCTTAAGCCAGTGGGCTGGCCGTTACATCATGCCGCCCGGAGGCGCGGCTGGCGTCGCCGGTTTCTCTTCCGGTTTCTCGGCGACCATGCACTCCGTGGTGAGCAGCAGGCTTGCGACCGACGCAGCATTCTGCAGCGCGGTGCGCACCACTTTGGTTGGGTCAATGATACCCGCTTTCATCAGGTCCTCGAATTGTTCGGTCGCGGCGTTAAACCCGTACGGCCCCTTGTTGTTTTTGATCTTGTCGACTACGACCGAACCTTCCCAACCGGCGTTAGCGGCAATCCACCGGCACGGATCCTCGAGCGCCTTGCGGACTATGCTGACGCCCACTCGTTCCTCCTCGCCGTCACGGAGATTTTCTAGCGCACTGAGACAACGGATCAGCGCAACACCGCCGCCCGGCACCACACCTTCTTCGACTGCGGCCCGGGTAGCATGGAGAGCGTCTTCAACGCGCGCCTTCTTTTCCTTCATCTCGATTTCAGTCGCGGCGCCGACACGAATGACAGCTACACCACCAACGAGTTTTGCCAACCGCTCTTGTAGTTTCTCACGGTCGTAATCCGAGGTGGTCTCCTCGATTTGAGTGCGAATCTGCTTGATACGCGCTTCAATGTCGGATTTTTTGCCAGCACCATCGATGATCGTGGTGTTGTCCTTGTCAACAACGATCCGCTTTGCGCGGCCGAGGTCATTCAAAGTCACATTTTCGAGTTTGATCCCGAGCTCTTCGGCAATCACCCGGCCGCCGGTGAGAATGGCAATATCCTCGAGCATTGCCTTGCGACGATCGCCGAAACCAGGAGCTTTAACCGCAGCGCACTGCAATGTCCCGCGGATCTTGTTGACGACCAAGGTGGCCAGGGCTTCACCTTCGACGTCTTCGGCAACAAGCAGGAAAGGCTTGCCCGTTTTGGCGATCGCCTCGAGGATTGGAAGCAAATCCTTCATCGAGGAGATTTTCTTCTCGTGAATGAGGACATAAGCGTCCTCCAGCTTCGCCTCCATCCGCTCCGGATCAGTGACGAAGTACGGCGATAGGTAGCCGCGGTCAAACTGCATTCCTTCGACGACTTCAAGCGTCGTATCCAGACCTTTGGCCTCTTCGACTGTGATTACGCCCTCTTTTCCGACCTTCTCCATCGCCTCGGCAATTATGTCGCCGATCGTGGAGTCATTGTTTGCCGAGATTGTCCCGACTTGCGCAATCTCCTTGCGGTCCTTGGTGGGCTTGGAAAGGTTCTTCAACTCGCCGACAACAGCCTCGACCGCCCGATCAATGCCGCGTTTCAACGACATCGGGTCATGGCCTGCCGCAACCATCTTGATACCTTCTGTAAAGATTGAGCGGGCGAGCACTGTGGCCGTGGTCGTTCCGTCGCCGGCAACATCGGAAGTCTTGGAAGCGACCTCCTTTACCATCTGGGCGCCCATGTTTTCGAACTTGTCCTCGAGTTCGATCTCCTTGGCCACAGTCACACCGTCCTTGGTGACCGTAGGAGCGCCGAAGCTTTTCTCGAGCACGACGTTACGCCCTTTGGGGCCGAGGGTCACGGTGACGGCATCCGCCAATATGTTTACACCCTTGAGGATCTTCTCCCGAGCCTCCTGAGAGAATCTAACTAATTTAGCTGGCATGCCTCTTAGCTCTCCTATGTAATTCTAACGGTTGATGTGAAATAAGCGATTGAGACGTGTCTTAGCCTTCAACGACTCCGAGGATATCGTCCTCTCGAAGGATCAAATGCTCCTCGCCTTCCAATTTGATCTCACTGCCAGCGTACTTGCCGAAAAGAATTCGGTCGCCGGGCTTCACGTCCGGAGGGAGTAGCTTTCCGTCTTCAGTCGTCTTTCCCTTACCGACTGCAACCACCCTACCTTCCTGGGGTTTTTCTTTAGCGGTATCGGGGATAATGATGCCGCCTTTGGTCTTCTCCTCTTCCTGAATGCGTTTGACGAGGATCCTGTCTCCTAGGGGTCTAATGTTCATAAACCAGCGCCCTCCTTCGCTTTTGCTGGATAGTATTCGGGTGGATTTCCCGTCGCTAAGCTAACCACGATTGCTCTGCTGTCAATTGGCACTCGCAAAATTTGAGTGCTAATCGCAGATTACGCGGGCCAATCGCCTAAAACAAGCCGAGTCTCGGCTTACCCGAGGGCAGGCTATTTCATATTAAAATGAGCTAATTAACTTCGAATAGTTTAGTTAAACGTTAATTTATATTAAATCACGTGCGTCGGTCCCTGATTTCGACGACTAGTCCAAGCTTTGTTTTTGGCTCACGCCAAGAAGATCTTATCGATGGTCTTTGAGGCCACAGTTTGACTAAATCTTCTACTAGCTCTAACCGTAAACCGTGTAACGGCTTTAAACCGGTACAAAATTTTGCTTCGACAACCTTGGCGCAAGTGACACTCCTAGCGCAGTAACGGCTTCGGTTCCTCTCGCCAAGGCACCAACACGTTCTAAAGGCCCAAAAAGACAGCTAACTGGTGGTGCGATACCAGTAGCCAAGGTCAAAGCCTGATGCCCATTGCGCCAAACGCGCGTTTCTTGCACCTTTAAGAAGTATCCTATTTCACGTACAGAAAAATTCCTTCGTAGATCACTGCAGGCCGGTCCGAGCCGACCACTTGGATCTGACTTTCGGTAGTTATCTGAGTGCCTTGAGGGCGCTGCTCAACACCAACGATTCGCTGGCGGGCTTGGACCTTGGCGCCGGCCGGGACGGGGGAGATGAAGCGCAGCTTATTTGCGCCGTAATTTACCACATTGCGGTAGCCGACAACCTTCCAGCCAGCGTCGATTTCAAAAGCCGGAAGAAGGCTGAGCGTTAAAAATCCGTGGGCAACAGGCCCACCAAATGGGCTTTCCCGCTTGCAGCGCTCGACGTCGATGTGAATCCATTGATGGTCACCCGTAACGTCAGCAAACTGATTGATTTTTTCCTGCGTAATCTCAATCGGTTTGCTCCACGGCCCGAACTCGGTGCTAATCTTGGTTTTTAAGCGGTCAATTTCGTCAAACCGAATCGTTTCCATCAAACACCTCGTGATTCAGACTATCTCTCGCCCCAGGCATGAGCCCGGGACGCGCGAGCGGGACCGATTAGCTCCTCAAGAGCAGCCTGCAGATTGTGGCTTGGATTCCCCTTGCCACCGAGTTTAACCAAAGCGTATCGCTCGTCTTCATCGAGCTTTTCCCACTGAGCTCGACTAATCTGTATTCCTAATGCTCGCGCATTGTCGATCAAAACAGCTGGGGGCTCGCTTGGGGGCTCCGCATCCTTGCGAGCGTCTTCCGATAAAGCCCGTGGCGGGTTACCGGTCTTGGCGATAGAGAGCTCTTCGATGAATTGCTTCAACACATCACATTCTTCGGGAGTACCAGCAGGGGCGTGACAGATCATCAGGCGTTCAGCACGGCTGAGAAACTGCCACTGCTCCAGGCTGATTTTTATTCCGAGCCGGTCAAGCTTGCGCCGTGCCGCCATCGGAAGGCAATTGAGCGAATTATAGATATCGGCTTCGAACTTAAATCGCCGCATCATGACTAATCACCTCGAAGCGAAACTCGTTGTTCGGGTAAGTCCAAGGACGCAAGGATGACCGGATACGGGGCAAGTTACACAAGGCGAACCCTCACACCACACGCCGCATCAGCTCGAGAATATCGTAGCCGGTGATGGATTTACTTTTCTCGGCCCATTCACGAAGCTCGGCTAGAGATACCATTCCCGCTTGCGCGCCTTTAGCAAGATCCATCAGGGCGATCTTGATCGTGGCTTCGTCAATCATCTCACCCGTCTTAGGGTCGGCCATTGAGCCACCTCCGCGTTCGTGGTAGAGGCGGATAACCCTTTGTGCCTCGGCTACTTGCGCGGGGCTGGGAGTGTAACATTCGTTACAAATGGGCGCCTGCTGGGGATGGATAACCCAAGTGCCATCCATTCCGAGATTTGCTGCGCCAATATTTTTTTCTCGCAGTTCCCGCTGGAGCTGCTCGACTCGCTCGGGCGGGTCTTCTTTGCGCCATAGCCGCAGGAAAACGTTATCGATTGCGTGCAAACCGGCAGCCTTGGCCGCCACTACCATGGCCTGCTTGGCATAGTGAAAATTCTGATTCTGGTTGTCGACGATCTCGCGAACACCAAGGTTTGCGGCAAAATCCGCGATACCAAAAATTAGTCCGCACATCCGATCTGAGGCGGTGGCGATTTCATAGGATTTGATCAAGGCCTGCGGCGTCTCGATGAGGGATTCGATCTGGAGTTTGTAGTGCCATCCTGCGCGCCGTTCGAGATCGTCCAGCAATCGGGCCGTAGTTTGAATATCCTCGGGTCCGCGCGTTTTGGGAAGAATAATGCCGTGAAAACGATTCGGCGCGCCGAGGACGACCGCTTCAAGATCGCCTTGGAAAAATTTTGAATGGATGTTATTCGGGCGCACAGTAACCACCTTTTTTCCAAAGTCGAGTGTGTTCAGTGCCTCGACCATCACCCGTCGGCTCTTGTCGCCTTTAAACTCATACGGACATGCATCCTCGAAATCGGCCATCACGTGATCGACCGGGCATTTTTCGGGGTCTGCCGCATTCTGATGCAGCTTCATTGAATGAGCCGGATAGGTCATCTCTGTGCGTGGAATTACAAATCGGGCCCCTTTTTCAAGAATGAACATAGCTTAGTCTCCTCCGCAGCTCGCCCTCTGAATCAGCGAGAATCTCGGCTTTCTGCAGCAACGTGCAGCTTAATAGTAAACGTGACAATGTCTGAGAGCCAGCAATAAGAACGGCGCAATACTTGCTTACAGCTGGGCGCGCCGGGGATGACTGGCTCGCAAATTCATAAGATAGGATTTTAAGAGCATTTATTAGCTCGCTGCAGACCAAAATATTGCTAGACGACGATAAAACAGATACCTATACCTGAATTACCAGTCTAGTGACTAACCGTGACTAGCGGAGTTTTGGAGAAAGGGGATTGATGAAGGCTATCGTTTTCGAACGCAATGGAGGACCTGAAGTACTGCAATACAAAGATGTGCCGGTTCCAACGCCAGGCCCCAACGATGTTCTCATCCAAGTAAAGGCTTCGGCGTGCAATTTTAACGATATCTGGGCTCGCCGCGGGTTGCCGGGAATGCAGATTATTCTGCCTCACATTTCCGGCTCAGATGCCGCCGGAATTGTCGTCGAAACCGGCAGCGAGGTACGCAATGTCAAAGTTGGAGATGAAGTCATAGTCCATTGTGGAATTTCGTGCCGTCAATGCGACTATTGTACCCGTGGTGAGGAGTTCTTCTGCCGCGACTTCAAGATCTGGGGCTTCCAAACAGGACCGCTGGACGGCGCCCACGGCGAATATTGCAAGGTGCCAGCCGCGAATATTCTGCCGAAACCCAAGAATTTAAGCTTCGAAGAAGCCGCGACCATGCCGCTCGTATTGGTCACGGTCTGGCGGATGCTGGTCACTCGAGCTCAAATCCGAGCGGGTGATTTTGTCCTTATCTGGGGCGCGGCTGGCGGCCTCGGAGTAATGGCGATCCAGGTTGCCCGGCTTTACAACGCCAACGTGATCGCTGTCGCCTCCAGCGACGACAAGCTCGAGCTGTGTCATCAACTCGGCGCGAACTACGTCTTAAATCGCAAAAAGCAGGACGTTTTCGCAGAGGTTCGCAAGATCACCGCAGGCAAACGCGCTGACATCGTCTTCGAACATACCGGCGCCGACACTTGGCCAATCTCGATGCAATGCCTTAAATGGGGCGGCACCATCGTCACCTGCGGCGCCACTTCGGGCTTCGATGCCCAGATGGACATCCGGTTACTTTGGAATAAGCAACAAAACTACTTGGGCTCGCATCTGGGGAACAAAGGCGAGCTCGTCGATGCCATGCGCTTTGTGGAAAGTGGCCAGATCCGCCCGGTCGTAGGAGAAATTCTACCCTTGAAGCAAATGACCCGAGCTCATGATCTTATTGAAAACGGTAAGATCGCCGGAAAGATTGCGATCGTGCCTAACAGCGCTTGATTGGCGGTAGGAGCACGCGTGATGAAGGCGGCGCAAGTCAGTCCTCTGGCAAGCCTGCTAGACTAACTCGCCAAGGACTGACAATCTGTCCAATCTCGGCGCGCACTTGTGGACCGGCCGCGGGCAGCATTTGTGCGTGCAACTGGCGCAATTCCTCACATCGTGATAGTCAGGAAACGATCCTGAAAAATCTGGAGCGACGAGTTCACCGATGGCTTCTAACGACAGAGTCAAGGTCGCAGTGTTGGGTGCGTCTGGCTACTCCGGTATCGAGGCCGTTCGCCTGCTCGCGGGTCACCCTTTCGTTGAAATTAGCGTCCTTACCTCAGAACACTACGCCGGCCGCGAGGTGGCCGAGGTCTATCCGCATCTGGCTGCCATTGATCTCCCGCCGTTCGAAGAGCTTCGTGCAGATGTGCTCGAGCAACGGGCGGATATTGTTATCTCGTGTTTGCCCGAGCGGGTTGGCGTGAAAACCGTCGCCCAGTTGGTGAATTCCGGGACCAAAGTCATCGATGTTTCGGCAGATTTTCGGCTCAAGGACAGCGCGACCTATCATCAAACGTACGGCGCTGAACACCCAGCGCCCCACCTGCTCGGAGTCGCGGTTTATGGCTTGAGCGAATTTAATCGCCGCGAATTGCGAGAGGCACGTCTCGTCGCAAATCCAGGTTGTTATCCGACGGGAGCCTTGCTCGGTATTCTTCCCCTGATACGGCGCGACCTGATTGATCCATCATCGATAATCATTGACGCCAAGTCGGGGACCACTGGTGCACGTCGGCAAGCTGCTATCGAACAGTTGTTTGCCGAAGTCAACGAGAACTTCCGTGCCTATAAGGTCGGCACGCACCGTCACACGCCGGAAATCGAACAGGAAATCGGCGCGATATTAGGTCGCGAGGTGCCGGTCATGTTCGTCCCTCACCTGCTGCCGGTTACCCGCGGCATTCTGACGTCAATTTTTATGCGGCCACGCAATGGCACGACCGAGCTCGACGTGCGCGCCGCCTTCGAGACCAGCTTCGCCAAGTCGCGATTTGTCCGCCTGCTCAAGCCCGGAATGGTGCCGGAACTGAAAAACGTCCGCGCGACCAACTTTTGTGAGATTGCGTTTGTGCTCGAGCGCCGATCACAGACTCTTTGTGTGATTACCGCGATCGACAACTTGGGCAAGGGTGCCGCCGGACAGGCAATTCAGAACCTGAACTTGATGCTGGGCTTCGATGAGGCGGCAGGCCTGCTCGCGCCCGCACCAGTTCCGTAGTTCGCGCTTCGAGCCCCGTTCGCCCAACTTCAATGTAATTGCACGGCTACCGGCAAAACCGGTAGCCATGCGGGAGCTGCCGGAACGGTTCAGTCTGCGGCCGCTGCCACCTGTTCCCGCGGAACGACGTGACGAAAGTGTGGAATCACGTATTTGCCGAAGAGCTCGATTGCGTGCATCGTTTTTTCGTGGGGAATTGCCCAGAACTGCATCATTGCAAGAAATTGATCCAGCTGGGCGGCTTCCTGCAAACGCTCAAGCTGCTTTATCGCCGTATCGGGACTCCCGCAAATACACATCCCGTGCTCGATCAGGGAATCGATAGTGACCTTGCTCGGGTCCAGTCCCTCATACTGAGCGGGGAGATCAGGCAGCGTACCGCGCTCAGGATCCTTGGGGTCGACGCCGGTCTTCTTTGCTTCGATTACCGCAGAGTTAACCCGCAAGGTCGTGTTCACATATGACATGAACGAGCGTTCGGCTTCGTCACGAGCCTGCTTGTCCGTGTCGGCCAGGTGAACCATGGCAAACGCACCCGCCTTATTATTAACAAAGGCACCATAGGGTTTCGCATTCTTGATCGCATTGCGATAGGCCTGAACACGCCGGCCCAACTTTTCAGGGCTGACCAGTAGGGTGAAGGAAAGCAAGCCGAGACCAAGACGACCAGCCAGTTCGTGGGTATCTTCGCCCGTACACGCCACCCACAGTGGGGGATGCGGCTTCTGAATCGGCATCGGAACCACATTCCGCTCCGGGATGTCGAAGTACTTGCCCTTGTACGAAAAGGTGCCGTCTTTGCTCTTCCAGATGGTGGTGATGATATCGAGAGCCTCTTCCCACCGGGCTCGCGTCTCCTTATACGGAATGCCAAAGCCGCCGAGCTCCACTTGTGTGGCGGAACGCCCGGTACCAACCTCTACGCGCCCGTTACTCAGGATGTCCAAGGTGGCTATGCGCTCGGCCACTCGAACGGGGTGATTGTAAGGGAACGGCAGCAATACCACGGCGTGACCGATTCGGATGACACTGGTGCGCTGGGACACTGCGCCGTACAGCACTTCCGGCGCGGACGAATGGGCAAAGCCGGTCTGGAAATGATGCTCGACTGTCCAAAAATGGGTGAAACCGACTTGCTCAGCCAGCTCCACCTGCTTGAGCACGTCGTGGAAGACCTGGTATTCACGCTCGCGGTGCTTTAACGGGCTATTGACCTGGATCTCGTAAAAAATGCCGAAATCCATCGTTCACCTCCTGTCTCAGAATTTTCCTGCAGCTCTTTGCGGTTGCTTGCACTTGCGTCCACAATTAGCAAATCGACCTTGAGCGTGAACAGTCGCGAAATTCGACACTTGCCCAGCACGAACCAATCTTGTAGCAATGATTTTATCGCGATCAGCGATTTCGGATGCGGGCAACAGCAAGGCTCGGCGTTGTACCAAATGACCCAAACTCCGCGAAGGATTGATTGATAGCATCCAAGTCCCTTTTTCCGAGGTCCCTCTTGACCGAATCACGACCCGCTCCGCTTCATGAACTCAACCAATTAATCAAGGAAAATCGCATCTCTGAGTACACCTCTCCTAACCTGCTTCTCGGCATGCGCCCAACTGAGTTTGCCCGCGGACTCTCACGGTGGTTATGGGCAGAACAACCAGCTTCAGTGCTCAACCCATTCGGGATTATCCAGGGTGGTTATCTGGCAGTCCTCGTCGATGAGATGTTAGCGACGGCCATTGCCTCAGTGCTGGAGCCGGATGAGTGGGCGGTGACGGCGGAATTCAAGGTCAACTTCCTGCGCCCCTTGAATCGGCAAATTCTAAGGGGGGAAGCACAGGTGATTCGGCGCAGCCGCGGTATCGCCTTCCTGGAAGCTCGGATCACAGACCAGCGCGGTGCCGTCTCGGTAACCGCCAGCTCTACCTGGAAAATCTCTCGGCAATGAGCGACGCCGCCACGAGCGACGCGCAGGACGGCTTGAGTAGGACACTCAACCAGAGTGGCTTATCGGACCGAATTGCGAAGACTATGGCACGGCCCACAACGCCACGATCGTAGCTATGGAGCCAGCCAGAGCAAACGCGAAGCACGCCGCAGCCACGATTGTGTCGACTTGTCGCATTGCAAATGCGTCACACACAGTGTCGCGCAAGCGGTAAGCGGCATGCCAAAAAGCCATCACCAGCAAGATTCCGAGGTAAATTCGCGTAATCGGATAATGAACCAGTTCAAGCGTGCTTCGATAACTCGGGGTAGGCAACCACCCAAGTGGCAATGCAATCCCGTAAATGAAGATATGCACGGGGAAGAAGAAGGCGACCAGGAAGCCACCGACCCCAAACACCATCCAGGGTAAGGGACGATTGGAACGGTTTAGGGTAGCCACTTAAATAACCCTCAGGGCAAACAAGGCTACAACGACCGACGCGACGAGCCAAATGCCGAAATTGGGGGCAGCTGACAAAACGTCCGGGCTTGGTCGTTGCAGGACTTGGCGCGCGACGACGCGCGGCACCAGCATGAACCATGTGATTGCATGGAAACAAATAAAAACGAAGCTAAGTATGTTCACAATGAAGACTGGCGGCGTCGCCATCCAGTGCTGGAAATTTGCGTATGCGGTCGGACCGGACACTAATGCGTTGAGCTGCAGCAGAATTACCACCGCAAACCAGCCAACAAAGATGCTGCTCATCTCACGCAGCATGAATTTCAGATACGGCCAACGGTCGAAATACCAATATGGGCTCATTACCGGCTGATAGGCTTTGTACTGAAACTGCCGATACTGTGGCATAGACGTCCTCGATTCTTTCGGCACTCTGATGGTTAGAGTCTGTGATGCGTGTGAATCTGGCCGTGCGGGAACACCGACCGCTCGAGCTCACGCTACATTTCAAGACCCGGTTGCCGGCCTGAGCGAGGTTTGCGCTGCATCGAAGTGATGCTCCAGACGCTGGCTCGCGCCATGCTCTTATTCGTCATTTGTTACCCCAGGGCAACAGCCAGGTCTTAAACCATTCCTTGGTCGCTGTTAGCTTGTACTGTTGGATGGCGAGTGATGGATCGACGCCTTTGGGGCAGACGGTTGAACACTCCCCTACTACCGTGCAATCCCAAATCCCGTCGTGCTGGGAGAGCACATCAGTTCGTTCAGGCGCACCCTGGTCGCGTGAATCCAGATTATACCGCTCGGCCAAGGCAAGGGCCGCGGGACCGACAAAGTCCTGGTCGAGTCCAAACACGGGGCAGGCAGCATAGCAAAGCATGCAGTTTATACAGAGGCTATATTGGTGGAAGGCTTCGAGCTGCGCTGGGGTCTGCAAGAATTCGCGTGCCGGCAGACGATCATCCTTGCGCACGATCCACGGCCGTACTTTCTGAAGCTTTTCCAAGAACACATCCATGTCAATGACGAGGTCCTTGACAACCGGAAAATGTTCCAGAGGCTCGATGCGGACCGGTCCGGGAGCAAACTGGGCGATGAGCGTCTCGCAAGTGAGTTTCGGCACCCCGTTGACCATCATGCCGCAACTTCCGCAAATACCCATGCGGCAAGACCATCGAAAGGTAAGCGAGCCGTCGATGTTGTCTTTGATATAATTGAGCGCGTCCAGAACCATCCAGTCGCTGCGCAGCGGCACTTCAAAGGTCTGGTAACCAATCTGTGAGTCCCGCTCAGGGGAGAAGCGCGCTACTTCAAGGATAATGGTATCCGCCATTGCTTTTTATCGACTTTATCGACCCTGTGTCGCCGCCACCGTGCGATCGCAACGCCACCTTCCTGCGCCGCCAAGTTACGGCTTACAGCCTGTCCGGAGTTTTTTAATGATCCCTACCGTAAATTCGTTCGCCCGGAGGCCAACGTGTAATTACGACGGGAAGATAATCAATCCGTGGGGGCCCCTCGCCTGTACGAGACACCAACGAATGGGCCAGGTACTTCGTATCGTCCCGCTTAGGAAAATCGCGGCGCTGATGAGCCCCGCGTGATTCCTCGCGATTAAGCGCGCAGTGGACAATGGTTTCGGCTACATCCAGCATGAAACCCAGTTCCAGTGCAGCGGTCAGCTGGGTGTTAAAGCTGCGGCCATGATCGTCAAGCCGCAGTCTCGCAGCCCTTTCTTTAAGCTCGCTCAATTTGTTGGCCGATTCCACCAGGGTTGCGCGATCCCGGTAAATGCCACACCCTCGCTCCATCGTGCGCTGCATCTCTTCGCGCACTTTGGCAATACGTTCGGTTCCGTCACTGCTCGTGTACTGATGCTCCAGTCGGCGCTCCTCGTCGAGCGCAATTGCGAGCAGATGATTCGGGTGGCGTCGCTCCACACCATTGGCGACGTATTCGACCGCGGCCTTTCCCGCTCGTGCACCAAATACGAGGAGCTCCCCGAGCGAATTCGAACCGAGACGGTTGGAGCCGTTGATACTGACGCAGGCAGCTTCTCCTGCAGCATATAGCCCCTTGAGGGGTGTCGCACCGTGGACGTCAGTATGAATCCCGCCCATCATGTAGTGCTGGACCGGGCGCACTGGAATCGGCTGACGCACCGGGTCAATGTTTTCATACTTTAGGCAGAGCTCGCGGACCATCGGGAGTCGGGTCTCGATCTTGTGCTCGCCAAGATGACGCAAGTCCAGATGAAGGTAGTCACCGTATGGGCCCTTAAAGCCCCGCCCCTTCTGAAATTCATGCCACATCGCTTGGGAAACACGGTCGCGCGGACCCAGCTCCATACTGCGAAGTACAGGAGTTGGTGTTGGTTTACCGAGGTCGTAATCTTGAAGGAAGCGGTAGTTGTCCTTGTTGAGCAACCAGCCGCCCTCGGCCCGCGCAGCTTCGGTTATGAGGATTCCCGTAAACGGCAATCCAGTGGGATGATATTGCACCATCTCCATGTCCTTGAGCGGTGCGCCCGCGCGGTAGGCCAAAGCCATTCCGTCGCCCGTGCAGATATTGGCGTTGGTAGTAAAGGGAAAAATGCGACCACACCCACCGGTGCAGATGATCACAGCTTTGGCCAGAATCGCCCGGATGCGACCGGTACGTAGTTCGATCGCAACCACTCCATGCACTGTACCGTCGTCAACCAGCAGGCGTGTCGCAAAGGTCTCGTCGTAGCGGGTGATCGAGGTATATTTTAGTGAAGTCTGAAATAAGGTGTGGAGCAGGTGGAAGCCAGTCTTGTCAGCGGCAAACCACGTCCGCATTTTCTTCATGCCACCGAACGGTCGGACCGCGATGCGCCCGTCGGGCTGGCGACTCCAAGGGCATCCCCAATGCTCTAATCTAAGCAGTTCCTTCGGTACTTCGTTGCAGAAGATCTCAATTGCGTCCTGATCGCCCAGCCAATCACTGCCCGAAACCGTGTCGTAGCAATGCTCGTCGATGCTATCATCGTCAGCCGCAACGCCCGCCGCACCCCCCTCGGCGGAGACAGTGTGGCTACGCATCGGGTAGACTTTGGAGACCATTGCAATGTCAGTGCGCGGGTTCGCTTCAGCTATCGCGATAGCAGCTCGGAGCCCGGCACCTCCACCACCAATCAGCACGATATCATGTGACGACGTTTCCACGGTGCTCTCCGAATCTAGCCTAGTAAATGGTGCGGGCTACGTGTTAGCAGTTTTGTTCGGGCCATGATGATATTAATTGCGCTTCGCCTTGTACCTTCACAATATGAGCAAACCTTGAGCTATAAGCGGGCGAAGTATAGCGCGAGCTTGTGCGAAAAAAAACTCATCCATGTCGCTTAAGTCGCGATTCGCGCTATCCGCCTCTTGCCGACTTCAAGAATTCTGTGCTGTCCGGGGACAAAGCGAAAATTCACATCAGTGACAGTGTGCCCATCGACGCGCACAGCCCCTTGCCCCAGAAGTCGCCGGGCTTCGCTGGTCGAAGAAGCGAATCGCAATTGCTTCATCAACTCGCAAACCCACACGCTTTGATCCAGCTTAAAGACCGGAATGTCATCGGGCACCTCGCGCCGCTGGAATTTGCGCTCGAAGTAAGTACGTGCAGCGTCGGCGGCTGCTTCGCCATGGTACTGCGTGACTATGAGATGGGCCAGAAGCTTTTTAGCCTCCATCGGGTGCTGGGCAGAGTTGATCGCAGCGATTTGCTCTGGCGTCTGATCGGTCAACAACTCGTAATAGCGCTGAGTAAGCTTGTCAGGAATTGACATGATCTTACCGAACATGTCCCTGGGCGAATCAGTTAAACTGACGTAATTCCCGTACGATTTTGACATTTTGCGAATGCCATCGAGCCCCTCGAGCAGCGGCATCGTGATCACGACCTGAGGTGCCATGCCGTAAGCACGCTGCAGATCGCGCCCAACCAGCATGTTGAATTTCTGGTCGGTACCTCCCAGTTCGACGTCCGCATTGAGAGCCACCGAGTCATAACCTTGGATAACTGGATAGAGGAGTTCATGCAAAAAAAGCGGTTCCTGCTCGGCAAAGCGCTTTTCAAAATCGTCGCGCTCTAGTATACGAGCGACACTCAGTTTGGCTGCGATCTCGATCAGTTTGCGGGTGTCGACCTGGTTCATCCATTCGCTGTTGAAACGAATCTCGGTCCGCGACAGGTCCAGGACTTTAGCGACCTGTTGCTGATAGGTTTGCGCATTGATTCTTATTTCCTCCGCTGAGAGCGGCTTGCGCACCGCCGACCGTCCCGTGGGATCACCAATCATCGCCGTAAAATCACCGACGAGAAAGATTACGGTATGACCCATTTGCTGAAAGTCGCGCAGCTTTCGGAGTGTCACCGTATGGCCGAGATGGAGATCGGGCGCGGTGGGGTCAGCTCCAAACTTGATTCGCAGCGGTCGCTGCTCTGCCAACTTCGCCGCCAATTCGGCGGTAGAAATCACCTCGACCGAGTTGCGGGCGATCTCACCAACCGCCTTCATGAACGGCGTTTGGTTGAGCTTATCAGTCATAGGCTGACGACTCTGCAACGAGCCTCATAGCGGTAGCACAATCGACGATTGCGGGGATCCGGCTAAAGGTCGTCATCGACCCCATCCCCGAGGTCATCTTGATCACCGAGGTCGCCACCGCTTTCCAGTTCATCGACGGCCTCGTCGAATTCGGGTCCGGCGAACTCGTCACCCATTTCGCTGCCCATTCGGCGCATCATGCGTGCGAGGCTCTTGGGGTCGTTCTCATCGAAATCGCCCAGTTTGGACGGATCGGTCAGAGCGTTCAGGCGAGCCTCTTCACTGCGCGGCATCGCGAACCGCGACATAAGACGATTCATTTCAGTACTGCCACAATTGCCGCACACAGGGTCGACGCGTTCGCTTACACGCATGGTGAGGATGCTGGTTTTGCGCCGGCATTTGGGGCATTCGTACTCATAAATCGGCATTACCGGTACCTCCCCGACGAGCAAAGGTTACCGCGACGATCTTGCGCGTTGAAGGCCGAGCGGGCAATAGAAAGCTGCCCAGGCATTGACGGATGGGTGGAGATAACGATGCTGGTCATTCCGCTCTCCGTGCCGCCGGTTACTCGGGACAACCCGCGGTCGGCACGGATGACAGGATTCGGTCGCGCAGCCGCGCGACCGAATGACGAAGCCTCAGCCTAAAAGCAACCTCCAACCATGTCTATGCAGCAGCTTTGGCTGTACCGGTGGCAGGCTGCTCTTCGGCAATTGAACCTCGTTTAGAGAGTGCTACGGCAACGGCCAGAAGGACGATCGCAACGATGACTACCCAGACGCGTGTCGCCGACATACCTGCCATCGACAGCGTGGTAAATGGCGCGGCCAAGATGCCAACCAGGTTCATGACCTTGATCATCGGGTTCAGCGCCGGTCCGGCAGTATCTTTGAAGGGATCGCCGACGGTATCACCCACGACAGTCGCTTTATGAACCTCCGTGCCCTTTCCGCCCAGATAACCATCTTCGATTTTCTTCTTAGCGTTATCCCAGTTCGCTCCCGAGTTAGCCATAAAGACGGCGAGCAGCTGCCCGGTTAGAATCGTGCCGCCAAGAAAACCGCCCAAAGCACCTGCCCCAAGACCGAAACCGACCAGCAATGGCGCAAACACGGCCAGGATCGCTGGACTAAGTAACTCTTTTTGGGCGGTCGCAGTTACGATATCGACGCAGGTACCGTAATCGGGAAGTTCTTTACCCTCCATGATACCAGGATGCTCACGGAACTGGCGCCGAACTTCGAAGACCACCTGATATGCCGCCCGGCCCACCGCCTTGATCGCGAACGAACTGAACAAGAACGGCACCGCTCCGCCAATCAGCAATCCGACGAAAACGGTAGGCGAATTAACCTGTACCCCGAGGCTACCCAGCCGGGCCTCGTCGATAAACGAGCGAAATAGTGAAACAGCCGCGATAACCGCAGTCGCGATCGCCAGTCCCTTGGTCAGCGCTTTGGTGGTATTGCCGATCGCATCCATCCATGAGAGGGTTCTCGACGCCTCCTCCTGGTGAATTCCGCCCATTTCAAAAATCCCATGAGCGTTGTCGGTAATCGGCCCATAGGTATCCATTGCGAGGATGAAGCCTGTGGTGGTTAACAGTCCGAGTCCGGTCAGGGCTATTCCGTAAAATTGCAGTGCTTCGGATTCGCGAAAGATGAGCATCGCGCCAACGATGGCAGCGGCGATGACGACCAGCGCCCAGACCGAGGACTCCATGCCCTCTCCTAGACCCGAGAGAATAAGCGTGGCGGGCCCGGTTCGGGCAGAATGTGCCGTTTCAATTACCGGCCCGCGATCGGGATGAGTAAAGTAATTGGTCAACCACAACGTAACAACTGCTAAGACAATGCCCAGGGTCGCTGTGATGGCGAAACGCCAATCTGGCTGCCCGGTGCGCGGATCCGTCATATAGAAGTAGTTGACGATGAAAAACCCGACGATTGAGGCTGCCGCCGAGCTCATGTAGCCGATGTTGATCGGTCGCATCGGATCCCGCATGGTGCTGCCCGCCGGCACCCGCACCGCGAGAATGCCGATAATCGACGAGAACACGCCGACGGCACGCAACATCAGCGCGAAAATAATGAGCTTCATAGCAAAGGCGCCTGCGCCTGCCGGTCCGCCATATAGCGCCCTGAAATCGCTTTCGCCAACGGCGTAGGCAGCAAGGATAATGGCGGCAACCAGGGTCACTTCGTATGACTCAAAGACGTCAGCCGCCATTCCGGCGCAATCGCCCACATTATCACCAACATTGTCCGCTATGGTTGCCGCATTACGCGGATCGTCCTCCGGGATACCAGCCTCCACCTTGCCGACCAGGTCGCCGCCGACGTCTGCCGCTTTGGTGTAGATGCCGCCACCGACGCGCATGAACAAGGCCGCCAACGAGCCACCGAAGCCAAAGCCAACCAGGACCTTCATCGCGTCCTGCTGAAAGATAAGGAATATGATAGTTGCCCCAAGCAGGCCCAGACCGACGGTGAACATCCCTGACACCCCGCCTGCCTTAAAGGCTAGCTCCATCGCGTCTTTGAAACTGGTTAATGCCGCGTTGGCGCTGCGCACGTTACCCTTAACGGCCAGCCACATGCCCACGAAACCCGCGCCATAAGACGCGCTTACACCGAGGATAAATGCCAGCGCAATTCCAAAGGACAGGTCGAGCCGATCAGGGTAGACTCCGCGGTACATCAAGAAAAGTGCGATTGCGATGGCGACCACGAAGAAAATCATTGTCTTCACCTGACGCCGCAGATACGCCATCGAGCCTTCAAAGACCGCGTCGGCTACGTCGGTTAACGACTTGGCGCCAGGATCCGCTTTCAGAACAAGGCGCACGAGCCATAAACCGAAAATCAAAGAGATCAGCGCTGAGGCGAGAACCGCCCAGAGAATCACCTGCTGCAGGCTGGTAAGGGGCGGCAGAACGATTTTTGCTTCGCTCATCTAACTTTAAATCTCCATGAAATGGTCGCTCGGCGCTTCACAATGGCAGCCCGCCGCGCCGCGCGTCTATGCTGTGGCCAAGAAAGACACTCGTCCAAAGAAAGACTCTGGGCCGCAGTTTAAGTTTTCCGGTAAATCATGTCCAGTACGAGAGGCCTCTTACGGAAGCGTGCCTCGGTCGCCAGATCGCCATCCGACCACTGGCTTTTCGTACGCAACTGCATAGTCGCTCAAGAATCGCGTAGCAATTCTATTTCGCAGTCAAAGAACCTGGCGCTTTACGAACTCGCGGCCAATCAAAGCCATGATTTGCAACCGCGGCCGGCAGCGTGGAGCCGCGACGAACTGCCCAAATGTTGTTGCCTGTCGCGCTTGGCTTATGTTTACTTGGGTGATTAGCCATGAACGTCAACATCGAAACCCCTTCTGCCCTGCGGCGCAAAGTCACGATTGAACTTGAGCCTCATGAAATTAAGCGGGAGCTTGACCGCGCTTACAACCAACTTAAGCGTTCGGTCCAGCTTAAAGGCTTTCGCCCGGGCCGTGCTCCGCGCAATCTGTTGGAGCGGTTCTTTGGGGATCAGGTGCGAGGCGATGTTCTGCATCGGCTTCAAAAAGAGTACACCGAGAAGGCGCTTCAGGAGAACGCGCTCGAACCGGTGGTTGAACCGGAGGTCGTGACCGAAGAGAGTGACCTCAAAAAACCGCAGGTCCGCTTCACTGCTACGTTCGATCTCAGGCCGCAATTCGAGGTTAAAGGTTACAAAGACCTCAAAGTTCCCAAACCGGTGATCGAGGTTAGCGAAGCCGACGTGGATGAAGCGCTCGAGCGTTTGCGCCAGCGCAGCGGCAGTTTGCGCAAGATCGACAGGCGCGTCGTTCAGCCGGGCGACTTCGTGCTTGCTTCGTTTGAAGCCTTCGCCGGGGGTCAGCCGATACCCAATAGCAAGTTCGAACCGCGGGTCGTCCGGGTCGCGAGCGAGGAACTACGCCATGGGCTAGACGAATTGCTTAGCGGCGTCGAGCTCGGCACCGAAGTGCACAAACAGCGCGCTTACCCGGCGGATTATTACGAGCCGGAGCTGGCAGGAAAAACCGTCGAATGGCACATCAAGGCCAGTGACATCTACGAACGCGTGTTGCCTGACCTCGACGATGAGTTCGCCAAGGATCAGGGTGACTATCAAAATTTGGCAGAGTTGCGTGCGGCGATGCGGCGCCAGCTAGAGCGACGCGCTAGCGAAGAAGCGGATGCACGCGCGCGGCAAGGATTACTTGATCTGATAATTGAACGTAACCCAATCGAAGTGCCGGAATCACTGGTTGCGCGGGAGGTCCGCAATCTTGAGCTTGAAGCGGCCGCCTCGCTTGAAACACTCGGAATGCCGCGCGAAGCGGCAATCGAGCGTGTACGGCAAGACCAGGACGATTTGAAAGCTCGGGCGGAAAAGCGCGCTCGAAGTGCACTGATTGTCGACGCCATTGCGGCGCAGGAAGGAATCGAAATCACCGACGACGAGGTTGCGGATCGAGTCGCCACTCTGGTTAGCCAGGGGGGGGGACACCAGCGCGAACGGCTGGCGGAGTTTTATTCACATCCCGAAAACCGCGAAGCTCTGCGCCAGGTGATGCGCCGCGAGAAGACGCTCGACCGGTTACTCGAACGCGCCCAGGCGGCGGATGACACCCATACTGCCGATAATGTCAGCAGTAGCGAGTTGCCCGGCGGGGCAACCACGTCCGAAGCAGCTGATACGACGGCAAGCGGCAAAACCGAAGAGTGAAACAGAGATGGGGATCGCGACCTCGTGCTGCGCTTTTAGCTCGACCAGGCTTCAGTAAAAAAGGAGGCGGTAATTCCGCGTGCAAAGTACGTCGGTCGTCGGGATGCCGATTTTGCGCCGAAGTTCCACCCGGGTTGCAAAGAGGTTACAGTAATGTGTAGGGGTCGTAATCAGTCGAGAGGCGACCTCGGGCGTCTATGAGTAACCTCGTGCCGATTGTCGTCGAGCAGACCGGTCGTGGCGAGCGCTCGTACGACATTTTTTCGAGACTGCTCAAGGATCGAATCATCTTTATCGGTTATCCGATTTCGGACGAGCTTGCGAACCTGGTCACGGCGCAATTATTGTTTCTCGAATCGGAAGATCCGGACAAGGAAATCAGCTTGTACATCAACTCGCCCGGCGGATCTGTCACAGCGGGATTGGCGATCTACGATACGATGCAGTTCGTAAAGCCGCCCGTATCAACCTTATGTTTAGGACAGGCAGCCAGCATGGCGGCGATTTTGCTGTTAGCCGGCGCCAAGGGGCGGCGCTACGGGTTACCTCATTCACGCATCATGATGCACCAGCCGCTGGGTGGTGCGCAGGGGCAGGCAGTCGACCTCGATATCCAGGCCCGCGAGATCCTGCGAATTCGTGAGCTGATTAATCAGATCGTAGTTCGGCATACCGGCCAGAATTTACGTCGGGTTGAGAAAGACACTGACCGCGATCTGTTTCTGACTGCGTATCAAGCAGTTGAATACGGCGTGATCGATGAGGTAATCGTAAGTCGGAGGCCCCTCCAGGTGAACAGTGGGAGGCTGTAATGGCCAAGCATGACGACCGCACAGGCAACTTGGTGTGCTCTTTCTGTGGCAAGAGTCAGGACGAGGTACGCAAACTCATCGCCGGTCCGACGGTTTATATTTGCGACGAATGCATTGACCTGTGTAACGACATAATCGCTGAAGAGAACGACAACGAGGAAGCGTTCAGCCAAAGCTCGGCAGTGCCCAAGCCGGCTGAGATCAAGCGTGTGCTGGACCAGTACGTAATTGGTCAGGAGCGCGCCAAAAAAATCCTGTCGGTCGCGGTCCACAATCACTATAAGCGGATCGACTCGCAGATGGTCACCGGCGATGTCGAGCTGCAGAAATCCAACATTCTTCTGATTGGTCCCACTGGGGTGGGCAAGACGCTCCTCGCTCAAACGCTGGCGCGTTTCCTTCAAGTGCCGTTCACCATCGCTGACGCGACGTCGCTGACCGAAGCGGGATACGTCGGCGAGGATGTGGAAAATATCATCTTGTCATTGCTGCAGAACGCCGATTATGACATCGAACGTTGCCAGCGCGGCATCGTATACATTGACGAGATCGACAAGATCGCGCGTAAGGGAGACAACCCCTCGATAACGCGCGACGTTTCGGGCGAAGGGGTGCAACAGGCGCTTCTCAAGATTGTCGAAGGTACCATGGCGAGCGTGCCACCCAAAGGTGGCCGCAAGCATCCTCAGCAGGAGTTTCTCCAGGTCGATACCACTAATATCCTGTTTATCTGCGGCGGCGCCTTCGTTGGGCTCGAAGAGCTGGTTCGCCGGCGGATAGCCGGCAAGACCATGGGATTCCGCGCCGACCTGGCCCATCGTGACCCGCGGACTGTCTCAGAACTGCTCAACGAGGTTCAACCCGAGGATTTGTTGAAGTTCGGCTTGATCCCAGAGTTTGTTGGACGCCTCCCGGTCATCGCCACGCTGGGCGAACTGGACGAAGAGGCGCTGGTGCGCATCCTGACCGAACCCAAAAACGCACTGGTGCGTCAATATCAAAAGCTGTTCGACATGGAGAACGTGCATCTGAAGTTTACGCCGGGGGCGCTGCGGGCAATTGCGCGCGAAGCGCTTAAGCGCAAGTCAGGAGCCCGGGGCCTGCGTGCTATAATGGAAGGCATCATGGTGGATCTGATGTACGATATCCCATCGCAGCCGAATATAAAGGAGGTAATGATCTCAGAAGAGGTTGTGACTCAAAAAGAGCAACCCCTGTTGGTCTATCAGAAGACCGCTGAAACCGCTTAAGCAGCAGGAGACCGGATTCACGGAAATGCTTTTCCGCAATGATAAAAAAGACAATCGCGACACCTCACAGGAAGCTGTCCCGCTGTTGCCCTTGCGCGAACTGATTGTTTTCCCGCATGAGGTCTACCCGATATTCGTTGGACGGCACAAGTCAATCAAGGCATTGGAGGCGGCCGAAACCAGCAAAAAACCTATCCTGCTCGCTGCTCAGAAAGATGCCCGCGTGTCCGACCCCGGACCGGACGACATCTATGGCGTGGGGACACTGGGCGTAGTTGTCCAATTGCTGCGCTTGCCCGACGGCACCGTCAAGGCGCTGCTCGAAGGCAAAAAGCGCGCGCGGATCGTGCGCTATCTGAACCAGGAAGACTACTTCCAAGTGGAAGTGGAAGAAATCGAAGAGACCTGCGAGCGCACGACCGAGGTCGAGGCGCTGATGCGCTCGGTGAATACCACGTTCGACAACTATGTGAGATTGAACAAGAAGATCCCTCCCGAGATGGTTACGTCGATCGCCGCGGTCGACGATCCCGCCTATTTGTCGGACAAATTAGTGGGACATCTCGGAATAAAGCTCGAGGACAAGCAATCGTTGCTTGAATGCGCCAATCCAGCCGAGCGACTGGAACGCATTCTCGGTTACATGCGTTCCGAACTGGAAATTCTGGAAGTCGAAAAACGCATCCGCTCTCGGGTCAAAAAACAAATGGAAAAGACCCAGAAGGAGTACTACCTCAACGAGCAGATGCGGGCGATTCAGAAGGAGCTCGGCGAGAAGGACGAATTCAAGAACGAGATCCAGGAGTTGGAAGACAAGCTCAGGCAGAAAAAGATGCCTGCCGAGGCTCGCGAAAAATGCGAGCGCGAAATAAAGAAACTCAAAATGATGTCGCCGATGTCGGCTGAGGCAACAGTCGTGCGCAATTACCTGGATTGGTTCCTCGCCCTACCCTGGTTCGAATACACTGAAGACAAACTCGACATCCAGGAAGCCGAGCGTATCCTGGAGGAAGACCATTACGGACTCGAGAAGGTCAAACAGCGTATTCTGGAATATTTGGCTGTTCAAACGCTCGTCGGTCAGCTTAAAGGTCCAATCCTGTGCCTCGTTGGTCCTCCCGGCGTTGGCAAGACTTCACTCGGCAAATCCGTGGCGCGGGCCACGGGGCGCAAATTTGTGCGAGTTTCGCTTGGTGGCGTGCGCGACGAAGCTGAGATCCGAGGCCACCGACGCACCTATATTGGCGCCTTGCCCGGTAAAGTGATTCAGAGTATGCGCAAGGCCGGTTCGGGAAACCCGGTGATGCTGCTCGACGAGGTCGACAAAATGTCGACCGACTTCCGCGGTGACCCATCTTCCGCGCTGCTCGAAGTCCTGGATCCGGAGCAGAATTGCACGTTCAACGACCATTACCTCGACTGCGACTACGACCTTTCCAAGGTGATGTTCATCACCACCGCGAACACCTTGGAGCGGATTCCCCGCCCGCTACAGGATCGGATGGAGATAATCCGCATCCCGGGTTACACAGAAGCCGAGAAGCTGCAAATTGCCAAGAAATATCTAATCCGCAAGCAGCGCGAGGCTAATGGACTGAAAGAGGAGAACATCGAGTTCTCCGACAAGGCGATCCTCTCCATCATCCGCCACTATACGCGGGAGGCAGGCGTTCGCAATGTCGAGCGCGAAATCGCCTCGATCTGTCGCAAGGTAGCGGTCGAAGTGGTCAAGAGCGATCGCAATGCCCACGTTAGAATCTCGGCCTCGAGCCTCGGTAAGTACCTTGGTCCGCCTAAGTTCCGGTATGGGATTGCTGAAACCGAGCCGCAAGTCGGTGTCGCAACAGGTCTTGCCTGGACGGAGCTCGGTGGTGAACTGCTTGCTGTTGAAGTGACGATCGTTCCCGGACGGGGCAAATTGACCATCACTGGCCAGCTCGGGGAGGTGATGCAGGAGAGTGCCCATGCCGCGCTTTCATACGTGCGTTCGCGCTCCGAGCAGCTGGGACTCCAACCGAACTTCTACCAGAAGATTGATATACACATCCACATTCCAGAGGGCGCTACCCCGAAGGATGGTCCGTCGGCTGGAATAACCTTGGCCACCGCGTTGGTGTCGGCGCTATGCCGCAAGCGTGTGAAAAATGACCTGGCGATGACCGGTGAGATTACGCTGCGCGGACGTGTCCTTCCAATCGGGGGCTTGAAGGAAAAGGTGCTGGCTGCTCATCGCGGCGGTATCAAGTCAGTTCTGCTGCCCAAAGATAACGAGAAAGACATCGAAGAGATTCCGGCGCAGATTCTCAAGGGCATTACGCTAATCAAAGTCGGGCACATGGACGAGGTTCTTAAGCAGTCACTGGTGCTCGATGACCCTGAGTCATTTCTGAAACCGCAGCGGCCTGTAGATGAGCCTCTGTTTGTTGCCGACGATGACAAGCCAATCATCGTCGACGACGACGAGGAAGCCGCCAGGGTTTCGCGAACCAACCTGTCGTGAAGTTCTAACGCGAATCTCAACAGCGGGGGCGGCGCGAGCGTGAACGCCGCCCTTCGCGTCATTTTACTAGCAAGGGGGAGGCGCCGAGCGACGACTTTATGACCAAAGCGGATTTAATTGATGGCTTGGCCAACAAGCTGGGTATGGGCAAGGGTGAAGCGGAAAGGGCAGTTAATATAGTGCTCGACGATATCATCAACGCGCTCAAGCAGGGCGAGCGGGTTAATATCTCCGGCTTTGGAACCTTTTCGGTTTCAGCGCGCCAGGCGCGGACAGGCAGGAATCCCAAGACCGGGGAGTCGATTGCCATCTCGGCCAGCCGGTCGGCCAAGTTCAAACCCGGCAAGCAATTGAAAGATTCCCTCAACACCTCCGAATCTATCCCTCAACCCAGTTCGCCGAGCCCGTCGGAATAGGCGGACAGCGACTGTTTTAAGAAAATTCCCGGGAGCCACACTCTCACCGTTCGTGACAAGGATAAGGGTTGCCGGCATCGCCCGGGCTTCCGTTTCGAGTCGTTGCGAAGGTGGGCGAGAAAGAGGATTTAAGCCGGATTCGGTTGTGATACCTGGCGGATTCACGGGCGGTTAGCTCAGCGGTAGAGCATCGGCCTTACAAGCCGGGGGTCGCAGGTTCGAAACCTGCACCGCCCACCAATGTTAAAACTGACGACTATTCAGGTTAATTGCGACCTGCACTAGTCTGTTCCATGTTTCTACATCCCACCCCCCGGCGACTCGGATCGCGGGGTTCATATCTCCGCAGCCAACGGAGCTAGCTAGTCAGCGGCTGCCATATTCTCTCCGGAGCGCGTAGACGAGTTCGCTGTAGCGGTCGAGTAGGCGGAGCGTCTTATCGGCAGGAGCGGGCTGGATGCTGAACAGGAGATGCCTGAAGCCCGCGTCGAGGAGCCGCCTCGCCCGATCTGCATCCTCAACCACGCCTAATTGTATCGATAGGTGGACATCCTCCAACTGCCGTCCCGTGCGCGAAGCCCAGCGATGGAGCTCACCAATTACGCGCGCATAGTAACCCGGATCGCTGACCAGGTCGGCGGCGTACCAACCGTCGCAAAAGCTCATGAGACGTTCGAGTGCCTTCGGGCTTGTAGAGCCGAGCAACACTGGTGGGCCGCCAGCCTGTAAGGGTTTGGGCCAACTCCAGATGGGGTCAAAATTGACAAATCTTCCGTGATACTCCGCATCGGTTTTGTTCCAGATCTCTTTCATAGCCAGAACCCGCTCACGAGTAATGGGCCATCGAGCCTTTAAATGGCTGCCATGGTTTTCCATTTCCTCAGCATTCCATCCCGCACCGACTCCGAGGAAAAGCCGACCGCGCGAAACGACGTCGAGTGAAGCTATCTGCTTGGCGAGTCCAATAGGATCGTGTTCGGGAACGAGACAGACGCCGGTGCCCAAGAGTATACGCTGGGTAGCGGCCGCCGCCGCTGCCATCACGATGAACGGATCATGTAGCTCCGCATAATGTTTGGGCAATTCACCGCCATACGGAAAAGGTGTCCTTCGACTAACGGGAATGTGCGTATGTTCCGGGTAGCTCACCGAGTCCAGGCCGCGTTCTTCTGCTGCCTTGACCGCTTCGATTGGATCCATCGAGTCCGCCGTCGGGTACAGATGTATACCGAATATCGGCATGCCAGCACCTCCACGCTGATCTCTCAATGGGCCTGACTACGCCGGCCAGGTCGAAAGGTCAACCTGACAGAGCTCGAAGCTAATCGCGCAAGAACTTAAAGAAACCGGCCGGCCGGTGTAAGGTGCTTGCCATGGCTGCTCCATCCGCTCGCGGTCACCATTCTCACTCGGAATCCTTGCCGGATGCTGCGCGCAACGAGTTGGCCGAGTCGCACGCAACCGATCAAACAACAGCGCCGGCTCACAAATGGTTGATTGCTGGTTCTCTGATTCTGGGTCAGATACTAACCGGCCTCGATATGTCGATCGTTAACGTGGCACTGCCCTACATGGAGGAGAGTTTTCGGGTCGGAATTGATCGCATCAGTTGGGTCGTGACCAGCTATTTCGCTGCGATAGGGATAATTCTGCCTCTCACGGGCTGGATCGCCGTGCAGGTCGGACGCAAGCGGTATTTGCTCGTCTCAGTGTTGACTTTCGTGATTGCTTCAGCGTTCTGCGGCTTGGCGGGCGGAATCCTGCAGATGGTGCTGTTCCGAGTCCTGCAGGGTGCAGCAGGTGCGGCGATGATGCCCCTATCGCAGGCTATCCTGCTCGAGACCTTTCCACCTGAGGAACACACGCTCGCAATGACTACTGCCGGTATCGGTATGATGCTCGCACCCGTACTCGGACCAACTATTGGCGGGTGGATAACTTTGAATTGGAACTGGCGTTGGAATTTCTATATTAATCTGCCGATGGGCGTGCTGGCTGCCCTGATGATCTCGCTTTTCGTATACGATCCCCCTTATTTGAAACGACAGCGCGGCGCGGGGCGCATTGACTATCTCGGCATAGTCTGCGTCGCGCTGTCTCTCGGCCTGTTTCAGATTGTGCTCGGACGGGGAGCGCTCTCAGGATGGTTCGCGGCATCGTGGGTACGTTATGCGAGTGGGGCTTCGGCTGCCGCAATGCTGATTCTGGTCTTTCATGAACTTCGTTTTCCAGAGCCTGTAATCGATTTTCGCATATTGAAGACCTTCGGATTCACATTGGCAGTTGCAATCGTCTGCCTACAGTCATTGGCGTTGTTCAGCGTCAATCTGCTCAACCCGATGTTCTTGGAAAATGTGCTGGGCTACACATCCTGGCGGGCGGGGTTATCAGTGGCACCTCGCGGAATTGGCGTGATTATCGCCCTAATCACGGTGGGCCAACTCTCGCGGCGCGATATTGATATGCGGCGGGTGATCAGTTGCGGCTTCATCCTGGCCGGCTGGGAGATATGGCAAATGGCGCACTGGAATCTTGACGCGAGTACTCGCCAGGTGTTAGTTCCGATTTTCTTGTTTGGCCTGGGGCTTGGTGGTGTCTTCCCGACGATCACGGCGCTCGGACTCGGCGAGATAGCACGCGAACGAATGGGTTTCGCGACTAGTCTGTTCGGTATGATCATCAATAGCGGCGCTGCGACTGGAATCGCAATTGTCAGCAACGCACTAACAGCGCGTCACGCTTTTCATCAAGCGCAGTTAGCGGTCAATTGCGCGTTTCTGGAAGGTTGTGAAAAGGCTGGCCTGATATATGCGATGATGCTAAAGTCGGTGCCTTTCCACGACAATTCTAGTGGGCAAGCCTGGTTGCTTGCCTACCATGATGTATACAGAGTGCTGGCGGTTATCGTTGCCTCACTCGCACCATGGTGCTTATTGCTCAAGCGAGCGCCGCGCGCAGAAAAGATGCTAATTGATTAGCAGCAAAACGGATCTTGCCAGTCCCCTAAGCCTCGACCAGGCCGATACATCCGCAAACCGATTTATCTCGACGGCATTTTACTGATGCTTCGCGGTCTCTAATGGGATTTAGGATTCGCTCGCGAGCACTCACTTGCGCTCAAAACAATCACGTTTTGCACATGGGGTGGGACGATTGTTCGGGAACTTTTCCGTAGGGTGAATTGTTCAATGGGTATGGACGTGACATTATCTTCGGACTGGACTGGCTAAGACTGGATCCGCGGTGAAGGTTGTTGGGCGAGTTTGTTTCTCCCCGAAGCTCGAAAACTTCAAAGTAGATCACAGAGGACTTAGCTGTGGGCCCTTGTTAGGAGGAAAATGGCTGTGAACAGGTTCATTTGTAGTCTCGCATTCATCTCAGGGCTCGTGCTGTTGCCCGTGCTGGCACTGGCGCAAAGCACCGATCGCAGCGAGATGAATGAATGGCTCAAGGCAACCGAGCACCAGAAGGACATCCCGGTCGGCACGACCATCAATATGTCGAACTGGCAGCAGTACCAGGATGTCATGCCATTAGGGATGATCAAACTATTTCAGGGTCAATACGGTTGGAAAATGCCGCCGGACGTACAAATAACGGTCGGACCTAGTCACGTCGGCGGCAACCTGCCCAAGACATGGGTCGAAGCTACCGAGAAGTATGGTCCGCAGACCCAGGTTGAAGTCCTGCCGAATGGCCATTACGCGATCCGAAATTACCAGGGAGGCACACCCTTCCCCAACCCTCAGGAACCTCATAAAGGCTGGAAGATTCTCGCCAACGTATTCTGGTCCTTTGTGCCGGCGCTGTACGTCAACAGCCCCTCAAACTACGGGACGGTATGGGCCGTTGACCGTTTCGGCGATATTGCGCCGTCGAGCCTCGATGTCGTTTATCGTTGGACCGCCTTCATCACTGACCCTGGCTTTCCACGAACTGAGACCTACGCACCCGGGACCTGGTATACCGAATGGGGAATGCAGGAAACGCCGGAGCAGGCCCGCTACACAGCATCGCTTTCGCTTTTTTATATAAACCAGGAATCCAACCCCTATCCCGACACCTATGTCTTCGTTCCTGCCTTGCGGCGCTCACTACGGTTATCGGCGACTTCGCGGTGCTCGCCGGTTTTTGGCTTTGACTGGACGTACGACGACGCGAAAACCAACGGTTTTAACGGCAGCACGTCAGTTTACACGGGCGACTACTTGGGCGATCGCAAGATCTTAACCTTGGCCGTGTTCAACACGGACGGTGCAATCTTCCCGCAAGGCTATGATATGCCGCTAGGCTTTCCCAAGCCTTCGTGGGGTAAATGGGAATTGCGGCCGATGGTTATCGACGATGTACATCGTATTCCCAGCGAAGCTGCCGGGTACTGCTACTCGAGCCGCATCATGTATGTCGACAAGGAGTTCTGGCAGGGAGACTGGGTAGACCTGTATGATTCGAATCATAAGCTGTGGAAGTCAATCGCCTACTTCAACGATATCGGTGATGTGCCTGGCCTCGGACGCACGTGGGATGGAGTCGCGTCAATGGCCTGGGATCTTCAGAATACTCATATGACGGTATGGTCCGGCTTCGGAAATCCGGCGAAGCGAAAGCCTTACTTGGATTTCAACGCGCCCAAAGAGTATTTCAATGGGGTGAAGTACGGCAGCCCTGCCGGGCTTATGCAAATCATGCGTTAAGCCAGTCTGGCTCGCAATAATCGAAAAGCCCCGAGGCTTGATTGCTCTCGGGGCTTTTTACTTCCGTGTGCATTTCTCCACTGTCAAGCCATCAGTGCGACAAAACGCCAATCAAGCACTTCTTCTGAACCGCTTTCGCGATCTGCGCGCACGCGCGCACGAAGATGCACCAGACCGCCGCTCGCGAGCGCCTCGGTCCGCTCTAGTTCAATTGAACTATGCAATGTATCACCTTCGCGAACAGGCGCCAGATGGTCGCAGCTGTGCCACGCTACGATCGTGACTAGATTCGGCAAAGCCCTGACGACCTGCCCCGCAGCTATCCCTATTGTGTGACCTCCATATACCAGACGGTGGCCACCGGCCGCTTTAGCATCATGATGCACCATCGCTAGGTTCAATATTAGCCGAGCGAGCTCAGGAGCTGACGAGACCACATCACCGGCCACCACTTCCCAAGTCGTACCCGGAACCATATCTGCGAAATGCGGACCCGGAACTGCCTGACGGAAATGGTCGAGTCGCCACTCGGCAAAGGCCTCGGTCATTCTGGCGGTGTTCAGTTCTGACGGGATCTGGGCGAGGTCAGCTTGGTGGGACGTCAACCCGGGAGCGCGCATTGGCAGCATCGCGCAACGGTAAAAATCCAAAACTTCCTCATCATGCTGGTTACGAGTGCGGATCCGCAACACAACCAAGCCGGTAGGCGCGCGGCCCTGGCGCACACGGTTCTGACGAAGGGCGACGACTTCAGTTACGGTATAGATAGTATCGCCGATATTGGGGAAGCGGCGAAAAACAAATCCACGGTAAAAAAGGTTCGCGATTGCTCGCCGAGTGAACACTGTGGATTGACCAATCGCTACGTTCCAGACCAATGCCGGAGGCGCCATCCGCCCTCCGGTTACACGACGACTAAGCTCTGCGTCCAGCGCCAGACGCAACCGATCACCAACTATCGCCGTATGTAGGGCCGCGAGTCCGTCGGTGAGCGTTTGCCCCGGAGCGTCAAGAACGGTCTGGCCAACTTCGAGATCGTCGAAGTACGGTCCATCCACGATCAGGTTGCGCATTGACGTACTTTAATCCTAGGGCGTCAAAACAAGCTTGCCGATGACTCTTCCTGCCAATAAATCCTCTAATGCCGCTGGCGCCTGCATGAGCTGGTAGGACTTACTGACAACTGCCTTGATTTTACCCTCACTGAAGAAGCCCGAGAGGATTCGAGCCATTTCAGGAATCGCAGAACCAGCGTTGATCAGACTCATACCCAAGATTGTCACATCCTTCATCAGTGCAGGAAACACCGGAAAAGCAGCTTCCGCGGCTTTGCCCGTACCCGTTCCAACCACGACAATTCGGCCGGCCGCTCCGATCGCCAGAAAATCCTTAGCCAGGTTATCTGCGGCGACATTCTCGATAATGACATCAAGGCCCTTATTGTCCGTGAAGTTTTGAGCTTCGCGCACGAAATCCTGCACTTTATAGTTCACGACAAGATGAGCCCCTAACTCGGCGACACGTTCCGCCTTCTCGTGTGAGCCAACCGTCGTCATGACTCGCGCGCCCGCAATACGCGCAAGCTGTATTGCAGCCACGCCAACGCCGCCAGCTCCGGCCGAAACCAATACAGTCTCACCCGAACTAACCTTCGCCTTGTTATGCAGAGCGTGATACGCGGTATAGAAGGGAATCGGGATCGCGGCACCTTCTTCGAACGAGAGATTGTCCGGCAACGGGATAGCTTCTTCAGCGGGGAGACAAGCCAACTCCGCGTAACCGCCGGTGACCGCACGCCCGAAGATGCGCTGTCCCTTTTCCAGACCACGAACTCCAGCGCCCAACCTTTCGATCTCGCCGGCGACATCCGTACCTGGAATGTAAGGGAGCGGCGGCGTACCCAGCCGCCCAGACAACCGGACCAGATCGGCGGGATTGATACCCGCGGCACGAACCCGAATCATGACCTGGCCTGCTTCTAGTTGTGGCTCTGGAGCGTCTTCCAGCCTCAATTGCTCGGGTCCCCCGAATTGATGCGCGCGCATGGCCCTCATAAGCGGCCCTCCCGGAAATCTGCCGTTTGCTGAAACTCACTTGGAGCCCACTTTAGACCAGGCAGCAACGAAACCAAAAGGCGTGTCTATTGACTCCTCCTTTAGCGTGTTCCAGCTTCGCTCCTTCACTTGCCGAGAACGTTGACTGCCGAATCTCCGCGAATCTTAGATCCAGCGCGGCATCATATCAGGCGGAATGTCAAAGGCCAGCTTTCCCAACCATCCCAGGCCCTCGTACCCGGCAAACGGTTGATGAATTATCGCGGCGCGCACGTCGCGATACATTTGTTCGAGCGGAGCAGAGCGGGAAAGCCCCGCCCCGCCGACCAAGCGCATCGCCTGATCCACGATGGTGACCGCACTCTCCATCACAAACTGATGGCAGGTGATTATATCCATCATCGGCGGATCGATCCGCAGCGGCAATTCACTGAGTAAGTTGGCGGTGTGCAACAGAACCGCCCGGGCGGAACGCAGTCCGATCTCCATTTTTGCCGCAAGGAATTGATTGCCGGGATAATGGCTCATTGGGCGATCAAAGGGAGCCTGCACCCGTTCGCGAGCCCAATCTATCGCCCAATCGCGCGCTGCCTGAGCCAGACCAAGGTAGCAAGCGTTCATTGACGGGACCCAACTGGAGAAAATTTTGAGCGTGGTGTCCCACGTCCGCGCTGGACGCGGACGAGCGTTCTCCTCGGGGACGAACACATTGTCCCATATAATGTCGTGGCTGGCGGACGCCCTGATGCTCAAGCTATCCCAATTGTTTTGAATTTTTATACCCGGAGTATCTCTGGGCAGGTAAAAACCAATAATCAAGGGGCCTCTTGTGGGGTCATCATAGTGAGCAGTCTCGAACAAAAGATCCGCGCAAGCGCAAAGTGTGCTGAACTTACCCAGTCCATTGACTATGTAGCCGCCCTCAACCCTTTCGGCGCGCCTGGTGGTGTCACTCAAACCACCGAATCCGATCGCACTGTGCATTGTGGGATCACTCACACCGCCACCTATGATGATTCTGCGATCGACCACCGACTTGAGAAGCGACCGCACAGTACCATCTTTGCACTCGCTTGAACGCCACAAGTCAGCCAACCATCCGACGCCGAAGTGATGCATATTGATCGAGATGGCGGTGGGCAGATCTCCGCGGGCCAGGCGTTCCTGAGCAAGTACCAAGTCGAGGATATCACCCCCTCCCCCACCGAGCTCTTCAGGCACCATGATCGCGGTGTAGCCGGAGGCCTTCATGCTCTTCACATTCTCGAACGGAAAGCTGCTCTCGCGATCATGCTGGGCTACGCGCGCCTTGAAGTCCTCGGCGTGATTGGCAGCCATTTCAATGAATCTGCGCTGTCGCTCAGCACGACTTGTTTCCATCGCTTTTCTCGTCACATTAATTTTGCGTGAAACCTTTAGACTTATAATCCATGAATTGAAAGTTCACTGCCTGTCGCAGACGAATGCTGGGTCGGCATAGCGTTCTTTTTGGGACCGTGCTCCGACGAAACAAACCAATTCTATTGTTGTTTTTGCAACTGTCTGTGCCACAAGGCGCTGGTCGAGCCAATCCGACCATCACAGTCCTCCCTGGCTCGTCGCGAGACCGTACGGACGCGTGGTTGTTTGCACAAATTTGCGGATCTGGAAATCACGTGTGAAGTGGTCACGCCAAAGATGCGCCAACCGACCTAGCCGACACCAAGCAATCCATGAAAGAAAGTTATCAAAGAAGCGAAAGCCGAGTCACACCAGCGTGACTGTCGCGCGTCGATCTGCGTTAAGAATGCCAATGACTGGTATGACACGGCCGTGCCGGGTAGCGCTCTTCCGAGGTTACGCTCGAGGACAAGATTAAGGTCAAAGGTTAAAGAATTATGTTGCACATCCGATTCATGAAACTTCGAAGCACTGCTTAACTGCACTTAGTGACTATGGGACGAAAGCCAATTCCCGCCGTGGCGATTTGGTACGACTCGCGTTATTAGTAAATGGAGCCAGGAGGTCGAAAAAAGATGCCGTTCGAAGAACTACTAATTGACGCAGACGGGCACATTCTCGAGCCACCGGACCTTTGGGAAAGGTACCTCGAACCCAAGTATCGGGAACGCGCCGTGCGCATCCGGGTCGGCGACGACGGTTTCGAATTTCTGGAAATTGACAGGCGGCGAGCACAGCTTACCAGCTCCGCGCTGCTTGCATCGTTGGGAGGAATGAAAAAGCTGCGCGAGATGGGTGATCAAGTAGAAGCGTTCAATGCGAGCCGTCGCGATATTCTGAAACGGAATGCCGAACAGAGGCACGCGATTTTCGACAGCCTGAGCACTGGGCGCCCAGAGGATACGTATCTTTCGGGCTGCGCACCCGGAGCGATGGACCTTAAAGAGCGGCTGGAGATTCTCGACCGAGAAGGCATTGCCAAAGCAGTGATTTATCCGACCCTGGGATTGCTTTGGGAAGCAGAAATGTTTGATGCGGAACTGGCCGCGGCCCACTGCCGCGCCTACAACCGATGGATCGTGGATTTCTGCGGCGATTCAAACGGCAGACTCGTGCCGATTGCCCATGTTTCACTCGCTGACCCACAAGAGGCAGCGCGCGAATTGACTCGAGCCGTGAAGGCCGGCTGCAAAGGTGCGTTTGTCGCCCCGTTTACTCTTACTCGCAAACCCCACGGCCATCCCGATCACGACGTTTTCTTCGCCGCCGCGCAGGAGCTGGATGTTCCCGTGGCCATTCATCCTGGCCTCGAACCGCCGGCCTGGAGCGTTCACCAGAGGTTTGACGGCATGTCGTGGGCCGATTGGTATTTCGATCTGTTTGCGGCCCAAGGCGTCGGACACGCATTCGCTACATTGTTCCAGTACGGGGTTTTCGACCGTTTCCCGCGCCTGCGGGCGGTTGTGCTCGAATCAGGGGCAGGATGGATCGGTTACTGGTTGGACCGGGGCGATGCAATCTATCGACGCACGCAGCTCGGGGGCACTGTTCAGCTCAAAGAACGGCCGTCGTTTTATTTCCGGCGTCAGTGCTACATCTCCGCCGATCCGGATGAACGCTCCATTGCCGCAATGACGCGTTTGGTCGGCGAGGATCGGTTCTTCTGGGCAAGTGATTACCCTCATCCGGACCACCCGGGGGATTATCTCACCGAGTTGCGTGGAATGGTTGAAGGTATGACCCCGACTGCGCGCCGGGGCGTGCTTGGAGAAAACGTCGCGCGTGCCTATAGACTGATGTGAGCTCACAGCGAGTTTCCAAGGGTCATGAAGCGTGCTAGTGAGTGGCCGATCGGCACTTGCGATCCCGACTATCGACAGAGCATTAGTAGCTCGGCTTCGTGGTGAAAGGTGTCAGCTGAAGCTCATGCGTCCAACACGAGCGGTCCTGGGTGTGCAGATAATAGAAAGCTTCCGCGATTTTTACCGGGTTCATCACAATCTCGGGCCGTTTTTGCGCGATCGGCAAGGCCCTTGTCCCAGGTGAGTCGATCAGACCATCGATAATCACATTGGCAACGTGGACACCATGCTCCGAATATTCTTCGGTGAGCACCTGAGCCAGCGTGCGCATCATGACCCGCGGATAATAGAGTGACTGTCCGGTGAGCCGTTTGCGCCCGCGCAGCGAGCTCGCATTGTTGCTGAAGAAGAACGATCCGTGGCCCTTTCTCCGCATCGCGGGTAAAACCTCTTTCGCGACCAAGAAAGGTCCTCGACTGGAGATGTGCTGCGCGAGGTCAAATATTTCCAGAGGTACATATTCCAATAATTCCTTGTCTGGCGGAAGTTCGCGGCCTTCCATATACCCGGCGTTGTAGATCAACACGTCCGGATCACCCGCCTCGCGGCGAATGGTCGAAAACGCGTTGGCGATGGAATCCTGGGAGACGAGATCGAGCTCGACGATCATACATTCGCCGCGCTGCTGCCGAATCGCCTCGGCGAGGGGAGATGCATTCGCTTCGTTGCGAGTCGTCAACACGACGAAGAAACCCTCTTGGGCAAATTTCTGGGCAATTGCTCCTCCCACCCCCCAGCGAACCCCAACGGGAAAAGTGCTATCGTCGATTGGATGGCCGTGCGCCAGTAATGTATTACGACCGTTCGATTGCCACTTGGATGTAGCACCAATGACGACAGCGACCTCTTTGCCGTTCACATTCTGACCCATCGCAGAACCTTTCTCTCCTGTTTCCCGTGTTCAACGAAAAATTGTTTGCGTGGCATCAGTCACAGGTTCAATTGGTGGAAGCACCAAACACACTATTTGGTCGCCGAACAACACGAAGGGGGCACCTGCCAGATGAGGCACGTCACACTATTGGTTCTGAAAGAGCCGGTGGGTCGATCATTGCAATTGCCGGCGCCTACCGATGTTCTGGCAAGTAATGAGAGCCATTAATTTCCGGCCGATTTCGAGAGACGTACGCCACTAGGAGCGGGTGCTCCGAATGCGTCGCGACCCGACGTCATTCAGACGTTGAACCCAGGCGTCGGGTGAGCATCATTGTGCAAGGAACCAACTGCTACCTGGGCACTACTTCTGTAGCTTACCCGCTCGGTATACCATCTTGTGGCTGACGAGCCCGCTGGGATCCCATTGGATCCAAACTCCCTCGCGCTTGCCGTCTCGATACTCGCCCTCCAGCGCCTTTTGACCATTGGCGTACCAACTGGTGTGCAGGCCGTTTTGCAAGCCGTTGCTGTAATGGTCGACTGAGGCCAGCGAGCCGTTCTCATACCAGAGCTTCCATTCGCCGTCCTGGATGCCATTGCGGTAGCTCCCTTGAATCATTCTGTCACCGCTAACGCCGTAGGCGACGAAAAACCCGTCCTTAACGCGCTTGCCATCCACGATCCGCTCGCACCAAACTTCAAGACCTTTCGGTGGGGGGGCGCCCATCAGCTTCGCTCCCGGCGGGCACGGCGGCATTGTTTGCACGTGCCGGCAGGCGAACACCCCAATCGCGGTGGAACCCGCAAGAATGTACACGAGGGCGCGGGCGAATCTCCCCGAAGGCTTTCGCCCGCGCCAGACGCTCAACCCCTTGGGGCTGCGGTCGATGTGGAGCGACATGCCCCAGCAAAACGACTAGTCGCTACAGTCAGGCGGCTCACTCGGATCAACCGCTCAGCTTTGACCGGTGGAGCCTAATAAGTTTCCTCCGAGAGTGGGGTGCCCGACGCTCTTATCGCCGATGACGTTGATGAGAGCTGGTTTACCGGATTTGAATGCTCGTTCGAGCGCCGGGATTATGTCGTCCGGGTTTTGGACATGCTCGCCGTGACAACCCATCTCGGCGAACATCTTGTCGTAACGGATATCCTGAAGCATATTGAAGGGATCCGTGCGATCCTTTAAGAGCGGCATCGACTCGAAACTCGGACCCCACGAGCTGTTATTCCACAAGACACAGATAACTGGCAGTTTGTAGCGTGCCGCGGTTTCCATATCGAAGCCCCCGATACCGAGCCCGCCGTCACCCATAATCAGCACGACCTGCGCTCCCGGACGAGCCAGCTGGACGCCTATCCCCATGCCGAAACCGTGACCGACGGGCGCCAGGGGACCGGCGTCGATGACCTGGCCTGGAAAACGGCAGACGAAATTCTGAGACATCCAGCCCGAGAGAGTGAAGCTGTCGATGACGACCGTGGCATTCCTGTCAAGCACCGAAATTAGGTCACGGGTCAGGCGAGAGGGATGGATCGGGCGGTTACTCGCGAACTTTTTGGCGTTTTCACTGACCTGCCGTTCAAAATTCGCTCGAACCTCAGCCAACTCCTTAATCCAAGTCGATGAGCGGTTTTTCGAAAAATCGAGTTTCAGCTCTCGAATGCGGTTGATCATTTGCCGCAAGACGAGCTTCGGGTCCCCCACCACCGGTACCTCCGCTGGCACCTGCCATCCGATACGGTCGGGCGTTGGATCGACCTGAATGTATTTGGCTTTATCGTTCCATGTGGGAGGGCGACCGAAGTGCTCGCCACTCCAGAAGCGAAAGCCGAGTGTCAGCACTACGTCGGCGCGACCAGTAAATGGTTTTTTAAAAGCTCCGCGAATCGCCAGCGGGTGCTCCTCCGAGACAGAGCCTTGGCCAGCCCGACGCGCGTAAACCGGAATGTTGGTGAGCTCGACAAATTCCTTCAATTCCGGAGCTGCCTGGGACCAAAACAGCCCGTCACCCCCCGCGATCAGCGGACGGTCGGCTGCGTGCAAGAGTTCGAGAGCGCGATCGATCTTCGCAGGGTCACCCGCTGAGCGGGTGTCGTCGATGGTAAAGCGCATGCCGCCACGCCGTTGCTTGGTGTCATCCCCAGAGGCATACAAAATGTTCTGTGGAATTTCGACCAGCGCCACACCCTGCGGTGGGGTTAACGCTTCGCGGAACGCCAACCGCATATCGAATTCAATGGTGCTCCAATCGGTCACACGTTTGGTGTACTTTGCAAAACTGCGCACCACATCAGAGCCATAAGCTTCCTGGAACGAGCCTTGATGGTCTTCCGTATTCGGATGCTGGCCGGAGACACATACCACAGCACTGTTGGTCATTGCTGCCAGGCAAAGGCCGGTTACCGCATTGGTCAGACCACAGCCGGCGGTAACCATGCAGACGCCAACTTCGCCAGTCATCCGCGCGTACCCGTCGGCCGCATAGGCTGTCGCCTGTTCATGGCGCATGTGAATGAGTTTGATTTCGTGATTTCGCAGTTGAGCGAGAATCGGGAACAGATGTCCACCGTTGATTGCGAAACAATAGCGAGTGCGATTTTCGCGCATAATTCGCGCGACCAACTCGCCGCCATCCGCTTTGGCCATCAGGAGATCCTCCTTGGAAACTTTGCGCCTCGCGGTGGCCCCGACCAGAATTCGGTCGGGAGCCATCGCCTCATGGAGGCGCTGCCCTGTGGTCCGAATCCTTACACATTTTTTTCCAGCGCCCAAGGTGCCTCGGGTCTGTGGATATGCGGGACCAAATTTCATTAACCCGCGCCAAGGCGCCGAACGGACCTATGAGGCAAGCCAGCAGAGAATTGATCCCCTCGGCTGGCTCTGTAAACTTGTGAGCTTCAAAGCTACAACACATGCGACTGAGGTACCTACGATCACCTAACGCGTCTGGCGAGAATAAAATGAAGCAGCTTTTTATCGTAATCGCGTTGGTCTACGCGATGCTGTTTCGGGGCGGTACAGCCCTGGCTTTTTCGTTACTTGACCCCAACAGCTGGCCGCCTGCGCTCAATCCGCACAATTGGCCGTTCGATTTGTTCCCGGTACCCGAGGTCGCTACCAACCCTAACGGCGGCGTAACCTATGGCATGTTGCTGGCATTTTTGTTCAAAGACCAGCAGAACCAAATCACCAGCATTTTGGCACCTGACGTCAACAATGATACCGTCCTGGGATTTGGCGGTACGATGCGCTATTTCGCCTATCCATCTGAGGACACCCAGTGGTACGCATTGGCCGGCGCCCAGGAAAAGATTGCACGAATAGTCGACCTCAATTACGCGACCGGGCGGACACGCGAGACCTGGTATTCACTGGAAGGTCGGCTTTATTTTGAACGTGACCCAACTGATCGTTTCTTTGGCTTTGGCAATGATTCGCCGGAAAGTGGTGACAGCAACTACACGACCGAGCAGGTCTACGTCAGGGGCAAGCTGGGCTGGAACCTCACCAACGCCTTTCAGCTCGCTCTCGTTGCCCGACCGCGCTATCTCCGCGTGCTGAAGGGAGCCTTTACGAATATCCCGCAAACCACTGAGCTCTACCCAAACGCAAAGGGCATCGGCGGGGGCAGTGAGATTTATGGAGAAGCCCGCGCCACCTACGACACTCGCGACTCGGTCGATATTCCGCGTCAGGGTAGCCTGGCGATGCTCTACTGGGGTACGGCGCAGCGAGTTTTGTTCAGTTCATTTTCGTACAACCGGTTCGGGCTGGATGTGCATCACTATTGGACGCTCAGCCCGCGGCTGACGTTCGCGGCCCACGGGTATTTGCAATACATGCCGTCTGGCAATGAGGCGCCTTTCTGGGCCAGAGGACGGCTCGGAGGCGAGCCAAGTTTTCTCTATGACCAGGAGACGTTGCGGGGGTTCGGTGCCGGCCGCTTCAACGATAATAACTTATCCGTGGCTAATTTTGAGCTACGCACCCGCGTGCTGGAGTTGACCCTTATGAACACTCCAGGGATTCTTGAACTCGCGCCCTTCTTTGAAGCGGGCCGAGTTTTTCACTCGATGTCGGCGAATCCCCTGGAATCCCTCCACCCGGTAGGGGGAATCGGCTTTCGCGGCATCGCCGAACCGTTTGTGGTCGGTTTCGTCGACGTCGGATGGGGCGGAGAGGGTGCGGCGGTTTTCGCCGGCATCAATTATCCGTTTTAGCGTCCTATCCTTCCCGTATTCCGCCAAAATGCGGCATGCAATCACGCAGTAACGTTTGGACTCGCGCAGCTACTCGGCCTCGCAAGATCTTTGTGCAGCCGAGGCTTTTTATTTGACCGCTGCGCGAATTGCCCCAGTGCCAGTGCATGTCCCTGTCTGGTGCAACGAGGTTACGTCAACCGCGCGCGGTCCGGAGCTAGAACCAGTAATTCAATCTTATTGTTAAATCTACCCTTGGCCGGTCAACAAGGACTTTGGCCTCGTCGAAAACCGGTTTCTTCAAAGCCCCGGGATTATCCGAAAAGCCGAAACCCTCTTCGGGCATTCCCAACCAGTTTTGGTTGAAATTGCCATCGTGGTTTTCGTCGTGAAAGGCTACCACCGCGTAATAACCATAAGGCAAATTTTTGAAGCTGCACGTTGCGTGACGGCCTTTAATTGGAACCTCAAATGTCATGCCCTTGTGGCTTTGGTCAGGAAACCGGTCTGCTGGCGTGAACAAGGTACAGACGACCTGGCCCCGGTCATTCCGCAAGTTCGCGACTTGCACAATAAGCGTTCCCGTCGGACGACTATCTCGGGCTAAGACCTGGCTCGGCAAAGTGGGACCAGCACTCAATACGAAGGCCAATAGCAGAATCAGCTTTTGACAGGGCCGCGGCTTGCGATTCTCCCACGCTCGGGTGGAGCCCCGACGATTTACGATCTCGTTCACGCTTTGCAGGGGGATGAGCTCAGGCCAGTTCAGTCACAATCGCGGCGTAGCGGTTTTGAGTTGATTAAATCAAGCTGATCGGCCGCAGTGACTAATCGAGAATGGTTCGGCGCCATGCGTCTGGGGGTATATCTTCAGTGGGAGTTGCCGTTCAAATTAAACAGTCGACGCGCGTTATCGCCCAACACTTTGCGCGCGCTTTCACGGTCTAGTGACCTGACCAGCGCCAAGAGGCCATCATTATAAGTCTCAAAACCTTCAACGTTGGGCGGATGGCGATGGTAATGGGAAGGGCCATCGACCGAGGCATCCGAGCCGAACAGAACACGATCCGGTCCCAAGCCCTTGATTAGCCGCCGCACCACCTGCCATCGGCACCAGGAAGTTTCCAAATAAAGATTGGGCTGCTCGAGCGCGTGCTCCAGTGCGCGCAAACGGCCTTCCTCGGGACCGAGGTAAGTGTGATAGAGAATGACGGGAATCTCTGGAAACCGCTCTGCCAAACGTCGGATATGATCCGGATCGGCATCGCCTGGGGCACTATGACAAGCGACCGGGCAGCCAATGTCAGCCGCAATCTCCAGGTAACGATCCAGACGCGGGTCGTCGGCACGATAATCATCGACAGTTGGATGCAGCTTCAAGCCGACGGCGCCGGCAGCGAGTCGGCTTTTGACTTCCTTCACTGACGTTTCGCCCGGCCTTATCCAGACCAACGGAAAAAGCTTCGCAGCATTAAGATCGATGCGATCCAAGGCCCGATTATCGATCCACGAACTGATCCCGGCGACAACGCCAGCCGAGGCCATTGCCACACCCAAGCTGCGAATCCCCATTGCGCCAGCACCAGCACCACTCACGTGCAAATGGGAATCAAGCGGGTCGAAATCTATCCAGAGGCGATAGTCAAATCCTTGATTATTATCCCATTCGTCACCGCACCTTACGGCGCAGTCAAGAGCTATATGACCCTCGAGTCCTCCGATCTCGGCGACCGCCAGACCGGGCTCGACGGTCTCGAGCCTGATTTCCTGAATCGGCTCTTGCCATCCGTCAAAAGCGTAATGAAGTCTGAGAGCCGGTCCTTGAAGAGTGCCGCGATATGCCAGCCAACGCTGAGAACGGTCCACACCCCCAACGAGCCAGCCGATTCGTCCAGGGTTCACGTGTTTGTCTCCTCCGACCCGCAAGAGAAGGGCAAGACTCATGCCGTGACGGCTGACGTGGCTAGTGCCCCTCTACCTCATCGCCCCCATCCGATGACCGAGCTGAGTTGCGTTGTGGCTCGGGCATTACCTGCTCAGAATACAGTGGTGAGTAGTGGCGGTCACCACTCTGACAGATTTCGAAATAGTAGTGCAGTGTGTAACGATTGCAGGGCCGCCCGCTGGTATCGAGGATCGAGAACGGCAGCCTGAGTTCTTTCATTCGAACCATCTCGCCGACCAGCGGCATATAGCGCGTAACCCGCATTTTGTTCCAGTCAGGGGTTTGGCCAGGTGGCGTCAAAACGTAATGGATATTAACCGCTTCTATATCGTCAGCGTAGTCGCGAAACCACTTCACCACTCGGTAACAGCTCATTTCGGTTGTCCGCGTATACTAAAGGGACAATTCGGAGATGTGGCACTTAAAGGTTATGAACAACGTACCCCCAGTAATCCTCCCATCGGTCTGCGCGATTGGGCGTCCACATCCCACCTACATGCCATCGCTGATGAACGACAGCTCCTTTAGGCCCACGGATGCGGCCGACGAAGCGTCGGGGCAAAGGTAGTGCTTTTAGCATTTCGGATCTGATTCGCGAAAATTCCTCCATGTCGGCACAGCCGTAGAATTTATAGGAGCGATAGGGACTATCTTCACCATAGCGAGCGATGAAATTCGGTTCTTCGGTTGGCTGATACTGCGGGGCGTCCCAATCGTAGATACTCCAGTAGATGCACATACCGCCCAAATCCCCGCGGTAATCGACGTACTCCACCTCCTTACTGACAATTTCTTCGGTAAAGAGCGGGCTCAACTCGCGCCTACCGTCGCGGAAAATCTCAAAATAGTGATGAAAGGCGTAATTGTCGGTATAGCGGCCCGTTTCCGGATCCTGAATCTCGTTTGGCAGCTTGATAATCTTGCGGCGCACCCCATCATCCGGTAATTCGATGACCTCTTGCTGGGTCTGCCGTACTTCACCGCTCTCGTCTATCGTCGTGCCGCCCATGCCTCTGACGAGCGTGCCCCCGCGCGGCATCGCGCGCGTTTCGCGATGAGCTTCCCAGTTGGGCATCTGGCCCAGCGGGGTCCATGTGTAGTGAATGTTCACCAGTTCAATGCCCGGAACGGTATCGACAAAACTCTTCTTCATGTAGAACGAGAACATAAGGATGCTCCCTCTCGCCGCCGATTGCTGCTGCCGCCTCACCTGCTAAGTTAATCGATGTGTTAGCATGAAGCCGGGCCTGGCCGCTAACGAAAAAAAACCGCGAGAAATCGCAGCGAATCTCCGGCGGAACCGCCGTCGCGAATGCTGGCCTGCGAGCTGAGACTCATGCCGCCCAGATCACATGAAAGGCTGAAGGTTTGACAAAGGCGTGTTGGAAATCCGTACTGTGCGGTAAACTGCCGTCGGGCGATAGATCTTCAACCTGACTCGTCCCCGTGAGACATTGGATCAAGGGTTGTAACCGGAAGGATTGCGGGGCGAGCCGATCTTTGTTGATCACTACTACTGCACGCTCGCCGCGCCCGGGCGCCCATTTGACAAAGGCAAAAACTTGCGAATTGTCGACCGCAATCTCGTCGATTGGGCCTTCCGTGTTGAAGAGATGACGTGACTTTTTGAGCCGATTGACGCGCTCAATGTAGTCGGTGATATCCCACGCCGGCTGCTCCCAGTCATCGGGCCGTGTCTCGACAACATCGAGGCGCCGTTTGAAGCCATACTCGAAGCCGATCGGCACCATCACGCCGGTCGAAAAGACCGCGGCAAAGCCATAGCGCATCTTGACCGCTTCTCGGTCACCGTCCAGGTCGGCCGCAAGACGTGTGGTGTCATGGGATTCAGGAAAGCTGACCGACGGAACGAGGTCAGCGGTTTGCCGATACTGCTCAAGGCACCAGGGCGCGACGAAGTCCCACCATTTCGAGCTATTGAAGACGAAGTCGAAGCCGCACTTGGCGAGCCGCACCGTCTCTGAAAATGGACAGCCAAGTGACTCGGCCAAAAATATCGAGTCAGGGTGCCTTTCTTTTACTCGTCCGATCAATCTCCGCCAAAGTTCCGACGGTATCTTGTAGGCAGCATCGCAGCGAAATCCCCGGATCCCTGTGGAGGCATAATGCTCTGCGAGCTCGATCCAATAGCTCCAGAGACCGTCGTGGTCGTGGCTATTATCAATCTCAAAAAGGTCGCCCCACGTTATTATCCGTCCATCCTCGCGAGCACTGGGATGGACTGGTTTGCCATCGTGTCCGCGTTTGTACCAGAAAGGATGTTGCACGAGCAGTGGTGAATCGAAAGCGGTGTGATTGATCACGAGGTCCATCATGAGATTGAGGTCTAGACCTCGCACGTCATCGATCATCTGACGAAATTGCGTTTGTGGCGCCCCAGCTGAAGTGTCGATGAACCGAGGGTCAAACTGATAGTAATCCGCGATTGAGTAAAGACTGCCCGAATAGCCAGACTTATGAAACGGGTTGACAAAAACCCAATCGAACTCCATTCGCCGCGCACGCTGGACGTGCTCCTTCCAGCGGAGAAACGGACCCGCCAAAAGCGGAAACAGATTGTAGATTCGCGGCCCAACCCATGACTCAGAATTGTTCATCAGACCAGACCCTTATCTGTTTTGGGCTTTTTAGTTCTCCCAACCTATGGCCGACTCAGCTTCGAAAGCAGTTTCCTTTGCTTCTCGATGCGCTAAGTAGGTTGGCTATTTTGCGAAAGGCCCGGCCCGACCTTCGGTCAATTACGAGCGTGCCCGGTTGTTCTCTTTGCCGCGCGTCGCACTATCGGCCGCGCTTGCGGAGCCCGCCGCGATGGCTGCCAGAGAAACATCAATAAATCCCGGAGATGTGCTCGCCAGCTAGTCCAGTTATGACCACCGGCCAGCTCCTGGTAGAAAACGGGCCAGCGTCGTTTCCTTAACAAGGATACCAGCGTTTGGTGGGCCGGAATAAAGCTCGGTTCGTATTTGCCCACGTCGAAATAGAATCGGAAGCTGGCGCGTCTGACGTTCGCCACCAGCTCCGACAACTTTTGTTGCTCGAGCATCAGGGCGCTGGATTGGCCACCAACCAGTGAAAATAAATCTGGACATGACAAAGCAGCATAGGTTGAGATCAGGCCCCCCAGCGAGGCACCCATTACTGCTCGCTGCTTGCGATCTGTTAGTGTCCGATAACGTCTTTCGATTTCCGGTACGAGTTCATCGCACAGAAATGTGAGATACCGATCACTGGCCCAATACTCGGTCATTCGATTTACGGGGTCGACCATTACTGCAACCAGAGGCGGTATATCTCCACTGGCGATGAGGTTGTCGAGCACGGTCGCTATCTTCGCCCGCTCCAGGTATTCGCCGCCGTCATGCACGTAAAGTGCCGCGAAGCGGCCGCCTTCGGTGTCGTAAACAGCAGGAAGATAAACGTAAACGCGTCGGGTATTTTCCAAGAGCTTACTGGCAAACTCAAACTGCTCCACTCGCCCATGCTCAATCGTGTCGACCCATTGCAGCTCGGCTGGTTCATGAAAATCACCCACAAAGAAAGACGAGTTGTGATCACCGAGACCGTTTTCGACCTGATTCAGGCAAAACGGGTCGAGCTGCCATTCGCCATCGACGATGAACTTGTACTCCAGGCGCGCGGGTTCGTTCAGCTCCATGGTGTGATAAAAGAAACCACTCTTGGCCAGTGGCTTCATTTGAATGGCATGACCACGAGAGGCCCATTGATTGAACTCGCCGCTAAGCTCGACGTCACTAGCATTCGGCCCATAGTAAATGAAATTGACCTGCGCCCCTTCGATCATCGGAGTTCCCAAAGTCTCGAGGATGCGCAAAAAAAGTGGGACCTCCCGCTCGAGCTGAACTCGATCGGCAGTTTCCAGCCGACGTTTCCAGTTAGCGAAACTTGGGGCAGCCTCTTCTCGAGAGCTTGACATCTTTATGGGCCCACTGTCGGGGAGCGCGCCGCTGCCGGTAAACGCTGAACTCGCAGCCCCGTTTGGCATTTACCGCGGCGCTAAACTCGCCGACGGCATCTCCGCCGATGGTCTTACCACAAGCAGGGAATAAGACGGTACCTGACACGTTGTCTATAAGCTTGGTAGCCGCCGAGTGCCTCGCTTAAAACTCGCTCTTCGATTTCTATCCTTACGGCCAGCAGGATGATCGGAACGACCACTAAAAAAGTCGCAGCATAGGAACCCAGCCAAAGACACGTTCCGATCAAGAACGCAAGTCCGCCTGCATAAATCGGATGGCGCACCTTTGAATAGACGCCATAGTCAACGAGATAATGGTGACGCTCTGGCTGGTATCTGACGACGCCTACTGCGAAGGCGTTGTCATGCATCGCGGCGGCGGCAACCGTCCAGCCGCCAACGATCAAACCCGCACCCAGGAAAGAGGCGATGACTCCCGGCTGAACCATAAAATGCCAACGAAACACATCGAGTGGGATGAACCCGATGACTGCGCCTATCGCCAACACCAAAAGAATTGACACGATCTTGTCAGAAATCGGTTGTCCCCGCTGAAGCGGCAGCCTAAGTCGCTCCTCAATCAGATCCTGTTGGGCACGCAAATAAACCAGCGTTGCTGCTGTTCCTACAACAATCCCGGAGAGCAAAATCCACGCTCGAGGCCAGTCGAGCGTCGGGGCGGGGCCGAACAGTGGAAGACCGACCAGGGCAATCTGAAGCGCCACGCCACCAACCATTTTGAGTATCGCGCGGCTGTTGACTGATGATGTTGCAGTTATTTTGACCGGGCTAACCGTCATCGGGATGAATTAAAAACGCGACCTTGCTGTCGGCCAGTGTTGCGCAGCGCCCAGACCCTCCAGTGCGAGTCCATAGCCGAGATTATCCAGCATTAGGCGCTTAATCACCTGCGTAACCGCGACCCGAGCATATCTTATTGTAAGTGATGGACGCGCGGCGATCTCTTCCGCCAATGCCCAGGCGCGAGGCAACAGCTGCTCCGGCGCCATGACTTCATTTACTACTCCCAGCTTGAGCGCCTCCTGCGCTGAGAGCTTCTGGCCGGTCAAGAGAAAATAGCGGCCGCGATTCGGCCCCAGCACCATCGGCCACACCACATGCACACCGTCTCCGGGTACAGTGCCGTTCGGAAAGTGGGCCGAGTCCTGGAAAGTTGCGTGGCTCGCGGCAAGAACAACATCACAGAGGATGGCGATCTCTGCGTGACGATGGGCAGGTCCATTGACCGCCGCGATCATCGGGACTTCGATGCTGAGATGATTCATCAACAGATGCTTACCCTCGTTGTACACCCTGTCCCAGGCTGCGGGCTCGAGATTGCCCGACCCTTGGGGCGGAGGATTGGCGCAGAAGCAATTTCCAGTGCCGGTAAGAATGACCACCCGGTTTTCAGCATCGCGGGCGATATCCGCAAACAGGAACGATAAATCCTCGTGCGGGCCCGCGCCCCACTGCAGCTCACCGCCGTTGCTGTGAAAAGTCACCTGCAAAATGCCATTGCGCCGCTGCAACCTCGCGTGCCGGTATTTGTTCTGATAGTCGTGGAGCTCAATAGCCATTTTCAGCCCCTTCGGTCTTTGGCCGCGCAGCCACAGCTTTCACGGGTCCACGCAAAACAATGCTCCGTTGACCGGTTATGCCATTTACTCACCGGTCTCAAGCAATTCGCTCTCAGGTCTCAGAGCCCGCGAGCCGGCACTCGATATTCACCTTCGTGTATCAAGCCGCTTTGCGGGAGCGGCGCACATGCGGGCCGACCAACAGGTCGTGCCATCGGCGCCAAAACGTTCTGATTTGTAGCTCGTCGGAGATGGATGGATGCTCGCGTGTCATTCCCCGCGAAATGTCCGACCATTCCACCTCGCGATTGGCGAAGCCTCGCTGACAAGATTCCAGCATCTCGACGTCGTCTGGAGTTGCGAATCCACCTGGACCCAGGAATGTCAGGAAATTGTCGAGTCGCAGCGTGGAATCCTCTATATCTTCCTCTGCCGGCCCCAGGTTCCAAGCATTCACCTCCATGTAGTCGGGCGTGACCGGGAAAAAAGTCCGGACGGTGACAGCCATGATGTCATTTATAATCAGGTTGGGAAAAATCAGCAGATTGCGGGCTGTCTGCGAGATGCGAAAGGCGCGCTCGGGACCGAAGCGTTCTTCCAGGCGCCTGTGCTTTTCTTCGATGCGCGCCTTCGCCAACTCACCGAACGTTGGCACCCAGCGGGCGATCGGCCGACCAAATGGGGAAAGATATTCGATCACGGCGTGGCCATTGCCCAGGTCGAGCGCCTTCTGGTGAGACGTTTCCAGCCCTCCGCGCAGATCAACCCCGCTGTCCGCAAGAAAAGCAAAATATCGCTGATGAGTGGGTAATCCGTGATAACCGTCGATGCTGTTCTCAACCAATAACTTCCAATTGGCGCGAACACTATAAGCCTGCGAACCTTCGGAAATCCGCATGCCGGTCTCTGACTGATCGCAAACCAAATCCAGGTACTCGACCGCACCAGCCAGGTACTCGCTCAGCTCCGGTGCCGTGCGATCAAGACACATGAAGACGAACCCGCGATAGCTGTCAGTTCGAGCTGGACGCCCGAGGGCAAACTGCTTGCGGTCGAATGCGGGACTGTAGGAACTCTCACCGGGGACACCAATCAACTCACCTTGGGAATTGAACGTCCAGGCGTGGTACGGACACTGAAAAGTGCGTGCGTTGCCCTTCGGCTGCCTGCAGACGAGCGCCCCCCGATGGGTACAAGTATTGAGCAGAACTCGGACCTCGCCGTCGTCGCCCCGTACTAAAATAATGGGCCGGCCGGCGACACGGCGAGAGCGGAAGTCTCCGGGCGCGGGGACTTCAGACTCATGGCCGACGTAGATCCAGCACCTGGAAAAGACCCGAGCTTTTTCGAGTTCAAGATATTCCGGTTCGGTGAAAGCCCGCCGATTAACCCGAAAGATGCCGGCTTTGGGATCATCAATAACGACCCGCTCCAGCACTGCGTCCTTCATCTGTGCCCTCCTAATCGGATTACAACGAGGAACCCTCGCGAGGCCTTATCTCGCCCGGTCCCAGCAGCGAGCACCGAACGCTTCTAATCCGAATCCGCCGGATCCCAGGCCCAATATCGAGCGACCGTGCCGGCGTCGACCCGCAGATCCACACCTGTCATCATCTCCGAGTCATCAGAGGCGAGGAAAACGGCGGCACGTCCATAGTGCTGTGGGCTCGGCAACTTCCGCATCGGCGCTCGCTTGCGAAACGGCTCGAATCCCCGCTTGATGCGTTCGGCGTCAATCACGTTTCTGCCCCATCGCCGCGCTCGCTCTAGCCCCTCGGCGGGATCGGTCGCGGTGGGGGTCAAGCTGTTTACCCTGATGCCATAAGACACCAGTTCCATGGCCACGGAGCGGGTGAAGTTTAGGAGTCCGCATTTGCTCGTGCAGTAGGCGACATTGTTGGGCTGGCCCTGATGACCCGCGGTTGAGATGATATTGATTATCGACCCTCTGCGCTTCTGCTCGATTAGCGATTGCGCAACATACTTGGTAAAGAGAAAGCTCCCGGTAAGAATAACGGCGATTTGGCGCTCCCATTCGGCCAACGGCATTTCAAGAACGCCCTTTTGATTGAAAATAGCCGCGCCATTAACCAGGATATCAATCGCTCCGTAGACCTGGCGGGCCTGGCTAACCGCGGACTTGACCTGGGCTTCATCAGTGACGTCGCACTGCACAGGCAGCGCGCGACCGCCAGCTCTCTGGATAGCAGTGGCGCAGTCCAAGGCGTTGTCACGATTGGCGTCTACCGCCACAATCGCGCATCCTTCGGCGGCCATCACTTCCGCGATACCTCCGCCAATGTTGGAACTGGTGCCTGTGATGATCGCGACTTTTCCGTCAAGTTTCACGTTTTGAACTCCCGCCTAAAGGCGTAAGCAGAGCCTGAAACTTATATGTTCACACGGCCCGCGACCGGGCAGATCGGCAAGGTTCACTACGCAATCAGAAAGCACTTGTTCGAGTTGAGTACCCAGGTGGTTATGAAACCTGTCTCTGCTGGTCGACGATTGAGGCAGGCGAGCGCACCGACAAGACACATCCAATTGAGAACTTCCTGCTGACCACAATCTTCGATGGCCGCCAGCGGGTAACTCCGCCAAAAGCTGTAATCACCGACGCGCAACGCTTCGTAGAGCCGACGATCGGCATCGATATCGGGATATAGGAAATTGTTCTTGGCAGTCAGGAACGCATGAGACCAGCTCGATGACGCCATCAGGACGACACGCCAATGGCTGTCAGACAGTGTTGCCGCCACAGCGGCGCCGAGATCGAACAGCCGTTGTGGAGTCGGCGAGGGCGGATCCAGCTGCGATTCAGCCGGCGGATTCTCGAAAACCGGCAGTCCACCTTTTTGCGCAACTACACGCCGTCCGTAGCAATTGATCGCAAACGGTATAATTGGGTACGGAAAGCCGCGGCGATCGTAATCAAGATAAAGAATGGCGTTGCCGAAAGCGTGACCGAGGGGGTGATGAAGAGGACGGTAAGCATAGGCCGCGTCGAAACCTGCTTCGAGCAACCTCGCCGTTAGATACTTGGCACCGGTCGGATGGCCCTCGACATGATATTTTTGCCCTGGACTCTCGTTCCAGACATTGTCTGGTGGCGGACTGAAATCGATGCTCTCGTAGGCGCAGATGCAATAGGGCGGGATCACGTCCTCCTTGAAGTTTTCGTATTGATCGTCTCCCCAGATCAGAACGAAGTCGGGTTTGAACTCGTCGATGGCTGCACGTTGACGGCGAAACCATCTGAGCAAATCGGCACGATGACGCGCCGCCGCGGTCGTGGCATGGTCGCTTCCCCATTCATCACGCATAGGGGGCGGCCAACCCTCAGGCGTTCGCAGTTCCCGAGGCAGCCGCGGGTTTTCGAGCATGCGGTCCATGATGATTGCCATCTTGTCGTCGTGCCAGGCGAGCGGCGGATAGTGAGTGAGACCGATCGTCAGTATTTCGCCCATCTCGCTTCCTCCCGCGGGAAAGCTTATACCGTCAATTCATTCATAGCAGAACGAGCTGAAAATAGGTCGGTCGCGCCGCCGCCCTTGTCTTTCAATCCGAGCTGATTTGCCGGTCACCTGATGGCCTGAGCACCCAGGAGCAGCTCGAGAGCTTTGGCAGCGAACGCATGCATGTTCGCCACTCGATCAGAATGGCCCGTGCGGATTATCTGCGCACGTTCGACAGGACCGCTGATGGCGATGCAACTGGTGCCGGGGGGGTCACCATAGCGGCTGCCGGTGGGACCTGCTGCGCCAATTTCGGAAATGGCCCAAGTCGAGGCAAAACGCTGTCGGGCCCCGCGTGCAAGTACCAGCGCAAGTTCCTCGCTGAGCCCACGCAGCCCCGCAAACGCCGAATCCGGCAGACCGAGGAGTGCACGGCGGGCCTGTAGTGTGTACACGACGGCGCCACCGAGATAAAAAGACGAAGCTCCCGGTATGGCCAATAAGGCGCAGGAGATGAGCCCACCCGCCGAGGATTCTGCAATGGCGATGGTCTGGCCTCGGGTTCTCAACGCGTCAGCAATCTTTTCGGCTAACGCTATTAATTCCTGCATTACGATGCACTCCTCGGTGCGCCAAGTGTAGACGAGGCGTTAAGTCAATCCGTAGGCTCGGGCGACGTTTTCGCCCAGGATTCCCCGCCGGCCCGTGTCGGTCATCGGTTTGACCATCTCACTGAGTTCTTCAAGATAGTTGCCGGGATGGTCGGGGTGGGGATAATCACTTGCCCAGAAAAATCTATCTTCGCCGACATGGGCCATCATTGCTGCAATCGTCCGCTCATCAGGGTCGGCCGAAATGTAACAACGTTCTTTAAAATAGAAAGAAGGCTTCTCCTTGAGTCGTACGGTTTGCGCAATAGTAGTGCCGGTGAAAATCGCATCAGCGCGATCGAGGAAATATCCAATCCAGCCGGCGCCCGATTCCAGCACTACAACTTTCAACCGGGGGAAACGATCGAAAACTCCCAACTGAAAGAAGGTCGCGAAAGCATGCTGGACGCCTTGTCCGGCAAAAAGATCGAAATACCAGGCCGCCCATCCGAAATTGTCATAGCGATGAAATACTCCCCAGACCGGCGGCTCGATGGTCGGATGGATAGCGAATGGCAGGCCATGGTCCTGTGCCGCGGCAAACACTCGGTCATGGGCGGAATCACCGTGAGGCCGGCGCGTAATAGTAAAGGGCGCAACAAACACACCCTTGCAGCCATCCTTGGCTGCCCGTTCAACTTCGCGGGCTGCCTCTTCGGGGTCACCCAGCGAAATGTGCGCAATCGGAACCAGGCGTCCACGCGAGTCGCGGCAAAAATCCGCAATCCACCGGTTATAGGCACGACAATATGCGGCAGACAATTCCGGATCCGTGGTCTCGCATTCCCAGAGCAGGCCGAGCGTAGGGTATAAAATGGCCTTTGCCATGCCTTCGCGGTCGAGCAGTTGGAGCCGTTCGCGCATGTCCATTGTGCCGAAGGCCGCTCCTCTTAAATAGGTTTCGTCCGGCGCCGGCTTGCGGAATCGTAACTGATCAGCTTTACCGGCGGCGACGAATTCCTCACGGCGGCGACGGGCTTCTTCTATCTCACGCTGTTTGCCCATGCCGCCCAGCATGCCGAGAGCACCGGGGCGGGTCATCGCGGCTCGTTTACCAGCGACCTCCAGGTACTCGTATCCGTCGTCGCCGACTCGTATACGAATCGCCTGCGGACGGTATTTCGGCTCGAGGTATTTTTCCCAAAGGTCAGGTGGTTCAAGGATGTGCCCGTCGGCATCGATTACTAAGGCTTCAGTTCTCATAACTGGTCAGGCCCTTCAAGGATCTTGCAGATCAACAACCACGCCTGGGGCGTTGGGTTAAAACAGTGCCAGTGGGTTGACCGGCGAGGCCGTGCCCTGGGTCAAAACCAAGGGTGCCATGACGAATTGAAACTCGTAACGGCCACTACGCGCACAGGCCTCCGATAACGCATCCAGGTCCGCGTTGTCGATCAGGTGAACACCCATGTAAACGAGCGTACAGGTATGTATCGGCAGGGCCAACTGCTGATAGCCACTGGGCACCGCGTCACTTACGCCATCGGAGCCGAGAACCGCGATTTTGCGCTGATGCAGCCAGGGCAGACAGTCGGCCGCGAGCCCCGCCAAGCCAGCCTGAAACGCATCCCAGGCGCCTTTGGATTTGCGTCGGCGCGCGCGTCCGGTGCGGACGAACAAGACGTCACCTTCTCCGACTGTTACTCGATGGTCTTTTTCGGCCGCGTCGAGATCATCCGCCGTGATCTTAACATCATTCTCCAACCACTGAACCCCTTTCAGCTTGGGGATATCGAGCAGAACGCCGCGACTAATCACGCCTTCGCGAGCCACGTCAATTGCGCATTTTTTGGCCCCATGCGAGCCTACTTCAGTGGCATCGAATCCGTTGTACATCTTGCCTCGATGGAAAACGTGACATAACGCATCGAGATGGGTATTGGCCAATCCATGGGGAGCGATTGCAAAGTAGTCACCCACATAAGGCAACAACTCGACCTCATGGGCATCAAAACCGGTCTGCTGCATCAGGTGCATCACCGGAGTGGGATTGTCGGGTGCCGGGACGGTCGCAAGCGGAAGCGCCAGGGAAACGGCTTGACCGGTCCGGACCAGTTTGGCAGCTGCAGCACGCTTTTCGTCAGTGATGTAATTCAACGCGCCGCGCTGATCGTCCTTGCCCCATCGGCCCCAGTTGCTGCACTTTTCCAGCAGATTGTTCACTTCCTGCTCTGTAAGCTTGCTTGCCATATCTCCGACCTCAGGCTCTGAAAAGAAATGGTTGCGTTTTGATTGGATTCATCCAGCGCTCAATCAGAATAGCGCCAGCGGGTTGACCGGTGAGGCGGTTCCTCGCTCAAGGATAAGAGGTGCCATGGAAAAAAGGAATTCGTAGCGTCCGTGCTTTGCACAGGCGTTCGAAAGCGCCTCAAGGTCAGCGTTATCGATTAGGTGGATACCCTGGATCACGAGGGTTCCAACGTGAATCGGTAAACCCATCTCGGCGCCATACGGGCTCGGGGCAATATCACTAACGGCGTCGCATCCCAATACCGCGATTCTCCGTTCGTGCAGCCACTCAAGGCATGAAGCGTCGAGACCGGGCAGACCCTCCCGCCGCGGATCCCAAGGTCCTTTAGCCGCGCGGCGCTTATGGCGACCGGTCCGAATCAGTAGTACATCTCCCTCGCTGACTCGTAGGTTGCCTAGTTTGTCGGCCGCGTCAAGGTCCTCAGGATAAATCGGTTCGCGCGGCTCAAGCCATTCCACGTTCCTGACACGAGGAATATCGAGCAGTACTCCGCGGCTCATTATGCCGTCACGGGTAACATCGATTGCGCAGCGGCGCGCGCCAAAGCGGCCGACTTCGCGCTCGCTAAAACCATTGTACATCTGGCCCTGCCAGAACACGTGGCACAAGGCATCAAGATGGGTAAATGCCATCCCATGCGGTGCGATGGCAAAAAAATCGAGCGAAGCGTAGCCCGGAGGTCCGGCATGGAGCATCATGTGCTGGACCGGTTGGGGATTCTCGGGTCCGGATTCGGTCGACAAGGGCAGCGATAGAGAAACTATTTGACCAGTTTCAACCAGTCGCGCTGCGGCTGCCCGCTTTTGCGGGGTGATGAAATTCAGAGCGCCGCGTTGGTCTTCTTTGCCCCAGCGACCCCAATTATTGATCTTTTCGTAAAGGCTCTTCACCTCGTTCACAGTGAGCCGAGTGGCCATGAAATCAACCTCCGATCGGACCAGCTTCTATAGCACGCGAAGCGAGTTCCTGCCCATCATTGCACAAGCCGTTGAGTGGGCGGGGTGCGGCGGTTCACCCGCTGGGTGTTATATAATCGGCATGCTTGCGATCGTCTCAGGAAGGCTCTCATGCAGCGACCGAGCAACCGCGATATAGGTGTGGCCCTCACCTATCATGAAGCGACCAAACATTCGTACACCAGCGTGCGAACCGGGGGACATTCGCTCGATTGGCGCAACCGCCCCCTACCCTACAAGATCTATCCCAGCGCGGGCACGCTGGCTCTTCCACGCGAGTTGAGCTTGCCCACAACGTCGACTCTGGAGGCCTTGCGCAGGCCGCCGGAATCGTCCGAGAGAGCGATGGATCTCAGCGGGATTACCCGGCTTTTATTCTGCGCCGATGGGCTGACCAGGAAAGCTAACGTTGGGGGTGAGGATTATCATTTTCGTGCCGCCGCTTCGGCTGGAGCCTTATATCCTGTTGAGCTCTATTTGGTGAGTGGCGCGATTGACGGCCTCGAAGACGGTCTCTACCATTTTACGCCCGCCGACCTGAAACTACACGGTCTTCGGCGCGGAGATTGGCGGCCATATCTGGCTGATTGTGTAGGTTCAGCGTCCGTGCGCAGAGCACGAGCAGTATTTATTCTGACCAGCATCTTCTGGCGCAGCACCTGGAAATACCGCGCGCGTGCCTACCGTTACTGCTTCTGGGACGCGGGCACAATCCTGTCGAACTTACTGGCCGCACTCAATGCTGAATCGGCGCACGCAGAGGTGGTGGCCTTCTTCGATGATCGGGCGATTGAACAGCTCCTCGACATCGACGGTGATCGGGAAGGAGTCTGTTGCTTAGTGATTGTCGGCGACGGACTTTCTCCCAGTGGAACAGAACGATCGGCGATCGGATCGAATGTTCATTCCGAATCCCCGAGCATCCGTGCTACCGAGCTGGAATCCATACCCTTATCGGAAAAAGAGGTTGTCTATGAAGAGCTGGTGCAGCTTCATAGGGCCTCACGACTGTCCAGCTCTGAAATTTGGGAACTGAGGCGTGCCAGGTTTGAACCCAAATCTCTCGGCTGTGCCTCTGATGTGATCAGCATTGAAACGCTTCCCGACCCGGAAGCAAGGGGGCTCGGTGAAACGATCCTTCGCCGTGGCTCGACCCGGGTTTTTGCCAGACGACCGATCGAGTCAGCGGATTTGGCGACCATCATGGCGACCGCGACTTTCCCGATTCGAGGAGACCTCACGCCAGTGGTTGAGAGTTTTCTGGTGGTTAACGCAGTCAGGGGTTTGGCACCAGGCATTTATCATTATCAGCGCGAAAGGAGAGCCTTTGAGTTGCTCAGGACCGGCGATTTTCGCGCCGAAGCCGGCTATCTATGCCTGGAGCAACCATTGGGAGCAGACTGCAGCGCCTTAATCATATACATGTGTGACCTTCAGCAGACATTGCAGGTTTTTGGCAATCGCGGATACCGTAACGCTCATCTCGAAGCCGGATTGCTGGGCGGGCGTGCGTACCTCGCATCGTACAGCCTTGGCCGCGGAGCCAGCGGGTTGACCTTCTATGATAACGATACCACCGCCTTTCTACAGCCCCATTGCGGTCCGATGAGCCCACTTTTGATGGTGGCTGTGGGCCAGCCCCGCTTTCGGTCGATTCGGTCTTAATCTCTCGCGCCAGGCCGTGACTCATTGATTAGCGGATATGCGGATGCCCGTCTAACGAGCATCCGCGTCATCCTAGGAGCGCTTGGCTGGCCGTTAACTCAATGGCACCCTCCTTGCTGCGGCCAAGGCAGTTACGTTTCCGGCTTTGGTTCGAGCACCCGGCACAGAGGCGCAAAACGGCGCCAGAGCGGGCTCGAACTGAAACTGCGAAACTGACGGTGGTCGACGACCCCATCTGCGCGGTATGACCACGCGCGGAAGTTTGGTTGCGCGGCGAATTGGGCTCTACAACGCCTGCTTGTGTCAACGAAGGAGTTTCGAGTGACTGCTGGTGTCGAAGCTAGAAGGGGAACAAATCCAATCTCTGGTTATGTCCGGGCATTTGTGCTGCTACTGCTTGCCCCGAGCCTGAGCTGGGCGCAGGCGCCATCACCACCGTCGGCTTCGTGCCCGACCGCTGCAGCCAGCGCGGTTGCGACTTTGCGGGCGGTGTGGCCAGAGGCTCTATCCTCAGCTGCTGCATCCTGTCCGCAGAGCGTGGTGGCTCCGCCGGCGCCACCCTCACCAGCTGCCGCGGCCACACCGCTTCCGCCGCTAACAACTCCGAGCGTCACCGGACCGCTCCACTGGCAGAGTCCGACGCCAATCGACCTGAGCGGGATGCTTGGTCTTGGCGAAGTTGCCCGACCAATCGGTGATTTGATGAAGTTCGACCTCAATGGGGTGGTCAGCGGTCTCGGCATTGTTCAGGACCACGCCGTCAGCGGGGATCGTTCGGCACGGGTCGACGCCAGCAACGCCATGGTGATGATTCAAAAGCCTGACGGCTTGGTACAATATTATTTGCAAGTTGGCGCTTACAGCATTCCGGCACTCGGAGCCCCGTACATTTCCTCCGGCAAGGCGGTTGACAAGCTCTTTAGTCCGTTGCCCGTCGCGTATATAAAGTTGGCACCGACAAGCAACTTCTCGCTCCTCGCTGGTAACCTGCCAACACTGCTGGGCGCTGAATACACATTTACATTCCAAAATATAAATATCGAGCGTGGCCTTCTTTGGAATCAGGAAAACTTGGTCAACCGTGGAGTACAAGCCAACTACACAATTGGTCCAGTCAGTGCTTCGTTGAGTTGGAACAACGGGTTTTATTCCAACAGCTACACGTGGATCACCGGCTCGCTGGCGTATGCAATCAACTCGGCCAACACGTTGAGCTTTGCCGGGGGCGGGCAGGTCGGGTTTTCGAAATTTTCCAATTTCGCCACGCCGCCGCTGCTGAACAACAGCCAGATATATAACCTAATCTATACCTACAGTAATTCGCCCTGGATTATACAGCCTTACTTCCAGTGGACTATAGTGCCGCACAATCCGCAGCTCGGAGTTTCCAAAACTACCTCGACCCTCGGTGGGGCAATCCTAACAAGTTATGCACTGACGGATAATTTTTCTCTAGGAGCCAGACTCGAAGGTATAGGAAGCACCGGGAACGCCACCGACGGTTCGGCTAATCTCCTCTACGGCCCAGGCAGTGACGCATGGTCGATAACCTTGACTCCGACTTATCAGTACAAGAACTTTTTTGCCCGTGGCGAGGCGTCGTTTGTGCAAGCAGTCGGCTATACACCTGGTGACGTTTTCGGCAACAAGAATCGCAACCCCGCACAGGTTCGAGGTGTGCTGGAGACTGGAATTCTCTTCTAGTCAGACGGATCACCATCAGGGAGCGACGGGCCACGTAAGTCGGCTGACGATATCATCATCTCCACTTAATCATAGCTACCCTACTTGCATAATAGCGTACGGGATGGCGAACTATATGCTGAGTGGCCCTGGGAAAAGGTCCGGGGGACGTAGGAGGAGGTTTGGGATGGCTACTCGCAAACCGGGCAGGGCGCGAACCGCGCACAAATCGGCTGTAAAGCACGAAGCCGTAAAGCCCGACGCACAGTTGAACGGCGAAACGGTAGGTAGCACGACGGCGGGAGATAATAGTTGCGCGCCCACCTTCGAGCAGATTCAGCAGCGCGCATACGAGCTTTTTCTCGCCCGGGGTGGAACCCATGGTTGCGACTGGGCTGACTGGTTCGCGGCTGAGAGGGAATTGACTTCGAGTTTAGTCGCGAACTCACCCGCTACGAGGTCGTAAGGGTGTCTTTAGTCGTTCATTCCTGCCGGCTCTGGCCAGCCATCTGTTGCGCCCAGGCTGCTAAACGCTCCTAGCTGCGAGTGATCTTAAGATAAGACCGACAGCAGCTCGTACGGTCAGTCATTGGAGCGTAGGCAGCGCAGTTCCGGCCTGAGCAATATTGGAATTGCTGTCACTTGGATGATTGTCGAAAAGGCGACAAGCACCGGCAGCGAGACGCGATAGAGAATTCCCATCAAAGCGCTTCCGACAAACCAGCTGATGCCATAGCAAGCAGTGAACAGGCCATAGGCTGAGCCGCGCCTGTTGGACGGAACGATCAGCGCCACCGCCGCGGGAATAATCGATTCGTGTACCCCTACACCGATACCCCACGCGACGATGCCCAGTAGGGCGGACCAGAAATTCCCGAGAAAAAGCAGCGGGGCAGAGAGCGCTGAAATTGCCGTCGCCGGGAGTAAGACCCCAGTGCCTACGCGGTCGAAAAAGCGACCGAAAATCAGAGCCCCGGTGCCGCTGACCGCCATCGAAACGGAATAGAAGATTGGCACCCAAACCTGTGCAACGGCCGCAGTCTTTTCGAAGTGGTAAGCAATAAGCGAGAAGTCGGCTAAACCTGCAGCCACCAGCGCGGCGGCGACGAGATAGATCCAATATCTTCGTGGCATCCCTCTCGTCCGTAATTCGACTCGAGCCATGCCCTCGAAGTCTCCCGGTCGCGGATACAGCCATCTGGCAAGGATCAGCATCGTGAGTGCGGCGAGCGCTGGCACGACCAGGCTGGCAAACGCCATCGCGTACCCATGGTGCTTTAGCAGGATGGTCGCAACCAGCAGAGGCCCAAACAAGGCGCCCGCCTGGTCCAAAGCCTCATGGAGACCGAACCCCCACCCATAGCCCATCTCACTGACAGCATGTGAGAGCATCACGTCTCGTGGCGGGTTACGAATCGCTTTGCCAATACGCTCGAGGAGGATCAGCACCGCCGCGCTCGGCCAACTTTGGGCGAATGCCAAGGTAGGGACCGACAACATCTGTATGAAGTATCCAACCAGCGCAACCTGCCAGAATCTTCCCGTCAGTTCGCTCAGTGGCCCCGATAGGAGCCGAAGCCCATAACCGAGCAGTTCGCCCAATCCAGCGACGATTCCGACGACCGTCGAATCAGCACCCAGAATGGCCAAGTAGGGACCGGTGATGCTGCGTGATCCCTCGTAGGTAAAATCGGCGAAGAAGCTCACCGCTCCCATGACTAGCACGAACTTCAGAGCGGAGCGGCTGCTTGATTGCAGCAACTCGATACTTACAATACCCTTTCTTCGTGTGCTCACGGATAAACCTGCTTCAACCTCTGGCGCGGAATCGCCGGTTCGCCTTTGTCTGTATGCTCACTGGTAAACCATTTCTGCCGGCTTGACGTGTATCTCGCAATTAAGTTTCGCTGCGACCGCAATTATTAGCCAGTGGCGGCAACGGTGCATGCCTGCGGCTGAACGGTCATGGTGTTGGCCCAAACCTACTGAAGCAAATTTGTTATGCTTGGTGCACGTAAGAGGGTTCAGCAAACTCATGGTGTCAGCTGCGGCTACTGGCTCTCATTTTCAAGACAGTCTGGCCCAAATTGTCTTTTTAGGATATCCCGATTTGCCAAGTCACCTGCGGTAAGGTTTGGAAAGGCTTGCGCCGCCCTGTCTGCCTGGCCCGCGACCATTCTCCGCAGCACGACCTCTGGTTCGTAAGATAGGCGTTGGACCTAAGGATAAAAACAGGAGTAGCGCGGTGTTCCAGGCCCCCTCTAGCCTAATTGGGCAAAGTTCGGCTAGAGTTCAGCCTCGCTCCCATCCCTCGAGCCTTTGACGCCGTGGATAGCCAGCTTGGAACGCCCAACCTGATACAACTATGGTCTCCAACTCAGTCATGGGCAAAGGCTGATGCGGTCACTTTTAGTAATCGGAATCATCGTTTTGCCTTGCTACAATAGGGCCACCGGTGTTCGGTCTACCCATACTGCCGAGGCACTAACGATTTCGATTGGCACTCGACGGCGGTCACTATCACTGCCCGCTCCAATATGACGCGAAATGACTTTCGCCATCAGTCCTTGTCATCCAAGAGGTAATCATGTTGCATCGTTTTTTTTGTGCTAACGATGGTAAATGTCGGCGCTGGATGTACACGGGCGCAGCATCCGCTGCCCGGGCTGTCGACGACGCCGCTAGTGACGATCAGGTCTCTGATTACTTGCAGCCCAAGAGCACTGCCGCAGGCACCGTCTACTTGCGTAGCAAATGGGAGAGCAAACTGAACCAGGAAGCCACGAAGGTGCACAAAGTCGATGAGCAGATTAACGAAGCGCTCGCCTGGGACGGGCCGCCTATGGTCGTTTCGCCCTGGGACCGAGCGATAAACGGCGTCGCTCTCCATTAAATCACCCAGATGCCGTTAGCCTCGTGGTCACCCTGAGGGCGACCGGCGCAGCAAAAACTACGATGATCTATAAGCGGATCCTAAGTGCCGTCGCCGGAACGATCGCGCTTATCATAGTAATCAACGTGGCACTACATTTTGGCCAAAAGCTCCACGATCGTCTCGATTATAATATTGACCAGGCTTTCCCGACCGACAAGCCATTCGTTCCCGGCGAAGTATACGCCTCGATGCTCGCTGCCATCGTTGACCATGAACTTCATAGCGGGTTCGGATGGCGCCCTAACGATTTTTTCCTCTGGGGACCGCGTCTAATGGCAGACAACAACGCGAATCGGCAACTTGGCATCATTATGGCCGTCCGCGAGACGATGCGGGTCTTCAAGGACCATCTTACGAAGATCTCGTCCAATGAGTACGACAGCAATCTGGTGATCGCTGATACTGACTTCCGCAACGACGCAACAAAATGGATCCTGCCCTCGGCCGAGCGAAAATACGAGGATGGCGTCTGGCACCTCAGGCTGTATGTCGCTGGCCTCCATCAGACGCCGCCACGGTCAAGCCCGCTGAACCAGCGCAACATTGAATTGCAGCGCCTCTTCCAGGCATGGACAGATTTACTGGGTGATGCGCATGCGATGCTTTATCAGGCCCACAAACCGGATGGCAGTCCGATCTATCCCTGGGATGATGACGATTATTTCTACCATGCCCAGGGATATGCTCATGTCATGTATTACATGATGCTCGCGATCAAGCGGGAATATACACAGACGCAAAAGACCAAGCCGGTGCTCGCAACCCTGTTCGACGAGACGATCGACCCGTTGGGTAAGGCTGCAGTGATGAAGCCTTTGGTCGTCCTTAACGGTTCACCCACCGGATTGTTTGCCAATCATCGTCGCAATCTTGACGCTTACATCGCCGAGGCGCGCCAGAAGATGTACTCGATACGCGAAGAGCTGCAGCAGTGAGAGTTGACCGCAACGGCCAGCGGCCGTACATTCTCCTGCGTGATGCAACGCAGGGCGATCAAATTTGCAACCGTCCTGACTGCCGTTGCAGTCCTCGGTACAGCGTTGACCAGGTCCCTCTCCCACATACCTTGCAAACTGCTGGGCGGGACCGAGACCTTAACGATAAACCTGGATAGGCTAGCGCCACGAGCGGTATGGGCATTTTGCTACCGCGAAGATAGCGGCCAGCTAATAAGATTCCTGCCAGCGCGGGACAGCAAGGGCAACGCTCACGCAATCTTCGATGCGTGTGGACAGTGCTACAAGTTTCATCAGGGCTATACCTATTCGGGTCATTATCTCATCTGTCGGCTGTGTGGGAACCGTTACCGGCTGACACAGATGGATACTGGCAAGGCCTCCTGCATCCCCGTTCGGCTTCCCAGCAAAATCCAAGGCAACCAGGCCAAAATTAGCGTGGTCGACGTCAAAGCCGGACACTGGCTGTTTTGAAAAAATCGACTAACGCTATCTCTGGGACCGTTGATTCTGCTGCTACGCGCGAGGAGAAGCGTGGATCGGGAGGAGTGTCGTTTGACAAATCGCTCTTCGAGGGGGGCTCGCCATCTCCAGCTTGGGCCGCAGATTTTTACTCCCCGCCACTCTACCATGGCAACGGGTAAGCGCTTCCCGCGATGGCAAAGCAGCCATCAACTCGGATGTTCGTTGAATTTATTGTTTAATTGTGGACTATGTAAACCTCGCGTTTGGGGGATTGTGTTAATAAACTGGACATGCGTTGAGTCCAGCTCTGGAATTCCTGACTCGCGGTTAACTGCCGAATTTGTCGCTCGAGCGTCTCAAGGTCTGGGGCTTCCTGCTCGAACACCGCGTCCGCTGCGCCAAGCGAAGCAAAGTGAGTATGCAGGATACGAACAGCGGTGCCGCCTGCCGCCTTGACCATTTCGCGCAACTTCTGCAGTTCTCGTTCCACTTCACTAGTTTTTCCGGGAACAGTATGGAAAAGACGGCGTGAGACGTACATTTGACTCTCCTGCTTTTGGCGGCTTACCCTGAACTTAACTCTATATATTTAACAGGCAAGGGCGACTCTAATGAAGCTGTCGCTGACTGGGTTCGCCCATCAGAAGGTATCGTCTTCCTCCGGATCTTCACTTTTAGCGCTGGACCCAAGTTCGCCCTGATAGGGCGAACGTTTTAATTCGCCGCGAGAATCGCGAATCAAGACTTCGACCCGACGCTCGATCTCGTCGAGCTTTTGATTGAGCGAGCGAACCAGCGCTACACCCCGTTCAAACGCGGCGATCGATTCTTCCAGCGAAAGTTCCCCTGAATCGATCTTAGTGACGATGGCTTCGAGATCGGCCATTTCATCTTCAAATTTTTTTGGATTTGAATCTGCCATAGTGCACTAGATTTACTGAGCCGAAGATTGCTGGCGTCCACGTAACCGCCCGGGTCGGCGATGCGCTCCCGCAACGCGCGCAGCAGGGAGGTGTTTCATCACCTGCGGTGGCCACAGGCAGCGGCCCAGGCTGGCTTTGCTTTCACTTTCGAGCCAAAGCAAAACTCCATACAAAATCATAGCGGTATCTAGGAAAGATTGCGGCCTAGAGTGCGCGCATACAGCCTACCGCGACCGAGCCGAATATCGAGTTCATCCCCCAACTCAACCTGTGCCGCATCCACAACTGTCTCACCGTCACGCGTTTTCGTTACAAGAGCGTAACCTCGGTGGAGCACTCGCAAAGGCGAGACTGCATCTAGACGGCCGGCTTGTCCCGCCAGCGTCAGGCGTTGCTGGTGGAGGCGCGAACGCCAGGCGGTTTCGAGCTGATTAAACAACCGACTCAAACGCGAGCGCGCCTGGCTGACAGGTGCCCGTAAATTTGTCTCGTTCAACCAAGCGATATTTCGCTCGAGCGTAACACGACAGCTACCTGCTCGCGCGCTCATTGCCTGTGCGAGGCGGGTAGCGCTGTGAGCAACGCGAAGCCGGCCCGCAGCGACAATGCCCGGAGAGATCCTGGTACGTGTTGCAAATTCACGAAGAAGGACGCGATGCCTGCTGACCCTTGAATTAGCCGCCTCGACTAATTCTTCCCACGCCGTGTCCAGCCGCTGCCGCAGCTGCCGGAGCAGAATGCGCGGTTCGGGTAAACGACTTTCGAGTCGTACAAGCTGATGGCGTAGCGCCGACGTTTGTCGCTCAACACCGTTGACCAGGGCGGATTGTTTCTCGAACAGCCGGCCGCGCAGGTCCGCCTTGTTGGGCACTGCTATTTGGGCAGCTGCCGTCGGCGTAGGCGCGCGGACATCAGCTACAAAGTCAGCGATGCTGTAATCAATTTCATGGCCTACCGCGGAAATTACGGGGATTCGTGAACGGCAAATGGCACGGGCAACCGTCTCATCGTTAAAAGCCCAAAGGTCCTCAAGTGAACCGCCGCCGCGTCCCACGATTATTACCTCGGCATTGCCATCAGCATTCAGGTCGTCGAGCGCCGAGGCGATTTCCAGCGGTGCGCTCGGACCTTGAACCAAGGCCGGCCTGATAATGATATGAAGGTTGGGATAGCGATCGAGCAGCACGCGGAGCAAGTCGCGCAGTGCTGCCCCCCCAAGGGCCGTAACAATCCCAATCCGGCGTGGCAGTATCGGCAGGGTCCGCTTGCGCGCGGCGTCAAATAATCCTTCGCGCGCCAACCGCTGCTTAAGCTGCTCATACGCTAACTGTAGAGCGCCAAACCCTCGCGGCTCGACTTCCTCGGCATAAAATTGCAGCGTGCCCCGATGCTCGTAGAGATTGACCCGCCCCCGCACGACGACCTGTATCCCATCGTCGAGCCGGAAGCGCATTCGACGCACTGCCGAACTAAACATCACGACGTTGATCGCGGCGCGGGCGTCTTTGAGCGTAAAGTAAAGATGGCCCGAGGGAGCCAGACGCGTATTTGAGACTTCGCCAACTACCCAGCACTGGTCAAGGTGGAGTTCGAGCGTCTCGCGGACAAGGCGCACCAGTTGGCTTACGCTCAGCGCAACGCGACGCTCGGCAGTTTTGAGTTGGAACTCGAGCTGGCCCGCCATTGTTTAGCAAACTAGCACAGATGAATGTGGTGCAAAGACGTTCCCAAAGTCCGTCTGCCGGCAAAGCGATCCAACGTCGCCAGCCGGGTCTAGCCGGGAGAAAAGCCCCCGCGCTCCCACAGATATGCTGGCAACCACCGGCATGTTAGCCTAGGCATAACACAAAGCGGATTAGAGCTGGCGATGACACAAGAAAACTTGGAATCAATCGATATTGTCGATCCTGATCTGTATGTCCAGCGCGGGTATCCGCACGAAGAGTGGGCCTTACTTAGGTCCAAGGCGCCCGTCTTTTACTATCAGCGACCTGGCGTCCGGCCCTTCTGGGCAATAACCAAACACGCCGACATTATTACAATTTCACGTCAGCCAGAACTATTTCGCAGTAGTCAATACCTGTTCGTGACAGTCGAGCAGGAGGGCGCCCCACCCGACGATATGGTCTTCCTGCGCCAGTTGCTCAATATGAATCCACCTGAACACGCTCTATATCGGGGAGTGGTTAATCGCCGATTCACTCCACGAGCGGTGCAACGGCTGTCCACGCAAGTCGAGCAGGTTACAACAGAAGTGATTCAAAAGATCGTGGACCGAACTGAATGCGACTTCGTTACCGAGGTGGCGGCAAAATTGCCACTGGCGGTGATCGCCGAGATGTTTGGGATCCCGCGGTCAGACTGGGAATTGATGTTTCGGCTGAGCAACTCGATGATTGCTCCCTCCGATCCTGAGTTTGCCGGCAGTGAGACAATCGAGGAGACTCTCGAACGGGCGCGAATGGAATTTTTTCAATATTTTTCCCAATTGGTCGAGGACAGACGCAGGGAGCCGCGCGATGATATTGCCAGTACCCTGGCTAACGGAACAATTAACGGGGATCCGCTGCCACAGTTCGAGTTGTTATCATATTTTGCGCTGCTAATAATTGCCGGCAATGAAACGACGCGCAACGCGATAAGTGGCGGCCTTTACGCCCTGATCGAGCACCAGGACCAGTTCGCCTTGCTCAAAGCCAACCCTCAGCTAATGGTGAAATCGGCGGTCGAGGAAATCCTGCGATGGACCTCGCCTGTGGTGCAATTCACCCGTATAGCGACAGCCGACACTGAGCTCCGGGGTCAAACCATACGCGAAGGCGATGTTGTCGCGATGTTCTACCCATCCGCCAATCGCGACGAAGAGGTCTTCGACGATCCTGATCGCTTTGATATTCGCCGCGACCCCAATCCCCATCTGGCTTTCGGGATGGGCGAACACTATTGCCTTGGCGCCAATCTGGCCCGTCTGGAATTGCAGGCGATGTTTCGATTATTGGCTGAACGACTCGATAGCGTCGAGCTGGCAGCACCGATCCAACGAATGCGCTCCAACTTCGTGGGCGGCATCAAGCATATGCCGATCCGCTACCGGATTAAATGAGTATGCGGCAGCCGGCCGTGTGGAGACCTCGAGTCGCGCTTTCCCGAATTCCAGCCCAAGAGCCGCTATCTGCGGGTCACGCTCCTAAGCTTCGTGCGTCGCTAAAGTAAGCGAGCGACTCCGTCTGTCGAGAAAGCGACCGCGCGAGAGCCTATAGGAAACACCCCCGGGTGGAAAATGACTTTTTTCATCTCACTTGCCGAGTGAGAGCGAAGATCCGCAGAACTCGCAAAGGACTTTTTGCTCGCGGCGCCAGTTTCATCGGCGCGCCACCTCGATGGCGCAAGACTTCGATGCGCCACCGAGGTGCGGATTCGCTAGGCCGAAGGCTGTTGGGCTGTTTGGCTGGCTTGTGCCGGCGCGTTCAAGGCCGCGCAAGCGTACTGCAGCCATTTGGTGCTTGAGAGCTCGTCCTCATAGAAGAGCTTGAGCATCTCTTTGGTTTCGAGGTCATCTTTGATCATCTCGGCGAATTCGCAGATTGGCTTGACGGCTGCCTCGGGATCTGGGACCAGCTTGTTGAAGCGCAGTAACTTTTCGTTGTCTGACAAACTCTGATCGGAGATCGCCTCGGCGAATTTCCGGGTGTCATCAGAGAGGGTCGCGCGGCATTCAGCCCCGAGTTCTCGCAAGCGCCGCTCAAACATCCGCCCGTGATAGCTTTCCCGCTCGGAAATCATGCGAAGGCCGCTGCGGATGCAGTCTGTCTTGCATAGATTTGCCCAGTTGTTGAACGCTATGCCGGCGTTAGCCTCGGCCACGCGAGCGCGGTCCAGGAAAGCAACAATCGCCTCGCGTTCATTGGCGTACGTCTTGCCAAACGCCCGAAAACCCCCTGCACCGTTAGTGCCGCTCGTTGTCTCAGCGCCGGCTTCCAGATTGGCCATCTCCTGCTCGAAGGTCTGTTCCGTAATCAGCCCGGAGCGATAGGCCCTTAGAAGCTGCTTGAACTCGAAATCGCGGTTCATAGTAGTAACTCTCCTTATGAGGCCCAAGGCCATCTTGGGCAGACGTGGATCAACGATGACTTAAAATAAGGCGGCCTGCGCGAAACTGTCAATGCGCGCTCATAACCGCTAACCTCTAAGTCAGTTCGACTCCGGCAACTTTTAAACGCAGTCTCATGAACGCAAGGCCAGGGCACTTATGAATGAGTTCAAACATCAGTTCGTGAACACGAACGGAATCCGTATGCACGTCGTGGTAGCGGGTGAGGGGTATCCGATTGTGATGTGTCACGGTTTTCCGGAGCTTTGGTATTCGTGGCGTCATCAAATGCGGGCGCTTGCCAACGCCGGCTTTCGCGCAATCGCGCCCGATCAGCGCGGTTATGGCGAAACCGATGTGCCCTTGCCGATCGAGGCTTACACTCAGAGACAACTTGTGGCCGACATCATCGGCCTACTGGATGCCCTTGGTCTGACCAAGTGCGTGATCGTCGGCCACGATTGGGGCGGAGTGGTGGCTTGGAACGCAGCATTGATGGCCCCTGAACGAGTCGAACGAGTCATCGGTATCAACACGCCCTTTTTGCCACGCCCGCCGGTGAAACCAACTGAGTTGATGAAGGCGATGGCTCAAGGTAAGTTCCATTACATCCTCTATTTCCAGGAACCTGGCGTAGCGGAAGCCGAGCTCGAGCGCGATGTCCGGCGCTCTTTGCGCGGTTTCTACCAGGGCGGCGAGGACCTGGCAGGGACACTTGAGACCGGGGCGCCGCCCGGAGTTTTCGGTTCCGCCGGAGGTGGGATTCTCGATCGTCTGCCTGACCGTCCTCATGGTAATTTTCTAACCGCCGAAGATTTCGAAGTGTTCGTTCGGGCCTTCGAACGCACAGGTTTTCGCGGTGGCTTGAACTGGTACCGGTGTATCGATCGAAACTGGGAAGAAAGTGCTCAGATTGAACAACGGGTCAAACAGGCAGCGCTCATGATTACAGCGGAATATGACCCGGTTTTGCGGCCATCGCTTTGTGATGGCATGGAAGCTTTTGTTCCGAACCTGCGAAAAACTGTCCTGATTAAAGGTGCAGGCCATTGGACGCAGCAGGAGAAGCCAGCAGAAGTAAATGCCGCTCTCCTGGAATTCCTGGTCGAACTGAAGGCTTAAACCCCTCAGCGGATTAAGCCGCAAAGGGACTATCATGCACCGATCATTCGGCGAGCATCGAATAATTTGGTCCGCGACTGCTAACAGATCTTGCCGCCGATGAAATCTCGCACAGTGCAGTCCGGACGCCGTGCTGCAACCTTCAGCGGTTGGCCGCAGCTCGATTGCGGTGACCGTTTCGAGCCCCCTCGCCCGCCGCCTTAGCGGGCAAGGGCACCGAAGTTTGTCTGCTACTATGCCTGACCGGCTTTGCGGCGTCGATACTTTTCAACCATGTAGGCGCCCGCCGCTACCGAGCCGCCATCGACCACCAGAGTCGCGCCGGAGATGAACCCTGAATCGGGGGACGCTAGAAACATCGCAGCGTGCGCAATCTCACTGGTTTGTCCAAGACGGCGGATCGGCAGATGACTTGCGCGTTCCTCGAGTGCTTCTTTGCTCCACGCCGCGCGAATCATCTCGGTGTCGATCGGACCCGGCGCAATCGCGTTGGCGGTAATGCCGTAATCGGCCAGCTCCAACGCCATAGCGCGCGTCAGCCCGATTATCCCCGACTTGGCGACACCATAGGGGGCAAGGTCGATGGGACCCATAAGCCCCGCTACCGAAGCGATGGAAACAATCCGGCCGTACTTGCGCTTGGCCATCTCCCGTGCCGCTGCCTGCGAGCAGTAGAAAGTGCCAAAGAGATGGATCCGTAGATGGTTTTCCCAGTTTTCGGGTGTGATTTCCAGGAACGGCTGCGGCTGGGCGATTCCAGCGTTGTTCACCAGCACGTCAATCCGGCCCAGCTGGCGCATCGCGCCCGAGACGAATTGTTGCACCTGACCATAATCGCTCACGTCTGCCCGGGTGAAGAACGCTTTGCGTCCAAGCTTTTCGATTTCGTTCGCAGTCGCCTGCGCCGTGTCTTCGTTGACGTCGGCGACGCCGATATCCGCGCCCTGGCGAGCAAAGCTGAGCGCTATTTCCTTGCCGATACCGCGTCCCGCGCCAGTCACCAATACGACTTGATTCTCAAACTGCATGGTATAACCTCCGCGCCGAGGTGTGCCGCTGTCTGGGAGAAACTGGCAGGAGTTGGCGGAAATCGGAATTTCCCTTCGATTCTCCCATTAGCAGACTTTATAGGGCCCTCAAATGCGGCAACGCAACTTTGTGCGCAATCCGCTGGTTGCGGCGGCTGGGCTGGCCGGCGACGAAGTGATGTTTGGCGCTTCATGGGGATGGAATCTCGCTTTGGGTCGACGGCAACTTCGAGGGAACTGAACTTTCTCTGTTTGGCCGCTCGTTTTGAAGTTGTCAAAATGCCTGATGGGAACTGACGCGCTGGACCTTTGAAAGTAGACCGCGGTGCATTCAAGGGAGCTGCAAGGCTTCCTTAGGCTGCTCAACGCCATCTAACCTTGGGACCGGTTGAGTTCACCAAAGCCGTTGATCTGCAACTTTTGACATTCCATCAAAGCGATAGTTCAGTTGGAGGGGGAAATCAGGATCGATGTTTACCAGATCGATGCCTCTATTCCTCTGGAGTCGTACGTCTATCAAGTCGTACTTCGAACCTGGTCGCTCGCGAAACTGTAACATTTATCGTGCATCCATGAAGGATCGACTGATTGCTTCAGCGAGTGTGTCCGGAGGTTAAACTGGTGCCGGAGCTGCCCGAAGTAGTTGTCTATCTCGAAGCGCTTCACCAGCGGATAAGTGGTCAAATTCTCGAACGCATCGTTTTGCGCAGCCCCTTTCTGCTGCGCAGCGTCAACCCGCCACTTTCGGATGCTCAAGGCCGGCGGGTTCGTGAATTGCGCCGAGCCGGTAAGCGTGTTGCCATTGGGCTGGAGGATGATTTGTGGCTGGTGCTTCACCTGATGATCGTCGGTCGCCTTCACTGGAAGGAGCGCGGCGCTGCAGTTTCGCCTCGAGCGCTGGCGGTATTCGATTTCTCCAACGGTTCGCTGTGGCTGAGTGAGGCCGGCACGCAGCGGCGTGCCTCGCTCTATTTGGTCGCCGGCGAAAACGGATTGCGTGCACTGGATCCGGGTGGCCTTGAGGTGCTTGATGCGAGCCTTGAAGAATTCACTGCTGCGCTCAGATTGGAAAATCACACACTTAAGCGTGCACTTACCGATCCCCGTCTGTTCAGCGGGATCGGCAACGCTTACTCGGACGAAATCCTGTTTGAAGCGCGATTATCACCAGCCGCGACCACGCATAAGCTTACGTCTGAGGAGATTACGCGACTGTTCAACGCAACCCGCGTCGTACTCGAAGGCTGGATCGCGCGCTTGAGGAGCCGCGCCGCTGGAGCTTTTCCCGAAAAGGTGACCGCGTTCCAGGAAGGGATGGCCGTGCATGGCCGGTATCGCAAACCGTGTCCACGCTGCCGCGCCCCGATTCAGCGCATCCGCTATGCAGCCAATGAATGCAACTACTGCGCACGCTGTCAGACCGGCGGAAAGCTGCTGGCCGATCGCGCAATGTCACGTCTGTTGCGTCAGGACTGGCCCCGTACGCTTGATGCACTGGAGACGCTAACTAACCGAAAGCGATAGGTCGCGAACGATCAGGATAAGGGTATAACCGCCGTTATCACCGGTCCCGGCTTCAAGAAACCGAGTCGTATGGCCTTGTCCGGTGGTGTCCTCGACCAAGCGTGCGTCACCCGGTCCGAAGCGGCGCACGGTACCATCGCCGAATCCAATCTCCAGCTCGCCGGAAATCGAATGGCATATTGGTGCCGGGGCGCAGGGTGCTAATCAATAAACTTCCCCTCAGGTTGTTCAGAGAATACGATGTGGTCGGCGGCCTGCGGTTGCCGCAGCAACGGAGGCTCACTCAGAGTTCTTCCAAATGAGACTTCCCGTCCGCACCCATATACATCCGAAAAATAGCCATGGCTATTGATTAGCACGAAACATCCACCCATGTTAGCGATACTGCCAGTGGGTTGCAGATTTGAGATTTCCGCTTTGATTTTGATGTTTGGTACGATTGCGCATCCAGATTAAAGGCTCGGCAGCCATGATTGTCCAAGTCTACAGCATGACCAGTATCCAAGACGCCATAGCGACCGCCGAAGCCGGTGCTCATCTGATCGGGGTCGTTGTCGGAGAACCAGGCGTACTGGCAGAAGCGGTCGACAATGAGCGAGCGCGTGCAATCCTTGCGGCGGTGCGGCCCAGGGCAAGCGGCGTGGCGCTGTCCCTATCGGACAATCGCGAAGAGATTTGTGCGATGGTCGATGCCGTGCGACCCGACGTCGTCCATGTGGCAGCACGGGAGATCGAGCCAGAGGATTGCGCCTGGATACGTGATCGTATCGCACCTGTTCGCCTGTTGCGCGCGATTGCAGTACGAGCCGGCGAGACGGTTGCTGAAGCCGAAGCTCACCAGAATACCGTCGATTATCTAATGCTCGAATCAGGCGCCAAAGGACTTCCTTTTGCCGGCGGTGAAACCCATGATTGGCTCGTCAGCCGTATTATCGTGGAGCGCTCGCGCGTGCCGGTAATTCTGGCGGGCGGGCTCTCAGCAGACAATGTTGAACAGGCCATCGCCGCGGTTCGGCCGTGGGGCGTCGATTCTTTCACCCACACAGACATTCCTGGTCAGCGTGGCAAGAAAGACCCGGCACGGGTACGTGCATTCGTAGCCCATGCCCTGCGCGGCTTTGCTGCTTCGATAGAATCTGACCCACCCCCGGCAGTCTGAGATCATCGCCCAGCGGCGCCTTCGACGCAGCTCAGGCTTCGAGCGCATAGGCATTTTCGTCATGCTCGCTCAGATCCAAGCCCATACGCTCGGCGTCCTGATCAACCCGGAGGCCGACGATGACGTCGGTAATTTTCAAGAGAATTAGACTGCCGACGAATGCAAACGAGATACTGGCCGCGGCAGCTATGGCCTGGATGACCAATTGATGGGGATTGCCGAAAAATAATCCGTTGGCTCCAGCCGCGTTGACGGCAACATTGGCGAACAGACCAGTCGCCAGTGCGCCCCAAGTACCTCCAACGCCATGCACGCCGACGACGTCGAGCGCGTCGTCATAACCGAACTTCACTTTTCCTCGCACCGCCGCATAGCAAAGGGCTCCTGCAACAAGACCGATAACGATCGCAGCCATCGGCCCAACGAAACCCGAGGCCGGTGTAATCGCCACCAACCCGGCCACGGCTCCACTGGCCGCGCCGAGAACGGTAGGCTTGCCCACCCACAGCCATTCAGCGACCACCCATGAAAGGGTTGCGGCGGCGGCACCAAGATTAGTGGCCACGAACGCTGAAACCGCCAGTGCGTTCGCTGCCAATGCACTGCCGGCATTGAAGCCAAACCACCCCACCCATAGCAATCCCGCACCGGTTATGGTTAACGTCAAGTTGTTCGGCAGCATCGGCTCGCGCAAATAGCCTTGACGTCGGCCGATAATCAAGGCGGCAGCTAACGCTGACACCCCGGACGAAATGTGAACAACGGTCCCGCCGGCAAAATCGAGTGCGCCAAGGCGATGCAACCAACCGCCCACTCCCCAAACCCAGTGCGCCAGCGGATCGTAGATCGCAGTCGCCCACAGGATACTGAAGACGAGAAAGCCCTTGAAAGAAATCCGCTCTGCAAAGGAGCCGGTGATCAGTGCCGGCGTGATTACCGCGAACATGCATTGGAAGACCATGTAGGCTTGATGCGGAATCGTCGCCGAATAATCCGGGTACGCTGCGCTCGCACTAACCCCGGCAAGACCTACCCACTGCAAGCCCCCAATGATTGCGTGCCACGGCGAAAATGCAAGACTGTAACCCCATAAAGCCCACTGCACAGAGATTAGTGCCGCAAGAATAAAGCTCTGCATCAGCGTAGCCAGCACGTTCTTGCGCCTCACCATACCCGCATAGAAAAGTGCCAGTCCGGGCACGGTCATGAGCAGAACCAAGGCAGATGAAGTCAATACCCACGCGGTATCGCCCGCACTGACTGTGGTCGCATCAGCTGCCAGTGCCGGAGCTCCCGAGAACAACAACGCCATCACGATGGTGGCGCATGCCTCAAATCGCCTTGATAAGCTCATACGCTTTCCTGAGATCACCAGCTGGTCGCGAATTCAGGAACATATAGTTCCAGAGTAACCACAGAATCAAGTAGCCACAGACACTTCCAGCGCCACCATATTCTCCAATAAAAAGTTTTTGTTGATCTCTCTGCGTTGAAGCCTCGGAATCTCTGGCTCTCAGACGCAAGTCGCGCCGAAACTGAGCATAAATTTTGAGCGGCACCAAATGTACCCGAGCTCCAACTGCCCGCCTTCGCAATAGCAGCGATCGACCTCTGCGATTAATCAACATGCAGAACTACATGTCGCATCTTTCCACGATTTAGGATCTCGAGTTTTCCGCAACTGTACAGTAATCGTGCGTAGTCCTCACTGCGCTGATCGCGTCAAGATTCTCTGAACTTGCGGCAAAGCGCAAATCCATCTACACGAAACCAGCTCGTCGCCGGTTCAAAGCCGGACCAGAACGGTTCGCCACCACTGAGGTAGACGGTGACAGTTATCGAGGTCGATGACAGCTGCTAGCGCGACTGCAGGGGACCTGGCTGCGGCGGATCCGCAGCGAATTATCTTATGTGCACATAGAGACGCTGCTAGCCAATTTCGTATGAACGCGCAATGAAAAACTCGAAAATCGAATTGAGCTTTGCGAAATGTAGAAATTACTTACTCGAAGCGTTGAACCCACCAGCTAGTTACGTCGCCTTGCTGACCTCTAAAAAACAGTCGAGGCCGACAACCTTTAGCCAAGAGCTGTTATAATCCTGATCGACCTCGTCATTATAATACTTCTTCTGATCGGATTGGCACCGTCGTCTGTAAACGCCTATATATCGATGGCTGCGACTAAAAAACTCCTTACCATAATCGTCTTTGTAGCCGTCTTTGTTGTTTGAGCGCTACAGACCTTCGGACTGATCAGTCACATTCCAATCCGGATGCCTCCGCTCTAGTGTAGTTTCCTAAAGTATCGTCGTATCCAGCAACCAGTTCGCCAATCGACGTAGCCACTAGTTTCGCATATGTTAGCGCCCCCGGCGCTAAATATTAAGCGAGCCGCGTCACTAGGCGAGATTGTTATACGAGTAAGCTCGCTCTTACAGGACTCTTACCGACCGCTAACTCAGCTCGGCCAACCGTTGGGCCAATTCATTATCGGGAAGCTGGGTTAAATCTTTATCCTCCTCGACCAACACGCGCTTTTTCACCTCTTCGCTGAGCGCAGTCCGTATGTTGCCGAGCATCTCGGGCGGAGCAATCAGGATCAAGTGCTCGAATCGGCGTTCGTTCAAAGCTTTCTCGAGTACGCGGGCAAGTTCAAGCGCGAACTCCGCTTTTGCGTGCTTGTGCGGATCAGCCGGTATCGCGGGATGACCTGGGGTGCGCTGACCTCCGCGATCGGCGAGGACCTCGCGCGACTTCAGATTGTGGCCGATGAATTGTTCGTTGAGAACGGCAACGATCGTTGGCTCGACTTTGCCAGTTGATCGAACCGGACCATCATCCAATTTGACTATGCGCGCTTTAGTCGCGTCCGCAACAACGTACCAGGTATTTTGACGGGCTTTTAGCATTGCAGCCTCTAAGTATAATGTTACAATATATTCGTTGGAAGCTATCGCCGGGTTTCAGAGGCTTAGCCAAGGTTCCGTCTGCCTAATTATAGTCATTGCGACTAACTGCGTTTGGGATTGTACTACTAAGGCTTGGTGTACAGTATGCTGTCGGGACCCAAATATAGTTTGTACACGCTGAGCCGTAATTGAACTGCTAACAACGAAAAGCCCGAGCATGGTGTAGAATCCGCGCTGATTCGTGAGCTTATTTCACCTTCGCTCCTATTGTTTCAATGAGATTCGAGCCGCGTTGATCGCCTTGTTAGGGTGTTGCCCGGGAGCTGATTTTGGGCGACGGCGGGCAACTATTTAGTTTTCTCTATGGTTGCAAATTCATTTTCGAAGCGCTGATGTTGCGGTGCTTTTGTCGGGACACGTGCTCTGAGGGCTTTTTCGCATCCTCCATATCAAGCTCGCCGGCGCAGCGGCCGAAAGTCGTGAATGTTGGCGACGAGTTACCGTGTAAATGTCCGAATAAACCATTCAAAATTCATCCAAGCCAAAGTTTGGTGTTCAGCCCTTGGTCAAATCGCAATCATCCCCTGGCTCAGCAAATTCCGTGCTGCCGCACGAGCGAGCAATGCCCGTGCCTGACGATCGCTTCTCGCAGCAAGGGCCCTGGCGTCTGTGATGGTTGTCAATGGCTGTCATGACTAACGGTCGATGGATGGGAGGTGGGCGAACTCCCGTAGTTGCTCAAACCACACAAGCTTGTCCTTGAAGCCGGGGAAGTTGGCATTGAGGCCGCTAGGGTTGGGTAGGACGAAGATCCGTGCCCCTTTGATTATTTGACGCTTCGGACCCACGCCGTACTCGGCCGGACTGTCCGCAAAATAACGATAAATTGTCGCTCCGACGAATGCCACTACCATCGGTCGCACACGGGCGATCTTTCGAAGCAGCTTAGCTTTGCCGCGTTGGATCTCGTCGCGCTGCAGCTCCGAAGCTGAGCGCGTTGCGCGACTGCATAAATTGGTCAATGCCAACCCGTAACGTACCAGTTTCTGGTCGTCCTCGTAGGTCAAGGGCTCTGGCACAATGCGCGCGGCAGACAAGAGACGCCAAAACGGGTTGCCGCGACCCGCAAAGTGATGGCCCAGCTGAGCTGACCGCAAACTTGGATTGATCCCGACGAACAACACGCGGGGCCGATCGATCAGGACGTCGCGCAACTGCGGCATAATGGGCAGACCTCGATCGTACTCGCTATCAGACGAGAGCGCATTTGGTGGTTGCCGCCAGTGTGTAGTATGAACAGCTACCCGAGAAACCATGGCGCATGAGGCAATCTGAGATGATTGGGATTACGAGAGCGCTTTGCTGTCGTGGAAGTGAACCAAGGGGTTGAAAAGACTTTTCGACGGTTCTCCGTATCCTACAGCTAACCTCAAGCCACTATTCGCGAGCACCTTGCAGACTGAAGCCGAATTGAGCAGTGCGGCATCTCAACAGCTAGGCGACACCGGAAAGGGTCCGTTCGCATTCGATAGACAGCCGCGACGAATCTTTTACGGATGGCTGATTGTCGCGAGCGCATTTAGCATTTTATGCATCGCTTATGGAGTTCAGTTCAGCTATGGCGTGTTTATGCCATATATTTCAGCTGATACAGGCTGGAATCGCGGAAGCCTGTCACTTCCTTACTCGATCTACGTATTTGTCTACAGCGCTCTCGGTCTGGTCAGTGGAAGACTGACCGATCGATGGGGACCTCGCATCGTGCTGCTGACCGGCGGCTGCCTGTTAGGGGCCGGAGTCATGCTGATGAGCCGGGTTCACCTTTTGTGGCACATCTACCTGGCTCTCGGTCTAATTGCTGCGTTAGGGATGAGCGCGGCCTACGTTCCATGTAATGCGACGGTCGTGCGATGGTTCGCCCGCCGGCGGGGTCTGGCTTTGAGCATTGCCTCGGCTGGAGCGAGCTTCGGGATGTTTGTCTTTCCCCCGCTGGCCAATGCACTCATACTTAAGGATGGATGGAGAGATGCATACCTGATTCTTGGTCTTCTCGCCCTATGCACAATAGCTGGCTGTTCATGTTTAATGGTGCAGCAGCCGGAAGCTGTCGGATTACGCCCGGACGGCCTCGACGAAGATCCAGTTGCGCAACAATTATCGGCTGATCTTGCGGAAGAACGCAGTTACACATTGGCAGAAGCCCGACACACAGGGGCATTCTGGCTGCTGAACATCATCTTCACTCTGACCTGGCTGGTCGTCTTTATGCCGATGGTGCATATCGTTCCGTTTGCGACCGACATGGGGGTCTCGGCGTTCGCGGCAGCAATGACGATAAGTGTGATCGGCTTCGCGGGGTTTGCGGGGCGCCTGGCGATTGGACCACTTTCTGATCGGTTTGGTCGCATTGTCAGTCTTGGTGCCTGCCTGCTGTTCCAAGGGCTTTCGTTTGCCGGCTTCACCGCGAGCTCGGGCATCGTTCTCTTATATATTTCCGCGGCCTTATTCGGGTTTTCTTATGGAGGCGTGACCGCCCTGTTTCCGGCAGTGGTGGGCGATTTTTTTGGCCGCGCCGAGATTGGCGCTATCGTCGGGTTCATTTTCGCACTGGCCGGCGCGCCAGCGGCGTTTGGCCCATTGATCGCCGGCCTCATCTATGACGCGGCACATAGCTACAGGCTAGCCTTTAATCTGAGCGCTGCCTTGAATCTGACGGCGATGGTGTTGTTGTTGTTCCTGAAAAAGCCGCAGCAACTCCCCGCATCAACACCCTGAGGCGGTCGCTTTGCTGTGGATAGGTCGCCATGAGCCCTTTTGGTTGACACTGCGTCAAGCTGGCCTTATTGTCGATTGTCAATTCGCGTGGACCGTACGGAGGTTTATGGAGATTAGGGTTGAAGGCTCTTTGGACCAGGCTATGCGCGTGCTCAAGCGCAAACTGGCCAAAGAGGGAGTTTTCAAGGAAATGAAGAAGCGGGCATTCTACGAGAAGCCGAGTGTCCGCCGAAAACGCAAGCGTTCCGAGGCACAGCGCCGTCGTCGAAAAGAGCAACGCCGTCGGCGAGCGTCAGCTATCTGACTCCGCTAACCTAGCTGCTGCGCTCGGGCATCGGCCCCAGCAGAAGCGCAGTTCTCAGTTACAACATTATCGGCACGCACACCAACAGCATTCAGAGCAGGCGAAAGCGAGAGCTTGGGTCAGATTTGTCCGACTCCCAAGCCTCACCGCATCCGGGTGGGTTTATCCGAGCGGCCGCCACATCAGAATCAGGTGTGAGCCGCGCAGGTAACAATCGAGATCGAAGTGGCATAACCCAAATGCGCTGCGCAATGCCCGGAACTCCTCGACCAGACGTTGGACCCGTTCCGGAACATCTGCGACGGGATCCTTCGTCGTCGAGGCGTGTGTTTGGCAGGTTTCTTTTCTGCACAGGGTGATAGGTACGCACCCATTACTCTGATGATCGTTCAGCGCCCCGTCGCCAAAATCAACTCTGGCACAGCGCAGGCAAAGAACCACTGCGCAACCGCGTTGATGGGCCTCGGCAAAACTGATTACCGGCACACTGCATTGCACCCATGCCTCGTGAGCTAGGGCGGTGGAGTAACGGCGGATCGCTCGCGCCAGTTTATTCAATGTGAACTGGTCGGCGTGCGCAGCATATTTAAGGATGGTGTCGTCGCTGGCATCCGATTCACATCCCAACTGTTGGGCAAGGAAGCTACGAAGGTTAATCGGCAGGCGACAGCTTGAGGCAATTCCGCTCGCGGGGGCAGCAGGCGGCAGGGAGAAAGCTTGTAACTGGAGATTTTGCTTACTGAAGAGCCGCGGGTGACGTGGTGTTGCTGCCGTAGGCTGAGCGGCCCGCATTGAGTGGGCTCCTCGTCGCACTAAAGGTCCTGTTCGCAAAGTCCAGCCTCCTCACTGTGACTACCTGGAACGATGTTCAGATTCTGGCGACGCATTTCGGTCTTTGTAGAGGGGGAACGATTAAGTCGCGCCTTGATAGTATTGCAGGTTGCGCTCGACGTCGGTAACGCGCAGACTCATCGGGGTCATCTGTCCGTCATCCGACCATCTTATGTCGACCATCATGCGGGATTGGCCTAGCAGTCGTTGCGCGTCTTTGGCTGCACGATGCAGCACTTGTCAGTGGTCATCCCCGTCAAGCTTCTCTTTCATTTAGCGCTTGCGCACTTGCCCGGCAATGGTCTACGAGAAAAATCCGCCACATCAGGCCGCAAGGTGTCACCTCATCCGTCAAAGCCACAACTCAAATGCGCCGCTGGAGTCTTCTCTCGGCCCGCCCAGGATTTGTAAAACCAGCATCCAAGCAACACCCGCGCTTCCGTCACGCTCAGACGCGGCGGAAGCAAGCGGGTCTCTTTCGCCCTTATCATGATGAAGACGCGACAGTTATGCTAAGCTCGGAAGAGCGTGACACGGAAGAACTCTGTCAGCAGGGCGGTTTCTTGCGTGTCAGAGGCAGCTACCCAAGACATAATACAGGAGGTCAAGTACGCCGAAGTGGCTTTCGGCGTAGAGCTGGACGTGCCAGCAAAGGATTACAAAGCGACCCTTCAGCTTCCCAAAACCGATTTCCCCATGAAGGCAAATCTACCCAAGCGCGAGCCTGAGATGCTGCGGCGCTGGGATGAACTGAACCTTTATGGACGATTGCTCGAGGCGCGCAAGCATGGGCCCAAATGGGTGCTCCACGACGGACCGCCTTACGCCAATGGCCGCGTTCATTTGGGCACCGCCCTCAACAAGATTTTGAAGGATTTCGTCGTGCGGTCACGTTCGATGATGGGGTTTTCAACTCCCTATGTGCCCGGATGGGACTGCCATGGAATGCCGATCGAGTACAAGGTTTCCCGCGATTTGGGCGACCGCGCGCGAACCATTTCGAAACTGGAACTGCGACGTTTGTGCCGAGCGGAAGCAGAAAAATGGATCGAGCTTCAGAGAAGTGATTTCCGCCGCCTCGGAGTGATTGGCGACTGGTTTGCACCCTACCTGACCATGAGCCCGGAGTATGACGCCGCGGAGGTAACTGTACTGCGGCACATGGTCGAGGGCGGTTACGTCTACCGCGGGCTAAGACCGGTATATTGGTGTTTCAGTGATCGGACCGCCCTGGCTGAGGCAGAGGTTGAGTACGACCTACACGTTTCGCCATCGATTTATGTCGCTTTTGCGCTTAATTCAAATCTGACCGACGCAGGCTCGCTCGCGGCCGACCCGGCAGATCGGGCGGAGCTGGCCGCCGCGCACAAAGCAGCCAACCTATACGCGTTGATCTGGACCACCACACCATGGACCTTGCCCGCCAATCTTGGTATTTGCCTCAACGCCGCCTTTGATTATGTGGCGCTCAAGATCAGCGGCCGGTATTACATTGTCGCCGAGAAACTCGTCCAGTCCATAGCGAGCGAATGCGCTTTGCCGGTAGAGGGGACAATCCCGCTCGACCGCGAAGTACTGCATCGATTCGACGGCCAGAACATCTTTCGTCATCCTTTCACCGGGCGCGATGTCAAGCTGATGTACGGCGACCACGTTACTGCTGAAACGGGTACAGGCTTGGTTCACACGGCCCCTGGCCACGGCTACGAAGACTTCGTGGTGGGCTCGCAATATGGCCTTACTCCATTTACGCCGGTTGATGACCAAGGTCGGTTTACGGCGGATGCCGGCCAGTGGGCGGGACAGAACGTATTCGATGCTAACGACAGTATCGTCGAGCATCTCCGCAAGATTGGCGCTCTGTTGGCAGCTCATCAATATAGCCATAGCTACCCGCACTGCTGGCGATGCAAGAATCCGCTGATCTTTCGGGCAACCGAGCAATGGTTCCTCAATATTGACCATCGTCAGTTGCGCGCTCGGATTCTCGAAGCGATAGATCAGGTTAATTGGGTCCCGTCATGGTCGCGCGAACGAATCCGCAACATGACCGAAACGCGTCCGGACTGGTGTCTTTCGCGACAGCGTGCGTGGGGTGTTCCGATCCCCGCTCTGCGGTGCACCAGCTGCCGTGAAATTATGCTCGACATCGAAACGATGCGTCGCGTCGAACAGCTCTTCGCTCAAGAGGGTTCTGACGCCTGGTTTGCGCGCCCAACCGCCGATTTCGTCCCGGACAAGGTCAAGTGCAGCAAGTGTGGAGGGACTGATTTCGCAAAAGAAGAAGATGTTTTGGACGTCTGGTTTGACTCGGGCTCGTCTCAGAATGCAGTGCTGGGGCTACGATCTGAACTGACGTGGCCGGCCGACGCCTATCTTGAAGCGGTCGAGCAGGCGCGCGGCTGGTTCGGCTCATCTTTGGTCTGCGCGGTAGCCGAACGGGGCAGCGCACCCTTCCGCAATGTTATTAATCATGGCCTGACCGTTGACGAACAGGGGCGTAAGATGTCCAAGTCGCTGGGCAACTCCCCTGACGCGATTGAAATCGTTGAGCGGTTAGGAGCCGATGTTCTGCGCCTGGTCTATGCGTCGCTGGATTATACGGCGGAAATCGCACTCGGCGAGACCATCTATTCGGCTGTTTCAGAGTCGTATCGCAAACTCCGCAACACTTGCCGTTATATGCTGGGTAATCTTTACGATTTCGACCCCGAGCGCGACGCGGTGACGATCGAGCGCTTGCCGGAGTTGGACCGCTTTATACTGGCGCGGCTCGAACGGTTGAAGTCCACGGTCTTGAAGGCTTTCGAGAATTATGACTTTCAGGCCGCCTTTCATGCCATCTTGAATTTTGTCGTGGTGGACTTGAGTTCGCTGTACATAGATGTCGCCCGTGACCGGCTCTATTGTTCCGGAGCCCATTCGTTCGAGCGGCGTTCGGCCCAAACTGCGCTTTATGTCGTGCTGGATGCTCTAGTACGAATGCTGGCGCCATTAATCCCATTCACTGCCGACGAGGTATATCTTCGAATTCCGCGAAGAACCGCGGAGAGTGTCCATCTGTTGACCCTACCCGCGGCCCGACCTGAGTTGCTGGATCCGGCGCTCGAAGCGCGATGGCAGCGGTTATTACAGCTGCGCGACCAAACCCTGAAGCTCCTCGAGCAAATGCGCCAGTCGGGTACTATCGGCGCGCCACTCGAAGCTCAGATAGCGGTCGGCACTACCGGCGACGGCACTACCGGCGACGGATGGGCAGACCTTCAGGCCGATCGTGACCTCCTCAAAGAGCTATTCATAGTTTCAGAGGTCAAGATTCTGGCCGAGCCCGAGGTAAGGCAACTTCTCGCCCGAGCGGGCGGGGCACGTGAATTTCACAGTGACGGCCATTTCGCGAGGATCAGCGATAATCCACCAGCGATTCTCGTCGGTCAGCGAGCGCCCGGCCAAAAATGCCAAAGATGCTGGTGCTACTATGCTGATGGCGGGCATCCGGAACTCTGTGTACGATGCCGTGCCATAGTGCAGACCTGATACCAATGGATCCAGCACCGGTGACTGGCGCGGCGGCAAGTGAGATGATCGCGTGGTCGGCCAGAAATTTATGCGCCGCGCTAGCTACTATAACGTTTCCGGTAGTTGCATTGGATCAACTGTCCAAGTTCTACGTCGCTGGTCGATTACCTTTCCACGAGACGTGGACGGTGATTCCGAACTGGCTCGACCTTACCTACACGCTGAATCCGGGAGCAGCCTTCAGCCTCTTCTCGACAATGCCCAGCGCGATTCGCGATATCTTCTTTCTGGCGCTCTCGTCGATCGCGACGGTCGTGCTGATGATCCTGATCGCCCGGGAAGGTACTTCGGTTAGCTCGCGGAATGGATTAGCTCTGATCCTGGGAGGCACGCTCGGCAATTTCATCGACCGGCTGGTACGAGGTCGTGTGATTGACTTTATTTATTTCCATCACGGTGCATTCAGTTACCCTGTATTCAACCTGGCGGACAGCGCGATAACCGTTGGTGTAGCGACCATTATGGTTGTCAGCCTCCTCGAAAGTCGGACACGAGATGCTTTGACCGCGAAGCACTGAAGCCGAAGGCGCAGCAAAATTCGATCATCCCGCTATATGCGGCCAAGCCGTCGCGATCAATCGTTATCCGGGGTGTGCTCCCTAAGCCACGGAACCGGGTTCCGTGACGACAACGGACCTACGGGCTCCTACATAATGGTCCTAAGACCATAGAAAGCTAGAAATAATCGAGATAAAGAACCGCCGTCCAGCGCAGCCGACGAAACACGCAGGAAGCATTCGGGTTGGGACGCACGTCCGTCTCGTGCATCGCGCATAAAAGCACTTTCGAGCGGAGCCAACGACATGACTTAGGTCGCCGCTTCGTGGTTCACCGAGAACACGGTGAACCACGAGCAGCACTCAATCGAAGGCAAACGCGCCTGCCGAAAGCCGCCAGGGACGCCGAAAATCTGGCAAATCCCCCCGTTCCTCCCTTCCTCCGGCTTTTTAACCGAAAGTTAACCTCGAATGCACCATCTAAAGCAGCACGAATGCTAGGGTTTGAACAAGTCAACCAAGGAGGGAGAGCATGCTGAGCTTGATTCTGCGAGTTGTCGTCGAACAGCTAATCGCGCAGATTTTAGCGCTCGTGATCCGGGCAATCCTTTAGCTCGCGTAGAGACGGCCATTCGTCGAACTCCTCTTCGCATCAACAATATTTTAAGTTTCTGACCATTCTGATCCGTCTAATTGGCTGCCCCAGCCGCCTCTGCCGCAGCCGCCGTGTGGCGGCACTGCTTTCGGCGAGTTAGTATCACAAAGAGTGGAATCGATTTGGATCTGAGCTGACAGGCGACGCGGGGGGAACACCATGCGACTTTGCGTGGGAACGGCCAAAGGCATTGTCTTACTCGATCTCACACGGGGCGGGACACCCTTGCTGGCGCTGGCCGACCCAGCTTCGGTCTGGTGCATGGCTCAGGACTGCACTCAGCCTGAGGTCATCTACGCGGGGTCTATTAATAACCTGCAAGCGGGCAGCGCGCGCGGAAAGTCGTCACTGGCACGGTCCAGCGACGGGGGTCGGAGCTGGCATGATATTACCCCAAGGAACGCTCGTGATGAGGAAGTTTGGGCGGTCGCCGCTGCTCCGGACGTTCCTGGTCAGCTTTTTGTCGGCACCTCCCATGCCCGACTCTTCAGAAGCGATGACGGTGGCCACAGCTTCTATGAGTGCACATCGTTCCTGAAAATGCCGGGACGAGAGCGATGGGGGTTTGCCCAATCTCCACATATTCCCCATATCCGAACGATCGCGTTCGATCCGGTTCAACCTGACACCATCTATGTTGGGGTCGAGGAGGGCGGCGTGTACCGCTCACGGGATCGTGGCGCGAGCTTTGAGCCAGCCAACCACAGCATCCCTTCCGATGTTCATTGTCTGTTGGTCGATCCGAACGACTCGCAGCGAATATATGCAACAACCGGCCGGGGCCTGTACGTCACTGGCGACGGAGGAATGTCATGGAGACTGGCCAAGGGATTGAGCCGCACATATGCGATCCCGCTCATGGTCGGCCGCGGTCAACAGGGAGCAGTCTACACCGCGGCAGCGGCTGGGCCACCACCTACCTGGGCGGTAGGTGCGGCCGGAGCCGACGCCCGTGTGTTCTGCAGTTGCGATAGTGGCGAAAGTTTCCGAACCTTGCTGGCCGACGGCTCCTTCTCGCATACGACTCGCGGCATGGTTATGCGCATGCGCGAGGATCTTGCAGGGGCCGTGCTGGGTGCCCTAAGTGATGGGGGTCTCATCCGAATCGAAGGTGATGAGCGGACTCTAAGCAGAATTGGCGACAAGCTTCCTCCCACCTATGACTTTGTTGCGCTACCGGACCCTTAGCCTAGTGGCGACGATGCCGTGGACCGACATCGCTGTCGGTTTTTCAGGCTAATCCACTTGGAGTTTCACTCGTAGCCGATTCATTACCCCGTCCGGAACGAGTTCGGGCAGGCGTTTACCGTAACCCGCAACCTCCTTGATTAGACGTGAAGCCGAGAAAAACAGCTTCGGGTTGGCAAATAGAAAAACCGTCTCGATATTAGGCTTCATCTGACGGTTCATATGTGCCATCTGGAGTTCATAATCGAAATCCGTAACCGCACGCAGGCTGCGGATGATTACGCTAGCGCCAATCCTTTCCGCGTAGTCCACTGACAGGCCGCTGAACTTGTCGACTCGGGCACGGGGTTCGAGATCACGGATGCTTTCGCGGATCATTTCAACCCGTTCGTCGGGCGTAAATAGGGCCGAGTCCTTGTGTGGGTTATAGGCGACCGCGACGATCACCTCGTCAAAAATAACCACACTGCGTCGAATAATGTCGATATGGCCGAAATGAATGGGATCGAAACTACCCGGATAAATTGCTGTGAGAGCTTTATTCTTGTTTACCATCGAATCTTCCACTATGCGGATGCGGCAGATCTAACGGCCCCCAGGCGCTGGCGATTTGGCGGGCCTGGTCGTCAGTCATCGCGCCGGAGATTCCGGTACAGAGCGACCCGATGATCGCCGATTCTTGCCAGGCTGATGCGCTCAAGTCCCGTCACCGCCGGTTCAGGGGTCCGATGAAACTGCCGTGTAACCACTAATCCATCTGGGGCTAATAGACCGAGAGTGGCAATCAGCGCAAGGATTTCAGCGGTCGAATCTGCATTAAATGGTGGATCTACAGATATCAGCCTGAAACACTGAGCCCCGGCACTCAGTTCCTTTAAAGCTGCGCGATAATCGGCGTTGATGATGAGGGCCCGGTCTAAAAGGTTGAGTTGGCGCAAATTCTGTCGTATCGCGTTTGCGGACATTCGTGCACGATCGACAAAAACCACCCGACGGGCGCCGCGAGACAAGGCTTCCAATCCGAAAGCGCCACTGCCGGCGAATAGGTCCAGCACGCTTGCGTCGGTTATGATGTCGCGCGAGGTCAGGCGCGAAAAAATTGATTCGCGGACTCTTGCGGTTAGCGGTCTGGTGCGCACACCGCGCGGGGCGATGAGCTTGCGCCCCCGATGTTCGCCGCCGATTAACCGCATCGCAGCCAAAGGGAATCCACCTCCTGCGACCCCCAACCGGCAAAGATTTCCGTTATGATCACCAGCTCTATAAAACCATTTTGAACAGCTCGTTTCCCACTTTGACCATACTCAGCGAGTACTCTTTTTCCAAACCAGGGTTTCGGGTCTAGCGTGCGTGGCGAATTTGGGTTAGCTGTAATGTGAGTTTGTCAACCCCCACCTGGCCTCCCCCTGACCAGGGGGAGGTGCAGCCCGGAAGTGATGGTTTTGGAGCATGAGGCGAAGAGTGTGCGCGGGCGAGGAGGGCTCCGCCCAACAGTGTCATGTTAATTGAATTGGTCATTGGTGCGATCAAGGCGATTGTGATTGTCCTGCTGGTTCTTGGCTTGTCGGGCGTGTTGCTGTGGTTTGAACGCAAGGGAGCGGCCTTGATTCAGGACCGGATAGGCGCCAATCGGGCCGCGGTATTCGGTTGGGGCCGCCGCCTCGGGCTGCCGAATCTGGGCCTAGTCAACACGCTGCTGGCGGATCCGTTGAAACTGTTTACCAAGGAGGATTTCGTTCCGGACGGCGCAGATCATTTCCTGCATGGCCTGGCTCCTTTTCTAGCGCTGTTCCCGATTTTAATTGCCTTTGCCGTCGTCCCGGTAGGCGACACCCTGAGGGTGGCGCAGCGCAACGTTAACCTTCAAGCCGCACACGTTGACGTGGCCGCTCTTTATCTGCTCGCGGTCATCGGGATCGGTGTCTACGGACTCGCGCTGGGGGGTTGGGCTTCGAACAACCGCTGGTCTTTGCTCGGTGGTATTCGCGCCAGTGCGCAAATGATTTCCTACGAGCTGGCGCTTGGTCTCGCTTTCCTGGCGGTCGTCGTGACCTATGGCACCCTGGATTTGCAAGAGATCTGCCGCCTCCAAGGCGGAGTTTGGTTTGGATGGTTGCCGCGATGGGGAATTCTTGTTCAGCCCGTCTCTTTTCTGCTGCTGCTGACGGCAGGGATGGCCGAATCGAAGCGTGTGCCGTTTGATGTACCAGAGGCTGAATCGGAGTTAGTAGCTGGCTACTTCACTGAATATTCCGGGGGAAAGCAAGCGGTTTTCATGATAACCGACTTTGCTGAGGTGGTGCTGGTGGCGGTGCTGGTTACATTGTTCTTTTTTGGCGGATGGCAGGTACCATGGCTTTACGCCGACGGCTTCCATTTTCCCGGCCCGCATGGCGTTTTCCTCCCTCTGCCAAACTACGTTGTTGCAATTTTGCAGATCGTGGCCTTCTGGCTAAAGACTGTATTCTTTTGTTGCTTCCAGATACTGGTCCGATGGACCTTGCCACGTTTTCGCTACGATCAGTTGATGCAGTTCGGTTGGAAGGGTTTGCTACCGGTAGGCGTGCTGAATTTGATCCTAACCGCTTTTGTTGTAGTTATTGCAGGAGCCCACTACTAATGTCGCTGGGTCTCTTCTTTTTCCTAGCCGTGCTCGCCGCGCTCTCCGCATTGGGCGTCATCGCTCAGCGCAATCCGGTTCATTGCCTATTGGCACTGGCTGTGAATCTGCTTGACATAGGTGTGATGTTCGTTGGGCTCGGGGCGGTAACGGTAGGGTTCCTCCAGATTATTATTTATGTTGGCGCCATAATGGTGCTGTTTCTGTTCGTGATCTGGCTCTTGAATCTCCAAGCTGAAGGGTTCAGCGGATATCTGGGCTTGAAATTATTTGGTGCAATCGGCGCGGCTGCTCTGGCCGCGGAATTCGCCACCTTGTTCCTGCACACATCGAGGATTTCCACTCCGGGAGCTAGCGCTCTCACCCAGGGCACCATCACGACTTTGGGTCGGCACCTGTTTTCGGACTACCTCGTCGCGTTCGAAATAACCTCTTTGCTTCTCCTGGCTGCCGTGGTTGGCGCAATCGGTCTGGCCCGTCGTCCACCGCTCTCGGCTGGGCTGTCCGCAGCAGCCGGCTCTGACTTGGCAACGGCCGAGTCGCCAAGACAAATGTCGAGGTCAATGTCAGTGTCGGCTGAGCAGCAAACGACAACACCACGTGCAGGCAGCGCTTAACCGTTACGGCAATGACTCCCATAAGCTACTTCCTGGTACTAAGTGCTTTACTGTTCGCGATTGGCGTGCTCGGAGTCCTGATTCGCCGCAATGTCATCGTAATGTTGATGTCGATCGAACTGATGCTAAACGCCGTTAATCTCGCGTTCATTGCGCTCGGCCGGCAAGTCGGGTCTATTGATGGACAAGTGATCGTGTTTTTCGTGATTACGGTCGCTGCGGCAGAGGCTGCAGTGGGCTTGGGCATTGTTATCGCGGTTTTTCGCAATCGAGCGACCGTAAACGCCGATGAACTGAATTTGCTGCGCTGGTAGCGCTTTTCGCACCAGGCAGTGGCAAGCAGCTTGACCAACATGCAGGTATGACACACGACTTTCCGGCTTTGGGTTTAATCCTGTTGTTCCCCCTGCTCGGGGTAATCTTCAATATTTTCTTTGGTCAGCGCTGCGGCCGCAGAGTAGTTAATTTCATCGCACCCGCCGCGATCTTCCTGGCCTTCGCCGCCGCCCTGGCGGCATTCGCAACCCTGCTTGGCATGCCGCGCGGTGCCGCGTTGGGCTTTGATTTGTGGCCCTGGATCGAGGCAGGTCGCTTTCATTTCGACATAGCATTCCGATTTGACGCCCTCAGCGGGGTCATGGTGCTGGTAGTGACTGGCGTAGGGGCGTTAATCCACCTTTACTCGGATGGCTATATGGGCGAAGACGAGGACTACGCTCGCTTCTTTGCCTACATGAACCTTTTTGCCTTCGCGATGCTGATCCTGGTGCTGGCCAATAACCTTTTGTTGATGTTCGTGGGATGGGAGGGCGTCGGGCTTTGCTCATACCTGCTGATCGCCTTTTGGTATGACAATGCCGAGTTTGCCTATAACGGGCGCAAGGCTTTTATTGTCAATCGTGTGGGTGACGCCGGATTTGTTCTCGGAATTTTGACGCTCATCTCAGCCCTGGCCAGTAGCGGCATTTGGACGCTGACTTTTACCGAGATGGCAAAGCACCGGGAGACACTGGCACCCGTGGCAACGCTCGCCGGATCGCTACTCTTCCTGGGGGCCACAGGGAAATCAGCGCAGATCCCGCTGTATGTATGGTTGCCGGATGCTATGGTCGGCCCGACGCCTGTCAGCGCGCTGATCCATGCCGCTACGATGGTGACGGCCGGCGTTTATATGGTTGCACGACTTAACTTTCTTTACGCACTTTCGTCCCAGGCGATGACAATTGTCGCGACGGTCGGTGCTGTGACCGCGATATTTTCGGCAACTATTGCGATTGTTCAACCCGATATCAAACGCGTGCTCGCCTATTCGACGATCAGCCAAATAGGTTACATGATGTTGGGAGTGGGCGTAGGAGCTTTCGCGAGCGGCATTTTTCACTTGATGACACACGCTTTCTTTAAGAGCCTGCTCTTTTTAGGTGCCGGTTCGGTCATCCACGCTCTGGATGGTGAACAGGATATGAACCATATGGGTGGGCTAAAGCGGACTATGCCAGTTACCTGGGTCACAATGCTGGTCGCCGGACTCGCGATTAGTGGCATCCCACCCTTCGCCGGATTTTTCTCAAAGGACGCGATCCTCGCTAGCACCTACGCGAGTGGCCACATCTGGCTATGGGCAGTTGGCGTCGTCACCGCGGGGCTAACGGCCTTCTACATGTTCCGACTGCTTTTTCTGACGTTCCATGGTGCCTCACGAATCGACGCCTCAAAGAGAGGCCATGTTCATGAATCTCCTGCGGTTATGACCGTACCGCTAGTTATTCTGGCGCTGTGTTGTCTCATTGGCGGTTGGATCGGACTGCCGGATGGGATTTTGTGGGGCGACGCCTTTGGCCGCTTCCTGATGCCGATCTGCCCTACCCTGAAACTCACGCCGGCTGCAACGCTCGCCCGCGGTAGCTTGTCGCCTGCGGTTCTAAGCGCGATTGCGTTTGGATTGGCCGTCAGCGGCATTGCGCTGGCCTGGAGCTTCTATGTGATGACGCCGGGGTTACCGGCACGATTGGCGCGCAACCTGTCGCCGCTATATCGCATGCTGTTGCGCAAATACTATATCGACGAGATCTATAACACGCTGGTGAGCCGCCCCTTATTTTGGCTGTCGCAGGTCGTCCTTTTCCGTGGTGTCGATTCAGCAATCATCGATGGCGCGGTCGACGGCACGGGATTAGGAGTCGAGGCCAGCGGAGAAGGCTTGCGCCGGATTGCTACTGGCAACGTCCAACATTACGCGTTGGCATATTTGGCCGGCGTGCTGGCGATAGCGGGTTACTACGTGTACCTGGTCCATCGCCACTAAGTAAGTCCTCGAATCGGATCTTATGCCGCTCACGTTATTGATCTTCGTGCCATTGCTCGGCGCCGCGGCGGTCCTGCTGCAAAGCGAAGAGCGCAGCGTCTGGATTTCCGCGTTCATTTTCTCATTGATTCCGCTCGGTTGGAGTTTGTACCTGTTGGCCGTTTTCGATCCGCATGCGAGTGGCTATCAATTCGTTGAGCACTTCCCGTGGATTCCCCAATTCGGCATCTCCTATCACCTGGGAATCGACGGGATCAGTCTGTTTCTGATCCTGCTTACCACGATTCTTATCAGTCTCTCGCTACTCTACTCGGGTGGTGGCGACATAGAGAGTCGCCCGCGCGAATTCTGTTTCCTGATGCTGCTGTTGGAAAGCGCACTGCTCGGGACCTTTCTCGCGCTTGACCTGTTTCTGTTCTATGTCTTCTGGGAAGCGATGCTGGTGCCGATGTACTTCCTCATCGGCATTTGGGGACACGGGCGTAAGATCTACGCAACCTTCAAATTCGTCCTGTTCACAATGTTGGGCTCGCTGCTGATGCTGATTGCGATCATCTATGTGGCCCGTGCCGCGCGCGGCTCACTCGGTTACGTCACCTTTGATCTGCCGGAGCTCTACAAAATCCGGCTCTCAGCAACAGAGGCGCGATGGCTATTCGCCGGATTTGCAATCGCATTTGCCATCAAAGTGCCACTTTGGCCACTGCACACCTGGTTGCCAGACGCGCATACGGAGGCTCCGACAGCCGGCTCAGTGCTTTTGGCCGGCGTGATGCTCAAAGCAGGAGCGTATGGATTTATCCGCTTCGCGATTCCGCTGTTTCCCGCGGTGGCGGTCGAGGCCATTCCGGTCTTCATGGCGCTCGGGGTGATCGGCATCATTTACGGAGCGCTGGTAGCGATGGTACAGCCGGACTTGAAAAGGCTGATAGCCTATTCATCGGTGAGCCATCTCGGCTTCGTCACCCTTGGGATTTTTGCCTTCGATACGCAGGGACTGGAGGGAGCGATTTACCAAATGCTGAATCATGGAGTGTCCACCGGGGCGCTGTTCCTGCTGGTCGGTATGCTCTATCTGCGGCGCCATACCCGCGAAATCATTGAATTTGGTGGTCTCTGGAGCAGCGTTCCCATCTACGCCTCGGTCTTCATGGTGATGATGTTGTCGTCAATTGGCTTGCCAGGCCTCAACGGTTTTGTGGGTGAATTCTTAATTTTGCTTGGTACCTATTTCAGCCGCAAAGTTGCGGTCTACGGCGCAGTGACCGGCCTTATTCTCGGGGCGTTGTACATGATGTGGGCCTACGAGCGCGTGATGTGGGGTCCGCTGACCAAAGCAGCAAACGTTACCATTGCAGATCTCGATAAGCGAGAAATCGCCGTGATGCTGCCGTTGGTTGGCCTGGTGCTTTTTATGGGGCTTTATCCCCGACCGCTGCTGAATCGCATGCAACCCTCAATAGATGCTCTGCTCGTGCGCGTAAAAGACGCGCAGGCCGAAGTTCAGCGCGAGCAGGTGGTGGCATCTTCGGGTTTCTTACCCGAATCAGCAGGCGCGACCGTAACTGCAGACGTTCGTGGCTCGAAATGACGCCCCTTAATCTCACCACCATAGATTTCTCCTGGTTAGCTATCCTGCCGCTAATCGCACTTTCGGTCGGTGCAATTGTAGTAATGTTGGCCGGCACTCGCGTTGATGACGAGGACAGCGCAGCTCTGGGCTTTATCGTGTTGGTCGCGCTGCTGGCGGCGTTCCTGCTGACCATGTTCGAGCTGGGCCAAAACACTGCCGCGTTCCGCGGTTCATTGGCGGTCGATGATTACGCAGTCTTCTTCGAAGTTATCATTATCATCGCAACCGCCTTAACCGTCGCGATGTCCTTGGAGTATGCAGCAGATGCGGGCCTGGCTGGTGCCGAATACTATGCATTGGTGGCCTTCGCCGCGCTTGGCATGCTATTGATGGCAGCGGCGGGCGATCTGATCATCATCTTCCTCGGCCTCGAAACCATGTCGATCGCAGTCTACGCGTTGGCTGGTTTTATCCGGCGCGATGCAAAATCAAACGAGGCCGCGATCAAATATTTTCTTCTGGGAGCCTTCTCCACGGGCTTTCTTCTTTATGGAATTGCGCTGTTGTATGGCGCGACAGGGAGTGTGCGCTTGACAGCGATTCACGCATCGATTGCGGCCAGGACGGCGGTCAATCCACTGCTGTTGTTAGGGCTGGGGATGTTGTTAATCGGCTTCGGCTTCAAAGTCGCCGCCGTTCCGTTCCATATGTGGACCCCGGACGCTTACGAGGGGGCGCCCACCCCGATTACCGCGTTCATGGCGGTTGCCGTCAAGCTCGCCGCATTTGCTGGCTTCCTGCGCATTTTCTTCACCAGCCTGGATCCGCTTGCCACCGAATGGAGCCCTGTGCTGTGGGCCCTTGCAGTACTAAGCATGACCGCTGGGAACGTTATCGCCCTGGTACAAAGCAACATCAAACGGATGCTGGCGTATTCGGCCATCGCCCATGCGGGTTACGCGCTAGTCGGAATGGCTGCGGCAAATGGTCGCGAGGCAGGGGGTGCGGTCTTGTATTACCTTTTGGCTTACGCCTTCACAAGCCTGGGGGCATTCGGAGTCGTGGTGGCCCTCGATCGCGGTGCTGAAAGCCATGCCCAGATCGACGACTATCGCGGCCTGGCACGTGATCATCCTGGGCTGGCCGCGGCGATGGCTGTCTGCCTGCTTTCGCTCACCGGTGTACCACCGCTTGCCGGTTTCGTCGCCAAGTTTTACGTCTTTGCCGCCGCGCTGAATGCCGGCTTCACCGGATTAGTAATCATCGCCGTGCTCAACAGTGTCGTGTCAGCCTACTACTATGTCGGTGTAATCGTCGCAATGTATATGCGTGAAGGTGGCGTGGCCGTTGAATCAATGAGTCGGCGGCCCGGTCTCCTTATCAGTATTGCAGTTGGCGTGGCGGGTGTTATTGCTTTGGGTATTTACCCGCAACCTTACATGGGTGCGGCGGTGAACGCTTTCGCTTCAGCGCTGGGACGTCCAGCATTACATGCAGTTTCGATGCTGCCGTGAAGGGATCCGCATCTGGCGGCCGTTTGTCACACCCCGTTAACTTCCAGCGATGTCGCGATGGCGGATCGACCTGAGCATGATTGCAACGGCGCGCACTATGCTGAGTTTCCTCGAGGCTTTTTCTTTCGAGGGCTTACCGATCGGTTGATACTGAAAGTCGCATCATGCGATGGTCATCATGGGTGAGCTAACCCGAGCAAGGTCGACGAATGGCAGACGAAGTTAAAATCGAACGTAATCACAATTATGTGACCCTCTCGCTCAACCGCCCTGAGAAGCGCAATGCAATAAACGGCGCGGTCATAGCGGCGCTCGACCAGATGTTGGAATCGGTCGAACGTGACCCCGACGTTCGGGCTGTGGTGATTCGCGGCGAGGGTCGAAGTTTCTGCTCCGGCCTCGATCTCCGCGACATCGAACAGATGGGCCCGGGCGGACTGAGTTTCGAAAAGATCATCGCGCGGCTGCAGAAGCTACCGGTACCAACCATCGCTGCGGTTCATGGTGATGCGCTTACTGGCGGTCTAGTACTGGCTTTGACCTGTGACCTGCGAATCGCCGCTGAAGGCGCACGGCTGGGAATGACTCCGGCGCGCATTGGTTACTTGCCAACATACTGGATCTTTCGCAAGTTCGTCGAAACGGTCGGCCCGGCCAATACCGCGGAAATCATGTTTTTGGCTGAACCGGTTGGAGCCAACCGAGCGCGCGAAATGGGCTTGGTTCACAAGGTCGTCCCCGACGAATCACTTTCGGCAGCTGCGGTCCAATGGGCAGAAACAATTGCCGGGAATGCGCCGCTCTCGGTGCGGGCGATGAAGCAGATGATTGCTCGGGTGATGAGCAAGGCCTTCGAGGTCGAACATTCAGACCTTGATGAGCTAGGTAATCGGGTGCGGAACAGTCAGGATGCCCGGGAAGGGGTGCGCGCGTTTCTCGAAAAACGCAAGCCCGTCTGGCGTGGACAATAAGTCGGGAATTCCCGACGATCAATTGACCCACATCAGAAAGCTCTGAACCGAACAGCGGGAGTTGCGGCGTCACATCCGTAGCTGCCACGCACGTAGCCTTGGTTTAACACAGGAGTAACCGAAATGCCGGAGACAGTGCTGAAGGTTGAGCGCCATAACCACTTCGTCACTTTAACGCTGAATCGTGCCGAAAAGCGCAACGCCCTTAACGTCGCACTTATGCAGGCACTGGACGACGCCATCACCTCAATCGAAGGCGACCAGGAAATTCGCGCGGTGATAGTTCGTGGTGCGGGTTCAAGCTTCTGTTCCGGTCTGGACCTAGCCGAGGCCGACAGGCTGGAAGGCGGACAAGGTGCCGTGAACATCGAGCGAGTGTTTCATCGCCTTGCTCATCTTCCTGTCCCGACCATCGCCGCAGTGCAGGGAGCTGCGCTGGCGGGCGGCTGCGAGCTGGCACTTCACTGCGATCTGCGGATAGCTGCCCAAGATCTTCGGATTGGTATGACCGTCGCCCGGGTTGGCCTACTGGTACCGTACGACTTTATCCGCAAACTCATCGAGATTATCGGAGCTGCCAACACCGCGCAGATTCTCTATACAGCTGAGCCGGTTAATGCGGAACGCGCGCTGCGCATGGGCATGGTTCACGAAGTCGTGCCGAACGCAGACCTCGATGCGACGGTAAATTCATGGGCGGAACGCATCTCAGCAAACGCGCCCCTGAGTCTGCGGGTGATGAAACAGAGCATGCGCCGAGCTTTGAGCAATTCGAATAATGCCTGGCACGATGATCTGCTGGCAATGGCAAGGGTCGTCCGAAACAGTCAGGATGCCAAGGAAGGCATTCGCGCCTTTCTGGAGAAGCGCCAGCCCCGTTGGACAGGCCGTTAAGAGAATTGACTATCCACCTCTTCAGATCTCAAGTGTGTTGGTCCGATGGAGCTCCAGCTCCGGCAGCGTCTGCGCGATTGAGTCACCTAACTAATCGCCAGACCTGGTGGAGACTTCAGCCGATCGCAGCGAGCCTGGCGCTTTCCGCAAGCTGTTGTTCGTAATCGCGCTGCAAGTTTAGCCAGAAGCTCGGCGTGGTGTGAAAGAATCTGCCTAGTCTGAAAGCGATGTCAGCGCTGATCTCTAGCTGTCCACTAATGACTGCTGTGAGCTGAGCTTTCGGTAAGCCCGTGGCATACGCCAGCTCAGTCACACCAATCAAAGACGGTCTCATGAAATCCTGCAGGATCTCACCGGGATAAATCGCCGGCAGTAAGCCGTTTTCCCTTTTGCCGCGAACCAGCACTGGGTTACGGCTGCGACGGACCAAATCGACGTCGTAAGCATCACGTCGCCATAGGAAACGGAGCTCCCAGCAATAACTCACGCGGATCCGGTGCCCCTGATCGCCCGCGAAGGATGTCGATTCAAGGCAGTTTGACGAAGGCACGGCGAGGTCGCCCAGTTCCTCGGCAGCGTTCAACTGAGCCAGTTTTCTCCGCGTTACCTGCTCCATAGCTTGAGCGATTTCAACCGCATGGAAGATCGGAACTGACTTCCGCGCGGCCAAAAGCTCGGCGTCGCGAGATCGGAACGTTTTGATCATACGGTTCCCCAAAGAGTCTCGATGGGTTCCTCATACGCCTTTATCATTTAGATGTCACGGAGCGACGTGACGGCTTTGCGCGTATTTGTCAGTAACAATTCGCAACTGGTTGACAATTCTGTCTGAAGTGCTAAGGGATTTAGTAATTAGTTGCAGGTGAGAGCAGGTATCGGCTGAGCCTGCAGATTACCCATCCTGTCGGCCCTCATCTTCCTCCCTTCGGCGTTGGTCGTTCGTCGTCTTTCGGCCTTGATGGCTTGCCAGGATCAAATATGCGAGAGCTTCGCTTGGTCGACCGACGGTGGCGCGAGACATACTCAGTTCGACGGCTCGATGAGTTTGTCGCGCGATGCCGCAAGCGGGGGATTGCTGTCACGCCGCAGAGGCTGGCGGTTATAAAGGCTCTGCTCGCCTCCGAAAATCATCCGAGTACAGATGAGGTATGTGCAATAGTACGACGCGATCATCCGCACGTGTCACTGGCCACCGTGCACAGAATTTTGGAGCAATTTTGTGAGGTCGGGGAGGCGCGCAAAGTCACCTTGCTGCATGACGTCGCCCGTTATGACGGCAACGTCGAGCCTCATCACCACGTCCTTTGCGTCCGCTGCCGACGCGTGCACGACATCGAGATCCCGGAGATAGACAAGCTGCTGGAAGGTAGACCTAATCTTGGGGAATTCGCGTTGCTGCGCTGTTCGCTGGAAATCGATGCGCTTTGCGGACGTTGCCAGATGGCCGAAAAGCGAACGCGCTCAGCCCCGACCTCGGATGAACCCGATGGAGTTGGCTGAGAACGAGACCTCAGCTAGCAGATAAGTCAGCAAGAGAGTCAAATCTCTGAGCGAAAATCAGGAGAACAAGATATGGCAGAAGTTGTGAATCAAGAACAAAGCTTGTCAACTGAAAGCCAATGCCCGGTAGCCAACGGTGCGCGGAGAGAAACACTCAGCAGAGGTCCGAAAAACAGGGACTGGTGGCCGAACCAGCTCGACCTGAGCATCCTGCATCGGAATTCGCCTCTTTCTGATCCCATGGGCGACGCATTCAACTATGCCGAAGAGTTCAAGAGTCTCGACTTGAATGCGGTCATCAAGGATCTCCACGCCCTGATGACGAAGTCAGAGCCGTGGTGGCCTGCGGACTACGGCCATTACGGACCATTGTTCATCCGTATGGCTTGGCACGCGGCCGGTACCTACCGGATCGGCGACGGCCGCGGCGGTGCCGGCTCCGGCTACCAACGTTACGCCCCTCTCAATAGCTGGCCCGACAATGCGAGCCTGGATAAGGCGCGCCGGCTATTGTGGCCAATTAAGAAGAAATACGGCCGCAAGCTTTCCTGGGCCGACCTCATGATCCTCGCGGGCAACGTCGCTTTGGAATCGATGGGGTTCAAAACCTTCGGCTTCGGCGGCGGCCGCGAGGACGTATGGGAGCCCGACGAAACATATTGGGGTCCTGAGCGAGTGTGGCTCGCGGACTCGCGCTACCAAGGTCCTGGTCAATGGGAGCACCCGTTTGGTGCGGTGCAGATGGGATTGATTTACGTCAATCCCGAAGGCCCCCAGGGAAAGCCGGATCCGCTCGCCGCGGCAAAGGATATTCGGGAGACCTTCCGCCGTATGGCGATGAATGACTACGAGACCGTGGCGCTCATTGCCGGTGGACACACCTTTGGCAAAACGCACGGCGCTGCGCCAGACTCGTACCTCGGTCCCGAACCGGAGGGCGCGGACATTGTCGAGCAGGGGCTGGGCTGGAGAAACAGCTACGGTACTGGAGCTGGCCCGGATACTATCACTAGCGGCTTGGAGGGGGCATGGACCACCAATCCGGTGAAATGGGATAACAACTATCTCGAGAATCTGTTCGGTTATGAGTGGGAGCTAACCAAGAGCCCCGCCGGCAAATACCAATGGGTTCCCAAGAACGGGGCGGGAGCGAACACGGTTCCCGATGCGCATGACCCGTCCAAGCGTCATCCGCCGACCATGCTCACGACTGACCTCTCACTAAGGATGGATCCGATTTACGAGCCGATCTCGCGGCGCTTTTTGGAGAATCCGCAGGAATTTGCCGAGGCCTTCGCTAAGGCTTGGTTTAAGCTGACCCACCGCGACATGGGTCCGATCACACGATACCTTGGGCCGCTGGTTCCGAAAGAGCCGCAGCTATGGCAAGACCCGGTGCCTCCGGTTGACCACGAATTGGTCGGTGAACAGGACATCGAGAATCTCAAGGCCAAGATCCTCGCATCAGGCTTGTCAATTTCGCAACTGGTCAAGACCGCGTGGGCTTCGGCGGCGACCTTCCGCGGCTCCGACAAGCGGGGCGGAGCGAACGGGGCGAGGATCCGCCTTGCGCCGCAAAAGGATTGGGAGGTAAACGAGCCCACACTGCTCGCCAAGGTGCTGCAGACTCTGGAGGGAATTCGGAACGAATTTAACGCTGCGCAATCCGGCCGCAAGAGAGTGTCACTTGCTGACCTGATCGTGCTGGGAGGCTGCGCGGCTGTCGAGGAGGCTGCCAAGCGGGCCGGCTTCAAGATCAAGGTTCCTTTTTACCCCGGGCGGACCGACGCTTCACAGGAGTGGACGGATGTCGAATCCTTCGCGGTACTGGAGCCGATCGGAGATGCTTTCCGAAACTATCTGCGAGGCGGTCACAAAATCCCACCGGAGGAAATAATGCTAGATAGGGCCGACTTGCTCACGTTGACCGCCCCCGAACTGACGGTTCTGATTGGCGGGATGCGCGCCCTGAATGCCAACTTCCAGCAGTCCAAACATGGCGTCTTTACCGACCGGCCCGAGACTCTCACCAACGACTTCTTCGTCAATCTGCTCGACATGAATATCAAGTGGCAGCCCTCCAGCTCCGAAGGTGTGTACGAGGGTCACGAGCGCGCGACGGGTCGAACCAAGTGGACTGCTACACGTGTCGATTTGATTTTCGGCTCAAACTCTCAACTGCGAGCACTCGCCGAAGTCTATGCGTGTGAAGATTCGAAGGAGAAATTCGTAAACGACTTCGTCGCTGCATGGGTTAAGGTGATGAACCTCGACCGCTACGATATCGGTCTGGGTGCACCCACGATACGCACCCGATCGTTCGCGACCCGAGCCGGTAACAGTGCAGCGGTCTCCGCACGGTAGCGGAACTGAACGCGGGAGCCGAGATCGCTGATTCCGAGGAGGCTTCAGGGAAGGGCAACCGGGACAGCGGACTAATCCTTCAATGAGTGCGCGACGATCCGAGTATGGCTCAGCTGCTTCGGGTCGTCGCGCGTTTTTGGCTGCTTCCAAGGAGAAACATTCGCAGCTGTCTTTGGTTGAACGCGGTCACCACTGGGGCTCAGAAGACTATTAGTTATGTCAGATTCGCTCTCATAAGCGACCAACCGCAAAGGTCGAAGAAGCTTCTGACAGCGCCGGCAGGGTTTGGGATGACGCGCAAGCCACGTCGAAGAACTAGCGGCCGTAAAATTTCGGTTCGCGTTTTTCGAGGAACGCCTTCACTGCTTCTCTGTGATCTTCGGTGAGAGCCGTGAGTGACTGCCCGATTGCTTCGCGCTCGAGCAGATCGCGAGCAGTGGAAGAAACTGCCGCGTTCAGATTGGCCTTCATGTAGGAATAGGCAATGCGCGGTCCGGACGCGATGCGCCGCGCAAAAGCGTGGACTTCTTCAGCAAACGACTCGGCTGGTATGACGCGATTTACGATACCCTCGCGCAACGCCTGCTCCGCCGTCAGCATTTCCGCAGTGAAATATAATTCGCGGGCCTTTGCAGTCCCGACGATTTTGGTGAGGAAATAGCTGCCCCCGAAATCGCCCGAATAACCGACTCTGGCGAACGCTGTTCCGAGCCGCGCCCGATCAGAAGCCAGGCGAATGTCACACGCCAGGCAGAGGCTAAACCCGGCACCGGCGGCCGGACCATTGACGGCTGCAATCGTGACCTTCGGAATCTCATGCAGCAGGAGGCTGACCTCCTCGGAGCGCCGAAGCACGGCAATTCGGCGCTCCAGTGACAAAGTCTGGCTCTGGTCGGCCGCTGCTCTGTCGTTGCGTTCGCGCATCCGACCAATGTCGCCGCCCGCACAGAAGCCTCGGCCAGCGCCGGTCAGGACAACCGCGCCGACCTTGTCGTCGACCGCGGCCTCGTGAAGGCTATTGAGCAGGCCATTGATAATGCCGTCGCTGAGAGCATTTAGTTTGTCTGGCCGGTTGAGTGTCAGGTACAGGACGCCATCGCGATTGCTTACCAGTAATTCCTGATCGTCCGCCACGGGCTGCTCCCTCCTATTCTACGGTGGCTAGCTTCAGCAGCGCTTCGGCCAAGGCCTGAGTACCGTCGAGGTCATGACCTAGCGCTGCAGTCGCATTAAACATCGACGTCATAAGGTTTAATCCGGGGAGCGCTATTCCATGCTGGTTTGCCGCCTCGGTAACCAGCCGTAGGTCCTTACGGATTAATTTGACAAAAAAGCCGGGGCGATAATCCTTGGCGATGATTTTGGGCCCCAAATTGTTCAATTGCCACGACGAAGCGGCTCCGGCACCGATCGCCTCCAGCACTCGACCTGGGTCAAGACCGCCCTTTGAAGCAAATAACAACGCTTCCGCGGCCGCCTCGAGAGTGAGCGCCACGGCTATTTGATTCGCCAGTTTGGTTGTCTGGCCTGCACCAGAAGCGCCCATATGAGTGATGCGTTTGCCGAGAAGTTCGAGTAGCGGGCGGGCCCGATTAAATGCCGCCTCGTCGCCCCCAACCATAATGGTGAGCGTACCCTCGATTGCGCCTGTTTCACCACCCGAAACCGGTGCATCGAGATAATCAACGCCGAGTTGTGCCAGTTGCTCGGCTGTCCTTCGCTCGAACTCTGGGGCAACAGTGCTCATATCTACAACCAGTTGCCCGCGTGTCAAAGAGGGCTGAATTTTGCCGATCACAGCTTCAACATCGGCAGTGTCAGGGACCATAATGAAAATCGTCCGTGCGTCATTTGCGGCGCTCGCTGCGTCGGACGCGAGTACCGCTCCATCATTGACCAAGGCGCGCGCCTTTTCGGGCGTACGATTAAAGACCCGCAGGCGATGGCCCGCCCGGATGAGGCGGCGCGCCATCGGCGCACCCATGATTCCGGTTCCGATCCATGCGATTTCCATTTTAGCTTCCTAGCTCTCGCGATCCCCCAGCAGTGAACTACGGGCGTATTTTCCGCGCCGCGTCACCGCCGATTAGTACAGAGTAGCGAACTGCCGCATTGATTTTCGAAATCGATTGACCTGGTTTCGCTGACTTCAGGCTCGTAGCTTTGTTCAGTTTACTCCGCATGCCGCTCAGCGCCGCCGTTGCCAGAATACGATGGACTGGCCGTGGAGAGAAGCGACTGTCCTGGGTCTGTAGCGAGCTTTCGGCCAATCGTCATCCGTATGGTGCTTCGGCGCATCAGTGATAGCGCGCTACCATCGTCGACGAAAGGCTGTTCCTAACTGGCAACAGAGCATCGTCCTTGATCGACTGGCGAAATCCACCTTATCTAGGAAACAAGTAGCGCGGCGATCAGCCGAGGTTAAAGACGGACCGTCGATGAATTCCGGCGAATTTAAATTCGATGGCTCTGCCAGCGCGCCCCTGACTTTGGTGCTTGCCCACGGTGCAAGGGCACCAATGGATTCGCCCTTTATGGAAGAAATCGTGCGCGGGCTCGCCGGTACCGAATGCCGGGTCGTACGCTTTGAATTCCCTTATATGCGCGCTCGGCGTGAGCATGGTAGACCCAAAGCACCGGACAGGGAGCCCGTCTTGGTCGACTGTTGGCGGGCGGTTGTTGAGTCATTAGGTGGGGGTCAAAGGCTCGTCATCGGCGGAAAATCGCTTGGCGGCCGGATTGCCAGCATGATTGCCGACGAGTGTGGAGTACGAGGCCTGATCTGCCTCGGCTACCCTTTTCATCCGCCGGGCAGAGTATCGTCCGATAGTCGAATTAGACACCTCAAGTCAATAGAAACACCAACCTTGATCGTACAGGGCAGCCGTGATCGCTTTGGCGGCCGCGCTGAAGTCGAAAAATATGTCCTTTCGTCGCGGGTGCAAATCGCATGGATTGAGGGAGGCGATCACTCGTTCAGAGCTCACGCTGGTTCGGGCCGAACAGATCAACAGAATCTTGCCGCGGTGATCGAAGTCGTGCGCCTCTTCCTCGCGACTTTGCCTCACTAGAGGTGGCTTGCCGTTAGCAGGAGGAGGCGGTAGAAGAAACCAGCGCACTTGCAGAGCTGATCGTCAGTCGCCGCATGACTCTACAGCTTCCCAATGCGCTGTAAGTGGCGAAAGCTGGCTTGACGCGGAGGTCATCCATGGAAAAGGCATTAGCTGGCATGAAGATCCTCGACCTTACACAATTTGAAGCTGGCACCTCGTGTACTGAGATGCTGGCCTGGCTGGGCGCTGAAGTGATTAAAGTCGAACCGCCAAGAATGGGCGAGCAGGGACGCTGGATGGTCACAGAGCAGCCCGGAGTCGATTCACATTACTTCATCCTGCTCAATGCCAACAAGCGCAGCATCACGCTAAACCTCAAGTCGGATCGCGGCAAGCAGATGTTTCTTGAGCTGGTCAAACAGGTTGACGTGCTTGCCGAGAACTATTCGCTGGGCACGCTCGAAAGCTTTGGCCTGGGTTACGATTATCTGCGCGAAGTCAATCCTCGTCTGATCTATCTAACTATCAAAGGATTCGGCACTTACGGACCGTATAGCAAGTTCAAGAGTTTCGACATGATTGCACAAGCCGCCGGCGGGGCGATGTCGTTAACCGGCTTCCCGGGTTCGCCGCCCCTCAAGCCCGGACCAACTATCGGTGACACCGGGACCGGCATTCATGCAGCCTGCGGTGTCCTTGCCGCGTATATCCAGCGGCAGCGAACCGGCCGGGGACAGAAAGTTGAGGTCGCCATGCAGGAGGCGGTGTTCAACTTCGTCCGTGTGCCCATGATGGACACTTACATCACGCATCAACCAACGCCGCGGCGGGGCAATCGCCTCGGGGGAGGAGCCGTGGGTGACATTTTCAGGTGCGCTCCGGGCGGTCCGAACGACTATGTTTACATGCTCTGCACCACACCCGAGATGTGGCAGTCGTTATGCAACATAATCGGACATCCGGAAGTTCCTGAGGATCCGCGCTTTAAAGATCGTAAGGAAAGGGAAAAATACATCGAGGAACTGACCAAGCTCATCGAGAGCTGGACCATGCAGCATTCAAAGCACGAAGTCATGAAGATCATGGGTGAGGCGGGAGTTCCATGCGGCGCTGTGCTCGACAGCGTTGAACTGCTGAACGACCCGCACCTTAAAGCGCGTGGCATGGTGGTTACGGTCGATCACCCGGTTCGCGGAAGGTTCACGATGCCGGGATGTCCGGTAAAACTCGAAGATTCACCGGCCGAGGTGCGGAGCGCCCCGTTGCTAGGCCAGCACAATGCCGAAGTATACAGCGAAATGCTGGGATTGACGAACTCCGACCTGGAGGAACTAAAGCAACAAGGAGTTATCTGAAAGTCGAAAGCGCAATGAGACCGCTTTCGCGGACTGATTGATCGGCAATCGCTGAGGAAACAAACCGAGGCGTCGAAGGTTGTTGGTCACTGGTTGTCCCCATCCGCACTCTGCCGTGACTGAGATTTTTGATGCATTGAATTTCTTGCGGGAAGCTGCAGAGCCCACTCTGCGGCGCTTTGTTCAAACCCATCGTGGCGCCGCTCGGGCGGAAATGCGTTTCGAAGCGGTCTTTAGCCGTTACGCGGTCGCCAACGATGGGACGCCGCGCGACGGCACTGCGAACGAGACGGCAGCATTAGGCATTACGGTTGATTGTGAAGGGATCGGTGGTTTTATCGGCCGCGGTCAGACAGGGCTCGAGATCGGGCGGCTCGCGCTCAACAATAACAAGTTGTCAGCGGCTTTAAGCAAAGCTTTGGAAAACGCCTTCGATCGAGCCAAAGCCAACGTCCGCGAGCATGCTCGCGTGGCCAAGCTGTTCGGACTTTCAGGTTGCGATGCGCTACCAATCGAACCGTCAACCGCGCGCGACGAGATCGAAGCAACTTTCGGTCGCGATCCGCGGACGGTTGGTGCCAGCGAGCTTATGAATTTATGCACCGAAGCATCCTCGACCGTCAGTGCTTTGGGCAAAGATATAGCGTACAACGCGATCGCAGCAACTTTAGAGTTGCGTCAGGAGCTTTTCGTAAATAGTGCAGGTGCGATGATTTCGCAGGCATTTGCGTTCGCGCAGGGCGACTGCTACGTCGTCGCACAATCGAACTCGGGACATCAGGAAATTTACGATACAATTGGTCAGCAGCGAGGCTTCGAAGCACTCACAGAGGGATGGCGTGACAATTTGATGCCGTCCGCCGACCTGCGGAGCTTCGCGCTGCAGCTCGCCGAGGAGGCGCGCGAACTTGCTCGTGCTCCAGTTCTACAGCCGCCAGACCGGGAAGTGGTTGTCGTTACCGATCCTCATTTCAATGCGCTGGTAGTCCACGAAATTGTCGGGCATCCGTGCGAGGCTGACCGCGCGCTCAAAATGGAAGCGGCGTATGCGGGGCGCAGCTGGCTATTTCGAACGTTGGAACAGAACGAAATCGGACGCCCCATCGGCTCTCCACTCTTATGGGCGTGCTCGGATCCCACTATAAACGGCTATGGTCATTATCGCTATGACCACGAAGGCACTCCTGGACGACGGGTCATTCATATCGAAGGCGGCGTCTTCCGAGACTTTCTGAACTCGCGTGCAACAGCCGCGGTGCTGCGCGCCGAACCCAACGGTTCCGCGCGCGCGAGTGAGGCATGGCATGTTCCCCTGGTGCGAATGTCAAACACCTTCTTTATGGCGGGCGAAAGCGATCCTGCACAGATAATCTCGGAGGTGGAGCGCGGCTACTACGTCTGCGGTAACTCCATCCCATCTATCGCGGAGTCGCGCGAAAACTTTCGCATCTCCGCCCGGCGCATCTACGAGATCGAGCGTGGCCAGCTCGGCCGGCTTTATCGCTCGGGCAGTGTGGTCGCCGATTCCAAGCGGTTCTTCATGTTGATCGATGCTGTGGGCAACGACTTGCGGCTCATCGCAATCCCCAATTGTGGTAAGGGACAGCCGATGCAGGTCAAGCGTATGTCCAACGGGGGTCCGACGATGCGATCACGCGCCAGGCTTGGCGGCGCTATTCAATGATCATTCATATGCGCGGCTGAAATGATGCGAACCGTCAACGAGCTAAAAAAATTTGTGCGCGAAGCGCAGCGGATACTCGCTCGAGAAGAACAGCTGGCCGCCTACGAGCTTTACTGCTCGTCAAGTGAGCACAAGGTGGTGCGTTTCAATTACACCTCGGATATTCCGTCGCGAGGAATCGAGGAGTTTAAGTCACTCGAGGCTGATGGGTTTGCCTTGCGCATCGTCACCAAGCGCGACCGCCATGAAATCGGACATGCTTCAATCGCCGGTGAGTTGGGCTCTGCTGCATTGCACGAGGCCCTCAGCCGGGCACGCCTGGCCTTGATGGTGGATCCGCATTTTCCCGGTTTTCCCAGTATTCCTCCCAGTGTTGAAGAATTGGGCTCTGCTCGTCCGAATTCTGATTTGTTTATTTCGAGCGAAGGCGTTCTCGCGGCCTCAGCCTGGGAGATAGTCTGCAGCGCCGTCAAGGAGTTTAAACAGCAAGCCCCTCTTAAATTGGCTCATCCCGGCTTCGTTCTGGGCGGAGACCTCTCACTGATTCGCGAACGGGTGGCCATTACCAATTCCACTTCTGGAGCAATTCTCGTCGACGAGGGGGCTCATTTTGTCTCCGGGGTTACAATTTTAATTGAGGCCTTTGAGGCCAAGGGCACGGCCACCGCAATCGGTGGGTCACGGGCCGACCTGCAAGAAGCGGCGGCTTCGCTCGGGCGAGACGCGGTGAGACGGGCGCTCGAGCTTCGCCACGGCGAGCGGCCCGACGGAGGTCAATATAGCGTGGTGTTGGGGCCGCAACCGGTGGCCGAGATCCTCAACTATATAGCTTTGCCCTCGCTTACTACAGCTGCGTTCCAGACGTCGAGCTCCGTGTACCAGGGACGCTTCGGCAGCGAAGTAATGGATCCGCGCATCACGCTCTGCGACGATCCCCATGCGAGCGAGAGTCCCCTGATTCGGCATCTAACTTGTGAGGGGCTTCCGTCGCGCAAAACCGAACTGATTCGCGACGGACGGCTGGTAGGTTTGCTGTCGTCGTTTTATGATAGCAATCGCTTGATGAACGACGAAGAGCGCGATAAAAAGCTGGGACCCGGCTTCCAGCATTTTGGCAGCGAATTTCCTCCTTACAGCGCCTACCGCCTGGGAGAGGGAGCCGCCAGGCGCTTCGACGCTCTGCCGCGAGCGACTCCCACTAACGTGGTAATGAGCACGCGCGGCGGAGTCGACGACGAAGATTTGCTGGCTGCAGTGGGTGATGGTCTTTACATTGGCCGAGTATGGTACACGTATCCAATTAACGGCCAACGTGCGGGCGATGTCACCTGCACCGTCAGCGGGGATTCGTATTTGATTCGGTGCGGCAAGTTCACAGCTCCACTGGCGCCAAACTGCCTGCGGCTCAACGCGAATATCGACCAGGTTTTCCGCAACCCACTGGCCATCAGCTCTAAATCTCAGCCCGCCGTCATCTGGGGTTCGCCCGAACTCTATTTTGTGCCAGCAATAGCAGTGAAAGGACTGAGCCTGGCTCCAATCGGGATTGCCGAAGCGATGGGCCGGGGATAGCAGACGGCCGGCAGCAGCAACCTATACAAGCAGATCCGGCAGTAGCTGGCCCAGCTGATTGAGCAGCCTTGACACACCAACTCGACTACTCGGATTTGAGGCAAGTCTTCAGCCCGATCGCCGGTTACGAAAGTGTGCGTCCCCCCCGGGAGCACGAGCTTCGCATCGCCCGGGTGATTATCGAGCCCTCAAACGCGCAACAGATTGCGGAGATTGTTCGCAAATGCGAGAGTGACGCATTCACCTTGGCACCGATGGGTGCAGGCCGCACCCTGACGATTATTCGGCGTCAGCCCGCCACCGTGGGTATTTCGCTGGTGCGGATGAATCGTATCATCGACTACGAACCGGATGACATGACTGTAGTTGCGCAAGCTGGTTTGACCCTTGGCGCATTAAACGCGGTAACCGCAAACCGGTCTCAGCGATTGCCATGTGATCCGCCGAACCCGGAACTAACCACACTTGGCGCATTGATCGGCGCAGCCAAGTGCGGCCCTCTTCGGCTAAGTGAAGGCCGTCCGCGCGATCTTTTGATCGGAATCCGTTTCGTCGGCCATGACGGACGGCTCGTCCGGGGCGGGGGCCGGGTGGTCAAGAATGTTGCAGGTTTTGATTTGATGAAAGTGATGACCGGGGCATTTGGCACTTTGGGAATCATCACCGAAACTACTTTCAAGGTACGACCCACGCCGGACAATTATTCGCTCGCCATTGCCTCATTCGAGCGGACCGACGAAGCCCTGGCCGCCGCTCAGCGGACCCAAAAGGCCGCAAGCCTCATTCACCTGGAAGTACTCAGTCCCTGGTTCGGCGAAAAATTTGATCGGCCCAATCGCAGCCTGGTGCTCGCAGGCTTTGGTGGAAACAACGCGGAAGTCGACTACTACCGTGCACACATAAGTAATGCTCTGCGACGCAATACCCAGATATTGAGCGATCAGCAGGCCATCTTTTATTACAACCGCTTGCGAGATGTTGATTTTGCCGACGCCGCGCTGGTTGCGCAGATCGCGGTACTTCCGGCTGAGCTGCCGCGATGTTTGCAAGCCCTTGCTGCCGAGTTCCGTTCGCACGTTGCGGCTGGAGTTGCCCAAGTGTTTCTTCCTTCGAATCGGAGCGATGATGAAGTTCTGGAGTCCGTGGAACGTTGGCGCAACGTAGTTCACTCCGCGCAGGGCAATCTGCGAGTGCTGCAGGTCCGCGAGGGGGCCGGTTCCCGCGTCGAAATGTTTGACGTACCAACGCAAGGGGCTCTCGGCTTGATGCGTCGCCTGAAGGCGACGTTCGATCCGAAGAATATCTTTAACCCAGGCTGTTTCGTCGCTGGAATATGAGAGAGGCCACGCTTTAGCCGAGCTCAAAAATGGCCGACATATCCGAATACCAAGGCCAGCTTCGGGTCAGCGCAAAGGTGTCGACACCACCTTCCAAACCGGCGGTGCGCGACCTCATTGACTATGACCTGATACTTGACTGCGTACACTGTGGGTTGTGCCTCGAATCGTGCCCAACCTACGTCATCACGCGAGCCGAAATGGACTCGCCCCGTGGCCGCATCTACCTGATGAAAGGACTGGTAGAAGGCCGTCTGGACCTTGATCGCGACGCAGTGCGTCATCTCGACCTATGTCTCGAATGCCGGGCATGTGAGACCGCTTGCCCATCGGGAGTTCGATACGGACGGCTGATCGAAAGTGCGCGCAGTCACATCGAACGGAATTGGCATCGCGGTCTGTTCGAGCGACTTCGCAATCGACTCATCGGTTGGGTGTTTCCGTACCCTGGACGGCTTCGGGCGGTACTGGCACCTCTGAGAATCGCCGAACGTATCGGCGCGCGCCGGGTTCTTCGTGCTCTGCTGCCATCCGCAGCTCGAGATTGGCTCGATTTAGTGCCGACCTTGAAGGCGCAACAGAGCCTGCTCGCGATGAATCGCAAAGTGCAGCGAAGTTTCTTTCGTCAAACCGACGCGGAAGCGGAAACAGGGCTCGGAAGCGTCGTGATTCATCACGGTTGTGTCGCGCAAGTGCTCACCCCGTGGGCCAACTTGAATTGCGAACGATTGCTCGCGGCAGCCGGTTATCAGGTGAGACAACTGGCCAAGACCGTGTGTTGTGGTGCCTTGGACATCCACCACGGCAATCTTGTTCGCGCTCGCCAATTTGCGCGGGCAAACGTGGACGCAATGAGCTCCAGCGGCGCTGACTCGATCATTTCAGCAGCGTCGGGCTGTTCTGCAGTGATTGCCCAATACGGCGAACTGCTTAAAGATGACCCGCGGTTTTCTACCGCTGCGCGCGAGATAGCCGCGCGCGTCACTGACCTGAGCTCACTTCTGCTGGCCGCCCGCCCTACCCTGTCCTCTTCTGACGACGCGAAGACGGCGAATTTAACTTCTGAAAAGGAGCAAAAAGACCGCCTGAGCGTTTCCGGCTTGGCAGGCTGCCGCCAGGCGCACGCTATGAAAGCGGATTCACGAAGCCTCAGACCAAACACGCCTAAACAGTCGGCCATCCGTGTCACCTACCACGACTCTTGTCATCTGGCGCATGGACTTGGTGTACGTGATCAACCTCGAGAATTGCTGCGGTCACTGCCCGGGGTCCAGCTTGTGGAATTGGCCGAGCCGGATCTCTGCTGTGGCTCAGCCGGCAGCTATAACCTGACTGAGAGAGCGATGGCGCGAGAGCTGGTGCGTCGCAAGGTTGACAACATACTGGCCACTGGCGCCCAATATGTCGTGCTCTCGAATCCCGGCTGTGAGTTTCAAATAGCCGCGGAGCTCAATCGACGCATGTCCGCGGTTCGAGTCATGCATTTGGCGGACTTTCTAGCATTGACACTGGGCTCAGATTCAACGTGAATTCCCATCAAGTTGACACAAGCCCGGCATGGACCAGGTATTCCGCGAGTAGCACGGCCCCTCGACCAGCCCCCATCGCCGCGTTATGGCTCACCAGCAGGTACTTGATTCCGTTGGGCATCACCTCGTCCGGACGAATCCGTCCCACGGAGGTAGTCATTCCGTTCTCCGTGTCGCGGTCCAGCCGTGGTTGAGGACGCATCGGATTGCGATGAACCGTGATCATGTGACGAGGAGAGGTAGGTAGGCCCAGTGAAGTGAAGTCGCGTCCATACGCCTCAAGAGCTTCGATCGCTTGCTCGATTGTTGCAGGTTGCTTCAGGCTGACGGCCACCGACTCGGTATGGCCGGCTAGAACCGAGGCTCGCGTGCAGGTTGCACTAATCTTGATCGGCAGGTCGGCGATCGCGCCTTCACCGATCCGCCCGAGAATCTTGCGTGTTTCGATAGCAACGCGCTCTTCCTCGCGCGGAATGTAGGGAATGATATTCTCGACGATGTCGAGTGCAGGCAGATCGCGACCGGCCCCGGAAATACCCTGCATGGTAGTGACGACAACCGCATCAACCCCAAATGATTGCTCGAGCGCCTTCAGGGTGATTGCCAAACCAGTGGCCGTGCAGTTGGGCAATGTCGCAATGTACCCCTTCCATCCCCGTCGCTTACGCTGTTCCCCGATGATCGCGAGATGGTCAAGGTTAACTCCCGGTATCACCAAGGGCACATCCGGTTCCATCCGATAGGGCCTGGCTGTACTGACTGTGGGCAGATGTCTGGCGTAAAGCGGTTCCAGTTCGCGAGCAGCCTCTGACTCAACTGCGGCGAAGACAAGCTTGACTCCGTCAAGCCGCAGGGATCTTGCATCCTGTATCTCGAGTGCCAAGGCTTCAGTCGGGGGCTCTCCTCCGACGTACCAGCGCAGCATGCCGCTTTGCGAGTCGGTAATCGCTTGTTCGAAATTGCGGCCCGCCGACCTTTCAGAAGCGGCAAGCGCCGCTACCTCAAACATCGGGTGATCAGCAAGGGCCGACAACACTTGCTGACCGGCAATTCCGGTCGCTCCCACAATTGCAACTGGAATTTTCGTCACTGATGGCTTATCTCCTGGATTTGCCGCCAACTCGCGTTTGATGCCAAGTATAGTTATTGGATCGACGGGAGACCGTACCGCGCGAAGAGCGTCCTCTAGCCTCTCAGTAGGATTTTACTTGGCGGTCGACGTCAAACATCCAATGCTTCGACAGACGTAAGCCAACCGTGGCTTCAGGTTGGAACGCAGGGTTCTCGTAACGCCACCATGGCTTACGACTGTCAAGGGACTGGGCGTGCAGGCTTCACAACACTGTGGGCTTCGGTAACGAAGTGCCGATACCTGAATAACAGGCGCCGGCACTTTTGTTCACTCCAATTCATCTTGAGTCATGCGCTACCGCACGGCATCGTGATCGCTCAAGCTTAGCGTCGGGCAGCTGTCATTTACCTATCGCTGAACGTAACTCCGCGCATGAGTCGTCAACCGCCTGACGGCCTTTGTCGATCACCGAGGCCATGCTGAAGAAGCCATGACAAACGCCATTGTATCGTTTCAATTTGGTATTGACACCTGCTCTGCGAAGCGCTTCTGCATATGCTTCTCCCTCATCGCGTAATGGGTCGACTTCGGCAGTAATGATGAACGCTGGGGGAAGGTTGGCGAAGCTTGAAGCTCGGGCCGGACAGGCGACTGGATTGGTTTTGTCATTGGGCCCCAGATAATGACCCCAAAACCACTCCATATCAGCTCGCGACAAGAGATAGTCACGCGAGACTTGTGCAAATTCCCGCTGCGACGGAGTGTCGTTGGCGCAATCAGTTGCTGGATAAATGAGGAGTTGAAAGGCTAACCTGGGACCTCCCCGATCGCGCGCCATCAGAGCGACGGCAGCAGCCAGATTACCACCGGCGCTGTCGCCACCCACGGCAAGCCGATTTGGGTCAACGTTCAGAGAACCGGCATTTTCAGCAACCCATTTAGTTGCCGCGTAGCAGTCTTCCGGACCGGCGGGGAACTTATGCTCCGGTGCAAGGCGATAGTCGACTGAGACGGTAACGCATCCGGCACCTGCTGTGAGCTGGCGGCAGGTCGCGTCGTGCGTTTCGATATTTCCGATAACCCATCCACCGCCGTGAAAGTAAACCAGGGCTCCAAACGGTCCATTACCCTTGGGAGTATAGATCCGGATCGGTATTTGGCCCGCTGGCCCCGGGATCTTGCGATCTTCGACCTTGCCGATATCTACTGGCGTCCCGCGAAACGCGGCAAACATGGCGTCGATTGCCTGGCGCGCCTCGCTGGGTGTCATTTGATAGAACGGCTTGCCGCCGGCTGCGGCGGCCTGGTCGAGCACTGCCCTCATCTGCGGATCAAGTTGAACCATCGCTCACCTCTGTTAAAGCTCTCGCAAGGTTGTCTACTGATATGCCAGTACGTGGTGTTGCACGTTAACGGCCTAGGAACCTGCCAGGGCGGCGTTCGGCGACCGCTTTAATACCCTCTCGATGGTCCTCGGTGCGCATCAGCCAGTCCTGCTCGACAAACTCGATGTCGGTCTGCGCCTTAACCGCCTCGGCCAGACCGCGGCGCATGGTGGCTCGAGTTGACATAACCGCCAAAGGGGCATTCTCGGCTATCTCGGCCGCCAACTGCACGGCTGTGGGACGCAGCAGGTGCTCTTCAACCAGTACGTCCGCCAATCCCCATTCAAGAGCGTCCTTGCCTGTTATGCGACGACCGGTCAAAAACATCAAATTCGCACGCTGGTAGCCGATTAGGCGCGGCAGCGTATAGGTGAGTCCGAATCCCGGATGGATGCCGATTTTCACGAAGTTGGCTGAAAACCGCGCCTGTGGCGAAACTACGCGGAAATCAGCCACAAGCGCCAATCCGAGACCCCCGCCAATTGCAGGACCCTGCACCGCGGCGACGAGCGGCTTTTTGCAGCTAAACAGGCGCACCGCCTCGGAGTAGAGAGGATTACTTCTGGCCGTACCGGGTTCTACCCCGGTTGCTGCGGGGTTGGCGAAGTTGGCCCCGGCGCAGAACGATTTGCCCTCGGCAGCCAACACGACGGCGCGGCACCGCGGATCGTCATCCAACGCGCTGAGAGCCTCGGCGAGATCGCGAATCAACTGTACATCGAAGAAATTGTGAGGGGGCCGATGAATTTCGACCTGCGCGACATAATCCTTAAGCTCGACTGAAACGTCGCCATATTTTGCCTGGGTCATCTTGTAATACCATGCGTGCAGCCCGGCCAGCTTCTGGTAGCGGTCTCGCCGCTCCAGGCAGGTGCGACCCCGATGTATGCGTGAGTCGTCACCGTTAGGACATCAACTCGTTCGCTTTCTGGGTATCAACGTATTCGCGTACGCGGCGAATTTTGCCGCTTTCGATTTCGAACACGAAGCAATATTCGTTCTCGTAGTCTTTGCCGTTGGCTAATTTGCCACGATTGGTCAACTCCATGATCACCGTGTCACCATCGCCATAGACACGGTTAATCTGCGTCTGTAAGCCGTTCGGAAAGATCTTGGCGGCATTGCGCGCAAATTCGAGGATGGCAGTTTTGCCTTTGCGTAGCCCGGAAAGGTTTTTCAGATTGCCCGGAATTAGCCAACTGACTTCGTCGGACATGTTGGCGAAGGCGCTTTTGAGATCTCCTCTGACAAATGCTTGCCAGGTACTTTTGACCATTTCCTTATTGGTTTCCACGCTCATTGCTCGACCCTCCTTTATCGCCGTCGAGGATGCTTGATGACGGATTCCTGATACCATGGGCGTTTGCGGAAATTCGAAGACAGGAACAGTTTGGTTATTGGTTGTTCGGTAAATGCCAGCTGGCAGAAATTCCGGTGACTTCGTTCTCTCGGAAAAAAACGATTCGTCCCTGGGGTCGAATGATCCACTTGTCGTCACCTCAAGCTTGCAAAAACTCGGTCGGCAACCCATTATCAGCTCGTCTTGTTGAGATGCTTGATTGACTGGACGCCTTAGCGTTTTGGTGGCCCGCGCTAAGCGCCAAGCCTTGACACAGCTCTTTCAGGTGCACGGCTGAATCCCAAACCGCCTGACAGTCTGCGTCTGCGTGGCAAACCATCCATTTCATTCATTTGCTCTTTATATGCTTCCAGGCGCGCCAGGAAGAGCAAAGCTCCGTGACCGCGGGCCGAAACCGAGTATATTTAGCATCTCGCTCAAAGGGAAATGCCACATAAGGACTGCAACCACCAGCTCCCCGGGCCCTTCGTCGAGATGTCAGAGAGAAACCGAAGCCGGTTGGCGCCGCCAGCCTCGTTTTAATTAAGCTAACTGACCAATTTTGGGACCGGATTCTCTTTGCCTTCAAGCAAAAAACACCGATCCTTGAAGAACAGCGAGGTGACCCCAACGCTAATCCAGGAGGGGTAGAATCCATAAAAGTCCAACCGATAGAATCCAGCGTTGCGGAATAGATCGATGATCGGATATGTTCCCGGCTTGCCCCAATATCCATCGGAGTTATCGAGCAAGAGAGCTCCATCACTTGAGAGCCAATTGATCGACTTCTCGGCAGCCATTTGGCGGTTCAAACCGTCAATTACTATCACGTCAAAGGTATTTTCTATCCATCGCTCGCAGCCCTCGGTGCTGGTTGGTACGTAATAAAGCTTTACGCGTTCTGAGAGGCCTTGCGAGCACAGGCGTTCGTACCATTCGAGCTCATCCTCAAAGGACACAATCTCAGCCGCGCGACCAGCCCACCAGAGCGTCGATTGCCCCGCACCCCATTCCAGGACGCGCCGGTTGTGAAAATCCTTACTCGCCAGGAACTCAATCATCGGGTACGAATACCAAGGCAGGGGATTTCCGTGGCGATCGACCGCCCGACCGCAGAGCGCGCTACGAAAATGCCCCGTCGCGATGCTGAACACGAACGGGGTCAAAACCGCCGTGCCGAGCCGCTTCACGAGCGTAAATGCTTTATCTGGGAGGTACAATCTGGCCCGGTTTGAAAAGCGGTGGACCCACATTTGCTGACCTTCCCTCCAATGTGCCATGGCGTCTCAGGCCACAGTGGACCAGTTGACGTTAAGTCGGCCGTGGACAGCTAGCGTGCTCTCAGCGCAACACGGTTTCGATTTTTACCCTGCGCAGGACGGCCAAGAGTTACTTCGACGCACCCAGAGCAGGCCCGCGATAATTGATAATTATTGATAGGCCGCCTCGAGAAGGCTGATGATGTCCTCGCGAGTCACTGGCCGATCCACTACCTTGGAATGTTCGACTTCGTCCAAGACGGTTCCCGCAATCTGATGGATCTCGTCACGCGGAACGCCCGCATCTTTCAAGGTATGAGGGACATCAAATTGGGCGATGAACGCGGCAACTCGATCCGCGCATTCCAAGGCGGCAGGGCGCGGGTTCGCGCGATCGAATTGGACGCCGAGACCTTCGGCAATTGGGCCAAACCTCTCGGGAGCGATGCCCGCCATAAACCGCATCACATGCGGCATGGTGATGCAGGAGGTAACCCCGTGTGGCACGTCCCACCTGGGGCCGATCTGATGTCCGAGCGCGTGGGAAACACCGAAACGCGTATTCAAGCCGCCGAAGATTGAGAACCAGGCCGCCATCTGGCAATAGCCGCGATGGACGAGCGATTCGTCCCCTGAGGTTTTGATCGAAGCCGGCAAGTGCTCGATCAGGAGCGAAATCGCCTTAACCGCCAACGTATCGCTAATAAGTTGATGCCGCATCGAATAGATTCCCTCGACCGCATGGTCAAGGGCTCGCATTCCGGTGGCGACCCACAGCCAATTGGGCGTTTCCACGGTAAGGGCGGGATCGTTAATTATGGTTCGGGGCTGCAGCCGAGCGTCGATGACACCACCTTTGATTCGGGTCGCTTCGTTGGTAACACCACCGGCCGGGGTGTATTCACCCGCGGACAGGGTGGTCGGAATCGCGATTTCCACCAAATCGCGAGCATCGTCGATAGTGCCATCAGTGCGACCAAAGTCGATTCGAGCTGCCCCTGGGTCTCGGCCGGTCAATATCGCGGCGGCGGCCACTTTGGCCGTATCAATCGGACTGCCACCGCCGAAGCTGACCAGGCAATCAGCCTCAGCACGTTTGATTTCATCAATCAGCTCACGAACCGTTTTCAAGGGCACATGCTGCTGAGCACCCTTGTAGACTGCAGCACAGCGTGCGCCGAGTGCTGCCGTAACCTGATCCAGCAGGCGAGAACGGCCAAGACTCTTGCCGGTCACAACCACTGCCCGCTTGAGCCCTCGGCGTTCCATCTCGTTACCCAGTGCGCTGACTTTGCCTGGGCCGAATATTACCCGTTCCAACCGTGTGAAGTTGAACTCACCATTCGGAGCTTCCACGGATTTGTCCTCCCTTTGCGCGGCAGCAGGCCGACCGAGGCCCGGCCGCGCGCTCTGAGCGTCCCGAACTTATGACGAACGTGTGAGAGCCCAGCTTCCTTGACAGCTTAATCGTGACGTCGGCCTCTCACGTTTATGGGTTAATTACCACGAGCGTGCCGATCGGCAGAAGATGCGCCAGTTCGCTGATAGCAGCATTATCGACGGAAATGCAGCCGGTGGTCCAGTCAACTTCGGCGACATTTAGATAAGGCGAGTCGGTCCCGTGAATCCCAATCTCGCCCCCTTCATGCGCGCTTGCCGGGATCAAATGTGCCGCCCGGCTCTGCTCGAATCGTTCGCGGTCCCGCTCATTCGGATAGTTCAGATGCAAAAACCATCCGAATCTTAAGCTGCGGTGCTTGCCAACGATGAGGTAATTGCCCTCGGGAGTGCGGCGGTCGCCTTCCCACAACTTGGCGCCGCCAAACGGGTTTCGGCCAAAGACCGCGTGATAGGTCTTGTAGAGATGGCCCTTATAGTAGACCTCGAGCCGATGCCGCGACTTATAAGCGTGCACGGACCAGTCAAGTGGATCGTCACTCACATCTTCGTTCGCGGTGTTAATTGGCCGGGGTTCCTGGGCAGAACTCGTGCGATTTATCGGGCTCAGCCCGGAAGCTTTAGCGGAAGGATATTGCGCGCCATCGGTGGCTTTGCTGGCCTCAGAGACAGGCGCCTTCACGGATGTTGTGGCATGCAAACCCATAACCATGGATGGCGGTTGGGCGGGAGCGCAGACTTTTCCCGAGGAATCGCAGATAAGCCGGGTGTCAATCACCTTTGGGCTGCGCGATTGGTTTGATTGGGCGGACACATCCGACACTGCCGGTGAATCAGCCGGCACGGAATGGGTAGTGCCGTGCAGCAAGGATGGGCTCAGTTGTCCGCGCACCTGGGTTGCAGAATTGATGGGAATACAGATGTTGCCCGAGCCATCGCAGATCATCGAAGTTGCGGAATCCGAGCTTGCCCGGACTCGCGTTGGTAAGCCCGTCTGATTTACGTGCGAAGGAGCCATTGATTGCGCTTTCGCGACGCTTACGCACCATAGGAACAATCCGGCAGCTGTCACCCCGAACAGATGAGAGCTACGCATCCTCGCCATTCCTCCCCACCTCATTCTAAATGTGTTAGCCTCACGGTCAATTCGGTTTTCGGGCGAGGAAAGTGATTTTTGGGTGTAAGCGGCTAGTCCGAGCCGCTAATCACATCTGCAACGAGCCGGCGTCTCCTGAGCAGGAGTTGACGGGAGAGATCAGCATCGCCTTCAACATGCTAACTTAGTGACGGAATGCCCAAAATGGAAAAAGACCTGGCCGAAGCCATGGCGGCGCTAACGACCGGAATCTACGTCCTGACCGTTGCCGAGGCGGGTCAACATCACGGAATGTCATCTTCCTGGGTTACCCAGGTCTCCGGCGAGCCGGTTCTCTTTTCCGCGGCGGTCGATAACGATCATTTCTCGCGTTCCATCGTCGCACGTACCGGGGTGTTTGGCTTGAACATCGTCGGGACGCGTGGCAGGCAGTTGGAAGACTATTTCTTTTCGGCACGCGCGAAACACCCCGATAACCTGGCTGAGATCGAGTACGACCTTTCTCCCAAGCTGCGGGTCCCATGGCTGAAAATGGCCGCCATATCGATTGAGGCGAAAGTTGTGAATTCATTTGCTGTAGGGGACCATACGCTTTTCATCGCCGAGCCTGTCGGTGTCTGCCTTCGCCATTCTGAGCGTCCGCTGACCTCGCTCGAACTCGATTATGTCTATCTCGGCGGCAATGGAGTCTGGCCGCGTGACCGCCGAGGTTGGTGAATTCATTTCGACCGATCACAGCCAATAACTCTGAAACTCGAAGCCCCGAACCAGATTCAACCGCTAGCGCGAATTGTGATCGGGCTTGCCTAAAGGAGTCGCCAAAAATGCTGACTGTCAGGGGAATCGCTGGCGCGATTGCTCTCTACTTGGCGAGCGCGGCTATCGCAACTGCAGCTGCCGCACAAGCAGCTATCTCACCGGGAACTGTGATAACAACCTCGAACTGGCAAAACTATCGCGCCTTTATGCCCGATGGAATGATCGCTTTGTTTGAAGGCAGGTATTTTTGGAAGATGCCCTCCGATGTGCGCATCGAGATCGGGCCTACTACGATCCGTCCGTTGCCAAAAAATTATTTGGCCGCAACCGAGAAATACGCATCTGGCGTGCGCCTTATCGAGCTTCCCGACGGTGGTCTTACCTTGACCAACTATCGTGGCGGCATACCATTCCCCAACCCAACCGAACCACACAAAGGGTGGAAGACGCTCGCGAATGTCTGGTATCGCTATATTCCTCATCTAGCCGTAGAAACCTATGGCTTGGGATGTGCGATCGATGCCACGCTCAACTATAACTGCCAGGCATACTCCTGGGTGAAGCGGCAGTTGAGCTACAACACCGACCCGAACGCTCCGGTCGAGCCGTCGGGCCCTAATGCGCGATACTTCACGGAATGGTTCATGGAACTGGAACCGGAGCAGTTACGGTATACGGCCTATCTGACGGTGAATTACGCGGACCTGATGCGGCCCGAAGAACAGTATGTCTTCCTACCTGCGCTGCGGCGCTATCAACCTATTTCCAGGCTGGCACGCTGTGCCGAAAGCGCCGGAATGGATGCGACGACGGAGGATTTTCACAACGGCTTTGATTCAAATTTGACGGAACTCGAGGTCGAATACCTCGCTCGACGCAAAATGATCGCCTTGATTGATCCGCAATTGCCCACCGCGGCATTTCCGGCCGATATCGAGATGCCGCTCGGCTGGCCGTCGCCCAAGTGGGGGAAATGGCAAGTTCGTGATGTTGACGTCCTAAGCATTAAAAAAATCCCAAGTCGAGCCGCCCATTATTGTTATGGCCGCAGGGTCATGTACGCGGACAGCCACTTTGCCTCGCCGCTCTGGGAGGACATGGACGACATGAGCATGAAGCCCCTGAAAATGATAGCCCTCTTTCCGGTGAAGATCGAAGTTCCCGGAGTGGGAGTGGTCAACACGGCGCCGTTCGAAACCGAAGTTTTCTGGGATATTCAGCGCAATCACGCGTCAGTTTCGCTCGATCCCGCGCTTGGCCGTCCCTATTACATCAACGAGCAGGCACCACCCGAATATCACGATGACGCGCGTTACGCGACTCCCGCGGGACTTAACCTGATTATGCGATAGGCGGCGTCAGCTCGGGAATGACGAACGAGATGACGATGACACCTGTTCAAGCGCAGCCGTCGCACGACTTACGCTCGAACCGTGACGAACAATTCGGAGCTGAATTCTTCTCAGCCGCCTCTGAAGCACGATTCCAGCCGACATAGAGCTCGGCGGATCCAGCCACGGTCATCCGCCCAAAGACAGAACAAAGCTACGCTGTTTGACAGCGGGCAGCGGCGGGCGACTGACTCGGTCACGCTCGAGCGAATCAGAAGACTGAGCGAGACGACCGGCTACTCCTGGCGGGGGGATCGCTCGCTGCACGCCACGGCGCCGCGTGATCCCGATCCAACCAATTCTCCTGCCTTACCAGCGGCGCTGGATCGCTGACCGTTCCGCGGTCAAGGTCTACGAGAAGTCCCGCCGCATCGGCATCACCTGGGCGGAGTCGGCGGATGCGGCACTCGACGCCGCGGCACAGAACGGTTCTGACTGGTGGTACATTGGCTACAACAGAGAGATGGCGCTCGAGTTTGTCGAGGCGGCCGCGGGATGGGTGAAGCGCTTTCAGCGCGCAGCCGCGGCAATCGAGCAGACTGTGATCGAGGACGAGACCAGGGATATTCTCGCCTACCGGATCCGCTTCAGTTCCAGCCACAAGATCGTCGCGCTGTCATCACGCCCCGCTAATCTGAGGGGCAAGCAGGGCGTGGCGGTGATCGACGAAGCGGCCTTCCATGATGACCTGGCTGAGTTGCTCAAGGCTGCCCTGGCATTCACCATTTGGGGCGGACGGGTCCACGTCATCTCGACTCATAATGGCGCTGACAATCCGTTCAACGAGCTCGTCACCGAGATCCGCGCTGGCCGCAAACCCTATTCGCTCCACCGGACGACGTTTGACGATGCCCTCGCGGAGGGTCTCTACCGCGCAATTTGCCGGCATCGGAACCTGACGTGGACGGCCGAGGGGGAAAGCGCCTGGCGCGCCCAGCTGATGGCCGAGTATGGCGACGATGCGGACGAGGAGTTGCATTGCATACCGAGCGCGAGCAGCGGCATTTTCCTCCCCTCCACGCTGGTCGAGGCTCGAATGAGAGACGACATTCCGGTGTTGCGCTGGCACTGTCGTTCGTCGGCGCTTGAACGGGGCAGTGAATCACTGGCCAAAGATGCCGAGGATTGGATCGCCGCTGAGTTGGCTCCGGTGATGAAGCGCCTCGATACCCGATTAATGAGTTGCTTTGGCGAGGATTTCGGCCGCTCGGGCGATCTCACCGTGATCTGGCCGATGCAAATCGCCTCGGACCTGGTGCGCCGGACGCCATTCCTGGTCGAGCTGCGCAATGTGCCTTTCGCACAGCAGGCACAGGTCCTGTTTTATATTGTCGATCACCTGCCGCGCTTTGTCGGCGGCGCGATGGACGCGCGTGGCAACGGCCAATATCTCGCCGAGCAAGCCGCGCTCCGGTATGGAAGCCGGATTGAACAGGTGATGCTGTCCGTCGAGTGGTATCGCAACAACATGCCCCGTTACAAAGCCGCTTTCGAGGACGGCAAAATCGAGCTGCCGCGTGACGCGGATATCCTGGCGGATCACAAGATGTTACGAATGCAGCAGGGTGTGGCCCGCCTGATTGAACGCCGCCTGCGTGACTCCGATGGCAACCCTCGTCATGGCGACTCCGCGATAGCCGGCGCACTCGCCTACTACGCAAGTTACTCAAACCACGCGGAATACTCCTACACGCCCGTCCCCACCAAGCCCTCGCCGCGCGAACCAAGCGGCCCCAACGACGAACACGTGCCATTTCAGCTCCGAAGTTTCGGTGGCCGCGTGAATTTTCGACAGGGTAGCTGGTAGCAGGTTTATCAGCTGGCGCTTGAAGTGAAAGGGCTCGACCACGAGGCTTTGGATTGGCGCCGTGTCGGGACTTTGTTAGTAGGCTGCGACCCCCAGTAAAGCGGAGCCAAGCCAGTAGCACTACCTTTGGTTTACGGTTTTAGGTAGCAATTCAATACTCGGGGATTCCGGATATTTTCGAATTGCGTTACGATGCCCGGCGTGAGTGCAACAGCAAACATCAGTCGTGGGAGCCGTCCGCTCCTCGGCGGACATGTCTCGATAGCCGGAGGTGTGAGCCAATCATTTGGACGTGGCAAGCAGATCGGATGCGAGTGCATTCAGATCTTCACCCGCTCCTCCAGGCAGTGGGCGGCCAAGCCCTACCCGCCCGAGGAGATCGAGGCCTTCACGCGGGCCCGCGAGGAAAGCGGAATCCGGATGGTAGTTGCACATGACTCCTATCTTATCAACCTGGGTGCGCCCGATGGGAAGTTGCGCCAGAAGTCGATAGAAGCTTTTATTGATGAGCTCAATCGGTGCGAGGTCCTGGGTGTACCATTTCTGATCTCCCATCCCGGCGCACACATGGGGGCGGGCGAGCAAGCCGGCATCAAGACCATCGCCCAATCGATCGATGAGGCTCATCGCGCCTGCGCGGGCTACAGGGTGAGAATTGCCCTCGAAATCACGGCCGGCCAGGGTAGTGTGCTAGGCTCGCGGTTCGAGCAGATGGCTCGCATCTTCGACGCGGTCACTGAAAACGAGCGACTGTGCCTCTGCTTTGATACCGAGCACGCTTTCGCCGCTGGTTACGATCTTCGCACCGTCGAAGGGTACGAGCAGGCGTTTGCTGAACTCGACCGATACATAGGGCTCAAGCGGCTGGTCGCCTTTCATGTTAACGATTCAATGAAGCCGCTCAATTCACATGTTGATCGCCATGAGCACATCGGCAAAGGGCACCTGGGACTCGCGACCTTCCGCCGGCTGGTCAACGACCCTCGTTTTGCGGGAATTCCGATGTGCCTGGAGACGGAGCCCGGTCCCGACATGAGGGACATGGCAGCAGACCTCGAGCAGTTGAAAAGGCTGCTCGACTGAGCGGCTGATTGCGCGGACTTGACTTCGGTGTCTTGCACTATGCGCCTCAAATTCCAGGAACGCTGCAAGCAAAGAGCACGAACTTACGATCTCTAGATGAAAAAACGGATACTAACTGGCGATCGCCCCACCGGACCGCTGCATCTTGGGCACTACGTGGGCTCGTTACAGAACCGCGTGCGGCTGCAGGATGAGTACGAAACCTATATTCTGATTGCAGATATCCAGGCACTCACTGACAACTTCGAGCATCCTGAAACTCTGGGTGCGAACGTTCTCGAAGTCGCACTGGACTATCTGGCGGTCGGTTTGGATCCGGAAAAGGTTAATTTCGTGATCCAATCCAAGGTCCCGGAATTATGCGAGCTCACGGTCTATTTCATGAATTTGGTTACGGTTGCGACACTGGAGCGCAATCCGACAGTTAAGGAAGAGATTAAGCAGCGCAACTTCGTCCGAGGCGTGCCGGTCGGCTTTTGGTCTTACCCGATCTCGCAGGCTGCTGACATCACGATTTTCAAGGCCGATCTGGTCCCGGTCGGCGAGGACCAGCTGCCCATGATCGAGCAGGCGCGTGAGATTGTCCGCCGCTTCAATCGGCTCTACGGAAAGGTGCTCATCGAGCCGCATGCGATGCTGGGTTCGGTTCCGCGCCTGCCGGGCACCGATGGCGGGGCCAAGATGTCGAAATCCCTGGGCAACTGTATTTACCTTGGTGATCCTTCCGAGACCGTACGCAAGCGCGTGATGTCGATGTTCACGGACCCGACGCGCATTCACCCGACCGACCCGGGTCACGTCGAAGGTAACCCCGTATTTACCTATCACGACGCCTTCAATGCAAATAAACAGGAAGTTGAGGAGCTGAAAGAGCGCTATCGGAAGGGTAAGGTCGGCGACGTCGAGGTTAAACAGCGCCTTTTTGCCGCGCTGGAAGAGTTTTTGGCGCCGATTCGCGACCGCCGCAATCGCTATCGGCAGAACCCGAAGCAGGTGTACGAGATCCTGGCGGAAGGCACGCGCAGAGGCAGGGCGGTCGCGCAAGCTACGATGGAAGAAGTGCGGGAGGCGATGAAGCTCGCCTACCGCTTCGAATAGCCTTTAAAGCCGTGACTGTCGAGGATTTAGCCGGCAACTTCGAGGCATTGGGGAGGCGTTGATGCGTTCGAGTTCACTGCTAGGGCGCGGAAGCAGCTCCCCCGCGCTGTTACATCATTTAGGATCGAACGACTTCGTCAGCCACCTCTTGACGAAATGAGTTTATTCTTGCCGAAATTCCCGATCGAATCGCTATCCCCGCCTGTCCACAGCTATCGGCCAACAGAATCGCCGGCACCGATTTGCGTTTTGTAGACCACCAGCCAGCAGACCAAACGCACCTCATCCTCTTCTATTGGCGGCAGGGGCGTTGGCGGTTTGAACGGCTCCAGCCCGAGTTCCCTGACCTTTGCCGCAATCGCAAGCGAGGCGTCGATACCTTTGCCGCCATTGAGGCACTGCCTTATCTGCCGCTCAATTCGGACACCCCAGGGCGCCTCGATACATTCAATCAACCGATCGATTTCTTCTTGAGTGAAATCCGGCGGCGGATATTTTCGTATGTGGTCCGCAGCCACCTTCATCCCTGCCCTGACCCGAGGCTGCAAGTTCGCTGGGTCAGTCGCGAACTTCCACTCCTCAAAGATGTCGCGCTGCGCGCGCCGCCAGGCCGCGTATGCCGCTTCTCGCGCGTGCTCCGGGACGTAACGCGCAGTGTCATCCCTGCATGCGATTAGCTTGAGGCATCCCAGCGTGTCTCTCACAATCGCGTCGCCTTCGGCCGGAACGAACCTCAGAAAGACACGGTCTCCCACCTTGGCGCAGAAGAAGTGGCCGGACGCATGACCATTGACGAAACCCGACCCGGCCCCCAGGGAAGCCCGATGATCGCCTTCTCTCCGTAACGTTCGAGCCCCTTGCGAAGTTCTTGCCGATATTCCTCCCCAGAATGGGCTGATGGATCTTCACCGGCATTCTCGAGAATGCTCGCGTCTTCACGCCTGAGCTTTTCGATCTCCTGGCGGGTCTCGGCAAACACCTGGTCCCCGGTCGCAGCGCCCGGAATTACTTCGTGCTCTACCCCGATGCTCGCCGCCGCCTGCTTGAGCTTCCTACGGATTCGCGATTCCAAGTCGAGCAAATCATTCAGCCGCCTGTCTGGGAAGAAGCACCGGACGTACACGTCGCGATGCGGGCTGCCAATGCGGTCGATGCGTCCATGGCGCTGCACCAGTCGCATCGGGTTTCACGGCAAATCGTAGTTGATAATGTTCCGCGCCTGTTGAAGGTTCACACCTTCAGCCAGGACATCGGTGGTTACCAGAATGTCGTAGAGGTCCTTGTCGGCTCCGGGCGGCGCCTCGCTCGACTCTGGAGCGAAACCGAAGACCGCCTTTTCGCGCGTGATGCCGCCAAGTGACTCGTCGCCGACCACCGAGACCATGCGGCCTCGATACGGCGCGAGCCGATGATCGGTTTCGAGCGCCTTCTTTAGATGCTCGGTAATCCATTCGACGGTATCCCCAAAGTAGGAGAAGATGATGACCTTGCGCTTGTTCCCAATATCGTGTTCGTCGAGGCCATCTCTGCGCGCCTGCTTTTCGATTTCAACCAGCGCTTCGATCAGGCAGGCGAGCTTGGGGTCATTTTCAGCCTTCACGGCCTCAGCTCGGCTGGCGAAGCCGCGTAGCAAGTCGCGATCGCGCTGAACGTCGGCTCGCAGCTTCTCGACCTCGTAGCCCTTGGTACTCAGGGAACCAGACGTGCGAATCAAATCGTCTAGAGCTTCATCATTATCGGTCTGTTCCCACTCTTCGATCGCTTCGGCGGTCAGGATCACGCCCCGGTCCAACCCTTCGAGAAAGGCATCATGTGCCCGCACCATTTTCTCGGCTGTCGCTGCGAAAGCGTGACCGGAAGACTCGAAGCGCTTCAACAACGCCGACCGCAGCAACCCTATGAGGGCGGCTTCGCCGGGATCCGAAGCGGCGCCGCGGCGGTACTGACTTGGAGCGTACCGGGCCAAAGTCAGTAATGGCTCGCCCTCCTCCGGCGCCAAGGCGAGCTTGAAGTCTTCGAAAAAGCCCGGAAGCTCATCGTCCAGCGAATAATTGATCGCCTGGACGTGCGGCGTCGGAAACTGGACCGGTATCTCGCGCCCTCGCGAATCGCGCACTCGATCGTTTGGATAATAGCGGCGTACAAAATGGCGCGTGCGGCGCACCGTGGTCGCATCGAGTACGTCGAACAGGGCATCCGGCGACAAGTCGTCCGGATCCTGCTTGACCGCATCAGCAAACTTTTCTCGCAACGAGCGCAGTCCGAGGTCCGACAGGGCGGCGTCCTGCTTCAGAAAATAAGACAGCAGGTAGTAGAGATCCCAGAGCGAATTGTTAACCGGCGTCGCCGAAAGCAGGACCAGGGTCTTGGATGGATGGCCTTCGAGCAACTTGCGCAGTGCCTGAGCGCGACGGGTCAGCGGATTGCGGAAGGCCTGAGCCTCGTCAACGACCACCAGGGCATAGTCGTTCGCCTTTTGCTTAAGGTGACCTCGGGTCCCGCCGAGCTGAATATCATCGGCGAGTTCTTCGTAGGACACGCACTCCATGTACAAGGAGTGCACGTCCGCGAATCTCTTCCATGTCCCGTCGCGCAGGGCCGCTGGAGCAATCAGAAGTGCGCGCTGGCGCCGGCCCTCGATTGCGTCCTGGAGCAGCTTGCCAGCCACAAAGGTTTTGCCGAGGCCCACGCCATCGGCGATAAGGACGCCGTTGTAGCGATCGCAGATGCGCCGCGCGCGAATGATCCCATCCGTTTGGAAGGTCGTTAGCCGAATCCGCCCGCTGTCTGCCGCCTCAGCCTCAAGCTCCGATCCATAACGCTCCCAGAGCACGCGCAGGAAAATCAGATATGGGTCATAAGCCTCGAACCGAGCGGCGTATAGCGCGGCCAGATCATAAGGAACGGCTTCCGACCATAATCGATCGAACCAATCCCGGACCTTCTTGACCGGCGTTGGGTCGTAGCGGCCGAGGTTCAATTCCAGGTTGCTGGTCAACCCGGCGGCGGTGAAATTCGACGAGCCCGAAATTACCCCTTCGTCGCTTGCAAAGATGAAAGCCTTGCCATGGAGAAAGGCCTTCTCGAAACGCCGCACCTCGACCTTGCCGCTCTTCAGGAACTCAAGCAGCTCTGCAAGCGCGCGATCATCATCCGGGGCAAACGGAACCAGGTTGCGGTCGCGCGCCAGCCCCTCTTCATTCTTTCGCAGCTCTTCGCGGACGAGCTTGGCCTCGAGTTTCTCACCTCGCGGCTCACCGGGCATGCGCAGCGGAATCGCCGGCGGCGGCAATGGCTCAGCACCGAGCAGCAGGCGAACCTTCTCCAGATTCCGGAGTCGATCGGCAAGCATTCCAAAACCCTGCGGATTGAAGTAGCCCGTCGCTATCGAAAGCTCGACCGGCTTCGCATAGGTTTTACGCAGCCAATCAAGATGGCTCCTGAGCGCATCGACCAGCCGCAGTTCCCGGTTGTCGACGAACTCAGGCTTGTCTGGAATTTCTTGCGCCGCGGCCCCTTCCGAATCGCCACGCTTGCCGTCGAACAGCGGCATCTCCGGCTCGGTCAGCGGAATCTGGTGCTCGCTCTTTGCCATCGCGCCCTCGCGTCACGCCTGCGGAGGATGAGCCGGCTGTCGCCCTTCGTCGGGCGGCGGACCACCCCAGATGAGAACGTCAGAACAAAGATTCGCGCCATTCGGCCATACCACTGTGCCGCCTTCGACGCGGACCTGAGCGAAACAGCGCTGGATCCCTCCGAATTTCTTCAAACACCGGCCCCACAAGCAGGCGCGACACTTCGCGCTCGATTGTCGAGCAGTCGGTCAGCGTAAGCCTCAGCTTGAAACCTTCCAGCGGTTGCGCTTCACGAATTCTCAGAAGAGCCATCGCTATTACCTCGATCCTGCCCCCTCTCGTTCTGAGCCTCCTTAGCCAGCCAGACCCTTCCCTCGCTGCTGATCTCCCAAAAGCCTCTTCTCCCGGTGTTCTTCATTAAACCGCGCCGCATAAGGTTCATGCGCGCCCATTGCGCTGCGTTGCTCCAGCGCGCGGTGCCGGAGGAGGAGGGAAGGGATTGATAGTCAATGGGCTTCAGGATCGGCTTCATCTTTGCTTCCACTCGCTGCAGGACTTCGTGGACTTTACCGCCGCCTCCGAGCTCCACCAGCGCCGAAAGAATTGGTACATAATACGCCTCTTCGGGCGTTCGCGCCCCGCGGCGCGCCTTTCCCAGCGACCGCCGAGCGGCCTTTTGGGGCCGCCGACGCTGACCCGATCGCAGCGTATGCCACTTGCGCCTGAGCTCTTCCAGTTTGTCACGCAGGGATTTCAGCGACTCTGCTTCGTCCGTTGCCTGGTGCGCCTTGCCATAGTCGCGAGCTTGTAAAGCGTCATTTACTCTGGCATTGACGAGCTCGATTTCCCTATCGACTTGCTCGATCAAGAGCTCGAAGGCCGCTTCCACGTCACGTTGATTGGCACTCACCGTCCGGACCTCTCCATGCGCTGGCGCTGCACAAAGCTACCGACGACTACGCCAGCGTTGATAATGCTTCATGGTCTCCTTCAGGCGGTCGGCGTAGTCCCAGCCTTCGTGGAAAGTTTCGAAGATGTGCGTGAGTTGCGATTGGGAGAGGCCGTAGAGATGCGCGATGACGGCGTCGAGTTCGTGGATCATGTCCTGCTTTTCGTCGTCCGGGAGCGGACCGCATTCCACGCCGACCGCTTCGGCCCATTTGCGGAACCGCTTATCGGGGCACGCCAGGCGGGCGCCAAGCGCTACCACCCGCTGCCACAGCGCGCTATCGCGGCCCGGACGCGGAATGGGCAGCGGATTCAGAACGTGATAATTCAGGCTCACTTCGACGAAACGGCGCGCGTACCAATCGAGCGGAATCGAGCAGAGAACGGCGAGCAAAAACGCCTGGTCCTTTTCGTCGCCGCTTGGCCAGAGAAAATACGGTGCCTTGTTCGTGACGAAGACCTTCGGCGGCAGCAGCGCGGCGATGACCGTGCGGCGGTTGGTTCGATTTGTCACATCGCGGAAGGCGATGCGCGCCGACCAGCAGGGCAGCGTCTTGGAATCGCGGAACCAAGTTGAAGGGAAGCCGGCAAATGGCGAGCGCGCCTGTTTCGCACTGCGCTGGCGCTTGTTCTGGAGAACGGGAATGACCTTGTCCGGATCGGCCCATCCGTAATACGAACCAGTATCGTTAGTCCAAACGTCGAACGATTCGTCCTTGAAGACGGGCCAGAAGCCATCGGGCGGCTTTTCGCCGAGCTTCATCAGCTTCTTGTCATTGGTAGCGTCAAGCTCCCGATATGGACGCGCCCGCCAGGAGTTCGGATGGTCTAAATCGAGTCGCGGCGCCTTGCGAAGCTGGGCAAAGATCTCGCCCGAGTCATCATCGGGGAGCAGCGGCAGCGCCGCGGTGTCTGTCCATGAAAGGGCCTCATCCATTGCGAACCGCAGCGGTTCACGCTTCATCCCGTCGGCATATCTGCCGTAGTTCGCGAAAGGCCCGCGAAGTGGAACCTCACGTTTCCCATTTGGACCTCTCCGCAAGCCCGCGAGAGCGATCGTGTAGCGATGCTCGGCGTCGTCGAAGACCCATCCCCCGCGATTTAGAAGAAAGGTAAGGTCAGCGACGGTCCCGTTTGCGAAAAGCTCTTGACGGAGCCTTTCGCTGCCTCGCGCGGCGAGCGCCGAACGCGGCAGCACCACGCCGATTCTTCCACCGCGCTCCGTGACTAGATTCCAGAATCGCCAGGCAAACGCCTTGTAAACGTCAGGATCGCCGGTGCCCATTCCTGGGAACGGACCGCTGGTAAGCACGTGGCGCAGGAGTTCCGCTTTTTCCCGCTCCCTCTCGTACAGGCGGACCAGGTCGGGTCGCTCGCGGCGGTACCGTTTCTTCGCCGACTCCTGCTGCCCTTGAGGCAGCGAATGGAAACCGGGATCGTATCGGGTCCAGAAGCGATCCTCTTCAACCGTCGCTTCTTCCCAAGGCGGATTGCCCAGGATCACGTCAAAGCCGGCGCGCTCGCGCAGGAAGACCTCCGGGAAAGCGATCGGAAAATGCAGCGGCGGAATCGCCTTTAGAATCCGCTGGCTTTCAACATGCATCTTTGAGCCCGGCAGCTTCGCCAGCGCCGCTTCAAATTTCTCTTCTTGGGCATGGGCCTGGGCCCATTCGCCGACTTGCGCGGCCAGACTTTCGTCAAGCCGCGCCGCGGCCAAAACGTCAAACAAAGCCTCAGCCGGAGCTATTGCTTCACGTGCCTGCTTGGCCGCGCTACGCGCGGCGGCGATCTGTTCGGCATTGGCCTCGGACACACGGGCGAGCTTGATCAGCGCGTCACGGGATCTGCCCAGCAATTTCTCCGCCGAGAGCGCAAACAGCGGCAGAGAGTGTTTGCGAACCTCATTGGTTGCTTCCTCAACCGTCGCAATGCCAACCAGTGAATTCCCCTCGATGAGGTTGTGATCGAGAAACGAAAGCGGAAGGCCGGGAACGAAGGTGTGAATCCAGATGCTGAGCCGCGCCAGGTCGACTGCCATCCGATTCAGATCGACGCCGTAGATGCATCGCCGCGCGATCTGGCGGCGGAGAAGCTGCGTGCCTTCGATCTCGACACCATCGGCAAGTCCCACCTTCCGCAGTTCCTGTTTCGCCGCGCCGAGCAATCGGATGAGTTCAGCCGACACGTCAGCGAGCGGACGTGCGGTCAGGTAGTTGGAGAATCTGCGTTCGATCCGGTCGACCGCCGCAACCAGGAAATGGCCGGAGCCCATCGCAATGTCGGCGACGCGAAAATCGAAGAAGGCTTCGCCAGCGGCCCGATCGTCGAGCGCATCGAGCCGCTTAATGTGATCGTCGAGGGCCGGTTCGAGCGCATGGTCAAGCAGATGCTCAACCGCGAAATGCTTGGTGAAGTACGAGCCGGTCGATTTGCGAGCGCCGGAAGGAGTGTGCGGATAAAGCTCGCCGGCGCGCACCGTGGTTTCATCCTTGTTGCGCGCAAGGCGATACTCGCCCTTGGGCGTAACCGCCAGGTCGGCCGGCGCTACCGAGAGTTCGTTTTCGAGTAGCCCTTCGTAGATCGTGCCGAACTCGCGCACGCTCAAGCTGCGAAAATCAACCGGGCCCCATCCCTCGGGCGTCTGATCGACAAGTAGATAGAAAAGAACCGGCCCGAAATCGCGATTGCTGAGCTTGATTTGCGCGAGCGCATGACCGAGCGGAGAAATTTCCTTGTCGCTGAGGAACAAGCCGCCGTTGTAGGCGGGCACGCCCCACTCGGTATGGCCTTGATTGATGGCGTTGAAGAGCTGATTGACCTCTTCCCAAAGCGAGTTCCCGCGGTCGAAAGCGTCGCCACTCTGAATGTCGGCGACGCTCGGGGTCTTGCGAGCCAGCTCAGCGAGCTCCGTCGCCTTATGCTTCAGTGATCGCGTCTCGTACAGCCCATTGGTGCGGTACGGGAGAAGATCGCGGTCCTCGGCGTAGGCGACGAAGAGCAGCCGGAACAGCAGGAGCAGCGCCATCTGATAGGTTTCGGCAAGCTGCTCCGCGCTGGGATGCGCCAATCCGCGTGCGGCGAGCAGCGCTTTGGCCAGCCGCGGAATCGCGTCCTGGTACACCCGTTCGCGGAGGCGTTCGCCCAGCTCCGCCGCGAAGCGGCGCGACTGCTCAAGGATTTCCTCGACCGAGCCGCCAGCGCTCAGCGCTGAAGCGGAAAAGAGCAACCAGAGATAGCCGGCTTCGGTCGATTTCAGAAAATCGAGATCGATCTCGACGAACGTTTCAGTTCGGGCGCGTTGCCCAACGCCCCGGCCAAGCTCGGTAAGGTAGAGGCGGACCTGCGCTCCGTTGCAGACGATCACGTAGCGAAGCCGTTCCTGGTCGGCGACGTTGAGCGCCCAGGTGATTGGTGAGTGATCAGAAAAACGTAGGCTCGGCGTTTCCGGGGATTCGTTGCGACCCAGGAAAATAGCGAGGGCGGTTCGCGTGCCGGCCGCGCGCAAAATTGAGCCAGGCCCGGCGGTCAAAGGCTCTACACTGAAGCCGAGGGCGCGGAGGAGAGCCTCACCCCGCTCCTTCAGTAGAGCCGTCGCGCGGGAATTCGCATCCGGCCAGTCCGGGCGGCGGCGTACGTCGTGCTCGAGCTCATGGGTCGCGAACAGCCCCTCGTTGCGCAGTCCCGCCAGCGATGCCTGGACGTTGGGAATCGCCGCATGCAGGCGCCGCAAGGCGGCATGACGGTCCGGTTCCTCCAACGCAGCCCGGCAAATTCGCTCGACCAAGTCCGGATCGAGGTCCGTGTAAGCGGGCGGCTGATCACCCGCCGGCCCGCAGATGGCGGCGCGGCCGTCGTACAGCGCAACGACAAGGAGCGGTGTGGCACGGCCCTTGAGCCGCGCCTTCCATAACGCACGCAGATCCGATACCGACGGCCGGCGGTCCGCCGCCAAAACCGCAACCTCAACCGGCTGAGCTCCCTTGCCGAGCGCGAGCCCGACAGGGTGGAATGCGCGACCGTCGCCAATCTCGAGCGGCCGCAGCTCGATGTCGTCGAGGAATGTCATCTTATATCCGCCTCGTGAACTGGCGCAGATGTCGAACGCACCATCCGAAGCGGATAGAAGGCGCGTTTTTCCGGTCCCGTCCTCACTGTTTGTTGCCGCTCACGCGGGTGCGTGATTCGTTGCCCATCCTCGCTGCCGGAAGAAGAGCCTGAGCTTGCAGCTCCTCGCCGAGTCTCAAAACAGCATCGGCGAGATCGCGATAGCGATCGACGGAGAGCGCCAGGCCCTGCTTTCCAGGCAACCACTCGCCGCTGTCGGATCGGTAGTAGACGCGGATGTTGATGATCTTGCGTCCGCGGAAGTCGTCAATGCTGACTCGGACTTCTTCCCTGGAGTTCTTCTCAAACTGCGCGACAAGGTGGCTTGAGTCATCCACCGAAGTTGCTCCGAAGATTAGTTCTGTGAGGCAGCGGTTTCGCCGGCGAACTTACGCAGATCGTTCATGATCGAGGATATATCGGTCGCTCCCTTTATCGACCGCTCTTCTGCAGGGGTAAGTTTGAGACCCATCTTCAGCTTGAGGAATGACGCCGTATCCATTCGATTCTGGCGCCGATTCACCACGTCCGGGCCTGACATCGCGATCCCTTGCCATTCCTTGTTTGTCCTGCGCCAGTCGATCTGGCGAAGTCCTCGAAGGCGCGATTTCCAGTCATCCGGATACGTCGAGATCAGCGTCTGTCCCATCGAACCAAGGGCGCACAGCACCACCGCATGGGAGTGGATGAATTCCTGGCGAAACTCCATCGGCTTCAAGTCACCGTTCTTGACCTTCTGCCATTCCGGCATGTTTTCCGCTACTCCTTCCCAAAACTCCAGCGCAAGTGCAAGTTTATGGTCATAGTCAGCATCTACCACCGAACCGAGAAGAGCATTGACCGCGTCGTAGATCGCCGCCAGCGTGAAGAGCTTGGGTGAGCGTAGCGCAAGCGACACCCGGTCCTTATCCACCAATCCCTTGAAGGTCTCGATCCGCTCGGTGACGGTCAGGGTGATTTGGCTCATCAGGTCGCGTTGGTTATAGAGAATGTTGAGCGACTTTGAGGTGGTGCGAGCGGTCCGGTTGAGGTCTGAGAACATCTGCTGCATCCGGCCGAGATCCTCGAAGGGAAACAGCACCACGGAGATGGTCTCCTCGCCCAGCTTCGGGTTCTCCTTTAGCGCCTCTTCGATCGCGGCTCGACGATGCTGTCCATCGTTGATTACCAGGTCGGCATCAAACGGAATTTCCAGGACGCCGATGTCGTCACGGCCCGCCGCCGGCGTGAACTTCGGCTCACAATCGAACGACGCGGTGAGCGATGAAAACAGGTAGCCGTCCTCGTTGTCGAGGATGTATTGCGTGATCTCGGGAATACGACTTTTCTGAATGACCCGCTGTGCGCGCTGCTCGGGTGGCAACTCGGCCCAATCTCGGAATTTGAACAGCCTGGGCACCAAGCTGAGCTTCACCATCGTCACGAAATAGTCGCGCTTGCCCATACGGCCGCGCATCGCTGGAAAGGAAAGGATCATTTAATTATACCGCCTCCTCGAAAAATCACGACGTACTGTACGCTGATAATGAGAACGTGTCAAGCATACAGCCGCGTCGACATCGATATACATGAAAAGCGCCCACCTAGGGATTCGCCTTTAGCCTCTACTCAGTTGGCCGGATTCGACTGCGGCTATCGCTCTCGAGCCGACCCGACTCCCGACGAGCGAGCCGCGCCCTTGTGACGTTCGAGACGCCGCTCCGTCGACATCCTACAGCGACGCGGTGTAGCTAAGTGTGGCGTTTTAATCGAAAGCTTTTGACACTCAAATATATGCGCTGACTGGCGGGCCGGTCGGCCCTTGCGGAGCCTCTCTACTTCCTGGATCGAGGACCCGACTGCAGCAGCCTCCTTTCATGGCGGGGATTTAGCGAGGCTTGCGGACCGAACATTTCACGAGTCCTTGTCAGCCAGCTCCATGGCAAAGGCAGACCGCGGCAACCGAGGGCGCCCCTGAGACAGAGATTAGGGGTTAGCAAGCAGCCAAAGTACAGCCCAAAGTGACGCCGCACTCCACCGCCTTTGACGCTTGACATTTCCCCTTGGGCACGGAATCACCCCGTATGGCGCTCGATTTTGTGGTGCCGAGGGCGGGACTCGAACCCGCACGGGGCTTTCGCCCCAGAGGATTTTAAGTCCTCTGTGTCTGCCATTTCACCACCCCGGCGCCGCCTTGCCACTCTGAAGGAGGGTTACGCTCGGGGCCGCCCGGGTCGGAAAGCGGCGACTGCACGTAACTCCGCTCAAGATGAAACACCCTCTATATTAGGCATTTGGCAATAGATTCTAAACCACCAGCCCCCAATACCCGCAACCAAATTGTAGACGCATCGTATAGAACACTATAGACTATGACTACGCTAGTGAGCATGATCAACAGGCCTTGGGCGCTCTTCAGACTGTTCGTTAAGACTTTGCCCACGTGGCTATTGGTTCTCGCCGGGTGCGTCGTCGCAAGCGCGCCGCTCAAACATCCGCCGAGACTAGTGGCGACGCCGCAACCGGGGCAGCTTAGCGTCGCGATCCAGCCGGTAGACACGGTAGGTGACGTGCAACCGGTCTATATCTCTATCGCCAATGGCACGGATATACCTCGCGCGGTCGTGCCGAGCCAGATTTTTGCCTTGGATGCGCAGGGTCAGCGAACCGCACCCCTACCCCCTGGCGAAGCCGCGCGTGAAGCTGGCGGAGCTAGAGAACTCCGAGCAGCTTTGGCAAGCGGGGCCGCCAGCGGTGCAGTCGCGGGTGCGTTGGGTACGGGACTGGGCGCGCTCGCAGGCTCATTAATTCATAGTGGAACGACCGGCGCCGCGATCGGAGGCGCGGTTGGCGCGGGCACTGGTGCGATGAACGGAGCCTTCGCCGGCCTGGGCAGTGCCCATCGGCAGGCCAACGAGCAGATGGGTGCGCTGGCGCTGCGCAGGCAGGAAATCCGCAACAACTTTACCGTAAGCGGCTACGTCTTCTTCCCCAAAGGCGATTACAAGCAATTGCAATTGCTGCTGGTCGATCGCGAGACGGGCAATACCGAGGTCATCGAACGCCCCTGGAGGTAGCAAACCAATCTTTGGGCCCCCAACAAAATTGATAATAGGCGCCTCAAATTCACCAACGAGGAAGGTGACGGTAAGGGATCCGAGCGCCAAGAGGTTACAATCTCATCCGGATTGAATCGATTGTTCGATGCAACCAGCTTCCCTGCTTGACCGCGACCAGGGTCACGACCGGCACAGACGAGGCCGGTTTACCAGCTATTTCTATCGTTAACTGGCCAACGTTGGTTCCCTTGGCCAGAGGAGCCACGAGTGGCTTATCCGTAAGTGTGGGGACGAGCTTGAACCTTCGTTCCAATCCCTGGTCGACCGTGAAATAAGAAGACCCACCTTCAGGCGCAATCGGCACCTCGTCGATATCTCCCTGGTAGACGCGCATCTTATCTGGCATTACCTTGCGCCAATCGGACTTGACTGTGGTAAATGTCTGGAAGGCCCAGTCCAGTAGCTTCTCGGTTTCGACCCGCCGCTTCTCCATGCTCGACGCACCGAACACGGCGGAAATCAAGTCAAGGTTGTCGCTGTGTGCGGAGGCAACCAAGTGGTAGCCGGCCTCCTCGACGTGGCCGGTTTTGATTCCGTTCACGCGCGAATCGTAGAACAGCAGCGTGTTAAAGTTGCGTTGCGAGATGGTAACGCTGCGGCCGTTATTGCCCACCGTGGTAAAAGTGAAATCTTTAGCCGACGTGTACTGGAGCGCCTCGGGGAAAGTCTCGATGAGGGCGCGGCCCAATTTCACCATATCGGCAGCCGTGGTGTATTCGTCGGGAGTGGGCAGGCCGTCGGGATTGGTGAAATGGGTCTCAGTCAGGCCTAGCTCTCGGGCTTTCTGATTCATCTGCTGCGTGAAGGCATCCTGACTCCCACCGAGATATTCGGCCAACACCACTGCCGCGTCATTTCCCGACGACACCATCAGGCCGTAGAGCAAGTCATGAACCGAGACCTTGCTGCCAACCTGTAAAAACATCCGTGACACAGAGCCATTGAGTGACAGCCGCCAGGCCGCCTCGCTCACCGGCATCTCAGTTTCAAGCGTGATTCGCTTCTGGCGCAGAGCTTCCAAGGCGAGATAAAACGTCATCATTTTGGCGAGGCTGGCCGGTTGCATCTTGAGATGCTCATTGTAGGCATAAAGCACGGCGCCGCTGTGCAACTCCATCAATTCGACTGATTTGGCCGCCAGCGCAAACGGCGCCGGCCGGTTGCCATACACGCGGATTTGGTTGAGAGGCATCAACGGCTCGGCCTCAACCGCGCGCCTCACCCGCCCGTGACGGGCGCTGAGCGCTATCCCCGAAGCCAACGTTATTAATCCAACAGTTAAAAGTGTTAGGTGGATAACCTTGGGAATGTGCATCAACTACCGACCCCCGCCCGCTTTGTGGCCCGCGATCTGAGAGTACGGCTCGCGATGAACGCGGGCAAGCGCGATCCCGATCTCTCGCCGCTCAATTACCTCGAGCAGGCAAGCTGCCACCTCTCCTGTGAGACCCCGAGCGTATTCCTTCAGCCGTCTGATTCGATGTAACAAAAGAGAATGGATCTCTCGATTATTCTGCCGGTGGTAAACGAGGGCGAAAACCTGCGGCAACTCCTACCTCGCCTCAAAGCCGTAATGGAACGTGAAGGCGTCAGCTTCGAAATTATCGTGGTTGACGGCGGCTCTTCGGATGGGACTCCTGAGATCGCGACCCGACTGGGAGCACGTGCCGTCAATGAGCGGAGGCCGGGCTATGCTGGCGCTCTCGAGACGGGTTTCGCCGAAGCCCGCGGTAATTACGTGCTGACCCTCGATGCAGATCTATCACACGAGCCAGCGTTTGCAGCCAAACTTTGGCGCAGCCGACATGAAGCCGATATCGTAATCGCCTCGCGTTACATCAGGGGAGGAGCGGCATTTGGCGGCGTCATGCGTATTTGGCTCAGCCGACTGCTGAATTTCTGGATGCGTCACCTGCTGTCAATGCCGGTTGCCGATCTGTCGAGCGGCTTTCGCCTCTATCGGCGCGAAGTGCTCAAGGATCTCGAGCTCGAAGCTCGCAACTTCGAGGTAATCGAGGAAGTGCTGGTCAAAGCATACGCGCAGGGATACCGCTTGTGCGAGGTACCTTTCACTTATTTTCCTCGGGAGAGCGGCCGTTCCCATGCGCGTTTGTTACGCTTCGGTCTCGACTTGATGCGCTCAAGCCTCAAGCTGTGGAAGCTGCGCAATTCGATCAACTCCGCCGACTACGATGAGCGGGCGTTTTACAGTCTCATACCGCCACAACGCTTTTGGCAACGACGCCGCCATCGCATAGCCATCTCATGGGCGCGGGGGGCGGAACGCGTGCTGGACATCGGTTGTGGTTCGAGTGTGATCATCCAAAGCCTGAACAATGCGGTCGGATTGGATATAAGTATGGGCAAGCTGCGCTTCCTGCGCGGGCGGGGCATCGAACTTGTGCGCGGTTCGGCTTTCGCCTTGCCGTTTAGCGACGCCAGTTTCGACTGCGTGATCAGCTCACAGGTGATCGAACACGTTCCCTTTGACGAGGTTCTGTTTCGCGAACTGAAGCGGGTGCTACGACCCGGCGGGGCACTGATTATCGGCACGCCTGACTACTCGACCCTCGGTTGGCAAATCATTGAGCCGCTGTATGGAGCGCTGCTGCCCGGTGGCTACCGCGATGAGCACATTACCCACTACACCCGCGAGAGCCTGACCAGTATTCTCGTTAGTCTTGGCCTCGTTCACGAAAAGACCGCCTACATCGCGGGCAGTGAATTACTGATGCTCTTCCGTAAGCCAGTTGCACTTGAATCCAGGAGTATCCGGAGCGAGCCGACAACCGCCTTAGTCAGTGCCGCATGATCAGTCGCGCTCTTCTCAACTTAGCCGGCTGCGGGATGATATAAGCGACTATCCACCTCGAAGCGAAGGAGCATCTGATGCCTACCGTACAGATTAATGATGTCCGCCTGCATTACGAAGTGACCGGGCATGGCGATCCACTGATGATGGTTATGGGTCTTGGGGGAAGCTCGGCCGCGTGGGCCCCTGAGCTGATTGCCGAATTAGAACGCTCGTTTCAAACCATTATCTACGATAATCGAGGTACCGGTAAAAGCGACAAACCAGATGTTCCCTATTCGCTCGAAATGTTCGCCGCGGATGCCATTGCAATTCTGGACGAACTTAAACTCAGTCGGGTCCATCTCTTCGGGGTCTCAATGGGTGGCATGATCGCCCAGGAGATTGCATTACGCTATGGCTCCCGGTTGCAGACGCTCACCCTCGGCTGCACGACCTGCGGGGGCCGCAACGCGGTGCCACCCCCGGAGGAATCGATCAAATTGTTGACGGCGCCGCGTGAGGGCCTGTCGGACGAGGAGGTAATCCGGCGCGGCTGGCCCCTGGCCTACACACCGGAGTACATCAAAAACCATCGGGCGGAGCTGGAAGCATCGATTCCGCGATTATTGGCCCATCCCACCCCGACATTTATCTTCAAGCGACACCTCGAGGCCACCTACGGGCTCAAGACCTACGATCGACTGCCTCAGATTACCACGCCGACACTGGTCATCACGGGGGCGAAAGACGTACTGATTCCGGCGCGCAATTCGGAAATCCTCGCAGAGCGTATCCCTGTCGCCCGGCTGCACATCATCCCGAACGCAGGACATGCTTTTTTCAATGAAGCGCGCGAGGAGTTCCTGAAAGAGTTTGTGCCCTTCCTGAAAGCTCATCCGATCGGTGCCTGACCAGGTGCGGCCTCTCAGCACCTGTGCGAGGGGTGTCCGGGACCAGATGGTGCCACGGGAAATTAGGGGCATGAGAGGCCTAGGGCGAGAGGACAGATCGGGACGGAGCCCAGGCCACGTTCGAGCGCAACTCGGCTTGGACTCCACTTAGCCATATAATGGAAGAAGTGGCGTCATTTCGTGATTTCGCGCTGGTTTGCCAAGACCTGGGGCAGACCAGCAGCCGCCTTCAGATCGCCCAGGCGGCTGTTGACTTCCTCGCCCGGCTGCCGGTTGAGGATGCGGCCATCGCAGCGCGTTTCATGGTCGGCCGTCCTTTGCCTCAAAACGAGCGGCGACTGCAGGTAAGCGGACGTGCGATCTGGCGGGTGGTTTTGCAGCTGGTGCCCAATAACGAGGAACCGGGTGAGGAGATTTTCACCAGTGCTGTCGATTTTGGCGAAGCGGTCGAGCTGTTGCTACGGCTGAGGACAGCTGAGCCAGTGCCCAGTCTGACCTTGGGCGAGGTGGAGCGAAGCCTTGCCGCAATCGCAGAGATTGAGGGGGCTGATTCGCGCCGGCGCAAATCGGAAATACTGCTCGGTCTGTTTGCACGAGCCACCGCTCTGGAGGGCAAGTATCTAGCCAAGATTCTGATCCGAGAGATGCGCCACGGACTCAGCGAGGGCCTCATGCTCGACGCTATCGCCAGCATGGCCGGCAGGTCCAGTGCTGAAATCCGCCGGGCCCACATGCTGGACTCCGATCTGGGACGGATCGTGCAACGATTCCATCCCTCCACCATCTCAACCGCGCAGGTCGACGCCGCAGTACAACCGGCGCCGGAGTTGGCAGCTGGATTGCGAGAGCCGAGCGCAGGAAGGCCGGGGCCGATCCGGCCGATGCTGGCCGCACCCGCGACCAGTATCACGGCTGCGTTTGAAATTTTGGGCGACAACCTCGCGGTAGAATACAAGCTCGATGGCGCGCGCGTTCAAATCCATTGCACACCTTCGGGAGTTCATATTTTCTCGCGACGTTTGAACGAAATCACTGAAAGCCTGCCTGAAATCTCAGAGATGGTGGCAAAAGTCCACAAAGAGCAGCCGATTTTCGATGGCGAGGTGATCGCGGTTGGCGCCAAAGGCGAGGCAGTTGCATTCCAGGAACTGATGCGTCGCTTTGGCCGAAGACGCGGAATCGAGCGTCTGCGAGCCGAACAACCGATCCGACTTTTCGTCTTCGACGTGCTCGCCGTAAGGGGTGAGCTGCTGATCGACACGCCTTACCAACGGCGCTACGAGTTGTTGACTGAATTGGCGAATACGGCAGGCTTGCAACTGGCGCCACGGATCGTTCCGGGCTCGCCGGCCGATGCCCGAGAGTTCTACGCCAAGGCAATTGCCAACGGTTACGAGGGGGTAATGGCCAAAGCGCTGGCCAGCCTTTATACGCCGGGGGCGCGGGGCCGGGGATGGCTCAAAATCAAGCATGCTCGCACGTTGGATCTGGTGATAGTGGCGGCAGATTGGGGATACGGGCGGCGCCACGGATGGTTATCGAATTACCATCTGGCGGCGCGCGATTCCGTCACCGGCGAATTCCTGGAGGTTGGCAAGACCTTCAAAGGACTGAGCGACGATGATTTCGAAGAGATGACGCGGCGACTGCAGGCATTAAAGGTTGCAGAGCACCGAGGGACGGTTTTTGTCCGTCCCGAAGTAGTTGTCGAGGTAGCCTACAGTGATATTCAGCGTAGTCCGCGCTATCCCGTCGGCATGGCGCTGCGGTTTGCCCGCATCTTAAAGGTCCGAGTCGATAAATCGCCCGAAGAAGCGGATACAACCGCAACACTGATGGCAGAATATGAACGCCAGCTCGTGAAGCCGATTAAGCTGGCGCAATAGGACTCGCGGATCGCGATCTCCTGGCAGTTCCAACATTCGCCTCTTCGGTGTTCGAAGGAAGTTTGATGAACAAGATTGGCGCGCAGGACGCTTTGTCCGGATCGCCGTCCTCGAGGGCAAGTGCTAGTTCCGGTTCCTGAGCGTATAGCCAAAAGCACCGATTAATGATCTTCGGGTATCGCAAGCGTTTATGCGTGAGTCATACCGGCTTAAATCGCCAACGGCTTGCGCGAGGGGTTGCTTCTCCGTAGGCTAACGAGATCATGACAAATCAGATGCAGATTTCAGAATCACCCGAGGTAGAACAACTGAAACCTGCCGAAGTTGCGTATGAAATCCTGCACGGATTTGGTATTGCCCTTGGTCTCAGCCTTCTGTGGGCGATGGAGGCGGTGCGTGACCGGGTCTTTCGCCTTCTTGACCGGCTCAACGTACGGCCTCGAGTGCGGCGCGCGAGTGCGTTCCCTCCAGGACAGCCCCGCCGGCGCTCGCCCCGCCGGGCCTCCTAGACTTTTGATCACAGGTCTGAGTGAACACTCCCACGCGTGGTCAGCCTGACTGGCCGCCGCGGTTGTTTGGCGCGGTCGGCCGTATAAAATGTGAGTGCAACGTTCGAGCAGTCGGAAATTCGAAGGTATCCGGGCTTGTCACGGAACGCGGACGTGAACGAAAAGCGACGCGAGAACCCGCGCGTTGTTGTTGACTTCGATCTGCTGCGACGGATTGGCGGGCGCAACTTCCGGGATTTGGGCGGCCACCCGGTTGCGGGTGGGCAAAGAGTGCGGCGTGGCCGAATTTATCGGTCCGCACATCTGGCTCACATTCCCGAAGAAGGTCGCCACCCACTTGCAGGAATCAGGTTGCGTACGCTCGTCACCCTTCAGAGCCGCCTGGAGGTCAAACACCTCGGTCCACCACGAGCCGAGTTTCTCGAAGCCGGCGTCCGCTGGGAGCACATCCCGATCGGCGATAGTTGGTTCCGTGACGACGGCTTCTACAAGATCGAAACGCCCCCGGGGCACGAACACCTAGTAATCGTCACGGAATTTCGCGACGGCTGGCAGTCGTTTTTCAAACTCCTGGCAGAACGCGACGTTTATCCGCTAGTGTTCCATTGCTCAGCCGGACGTGATCGAACCGGGGTCGGGGCAGCACTCCTGCTCGAGCTTTTGGGAGTCAGCCGCGAACGCATTGTAGCTGATTTCCTCGAAAGCAACACCACATTCCCCAGAATGCCGCTAAGCGAGAGGCAGCTGGAGCCCGTCTTTTCCCTGGTCGACGAAAACGGCGGAATCGAAAAGTTCCTGCTTGAAGGTCTGGGCCTGAACATGAGCGATCTTCAAGCGATTCGTGAAGATCTACTGGAACCCGGCGACACTTAAGCCCGGACAAAGACTCAAGCCGATCGGCTCGTCCGAACTCGCTCAACTGACGAGCGGCGGGGGCAACATCTGGCACAATTTCCCGCCAGTCCGCGCTTCGAAGTGTGCTGAGCCTATTGGCAATGGTGGAAGTTAAGGCATGGTCCTGTACACCATTGGGCATTCGACCCATCCCATCGAGATTTTCGTGAGCCTGCTGCGAGCACATAAGGTTGACCTGTTGATCGACGTGCGCGCATTTCCCGCTTCCCGCCGATGGCCGCAGTTTAATCACGACGACCTTAAAGCATCATTGGAGCGAACGGGTCTATCCTACCAATGGTGTAAACAGCTGGGCGGCCGGCGCCGTACTCTGCTCGATGATTCGCCCCATCGCGCGTGGCATCATCTCGCCTTCCGTTCCTACGCGGATTATGCGGACAGTGTCGAGTTTGCCTCAGCGTTGGCAGGTCTGACCGAATCGGCCGCGACGCGACCCACCGCAATTATGTGCTCGGAGGGTCTCTGGTGGCGGTGTCATCGCCGGATCATCGCCGACCATATGACGGCGCAAGGATGGCATGTGCGGCATATCATGCCCGACGGCAAGCTCGTTGCACATTCCCTACCCCGTTTCGCGCGACTCGAGGGCCGAAGAATCGTCTATGACGGAGTGGGTGAATAGACCGGGCCGCCGCCGGCCACAGGATCAGTGGCTTAGGATGGAAAGTTGATCATTCTATACGCGCGGTTCCGGGCGGCTCCTCGACGACGCGATTTTCGATAAAACCGATGCGTTCGATCTCGACGCGAACGGTGTCGCCCGGCCTAAGCCATCGCGGTGGTTTCATTGCTGCTGCCACACCGCCCGGTGTGCCAGTTGAGATAATGGTTCCGGGCTGCAACGTGAATACGGTTGACAAGGTTTCCACCTGCTCAAAGCAATTAAAGAACAGCAAACGGGTATTCGCATGTTGCCGTTCTTCACCATTGACCAGAGTACGCAATTCCAGATTGTGTGGGTCACCGATCTCGTCGGGCGTGACCAGCCACGGCCCGGTCGGTCCATGCGTATCGAACGACTTGCCGAGCGTCATGGTAGCTGCGCGCCGCTGCCAGTCGCGCACACTAACGTCGTTAACAATTAGATAGCCGGCGATGACTTCGTGAGCGCGCTCGCGCGACACGTGACGGCAACGGCGCCCAATAACGAAGCCCAGCTCGCCTTCGTAATCGAGGGCGGTCGACACCCTGGGCATATGAATTGGATCATAAGGTCCGTTCACGCAGCTGGTTTGCTTGTTAAAGAAAATCGGAAACTGAGGCTTATCACGGCCGGTTTCCGCGACATGATCGGCGTAATTAAGACCAATTGCCAGGAATTCTGGCGGACGGCGAATGGGCGCTTCAAGTCTGACCTGCGACAAAGCTATTCGTGGCGCCTTGTCCGTGGCACGAGCTGCCAGCTCGAGAGCGGCGGGTCCCGCCGCCAGTAGCGAGAGTAATTCGCGCGGCAAGTCGGAGGTGACAGCGCAAACGTCAGCGATCTCCTCGCCCACCACGACGCCCAGACGTGTATTTCCCTGATGTGTGAAAGTGGCAATTTTCATCGGCCGGCTCCCGGTCTTTATTGGTAGTCGCCGCGGCTCCAAAATCTCCGCATTGACAAAGACATCAACTTTATAGCGACTACGGAAGCCGCAGTCACTGCCGGCCGGCGTTGCGCCTGAGATAGTCCAGAATTATTCGGTTTTGCTCCGGGGTCAGAGGTGACTCACCCGCCTGCACGATTCGGGTGCGCATTACTTCCATCTGCATTTCCCACATCGCAGCCGTCATTGACCGGGGGCTGTAGGGACGATGGCAGCTGCCACATCTTTCGACATAAAGCTGCTGGGCGTAGGTTCCTTGCTCCGGAAGCGACTGTGACTTCTGACAACCTGCCAGTAGGAGACAGGCAACCAGCAGCGACCTCAAGCGCCAAACTGACCAATCCATAGCCAAATGCGCAAATCCGAATTCAGTCTCTGGCGGCCTTACTCATCGGATTCGTGCGGTTGGCATCCGCCGCACTAGCTCGCTGCGAATGGCCGCGATTAATTGGATGCGGTCGCTCTCGCCAAGACTCACCTTGCGCTCCGCCTCCGGTCGTACCCATACGGGCGCAAGTTTCATGGGATCATCTGCGTAGCGTGGAAAGATATGCCAATGGACGTGCGGCTCTTGGTTGCCGAGACACTCGTAATTGAGCTTGAGTGGTTTGAGGACCTGATCCAGGGTCCGCCCCACGGCCAGGATTTCGTCAAGGAGCTCATGTGCTTCGGCACGGGGCATTGCGTGCAGCTCAGTAACGTGACGCTTAGCCAGCAAGACACAATATCCGCGGTAAAACTGCGCATCGCCCAGCGTGAGCCAACTTCGTGGCAACTCCGCGATCCAATCGGCCAAGGTACCCTTGCGGCAGCTCGCGATAATCGAGCAAATCCCGCAATCGTGCTCTGCATGTTCGGCGTTTAGCAACGGTATCGACCTCTCGTCTTTCGCTCTGGGGCTGCGGTGCGCCCCGCAACCTGTAATCTTGAAGCAGGTGTCGAACTATGAGCTGACCTGTACCAGCTTGATGCGAGCATGGCTCAGCAGTTCCGCGACAGTATGGATCTTGTACTCTCGTTCGTAAAAAACCGTGCGAATGCCAGTATTTATGAGGACCTTAAGGCAGTGAATGCAAGGAGTGTGCGTGACATATATATCAGCGTCGCGGATAGCGTTGCCATTTCGGGCTGCCTGGGTGATCGCATTGATCTCGGCGTGAATCGTCCGGTAGCAATTCTGTTCGATCTCTCCGTCCGGGGTGCGCGACTCATAGATTAGACATCCGACCTCGCTACAATGCGGCAGGCCGGCCGGCGAGCCATTGTACCCCGTCGCCAGAATACTACGGTCGCGCACGATGACCGCCCCAACTTTCGCGCGCAAGCAGGTCGAACGCTCGGCCACCTGGCGAGTGATCGTCATAAAGTAGTTATTCCAGCTGGGCCGTTCGCTCGCCATTACTGAATCAGGTCCTATTACAATGTGAACAACCGGTGCATAGCTCGAAGCGCCGGCAGCAGCACGTTGTAGGTCTGCCCTTGCTCACCGGGGGGCGACAGCGATGGCTGCACCAGCGAAACGGGGACGGGAATGAACGTAACAACGAACAATCCGATCGTCGCCCACGCCGCCAGTTTGCGCGCACCTTCGAGCGGAGTGTCGCTCTCAGTGGTCGCCGGGTGGCCAAGTCCAAGCCCGATCAGCAGCACAAACCACAGCAGCCATCCAGCCCAAAAGTTTGAGTGGAGCAGGTACGGTACCAGCACCATCAGGCCGCATCCGATCCACGCAAGCCGAGAGACGACGCGGTGCCATCGGCCTCCAAGCAGTGAGTAGACCACATGCCCGCCATCCAACTGCCCCACGGGCAGAAGGTTGATGGCGGTGACCAGCAGGCCAATCCACCCGGCCAGGGCAATAGGATGGACATTTACGTTGACGCTGTTGGGGTCTACGCCCAGCACGATCCGCGAGATTACCCAAAACAGAATTGAATTTCCGAGAAAAAGGCCACCTTGGCTGGTGTCGAGCGGCGTTACCTGCGAACGAGCGAGACCGATTGCGGTCGCGATTACCGCCACCACAAATCCTGCCCATGGGCCAGCCGCGCCGATGTCAAACATTTCGCGACGGGTTCGTGGTGGACGCCGCATGCGAATAAAGGCACCGAAGGTACCGACAAAGAAAATCGAGGGGAAAGGCGCCGGAATGAAGTACGGCAACGAAGCGTCAACTCCATATCGGCGAGAAGTCAGATAATGACCCATCTCATGGGCAAATAGCACCGACATCAAGGGAATTGAGAATGGCAGACCGGCCGCCAGGTTTGGAAGGCTGGCCGGAACTCCCAGCAGCACCGGCGCACCTGCGGAGTAGGCTCCAGCCATTGTGGTCGTTAAGAAGGTAAGCAAAAAAAGCACAACGTTCAGCGGATTAAGCCGAATCGGAAGGTGGGCCGGATATTTTTCGGTAGGTTCGATTTGAGGTTCGAATCGGGGAATTTCGGCCAGGACGGGCGAGCTGTCCGACCGCAATGAGAGTTCATCCATAGCAATCAGCTTAATTTGCTCTTCGTAACGGCTGCCCGGATCGAAACCCGTGTCCCTACTCCCAGACCGAAGTGCGTCGCCGCGTTGCCATCGCGTACAGCGATCTCCAGAAGGTCAAAGCTTCCAAAAAGTGCGAGCGGCGCGCCGCGTGGCGCCTCAGCGTACGTACGGTGCAATGGAACCGGGCCGCATCTTTGTATTCTGACTGATAGCCTACACTGCCGGAACTGCCCGGCAAATCGCTCGAAGGTGGCTCGGCTGATGTTGGTGATCAAGTTACCAAAACCGTCAATATAGACAACTTTGCCCTCAAGCTGGTTGGGTTTTTCGATGACTGATGTTAGCGGATCTAGACGAATCATCGACTCAAGGCGCCGCCCTAGTTGTTCGATGCGCACGCCTCGTGAGAGCCATGCCGCGGCCGGTGCAAAGATGTCGCGGCCATGAAAGCTCGCACTCACCTTCGGCAGTCGATAGCGTGGCTCGGTCAGTTCAACGATCTTTTTGATCTGTGCCTGCGCGGCCGCGAGCCAAAGTAGGCCGTTGTCCGGGCCTACGAAGCGAAATCCGCTCGCCGTCTCCACCGCAATAGCTTTTCGGTCAGTGCCCACGCCGGGATCCACCACCGCCAGAAAGACCGTCCGGCGCGGGAAAAAGCTGAACGACTCTCGTAGTGCTAATGCCCCGGCGAAGACTTGTTGCGGTGGAATGCCATGGGTGATGTCGATGGTTACCGCCCGCGGACAAATCGACGCAATCACGCCCTTCATTACACCGACGTAGTGATCCCGGTAGCCGAAATCCGTCAGAATCGCGACGGTCGGATGAGTGGCTTGAGACCGTGGCATCAGGCGGCTGTGCTCACGCGACTCGATTGCGAGGCATTGAAGGCGATCGCCCGTGCAGTTGCACACGAATCGCCGCGGCCAGCAAGGGAAACATTATCTCGTGATGGCCGGTCAACGCGAAGCCGCGCCCGCCATCGCGAGTCGGACGTTCAACTACATTGAGTCTGGGGCGGTATTGCCGAACGAAATCGAGGTCGGCGGTGGTGAAGCCGCTTACCCGAAACCCAAGATTGCGTGCAAGGTTGAGGGCCTTGAGGAAGACCTCAGGCATGACCACTGCCGAGCCCAGATTGACTACCACGCCTCGCGAGAGCCTCGCCACCAGCGCCACCATTCGATGGAAGTCCGTCATACTCGCAGCGCCGATCGCGGCCCCATCAACGCTGGGATGCATATGGATAATATCAGCTCCCAACGTGACATGGACCGTGGCCGGGATACCGGCTTGGTAGGCGCAAGCGAAGATACTTTCGTGGGAGTATTTGAAATTGCCGCTGGCCAGCTGTCTCCCAACCGTCTCACCCAAGCCATTGCCCTCGCGAGCAGCAGCTTTGGCCGCACTATTGAGGAAACTGCCAGTCTCTTCCGCCATTCCGAAGCTGCCGTCGGCCAACCCGGCTGCCACATCCTCGGAAGTGCGGCCCGCGAAGGCCAGCTCGAAGTCGTGGATTATTGCGGCGCCATTGGTGGCTAAGCCGTTAAAAATGCCGTCGCGGATTAAGGCGCAGATAAGAGGGCCAAGACCGACCTTCAGGGGATGAGCTCCCATCATGAGCAAGCATGGCCTGCCGGCGCTTCTTGCTTTGACGATCGAGCGGGCAAGTTCGAGCAAATCATGCGCGGCGAGCACATCGGGCAAAGCGGAAAAGAATTCGCGCAAACTCGATTTTCCGTCCACCGAACGCGCCAGCTGCTTACGGCCGATTTTGCGCGACAGCGAGGCGAGATTCCACGTTCGCGCCCGCGAAACATCAAGCTTCGTCAGTAGCGGCCCGGATACGTCACGGCCAGCGCTTACGGTCCCGTACTCGGACCGCTCACGGTTGCGCACAGTTAAGGACTTCGAGTCTTGTCGGGATTGTCTAGACACCGACGCGTCCAGGGCTCATTCAATAACTGCGTTGTCTGTTGAAACGACCGAGCGCTGGTGTTGCGTAGCGCACCGTCCGATCCGTTCGAACGGATCTTGAGTCGAGGTCGAATATCCTGCCAGCAACAATGTAAATTCGCGCGATTCGGATAGTGAGAGCTACACCGGCGGTGTCTGATTCCATGACTCAGCCGGATGGCGAAGTTAATGGAAAAGCGCTGTCTCAAGGGTCCAACGGTACGCCAACGCCGTACCGGCAGTACCATCCGCGCTACTCCGGTTTACGCGAGGCTTGCGCCTGGAGTTCAGCACGCAATTTCTTCATCACCTGGTTTAATCCACGAACATATCGCTGTTTGGTCCAGGTCTCTTTCGTTCGCATCTTCAGCCATCCCAACTTGACCGCATCTGGTTTGTTACCCATCTCTCCCGTCGACACTTCGATCAGGGCGCGTTCCTCGGGAGTCAAGGTTGCCAACACCTCGCGTTTCAGGCTCTGTAAAAAACCGCCTTTCAGATCAATATCTATCTTCATCGGCGTCCACCACCGTATACCAACCTTTGTTAACGCCTCGAACGGTCAAGCACCTTCATGCACCAGGCATCGATACCTGGTCAGTGAGGTTAGCCATGTTCCCCGCCGGATGTGCAGGCCGATACCTGGAATCGCGGCATCGGTCAGTGTGCGGATCATTTCATTGTAACTTGGAACCAACCTAGTTAATACCTTAGAGATGACGCCATGTCAGCGTCGAGCCAAGGTGCAGGCGTTAGTCGCTGTACCATCGCGAGTGAGTGGCTGGGGTAGGTAGTCGTCCTACGTCACGCTGGCCCGGGGGACGCCAGGCTTGGACCGCAACCCCTGATGGCGTTAGTTAATGGCGAGGAGGATCCAACCATGGCAAAGGTCAGCGGCAACGATCTGGTCGTCCAGGCGCTTCAGGACGAGGGGGTGGATACCACCTTTTACGTCACTGGCGGACCGATGGTCGACGTGGCGGTCCGCTGTGTCGAGATGTTTCGCACCGTGGACGTCCGTCATGAACAAGCCGCCGCTATGGCAGCGCATGCTTATAGCCGGGTCAGTGGCAAGCCAGGGGTGTGCTTCGCGGCTTCGGGACCGGGCACGACCAATCTTATCACAGGTGTCGGCAATGCCTTTCTCGATGCGGTGCCGGTGGTGGCATTGGGAGGCGCCAGCGCAGTCTCCCAGGCAGGAATGGGCGCATTTCAGGAAATGGACCAGGTCGGGATGTTCAAGCCAATCACCAAATGGGCAGAGCGGGTTTATGATACGCGCCGCATCCCCGAATTCATCAACAAGGCCTTTCGCATTGCCACCAGCGGTCAACCTGGGCCCGTCTATCTCGATTTACCTGGCGATGTTCTTTACAAGCGAGTCGAAGACAGCGAGGTGCAATTCTTCAAAAAGCCACATGAAGTCCCCCGTCTGGCGGGTGACCCGGCCCTAATTCGGCGCGCCATAGCCTTGCTGAAGCAGGCTCAGAGGCCGTTGATCTTAACCGGGACAGGCGTGTTCTGGTCGAAGGCCTGGACAGAATTACAAGAATTCGTCGAGCTGACCGGAATTCCCTTCTATACCACCCCGCAGGGCCGGGGTGTCATTCCCGAAGATCACCGCCTGAGTTTTCTCGCCGCGCGAAACCAAGCCTGGAAAGAAGCCGATGTGGTCCTTGTTGTCGGAACCCGTTTCAATTTTATCATTGGCTTTGGCCAGCCTCCCCGATGGGCGGAAGATGTAAAATTCATCCAGGTCGATATCTGTGATGAGGAGATCGGACGCAATCGTCCGGTCGAAATCGGCATCGTCGGCGATGCCAAGACCGTACTGCGGCAATTGATCGAAGAAGGACGCGACGCCTTCAAAGGACGCGCGGAACTCCCGTGGGTCGAAACCCTCCGCGGCTACCATCGCAAGAGCGAGGAGAAATCGCGTCCACTGTGGGAATCCAACAGCGTCCCTATTCACCCGATGCGTTTGTTCAAGGAAGTGCGCGAATTCATGGACCGCGATGCGATCGTTGTGGTCGATGGGCACGAAACGCTCAATTTCGCGCGGCAAACCATTCCCTTTTATGTTCCAGGCCACAGTGTCAACGCCGGCCCCAATGGATGCATGGGCGTTGCCGTACCATTCGGTATGGGGGCGAAGGTGGCCAAGCCGGATAAGCAGGTGATCGTCCTCAGCGGCGATGGTTCATTTGGGATGAATGGGATGGAAATCGATACCGAGATCCGTCACAACATCCCGGTGTTGAATGTCATAGTGAACAACGGTGGATGGGCCGCGTTGGGTGGCATGGCAGCCGGACGCGACCTCGGTTTCAGCCGTTACGACAAGATGGCTGAAGCTTTCGGCGCTCATGCCGAGTATGTTGAAAAGCCCCAGGATATCCGGCCAGCCCTCGAACGAGCCAAGGCCGCGGGCAAAGCTTCGGTGGTTAATGTGATCTGCGACCCCAATGCCCGTTCCTCGACCGTCTCCTTTGCCGCTTACCGGGCCATCTAGCTCGGTCGAAAAGGAAGCGCACACTCGCCTCCCGCCGCTGAATTAGCAACCTCAGGGGCGGGAGGCTTGATTTGCGCGAGGCGTTCTGGTGCGAGCGATCCTCTCAATCGGATTTGTCGGACTTGCATTACTGTCGATCGCAATTGGCATCGAAGCAGCCTTGCACATCACTGGGTCGCCAGGCTTGCGACCGGCGACCGTTCACTCCGGCGTTACGCCTGCCAAGCTGCAACCTCTACAGTTGAAGCAACAGGTTTCCTACCCTCCCCTTCCTTCAGTCAGGCGTGGTCAGGTCCTTGTACTTCCAAATCTCAGCCCCGAGTTTGCTGGATACTGGGGTGGCTTGGTTCGGGCTTCAATTCAGCGCCTTACGCCGGATTTGTCAGGAACTAGCCCGGCACGAGTGAGCGCGTTTTTCCTTCGCAATGGGGACACCACGCTGATGACAAGCGCAATATATACCTCGGCGAGTGAGCGGATCATCCAAGGTCCTGTCGCGAAGGTTCTTAGTCCCCGGCTTGTCATCGTTCAATATCAATCCAAAGACAACGAGCTTCGTTACGTGTGCAGCCATCGTTTCTGGCTCGTCAACAGTTCTTCGGTCAGATATCAGGCAATAATCAGGGTCTACGCGATTCCTCGCCCTGAGCTCCTCGGCATCATCACTAATACAGCCAATATGAAACGTCTTATTACCGCTCGCGAGCAGCTCCAGTTTGCGACTCCTTCAGCCAGCTTAATCCCGCGAGCCGTGGTTTCGACGGCGGATCGGAGCGTCGACGATCATTAGCCAACAACTCCGACGATACGGATGGTGATGGTTTGAGGCGCGGCGGACGCTTGCGAAAAGGCATCCGGACTTGACTTTCGCAGTCGTTCCGCTTCGACCGGCGCGAGGAATCAAAGGAGGAGAAGGTTATTTAACCTGGGTCAGAAGGTCGCTTGTCTGTCTTCGTCGCTGCAGTTAAAAATAGGCGAGTCCATAGGCTGCGCGGCTGTGTGTCTGGAATTCCAGAACTGGACTGCGGTACTCAGGCAAACCGACCCCTTTGGTGTCGGGCTTTGAGTCACGAGCGCTCCCAATGGCGCTAGATTCCTACGAGAGGCCTCACAACAACGTTGCCGGCGGACCCATTCGGCGCGTCGTGGTAATGTTTTCAAGGTTACTTCGCGGCTGATTAACATTCTCGTAACAATTTAAAGTTATTCAAAATTACGGTGCCATACGCGGTGCTGGAGGCGCGGAGAGTTGTTCAATCCAGATGAGACCCTGAACGACCGGTTCGAGTTCGTAAAGGAGCGAACCGCCTCGCGGATCTTTCATCCACGCTCCCTGGGCGACCCGCTTTTCACAGGCATCATTGCCACCCTGGCAGTCATTGTTCTGGCCTTGCTCATAGGCATCGCGATCGAACTGACGGTCAAGGCGATGCCGGCGATTCGTCATTTCGGGTTGAGTTTTCTCGCAAGCACCGAATGGAATCCGGCTACCGACGAATACGGCGCGATGCCTTTTATTTATGGGACAGTGGTTTCGTCGGCGATTGCGCTGATGATCGCTGCTCCGTTGAGTCTGGGAGTCGCGCTGTGCTTAAGCGAGATGGCGCCGGAATGGCTTAGCCGAAAACTGGGATTTCTGATTGAACTGCTGGCAGCCATTCCGAGTGTGGTTTACGGGCTGTGGGCGATTTTCGTTCTGGGTCCCTGGCTACGAGATTGGGTTGAGCCGGTCCTATCGCGCTATCTCGGCTTCATTCCCTTATTTAGTGGCCCCCGAGTCGCGGTCGGTATGCTGACGGCGGGTGTGGTGTTGGCAATAATGATCCTGCCGTATATCGCCGCGGTCTGCACCGAGGTGCTCCGGGTTGTACCGCAAAGTCAGCGCGAAGCTGCGTTTGCTCTGGGCGCCACTAAATGGGAAATGGTACGAATGGCAGTGCTGCCCTACGGTGCTTCCGGCATTATCGGTGCCATCGTGCTTGGATTAGGCCGGGCTCTGGGTGAAACGATTGCAGTGGCGATGGTAATCGGCAATCGGCCGGTGATTTCGGCTTCGCTCTTCGCGCCTTCGTCCACTCTGGCCAGCGTAATCGCTAATGAATTCGTTGAGGCCGTGACGGATCTCAACGTCGCCGCACTCATCGAATTGGGCCTGGTTCTGCTGGCTCTGGGGCTAATACTCAACGTGGTTGCACGACTGCTGGTTCTAAGTGCGACCCAGAGGCGATTCTCGCGGGTGGCATAACGGGGCGCTTGGATAATCCGGCATATCGAACATTCTGAACGTCAACCTCACCGATCGCTAAAAGCCTGAGCCTGAGATGGACAACACTATCGCGAGCACAATGCGGCGAAAATACGCACGGCGCTTGTTTCTGAGGAAGTTGAAAAGCGACCTGATGGTCGGGCTGACATTGCTGGCGACAGTCATCGCGCTGGTACCGCTGTTTCTAGTGCTGGGTTACCTGCTGAGCAAAGGCGCATCGAGCGTGAACTGGGATTTCTTCACTAAGTTGCCGGTACCAGTAGGTCAAGCGGGCGGCGGAATGGCCAACGCGATCGTGGGCACGTTCGAGCTGGTCGGCTTGGCCAGTCTCATCGGCGTGCCGATCGGGATTGGCGCCGGCATCTACGTCGCCGAGCACCACGGCCGAGGTCTCGCGCAGGCTGTGCGGTTCGCGGCAGATATCATGATGGGCATTCCTTCGATCGTTATCGGTATTTTTGTCTACGCGGTTGTCGTTCAACCGGTTGGTGGCTTTTCAACGATGGCGGGAGCCGTCGCGCTCGCCATTATCATGATACCGCTGGTGACAAGAACGACCGAGGAAATGATCCTGCTCGTGCCGCCAGAACTGCGCGAAGCGGCGTTGGCCCTAGGTGTACCGGATTGGCGAACAACTTTGTCCGTCGTAGTCCGCACCGCCACCAGCGGGATCGCCACCGGTATCATCCTGGCAATTGCCCGCATCACCGGCGAGACCGCACCTTTGCTGTTTACCGCGTTTGGAAATCGTTTTTGGTCTACCTCCCTGACTCAGCCCATCGCCTCGCTGACCGTTCAGGTCTACACTTATGCCATATCACCTTTTGCCTCCTGGCAAAGGCAGGCTTGGGCCGGGGCCCTGGTTCTGACAACAATTGTGCTCGCGCTCGAAATTGGGGTGCGATGGGTAACTCAAGGGTCGGCCCGCGCCGCCCGGTGAAAGACCGAGCAACTGTGACCGACTGTCCAACCTCACTCGAAATCGTTCATGGCCGAGAAACTGATAGCGCGGGGGCTCAACGCATATTTTGGCTCCAACCATGCGGTTCGGGACATCAACGTTACAATCAATGCCAACCGCGTAACCGCCATTATCGGACCGTCCGGATGCGGAAAGTCAACTCTTATTCGGTGCTTCAATCGCATGCATGAAGTAGTGCCAGGGGCCCGAGTTGAAGGGCAAGTGCTACTGGACGGCGAGGACATCTACGCTCCTGGGGTCGACCCAGTCGACATCCGGCGCCGAATCGGGATGGTCTTTCAGCGCCCTACTCCTTTTCCAACTATGTCGATCGCGGACAACGTCGCTGCTGGCCTCAAACTAAACGGCGTGGCGCTGAGCCGCTCCGAACGCAATCGCATCGTTGAACACAGTCTGCGCCAGGCCGCTTTGTGGGACGAGGTAAAAGATCACCTTGACCGACCCGGAACGAGCCTTTCCGGCGGACAGCAACAGCGTCTGTGCGTGGCCCGAGCGCTGGCGGTAAAGCCCGAGGTTCTGCTGATGGACGAGCCCTGCTCGGCTCTGGACCCGATTTCGACGGCGCGAATCGAAGAACTACTGCTCGAACTTAAGGAGAACTATACTATTGTGATAGTTACGCACAACATGCAGCAGGCGGCGCGATGCTCGGATTTCACCGCTTTTATGTATGCGGGCAGTCTGATTGAATTTGGCGAAACCAAGCAAATTTTCACCAACCCGACTCGCCGCGAAACGGAAGATTATATAACTGGGCGGTTCGGCTAATCCCCGGAGCGCATTTGAACCATGGGCGCCTGGCATCTCAGGCGGTGGCGCGGAGTTGAAAATGGACCACTCTCAGACGCAACACACCAATCGACAGTACGAAGAAGAGTTGCGCGGCCTGCACGCCGGTTTGTTGAAGATGGGTGGTCTCGTTGAAAGACAGATCGCCGAAGCGGTTGACTCGCTGGTCGAGCGAGACGTCGACAAGGCCCGCCAGATCATCGCCCGCGATGCGGAAGTGAACCGGATGGACATTGAAAATGACGAGCGCTGCATCCGGCTCCTGGCGCTCCATCAGCCTGCCGCCCGCGACCTGCGGTTCATCACGACAGGTCTTAAGATCACTACTGACCTCGAACGCATCGGGGACAACGCCGTCAACATTTGCGAACGCGTGCTTGAATTAAGCCAGCAGCCTCAACTCAAGCCCTACATCGATATTCCGAGAATGGCCGAGATTGCCCAATCGATGGTCAATGACAGTCTTGATGCATTCGTCAAGGACGATACCGAGCTGGCGGAGAAGGTGATCGAACGTGACGATGAAGTTGACGCGCTCAATTATCAGATCTATCGCGAATTGTTGAGCTACATGGCAGAGGATCCCGGCACGATCGCCCGCGCGACACAGATCCTGTTCGTGTCGAAATATCTCGAACGGATTGCCGACCACGCAACAAACATCGCCGAAATGGTGGTTTACATGGTTAAGGGGAGGACGATTCGGCATATGGACAGGAAGACGGAGCGGCCATGAGCGCGTTGGCCGATGTGGCGCGCGATCGACCACGGCACAAAATCCTGGTGGTCGAGGATGAGAGTGATATCCGCGAACTCCTGCGGTACAACCTGACGCAGGAGGGCTTTGCGGTTGAAGAGGCGGCGGACGGCGCCGAAGCTATCGATCGCATCGCTCGCCGAGCACCCGATCTGCTGGTGTTGGATTTAATGCTGCCGCGAATGCCTGGGCTCGAGCTATGCCGGCGCCTCCGGTCTCAGAGCGATACTGCCCGGCTGCCGATCATTATTCTCACCGCCAAGGGAGCCGAAGTGGACCGTGTGCTGGGGCTCGAGATGGGCGCTGACGATTATATTGTCAAGCCTTTCAGCCCCCGCGAAGTGGTGGCCAGAGTGAAGGCCTTGCTGCGCCGTGCAAATGCCGTGGCGGAGCAAACCTTACCTGCCATCTTCGAGCGCGGCCGTCTGAAAATCGACTTCGGCACCTATGAGGTCTTCGTTGACGGCGAAAAGAAGGAGTTGGCCTTGCGCGAGTTCGAGCTGTTGCGGTTTTTCGTTCAGCATCCCCTGCGGGTCTATAGCCGTGAGCAACTACTCGATTTGGTGTGGGGCCGTGACACCTTCGTCGAACCGCGCACCATCGACGTTCACGTGCGCCGGCTGCGGCAACAGATTGAGCGCGACGATTCCAATCCCGAGCTAATTCTCACGGTGCGCAGCGTCGGTTATCGCTTCAACCCGGATGCGCTTGGATAAGCGGCTCGCTTTCCGGCTTATCCTGGCCCTCTTGTTGGGTCTGCTACCAGCGGCGACGGCGCTGATCGTTCTGGGCGCGCAGGGCTCTATCGGCATCGCATGGGTGGTGCTGACGCTGGCTTTGGGGGTCACTGTGGGGGTGAGTCTCAGCCTGAGGATTGCGCGTTCGTTTCGAGCGCACGGTGAGCGCCTCACAGCATTGATCGAGGCGTTGGAACGGCACGAATCCCCCACCCACATCGGCAGCAGGGAGCACGATTTCCTGCACCGGATCGAGCGGCGTCTACTCGAGGCAACTGATCGGATCGCGCTGGAATTTGACAAGCTGAACGAGCAGCGCGCCGAGTTCGATGCCATTCTCCGCAACATGAATGAGGCGGTAGTGGTGACGGGGCCGCAGGGAAAGGTCGTGCTCCTCAACAATGCCGCCCGCCGGCTTTTTGCCTTACAGCCAGAAGCCAGTTACACCGGGCGTCACTTTATAGAACTGTGCCGCGATCCGCGCTTACAAGAGTTCGTGGTACGCGCCACTTCGCTCGATTCCGCGAGTGTACAGACGGCGGAAGTGCCCATTCAAAATCCGGTGCAGCGGTACCTCGAGGCGAGTGCGGCGCCGGTGAAACTGGCGGCAGGTGACGCCGGCCGTGTCTTTGTGTTCCATGAAATCACGCGCCTGCGCGCCTACGAGACTGTTCGTGCCGATTTCATCGCCAATCTTACCCACGAACTGCGCACCCCACTCACCGCGCTCTATGGCTACGCGGAAACACTCCTAAAAGGCGTGGATGACGCCGAGACTCAGCGGCGCTTCCTCGGCATTATAGAGCGCCAATCGCGACGCCTGGCCCGCCTGATCGATGACTTGATTTCGCTGTCAGACCTCGAGCGAGGATTGACGCCCCTCAAATTCGAGCCAATCGCGCCCGCGCGAATCATCGATGAGGCAGCGGAGCTGATGCGGGAACAGGCGGTCCGCGCTGGCATCGAGCTGGTTGCCAAGTCTACACCGGACTTACCGCATGTCGTCATTGACCGCGACCGGATGCACCAGGTGATGGTGAATCTCTTGGACAACGCAATCAAGTATACGCCGCGGGGTGGCATCGTAACGTTGGAAGCGCGCACGCGCGTCAACCAGATGGATGGAACCGTGGCCTCATCCTCGTCAGCGGTTCCAGGGGTTGAGTTCATCGTCTCGGACACCGGTGAGGGGATTCCTGCTGCCGCCATCCCGCGTTTGACTGAGCGATTTTACCGGGTCGATCGGGCCCGGTCCCGCGAGCTGGGCGGCACCGGACTTGGACTTGCCATCGTCAAACACATAATGCAGCTGCATCGCGGCAGCTTGCACATTGAGAGCCGGTTGCGAGAAGGCACCACCGTATCCGTCTGGGTTCCTGTAGATCAGCCCGCGCAGGCCTGAAATTGACGGACACTATCGGGCACGTGTCGTTATATAACCGGCGCTTGTCCGACGAGCTTGGCTTGCGCAAGCAGCGCTTAACGTGAAAAATGGTGGCGCGGGTTTCGAGGTGCGCCCTTAGCTCAGCGGATCAGAGCATCTGACTACGGATCAGAGGGTCGGGGGTTCAAATCCCTCAGGGCGCGCCAATCCGAGCTTTTTCGCCTCGGCGGGTCGACCCACGCGGGCGCAGTTGGCTGCAGAACAAGCCCTGCCCAGGATGGAACTTGGCCAGTGTCCAGAACCACCTGTTTAAATCAACCTACCGCCCAGCATGGCCCGAAAAATTTCCTCACCGGCGAATGGATGGACGATGCACAGGCCGCGGCCTCTCTTTAGCACGCCTCCGCGAAGATCCTAAAGGTCAAAGACTCGGGAGGCCTTACTCTAGCATTGCGCTAGTGGTTGTCATCCTGCCGGTTGTCATCCTGCCGCTGATTCCGGCTCGGGCAGGTGCAATGACCTGCGAAGAGGATTCAATATCCGATGTCTCTAGCTCGGGCGCTATAATCGAGATGGCTTCGGGGCAAATCTACAAGGTGGATGATGCGGACCGGGCCGATTCATCTCAATGGCAAGCGGCGGATGACGTCCTCATCTGTGGCAACGTCTTTGTTTACCAAAGCCAAACATGGACGCTCTACACTATCATCAACAAAGATGAAGACGGAGAGCAGGTGGGAGCCGAGCGCCTGCAATAGAAGCCGGAACCAAACCATTTTCCGATTCGAAACCGGCTCCAAACCAAGCAACTGCGACCGTGCCGAAACATGAGTTAATTTTCAGGCGCTGTGCGTTCGCTGGACAGTCTGTTGAGCATAGTGTAATTATGGCAGCGCTGCCGTATTTAGCCCACTGGAGAAATCGCGATGGATCATTCGGGGCCGACTTGGGCCCCTTCCGTCGGCGTCCTATTGTTCACTTTCGCTCCGGGCTTTATTGCTGGGTGCGCGCCGAATGTTCAGCAATCGCTTCGCCAGGCGCAGCTCGCGGAAGTGATGAAGCTGACGGCCGACATGGGGACTCCGGACCAGATTCGGGTTCGGTTTCAAAATGCCGCTTCTCTTCTCGATACGCTAGCACGGTACCTGGCACCTGGCCCCAACCTTACGCCCGAGCAAACTTTCGCCATGCTTGATGGTCAGCGAGCCCTGGTCAGCGAAGCGATGCGGCTGCGAGCGGTAGCTAAGACCCAAAGTGATGGTGAATTTGCCGCGAGAATTGGTGAGCTTTGCGAGCCTCAAGCGATGGTCGATGTTCTGTACTGCCAGACCGTGCTTAACTACGCCGCTAACGCAGCACTGGCTAGCATCCCCGACAAGACTAAGGCGGCTCAGGCAAATCAATACCTTATCACCGCGGCCCTTTTGATGGCCAATATTCAAGGCCGGTGTGAACAGGGCAACGCTGAGCTAGCGGGAGCCGCACGTCAACTGCAAGCCCAGGTAGAGAACGCTCGACGCGTCCAGAACACACTCTTAGGTCTTTTGGCACCCCGTCTAGGGTCGCCGGACGTCACTATCACCAACAATGGTTGGATACAGATTGGCAACTGAGGCAGCGCCGGTCCGGAGTTACCCTCTGCTCCGCCGCTGGGATTATCGGCGGCTCAAGTGGAAACGAAAGTGTGACCTGGTGCTCGGATGCGGTCCCAGGCGTTGCTCCTGTGATCGGCTCACGTCCGGACACGACGTGTCGGGCCAAAAATATCCCACGGTGATCTTTAAGATGACTCGGCCTTCGTCGCGATCATCTTTTCGGGTCGGTCATCTGCTGATCAATTGGCGGCGCGGTGATGTCTTTTTCTTTAGCGGCCTCCTCGCGTTGGGGTGGTGAGTGGAATTCACCAGGACGGATGCAAGCCCAGGAAAATCGACTACGTTTACAGTAAATCTCCAGCGCCAACGTTTTTTGCCCGGCGCTGAGCTCATCGGCGGACGGACCAAACGGTCTTGGAACGATATGCCGTTGAGCCCAACGCTGCCTGGCGCTGAGATGGGGCACTTCTCGCGATATTTCCCCCAGTATCTTGATGACGCTCGGCTAGGCGAATTCCAGCCAATTTACCGATTGATCCTGTCCGATATCAGGTTCAAGATTTAGGTGACATGAAAGCCGTAAAGAGCAAACTCGCATCCTTCCTGCTGGCCCTCGTCGCGTGTTTGGTAATTAACGGTTGCTTTTCCTGTAGCTACCGATCGCAGCAGACTAGCCCATATCCGCCATCGTCAGGCACAAGCTCAAGCAGCACCTCGGTGCAGGGTACCGCGCCTTGATCGAATCACGGAGCGCGTGCGCTTAACCGGACCGGTCCCCGCCCCCGTTGCCCAGCCATCGAGCCAGAAACTGGTTGATCCCTATCAGCCGTCGACGACTTTCCAGTGCACCAGCGTGGCGTCGGGATGATCCTCGAAGACCGCCTCGACTTCGACGTCGAAGGGCGGGTTTTGAAGAGGATCGCCCAAAAGGTTACCGACCATCCGGATGTTGTCAGCCTCTGGAATCTGTACAACGGCGACCAAATATGGGCAGGCCTCGCGCAGAGCCGGGTGGACTGGGTTCCAGGTTCGAATCCAGCTATAGAGACGACCGCGCCCTGAAAGTTTGGCCCACCCCAGATCGAACGAATGACATCTATGGCAAATAGCTTCCGGACCCCACTGAAAACCACCGCAGCTGTTACACCGCTGAGCAACCAACTCGTGCCGGCGGGTCGCATCCCAGTACTCTTTATCGAGTCCGTCGCGCTGGGCGCGAGGCGTAGGTAATCCTTCCGGCAGGTAGTACTTTACTTCAGCCATGAATAGCTCCCCCTGGGCCACAGCTCACATAGAGTGGACGAGCAGGTCGCTGACCGGAGAAACCATCGGTCCAGAAGCGACCAGGGAAATTTTGCAGTCGGGTACTTGACAGGTCGAGTCGCCTCGGACCTGGCGCGCCGCTTCAATCACCAGTTCGAGCCCGTGCATGTAACATTCCGCGATATTTCCACCACTGGTGTTGACTGGAAGTTTACCGTTGGGAGCAGTGATATTGTCAAAAGTGACAAACTCCATCACTTCCTCGGGCTGGCAGAAGCCATGTTCGACGAGGCTGATCATCACAGCACCGCTGAAATGCTCATAGATCTGTGCGCAATCGACATCCTTAGGTGTTATTCCGGCCATCTCATAAAGTCGTGGTGCAAGTGTCTTGAAATTCGAGGATGAATAATCGAACGAATTCTCAACCGTCGCAGCATGTCGGTAACCTGAGCCTTGCGCAGCTGCCAGGATATAGGCAGGCTTTTTGCGCGAATCCCGCGCCCGGTCTGCACTGGTCAGAATAAGCGCCGCGGCCCCATCGTTCTCCATGCAACAGTCATAAAGGTGAAAAGGCTCGACGATCCAGCGTGACTTGTCGTATTGTTCGCGAGTCAGCGGATGACCATACATCACGGCGCGCGGGTTGAACTGGGCGTGGTAGTAATCGGCCAGAGCCACCGCCGCCAGCGGCTCCTGATTGATTCCGTAGTCGTGCATGAAGCGACGGGTCCGAAGCGCTACCCACTGGGCAGGCACAAAGAGACCGTATGGAGCGGTGTAGGCAGCGGCGCCTGAGACGTGTTGCGACACCGGTGCCTGCCCAAATCGGCCAAACTGACCCTGTGCCAGTGCTCGGAAAACTACGACATATTTGGCATAGCCGGCGACAATCGCGGCGGCGGCGTTACCGACCGCAGCCGAGCCCCCACCGCCTCCGCCGCCCCACACCATGCCCATGAAGCCCACTTGCTTTAGCCCCAGGGCGGTAGCCACCCGCGACGCTTCGTTGCGGTCATTGGCGTATCCTGAGATTCCGTCGATCTCACGCACGTCGATACCAGCGTCTTCTGCAGCTCTTTTGATTGCTTCACAGGCAAGGCGGAATTCACTGAGCGGCGACTGTCCGCGCTTGTAATATTTCGTCTCACCCACACCAATGATCGCCACCCGGTCTTTGACTGTATATTCGCTCATTCTCGTCACAGGGGTTCAGTTCAAGTTTACGCCGTGATTTGACTGGCAGAACCTCAACTGGCACTCAACAGTCGGCCGTTGTTGGTTGCGCTTCGCTCGTCAGACTTTGGCATCGACGCCCAATTGGTCTCTCGTTGGCGGCCGTTCCTGGAAGTGAGGGAGAACTTCCTCGGCCAACAGACGCATTGATTTGAACCATGGTTCGGGATCGTCGGCATAATCGAATGCAAACAGCAGCAGCGTGCCGAAACCGCCCAGAGCCTCGTACATTTCGCCGAGCTTGCGAATCACTGTCTTGACGGAGCCGACCAGCCAGCCGTGATTCACCAGATACTCCGGGGTGACGTCGGCGTCCGCAATCCCAGGGTCGTGTTTGAGATATTTCGTGAATTGGAAATCGGCAAAGAGCGGTAGCAGATACTCGTTCATCATGCGGCCCATAGCGCCTCGCACACACCCGCGATAGGCCTCGTCGTCAGTATCGGCCACAAAAATCTCGCGAACTATGCGCCATTGAGACCGATCAGGTACCCGGCCGGTGCGCCGCGCGCCTTCGAGCACGGCGTCCCAGTGCGAGGCCACGTATGAAGGGCTCAAATTGAGGCTGAGCGGAATGAACCCCCGCTCGCCCGCGAGCTTGAGGGTGTCAGACCCCGGACTGAAGCCGGCAATGCCGATCGGCGGATGGGGCTTCTGAAACGGCTTGAGATGGTGCCGGAGCGTCCGCATCATCGGGGTCGGCACATTGACCTTCCAATACTTGCCGGTGTATGCGAAGCCGCCGTCACTCTCCCAGATTTTGAGCATGATATCCAAGGCTTCGCGGGTCATTTCACGGTTTTCACCCTTCATCCCATCCACACAAAACAGTTGCCAATCGCTGGGCAAGCCGCTGGCACCGATTCCCAACATGTAACGACCCTGGGCGAGATGGTCTATGAAGGCCACCCGGCAAGCGAGCTCGGCTGGATGATGATAAGGGAGCAGATGTGCACCCGGGGCCAGTACAATTCGCTTTGTTTGCATCAAAGCTTGAGCGATTAATAAGTCCGGGGCTGGATTGGGCTCCCAAGGCGAGGTGAAGTGCTCACCGATCCATGCTTCGTCATACCCGAGGCGATCGGCAAAACGTAACATTTCGAGGTCCCATTCCTGACCGGCTTTGAGGGTGCGCTCCGGCGGATGCGATGGCATTAAGAACAGTCCCAATCTCATCTAGCTTCGGCCTTAATCCAGGCCGCTCCCGATTGTGCTTCGTGCGTTATGCGAATTTGCTCTCGTGCCACTTTCAGCGACAAATGGGGTGTCTGCTTCGAGGCCTCAAGCACGCTGACAAGCTCCCGTCAGTTACGCGGGCCTCGCGCACCCGGAAATGATTGGATGGCGCCAAGTCCTTCGAGCGCCAGGCCATAGCCTAAATTATCCAGCATCAGCTTTTTCAATTGTTGCGTGAGCGCCACACGAGCGTAACGAACTGCGAGTGATGGCCGAGTAATGATCTGTCGTGCCAGCTCCCACGCGCGCGGCAGCAATCGGTCGCGCGGGACAATTTCGCTGATGACGCCCAGTTCCAGGGCTTCTCGAGCTGACAACTTCTGCCCCGTAAGCAGGAAATATCGGCCGCGATTAGGGCCGAGCACCAGCGGCCATACAACATGGACACCATCCCCGGGCACGACGCCATTGGGGAAGTGCGGGGCATCCTGGAATTCGGCATTCTCAGAGGCAATCACGATGTCGCACAAGACCGCCAATTCAGCGTGAATCAGGGCTGGTCCGTTGACCGCCCCAATCATCGGCACTTCGATGTTGAGGTGGTTCATCAAAAGGTGTTTGGCATCATTGTAAATGTGGTCCCAGGTGGTCGGCTTGACCCCAAATGGGGCTGGTTCGCCGGTCCCCTTGACGGGCACGCCCCGCCCCCCTCCAGCATCAACTTCGGCGCAGAACGCATCGCCGGTGCCAGTGATGATGACGCACCGGTTTTCGTGATCGCGAGCGACGTCCATAAAGGCGTAGGACAGTTCTTCATGGGGAGCAGTCCCCCATTTAAGCTCGGCATTATTGGTATGGAGCGTCATCTGCAGGATACCGTCGCGTCGCTCCATCTTAATCGTGCTGTAGCGGCCGGCGTAGTCATCGAATTTTATCAATGCCATGGTTTTGCTTCCTCAAATCGAGCTTGGCGCAGTTTACAAAAACATCAGCCTTTCCAGCCAATGGTAAGCAAACCTGTTCTCGGTTCTCGACCGCAGAGCGCAGCCCATGGGAACCGTTTTTCGCCCATAACGCTGTGTTCAGCTGCAAAACCGCACCTTCGATACCGGAACGAGCCTCGCCGGCCTGGACTCCTCACAAACCGGTCTTCCAACGGCGAGGATCCGGGTGCCAACATCGCCTGCTCAGCAAGGGAGCCAGCAAACATCCGTTACCTCTGGCTCAAAATGCAGCACCATACGGCGAAAGTTTACAGGCCGAGAACGTCGCGCATCGAATATAAGCCCGGCTTCTGGTTTTCAAGCCAGGCTGCGGCGCGTAGCGCGCCTCGAGCGAGCGACTCGCGACTCTGGGCCCGATGGATCAGTTCGAGCCGCTCGCCTTGTCCACCGAAGATCACCATGTGGTCCCCAACAGCATCGCCGGCCCGAAGAGCCATCACGCCGATTGCCGCCTGCGGCCGAACACCCGTAATCCCCTCTCGGCCGAAGACTGCGTTGGGCTGAAATTCGATCTTGCGTGCCTGCGCGATCGCCTGCGCCAACGCAAGTGCGGTACCGCTGGGTGCGTCAACCTTGGTACGATGGTGGAGCTCAAGCACCTCGGCATCAAAATTCTCAAGAATCGCGGCGACTTCCGCTGTTATTTTCAGAAGCACGTTAATGCCGAGGCTCATGTTGGGCGCAATGATCGTACGTGTCCGGGGCGCCAATTGCCGCGCACGCGCCTCCAACTCAGGGGTAAAACCGGTCGAGCCTACCACGATTGCGGCGCCGCTGGACGCAGCTACCTCAAGGTGGCTCACTGAGGCGGCCGCATTAGTGAAATCAAGGGTCACTGTGTCAGGTCGCGCGATCGCCCCATAGTCGCTCGTGATCGAAACACCGAGGCGACTGACTCCTGCGACCTCACCGACATCACGGCCGATAACACCCGAGGCGTCGGCTTCGAGAGCTCCGACCAGCGTATGCTGTGGATCAGCGGCAATCATCGAAACCAGCAGGCGCCCCATTCGCCCAGCGGCGCCTGAAACTATCAATTTCGCCATACCGGAGCCCTCCCAGCGGTTAAGGAAAGGGGTCGGCTAAAGTTCTTCAGCTGCTTGCCTGCGGGGCTGCGGCCGCAGGAGCGGCCGGCGCTTTGCCACGCCGGGCAATAAAATGCTCCTCGCACAGGCTGCCATACGCCCGCGGCTTGTGACAGTTCTCGGCGGTACAGGTCTTGTAACGCGGCTTGGGCATTTCACCGGCCTTCCACATTCGGTAGTGCTTTCGGCAGTAGCCCTTCCCAACCACCTGGCGAGTGCAACCACTCGCCTTACAGGTTCCATCCTTCGCCATTTCACCATCCAGTCTTCAGCACCTCTTCGGTCCAAGGGTGCAGGTTTAAAATTCCGCTTTGAGCGAGCGACTGAGCAATTCCTCGACCATAGCGCCTGGTGAGGCGCCTTCATAGATAATCCGATACACGGCCGACGAAATCGGTAACTCGACGTCGTATCGCCGGCCAAGGCTGACAATTGCTCGGGCGTTGGAGATGCCCTCGGGGACGGGCGATCCCTCGCTAAACGAGGGTATCGGCTCACCTCGGCCGATCGCCAGACCCAATTGACGATTACGTGAAAGGTCGCCTGTGGCGGTGAGCACCAGGTCGCCCAGACCTGCCAAGCCGGCTAAAGTTTCCTGCTGAGCGCCAGCGGCATGCGCCAACCGCATCATCTCGGCAAGTCCCCGGGTGATTAGCCCAGCGCGGGCGCTCGAACCAAGGCCGAGTCCGTCACTGATTCCGGCCGCGATAGCGATTACATTCTTGCTGGCGCCACCCAGCTCTACACCAATCCTGTCGGCACTGCGGTATATACGCAGAGTTTTGGCAGCGAATAAATCCTGCACACGCCGGGCAGTTGCCTCAATCGGGGCCGCGGCAACCAATGCCGCGACTTTTCCTCGTGCGATCTCCGGCGCGAAGCCCGGGCCCGACAGCACTGCTATTCGGCTGGTCGGTGGGGCCAAGTCGGTCAACATCTGCGACATGGTCTGCAGGGATTCCGGCTCAATTCCCTTGCTCACACTTATTATGAGAGCGTGCTCAGGAATAGCAGCCGCAATTGGCGCAATCGTCAGTCGCGCAAAACGCGATGGAATCGCCATTACCACCGTCTCGGCGCTGACGACAGAGCTCGCCAGCATTTTGTCGAGATGAACTGCGGGGGGAAGCTGCACTCCAGGCAGGTAAGTCTGATTTTCGCGAAACCTGCCCAGCGCAGTAAGCTGCGCCTCGCGCCTGGCCGCCAGCCTGACCTCGTGGCCATTGCGGGCGAGAACGATCGCCAGGGCCGTACCCCAAGCGCCGGCCCCCAACACAGTTACAGAAGCCATTTGAGACGACTCCGGTCGGGTCGTTGACCGATATTCGCACTAGCGGGTTGTTCGCTCTGAGGCAGCCACGCGGAGCATCCGGTATAGTGGCTCAAGTTCGGCGAAGGCGTCGAGCAGTTCGTCGCGGTCGAGTTGCACGGCGGTTCTAATCGGCCATCCAAAACCGACGTCCAGTCCACCATTTTTCTTTTCCAGGTTGCAGCCCAAGGCCGAAAAGAAACCTTCATCAGCCGTGAACTGTTGGGGCATTTGGCGGAAGTCCCACTTGGTATATTGGCCTATTTCGGTGCCGCTGAAAGCCTTTGCCAACTCGACGCTGCGGGTTTTGAGGAGTTGGCCCATCTCAGGGCGATGGTCCGCTTCCGGTTTCACTACCACCCGTGCATGGATTCCGGCCCCCGAGATGCAAAGAGCGAGGTAACCGAAGCGCTTGTAGCCTTTGGGTGAGGGACCGAAAGCGGCCCAGGTCTCGGGCGGCGGATTCACGGTCCGCCGCGCATGCTTCGCGACGTGAGGAAAGAACTCCATGCGTAACCGCCGGGTCAGCGCTGGAGCAAGTTCGTCGCCCAGGCGCAGCAACTTGGGACGGACACGCGCGTAGATCTGCTGCATCCGCTCGTTGAAGCCCTCCAGCTGGAAAACGTTGAAATCGCTTGGATTAAACCCGAGTGAGGTCATAATCCTTACGCCTCAGCTCAGAGGACGCAGAAAAGACACGAGACGTCCGGGCACGACCATCCCCGTGAACATGCCTTTTAATCCCTTTTCGCATCGACTACTGCTGAGCCTCGCCTGGTCCGGATCGCACTTTCCCAATTGCGCCCGTCGAAATGCTCAGTGCCGAGCGACCTCGGATCGACGCCTTCGACACATCGCAGATTGACGTCGATTTTTTCCGGGTCTGAACGTGCAATGTAAAATGAAGCGACACCGCATTTAGGGCAGAAATAATGTTTGGCCGTGTGCGTATTGAAGGTGTAGGTCGCAAGCTCTTCCCATGAGGTGAGCAGTCGAAACCGTTCTCGCGGCACTATCCAATGAATATACGCCTTCTTGGTACAGATCGAGCAATTACACTCCAGCACCGGCCCGTCGACTGGTCCGGCCACCTCATAGGCGACGCGCCCGCAATGGCATCCGCCACGGTAGACGGGGCGGGTCTCAAATTCATCGGTCATGGCAAAAAATCTGGCGCAAATTGGTTGATACGGCAAATGCTCATTTACCCATCCAGGAGATTTTAAGGTAGAGAATATAAGCATGGATCTTAGCGACAGCCCCGAGGAAATGGAGTTTCGCCTCAAAGCGCGAAAATGGCTGGAAGCGAACCGGCCGGCAGGAATCGCCGACCGGGGTTTTGCGCTGCCTATCGATGAGGATTCCATCCGTATTCTCCGAGACTGGCAACGGCGGCTCTACGACGCCGGCTATCTCGGAATTTCGTGGCCGACCGAGTACGGCGGCCAAGGTAAAACCGTCATCGAAAGTGCGATATTCAACGAAGAAATGGCCCGTGTCAGAGCGCCAGCACCGCTCAACGAACTCGGCCTGTCGATGGGCGGACCGACTATTCTCGAGCACGGCACCGAAGAGCAGAAGCGCCGTTTCGTCAAGAAAATCCTGACCTGCGAGGAGATCTGGTGCCAAGGCTTCTCCGAACCGGGCTCCGGCTCGGATCTGGCCGCGCTCAACACCCGTGCGACGCTGGATGGCGACGAATTCGTGGTTAACGGTCAAAAGGTGTGGACCTCGCTGGGGCATATCGCTGACTGGTGCATGCTGCTGGTCCGCACCGACCCTACCGCCCCCAAGCATCGCGGCATTTCCTACCTGCTGGTTGACATGCACAGCCCCGGGATCACGGTCCAACCGCTAAAGCAGATGACCGGCGAAGCCGAATTCAACCAGATGTTTTTCGAAGATGTACGGGTACCGCGTGAGAATCTACTCGGTCCACTGAACGGCGGATGGGGCGTTGCGCTCACAACTCTGATGAACGAGCGAGCAACGCTTTCGCTGGCGACCGTGATGCGCTTTCGCAATACGTTCGAGGACCTGGCGGAATTGGCGCGGCGAATGCTCGACGAAGGGAGCTGCGACCTGAGCCGTGCACAGGTGCGCCAGACTCTGGCACAGTTCTATATCGATGTGGAATCAATGAAGTACCTGGCATATCGCAACTTCTCCCGGCTTAAGCGCGGCGGCACCCCAGGTCCGGAAGGCTCGATTTCCAAGATCCTGTGGAGTGAGCTCAACCAACGGATGAACGAGTTCGCCCTCGTGCTGCAGGGACCACGAGCGCTGCTAACCGCAGGGGCGAATGGCGTGGTCGCGAATGGGCGATGGCAATACGGACTCCTGCGTTCCCGGGGCAACACGATCGAAGAAGGTACTTCAGAGATCCAGCGGGGCATCATTGCCGAGCGGCTGCTGGGTTTGCCCAAAGCTTATTAGCCCTTTACACGGAGCGGCGAGGAGACCAGGAAGGGCGCCAAGTGACGTGAACGGGAATTCAGCCACAACCGACTTTTAAAATCGCAGGGCAGTTCCGGCTGGCCGGCAATCAGCCTTGTCAGCCACGACCTGGGCCCCCGCACGGGATTTGAGTGCAATTCAAGCTGTGCTTTAAGGCTGCGCTCGCCTTGCTACTCTGCCTGGCAGGCGTTGTCGTCGGCACCAGAAGCTCGGCCCTCGCCAACGACCGCCACCTCATCGCGGGCCGTATTACCGACTCTCTAGGAAGACCCCTCGTCGGGGTCGAGCTGGAACTGGAATCCAGCACCAGGCAGATTATCTCCATCACCAGAACCGATTCACGCGGCGAGTTCAGCTTTCCCCTGGTTCCGAACGGCACTTATCTGGTCATCGCTCGAAGAAATGGATTCAGCCCAGCGACCGCAGTGGTGACGCCGGCCGCGAATACGCGGCTTACGTTGGCGATGCAGTCGCGGGAACCTTTGAGTGTAAGAATCACGGCGGCGCTCAATCGGGCGCGCAATGCCCTTTCACCCGAAACTGGCAGCACGGTCTATCGCTTTACCGACAAGAACATTCACTCCTTGCCGCAGGGAGACAACACTCCGTTGAACGATCTCCTGATTCAGGCGCCCGGGGTCAGCCAGGATTCCTACGGTCAAGGGCAGAGTCAAATCCACATTCACGGTCTGAACGGTGGTGGAATTCAATACCGCCTTAATGGCATCTTTCTGCCCGAGCCAGTCAGCAGCTTCGGGCAACTATTCAGTGCTTATTTCATCCGGGATGTGAGTCTGATTGACAACTTCATGCCTGCGCAGTTTGGTTACCGCAACGAGGGCGTGATCGATATCCACACCAAGGATGGATGTCTGAGCCCGGGTGGCCAGGTTGAATATTACGGGGGCCAGCGAGGCACGATTCAGCCGAGCCTGCAGTATGGGGGATGTCGCAACCGATTAAGCTACTATTTAAGTGGTTTCTATTACCAAAGTGCGCTCGGCGTGCAGTCGCCAACTCCCACTCCGACTCCGGAACACGATCGTACCAACCAAGGGCAAGGTTTTACCTATCTCTCGTATCTCTTGAGTCCCGAAACCCGCCTTAGCCTTATCGCTGGCACTGCCTTAAACGCTTATCAGATTCCCGGTCAACCCGACCTCCCGGTTGTTTTTCCGATAAGTGGTGTCGTTACCTATCCCAATTCAGCTGACACTGGCACGACTGAGTTCGAACAGAACTATTTCGGAGTTCTTGCTCTGCAAGCATCACTAGGTACTAAAGTTAATTATCAATTTGCGCTCTTCAGCCGTTACTACAGTCTGGAATACAACCCCGATACAGTAGCTGATCTGGCTTATAGCGGGATCGCGGACCGTGTCCTGCATACCGGTTTCATGAATGGCACCCAAGGCGACATCTCGTATCGCCTGAACCAACAGCACACCATCCAGATAGGAGATTACGTTAGCGGCGAGACTCTCGAGGCTGATAACCGAGCGCTAGTGTTTAAACTGCCCGCCGGCGGCGTTCCCTCGACCACGCCCGAACTAATCATAAACAACTTCAACGGCAAAGCGCTGTTGTTCGGGGTCTACGCCCAGGATCAGTTCCGTCCATCCTCGAACCTCGAGCTGATAATCGGCGCTCGTTATGACATGATGAATTACTTTGGCTGGCAGGACCAGTTCAGTCCGCGCGTAGGGCTCGTATACAGGATAAGTCCTTCGACGACGCTCAATGCCGGTTACGCGCGCTATTTCCAGGTTCCTCCGTTCGAATCTGTCCTTCTCAATACCGTTGCCAAGTTTGCAGGTACCACCGGAGCGTCTAGCATCACCTTCGGGAATGATCGAATAAAAGCGGAAGACGATGAGTTCTTCGATGCCGGAGTCGCCCAGCAATTACCCTGGGGCCTGACGGCGACTACCGAAGGCTGGTTTATGTGGGCGACCAATAAACTGGATCTGGCGCAGTTCGGCCAAACATATATCTTCGCGCCACTGCAGTATCGACATGGTCGCGGCTGGGGGGTCGATTTCAGCCTGGTGAAGACGACCCGACGGCTGTCCTTTTACTACAACTTCGCCTACGCGATACAGCAGGCGCACGAGGTGACTGGCGGACAATTCCTGGTCGACGACGTCGCCGAATTAAATTACATCAGACGACACTGGATTTACCTGGATGATGACCAGGAGTTCAGTTCATCGGTTGGAATGTCGTATCAGCGTTGGGGATTCCTACTAACTATCGACGCTATCTGGGGCAGCGGATATCGTTTCGGCTTTGCCAACCAGGAGCAGCAGCACCCCTACCTGCAAGTCAACGCCGCGGTGGGCCATCGATTGAACGTTCCCGGCCTGGGTGAAGCCGAAGGGCGCCTTTGCGTGGTGAACCTGTTCGACCATGTGTACCTGATTCGTCAAGGGAGCGGCATCGGCGTTTTCTCGCCTCAGTATGGTCCTCGGCGCGCGCTCTATTTCTCCGTTTCAACACCGCTTGGAGCGGCAAGCAGGCAGGGCGGGCCCTAATTTCTGGAAAAACGCAAGTTACGTTCATCGCGATTTCGGGTTGACAGCAACATCAGGCGGTTCAATATGAGACTTACGTTCAATAGCCGGGCTCCCCGGAGGCTTTCATGCTCGACCATATCGGATTAATGGTCGCCGATTTCACCAAAAGCAAAGCTTTCTTCGAAACCGCACTGAAGCCACTCGGATATTCGTGCCTGATGGAATATGGTGGGTGGGCCGGTTTTGGTGCCGAAGGCAAACCGGACTTCTGGATCACCCAGGGCCAATCCACGAAAGCACCCATCCATGTAGCGTTCGTCGTAGCCGACCGCTCGATTGTCGACGCCTTTCATAAGGCCGCTTTGGGCGCGGGCGGGCGTGATAATGGCGCGCCAGGTTTGCGCAAGGAGTATCATCCGAACTACTACGGAGCATTCGTCTTCGATCCCGACGGCAACAATATCGAAGCCGTCTGCCACAATCCTGCGTGAAGGATCAACCGGTCAGGCGGCATGCCGTGCCGGCGTCAGGCGGACGGGCATGTGCTTGATTCCGGCGACGAGATTTGACTGTAAGCGCTCGACGGCTCCCACCAGCTCGAATTTGTCGACCCGGGTGAGGATCGCCTCAAACATCAGGCGCAGCTCGAGACGAGCGAGGTGAGCGCCGGCGCAGAAATGCTCGCCCTTGCCGAACGCAATGTGTTCGTTAGGCGTCCGTGCGATATCGAAGCGATATGGTTGCTCAAAGATCGCTTCGTCGCGATTGGCCGAGGGGAGCCACAAGGCCACTTGTTGGCCGCACTGAATCTTGGTGTCTGCGAGGATCGTGTCGGCGAGCGCCGTCCGGGCGATGTGGGTTATCGGGCTGGTCCAGCGCAGGATCTCCTCAATCGCACTCGGCAGGAGTGAACGGTCGTTGGCCAGCCGCGTCCATTCGTCGGGGTGATTGATAAAGGCCAGCAATCCTCCGGAGATTGCGTTACGGGTGGTTTCGAGGCCCCCGACGATGTACAGAAAGCCGTTGTGCATTAATTCAGTCTGTGTCAATTCACGGTCATTGACCCTGGCGTTGCCCAGGACGCTCAGCAGATCGTCGCCATCGCCACCGCGACGCTCCAAGGCCAGTCGGGCACAGTACGAGCCGAGGTTGGTTGAGCCCTGCTGGCGCGTCTCAAGTGGCGAGCGGGACTCGGTTTGATACTCCGGATCCTCGTTGCCCAGGGCCATGTTCCCCCATTTGAACATCAGCGGCCAATCGGCACGCGGAATCCCCATGATCTCGCAAATAAACGCCATTGGCAGCCGAGCGGCGACGTCCACTACGAAATCGCAGTATTGCCGTTCGAGCGCTTCGCCGAGAATCTCGTTGACCAGCGCCGAGCCGGGGGACTCATAGCGGCCCACCGGACGCGGCAGAAAAAGACGGTTAAAAGCACGCCGCATCGCTACATGCAGCGGTGGATCGGTCATGATCATCATCTGACCCGAGCCCATCATCTCAGGAGTCACCTGCTCCATCTCGGGACTCGATGGGACGACCAGACCCTTGGTGGAAGTAAAAAGATTGGGCTGACTGAAAACAGTGACGATATCTTCGTAACGAGTAACCGACCAGAATGGCCTGACTCGCCCTTGCGTCCAATGGACCGGATCCCGCTCCCGCAATTCCCGCCACAGGGGATGAGGGTCATGGTTGACGAAAAAGGCAGGATTGGTCAGTGCCTGATCAATTTCGGCGAATTCCATCGTACCGGCCCTGCCGACAACGTTATCGCAAAACAAACAGTTTGCACTAGTTTTGTGTATCGGGAAGAAAGGAGCCGGTCGACATCTCAGCCGAAGGGCTCGCGGGAGCTGGTCAACGGCCGAAGCCGGCGCCTGGAGCCGCAAAGTCAAATCGATTATGCTCAGCTCGCGCTTAGTACGGTTCGCACAGCCGGTGCGACTGATTCAATCGGTCGTCCATGGTCGCGGCGCAATCGCAAGCTTGAATCGATCCCGACCCGCTCCGTTAACCTTGGAAGGATTCTCCGATGGCTGAATTGAAAAACCGTCAGTGGCTGCTGTCAGCGCGCCCGACAGGGATGATAAAAGAGAGCGACTTCCGTTGGAACGAAACCACCCTGCCGCCACTCAAGCAAGGGGAGGTTCTGCTTCGCAATCTCGTCTTGTCGTGCGATCCGACTCAACGTGGTTGGATGGCGATGGATACCTATATGCCCGCAGTCCCGTTGGGCGCAGTGATGCGCGCCCTGTCCGTCAGCCAGGTTGTCGATTCGAGAAACCAGGGGTTCGCCAGCGGCGACCTTGTGCAAGGCATGACGGGATGGGAGGACTACACGATCAGCGATGGGCGGGGTATGCAAAAGCTGCCGCCCGGCACCGATCCGCTGCTCGCAATCTCATTACTGGGCGTCACGGGACTCACGGCCTATTTCGGGGTGCTCGATATCGGACAGCCAGGACCTGGTCAAACCTTCGTCGTCTCCGGCGCAGCAGGCGCAACCGGTTCGGTAGCCGGCATGATCGCCAGGATCAAGGGTTGCCGCGTGATCGGGATTGCCGGGGGGCCGGCCAAATGCGCCTGGCTGCTCAATGAAGCTGGTTTCGACGCTGCGATCGATTATAAAAACGAAGATGTCGGGTCCGCCCTCTCCCGTTTATGTCCCGGCGGCGTGGACATCTACTTTGACAATGTCGGCGGCGAAATTCTTGACCTGGTCCTGCAGCGGATCGCCAACAATGCGCGCATTGTGCTCTGCGGCGGTATCTCGCAATACAACAATCCGCAGGGGATGTTCGGCGCCGGACCGCGGAATTACTTCAATCTGATTTTGCGCAACGCGCGGATGGAAGGCTTTATTGTGCTTAAATTCCAAAGTCGTTTTCCCGAGGCGGTCGCTGAGCTTTCCAGATGGCATGCGGAAGGAAAAATCAAGAACAAGCTCGATGTGGCTCGCGGTCTGGAGAATGCACCCAAAGCGCTGATACGGCTATTTACTGGTGAGAATCTGGGTAAACAGGTTGTGCAACTCGCTTAAGTGATGATTGGCGCTGACCGCAGCGGGCTCGCGTAGTTGGCAGCAGGAACGAAGCAGGCTCGGGTAACTTCTCCGCCACCTGGTTCCCGCTTCGTTAGCCGGTAGCGACCAGCGATGCGGTCGTTTATGATGGCGAAATATGGTCGGCACTCAGCCTGCGGCGATGGGAACGGCTGGCGATTGGGTCGTCGCGGGCAGCGGCGGCCGGTCCCGATGCGCCCCCTTAGCTCAGCTGGACAGAGCACAGGATTCCTAATCCTGGGGTCGCGCGTTCAAATCGCGCAGGGGGCGCCCGACTTTACTTCGCATCGGCGTGAGATTTTCGAATCTCGCGGGCCGACGCCTGCTTTCAACCAGGATGCTTCCGCGGCAACCCGCGGATGCAGTTTTCCGAAATAGAAGAGGATGCGGCGCACACTTGCCTGCCACTGAGGGTCGCGGCGGGAAATTCCGGGGACGGCATGACAACGCGTTAGGGCTCACTCCGCCGACAGCGTGGTTGTCCTGAGTCTTGACCCAGAGGGCGCGTCGCTGTGATCCGCGAGCCGGCTGAACTTCGCACGTGAAGGCAAGGTCTCGGAGGGAAGCCAGCGCCGCCACTTAACCCTTGCCGCTCTGCTCAATTCTCTTCGAAGTCGAAACTTCGGAATTTCAGCGTGCGGCAGTTTTCGTTGACGGTTCGCTGAAGGTCATCGGGCGCGCCACCGGGAATGTCTGCTGCGATATCGAGGATGACCTCGACTTTGGCGCCTGGCTGCTTCATCAAGTGCTGTACGATCTCGTTGGCGACGTCGGCAGCGTCGCGGCTGAGACGTACTGGATTCAGAATGACCGAGCCGTGGAAGCGGCGCGGCAAGGGTTTTTGGGTTTTCGATTCTTCGCCAGTTTTTCCGTCTGCGGCAGCTCCCGGTCCTCCTCCCCCATTGCCCTCGGGACGGACATCGCCCTCCGTAGGGCCGCCATCGCGGGGTTCCGGTTGCCGGGCGAATTGGGCTTGCGCGACTTCGGGCTTCACCAGTAAGCCGTCGCCGTCGAGGCTTATGCCGATCCGCTGACCGACCCGGAGGCCCCGATATCGCTGCTGCTCGTCATCCCAGCCGTCGGCATAGGCGAATGACTCCTGCGTCCAGGAAATGAGCCCAAGCCCATCGGAGATTGCTTCGGCCAACACCTCGCGATCGCGTAATCGTGGCAGGTACAAGTATCGGGCGAAGTCGTCAGCGAGTTGCTTGACGGCGACGTGATTGCCCCGCCATAGAGGCACGCGATCCATCTCGCGTCTAAGCAGAGAGCCCGCCCAGTTTGTGATCAGCAGACCTTCGCTCTTGAGTCGTTTGGACGCGCGATTAGCAAGAGCGTCGGTCCCCGACGCTTTCAGCTCGGTCCATTCGAGGCGACCTTGGGACGAGTCCCCCTCTTTCTTTTCTGACGGGACCAGGAGCCAAAAGTAAGCCTCTGGAATCCGTTGCTCGACAGTTCGGTCTGCATCTTCGTTTTTGTCGTGTGCCTGTTTGCGCTGGAATGGGTCGAGGTTCAGCGTATCAGCGTCGCGCTCGATGGATTGCCACGCGAGATAATCGCGCACGGCTTTCTTGAGTTCTTCGAGACGCGCCCGATCTCCCGCCACAAACACGAGCGTATTACGCTTGAGCCGCGGACTGGTTCCGCGATTATTGAGACACTCCGCTGCCGCATTGATGGCCGGGCTAGTCGTGTTCCTGGACATGTGCGGCTGGGTAGGGTCGATTATCACCAGCCGCGTGCTGTCCTCATCGGCGATCTCACTGTGCGGTACGCACGCGTATACGCGCGAAAAATCGGCCCGGCTGCGCGCCTCGCGCCGCAGCCGCCGCCTGATCTCCTCCAGCACGTCCTCCTCGCGCTGCTGGGCGGCGCGCTCCTGCGCGAGCCGTGTGACACCCGGCTGCGTGGAATACCAGTAGCGACGACCGTCCTGATAGAGATAGGTGGTCTGATCGCTTAGTCGCCGAAGAGCGTCGCCGAAGGTCGCGACAGTCTCCCCGGGCTGGGCGCATCCGAGCTTGATTCGCGAGTCGTCGATTCCCTTGTTTGCCGCTTCCAGCTTGGGCGCCGACCCGATGAAAATCGTGCGCGCCACGCGCCGCGACGCGGAATACCGCATTAGCGCGGGGTTCTCCTGGTCCATGCGCAGCGGAACCGCATGGGGCCCGTCAACATCCGCCTCGATCACCGGTCGCCATGGATCGTCCAGGTAACGCATCAGTTCGAACTGCACTGCGGGCTCGTCGAGCGGCATATTGCCGGGCATGATCAAGAGGCTCGCGTCGTTGCGCTTCCACAGCGTGTGGATTGCCGCGGCCATCAGCCGCAGCACGCCGCGCGTGCGCTGAAACTTGTCAAGCGTCGACCAATCCTCGAACAAGCGATCGAAGAGCTCCGGATGAATTGGATAGGCGGCTTGAATCCGCCGTTGATAGTCGCCTTCGCCGCATCCTGACGGGAATTCGCGCGGATCCCGGCGGTACATCTCGCTGAACTTGCGCGCGACGGCATCGCGTGCCGCGAAATTCTCCTTTTCGGTGATCGGTTGGAAGAGGCGCCGCCGCACGATTTCGAATCCTTCCTCCACGCTCGCTGGCGTCCACGGTGATTCGAGCCGTCCGAACGTGTTCTTGATGCGGGCCAGCGCCTCGTCTCCCGCCGTGCCGCCCTTCTCGATGTCCGACGCCGGGAGGCTGGCTACGACCATCGTTCGCGGCGAAGCTTTCGCAGCCTCGGTCAGCGCCTGCGCAAACGTCATATTTGCGTCGAACGAACCGGCGGGAAGGTCGGCAACGCCATAAAGCTGTCGGAGAAACGCGATCCACTCATCGATCAGAATCAGGCATGGGGATGCCTTGGCGAACAGCTCGCGCAGAACGCCAGCGCCTGGACTTACGCCCTTGCGATCCGCCTCGGCGACCAGCTTGTACCCCTCCTTATCGAGCAGCTGCCACGCGAGCTCACCCCATAGCGTGTTCGTCTCCGTACCGTCGGGCTTTCGATGCGCCGCCGCCGGATTGAGTTCCGTCCCGACGAGCACGGCGCGCCGCGTCTTCGGAAGTGAAGTCACGTCAACCGCCTTCAGGACCGGTTCGATGCCGGGCAGCTCCTTCGCCGGCGTGCCGGAAAACAGGTGATACAGCGCAAGCATTGAATGCGTTTTGCCGCCGCCGAAATTGGTCTGCAGCTCGACCACGGGATCGCCGCCCGCGCCGGTCAGACGTTTGATCGCGCCGGCAAGCAGTTGTTGCAGGCCGTGCGTGATAAAGGTCCGCTGAAAAAAATCGGCTGGATTCTTGTACTCGTTCGACCCTTCGCCGCGATAGACCTGCCCCAGGTCGGCGGCGAACTCCGCCTGCTGAAAACGCCCGGAAGCGACGTCGGGGTGCGGGGTGATGACCTCGCGCCACGGCTTGAGCCCGCGCTCCGGCTGCCCCTCAGTCGGGGCAACCGCGAGCTTGCGCGTTTCCGTGCGCGCCTGTTCGTCGAAACGGACGCGCAATAGCTCTTGCTTGCTGCGCTCGATCTCGGCGGCTTGCTCCGCCGAGATCGCGCTCAGCAGCCGATGAATGCTGTCGAGCGCGCGATAGGCGTCGTCGGTCGTAAACGGCTTCTGATGGGCCCAGTCGTTGCGGGTGTTGCGCAGTTCTTCGACCAGGTTGCGCTCGGCCTTGCCGAGCTTCTTCGAGAAAACCCAGTTCCACTGCCCAGCCATTACCGAGAGCAGCGCATGCGTGTCCCAGTTGACCCCGCCCTTGGCGTCCCGCGGCAGGCGTCCGTCGCGGAATGAGTTGGCGGCTTCGTCCAGCCACTTGTCGCCATGCACCGCGCGCATCTCGCGCTCGAAATACGGTCGAAGCCCAGCCTTCAGGAGCTCGAGCGCCTTGCCGACTCGCTCGTGATTTGAAATGGCCATCTGCTGTCCCGCCTCAAAATCTCAGTTCCGATGTTTCCCCCGAACTGCCCGCCGCGAGCTTTTGCAGCTCGGGCCAGGATTTGACCAGCATGTTGTAGGCGAGCGCCTCCTGCGACCATCCCTTGCGATCACAAATTATGTATAGCCGATAGGCAAGGTCCTTGGCCGTATCGGCAAGCGCGCCGACGCGCCGGATAATCCGCGCGGCGGCGGGCTCGCCGCCGGTCTCGAGCGCGCGAATCAGATGCTGCGTCAGCTCCCACAAGGTCAGGCGTTTTTCAGACGCCGGATCCCAATCGGCGCTGAGGCTTTCGCGTGGGACGAGCTGGACCTTGCCGGCCTTGGCGTTGATGATTCCGGCCTCTTCGAGCGCGTTGACCGCGGTATCCTTGGCGCGCGAGAGGGTCTCGGCGTCGCCGAATTTGCCCACGTTCATTCCGTACTGCTCGAACCAGGCGAGCGCCCAGCGCGTCTCGGCGTCGTACTCGCCCTCGTGTTCGACGAGGATTTCATCGAGCGCCTGGTTGATAAGCCCGAGGGCGGTCCGCACGCGCATCGGCGAGCCGTCGGTTTCGAGCACTTTGGAATAGCGAGAGAAGATCGCCATGCCGGGGCCGATCGCGGCTTGGGCGAGATCGACCGGCGCGATGCTGCCGTGCTGGAGATTCTTGAGCGCGGCGGGAAGCTCGTTGCGCAGCGCTTCAATGAATTCGCGGCGGGTAGCGAGCGGCGCATCGTCGGCGCGCGGTCGGCAGGCGAGGACGACGGATGAGGCAAGCGCGTTGGTGCCTGAAGCAATCATCCGGTTTGAGAGCTCGCTCCGCATCGGCCAGGTGCCGGTAATCTGGAAGCCGGTGCGGATCAGTCCTTCGAGCATCGTTTCCCAGCCGGTCGAAACCAACGCAGCCGACGAATCCTCATCACCTTGGTTTTGCTCGGTCTCTGTCTGCTTGAAGGCGTAAAAAAGCATGAGCGGAAAGGCGGGGTTCTGTGCTTCGCGCATCCGCGCGAATGCCTTGCCCAAGCCTTCCTCGAAGAACCGCTGCGCTTTTTCCTTGCTGCCTCCGAACCGGTACGGAGTCGCCACCAGCTCCTGTGCCTTAGGAACCAGCAGCGTGCTGAAGAGCTGTGAATATGCTTTCCCGATGCAGCGTCGGAGCCAGACATAAAAGAAGTCGGACAAATCTGCGTATCCAATGTTATCGTAGTAGGGCGGATCGGTGGCGATGACTGGAGGTGTGATGCCGTTAACTGCGGCAGACGCATCGAGCTGCCGCGCGATTCCGCTTTCACCATTTGGGCCGAAGGCGACGGCCTCCCAAACCCAATTTACACAGGCCATCCAGTTTCCGCTTGAGGAACTGAACGGACAGCACTCAGCGTAATCCCAGACCATCGGGATCGCTTGGCGCCCAAAGGTATTGCGCATCTTCTCACCGGAAGAGTGCCAGCTACATATGCTTGACCAATAGTCAGCAGCTTTGTCCACGGCGAAGGCGAGATATGTAGCGACGGCGTCGGCGTAGGCCGTCGCGCCGAGGCCGCCCTCGTCGATGCCCTTACTATCGTCGGCCATCCCCGACGCGCGCGCATCCTTGAGCACGCGCTCGCGCGCCTCGCCCACCAGATCGCTGAACGTCGTCAACGCCACCAGCTGCCGGGGTGTGAACAGGTCGCGAAATGTTTTAAGGCCATAGCCCGGCGGAGAAAACCAGCGGGCGTTATCCGGCAAGTCTTGCTTTAACCACGAGGCGTCGGAAACTCTGATCTCTGTGGCCGAATCGAATTCTGGTGGATCTAGGTAAACACGCGCCCTGGGGCCCTCCGCCACGACCGCGAGGGGCTGCTCGGCGATACCGTAGTTGGAAGCCTGCTCTCGGAGCATCGCGTCTGTCACATTGTCGAGCCCACATAACGGGCAACGACTCTTACCCCTAAGCTTCGTGCCAGAAGGAACGCTTGCCTTGCCCTTACGAACACGAAAGCGCACTGTCCTCGCGCGCTGATCGATAATCGGTTCGACCCAGGCCTCCTTGCCCTTCTTGGTCGAGAGCCAGAACGAGCGCACCAGCGGCATCATCGCGCCGCACGCCGGATTCGGACATTTCACCGTCCGCGCCCAGAGCCACGCGATAACCGTAAGCTCCTTGCCGACCAGGCCCGTCAGGTCATCGCGACCCTTCGCCATCTCGGGCGTGACCTTGACCTTGGGATAGAGATGGCCGATGCGCCGTTCGGCCTCATCGCGCATCCACTTGCCGTAGTAGCGGACATCCTCGGCCAGCCCCTGCGCGCCATAGTAGGAGCCCGCGATCATCTTCTTGCGCGCTTCCGGATTGACGGGCGGCTTGTTCGCGAATTTGGGCGGAATCTCGATCAGCGCCTTCGTGATCAGGACGGCGACCGGATTCAGGTCGCTGGCGTAGGCTTTGAGCCCGAGCCGCTGCGCCTCGAGCGGAATCGAGCCGCCGCCGCAGAACGGATCGAGCACCGCGGGCGGACTTCCGTCGCACGACTTCAGAATCTCCGCGCGCGCCGCCGCGAGCACCGCCTCATTATTAGAGTTCTCCCACTTGACGAGGTTCTCGATAATTCCGAAGAGCCGCTTGCGCTCCCGCTCCTGCGCCTCCTCGGTCGGGAACTTCTCGGGATGGCTCGAAGGATCGTCAACGAGTTGCGCGAAGAGCACGGCCCGGCAGGCGGCCAGCGGCCGGCGCGCCCACCATAGATGGAGCGTGCTCGGATGCCCATGCCGGATGGACTTCTCGCGCGCCGCCGCCTTATTAATCTCCTCCAGTGGCAACGCCACCTCAATCAGTTTCTTGCGAATCACTCTTCTTCTTATTCCGCACAGCCAGTCGGCATCCTCACCTCTCGGTTTAGGCCATGCCAAGAATCCTGGGAACGTCTTCAGCCGCGATCGGCCCCTGAACATCGCGGAGCATTTCGTTGTCAGGTTTTCCCAAAATGAAACAAGGCAAGTAGTCGGGACGGCCTTCGAGCGCGGCGAAAAGATGGATGTAATCGTCGGAGATGGCAAACCATTTTCGACGCGGATACACGATCAGCCTGTGGAAGTTGTTCTGCCGAGACGCCCGCCTGGATGCTTCTATGGCTTTTCTGCCGATTGGATGAAGATCGGGCCGATAGTCCAGATCGAATGGCACGCAAAGAATCAGGGGAACCGCAGCAAAGTAGACCGGCAGTCGCGCCTTCATCGCCGCCTCTGCCAAACGCATTCTTCGTCAGTTTTCGGGGAGAGAGTCGGATCGACGCTGATTTCGCTTGCTCTGATCTTCTTTGGTCGTGAGAAAAATCCCATTGCGCAATTACCTTCCTCGTCCTGGTACCTGCCGGACGTGCAGATGGGGGCGCGTCGAGAGCCGTACGCGGGTGACCTACCGTCTCGACTGCTCTCTGGCCGCCGCCTTGTTGATCTCCTCCAGCGCCAACGCCACCTCGATGAGTTTCTTGGTCAAATTCTGACGCCTCCAGCGGCTTGTGACTGATACCTGGTTAACGATCGCAGGCGCAAGCTTCGGCAAGAAGCCAGCGCTTGACGTCCAATGCGAGCCGCCGGTCCTTCACGCACGGAGCGCTTCCTCAAGGAACCTGGCGATGCGATCGCGGTTCGTCGCGAGGCTGGAGAACTGCTTTTCACAGACGTCGCGTCCGCAATCCTTACGCGGGCTGCTCGGCTTTGACCAGCAGCTCGGCTAACCTGTAATTCACGCTGGCCGCGCCGAAGTCGGGCTCCTTCTGAAATGGCCGCCGCACGTAGCGCGGCGTGGCGGAGTCGCCGTTGACTTCGACGATCGCCAGGATGAAATCGTCTGGTTTGTTCAGGGCCGTCAGGATCTCGTTGCGCGTAACCGTCACAGTCTCGGCGCCGGCGGCGCGTCCTTTGACCTCGATGAATCTAAGTTTGCCGGTCCCTGGCACGCGGGACTCGATGTCATAACCGCAGTTGTCCTGGCTCACGTCGTGCGGCTCGTGGCCCAGGCGCCGCTCGGCTTCAATCACGGCAGCCATCGCCAATTGCTCCACCGCCGCATTATTGCCCGCGGTTATGTCAACGGTTGTCGAAGCTTCCGGCCGGAGTGACTTGACCAGGGCTTCCGGGACGACCAATGCACCGCCGATCACCACTGGCGGCATAGCTGATAACTGCCGTTCCTGATTGAGTTCAGCAAGCCGCTTTTCGAGCCGCGCTTGGAGATCATCGGCACGCTGGCGAGCGCGGCCAGAGTTAAGGCGAGGCGTCTTGCCCGCGAGCTCCTGGAGCTTGAGCTCCTCGGCGCGCAGGTCCCAGTAATTGATTTCCTTGGTCAGCCGATCACGGACTGCCGCCTCAGTTTTAACAATCAAAGCTTCCTTGCGCTCGCGGACCTCGCGGAGGTGCTGAGGGGCCAGTTTCTCCACAGCGAAGCTGGTCGCTATCGCTTCGAGATTCCTGGATAGCCATGCGGCTTCGAGGACTGCTTTCAGCTGTTCGCGCTCCTCGTCGGTCGCCGGACGATAATCCAGGTAGGGAGCATAACCGGCATGATGCGCGGCGCCGCTCTCGTCGAGCTCGACGAACTCCATCCGGCGCGACACGAGCCGGCGATTCCCGAATCGATCGGTGCGCGCGTCCTGGACGCCGTGCTCAAGGTAGAAGAGCGCTCGGACGGAATTGACGCGCGTTTCGTCGGGCGCGACGAGCACCGCGCCCCGTTTCAGAAGCTCGCGGTAGCGCTCAAGAATCAGGTCGATGGTTGCGTCGAGCAGCGGATGACCTGGGCAGACGAACTCGGCCAAAGGCTTGCCCGCAAGCGTGATCAAATCCTTCTCAAACGTGACGCGCTCATAGCGGGGCAGCATCGGGAGCCCCCGGCCGATAACGCGGTCGCGGTTGCGAATCGCGGCTGGGACATGGGTAATCTCGAATCGCCTGGGTTCACGCTCGCGGATTGTTCCGCCGAGAAGCCGGAAGGCTTCGAGGAAGAAGGTCTGGATGAAGTGGGGCTGGAGGCGACGCGCCTCCGCGCGTTCCATCTCCGCGCGAATCTCACGGACACGCGTGGCGTCCATCGAGTCGTGCGACAGCGCGCGTTCCTCGATAAGTTCCTTGATGTGGCCGCGGTCGAGCGCTTCGTCAACGCTTTGCTTCAGGCGCGCACGGACCTCAGGACGTTCGCCGTATCGGATTGCCTCAATCATGAGATCGCGCAGCGGGCGATCGCCAAACTTCAGCTTGCCGAGTACGTCGAACACCTGACCGCCGAGTGCCTCGCGTTCGCGGTTTAGCTTTTCAAGGATGTGGGTGAAGACCTCGCCCTCGCGCGTCTCCTCGGCAACCAGATTCCACAGGTGGCAGACCTCGGTCTGCCCGATGCGATGAATCCGGCCGAAGCGCTGCTCAAGCCGGTTGGGGTTCCAAGGTAAATCGTAATTTACGGCCAGGTGGGCCCGCTGGAGGTTGATGCCTTCGCCGGCCGCATCAGTGGCGACGAGAATCTGAACGTCCTTGTCCTGGGTGAAGCGTTCCTGCGCCTTGCGTCGATCCTCGCGACCCATCGCGCCGTGAATTTGTACCAGAGCTTCGGGGCGGCCGAGGAGGGCACGAATCTTTTCGGCGAGGTAATTCAGCGTGTCGCGATGCTCGGTGAAGATCACGATCTTGCGGCAGTTACCGTCGGCGTCGACGATCTCAGGATTGTTCTGGAGCAGGTTGCGCAGCTCGTCCCATTTGCGATCGCTGTCGGAGCGCCGCACCTTGAGGGCGACCGCTTCCAGTCGTTTCAGGGTAGCGATTTCGGCTTCGAGTTCGGCGATCGTGCGGGCGGCGGTCGCCAGATCGAGGACCTTCTCCTCGGCGGCTTCAATTTCAGCGTCGGGCGCGTCCTCGAGCTCCTCAATGTCCTCGTCGGTCATCGGCTCAGTATCGCCCGAAAGCTCAAGCTGCGCCTCGGCACCGCGCTTCAGCAAGCGCTCCTCGCGCAGCCGGTTTTCCAAACGCTCGCGGCGGCGGCGCAGCGATTGATAAATCGCCTCGGGAGAGGAGGCCAGGCGGCGCTGCAAAGTGGTAAGGGCGAATCCGACCGTGCCCTTGCGGCCCTCAACTTCGAGTTTGTCGGCGCGATCGAATTCCTCCCGCACGTAGTCGGTGACCTGCTTGTAGAGGTCGGCTTCGGCTGACGACAGCTTGTAGGGGACGGTATAGGCCAGCCGCTCGGGAAACAGCCGAGTGCCGTCGAACTTGAGCAGGTTTTCCTTGACCATCCGGCGCATCAGATCCGACACATCGGTCACATGGACACCGTCGCGGAAGCGGCCTTCGAAGCGGTCGCCGTCGAGCAGCGCCATGAAGAGCTGGAAATCCTCGTCCTTGCCGTTGTGCGGGGTCGCCGTCATCAGGAGAAAATGCCGGGTTACGCGCGAGAGCAGCTTGCCCAGCTTGTAGCGCTTGGTCTCTTTGATCTCGCCGCCGAAGAACGACGCCGACATCTTGTGCGCTTCATCGACCACCACGAGATCCCAGTCGGTTTGTTCCAGCTTCGCCTGTAGCTCTTCGTTGCGGGAAAGCTTGTCGAGCCGGCAGATGGCAAGAGGATTCTCGGAGAACCAGTTGCCAGTGCGTGCCGCCTCAAGCTTGTCGTTGGTCATGATCTCGAACGGCAGATGGAAGCGGCGATCGAGTTCGTCCTGCCACTGCTCCACGAGCATTCCAGGGCAGACGATAAGACAGCGCTGGAGGTCGCCGCGAACGATGAGCTCTTTGATAAGCAGACCCGCCATGATGGTCTTGCCGGCACCGGCATCGTCGGCAAGCAGAAACCGCAGCGGCTGGCGGTTGAGCATCTCGCCGTACACGCCGGTGATCTGATGAGGAAGCGGCTCGACCAGCGAGGAATGGACGGCAAGAACGGGGTCAAACAGATAGGCCAGGCGGATTCGGTAGGCCTCGGAGACCAGACGGAACAGCGCGCCGTCGCTCTCGAAGCTCCATACCCGGCCGGCATCGACGACTTCCAACGTCGGCTCGCGGTCGCGATAGAGCAACTCGCTGCCAAGCCGCCCCGACTGATCCTTGTATGTCAGCTCAACGACGTTGGATCCGTGCCACGCAACGTCGACGACCGTCACTTTCTCATTCGGCAGGATTCCTCTAACTGACGCGCTACGCTTGAGCTCTTCTAAACGCGCCACAGCTCCCCTCGGGATAAAACTCGACGCAACGATAGCATAAAGCGATGTTTTGCCCAATTTGATACAGCTAAGGATCGTTCGCTCATCACGCCCCGAGCAGTTGGTCAATGAGTGCTATGATGAAAGGCGGTTCTGACCAAGAGGTTCCCCCTCTTTCGCCGGACTTAGCGATTGTCGAGGGTGAAAAGCCTCACACGTTGACTGAAGCGAGCGGCTCCTGAGTCATGTTGCGCCTGACTTGCGGTTTTGGTCAGCGATGCTGATTAGAGTTCGCCGAAGGCCCAGGTCTTGATCAAATGATGCGCGATCGCGATAGGGGGCGGCAGCCTGACGCCCTCAACCGTTTGCCCCTCAATCGCCGCCCGCGCGGCCCCGCGTTCGAGCCAGCGCACCTCTGCGAGCTCATTTTCATCGACCTTGAATTCGCGGCTTTGGGCTTTCGCGAAACAACCAATCATCAATGATGATGGAAAGGGCCAGGGCTGGGTGGCGTAGTAGCTGACCTCGCCGACCCTGACTGAGGCCTCCTCCATCAGTTCGCGCCGGACCGCTTCCTCAATCGTCTCGCCAGGCTCCATGAAGCCGGCCAGCGCAGAGAACATCCCTGGCGGAAATTGCTTGCCGCGCCCAACGAGACAGGCATCCCCTTCAGTCGCAAGCATGATGACAACGGGGTCGACGCGCGGGAAATGCTCGGCGTTGCACTTGCCACATAGTCGCCGGTAACCGGCATCCATGATCATCGTCGGGGAGCCGCATCGCGGGCAGAATCCGTGCCGCTGATGCCAATCGATCAGGGCCTTTGCTTGCGCGATTATGGCGGCTTCTCTGAGGGAGACGATTTGTGCCGCGGTTCGCGCGTCGCAGAAATAACCGAGGCCTGCCAACGGACCGTCAATGGCGGGATTCGGCGATGACGAAAGATCGAGCGTAAAGATCGCGGTCTCATCATCGAGGCCCAGAAAGATGCACGGGGCTTCTGCGATCGCCAGCGCTTCGAGATTTTTCGGGGGCAGCAGCCCTAACCTGGCAGGCTGCGGATCGTTGGCCGAGCCCAGCAGGAAGGGCTCGAGTCGCCACAGCGGCAAAATCAACGAGGAGGAATCCCGCAATTTGCGCGCGATCCATTCAGGATTGGTCCGTTTCTCACTGGCGCGATTAAGCGGGTTGCCGGCAAAAGGAATCATCGTGTCTCTCCCCTGCCCTACATTAGAGGCGTGCTTACACGAGTCAAACTATCCTGCTACCGCGAAATTTACACGGGTAGGCCGAAAAAATGCATTCCGGCAGGCCCGGGGCGCGATACCGTGTGATAGGGCGCAGTTTACTTTTAGTGCACCACGGATATCAGTAGCCGTCTATCCTGATCAACCAAACCTGTTCCTCACCGCGTGTGCGCCGCTGGACATCGCCGCGTCTGGCGCATGAGGCCTTTAATCGCGACTCAGCGCGCGCTATCGGTTAATAAATGTAGCAGCAGCGTCGTTCCGCATTTGGCTGAGATGAAATCAAAGGCGCGGCTGCACGTATATTTGCATTGTGGTACGCTTTGAACGCGCCGCTGCAACAACCCTAACTCTGCAGAAGCTAAATGGGCGGCGGGAGGGAGAAATCTATGCGTAGGCCATGGTCAGCCACGGCAGCACTGGCGCTCGTGGCAGCTCTGCTGGTTGCAGGATGTTCCGGGCAACCCCTGACCGAGCGTGAGAAAGGTACCGGCGTGGGAGCACTGCTCGGCGCAGGAACAGGTGCGATAATCGGCGCCGCTGTTGGGCATCCCGCCGCGGGCGCCGCAATCGGAGGCGCACTCGGTGCCGGTGGCGGATACATGGTTGGTAATTCTTTGCAGAACCAGCAGGTACAAAATCAGCAGACTCAGATGCAGCTGGAGCAGCAACAACAGGAGATCGAACGGCAGCGCCGCGAACTGGAGCAGATGCGACAGGAACAGGAGACCGAATAGCTCTGGCTGGCGCGCCGCGCCTCAAATCGCGGCGCGGCGCCGAGGTTTAGCCGGTCAAGCCGGATGACACAATCGACAAGCTCGCATTCCAAAGCGGGCAGCTCTTTGCGCGTCAGCAAAGATCAGCCACGTACGCCGCTCTGCTCGCCGCACGGCATTGCATGTAGGTCGGCAGAAAATCCGTGAACCCAAATGGCCATACACGGCATCTCTCGGAAGACGACGAGTTCGATCAACCAGGAAGCCTTCCGCACGCAGCAATTGAAGTTTACGCTCGGGCCCACCCCCGTAATTGCCGAGAGAGCCGTCCGAGCGGATTACCCGATGGCACGGCACATAGATCGGTACCGGATTTGATGCCACCGTGTTGCCGATTGCACGTTGTGCTGTGGGCTTTCCGAGCGCAGCCGCCAACGCCTGGTAGGAAATAACCGAGCCCGCTGGCACCCGGCGCAGACGCATCAACGCACGGCGCTGAAACGCGCTCTCAACCAGACTTAAGTCGACTGCGCGGGCCTCAACTGCCGCTGGATCACCGCGCATCAGAGACTCGATGTCGCCCGTGATCTCATCCGCGAGTTGCTCATCCTCGATCACATCGAAACGTTGCCGGAGCGTCTGCATCGTGTTTTCGACCGGGTCAGATTCCATAAACCTAAGAGCAACGAGGCCCTGGGCGCTCTTCGCGGCAAACAGTTGACCGAGCGGGGAATCACAGATGGCAACCTGGATCAGGGGACGGCGCAGACGGTCAAGCGCGGAGGTGAGCATTGGACGAGCCTCGCGCAGCAATCGCTCGATCACCTCATCGGGTATATCGGGTCGGTCTTGCAAATAAGTCTCGAGTTTTCGTTCCACGACTTACTCCGCCTTTAATTTCTTCATTGCCAGATAAACGCCGGCCCGGGCGGCCTCTTCAGAGCAGCCGAGCGCCGTCGCAATCTCTCGGTACTCGAGTCCGCCCAGCTTGCGCATAATGAGCGCTTGCTGCTGTTTATGTGGCAACCGTCGCAACATCGCCTTCAGATCAAGTGCCTGCTCGTGAAGCGGGATGACTGCAGCTACCTCGCCATTCGCCTCTATATCGGCAACCCTCCGCGCCCGTCGCGCCCGATCACGCTTTCGATTGAGGCAAAGATTGCTGGCGATGCGAAAGAGCCAGGGCCGCAGGCCCTCGGCCGAATCCAGCTCCCCATAGGCTCGATAGGCCCGCAGCCAAGTTTCCTGGAACACTTCCAGCGCATCTTCACGGTCGCCGGTGGCACGCAGTATAAACCGCATGATCTCGCGCTCATGACAACGCAGTGCCTCGTCGAAGGGCGGCGGCAAGTTGAACTTCGCTTTGGGGTCCATCACGCTATATAACCCCGCTGCAACGCCCTGGGTGAAGTCTGAAACGAGCTTTCCTGGACTGGAAGCGAGAATCAGCCGAATCCCGGGACATCGCGGCCTGCCTCGAAATGCCTCAAAAGCGTGCGGAGTTTGAAGAGCACTCCGTGCCGACTGCGCTCTGCTGTAAGCGAAGATCGGACGCCATCCGGGGTTGTCGGGTTGTCGGTTGCTGTGGATAGTCGGCTATCCGGGCGCAATGGTTGCGAAGCCAAAATAATAAATCATGAAGTAGGCAATGCCGATAGTAACAAGAGCGATGAGCGCAACTATATCCGTGGCTACCAGGCGATATTCGATGAAGCTGGTCGGAGCTATATCGAGGCCGAAACCGCGCGCCTCCAGCGCCATCGCCATATTATTGGCGCGGCGCAGTGCGCCCATGAACACTGGAATCACGGCGGGCACGTAACGCTTCATGCGCTCCAGCAGATTGCCCCGGTTGAAGTTGTAACCACGTAACGTCTGCGCCTGCACCACAGTCAGCGCGGAATCCATGAAAAGCGGCACCAGCCGGAACGCCAGGCTCATCGCGAAGGCGACCCGATGCGGCATCCGAAACGTCACCAGGCTCGCGGTGAATTCTTCGATAGTGGTTGTCGACAGAAAGAGAATCGACGAAGACAACAATAACGCCAGTTTGAGGCCGCGGCCGAAGCCGAATAGCAGCGCCGGGCGGCTGAGTTGAATAAACCATAAATTGACCACTGGCACCCCGGCTCGATACACCGCCATCCACTCCAGCATGGTCGGCGGAATCATCAGTATCAGAAACCAGCGAAATGCATAGAAGTTAGGCCATGAGTGGCTCTCGTGCGCCAGCAGTACCATCAGCAGAGCCACTGGCAGCAACGCCAGCGGATGGTCGACCCAGAACACCGACCAGAACATAATGAACAGCCCAAACAGCTTCACCGCCGGATGAAGCCGATGGACCCAGGTGCCGCGGTCGAGGTAGAGCGAGGTCTGCATCGGTCAGGACTTGAGGCGTGCGCGTATTACGCTGACGAATTGTTCGGGAGTCAGGGCGTGAAAGCCGAAGCGCCGCGCCAGCAGGGTCACTTCGGGCGGGCGAAACGACGATTCGCGCAGCAACTCGTCCTGCTGAAAAAAGGCGTCCACCGGCCCATCAAACAGAATGCGCCCGCGCCGCATCAAAACGACCCGCCGCGCATATTCTGCCACCAGCCAAGGCGCATGGGTGATAATGACAATGGCGACGCCGAGGCGATTCAGATCGTTGATGAGTCCCATCATGCCTCGCTGCTCGCGGTAGTCGAGACCGGTGGTCGGTTCGTCGAGAATCAACAGACGCGGCCTTAGTACGAGCACACTGGCTACGGCCAATCGCTGCCGTTCTCCCTTGCTCAGCAGGAAGGGATCGCGCGTGCGGACATTCTCCAGGTTTACCGCCCGCAACACTTCAGCGACTCGACGGTCTATGTCTTCATCACTCAAGCCAAAATTACGCGGACCGAACGCAACTTCCTCTTCTACGGTGGACGCAAAGATTTGATGATCCGGGTTCTGGAAGACATAGCCCACCTTGCGGGCGATTTCTTCGGGCGACAGCGATGTGCGGTTCCGTCCTTCCAGCAGAACCTCTCCGCCGGTCGGCGTCAGCAATCCGACCAGATGCTTCGCGAGCGTGGTTTTGCCGGAACCATTCTGGCCGACAATCGCGACAAATTCGCCGGCTGCTATTCGAAAGTTAACCGCCTCGAGGACGGGCGGTCCGAGCGGATATGCAAAGCTCAGTTGCTGAGCCTCCGCCAAAGGCACGTCGGAGCCGGCCAGGTCGCCATAGGAGAGTGACACCCCGGACGTTTTTGCCCAGCCGAGCTCTGCGGCGGCAGCTGAGTTCTCAACGGCCTCCTGCTTATCGAGTTCACTTGCCATGCTGATGAGCGGATCCGCGGCCTGGCTGTGCGTGCCGTCGCCACTTGGATGGGCGCCGAAACACGCTGTCCTCAATGGCAGCGCACCCCGAATCAGGGTTTCGGCTTCCTCGACGCTGGCGGCATGGGCTCGAATCCCGAGCATTGCGAGCACGCGGTTCAGGTCGGGTGGGTGCACGCCGCAGGATTCAAGCAGCTCGAGCCGAGTCATGACGGATGGTGGCGCACCTTCCGCCACCACTTGACCGTCGCGCAATACTAACAAGCGATCGCAGGCACGCAGCTCTTCGGCTTCGTGCTCAATCACGATGAGAGTAAGCCCCTGTCCCCGCAATCTGCGTATCAAAGTGAATACTTCAGCCTTGCCTTCGGGGTCGAGGTCAGTCGTCGGTTCGTCGAGCACGATCACCGCGGGACGTAGGGCTAGAACCGCCGCAATCGCCAACCGTTGTTTTTCGCCGCCAGATAACGTGGTTGGATCGCGCTTGGCAAACCCGGCTAGTCCTACCGCCTCCAGAGCCGGTTCGACGCGTGCCGCAATTTCCTCACGCGGCATCCCGATCTGCTGCATGGCGAAGGCGACTTCGAGTGCGACGTTAGTGGAAAACAGCTGTGCTTCGAAATCCTGAAACACCATCCCGACCAGATGGGAGAGATCGGAGACGCGCATGCCGTCCAGTGCCCTACCGTGAATCCGCACCACGCCGCTGAATTGGCCCCGCTCAAAGGCTGGGACCAAACGATTGAGACATTTCGCGAGAGTCGACTTGCCAGCGCCGGAGGCGCCCAAGATCCCAATCATCTCGCCGCGCCTGAGACAAATTTCAATGTGCCGTAGAGCCGGAGCGCTTGTGTCCTGGTAGGTGAAGGACACGTCGTGTAGTTCGACCGCGAACTCTTCCCGGAGATTATCGCTGGTGGTAGCGACCGCGCTTTCGACCAACGTGGCTGGCGGATTCATCTGCCGGCGGACGCCGAATGATCGGGATAAGATGGCAAAAACCTGTGGAGACAAGCAGCCGCAATGACCGTCACAGAAGCACCGTCCCGACCGCCGCCAATATAATGAAGGGTGTCACGACGATTGCAACGGCCTTGTCGTAAGGACTGGCCAGTAACGTTGCCGGCAGCAGCTGAGGTCTCCAGTGGCCGGTGGAGAGCAAGTTGCCACTAAGCCAGGCACCGGTTTCTCCCACGAGCAACATGACGGCCGCCGCCACGCGCACCGGTTTCGGACGTTCACGAAGTTCCGGCATCACGTCACGATACAGTAGATGACCCGCGCGCACCCGTGGATAGACAGCAGCCAGAATCAGCGGACCCAACACGAGAGCCGCGACCATGTTGTTGAAGATGATGATGTTGCCGAGGATCCAGAAGGGCCGAAGCGACAGCATATTATCGCCCCATCCAACCAGATCGGCGCACAAGACGCTGGCTGCCAGGCAGCAGACCACGTACTTGGCGACCGTTGCTGGGGTAAAATTAGTCGGACTTTGATCGTCATCCGCAAGCAGACTCCATAGCTTGTAAGGGATGTAGCCGTAAACCAGGTTGGCAAAAAATCCAAAAAGGTCGCCGGGTCCGACCCCTCCGAAGAAGTCACCGATCATGTTGCCAATAGCCGCGCCCCATGCGGCCGCCGGGCCAAACAGAAAGGAACAGACCACCGGGATCGCATTGCCCGGTCTTACTTCAGTAACGCCTGGGATCAGAGGCAACACCTTGAACGGTATTAATACCGCGGCATAAAGTGCAGCCGAGAGCACACACAGCACCACCATGCGCGTGTTCGCCCACATCGCCCGCAGCTCGTGGGCTGAACCGAGAACTGCGCCCGTAGGCAGATACTGACCCACTCGCAAAGGCGCACTCGACAAGCCCTCACCAGTTGAAACGGTCATACGGCTTTATTAGGTGACCCGCAATACTGCCGCGTAGCTTGGATCAAGAATGTGCTGCCGACGCGCAACAACGGGGCCAACGCTCTCTTAAACCACCGGTGAGCGCCCGCCATCCACGTTGATCGCTGTACCGCTCACATAAGAGGCGGCATCAGAGGCGAGGAAGCACGCCACGTTCGCAAATTCTTCGGCAGTTCCAAACCGACCCATCGGCAATCGCTGAGCCTTCGCTTGATCGGCCAGAAATTCTTCGAACGGCTGGTGAGGGGCTACGCTACGATGACGCCGCACCCATTGATCGCTGATGATAAGTCCGGTCATCAGGCAATTGACCAGAACGTTATAAGGTGCCCCCTCGCCCGCAAGCACCTTGGTCAGAGCCATTCCGGCTGCTCGCATAACGGTGGTTGGTGCAGTCCCTGGACCGGGTGCTTTTGCGCCAATGTTCAGGACGTTGATAATCCTGCCCCACCTTCGGCTTTTCATCCCTGGCAGCGCAAGCCGCGCGAACCTGACCGCCGCGAGCACTTTCAAATCGAAATCGTCCTGCCAGATCTCATCAGTCAGTTCCTCGAATTTGCCCGCCTGAGAGCGCCCCGCGTTGTTCACAAGAATGTCCACGCGACCGAAATCCGCCGTAACAGCGGCGAAGAGTCGGCTGACTTCATCGGCTTTGCTGACATCGCCGGCATAGGGGCGACACCTCCCTCCGGCGGCCAGGATCTGGTCGGCCGTTTCCGCTAAGGGGCCGGGTCGGCGCGCCACAATCGCAACCTCAGCACCCGAGGCCGCGAACTTTTGGGCCATCGCCTTACCCATTCCCATGCTGCCGCCAGTAATGAGTGCCACCTTTCCGTCTAAACGGACTTCCATCTATCTCAGCGATCTGACGATGCGGTGCTCCTTAGCTGCGCTGCATCGTAGAATCGTCCTCCATTCTCCGACTGAACCACGCCCGCAGGCGCCACCCTGCGGCGGGGTACCAAATGTGACGCCTGCCAGGCTGATGATGCCTTGAGGGTGACGGCTTAAATGAGCACGGTAGCGAATTCATGTTGACTGAATGAGCCCGCCGGTCTCGAGCCGCCTCAAGACTCTATACCAAGGCTCTAAGTCAATCTCCATTACCCGAGTGAGCGCTTGGGTACCATTGCTTCGGGAAAATTCGTCCTGCCCTCGTAGGCGCAGCCTCGTAATTGGCAAGCTTTATTGGTTGACATCGAGCGAAAATTAGGCGAAATAATTGCCGATGAATCCCGGACCGGCATTGCCTTTCAACGCTTCGGCCGCGCAATCGACCTCGCGTCTACGCCAGGTGGAATTTGTCGAGATGCCGGTCAAGCAGATTCTGAATCGCTACACCAGCCCCGGAATGCCTTTTCGATGGACGATCAATCCATACCGTGGGTGTGAGTTCGGCTGCGTCTATTGTTATGCGCGGTACACCCATGAGTTCCTTGAACTTCGCGATCCGCTCGACTTTGAACAGCGCATTTTCGTCAAGCGGAGAGCTGGCGCGGTTTTGCAGCGCACCCTTTCACGTACTCCGGTCGGGTCTGACCAAATCGCACTTGGTACCGCTACTGACCCTTATCAACCGGCGGAGCGGAAATTTCAGCTGACTCGGTCGATCCTCGAGGTGTTCGCTCAAGTCAGTGGCCTCAATCTTTCGATTACTACCAAATCAGCGTTGATCATCCGCGACCTCGACCTATTGCAACAAATCAATCACCGCTCGCGCCTGAGCGTCAACTTCTCGCTGATCACCCTGAACCGGCGACTGCAGCGAATGCTGGAGCCCCGAGCCCCGCGCCCGTCGTTACGGCTCAAGGCGATCGCGACGCTGGCTGACGCAGGCATACGCTGTAACGTGTTGATGATGCCGATGCTTCCGATGATCAACGATAGTCCCAGCGCGATAGAAGCTGTGATCAGCGCCGCTCGGCGCGCCGGGGCTTCCGAGCTGTGGTGGAGAGCATTGTTTTTGAAGCCCGCGGCTGCACGTCGTTTTTTGCCATTCATCCGCGAAAACTTTCCACTCGAGCACAAGCTCTTCTCTGAGTGGTATGCAAACGCGGTGTACCCGCCGAGCAGCTACGAAGATAGCCTGCGGCCCATTTTTGAGCGACTGAAGCGGAAATATGGCTTCACCAATCCCGACCAGCGCGAGGGCCGCCACGAATACTCAACGTTGGGGCGAAGCTTCACTGCAACCTCCAAAGGTGTCCAGTTGCAATTGGGGGGTGTTCGCTGAACGGTGGTGAGGCGACGCATCAGTCTCTCGCGCCCGGGCCCGATCGTAGCCGCATTTTGGGTTATTTTGGTGTTGCATCTCGGTCTTTTGGCTCTATCGATCCCGGAATATCGTGTCACCATAGATTCCGCCTATCACGTCTCGATGGGGCGCCAGTACGGCGAGCACGGTCTGGTGTCGTGGGATAGCATCAATTTCGGACCTCAAGGTCGTCCCAATCTTCAGGGACCGTTCCTGCACGCAGCGATCGGCGGGCTGGGACGCCTGCTCGGCGGACGGGGCGACGATTACGTACTCGCAAACGCGATTCTGGCTGTCAGTCAGTGGATCGCGGCAATGGGCACGGCTGCGTATTTCGCATTCAGGCTGAACGGCAGCGTCGCGATGCTTCTCGGGGTAGCGTTGCTGAGCGGTGCTGCTTTTGCGGGGACCTCTTTTGCTGTCGGAATTCCATCGGGATGGCTTTTCATTTTTTCACCCTGGGCGATCTGGCTATTCCTGGCGAACCGAATCCTGCTTGCTTCCGTTTTAGCCGCATTAGCGATCTACTCGCATATCGGCGGCTATTTGACCGCGCCCCTCGGGATTGTTTTAGCGGGATTGCTTAGCCGAAAATGGCGCGAGCTGTTCAAATGCGGAATTCTCACCGCAGTCCTGACACTTCCCTATTCGATGCATGTGCTGCGTTACGCGGGATGGCTTAGTGGAGTAAAGAGTCATTCGGCGCTGTTGTTTGATCCGATGCTTGATGTATTGGCGTTGGTCGCAACGGCCAGCTTGTGCTTTTCCCCTCAAGCTCATCCTTTTCTCTTCTCATGGTTGATGACCCCGATCGCTTGGTTATTTCAGGACCCCGGCCGCTTCATCTTGCAATGGCCATTGGCCGGGAGTGTGGCCGCAGGAGACTGGCTGGCAAGCAGACTATCTCATCTCAAAGAGCCGGTTCGAACGCGATGTGTGATCGGTATCGCTGCGATGGCAACCATCTTACCGTGTGGCCTGCCAAGTCTTGCTGGCGAAGTAGCCTGGGTCGCGGGCTACCATTACCCGCGCGCTGTTGATTGGCAAACCGCGCGCGCACTTGCGGCGGTCATCGATCACGCCCGCCTGACCAAGAGCTTGATCTCAGACTATAGTCCGCTGCTCTGTCCAGCCATCGCCGTCTATGTAGCCAATATTAGCTGTGAGAAAGGTCAATGGGTTGAAGTGCAACCGCGTCCGGATCCCGCAGCTTTGCTTCCAGCCGCCAGGAAAACCTACATCGTTCCACTCGCCCCAAGGGACCCATTGTTGCTCCTGCTTGTATCGCTCCACTGGGCCGAAATCCATTCGAATACAACCGGAAGACGCACTTTGGAAAATTCGGTTGTGCGGCTGTTGAGTCAACCGACGGTTGGGGAAGCGGCCTCGATTGCCTCCCGAACGATTGTGGCCGAGGCTGGCTGGCTGGGGCACAACGCGGTCAATAATTCCATCTCATTTGCAAACCTCCTATCTGGGTGGTCACATGCGACTCGCGAGCAATTCCGGAGCAGGCTGGCGGAACAACGCGTGCGAGCAGGCCGGATCGAACTGGCCTGCCTGATTTATGCGTGGGCGTTGGAGCCAACCAACCCCGAGCAAGCGTTCGAACTGCGACGGGCAGCGTTCGATCTTGGGGTAATAGCCAGTTACCTGGGCGACGACTATGCTCTCGACTTTCTTGGTGACGGACAATTGACTCGAATGCGCGACCGATTTCTGGAGCTTGCGTCAAGCTCGGACCGGTCCGCTCTGTATCCCTCCCCAAAAGCCGCCTTCATTTCGGCGCTAAGGTCCTTGACTTATGCAGCGCTGAAGCATGGCAGCGGAAGCTCCTCTGGCCGTCCCCCTGGCAACTGGTTTGCGTGGCTTTCGTGATAGCGCTGACCACGTGCTCGCGGCGAACTTCACCGCCGAAACAATATGCGCGAAGCTATGCGCGCGCCCTCGCTGAGAGATTGAAACTTCGCCCAGGCGATCTTTGGATCAACCGCGGAGTAACCCGCAACCGTGGCGAAGCCGCAATCGGTGCCCGCGATGACGTTTTCAGCTCCTACTACCCGCGCAAGGTTGGTGATCCGCTGCGCAACCAGTTCAGGATGCTCGATAAAGTTGGTCACTGAATCGATAACGCCAGGGATTAGAATCTTGCCTTCAGGTAACTTTACTTCTTCGAAGACCGCCCATTCGTGCTCATGGCGCGGATTGGAAGCTTCGTAGGAAATGCCATTGGCGTTAGCCCTGAAAACAATATCAATAATGTCACGCAGCGGGACATCACGATGGTGAGGCCCCTCGTAGTTTCCCCAGCATAGATGGATCCGCGTGCGTTCTGCCGGGATTCCCTGCAGAGCATGATTTAGCGCTTCGACGTGGGCGGTAATGTTTTTGCGAAACTCTGCGAGGCTTGCGTTAGGAAACTGAATATGGCGCCCCATTGCCAGGTCTGGACAGTCGATCTGCAAAACAAGGCCCGCGTCGACAATCGCCTTGTACTCAGGTCTCATCGCTTCGGCCAATGCTGCCAGATACTCTTCGTGCGTTTTGTAGTAATGGTTCGCCAGAAAAATTGAGATTACGCCCGGCGAGGCGGCGCTCAAGAACCCTTCAACCGCCCCACTGTTGGTGAGGGCCGCTTTAAGATTGGCGATATCGGCTTCGACTGCGCTCGTATCTTTGCACGTCACTGGCCCCGTGCAGGCGGGACGCGCCAACTTTTGCATCGCTCCCTGGCTGAGAAAGCGTTCTCCATATTCGGGGTAATCTGCGAAATCGCCGATGGCGAACGGTTCTGCCTCGCCGTCAAAACCAGTGAGACGATCCTTGACGTACGTCGCATAGGAAGGCTTACTCATTTCGCCGTCGTTGACGATGTCCACTCCGACTTCCACCTGCTTGCGAACGATGTCTGCGACGGCTCGTCTGACCAGCGCGCTAAAGTCTGCACGCGCTCCCGAACTACTTGCTTCCAATGCCTCCAGCAGCTCCTGCGGGCGCGGCAGGCTGCCGGTGTGGGTGGTCAAAATACGCTCGGTACTGCGCTTCATTGTCTAACTCCGTAAGCTGGCGCGGGTTCATCCCGTGCTACCAGCATTGCGATATATGCGGCCAGCTATAGCGGTAACCAATGAACGAGGAAACAGGCGGGCGGCCAGGGCCCCGGCGGCATTCATTAGGCCGTTGATTTGAACACGCCGTCCTCGCGCCACTGCCGCCAACGCCTGACGTACGACCGTGTCGGGGTCCAGATAAGCGAATGATGGCATCAACGCGTTCTCGTGTCTGGCAACGGCCTGAAATTCCGTGCGCACCGGACCGGGGCACAGTGCCAGGATACGAACTCCGGTGCCAGCACACTCCGAAGCGATAGCCTCGGTAAAACTCAGAACGAATGCCTTGGTTGCCGCGTAGGTCGCCATATATGGGATCGGCTGAAACGCAGCGGTCGACGCGACGTTGATGATGGTGCCGCGACCGCGCGCAAGCATGGCTGGCAAAAAAAGCCTCGTCATGACCATCAAGGCCGTTACGTTCAATTCAACTTGCTCAATCTCACGCTCGAGCGGCAATCGATCAAAGCGGCCAGTGGTGCCGAACCCGGCGTTGTTTATCAAATGATCGACCTCGATGGAGGCTTGCGCCAGACGGGCCTCAATCTCCAGAGCGGCGCCCGGCCGGGCCAGGTCAGCGGCAATAATCTCAACCTGCTCAGTGCCGAGCTGTCTGGCACGAGCTGCAACAGCCCGGAGCCGGTCCTCTCGCCGCGCGATCAATACCAGATTACGCTTCTGCCCTGCGAGCGCGTAAGCGAATCTTTCGCCAAGTCCGCTTGAAGCACCCGTGATGATCGCGTGAGCCATCTCAAGTGCGGATCAGGCCAAGCTCCCGCCGAAAATGTTCAAGGGTGATCTCAAGCCCCTGGCGCAGGCTCACTCTTGGCTCCCATCCGAGACGTGCTCTCGCCAGAGAAATATCAGGTTGGCGGCGCACCGGGTCATCCGGGGGTGCAGGCCGATAGCTTAGCTTGGAAGTGCTGTGCGCAAGCTCCAATGTTAATGCGGCCAGCTCCAGAATAGTGAATTCGTTGGGATTGCCGAGGTTGACCGGTCCGATAAAGTCCTCGGCATTCATCATGCGCACGATTCCCTCGATCAGGTCGTCGACGTAAGCAAAGGAGCGGGTTTGCTGGCCGTTGCCGTAAATCGGTATTTCGGCGCCGGTCAATGCCGCGACACAGAAGTTGGACACAACGCGACCGTCATCGGGGGCCATCCGGGGACCATAGGTATTGAAGATGCGGACGATTCGCACATCAACGTTGTTCTGGCGATGGTAATCCATCATCAGGCATTCGGCTACGCGTTTGCCCTCGTCGTAACAGGACCGCACGCCGATGGGATTTACGTTGCCCCAGTAGTCTTCGGTCTGTGGATGTTGCTTGGGATCGCCGTAGACCTCGCTGGTTGAAGCGAGCAAGATTCGAGCGCGAACGCGCTTTGCCAGCCCAAGCATGTTGATCGTACCCATCACACTCGTCTTGATGGTCTTGACCGGGTTGTACTGGTAGTGAACAGGGGAAGCCGGGCAGGCAAGATGATAAATGCGGTCGACCTCCAGCAGGATCGGCTCAACGATATCGTGGCGGATAAGTTCGAAGCGGGGGTCTCCGACCAAATGCGCCACGTTGGCCCGCTTGCCACTGAAAAAGTTGTCGAGGCAGATGACCTCGTGACCGTCGCGCAGCAACCGCTCACATAGATGGGATCCTAAAAATCCCGCACCGCCAGTTACCAGCGTTCGCACTTGTCCCTCCGGCCCAGATTCTAGGCCATCGGGCCGATCGCGGAAAGCTCATCTGGTGATGCTCCGCGGGCGCGGCCTGTCGAAATGCTAATTTCGGGCCTCCCGCCTCGGGCGTCTCGATCCCGCCACGAGGTTCCATATGCCCGATCGACAAGGGCTGTGTCGTATCCTTAAGTCAAGGTAGAATTAGTGGGCATGGCTGAAATGAACGGGCTAGACTACCTGCTTCTTGCAATCATTGGCTTTAGCATCCTCAACGGCCTTGCCCGTGGTGCGTTACGAATGGTCAGCTCGTTGTTGGCTTTTATACTAGGAATCTATGCTGCATCGACCTGGCATGAGCAGGTCGCCGCTGTAGCCCGCAGTTTGCTTGGGATTTCGGCGACGGTCAGCATTGCCGTTGGCTATGTTTTAGCCTTCCTTGTCCTTTTTGTGGCCGTCGAACTGACGGGTCAGCGTTTACTAGAGCTGCTGGCTTGGGTCCACCTGGCGCTGATCGATAGGCTGGCGGGTGCTGCCGTGGGAGCGGTTTTTGGTTTAATCCTTGCCGGTCTGAACATCATGCTACTTACCGCCGTGCTGCCGGCAAACTATCCGTTGCTCCAGCGGTCGACCTTCGCGCCCAAGATCCTGGCTTACGACCGAGAGTTAATTGACTACGTCCCGCCCTATTTCAAGCAGGTTTATCAGGACAAGCGCGACCAGCTGGCTCGTTATTGGAATTCCGGGCACGCTGATACGCCGGCTGCCCAGGCATCAGCGCGATAGCTCGTTAGGCCTCCCGAAGTTATGATTCAGACTCAGGAGAGCTACGCTATCGCGGTATCGACGGCGCGTACCAGATGCTGTTTGGGCACAGCGCCGACAATCTGTTCGGCAACCTGTCCGTTTTTCACTATGATGAGGTTAGGAATGCCTCGAACACCGAAGCGCGCCGGCGTCAGTGGGTTGTCATCGACGTTGACCTTCACAACCTTCAACCGTCCAGCGTACTCATCTGCCAATTCGTCCACGATCGGGGCGATCGCGCGGCATGGTCCGCACCAGGGCGCCCAAAAATCAACCAGGACCGGCGTCGGTGATTTCATGACTTCGAGTTCAAAATTGGAGTCTGTGACGTGAGCGACTTTATCACTTGCCATGCGTCCTATTGCCCTCTTTGATGCGGTACTAAAGCAAACATAGGTACGGCCGTCCAAATAGTCAAGATTGCTTATTTGACGGCTACTTAGCGATATGAGTTAAATCCCGATGCACCAATTGGAATCAAAGCGAGTGCGGCAATGGTTACTCGGGTCGCTGTTTGGTATAGGGTTAGGGGTTTTGCTGGTCACTCCCGCCAACTCCGATATACTGGCGCAGCGTGTTCCTGCACCGGATTTGCAAAGCCGCATATGGTTTAACTCGCCACCACTCCATCTAAGACAGCTGCGCGGCAAGGTCGTGCTGGTCGATTTTTGGGAGTACACCTGCATCAATTGCATTCGAACCTTCCCATACCTGCGCCGTTGGAATGAACTCTATGCACCGGAGGGCCTGACCATTATCGCGGTTCACACCCCGGAGTTCGCTTTCGCTAAAAACCCAGCGAATGTGGCGAACGCTGTTCGACGCTTCGGCTTCACCTTTCCAGTCGCGCTCGATAATGACGATGCTATCTGGAACGCCTTTCACAATGCAGCTTGGCCTGCGGATTATCTAATTGATAAAGACGGGCGAATTGCCTACATGCACATCGGCGAAGGGGATTATGGCGATACTGAATCAGTCATCCGAAAACTGCTCAAGGAGGCCAATCCAGCCCTGGATTTCTCGAGCCCTCGCTATGCAATTCCTGCTGACGCAAATGCGGATATGTATGCGTCGGCGTGTCGTCGCGCTACGCCAGAAACCTATCTGGGCTATGCGCGAGCGGTGAGTATCGCCAACCCTGGCGGCGAGGATGAAACGCGGGAGGTGCATTATGTTGCTCCCGCTGTGGTTCCGTTGGACAGTTTTGCCTTGGAGGGGAATTGGCAAGCGGGCGCCGAGTTTGTGCGCCATCTGCGGCAGTCAAACGACCCGAGTGACGCTGCCGTTAGACTCCATTATCAAGCCAAATCAGTGTACCTGGTTGCAGGCTCAGATGATGGTTCGGCCAAAGTATTGGACGTAACCCAGGACGGCAGGCCGGTGTCCCCGCAGAGCAGAGGGATTGACGTTCAAACCGACCGCAGAGGAGCATCCTACATCCTCCTGCGTGGCAAGCGGATGTATTACGTGATTAACAACCCTGATTTCGGCGAGCACACCCTGGCACTCTCGACCGCCGCTCCGGGCGTGTCGTTGTATTCCTTTACATTCGGCAATAATTGCGAGAATCAGTTCGCTCACAAATGAGAAACCTGGGCAGTGAGGCGACCGACGAAATGGCGAGTCATTTTCGGGCCCACCCCGAAGATCCCCGAGCCGCCATCCTCCTCACCTCCTTGTTCGGCGTTGCTAGCCGGGTAACGTGCCCGCCGCTCTGGATACTGCGAAGATTCAGGCGGGCTGATATAGTCCGACTCGCGCGGGGGCGAGCGACCAGGTTATCTTCGGCTGACCCACCGCAATGGCTCTGAGACCGGTGGCGGAAAAGTGGCTCGAGGCGCGGGTCAACGAGACAGACCTCGCGGGTTTAGAAATTGAACGTTCCGATTCGAACCAGCTGGTCATTCGATTGTCAGGGGTGTGGCGACTCCATCACGGAATGCCGACTGCCAATCGGCTCAAGCCACAATTGATTTCATCTCCGCGCCCAAGTCACGTTACCGTCGAAGCCAGCCGGTTGCGGGCATGGGACAGCAGCTTGGTTAACTTTTTGGCTGGGCTTACTCGGATTTGCAACGCCCACCAAATTCTGCTCGACCGAGCGAGCCTACCGGAAGGGCTTAACCGGCTGGTGGAACTCGCCACCAGCGCACCCGAGCTGAAGGAGCCGAGAGCCACAACCACCGAGACGCTACTTACGCGAGCTGGAAGGACGGTCCTGGCGCGGCTTGAGGGTTTCGCCACTTACGTCGATTTCGTAGGACTCGTCGCGCTGGCGCTAGGCAACGCGCTACGCGGCCGGGCGCGTTTCCGCAAAATTGATCTGCTCGAGGTTCTCCAGGCCTCGGGTGCCGACGCGCTCGGCATCGTTACGCTCATCAGTTATCTGGTTGGCATCATTATGGCGTTCATGGGCGCCGTACAGCTCCAGCAGTTCGGGGCAGCGATTTATGTTGCCGACCTGGTGGCCATCGCGACCGTCCGCGAGATGGGAGCCATGATGACCGGGGTGATCATGTCGGGGCGTACGGGTGCGGCATTCGCTGCTCAGCTTGGATCAATGAAGGTGACGCAGGAGATCGATGCGCTCGCAACGATGGGTATCTCGCCCATTGAATTTCTGGTGGTTCCTCGAGTTCTCGGGCTCGTTCTTATGATGCCTCTGTTATGCCTCTATGCCGATTTCGTGGGAATTTTAGGAGGTGCCACGGTTGGCGTCACGATGCTGGGATTGACTCTTAATAGCTACATGCAGCAGACCATTGGAGCGATCTGGGTCAGCTCCCTGGTGGGCGGATTGGTCAAAAGCGTCGCCTACGGAGTGCTGATTGCGATTGCGGGTTGTTATCAGGGATTCGAATGCGGACAGAGCTCCTCCGCGGTCGGTGAGGCGGCAACTGCGGCCGTGGTGAATGGAATAGTAATGATCGTTGTCGCCTGTGGCCTATTCGCTGTCATCTTCAACCTTCTGGGGTTCTGACGGCAGGAACGGCGGTGAGGCCAAGCCCCGGGTCGACCGAAAGCATTGCGCCGGAGATTGAGGTACGAGGCCTCACGATGGCTTTTGGCCCGCGGATAATCATGCGCGACCTGAACTTCACGGTCGCCCGGCATGAGATCTTTATCGTGATGGGCAGTTCGGGATGCGGCAAGAGCACCCTACTGCGCCATCTGGTTGGCCTCGAGGAACCGGTCGCCGGCGAAATATTGTTTCGCGGTGAGGGTTTTACGCGTGCCGACAGCGCCACGCGCGAAAATATTATTCGTCGCTTCGGCGTGCTCTATCAGAGCAGCGCGCTTTGGAGTTCAATGACCCTGGCAGAAAACGTCGGCTTGCCGTTGGCGCAGTTCACGGATTTGAGCCCGGCAGAGATTCGGGAAATCGCCAGCCTCAAGTTGGCATTGGTCGGCCTCGGCGGTTTCGAAGACTATTATCCGAGCGAGATCAGCGGCGGGATGCAGAAACGCGCCGGCGTCGCGCGGGCGATCGCGCTCGACCCCGAGATATTGTTTTTCGACGAACCGACTGCGGGGCTTGATCCGACGGCTTCGCGCTTGCTCGATGACTTGATCCTGGAATTGCGTGACAGCCTGGGCGCAACGATCGTCGTGGTCACTCATGAGCTAGCCAGTATCTTCGCCATTGGCGACAATTGCATTTTTCTTGATCGTGAAACTCGTTCGATCGGCGCGCGAGGTCACCCCAAAGAGCTGCTAGGGCAAACAGACAATCCACGCGTGCGCGAATTCTTGACCCGTGGCAGCACACGAGCCGCAGCGGACGGAGGATTATGAGGACACAGCCCAATGCTCGCTTGGTCGGCGCCTTCGTCCTGGGCGCCGTGGTGCTGGCGATGACAGCCATCGTGGTTCTCGGCTCGGGACGGCTGTTCCGCAAAAGCGTACCGTTCATCCTGGTGTTCAGAGGCAACGTCAATGGTCTGCGCGTCGGCGCTCCAGTTAAAATAAAGGGCGTCACTATCGGCTCCGTTACCGACATAGAATTGAGACTCAATCTGGTCGACAACAGCCAATACGGCTCAGACGGGATTCGTATCCCGGTACTGATTGCCATCGACGAAGACCGGGTGCACGGTTTTGCTATCAGCCACGATGTGCAGCGTGCGGTGAAAGAAGGACTCCGCGCCCAGTTAGCAATGGAGAGTTTCGTGACGGGCATTTTATATATTGACCTCGACATGCATCCGGGTGCTCCCGAAAATTATGAGATGCCACCGGGCTCAAAGCCCCAGGAGATCCCAACTCTGAAAACCACCTTTGAGCAGGCACAATCCGCAGCCGCCAAGATCATCTCTCAATTGGACAAAATTCAGCTCGATCGCCTGGTAAACACGGCGAACCAGACGATTGCAGCCTTTGGTGACCTCGCCCGTTCGCCCGAGATCCGGTCGGCGGTCGTGTCGCTGAATCAAACTGCTACCAGTCTGGGCAATACCGCCCAGAGCATCCGCGAATTGACCTTGCACGTCGATCGCCAGGTTGCACCAATGGCCGCCAACATCGAAAAGGCCGCTCGCGATATCGACGTCGCTGTTCAGCAGGCACAATTGGCCCTCGATCGAATCCAGACAGGATTACAACCCGATGCCCCGCTGATTTACCGGGCCAACCAGGCACTGGAGAATCTCAGCGCGGCAGCTCGGTCATTGAGAGAGCTAACTGACTATTTGCAGCGCAATCCGAGCGCGATCGTCCGCGGCCGCTACTACGGCAATCGCTGACCTGGTTGTCGCTCGGCAGCAGCAAGCAGAGGAGCCGGTCACGAGGAGACAGCTAATCAAGACAACTGGTCAGTTGCTTGCAAGCAGCATGGCGATCGTTTGGTGCATCTCGGTGGCAGCCGGTGCTCTTGCCAGTGCTGTCGTCTTTGTGTCGGCGGGTTGCAGCCTGGCGCCACATCAGGATCGCACGCATTTTATAATCCTGGCTTCCGCCGTGCCGCCAGGTAAGATGCGAGACGAGCAGAGGTCGGGGCCAGAAGCGATAGGCCTCGGTCCGGTCCAAATGCCCGAATATCTTGACCGGCCGGAGCTGATTCTCCGCACATCTCCCAACGGCTTCGAGCTCTCGGAAATCGATCGTTGGGCTGAACCCCTGGCTGATAATTTCCGCCACGTGCTGACAAACGATTTGACCGCCCTGCTGCCCGGTAGCAACATCGTACAATACCCGTGGTATCCAGGGACTCGACTCGACTACACGATAGGTATTCAAGTTCAGCGGTTCGAGGCCGACACAGCCAGTCGGAAGGCGGTACTTGCGGCCCGATGGGAGCTGAAGGGCTCACAGGGTGGCCAACCATTACTTATTCGTGATGTTCAGTTGAGCCAGCCACTCTCATCCCTTGTGGGCGATACGGTTGCGGCTGCGCTTAGCCAAAACGTGGCTTCGCTCGCGCTGCAAATCGTTGGTGGATTGGATGACCTGGAGCAACAAAGGCTTGCACGAAGCCAGCACTAAACGATTCTCCGCCTCGCGAATCGTTGGTTGGGTTGAAATTGGGTCGCCGCCTCTCGGGCAGTTCGCTGGTCTCGCCAAAATTATGGAACCGGCCTGTCGCAAGGGTTTCGGAGTTGTACAGTTCGGAAGCTCCTGACCGACGGCGCTCGGCGCTCTCGTTTCCGGAGAATAAGGCAGGGAAGCGCACTAACCGAATCTCGTAGATGCGCTCATCTCCCTGATAGGGTCGGGCTAAAGACATCGCCATATTGTCAGCGTGTCGCGCCCCCCAGGACGGTATCGATGTCACAGAGGCGGCACTGACAGTTGCGCGGTCTATCTCGGCTCGACTAGCTTGGTGTCCGGCTCATTGGAATCAGGCTGCAGGCTCTTTCGCCATCGGTAACGGATGCAAGAGTAAGAGAGCCGATCCCGGGGTTGCGGTTTCAGAGCCTGCATCGAAGCTCGCGAGCAGGGAGCGATTGAGTCGACTAAACATGCTCAGAGTTGCGGTTTGTATCAAGCAAATTCCACTCGTTGACGATGCCAATTTCGATCCCGTCACCAAAACCATCAGAAGAGACGGGGTCAATATTATTGGCGCTTACGATCTGACCGCGATTGCCGAAGCGGTCGCGCTCAAGCATCGCTTCGGCGCCGCCACCACCGTTATCACGATGGGACCGCCGCAGGCACGCACGGCGCTGATGGATGCCCTGGCAATGGGCATCGATCGGGCAGTTCATCTCGAGGATCGAGCTTTCGCCGGCTCAGACACCCTGGCAACTGCGCGCGCACTTGCGATGTGGCTGGCGCGTGAGTTTTTCGACCTGATTTTACTCGGCAAATACTCGCTGGATGCGGAGACCGGGCAGGTCGGCCCCGAGGTCGCCGAGCTCTTGGGAGTGCCTCAAGTAACGGGCGCATGCAAGCTTGAGCTTGACGGGAAAATGCTGCGGGCGGAACGCGAGAGCGACGAAGGCATCGAGGAGGTTGAATGCCAACTTCCCGCACTGATCACCTGTGCAGAAAGATTGGCCAAACCGATCGGTGTTCGGGCCAAGACCCGCGAAGAGGCCAAATCAAAACCACTTCACATCGTAAGAGCGGCGGAACTCAGCACAGATGTGGGACAGTTTGGCTTCGCCGGTTCGCCCACCTGGGTTCAGGAAGTGCGCACCCAGGAAGGCCCCAAAGTCACCTGTCAGTTCATAGAAGCAAATGACCCGCTCAAAGCCGCCGAAGAACTGATGCGGGCGCTGGAACGCCGGGACGCTCTGAAGCCGCGGGCGCTCGAACGCGCATCGGTTAATGGCGTGGTCCGCACCTCGGTGCCGGGTCGAGATGTCTGGGTGGCATGTGAAACGAATCTGGCCGGTGAGATAACTCGCGGTAGCCTCGAGCTGCTGTCCAGTGCGGACAGGCTTGCTGGCAGTTTAGGCGGCAGCGTTGGTGCCCTGGCTTTCGGCTCTGCGATCGCAGAGCATGCATCCTTGCTGGCCAGTTACGGGGCCGACAACATCCTGGTTCTCGAGCATCCTGATTTGAAGCAGTATGCGCCGGAAACGGCGGCCGAAGCCGTTGCGGCTCTGATTCGGGAACGCTCGCCATTTGCCCTGTTGCTCCCCGCCAGTGAACGCGGCCGAGATTGGGGTCCTCGCCTGGCTGCAAGACTTAAGCTTGGACTGACTGGCGACGCCATCGGACTCGAGATAGATGTTGAGGGTCGGCTGGTAGCCCTCAAACCGGCATTCGGCGGCAACATCGTCGCTCCGATTCTGTCTAAAACCTATCCCCAGATGGCCACGGTGCGCCCGGGTGTGATGGAACTGGCGCAACCGGTTACCTCTCGCGTGGCAAAACTTGAAATCGTTCGTCCGTTGCTTAACCCTCCTCGGAGCCGAATCGTGAGTTCGCGCTCCATTCTTGATCCTACGATTAAGCCTCTGGAGGGTGCCGAGATTGTAGTCGGGATTGGAATGGGGGTAGATGGTCCGGCAGCGATAGAGCGAGCTAAGGAATTCGCTCGCGCACTCGACGCGGCGGTGTGCGCCACCAGGCGCGTGACCGATGAGGGTTGGCTGCCGCGACAGCTGCAGGTTGGGTTGACAGGCAAAAGTATCGAGCCACGGCTTTACTTTGCACTCGGCATCAGCGGAGCGCCCAACCATCTCATTGGAATCAAGCGTGCCGGCACCGTGGTTGCGATTAACACTGATCCCGACGCTTCGATTTTCGAACGCGCTGATATAGGATTGGTTGGAGATTGGGCAGTTCTAACGCCGGCCATCGCGCAACTCTTTCGTCAACTTCGGACCATTTGAAGGTTGGCGCCGGGTGCGATTAAACATATTGCGATTACTGACGGAGTTTCTTTCGAAAGGGGAGCGAGACCAAGGTGCCGGATTTTGATGTTTTGGTCATCGGCGGGGGCGTCGCAGGGCTGCGCGCCGCAATCGCCGCCCGGCAGGCGGGAGCCTCAGTCGCCTTGATCAGCAAGGTCCATCCGCTTCGCACCAATTCGGCGGTGGCGGCCGGAGGGCTCAACGCACCATTAGGAATCGATGATTCGCTGGCTGATTACGTCCGCGATATTGTGGAGGTCGCGGACGGGCTGGCCGATGTGCAAATCGCTCAGACCTTCGCCGCCGAGGCACGCGACGAAATAATCTGGCTTGACCGGATGGGCGTGCCGTTTAATCGCGATTCCAAGGGCAAACTGGCGTTGCGTGCCTTTGGAGCGAATAGCCGCAAACGCAGTTGCTACGTGGATGACCGCACAGGACACGCGATTTTGCAGGTTGTTTACGAGCAATTTCAGCGCGCCCGCATTCCCGCCTTCTTTGATTGCTTCGTGACTTCGTTGACCGCCGGCAACGGCACCTCACCCGCGGTCACGGTCTTGGCTCTTCGCAAAGGAGAACTCGAACTGTTCGGCGCGCGTGCCATGATTCTTGCGACGGGCGGCTTTACCCAATTGTATGCGCCCTCGACAGCCTCTCTTGGCACGACCGGCGACGGTCATACTTGGGCCTATCTCGCCGGGGCGCGGCTGATGGATATGGAAATGGTCCAATTCCATCCAACGGTGTTTCCCGGCGGCCCCGGTCTGTTAATTACAGAGGCCGCGCTTACGGGGGGAGCGGAGATCGTCGATCAGGACGGAAACCTCTTGATTCAGCAAAAGGTCCTGCCACGGGAAAAGCTGGCGTCAGCGGTCTTTCAGGCCGCACAAAAATCAGGGCGCGTATTACTCGATCTGCGCCGGCTCGCCGAAGGCCAGCTTAACGCCACCTTGCCGCAGACGTGCGAATTGGTGCAAGCCGTCGCGGCAATTGATCCGAGCAAAGAGCCAATTCCGATTCATCCCGCCGCTCACCGTGCCATTGGAGGAATTGAAACTGACATAAACGGACGTACCTCGGTCAGTGGGCTATTTGCCGCCGGTGAGTGCGCCTGCAATGGACTGAACGGTGCCGGGCGCCTGGCAGGGAATGCTCTCACCGAAGCGCTGATTTCTGGGAGGAGAGCCGGCGAGGCTGCGGCACTTTATGCTCGTAGCGAGCACCGAAGGGAGCCGGCGAGGGCTCAGCTGGCGGATGAAGAACGTCGCCTTAAGTCATTAGTCGCCACCGAAAAGGTCCGCGGCGACAGCGATACAACCTTAAAGCTTCATACTGAGTTAGCACAGTTGATGGACCGCAATGTTGGACTTGCCCGGGACGCTTCATCGTTACAAAGCGCCCTTGACCACATAAGTCGGCTGAAGGAGCGATATGGTCGCATCCGGCTACATAACGCCTCGCTCATTTACAACTCCGAACTGACTAGCTATCTGGAGCTTGGCTCACTGTTGAACATTGCCGAGCTGGTGACCAAAGCTGCCCAGGCACGAACTGAAAGCCGCGGCGCGCATTGCCGTACGGACTTTCCGCAACGTAACGACAGTCAATGGAATCGCCATACGATAGTGAGTCGAGTTGATGGTGCACCTTATGTGGGAACGAGATCGGTCCAGGCATGAAGCCTGCGCTCACGCGCGAACTCTCTGTCTCAGCGTGAAAGGCGGTGAGCGACCGCGAAGCGAGCCAATAAACGCCCTCGTCTAACGCGCTTAACTGAAAAACTCGGATGCGACGACAGCGCAAGGAAAGCGGAAAACGCTACATCGGAAAATGGAAGTAACATTCAAGGTTTATCGCAAAGAACCGGGCACCCAAACCCAGCCGGGCCGTTCCGACTACAAGATCGAGCTGGGCAAAGATGCCACCGTACTGGATGGCCTGTTAAAAATCCGTGATGAATTGGACGGTACCCTAGCCTTTCGTGCCTCGTGCATGCGTGGATACTGCGGCGATTGCACGATAAGGGCAAATGGCAAATCCTGCTTTGCCTGTACTACCCGGGTCTCCTCCCTTACCCAAAAGAGCCCAGAGATCACGGTTGACCCGGTTCGCAACATGCCAGTCATCAAGGACCTGGTCTCTGACTGGGATACTTTCTTGTGGAATAAGATCGACCGCATCCACCCCTGGCTGGAACCCCCAGGTACCGCCGCAAACGGCGAGACCATCATCCCCGATTCCGTAATGGCCGACATCCGCAAGGCAATGAGCTGCTATTACTGCGGACTTTGCGACGAAGGTTGCACCGTCCTACCGGTCGATTTTGGGTTCATGGGGCCCGCGGCGCTGACCAAGGCCTACCGGTTTGTCTTCGACCCGCGCGACACCGCTACTAGAGAGCGGTTCAAGTATATTGAGGAGTCCAAGGGTTTGTGGGACTGCGTGCACTGCTTTGAGGCAAGCGAGCACTGTCCCCGTGGGATTGCACCCACCGAGCGGATTATGGCTCTGCGGGACAAAGCTTTCGAGCTTGGCATTCAAAATCCCCGCGCGGCACGTCATCACTACAGCTTTGCTGATTCGATTAAGAAAAGTGGAGTGTTGGACGAGGGAAAACTGGCCGTCGAATCTGAAGGTTTGACCAATATCAGGGGCTTAGTGCGTCTGCTGCCCACGGCGGCGCGCGCATTGCGTCGAGGCAAGGCCCCGATCCCCTACATTCATCACAAGTCACCTGGCGCGCCGCAGATTCGGCGCATCATCGAGAAGGCCGAGGAGAAGCACCGATGAAATACGCATTTTATCCCGGGTGCGTGTCACGTGGAGGCTGTCCGGAACTTTACACGGCGGCTACCAAGGTCGCTGCTCGTCTTGGTATCGAGTTGGACGAGTTGAGGGACGTGGCCTGCAATGGCGCCGGCGTGCTCCCGAAGTACATCTCCGATCCAATCAACGCGCGAACCCTGGCCAAAGCCGAAAGGCTTGGTGAGACGCTAATGACTATCTGCAGCACCTGTACCGGCGTGTTGAGGGCGGCGAATTTGCGTCTCAAAGAGGATCCCGAGTATCGAGAGCAGATCAACCGCGACTACTTGGCTGAGGAAGGGCTGCAATATCGGGGCACGATTGAAGTCAAACATTTGCTATGGGTGCTGTTCGAAGACTACGGAATAGATAGGCTCAAAGCTCAGATAAGGCGCCCGCTGACCGGCCTTAAAGTCTCTCCCTTTTATGGCTGCTTCATGCGCCGGCCACCAGAGGTAGTAACGCCAGCGAAGGAGGACGCTGGCCGCAAAAACTATCTCGAAAATCTGATTGACGCGGTCGGAGCCGAGCTTACTGATTTCAGCGGAAAGGGGAAATGTTGCGGTTTCCCAATCCTGACTTCCAATCCCGACAACTCGCACGCGATGACTGCCAAGCATACCGGCGAAGCCAAACAGAAAGGGGCTGATTGCATGGTGACCCCTTGCCCGCTCTGCCATCTGAGCCTCGACGGCCAACAGGCGGAAGCTGCCAAAGCGCGGGGTACGAACATCGATTTGCCGATCCTGCATCTGCCACAGTTCGTAGGGCTGGCACTAGGCTTCAGCCCGGCGGAGCTTGATTTCAAACGCCACATGGTGTCGACCAAGGAAGTCGAGAATCAAGTGAGCATGCTGGCATGACTGCTTTGACTGCGAGCTCGGTTTCTGATGCTGGTCGCAGGGACCGGGTGCCTTAACTGCTATGGAGCCTGCGTCTAAAAAGGCAAATCCAGTGTCGCTAGCAAGGGAGATCTTTGAGTTCCGCAGGACGAGGCATCCTTACGGCTACAATTACGCGGTACGCGTGCGAATGGGTCATGCAGAAATCCAGGATCTGACCGCTTTGGCTGATGTCGTGCTGGCGATCGAGGAACTGGGCTACGAGATTGTTAAAAAATCGTGAGCTGGTCAGATGGCGGCCAACGCACGTCACACGTGGGGCTCGCTGCGCTTATCGCTGGGCTGATTACGGTTTGCACAGCCGGTTGCGGCTCTCGCCCTCCAGCAGATTCGATTCGTGCTCCACGCCTGATCGCGCTCGTACCCTCAGTCACAGAGAGCCTTTTTGCGCTTGGGGCGGGTAACGAGGTAGTGGGGGTTTCGCAATATTGCGACTATCCTCCTCAAGCTCGGCGGTTGCCTAAAATTGGCGGTTTTATCACGCCGAATCTCGAAGCCATTCTCGCCCTTAAGCCGACTTTGGTAATTGGCCTGCCGACCTCGGCCGACCTGCCAGAGATTCGCGTTCTCCAAGCGATGGGTATCAATACCCTCATGGTTGATGACGGGTCGGTGGCAGCCATCCTGGCCAGCATTCGGAAAATCGGAGAAGTCATCGACAGGCGCAGTGCAGCTCAGAAGCTGGTCACGCAGATCCGTGCCCGAGTCGAGGCTATCGAAGGGCGGCTGGCAAGCGTTCAGCCGCGAACCGTTTTGATGGTCGTTGGGCACGAACCGCTGGTCGCGGTAGGACCCGGAACGTATCTGGATGAATTGATACGGCTCGCGCATGGGCGCAATATTGCAGAAGCTTCAAATCAAGCCTGGCCGCGCCTGAGTATCGAATATATTGTTGCTGTCCGTCCTGAGGTTATTCTTGACGGGCAAATGGGAACCGATTCCCCTGCACCCGCGCGGTTCTGGTCCAGATTTCCCTCAATTCCCGCAGTCAGAGAAAGGCGGATATTTGGTTACCCAGACGATCCCACACTGCATCCGGGGCCGCGGATAGCACAAACTTTAGAGTTGCTGGCTCGGCGGATTCACCCGGAAGTGTTTGCTCCTGAACGGGCTGCACAATGAGGGGCAAAATTTCCGAACATGCTGCGGCAGCCCGGCGACCAGAACCGGTGCCGGTCTCGCTCGAAAGCCTTGATGCCGCTCATCTGACTCGCACCAGGATGCTGTTGACCCTTGGAATTCTGGGCATCGGCAGCACGATGGTTGGAGTGATCGCCACTGCATTCGGGAGTGTCCATATAAACCTGCTTCGCGCTCTTCGCGACCCTTTGAGCCCTGACCATGCAATCCTGATCGGTGCGAGACTGCCCAGGGTGTTCATGGGGGCGATTGTAGGCGCCTTGTTAGCCACGGTTGGTGCTGCGCTGCAAGCCTTGGTGCGGAATCCGCTGGCGGAAGGGGGCATTCTCGGAATCTCCGGCGGGGGTGCGCTCGGCGCCATTCTAGCCATGGCTCTTTTGACGCAAGCGCCGGCGGCCGACGTCCTGGTTCCACTGTGCGCGTTCGTTGCATCGCTATTGTCGATGTTGGCCGTCTACCGCCTGGCCCGGCTCGAGGGAAGGCTCGAACCGTTCACTTTGTTGTTGGTCGGCGTGATTTTTAACGCGTTCTGGGGCGCCGCGATCATGCTGGTCAACAGCGTCGTCAACTTCTATTTCAGTCGGAGCATATTGTTCTGGTTGATGGGGAGTTTCGAGGCTCCCACTTGGCGAGAAGTTGCGATTGTATCAGTGGCTGCTATTGGCGGTTTGGTAATCCTGCTCGGCTACGCGCGAGACATGAACCTGCTCAGTCTGGGAGACGACGATGCGGCTCAACTAGGTGTCGACATAGCTCGAGTGCGACGAATTATCTTCGTGGCCACCTCGGTCATGATTGGTGCGGCGGTCTCAGTGAGCGGAATCATCTCCTTTGTCGGTCTGATCGTTCCCCACCTGCTGCGGTTGGCACTGGGCGCCGATCATCGCCTGCTGCTGCCCGCTTCCTTTTTGGCAGGAGCGGGCTTTACGGTGGCGGCGGATCTCATCGCCCGGACTGTGGTAGCACCTACAGAACTTCCGGTCGGAGCAATAACCGCGCTGTGCGGTGGTCCCTTTTTCATTTACGTCCTGCGCCGTGAAGGCAGGAAATCACTTTTGCTGTGACCCGCAGGCCTGACAACGTCGCCCTGGCCTTGACGCAAGTCAGTGCGGCCTATGGTCAGCGAGGCGTGCTGCACGACATTTCCTTCACGCTGCAACGCGGTGAAATGCTCGCAATTGTGGGGCCGAATGGTGCGGGGAAATCAACGTTGTTAAGGGTAGCTGGTGGCTCGCTACGGCCATCCCGAGGGGAGATTGAGCTGCTGCAGCGGCCCCTGGCTGCCTACAATCGACGTGAGCTCGCGCGTGTTCTGGCTACCGTAGCGCAGGAAAATCCCGTCGCGTTTCGCTTCACGGTTCTCGAGATTGTGCTTATGGGTCGCGCACCGCATCTCGGCGCCTTTCGTTTGGAAACCCGTCATGATCTAGCGGCGGCGCTAAGTGCGATGGAGCTGTTCGATCTGGTTCCCTTGGCTGATCGCCCGATCGATGAACTCTCCGGCGGGGAGCGTAAGCGTGTGTTCCTGGCACGAGCACTGGCCCAGCAGCCTCGCGTGATGCTTCTTGATGAACCCACTGCATTCCTCGACATGCGCCACGTGGTCGAAATTCTTCGCCAATTCCGGGAGCTCTGCGCGCGTTCAGGGATAGCTGTTGTGGCGACGATGCACGATCTTAACGCTGCAGCCTCGTATGCCGATCGTCTGCTGCTGTTGAGCGGTGGAGCCAGGCTTGCCCTCGGTCCCCCCGACGAGGTTCTAACGGTGCGAAATCTGGAGCAGCTTTACGGCGTCTCAGTGCAAATAGGTCGCAATCCCGTCACCGGTGCACCAGCCATTTTTCCGGGCGGCGCGATGAAAACGTAAACAAGAATCGCTCGACACTGCTCCTTTACTATTGTGGCAGTTCGCGATAGAAGTTTGTTCCGTTGCGGCTGGTCGCACACAGAAGGTAAGGTCAAGCTGCCGAGGAATTGCTTCGGCCGAGGCGTGTTGGCTTGGGCTCGCGCCCGGATCCGCTCTGGAGGACCGGGACCCCGAACGAGACTAGGCTTTTTGGGTTTATACCCAATGGAATGCGGGGTTGCCGGTCAGGCAGCCCCGTTTTTTATATAGTCGACCGGACTGGCGGAGTTATGGCACACGACAAGGTTCGCATCACCGACTTGCCCCTGATGAAAGCCTCAGGAACGCCGATTACGATGCTTACGGCTTATGATTATCCGTTTGCAAAGATTTTCGACCAGGCTGGAATCGACATCCTTCTTATCGGTGACAGCCTGGGAATGGTCGTGCAGGGAGCCGACAGCACCCTGCCGGTCACGCTTGCGGACGTAATGTATCATTTGAGAATGGTAGTGAGAGCCCGCCGTCGCGCCCTGGTAGTTGCAGACCTGCCTTTTCTCTCGTATCAGGTTAGTCCCGAGCAAGCGCTACGCAGCGCGGGACGCCTAATTAAAGAAGGGGCTGAAGCCGTTAAGCTCGAAGGCGGTACTACCATGGCCGCAACGATTCGCCGCCTGGTCGACGTCGACATACCGGTAATGGGCCATATCGGACTCACGCCCCAGTCGATTCATCGTATGGGCGGACACCGCGTGCAGGGGCGTCAACCTGGACGTGCGGCCGGGTGTCGAGAGCGTCTACTTGAAGACGCGACGGCGGTTGAGGAGGCTGGCGCTTTCTCGATAGTCTTGGAGGGGATGCCGGCAGATTTGGCGGCCGAAATCACCAACAAGCTCACTATTCCCACGATCGGCATCGGTGCGGGCCCCTCCTGCGATGGTCAGGTTCTGGTGATGCATGACATGCTGGGATTGACTCAGGACTCCGTACCTCGCTTCGTAAAACCCTACGCCAGTTTGTGGCAGGAGGTCGCTGCTGCCACTTCCAGCTACATTCGGGAAGTTCGCGAGCGAACTTTCCCCGCGCCACAACATTGTTACAGCAGTAAGAAGGCCTAGGGCGATGCCCTGACCCAGCATCAGGTGGTCAATCGCGCAAAGAGCGGAACGAGAATCAGCTGAGCAATCACCATGGAGATAATCGCTTTACCGCATGAAATGCAACGTTGGGCCGAGGCCGCGCGCCAACGCGGCGAAACGATCGCGTTTGTACCAACGATGGGCTTTCTCCATGAAGGTCATCTCACCTTGATGCGGGAGGGGCGCAAAAGGGCTACCCTGCTGGCCAGTTCACTTTTTGTTAACCCAACTCAGTTCGGACCGAACGAGGATTTCTCGCGCTACCCGCGAGATTTCGAGCGTGATTGCGCGCTGATGCGCGAGGTGCCGGTCGATGTTTTGTTCGCGCCCGAGCCCGATGTTATCTACCCGAAGGGTTTTCAGACCTGGGTCGAGGTCACCGAAATGACCAAAGGTCTCTGTGGGGCGCATCGGCCCGGACACTTCCGCGGTGTCACTACCGTCGTGGCGAAGCTGTTCAATATTGTCAAGCCTCACATCGCGCTGTTCGGCGAGAAGGATTACCAGCAGTTGCGCACCATCGAACGGATGGTTCAGGATCTCAACTTTCCCATCGAGATCGTGCCAGTAGCGACTGTTCGCGAACCCGATGGTCTGGCGATGAGTTCACGTAACGCATACCTCACCCCGGATCAACGCCAGCAAGCGCTGGCGTTGCATGGTTCGCTGCGTGCCGCGGAGGCCGCTTTCAAATCCGGCGTGCGCGATCCGCAACAGTTGGTGAGCGTGGCGAGCGCCTGGCTGCAGAAAACTCCAGAAGTGCAGCTCGAATACATCGAGACTGCCGACGCCAAGACGCTCGAGCAGGTCACGCACATCGACCGGCCAGTAGTGTTGGCAATTGCTGCGCGTGTCGGTTCTACTCGCCTGATCGACAATCTGGTCTTGGTTCCCTGAGGCAACACAGTCGGTATTCACAATCGTCGCGCGGCGTGACAATCAGCTCTCAAGAATTTAGCCTTGTCGCGGCGATCCCAAAGCGGGGCGAGATTCGCCGCTGTCGCTCTGCTGAACACCAGCATTGAGATGGGAGTTCCCATCGACCACAATAAAGGAAGAGAGGCGCTTTTCTCACCTGTACGCCCTGAACTCCCTATTAAATTATGCAACTCATTAGACGGAGCGAGTGGTTGTGGGAAATTCCGCAGACCGGCGCGATGCGTGTTCCCGGTCGTATCTACGCCAATGAGCAAATCATAGATGAGATTAGGGACGATCCATGTCTCTCCCAAGTCGCGAATGTAGCCTGTTTGCCCGGCATCGTAGGTTATTCGCTGGCGATGCCCGACATTCACTGGGGTTATGGCTTTCCTATCGGTGGTGTCGCAGCTGTCGATGCTGAGCAGGGGGTAATCTCGCCGGGAGGGGTCGGCTACGATATTAATTGCGGCGTCCGTTTGGCGCGAACCGGATTGGAAGCGAATTTCGTACAAGCCCGCATCGAGCGGCTAGCTGACGCCCTCTTCCAGAAGATCCCGGCTGGGGTAGGCTCACAAGGTGCGATCCCCGGACTTTCCAGTCAGCAGTTAAAGCTGATCGTGTATGAAGGTGCCGAATGGGCGGTGCGCAATGGTTATGCCTCGCAGCATGATATCGAACACACCGAAGAAGGGGGCCGTTTGACCGGTGCTGACCCGGATCGCATCAGTGAACGTGCGTACAAACGCGGAGCTCCACAGTTGGGGACCCTCGGCTCAGGCAATCATTTTCTTGAGGTTAGTCGAGTCGATCAGATCTACGACGCTCAGGTCGCCAATGCTTTAGGACTTCATCAAAACCAGGTCACCGTTCTCATCCATTCAGGCTCGCGGGGCCTTGGTCACCAGACCTGCGATGATTACCTGAAGCTCATCGTCAAAGCGATGGACCGCTACGGGATAAAGCTGCCGGACCGGCAGCTTGCCGCCGTCCCCATCAATTCTCCTGAGGGGCAAGCATATCTCGGTGCGATGGCAGCCGCAGCCAACTTCGCGTGGTGCAACCGGCAGCTGATGATGCACCTTGCTGAGCAGGCCTTCATGGAAGCGCTGGGCGTGACACCGCGGGAATTAGCGTTCGCGTTGATCTACGACGTTTGTCACAACATCGCCAAATTCGAGCAACACGTAATCGACGGCAAGCCAGTTCGCGTCTGTGTGCATCGCAAAGGCGCTACCCGGGCTTACGGCCCTGGCAATCCCGCCGTGCCTTCGAGTTTACGTCCATTCGGACAACCGGTGTTGATACCGGGTGACATGGGAAGATATTCGTTTGTGTTGGTCGGGCTTGAGGCCGCAACCGAGAAGACGTTCGGCTCTTCGTGCCACGGTGCAGGACGATTGATGAGTCGAAACGCCGCCAAGAAAGATGCTCGCGGCCGTGATTTGGTAGCCGAACTCAAAGAACGGGGCGTTACGATTCGAGCGCAAAGCCGAAGCGGCATTGCAGAGGAGATGCCCGCTGCCTACAAGGACGTGGCGGAAGTGGTTGAAGTGATGGAGGCAGCTGGCGTCACTAAACGCGTCGCACGATTACGGCCACTTGCGGTGATAAAGGGTTGAATAGCGCACTAAGTGAGATTGCGCGCTCGGGACTGATGCCTGCTGCATGAGTAAACGTCCACCGGATGATGGACTTCCGTACCGCGAACTGGCACATACCGCTGATGTCGGCGTCGAGATAATCGCCCCCACACGTGCCGAGCTGTTCCGTCGCGCCGCGCTCGCATTAGCTGATCTCCTGGTCGAGGTATCGGCCGTGGCAACAAATGAAAGTCGCACTGTGCAGATCAACGCGGACGACGATGTGACCCTCATGCATGATTTCCTTAGCGAGTTGCTGCAGCTCTTCAGCGCCGAGGGTTTTATTTGGCGAGAAGTTCAGGTGAGCGAAAGTGACCATGCCCTGGGCGCGATTATTCGGGGCGAACCATTCCGGCTCAATCACCATGAATTACGACGAGAGATTAAGGGTGTCACATATCATCAGTTGAGTGTCGAGCGTGTGAACCATGAATGGCGCTCACTGATCATCTTCGACGTTTAAACTCCCCGAAGCAGGAAGCCAAAATCGGGCCTGACAACCCCAAACAGGGGTCGACCTCCGTTTTGCTACTCGCGCCTTAAATCAAACCCGGAAAAGCGAACAACCATCGAGTTTGATTTTCGTAAAAATCGTGAGACCAGGTGTGTGCCGAAAAGCCGGGCATAAATCCGCAACCCCGCAGCCCTCGTATCAATGAGCGGTCTCCGTTCCGGCGGGAAATTCGTCATCCGCCTTGGCCAGTTCAACTTTGTATTTGTTCCAGTGCTCCAGAATGCTTATGGCCTTTTCCAGTTGCACATCAGTCTGAGGTTTCGCTGCTTTGGCCTTTAGATTCGAATTCGACGACGGGGTCTGGGACGCTCCATTCTGATTCACTGGTGGGGTGCCGCTCGAAGGCGGCAGCTGATTGTTGCGAAAATGGTGAAGGAGATCTCGTTCACGAATTTCCTGGTCATCGCCCACTTCCGTTTCGGGCAGGTCCAAAGACGCCAAGGTCGGCTTGGGCGGCTCAACTACTATGTCGGGTGTGATTCCCACAGCTTGGATCGAGCGACCATTGGGTGTGAAATATCGTGCCGTGGTTAGCCGCAATGCCGATTCGTCATCAAGCGGCAGAATGGTCTGCACCGAACCTTTCCCGAAGGTTTGGGTACCTTCAATGATCGCGCGCCGTTGATCTTGCAGCGCGCCGGCCACGATCTCGCTAGCGCTGGCGCTCCCGCCGTTCACCAGCACCACCATCGGATAATTCTCAAAGTTACTCTTCTTATGGGCGAAGTACTTTTGCTGCTGACTCTCGAGACGACCCTGCGTGTAGACGACCAAGCCACCGTCGAGAAAGGCGTCGGCGACAGACACCGCCTGATTCAAAAGCCCTCCGGGATTGTCACGAAGGTCCAAAACCAAGCCCTTAATTTGACCATGGTCCTCTCGGTTGAACCGCTCGAGGGCTCGGTTTACATCCTCGCTGGTGCCGTCTTGAAAGGTTGTAATGCGCAAATAGTCATAACCGTCGCGCAATCGCTTCGATTTGACCGACTGGATCTTAATCACGTCGCGAGTCACCGCCACCGTGAAGAGCTGCGGTACCCCTTCACGATGGAGCGTGAGGTGAATGGAGCTGCCCTTTGGTCCGCGCATCATCTTAACCGCGTCGGTCAAGGTCATGCCTTTTGTGAAATCGTCATTGATCTTGATGATTTGGTCACCCGCTTTAATACCCGCGTTGTAGGCTGGGGTTCCCTCGATGGGGGAAACCACGGTAAGAACGTCGTTTTTAATCGTAATCTCGATACCGAGACCGCCGAAACTCCCGTGGGTCTCGACCTCGAGGTCGCGGTAGAGGTCAGGCGTCAGGTAAGCGCTGTGTGGATCGAGCGACGAAAGCATTCCGGTAATGGCACCGTTGATCAGCTCCTTGGTCGAGACAGGTTCGACATAGTTCTTCTGCACGATGGCAAGAACATTGGCAAACGTTTGCAATTGCTTGTACGTGTCGTCGGGCAACGCCTGGGCGCGCCGCACAGCGAGGTCGGCGATCACCACAACGCACACACTCATCGCAATTACGATAACTCCGATCAGCCGATTACGTTTCTTAGCTGACATCCAAGTCCGCCTGTATTCCCAACGAAATTCGTCTTGATTCAAAATCTCACTGTCATTGCAAGAGAGTCAACAGAAATGGGGCCGCCTATCCCTTCGACGTGATCAGCTCCTGCAAGGCATCACGAATGTCCGCATTGGCCCAGTCATACGGCCCGACGTGATGAGCCACGATTCGGCCGTCGCGGCCAATGATGAAGGTCTCAGGAATTCCGCTGACGTCGTAACGCTCGCCAACTTCGTTGCGCGGGTCAAGTAAAACCTTAAATTTCAAATGATTCTGCTCTACAAATGGCCGCACAGCGCTGCCGTCGGTATCCTGACTAACAGCCAGCACCACAAAGTCCCTGTTTCCTTTAAAAGCTTCGTATAGCGACTCGATGGATGGCATCTCTTCACGGCATGGTGCACACCACGTTGCCCAGATGTTGAGGAAGACGACCTTACCGCGTAACCCAGCCAACGAGACGGTGGCTCCGTTGAGATCTTTGAGAGTAAAGTTGGCCGCGAGCTTGCCCGCCGCTACCGGAGATTCCTGCGAAGCACGCTGTTTCAGATCAAACGGGGTCGAACTCAGCATTCGATGAGACGAAATACTGACGAAGGTTACCAGACCGAGTCCGATCAGCAGCGCGCCGAGAGCCACTGCCGAGAGGATTTTGGGGTTCCCGTTCATTCGATTAGGCCCTTAACATTTCGCGGCTGGCCCTGATGTTCTCAGCTCTGCGCCGCAAAGACCAATACCACCCAATCGTTCCCGCCGCGACCATAACCAATGAGATGAGCTGCGCTTCGCTGAGTCCCCAGAGCACCCGCGGGTTAATCCGCAGAAACTCAACTGCGAAGCGCGCCGCACCTGCTATAATCAGGTACAGATAAAGGAGCTCGCCTTCGAGCGTGACTTTTTTCCGAATCGACCATAAAAAACAGAAGAGCCCAAAGTAAAGAACTGCTTCATAAATGGGAGTAGGATGGACGCGAACACCCGGGAAATAACCTGATACGAGGTTTCCTTGACCGTCGAGTTTCAACACGGTCTCGGGCCCCCATCCCACAATAGCTTTTGGATAAGCCATCGCCCAGGGCAGTTTCGAGGGCAAGCCCCAGTCCCCGTCGCCCGACAGTTGACATCCCATGCGCCCAAATGCCATCCCAAGTGCCAGCGGAGCCGCACAGAGGTCCGCGATTGTTAGAAAAGAAACGCGGAAGTGGCGGGCCACCAACCAGCTCGAAACAATCCCGCCGATCAGTCCCCCGTACCAGACAAAGCCTGCGCCCGAAAAAATAATCGACGCCGGATGGCTCATATACGCTGTCCAATTGTCGAAGACATCGTACAGTCGCGCGCCGGCAAGCCCCCCGACAGCACCCCAAACGATAAGCGCTGTCGCCATTTCGAGCTTGAAGCCACGTCGCCGGCATTCATGGCTGAGTAACAGGTCGGCGGCGATAAATCCCAGCGCCATCATCAGCCCGTAGCTGTAAATCGTGACTGGTCCAAGGCGTAGAATGATTGGAATCATCAGTTAAGTTAAGTATAGCAAGGGGACTACCTTCAGGAAGAACCTAGGCAGGGATGGTGGATAGTGCGTGCAGTCGTTCAGCGGGTGAGCCGGGCCGAGGTACGGGTCGGTCCAGAAACGGTCGGGCGCATCGGGAAGGGTTTTGTCGTTTTGCTCGGGATTGCTCGAGGCGATACCGCCGATGATGCCGAATTTATCGAAGATCGCGTCGCCGGGCTGCGAGTATTTGCTGATGCTGCCGGTAAGATGAACCTCGCACTCTCCGCAGTTAATGGCGAATTGCTGGTGATTTCGCAGTTCACGCTCCATGCCGACACTAGCCAACGGCGGCCCTCCTTTTCCGACGCGGCACCGCCAGACCAGGCGCGGGAATTATACGAACTCTTTCTATCGCTCGCTCGCCGACGTGGTGTTAAAGTCCAGACCGGGCGTTTTGGCGTCCACATGGACGTAGAATTGGTGAATGATGGCCCGGTGACAATCATCCTCGACAGTCGCAATAGATAAATCCCTGAGGCCTAACGCCCAGAGCAACTGCAAGTTTATGGCACGCGCAGGGTTCTACGCAGTCGAGTCCGGCAAGATTTCCTTTCGTCGCGATGGCAACTGGTACACGGACGATGAACGAATCGACAACCCTCGGATCGCCCTACTGTTCAGCCGTAGCATCAAGCGCGATCAGGATGGCAACTATTATCTTCAAATCGCCGAAGAGCGAGCGCCAGTTACCGTCGAAGATACCCCTTACGTGGTCAAAACTGTCTATGAGAAAGACGGGCATTTCCTGATCGTGACTAATGACGAAGAACACGAGCCGCTCGACCCCTCCACGTTGGAAGTCGGTCCTGACAACGTGCTGTACTGCCTGGTCAAAGGCGGTACATTTCGCGCCCGCTTTTTACGAAACGCATATTACCACCTGAGCAACAATTTTGTCGCGGAGGCAAACGGCCAGTTTTCGTTTTCGGTGGGCGGCCGACGTTATCCGATAAAACTAACGGGCACCAGTGGCATCCTGATAGAAAAATAGATTTTCCCTACGAAGTGTGACCGATCCGCAATTTCACATCGTCCTGGTTCGCCCTGAGATACCCCAAAACACGGGGTCGATCGCGCGGCTGGCAGCCGCCACTCTAAGCCGCCTGCACCTCGTTGGACCCCTGGGTTTTTCGCTGGAAGATCGATACCTGAAGCGCGCCGGGCTCGATTATTGGCCGCTAGTCGATCTCCGCGTTTATGACGATTGGAGCGACTTCGCGACAGCTCATCAGGAGGTGCCTGGCCTGCCGAACTTCAAGTATTTCTCAAGCCACGCAGAGAAAAACTATCTGTCGGCCCGCTTCAGACCCGGTGACTTTCTGCTATTTGGCAGCGAAACAAGCGGCCTCGGACGCGAGTTCCTGGCGCCTCGCCAGCACTCTGCTTTTAGGATCCCCATTTTTCAGCGCGGGGTTCGCAGCCTTAATCTTGCAAATGCGGTTTCAATCGTCATATACGAGGCGCTGCGCCAAACTGGAGCTCTGAACAACGCTTGACTGTCCGCTCGCGGACAGGGCTGGCAACGACCGAGCACGACGGCTTGGATTTGTGAGACTACTCCCCTCCCCGTCCTGACGAGATCACAGAGCGGGTGTATGATGCGGTCGGCCGCCACAGTCGCCAATTGTTCGCAACGGTGCTTTGAAATGCGCGACGGAGGCGCCCGAGGTGAGGGAAGCTGCCCGTCAACTCGCTGCCAGAATTTCCTTGGCGCGCTGCAGATCCGCGGCTATCTGGGTTGCAAGTGCCTGTGCGGATTCGAATTTGCGTTCGGGACGAATTCGAGCGATGATTTCCAACTTTACTTCGCGCCCATAAATATCCGAATCGAAGTTGAAGATGTGCGCTTCAATCGTGCGTTCAGGTTCTGCGAATGTTGGTCGCATCCCGATATTAGTAATGGACGGGTAGGTACCTTCGTCCAACACCATTCTCGTCGCGTAAACACCGTCGGGCGGCCAACATTCCGTACGGCTTTGAATGTTTGCTGTCGGGAACCCAATCGTTCGACCCCGCTCTCGACCGTGTACCACTGTTCCCCGCAGAAAGTGTGGACGCCCGAGCAACCTAGCCGCACGCGTCATGTCACCCGCCTTTATCATCGCGCGCACCTGGGTCGAACTGACTGCGACACCTTCGCACTCGATGGGCCCTACAACAACGGTCTCGAATCCGAGCCGTTCACCCAGCCGCTGCATCACATTGGCGTTACCGGCACGCCCATGGCCGAAGCTCACATTATGACCAACCACAACGACGCGCGAGCGGATGCGGCGAGACAAATACTCGCTGGCGAACTCCTCGGGCGATAGCATGCTTAGCTCTCGCGAGAAAGTCAGCACGATTACCCCACTGAGCCCGAAGCTTCGGAGCAATTCATGCTTATCCTCCGGCGTCATTATAAGCTCCGGCGCACGAGTGGGATTGAGCACTTTGGCAGGTAGAGGGTCGAATGTCAGAGCCAGGGCGCTGCCGCCCAGCGAGCGGGCGCGTTCGATCGCAGTTCTGAGGATCACCTGGTGACCGACGTGCACCCCGTCAAAGTTGCCCAGGGCGACGACCGGCATTGGATAATGCGGAAGTGAGTTAAGGTCGCGAATTATCTCCATCGCAACCCATAATCGCACGCCCCAGAATCGTGCGCCATCCGCTCGCGGTTCGGTGCCGCTGCCAGGAAATTTGAACGCCTCATCACGGTCAATTCCATCAGGATCGGTTTAGGATGCGAGCGTCTGCATCATCGACTTCGCCAGCGGTGCTTCGGGTGAATCAGGGAGGTCGTTCAGCAGTTTCTGCAACGTCAGCCGCGCATCGATACGGTCGTTGATTTTGATAAAGGCCTGTGCCTCCCGTAGCAGTGCGGCACTGGCGAAACGACCTTTGGGAAAGCGCATCGTCTGATCATTGAATTGCAGGATGGCTTGATCGTATTTGCCCATTTCGTATAAGGCGTTCGCGGCAAAGAACTCGGCAGGTTCGCTCAGTTCGGACTTGGGATAACGATGCTGTAATGCCTGGAACTGGCCGTACGCCGCCTGATATCTATCGGCCTTCAAATGAAGCAATCCCTGCCGATACAATCTTTCTGCCGGATCGTCGTACGAGGCAGCCAATTCCTGGTCCAACATGTTCCGCCATGACGGCGCGTTGGAGGAGCTTGAAGGCACGCCACCGTTCTCCAATCCAGCCGATGCTTCGGCTGCCGCCCCGCCTCCAACTGAGCCAGAGCCCAACACGCCATTGCCAGGTGGGGCAGTGTTGGCCGCGGCGGGTGGCGCCGAGCTGGTCATCGCAGGATTGGCACCAGCGGACTGTGAGGCCGCGACCTGTGACTCGAGTTTGCTGAGCCGTTGCTCAATCGAAGCCAGCTGGTTGGAACCCTGAGTGTTGTGCTCGAGCTCCGAGATCCGGTCGCTGAGCCTTTGAATCTTTTCCTCAAGTGCATCGATCTGCTGCTGATTGTTGGCGACCATTCCGCGCAGCGCTTGCTCATCGGCCTGGATTTGGGTGTCACCGGCAGGTGCGCAGCCTAGAAGGCCAAGAGCAACTAGGACGACCGATGGCAGGGCCAACCGCCGAAGGAGAAGTGGACCTCGTTTCATTCGGTAATAGCAAAATGGTCGCGCCGATTTTGCGCCCAGCAGTCTTCGGTATGTTCGGTGCACAGGGGCAGCTCCTTGCCATAGCTGATGGTCGACATGCGATCAGGCGAGATTCCGAGGGTCTGCAAATATTCCTTGGCCGCCTGTGCTCGCTTGGCGCCAAGGGCGATATTGTATTCCTCGGAGCCGCGCTCGTCACAATGACCCTCGATCTGAATGCGCCGGCCTGGATTTTTCTGCAGCCAGTCGGCATTACTGTGCAGGATTTCACCGTCTTCGGGGCGGACCGTGTAGTCATTGTAGTCGAAATGAATATCGGCTAGCGGCCCCTGCTCACCGCTGCCAAGCTTGCCTTTTTGGAACTGACTGAGCGAACTTCCGCCCGCGCCACCCATCCCTTCCTGGCCGAGACCACCCGGGTTCGCCCCGGAGCCCCCTTGGCCTGTCGCTGTCGGGTTCTTCGACGAACAGCCAGCCAGGGCAAGGGCCAGGACTGCTACCGTCAGGCCAATTTTCGCAGCCATCGTGCTTAAATCACCCGCCAATCCACCACGACCATGATGGGTTTGTAGCATTCCCTTCTCCTTCCGTTAACGGAGCAATTATTCGTCCATCCGACGCCAGCATCAGATAGATTTGAGCGCCGCCTCCGCGTGTTGAGCTGAAGGCTATGTACCGTCCATCTGGTGACCACGTAGGCCATTCATTGGAACCCTCATTGGTAAGCTGGCGAACACCGCCACTATCGAGGTCAATCACAAAAATGTTGATTATTCCCCCTGAACGGCTTTCGTAGGCGATCTTCTTGCAGTCCGGCGAGAATGCTGGAGCGGTATTGTAGTCTCCTTGGTAGGTAATGCGCCGAGCTGGTCCACCAGAGAGGCTTGAAACGTAGATCTGCGGATTCCCTGACCGATCAGAAGTGAATGCCAGCCGGTTTCCATCGCTGCACACAGACGGACTGACGTTAATCGCACCGTTTTCAGTCAAGGTGCTGAGCAGATTACCGGACTGATCCAACAGATAGAGGTTGGTCCGGCCGCCGCGGGCGAAGGCTGCAACTATCCTACCGTCGGGTGTTAAAGTGCCGCCGACAGCCATCCCTAGTGGGGGCGCGATACGAGTTTCAAGTCCTCGGTTCAAATCAACCAGATAGAGCTCCGGACTTAGGCTCTTGTACGACAGGTAGAGCAGGTGCTGTGCCGATTTGTCGAAGCTCGGAAACAGGTTGATGGTGGGATTGTCAGTTACGCGGTAAAGCATCCCGCCATCCAGCCAAGAGACATAGACTTCTTTAAAGCGGCCACCTCTGGTGGAGACGAACGCCAGCTTGGTAGCAAAGGGGCCCCGCTTGCCAGTTACCGCTTCCATTATGGCGTCTGCAAAGCGGCGGGCCATCTCGCCGACCTCGTTGGCTTGTCCGGTAAAGCGCTTGCCCATCATTCGCCGTTGCTGCCCCACGTCAAACAGGAAGGCCTCGACAACGACTTTGCCCGGCTGGCGAGTAACGGCCCCTTTAACCAGGAATTCTGCATTGATCGAGCGCCAATCCGCAAAATTGAACTGCCCGATGTCGTAGCCGGAGGTTTGGGGATCTTCAATATAAGCCTGCGGATCGATGATACGAAAAAAGCTTGACAGTTTGAGATCTCGAGTCAGGGTTGCGTCAAAAACGCGGGACACGTTGTGATTGCTGTCACCTCCGAGATCCTTGAGTCCGGAGATGGCGATTGGGTAGAGCTGCCCCGCACCAGTAATCTGGATCGGGGGCAGGCTGCTCGGGAGGCTTGTTTGCGCCAGGGACGAGCCAACTCCGGCCAGCAACGCCACCACCACTAGGCCCATCTTCGTCTTCATACCTTCAATGCTCGTCCGCCATGTTAATTAGCCGCACTCTCGTCGGAACTCTCGAGCGCACCGAGGTTGAAAATAACGGGAACGCCCTCGGCAAACTGGGCGCGATACTTTTCCGGAGGGGGAGGAAACGGAGCCGCTAATCGTATAGCACGCACCACGGAGTCGTCAAATGCGGGGTCTCGCGACGTCTCGCTGACCGTGACGGCGTTGAGAGAGCCGTCCGGATTAATGCCAACCGTAACCGTCGCAGTCAGTTTCGGATTCTTACCGGCAAAGTTCCAAGCGTCCTGGATTTTTTTCTTGATGGTTTGACAGTACAGAAGAAAATCAGCGCTTTCTAGAAGGCCGCTACTTCCTGCGCCGGGTCCTACCCCGTAACCCTTACCTTCGGTCTCTCTACTTGCCAACACCGGGCCCCCAGTGTCGTGATCCCGTGCCGCTTCGTCTTTAAGTTGCTTGAGGTGCTCCGCCATCAGCTTTTCATGCAGTTTACGGATCTCCTGATTAATGTCGGGAGTCGGTTTCGCAGTAGCTCGAGCTATAGCGGTCGGAGTCGCTCTAGGCTTGTGCTGTCGTGTCCGCGGAACGGGGGTCATTCTTGACAGCGGTTGCTCATGATGACGCGGACGCGGAGACGGGACTATTCTCGGACTTGGCCGCGGCCGCAACGGAGTTGGCCTCGGCGTTGGCATTGGGGTAGGCGTTGCAGATGGCGAGTGTCCGGTATTAAGCGCCACTGCTTCTTCGTCCTGATCAGGTGAAGGAGTGGGCGGGCTGGTGATCGATGTAGGAGCCTCTTCACGCGCGGCAGTCGGCGCCGCGGATTTGGAAACGCTCGCATGCTCCTGATTGAGCGCTGGCAAATGGGTCCCTAGGTTTCCAGCCGGTAAGGAGTCCACTATTCTGACCGTGTACGAGGGCGGTGGTGGCTTGGCCGAGAACAACCCTGGAAGCACCACAAAAATTACAAAAATTAGCAGGGCGTGACCAAGCGCTGACACAATGATCGCCGCCACATAACCCCATCGCGACAACCGGTCATCATGGCTACTCACTGGCGCTGGCACGCTTTGAATGTCCTCCGCTGGTCAGCGGCGCCGGCATCTCCGTGACCATGCCAACATTCTCGATGCCCGCCGCCTTGATTGCGGCCATGGTGCGAACGACGACCCCGTAGGGTACTTGATCATCGGCCCGCACAAAGACTTCGCGGTCTGGCCGCTCGCGCCCTATTGCGGCCAGCTTGGCCGACAAGGCGCTCTCGGACATCCGAGTATCATTCAGGTAAATTTGGCTGTCGCGGGTGATCGAAACTACGAACTGCTCTTCTTTTCCCGGCAGTGCCGCTGCCTTGACTTTTGGTAGGCTGACCTGCACACCCTGCTGGATAATTGGTGCCGTAACCATAAAAATAATCAGCAGCACCAACATCACGTCAACGAGGGGGGTGACGTTGATCTGGGAGACGAGGGAACCTCGTTGTGGCTGCTCGAAGGCCATCTTTTGCTAATCGAGCGCTCCCACACCGACGACGCGGTTAGTCAACGCAGTGTCCAGCAGATACGCCAACGTATGAACACTTTCGCGCGTCTGGTAGGTTTTGCTGCACGTTTCTGACGCCGTACAGTGCTGCCGCGAGAACTGCCGGCAATGCTTACCGTGGGCAGGCCCGGTCTGTTCCAGTCCGCTTGCTGGCCGGCGCGCATCAGCTCGCTGCGCTTTAACCGAACCAAGAAGCTTTACCGGTTCGCCGCTATGAGAGGAAATGACGTTCAGCAATATTGAGGAATTCAGCGATGAAATTATCAATTTCGGTTGCGAGCAAACGCACCCGGGTCGTCAAAAAATTGTAGAACATTTGGGCTGGAATGGCAGCGACGAGGCCCACCGCCGTCGTGATAAGCGCCTCGGCGATACCGGGAGCAACCGCCTGGATATTGGAAGTATGGGCTGCCGAAAGGCCGAGAAAGGCGGTCATGATTCCCCACACCGTGCCAAACAAGCCGATGAAGGGACAGGTCGAGCCGGTCGTTGCCAAAAAGGTGATTCCCGTTTCAAGTTTGGTCAGCTCGACATTCTCCTGGCGTTTCATCGCCCGAGTAACGTTATCTACCCCACCCAAATCGGTCGAAAAACCGCCTTCGGCGCCCACTGCCTGGCGCTTGGCGCGCGTTAACTGCAACAACTCCTGATAACCGGCGCGAAACACTTGCGCGATCGGGCTGCGTTTCAGGCCGAGACCGGCGGAATGAATGGCCGCGAGATTTTTGGACTCCCAAAAGATTGAAATGAAGCGCTCGGATTCGCTTCGTGCCCGGGAAATTTGCACAAACTTGTACAAAATGATGCCCCAGCTGCCAATTGAAAAGCCAATGAGCAAGACGAGGACGGCCTGGACCACCGGTCCAGTGTTGAGCAGCATTTCCGCCACTCCGAGCCCTCCTACGTCACTCACCTGCTCACTCCATAAAGGAAAATCGCCTATAAAAAACGCTGGAAATGCTGCTTATTATTGGCGTCACATGGGGATGAGTCAATTTGACGGTTACAAAGTCGCGAAAAGATGCGCACAAGCAACCAGACAGAATGTATCACTTTTAACCGCAGGGCAGTTATACGGGTCCACGGTTCGTCGCGAGCCTATTTTGTGCAAATCCAGCAACACAGCGCAATTTCTACTTTCGCCCTCGCTCTCGGTCTTGCCCTGAAAGCCTGCGGTTTTGGGATGTCTGGTAAAGGATTTGAATTTTCCCAATGACTTTGTAGCAGCTTGGATATTCCTGACTAGGGTAAACTTGCGTTCGATTTCGAAAGAACACTCGTAGCGTCAAGGGGTAATTGTGGTAGCCTGAAAGCAGATTCATTCGATGCGTGGGCTCGGATATTCTGACGCTTGAGCCCGAGCCTGGCCATGGCTTGTCGGGTAGTGTGATTGGCTGGAAGGCTTGTGACTTAGCTGATCGTACAATTAGTGAGACCGGTTACGAGGACACGAGGAGGATTCACCGTGGGGACCAGGATAGCGATTAACGGGTTTGGCCGCATCGGCCGCATGTTTTTTCGGGCGGCGTTGCACCAAAGGAATTTGGAGGTCGTTGCTGTCAACGATATCACCGACGCCCAGACTCTCGCTCACCTGCTCAAATACGATTCCGTGCACGGCAAACTCCCGCAGACCGTCAAGGCAGAAGGCGATCAAATCATGCTCGATGGACGTGCCTTCAGGGTGCTCGCCGAGCGCGATCCGTCGAAACTGCCCTGGAGACAACTCGGCGTTCAGGTGGTGATTGAGTCGACCGGGCTATTCACTGCGCGTGAGAAAGCGGCAATGCACCTTGGCGCGGGGGCCCGCAAAGTTATCATCAGCGCTCCAGCCGAGAATGCCGATATCACACTTTGCCTGGGTGTTAATCAGGATGCCTACGACCCAAAGAAGCACGATATTATCTCCAATGCTTCCTGCACCACGAATTGTCTCGCTCCTATCGCCAAGGTTTTGCATGAAAACTTCACCATCGTGCACGGCCTCATGACCACAGTTCACGCCTACACCCAGGATCAAATGCTTCAGGACGGCCCGCACAAGGATTTGCGCCGGGCACGAGCCGCAGCAGTCTCGATGGTGCCGACCTCGACGGGGGCCGCAAAGGCAATCGGGTTGGTTTTGCCAGAGCTTAACGGCAAACTGGACGGAATCGCTATCCGCGTCCCCACCAGCAACGTTTCGCTGGTCGATCTCACCGCCAGTGTCGAGCGGCATTGTGACGAAAAGTCAGTGAATGCGGCTATGAAAAGAGCTGCCGAGGGTGAGCTCAAGGGTATCCTTGAGTACAGCGACGGACCGCTTGTCTCAGTGGATTTCAACGACAATCCCCACTCATCGATCTTCGACGCGCCACTGACCAAAGTCATCGACGGCCGGCTCGTCAAAGTGTTCTCATGGTATGACAATGAGTGGGGTTATTCGAATCGCCTTGCCGACGTAACCGCCTACGTCGCCGCTCGGCTCTAGAGCAGATCCGGTATAAGCCCAAGGTCAAGATGGTGAGCGGCGATGCCTGCAAGAGCGATTAACGAGCTCTCATTGGAGGGCAAGAAGGTTCTGGTTCGATGCGATTTCAACGTGCCGCTGGACAACGGCGTCATCACTGATTCATCGCGCATCGATGCAAGCCTCGAGTCGATTCGGTACATCCTTGGACGTGGCGCTTCAGCGGTCTTGTGCTCTCATCTAGGCCGTCCCAAAGAACGAACCCCAGAGCTGAGCCTCAAACCGGTTGCGGATTACCTTAGCCAGCAGCTCGCAAAGAAAGTCGCGCTCGCACCGGACTGCATTGGTGAGTTCTGCGAGCGCATGGTGAAGGACTTATCTCCTGGCGAAGCCTTGCTACTGGAAAACCTGCGCTTCCATCCCGAAGAAGAGGCAAATGATCCTGATTTCTCTCATGAATTGGCGCGCGGAAAGCAGGTCTATATCAATGACGCTTTCGGCAGCGCTCATCGGGCACATGCCTCGACCGTGGGAGTGACGCGTTTTTTGCGCGAGCGCGGAGCTGGATTCCTGATGTTGCGGGAATTGCGGGCTCTCCGCGCCGTTACCGAAGACCCAGCCCATCCCTACGTCCTGATCCTGGGCGGCGCGAAAGTGTCGGACAAAATCGGTGTGATTAAGGCACTGCTGCCTAAGGTCAACCTGATGCTGATTGGTGGTGCTATGGCTTACACGTTCATGAAAGCGCATGGCATGCCAGTGGGCAAGTCGCGCATCGAAGAGGATAAGGTTGAGCTGGCGCGTGAGCTGTTCGCCCTGGCCGCGCAACGCCGGGTGTCGCTGGTCTTACCAACAGATCACGTAGTTGCGAGCGCGCCGACTGCGGACGCTCAAGTCGAAGTCGTAAGCACCATACCCGGCGATAAAATGGGCTTGGACATCGGGCCTCGCACGGTGGACCAATTCATGCAACATTTGTCCACCGCTCGTACCATCGTCTGGAATGGTCCCTTGGGTTATTTTGAGATACCGCAGTTCGCGCAGGGTACACTCAAGGTGGGAGAGGCTGTCGCCAACCTCAAAGAAGCAACCAGTCTCATTGGCGGCGGGGATACGGCAGCTGCATTGGCACATCAGGCATGGTCAGGTAATTTCACGCATATTTCGACCGGTGGTGGTGCCACGTTGGAGTATCTCGAAGGAACCGAGCTGCCCGGGGTCAAAGCTTTGGAAGACTAGGTAGGCAGCCCTTCGAACAAATGACGCCAAGTGGTTTTCGCAGTAGCAGAGCGACGACCACAGCCGCGTCAGCTGACTGAGGATCGCCAAATAATGCGCAAGAAGCTCTTCGCCGGAAACTGGAAGATGAATCTTACTCCGCTCGAAGGTAGGACATTGATTGCAGCACTGAGGGCGCAGCTTGATCGCGACAGCGCAGCTCTTGCGGCTGACCGCGAGGTTCTGGTCGCACCGCCATTCGTCACGATCCCTGCGGTCTCGCAAGCATTGGCAGGTTCATCTATTCTGCTCGGCGCACAGAACGTCCACTTCGAAAGCAAAGGCGCGTTCACGGGAGAAGTCTCGGCACCCATGCTGAAATGTTTCGGTGTAACCCACGTGATTATCGGACATTCTGAACGCCGCCACATCTTCAAGGAGGACGACGATTTGATTGCCAAGCGCCTGGCGGGCGCGATAGCCCATCAGATGACGCCGATCCTGTGCGTTGGCGAGACTCTTGAGCAGCGTCAGCAGGGTGAGACAATGCGGGTTGTTCTTGCGCAGCTGCAAGCCGGGCTCGCCGCAGCGCCGACCGAAAGGTCGGCTCATTTAGTCGTCGCCTATGAGCCGGTATGGGCTATCGGCACCGGGCACACTGCTACGCCCCAACAGGCTCAAGAAGTTCATGCGGCGATTCGGGTCGCCCTTCGCGACCATTTTGGCAAGGAACAAGGTGACAGGGTCCGTATCCTCTATGGTGGCAGCGTCACCCCCGACAATATTGATTCGTTGATCGCTCAACCAGATATTGACGGGGCTTTGGTCGGGGGAGCAAGCTTGAAAGCCGAGTCATTCGCGCGCATAGTTCGCGCAGGGATGGCCTGAGCGATGATCGCAGCAGTTGTCGCGATTCATATTGTCGTATGTGTCACGATGGTAATCGTGATTCTGTTGCAGCAGGGAAAAGGGGCTGATGTAGGAGCGGTGTTTGGCGGCTCGAGCTCTACGGTCTTCGGTGCCAGTGGAGCGGGAAATTTTTTGACCAAGGTGACCTGGGTATGTGCGTTGCTCTTCTTCTCCACTTCGATTTTCCTGGCTTATTCTTCGACCCGACGTGCAACCGGCAGCATCTTCGAGAGCCGCAGTATTCCCGCACAAACCACTCAGCCGATCAAAGGTTCGCCAGCTCCTGAAAAAAGGAGCCGATGATCCGGCCTCGGGAAATAACGGAGTTGGAAGCATTCGCGTTCAGGGCGCGGGTGGTGGAACAGGCAGACACGCGAGTTTGAGGGGCTCGTGGTAGAAATACCGTGCGGGTTCAAGTCCCGCCCCGCGCACCAAGTCCGGGCACCCTTCGATGCACTCGGCAAAGCAGAGGCTGTGTGAGATCCTTAGCCAAACTTCTTTAAGGTGCCACAACGAAGCAGTTTTTCGGCTCGCCTCGGGCAAGATGAGCCGATATTACGTTGACTGCAAACAGGCACTTTCTGACCCCGAGGCTCGCGCGCTTGTGGGCGAGCTCATCGCTTCCCGGCTGGCGGGTACTTCTGTCGACGCGGTAGGCGGAATGGAACTTGGGGCCTATCCGATAGCGATCGCGGTTTCTGACGCTGTCTTCCGAGCCGGCGGAGCAAAACTCAAGGCTTTCGTCGTACGGAAAGAGGCCAAGCAGCATGGAGTGCTCGGGCAGATCGCGGGCCACGTCAGGCCCGGCGACAAGGCGCTAATCGTCGAGGACGTGGTAACGGCCGGCACTTCGACCATTAGGGCAATTAGCGCGGCCCGCGACGCTGGTTTGATTGTCGATCGGGTTATCGCACTGCTTGATCGCGAAGAAGAAAACGGCCGGGCCAATATAGAAGCTCAGGGCGTGAGTTTCGAGGCGTTGGCCACTCTTTCCGACCTGTTGAGTCAATCGCAGTGATACTGCTCGTCTGAAACAGCGCGTAAAGTGACTCTGACGAAGCGGCGCGGCCTGATGAGCGACAGCTCAGAGTCGGGCCAGCGCCGTTTTCCAGTCACTCTTAAAGTTTGACGCAAACCGCCTTCGTCTCGGTATAAAGTTCAAGGACTTCGTGGCCCATCTCGCGACCCCATCCGGACTCTTTATACCCGCCGAAAGGAAGCGCCGCATCAAAAACGTTGTAACAATTGATCCAAACCGTGCCTGCTCTAAGCTGAGCAGCAAGACTGTGTGCCTTGGCTATATCATTCGTCCAGATTCCTGCTGCCAAGCCATAGCTAGTATCGTTGGCTGCGGTTTGAACCTCGTTCATATCGCTGACCGGCATCGCCACAACCACCGGGCCAAAGATCTCTTCCCTTACGACTTTCATGTCAGGCTTAACGTCCACCAGCACGGTGGGCTCGACGAAATAGCCCTTTGAGCCGACTCGTTTACCTCCGACCACGGGCTTCGCCCCCTGTGACAGACCGGATTCGAGATAGCCCGTGACGCGCTCCAGCTGTTCAGAGGAAACCAGCGGACCCATTTCCGTACTCGGATCCAAACCGCTGCCAAGTTTGATACGCTTGGCATGTTCGGAGACACCTTCCACCACCTTGTCGAACACCTGTTTTTCCACGTAGAGGCGCGAACCTGCGCAACAGCATTGACCGTGATTGAAGAAAACCGCGTTTGCGGCTCCGGGTATGGCCACTTCAAGGTCGGCGTCAGCGCAGACGATATTGGGCGATTTGCCACCGAGCTCGAGTGATACTTTCTTTAGGTTACCCGCTGCGGCTTTGAGGATGAGCTTGCCGACTTCAGTGGAGCCCGTAAAGGCGACCTTGTCGACTTGTGAATGTGCCGCCAAAGCCGCGCCCGCAGTCTCGCCATAACCTGTTACGATATTGACCACCCCGTCGGGGAAGCCCGCCTCACAAATCAATTCACCGAGGCGCAATGCAGAGAGTGGCGTCTGTTCGGCGGGCTTAAGCACGACGGTGCATCCACACGCTAACGCTGGGCCCAGTTTCCAGGCCGCCATCAGAAGGGGGAAATTCCATGGAATAATTTGGCCAACCACACCAACGGGCTCACGCAGTGTATAGGCAAAGTAACGGGACCCCGGAGCATAAGGAACTGAAATCGGGATGGTATTGCCTTCAATTTTGGTGGCCCAACCCGCCATATAACGGAACAAATCCACTGCGAGCGGCACATCGGCGACCGCGGCAATCAAGCGTGGCTTGCCGTTATCCAGCGATTCAAGCGTTGCAAACTCATCGAGATTCTTTTCGACCAGATCGGCGAGTTTCCAAATTAGTTTGCCCCGCTCCGAGGGTGTTAGTCGACGCCACGGGCCATCTTCAAAGGCCATGCGTGCCGATTTGACTGCCTTATCAATATCGGCTGCGTCGCCTTCGGCAACCTCAGCAAGAGTTTCCTCGGTTGCAGGATTAAGAGTAGCGAAGGTTTTTCCCGAGACCGCCTCGACCCATTTACCACCGATCAAAAGTTTCTTGGGCCTGTTGAGGAATTGGCTCACCTGCGCTGTAGGACTGACTTGCGTCGCCGCTGCTGCCATATGCGCTCTCCTCTTTCGAAGAATCAACGCCGCTACCTTCAAGCTTTGGCTGGCTCTGAGCCAGTCGCGGGAAGGTAGCGTGATAAAGAGATTGTTTCGACCATGATTCTACATCATGATTCGGCGTCGACCACAGCTGGAATGCCCTAGCGGTCAGTCTAGTGCGGAGCGGCATGAGGTGGAAGTCGGAGCCTCTTTGGGAGGGCTCTTTTTCGCGAATTTTACAGTGTTCTAAGTTCAAACCGGTCTCAAATTTGGGGACTACGTGGCGCTAACAGGAGAATTGCAATTCCGCTTCTGTCAGCCGCTATCGCAGTCAAAAAAACGAGCGGTCGAGCCGCTCGTTTTTTACCGCCAGGACTTCGATCAGACCCGAGCAGAGACTGCCCGCGGCCAGGACTCAGCACTCAGGCATGGCCATGCCGCAACAATTTGCCTGGCGTAGCTCCTGTGCACTTGCCCTCGCTAAAGGTCTCTACCCCGTTGACGATGATTGAGCGGTAGCCTTTCGCCCGTTGGATCCGCCGCCATTCACCGCCGGGGAAGTCGTAGGCTATCTCGCCGGTCCATTCGGGCTCGACATCGAGCCCGTTGAGGTCATACACGACTATATCGGCCCACGCTCCCTCGCGCAGGATCCCTCGGTCGCGGAAGCCGGCGGCGTGAGCAGGTAATGCCGACATGCGGTAATGAGCTTCCTCGAGCGTCACCTTCTGTTCATCGCGCACCAACCAGCGGAGAAAGTCAGTTGTGAAGGAGCCCGCCGTCAGGAACTTGGTATGAGCGCCGCCATCGGAAACACCGGGGAAGGTATACGGTGAGTTGTTAATTATTTCTGCATTGTAGTCAGCATTGAACTGCTGCATCGGGGTGAGGAACTCGGCCTTAAGGTCTGTGGCCAGCGAGAGATCCAACATCACATCGACGGGATGCTTACCCTCTTCCTCGGCGATCTGACCAAGAGACTTGCCGACGTACTTCTCCAATTCGGGTACGTTGTTGACCCATTGCACGATGAGCTTAGGCAGGCGCCCGCCGATACCGGCTGCGTTCTTATCAAGAGCATACATGGCGCGGGGGCTTTTAGCCGCTTCGCGCATCGCGGGATTGCGCATCTTCGCGGCCCGTTCCTCTTTGGTGCCCGTAAGCATATCGCGCCACGCGGAAGAAACGTCATACAGGTTCCAGTGCTCCAGCGTAAAGGCGAAGCCGACCCGTACAGTCGCAGCTTGTCCAAAAATTGGAAGTCCTTTGGCGCGCATTTTGGCGATCCACGCCAGAGTTTTGCGATGCACATCGGGATCATGGCGACTTGCAGCGACCGCCTGGAACAAAATCGGTCGGCGGGCTTCCTCGGCCAGCTTTTCCACGAAGGCGAGATCTTCTTTGATGTGGCCGGTTGCCTGGGTGATCTCGATGAAACCTTCGTCGCGCTTTCGGAGGACGCGGGCAAGATTAAGTATGTCCTCGTCGACCATCGTGTCGGTCACCATCGGTGAACCGTCGTAATCCGCCTGACCGGAATGCCGGCCGAGTCGCTGAATTGAAAAACCACAGAGGCCCGCATCAAGTCCTTCATTCAGCAGCCAGCGCATCGCCGCCCGCTCGCCCTCATTGGCTGGCCGCGTCTTGGCTGCCTCCAACCCCATGACGTAGGTCATCAATGACGCGGTCGGCATGTATTGGATACAATTCACGCCCTTGGGCGCGCGATCGAGCGAGTCCAGATACTCAGGGATGGTTTCCCAGTCCCAGTTCATCCCAGCCTTCATCGCACTGTAAGGGATGGCCTCGGTGCGCGTCATCGTGAGCATCGAGCGTTCCCGAAAGTCAGGCGCGCACGGTGCGAAGCCGAATCCGCAATTGCCGAGGACAACCGAGGTGACGCCATGCCAGCCCGAGATGGTGCACCAGGGATCCCAGCGAATCTGTGCGTCGTAGTGGGTGTGTAGATCGATGAAACCTGGCGCCACGATTAGGCCATCCGCATCGATTACTTTCTTGGCGAATCCGGGCGCCCGGCCACCGATCTGCACGATTCTGCCGTCTTTGATCCACACATCCGCTTGAAAGCGCGGCACACGCGTACCGTCGACCACCGTTCCGCCCTTGATTTGAATGTCGAGGTCAGCCACCGTCTGGTTCCCTCCGTCTAAGGTAAGGACAACTTGGAGCGGCAAAAGATGCCCGCCCGAATCTCAATCAGCGTAAAGGAATTCTTATACGAATCGTAAGCATTTGCCAAACCCGCGAGCAGCAACCAGGCTGCGGCTCCAACAGTGTCGCGCGGCTTCACTTTTATTCACTTTCAGTAAGACCTTGGTAGTTTGAGAACGTGCTCGCTAATCGTATTGAGCACCATTTCCTGCGAGACCGGTGCGATTTTCACCATGCGGCATTCACGAAAATATCGCTCGACGTCGTATTCCTGCATATAACCGTATCCACCCAAGGTCTGCACCGCCCGATCACAGGCTTCGAAACCGGCTTCCGCTGCTCGCAACTTGGCGATGTTGGCCTCGGCTCCGCAAGGTTTCTGGTGATCGAATAACCACGCCGCCTTGAACACCATCAGCTCAGCCACCTCCAGTTTTGCATAGACGTCGGCAAGAGGGTGGGCAATTGCCTGGTTTTGACCGATGGGACGGCCGAAGACGACTCGCTCTTTCGCATAACGTACCGCGCGATCGAGCGCTGAACGACCCATTCCGATGGCCTCGGCGGCGACCAGGATTCGCTCGGGATTAAGGCCATCCAGCAGCATGTGAAAGCCACGCCCCTCCTGCCCAACCAGGTCGGCCGCCGACACTCTAAGGCCATCGATGAACAACATATTGGTGTCCACCGCATGTCGCCCCAGCTTCTTTAGCTCGCGCACTTCGACGGCGCTGCGGTCCAAATCGGCCAGGAACAAAGACATGCCGTCGGTCTTTTTGGTTACCTTTTCTATAGGCGTGGTACGGGTGAGCAGGAGCATCTTATCGGCCTCCTGCGCTTTGGTCGTAAACACTTTACGTCCATTGATGACGTAGTAGTCGCCTTCGCGTCTAGCGAACGTTTTGATGTGTGTTATGTCGTTGCCGGCGTCGGGCTCGGTAACTGCGAATGAAAAATGAAGCTCCCCACTTACCGCACGTGGCAACACTCTCTGCTTAAGCTCCTCACTGCCATAACGTATGACCGGCGCGAGGCCGAAAATCCCGAGGTGAACCGCGCTAGCCGCATTCATCGCCCCGGCATAAGCGAGCTCACGCATCACGAGCGCCGCTTCAGTAATGCCTAGCCCGCTGCCGCCATACTGTTCGGGAATGGCAATGCCGAGGAAACCGGCGTCAGCGACAGCCTTATAGAAGTCGTGGGGGAATTCGTGTCGCGCGTCCTGGCCGCGCCAGTATTCGTCGGGAAACCGCTGACAGAGGGCTCTGACGCTGTTGACAATTTCCTGTTGGGCATCGGTTAAATCGAAATCCATCGTAAGATCTCCTGCAGGACCGGCCAATTCCGGGCGATCCCTACCCGCATCCTCCAACTAGCACTGCGGCTTCAAACTAGTACGCTAGTTGCGATTGATCCACCGCCGGTTCCAGCCAATGAACAGGGTCGCGATGTTCGTTATTCTCGGTGCCCTTCTTGCCGGGCCGCTGATTCTTGCCCCTTTGGAAGAAAATCTAGACCTTTTCTGTCTGGTCTTGGGAGCTATTGCCTTAACAGTCGCTCGCTGTTGGGAGTGGAAACTGGTTAGCCATGCCCTGATTGCTGCCACGCCTATCACTTTGGTTGTGATCGCGGCCGGCTTGCTATTTGGCAGATTCCGCCATCAGTTGGATGACCTCTTTGCTACAATGCGCCGCCTTTTGCCGAGACCGGCCATGGTCGCATCTTCGCTGATAATACTCGCGCTACTTTCGAGCGTGATTACGGCGGTTGTGGCAGCACTCATGCTAGCTGAGGCGGTGGGTTTGATGGGCTTGGCGCCACCGGAACGAACCAAGGTGGCGGTTCTGGGAAGCTTTGCCATCGGGTTAGGCGCTGCTTTGACTCCGCTTGGTGAACCGTTGGCAACCATTGCCAGCGCAGGATTGCGGCTCGACTTCTTGGGGCTTTTTGGCCTGCTCGCTTGGTGGGTCTTGCCGGCGATTGCAGGCCTATGCGCGCTGGCAGGCTACCAAGCACGCGGCCCCTATAGCTTGGGCGCCAGCTTCGTGCGAAGCCGCGAGGGACCAGCCGAATCCATTCGCCAAGGACTGAGGGTACTGGCTTTTGTTGCGGGGCTCATCTTTATTGGCAAAGCGCTTGCGCCGCTGTCGTCGCACTATGTCGGGAAGCTCTCGAATGAGGCGCTCTTTTGGGTCAATCTAGCTTCAGCCGCGCTCGACAACGCAACTTTGGTCGCAATTGAATTCCATGGCATCGATCTGGCCAGGGCACGAAGCGCCTTGTTGTCACTGCTCATTTCGGGGGGGATGTTGATTCCTGGAAACGTCCCTAATTTGGTTTGCGCCTACCAACTCGGCATCAGGAGCCGGGAATGGGCTCAAGTGGGTGTACCGGTGGGTTTCGCACTGTTGGGTATCTACTTTGCTGCGTTGTTTTTTATTGTCTAAACCTGGCCGCGAGCTGTTGGCGCTGGTTCGGGCTAAAGGCGCGCAAGTAAGTGCGCGCTGTGCGCTGTTTTATTTCGTGAGCGCAGCAGTTTGGAATTGAGCCGCTGCTCAAACGGGCATCAACTGCCGCTCAAATGAGCGAATGGTCGCCAAGACAGGGCTGTGGCGGTCCCGAGCGGATATGCCGCCTTAGGGGCAAATTGCGCAGCGACCACATTCGCGGTAAATGAATTCGATGCACGGGTTTGCCGCCCCTGAATGCGGCAAGGAGGAAGCCGGGTCAGATGACTCCGAAAGAAGTTCTGCAAATGATCAAAGACAAAGGCGTCGTGATGGTCGACCTAAAATTCATTGACCTTCTCGGCACCTGGCAACATTTCGCTGTTCCGATTAGCGAATTCCGCGACGATGCTCCGTTCCAAGAAGGACTTGGCTTCGATGGTTCATCGATTAGGGGATGGCAGTCGATCGAGAGCAGCGACATGCTGGTGATTCCCGATCCGGACACCGCGGTGCTCGACCCGTTCACCAAAGAGCCCACGCTTTCCCTGATCTGTAATATCCAGGACCCGATTACTCGTGCTGCCTATACCCGCGATCCTCGCAACGTGGCGCGGAAGGCCGAGGCTTATCTCAAATCGACTGGTATCGGAGACATCGCTTACTTCGGGCCTGAGCCCGAATTTTTCATCTTCAACGGTATCCGCTACGACACCAACCAGCATTCGAGTTACTACTACATCGAATCAAATGAGGGCGTGTGGAATAGCGGAAAAGAAGGCGTCAACCTCGGCTACAAGCCGCGTTACAAAGAGGGCTACTTCCCGGTTCCGCCGAATGACACCCTGCAGGACATCCGCTCTGAGATGGTGCTTGAAATGGAGCGGGTCGGAATCCGGGTTGAGAAGCATCATCACGAGGTTGCGACGGCCGGTCAGGCCGAGATCGATATGCGCTTTAACTCGCTGACAAAAATGGCGGACTGGCTTACCTGGCACAAATATATTTGCAAGAATGTGGCTCTCCGCCACGGCATGACCGTGACGTTCATGCCCAAACCGATTTTCGGCGACAACGGCTCGGGGATGCACACCCATCAAAGCCTCTGGAAAGGCGAAACGCCGTTATTCGCCGGCTCCGGTTATGCCGGAATGTCGGAACTCGGGCTTCATTACATTGCCGGAATCCTGCAGCACGCACCGGCGTTGGCCGCTTTCACCAACCCGGGGACCAATTCCTACCGGCGTTTGGTACCGGGCTTTGAAGCCCCAATTAATCTGGCCTACTCGAGTCGGAATCGTTCGGCCGCGGTCCGCATCCCGATGTACTCGCCGTCGCCGAAGGCCAAGCGTATTGAAGTGCGTTTCCCTGATCCAACTTGCAATCCCTACCTGGCGTTCTCGGCGATGTTAATGGCGGGTCTCGATGGCATCCAGCGTCGCCTTGATCCCGGTCAGCCACTCGACAAAGACATCTACGCATTGACGCCGGCCGAGCTGGCTGACGTGCCGACGATGCCGGCATCGCTCGAGGAAGCACTGGAGAACCTCAAGAAGGACCACGAATTCCTGCTCAAGGGTGATGTTTTCACCGAGGATCTCATCGAGACCTGGATAGACTACAAGTACAATCGCGAGGTGAGCCAGACGCGCTTGCGTCCCCATCCTTACGAATTCGCATTGTACTTTGATGCTTGAGCGAGTCGAAAGCTAAGCGTTCGAAGCTGGTCGTCTACGACCGATGAAAATGGGCGGCAACGCAATGCCGCCCATTTTCGTGTGCCCCCTGTCCGTTTCAGGCTGTCCACTCTTCTTGCGCACCTGTGACCCAACCAAGGGTTTCCGCTCACCGCCTTTAGAATTACGCGATCGGCTCCAAATCACCATAATCAATTTGTTAAGTATTGCATACTCTGTGTTGACAGAAATCACGAAGTGCGTTAGCTTTCGGTCCGGCGGTCGAGGGTCTGAACCAAGCTTGCTTGATCAGGACGGGATCGAGATCGTCGTGGGGGCTTTTGAAATTCGCCCTCGAGAGCCGCGATCAAGGTGGGGAGATCCCGTCCTATTTGAGCTCAGGAGGGTCTGCCAATCAGCTATCTCGGTGACACCCACCATTTAATGTGTCGTGAAAAGCACCGACGTTACCTTAGCCGGATGAATTTGCGGTGCCCAACGTGACGTCAGACAAAGGAGGGGGAATGTTATGTTCAAAGGCAGAGCAGGCGGCGTAATCGTCGTCACCATCGTCAGCGGTCTGATGATTCTATTTGCGCGACCGGCAGGCGCGGCCAGCGCCAACGCGCGCGCGCTGCGAGGAGTCTACGCTTTCGCCGTCAGTGGTTGTGGCGAGGCTTTTGGCACTGGAGGGTGCGAGCCGAGTAGCGCAACGACTTGGACGGTCGAAAACGGCTTGTTCGACCTTGAACCCACCAGCAACTCGGGAGGTAACGTCAGCGGCAACATTTACGCCAATGAAAACGGCAATGTTTGTTATGGCTCGGTGAGCGGCAGCTTCAACCTGGGATATGACGGCCAGGGAACAATGTCGCTCTCCTTTATCTCCGCGACGCCCACCAACTGTCCCAACGCCGCACTGGACTACAACTTTGTCCTCGTATACCCGAGTCTGATCGAAATATTCCAGAGCGCTCCTGCGGCGCCACTGAGCGGCACGCTAAGGCGCCAGCGCAGCTCAGATCCGTTTTAGTTAGGATGCGGCGGTAATCGCAAAAGGTTGATTGCGCGCGGGTGAGGCCAGTGGAGATCTTTCAAGGCCGCCCCGCGCGCTTTTTTGACAAGGCAATTCTTGTCCGCCAAGTTGCCCGAATAACGGGTTTTTCCGTTTTCCAACGGCTGAATGCGCGCCCCGCATGATCCAAGGCGTTGCCTGTTGGAAGTCAACTTGCGTTCGTCGCCTCATGCGGCCTTAAGTAGCAGCAAGCGCGACTGCAGCCTTCCTGCGCGGGCGTGCGTTACTCACCTGACCGCGGAAGCTTTGAATCGGCTTCGTCACGTCGATCCTTCTTAACATGTGCCGGAGCAGTCTTGCTCCCTCGAACATAGTTGTGACGCCAGTGGTTTTCCGTCCACTCAGAGGGCAAGCTCGAGCGGCTCAGAGCCTGACGGTACCTCGTTTCTCAAAGACGCTTGGTCTTTGCGTGGCGGGCCTCTAAAATGCCAGTGCATCCCATATGCTCATTCTCGGCATTTCGGCCTATTACCACGATAGTGCTGCGGCGCTCATCGAAGATGGAAGGATCGTAGCAGCGGTCCAGGAGGAACGGTTTTCACGCAAAAAGCACGACGCTCGATTTCCGCGCCAGGCGATAGGCTGGTGTCTGTCGCACGCGGGCGTCTCAATGAGAGATGTCGCCTACGTGGTCTTTTACGACAAGCCGTGGATAAAGTTCGAGCGGATACTTGAGACCTACCTGGCCTTTGCACCCAGGGGCTTGCAGTCCTTCTTGAGTGCAATGCCGCTTTGGCTGCGGGATAAGCTCAATCTCAAATCATTACTGCAACGCGAACTCGCTGCAGTTGGGGGTATCCGTCAGGCGCAACTGCCGCGATTACTCTTCACTGAACATCACGAAGCACATGCGGCATCGGCTTTTTTTCCGAGCCCGTTTGAACGCGCTGCAGTGCTCTGTCTGGATGGCGTAGGTGAATGGGCCACCACTTCGCTTTGGATGGGTGAGGGGCGCCGTCTGGCACCGCAATGGCAGATCGAATTTCCACACTCACTCGGACTGCTCTACTCGGCCTTCACTTACTACACTGGCTTCAAGGTCAATTCAGGTGAATACAAACTAATGGGATTGGCTCCATACGGGGAGCCACGCTACGTCGAGACGATCCTTAAACATCTCATCGATATCAAGCCTGATGGAACGTTTCGCCTGAATCTCGACTATTTCGATTATGCCACCGGTCTCACCATGACAGGGCGGAAGTTCGCCGATTTGTTCGGTGGTCCGCCTCGTCAACCCGACGCGCCGCTGACTCAGCGCGAGATGGATTTGGCCCGTTCGATCCAAGCGGTAACTGAAGAAGTGGTTCTTAGGCTGGCGCGGACCGCGCGAGTTGAACTCGACACCGAATACTTGTGCATGGCAGGCGGTGTGGCGCTCAATTGCGTAGCCAATGGAAAAATTCTGCAGGCAAAGCTTTTCCGCGATATTTGGATACAACCCGCTGCGGGTGATGCAGGCGGAGCGATAGGCGCTGCGCTCGCGGCGTGGCATGGCTACTGCCAACAGCCACGCAACCGCCGCGAGGGCGATTCGATGAACGGCAGCTTCCTCGGCCCCTCCTTCAGCTCCGACTATATCCGTTCGTACCTCGAGCGGATCGGCGCGCCGTTCGAGCTGCTGAATGACGACCGCTTGCTTACAGCTGTTGCGAAACTGATCGAACGAGGAGCAGTGGTTGGCTGGTTCCAAGGGCGGATGGAATTTGGACCGCGAGCGTTAGGTAACCGCTCAATTATCGGCGACCCACGCAGCTCGCAAATGCAGTCGGTAATGAATCAGAAGATAAAGTTTCGCGAATCATTTCGCCCGTTTGCGCCCGCCGTGACATATGAACGGGTCGGTGATTATTTCGTTCTGGATCGGCCCAGTCCTTACATGGCGCTGGTCGCGCCCGTCAAAAACGAGCTGCGCCTCCCGTTGTCGCCAGAGCAGGAGCGGCTGTTCGGAATCGACAAATTGAAAGTGCCGCGCTCAACTATTCCGGCGGTGACGCACGTGGACTATTCCGCTCGGGTTCAAACGGTGCACAAAGAGACAAATCCTCGCTTCTACGAGCTGCTCCGGCGTTTGGAAGAATTGACCGGATGCGCTTTGGTAGTTAACACCTCTTTCAATGTCCGGGGCGAACCCATCGTCTGTTCACCCGAAGAAGCTTATCGCTGTTTCATGGGGACGGGCATGGATTACCTGGTGTTGGAGAATTTTCTGCTAGACAAAAAGGCTCAGCCTCCGTACGCCGAGGTGGATAACTGGCGGCGCCAGGTCGAACCCGATTAGGGAATCTCCCAAGGCCGACCCACATTTCATTCGTCAGGCAAGTACCGAAGGAACCGGAGAAGGGCAGGGAAATCTGTGGGCCTGCTGCAGGATCTTGCGAAAAAGCACAAAGAAACCGAAATACGCCAAGCGAGGCATTTCGGTCTCTTGTTGGGCATTTTGTGGCTGTTCTTCTTCGCTCTAATTCCGCTGCTCCGGCGCCACGTCTTCGTGCTCTGGCCGTGGTCGGTTGCCGCATGCTTATGGATTACCGCGCTCGCGGCTCCTCAAGCGCTACGTGTCGTTCATCGCGGATGGGTGTGGCTTGGTGGAGCGCTCGGCTGGTTGAATACGCGGCTGATTTTGTCTCTGCTCTATTTTATTGTGATTTTGCCAACCGGCTTGGTTATGCGGCTTGTGGGACGCGACCCGATGCGGCGGAGGCTCGACCCCACCGCTGACAGCTATAGAGTGTTGGCAAAACCACGGGAGCGAAACCACCTGGAGCGGCCATACTGATGTTGGAAATGCTCAAAGACATGTGGGGATTTGCACGAGAACGCAAGAAATTTTGGCTTATCCCGTTAATCGGCACGCTAGTCGTGCTCGGCGGACTTGTAGCTTTGGCTCAGTTTTCGACGGTTGCCCCATTCATTTATACGCTGTTCTAAGTTAGCCGACGATTCTGCTTGATGCCCGGCTTCTGGTCATTCGCGAGGAATCGCAGCCAGTAGGAAATCGACGACGATTCGGTTAAATTCCTCGGGTTGCTCAAAATAGACGGAGTGGCCGGCACCCCGAACGGTGACGAATCGCGAGTGTGGGATCGCTTGTGCCATTAGCTCCATCGTTCTGGCCGGAGTCAGGAGGTCATCTTCCCCCACCAATAACAGCGTTGGAAGACGCCATTCGATAAGGGACTCGACCCCGTGTCGCATGGCCATTAACTTTCCAAGAAGGTCTTGCGGCACACTCACGTTCAGTCCGGAGATCTCCCGATACAGGAAGCAACGCGCAGGATCACGCCGGACAAATTCGTTTGAATATGCCCGCTCCAGTACGTCGTTTAGATTCCGGGGCAAATCCGATTGCAGTTGCCTCATCTCGCGTGTTACCTGCGGATTGTCAATTCCCGCGGTCGTGTCGCAGAGCGCAAGTGCGGTAACGCGTTGGGGATATTTGGTGGCAAAACCCAGGCAGGTCCATCCGCCCATCGACTGCGCCACCAACGCCGTCCGTTCGATTCCAAGATGATCAAGCAAGCACCTTAGATCGTCAATGAAGGCCTCGGCACCCGGTCCATGAGGAAGATCGCGCGAAAGACCAAAGCCGCGATGGTCAAATGTTACGCACTTGAAATGACGCGACAGCACCGGCACCTGTTGCCACCAGCTAAGGTGGTTTCCGCCGGCGCCATGGGCCAGCACAAGCGCCGGCCCTTGGCCATGGACTTCATAGTAGAGTTCGATTCCATTGACTCGCGCCGTTGGCATAGCACATTTCCTTTATCTACTTCAGTGACCGCTCCTCGATATCAAGGGCTACTGCTCACGTCCAAATGCTCAGCAGGCCAGCAGCACAAAGGACGGCCGGGCCTATGCCGAACTGCCCTCGGTGAGATCTCGCCCGTCCTCCGACCTGGTTTGCCTCAGACGCAGTGTCGATGATGAAGCGACAAATCAGGGACGTACCTCGTAGTAGGCGTTAATAGGATTATCAAAATCGTGACTCTTAAAGCGTGTGAATCCTGCTTCACTGACCATCCGGCGTGCGACCGGCTCCGGAAATCCCAAGGTCCCCAGCCCGGCACCGTCCGGCTCTGACATGGCGGATGACATGCAGCAAAGCACGGAAAACCCATACATTAGCGAGGCGAGGGGGTTATCGCGAAGATTTTCTTCGAACGAAGGTTGTCCGTGAATGTCTGCAATGATCCAGGTCCCGTCCCGCTTAAGCGCCTTCCGAATTGCTGCAATTACAGTCTCTGGATGGGCCATGTCATGCAAACAGTCGAAGGTCGAAATGAAATCGAAGCTCGCGTCGGCGTCAATCGGCTCTTGGCGGGCATCGTGAAACGTGACGTTGCTAACGCCCGCCGCCGCCTTGTTTTGCTCGGCGCGCGCTAGCGCGTGATGTGAGATGTCGTAGCCATGAAAGTCCGAGCGGGGAAATGCCTTGGCCATCTCGAGCAAAGCAATGCCGCCGCCACATCCGATATCTGCAACTTTCGCACCCGCTTTGAGCTTCGGTACCACGTCCTCGAGCTTGGGCAGAGCCACTGGAACGAGTTGGGTGCGATACCAGGGTGCTAAGAGGCGCTCCACACCGCGGGCACCTTCGGGTCCGAAGGCATCATAGGGCAGACCCAAACCTGTTCTGAACGACTCGGGCAATTTTTCCAACACGGCCATTTGAGCTGGCAGCGCACAGAAACCGCCAGCCAGAAACAGCGGACTGTTCTCATCGGCCAGGACCAAGGCACTCTCAGGGGACAACGAAAAGCGGCCCTCGCCCTTGTAATCAATCAGGCCCGCGGCTGCCTGGCCTTGGAGCCACTCACGAACCCACCGTTCATGTAAACCCATTCTTTGGGCCAGTTCAGAACTCGTCAGCGCCTCACCGGATTGCATCTCGCGGTAAAAGCCCAAACGGTCGCCAAGATAAATCATCGCAGAGACGAGCCCGCCGCCAAGGATGCCGAAAACCTGTTCCGCTTTCTTCTGGGCCTTGGCCATATCGACTGACGGGCCGCTTGAAGCCATAAGAGATTCTCCTTAGAGACTTTTCTGGTGCTTTAACTGCCACGGGATAGCATGTCAATCGGCGATTTAACGGGGTGCTGACCGAACCCAAAATAACCCGCATGAGAGCAGCGTTTCCATGATAGCGTAGATTCCGAGACCTCCTGCACGGTGGAGGCGTTGATCTCAGAACCGCGGATGAAAAGGCATAATGAAAAGCTCAGTTGCAGTTAGCTCACCGGAAGTTGTGGTTGTAACAGGCGCGTCAGCTGGTTTGGGGCGCGCTATTGTACGCGAATTCGCGCGGCATAACGCGCGTATTGGATTGATTGCGAGGGATCCCATGCGCCTGGAAGCCACTGTCCGAGAAGTCACGGAGCTCGGCGGCGAGGGACTGCCTGTAAGCGCAGATGTTGCTGACTCGGATGCTCTCGAACATGCCGCAGAAGAGGTGGAACGCACGTTCGGACCAATCGACATCTGGGTGAACAACGCGATGACGACCGTGTTTTCTCCTTTCGACGAGGTCACACCCGAAGAATACAAGAGGACGACTGAAGTAACCTATTTGGGCCAGGTCTGGGGCACGATGACCGCGCTTAAGCGCATGAAATCGCGCAACCATGGCCATATCGTTCAGGTGGGTTCTGCGCTGGCCTACCGCTCGATTCCTTTGCAGTCGGCTTATTGCGGGGCGAAACACGGCATCAAAGGTTTCACAGATAGTCTCCGCTGCGAACTCATTCACGACCGAAGTAAGGTTCAAATCACGATGGTGCAGATGCCGGCGATGAACACGCCTCAGTTCGAATGGTGCCGAACCCACATCAGCCATCATCCGCAGCCGGTTGCACCTATCTATAATCCGGAAGTCGGGGCGAGAGCAGTCTATTGGGCTGCTCACCACAATTGCCGCGAGTTGTACGTCGGAGTCAGCACGATCGCGGCAATAATCGGGCAAAAGCTCTTCCCAGGCCTGTTGGATCGCTACCTGGGCCGGACCGGCTATAGCTCACAGCAGACCGACGAGACAATCGGTCCACAACGAGTCGACAATTTGTTTACCTCAGTGGCAGGCGATTATGGGGCTCACGGCTCGTTCGACAAACGAGCTGCAAATCGTTCACCGGCGCTATGGTTCGAGACTCATCGGGCGGCGTCGCTCGCGATATCACTCGGTTTGCTAGCGATGGGCCTGGCAGGAATGCGAAGATTCGTTCGCTAAACGACCTTACCGGGCGACTGTGTTATTTCCCCTGTGGCAACTCTGTGGCCCATGTATCGAACCACAGAGTTGCCGTCACGGGGTGAAGAGCGGATGGCCGAACGGTCGCTGATGTCGGCCAATTAGCCTCGAGCCCTACGCACCGCCGCCCCCGCCGGTCGCTGCAGCCTGAAATCTCTGTTGCTGCTGGGCTTCAACGAAACGTCGAATAAAGCGCGGCTTAAAGGCTGCGACAAAACTGGGCAAAATCATCACCCCAGTAATCGCATTAGTGATCATAAGGAAGATCAGCAGTTGCGCCATGCGGGTATGGAAGTCGACCGGCGAGAACATCCACACCGCCAGACCGCCTACCATCACGAACAAGGTATTGAGGACCGCAGCCCCGGTCGTTCTCATCGCAGTTTGGATAGCATCCTCGAGATCTTTGCCGCGGATCACCTCATCCCGGATAGCTGCCATTGTGTAGATGCCATAGTCGATGCCGAGACCGATACCGAGTGAGACGACCGGAATGGTGTCGATCGTCAAGGTCAGGTCGCGGAGATTCATGTAGATAAAAGCCCCGAAATTTGCCAGAACACTGGCGGCTATGAACAGGACTCCTGCTACGATCGAGCCAAATTCAAAGGCACAACAGATACCCACGGCGATGAGGGTCAACGTCAAGTTGAAAAAGTCAGTGTATTTAAGTACCTGGTTGGCCGCTGCATAGAGTCCACCGATTCCACCCAATAGATCGACCTTGACCTGGCTGAGCGAAGGATCCGGGGCAATGGTCGGGCCAGTCAAGAGACCTTCACGGAGAGTGGCCTCCGCGCCCGGTGCAATGCGCACTCCGGCCTGGGAACGGCTAAAAGACGCAACCTCCTGGAGCAAACGATTCAAGGTGTCGTAGGTGTGATCGCGCAGAAGGACGCGGATACACGCGGCATCGGCCTGACGATCGGCCAAATAGCGCTCCATCTCGCCCGGAGCTGTGCCCGACAAATAGAGGAACCATAGGTTGCCCGCCAGTTCAGTACTTTCCGGCACTCGCAGGAATTTCGGGTGCCCATAATGGAACATCTGATTGAAGGGTTTCTCGATATCCGATCCGAACGACACTACCTGAATTACATTCGGGTCGCGTTCACGCAGGTAGTAACGAAGATCGTCAGCCAACCGCAACGGGCTGGAGCCGAGCGTCGATTGATCGCTGGGAAACGGCGGTGTCTCGAGCACGACCCAGGCTTCGTCCTCCGGAAAGTTCTTGGCAATCTCTTGAATGTCTCGGTTGACCTTGGCGTTGGGCTTGTAGAGCGGGGTACCAATAGTGCGGTAGCCGATCGCGGCGCGTTGACCTGACAACAGCCCGAAGATGATGAACGCTGCGGCAGCCAATAGGATCGCTGTGCGCACTTTCCCCGGGCGAACCGGGATCTCGGTCAGATGTTCGAGGAAGGCCTCGAGCTTTCCTTCGAGACCACCTGCCAGTTCCTCTTCGATTTTGAGCTTCTCGAGTTGCGGCGAGGGTAGGTAGCTCATCACGATCGGCTGAAAGACAAATACCATGGTGAGACTCGCCGCCACCCATACGGCACCGGTTAGCGCGATGTGATGTAGAGTTGGAATTCCGCTGAAAGACACGAAAATGATGCCAAAGATGTCCGCCAGAATTGAAACCAAACCAGGCGGCAACATCAGGTTGGTGGTCAAAATGACGGAGTCGTTGACGTTTCCGCCTGAGCGCTCGATTTCGTTATAAAACCGACGCTGCCACTGAATACCGTGGCTGACGTCGCGAGCGGTCAAAATAAACGGAATGACCAACATCACCGGGTCCAGCTGGTAGCCAATTAGTCCGGTGAATCCCATACCCCAAAGCGCCGAACAACTACCGGTCATCAGCGGCGCCCACCATCGTGCGACACCGCGAATGCCGTAGTAGTGAATCAGGACAATCACCGCCAGCGAAATCAGAATAATCGCGACGATTTGCCAGATATAGTGATAGCCCCAGCCCCGCGTCATCGGTTCGCCGGCTACGTAGATCTCGTGGTTTTCGTCCTGGTTTTTCTGAATAATCCGCTGCACGTCCTGAAAGAATTCGCGATATTTGATCGCTTCGTCATTAAAGGACGCGGTGACCATGGCGCTCTTGTAGTCGGCGCTAACGAGCTGTCGTAAAGCATCCCAGTGAGCCACGACATTCTTCTTCAGCGCCGCTATACCCTGCTCGGTCTTGGGGACGTCAGGGAACATGTAGGGTTCGGTCACGAGAGCGCCAGAGACGGCCTGAACGTAGGACACGCGGAACGAGGCAAGCGAGAAGACCTCTTCGTGATTCACTCCCGGCAGTGAGTCCATCTCGCGATTCAACTCCTGGATTTTCAGGAGTGTTTTGCGATTGAAAATGTCTCCGTGTTTGACCCGCAACATAATTTGGAGGCTTTCGGCGCCCCCGAAGCTCCGGGCGTATTTGTTATTCAACAACACGTAGTGGTGATAGCTCGGGAAAAAGTCGACAAAGCGCGTTCCGATCTGCACCTTGGAGGCCCAGTAGCCCATGAAAATGGTAATCGCTACCAGGATGCTGCCGATCGGTGCCCGAAAACGAAGTATGGTTTTGCCGATATTGAATGAGTTCTTCATGGGTCCGCTCATTGAGCCTGGGTCAGCAGAGGTTTATTAACCAATGAATGCCAATGCCGACCGCCGTCATCGCTACGCAAAAGTGTGCCCGATAAGCCTGTCGCCATTGCAAACCGCGACGAAAACGCCGAGGCGGCGATGGCATCGGCGACTCCGGTGACGACAGGCGTGACTGCGCCATCCTCGATAAGAGCGGCCAACCCTTGCTCACCGCCAGCGTAGAACTCACCAGCCTGGGAGGGTACGGAAGTAACCGTATAGAGCGAGCGATGACCGTTGGCGAGTTCGTGTTCCTGCCAGGTCTTGCCTCCGTCGTTAGTTTGCAGTGACGTGCCGATGAGGCCCACGGCTAGACCCTGATTGCCGCTAAAGGCGATCGAGAACAGGGGGTCGCCCTTTCCGATCTCACCGCCGTTGCGCACTTGCCAGGTTTGGCCGTCGTCACCTGAATGAAGCACAGTGGCAAATTCGCCAACAGCCCAAATGTTCTTTGGGTCCGAGTAGACTATGTCAAAGAGCGCAAAATCGTGGAATCTTTGCAGCTTCCAGCTGGCGCCTGCATCGGTGGTACACAGCAATACTCCGTGCTCGCCACTGGCGCAGAATCTTCGTGAATCTGCCACTGCGATTTTGAGCAATGCGCTGTTCAAGCCCGCAGGCCCCGGTTGCTCTACCCAGGTGAGGCCCTGATCGTCGGACCGGAAAATCACGGCAGCATCCCCGACCGCCCATCCATGTGAGCCGTCGGGCGCAAAAGCGACGCTATAGAGGTCGTAGTACTTCCAGCCCTTCTTTAGCGTCTGACGAGCCCAGGTTTTGCCACCATCGTCACTTGTCATGACGACGCCCTTGTCGCCCACGACCACAGCGCGGCCCGAGGGCAGAATTGTCACGCCATAATAGCTCTCCCACGACCGGTCAGGTTGCGGCATTGCTCTCAACCCGATGGAAGCAAGGCCGACGCCGGTTATCGCGACGAGCGAGACCGACGCCAGCAGCAATGCTTGACTTAGCCGCTTGAGTTTTCTGACTCCCCAATGTTGTCCCCGATTCATACTTCCTTCCAGAACCTAAAATCGCGCTCACAGCAGAGCTGCGTCGATTCGGCGCGCCTCCCTGGTCTGCGCCGCATCCATGCGGTCGAGCAATCACATCGTTACTCACTCATCGCATCGCTTTTCCCCCGTTACCTGCTGGTGAACGTTTAGCGCAGGTGAGTTTAGATCGCCATGGCCGACCTCCCAGTCAGAAATACTGACTCCGTGCAGAAGCATTCTGCTCAAAGTTCCGCATCTTGGATTGTCTTGGCCTTGGTCGTCAAGAACATGAGCGGGTCGCGGGCTGCCCAGCAGGCCCCGATAGCGCACCGTACCCGTTGCGAACAATTCCTGTCCGCCCTATCACGTTCCACAGGCTGGATTCAACGGATCGCCAGAGCGCCTAGCGCTTGGCAATAGCGAAGGCATTTGTAGTATGACTCACTCGCAGGGCCGTGAACCAAGCTGGTCGTCGCACGTGTGACGGTCCAATCAAGAGGAGTGCTGAGTATGAAGTTATATTTCGCTCCAGGCGCATGCTCCCTGTCGCCGCATATCGTGTTACGGGAAGCAGGAATCGATGCCGAGTTGGAACAAGTCGATCTGAGGACCAAGAAAACCAAGAACGGGACCGACTACACGCTGATCAATCCGAAAGGCCAGGTACCGACACTGGTGCTCGACAACGGGCAGGTGTTGACCGAGGGTCCGGCCATCGTCCAATACCTCGCAGATCAAAAGCCCGATTCGGGCCTGGCACCGCATAGCGGCACCTTCGAACGCTACCGACTTCAGGAGTGGCTTAATTTTATTTGCTCTGAGGTGCACAAGACTTTCGGCGCACTCTTTCAACCGACTACTCCTGAGGACTACAAACCCATTGCAAAGGACACCCTGGCAAGGCGATTTGCTTACGTTGACCAGCAGCTCTCACGTGGCGGACCCTATCTAATGGGTAGTCAGTTCACCGTTGCTGACGCCTATATGTGTGTAATGTGCACTTGGGCCGGGTTCATGAAAATTGACCTGGTCCAGTGGCCAAATGTTAAAACCTATGCCGAAAGGCTTAGCCAGCGCCCCAAGATTCAAGAAGCTTTGCGCGAAGAAGGACTCGCCAAGTAAAAGATCTGAGCGGCTCACTGGCGCATTGGCCCCGCGCTATCTTGCCGCTCAGTCAATCTGACGAATATCGAGCCCTCGGTAGCGCGGGTGTGGAGGCACGAGACTGCTGGTTCGAATTTCGACCGAAGAGGCAAAAGCCAGCGAGCGCTGGATGCTCCTTTTATCCTACGACGCCTTGCCGGCGCAGGCTGGCAATTTCATCCATCTCGAGCCCGGACTCACGTAACACGTCATCGGTATGCTGTCCTAATTCTGGGGCAAAACTCCGAAGCTCAGGTGGAGTTGCTGAGAATCGGGCAGCCGGGCGCGGCTGCCTCATCCGACCGGCTGTCGGATGGTTGCTCTCGACAATCATACCATTGGCTAGCACCTGCGGGTCGCTCAGTAGATCCTCCCGCGTGAGGATGGGAGCGCATGGCACCTGATGTGCTTCGAGTCTCTCGAGCCATTGCGCGGAGGTTTGCGTTTTGAGCACTTTTGCCGTCAATTCCAGCCGTGCGTCAGCATAACGCGTGCGGCCGAGCGGAGTTTTGAAGCGCTCATCCTCGAGCCATTCCGGATGCTCAAGCGCACGGCATAGACCCTCCCATTCAGCGTCAGAGACAGCGCCGCAAGTTATGTAGCCGTCAGCGGTTTGAAAAACCAGGTCGCGCGTATTGGGCGGGCGCGTGATTGCACGGTCAGGACCCACCCACGTATATGCTGCCATCGATTCTGGCCAAATGAACGCAATTACCGCATCGAGCATGGCCAACCTTACGTGTTGCCCTACTCCGGTTCGCTCACGCGCCAACAGCGCCGCAGTCATCGCCTGAGCGGCAGTTAGCGCAGTCACCTTATCGGGCACGATGACCCGTAGCATTCGTGGGCGCCCACTTTCAGGGTCGGCCTGGATCGATGCCAGCCCCGATAAGGCCTGGATGACCGGATCATAAGTACGTTTATGCGCGTATGGACCGGTCTCCCCGAATCCGCTGATGGAGACGTAAACTAGGTTCGGACGCACCTCACGCAATGCGGTCTCGTCGATGCCCAGGCGCTCAACGATCCCCGGTCGGAAGTTTTGAACGAACAGATCCGCTTTCGCAACGATTCTCTTCAGCACTTCTCGGCCAGAGGGGTGCTTAAGGTCGATTACCACCGAGCGCTTGTTCCGGTTGGCAACCGCGAAAGTTGGCGACATTGAGCGGCGGCCGGCGAATGCGCGGGTGAGGTCCCCGATTCCGGGTGGCTCGATCTTGATGACGTCGGCCCCTTGGTCAACCAGGACCATGGTGGCCATCGGCCCTGAAATCATCTGCGTTGCATCGACGATGCGAAAGCCGCTGAGCGGTCCGGGCATACGATTGCCTCCGAAGGGATGTGCAGACCAGATTTACATGAAACCAGACTCTGCAAAACCGCGGTTGAGCTTCGGTCAGATGGATACCTTGAAAATATTTCCTATAGCAACCATTTCTCTTGCGAACTGAATCATCCGGCTAGTAGGTCTTGGAGAGTGGGCGAGGTAGGAGCTTGATCGCACGACGGCGCGAAACCGGGAAATTGGAGAACCGCACAATGAGTACTATCGAAGGCGAGTACATTTCAGCGGATGGACACTTTGTTGAGCCGGCCGATTTATGGGTGCAGCGGATGGATCGGCGCTTTCGTGATCGCGCACCACGAGTAGAGTCGCGCGACGATGCCGATTGGTATGTGATCGATGGCGTCACGGCCTTCCCGGTCGGGTTGGAAGGAGCATCGATGGAAGACAAAATAGCCGGCGAGATCAAAATGATGGGCGGCAGGCGCCATGCCAGCACTCGCCCGGGCGCGTGGGACCCTCACGCACGTATTGCTGATTTGAAGCTCGATCACATCCGGGCCGAGGTGATGTATCCAGGGGCTCTCGGTCTGCAATTCTGGGCCGCGCCTGACCCCGAATATCAGGCAGAATGTTGCCGTGTGTACAACGACTGGGTAAGCGAGTTCTGTTCAACCGATCCAAACCGCTTTCTAGGCGCGGCACTGGTTCCGATGCGAGGACCACTGGAGCTGGCCGTCAGAGAAGTCAAGCGCGCGGCCAAGCTCAAGGGCATCCGGACACTCTCTATCCCGACGACGATGAATGACCGACACTACTCGGATCCAGCTTATGAGCCACTATGGGCTGCGCTTGAGGACGCCGGCCTTCCGGTGTCCATTCACATCGGCACGACTGGTGAGCCGATTTACGACTTGTTCCTGCGTCTGGGCGTCGGTACGGGAGTTGTAGAGGGAAAGATTCTGAGCGGCCAACGCGGTATGGCGGAGCTGATCTGGGCTGGTGTACCGCAACGTTACCCGAAGCTGCGCTTCATAATCGCCGAGGGCGGTATCGGCTGGATTCCGACGCTAATCGGCTTTATGGATCATTGGTGGACTGATCATCGCCGTTGGATGGAACCCCGGCTCGCGGAGAAGCCCAGCGTTTACTTCAATCGCCAGTTTTGGGCTACCTTCGAGGAAGATCGCGCCGGCGTGATTTTGGCACGCGAAGGGCTGCTCAATCCTGACCGGCTTATGTGGGGATCCGACTATCCGCACACGGAGGGGACTTTTCCTTACTCTCGGGAAGCGATAGCACGGGACTTTGCCGGCGTACCAGAGGCACTGGTACGCAAGCTGGTCGTCAGTAACGCGGCTTCACTCTACGGGCTCGAGTAGGCGAGCCGGTCAGGGAGCGGCGGCTCAGCCGCTGCTCCCTGACCAACCCAGGCGACCCGCGCGCCGATGTCCTACATCGGGGCTGCCGCGAGGCGGCTGCCCGATATCCGTCGCGCGACAGGTGAAAGTCGCGTAAGGAGAGACCAGGATGGCCGGGAGCGCAGGTCACCGGGCTGACCGGCGAATTCTTCAGGAGCAAATATCTTACCGGCGATTCGCAGAAGATTTGACAATCACCCGTCAGTCCAGCCGGGTCAGGGTAAGCACCGGAATCTGGCGCTTCGTTTTTTTCTGATAATCGTTGAAGAACGGCATCAATCGAGCCTGCGCGTCGAACAATCGCTGTCTCTCTGCACCGGTTGCTTCACTGGCTCGTGCCTTGAATTTTTCGCTGCCCACTTCAACGGTGACGACGGGATTGGCCAGCAGATTGTAATACCACGGCGGATTGTGAGGACTACCGCCGTAAGAAGCGATAATAACGATACGATCACCGTCCCGCGAATAGCACAACGGCCGAGTCAATGTGCGGCCGCTCCTCGCACCGGTCATCGTTAGCAGCAAAATCGGCATTCCCTCCATCGGCCCGCCGACTCGGCCCTGATTGGCGCGGAACTCGCTGATGACATGCTGATTAAGCTCTTCCATGGCGCGGGGATCGCTAATCAAGCGATCGACATCGACTTGCTCAATAGTGGTAGCCATCAATGCCTCCCGATGGGTTGCGCCGACGGCTTCTCTGTCAAGACCGGAGGCCGAAAGAACATCTTGATTCGCTCCTCCAAAGTCGCTCGAAGCCGGCGACCATCAATAATGCTGCGGACAGTTCGTTGCGACCAACTTCAGCACCGCATCCGCTCAGCTGGCGGCTTGAGCCGCGGTATAACTTCATCGGCAATCAATTGGATCGAACGCATGATCTTTTCATGAGGCGTGGTGTACATCTGCATGAACAGAAGGGCTTCGTCCACACCTGCGTCGGCGAGGTATTGCAGAACTCTGAGGCAGGTCTCGGGACTTCCGATACAAGCACCACCGGCCTTGACAATTTCCGACACAGGGACGGATTGGGCAGCCTTGTACATGGTCTCCTGCCAGAACTTCATGAACCACTCGTACGAACGTGGCGGCTTGCCTTCGATCCACGGGGCGAACAAATTCCGCACTGCATCGCTGTACATTCTAAAGTTCGGTCCTTGGATCTCCAGCGCCTCCTCATCCGTTTCGCAGCAAAGAGTGAAAGTTAATAGGGCGAACTTGTTGTTAACGAAGGAGCCGATCGGTTTGCAATTTTTGATGCGGTCCTTATAAAGCCGGACGTAATCGTTAGATTGACCCTGCCCAATCCCAAAACCTAATGCACCGAGACCATTATCCGCGGCAAACTCCAATGTGGCAGGTTGGGTACAAGCGACCCACATCGGAGGATGAGGTTTTTGTACTGGTTTTGGCAGGACCTGGCGTGCGGGAATTTTCAGCGTAGGACTTTCGTATTGGAAGGTTTCCTGGGTCCACATTTTGGGCAGGATCTTGAGCGATTCCTCCCACTGGGGACGCGTATCATCTGGGTCGACTTCAAAGGCGGAAAGCTCGGATTCGGAGATAGCCCGCCCGCCACCGAACTCAACTCGACCGTTTGACAACAGGTCCAAAGTGGCAATCCGTTCCGCCACCCGCAGCGGATGATTGATCCGGAATGGTAGAAGCACAATGCCGTGTCCGAGACGGATATTCCTGGTCTTGGCGGCGAGGTGTGCGAGGACGAGTTCTGGCGCGGAACTGTACGAAAACCCCGTCAGAAAATGGTGCTCGGTAAACCATACAGCGCGGTAGCCGAGACGGTCAGCCAGCATGGTCTGCTCGATGCACTGTTCAAAAGCACGCTTGACGCCTGCTTCGGATAAATCCGAGGTTTCCAATTCGTAAAACAAGCTTACGTCCACGGCACGCCTCCAGTCTGAATCCTGCCCGATTAGGTTCAGTTACCTTTTTACCTTTGCCAACAGCGGGCCTGTCGACTCCGTCGACCTACCCGTCGATCTGCTTGTTTTGGCAGCGCTGCGGGGTTCCATGCACAGAAAGTCTCCTTGACCGTATACCCTCAGACCCACCTTCTCATCGACCTCTTAAATCGGCGGTCGACACTACCAATAGCGAACGCGGCCGCAATCGATGTGAACGAATTGAGAACGTGGATAAAAACCCACCCCTCCGCCACGCATCGCGAGCGCCACCGCGCGCAATGACTCGAGTGAACGACCTGGCACATTAACGTCCGAGGCCATGCCGTAGGTGTGAAGGCTGTGAAGCGAGACCCCTTCCGTATGATTTGCCAGCCACTCATTGGTTGCTGGTGAACGATATCCGGAGATAAGGTTAAAGGGCTGCGTGGTGTCAAGGGCGGAATAGATACGCCATAAAAGATCGAGCAGCCGTCGATCAATCGCCTTTACCTCATTGGTTCGGAAATCGCGAAAGAAGCGATCTATTTCGCGGAGGGCATCGGGCAGGTATCTGCCGTTTTCGAAATAAAGAGTTTTGAGCGTTTCCCCAGTATGAGGGTTATAAAGGAACAGCGCGCGGGAAGGCACCGAACGGGCACTGCAGTCCGGATCGCTGAACACCCAGCGCGTGGCTGGCCAGCCGCCTGGTATTGAGACTGCCACGGCGCCAAGCAGGCCGGCTTTGAGTAATCGACGTCGGCTGAGTCTGTGTCTCATTACGGCCCTCCCCTTCTCCTGCCCGCGGTTAAGTCGCATGGAATCTGGTGCGTTGCCGGAACCTGTCGTTAGGATAAACTGAATCCGCGTCGCATCGCCAGCGTATTTCAGCTAGAGAGTTAGCCAAGCGTCCGTTCAAAAAGGGATTAAATTCCAAGGGTTACATCGAGCTCCATGGCCAGCATGGGTCAGCCAAAGACCGTTCCGTCAGAAGGGCTGCGCTCTAGCCTGCAGAGGGCAGCCTCGCTCGAAGGAATCAGTTTGACGAAACGCTATGGCGGCCGGGCGGTGGTCAACAACGTTCGGGTCCGCGTGGGTCAGGGTGAGGTGGTTGGTTTGCTTGGACCAAATGGAGCGGGCAAAACCACAACCTTTTACATGCTGGTCGGACTGCTTAGGCCGGACAGCGGGCGGATCGAATTGAGCGGCTCAGAGATCACGATGTTGCCTCTCTATCAGCGGGCGCGCCGGGGAATCAGTTATTTACCTCAAGAGCCATCGGTTTTCCGCAAACTTACGGTTGAGCAAAATCTACTGGCCGTTTTGGAAACATTGCCCTTGACGGAGGAGGAGCGCAAGGCGCGCCTGCAATCGCTGCTCGACGAACTTGACATTGCACGCCTGGCACGGAGCAAAGCTGGGGTACTTTCGGGTGGCGAACGTCGCAAGGTTGAGATCACCCGCGCGCTGGTGCTCGACCCTTTATTCCTCTGCCTCGACGAGCCCTTCGCAGGTATCGACCCCATCACTGTGGTTGAAATTCAGCGTATCATTAGTTACCTCAAACAGCGGGGCATCGGCATCTTGATGTCGGATCATAACGTCCGCGAGACCCTGTCGATTATTGATCGCGCATACGTGATCCACGGCGGACAGATTCTGGTTGAAGGCACTCCGCAAGAGATCGTTCGTAACGAGCGGGTTCGTGAAGTTTTCCTGGGTGAACGTTTCTCTCTACGCTAAGATGCACTGGCCGGGTCATTAGGCCGGGGAGAGCGCAGGCTGATATTGGAGCAAGCGACTGCCCGAAGCAGTTGGGGCTGTGAGCATTTTGCATGATTGGTCAAAGGCGGCCGAAAAGAAGGCGCACTGATCGTCGCTTTCGCCCCTTTTAGTGCTGCGGTATCCTGAGTAATTGGCGAGGTTATATGAGCATCCTGGTACCATTTGTAATTGAGCAAACCGGGCGTGGCGAACGGTCCTATGATATCTATTCGCGCTTATTGAAGGACCGTATTGTCTTTCTCGGCGGTCAGGTAACAGACGATCAGGCTAACCTGGTCACGGCCCAGCTGCTGTTCCTCGAATCCGAGGATCCCGAAAAAGAAATCAACATGTATATCAACTCGCCGGGTGGTTCGGTAACGGCCGGGCTCGCCATCTACGATACGATGCAGTTCGTCAAGCCGCCGGTCTCAACATTGTGCGTCGGACAGGCAGCCAGTATGGGCGCCGTATTGCTAGCGGCAGGAGCCAAGGGTAAACGCTATTCGCTGCCTCATTCACGCATCATGATTCACCAACTTTCGGGCGGATTCGAGGGTCAGGCCGCGGACATAGATATTCAGGCGCGCGAGGCACTGCGTTTGCGCGAGGTCATCAATCAAATCCTCGCTCACCATACCGGTCAAAACATCAAAAAAATCGAAAAGGACACCGACCGCGATAACTTTTTGACCGCGCAACAAGCCGTTGAATACGGGCTGATTGATGAGGTAATCGCCGGACGCAATGTCACTAAGGCTGATGTCTGAGCACCCGGTGCGCGTCATGAGTCGGCTAAGAACTCTCTTGTGCAGGCAGGCTGCGGGCGTCTGGCCGGGGCCACATGCGGGGTTCGTTGGCCAAAAGTGAAGGACCCCTGATTTCAGTTTTTGAGCAGTCTCGCGTGCGCTTTCGACAAACGTGAATGAACTCAACAGGCTCGGCTGCTGTCTTAGTAGGATCAGGGCCAGCGCCGCTGTCGTCGAAAAAATACTGTCTTAATCGAGAACCTTGGCGGAGAGCGGGTCGACTCAACGCGGTCGAGCCATGGTCAATCTATCACCCGACAGTAACGGCGCCCTGACATTTGCTAAACGAGTCGCAAGATTCGGTTGCTTTCTACGGAAGCAGGTTAAAGGGAATGGGTTTCCTCCTTGCGGTATGCAACCTGATGGTTAGGTTAGTTGCTAGAGGATTAAGCTAACCAATGAATGTGAATCGTTTTACCGAAAAGCTCCAGGAAGGCCTTGGTCGCGCTCAAAGCCTCGCTGTCAGCGCTCATCATCAAGCGGTAGACGTTGAACATCTGGCTTCGGCGCTACTCGAGGATGACCAGGGCTTGACGGCCTCGATCGTCAAAATCGCGGGTGCAGATCTCGCCGCCCTCCGTAGAAAGCTTTCGGATGAATTGCGCAAAATCCCCAGTGTAACGGGATCGGGCGCCGATGCCGGTCAGGCCTACATCACCCAGCGTTTGAATCGTGTGCTAACCCGTGCCGAGCAGGAAGCCGGCAAGCTCAAGGACGAATACGTGTCGGTTGAGCACGTATTGATCGCGATGCTCGATGAACCTGGCGCCACCGCGCGAATCCTGCGCGAAGCGGGCATCACGCACGACAAGCTGATGGCCGTACTCAAAAAGGTGCGAGGCAGCCAGCGGGTAACTTCGCCCAATCCCGAAGCGACCTACCAGGCATTGGAGCGTTATGGTCGTGACCTGACACAACTCGCCTCGGCCGGAAAGCTCGATCCGGTGATCGGAAGAGACGATGAGATTCGCCGCGTGATCCAGGTCTTGTCACGGCGCACCAAGAACAATCCCGTTTTGATTGGCGAACCAGGTGTGGGCAAAACCGCGATCGTCGAGGGTTTGGCTCAGCGGATCGTGGCGGGCGATGTACCTGAAGGACTTAAGAATCGGCGACTGGTTGCGCTGGACATGGGCGCACTCGTAGCGGGTGCAAAGTACCGAGGCGAGTTCGAAGAGCGTCTCAAAGCTGTCTTGAAGGAGGTTCAAGAGGCTGAGGGCGAGATAATCCTGTTTATCGACGAGCTCCATACCGTGGTGGGTGCCGGCGCCGCTGAAGGAGCGATGGATGCCTCGAACCTGCTCAAACCCATGCTGGCTCGCGGTGAACTCCACTGCATTGGGGCGACCACTCTTGATGAGTATCGCAAGCATATCGAGAAAGATGCGGCCTTGGAACGGCGTTTTCAGCCGGTCATGGTCGATGAGCCTAGCGTCGAAGATACTATTTCGATTCTGCGGGGCCTAAAGGAACGTTACGAGGTCCATCACGGGATCCGAATCAAAGATTCGGCGCTGGTGACCGCCGCGATGCTCTCAAAGCGCTATATCACCGATCGCTTCATGCCTGACAAGGCCATCGACTTAGTGGACGAGGCCGCCGCCAAGCTTCGCACTGAAAAAGAATCGATGCCAGCGGAGCTCGACGAAGCGAACCGCAGGGTGATGCAGCTCGAAATCGAGCGCGAGGCGCTGAAACGCGAAACCGATCCCGCCTCACGCGATCGGCTGGAAAAACTCGAAAAGGAGCTCGCCGAAGCCGAAGAGCGGCGTCAAATGTTGCGGGCCCAATGGCAGACCGAAAAAGACGCCATCGAGAAGCTTTCCAAGATCAAGAGTGAAATCGAACAGACACGGCACGAAATCGAGAAGGCCAAGCGCGAATACGACCTCAACAAGGTCGCCGAACTACAGTACGGTAAACTGGTCAGTCTGGAGAGGGACCTGGCCGCGGCTGAAACCGCAGCTTCGAGTTCGACCGGTTCGCGCCTTATCAAGGAAGAGGTGGACGAAGAGGACATTGCCGAGGTCGTTGCTCGATGGACGGGGATTCCCGTCTCTCGATTGCTTGAAGGCGAGGTGCAGAAACTTGCTCACCTCGAGGAGCACTTGCACAAGCGCGTCATCGGTCAGGATGAAGCAGTTTCGGCTGTCGCGGATGCGGTGATTCGGGCCCGCGCGGGACTGAAAGACCCCAACCGGCCGATCGGTTCTTTCATTTTCCTGGGCCCCACGGGTGTCGGTAAAACGGAGCTGGCGCGAGCGCTGGCCGAGTTCTTGTTCGACGACGAGAACGCAATGGTGCGTATCGACATGTCTGAGTACATGGAAAAGCACACGGTTTCGCGTTTGGTCGGTGCGCCGCCAGGCTACGTTGGTTATGACGAAGGAGGGCAACTGACAGAGGCAGTTCGTCGGCGACCTTACTCCGTGCTGCTGTTTGACGAGATCGAAAAAGCACATGCTGACGTCTTCAACATCCTGTTACAGTTGCTTGATGATGGCCGGCTCACCGATGGGCATGGACGGACAGTTGATTTCAAAAACTGCATCGTGATCATGACCTCGAATATCGCGAGCCAAGTGATTCTGTCCTACAAGGGACAGAACTACGAGCGGATGAAGGAACAGGCCCTGGAGATTTTGCGCCAAAGCTTCAGGCCCGAATTCCTCAATCGGGTAGACGAAATCGTGGTATTCCATCCGTTGACTCGAGAACAATTGCGCCAGATTGTTGAAATCCAGTTGACCCGGCTGCGTAACCGGCTGGCAGAGCGCAAGATTGATATCCAGTTGACGGACCAGGCGCGCGACTACTTCGCCGAGCACGGTTATGATCCGGTTTACGGTGCGCGGCCTCTGCGCCGTATGATCCAACGGGAGCTGGAAACGGCATTGGGTCGCAAACTGCTGTCCGGCGAGATTCGCGACGGCAATCATGTGGTGGTCGATGCCGGGCCTCGCGGTCTTGAGTTCACCACACGCGAAGGCCAACGAGCTGCCGCATAGGCGAGCCGCAGCAGGACCGGGCCGAGGTGTCATGATTCCGGCCCTTTTAGCTTCAGCTTCTCTTCGACAAATGCAGCTTGAAAAGCGCTTGCGCGAACAAATTGACCACAAAGATGGTCACTTCATCTAAAAGCGCGTCGGCAATCGCTATTGGGCTAGACCCATCGACAAGGGACTTGCGGCGGAAATAGAAGGGAGCGGCAAATTCAATCGGATGAAGCTTGTTCTATCCTAGGAATCGATTAGCGCAGGCAAAACATGGTTTATGCACTCTGAGGCTCGAGAGATGGGTGGACCTTTATCCGTTGCGCGGTCTAACGCCCGATCGCAAGTCCCGATACAGCAAAAACAGCTCTTTAAACGCCCTTAGGATCACCTTTGGACGATTGCCACTTTGCTGCCCGGCGAGTCGCGGCAGGTGATTCACGTCGACTTCGCATATTCGCGCGCCGCGGGCTGCAAGACGCGCGATTAATTCGGTTGAGATCATCGCACCCCTTGCGTGCAGGGGCACGTCTTTCAGAGTCTCACTGCGAAACAGCTTGAATCCGCAATCGACATCGGAGACTTGCACTCCGAACAGAAGCCGTACCAGTGTGGTCCAAGCCTGTCCGTTCAAACGCCGGATCAGATTGTCTGCGCGGCGTTTTCGGCGCCCAACCACGACGTCAAAATCCGAAATGCGTGCCACCAGATGCCGGATATCGGCCGCCTCGAATTGGCCATCGCCGTCGCACAACAAAATATACGGCTGCGATGCAGCTCGGATGCCCGAGACCACAGCAGCACCGTATCCACGGTTGGTCTTATGGTGAACCACCCGGACGTGCGGATCCGCGAGTGCAATCTGGTCTGCGATCTCGCCGGTGCTGTCGGTGCTGCCATCATCGACAATAACGATCTCCCAATTGTCAGCAGTCTTGGGCAGCTCAACCTTGAAGGCCTGCACAATGCGGGCAAGATTGCCTTCTTCGTTGTGAGCGGGCAGAAATACGGTCAGCCCGGCTAACTTTCCACGGTTCGTATCATGATTTTCGACTTGCGCTAGGTCGAGCCGGTCAAGGGCATCCATCGTAGTTACGGGTCACTTAGAACAAGAATCAGTTGACCGCCGCACACCTTTCCAAAGACTCCTCTTCCGCCCAGCAAATTTCAGTAGGAGAACGCACCGTTTTGCCGATCTCTTACGCGACGCGAGCCAAAGCGGCGCGCCTTCAGGAAATCTTGCACCCAGCATCAACAACGAGGCACTGTCCTGTCATGAGTGCACTGTCGTCAGAGGCCAAGAACACTGCGGCACCGGCCAGATCTCTAGGCTCAAGCGCGCGGCCGAGCGCGGACTGACCGATGAGTGCTTCGATAAACCGTCCGGCCACCACTTTGCGAGTAGCTTCCGACATGGTAACGCCCGGCGCGATAGCATTTACCCGTATATTGGACTTGCCAAAGTTCAGTGCCATCGACTGTGTAATGTAAATGACGGCGGCCTTGGATATACCATAAAGGTCGCCACCCGTGATTCCGCCGGCACGCGCGCTTCGCATGGGCGGCGGCGAAATTGCGCCGGGCCACGCTGCAATTGACGCAATGTTGATGATCGAACCGCTATGCTGGCGCTCCATGTAAGGAAATACTGCCCAGCTCGCCAGCATCACACCAAACACGTTGACGTCCATCACCTTACGGCCGTACTCGAGAGAAGCGCGACCGAGCTCGAGATCGTAGTAAATGGCCGCATTGTTTATCAGGGCATCGATCCGCCCGAAGCAGTCGGCGACTTGCTTAGCCATTGCTGCCAACTGCGCCTCATTTGTAACGTCGGCCCCAATTGCGATGGCTCTACCCTTCCTGGCGGTGATCTCCTGCTCGAGGTCTCTAGCTTGTTGGAGGCGGGTATCGACAATGGCAACCGCGGCACCCTCTTCGACAAATCGGAGCGCATACTCACGCCCGATTCCTTGTGCCGCGCCGGTGATGATCGCAACCTTACCCTGAAGTTTCATTTATTTATGACGACTCCTGGTCCGAGCTATGAAGCGCGAATGACGAGCGTTTCATGAACACACCGTTTCCCCTCTTCTCGCGCTTGGCCAGAGTATCGCTTTATCGCCCAAAAGCCTACCCACATTCCGATTTCCGATAGCATCCTCATCAGCCAAGAGGGCAAATGGCCGGTGCCCTCGACATTGATCAGGCTCAGTTATCGAACGCAGGTCATAATTTTTGCCCCATCCGTAGAAGAGCCTGCACGACTAAATTGGTCCCCCGACTACTCGGGATTGCTGCCACAGGAAATTGAGAGAGTTTAGCCGTCTATCAATGCGGCAGACCACCCTTGCAACCCACCAAAGACCCCAGACCCGAGCGCCGCACCAGAACAGGCCCCCGGAGCGGCGTGACAGGTTAACCACCGCGGCGAAGCGCATCCAGCCACAGGACGAATAAGATTTGCAAGGTCCCCGTCACCCCATTGCCCGGTAGAAGAACCGAAACCCGATGCCAAGAAAGACAAACCCATGGAACGAAGACCCGAGCTGTTGTTTTAAGCCCGCCAGGAGAACGCCGAGGTTGCGGGCCGATAGGCCCGGGGCAGCCAAAGAGGTCGGCGCAAGCCACCTGGGCCTGGCGCTGGCCGGGCGATTGCCAGCCATTGTTTGTATACTTGGTGAGCCTTGTTGGTATCGACCAAGATATCGCCGTATTGATCCTCCGGGCCCGCCCGTTCCACCCTGACTTTCTGATGCCAGCAATGGGCCCCACTGACCGGATCTGGCTGGACAGGAAAAGCCAGATTTTGGTGCACTCCCGCGTCCTCCCACCAAACTCGCTTTGAATCGTGGTCCGGGCTCACGAATTGCCGAATCCCGTGAATTTGTCGCATGCGCCACCTCCCCGGGGCAATTTGCTGCAAGTCAACAAGCGCTGTCGACCATTTTTCCCCGCCCAGGTCCTCCTGCAGGCGCCATCGGCCTAAATGATGCGAGCAGGCTATAATTCCAGGGCGGATTGCTTCAGTAACCCAGACCTTGTCAACAAAGTAACCAATCTCGGTGTTAACTTTGAGGAGGTCATCTGTTGTGACACCGAGGCGAGCGGCATCTTCAGGATGGAGCCACAGGGGATTGCGATGCGATATCTCGCAAAGCCACTTCGCGTTGCCGGAGCGCGTATGAACCAGTGTCGGTAAGCGAAAAGTCGGCAGCAACACCATCTCACCCTTGCGCCGATCGATGAAATCAGGATGAACGTGGCTGCGGATGTAACCCGGAATCGCATATTCCGGCCATCCCCAGTCCTTCAGGGTCTGCGAAAAGAATTCGAGCCGACGTGAGGGCGTGGGGAAACCGACGCATGGGACACCGTCCACGTCGACACCGACCGCGGCCCCATCCTTTACGATGATCCCGGTTTGTGGATCGGTGGATGCACCTTCAAGCTGGACGCTGCTCAGGCGCTGCTCGTGCGAATGGTAGGTACCTTCCTCAATCAAAAACGCTCCGTACTTGCGCATGTAAGCAAGCGGATCCAGGCCCTCGCGAGCGGCGGCCTCAGGCAATCCCGGCACGCTGTGTTCGAAGATCCAACGATAAAATTCAGCGACCGTAAGCTTTTGACCGGCGCGATAGGGCGATTCAAAGTATCGGCGGATGCCAAGATCGCCGCTTGGATCGATGCGCCACGAGAGCTCAATCCAAAACTCGTCTTCCTCCCAAACTTCCCCTAGCCCGGCCGCACGGTGAGCCTCGTAGGTGAAGTTAAACTGTTTTCCCTCCTTTTCCTGAGCCACGCGTAGAACTGGTTGACGAAAGCCAATCCAGCGCGCGGCATGGGTTTCCTGGCTCATCAAATCGTGTCGTTCTGACGCCAACCCCATCGGTAAGACGTAATCCGCGAACCAGGCTGTCTCGCTCCAAACGGGAGTCAAACAAGCGTGACGTTCGATCTTGGTCTCGTCTAGGAGAACTTCGATCCAACTCATCCCGTCGGGATTAGTCCAGACTGGATTGTAAACACGAGTGAAGTAGGCGGCGAGCTTGCCACGCCCTGCTTTGAGGAAATGCGGCAGCAGAAAACTCATCTCGAAGAATGCCAGCGGATATTCACGGGGCCAGATTATTTCGTTCCATACTTCCGGTGCCGGAGGCATGCCGGGTGGCGTGGGAATAAATTTGCTGGCCACCGCCGGTGCGGTTCCACCAGGTGTCGCGATCGCGCCGACGAGCACCGACAAAAATTCCAGCGTTCTTGCAACCTGCCACCCACCAAGGTTTCCTGCCGCCGCGTTGCGCCAGATGTGGGCTGCGAATGCTTTGCCGGCACGACCTATTTCGCGCGCAACCTGCACGATTACGCCGCTGTCGGCGCCGGATTCCTGCGCCGCGAACTCAGGCGTAAATCGTGAGTAGAGCTCTCGCAGAACTTCGACGAAGGTTGGAAAGCTGCTCGGACGGTCGGGATGCTCGCTAGCCAGATATTGCTGCCAGTTCACCCATCGTCGCAGAAACTCGCTATCGTATAGCCGCTCCTCGAGTATTACATGACACATCGCGAGCAACACCGCGGCCTCGCTCCCGGGCCAGGTCGACAACCAATAGTCAGCGCGCGCCGCGGTGTTGGAGAGACGAGTATCAATTACGCACAGCTTGGCTCCCCTGGTTTTGGCCTCGATAATGCGCTGAGCATGGGGGTTGAAGTAATGTCCCGCCTCAAGATGGGAGCTCAGCAGCAGGATGAAACGTGCGTTTGCGTAATCAGGTGATGGCCGGTCAATCCCCTGCCAGAAGGCGTAACCGGTTCTGGCTCCAGCCGAGCAGATATTGGTGTGGCTGTTGTGGCCGTCGATTCCCCAGGAATGCAGAACACGCTGGTTGTAGATGAGCTCGTGGCCAGGACGGCCCACATGATAGATGATTTCGTTTCGGCGACCATCAATCAGTGCGGCGCGGATTCTGGTCGCCAGATCGTCCAGCACCTCCTCCCAACTCACTCGCTCCCACCTGCCCTCGCCTCGCTTACCAGCGCGTCTCAACGGATAGAGGATGCGCTCGGGGTCGTTCACCTGGTTGAGGGTAGCCGGCCCCTTGGCGCAGTTCCGTCCTCGGCTGCCCGGATGCGCGGGATTGCCTTCGAATTTTCGAATCCGGCCGCTGTCCAAATCGACATAGGCCAGCAACCCGCAAGCGGCTTCGCAGTTGAAGCAGATGGTGGGAATCAACCGATATCGTTTTTTTACCTGGCGCGGCCATTCAGCGGGATCGAATTCGGTCCAGTTGTCCCAACGCTCGGGCGGTGGAAAACTGGCGAGCCCTCTGGCAGGCGCTTCGAGGCCCAGGGCCGCTGGATTCAGTGGTGTTAAGCTTTCGTTCACTGAGCTCTGGCCTCCTGCTTTCGGACCGATGCGCTCTTTTCGCACGAACGGCTAGGCCTCGCAGAGGTGGTCAGCTAAGGGGCGGAGCCTGGCCGGCGTCAATCCAAACCTTTTCAAAAAGCAACAGACCGATGAGAGGCGCTACTGCATCCGATATCTCAAGTAGACGAGAAGTCGCAGCGGTCGCAATCGTATAAAAAAGCAGCCCTACAGGTAGGATGGTGCCGAGACCAACAACACCTAGCCAAAATAGTGCGCGCAAGCGGCCTCGCCATATGACGTCGACTGCATATTGCACGTCAACGCTAAAGGGTGTTATCGAGAGCTCACCGAGGATCATAAGGGTGCTCAACGCAATCGCCGTCACCAGGACAAAATTGCTCAAACGCACGATCTCGAGTCCGCCATCCCCGATTGCGCGAATGTGGGGATAGCCGTCTAACACAGCTGCGATTATCATCGTCGCCGCCCCCGCCAGCATCGCCTGGATAAACAGGTGCCACAGAAAAAGAGGACTTTGCCAGAGGTCGCGCCCTTTTGCCTGAGCGAAGAGAAAGGCTGAATAGCCGGCGGAACATCCCGCCGCGATCGCCGCCATCACAACGAGCAGCGAGGGCATGTAATCGTCGCGACCGAAACCATAGATCAACCAGATCGCGGCAAGGATAGAATAGATAATTAGTATCCAGGTTCCGACGACAAGCCAGGAGCGCGGGTTGGGCTTCAACAATATATAGTAGAAACGGTCCGGTCGATGCAGATCAGCGATCAGCAGTAATGCCGTAATGCCTGTGAATAGTAGCGCAGTAGCAGGCACGATTAACCTGAGACCGGAGTCGAACGGTGCCGCAAGAGCCAGGAGCAGCGCCGCCACCATGAGGATGCCGGCGCCGATGGACTTGGTCCACAAGTAGAACGCTGGTATCCACGCCCAAGGTTGCGGATGCGCCACGTCATAGACGACGCGCCCCGCACCAACATTTGGGCGATCACCGTCGGTTGGGACCGATTGTGAACCATGATCGGCCGGCCGAGCCCACCGCGGAAAGTCCTCGTGGCGCGACCCCGAATGACGCTCCGCGAACATATAGTTCGACGCCGCCTCTGTCATCGACGGCTGAAGCAGATCGCCTTCAATCCCGACATAAAACAGTTTCGGACGAGTACCCTTATGAGGTTTGCGAGCGGTGACCTTGGCCGAAGCTATAACCTCACTGATACGACTTTCCGGGTCATCAATGTCACCGGCGATAATAGCCTGCACCGGACAGACCACCACGCAGGCAGGTTCCAGATTCATCTCAATCCGATGGGCGCAAAAATTACATTTCGCCGCTGTATGGGTACCCGGGTCAAGGTAGAGAGCGTCATAAGGGCATGCTTGCATGCAAGACTTGCAGCCAATACAGCGGCTGCTGTCGAAATCGACTATGCCGTCTTGACGACGAAAGAGCGCGCTGGTTGGACAGATCGCGACGCATGGTGCGTCATCGCAGTGATTGCAGCGCATCACGCCAAAATGGCGGCTGGCATGCGGAAAGGCACCTTTTTCAATGTATTTGACCCAGGTGCGAAAGACACCCAGCGGGACGCTGTGCTCTTCCTTGCACGCCAGAGTACACGCGTGGCATCCGATACATCGGTTATGATCGATGACAAAGCCGTAACGCAATTCCGTTCACCCAAGATGTCTTTTTTGCCGGCGCTGATTACGCCAATGTTAATAGCCCCAGCCGACCGGCGTGGGAATGAGCGACACCATAACTCTGGCCGACGGCTCGCAGATCTATAGGTTCTGACCGGCAGAAGCCTTTATGATTAGCTTCCCTCGGTTTCTCACCGGCGGTTGCAAAACCGCATCCGATCAAACTGCACAGAACTTAGCACGAACTGAGGCGAGAGGCTCGTGTTGCTTGCTTTGGCAAAGAAACATCGGTGGACTTGTACCAGCGCCTATTGCGCAGGATTCTGTAAGCCATGGCCTCAGAACGTCGTCCCGTGCTGAAGATGGGCGTAGTCGATGTGGGCGTAGAGAGGGCTCTATTGCCTAACGGGCTCGAAGTCGAGCTGGCACTGGTGCGTCATCCCGGCGCCAGCGCGATCGTTGCGCTGGATGAGTTCGGTTTCGTCGTAATGCTGAGTCAATACCGTTACGCAGTGGGCGATTGGTTGCATGAGGTGCCAGCGGGCTGTCGCCTAGAAGGCGAGTCTCCCCTGCAGTGCGCGAAGCGAGAGTTGCGTGAAGAGGCAGGTATCTGCGCGGCGCGATGGGATCATCTCGGCTCGATAGTCACGATCCCCAGTTTCTGTGACGAGCGAATTGAATTGTTTCTGGCGCGCCAACTGTCAACCGCGCTGACTCAGCGGGATCTTGACGAGGTTATCAAGGTAGAGCGCTTTGGCCTCGCCGATGCTTTGGCGCTGATCCGCTCGGGGCAAATTATCGACGCTAAGACTATCGCCGCCCTCCATCATGCAAATGCTTTCCTCGAGGAAGAGCGCAAGCGCGAACGACTGGTTCCCAAGGCTTCCTAATACGCCTTGGCGAAGAAAGCGCGCTCGGCTGCCGGTTCTCGGCACACGATGCAGCGACCATTTTGGTCGGGCGACTGGTTCAGCGGAATAGCGCGGCAGGTTGCGCGGGTCTCTTCACGGATCCTGGTTTCGCATCGCGCGTTTCCACACCAGTAAAGCTCGGCGAAACCGCCTCCCCCCTCGTCCTCCATTTGAGCACGTAGCTGGGCGTAATCGTCGAACTGACGGGTATTGGAGTCGACTTGCGCCTTAGCCTGGCGATAAAGATTGGCCTGGATTTGGCCCAGCATCGCTCTTACGCTGGTGACTATCTCCGCTAATTGCACTTTCGACTTACCCGGGGGTCCCGGGATGTCGCGCCGAGCGGCCACGACCTCACCCGCGGCCACATCCCGTGGTCCAATCTCGAGTCGAAGCGGCACACCCCGCATTTCCCAATCGTTGAATTTGAAGCCAGGAGTGACTCCTTCACGTTCGTCGTTTTTCACCCGGAGTCCCGCATCGGTCAGCTTCCCGGCGAGATCGCGGGCGACGGAGAGCACCTTTGCAGTCTCACCCGCCTTACGCCAGATAGGCACAATGACCACCTGAGTCGAAGCTACCGATGGTGGCAGGCGCAAACCCTGGTCGTCGCCGTGGCTCATGACTATGGCGCCGAGCAACCTGGTAGAGACTCCCCAGCTGGTCTGATGTGGATGCTGGAGCTCATTGTTTTCGTCCAGGAAGCGGATATCGAAAGCTTTGGCGAAGTTCTGGCCCAGGTAATGAGACGTGCCACATTGAAGCGCCCGGCCGTCAGGCATCAGGGACTCGATGGTGTAAGTTTGCTCGGCACCGGGAAAGCGCTCGGCCGCGCTCTTGCGCCCTGCGATCAGTGGAATGGCGAGAAAATCCTCGACGAAGGAGCGATACACCTCGAGCATCAGCAGCGTTTCGTGTTCAGCCTCTTGGCGTGTTGCGTGAGCGGTATGACCTTCCTGCCACAGGAATTCCGCCGTGCGCAGAAACGGGCGAGTGCGCATTTCCCACCGTACGACGTTGCACCACTGATTGATCATCAAGGGCAGGTCGCGGTACGAATGAATCCATTGGGCAAACATGTGATTGATGATGGTCTCCGAAGTTGGCCGAACGATCAGAGGTTCCTCCAATTGTTTGCCGCCGCCATGCGTCACGACGGCCACTTCCGGTGCGAAACCCTCCACATGTTCCGCTTCTTTTTTTAGAAAGCTTTGTGGAATGAAGAGCGGAAAGTAGGCGTTACGGGCACCGGTCTGCCTGATGCGCCGATCGAGCTCATCGCGCAAGTTCTCCCAAATGGCGAAGCCGTCCGGCCGGAAAACAATACACCCACGAACCGGCGAATAGTCGGCGAGCTCGGCGCGGATGATCAAATCATTATACCATGCGGCGAAATCCTGGCTGCGCGGTGTAACTTTCTTCTCGTCCATCTTATCGGCCATAGAAAAAATTGTATCAGGTGACGCCAATAACTGAGTCAGCGGCTCACGGAGGTACACGACACAGGTTCGTACGTCAAAGACGCTCAGCGCTCTGGGCTCTACTCGCAGTCCTGGGTTCGATTATTGATACTCTCTCTGCACGCTTGGCTCTTTCACCGGTCTGCGTCGTTGGTCGCTTCGTCGCACCAGTCAATTCTTTGCCCACCGCCTTGGACCTTTACCATACGCGCTCGGGAACATCGACGGTCCCATAAACGTTCACATTCCGCTCCAAACCCGCATGGGCGCTGATGTTGCGACGTTTGATCAGAACAAGATAAAACACTGACAGCTATCAATCGAAGACAAAGAGTTAGCGCGATTGATCTGACGGATAAAAGGCCCGCGCCCTAGCCTTAGGCTAGGTAGTCAGCAGCCAAATCGTCGGCCAGGATCAGATTGTGGACAAAACGAAACGAGATCTCATTGAATCTCGGAAATTTGTCTAGCTGGGGGCTTGATCGCAGTAACGTCAGACGGTAAAAACTGGCGCATGCCGCCAACTCACATCACCACGCTCTGATTCGGAGTTCGGGTCGGCAGTACCATCACGGGGGGTGTGGGGGGAGTCATGTCGGTAGAAAAACAACGCTACCAGCAGATTCAATCCGCGCACATCAGGTTCCGGACCAATCAGCCGGGCGTCATTCATACGTTCGGTGGTCGCGGCTCACCACTCTCATCACTTCCAGCGACGCTAGACAACTAAAGCGTACAAGTGGATTCGGATCGAGCTTTGCCGATTTGGTCGACTTGGATCGAATGAAACGAAGGTAAATGGCCTTCGCTTCTAGCGAACCAGTATTGGCCTAGCGGCGAGATCTGGGCTGGCGCGCCTGTCTTTCAAGACTCGGCGTGCCGCCTCGCCAGTTACCTGCAGTCCTTCAGTCACCGCGCCTTAAGCATTCCAGATCTGCGCTCGGTTTCCACACTGACTCGGCGGGCGCCATCGCGCTCGGAGATTCAAATTCGGGGGAAAAATGAAAGCGCGTTTTTTCCGACGGTATTCGTGTGCCTACGTAATTTATTTAACTCTCACAATGCTCTTTTTCAAGCCGGACTCTTCGTACAGTTCGACCGCAGTCAATCTGACTTCGCCAGCAAACGGTGCGACAGTTTCCGGCAATGTGACAGTCGCCGCGGCGATTAGCTCGGGCGTGGTATGGGTAGATTTCTATATCGATGGTATTTATCTAACCTGCTCGCCTCCATACATCATCGACTGGAATTCCCAAAACGTGAAGAACGGTACTCATACGATTTCGGTAACTGCTTTTGCTGCTAATCATGCCGTTCTTGGCTCCTCTTCAGTGACCGTCTACGTCAGTAACAACTCCAATAGCTCTTCATCCAGCTCTTCGTCCTGGCAAGTCACGCCGGGCGCGACAATCTCGGGTCTAACTGGTTCGGGCTCTACGATTCCCGGTGCAGACACTAACCCAGCCGACTACGGACACTACTGGGCATCGGGCGGCAGCGCAGATGGCTATTCGCTGATCGGAGGACCGCTACTGAGTGATTGGCAGGCAGCCTCCTTTGTAAAAAAGACGCAAAAGTCCAACATCGAATTGAATAGCGCTGGTACAGGCTACGCTAATGCGGTGGCTAACAACTATTTTAACTATATTGCATCGACCAATCCGAGTAACTACTTGTACCAACTCCAGGCATTTCACAGTGCCTATAACTATGGTTGGGGGGCGAGCTGGAAGGCCGAGGTTTATCGGGTAGACGGTGCCTGCCCAATTGCCAATCCCACCACTGCAGAGGTACTCCAGTGGGCCGCAAACAAATGGGGGATCAATCCGTTGTTGCTGTATGCCGACGCGACGATTGAGAGTCACTGGGATCAGACCGGCGTTGGTGACTATGGGGGCTCGGCCGGTTTATTTCAGATTGCTGATCGCGATACTTCGGTTTCCCCGAACCACGCATACCCCGGGTTTTCTGGAGGGGGTTCAATGTTGGCGCGCGAAAGTTCGTGTTTCAACGCGGATTTCTACGCCGCTTTCATCTATTCCGCTTTCCATGGGCTCATCGGCGGAGGAGCGGGCCAAAATAACATTCTCGGCTCAGTTCAGCTTTGGGATCCGGGTGTCTCTATTTACGTGCCGGCCTTCAATAGCGCCTTGCTGAACCAGTCCTGGGAAACACGGGCGTTTGGCGGTGCATTCGTCCCCTATTAAGACAGAGTCGGAAGCTGCCACACGCACGGCTGCAAACCGTGCGTGTGGCAATACTTAAGGCAGCTGGTTAGTTTCATCTCGTGCAGGAGAATTTTCGAAAACCCTCAGCTATGATGACTGCGGCGTCCAAAGGGGTTGCCAAACCCGTCTGAGCCCAACCCTGAGTCGCTGATCGCCTGTAGGGATTCTCGAAGGGTTCCAGCGCGCCGGCGAAGCGAGTTCTCGGACAGCGTCCTTGAATGAAACATCCCTAATCTAGGGTCGCAACATTTCGCGACGTCCGCCAGGTTTTAATTCACAACGCGAACAATCTTTTCTCGCATTAGTTCGCATATACCCCCATCTTCCTCGCCACGATCGCTGGCGCAGTTCTTGCGCTCGGTTCCGACAGGCTAGGGGGACCGCGCTGCATTTCTGATTCTTTCCTGCTTAGTACCTCACCGTACCTGCCTCTCCCGATTCCTGACACTCGAACCTACGGGTCCTGGGTCTTTCTCTGCCTGTGGGAGACGGATTTGCGCTCTTGCGATATCACACGAGTTGAGGGGGGAAGGTGCATGAACAATGGAGTACTTCGCTGGCAACGATCGGTCTTATGCTTGGGCAGCGCGTTAGTACTAATAACTTGTACTGCGACTCGAGCGCCGGCTTCGATTGCCGTCAACCTGACTTCACCGGTCAATGGCAGCACGGTTTCGGGCCCCACACCAATAGCGTGCGCTGTCGGGCCAGGAGTGGTGTGGGTTGACTTTTATATTGACGGAGTATTTCTCGCTTCGTCCCCGCCATACATTATCGACTGGAATTCAAGCAGTGTGAAAAACGGTAGCCATACGATCTCAGTTACCGCATTCGGCCGAAACAAGACTGTACTTGGCTCTTCCGCTCTAACGGTTAACGTTGACAATGGCCCCGAGATAACCCTGGTTACGCCCCAGAATGGCACCGCAGTATCGGGAGTTGTCAATGTTGCGATTGCTACGCAAACTAATGTGTCCTGGTCGGACTTCTACGTTGACGGCATTTTTAAGGCTGCAACGCCACCATCGACATGGCAGTGGGACACGACTCAGTACCCCAACGGCAGTCATGTAGTTTCGGCCAGCGCCTTCTCACCGTCACATGTGCTGCTCGGCAGCGCGTCAGCCACGGTTACGGTTGCCAACGCAGCCACGAGCTCGTCTGTCACGCCAGGCGCAACAATCCCCGGTTTAACGGGTTCAGCAGCAAGTATTCCGGGCGCCGATACTAATCCGGCTCATTATGGCCAATATGACGCAACCGGCGGTGCCGTAAATGGATATGCATTAATTGGTGGGCCACTTCTCGACGACTCTGAGGCGGCATCCTTTGTGGTGCCAACGCAGCAATCGCAGATCGAGACTGGAATCAATGGTGCGGCCAATCAAGCCGCAAATAACTATTTCAATTACATCGCATCGCATGATCCGACTAACTATCTGTATCAGCTTCAATCTAGCGACGGCTTTTATGCGGCCTATACCTGGACAAGGTGGAAATCCATAATCGATCGAGTCGATGGCGCCTGTCCGATGGCGAGTCCAACTACGGCCGAAGTTCTCCAGTGGGCAGCGAATAAATGGGGTATTAATCCACTGTTACTCTATGCTACTGCCACAATCGAAAGCCATTGGGATCAAACCGCCCTCGGGGATAACGGCGGTTCGAGCGGCGTGCTGCAGGTTGCTGACCGGAATACGCGTCCGTATCATGCTTTCCCTGGCTTCTCTGGCGCTGGTTCGATGCTGGCGCGCGAGAATACCTGCTTCAATGCGGACTTCTATGCTGCCTGGATATACTTAGTCTTCCATGGACTGGGCAAAACCAGCTGGGGAGATGGAAATATTCTCGCGGCGGTTGGGTCTTGGGATGACAATTCACCCCTATATGTCAGCGCATGGACTTACGCCCTCAGCAACCAAACTTGGAAGACCCGCGCCTTCGGCGGTGCTTTCGTCCCGTATTAACATTAAGGTAATAGGTGGCGTGAGCGAAGAGTGCGCGCTCAGGCCGTCGCCAGGTTCGTGGGATGGTTCGTGCCTTCTTCCCAGGCTAGACTAACTTGCAACACGAAGGAGTGGCATGCGCTCGAATCTCTCGGTTCTGTATGCTTTATGCGATGGATAATAATCTCTGTATTGGCTTTTGCTCTTATCGCTTTCGGGCTTCTTAAATTCCGCGATAATGAATCAGTAGTCAGACTCAGACACCGTTTGCTCTCACAGCTGACCAGTTTAAATGCGGCCATCGGTTGGGCTCGAGTGGACCCAGAAGCGGTTCGATTGGTCGCGGTCCAGCGAGGGGCAACGATACCCGAGCTGACAGGTTCAGCTGCGGGCATTCCTTGGGCGGATACCAATCCGGCTCATTTCGGCCATTACGACGCACCTGGTGGAAGCTTGGCAGGTTACCCACTAATTGGCGGACCGTTGCTCGATGATCTTCAAGCCGTCTCCTTCATAAAACCGACTCAGAAATCCAAACCCGAGCTAGGCCCAAGCGGCCCGGCGATAGCCGCTGCCAACAACTACTTCAATTATATCGCCTCTACCAACCCGGAAGACTATCTCCGTCAGTTACGGAGCTTCTATGCCGATTATGTGAGCGGCTGGGGGCGGAGTTGGCAGCCAGTAGCCGACCGCATCGATGGTGCCTGTCCCTTGGCGCACCCGACTACTGCAGAGGTTCTGCAGTGGGCGGCAAACAAATGGGGCATCAATCCTCTACTCATGTACGCCGAAGCTGAAAATGAAAGCCATTGGGATCAGACGGGTATCGGCGACAACGGCCGGTCGAGCGGATTAATGCAAGTTCCCGACCGTGACCGCCCACATCACGGGTACCCTGGCTTCGGTGGATTGGGCGCGATGCTGGCCCGCGAGAACAGCTGCTTTAATGCCGATTTTTTTGCGGGGCGTATCTACTCTATCTTTCACGGACTATCCTCGGACATGGCGCCAGGCGGTGATATCGGAATTGCGCTTCAGTCGTGGTATTCGGGCCATACAAATTCGGCCGGCCCCTACACGGCTGCGTTTATTGACACCTTGACGAACCGTCTGTGGGTCAGTCGTGAATTCGACGGAATAGCGGTGCCCTACTGAGCGATCCAACCAGGTCAACTGCAACGCTACTCTAGGAGACCAGGGCCGCGACCGCAGGTGGTGAGTTCTTGAGGGCTCGCTGGCGGGCCAATCGATCATTGGCAATCACTACCAGCCGGTACTGTTCCGCCAAAGCCCAAAGCATCATAAACAGAAACCCGGCGGCACCGGCGCAATCGGTAATCATCGATTCATCCAAGTTGATAATGAGCATTGGAACCGCCAGGAAGAAAAAACTGCGCTTGAGAGCCCACGGATCTTCTGCTTGGCGAAACAGAGCCACCCAGGGTCGCAAAATGATGAAGAGCCAAAAAAGAGTCGCCGGCACGCCGACGCCAACCATGCAAGTCAAATAACCGCTGTGAATGGAGCTGTGGGGTCCCAGATCCCAGGGTCCGAACCAAATCGGAAAATACTTGCTGCTAAAGATTGCGCCCCCTACCGCCCAGCCATAGCCTGTCAGTGGTCGGCCCGCAATTTCTCGAAGCGCGAACTGCCAGATATCAGTTCTGCCGGTCAGACTCCATACATCGCCACGCCAGATATAGGAGGCCGCACTCTCACCCAATAGTTTGAGTGACAAAAGGCCAACTGTACCTAAAGCTCCTATAAGGACAATGCCGCGAAGGCCGTATCTCCAGCAGAGGTAGAGCGTTGAGCCGATCGCCAGACCGATCAAGTCGGAGCGGGAATCGGCAATAACAGCCAGTGCTACCGCGATGAGGGCTATCAGGATTAGAGCAATTCGCTGCTTTTTGTCCGCAAATGCCAAATAGGAGAGAATTAAGCCAGCAGTCAGACCAGCGAGCTCGCCAACTTCATTGGGATTGCCGAATAAACCGCGAAATCTGGGCAAAGCATCGCCATTGTCGACCGTTGCCATGTTTTGGATGGTCGCATCGTCGTCACCGGTCGACCACGTCAGGCTGTGCGGCAGGAGCATCGAGGCGCACGTGATTGCGGTAACCGCGATTGCAGCCGCCATCAACGCACGCATGATAGGCTTGGGCCCGCCGAGCTTGCGCGCCGCGATTGAGCATGCGGTTATCGCCGCAAACAGGAAAACATTTCGCACCAGTCGACTAAGCGAAAACTCGGGAGCGATCGAATAGAAGACTGAAATCAGGCACCAGAGGCAGAACAGCAAGTACAGACGAAAAGTCGAGCTGTGCGCTTTCCATGCCGCCCACAGGGTGGGAAGCGCCGGTAGACAGAAGAGGAATGTAAGTCCATAGGTGATTATCGGCCGCACCTGCTCGGTCAGAAAAAACAATCCATCAAGGAGCTGAATCAAAATCAGGGCGAATGCCAGCCAGGGGAGATCACGCTTCGCTAAGGACCACAACTTCCATATGGGAATAATGGCCGTAGCCCCCAGGATCGCGAGAGTCACCGGGCCGGTTGGGCGATTGATGACGCACAAAATAACTAGGGCGACAAGCGCGGCAACGGCGAAGAGCAGGACTCGCGGCAAGTGTGGTACCGTTCCGTCCTCATCGACCGATTCGATAGCGCCTAAAAGATTGCCTGGTCGACCGTACACGTTCTTACGACGGACCAATATTTGTGCCAGCTTGGACTTAACGCCTTAAAGTGGAGCTCGTTTTGTTTGTCAAACTTTTTCGGAAGCTTAGGCCTGTAGGCACGAGCGAAAATAATTCTTTAAAATAACCCTAAAGAAGTCATCTGTCTTGCTACATTAAGCCCTCAATTTGCTTGCATCACTAACTGGGTGCTTGAAATGCGGGAATCGAGACTTAATTCCGAACTCTCACTCAAGCAACGCTTCCGACCGCTGGTTGCAACATTTACAATTTACAGGACGTATTGCAACCGACAGCGTCAATTTCTATCTGTCTCGAGCACCAAGCGGGCGTGCCATGCGGCTACGGAGCGCCTGATACCCCAACAGCGGGAGACAGTGCAGCAATCTGTGAAGATTTTCGCCCAAAGAACGATTAACAGGACTTATTGAATCAGCAGTACGGCTCATTTCGTGCTTGCAAGAGTGTTACCGAGGAGGTCGGGTCAAAAGTAGCCCGGACGGGAAAATTGAAATGATTATTATCCGCAACAAGCTCAAGGGTATCATTCCCTACCAGCTCGTCTACTGGCCCACCGAGACGACCTTAAAAGAACTGGCTGAAAACCTCCCTTTCAGCCATTACGCGCGTGTCGCATTCGCCAGCACAGACCTTGAACACGGCCGATGTATCATTACCCACACTCTCAGCCTAACGCTTTTGATAGACCTCAGGCGCCCTCTAGGCGCGATCTATAAAGACCTGATTGAAAACGCCAGGATTCGCATTCACAAGGCCGAAAAACTCGGCGGCCGGCTGATGATCCGCCGCTACAGCGGAGGCCCGGATGTTGACGGATTGGTTCCCCAATTCGTGAAGCTCTACAACGATTTCGCGCGGGGCAAACCGTTACAGACAAGCCCCGTGTCGGAGGCCCGCGAATACAGCTACTTTCCCAACGCTGATTTGATGATGGCCTATCTCGACGGCCAGCCTATCTGTGGCCATCTCAACCTAGTTGACCGAGATGTGGGAATCGTGCGCCTTCACGATTCGGCTAATCGGCGCTTTGATGACCCGGCGACGGCCCGGCTGGCAGGAATTGTTAACGTTTATTTGCACTGGTACGAACTCGAGAAATATCGCGACGAAGGACTGACTACTTACGATTTTGGCAGTCTCGGTCAAGTCGAGGATAGTATCGGGGTCAATAGATTCAAAATGCAGTTCGGCGGAACTATAATTCGGGAGCATAATTATTTATTAGCTGGAGCTCCCACCGTATGGCGCCTTGCATTTACTCTGATGTCACACACAAAGCGCTGGCAACGCAGGATTCAAATGGAACGAGCGGGAGAACGGTGGCGCAACATGTCGCTCGAAGAGATACGGCAAACCATAAAGGATTCGATCGCAGCGTACGAGCGCCAGCTCCAAGCGAGACGGCAAGCGAACACTTCGGACTTAAGACCCGCGGCGAGGGTTTCATCTGAGACTGTATCCCGCGGAGCAATTGATCTTAAACATGGCAAAGCATCCCAGCACGTCTGAGCTTAAAAAAATACGCCGCACTCAGAGGTTACTGGCCGCAGTCGCCTTGGTTGCGATGGTTGTGATCGGTGTTCTTGCCGCGCGGGGAAATTTCCAGCGGCCGCCGGATTCACCATCGACTGCTCAACATCAGTATCGGTAAACCGATTAAAGGGCGGCGACCACCAATCTAACGTTTCGTTAGCGGATCTGCGAAGCGGGGTCTTTGAGACCTTTTACTTTGCGCTCCGAGTAACACGATAAGCCAATAGTACTAACCGTAGTTTTGAGATATTCAACGAACAGCGGCAATTCTACAGGATCTTGTTTGACAGACGTTTTAGAGCCCCCAACAGCGATTATTCACTTGGTTTCTCGTCCCCCAATTTGGTAATTTACGATGACTACAGGTGCCGGTGGTGATGTGATGAAGTTGGGTCGCGGTGGGGGGGCGCCTGCATTATTGTCCCGTGGATTTCCCTCGGCCGGGCGTTTAGCCGAGCATTTCGGCTGGCGGGTCCGTTGCAACTTATTTGCATACGCGAGGGTTGATTCAGCATCACCTCCAGTCGGACGGCAAACGCCGGCGGCACGGAGATCCTGCGTTCTTGCTCCAGGCCACCTCATAAAGCCCTACGGTCGGGCTCGAGCACGCAGGTTCCACCGGCTGGTTTTCTCCACGACTCGCGCCAGCGCACAATGACAAGAGGTTCAGCCCGATGAGGTTCTACTCGATTGTTGGGACGCGGCCTAATTTCGTCAAAGAATTTCTGATCCACATGGAGTCGAGCCGACGCGGTTTTCAGGAAATCATAGTTCATACAAGACAGCACTACGACCGCGACATGTCGGATGTGTTTTTTGAGGATTTTGCCCTGCCCGCTCCGCACTATTTGCTGACGGTCGAAAACAACGATAACGTCTCGTTCACCGCTGGCGCTATGCAACAACTCGGACGGCTCCTGAGCGAAGACAGGCCCGACTTCGTCCTCGCTTACGGAGACGTCAATACGACTTTATCGGCGGCGGTTGCCGCTTCCAAGCTCAGGATTCCGTTTGCGCACGTGGAAGCCGGAATCCGAACGGCCGATCGTTACAATCCCGAGGAGATTAACCGGCGAGTCGCAGATACGCTGGCGGAAGTGAATTATTGTTGCACTGAGACACACGTTCGCAACCTCAAAGCCGAAGGCCATGACGCAAGCCGCATAGTTCTCTCCGGAGATCTGATGAAGGACGCGCTACTCTATACTCTGAGTAGACTGGAGTTACCAGTTGTCAGGGGGGACTATATGGTACTGACGCTTCACCGCCAGGAAAATATAATGGTGCGCGACCGGCTGGCGGCGATTGTGGAAGGTCTGCTTCGCTCTGATCAACGGATCGTCTTCCCGGCTCATCCGCGGACCCGTAAACAGCTGGAACAATTTGACCTGATGCCCAGACTGGCGAGGTCCAAGATCGAGATCATCCCGCCTTTAGGATATGTGGACTTTATCCGATTGGCAGCCGGGGCCAACAAGGTGTTGACAGATTCGGGAGGTGTACGGCGAGAAGCTTATCTGTTGAAGAAACCCTGTATCGTGCTCATCGAGTTGTCGTGGTTTCCTGAAATATCTCAAGTGGGATGGAAGGTTTTGACGGGTCCTGATCCGGAACGAATCGCGTTTCTAATCAACACCTTCGAGCCGACTGGTCCTTATCGCGAACTTTTCGGCGACGGCCGCGCACACGTCAAGATCCTCGATGACCTTGAACAACGGTTCGGGAGCTCTTCGAATGCGAGATAGGAGGGTGGGAATGCTATTTCACGGCTACTATCCCACCGATGTACGGGTGCGCCGTGAAGCCGAAGCGCTGGTTAATGCTGGCTACGAGGTCCACGTCATTTGTCTGCGCCGCACTGAAGCCGGAAAGAAAAGCAGGCAGCCACGAAAGGAAACCATCAACGGAGTTTTCGTTCACCGGCTTCCACTCGAGCGCCGCCGAGGCAGCCAGTTGCGTTACGTGTTCGAATACGCGCTGTTAACGGGATTAGGGGCGGTTAAACTCGCCCAACTACACTTTTCCCGACCCTTCCAGATCGTTCATATCCATAATATGCCTGATCTGCTGGTTCTCGCTGGACTGTTGCCGAAATGGACCGGCGCAAAGTTGGTTCTTGATGTTCACGATCCGATGGCTGAGCTTTACGAAGCAAACGGATATCGCCACGCGGGATTAGTCACTCGAATTTTGAATTGGCAGCAAAGAATTAGCTGCCAGCTCGCCAACAAAGTTATATCCGTCAGCGAGTCCATGCGGGAAAACCTTCAAAGCAAGGGTGTACCGTCTGATAAACTGTTTATAGTTCATAACTTCCCGGAGCAGCGCTTCTTTTCCAGTAATGGGAACCTCTTGGTCTGGCCCAGGCATCCCGACCAACCCACTTTGCTCTACTGCGGCACGATCACCGACCATTACAGACTGGATATAGCCGTACGTGCGTTGGCGATCGCTTCAAAAAGTATTCCAGGCCTGCGGCTAAGAATCGTCGGCGAAGGCAACAGGGTAGACGATGTTCGGCGTCTCGCCGCAGAGTTAGGAGTAGCGGGCCGAGTCGAATTCCTCGACACAGTCAATGTCGAGGAAATACCTGCCATAATGGCCGATGCCGATATTGGAATCTCCACTCACGCCGGCGGCATCTTCGGCGCGCTGTACTTCTCAAACAAGATTCTCGAATATATGTCCCAAGGTCTACCTGTTATCGCGAGCCGTACTGAAACCCTGGTACGCTATATACCCGAGGATGCTATCTTTTACTTTGAGCCTGGCAGCAGTGAGGATATGGCCGCAAAGATACTGCACGTCTGGAATGATCGCGGCGCAGCAATTCGCCGAATCGCAGCGGGCAGAACCCTTATCTCGAGCTATACCTGGGAGCTGGAAAAAAGCAAGTTAACCGCCTTTTACGCGGACCTGCTAAGTGGCAGCCCAACGGGAACTTTGGCCCCCGAATCCGGCTAACAGTGTGCCGACAAGAGGCGACCAGCCGACACTCCTTAGCACGCTCACTCCGTTAGGTACATCCAACTTTCGCTTGCCAACATTTTAAGACCGCCGCAACTAAGCTGCGTTCTTCGCCCCGTTCCACCGGGCGGAGCCCTGCGGCCTTTGTTGGGAGACGGTCCTTTCCGCTGTTAGGCCCTCAACCGCGGGTATTACCAGCCCTCAACATTTTCATTGCTTTTGGTTAGCAACGGCCTGCTGCACTTACGCTCTTATTTGTGCTCAGGATCGCAGGAGTTCAGATCCCGCCGTACGATTATTGAAAATTTTTTCAGAGCACCATCTCTCGAGATCCATCCCTGCGGCCTAATGAAACTACTCACTACCCTCTGCAACTCATAATTCAGCAACGCGACTACCGTGCTCTAGAGGTATTTGTGATAACCATGTAAAGCGTCTGGCCAGTCATCTCGATATACTGAGCTTTCAAATTTCATCGCTTCCTCTCGACTCACTAATCGACCCAGGAAGGGGATGACAATGTCACCTCTTCAGCTGCTATGCCTACCAGTTCTAACTGGAATGTATCCGCGCGGATAAATGGCTATTCACAAGGAACGGAGGTACCTACAGGCGCGATGAGCAGGCCAAATCCTTGGTTTCGATCTCGGCTGGCCGTCACCGCCACAGAATATATTTTCTCTGCTACGAAGGAGATTTATCCCACTGAGGACAGTGTAGCGAAAAGTAATGTCGATTATCCGTGAGTGTCCTGATGCTGGAAACTGTCAAAGGGAACAGCGCGGCTAGACACCAGTTCAAGACGGCTTGGGTGATACAAGGGGTCAAACAATGAGAGGAACCGATCTTAGGCTGTTGGGCGCCCTAGTCCTCGTCCTTTTTGCTTTAGGACTGAGTTCGGCGTACGCAGCCGGCAAGACGTCGACCAACCAGCTCGGACAGGTGGTTACGTCCGACCCGACGCCTGGAATCGATGGAGCGAGGCGACTTCGGGCTCCCTTACCCGTTACTGTAGGCGATGGGGGCAGGCTCGCCCGCTCAGAGTTCCAAGTGTCCGGATGTCCAACAGGTCAAACTTGTTACTATTTCTCGGCGTCTACGGGCAACGACCTAACGGGAGCTGGCACCCAGTCCTCTCCGTGGCGAAGTATCAGTAAAGCCATGAGTGTTCTGTCTACGCTCAAGCCGGGAGATCGCGAGTTGTTCAAGGGCGGTGACATCTGGGTGGCGAGCTCGAGCAATCCCCCATTTACTTTCGGCGATTCCCCGCTGCACGCGGTAAACGGCTCTGCCGACAATCCGATCATCATCAGCACTTATGGCGCTGGCAGAGCGACGATCGATGCGGCAAATATGAATCCATATTGCTTCGTGGCTCACCAACCGGCGTACAGCGTCAAATACCTGACGATCGACAATTTTGAATGCGAGCATGCCTACGCTCAGGCGGTTTCATTCACGACCGCCGGCGGCAAAATGCCGGGAATTACTGTTCAGAACTTTTACATTCACAATAATGGGACAAATTGCTCAAATACCACGGGTCCCTGCAGGCCGACCGCCGAAGTTCCGGCTGACTGGTCGAGCAACCATAGCTACGCAGCAAATAGTAATACGGTCTACGGAATCATCTATCCAACCATCGGTAATCCGGGCGGTTATTGGTACATGGAAACTGTGCCATCTTGCACTTCGGGGAGCCGACAACCGATTTGGCCTCAGGTGGTCGGCGCAAGCGTCAAAGATAACAACTGCAATTGGCAGAACACTGGCGTCTGGGGTGCCTATAAGAACCAGCTCGAGCTGTTGGATACCGCTGTTGGATCGGATGGCGTTCAATTTCTTTACAACACGGTCATCTGGAGTGGAGGCCACAACGCGGTCCAGGTACACTACGACACCGGCGGCGTCCTCGTTGAGGGAAATGTAGTTGGCCCTGGCTGCGTGCACGGGTGCATCGATGTCAAAGGAGTAGGCAGCCCCGCCACACCCGCCCAGATTGTTGGCAACGTGGCTGGCTGCGGCTACTCGCAAAATCTCTGTGGCTGTCAGAATAGCGGCGGAGTGAACAACTGCGCGACCAATCAGACGCCCGCCTTCTATACCCATAACGAATCTACGAAGGATAGCGAAACCTTAATCTACCAGAGGAACGTTGCTTACGATGATGGAATCGGATTCCAGGATTGCCCCAGCGTCACACCCTGCCCCGGAAACTGCCCAACCAATGTAAAATATTATAATAATACCGCGTACCTGCCACGAGGTTTGTCCAATTCATTTGGGCTGTACGCAGGATGTGGTGGCAACAATAGCTCGAGTACCATCGACGTTCGTAACAATATCTTCGATGGCGCTGGGACCGCGAGTGTTAGTGTCGCAAGCGGATTTGGTCTCGCCATCGAAGACTACAACGATATCGGCGGCGCGCAGGGAAGCCCGGGGTTCTCGTTCAACGGTTCCAACCAAAAGGGTCCCCATGACTTCACCAACGTCAATCCGATGTACATCAACAGCAGTTCGGCCGCTCCCGATTTTGGTCTTCAGGTAAGCCCGTGCTTTAATGCGGGACTGCCTGGACTCACCACCGGGAACAGTAACATGGGCGCGTACTGACACCAGGCTGACAACGGTTTGCATCAGCGTTAGCACGGTCCACGCTGAAAAGGCCCGACATCCGTCCCCACGGATTCGGGCCTTTTGTTTACAGCGTCCATCAGATGCTCCGGGGCACTAAAAAAGCAGTCGAACCATGTTTTCAGGCGATACAGATTCGCTGCTCAGAGCATGTAAAAGTGATAGACTTGCTTCCGTTGGATCTTTCCTGATGTTAGCGATCTTCATATGTTGCATAGTGTGTACGACGTCAAACGAACCCGGTTTGGTTACGCAGGTCAAAGGCACTGCGATTGCTTTCCCAGCTAACAGCCCTATAGGCGATACGCACAAGCTCTAGAGTCTAAGTTGAGGCACGAGCTGCCTATGTTTGAGACAGATAAATACGACCGAGCGCTTCACTCAGAGCCTCCAGTGTCGCCGCAAATCGGCTACGAGCCGGTAGATAACATTGACGGGATATCGTTTTTGTTGTGGGCGGAGCATTGCGTGGAGTGCGCAGCCCCCAGTTGCTACCAATCTTGCGATTTGTACCAGCCGCGTAGCGATTGGCGCTGCCGACGATTTGCTTTCGGAGCCTATAAAAACCCTGCCTTTCGTTCTCTGCGTGGCTATGGGGTGGAGGTTCGGTTTAAAAAATGGGCGAAGCTGGAAACGCTCGCGAACACGGCAATTCAGCCGGTCGAGAAAGTACTTCGGCTCGAACGCGCGCTCGAGCGAGCGGCACGATTAACAAACGTGATTGGCACCGCCAGCCATTACCTGAGGCCAGGCTCCAATCTGGAGCAGTTAACCTATATTGCCCTGGGAAAAATCAGTCGCCGATTCAATGAGCGTCGCCATCTTTGGCCTCGGCCCGAGGCTTTTTTGCTTGAGGTGTACAATCCGACAGAGCAAGAGATCCGGTTGCAGGTGATCTTCAGCCCGCTCACCGATAGTAGGCGAAATCACCACTGTAACCCGGCCGACGCCGCTCCGTATATTAAGACACTTGCTATAGATCCGGGGTATTCGCGCTATACGTTCCAAGCTACCGTGTTTCAGCCATTCATCGAGCGCGAACTGCCATTCAGGATTGCGCTTTTGCCGGAAGCGGAGAGCAATGCTCACCTGGTCTTCCTTACTGCTGATTTCGTCACGTTCCGGCCGAAGACCAGCCAGGAGCGGAACGCTGACGGCGCGGCCCCGATCAAGTGCGTAGTGTGGGATTTGGACAACACGCTCTGGAACGGAATTTTGGTCGAAGGGGATGAATTGACCCTTCGCCCAGGCATCAGTGAATTACTGAAATATCTTGATGAGCGTGGCGTCTTGATGAGCATAGCGAGCAAGAATGACGCCGAATTCGCCCTAACCAAGCTCAAAGAATTTGGTATAGCGGATTACTTTCTTTACCCGCAGATAGACTGGTCGCCCAAGAGTCAGAAGATCAAAAAGATTGCTCAGCAGTTAAATATCGGCCTTGACGCTCTAGCTTTCATTGACGACAACCCGTTCGAATTGGCTGAAGTGGCGACAGCGCTACCTCAACTTACCTGTATCAACGCCAACGAGCTGAGCAGCCTAACAACCAATCCGCGGCTACAGGGCAATGTAACGGACGAGTCTCGGCAACGCCGCCGCTACTACCAACAACAGATCACGCGGGAACTCGAGCAAGCCTCTTTTGCCGGAGATTACCGAGCCTTTCTGAAATCGTGTAAGATCGTCCTTGATATCTCACCATACCGGCCGGCTGACGAAGAGCGAGTTGCAGAGCTGGTGCAGCGCACCAATCAGCTCAATTTCTCGGGGCGCAAGTATTCGCGTGCTCAGCTCCAGCAGATAATCAACGATCCTGGCCTGGAAAAATATGTGTTGCGATGCTCGGACCGTTTCGGCGACTACGGCGCGGTGGGCTTTTGCATCGTTCAACAGACGGAACGCGAGCTGCGCATAAATGATTTTATGCTGTCCTGTCGGGTGCAGGGCAAATTCATCGAGCAGGCGCTGTTCTCGCACTTGCTCAGATTTCACAACCGTTACGCTTCACAGACGCTCTGGATAAACTTTCGGTCGACCGACCGTAACACCCCGGCTCGTCAAGTGCTCGACTCCCTCGGCTTCCAGCCATGCCGATCGGAGAGCGGTGGTCTCATGTTACATGAATTGGGCAATTTGAACTGCGATCTCATCAGCGTTATCTGCGCATTCGAAGCTAGCGGAGTTCAAGTCGCAAATCTGGCATGAAAAATGGCGCAGCGGAAGCACAGCCTGGTTCAGCGAGCCAACCAAGGAGCACGAGAGGGGCGAGCCTGACCGTCCGAAAACAGTCGTTACGAGTTGTTAAGCTGGTCCTGAGTCTTGGCTTCTGGAGTGTTTTCGAAACGGTGAGGTTTCTGCTGAGGCTGGCGCGAATCGGCCGCGCTGGCACGGCCACCGTCATCTATTACCATCGAGTTGACCCGCACGAACGGGAGCGATTCGCGCGCCAACTCGATCACCTGCGCAAATGGGCCCATCCCATTCGGGCCGATCGTCAGGAACCCCTTCCCCGCAACGCTCACAGTGTCGCGGTAACCTTTGATGATGGGTGGCAAAGTTTTGCTGAAATTGCCTTCCCCGAGCTCGAGCGGCGGCGGATCCCGGTCACGCTATTCGCGGTCGCCGGGCGCTTGGGTCAGAAACTCGAAGATGATTCAGCAGAATCACTGATTTCTGAACAGCAGCTCCGATCTCTCGTCGCTCGAGGTGTCACTGTTGGCTCGCACAGTCTAACACACTGCGCGCTGACAAGGCTTAGCGAAGCAGAGGCACTTTACGAGTTGCGGGAATCCCGTCGGCTGCTGTCGGATCTGCTCAAGCAGGAGGTGGTGCTCTTCGCCTTTCCTCTGAGCCAATCCAACGACCGGCTGATTCGACTATGCTACGAAACCGGCTATCAGCGGGTTTTCACCGGATTGCCATACGTCACCCATTCGCAGTTCGACGCGTTCGCCATCGGCCGCGTCCGCGTCGACCCATCCGACTGGCTGCTCGAATTCCATCTCAAAATAATGGGTGCTTACCGATGGTTGCCAGCGGCATTTGCAGCCAAAAGAGGATTGCGCTCCGCCGTGCGTTGGTTGCTTGGAGCAAGCTCGTCAGGCCGAGATCAAGGTCCTTCTCGTTCACAGCCAGCTAAACCAATCTGATGAAGGGTGGAGAAGGCAGCGTTTCAGTAGTTATCGGAATGCTGGCCCGGAGTGAGGTGATGGGAACATGAAGCAAAAAGTGGATTCCGAAAGCGAACAACCATTCATCATCCATCCACGCAGCTGGAGCGCTCGTTTGGCGGAGCGCCTTACGGAACCCCTTCATTTGAATATTCTGGCGGCTTTCGTCAAGCTGTTCGGCTCCTACACGATGAAAATAGATTTCGATCTGATTCGACCCCGTCATTACGCATTCGCGATTCTGGAAGCCGCCCGATTTGCTCAACGGCAGGGAGTATCAACTATCACGATTATTGAATTCGGAGTTGCGATGGGCAAAGGCTTGCTCGCGATGTGCGATATCGCAAAGCAGGTCAGCCGTGAAACCGGCGTTCAGTTTTCTGTGGCCGGTTTTGATACCGGTTGTGGCATGCCGCCCCCGGTGGATTACCGCGATCATCCTGACCTGTACCAGGCGGGGGACTTTCCGATGAATCAGGAGGAGCTGGCACGCGAGTTGCCGCCGAATGCTCGGTTAGTCATAGGCGACATCAAGCACACTGTGCCGGGCTTCCTTGCCGAACTCTCGCCGGAGCAGCCCATCGGTTTTGCCGCGATCGACGTCGACTACTATAGCTCTGCCGTGGAGGCACTGAAGATTTTTTCAGGACCCGACCCGACCAAGTATCTCCCGCTTACGCTGGTCTATCTGGATGACATTGTGCTGCCTAGTCACAGCCGTTTTACCGGAGAATTACTGGCGGTAGAAGAGTTCAATCAAGCTAACGCCATGCGAAAGATAGATAAGTATCGATTCTTGCGCTCTCAGCGCATTTTTAAACAGCCTCGGTGGATCAGCCAGGTCTTTCTCCTTCATGTCTTCGATCACCCGATTATGAACACAACCAAAGCTCGCCAGCCCAAGATCTATGCTGACCACCCGCAACGGCGCCGATCCAGGCCATATCTTATCTCTTCTATTGACCAGCTGCTCAACGATGGATGGCGAAGTCGCCGGAATCACGCTTCCCGGCAGAGCCGGCTTGTCTCTCAGGGAGCGGGGCAATATAAAGGTTCGGCGTAGCTTATACCACCTGGCGTATCTCTAGTTTCTCAGCTTTCTTCGCATCCACCAGCTCAGAGGTGTGACGGGTTCGTTGCGATACGAGCGAAACGCCGCCCGTAGTAAGTCGGGATGGTTGATATGCATGTAGTTTCCCGCCCACAGGACTTCAAATTCGCTATTGTACGTCAAGAATGCCTGCAGCAGATATTGCTCGTTTAGGAAGACTCTGTGTCTTTTAAAGAAAGCCACGTCATATTCGCGTGGCAGATAGATATCATGAACGTGAATCACTACTCCTGGCTTCACTCGCGGTAAGATCTCGAGGAACTCGTAGTTCACATCGCTGTTGATCATGCAAATGTGACTGGAATCGATAAAGAGGATGTCACCCGGGTCTAACATCTCAAACACTGACAAGGGCACCTGCTGGACCTCCGTGCGATAGAGCTGGACGAATCCCGGCAAGCCCTTTGTCAGCCTTTCGTCGGGGTAAGGCTCGATCGAGATTAACTTCCCATCGGCGCCTTCCGTTCGATTGCGTTCCAAGGCCTGTGCCGAAAGCAGCGTGGACATGCCTCCACCAATCTCGATCATAAGGCGCGGCCGGAAGTGGCGAATCATACAATAGAGTATTTCCGCATCGACGGTTCCGAACCTGTTATTCCGGATGTAAAAGCCATGCCCGTCATTGGATGGTTCGATGGGTATACGGTCGTACTCGACTTGGTAAGAGGATTTTAATTGTCCGAGAAGTTCCAATTGACTGCCGGGCCGAAGGTCAATACCGACCATTTCCGACATACGTTGTGACAGATCAGCAGTTAAGGTCCGGCTGTCTGGGATGGGCTGATAATAATGGATCGGCACTATATGGAAGCCGAGTCTTTCACACACCGGAAAAGCGTAACGCGCAAATCTTCGAACCGCTTTTCGATAAAGCGTGTCAGGCCGCGGCTGGCGCGCTGAAAAGGACGCGACTTTTTCCGGGACCAAAGAACGCACTCGGCGTAGCATCAGTCGAATTAGCGCGAGCGCCTATCGAGTGTTGGATTGCCGAACCGAAAGCTGTGAGGGCTTGTTTGCACCCGCGACGTGGCAGCTAGCTCCAGTCGATAGCCAGCAAGACCGAAGAACGTCAACTTTGCGCCACCGCTTTGGTTCCAGCAGTCCGCTTTCCAGTGCCGCTATTGGCCTCCAGATCGATCTTTTCGCCTGCCAACTCTGCCGCACGCCGATCATTCGACTCAAGTACCGCATCGAGCAAATCTGAATGCATCACCTGTTTCAGCAGATGAATATTCGGAATGACGCAGTGACCCCCGATAAACCCCGGGTAATAATGCACACGAGGTAGAAAATCGATCTCATCGAAGAACTCTATAGCTTCCGAATAATCTGCCTGAACTTGCTGGCAGAAACGATTCAGCTCCTGGGCAAACGCGATCTGAATGCCAAAATAGGTGGTCTCGGCAAGTTTTGCGAGTTCCAGCGTCTCCAGACGAACGATGCGCCGAGTCTTCATCCCGATCGAGTGAAAGTGCTCTTCGGCCTCCGCAACAATCTCGTCGTTTGGCGCGGCGACGAACTTGCAGTAGCGAAGTAGATCCTCGGTCATGCGCGCATGTTTCCCTCGGACCGGACTGTAGGCGAGCCGAGCGCCGCTCCGCTCAGCGATCCGGCGAGTCGTACCGGGAACGACGGTGCTATTGATCACGGTAAGATGGGGACGAAACCGTTCGATGTATTCGATTGCAGCAGTCTCGAATTGCTGGCGCGACTGATATGGGATGCAAATATGCATCACGCCGATTTCGTCCCGGATATCGCGCCGTTCTATATCATGGCGAAGCACGTCAGGTTGGGTCCTCGCAAGCACCTCTGCCAAAGCGCCCCCAACTTCACCTATACCGACAACCAAGGTTTTGCCGTGTCGCAACGGTTGCTCCTTCAAACTGTGATTATCAAGCGTATATAGAAATTTCCTCACTTGCCTCTACAAGAAGATCATGCATTAACAATAGCGCATTATTAGCTCTGCAGAGAATCGTGCTACTAGTGAGCTGTCAAGCGCAAAGTGGGTGATTGCGGAGGCGGGCAGCAACCGCGCCGCTGGTGTTATCGCCTTTGATAACGACCTGCCCACCACTGATACAGAGCTGCATTCGTGACCGGCGCCGCCACCAATCCGCCACCTCGGATGGCAGCGCATGCCACGCATCCGGAAGGTCGCGCAAGCGTTTGAGGAATTCCTCATAGCGGGCTAGATGCTCTCCTGCGCCCATATAATCAGGGTGGGTAAGAGCCAGGATCATGCCTCCGGCAGCCGCGATCCACTGCGCTTTGAGGTGCCACAAGGGCACTGGATCGCGGTGAATGAGATGCATCAGGGTATGATCCTGGGGTAATGTATAGGGCAATTCGATCAGAGAGCCCAACCGGAATGGAAATATGCTGCAGGTTCCACCGGGCTGAGGCTCATACGGGTCGGTATCCGCAAAGCTCGAATCGTATTCAAAAGCCATCGTTCCGATCCATTCGGCACGTCTAAGCGTCGAAGGGGAACGAAATCCGACCATGGAATGTTCGCGTGCAAGCCGTTGGAGTTCACGGCCGAGCTCGGCAAAATCGGCTTCACTGCGAAACAGTTTTCCGTCATGGGCCAGGCCATGGGCGCCGATCTCGAATCCTCGTGCGCGCAATCGCTCGACCGTGGACCAGTCGATGGGATATTCCAGCAGCGGCAGATTCCAGCTGGAGAGGAAGCCATATTTCTGCTCGATATCCGCCATCTTCTCCATCCGTCTGACACCCAAGGGGCTTTCCACGTCGTGGGTCAAGACGATACAGCAGCGGGCATTGTGTGGCCAGAATCCGATATGCCATCCGTCCTCAACGTCGAGCGACCTGAGTGCGCGGTCCAGCCAGTCTCGCCAAAAATCCAGCAAGACGCTCTCGCACGGCCAATTGGGAAATCCACCATGACCGCGCGCACGAATCGCTGCCGAATTCAGCCAGTGGCGAAGTGGGCGCGGTATGAAGTTGCGGAAGCGATAATAGCTGCCAAGCGCGGCGGGCGGGCGTCGCTGCTTTTCACTCAAATAGAGTTCGAACAGATATCGTTCAGCAGTGGCTTGCGACTCATCAATGGCGGCACCCAACCGACTACGCCATTCTTCCTGCAGCTTCCAGAAACTGAACGCGTCATTACCGGAAGGGCCGACCTTCGCATCGGCGCTCAGTTTCTGGGAGTCGCGCCACGCGGACGTGCTCGGGCCTAGCGCCATACCGTCTCCAACATGAGCAGGCGTCGGAGCTGCTGCCGACGGACAAATCGGACAAGCTCCGGCGAGGCCGCCCGTGGTGCTCGTTTCACAAAGCCTTCGAAGTAGCCTATCAGCATGGCGACAGTGCCCAGCACCCTGGGCGGCGTAAAGAGATGGCTCATGGCGCGGGCGAACAAGAATAAGGGAGAGTACCCCGCGTAGTAGGCTGCCCGCCCCGCCGCCAGGCGCGCTCGCCATAAGCTGTTGGCGCTGCCCTGTGGTCGATGATGATACGCATAGATATGGGGAAAATGACGGCTGTGAAACCCGAACATCATCGCCTGTAGTTCATCGATAGTGTCCCAGCCGAGCCCCGGCTGTAAACCACCGATCGCACTGAAACACTGACGGGAGTACATCTTGGCCGCACCGCGAACGTGAAAGGTTGGAACTTTAATTGGACGCCAACTTGGTCCATCTCGCTCCAGAAGAATTGGGCCTGCTACCCCCAGTTTCGGGTCGAGCTGAAACTCGATTAACAACTTTTCTATAAAATCCGGCGCGAACGACAAGTCCGCGTCTAGGCGGAGCAAGAAATCCCACGTTTGCCATTCGCTAGCCGGCAGAAACTGCATGATCACTGACTCACCGCCAGCCGCCCGAGGCCGATTTCGCGGAAGATGATGAGGCTCAATCCAAGGGTAGGCTTTAGCCGCGCTATCTATAATTTCGGCCGTCCTGTCCGCGGAGCCATCATCGATCACGATCCAGCGCTCAGGGCGGTGAGACTGGGAAATCATTGAGGAAATCAGGCCAGGCAATAACGCCGCCTCATCACGGGCAGGAGTTATAGCGACTATACGTGTCATACTCGCTCACGTCTCTGCCACATCCATGACGCCACTCCAGCGGCTCTTAAAAGCTCGTCTCACCATCCCGAGCACCTCGTCGGCCTCAAGCCAACAGAAAACGACCGCCGGAGGCGCAACTACAAAGAGCAGAATGATCGGCGCCCTCACATTGAGTGCCGTACCCGCCAATTTACCAACGAGGGTCGCCATGATGCAGGCTACCGTTATCCGGAAAGCAGAGTTTAGTGCTGTTGCAAGCTCACGCAGGCGCATACCTAAAAGCAGTGAGACGAAATGCTGCCCAAAGATGCTTATCGTTGCTTCCACAAGAGAAACGGCAGCGCACACTGCCCATAGCCCCATCGGCGCGGTCAAGCCTACAGCGGCAACGATCAACAAAAGGTGGGTGCCATTGAGATAAATGTCGAATGAAGGATAACCTTTCGAATAATAGAGCGGACCGATAGCACTGCATAGTCCAATTAGTGCCAGTCCGAAGACCAGCAATCGCATTGGCGTTGCGGCCGGTAGCCACTTTGATCCGTAGATACTTGCAAGGAGTTCCGGCGCTGCGATCGCGATACATCCTAAAACGGGTAGAACTACCCGCCCAATATAGTTTACAAAGTTACGATAAGCTAGTGCAAGCTCTCGGTCATTATCTTGTAATCGACAGAACGCTGGAAAAGCAACTATACCAGCAATACGATGCAGTAAGGATGGAAAAAACCGGAACAAGTCCCAAGCGATCGAATAATAACCCAACGCAGCACTACCGAGCAGTCGCCCGACCAGCAGATAGTCAACATTGCCTGAACCAGTAGTGATGAGACCGCCTGCCAGCACCGTCCCCGCAAACCCTAGCAAATCCTGGGCGGCCCGGAGGCGCGGAAACCCGAGCGGCAGTCGCGCGTCAGCACCCAGCGTTATTAGAGCATGAACCCCCAGTCTTGCGCCCAATGCTGCAGGCAAGCTCCATTGGGGAAGTCCCTCGAATAGAAGGACCACGGCGATTACCAGAAAAGCAACTTCGGCGCCGACATTAGCTAAGGCGACTGCGCCGAATCTAAGCTCTCGCTGGAGTCTTGCGCGGGCACAAACAGCCAGACCCTGTAGCAAAATCGGGACACACAACAAGCGGGCACCGAAAACTAGTCGCTTCATCCCCATCGCATTGGCGAGCCACGGCGCCCCAAAGTACAGCCCAACCATCAGGCTTAGAGAGATGGCGACAGTTGACCACCAGGCGGTTATCTCATGTTCCCGTCGCAAGTCATCGCGCTGAATCAGCGCCTCGGGAATCCCGGCCTCAACCAACAGGATTCCAAACATGCTAACCACGGTCAGCACTTTCAGCAGACCAAAATCCTGGGGCTGCAAAGCGCGCGCGAGGTAAATCAGGCCACCAATTCGAACCCCCTGCACGCCGATTTCACCGAGCATGTTGTCGCGCACACCGCGGGCGAAAGCATCCCACAGTGCGCTCCAGGCTGATGTGCGACCACTGACATGTTCGCTACTTTGCTCCGACGGAGAAGGCTCAGCATCCAGTTGTTCGCTACCTACCAAGTCGCTTTGCTGCAGTTCGCTCATACTCCCTCTCCGCGCAGCAAAGCCGGTAGCGTCCTGACGAGAATCTTCAAATCACCGAACAACGACCAATCCTCTAGATATTGGACGTCGAGCTGTACCATCTCGTCGAATGACAGCCGGTTGCGACCGCTGACTTGCCAGAGACCGGTGATTCCAGGCGCGGCGTCCAGGCGGCGCCGATGCCAATCGTCGTAATACTCTAGCTCGTAAGGCAGAGCTGGTCGTGGGCCGATAAGACTCATTTCGCCCCGCAGAACGTTGATGAGTTGAGGTAATTCATCAATCGAAAAGCGACGCAGGAAGCGCCCGACTCGGGTTACGCGTTGATCATTCGTCAGTTTGAAAATGGGAACTCCGCTAGAACTGCCATTGCTGGCCGCCGCCCCATTAAGAATCCAATTGCGTACGTACTCGCGATGGACCTGATCGCCTGCTGCGCGCCGCATCGTACGCAGTTTAAGCAGCTCGAAGCGCCGGCCATGTGCGCCAACGCGGGTCTGCCGGAACAGTACCGGGCGTCCATCTGTAACCAGGATTAAGAATGCGCCGACAGCCAATGCTGGAGCGGCTAACACCAGCAACAGCGCGGCGGCAACGACGTCAAACCCGCGCTTGAGCGCATAGTTGAGACCCTCAATATTCGTGCAGCGCGGCCCAATAAGAGGTATCGTCCCCAACACGTCAACCTTTACTCCAGTGGAAAATGCCTTGAACATCCAAGGCACCATCCACCAGCGTAAGCGGCTTTGTTCGCAGGACCTGATAATACCTTCGAGCTCTTCCCGCGATGCGTCCGGTAACGCAATGGCCACTTCGAGGCATGGATAGTCTGCGCTGAGCTGTGACAAGCGCTGAATATTGCTGATTACCGGGTAACCACGATACTGTCGGCCGGCCCGCGCGCCGTCGAGAAAGCCCACCGGTTCGTATGGCGTCATATTGTCAAGCAGCTGATCGAGGACGTACTGGGCGATAGGATTAAACCCGGCTATCACAAGCGGGATTGCAATCCGCGGGTTCGAGTACAACCGTCTGATACAAGTCCGCGTGACGGCACGGCCGGTCAGGACCGCCGGGATGCTGAGGAGGTAACCGATTGCCATGGTCAGCCGTGACAACTCGATATGAGCCACGAATGCCAGCAGCAGCCCGACTGTTGCAGCGATCGAACAAGCGCGAATAACAGCCCAGGCCTCTTTCAATCCGCCGGCTCGCATTCGATAAAGATCACAAGCACGAAAGACCACTAGCCATACCGAGGCCATCAACATTACGCCGGTGCACAATACCCAGGGATTGGCATCCAGCAGTCGATGAGCCATGGCGCCCGCCGGGTCGTGGAGCGCGAGGGCACCGAAGAATGAAGCGGCCAGCGCTAGACCGTCAGACGCCGCAAACAAAGCCTTTTGCTTTTGCAGTTCGCCGGCAAACATACTTCACTCGCCGCGTGTGGGGGGGAGGCACGCAGTTTTGTGTTCGTCACGTTCGCCGGCGAACAGTTCGTGGTTCTCGGCCAAGGCACGAATGGTGACGCTAGCGATTCGTTCCAGCTCATTCTCTTTGAGATGCGGATGCATCGGTAGAGAGAGCACGGTGTCGGCTATACGCTCGCTTTCAGGGAAGTCGCCGACCCGATAACCCAGCGTTCGACAGGCGGGTTGAAGATGAAGCGGAACCGGATAATGAATGCCACATTCAATCTCATTGGCCAGCAGGGCCGATCGTAGGGCGTCGCGCCGTGGACTGCGCACCACGAACAGATGGTAAACCGACTCCACATCCTCGGGCTCGCTTGGCAACCACAGCGGCAGCGGGGTCGTCCCTAACAGTTCCCGGTACCGATCGGCCAGCTCGCGCCGGCGTCGATTCCAGCGGTCGAGGCGTTTAAGCTTGGCACTGAGTACAGCCGCCTGAAGCGCGTCAAGCCGCGCGTTGTATCCGTAACTCTGGTGCGCGTAATGAGAAATTCGGCCGTGATCGCGCAGGAGCGAAACCCGCTCTGCCAGTTGATCATCATTCGTTGCAACCGCCCCTGCCTCACCCCAGGCACCCAGATTTTTTCCTGGATAGAAACTGAAACAGCCGGCTTTGCCGATCGAGCCCGCACGGACCCATTGCTGATCAAGTAGGACGCGCGCACCATGTGCCTGGCAGGCGTCTTCGACTATTTGCAGGCCAAATTGATCCGCCAACGCGCGCATCGGGGCCATCGCCACCGGCATTCCATACAGGTGCACCGGCATTATCGCCTTGGGCCCCCTTTTGGTACGAAAACGACCGGCTTCCAGATAGTGGCGAACCGCGGCGACACTTAGGTTGCAGGTCTGTGGCTCGACGTCGACGAAGACTGGCTGCGCGCCAGTTTGTACAATGGCTTCAACCGTGCCAATAAATGTCATCGGACTGGTGATCACTTCGTCGCCGGTCCCAACGCCGAGTGCGAGCAGCGCAAGCCGTAGTGCGTCAGTACCGCTGCTCACGCCGATGACGTGACGCACACCGAGAAATGCGGCGAATTCCTGTTCGAATTGTTTGACCGCCGCCCCGCCAACATACGCTGTCTCCGCGTGGATGCGTTCGAAACCACGGTCGACGTCCTCGCGGATTTCAGCGTTTTGTGCCACCAGATCAACGAACTTGACTCGCTGCATTTCCGCTACTGATTCCTCGAATGGTACTGACCTCTCGACATCACGTTGAGAAGTTCTTGCTTGGTTCGCTCCTTGGGTTTTGACGCTGCTTGGTCCCGTTCTCCCCTTTTCAGCGTCTCAGTGGTCATGGTCATCGGAGCGCTGAGCCTTTGGAGCCGTTAGCTGCGACTCTAAATCACTGCCCGCAGACCTGGCCGGACTCGCGGTGTCAGGACGAATGAGCCGCAGCAAGCGCGCCGGAACCCCGGCAACCACCGAATATGGTGGAACATCGTGCGTGACGAGGGCACCCGCCCCCACCATTGCGCCCTCGCCGATCTTCACCCCGCACATGATGATGGCTCCGCTCCCCAGCGAAGCACGCCGATGAACGATCGTTTCCTCCAGCAGCCAGTCGCTTTCCGACTGCGGTTGGCCGTCTTCATTCGTCGCGCGGGGCGTTCGGTCGTTGATGAAGACAACCCCATGACCGACAAACACTTCATCCTCGATCGTAACCCCGTCGCAGATGAAGCTGTGGCTCGAGATTTTGCACCTGGCGCCGACCCGAGCGCCGCGTTGGATCTCCACGAATGCTCCGATCCGGCTGTCGTCCCCGACCTCGCATCCGTAAAGGTTTACGAACGGGCTTATGCGCACGCGTTCTCCCAGCCGCACATCGCTGCCGACATTGGCCAAGGGCGAGATTTGAGCTGAAGAGTTCATGCACTTCACACCGTTCCGTACTTGATTGGCATCATCCGACCGGAATCACGCATCGACAGGTTGGCGGCTTCGAGCACACTGACTACCTGGAGGCCGTTGACGCCGTCGGTCCGGGGCTGGGAACCCGTGCGGATACAGTCGACGAAATGAGCACACTCCTGCTGCAACGGTTCCGATTCATCGAGGCGGGGAATCAAAATATCGCCATAGCGATAGGAGAACTGAAACTCGCCGAAGGTGTCGTAATATCGCTGCATGCTGACACCTCGGTCGTAAATCCGGAGCTTTTCCTGCGATGCCGTGTCGTCATAAACCAACATTTTTCGAGACCCGACGATGGTCGTGCGGCGAATCTTGTTAGGATCCAGCCAACTGACGTGGATAAAGGCGATCACTTTCCCCGAGAAATGCAGCGTAAGTAGTGCCACGTCCTCAACATCGCTGCGATAGTGACTTTGACCTTGGCAGGTGACCGAGTGCGGCAACCGATCGAGTAGCCACAGGATAATCGAGATATCATGAGTCGCCAGGTCCCACGCCACGTTTACGTCATGCTGAAACAGACCGAGGTTAGCCCGCACCGAGCTGATATAGAAAATCTCGCCCAGCTCGCCCGACTGGATTATCTCGCGAGTCTTGAGAACGGGTGCGCTGTAGAGAAAGGTATGACCCACCATCAATGTGCGTTTGCGGACTTGGGCAAGCCGAACCAGTTCAGCAGCTTCCTGACGTGACGTCGCTAGCGGCTTCTCGACCAGCACTGACTTACCGCTTTCGAGCGCCATCCGCGCCAGCCTGTAATGCGTACTGACAGGGGTCGCGATGACAACACCCTCTACTTCTGAATCACGCAAAACATCATCAAAGCTCGCGGTTGTTTCGACCGACGGATGGAGTTGCTTGACGTGATTGCGCCGCCTGGCGTCCAAGTCGCAGGCGATGACCCGATGAGCGCATTGAAGTTGCTGAAAATTACGAACCCAGTTCGGTCCCCAATAGCCCAACCCCACGACCGCGACACCGGGCAAGCGCGTGTCGGGCGCTGAGCGGACGACTCCATTGCTCGACACCATCGGCCCCTCGCCGTAGGTCAGGGATTTCTCGCAGAGGTGGCGCTGATCGATGTGGTCGGAATCGTTCATCGTTTAAACTTCCTCAAGAGATTAGCAACCGGACTCGCGGCCCCGTTGAAGATGACGCCGGCGACCGCCCGGTTTGCGGCACGAAGCGCGGCTGCGGTGGTGGCTAACTCCTGACGTCGTGTATGGCCATAACGAGCCACAAGCAAGACAGGATCAGTGGGCCGCGCCAGTGTTAGCATTCGCGTATCCAGCCGGATCACGCCGAGATCGACTACAACGGCGCTATAATGACCGAGCACGGCGTCCAAGCGCTGGATGAGCGACTGCCGCTCCTCATCGAAGTTGTCGGCTCCGCAGCTTGCTACTTCCAACCTGGGCCAACCGCTCGCGCGAATCTGCAGCGCCCCGTCCAAAAGCAGTTCCGGCTGTTTATGGTCCAACGAGCTAAAAATGCGGTGAACCGACGGGTGACGAAGATGCGCATCAACCAGCAAGGTTCTGACCGACAACCGCTGACTGAGATCGAGAGCGAACGCCGAGGCCACCGTGGATACGCCGTCGGCCGGCCGGCAGCCGGTCAAAAACAGCCGCATCGAGCGCTCCACTGTCGCTATAGGTGCCAGCCGCTCTGCCAACCTCTGCAATGCCTCCGCGCGCGCAACCATCACCGGAACGGCTTCGGCGGTGGGAAGAGGCACGATGGCATTTCCCGGGCGGGCCCGTGCAACTGAGCGTTTCTCCTCTCGCCTATCTGCTGATGAGCTTGGCGCGTCGATCTGCGACCCCTCGTCGGCGGTCGAGTCGGGCGATATCCGATGGATTGCTTCGTAGTAACTGCTCACGCCTGAACTACTCCTGTGAGGTCGAAGCCGGCAGATATACCATCTGCCCTGGGTAGATCAGATTGAAATTACGTAATTGAGGGTTGGCCTGAATCAGGCTCGCCAAACGCTGCTGGGAGCCGAGATAACGGATAGCAAGGCGCTGCAGGCTATCGCCACGCCGGACCCGAATCCAGCGACCAGGCTGTGCCGGAGGAGAGCTGGCCGACGCCACTTTTGGCGAAGCAAGCGGCCGCGCCAGGCCTCCCTCGGAGCCGCCCTTTCCACCTGTGCCAACGCTCGGCAGCGACGCTGCCGCTTCACTGGATGTGGAATCGAAGCGGCTCAGCCGCAGTACATGCGGCTTCAGTGCCAGGTCCCCAGAATAGCTGGTAACAGTTCGCCCCGGTCCGTCAACGATGCCCACCTGAAAAAGGATCAGCGTCACGAGCCCAGCCAAACCAACCGCTGCCACCCCCAGGCGCCGCCAATGCAGCAATCCAGGAACTCGTTTCTTTTCGGAACCGGTCCTTCCGAGCAGATTTTCGTATTCATTAGCAGCTTCGCGCGCCGCTTGGAGATCGACTTTTCGTTTGCCCCCCGAATACGCGAGCAGCATCGAATTGTGACCGAGCACGTTGATCCGCCGGGGAATCCCCCCACTATGCGCGACAATGTAGTCGACAGCCGCGGGCTCAAAGATCCGGTCACAACTGCCACCATGTGCTCGCAGGCGGAAATCCAAATACGAACGCGCTTCGGAGGCTGACAGGGGATTCAGCACAGCGCGCGCGCCAATCCGGTCGTTGAATTGTCGCAACTCAGGCCGCAGCAGACGGTGCATCAGTTCGGGCTGGCCGACCAGTACAAAATTCAGTTGTTTTTCGTCTGAGTTTCCGACGTTGGAGAAAAGCCTCAGTTCCTCCAGGCTCTCATCATCGAGCGCCTGTGCTTCATCGATCAGAACCACGACGCGTTCGCCCGCTTTAAGCTGCTCGATGAAACGCTCAAATGTGGCTGACATGTCGAGCTTCGTCGCCGGGCCAGCCAGTCCGAACTGGCGCAGCAGTTCCCGCAGCATGCCTTCGAAGCCGCGTTTTGGATTACTGATACAAGCCGCGCGAACCCGCTCGTAATTACGCGCCAGAATTGACTTGACCAGCGTGGTTTTGCCCGTTCCGGCTTCGCCTATCAGCAACGTGAAGCCACTGGGTTCGTACAGCACACCCCATTCCAAGGCCGCCAGTGCCTCGCGATGAGCTCGGCTCATGAATAGATCGCGGCCCGACGGCACGAACCGGAAGGGAGCACCGTCCAGACCAAAGTGACGGTAATACATCGTCGCTTAGCCCTCGTCGCGAAGGACCGCCACAGTGTTGAGGCCACTGACCTCTGCGATGGTCGCCGCAGAGTAGATGCGGTCGTCCTGCCACTCCTCCCACCACGCTGCGAGAAAGCCGAGGATCGCTGCCGCTACTAACCCTCCAACCAAGTTAAGCCAAACCACGGGAAATTCCGGCTCGAGCGGCATCGTTGGCGGTTCGGCGATACTGACGTTGAGGATCTTATTGAGGTTAAGGCCGCCAGCAGTGCGCGCCTCTTCGCTCTTACGCACATATGACATGTACGCTTCCCGATCAGCCATCACCTGGCGTTCAAGTTGCGCCAGCGCAACAGCGTTATTGGTGATCTGATTTATTTGCGCCTGGACGTCCTGAATTTGACTTTCAAGAGCCTTGACCGCGGCCTGCTGCGAAGCTTCGGTTGTCTTGGCCTGCTCGAGATTGGTGTCAAGAGTGACCCAAACGGGGTTGAGTTCGGTACTTTTTTCCTTCACCTCAAGCCGGTTCTCCTGATCGAGAATGCGCTGCGCGGCCGCGATCTTTGCATCGATCTGCTGAATTCGCTGGCTGGTTGGCTGATAGCGGGCCAGCAATTCCGCGCGCTCCGCCTTGAGTTGCATCAGTTCCGGCTTGAGCTGGGCCAGGGCAATATTCTGTTCAGAACGCGTTTCTTTGGCGATCTCGAGTGGCGTGACTTTCAGTTCATTTTGCAGTTCCGTCACCTGCTCGTGCGCAGCCATGGCGGCGGTACTGGCCCGCGCGGCGTCGCTTTGAAGCGCAGATAAACGGTTGACCAGTGCCTGCTTCTGAGCGCGGACATCGGTGATGCCGGTCTTTACCTCGAACTGACGCAGCTTGTCTTCTGAAGCTTGCAGTCGAGCACGCAAAATGCCCGCTTGTTGCGTGAAGAATCTCTCGGCTTCGGGATCGTTGGAAATACGCGCGTGATAGGCGAGGTATTCGTTAAGCAGGCGCTGCAAGAAAGCGTGGGACCATTGCGCGTCATGCGACTTGAAACTCACTTCTAGAATATTTGAAAGTTTGACTGGCTCGGCTGAAACGTGGCGGCTAAGCTTGAGCGCCCAAGCATCGAGTGGCGGCACCGGTGGGGCATGATGCAAGCTGTCATAACCCACGGCGGGCAGGTTTAACGCCAGGTTCATCAGGCTCAGCATCATCGAACCAACCCCTTCGCGGGGTGGTTCGGCTAATCCTGAAAGCGCTTGTTTAACCATGTAAACGCTGGTCAGCAGTTCGGCCTCGGAATTGAGGTCCGCCTGGCTAACCGGCTGAACGCCCATAATCTGAGTCTCGCCCGCACTAGTCTGCAGTTGGGGCGAGACCAGATACTCGGCTCGGTTGCTCTGCACCAGGATCTTGGCGGTCGAGCGATAAGTCGGCGGACACAAAAGAGTAACCAACGCAATCAAGCCGAAAACCGCAGTCCCCACCTCCAGAGCGATGGTTCGACGGCGGATGAGCAAATCTAGCCAATATGCCAAGTTACGTTCCTGCATCGCTACGCTGCTACATCGCGGGGATTGACAGGTAAGGCGGTATAGGCAGGAGGTCTTGCATATATTGCTTCACAAAGAGATCGATATTCGCAATCCTGCTCCGTGGGACGACCAGAATGTCGCGCGGCATCAACGCTACGTCTTCGCCCTTCCCTGGTTTGCCCTCCGCGTTCGAAATATCGACCTTGATCCCGTGGGGCTGACCGCAGACATCGCGACGAATCAGGACCGCATCGCGAGCAGCTTCGGGTGTCACTCCGCCAGCGTCGGCCACTGCCTGCAAGGCTGTCATACCAGGCTCTAGCGCGAAGGAACCCGGCTTTGCTACTTGACCCTGCACAAACACCAATCGATTTGGCGAGTTTTTCACGTGGACGGCGGCGTCGGGTGAGCGCAACTCGCTCAGATAAGCCTGGTCCAATTTCGAGGCGAACTGGCTGGGAGTCAGACCGGCTGCCTGAATATCTCCGATAAGGCGCAGCGTCGCTTTGCCGTCCGGCCGTACCGTGACCTCGTCGTTGAATTCAGGATTCAGGTAAAAATCGACCGAGAGCACGTCGCCCGGTTGAATCACGTAATTCTGGTCATCAGGACGCAACGCCGCCTGCTGAATCTGGCCACCGGCAGCGCATTGTTCGGGACTCAATTTGCGGGATCCGAGCCGGGCCGGAGCCACGTCGCCACGCGCCGCGTCCGTACCCCCCGCCGAACAAGCCGACAAACCCATCGCTAGACACAGAAGGGCGAGCAATCCACCAATTCTGACCGGCAACAACTGGGAGTGAATGAAGATTGGCCTCTCATCTCCACTACTAAACTTCATCTCCCCTCCCTCGGGCCTCGCAAACGCAGACTACGGCCCACTTCTCGCTAGCTCAACGCAGTGCTGCCGCTTTCAACCAAGCAACAGAGTCTGTTGGCAAGCGTTGTGCCACGAAGCGTAGAATAGAAAACAAGGGTTTTAATAGCTGAATTAAATCCTGACATATCGTTATACAGTCTGCCACCTGAGAAGAATTACAAATTACAGGCAGCAAAGTCTTCCCCTGACGACGAAGGACAGGAATAAAAAAGCATACATCCGTCACATAAGGAACAGCTCGCAAAAGAGGGGACCAATCTGAGCAATAACCTTTGCGATGCAATTCGCTGCTGTATGTGTCTTTTTCTCGCCAAAACACTCGAGAATCGGGTGTCACTCATTGAAGATCAGCCCGTTAGCTATTAGGAAATGACCCCGTCAATACACGTGTGACAAGACTGTCGATTTTCAGTCCGAACCAGAACGAGTGAGTAAGATTTACCGGTCGTGTCGACGACGGCGCTTGGGCAGCCGGCATCGGCCATCGACGAGGCTTCACCGCGGCCGACGATTAGCCTTAGCGGTTACGGACCGAGCAGTTAATGGTTTGCGACTTCGCCAATAGAATCCCAGCTGTCACCGCAGATGGATGAATGAAGAATCGTAACGACAATGCCACTAGTGCATGATATTGTCCGATAACGCAGCTTTGAAGGGCGACTACAAAGGCGCGATTCATGAAAACCACGTTTCACTTGTAGGGACAACTGAATGAATCGTTCGATAAAATTGTTGGGCTTGGGATTTTTCCGCTCCGCCGTTTGGCCGACCATGATTGCGTTAACGGTAGGATTGGCTGTGTCACAGCTGGGCGCGTACGCTGGCGGACGGTCAACCTCGGACATATCTGCCGCATGCGGCGCTCAGGATTCAAAAAAAATTGTGGCGAAAGTGGGCGATCATGTCGTAACTCAGGCCGAGGTTGACAATAGGATAGCGACCCAGCTGTACGATTTGCGTAAACAGGCGCTCGACCAAATCATCGACGATTACCTTCTGGATGAGGCGGCCCAAAAAGCCGGCCTCAAGCCCGACGACTATCTCAAACAAGAAGTAAGAATGACCAGCCATCCAGTGACGGCCAACGAGGCAGCGGCATTTTATGGCGAGCACAAGGCGCAGCTTGATGCGCAGACCGGGGGCAAGCCTCTCAGCCAGATCGAACCCCGCCTGATCGCCGCTATGCAACGCGAACGTGACCGCCAGGCCGAGCAGGAACTGCTCGCCCGGTTGCGCGCGCAGAACCATGTAACCGTCCTGCTCGAGGCGCCTCGAGTTAAGGTCGCCAGCGCGGGGCACCCGAGCAAAGGCCCGTCATCCGCACCGGTTACGATTGTCGAATTTTCAGATTTCCAATGCCCGTTTTGCCGCGCCGCGGAACCCTCACTAAAAGAGGTGCGCAGGAAATATGGCGATCAGGTCAGATTGGTTTATATGGATTACCCGCTCAGCTTCCATGCTCACGCAATGGACGCAGCTCGCGCCGCCCGCTGTGCCGCCGAACAGAACAAGTTCTGGCAGTTTCATGACGCTTTGTTTGCTGACCAAAAAAAACTCGACGTCGACAGTCTGAAGCAAACGGCGGCCAGGCTCGGGCTCGACACTCATCAGTTCAACGTCTGTCTTGCGAGCGATAAGCACACTGGCGGCATTCAGCGAGACGTCGCAGAGGGAAACGCACTCGGCGTGACCGGTACCCCGACGTTTTTTGTCAATGGAAGGGAACTTGCCGGCGTGCAGCCGCTGCCGAAGTTCAACGAAGTGATTGACGAAGAACTCGCCCGCGCCAAGGCGCAGGGTTCGCAGCAAGCGATGAAATAGGGCCAGTCACGGCCCTTCCTGCCCAACTTCCCAACGAGCCGAACAGCGATGCCTAAAGCGTACGATTTTGATCTGTTTACCATTGGTGCCGGTTCAGGTGGCGTTCGCGCCAGCCGTATCGCCGCCGCCTACGGCGCCAAAGTCGCGGTGGCTGAAGAACGCTACCTCGGCGGAACTTGCGTAAATGTTGGCTGCATTCCCAAAAAATTGCTGGTCTACGCCTCTGAGTTCAGCGCAGCCCTCGAGGATGCCGCAGGCTTCGGCTGGGCACAGACGCAGTCCCAGTTTGACTGGCAAAAGTTGATCGCCAACAAAGATCGCGAAATCGAACGCCTCAACAACGTTTACGAACGTCTCCTGGTTGATGCTGGCGCACAGATCATTCGCCACCGCGCGCAGTTGCTTGACGCACACACCATAGCCGTTAACGGCCGCCGCTTAACCGCGCGCTATATCCTGATTGCCACCGGGAGCTGGCCGACAATACCCCGCATCCCAGGCGCCGAGCTAGCGATCACGTCCAATGAAGCGTTTCATTTGCCCGATCTGCCCCGGCGCATCCTAATTATAGGCGGCGGCTATGTAGGGGTGGAATTTGCCGGAATTTTTCATGGCCTGCGAGCGCAGGTAACTCAGGTGCACCGCGGAGCACTGTTCCTTCGCGGATTCGATGATGATCTACGCGCGGCTTTGGCTGAGGAAATGCGCACTCGCGGTATAGACCTGAGGTTCAATACGCAGTTGTCGAAACTTGCCAGAAGCGACGGTGGAATTACAGCGAGCCTCTCTGACGGCACACGGCTCGAGGTCGATATGGTTATGTTTTGCACCGGTCGTCATCCAAACTCGAGCGGGCTTGGGCTGGAAGCCGCTGGGGTTAAATGTGACGCGAATGGCGCCATCCTGGTTAATGAATACTCCCAAACCTCGGCCGAAAACATTTATGCAGTCGGTGATGTGACTAACCGGCGGAACCTAACTCCGGTTGCGATTGCTGAGGGGCATGCTGTTGCCGAGCTGCTCTTCGGCGGCCAGCGCCGCGTAATCGATTATGATAATGTGCCATCTGCAGTCTTCAGTCAGCCACCTCTCGCGACGGTCGGGTTGACCGAAACCGCAGCGCGGGCTCGTTATTCCGCGATCGAAGTCTATAAGTCGGTTTTCAGGCCGCTTAAGCATACGCTTAGTGGTCGCAATGAGCGTACTTTGATGAAACTGGTGGTCGAACCCAGGAGCGGACGTGTTGTTGGCGCACACATGCTGGGACCTGACGCCGCGGAAATCATCCAGGGGCTGGCAATCGCGCTTAAGGCGGGGGCGACGAAGGCACAGTTCGACGCAACCATTGGAATTCATCCCACTGCGGCTGAAGAGTTCGTAACAATGCGTGAAAAATCTGCGTAGAGAGTGAGGGTGGTCCCTTTGTTTGGTCCCCGGCTTAGTGTCTAAAAAGCCGTACCAAGCCGAGCTCCGGGTTTCAATCGTGAACGCGCGTTCTAACTCCTTGGCTTGAGATTGGTCCTTATCTGTTGCTGACCGATCTTGGCCCTGGCGAAGGCCTGTAACCGCTCGCACGAGTTCTCGTACTCTCGGGTGGTGCGGTTGCGGCCATGAGAGGTTGTCGCGAGATCGTTCCACGCACTGCAAAGCCCTTTGATTAATGCCTGGCCAGCGAGTCTTGCCTCGCGAACCATCTGACCCACTTAGGCTGCGAACGGGATGAGCGGAGCGACCAGGCTTTTGACGGTATCTTTAAGGTCAGAAATGCGCGCTGCGGCGTAGATGACGACCTTGTGTGATCAAAAGCTGTCGCCAGAACCGCGGCTAATTTTGCGATGTTGCGCATCCCATGTGTCAGATATCGTGCAGGAACAGTGACGTTTTCGGTCAGTTCCTGCCAGATGCCAGAAGCGGTTTGGACTGGGGCGTGAGCCTTAGGGGGCGTTGATAATGAGTTTGCGTGGTCCGGATACTTCTGCGGCGAGAGGGCTCAATTGATCAATTTTTGCACGGACCCTAGTATCGATTTGCTGGAATTGTTCCTTGAACGACTGTTTGTCGAGCGAACAGACACGCGGAAAGCGGCAGCTCCAGGCCCAAGAACCGTCACAAAAACTGCACTGACCGATAAAGCAATGCGACGCGTATCGAAACTGGAGGTCGAGCCACTTCCTGCTCCCGGCAGGTCGCCAGATCTTAGCTCCATCGTATTCGAATTGGTGAGCATCAGACAAATCGATTGAGATCGCATTTAGGCCAGATGTTCACGTCAGTGCAGTCTTCAACGGCCAGGGAGTCCCCAAGCTGAGGCCGGGCCCTTACCGACTGGCCGATCCAAGCGCCACGGTTTTTCTGAGTCGGCAAATGGGGTCCTTTTGGCTGGACGAAAGAATCATCTCGCTTGCGCCCAACTCTTGCTTTCAGGATTCCGGCAGTATCGAGTGCCTTGGACACCATGGCTGGCTTCATCCATTGCTCGACATGGGAGAATACTCATTGACCAAACTATCACCGGCTCACGTTCTTTCGCCCCTCGCCATCGTATTGGTGCTCGCGCTTGGAACAGCAGTACTTGCCAAGGGTATCAACGAGGCGCCGCTGATCGATTGGGACGAGGCGACGTACGCCGAAGTCGCCCATGAAGCGCTAACGAATCATTCGTATCTGGATTTCACCTGGAACGGCGAGCGATATCTCAAGAAGCCACCCCTCCTCTTTTGGATTTTGGCAGCATCGTTCAAGCTTTTCGGGGAGAGCGAATTTTCAGCTCGTCTGCCCTCGGTGGTAATGGGGGTGGGAACGCTTTTGTTGATGTACTGGATGGTTGCAGCGGAATTTGGGCCACTTGCCGGCTTGCTCGCTGCAGTTTTTCCACTCGGCTTTTATTTTTTTGTTGCGCGGGGTGGACGCGAATGCGCCACGGACGCGCCGCTGATTTTCTTCAGCTCGCTGGCGATCTGTAGCCTGACGCGACTGCAACGTGGCGGACCCTTCCTGATTGGAGCGGCTTGTGGGCTTGCTCTGCTCAGCAAGGGCGCCGCGGGCCTAGTTCCCCTGGCTGTAGTAATCCTTGCGCTGATTACGATCCCGTCAGCAGCTGAACTGGTAACCTTGCGCCTGATTGGAATAATCGCGGTCACGACCGTCATCGCAGCTCCTTGGTTCATGTATCAGCTTTGGCACAACGGTCCGGCCTTTTGGAGCACGTATATCAAAGACGAGACGTTGTTACGGATAGTCAAGCATCTGGAGGACCAACCCGCCACTGCAGGCTTCACCACTTATTCGTTTATCAACGAGGTCGGTTACCTTTGGCCGTTATTGTTACCAGCCGCCGGCCTCGCCTACGCGGCCTTTCGAACTCCTAACCGGGACCTGTTCCGCGTGGTACCGGCACCGGTTAAGGTTTGGGTCCTATGGTTTGTAATCGCTTTCGCTTCAGCCTGTATCGTCCAAACGAAACTGGGATGGTACATTTTGCCCGCACTGATTCCCGCTGCCCTGATAGCTGCTTCGGTTTTGGCCGCTGCCCTAAGGCAACACGGCCCGGCCCAAAGTTATTGTCGTCCTTTAGCGATCGTCGCGGTCCTGTTGCTGCCATTCACTGCGGCGCGGCGCCCTTCAATGATCGAATCCAGTTTTACCCGCCAACGTGAACGCAGCCGACCGAGCTATGAAATGGCCATGCGAGCGGTCGCCTTTGCCGCTGTACGAGGTGGCGGCGAACTCTATTTCGCGGGGCGTCCCTTACCAACCACCGTCTATTACAGCGGAATGCGATGTCATTTTGTCTCGCCGTCCGAGCCTGATTTCGAACTGGCCGATCTCGGTGGTAACCCGATCAGCGTTAGCTATAACGAGTTGGTCCTACGTGACTCGAGTGGGGCGGTGGTCGCGGTGGATAATCTCGTTGACGAATGGAATGCAAGTGGCCCCCGATCCGAACGAGCTCATTCGCTCAATGCGCAGGATTGGGGTGCGCCGCCGCAGGAGGTGCGTCCCTCCCCGGAATAGCTGTTTGGTCAGCGCTCAGTTCCGCAGCGAGGCGGCAGCCCGAGATGCTCCCACAGCCGCATTTGCTCCCAATAGGCACCGCGCTACCGCCTGACCTCGCGCAACGAACCAAACTCGGGAAATCCTGCCGACTCCTCTTGAAGTTCGGCCGGACTTTTTTGGTACGCCGAAATGCTCTGAGGTGCTTGCTTTTCAACCTAACGTCCGGCTAATCCCTTCGATATGCCCGGTCGATTTTGTGCCCAACCGGATGGTCAAGGCGCACCCGCTGTGCTGTACGAAAAGCGAGATAATATCGCGTGGGTCACGCTCAATCGCCCGGAGCGGCTCAACGCTTACAACGTTGAAATGCGCGACGAGCTATTTGAAATTCTGAGTGCTATCTACGACGATCCAGAGGTCCGCGCGATGGTTCTGGCTGGCGCCGGGAGCTCTTTTTCAACGGGCGGTGACGTGACGGAATTCGGCCAGGCCCCTTCGCCGACTGCTGCGCGATGGATCCGTTTTCGCCGTGACGTGTGGGGGCGGTTGCGTAATTTGCCAGTGCCCACGATCGCCGCTGCCCATGGGTTCACCGTGGGAGGCGGAATGGAAATGGTACTGTTGTGTGATGTCGCCGTAGCCGCCACCGACACGCGGTTTTGCTTGCCGGAGACCGGCCTCGGGATGATCCCGGGCGTTGCTGGCACGCAGACGGCCGCACGCCGCCTGCCCTTTGGCTGGGCGCTGGATCTATGTATCACCGGTCGTTGGCTGGATGCTCGCCAGGCGCTGGCTTTGGGGTTGGTTGCCCAGGTGGTCACTCCCGATGCGCTGAACCGAACTGCCCACAGATGGGCTGTGCGTCTAAGCCGCCTACCGCGTGAGCACGTCGCGATAGCGAAGCTGGCAGTATGGGAGGGCCTGAACGGAACGCTCGCGGCAGGGCTTGAACTCGAACGGCGGCTGGCGAACAGAATCGCGCTGATGCGCATTTCGCAACCAGGAGGTAGCTAATCGCGTGAATACGGTTAACTTCGTCACGATACCGGGGTCGATTGTGCCGAATCAGGAAATCCTGGTCTTCGGCCAAGAACGGCTGACTTATCAGGCCTTAAACGAACTGATTGCGAAGCTTTCATTCACGTTTAAGCAATTGGGGCTGCGTCAGCGTGACGTGATCGCGATCCTCGATACCAATTCCCACCTGTATGTCGCCAGTTACTACGCGGCGGCCAAGGCCGGGTTGACATTTTTGCCGCTGAATTATCGGGCCAAAGATGCTGAACTGGAATATATGGTCAACACGGCCAACGCCCGGATCCTGCTTACCGGTGACCGTTATGTCGAGCTCATTAACCGTATCGCCAGCAAGCTGCCCGGCACTCAACTAGTCGCAATGGGACAGGGCGATGGCCGCATGCCTCGCTTGGCTACCTTGCTCGAAAAGGCTGAAGTCGATGAGACCGAGGCCGAGGTTGAGGACGAAGATGTTTCAGTGTTGATGTATACCAGCGGCACCACCTCGCTTCCCAAGGGCGTAATGCTGAGTTTTCGTGACTTTACGGCCTATGTGACAGCAAACGTGGAAATGGCCGACGGCACTGATCGCGGCGTCTTCCTGGTCTGCGCGCCCTTCTACCACATCGCGGGGACGACCGCGATGATGACCAATCTATGGACCGGCCGGAAAATGGTGGTAATGCCCCAATTCGAGCCTAAATTGTGGCTCGAGCTTGTCGAGCGAGAACGGGTTACGCATGCTTTCGTCGTGCCGACGATGATGAAGCAGTTGCTCGACGACCCGACCTTCACCAGCACTGACCTCTCGTCACTGACCAACCTGGCTTACGGCGGTGCGCCGATGCCTCTGGCAGTCATCCGCCGCGCCATCGACATGTTCCCTAAAAGCGTCGGGTTCGTGAACGCGTACGGCCAGACCGAAACCACGTCTTCATTGACGGTGCTGGGCCCTGACGACCACCGCATCGAGGGCTCTCCCGCTGAGGTCGAGTTGAAGCTCAAGCGTCTCAATTCCATCGGCAAGCCTCTTCCCGATGTCGAAATCCGAGTAAGGGACGAAGCCAATAACTTCTTACCCCCGGGGCAAGTCGGGGAAATCATCATCCGTACCCCCCGAATAATGAAAGGCTACGCCGGTCGTGAAGACGACGCCGCACTAGCCGAAGGATGGCGCGCCACCGGCGACCTGGGCTGGATAGACGAGGATGGCTACGTATTTTTCGCGGGCCGAAAGGACGACATGATAATCCGTGGCGGTGAAAACATCGCACCCGCCGAAATCGAAGCGGTTCTGATGAGTCATCCCGCAGTGGATGAAGCAGCGGTAATTGGCGTCCCATCCGTGGAATGGGGCCAGACGGTGAAGGCCTTTGTCGTTCTGCGTCCCGGGCAACAGGTTAGCGCCGATAGCTTGCGGGAGTTCTGCCGCACCCGACTGGCAAGCTTTAAGCGACCAGAAGAGATTGTTTTTATCGAGGCGCTGCCCAAAAACCCGCTGGGCAAGATCCTGCGCAAGGAGTTGCATGCCCGCGAACAAGAGCAGGCGCAAACGCAACATTAGCCTCGTGCAGTGAAGCGAAATTCACACGAACTTTCCTCCTTCTCCGACGGCTCACGCGGCCATTTGCGATCACGCCGGCAGCCCAAAAACGTTGAAGCAGGTACAATAGAGGTCCGCCGAATCGGTGGCTCGCTGCTAGTCACCCTCAATCGGCCGCGGCAGAACCGACTAAGCGCGATAATGGCGCGTGAACTGATGGAGTTGGCGGAAGAAGCCGAAGATGATGAAACGGTCCGAGTTTTGGCGATCACCGGCGCAGGCGACACTTTCAGCTCAGGATTCGACGCCGACGTGGATGCGCGCACCGTGGAATCTCTCTATGCCTTATCCAAGCCGACAATCGCAATCCTGAACGGCGACGCCTTGGACGAGGGCCTCGAATTAGCCCTCGCGCTGGATCTGCGAATAGCTACCAAAAGAGCGCGGTTTGCGATGACCCAGCTCGAACGCGGAATGCTGCCGCGTTTCGGTGGTACCCAACGTCTACCCCGGCTGGTTGGCGCAACCCAGGCTTTGACGATGTTGCTGACTGGCCACGAGATTGGGGGGGTCGAGGCGATGCGCCGTGGGTTGGTGACCTATCTGGCCGATGACCGGCGGAACCTGGAGCGGACCGCTCGCGATCTCTGTGAACGAATCGAAAGTCGAGGGCCTCTCGGCGTCCGCCTGGTCAAGGAAGCCGTCCACAAGGGCATTGATATGACACTCGAGCAGGGGATCAGGCTTGAAGAAGACCTCTACGCATTGCTACAAACTACGGCCGATCGCGCTGAGGGAATTAGAGCCTTTCTGGAAAAGCGAAAACCCATCTTCAAGGGCAGCTAACCGTTCAGCGCGGCAATTGGGGGTTGGAGCTCTGGAGTAGGTTGAAATGGCTAATCAGCTTGGAAAAGTCTACATCTGTGGCAAGTGTGGCTCGCAAGTGATTGTCACCAAGGGCGGAAGCGGAACAATTAAGTGCTGTGGGAGCGCAATGGAGCAGAAGAAGTAGAGCTATTCGCTAAGCTGCCATTTGCAGGCTTCCCTCGATCCTAACCAGGAATAACTGGAAGGCAGCCGCGCGCGCCATGTGTGTTCTGACGTAACTGACTCAAAACCGGCAAAGACCGGTCAGCGCGTCGAATGATCCAACACGTAGCGGCCGGCTCCTATCAAGAGCCGCCGTTTCAACGCCTGCGTGACATAACGCTTGGCCCGCGCGATTGCCGTCTCGAGGTCAGCACCACGCGCGAGCCAGGCTGCAACCGCGGCCGACAGGGCGCACCCGGTGCCGTGTGCCCCGCCACCGGGGATACGGTCAGCCGCGAATTCGACAAAGCGACGCCCATCGAAAAAGAGATCAATTACCTTGGATGAGACGCCGTCGGCAGCACTCGCTGCCGGCCAATGGCCGCCCTTGATCAATACCGAGCGTGGTCCCAGTTTGTGCAGGGCCCGCGCCGCCTGACGCATCGCGCTGATGCCATTAATTTTTATTCCACTCAATACTTCGGCTTCCGGAATATTGGGAGTGACAAGAAGTGCACGGGGTATGAGTTGTGAACTGAGGATCCGCTCAGCCCCACGATCGAGCAAGCGCGCACCACTACTTGCCACCAGTATCGGGTCGACAACCGGGGCGGGAAGGCCAAATCGGTCAATGGCCTTGGCTATTGACTTGACGATTGGCGCAGCGACCAGCGCACCGATCTTGACGGCATCGGGCTTGCGCTCTTCAATGATCGTCCCAAGCTGAGCCGTAACCATTTCGGCTGACACCGAACACACACGCTGAACGCGAGCGCTATTCTGCGCGATCACTGCCGTCAGCACCGATAGACCGTAAACGCCAAGCGCCGCGAATGTCTTTAGATCGGCCTGAAGACCCGCGCCACCGCTCGGATCGCTGCCGGCAATTGTCATTGCAACTGGAAAGTGCCTGATGCGCCGTTGGCTCACGATGCGGTTCGAGGTCACCCGTGCTAAGCTAGCATACCGCGATGGTCGCTCGTATTGGCGCCCCACGCCCAAAGATGGGAAGGTGCCCCTGACGACCGAGATGTTCCGACTTTCAGGATGCGATTAATCAGGATGACAGGTTCGAGCCTGTCGGATGCGGTTGGTGTATGGGCACAGTCCGGCAAGAAGAATTCCTCAACCTCCCTTTTCAGGAGAAGCTCGAATTCCTGTACGGCCTGCCTGCGCGTCAAAAGCGCGATCTCATCCTATCGTCGCCGGATGCGGAGCGGTTGGTTCGCTCTTTCGCTCCCGAGACGCTTTTCTACACGCTCAAGGAAATCGGCATCGCAGATGCTGGCGATCTATTGAGTCTCGCCGTTCCTGAGCAGGTGCGGTGGCTGTTCGACCTCGATTGCTGGCAGAAGGATCAGCCGAACAAGGACCGGATGCGCGAATGGATCGAGGCGCTGGCTGAAGGCGGCCGCAAGCGGCTGGCCGACGGTTTGATGGGAATCGATCTGGAGCTGGTGTCACTGCTACTGCGCGAGTACTTCAAGGTGCATCGTTTGGACGCGCCGCAGGATACTCCCGACCTGCCTTCGGAGCGCTTCGTGCAATTCGATGAACATTACCTGATCGAGTCAATTCGCTACGACACGATACATCAGTTTCTGCTCGAATTTTTAGAGGAAGCTTTTGAGCGCGATTACAATTACTTTACCGCCTTAATGGAAGAGATTTACTGGGGAGTTGAGGCCGAACTGGAGGAGCAAGCATACCAGTTCCGTAGTGCTCGTCTTGCCGATCATGGCTTCCCGGATTATTACGATGCCCAGGCCGTGTTCAGCTATATAAATCCGCAAAGGTTTCTCGAACTCCGCTCGGAATACGCACCGCCGATCCGTGATGCCTTGGAGGGCGACGACGTAATGCCCCCTGAGATGTCCCCGGTTTTGAGTATCGGTGAAAATTCGCTCTTCAATATGGCGCTGACCGCCGGCTTTGCCGCGCAAGGACAGCGCCAGTTGCGCAGCGAGATGGCGTTGGTTTCGAACCAGGTGCTGGTGGCTCTGTCGGTAGACTTTGGTGACCTGGAGGCGGTGCGCGTTGCGGTCGAAATGACCCACAATTATCTCAATCTTGCACTAGAGAATCTGGCCGCCGGCGACCTGACCTCGGCAATCGAGCACCTCCGTGCCACCCATCTGCAACTGTTGTTTCGGCTCGGGGTCAGCCTGACCATTGATCTGCGCACACGCGCCCAGGCGCTGGTGACCAAGCTTGGGCTCTCGGCCCAGCGGACCCGCGAAATCCCTTACCTGGATTCGCCCTATCGGGAAGCGCTAGCGGGTTTCCTGCAGCGCCGCCCGCAGTTCTATGGCGGGCTCGACCGCGACGGCTCTACCACAATGCGTGATTTTCGCTCGATGCGCGATCTCCATTTGGGTTATGCGATGCTCGAGCAACTTGATGCCGTTCCGGACCTCTTCAAATCGCTGGTAGGGCTCGATATCGCTTCGGCCCAGTTTCGCGCGAATGTTGCTGGCCACGAAGTCCGACTCAGTCAGATTCTGCTCACCCTCATGGCACGACAGTGCCTCGATAGACGACTGGCGATCGAGCCGTTCGAAGCAAACCGGCTTCGCGACGTCCGCGCTGCTTTAATGACGGCCGATCGGCCGGCGCGGCTATCTGAAAGATTCCAGCAAGTCGTCCGGGACATTCTGGAAAGTCGCCTGGAGCCCGAGCTGCGAGAGCGCTGTGAAGGTTTTGTCAATTCCTGTCTCAACATGCTCGAGGAAGAATTCGCCGAGCTTGACCCCTCGCGGGAGATCGATCCGAGATTCATCCGCAGTCTGCTGCTGCGGCGGTAATGCTCAATTTCGCCGAGCAGATGGTTTCTTACCGATGGTCAAAATTTGAAGGGTGTCTCCACGTTTGATAGTCAGGGTGACTTCAGGCTCACTTTGGCTCATCGCCGCCGCGGCTACTTGGGAAAAATCCTCAATAGTCGTCACCGGCCTGCGGTCGATCTCCGTGAGGATATCGCCCCGCCGCAGTCCCGCACGCTGTGCCTCCTTGCCGATATCCGCAACCAGGACTCCGCCGTGGGTGTCCACACCAAAGTATTCAGCAAGTTCGGGGGTCAATTCCTGGATGGTTATACCGAGGGCCTTGGCCAGCTTGATATTTGGTGGATGGTTCTCCCCGGCGGCCACTTGCAGCAGCTTGTCGGCAACGAAAATTGGCGCCTTGGCGCCAATCGCCAGCGCGACCGCGTCGCTCGGCCGACTATCCAATGCATAGCGACCCCCGTCGAGATATACGGTCGCGTAATATACTTCATCACGCACGTCGCCAATCACTACTCGGTCGATCCTGTTTCCGGTTAGTTGGATCAGCTGAAGCAGCAATTCATACGTGAGCGGCCGTTGCGGCCGGACGCCGCGTAATTCGAACATAATGGCCTGAGCTTCGTCGTCCCCGACAACTATCGGCAGAACGCGTCGTCCAGCCTTTTCCTCGAGCACCAGGTAATGGACACCCGCCGAGTGATCATATGCGACGTCGGCGACATCGACTCGGACCTGATCAGACAACGCAGGCACGCTCGCGGACTCATGCGCACATGCCGACAGGCACAGCAGCATCGCCGCGTAGAATGGCAACACTGTGCGAACAGATGTCATAGGCTTAGTTGGGTGACGTCCTGCACGCCACAATCGCGCTTCAACGCCTTCTCGCCGTGAACCGACCCCCTGACCCAGGCCGATGAGCGCGCCCGGCTCGAGACCTGGCCGGAAGAATGGCACAGGTACCGGAAAAGGAGTCAATGAATCTTTTGCAATTCCCGAGCGACGAAGTATAGCTCCGACGATCCAGGGCGGCTCGCTCGCGTTCGCACCACCGAAACTTTGACAAAATCATGGGTAAAAAGCCGCCTTGCTTCCTCGAACTCTGAGCCCATAAAGACCTTGGCTACCATCGCGCCCCCAGGTTTGAGCACCGAACGCCCAAAAGCAAGCGCCGCCTCGATTAACTCAAGGGATTTAGCCTGATCGCGCTCGGCTATTCCACTTAGCTTGGGCGCCAGGTCGCTGGTCAACAGATCGGCGGGGCTTCCCAGTGCTTGGGCGGTTCGCCGATGTAGTGCTTGATCGCGGACGTCGCCAACGAGCGTGATGGTATTGGCTGTCGACGCCACACAGGGGACGAGGTCTATGCCGACCACCCGGCCCTCTTGGCCAACTTTGCGTGAGAGGATTGCCAGCCAGCCACCAGGTGCGGAACCAAGATCCACGACTCGAGCTCCTTGACCGATCAGCTTGAACCGTTCAAGTAATTCTTCGAGCTTGAAGGCTGCCCGCGAGGGCCAACCTCGCTCTGCCGCCTGGCGATAAAAGCGATCGCGATACTGATAGCGAGCCATCGAATTGATCAGTTCCCTTCAGCCATCTTGCGCTTTTCCTTGCGGGTGCAAGCTTTCGGGCCTGTGGAAATTCCTCGAGCCTCTACTTTGCGATGAGTCGGGGCACGGTTATGCTAGAAACGCTTCATTCGATGCGCGCTGTTGTCCTGCGCTTGATTCTAGCAAATGCCCTCGATTACGCTCGCTGATCTCAATCCGGAGCAACGCGAAGCGGTGCTCGCTCATGACGGTCCGATTCTCATCCTTGCAGGAGCAGGCTCCGGCAAGACTCGAGTTTTGACCTATCGGATTGCGCATTTGCTGGCCGATCGTGGAGCTCCGCCTGAGGGAACACTGGCGGTCACATTTACTAACAAGGCGGCTGCTGAAATGCGCGAGCGGGTGTCTGCGTTGGTGGGTGATCGCAAGCACCTTCCCTGGGTAGGCACCTTTCACGCCTTCTGCGCACGAGTATTGCGTCGGGAAGCTCATCTGTTGGGCTATACACCGAGTTTTTCAATCCTTGACGAGGCCGACGCCCTTGCAATCGTCCGTCAGGTGTTGAATGAGGCGAATCTGCCCGATCCGCCCCCGGCCGAGGTCTTACGCTCACGGATCGAGCAGGCCAAAAACGAAGGCACCTTGCCCGAGGAGATGGCCGAAGCCGCCACGTCGACTCGCGAACGTACCATCGCCGAGCTTTATCGACTTTACCAGCAGCGTCTGCGCGAGATGAACTCGATGGACTTCGGCGATCTGATCCTGCTGGTCTATCGATTGTTCGAAACCGATCGCTCGGTCTTGAGCAGATGGCAACAGCGGGCGCAACACCTTTTGGTCGATGAATATCAGGATACGAATCACGCCCAGTATCTGTTGGTACGAGCACTCTCGGCGGCCACCAGCAACCTCTTCGTGGTTGGCGACGAGGATCAGTCAATCTATCGCTGGCGAGGAGCCGATATTCGCAACATCCTCGATTTTGAACGCGACTATCCCAACGCCCTGATTTTAAAACTCGAGCAGAACTACCGCTCTACCAAGACCATCCTGGCTGCTGCGGGCGCGGTGATTCAGAACAATCGCGAGCGAAAACCAAAACAGCTGTGGACCGAGAATGCAACCGGCGAGCCAGTAACCTATTACACTGCGCGTCACGAACGCGACGAGGCTGAATACATCGCACGCGAGATCGTGCGGCTGCTCGAGCAGGGGATGCGACCCGCGGACATCGTGATCTTCTATCGCGTCAACGCCCAGTCGCGCGTCCTCGAAGAGGCGCTGATGCGGCATCGATTGCCCTATTACATTGTCGGCGGGCTGCGCTTTTACGATCAGCGCGAGATTAAGGACTTGGTCGCCTACTTGCGTGTCATTGCAAACCCGGCTGACGGACTGAGCCTCGCCCGCGCAATTGGTGCTCCCCCGCGGGGAATTGGCGCCAAGACCCTTGAAGTCATTGCCGAGCTTTCGGCGCGTGAGCAGATCTCGATGTTCGAGGCGCTGGGCAGACTGGAAAGCGAGTCCCGCGTAGCTCTACGCATCGCCAAGCAGGCCAGCAATCTCTACTCCTGGCTGCGGGAGTTGATGGGACGCGTCAGCGCCATGTCCGTGCGGGCAATCCTCGATCAGATCATTGCACGAAGTGGCTTTGAGAATTATCTCGCGAGCATGCCTGACGCTAAGGTTCGCCTCACCAACCTTTCGGAGCTGCTGGCAGCCGCTGACGCTTTCGATGCTGAGCACGCCGAAGGTGGCTTGGGTGAGTTTCTCGAACAGGTCGCGTTGGTTAACGATGCCGATCAGGTCGATGCTGGTGGTGGCAGGATCACCCTCATGACGCTGCACACGTCCAAGGGTCTGGAGTATCCGGTGGTCTTCATCACCGGGATGGAAGAAGGACTCTGCCCGCATCTGCGCCCCCAGGACAATGACCACGAAATTGAAGAAGAGCGCAGGTTGGTTTACGTCGGTATGACGCGAGCCCGCCGCCTGCTTTATTTAACCAACGCGCTCTCGCGGGAGCTCTATGGAAATCGCCAGGACACGATCCCGTCGCGCTTTCTGAGTGAAATCGAACATAATTTGATGCGCCGAATTGCTCCCGAATATATTTCCTCGAGCTTCGTGCGTCCACCGCCGCGTGAGCCCTATGTGGATTATAGCGACAGTCAGCTGCCAGAAGCCGAACAAGGAACCGAAGCCGACTTCAATATCGGCGCAAAAGTTTACCATCCAACTTTTGGTCTCGGTGTGGTTAAGCGGCGTGAAGGTCGTGGCGACGGGGCCAAGGCTTGGATCGCTTTCGAACGAGGCGGTCTTAAATTACTGATGCTTAAATTCGCTAATCTACGCCCGATTGCCGACTAATTGCACGCAACTTAGAATTTAGTATCAGAACACCAGCTCGGCTAAACGAGCGGGGGTAAACCGATTATGGACCATGGAGGTCTCGCGGCCCGATTTGAAGGGGCTTCATTTACGCTTGTATCCATTCGATGGCTAACACCGTTGTTCCTGCTTGCAAGTTTACTCATTACTTTTATCCTTTCGCCCTCGATCGCTCGTGGCTGGAGCGAAGATGATTTTGCCAACCGGCCGCTATACGCCTATCCGATGCCCGGCCCGCGCAGTGACATCATCGGTTCGCTCACCACTTACAAGATACGAAAGGGCGATACGCTACTTGACGTCGGGCGTTGGTACGGTTTGTCGGCCAAAGAGGTGTCTGACGCAAACAACCATCTGGACTGGTGGGCGCCGCCGGTGGGCAAGGAGATTATACTGCCGACCGAACATATACTGCCGGAAGGACCACGTGTCGGAATCGTTCTCAACATCCCTGAAATGAGGCTTTACTATTTTTATCCCCCGCCTACTCCAGTGCATCGCCACGGAAAGCTAAAGGCCGTGTCGTTCAGCCGACGACCGGCCTCGGTGGTGTACACCTTCCCAGTCGGATTAGGCCGTTTCGACTGGAAGACGCCGGTCGGCGCTTGGACAGTGGTAGCCAAAACCAAGGACCCAACCTGGGTGGTGCCGGATGATATTTACCAGGAGCATCTGGAACGAGATGGTGAGGCTGACCACGTAATTCCAGGCGGCGACCCTGACAACCCCCTCGGTCATTACCGACTTTCGCTCAGCCTACCGGAATATGCGCTGCACGGCACCAACGTTCCCTGGGGCGTGGGAATGAATGTCAGCCACGGATGTGTGCGACTTTATCCGGAGGATATTGAGCGTCTATACTCAAAAGTTAAGATCGGTACTCCCGGCAGATTCGTCTACCAACCCATTAAGTTCGGCTGGCGCGATGAGAACCTCTATGTCGAAGTTCATGACGACTTGTACGCCCGTTACCCGGGCTTGTGGAACTACGCCCAGCATGAAGTGCAGCGCCTCGGTCTCGAGGACCAGGTCGATATGGGAAAGCTGGAGCGGGCCGTTGAACTCCGTGCAGGGATTCCGACATACGTGATGCCGGGGCCCGAGCCGGGGGGCGGCCTTGCAACAGCCAGCCTTGCGACTCCTGCACCCGTACAGGTCGCCGGGTCGTCTGCCAGCGCAACCGGTGCGGGTTCCGCACTCACCGATCGCGACTCCGCGTCCCCGGTCAACAGCGATAATTCAGGGGCAGCGTTACCAGCACGCGTCGTCAGCCACGATGACGGCGCAGACTGATTTCGTTTACTCGCACCCCGCTCCGGCGGACAAATAGCAAGATCCCTAAACGCCCCTGGTGTCAGGTGGCCAGATGTGCTTGTGCAGTTGCAATTGCATGCGCACGGGCAGGCGTTCCCGCAGGATCCAATTGGCCAGCTCCGCAGGAGCAAGGTAACCGAAAGCCGGGCTCATGAGGATGGCGTGCACTCGATCAGCGAGTCGATGCTGCCTAACGATCTCACAGGCCCATTCGAAGTCGCAGCGGTCGGCAATCACAAACTTCAATTCATCGCGATTGGAGAGGTAACGAAGATTACTCATGCGGTTGCGAGCACATTCACCGCTAGAAGGACACTTCAGGTCCATTATCTTGATGACCCGCGGGTCGACCGAACTTAAGTCTCGCTCCCCCGAAGTCTCCACCAGCACCGTGAATCGGTTTTCGAGGAGCAACTCGAACAGTCGGTAGACACCTTTTTGCAACAGCGGTTCCCCTCCGGTCACTTCGACCAGGTTACAGCCATAACCCCGCACCTGCTCGACGATCTCGTCAATTTCTAAGTGACGTCCTTCGTGGAATGCGTACTCAGTATCGCACCAATGACAACGTAGATTGCAGCCGGTCAGCCGCACGAAGACACAAGGGCAGCCCGCCCAGGTCGATTCACCCTGGATGCTAAAGAAGATTTCGGTAATGCGCAGGCGTTCACTCACGTCATCGTGACCTGGAGCGCTGCGGTCCGCGCTTCGTCCATCACAACCTTCAGGGCAACATTGTGGGCGAGTGCGGCTCGCTGGCAGTCGTCATATTCCGGGGCGATCGTCCAAGGTGAAGCGCCAATGCCTGACACTTTGACACGAATCGATCCGAACCGAGTATTCACCGACACAATCCGCCGTGGCAGCTTCAGGCGTGAGACCGGGTGAAAGCGAAGGCCAATAGTTGAGGTTTCCGCAAATATGATCCTGGCGATTGGTTCTCGGAGCGCACGATCCGCCAGCGCCGAAAGGATCACTCCGGGGCGCCCCTTTTTCATAATTGCCGGGATAATTGTCACATCACGAGCACCCGCGGCAAATAACCGCTGGCATACATGATCGTATATTTGAGGATTCGAATCGTCGATATTCGCAACGATTTCAACCAGCTCATCCGCATCGAATCCCCCGCCGCGGCGCCCGACCACTAGGCGCAAAACGTTCGGGCGGTCGGCGAAGTTTTTGCTGCCCGCTCCGTATCCAATTCGTTCCACCTCGAAATCCAGCACACCCCGGACCGGCTGCATAAAGGCTTTAACAATCGCGGCACCCGTGGGCGTCACCATTTCCGAAGGCCCGTCATTCAGGCGCACGGGGAAGCCTGCCAGCAAGGCAACAGTGGCCGGCGCCGGCACGGGGATTACGCCGTGGCGCGACTGCACAAACCCATTTCCCAGCGGCAGCTCCGACACGAGCAGGTCGTCGAGTCCCAGCGTCTCGATTCCCCAAACCGCGCCGACGACATCGACGATCGAATCAACCGCCCCCACTTCGTGGAAGTGAACCCGTTCGGGCGTTGTATGGTGAATGGCTGCTTCCGCCTCAGCGAGCAGTTCGAATACTCGGATCGCGTCGCGCGCTATCCTGGGTGCGAGGCCGGCTTGGTCAATAATTTCGCGGATCTCCCCAAGGTGGCGTTCCGGCTGCGGTTCCAATACCTTCACGTCGAACTTGACGGCTTCAATTCCGCTTACCGACTTGCGGCGCATTGAGAGCTCGCAGCCGGTCAGGCGCAACCCTGCCACAAGGCTCCTGAGCTCATCCAGCTCGGCGCCCGCATCGAGCATCGCGCCGACAATCATGTCGCCGCTGAGCCCCGAGAACGCGTCGAAATAGGCAGACTTCATTGGTTCAACTTTACATCATCAATATGGGTTAATAGAATTCTGAAATGCGTTCGATAGTCATAGCAATCGAGACGCACCTTGGCATTCGAGCAATCTCAGAACTGGTGACTGCTCGCGCAGCAGGAACGGTCCGTATTGTGGCACTTGCGGCTAATCCCGCAGCCTCGAGGTTGACCGGTGCACCGACAATTCGCTCCAACACACGATCAAACCCGAGCAGTTGGTAGAGATCAGTGAAAATTCGTAAGGCTGTAATTGTTGCGGCCGGCCTTGGCACCAGGATGCTGCCGGCTTCAAAAGTAATACCTAAGGAACTGCTACCAGTTGTCGATAAACCAGCCTTGCAGCTAGTGGTTGAAGAAGCGGTGGCTTCGGGGATCGAACAAATAATCCTGGTGCTCAATCCGAACCGCACTCTTGGATTGGCGCACTTCCAGCCCGCGTCGGCCTTGGAAAGTTATCTGCAGCAGCGAGGTAAGAACGACATGCTCGAGGCGGTTCGCCAACCCACTCGACTCGCCCAGTTTGTTGCGGTTTGGCAGAGTGAACCCCTAGGTCTCGGTCATGCCGTCTTGCAGGCACGAGAAGCAGTCGGCGACGAGCCATTCGCCGTTATCCTGCCCGACGATATCTTCGATTGTGAGCGACCTTGTCTGCAGCAATTGCTCGATATCAGCGGAGCCGCTACGCCATCAGTCGCGTTGATGCGAGTCGCCGAACGGGATATCCCCAAGTACGGCATTGTCGCGGTTCGCGCCGTCCGGCCGCGCCTGTACGAATTGCAGGGAATGGTTGAGAAGCCGCGAATTGAGCTGGCACCGAGTGATCTTGCAATCGTGGGCCGATACGTCCTGACGCCTGATATCTTTGACTTGCTGGCGCAGGCCCAGCCAGGTGCTGGCGGTGAGATTCAGCTCACCGACGGATTGTTGGCACTGAGCAAAAAGCGCACGATGCTAGGCTACGAATTCGAGGGTATCCGTTACGATCTGGGAGACCGTCTCGGCTACCTGACAGCGCAAATCGGCTTTGGTCTCAAGCGGCCTGAACTCGCCGATAATTTGCGCGTATGGCTGGAAATGACTCTGCGAGCGGATGGGCCGCGAGGAAGAGGCTAGCAGCACTGGCGATGCTGATGAGGTCGCGGTATCTTAGTCAGGCGTTTGCGTCTTCGAGTGTGGGGCAGTAGCTCAGCTGGGAGAGCACTACGTTCGCAACGTAGGGGTCGAGGGTTCAAATCCCTTCTGCTCCACCAAATCTGCCCGCAAGTCATCGCTGGATTACGGCTTTGTGGCTGAATTAACGCTTTTTCGACCGACCACCCTTAGCAGAGTAGCCGCTGCTCACTCACACCGCGAAAGAGAGAGCACCGCGTCGAATCCCTTCTTTGCAGACCATTGAGTGGACCGGCTGGGGAATCCCAGCTTTCACTGTTCGAACATTTGCGGTCCGACGCCTAAACCGAAGACTCTGCGGGTTCAGGCTTGTAGCGCTCAAGGGCAAGAAGACGCCGTGGTCTGTAGATGGTCTGGACGAACAACACTATATCAGCAAATATAGCAGTCCCCGTAGCCCCCGTTCGTTTTATGATTTGCCGAACTGCACCGTGGCCGTGCCAATCACCAGCCGTTCGGCTTCCTCGTTTTCGATCCAAATATCCATATCAGCGGTTCGGTCGGCGTCATTGGTATGTGTCACGAAGCCCTGCAGGATTATCGTGTGATCAGGCAAGACCGGCTGGCGGTAAGTGGTACCGACTCGGACTAACCGAGCGTCGCTGGAACCGAGCCAATCAGTCACCAGCTTGCTTAGCAGAGCCAGGCTCATGTTGCCCGGAGTAATCATTCCCGGCAGCCCCTCTTTGCGGGCCCCCTCGTCGTCGGTGAAGCGCGGGACCCACATTCCAGTGGTGCGAGCATAGGCGCGAACCTGCTCCTTGCTTAAAAACAGCTCCTGGGGACCCAGGGCGTCTCCGACTTTGACGTCCTCGTACTTCCTTTGCGATTGCGGCATGCTTTCCAACCGTGCACGCGGCGATTAGGGCCGATTCATAAACCGATGGTCGACGTGGGCCACGATTTCGTCATTCTGATTTTTCAGCGTTGAACGAACGACAACGAAGACCATTGACCCTGTACGCCCGGTTTTTTCGTAAATCTCTTTAACGTGAGAGCTGAGCGTTATCTTATCACCCGGACGGATTGGCGCGACAAACTCAACATCTTTACCGGCATCGAAACCTTGACGGCCGAAACGCGGAATATGCTCAAAGAATTGGCGCCCGTTGCGAAACGTAACCGCAAATGATGGCGGGGCGACAATTGAGCCATAGGGTCCGCGTTTCGCGGCTTCTTCGTCGACAAACAGCGGACTGGTTTCACCGGTAGCTCGGCAAAAATCCCGGATCATCTCTGCGGTGACGGGCACTGGATCGGTGACCTCGAAAACACGCCCAATCAGCGCGGGATCGTAGTCGACCATACTTATTTCACCTCAACTGCCACAGCCGGCTGAACTGGTTTGCGGCGAGGGCGGAAATCGACTGGTTCGTACGCACCACGTTTCAATTCATTTACGAGATCTTCGATACTGCGCACCTCGGCCTCGAAACGTGTCGCGCACAGCCCAATCAAGCTCACCAAATGGCTATCGGAACCGCCAATTTGTCGGTACCCGAAGCGCCGGGCAAGCTCCAGACTGCGCTCATCCTCTCCCTTCCGCGAGCCGCCGTTGTAGACCTCAACGGCCACCACGTTTTCCAAAGGTGGCCGGTTTGCGTAATGCTCGAACAGCCCAACATGAGGCCTTCCGGGATGACAGGGAACGACGATCCCGCCCATTCGTGCGATCTCGTCGATGAATAGCTGCGCGGGCAGATGGACGTCGGCGAAGTCAAAGCGGCGCGTCATTTCATCGGTAACGCCGAAGACAAGCATGTGGCCGTAGTCAGTCTCGACCTCAGAAGCCTTGAGCACCAGAATCCCGAACCTGTCTTCGAGCGCGCGATAATCGGCGTTCTTGTTGAATTGGCGATGCTCGGTTAGCACGATGCCGTCGACGGGCCGCTCGGATCTGCGCAATTTAAGCCAGTTGAGATAGGCTTCGAGCGGCGCACGGCTGTCTTCGGAGGCCTCGCTGTGACTGTGCAGATCAAGAACTGTACTCACCTCGGGCTCCGAGCTCCTATTGCCGATATGTGGCACATTAGACCGCTTTTGGCGCTTCCCATAGCCTGCGACTACCGTGCGGGCCGGAACTTCAGCAGCGTCACCTCGGGGGTGACGTCGTCGAATACCGCCTCGACAGGCATATTAATTCTAACCTGTTCTGGGGAGCAGTCGACAATATTAGTCAGCAGCTTGAGGCCCTCGTCCAATTCGACCCAGGCCAAGGTGTATGGCAGGGAATCGCGAAACCCCGAAGCTTGATTCTGGTAGGTTGTGGTAAACGTGTAGATTTTGCCAGTACCTTTTGCCCGCAGCCATTCGGTTCGCGGCGACAAACAGCTCGGACACAAGGCCCGTGGATGAAATCGGAGGTCGCCACAATCGCGGCACTTCTGCACATACAGTTCATGACGTTGAAGCGCTTCCCACCAGGGCCGCATCTCTTCGTCAATGTGGGGCAATGGTTTGCGATAAGTCCTGGCCTCTTTTTCTTGCGGCATCTTTGTTCGGACCTCCAACCTTATTGGTTGGTCATGATCAAGGTGGCGCCTGAGTGCCGGGTGCCAAGTGCACCGCCGGTGCCGTGAGCCAGCGCAATTTTGCAGTCCTTAACCTGGCGTGGACCGCATTCGCCCCGCAATTGCTTCACTGCCTCGATCACCAAAAAAATTCCACGCATTCCTGGATGATTCGACGAGAGGCCGCCACCGTCGGTGTTCAGCGGGAGCTCGCCATCATAACGTAGACGGCCGCCGGTAACGAAGTCGCCGCCCTCACCCCGCTGACAGAAACCGAGATTTTCCAGGGTGGTCAACACAGTAATGGTAAAGGAGTCGTATATCATCGCCATGTCGATATCTTTGTGCGTGACTCCGGCACGTTCGAAAGCCAGGCGACCCGATTGCGCGGCCGCGATCTCCAGGAAGTCGCGCTGGCCACGCGCCGCGTGGCGGACTGTTTCACCAACGCCCAGGATATATACTGGTTTCTTTTTCAGATCGCGCGCTCTTTCGGCCGAGGTCACGACCACGGCGCCACCGCCATCACTAATGATGCAGCAGTCGAGCAGATGAAGGGGCGATGAGATTATGCGCGACGCCAGCACGTCGTCCACCGTGATCGGCTCGCGGTACTTGGCTACAGGATTGAGAGAGGCATGATAGCGCATGGTCACTGCTATCTCAGCTAACTGTTCAGGTCGCGTCCCGTATTCGTGCATGTGGCGCTGAGCGATCATCGCATATGCGCCGACGGTGGTGGGGCCGTAAGGCAACTCGTACTGGTCGCAGGGGTCGCCACCAGCCCCCCCTCCGCCGGTGCCAATGGCAACGCGGGCGGACGCGGCGGTCGAGCCGTATGCAACAACCGCCACATTGCACAGCCCGGCGTGAATTGCTGCCGCCGCGTGCGCAGTATGAGCGACAAACGAAGCGCCGCCGATATTAGTGCTGTCCATGAAATTGGGGGTCAGATTCATGTAGTCACAGAATCCGACAATCCCCATCGCGCTCATTCCCATCCCCGCGGCGCAGATGCCGTCGACGTCCTTGATCGTCAAACCGGCGTCATCGAGTGCACCGCGGATACTTTCGGCCATAATCTGATACATGCTCTTGTCAGGAGCGAACCGTGTCGGATGCTCATAGACACCGACCACGGCGGTCTTGCGACTGAGGCTCATGTTGCACTCCGTTAAAGCATCAGCTTAGCGAGCAATCAGGACCAGACCCGAACGCCGCGTTTCCCGCCAGCATCAGCAGGCGCAGAATTCGTCGCAGGCAATCATCGCAAACCGTCGAGGAATTGCTCGATGGCGCTATTGACTACGTCGGGACGTTCAGTCGTGAGGCGATGACCCGCCTCGGGAACGACTTCGAGACTTGCTCCGGGGATCAGGCTTCTGAGCGACTGGGCTTCAGTCACCGGTGTAATGGTGTCGTCCGCGCCGGCCAGGATTAGAGTAGGCTTGTCAAGCCTGCCGAGTTGATCGCGCAAATCAAATCGCGAACACGCCACCAGGTCGCCCCACCGTACTCTCGGATCGGTCCGCACCTGCTCCGCCCATCCTTCACGAATTATTTCAGGTTTGCTCGCGATAGTCTTGGGAGAATAGCCCAGGTTGTCAAACGGTTGCGGCATTCGTCCCATCGCGACGGACCGCCAGGTCTCGATGCGTTCCTTGGGGATTTCAAATTTGGCCGCTGTGGCGACCAGCACCAAGGCTGATACGCGACGCGGGTCCTGCAGCGCTAGTTGCATAGCTATTGCGCCACCCATGGAATGGCCCGCGACCACCACTGAATCCAGCTTGAGGGCATCGATCAACGCTGCAGTGAATGCGGCGTAATCTTCAATGGTCGGCAGTCCTTCGACGCCTGAGGAGCGACCATGTCCCGGCAGATCGGGCGCAATCGGACTGTGATGCTGGCCAAGATGCTCGTATTGGTAATGCCAGGCATGACCATTGGATCCTGCGCCGTGCAGTAGCAAAACAGCCCGGCCTCGCGAGAAATCGGGGACGATGTCGGGCAAGGTGGTTTTGCCAATGTAGTAAAAATAAGTTGCGTAGCCGTTTACCTCGACATACTTGGTTGGCATCGGCACCCCTCGGAACGTCTGCTATGCGGTTCTGCCTGCTCGTGGTTGAGTGCGCTATTGTCGCGCCTCGGCGCCGGGCGGCCAGAGCGCTCCAGCACCAACAGCCGTTTAGCTATGTGTTTAAGGGTGTTTTGTCAAATGGCGGAGCCGCGGATATCCATGCTCAATCCCCCTTTTTCGGGCCCTTCGAGCGGCCACGAGTACTGGCCGCTCGAGTCAGCGACGATTGCAGCTTCTCCCACTCCTTGATCGTAGCCCGATTGAACCGCCAATTGCTGCCAATGCGAAAGCCAGGGAGTTTACCTTGCCGGAGAAGCCTGTAAATGGTGGTCGGGTGAACTCGCAGATGCTCCGATAACTCTTTGATCGTGAGAATCTCGTCTTCCTCGGAAGCCATGGAGCTCGGCGCACATCGAGATGCAACCCTCGACAATGCTCAGAGTGCTCCAAACTACCATTTCGCTCCGCGCGAGTAAAAGCTCAATAAGGTAGACCGAGGAAGTTAATTCACATCTTGGGCAGCTTTGCTCCGCAACGGCAGGCGTGCCGGTTCACGATCGTGCGCCTTGACGACGAAGGCTTTGAACCGGCACGACACGCTCCCAACGCTGCCTCAGATGCGATCGCTCACTGCGTCTTCGCGCATCAACGGTTCCGGCCGTTCGTCAATGGGAATCCAGTGGCGCAGGTTTTCGCCCGTGTACACCTGGCGTGGACGCGCGATTTTTTGTTCGGGATCCCGCACCATTTCCGCCCACTGTGCCATCCATCCGGAAGTGCGTGGAATCGCGAACAACACTGGAAACATGGTCATCGGGAACCCCATCGCTTGATAGGTTACGCCCGTGTAGAAATCCACATTGGGGTAAAGCTTGCGGGTGACAAAATAATCGTCTTCCAGGGCGATCCGCTCCAGCTCCAGGGCAATATCAATCAACGGATTGCGACCTGTTACATCAAAGACCTCGTAAGCTATCCGTTTGACGATCTTGGCCCGCGGGTCGTAGCTCTTGTAGATCCGATGGCCGAATCCCATCAGCCGCCGTTCGCCATTTTTTACCGCTTTGATGAAAGCCGGCACGTTCTTGGGTGAACCGATCTCCATCAGCATCCGAATCACGGCTTCGTTGGCGCCACCATGCAGCGGCCCGTACAGCGCCGCGGTCGCGGCCGCGACCGCCGAATATGGATCAACTTGTGAACTCCCCACCGCGCGCATCGCGTTGGCCGAACAATTCTGCTCGTGATCGGCGTGCAATATGAACAGGACGTCCAGTGCCCGCTCAAGTGTGGGGTTCGGTTTGTACTTGAGCTCGGTCATCTTGAACAACATCGACAGGAAGTTACCGGTGTAACTCAGATCGTTGTCCGGATAAACATAGGGGAAGCCAAGCGCATGCCGGTAGGCAAACGCCGCGATGGTCGGCAGCTTGCCGATTAAGCGACGGGTCTGCAAGCGCCGCGATTCCAGATCATGGATATTGTTGGCGTCGGGATAAAATGTGGAGAGCGCGCCAATTGTCCCGACCAACATTCCCATCGGATGAGCATCATAACGAAAGCCTTGCATGAAATTCTTGATGTTCTCATGCACCATCGTATGGATCTTGATGTTGTGCTCCCAGGCCAAATAGTGCTTGCGATCGGGTAGCTCCCCCTTAACGATGAGATAGGCGACTTCAAGATAGTTGCTTCGCTCGGCCAACTCCTCGATGGGGTAGCCGCGGTAGCGAAGAATGCCTTTTTCGCCATCGATGAAGGTGATTTTGCTGCGGCAAGAGGCGGTGTTGGTAAAAGCTGGATCGTATGACATCAAACCAAAGTCGTCCGGACCGGTCTTGATATTACGCAGATAACTGGCACGGATCACACCGCCCTCTTCGATCGGAATCTCGTACTGCTTGCCGGTGCGGTTGTCGATAATCGACAATGAGTTTTTGGCCATTGGTTTCCTTGCTCCTTGCGCCGTTGTGACTGAGACGGGATGGCGGGCGGTATGACCGGCTTCCCTGGCGAGGCTGGGTTTTGTAGTTGCTGAGCTCGCGCTCAGCCATGAACAATCCTGCCTTCAGTCTCTAAAAGTGGAACACCCGCCGGCCGAATCCTCCGAATCAACATATATACAGTTACAGGTTTTCACAACTTCCATAGCAAACGCAACCCGCAAACGGAAAACACCACGCCAGTGCGGAGCCCGACCGAGAGGTTTGATAATGGCGGTACGGGCGAGAAATATTGTATGGTTTAAGGTGAGCTATCAGGACGGTACTTTCTATGGGCGACCGAATTACCAAAACCGATGAAGAATGGCGCCAGCTGCTCACGCCAGAGCAGTTTGCCGTAACCCGGCGCAAGGGCACCGAACGCGCCTTTACCGGCAAATATTGGGCGTTCAACGAACCTGGAGTTTATCTCTGCGTCTGCTGCGGCAACGAGCTCTTCAGCTCCGAGACCAAATTTGATTCCGAATGCGGCTGGCCCAGCTTCTATGCACCGTTGAAGAGCGAACATATCGAGGAAGCGCCCGACTACAGCTGGGGAATGAACCGAACTGAGGTGATGTGCAGCCGCTGCGGCGCTCATCTCGGCCACGTTTTCGATGATGGTCCGGCACCGACCGGCTTGCGCTATTGCATCAATTCAGCGTCGCTCAACTTCGTCAAGAAGTCGGAATAATCAGTCCGGTGGGACGCATCAAGGCGGGTTATCGCCGCGATGGAGAGCGAAAATACAATCAGGCGCGAGTTCAGGATCGCTGCGGATCCCGCCACGGTGTTCGCCTTTTTCACCGACCCTCAGCGCCTAGTGCGTTGGATGGGTTTGTCGGCAGAACTCGATCCACGTCCGGGTGGAATTTTTCTGGTTGACGCCGGCCACGGCCGAGTTGCCCGAGGCGAGTTCAGGGAAGTGGTCCCAGTCTCGCGACTTGCCTACACCTGGGGCTGGGAAAGCGATAAGGCGTCGGTTGCGCCGGGTTCTTCGCTCATCGAAATCGAGCTGGTGCCCATTGAGGGTCACACCCTGGTGCGCTTCACACATAGCGGCTTACCACCCGAGGCAGTACCGGAACACAGCGATGGATGGTCTCACTATTTGGGGCGTCTGGTAATTGCTGCCAGTGGCGGCGAGCCCGGGCCTGACCCTCGCCTCAATCAGCCCCGGCGCAGCGTTTCGACCTGACTCGTGTTTCACGTAACCGGCGGAGCGATGCCTCCAAGGATCGCCGCCAGACACATAAGACCTCCATTCAAAAAACTTTAACCCTGTGCTGTCGTCAACCACCGCCATTGACTGGCTGTTGCGCCAAGGTGCCCGGGTGGCGACACCCGGTGTTTTGCTCAGCGAGCTCTGCAATCGGCTCGCGGCCGAAGGATTGCCACTAAGTCGCGCGCTATTGACTATCGCCCGGCTCGATCCACTGCTCGCAGCAAGCCGATGGCGATGGCAGATCACCGATAAACGCGCCAGTGAAGAGGTACTCTTCCATGGAATGACGGCGATAGGAGACGCAGCCGACAACGGTCGAACGCTTCGTTTCAGGTTAAACGGAAGCAGCCACGAGATTGCGTGGGTAGCCTCGGATTCATCGGGCTTTAATCGCAAGCAGCGAGTCTATCTGGAGCAGATCGCTGTGGTAATGGCCGCTCCGCTTCAGGTGGTAATCGAACGCGAGACCACACGAAGTCTGCTTCGCGCTTACCTCGGACGTCGAAGCGCCGAAAAGGTACTCGGCGGCATGGTCCAGCGCGGTGTGGGCGAAACTATCGAAGCGGTCATCTGGATTTCTGATTTGCGCGACTTCACCGCACTGTCGCTAACGCTACGGCCCGAGCAGCTCATTAGTGCTCTTAACGATTATTGTGGGCGCTTGGTCGGTGCAATTCACCCGTTTGGCGGTGAGGTCTTGAAGTTCATCGGCGACGGGTTGCTGGCTATCTTCCCGTTGGCATCACATGGCACGATAGCCGCCTGCAGCGCCGCGCTGTCAGCTGTGCGTGCCGCGCGCCACGGCATGCGGGCATTGAATGAGCAGCGCGCTCATGCGGGTTTGCCTTCCCTTCCATTCGGAGTGGCACTTCATCTCGGAGCGGTGGTGTACGGCAATATCGGTGCGCCCGACCGGCTGGACTTCACAGCCATTGGTCCCGCGGTCAACCTGACAAGTCGTCTCGAAAGATTGTGCCGTCGGCTTCAGTGTCCAGTGCTGATCTCCGATGCGGTCGCTGAGCATTGCAGCGAGAAGCTCGCGCCCAGGGGCCGCCATTCCATAACCGGACTCGAGCAACCCTTAAGCCTTTTCACTTTGCCGGAACTGGCCGACGCGGCTTAGGCGTGAGCTATTATCAGGATGTGGAGCGATAGTTTGCCGCGGATCTGCATTCCTATCGCCGCGAATCATGAATCTCCCGCAAAGTGAGCTTGTCGTGGAGCGGTAATCTGATCATCGTGTGTCGGATTCTCGGCCAGCATGTCGCATAGCTTGTCGGCGATCGCACGTCCCGCCTGTTCGTGCCCGGTCTCGTTCCAATGTCCGAAACCCATCGGCGTATTTTTGAAACCGTGGAGAAAGACGTGATGCGTCTCCGCGTAAACTTGCAGGATGGGTGCGAGGTTCAGCACTTGGAAACCGTCTCGACGCCCCAGCGCCGCGATCCTCCGATCCGGGTAGAACAGATCTGACACCCCGAGCTTTTCCTCGAACTGCTTGCGAGTTTGCGACTGCGGCCACACTTGAATGCTAGTGTCTTCCGTGACCGCCAGGAACATCGCGTGATGACGCAACACCTCATCATGGATTTGGCTGATAAGTGCCTCCGTCACCTGCCACGCATCCTGCCATGCACGGCTGGTGGGCGGCTTATAGATATCGTAATTGATGGCTTTCTCGATCGGATGTTGCGCTGTTGGCAGACTGGGGCCGTGCTTTAGTGTCTCCCACGTGTTGCGGAAGAGTTCCACGAAGCGCAGATCGCGGTAATCGAATCGCGCCGCACACCACATTCGATACGCCGCTGAATCGACTAGCGGCCCGGCCAACCTGAGATGCCCGTCTTGGTAGGTGTAAAACGGTCGGCATTGATCCGTTTCGAGTGCAATTGAATTGTTGCGGAGATCGTTGCCTAGAAAGATCGCCAGGACCACAACGTCCGGTGAGTACTGCCAGACTTTGCGGCGCAACGTTATCAGTTCCTGGGCAGTGCCGTATCCGTCCACGCCGAAGTTCATAGATTCGACATGCTTGCCTTTGAGCGACGGGCAATGGGAGAGGCGACGGCCGATAACCGCCGTGAAAGTTTTATCTTCGGGTACTTGGATCGCTTCAACATATGAGTCTCCCAATACGGCTACCCGAAAAACTCCCGGAGGCTTTGTTCTGGCGTAGTCTGGCCCCCGAAAACCGTCATGATTGATCCTGACGTAGGCTACACCCTCGCGCCGATACCATCCGTGAGATCCCGCATTCAAGCCCCATCCACGGTGAGGGTCGTAGCAATAGAAATACGGAAACCACCAGTTGGCCACTCGCACGCCAACGTCGGCCAGACCCAAGGCGAGGGCAAAGCCAGCGATGATGAGCGCGAGTGTACCGCACCACTTCTTAATCATGCGACTTGCGTATTATGCGTTGGCAGCGATATGTAGCCAAACATCTCGGCTGACGCCAACGACGAGGTCTGCGCTGATGCAACAGGCGATACTTCCACTGGACGGCATTCGCGTGCTCGATCTGACTCATTTCGTCAATGGCCCGTATGCCACTATGTTGCTCGGATATATGGGTGCCGAAATCATCAAAGTTGAATCGCCTAAATGGGGCGATGGCATGCGCCCCGCGTATCGCCGCGACTCGACGCAGTCCATCGGGCTGGCCTTCGCCTTGATGAATGCCAACAAGCGCTCGATCACGCTCAATCTCAAGACCGACGAGGGGCGGGAAATTTTCAAGCGTCTGGTCCGAAAAGCCGACGTCGTCGTAGAGAACTTCGAAGCTGGCACCATGGAACGGATGGGTCTGAACTACGAGGCGCTACGTCAACTCAACCCCCGCCTTGTCTACGCCAGCAGTACGGGATACGGACAGTCTGGACCCAACCGCAACCTTCCCGCCTTTGATCCCATAGTCCAGGCGATGAGCGGCGTAATGGCGGTAACTGGCTGGCCGGACGATCCCCCACTGAAATGCGGAGCAATCATCGCCGATGTGCTCGGCGCAACCCATCTGTGCGCTGGCATCCTCGCCGCTCTCCGCCAGCGTGACCGCACCGGCGAAGGCGTCATGGTCGAGATCTCAATGCAGGAAGCAGTGCTGCCCTCGATGGTCTCACACATCAGTGCCTACTATGGAATGGGCTTGCGGCAGTTGCGCGAAGGCAACCGCGGCTCCGCCGGTGTAATTACCCCAGCTAACGCATATCCGGCCAGCGACGGCTGGGTCATGATCCTGGCGGCAGATAATGCCCGCTGGCGTCGGCTGTGCCAAATCATCGGACGCCCGGAGCTGGGTGAGGATCCTCGCTTTGCCAAATTATCGGCCCGCTCGCAGCATCGCGACGAAATTGACGCGCTGATTGGGCAATGGACCAGCATGAAGACGAGAGCCGAGATCATGGAGTTGCTGCATGCCAATGACATTATTTGCGGAGTTATCAAAGACCTGCCGGAAGTTATGACGGACCCGCATTTAGTCGAGCGTGGCGCGCTACAAAAGATTGATCATCCTCAACTCGGCCCGATCACTATATTCACTTCGCCAGTACGCTTTAACGGCAAACCGACCCCGCCGCACTCACCCAGTCCCCAATTGGGTGCTGACAATGAAAGTGTCTATTGTGGCGAACTAGGCTTAACCGCCCAGGAGATAACTTCGTTACGCGAACGTAAAATCATCTAAAATGGGTATAACGGTGCAGCCGCGGATGATGACGGCGACTGGAGCTGCGGGGCCGCGGAGGCTCCTGCACGACGTCGTCGTCGAACGAGCTAAGGCGAAAGCGCGAGATCTCGGGTCGACAATTGATCCGGATCCGCAGCCAAAAGGTACCGAGCCCGCGATTGGTGTAAATGTAGAACTCGCCGTAACGGTTAAGTCCTGCGTAGTACTGTTTTCCGATCCTTAAGATCGAATTGATCACCGACCCGTAAAACGGGATGCGCACCACACCCCCATGGGTATGACCGCATAGCATCACCCCTGGCCCCAGGTGGCGGGTGTAGAGCGCGGTATCGGGATTGTGTGCCAGCACGATCGTGCAGTCATCCGGCCCAAGGCCCTGAAACGCCCGAGCTGGCTCGGCGCGTCGCGACCAAAGATCGTCAATGCCGACGATCACGAGGTCTCGACCGCGCGTCACTACGCGTTGGTGCTCGTTGGCGAGGACACGCACACCCGCAGCATTCAGCGCCTGGGCGATGACACTTATGGATGACCAGTGGTCGTGATTACCAGGAATCGCAAAGACCCCGACAGAGGGCTGCAGTTCCGCCAAAGCGTGGCGGAAGGGGTCGATGTAACGACGCATGGTCGTCGGGCCCGAAAAATAGTCACCCGTCAAAAACACGAACTCCGGATGTTGTCGATTGATGGCTTTGACGGCCTGCTCGAGCCGAACCACATCTTCATCGCGATCCAGATGAAAATCACTTATCTGACAGGCAATGATCCCATTAAGTTCTGGATGTAACCGACGAACCGGGAGCTCAACCCGCACGATCTCGATTTCGTCAATCGTGCGCCGCCACATCCGATGCAACGGCCTTAGGGGTATCGGCGGGTTGCGCTGGTAAAGTTTCCGGCGTAGAGGATGCTCAACGGAGCCGTCCAGTAGCTGAAGACCTGCAGTAGTACCCATTGGCTAGTCAATTCTAGAACAGTTCAAGCAGACCAGAAAAGCTTGTGAGCGTGGTCACGCGGCTATCTCGCACTTCCAGATCTTCCTGCTCCAGCTCCCACGTGTGCGGATGCGGGATGAAAACTGCCCCTCTCAAGCCGGCACGTAGCGCTGGATTGATGTCAGAGCGGGGGCTGTTGCCAATCATAAACGTTCGTCCAGGATCCAGTTCGGCCTGTGCCAAAAGCAATCGATAGGCCGCTTCATCCTTCTCCAACGGAATACCGACGCGGGCGAACAAAGAACGCAGCCCGGCTCGCTCAAGCTTGGCCATTTGTTCCTCCGGCTGCCCCTTGGTAAACAACAGCAGCCGATGGCGGCCTGCGAGTTCCCGAAGCGTCGGTTCAACTCCAGGCAAGAGTGGGCAAGGACGATCCATCAGACGTCCGCCAATGCGTTCGACCTCCAACGCCACCGCTTCGTAACCGTCGAGCGGCAACAATTCCCGAATAGTACGCTGGACAGCCAAGACATAGGGGCGCCGTCCATAGCCCATTTCAGTAATAATATCCAATTCGTGGCGGCGAATCGCTGCACGAATTTGTGCCCCAGTGAGCCCGCGGATACTCAACAGCTCGACGATTTCAGCTTCGGCTTCGAGAAAATGAACATTTGAATCCCAAAGCGTATCGTCGGCGTCGAAGATCAAATTCAGCCTGGCCCCTCCTAGCTCCTCGACCATCGTTTCGCACGCATCAAAGCCGAGGCATCACTCAGTTCTTAACGAACCAAGGCATCACCTTGGCGGCGAACAGTTCCATGCTCTGCATCACTCGCTCGTGGGGGACCCGCCCACCCGGGTTAAACCAGCAAATCGTGCGTTCCATTTTGAACTCTTCCTGCAGGCGTCCCAAGCGCTCAATACAGCGCTCCGGCGTATCAAAGATCGCCATGGTTTCGCTCATACGCTCGTACGTCAGCCGGCGCGAGCGTTCAGCTACTTCGCGCAAGTGTGCGGCAGCCTTTGCCGGCACCGCAGCCGATTCCAGGAGCGAAGTTGCGGTTTGCAACAAATGGCGCACACTCGGTGCCATCTCGCGATGAATTCGGGCCGTATCTTCAGCCACGAAAAGTGGCGTCAGCAGGGTGAAATCATCTTCAGTCCGTCCCTGATGTCCTGCCACCGCTCGACCCTGATCGTAGATCGCCAGGTATTCCTTGATTCGATGGTAGGGGTTGACTTGGGAAGCGGCAAAGATCTTGTACCCGAGTTGCCCCATCAGTTCAAAAGTGTCGGCACTATTGCAGGCTACTCGCAGCGGTGGATGCGGTCTTTGCACCGGCTTGGGTACTACGTTCAGGTTGTCGAATTCGAAGAATCGTCCGTGATAAGAAAGAGTGCCTTCTTGCCACGCCCGCAACACAACGTCCAGGCTCTCCAGAAAGCGATCGCGGCTCTCGTTCTGAGGCACTCCAAAACCACTGAAATGCGCCGGGATCGCCCCTCTGCCAATACCGAATTCCACCCGACCATTGCTCAACACGTCAAGTGTCGCAACCTCTTCGGCAATGCGGACCGGATGAGAGAGCGGCAACAATATGACCGCAATGCCGAGCCGCAAAGTTTTAGTGCGTTCCGCCGCCGCCGCCAGAAATAGAAGCGGAGCTGATAGAATCGATAGGTCGGCTATGAAGTGCTGTTCCACCGGCCAGATCGACTCAAACCCAAGAGCTTCGGCGTGAACGGCCTCCTCCAGCGTCTCGCGATACCATCGCACCGGCTCAGTACCGGAATAGGACTGATAGTGAACTCCAAACTTCATGACGGTCTCCGCCACAACCGAGAGCGGCAGTTTGCTTCGCGAACGGCTTGCGCGAGAGCTCCAGCCGCCGCTCAAACGATGCCACCTGCCTGTTGGAGACCAGGCAACCTGGCGTCAGGCCCGCGTGCTGAACCAACGTATCTCGGGCCGATGAGCTCAACTCACCCTTGCCTTGCTATTCCATCAAGCCGCTCAACGCCTCGGCCAGGCTACGCTCCTCGGCAGCGAAATCCAGTTTGTCCATGCCCGCATAACTATTGGCCTTCATGCGGGCGACATATTCCGGCGGATTATCGCAGTACACTTCAAACAGCAGCCCGTCGGGATCCCGAAAGTAAATGCTCTTCGTGACTCCGTGATCGACCGTGAACTCGATGGGAACGCGCTTTTCCTTGAGCTGTCGGTAGGCGGCGCGCAGATGGGCCTCATCCTTGAGGCGGAAAGCGATATGCTGCAGGCCGATTTGTTTGCGGTGCTGGCCCTCCGCCTCGTCGCCGACTTCGGCGCATGCGATCTCATGGTGGTCGCGACCGTTACTGGCAAAGAATGCAATTTTGAGTTTCGGCAGCTCCATCATCAGCTGAAGTCCGAGCACCTCAGTGAAAAACTGCTTGGAACGCTCGAGATTGCGGACCTTGATTACGACATGTCCAATTCTGTCTGGCAGGATCATCGCTAGCGGGCTCCCTCGGTTGGTGTGAGCAACTTCATGGCAACAAGCTGCCTGCAATGGCTGGCAATCAGCTTAGTAGAGTCGCGGACCGGCGAACACCCCGTCAATCACGTGCTTCGTTGCAGTCGCGGACTTGGCTGGCAACTTTAACAAACGCTCGGCCAGTTCGCGCGCAGCGGGCATCAGTTGGTCGTTTCTAACCACTTTGTTAATCATACCCAGCGCGAACAATTCTTGCGCACTGTAGTGTCGGCAGACGATCATGGCTTCCTTGGCAAGCCAGGGGCCGAGCCGTCTAGCCATTACCTCCGCCGGTAACCCGGCAAAAGGCACTCCCAATTCGACCTCCGGCACCCAGAACTGTGCGTTCTCGGCCGCGACAATGAAATCAAATGCCGCCGCCAGCGCCCATCCGCCGCCCACGGCGAAGCCATTCACCGCACCAATTGTCATACAATCCAGGCGCAGGATCGTGTCGAATACCCGCCCGATGATGCGCGGCAACCCGCGGTTGCGCTCGGCGAAAATGCGCTGCCGCGCGACCGGATCCTCGATTCCCTTAGTGCCTGAAATGTCGGCACCGGCCGAAAACGCAGGTCCATTCCCAGTGACAATCAGCACGCGCGTGGCACGATCGTCGCGCACTCGTAGGATAAGTTGCTCGAATTCGAGCATGACCTCGCGACTCATACAGTTACGCCGCTCGGGCCGATTGAATGTGATCGTGCTGATCGCGCCCCCGGATTCGAATTCAAAGTTCTCAGGCATCTTTTCTCCCCATCATCGGCTTATAGGCAAATTCAGCGCGATGCGCTACTCGATAAACAGCCGAATGAACTGACCGCCGCCGTGTCGCCACAAAAGCGGGGGGGACTGGATCTCGCCAGGCCCGCAGATGTGCGTGGCACCGCAACGGGCAGCTATTGCGCGAATCGCCGCGGCCGTCGCTGCACTCGTATTAGAGCGAGAGCCCGCATGGACGCGTTCGCAGGGTGGACCGTCGGCAATAATGAAGCCCTCAATCTTGTCCCTTATCGGTTCCAGCCGACGTTCGAGTTCGGATGGATCACGAAAGCCTGAGACATACACCGTTCGGAATCCGGGCGAAACCGTGAACGCTGCCGCCTCGTCAAGAACGACCGTCCAGCCGAAATTGGCATCCTGCCAAAGTTCAACGCCATGGCCTCCCAGCTGGCGCCATCGGGCAGTTTCTCGCACCCTACGGAGAGCCGCCTTTTGTTGCAGGGCCAGGCTCTGCAATCCGTCGTTACAAAAAGCAATTGGAGCCAGTCGAGAGAGGGCAGCCGCCAATTCTGCGGCAAACTCCCGCGGCCGCCCCTCGACAAAGATATGGTGCGGCGAAAGGCATCCCCGCTGGTCGAACATCGCACAATCCAGCGCCAAACGGTCAGCCGTGGATACGATCGCGTCCCCTTCCATGGCGTCGGCCAACACCGCTGCCGCACTGGCACGGCTGCCGAAGCCAATGATTTGTCCGCCCGGCGCTAGCTGCTCCAGTTGCGCAATCGTGAGGTCATCCCCGAGAGCCACCACGTGCTGACAGTTTCTCACCAGCGTCTCGGTGAGATCTTTGCGCTCGCGAGACCAATTGAACACCCGCAACCGACTGCCCAGGTCGGTACCGAACCGGCCATCCAACTGGCGAAGCGTCGCGGCAAATTGGGAGAAAAAAACCGGCTCGGCTGTGGAGGTTTTCACAAGAGCGGCGCCTCCGGCGACCAGGACCGCGAGCAGCTCGTGAACCCCAGCACCGGGAACATTGCCGGGCATGATAAAGCCGAACAGGGTGCGTCGTTGCTTGATCTTGTCGGCAAACTCAACGCCATCGGCAAGCGGCTTCATCAGCGCGCCCAGGGAGAGTTTGAGCAACGTCTCCGAGCATCCCGAATTGACTGCGATCCGGTGGACAGCTTCTCGCCAGCCATTGGAACCACTCGTCACGGTCTGTGTCAGTTCTCGCAGGATCGTAGACAGCACAGCCGCACTGTGCCCGACTGACGGCACAGTCAGTCTGGAGCTCAATTGCCGAGCCGCAATTTCAATGTCGATCGGTTCCAGTCGCCTGCTGGATTCCACCGGCTGATGGTCGAATGACTGACCATGTACAACCGCCGTCGCTGAAGACCACGAGGGATTTTCAATATTCTGCACGAATTGGCGGATGGCGAGCGCGCAGCCACGGATATCCGCCCCGCTTGCCCGTCCCAGGACCACGACCCGGTACCCGTCGACGATTCCTAGATCCTCGGTCATCAATGCCGAAATCGAGCCGACATTAGCGAGGTCGAAAAAAGCGAGGATGCCGGGCTGTCCCTGGCGGGCAGGAATCAAGGTAATTGGGTCGAGCGCAGCGGGCCTCAACCATGGGGGCGCGATCTTTACCTTCATGCCCGGTGTAGCAGCTGATGGCCAATTGAAACTGGTGGCATCGTAGAGCTGCGAACACATCTCGGTCATGCCGTACTCATTGATCACCAACTCTGGGTCGAGACCCAGCAGCTGATAGGCCTCGGCGACCACCTGATCAGGAGGGAGCGGATTGGACTGACCCTTCGGTCCCCCGGTGTCCATCAAGCGCGAACCTTTGGGCAGTGAAATTCGAACACCTCGATCTTGAATAGCAGCGAACAGAGCGGCGCAGGAAGCGGTGGTGCCGAGGATGCAAACCGGGCGGTTGCTTCGTTCCGCCGCCAGGAGGAACTCGATCGCGGACGCTGTATCAATTGATTCAGGAGTTGCCGCACAAACCGTAGTGCCATCGCCGAATTCTTCAATGCACCAACTGATCATTTGCGCCAACGACGATCCGGGCATTCGCTCCGCGATAGGATGGAGGGCAAGCATCGAAAGGCGCTTACCGTCGGGAAACACCATGGCGCGCAGATGCCCTATCGCGGACGCCCGGTAGATCTCGGGTGCGGGTACATGATGGCGTCCGCGTTGCTCCTGACCGCGTGTGGTACCGCTGGTGAGGAACACTCGAGAGGCGGCGGATTCCGGATGTAACTCGTTTTCGATGCGCGCGTATTTATAAGCGAGGGTGCTCATCGGTGGAATCTCTTCGAGCGAACCGACCAGCGCTGGGTCGACGTTCAAGCTGGCGAGATATTTACGGTAAACCGGTACGTGCGCCGCTTGATAGCGAAACACCTCTAAAGCGAGCGAAGAAAATTCCTGAGGGTTAGGCGCGTTTATATAGGCGAGCACTCGCTGAAAAAGGGTCATGGAAGCACGACGGAACGGTTCCAGGTTATGTCGATTGACGTTCATTCTATAATCGCTCCGTCAACCAAGGGGTTCAACGCACATCAGGTGTCAGGCGGGTAATCAAGCTCTATTACGAGCATGTTTCACCTTGGGCCTCGATTTGCTAACAAGTTCAGATGCCGCCTCGGAGGAGGGCGCGCTGATGAAAAAGTTTGTCGCGGGGGTGGTGGTCGGTTGTGGGCTGAGCTGCGGAGTCGGATTGGCATCGCCTACCTTTGAGCATAACGGTTCTTTCTGGCAGCAGCTCACGAGGGGGGCCAAGACCGGCTATATCAACGGCTACCGGGACGCCATGGAAGTGAGCGTCCAACAAGTCAACACGCTTTCAATTGCGGCGAAATACCTGCATTGGAGAGGTGCCGATAAAATCATCGGTCAGCTCACCCAGGAGCTGTCGATGAACAACATCGAGCCTGAAGAAGCGGTCCGCAAGCTTGATGCTCTCTACTCCGACCCTAAATACAGTCAGCTAGAGCTCGGCCAAGCACTGCAATTGTTGTTCGCCCAAACCACCCAAAACCGGGCTGAGGGCTCCGATTCTCTCTCGCCATCGTTCACTAAATAAGTTGGCGAGGGTTTGAATTATTCTGCGGGCACCGTCCGGATGGGTTTTGCGATGTGCCCTTACTGAAGGCAGTTAGCGCGCGGCTCGTCCCCAAGCTTCGACCAGACGCTCAAAGGCTTCCCGAAGTTGGGAGTCGGCAAAATCTGGCAATTGAGGTTTGCGCCGCATGCGTGGCACGGAGCGCAAGCGTTTGGGAGGGCGCCGTGTAATTCTGCCTTGTACGAAGCGGATCTCACGAACAGCGTCATTACGCATTGCCTCGTTTACGCGTGACAAGATATGCGTTCGCATCAGGTTCAGCTCTTGAATCCACATCGCGTTTGATACTCGCACGACCGCAGTGTGGAACTTCAAGGCGCTTACCTCAGTTCGGCGTGCTATCGTGTCGCCGACTATCCCAGGCCACAACCGGATGAGCCTGGCCAATTCGAAATGGCTTCCTGAGTCGAGACTGGAAAGCAAATCTTGGATAGTGCCGCCAACGTGCTGAAAAAACTTCCGCTGTCTCAAGGCCCGGTAACTCCTGCTGAAGGGCGCTTACGCCTTTAGACTAAGAACAGGGCTTACGCTTTTAAACAGTCCCGGCTGCCTTCTATCCACATTTCCCTCAATGCACAGCCACTCTTGGGAAACGTCGACAACGGCGCGGTTGGTGAGCGGCCCGTCAGCACGCTGATTTAAGAATATTTTGAGGGGCATCTGCCACTTTTAAGCGTAACTGCATAAGCTTTGTTGTAGCTTCGGCGAAGATTAATGAAAGATCTATAAACAACCGAATATATAGGTTATCAACAGGGTTGTATACACAATATGTTGAGCTTCGGCCGTTGACTCTTTCTGCCTTAGCGCCTATTCATAAGGAGCAAAGGTGAATAGCTCACCCCTCGTAAAAGTCGCCGAGTTGTATTTGCGGCCGGTAGAGTTCAACGGGGTCGAACTAATGGCAGGCGAACAAAGAGCGCAACAATTTGACTCGCAATGGCCAGATGCCGGTCAGGCCGACGGGCACCACGGCCTCGCGGTGGAGCGCTTGTTCACACGTCCGGGTGTGGACCCTTTTTCGGAGGTCGAGTGGGAACTGCGCTCCGCAATCATCGCCGGAGAAGATGGCCGGGTGGTTTTTGAGCAGCGTGATATCGAGGCGCCCCGCGAATGGTCTCAGACCGCGACCAACGTTGTTGTTTCGAAATATTTTCGCGGTGGAAACCCGGGCAATCCGCGTCGGGAAACCTCTGTGCGCCAACTGATTTCGCGCGTGGTCGATACCATTTCAGGCTGGGGCGCCAAGCAGCATTATTTCGCCACTGAAAGCGACCGCGAAGCATTCAGGGCAGAGCTTACTTATTTGCTGGTCCATCAGATGGCCGCGTTTAACAGCCCGGTCTATTTCAATGTCGGGATCGAGCCACGACCTCAATGTTCGGCCTGTTTCATACTGAAAGTCGAAGATAACATGGAGTCAATCCTGAACTGGTACCGCAATGAGGGAATGATCTTCAAAGGCGGTTCTGGTTCCGGGGTCAACCTCTCCAATCTGCGCTCGTGTCGCGAGCCGCTTTCCTCGGGTGGCACCGCATCCGGTCCCTTGTCTTTCATGAAAGCCGCAGATGCCTCTGCCGGGGTGATCAAGTCCGGAGGCAAGACACGCCGTGCGGCTAAAATGGTGGTACTCAACATTGATCACCCTGATATCGTCGACTTCATCAAATGCAAACAGGAAGAGGAGAAGAAGGCCTGGGCCTTAATTGCCGCCGGCTATGATTCATCGCTTGATGGGCCAGCTTATGGTTCGGTGTTCTTTCAGAACGCTAACAATTCGGTTCGGGTCACCGATGAATTCATGCAGGCGGTGCTCGACGACGGCCCCTGGCAAACGCGTTTTGTCAAAACCCGCGAAGTCGCCGCTGAGTACAAGGCGCGTGAGTTGTTGCGGATGATCGCGGAGGCGGCTTGGGCGTGCGGTGACCCCGGCATGCAATTCGACACCACGATTAATTCGTGGCATACGTGCCCGAACTCGGGCCCAATCACGGCTTCCAATCCGTGCAGCGAGTACATGCATCTGGATAATTCCGCCTGCAACCTTGCTTCACTCAATCTGCTCAAATTCCTCGATGAGCGCGGGGAGTTCGATGTCAAGGGTTTCCGCCACGCTGTCGACATAATGATCACGGCGCAGGATATTATCGTCGACAATTCGTCGTACCCGAACGAAGAAATCGCGCGCAATGCCCATGTCTTTCGTCAGCTTGGCCTCGGCTACGCCAATCTCGGCGCGACTCTGATGGCCTTGGGTCTAGCTTACGATTCTGACCCTGGTCGCGGTTATGCCGCCGCAATTACAGCCTTAATGACCGGCGAAGCTTATTTGCAGTCGGCGCGTCTGGCACGTGCGACCGCGCCGTTTGAAGCTTACGCACTGAACCGCGAACCGATGCGCAAAGTCATCGAGCGGCATCGCAGTTACGCGCGCGAGCTGAACCCGGCCTACGTGCCGCTGGAGTTGCTCCGCGCCGCGCGCGATTCGTGGGACGAGGCCGTGCGCCTGGGTCAAAGTGTGGGCTTCCGCAATTCGCAGGCGACCGTGCTCGCCCCCACCGGCACCATCGCATTTATGATGGACTGCGACACAACCGGCATCGAGCCTGATATCGCCCTTATCAAGTACAAAAAACTGGTTGGCGGGGGCGTGTTCAAAATTGTCAACCAAACAGTGCCGCGAGCGTTGAAGCGTTTGGGCTACGACTCACGCGAGATCCAGGAAATCGTCGAGTATCTCGACGAGCACGAGACGATCGAGGGAGCGCCGCACCTGGCGGACGCGCATCTGCCCGTCTTTGACTGCGCGTTCAAGCCACGCGCCGGCTCACGCGCGATTCACTACATGGGCCATCTCAAGATGATGGCGGCGGTGCAGCCTTTTCTGTCGGGCGCGATTTCGAAAACCATCAACATGCCCGCAGAAAGCACCGTTGAGGAGGTCGCGGAAGCATACATAACCGGATGGAAACTGGGTCTCAAGGCAGTCGCAATTTACCGAGACGGGTCGAAACGCACCCAGCCACTTAATCTTGGTAACAAGCAGTCGACCGCAGCGGCTTCCCAGCGGTCCGCTGGCAGTGAGGACAAAGCTGCGACCTCCGCCATCTTGGCGGACGAGTTCCGCCCCCATCGCCGCAAACTGCCCGATGAACGCCGCTCTATCACCCATAAATTCGATATTGCCGGTCACGAAGGCTATATCACAGTCGGAATGTACGAGGACGGCAATCCGGGTGAGATCTTTGTCTCCATGTCCAAGCAGGGCTCAACGATCTCGGGCCTGATGGACTCGTTTGCGACGGCGATCTCTTATGCCTTGCAGTATGGAGTTCCCCTGCAGTTCCTGGTCGACAAGTTTGCTCACATGCGGTTTGAGCCCTCAGGTTTCACGAAGAATCCCGAAATCCCCTATGCGAAGTCGATAGTCGATTATCTGTTTCGATGGCTCGCCTCCAAATTTCTCGATGAGCGGGCCCGCCAGGAAGTCGGCGTTATAACTCCATCGTCCAGCACCCCCCTGGCGCGAGCCTCTTCCGCCACCAATCCAGCCGCGACGAGTGACGGCGAAGAGTGGCGCATGGGTCAGCATCCTGCATTCACCGGCAGCGAGCGCAGGTTGGTAACCGCCTTTTCCGACACCAGCAATTTCGAGACGGCGGTAACACGTCAAAGCTTCATTAACCAAGCGGACGCGCCACCGTGTCCCGACTGTGGCTGCATCATGGTACGCAACGGCACTTGTTATAAGTGTCTCAACTGCGGTGCGACGAGCGGGTGCTCGTAAGTTGCCAGGAAACTCCCTTTTGGCAAATCGCTGGCAGCGGCAACCAACCTAACTGCGATGCTTTTTGCCTAGCCGCACGAGAATCCGCCGAGCCAGGCGTCTCAAGGAGACGGGCAAATGGGCAACGGCATATGGGAACAGCAGTTCGGAGAGGCGCGACTGCGATTGCTGGAATCTAACGATGTTCGGGCACTTCGCAGCGGCGGTCACGACCTGATCGATGGCGTCATACTTACCTCGGTAAGTAATTTGCCTTTTGAGGTGAGTCTAAGATGCGCACATTGCGGAGTGGTGTTCTGGTTTAGAAATGCCGAATGGTCACGTGGTGGCATTAGTAAATGGCGTATCACCAGTGCCGCTGCGTCAAAGGCAAACCTGGTCTGCCGGGCCGCCCCGGCGGTCGACCACAATCACGGTGTCGAGCGTCGTTTGAAATTTCACAGTTGATCCAAGTTCACTGTTAGTCAGCGATTTGGCGATCCGGTCTTGAAGCTGGTGATCCAGGCTCCGGAGAGACAATGGTGGTGGTCAGCGTCCTCGGGTAAGTGAGTATGAGGCTGTGGCGCGGAGGCTGCAGAGGCTGGCGCTAAGCGAGGTGGAGTTTTGGTGTTGATGCGGCGGTGGAACGAAGCTTGCGCGGCGGGCAGGGGATTGGAGTTTCTCCGGAGCCGGTCCCTTCATGCCTGTCGAGACAGGTTCGGGCGGTGAGGCGGTGGCGGTGAGGGCGCCGGGGGCCGGGCAGAAATGCCCGGCCCTCGCTGTTTTGTGACTCCGCTTCTGTTAAGAAGATCCGCAAATGAAAGCCTCTATGCTAGCTCTGCTCGGTTGTGCACTTGTGGCTTCGGCAGCAAGTGGCACGCCTACCTACTACGCGAAAACCTGGCGCCAAGCCATTGAATCGCTTCCGTGCACTGCGTTCAAAAAAAACGCAGATGGCTCTTGGATTACTAGCGGTACGATCATCCTCGGTGATGGCTCGATCGGATGGAAACAAATTAGCGTTAGTAATCAACTGCACGCATTTACGCCAGACGAGACCGATAAGACGATTTCAGATTTGACCATGAAGAATACCGACGAGACTCGAGTTTTGGATAAGCGTTGCGGCCATTAGCCTGTTTGCCTTCCAAGGCTCGCATGAGGACACGCTGACAGCCGGCGGACACAAACCGGTATCCTGCCGGCAGTTGAGCAATTCACGAAGTCGGTTTTGCCCCATAACCACGATTGCTCGTATAACTGCTTGCAATGATGACTAATGGGTCGGAGAACGGTTCGGATCAGTCAGACGGATAGCGCTGTGCGTCGAATTCAGTTTGTAAAAAGTAATGGCATTACCAGCTATGGCACCGGATAAAATTGTCTTTTTGTTCGACGTCGACAATACCCTTCTGGATAACGACCATGTGGTGCGGGATCTGATGGCGTACCTCGAACGTGAGGTTGGCCACGAACGTCAGCAGCGATACTGGATGCATTTCGAACAGCTTAGAAGCGAACTAGGGTATGCAGATTATCTCGGCGCGCTGCAGCGCTATCGCCTGGAATATCCGCGCGACTCGCACATCCTCGCGGTTTCGCATTACCTGATTGATTATTCTTTCGCCGACCGGCTGTTTCCCAAGGCCCTGGAGGTCGTTGCGCATGTTCGCCGATGGGCTGAGGCGGTGATCGTCACGGACGGCGATGTGGTATTTCAGCCGCTCAAAATCCGCCGGTCCGGGCTGATGGACGCCTTTGATTCACGGGTCTTGATCTATATCCACAAAGAACACGAGCTGGACGATATCATCGCCCGCTATCCGGCTGACCATTATGTGTTGATTGACGACAAAGTGCGCATCCTGGCCGCTGTCAAGAACGCCTGGGGTTCGCGCGTAACGACTGTCTTCCCACGCCAAGGCCACTACGCGCTGGACGAGAAGGAGGTGGCCAAGTACCGCCCGGCCGACCTAACGATTGACCGTATCGCGTGGTTGCTGGATTACGACTTATCAACCCTTGTTGCGGCTGGGCAAGCCGCCAGCTGAACAGACCCGTTCATAACAATTCGCTAACAGCGACATAGCAATTATTGCCTAAGAGTTGCTAATCTGTGCCCAAACTCCGCTAATCGGCTCTTCCTGCAAGATGTGGGTTCATGCCACGTCTGGCGAAAAACGATAAAATGGTTGACCGGCGAGTGTGATCTGAAGTGACACACGCGCATTTGTCTTTGTGTGCCTGGGAAATAATGGCGCGCCGTAGCTCTGCTGGGAACAAAGTTAAAAGGCTTAACGCGCCGACAGGTGCGTTTCAGATCTACGAGGGAAGCTGATGGCTGACGAGCTGGTGACACCGGAGAAATTCTTTTTGTCGCGCTTTGGCATGAACGAAAATGCCCTGGAACGAACCTTGGGCAGCGCCCTTCAGCGTAAAGCCGATTACGCCGATCTGTACTTTGAGTACCGCGCCGCCGAAGGACTGAGTCTGGAAGAATCGATTGTTAATCATACGTCCAAAAGTGTTTCTCAGGGAGTTGGAGTGCGGGTCTGCGCAGAAGATCGCACGGGTTATGCTTATTCCGATGAAGTGACGGTCGATCGTATGCGCCTGGCTGCCGAAACTGCTTGCGCGATCGCGGACTCAAGGAGCGATTATCGGCCCGCTGTGCAAGTTGGGCAGCCGGTTCGGCGCCACACCCTCTACGAGCTCGACAGTACCCCGCTGGATGTCCCTCTTGAGGAGCGCGCGCAACTGCTTAAGCGAATCGACGAGGTCGCCCGCTCGTTCGACCCCCGAATTCGAAACGTGATGGCCTCATTCGCCGCCGAGCTCAAGCTGGTGATGATTGTCAACAGTGAGGGGCAACTTGCCGCCGATGTTCAACCACTGTCCCGGCTCAATGTCTCGGTGATTGCCGAAGAGGGCAAAAACCGACAAATCGGTGTCTACGGCGGGGGTGGTCGGGTTGACTGGCGCTACTTTTTTGAACAGGAACGGTGGAAAGAATTCACCCTCCGTGCAGCACGGCAAGCAATTGTTAACCTCGATGCGGTCGAGGCTCCGGCGGGCGAGATGGTCGTGGTACTTGGGCCCGGGTGGCCAGGCATCCTTCTGCATGAAGCAGTCGGTCACGGCCTGGAAGGAGATTTCAACCGCAAGGGCGTGTCGGCCTTCGCGAATCGGATCGGCCAGCAGGTCGCCAGCACGCTCTGCACGGTGGTCGACGACGGAACTTTGCCCAACCGTCGCGGCAGTCTCAATGTTGACGACGAGGGAACCCCCACGTCACGCACGGTGCTGATCGAGAAAGGTATCCTGCGAGGATATCTCCAGGATCGGCTGAATGCACGCCTTATGAAAATGGCTCCCACCGGTAATGGGCGGCGTGAAAGCTTCGCGCACGCGCCGATGCCGCGAATGACGAACACGTTTATGCTGCCCGGCGACTCGACTCCCGAGGAAATTATCCGCTCCGTAAAACGCGGCTTGTATGCAGTTAGCTTCGGCGGTGGCCAAGTCGATATCACCAACGGCAAGTTTGTCTTTTCGGCCAGTGAAGCCTATCTGATCGAAGACGGCGCAGTCACCCGACCGGTGAAGGGTGCTACTCTGATCGGCAACGGACCCGATGTGTTAACCCGCGTCTCCATGGTTGGCAACGATTTGGCTCTGGATTCTGGAATCGGCACCTGCGGCAAGGATGGTCAGTCCGTTCCAGTCGGAGTCGGCTTGCCGACCATTCGAATCGACGGCATTACGGTCGGCGGAACCCGCGCTTAACTATTCGTTGAGGAGGACGGGGGATGGATCAATTCGATCAGGCACTCGCTCCCTGGGTCGTGGATCAGGCCCGACGCCATGGCGCAAGCGCCGTGGAGGTAATGCTGGTCAGCGCCGAGTCGATAACCGTCGGCGTTCGGCTCGGCGAGGTCGAAAAACTCAAAAGTTCCCGTGAGCGGCGCCTGGGCTTGCGGGTGTTTGTTGATCACGCCTCGGCCAACGCCTCGACCGCAGAGTTCGAGCGAGCTTCACTCGATCAATTTATCCAAAACACCGTCACGATGGCTCGCCTGACTGCTCCCGATCCTTTTTCCGGCTTGCCTGAGCCCGACCGCCAGGCACGCGATCTGTGCGATCTGGAGCTGACCGATAGTCGCGGCATAATCGCAGCCGATGAAGCGCTCAAGCTTGCACGAGCGGCGGAGAAAGCGGCACTGGGAGCTGATCCTAGAATTCGCAATTCGGAGGGCGGCGATTTTCATTCTGGATTCTATTCGGTGCTGTTCGCCAACAGCAACGGTTTTGTCGGCGAATATTCGGCCAGCTCCTACAATCTCGCCGTCGCGCCAATCGCTCAGAGTGACGATGGACGAATGCAGCAGGGCTATTGGTATAGCGCCGGACGTCACTTTCACACGCTCGATGACCCTGAATCCATCGGCAAGACGGCCGCTCACCGCGCGTTACGCCGCCTGGGAGCGCGCAAGATCAAGACCACCCGGGCTCCCGTGGTGTTTGATCCTGATATGGCCGCGTCCCTTCTGCGCGCATTCGCGGGCGCGGCATCAGGACCCTCAGTTTACAAGGGCGCATCCTTCCTGATTGGCCAACTCGGTCACCAGGTTATGTCAGCAAACGTAACGATTCATGACGACGGCCGCATGCTCGGCGGACTCGGTTCCAGACCATTTGACGGCGAGGGCCTGCCGACGAATCGAAAGATCGTGGTGGAAAAAGGGGTGCTCAAGACCTATCTGCTGGATTGCTATTCGGCGCGCAAACTCAAGCTCGAGCCGACCGGTAACGCGTCGCGGGGAGTTGGTGAAGCGCCGGGTGTCAGTCCAACCAACTTTTACCTTGAACCTGGCCCCTACACCCCGGAGCAGGTAATCGGATCCGTCAAACGAGGATTGTACGTCACCGAACTAATCGGCTTCGGCGTCAACAGCGTCACAGGCGACTACTCGCGCGGCGCTGGCGGACTATGGATCGAAGATGGACAACTTGTCTTCCCCGTGCAGGAGATAACTATCGCCGGCAATCTAAAGGAAATGTTCATGTCGATAGAAATGATTGCCAACGATTTGAGATGGCGTTCGGCGATCGTGGCGCCGACGATTAAAATCAGCGAGATGATGATCGCAGGCGAGTAGCCCGCGTCGCCAGGTTACTGCCTGTAGGCTGGGGAACCGACTTGTTTTATTCCCTCTCTTTATCTTGTCGAGCCAGACCGCCCGTGATTAGATGGCGCTACAAAATTCAAGGGCGAGGTGAACGGCATGCAATACAACGTCATCGACGCCGACGGCCACGTGACTGAGCCGCCGAATCTCTGGGAAGAATATATGGACCCGAAGTTTCGGGAAGGCTGCCCGAAACTGATTACGACCGAGAACGGGAGCGAAATTCTCCGCGTGGAGTATGACGATGCAATCGACCTCAGCCGCGGAAAACAGCGAATTACCTTTGGCGCCGTAGGTGCGTTCGGCGCACGTGACGGTTCGGTAAAACCTAACGGACCCTATCTGCAGGGGCGAAAAGGGGGATTCGACCCGCATGCCCGGATTCCTGACATGGATGCTGAAGGAATCGACGCCGCCTTCCTCTATCCCAGTCTGGGACTGTTCTTTGGCTCAATAAAGAATCCCGAATTCGCCGCCGCTGCGGCCCGGGCCTATAATCGCTGGCTCGCCGATTATTGCAAACCGTACCCGCAACGACTCTTCGGGGCGGCAATGCTGCCGATGCAGTCGGTGGAACTGGCTGTCGAAGAAATGCGTTTTGCCGCCAAAGAGCTGGGCTTCCGCGCCGGCTTTATCCGGCCGAACCCCTATAACGGCCGCGCCCTGCACGATCCCGCGTTTGACCCGCTCTGGCGTGAAGCGCAGGAAATCAACTTTTCCATCGGTATCCATGGAGGCTCCGAAAGCGGCCAGCCGACCCTGGGCATGGATCGTTTCACCCGAGGGCGGGCGGTACGTCACGTCGTGGCACATACGTTCGAGATGATGGCGGCGGCGACGAGCCTCATCATGTGCGGCGTGTGCGACAGGTTCCCGCGACTCAAGATCGCCTTTCTCGAGGCAGGCGGTGGCTGGATGGCCGGTTGGCTCGACCGCATGGACCGCCATTTTGACGACGTGGGTATGAACGATACGGGACTGAAGACGCGCCCCAGCGAAATCTTCAGACGGCAATGCTTTATTTCGTTCGAGCCGGTGGAAGGTACGTTACCGCTGCTGGCCGACTATATCGGTTCTGAGAATATCCTGTGGGCAACAGACTATCCACACCTGGACGGTTTTCCCAATGCCCCTCAAATGATCAAGGCAATGGGAATGCCTGAAAAAACCTTGTGGAATGTGATGGCCGGCGGTGCAATGCGATACTACAACATGCAGTGAGCGCCTGCTGATCCCGTGATTGCCAATTCGCCCGGAACGAAAGCCCGTCGTTCCGGGCGAATTTTTTTCTGTCTTAGGATTGACATTGGCGGCGACCGGCGCGAATCAGTGTCTCAGGAGACGACTTCAATGGAATTTGCAATCGCTTATCCGGCACGTCCTGACGCGTGGCAAGATGTAGTAATTGCCGAAGATCACGGCTTCACCCATGCCTGGTTCTATGATTCACAGATGATCTACAGCGATGTGTACGTCTGCCTCGCACTGGCGGCTGAGCACACGCGGCGGATTAAGCTCGGGACCGGCGTCGCAATTCCAAGCAATCGCATAGAGCCCGTCACCGCTCATTCGATCGCAACGATAAATTTGCTCGCGCCAGGTCGCACCATTCTTGGCATCGGCACCGGTTTCACCGGCCGCAATACCATGGGGCTGCCACCCATCCCCCTTGGGCGGCTCCGGTCGTACGTCCAGATGGTGCGCTCGCTGTTAAATGGAGAAGAGGTCATCTACCGCGAAGGTGAGCGCGAGCGTGCGATACGCTTTCTCCACCCTCATCATGGCTACATCAATCTCCAGGACCGGATCCCGATCCATATTGCGGCCGATGGTCCTAAAGCGCTCGAGCTGGCTGGCGAAATCGGCGATGGTTGGCTAACGGTTTTATCGGGTCCCGAAAGGTTTCGTGAAAAGCTCGAGGCCGTAAAACGTGGTGCTCAGCGGGCTGGACGGTCACTCGAAAATTTCCCCAACACGGTCTTGACCTCCGGATGCATCTTGCGTGACGGCGAGTCGGCCACTTCGCCTCGGGTGATAGAACGCATGGGACCGTTTGCGATCGTCTTCCTGCATGCGCTGTGGGAACAATCAACCGTTGCCGCCGGTTTGCCGACCCCGCTCCTGAAGCTTTGGGAACGCTACCGCGACGATTACGTCGCCCATATGAAGACGCCGACCAACAAGCGTTACCTCGAAGTTCATGAAGGTCACCTGATCTACATGAAACCAGGCGAGGAGAAATATGTGGATGAGACACTCGTCCGCACCATGACGCTTACAGGTCGCGGCGAGGAGGTGATCGCCCGCTTGAAGGCCCTCGAGGCAGCGGGTCTCAGACAGGTCGCGATTCAGGTGGTCTGGCCCCACGGGCGGGAGATGATCGAGGAGTTCAGCCGTGAAGTGATCGCCAAGTACTAGTGTCCCGTTCGGAAAACGCGCAGCACGCTTGGCCGTCCGGCTGCGAGAGTCAAAACATGCAATCTATGTCGGCGTATCAAGTAAAACCTTTGCTGAACTGAAGACCATTGTCGACGAGATCAAAACAGGTCGTGGAAAGATGGGATTACCGCTCGAAGGTATTCGGGTGATCGAACTCGCCCAGATTTACGCCGGGCCTTATTGCGGCCTTCAGCTCGCTCATTTCGGGGCGGAGGTTATCAAAGTGGAACCACCGCGAGAGGGCGAGTTTCTAAGAATGCGCCCACCCATCTCGCGTGGCGCTAACAGTAATTTCCTGATGCTCAATCCTGGTAAAAAGTCACTGGCTCTCAATCTGAAAGACCCACGGGGCCGCCAGCTCTTGATGCGCCTGTTGGAAGACTCCGATGTACTCGTGGAAAACTACGCGGCCGGCGCGCTTGAACGACTCGGGCTCGGCTACGACGAACTCGCCAGTCGCTTGCCGCGTTTGATCTATGCTTCATGTAAAGGCTACGGCACCGATAGCCGCTGGGCTCGGCTCGGGGCAATGGATTTCACGGTACAGGCGGCCGCTGGAATCATCGACATGACCGGCTATAGCGATCGCCCCGGCGTCCGTGCAACTGCTGCGCTCGTCGATACCAGCGCGGGAATGCATCTGGTCGCCGGGATTATGGCCAAACTGATCGAGCGTGCTCGCACGGGGCGGGGCGGTAAAGTTGAAGTGGCGATGCTCGACGTCTGCATCCCAGCCGTCAACGGCATGATCGCCGCGGCGATGGAAGGACGCAGCCTGCCGCGCCTCGGCAATCGCCATCCGTCAGCATGCCCGAGCAACACTTACAAGACTAGCGATGGGGAAATTCTGATCTATTGTCTCACCGAGGAGCATTGGCGCTGCCTGGCACAATTGATGGGTCGTGTCGACTTGCTGAGCGACCCGCGTTATCGCGATCACTTGAGTCGGTATGCGATTATCGATGAGGTAGATGCCCTCGTGGGCGATTGGACAGCGCATCGCACGCGCGACGAATTGGTCGAAATTCTACTGGCAAACGGCGTTCCGTGTGCGCCTGTGCGCACCATTGCTGAGGTTGCCGCCGATCCGGAACTTGCGCAGCGCGGCCTTATTCGGGACGCCGAATTCAACAGTCAAACTGTAAAGGTTCTCGGCTCGGCGATTAGGCTATCGGGCGCCGACCCTGATCGTGCTCCAACCAGGGTGCCACAATTGGGTCAGGATACGGTGGACGTGTTGGGCCGGATAGGAGTCGGTCAAGACGAACTTGAAACGCTGCGTCGCGAAGGCGTAATCCAATAGCTCAATCGCACCCCCAACTGCTGCCGTTGACGGCCATCGCAGCGCAACACCTGGCGGCCCGGTTGCTCTCGATGCGAAATTGAGGCTGAAAAATATGCAATCGAGTAATAACGAGACCACCGAACAATTCATTGCTCTTTCGCACACGGTGTAAAGGCGATTTATTGTCGACGAGGAATCATGATGTCCAATTATTTCAATCTCAAGAAAGAAGGTGGTGTGGCTCTCCTAACCTTCGACCGCTATGAAAAACGCAACCCCCTAAACGAAGACAGTGTGTCCGAGCTTGAGGCCAACCTGATTCGCATCCGCGATGACGAGGAGGTGCGGGCTCTACTGCTGACTGGCTCCGGCAACACGTTTTCCGCCGGGGCCGACCTGTCGCGGCTCAAGGGAATCACTGATCAGGCCGAACGCCAGCGTATTTTCACGTCAGGCGCCTCAGGTCGTCGGCGCGCTTTGCGGCGCACCCTGGCCTTGCTCACCGACTTGGAGATTCCGACCGTGGCCGCGGTCAATGGATACGCGGTCGGCGGTGGGTGGTTTATCGCGCTGGCCTGCGACCTCCGCATTGCCGCTGACACTGCCGAATTCTGGATGCCGGAGGTTGATCTCGGCTCGCCGGGGCCTCGTGGCCCCGAGCAATGGTTGGCTGCCCATGTCGGAGCCGCGCGGGCCAAAGAGATCATCTTCACCTGCCGGCATTTCAAGGCCGATGAATTGTACAACTGGGGTCTCCTGAACCGCGTCGTGAAAAAAGAGGAGCTAATGCCGGTCGCGATGGAACTAGCTCAATCTCTGGCGGCAAAAAATCCCAAAGCGATCGCACAAGCCAAGGCCAATATCAACGGCTTTTTCCTCGAGTGACACCAACGGAGAATCTGAGCCAGGCCCGCCAGGCCTTCCACGCTCACCTCGCCCAGACCTCTGACTCACCTATTGGTCTGGAAATTCACCATGCGGAGGGCTCGTGGCTGTACACCTGCGATAACCGCCCCTATCTCGATCTCATCGCCGGGATCGGCGTGACCGCCCTCGGTCATCGCCATCCTGCCGTTGTCGCCGCGATAAAGCGTCAACTTGAACGCCATTTGCATGTGATGGTGTACGGCGAATATGTGTTGGAAAGTCAGGCCGCCCTGGCAGCCGAGCTGGCGCGGGTATTGCCTCGCGGACTGGAGCGAATCTACTTCACCAACAGCGGCGCCGAAGCGATAGAAGGTGCACTCAAGGCGGCACGCAAATATACCGGGCGCAATGCTCTCGTCGCATTTGATGGAGCCTATCACGGAGATACGATGGGAGCTTTGGCCCTGGCCGGCAACGTCACATTCCGCGCGCCCTTTGGCAACTTGCCTGGGCCCGTCTTTCATCTTGTTTACGATGACGAGACCGCGCTCGCTGCGCTCGACGAGCGAGTGGCTGCGGTCGTAATTGAGCCAATCCAGGCCGAGGGCGGAGTCAGGATACCTCACGCGGCGTTTATTCAGGCGCTGCGCCGGCGCTGCACCGAGCTCGGAACCTTGCTGATTTTCGATGAGGTTTTAACCGGTCTCGGCCGCACAGGACAACTCTTTGCGCTCGAGCATTTCAACGTCACTCCCGACATACTGGTTTTGGCCAAAGCACTTGGTGGCGGCCTTCCCTTGGGAGCCTTTTGCGCGTCCGACGCAGTTATGAGCGTATTATCGCGAGATCCCCCACTCGGCCACATCACAACGTTTGGCGGACACCCACTCTCATGCGCCGCCGGGCGCGCCACGCTCGAGACCATTATGGAGCAGCGGCTGTGGGAGCGAGCGCGGAGGGCCGGCAACTTCATGCAGCAGCAGCTGAACAGACTCTTCGCGCACGAGGGTATTCATATTCGCGGAGCCGGCCTTTTAATCGGAATCGAATTCCCCGAGGTGAGAATCGTACGGCAGTTCGTCGCCCAGACCCTGTCTCGAGGCGTGGTGGTGAACTGGACGCTCAACGCCGACCGGGTCGTTCGCCTGGCGCCACCGTTGACGATCTCCGAAGATGAAATAGATTTTGCGATTGGTACAATGCGTGACGCCTGGGTAGCGACCAAAAAAAGCGCCTGATTCGGCACGTGCCACGAGCCGACTTGCTCCACTTGTCGCGCCTCTGGTAGCCTCGACAAATCAATCAGTCCGCGCTGCTACGGCAAGCATGCCCACCCAATCGTCCCCGTCGTCTAGCTCGGCCTAGGACACCGGCCTTTCACGTCGGTAACACGGGTTCAAATCCCGTCGGGGACGCCAATAAAATCAAGGGTTTAGCGGGCTGGTGATAACGGTGTTTCCGGTGCTGGTGCCAAATAGGTGCCAACTTTGAGCACAGGTTGGGGGTACGGGAACGGTAGCGAGCCTGGGCAGCGCAGCGCTCAGGCTTGCCTGGCGGTCTGCCCTGCTACAAGAGGCTGCTATTCAGCCTCTGGCGTTTGGTGAGGGAATCACAGCGGCTGATGTGTGTGTACGTTACCGGATTCTAAAAGTGTTTCCGGAAATTCGTCACTTCTGTCACCTCTGTCACTACGTGCCAGGGTTTTCTGCTAGCGGAGGGTGCCAAGTGGGGAGCCGTGCGAAGCGCTGATGTGTGTGCGTATCGAATCCGAAAACTTTCCTCCGATCTTCGTCACTTCTGTCACCTCTGTCACTTTCGCGGCTCGGCGGCCCGGCACTCTAGGGGATGTTAGGGGATATTAGGGGATATTTTTGCGGTCGGTAGCGAAAGCCTGATATCAGGTTTCTCGGCCCGCCCGGGCCTCGGCCCGCCCAAGGCTTGGGCCTTGGGTGGAGCAAAGGGCTGTAGCTCGCCTCACGAGGGACGGCCCGCCCAGGCCTCGGCACAAGCCCGGGCTTTAAGTAGAAGCTTTCCGGGCTAGCAAAGCTCGTGCCAGACCCCTCCCCTAGTGGTTTTCGGCTCGCGCGCGCGATGGGGCGGGTGGCACTGGCTGAGCACGTAGGCCGGTATTCCGGCCTAATCCTCGCCCGGATTGAAAGGAACCGCTGCGCCGGCCTGTTCGCGGCGCTCCCGAATTGTGCGGGCCATTGTGAGCACGAGGTTGCTAGGCGGCTCGACGACGCTGACGGCGCAGCGGAGGTTTTTTTCGAGCAATGAGCAGGTCTGGGCGCACCGGCGAAAGCTTTCGACCGCCAGGATGAACGCTTGCGGATCATCCCCGGTTTCGGCCCGCTTCGCGCGCTCGTACAGGCGCTCGCTGAGCAGGGACAATTGCGCCAGCCGGCGGACCCCCAAGGTGGCGGACGGCACGTCCAGGGCGGGATCGGCGCGCCTGATGCGGCGGGCCAGCCGGCGGACCTGTTCATCGCGCTTGCGCACACGGCGGGAGGGGCGCGGCATAGGGGTTAATTGGGTAGACTCGGCCATGAGCGCTCCTCGTTGTATCGTTCAACGCGCGATAGGTCGGCCTCCAAAAGCCGCGCGTGGACCTCGACGGTCGCCACCAGAACCCGCAGGGCATGGGCCGTACGCCAGTTGATGTAGTGCACCGCGACGATTGCGCCGACGACGGCTCCGCCCGCGAAGGCGAGCCAGGCATTCATAGAATTTCCGTCGGCTGGCTGAGGAATGCGACGATCTCGGCTCTGAGAGCGCGGATGCGATGGCGCTGGCTCTCGGATAGCACGCCGTGGACCTCAATCTGTCCGCTGGCGTTGAGGGAAAGTCCGATGCCCGCGCCACGGAGCCGCTGGATTAGGGCGGCGGCCTCCGCGACTGGCGGTTCGGGCGCTTGCAGCACCAGCCCGGGTGGGAGCATTTGGCTGGCGGCTTCGGCGGCCTCGAGCAGCAACGCCTTTTCGCGATCGTCGCCGGCGGCCTGATACCGCGCGATGACTTCGCGGACCCGGCCCGGGTCGCGGACGCTGAGGTTTCTGATTCTGCTGTCCGCTGTACGCACCACCTCGCGCGCCTGAAGCAGGCTGATATACGGTGGACGGCGCTGCCCCGGATCGGCGCAAGCGCTCTGGAAGCGGGCGCGCCAGTAGTCGAGCACTTGGGGCAACAGCGCCATATCTACACGCTGGGTTTCTGTGCACTCGTCGAAGTAGACCTGCAGGTCGCCGCTTGCCCAGTCGCAGCCGGCTTCGGCGGCTTGGCGGGCGAGCCGTTGCACTTCGGCCCGCAGACTACTCAGCTCGGCGGATTTCTCGCTTGGTGTTGTCATTTACTTGCCCTCCCTTTCACGTTGATGGCGGCGGCGCTCCAGCACGTCGCCGATCGTTGGCACAATCCGGCGGCCAAAGCGCAGCTTGCCGCGAATGTCCCGCAGCGCGTCGCGGAATTCGGCCTCGCTCAGCTCGAACGCGAAGGCCAGCGCGTCGAGGTTGATCGTGGGTTGAGGTTTGCTCTCCATTGGTTATCTCCTTTCCACCCTGTCGGGTGGTTAATCGATGTGAAAGCGAGCCGCTCGGTCCACGCTTCGACCGTGCGGCGAATCTGCGCCGGGGGGACGCCGGCGTGAAGGTCAGCGCGTATGCCGCTCGCCAGGGCGTTCCAGTACTGGGGCGGTTTCCCGCTGCGCGCGAAGGCGGCTCGCGCGTGGCGAATGGCGATCAGCAGGTTCGCGAATTGTCCGAGGCGCTGTGGGTCGATGTTCATGATTTGACTTGAACGAGACGGGCACCGGGGAACACCCGCTCGACCAGCTCGACCGCCGCGGCAAGCTCGGGGTCGGGCCGACCGCCCAGGGCGATGAGATCGCGTTCGAGTTGCTGGAGCGCAGTCAGTGCCCGTGCGGGGTCTAGCTTGGGTGCGCGCAGCAAAGGTTCGAGCCCGCGCGCCAGGAGTCGCGCGGCGGCCATTCGGCCGGCCGGCAGGGTGTAACACTTGAGGCGCCGAAGCACCTCGAGCGCTTCCGTCACCGGATCGGCGGGCGAAATATCGCCTGGTTCGGGCCGCGTCGGCGCCGACAGTTGGAGCAATGTCTCAAGCAGGGTCATGATGCGCCACCTCCTCGTTATCGTGTGCCGAATTCACGCTGTTGGCCTGCGGCGTAATGGTAATCAGTCGGCGGCCGCCGCCAGCTTCACACTCCGAGATGCGACATCGCAATTGAAGTTCGATCATCCGGCGCGCCGCGTTGAAGCGTCGCCCGAAACCTTGCGCCGTGCGCGGGAACGCTAGGCGCATGTCGTCTGCCACCTTGGCGCACTCGCGATAGAGCGCGCCCGCATCGAGCGGGCCGATCGTGCCATCCCGCTGGAAGATGCTGCGAAGCGCTTCGATCAGGCCGTCGCCGTCGGCGCAGAAGCCGGCCTGCGCCCGTTCCAGGCGAGCGAGCAGTTTCACCCACTCATCTGCCTGTCCACGGAGGGCGAAAACGCGCCAGCCGAAACTCGCGAAATCCGCCATTCGAAAAGGCAGCGGAGGCGCCTCGACCTCCGCGATTTGATCCGCGATTGTGGCAGCGTTTTTTAAGAGCTCGCCCCAAATCAGGTTGCGGCGCCGCGCAAGCTGCGCATAAAGCGCGTCCTCCGCGACGTAGTTTTCGGGCCTCTCGCAAAACAGCGTCAGCAAGCGCTCGGCCACATCGGGCCGACGAAAGTGGGGGTCGCGTGAAGTAAGCACCAGCGACGCACGCGGCGCGTAGGCGATCTCGGAGTTTGTCGTATACAGTTTACGGAGTCGGAACCGCAACCCGGTAGCGTAAACCGCCAGCATATTCTCCAACCAGGGCACGTGCGAGTCGGCATTATCCAATGCTAAAAAGGTCCGGTTGCAAACGGCTGCGATGAATCCGTCCTCGGCGTCCCGTCGCAACGGGGTCACGTCAAAGTCCTTGCCCACCTTCAAGCGGCCGAGCAGACGCGCCGCCGACGACTTGCCGCTGCCTTGCGGGCCAAGCAATGTCGGAATAATCCGGGTCCGCCGGAAAGGCGGGAACAACTCGGTCAGTAAATACACAAGCAGTAAGGTTTTTTGATCCGAAACAGAAAGATCGCCATGCGGCGCGAACAAAAATTTGTCCAAAAACCACGCCAGATTGGAGCCGTCGCCGGTGAAGTCGGGGCAAAAAGGCTCCGCATCGGGTTCCGAAAAAAATAGCAAATTGTCTTGACCATTATCGGCGCGTGTCCACTGGCCGCCGCGCTCGCGTATCCATATGCCCGTACCGCCGTCGGAAACCGCGAGCCGGCCCGTCGGCGCGTCGAAATATGCGCCCGTATGGATCGGAATTGGTGTCAGCTCGGCCGCGCGCGCTCTCAGCGTGTGGAGCACAAATGTGAAGACGGCCTCGCCTCTACCGAGTGAGGTTTCGCGGGTCAATAGGTATTCGAATTGCTCATTATCCAACTCGTACAAAAAGCGCTCGGCCCGCCGAAAGTAGAAAGCTCGACCGTCGCTTGCGCGGCAAAAAAACCCGCCGCGATCCAAATGCGCGAGTACGGCTTCCGCGATGGCGCGCCGTTTAGAAAACTCCCGGCGCTCGCGATCGAGCATGATTGTCGCGACGGCGCTGCGCAGATCATCGGGGAGGGGCGCAGCCACGCCGCGCAGGTCTTCGACCGCCAGCGCAAACAAGGCGTCGCAGATTTGCTGATCACTTTTGCCGGCAGCCTTTTGGGTCGCGATGAAGTCGTCAAGGCCGGTTTTCTTGCCATGCGCGCCGGCCGGCAAGTAGACGATCAAAACCCGGGCCCTGCGCGATTCGAGAAATGCCTTGAGTCGTTTCAGCGCCATGCCGACTTCGGGCTTTTGCATGACGTCCGAGTCGAAAACGATAAAAACGGATCGGCCATTCAGCGGGATTGACTCCCAGTCCGCAAGTGCGGTTGTGCCGCCCGCGTCGTTCGATCCGCGCCAGTTCCAAACGCCGAGGAGCGCCAAGCAGCACAAGCCGACGGAAACGGCCGCATCGGCTTTCGGGATGCCTTCGGTTAAAAACAGGGGGACGCCGACATCGGCAAGTGGCGCTGCGTGGCCATCGCGCTTCATCAGTCGAGGATGCACGTCCAGCAGCGTTCGGCCGCCCGATTTGATTTCGTACTTGCGGGCTTTGCCTTTTTCGTTCAAGCGCGGCGCGTCGGGCCGGACCTGATACGACTCGATCTCACCGCGAACCGAGTGGATCGGGATGATCAACGACGGCACAAGCTGCTGCCCCCGGCCAAAGCCGAGCGCCTGTAGTTCCGATTTTCGGGTCGCGCTTCGATAGCCGCGTTGTCGCGCAACGTCGTCGGCAATGGCGCGGTCGCGCAAAAACCTCAGGTGCTGGCTGAGCAGCATAGTTTCGCCCGCGGTCATCGGCCCGCCTCCGCGCCGCGCCGCAGGTAGTTTTCCAGAGCATCTTTTAAGATGAGGACCCGCCGTCCCGCCCGCACGATTGGGAGGTTTTTGCGGCCTATTTCCAGCCTCACGAATCCAGCGCTGACGCCGAGCGCGGCGGCGACTTCGTTCACACTATAGGCCCGCCGCTCGGTGAGAGTTTTTTCACGCCTCATGATTGACAAGTTGATGCAATCCAGCTATATGGTCAAGCACCAAGCGTACAACTTGTTTATGTACATTCCGATAAAAAAATCTCACCAAGACTTGGTGCGGCTGACGGCGCTGGCGAATTTCGTCCGGCCGGACGCGGGCCTGGCTGACCCCGTTTACGTCCGCAGGCTGCGCGCGCTGGCGCGCCAGGCGTTCACGGGGATCGCGGCGCCCGCGCAGTCGATTCCGAGCGCGGAAGTGACGGCGCTCACGTCGGGCGATCCGCCGGATTGGGTTGCGGAGCGCGCCGCGCTGGTCGCGCGCGACATTCTAAACAGCTTCGCCGATGGTGCTGACCGCGTGGAATTCCCCGCCGCGTTCGCGCCGATGCTCACGCTTGATGCCGCCGGCCTGATCCGCCCGGTCAGTGACATTGCCGACATGGTTACCTCGATTCTGGCCGGCAAAAGCGCCGCCCGCATTCGGCGCTGCCCGGTGTGTTCACAGGTGTTTATTGCGCTGCGTCGCGATCAATCGGCGTGCGCGGGCAAGTGCACGGGCGCCTATAACACGCGCCGCTGGCGTGAACGCCAACGGCAATATGAACAAAATCGTCGCCGAAACCGCGTCGCCAAGGCCGCGCGCGCTGCACGACGCGCGAAGGAGGAGGGAAAATGAGCCGCGTCTTTCGCCGAAATGATAGCTGGTGGATCGACTTTCGCGATGCCCAGGGCGTCCGCCGCCGCAAGAAAATCGGTCCGAATAAGCGGATCGCGCGCGAAGTTCTAGACAACTATCTGGGGAAGGTCGCGCGACAAGAACACCTCGGGCTGATCGACGATTCACCAATAAGCTTTGCCGACTTCGCCGCCGAATGGCTGAAGCGCATCGAACCGACGATCCGTCCGCGCACCCGCGAGCGTTGGACGGGGATCGTCGAGCAACATTTAAAGCCGCATTTCGCCGGCGCGCTGCGCGGCGTCACGGCCGCCGATGCGCAACGCTATGTCGCCAGCCGTATCGAGCAAGGCGCGCAGCCATCGACGATTAACCGCGAAATGACGGTCCTGAAACATATGCTGCGCCGCGCCGTCGCCTGGAAGTTCCTGTCGCGCAATCCATTTTTAGACGGGCAAGGGAACCTGGTGGACGGCCTGCGCGATCTGAAGGAGCCGCCGGGCCGGACCCGCTTCTTAAACCTCGATGAAGTCGATCGCCTGCTCCAGGCGTGCGAGTCGATCCCGTACCTCAAGGCGTTCACGATCCTGGCGTTGAATACGGGGATGCGGCGCAACGAAATCCTAAGTTTGACGCGCAAATCGATCGACTGGCAGAACCGCATAGCGCGGCTGACCGATACCAAGAACGGCGAGGCGCGCCACGTCTATCTCAATAGCGCGGCGATCGAAGCGTTACGCTCGCTCCCGCCGCGGATCGGCGATGCCCGGTTGTTCCCCTTCAATCCAAATCAGGTGAGCATCGCCTTCATGCGCGCCGTCCGCCGCGCGGGAATCGAAGACTTCAGATTGCACGATTGCCGGCACTGCTTTGCCAGCGCTCACGCGATGGCCGGCTTGCAGGGCCGTGCATTGCAAGCATTACTCGGGCACAAAGACGGCCGCATGACCGCGAGATACAGCCATTTAAGCGACAGCTACCTGCGGGCCGCCGTCGATGCCGTCCAGCTCGGAGCCTCGCCCAACTCCGCCGCTTCACTAGCTCAGGCGAAGTAAGCCCGCTGCCCGCCCGCGCGAAGGGGCGAGATTAGGCAAGGTTGGGTCAGGTTTTTCGGTCGTCCGCCGCCCGTCCACGCGAAGGGCGAGCGTACCCGTCAGGGGCGCAAGTGACAGAAGTGACAGAAGTGATGAATTTTGGAAAACAGTTTTCAGATCCAGCGTCGACACACACAATTATTCAGGGGAACCAATCCCCGACGTTAGAGAAAGAAGTCTGTCACTATCATCACCTCTGTCACCTTCCGTGGTGCCAACCCGGTGCCAACCTGGTGCCATTTTCGCGCCCAAACCCCGTCTTGCTCCGTTGCACTCCGTGATACTCAGTAAGCGAACAAAACCCTTGTGGCCGTAGGCGATTCGGACAATATGCCGCATGGATACTAACTCATTTCAAATCCTACTTTTCGTTCTTTCACGTCGGTAACACGGGTTCAAATCCCGTCGGGGACGCCAATAAAATCAAGGGTTTAGCGGCTGGCGATGGCTCCAGTACAGCCACGGATTTAGCCACGGGCTTCGCGTTGGGGATCGAAAACAGCAGGTAGCTCGCGGACGCGGGGCGGTGAACGGCTCACTACGTAAGCTTCAGCCTCGCCCGAGCAGGGGGGATTAAGCAAGGTTCGTACCAAAGGTCCTTCCCCCCAAGAAGTTTCGGCTCGCGCGCGGCGCGGCGGAGCGCTCTGGCTGAGCACGTAGGATTGGGCGAGGTTTGGTTGGACCTGCCGCGGGCGGCGGGTTATATCTGGAACGGGTCAGCGGTGAGATTGTGACGCTCAGGAGACAAAATTCGTCTTTCGTGATTGGCGTGCTTGTCGTCGCGGCCGTCGGTGCGGCCGCGCATGCCGCGTCGCCCTATCCCGACTGTAACGTTTATCTGAGACATGTTCCGCCCGCGCTCAAGGGAACCAAAGCCATCGAGCGTCGCTTTATCACGCCGAGCGGTGCGACTTTCGCGTTGGTTCATCGTGGACCACATATCTTCTGCGAGCTGGATGACGACGGTCGAATAACCGCCAAGGATCGCGCGGAAGCGGTGCGACAGATCAAGACCGGCAAATATGTTGAGCCCAGGCCGAGCGATTTCAGCGTGGTTTACGATTCCTCAAGCTGCGATGATCTGTATTACGACTGTTACGATCCGAGTTCGCCGAATTACACCAACGCCGCGGTATGCGCGGAGTTCGCGGCGAAATGCACGGGCGGCGGACGACGCAGCGATCTGGTCAATCCGTTCACGCAGCAACGACGATGAGCGAGAGAGGAAGGAAGGGTTTGAAACCCGCCAATTCTGCCCCTCGCGGCCGTTGTGGGATGCGCTCGGGCTGAACACAACCTCCGTGCCGGCGGCGGCGCGTTGATCCCGGATTCGGCGTGCCAGCTCGACTGCGAGGTTGCTCGGCGGATCGACGACGCTGACGGCGAGGCGGAGATTTTTTTCGAGCAAGCTGGCGGTTTGCGCGCACCGCCTTAAGCTTTCGACCGCCAGGATGAACGCCTGCGGATCGTCGTCCGTTTCGGCCGCCTTGCAACGTGCGTACAGCTTTTCGCTGAGCAACGTCAATTGCGCCAAACGTCTGACCGCCAAGCTGGCGGCCGGCGAGTCCAGGGCGGGATTGCAGAGCCTGATGCGGCGGACCGCTTCGTCGCGTTTGCGCGCGCAGCGGGAAGGGCGCACCGCGGGGGTCAGTTCAGAGTCGGCCATCGCTCGTGATCCTTATGCGCCATCTCGCGTTCGAGGCGTGCGATCTCGCGTTCGATGAGGGCTTCCAGCACCAGCCCGCGAAGCGAGGGTCATGCTGGCACAGGACCGAGACCGCGAGCGCGCTCTCGACGCCCTCGGCGACACACAGTGTTTTCGTCCGACGCGAAAGGAAAATGAGGTTTCCCTTCACGGCGCCCAGAGCGGCCTTGCGCGGCTCGATGGCGGCCTTGCGGCTGTCGGGCGTGATATAGACGCGGTGCACGGCGCGAAGCCGAAGCCTCCCTTCACGATCGCGGCAGACGGCGGCCAGGAGCGCCGGCAGGCGCTTGCCGGACTGATGCGAGCAGAGCGGATGAAAGCGCAGCGTTGGCGGCCAGCTCGGAAGTGCAATTTCTCGTCCTTCGAGATAGGCCTGGGCGGGCGTGCCGGCCAGCGGCTTCGCCTCGCGCCAGAGACGGCGTGCATGCTCGATGCGAGCGCCGTCGCTGACCGGGTGAAGCGGCGGCAGTTCGGCCCGCTGCGGCTCCAGCTCCAGCGCGCGAAGGATGGAAAGGTAATCGCAACCCGCATAACAGTGAAGCAGGATGCGGCGGCCTTCCCCTTCGCGGACAGACAAGCTCGGGTTTTGGTCATCATGAGCGGGGCAACGGGCGACATACCCGTTCCCGCTCCAGCGGACGGCGCGAAGCCGGGACAGGATGGCGGGCAGATTGCTCATTGCAGCGACCACGACGCAAATTCGTCGGGCAAGCTTTGAAGCATGCGCGCGATTTCGTAGACGCTCTGATAGCGGTTCGCCTCGATCGCTTCGACGATTTGATTCTCGACTTGACGGCAACGCGCCAGCGCCTCGGGGCGCGCGGCGTCCGTCAGGACGGCGACAGTTACTACTCGAACGTCGGTAACACGGGTTCAAATCCCGTCTGGGACGTCCATTGGCATACGTCTACAAGAAGAGCACCGCGCGCGCCGTCCAGCTCCGCAAGCGAAATTTAAAGCACCGATATGCTGATGTGGTAAGAATTTTGGGAACGTTTCGGCGGCGGCAATATCGATTCATGACGTAGGCGACGGGCCAACATGCTATGCCGGTCCCAGACGTCCCCAACGCTCGAAGTGCTCATTTATGGTTCGATGACGTTGAATCCGATGATCGATCGAATCGTCGAAGGGCATTACTGAGAAACTCGGACATCTCCCGATCGACGACTTGCCGTGCCTGCTTGGCGAGCTCGGCGATGTACCCGCTTGCGCTCTCCGCAACTCGTTTCTCGGCGCGAACTACCATCTCCTGCCAGGCTGCTTCGCTCCGCGACTGGAAGCTCTGAAACGCTTCTTCGGTACGCCTGGTGAGTTCGCCGGAGAAATTTGCAGCCAGCTGCTCGATATTTTCTCGGATCTGCGTGGCTTTCTTGGAGAGCTCGCTGATTTGCCGTTCAGACTCACGTTGCAAGTCGCCCAGCAGGCGTTTGGCTTGTTGGCGCAATCCTTCGGCGGCGCCGGTCGATATTTGGTCTAACTGCTTGCGGTTTTCCGCAACCGCAACCGCCAGATCGTGCTCGATGCTGTGCTGTCTCTGCTTGGCCGCAGCCAATCCCTGGTCGAGCCGGGCGGCAATCCGAGCACCGGCTTCGACATCAAAATTCTGCAGGATCGTCGCTGCCATGCTGCGCATACGATCTTCGACGTCTTTTTCGAACTGTGCCAGGCACTCTTCCATAGTTTGGGCAGCCTTCAGTTGCGAATCCTCGAGAAGGCTATGAATGACTCGCCAGCTTTGTTCATGGATACTCTGAGTTTCGGAAAGGAGTCTGCCCAGTTCCTGGCGAGATTTCTCGAGTACCATGCTCAGCCTGTTAAGCGGCTTTTCGCCATCGGACTTCGATACTGGTGCGCTGTTGCCGGGGACCGGTACCGAGGCCGGCTCGGCGCGCTCCCTGGGTGAAGGCGCGTCGACTACTTGGGGCGTTGGTTCGGATTTTGGCGATGCTGGCGTGTTTGAAGCGCGGGATACTGGCGTTAAGCGTCTGTGGTCCATAGCCCATCCTTCACAATTGCAGTTTCGGTACGCTGTGCTTCGAGCGAGTTCGACAGGTGCCCGCTTCTACCGCAACACGCTCTCCTCCGCTGCCTGGGCACTATCAGCCCGTTTAATCCGGTCGAAAGCCTCTTTGCTCGGTACCAGGTTTAGTGCGGTCGAGTAGCTCGAACGCGCTCTGTCGTAGTCACCCAGGTTCATGTAAGCGTCGCCCAATCGGATCTGGTATGCTGCCATCTCCTGCGCCGCTTCCAGGTCGGTATCTTTTGCCCTAAGCGATGATGTCCTGGTAGCGACTATTGCCTGAGATGACTCGTAGGGAACGCCCCGGTTCGAATCAGCAGCGGGTGCTTGAGTCTCTGACGAGTTCGCGATTCTACGGCTTGCGTCGGCAGCCTCCATCGGTGATCCGGAGTGATGGTTCGCCGCTACTCCATCCCTTACTGGCACGCCAACGTCTGAGTGACCGACCTCGACTTTGTCGAGACGAAAGCTGCTTTGACTTGATGCTAACCCGCTGGGCGAGGCCGCGGACAACTTAACCGGCAAAGGCATGCCGGCTTTTGTGCGTCGCCCAGTCACCAGGTCATTCGCACCGACCCCGTTCGCTTCCGCGGTCCTGAGCTGTGCTGGCAGCTGCACATAATTGCCGCCTCGAAATGTACCGTGTGGCAGACGACCAACGGGCGCCACATGCTTCTGAACGTGCTTTTTCGTAACGCTTTGGTAATAGATGCCAACAATTGCGATTAGCAATATCAGGACTATCGAGGCAAGCAGAGCGGTATGCGGGTCGAGTGACCATCCTGATGGTGCAAGTCGAGCAACGTAACGCGCCCCGCTGTCCACGAATTTTCTGTCGGAGAGCAAAGCTTCGATGCAAGACTCATCCGGGGCTTCCTGCTCAATGCTGCCCGAATCAATGTCGCTGGTCGAATTTGCCAGCTTCTGGAACAATTTCGAGCAAATCTCATCTATGGCCGAGGGTCTTCCTGAAGTTTTCTCAGCAATCAGCCGACAGGCTCGGTCCGCCAGCCGCGGACCCTTCCATCCGTTCAGCCGCAGCTTATGTTCGATATAGCCACTAACTTCTTCGGCGGTAAGTGGCGGCAACGCGATGATTTCGTCTGCCAGACCTGAAACACGCAACGGCTCAACCAATTCCGGCCCGGTTGTAATCACGATCCTCAGCACGCCCTTCTCGACTGCTTCGAGCGAGGCAAAATGGCGCAGCACTTCAAGGGTCGAGCGATTGCCGTCCTGGTCATAATCGAGCAGCAGGATTAGAGTTTTTTCCCGGCCTGCGCGCTGTCCCAGCGTCTCGTCGATTTGTTCGCGCAGCATCACCGGATCATCGCTTTTCGGTTTGCTACCGATCTCAGACAGCAGCCTGCGAAGCACCTCACCATCATTTTCATTTTGCACGGAAAGCAACAGAGTCGAGGTGCGGTGTTGAAGCCGACGCTTTAGGTAATGGAGTAACGTCGTCTTACCTAATCCCGGCCCGGCATGGATTATAAAAATGCGACTGCCATACTCTAGTCCATAGTAAACTGCGCGTAAAGCTTGCTGGAATGAATCACTCAAGTATGGCTCACACACATAGTTCGAACCATCGAATAAATTACAACCGAAATTAAAAAGATTGAATGATAGTTGAGTAGCCAATCGCTCGCCCTCCAGACCTCGACGCCCGAACCAAACTGACTAGCCTAGTGGGCACCGCAAACTCAAAAATCATTACGCTAGAAATGCGAGTGGTCGCCGAGGGTATGCAGTCAGGAATTTCCAGGCAGTTTTTGAATCTGGGCCGACCAGCATCCGAAGCCGCATGATTTTGGTGACCTCATCTCCTATCAAATTGACGACCTGCCCTACTTCGTGGCCTGAACGAACCCGGAAGAATGGGAAAGATCGGCAATATGGCTATTTTGGGCGCGACGCACGGGCACCGCCGCTGCGTTTGAACTTGTGATCTCCGGTCCGTTCGGATTGGGCGGTTGCGAGACCCTTGTCCCTGGCGACGACCGAGTTGCGTTGAAATGATGCTGCGCCTGAGCCTCAGACTGGTTTACTGCCGGTAATCTCCGCGACGCAGCACTCACCTCATGGAGAAGCTGCTGATCCGCACCCGCTCTCTTCAGCAACTCCAGGTCATGGGCAGTCGGAGCGAAGTTAATTCCCCGGTAACGGACTAACGACGCAATGCGAGCGTTGTAGACTCCGCCGGCGAGTAATTTAAGCAAGTCGTTTTCCGATAAACTTTTGGTCTGTGCCATCGCACTCATTGCTGGGGAAAGAAACGTAACGACTGCGGCAGTCACACCCAGAAGAAACCGGCGTCTCATTCAACCCCCGTAAGATCCGTACCTCCCGACGCTCGTCTTCAAGACAGATGTGACATCTAGGCCGACGAGCCTCTGTCAGTCAATAGTGCGCACCACTATCCTTAATTTGGCTTATCTCTAGAATATTGCTCAAAATTGCACGCAAGCCGCCTAAGCCCGCCGCAAATAGCGACAAGGAGGGCTAAAAGACTGTGCTACAAGCAACTGAGGAAAACCACAAGTGAGCACCATTGAGTGTGTCGGCGCGTCCGCATTCTTTTGCAACCGGGGTAACACCAATCGATTTAGGCTTTAATTACCATTAGTTATCATAATGAACGACGCGAGTTCACGGCAACGACGAAGCCATGAGGACAGCGCAACCTTCATTCAGCCAGCGCTGGCAAGTCATCTTTCATCGCTAGTGCCACGCTTAACTCGCGCGATTTTGTCCGAAATGATCCCGCCGGTGGTTGATGTGGCGTGTACTTTGGCATGTCGAATTCTGACGTCCGCAGTGAGAGAACGATTCCGCGTTGGCGTCCCGACGACCGTCCAGGAGAGAGAAGAGAGATGAGCGGCCGCCCTGTCAAACCATTAACCAGTGCTGGACAACTGACCTGTCCGTTGCCTGGGAGAAGCGGTCGAAAAGTTGGTGGAAACTCGCGAACTTCGGTTTCGTTCGACACCTATGGGGCACTCCGTGGCAAATCGGAGGTGTGAGCTTTTAATCAAACTTCGAGCGTACTTGCGCCAACCCATCGGCTGTTGCTTGCTGCGCTGCCGTAAAGCGTGGTTGCGTTAGGCTGGTAGAAGGCATCATAGGCATCACGACCAGTACAAAGCATCATAGGTATCACCAATAGAAATTGGCCGAGCTCGCGTAAGCGCGGGCCGTCCAGAATTAAAGACTCTCCAATTTGGAAAGCATGACCTGATTGGCGCGAACTTTCAGCGCAAGGGCGATAAATGATGGCTAAGGCGCATTTGGAACGGCTAACTTCGGGAATCGACGGACTGGATAGAGTCCTCCAAGGTGGCTTTATCAGGGGCGGCCTCTACATCGTTGAAGGCGCTCCGGGTACGGGTAAGACCATTTTTGGCAACCAACTATCCTTTTGTCATGCACGAGCAGGCAGCAGCGTCTTGTACGTCACACTTATGGCCGAAACTGTTGGGCGTATGCTCCGTAATCTGAGCGGCTTGGATTTTTTTGATGAAAGGATGGTCGGAACTGGTATTTTCTATATCAGTGGATTTAAAACTTTGAAAAGCGATGGGCTGACAGGATTATTACATCTGCTTCGACGCGAAGTGGCGATGCGCCAGGCGACGATCCTGGTGCTCGACGGCTTCGCCTCGGCGTCTGATTCGGCCCACTCCTCTGAAGAGCTGAAAGTCTTTGTGCAGCAGCTTCAGACTCACGCGGATGCAGCGGATTGCAGCGTGTTTCTACTGGTTAATCCTGTTGAGGTCAAACCGTCGTCCGAAGAAACCATGGTCGACGGTGTCATTAATCTTGCGGGCGCCTTGTGCAATTGTGGGATGATGCGCGAACTCCAGATTCGAAAGTTTCGCGGCAGTTCCTATCTCGAGGGGGTTCACAATTATCAGATAGGTGTGGGCGGTATCACGGTATATCCAAGGCTAGAGGCGCAAATGCGCAATTTGCCAGCCGACGATGTCCGCCTCAAGCGCGTCTCGTCCGGAATTGAGCGCTTGGATTCAATGATGGGAGGAGGCATTCCGGAGCGCACTTTGACGATGGTAGTGGGGCCATCGGGCACCGGCAAAACTACGATGGGACTCCACTTCCTGGCCCAAGCAAATAGCAACGAACCTGGTTTGTTATTCGGATTCTACGAGACTCCGGCGCGGATCCGTACCAGAGCTCAAATGTTCCCCCATTTCGTCGAGGCACTTGATGCGGGTATCATTGAGATTCTTTGGCAAGCACCCTCCGAATGGGTACTCGATGAGCTGGCGGCTCGGCTGCTAGAGGCAGTTAGTCGTAGAAAGGTGCGCCGTCTGGTGCTCGACGGCTTGGGCGGCTTCAAGAAAGCGCTTCGTTCTCGCCCCATGGAGCCATTTTTGGCCGCCTTGGCGGAGGCCTTGGCTCGAATGGGGACCACGACGATCTGCACGGCCGAGCCTGTAGAAATTATAGGACCGACAATGACCGCTCCGTTGGTCGGCCTCTCAGACACCACGGACAATCACATCATACTGCGTTTTGTTGAGCTCGGGGCAAAGTTATCCAGGGTGCTATCGATCCTAAAGGTCCGTGACAGCGCCTTCGATTCTAATCTTCGCGAGTTGTCGATTACTAGCCAGGGAATCGAGATCGCTCCGGATTCGGCCAGTGCCGAAGTGCTGCTCTCGGGTCTGTATCGCGCGACCCCATCACCTGTGGAGTTGCGCGAGAAGTGATGGTGGTGAGGAATGGCGAAGCCCCTCGATTCCAATCCGGCCGGCAGGACGATACTCATCGTCGATGACGAAGCCGGGGTTCTCGAGGTGCTCGAATTCATCCTGACGGATCTTGGCTATTCAGTAGTAACCGCACTTAATGGGCGGGATGCACTGATGCGTGTCCAGGAAAATAAACCCGAACTGATTGTGCTCGACCTGATGATGCCCGTAATGGACGGTGCCGCGGTGCTCAAAGTACTGGCTGCCAGCCCCGAATACTCCTCGATTCCCGTGATCGTTACCAGCGCATTGCCTGAGGAAAGCGTCAAAGAACGGTGCCTCGGCTACGATTCATTCCTCCGGAAGCCCTATAAGATTGACCCGCTCGTCAATGCGATCGCGACTTTGCTCGACAAGCGCAAACCAAAAAATCGCTAGCCACCTGCCATCCTGTGGTCTGGCGAACCGGGCTGGAAAAACGCGGTTGCCCCAAGATTCAATTCAATATTAATTGTTGATGGTGTAATTACGTCGTTCGAAACCGGCGGATCCCACCGATTTGCTTCAAGAGGGGCGAGTTCCTGACTCAGCGGGCGCCCTTCGGCTTGGGCAGGCGTTCGCTTGCCATGACATTGGCGAGCGCATCGGTAGCCGCGCGTCTCACCCAGATTCGCGCGATTAGCAGCAGGGTCGCGGCACCCGTGCGCGAGGCTGCGCCACCGCCAACGACAAAGCCGATGAGGCTGGCCACGCCAAGCGAAAACAATGGCCGTTCGCGGATACGTTCCGTCAGCGGTGGCCGCGTCCGGTCTAGTTCCCGGCCTGGGACCTGGTCGCGCAACCTATCAACTGCCGGCTGGCTCATCACGCGCCCCTTCTTGAGTGTTGGGACCACACATTAGCGACCGCCAGTCGAGCAGAAGTCGCACTGGTCTGCGAACCTCACGAACTGCATCGATGCAGCTAGACTGAAAGGCGACGCAATATGCGTGCAGTGACGTAACCAATCGCGAACGCCGCCGCAACAGCAATCCACGGTTCCTTGCGTACGAATTCGGACAAATTATCGCTAACCCTTCCCGCGACCTCGATCCCGGTATTGGCATACTCGCGGGCGGCCTCGTAGCCTTGGCTCGCGTATTCGCGCGCTGCATCATAGCCTTTGGTAGCATACTCGCGTGCCGTATCAGCGTACTGGCGCGCGGTTTCATATCCTTTGCTGGCATAATCGCGAGCCGCGTCTGCACTTTTGCCAACATACTCCTGCGCGCCGGCTGCCGCCTGACGAGCCGATGCCGCAGCGCTCTGGGTCGCTTCCGAGAGGTTTTTATCTGCCATTTTTGGATTCTCCTTAAAACTGGTCGGTTAAGTGAACGATTACCCAAATGGATGACTCGCCAGCCGCAAATCCTTAAGGAGCCGACGATTTCTCAGCGGGCTCCGTGCCGCTGGGCGACGGCTGAGCCACTTGCACAGAATCCGCCGCAGACCGCGTCACGGTGACCTCATCATTGGGTGCCGTAAGCGCATTCTTCACACCCTTAACACCATAGACGTTTGATACGATGCACTGGACTTGGCGCGCCTTTTGGGGCGAGGCCATGTGACCGCTGACCGTCACAATACCATTGTTAGCATGCACATGAATATCGGAATCACGCGTAATCTTGTTTTCGCGCAGCATGGCCATTATTTTTGCTTCAAGTGAGAAGTCCTCTAAATCCTCCACGACTTCGCTGTATGCCATATGCCTTCCCAGTTGCGATTTCCGCTTTTTGCAGAGCTTGATCGGCAGCCTGCTGCCATGATTCGGGATTACTTGCCGTGTCAGCGACGGCCGTAGATGAAAAAGCCCGGGACGCAGCGGCTTCGGAGCGAGTGCCGCCAACTGCGATCGCCAAAATCACACTTGGAACAACACCAAAAAGTGTATTGATGGTTGATTTCGTCAACGTCTCCAGACGGTGGAGCATTTTCTATTCCAGTTTGGTTAGGACCCACACAATCAAGTAAGCGTCGCCTTTAATCACTCGTCTTTTCCGCTCAGATGCTGTTCATTTGGCGGCAAAGCACCTCTGGCTGAGTTTTTGCCTAAAGACTTGTGAAGAAAAATTAACCTCACAGAGCTGTCCAGTTGGGAGCAAACGGTAAAATTGAAGATTAAACTCTTTACTCGTTACACAGGGCACGATGGCCGCAACTAGTCACTTAACCTGGTGACGTAGCCAGCTGAAAATCGAAAACTCCTTCAACCAGCCTCAGGAGCACGCTGTGGATACGATCGGTCAGAATGAAAATGGACGTGGAGGTATCTGCCGGCCGCTGCGCATTGCACAGGTGGCAACGCTGTATGAGCGAATCCCGCCGCTGTTGTACGGCGGCACGGAACGAGTAGTCTCCTATCTTACTGAAGAATTAGTGCGCCGCGGGCACGATGTTACCCTGTTCGCTTCGGGAGACTCAAAGACTCGAGCCAAGCTTTGGCCTGGATGTCCAAAAGCCTTGCGCCTGGCAGGAAAACCGGAACTTGGTGCGTCGCTCCAGTTCGCTATGCTCAGCGACGTCTACGAGCGTGGGTTGGGCCGCTACGATGTTGTTCACACGCATGTCGACTACTGGAGCTTTGCTTTCGCCAACCTGACAGGGATACCCACCGTCGCCACCATGCACGGCCGACTAAACATTCCCGAACTGCATCCAGTCTACCAACGGTATCGATCCGTTCCGCTGGTTTCGATCAGCGAATCTCAGCGAAAACCCCTTCCGTTCATGAATTGGGTAGCGACCATTCATCACGGTCTGCCGAGAGATCTGCTGCGCTTCAATCCTCGTCCGGGCAAGTACCTGGCATTTTTGGGGAGAATCTCCCCGGAAAAAAGGCCGGACATGGCGATCGAAGTCGCGCGAAAAGTCGGAATTCCACTCAAGATCGCCGCCAAGGTTGACAAATTCGATCGTGAGTACTTCGAGGCCGTGATCAAACCGCGCCTCGCCCCCCCTGACATCGAATACATCGGGGAGATCAGTGATGCGGAAAAAAGCGAATTCCTGGGTGGAGCATACGGCCTCGTCTTCTCCATCGATTGGCCTGAGCCTTTCGGTCTCGCCATGATAGAAGCGTTAGCCTGTGGGACTCCGGTACTCGCCCGCCCGTGTGGCTCGGTCCCTGAAGTGCTGCGCCACGGTGTGACCGGTTATATCGCCGAAACGGTCGACGAACTAGCTCAGGCGGTAAACAAAATTGACAAGCTGTCACGTCTAACCTGCCGTGACGAATTTGAGCGGCGCTTCACCGTGGAACAGATGGCGGACCGATACGAGAAGGTTTATCTAGCTATCATTGAAAGTCAGCGCGCATCCACTGCCAAACGCGACGCTCTTGACAATGGGCCATTGTCTTCAATACGTAGCTAAAGCCTGCAGGCTCAAACCGAGCGGCCCATCGGACCATTAGCGGCGGCAATTAGTCGAGCACGGTAGTAAGTATGATGACACTCTCAGCCAGCGCTTCCAGGCTGTGGCTAATGTTACGGTCCAGAGCAATCAACTCGCCGGCGCAAACAACGCGCTCGGCGCCTGCGACAAAACGAATCGAACCTGAGACGACTTGCAGCGCAATCGGACCGTAGGTGCGATGTTCGGGAAGGCGCGCCCCTTGTTTGAGAACCATAAGCATAAGATTGAGGGGAGGATTCCTCACCAGACCGACAGAGTGACGGTCGCGGGAGCCCCATTCAGGCGAGTTTTTGAGCCGGCTAACTTGGTCAGCAATGCTAATCGTGGTCATTCCAACTAGGGGTGGGCACGGAGTTCGACCCTTTCGCTGCTCACTGATGCTCACCCTATCCTCCGGTCCACGGTCTGAAGTCGTCTCTCTTATTACACTTATCGCGCCTTTACAACCATGCAGCTTGCGCGACATACCTTGAGGCCCGTTGAACCTGGTCAGCCTGGAAGTCGGCGCTACCCACGTGGGTAAACGTTGAGGCTTACATTTTTGATCTGCTAAGTTTGACTCTTGTGGTGTCTTATTCTGTACAAGATCCTCGCCGACAGCGTTTCGAATGAATCAGCTAGACCGGCAGCTGGAGTACGAAGCGATACATTGCGGAGCAGGCCTGCGAAAGATTGACAACCGTGTTGTCGTGCGGGTCAGCGGCGACGACCGGATCACGTTTTTGCACGGCATGTCTAGCGCTGACGTGAAGAAGCTGGCACCGGGAGGCCTTGCGCCCGCGCTTTTTCTCACCGAACACGCCCACGTCGTTGCCTACGTCTTTATTTATGCACTCGATGAGGTTTTTCTGCTCGAGCTTGACAGGAATCGTTGGCCAATCTTGCGCCAGCACCTCGAACGCTTCCTGGTCGCCGATGACGTCGAGTTTGAGGAACTTGACGACCTTGCCCTGCTCGACGTCGAGGGTCCTGCTTCGGGAGAAATCGTTGCGAGTTGCTTCGACGACGACGTGCACACCCTGAAACCATGGCGCCATTTGGTACAGAACGATGTTCGAGTCGCAAATCTGCCGCGCTACGGCGGGCATGCGTTCACCATTTTGGGAGACGACGCTGCCGTGACAAGAATCGCCGAGCGCCTGCGCGAATTGAATCCACGACTGCGTGGCTTGCATCCCGAGACTCTGGAAGTCCTCCGCATCGAAAATGGTCTGGCTTCGGTCGGCACAGATACCAATGAACGCACCTTGGCGCTCGAAGCTCGGTTCGAGGCAGCTATCGCGTTTAACAAGGGCTGCTACGTCGGACAGGAAACTGTCGAACGCGCAACCTCGCATGGCTCGCTAAAGCGACGCCTATGCGGTCTTTATATAGAAGGTACCGAAAACCCAGAGCCGGGTGCGGTGGTTAAGCTCGGCGACAAAGAGGTAGGGCATTTGGGCAGCGTCGCCCGGTTACCAACAAACGGAGCGATTGGACTGGCGATTCTGCACCACAGCGCATGGCCCGCGGGGACGAAGGTATCGGTCAGCGACCGCCGCGGTATATTCGCAGCCACGGTGTGCGAACTGCCGTTCCCACCGCAGTCCCATGTTCTTTCAACTCGTATAGCCAGAACCTGAAAATTTACATGACCTCGCTCATAATATCGGTCGAAGATCCTAATTAAGGGACCAGGAGAATAACAGCGATGGCGAATGCATTGGGTAAGCGGTATATGTGTGAGAAGTGCGGGACCGAGGTCTTGTGCAATAAGGCAGGTTCCGGATCTCTCGAATGTTGTGACAGCGAGATGAAGCTCAAGGAAGCCAAGCCCTTGCCATCGTCCGATTGATTGTCAGGACGCTGAATTGGGCTTGGAATTTTAAGAGCACAAGGGCGAGGCAATTATCCTCGTCAGCGAGGTTTTGGGGCGGCGGATGAGGGCTGAGCAGGCGGACGTCCTCCTCCACGGGGGGGTCGTTGTGGGTTATCCGGGCAGCGATGCTATAGCTGTGTCCAAAGGCCGGATCATAGCGTACGGGCCTTATGATTCGGTCAAAGCGCACATCGGCCCGCGCACCCACATGCTACCGCTCGGCGGCCGAGTGCTGATTCCGGGCTTTATTGATTGCCATCAGCACTTTATGGAAGGCGCCGCCGTTGCTAGTGGACTTTCGGTCGTTCGCTGCCGGAGCATCGCTGATCTACTCGCAGAGTTGCGGATCGCAGCCGCAAAAACCCCGCCAGGAAACTGGCTGAGAGCCTTCGGCTGCGACGAGGCTCTGGTCCGCGAACGCCGCGGCCCGACCCGTGAAGAACTTGATCAGGCCGTCCCCAAAAACCCGTTGCGGTTGCGGCACCAAACGCTTCACGCGTCTTGGCTTAATTCGCGTGCGATAGCTGCTTTGGGCCTGGAGTCAGCGAACAGGACCCTGCCGCAAAGCGCCCGGCTGTGGCGCGACCCGACCGGCAGACTCACCGGCTTGGTGGTAGGGATGGAGCAGTGGTTAACGGATCGCCTACCTAAGGTCACAGCCGCAGAACTCGAAGCACGTGCGCGTTTTTACAGTCAGGAACTCGCCGCGAACGGCATCACGGCATTCACTGACGCCACTGCTCGCAATGGCGAGCAGGAGATTGCTACGTTCGCCGGCTTGGTAGCCAATCGTGCGATTAAGCAGCGCGTTTCGTTGATGGTCGGAGCCGAGCATCTGCGCCAGTTTGGCGAGCTGCAGAAGCTGGCGGCCGCTGGAAACCTCCATCTGTTAGGCATCAAGTTTGTGGATGTAACGCAGTGGGAGCCTGGCAGGTTGGCGCGCGCAATCGTTGAAGCACTGACGCTGGGTGCTGACTGCGCCTTCCATGTTACTGAGATCGAGGAGCTTGATGCGGTGCTCCGCGCCTGCCAGGCAGCGTGGCCACACCTTTCGCATCCCGTCAGGAGCGCGATAAGAATCGAACATGGCGGGCTGATTCCGCCGGATTATCTGCGGCAGATCGCGCCTCTCGGTGCCTGGGTTGTGACGAATCCCGGCTTCATCTACTACCGCGGCGCCAAATATGCCGGGGAACCCGGCCTGGTGCCGTACCTTTATCGGGGACGAAGCCTGCTGCAGGCTGGGATTAAACTTGCCGCCGCCACAGACGCTCCAGTGACTCCGGCCAAGCCGCTCCACGCTATTGCGGCGGCTGCGGCGCGAGTTTCGCTGGAAGGCTACGAACTTGCTCCGGACGAAAGGCTGTCAGTAGACACCGCCTTCACCCTATTTACAAGTCGCGCCGCCGAGCTCAGCCGTCTAAACGCCGGCGAGACCATGATCGGACGGCTGGCCGATTTTGCCGTGTTGCCTGCCGATCCGTTGCGAATGACACCCAACGAATTGATGAATTTACCGGTCGAAGCGACAATCGTTGGCGGCCAATTAATCTATGAGCGGGGGCGTCCGCCGATTGCCCAGTCGGCCGGCCTTCCCCTCTTCCAGTCGTAAGTCGGAGCGGATAACGCGCCGACTCCAGGTGCGGTCTATTTGGTCTCCTTCATTGCCCGCACCAAAACCGCGGCAATTTCCGGGCGGGTAAACTCCGGCGGGGGCGATTCTCCACGCCGCAGCATCTCCCGAACCTTTGTGCCTGACAGTAGCAAACGGTCCTCATCGCTATGGGGGCAGGTCTTGTATGAGGCCATCGCTCCACATCGACGGCAGTAGAAGGTATTTTCGAATGTCAGTGGCGTGATTCCGATCTCAGCAGGGTCGAAACGGTCGAAAATTTTCTGAGCGTCGTAGCTTCCGTAGTACTTGCCGACCCCGGCATGGTCGCGCCCTACGATGAAATGTGTGCAGCCATAGTTCCGGCGCACTATCGCGTGCAAAATGGCTTCACGCGGTCCTCCGTAGCGCATATGTGCCGGCATCACCGCCAGCATCGCACGTCCCCGCGGATAGTAAAGTTTAAGCAGCAGTTCATACGTCTCCATCCTTACAGCCGCGGGGACGTCATCATCCTTGGTTTCACCTACAAGCGGATGGAGCAGAAGACCGTCGCAAATCTCCAAAGCCGCCTTCTGAATATATTCGTGCGCACGATGAGTAGGATTGCGGGTCTGAAAGGCGACGATTTTCCGCCAACCATTGGTGCGGAATTGCGCGCGGCATTGCCGCGGCTCCCGGGGATACTGCAGGAAGGTGCGCCCGGGCACCTCCTCGAACAGCATTACACGCCCCCCCAAGCACCAGGGCATCATCGCGAGAACGTTCCTTACTCCCGGATGGGCCTCATCGGCGGTACCAAACACAGCTTCGGCCTCGCGGCGACGGTCGACCTGGTAGATCTCCGTAACTCTAAGAATTGCGATGCGGTCACCGTTTTCGGCCGCGAGAGCGACGTCCTGGCCGCGAGCGAGTCCTCGTGCGGTGGCTTCATCAACCCCAAGGGTGATCGGGATTGGCCATGGAGTACCCGAAGCCAAACGCATTTCATCTCGACTTCGCAGATAGTCGGCTTCTCCCATGTAGCCGGTCAACGGTGAAAAAGCACCCGTAGCCAGCATTTCAAGGTCAGCCAGGTCCCGCGCGTTTAGTGTCGCCACCGGGAGCTTCTCCGCGTAGACGCGCATCTGCGCGCGTTCCGAATCAGGCACTCTGAGGTCAACTAATTCCTGACCGCCGTGTGGCGAAATCGGGTCATTGTTGAACGTACTCATCGGCCCGCTCCTTGAGCGAAGATCAACCCGGCCTGCTCAAGGCTTTGCAGCAAGCGCTCGAGGCTTTGTTGGGGTGTTTCTCGATTGCTTTCGATCACGAGCTCAGGACTGAATGGTTCTTCGTAGGGATCCGAGACACCGGTGAAATTGGCGATTTCGCCCTTCAATGCCTTACGATAAAGCCCTTTGACGTCGCGTTCGACCAATGTATCAAGCGGACATTTGACGTAGACCTCAAAAAACCTCTCGTGCTGCCTGCGGATCTCATCGCGGACTTCACGATATGGTGAGATTGCAGCTGAAATCGCGATGACCCCGTTACGAGCCAGCAGCTTACAGACGTAACCGATCCGACGAATATTAGTGTCGCGATCTTCTTTGGAGAAGCCCAAGCCTTTCGACAGATTGGTTCGTACCTCGTCGCCGTCAAGCACTTCGACGCGATGGCCGCGACGTCGTAATTCGCCCGCGACCAGATTCGCCAAAGTGGACTTGCCGGCACCGGAAAGACCCGTGAACCAGAGAGTAAAACCTTCGGACATTTTGCCCCAACCACCAGTAGATGAATCGCCAGGTTCCTTTTACACCGTCCAAAAAACTCTATCTGTAGGTAATGGTTAAGGCAAGCAACAATGAGTACGTACAGAATTAAACTTATTGAATTAATCAAAGCACAAGATCAATCAGCTTAGACAGCCAGTCGTAATGATAATAACTATCAGCTAGCACGACACTGGAGATAGCGGGCAAAGTATTGCGCCTCCGGTTGCGACCTTGGGTTTGGCAGGCCTTGACGCTTTTCCCAAAACCTGCGAGACAGCAGCTCAGTGACTCAAGCTTGGTTCAGCGCTGAGGGGCTCAAACGTAAAGCCGAACGGGGAGAGGTTTATGGCAACATATTCACTCGATCAGGTCGAGATTTTCGGGCGTGGCGTCCTCAAGGCCGAAGGAGTTGTGATCGATAAACAGAACTACGTGTACGGGGGTGGCCGCAACGGCATCATTTATCGGGTGTCCCCCGACGGACAAGTTAGTGAACTTTGCTCGCTGCCCGCCGGTTCCATTCCTAACGGCATCACAATGGACCGCCAGGGCAATCTCGTCTATTGCGATCTGGGCAAAAAGGCGATGATGAAGGTGAGTCCAAGTGGCCAGGTTTCAATGATTGCTGACCGGGTCAGGGATTTGCCTTTGACCTTGCCCAATTTTGCTACTTATGATGCCGACGGCAACCTCTACGTTTCTAATTCGAGCACCCGCGACATCAATAGTGTCCTCTCCGAGATGGCCCACCCTGAGCCCAATGGCGCGGTTGTCTGCATTCGTAGGAACGGCACGAGTGAGATTGTGGCAACCGGCATCTATCTCGCCAATGGCACGGCTATCGACCCAAAAGAGGAAGCGGTTTACGTTTTGGAGTCGACCCGCCACGATTGCCTGCGCATTCCTATCAGGAAGGACGGTTCCTGGGGAAAACCCGAGGTATATTCTCGAGATTTTCCCGCCTTGCCCGACGGCATGGCTTTTGCTGCCGACGGCACGCTCTTTGTCACCCTACCTGCGTTCATCCGTGACGGCAAAATGGCACCGGCACATCAGATTATCCAAGTGGATACCAACGGGAAATGGAGCACGCTTATCGATGATCCCAAAGGCGAGAAGCTCTTTTTCCCAACCAATTGCGCTTTCGGCGGACCCGGCTTGCAGGATTTGTATTTCGCGAATCTCGAAGGTGATCACTTCAGCCGTGTCCATACCAATTTCCACGGTCACCCGCTGTACCATCAGCGATAACTGATTTCCGTGGGCCGCTTCGCCGTTGAGGGGCAATCATGCCAACCGGTTCCGATTCAGGTAAGCTGAGCGAGTGTGAGAAAACCCTCAGGTCTGTTCAGGCGCGACTTAATTACGCCAGCCCCGAGGGCCACCGTCTAGTCTCGATCCATGACGCGCGGCCCTTGGCTGATTCCTTGTCGCTCGATGTTCAGGGATTCCAACTCGAACGATGCGGTACCGCCGTCTCTAATTTCTACGATCAGTCACAGGTGCGCACGCTCTACTACCGGGAAGTCGAGCAGCTGGTCAGAGGAGTTACCGGCGCAACCAAGGTCGTGGCGTTCGAGCACGACTTGCGTTCTAGTGCAAGCGCGCGTCAGCGATTGAGTTGGGTGCGGGAGCCGGTCAAGGTTGTTCACGACGATTATACGCAGAAGTCCTCGCCCGAGCGAATCCGCCTGTACCTGGGTACGGAAGCTAACACATTACTCAAGTCGCACTATGGACTGATTAACGTTTGGCGACCCATTGATGGTCCGGTAGAGGAATCTCCCCTGGCTATATGTGACGCGCGGAGCATCCGCGAAGAGGACCTGGTGCCCACCGAGGAGGGCGTCAAACATGAGGTTTACCTTTTCAATTTCAGTCCGCGTCATAGGTGGTTTTATTTTGCTGATATGAAGACGACCGAGGTGCTATTGTTCAAGTGTTTCGATTCAAGGTGTGATGGGCGAGCACGCTTCACCGCTCATACTTCGTTCGACGACCCGCAGAGCCCGCCTGATGCGCGTCCCCGCCAGAGCATAGAGGTACGAACCATCGCCTTTTTCATCTCTGAAGGGCAATGAAGCAGTTCGCAGACTGCGAGAAAGAATTGACGACGATAGACGATAATTAAAGATGACTCACTTAATCTGGAAGGGTATGAGTCGGGTATGTGATTCATACCGAATCGTCAAATAACACACTTTCGATGTAAATGTCTCATCTGCGCGCATCTTCAGCAATGTTTAAGCAAGCGGCAGTCGGACTGTATCTTTGTTCACTTATAGTTATCAAAGTCATGTCGTTTCAGTCGAAAAGCGGCCGAAACCAACGTAGTGTGGCACAATGAATCAGCGCCGCGCGCTGCAGGAGAGCTTGGCGAGAAATAGGCATATGTGTTGCTGCGTGGTGGTCTGGAACAACATATGGCCAGCGAAAACACGCAGGCAGTCAAGGCACAGTTCAAGCCCTCAAATCACCATTCCGAACCGTCGGTGACGCGAACGACACGGGAGTTATTTGCCTTTTTGAATCGTCCGTGGCGGCCGCTGGGACGTTCAATCTTCCAAAACCGTCGACGGCCCCACATCGAACCGGCTAAGTCCACCTCTCCCGTCGAGGAGATCGTCGAGCACGTGACAGACGGCGATCTGACGCTGGACAGGATACTGGCTAACTGCAAAGTAACTCTCGAAAGTCGCTATGGGACGATCAATATTGCTGGCCGCATCGGGGAAGGTGTTCAGGCGACGCTTAAGGCCGCAAAGGGAGTGAGGATCCAAGAGGGCATCGGCCCGCACTCGATCGTCCAGATTCAATCGGGTGGTGACGTGTTAATTTGCCACGCGATAGCCGAGCGCGCGCGTGTTACGATTACCTCGGCAGCGCCCGAAATCGACCCTATTACGCAAACTTACCGCAGCGAAAGTGAGTTGACTCCGGGAAGCGTCGTGCAGATCGACGGTGACGTCGGGCAGAATTCAAGCGCCAAAATCACCGCCCAGTGGGACGTTACGATCGCGGGTACGATTAGCGAGGAGGCCAACCTGGATGTCATCTCGCTCAGAGGCACAGTCAGTATCGGCACGATGAACCAAAATCGGGTCGTGGCGGTGGTTACCGCCGGCAAGAGCATCCACCTTCTTGACAATTTGGGCCCGCGTTCAAAACTGACGGCGATGGCCCATGACGATGTTACGATCGGTGGGAAAATCGAACAGGCCGGCGAAGCCAAAATCACCTCAATCGCCGGCTCAATCACTATCGGACAGGGCTTAGCCAATGAAGCCAACGCAAGACTGGCGGCTTCAAACGGTAGAATCACCATCGGTGGAGCCGTCGAACGGGGAGCGGCAGTCGCGTGGAAGGCCCTGGAGTTCAGTTGCTCACGTCAGGAAGGTACAATTCGGCGGGTTCCGTGACGAAAGCGGCGCCTTTCTCTCTGGTCCAAGTTGCCAGGTCAGTTCACTCATCGGATGGGGATGTCTTTTCGATAGCTGGGACTACTGTTTCATTATCTGAAGCGGTGAGCTCGCCTGGGGATTCGCGGGCGTCGGCGCGTGCTTGCGGGCTGGGAGTCTGCTCATCGGTCTGAGTCGCGCGAAAATTCTCGATTTCGCGAAACTCTTCCAGATTTGGCAATTCCTCGAGGTCCTTCAAACTGAACAGTTCGAGGAATTCCGACGTGGTCACGTACATAAGCGGGCGTCCGGGAGCTTCCTTGCGTCCGGCGACCTTGATCAGGTTGCGTTCGAGTAGCGTATCGAGCACGGCCCCGCTATCCACCCCCCGCAGCTGTTCAATCTCAGGACGCGTGACCGGCTGCCGATAAGCAACCACAGCGAGTGTCTCGAGAATCGGCCGACTCAGTCGGGGCGGTTTGGCTGACAACAGCCGTCGCACATAGACCGCATGTTCACTACGAGTACGCAGTTGATAGCCACCCGCAATTTCCTCGAGCATTATCCCGCGTCCGGCGTCAGCGTAGCGCGTCGCCAGCGCATTCAACGATTTGCGAATGCGCTCTCGCGGTACTTCGTCAAGCGCGTTGGCAAGCTGCGACAGGGTCACCGGTTCGCCGGCGGCAAACAGCAGGCTTTCAAGCACGGACATCAGCCGTTCTTCAGCCCAGACCGACTCGCCAGCCTGGCCGGGTTGCGACTCTGAAGCATTGTCCGCCGCCGGTTTGGCGCCGGTTTCGGTGTCAAATGCTGTCGGGTTGCTTTCGCGGGGCGGCATGTACGTTCTCACCAACATATGTCAGCGATTGTTAATTGTGTCTTGGCCGGCGATCGGCTCGGCCGCATTGTCTCGGTCGAGGACAGCTGGCCTGCCAAACCGCGGGCCACGGCACAGATAAATAGGTCCCCACGGCTGATCCTGTGATGCACTCACTTCACCGCGACGAATCAGCTCCAGCAAGGCAAGAAAGGTTGCGATCATCAAGGCGCGATCGTTGAGGTCGTCGAACAGGCAAATGAACTCGATTCTCGCACCATCCTCCAATGCGGCCAGCACGCGGGGAATGCAGCGGGCAACGGGTATATCGCGCAGGGTGAGTGTCTGCGGGATTCGGTCTGCCAGCCGCCTCAACACAGACGCCATCGCGTGGACCAGGTCGAAGATCGAGGCTGTACGGGGTAGACGGGGAGTGCTGTCCTCGGGCAGGGCTTGACGTGGTGCGGCAAAGACGTCGCGTCCCAGGAGTGGACGCTCCGCCAGTTTGGCAGCTGCTTCGCGATAGCGCTGATACTCGAGCAGGCGTTCCACCAGGTCCTGCTTCAGCTCTTCAGCTTCCTCATTGTCGTCGCTCTGCGGATGAGGCAAAAGCGTAAACGACTTAATCAGCAGCAGAGTTGCGGCCATCACCAGGTATTCGCCAGCAATATCCAGGTTAAGCTCCTGCATCAAATTCAGATATTCGAGGTATTGTTCGGTTATAATGCTGGCCGTCACATCCTGCGGGTCGAGCTCGGCACGCTTAATCAAATGCAGCAACAGATCCAGAGGCCCCTCATAGATCGGTAACCGGAAACGCAGTTGCATATCCGGCTCGGAGTTAGGCGCGCCGACTTCCCCGCTTATTGCAGTCACTTCCATAATCACTCTACAGGCGTAGTAAGACCCGCGTCATAGTCCCGATAATCGGCGAGATTAGCTGTTCAAACCAATCTGTGTAGAGCAACAAAAACAGCAGGACAAAGCCGTAGCGCTCCAGCCGCGCGTATATGTGCGCCCACATTGGAGGCATCACCCCAACCAACACTCGCCCACCGTCCAGTGGTAATAACGGCAATAGATTGAAAAACGCCAACATCACGTTGACACCAACTGACACTGACAACAGCCGGGACACGAAGTAGGCAGTCAGAGTGGTCGAAGACAGGTTAGCCAGAAAATGGAAAAGGATCGCGCTAACAACGGCCAGAGTCAGGTTGGTGAGCGGCCCGGCTGCTGCCACCGCCACCATTCCCAGTCGTTTCGGATAGAGGCGGCGAAAGTCGACCGGTACGGGCTTGGCATAACCGAACACGGGCAGGTTTAGGAAAATCAGCAGCGCTGGCAAGCCAATGGTGCCGAACGGGTCGATGTGCTTGAGCGGATTAAAGCTGAGCCGCCCCGCGTCGGCTGCGGTATTATCGCCGAAAGCCAGTGCCACTCTGCCATGCATCACCTCATGAAAGACAATGGCTATAACCGTGGGTATTCCCCATATAAGGATCGTTGCGCAAAGTTTCAGGCTATCGGTTCTCGTCATCGACGGTTGCTCACCGCGGGTCAGTCATCACTCGCGCCCACCGCCGGTCGGACAACTGTGCCCCGGGACGGGCTTTAACCCGCTGCTGCGACTTCGCGGATGATACGTACGGTGGACCTTGCGCAATTGTGCCCGAGATAAATGAGTATAGAGCTGCGTAGTGGATATATCACTATGGCCCAGCATCTCCTGTACCGCGCGCAAATCCGCACCTCCTTCCAACAGGTGAGTAGCGAAGCAATGCCGCAGCGTATGGGGTGTTATCCAGGACAGTCGTTCGTCAGATGCGGCCCATCCTTTGAGAGCCTTGAAGAAGCCCTGACGTGTCATCGGGCGCCCTAATCGGGTGATGAACAGCGCCGAAGTGGGGCGCAGCACCGGATCCGTTTTACGGCCTCGGTCGGCTGGCGCGCGCGCTTGCACCATTTTCCGACGCGCGGCCAGATAGGTCGTTATCGCTCTGACGGCCGCTGCCCCGAGCGGTACGACTCGTTCTTTGCCGCCTTTGCCGAAAACAATCAGAACTTTGGCGGCGAGATCTACCTGGTCCAATCGCAGGCCGACCAATTCTGAAACACGGAGCCCGCAGCCGTACGCCACTTCGAGCATCGCACGGTCTCGCAACCCGCGTAGCGTACGTCCATCAATCGCCTCCAGAAGCAACTCAATATCTTTGGGACTCAGAGTGCGAGGCAGAGCGCGCTCGTGTGGACGAAGCTTAAGGCTGCGGCAGGGATCGTGGTCCAGAACACCTTGTTCGATTAAGTCACGAACGAACCCGCGAACGGCAGCCAGGCGGCGGCGCTGGCTCGCTGCCGCGAACATGCGCGCCGCCAGGTCTTCCAGATAAGCCGTGATCACCCGGCGGTCGAGGTCCTTTACCGCTATGTGGTGCCTACCGCAAAAGTTCTGGAAATCCTTCAGGTCGCGAGCATAGGCCTCGAGCGAATTGCGACTCAAGCCGCGCTCGACCGTCTGCCGAATCAGATATTGATCAATGAGCCGATCCCATTCGCCGGCCGGTCCTTTTTCATCCGCCACCAAATCCACGCTCCACCGTCCCAGAACTATGACCGCCTCTCGCGTCCAACAATTAGCCGGCTTCGGAGTTCCCCGCGATCGAGCGGTCGCTATAGCTTTGCGAGTTAAGCGGTTCTTCTTCGAGCCGCTCAAGCAGGGCTGACCGCAGGGCTTTCATCCGCTCGATCTCGACGATCTTCTGACCAGCGCGGTCGCTGATATAGAACACGTCCAACGCCTGGTCCGCGTTGGTCGAGATCCGGGCTAGATGAATGATGTAACCCAGCTGAAAAAGTGCGTAGGTGACGGCGAACAGCAGCCCAACGCGGTCCTGCGTGAACACGTCGACGACCGTGAATTTTTCCGATGAGCGATTGTCAATCGTTATCTCGGTCGGTACCCGGCGGACGAATTTTCGCCCGCCAAGGCGCGAGCGTTGAGTGCTGGCGACCAAGTCGGCTATCTCCTGCTCGCCCTTAAGAACGCGTTCGAGGTCGTGCTCCACTCGAAGCCATCTGTCTTCTTCCATCGCCAAGGTTTGCGCCCCTTGCAAATGAGAGACGTGGAAGACATCGAGCGCGACAGCGTCAGCACGCGTTGTGATGCGGGCGGAGAGGATATTGAGGTAGTTAGCGGTGAGGACGCCGGCGATCTTACAAAAAAGCCCGGGTTCATCGGTGGTCACCACGATAAACTCGCTGAACTCGCGATCCGGGAAATGTCGATGGCGGCAGACTAGGCGCTTCTCGTTAAATGCCCGCATTACCTCAAAATGCGTGGCAATGTCAGTTTCGGGCACCGTCAAGAAGTAGCGTTCTGGCATCAGGTTAAGAAAGTTCGAAATTTCCTGCGAGCGCGCGCCGCTGGCGCAGAGCCGTGCCCGAACCCCCATCTTGACCAAAGCCAGTCGCCGCTCGGGATCAACCGCCTCTCGATCACCGTGCTCCAGCACCCTGAGGGTTTTCATGTAAAGGTCGCTCAGAAGCATGTCGCGCCAATTGTTGTAAACACTGGGCGCCACCGCGCGCATGTCGGCGAAAGTGAGCAGATACAAGGCCTTGAGCCGATCGATCGAGCCGACCAAACGGGCAAAGTCCGCCACCGTGCGATCGTCATTGACATCGCCCTTTTGCGCCACCTGCGACATCGTCAGATGCTCGTGCACCAGGAACCGCACCAAGTCGGTTTCCTCGCTGTTGCGCCCCAGTCGCCGGCAGACGTCGGTGGCAAGCAGAGCGCCGCGCTCATGATGGTCGTGACCATGCCCCTTGCCGATATCGTGTAGAAGCAGGGCAAGAAAAACGAGCGGCAGAGCATCGTATTCGCGGGCGACCTCAGTGAGCAGCGGATTGCTGTCTTTAAACTCACCGGCCCGCAGCTTTTCCAATTCGCGCACTGCTGCCAGCGAATGCCGGTCGACGGTGTAGATATGATAGAGGTCATGGAGGACGCGAGCGTAGAGGTTGCCGAATTCGGGAATTAAGGCGCCTAACACGCCCGCCCTGTGCATTGCTTCCAACGTGTCAGCAACCCGGTTACGCGTCGCTAGAATATTCATCAGAGCGGCGCCCACCTCGGGCATTTGGCGCATCTGGTCGTCAATCAGCCCGAGATTGTCGCGGATCAGCTGGTAAGTATTGCCGGAAAGCTCGACGCCGTGAGCCTGGCAATCGGCGAAAATCGTAATAAGATTGATGGGCTCGCGTCTGAATAGCTGGGAGTCGGCAATTCCCAGAACGCGTCCCTGAATCAGGACGCCGGGCCGAATTTGTCTGCCGGGCACCCGACGAAAGAAACGCGACGCTGCTAAATCATCGGTCACCCGCGCAATCAGTCCCTCCGAGAAGCGCAAAATCGCGCTTGCCTGCTGATAATATGCTCGCATCAAGTGGGCACTGGCGGGCAGCCCGTCGATCTCCCTGAAGCCGAGGCTCGGGGCGATCTGTTCCTGGAACTCGAACGTGAGCTGATCGGTGTGACGTTGGCTGAGGAAATGCAGTGCATTGCGCAGCCTGAGCAGGAAATCCTGCGCCTCCGTTACCTCCTGCAGTTCGGGTTGAGTGATGATCGCGCGCTGTACCAGCTCACCCAATGACTGAACCTTGTACTTGACCTTGGCCAGCCACAGGGCGGTGTGTAGGTCGCGCAGACCGCCTTCGCCCTCTTTCAATTGAGGTTCAAGCAAATAAACCGAATCGCCGTAGTGTTTGTGGCGCTCGCGGCTCTCTTCCAGCTTGGCTCGGAAGAAGCTCTGCTGGTCCCGATTGAGTACTTCGCTGATTAGTGAATGCTCAAATCGCCGATAGAGCTCCTCATCGCCAGCGAGGAAACGTGCGTCCAGAATGGCGGTTTTTTCCTTAAGATCCGCGGCCGCCATCTTGATGCTCTCGGCAACGTTGCGAACCGAATAACCAATGACCAAACCGGCATCCCACAGCGCATGCAGCATGGTCTCGGTTACCACTTCGAGATAGGGACCCGGTTTGTAGTCGTGGAGGAACAGAAGGTCGATATCAGAGTATGGATTCAGTTCAGCACGTCCGTACCCACCGCGTGCAATAACCGTTAGGCGCTGATGGAGGCGCGGAAAGCGCTTTGCCTGGCTTTTGTCCGCATAAGTGAACAGCGCTCCCAGCAGACGGTCCATCGCCGCCGCAAAATCGTGAACAATTTCGAGCCCCCCCGCTCCGGCCTGGTGCCGCTCAAACAGCTCCGCGCGTTTGCTCTTGACATATTCGCGCGCCAGATCTCCTGGACGAGTGCCGGCAAGCAAGGCCTGCACGATTGCCGATTCGATCTCAGCTGCTTCCGCCTGTGGGGGTGCGTTCACAGATTTCCCACCGCCGCGTCGGCGCTAAAGTAGCGCAGTATGGCAGCAGCGATTCCATCAGCTAGGGCTTGTTGATAATCCGGGTTAACCAGGAATTGTACTTCTCGGGGATTGGAGAGAAAACCGCACTCGATTAACACCGACGGCATCTCCGCACCGACCAGTACGTAGAAAGGGCCTCTTTTGGCCCCCAAAGATCTTAGTTTTGTGCCCATAATAGCATTGACGCTGGCCGGAACCTCGGACTCGATCATGCGCGCGAGCGACGCGGATTCGTGCGCCTTATAATCCTGCTGCAGATTCGCCAGGATGTAGTCTAGGTTGGGCTGACTACCGGCGCCATAGTCCGTGCCGTTTTCAATCTGCGCCAGCCGAATGGTCGCGCGGTCGGTCGTGTTGTTCAAGTAATAGGTCTCAATGCCGCTGGTCTCGCGATCCGGACCCGAATTGAGGTGGATTGAAACAAATAAATCCGCATGAGCGTGGTTGGCCAGACGTGTGCGTTGGCCGAGGCTGACAAAGGTATCATCGTTTCGCGTCAGTTCCGCGTTGACCCCTCGTGCGCTTAGCGCAGCAGCCAGCCGCCGCGCGATAACCAGCGCAATAGTTTTCTCGCTGACGCCATCGACCGATCGCGCGCCCGGGTCGAAACCGCCATGCCCCGGGTCAATCATAACCGTGGGCCTTTCATGAGAGCCAAACCCCGCAAGGGCGCTGGTGTCACTGGTGGGCTGCTGTACAGTTGCCAGCATCTCGGGGCGAGAGGAAGTTGCATCCGCAGGGCGGTTCGGGGGAATTGGTGGGGAATTCAAACTGAGCGTGGCACGGGTCCATTGCGTCGTTGCCGGCCGATTCAGTAACGGCGTCGCCGTTGGCATTTCGAGACTCTGCTCAGTTGCGCCGGCCCTCCCAGGGACCGCATGGTCAGTTCTGGATCTTGACCCGGGCTGGGTCGCGGACAATCGACGCGTGCGCTCGAGCTCGCGCAACAACGGCTCAGCTAAATTCGGTTCCCGACCAGATATCGCCAACCTCACTACTAACACCTGTGGCATTTCCGCTAAGGCGTAATCGACCTCTCCCCGGACTCGGATGGCGAGCCGGACCCGACCACGCTCGAGTTCACGAATGGTGACGTGGCTAAGGACGGACGAACCCGTTGCTGCCAGGGGAACCATCGTGGGACTTACGCGTGAGTGCCGAAGGTCCACCCAGAGCTCCTGACCGTGCGTCTCTATGTGCCACTTAGGAGGGTTTCCTTGCATGTGACATTCGAGTTCACACACGTCGCCAATCGACTGGAGGGAACACCTGTCTATGGTTGCAGCATCGGCGGGGTCAACCCGCACAAGAGCAGCGGCAATACTCAGGAGACGTAATACGCCAAGAGCGTGAGCACAAAACCCGTTAACAAATGTCCGAGCCTTGGTCTGGATCGCTTCGCTCACGGCGTGGCCTACCGTTTCTCTCGCCGCAGGCGCTCAATCAGCGTGGCAAGTGTGTTTAGCGCCGCGACCGGCGTCATCCTTTCAACGTCAAGCGCCAGCAGTTCGCTAACGAGACGAGACTCGATCGGAGCAAACAGATTCAGTTGCGTTGCGTCCCCGCGGCTGCGCGGTCGGGCCAGGCGCGCCCTGCCACTCTCGTCCAACTGTTCCCGTTCAAGGTTGTTAAGAATTTCCCGGGCGCGCGCGATTACCGTGGCGGGTAGTCCCGCCAGGCGCGCGACCTCGATTCCATAACTGCGGCTGGCGGCACCCTCGACGACACGCCGCAAAAAGATTACCTCGTCACCCCACTCCCGCACCGCCATGCTGAGATTCTTGACGCGGGGACGAGTCCGCGCAAGCTCTGTCAGTTCATGAAAATGAGTGGCAAAAACCACTTTAGCTTGCGTCGAATCATGCAAGTACTCTGCAATCGCCCAAGCTATTGCCAGCCCATCGAAAGTGCTCGTGCCGCGTCCCACCTCATCGAGCAGCAGCAGGCTGTGCTCGGTTAACCCTTCTAACAGCCGCGCCGTCTCTCGCATTTCGACCATAAAGGTGGACTCTCCGCGGCGCAGCTCGTCGCGAGCTCCGATACGTGTTAGGACCCGGTCCGTCAGGCCAAGCCGGGCCTCCGTCGCAGGAACAAAACTTCCCATCTGAGCCATGATCACAATCAGGGCGAGCTGGCGCAGGTAAGTGGACTTGCCTGCCATGTTGGGGCCGGTGATCAGCAGCAGCTGACGCTCTGTGGGATCTGCCGCGAAGTCATTAGGAACGAATGCCCCAGGGTTCATGCCGGCTTCGAGTACCGCATGGCGGCCATCGCGGATGGTAAGTGCCAGGCCGGCGTCAACTTGTGGACGTACATACCCACGCCGGCGCGCGACTAACGCGAGCGAGCGGAGCGCATCGAATTCGCCCACCGCGGTCGCGCTATCGGCGATTGCGACACAATAGGTAGCCAGTTCACGCAGCAACTTGTTAAACAGCCGTGCCTCGAGCTCTTTCAGCCCGGCTTCGGCGCTGAGGATCTTGTGCTCCAGCTCTTTCAAACTCGGGGTCGTAAAGCGCTCAGCTCCGACCAGCGTCTGTTTGCGCTCGTAGTCAGCGGGAACGCGCTCGCGATATGCTCGGGTGATCTCGATGTAGTAACCGAAGACCTGGTTATATCTGATTTTAAGTGATGGGATGCGAGTGCGTTCACGTTCAGATGCTTCCAACTGAGCGATTACGCTGCGAGCATCGCGCGCCAGAGTACGCAGTTCGTCTACTTCTGGGTTGAAACCAGGCCGTATGGTATCTCCATCCCGTACGTTGACGGGTGGCTCGTCGCTGAGCATCGCGTCTATCTGGTGAATCAGGCCAGGTTGAGGCCGAAGTCGGTCTGCGATTTCCTGAAGCAATTTACTACGACTGGTACTGACCACTGCTTTCAGAGTTATGGTGGCTTCGAGCGCGCGCGCAAGTTTCAGCACATCCCGAGGTGAGGCGCGGAGGCTGCCGATCCGACCGGCGAGGCGTTCGAGGTCACCAATACGCTTCAGCGCATCCGCCATCGCGCCGCTCAAGTCGCTCTCGAATAGCTCTTCAACGGCGTCGTGACGCGCACGGATAGCCTCCAGATTCATTAATGGGTAGACGATCCAGTTAGCCAATGTGCGAGCACCGACAGGGGTCAAGGTCTCGTCGAGAATCGAAAGCAAGGAACCGGCGCGGGTGCCATCGCTGGACGAAATTAGTTCGAGATGCTGGCGAGTAGTCTCGTCGACCAGCATATATTCGGCCGCCCGGTACAACCTCGGTAGCCGAAGATGCGCCAGATCGGAGCCGAAGTTGTCTTCCAGGTAAATAACCGCTGCACCGGCCGCACAAACTGATGGCGGCTCCAAGTCGTAGGTGGCGCCGAAATGCCGACTAAGAGCCTCGCGTGCGCGATCGACCTGATAAGTAGCGCTGGATAGTTCGCTGGTCGGCAACTTCAGCTTCAGGCAAATAGAACGAATCGGCGGAGAATCCTGTGGGATTATGATTTCGCGAGGACTTAGACGAGCCAGCTCTTCAGCCACAAACGGCAACCCGAGCTTGGTGATGAGAAATTCCCCGGTGGAAACATCCACTGCTGCCAGTGCACAATCCCTATCGTCCGGGGCAAGCGCAACCAGAAAATTCTTCTGGTCTGCGACCAGGACCATTTCTTCGCCGACGGTACCGGGCGTAATTATTCGCACCACTTTTCGTGGCATCAGACCGCGCAGAGCGGTTCTTTTGTTGTCAAGCGCAGCCCGTCGGTCAGCTGGCAAACGCTTCGTGTCCATTGCGGCTGCCTCTGCGCTATGGGCACGAGCGGTCTGTAGCTTGGTCTCAGCCGCCGTCGCCTCCAGGCCGGTTTGCTCGCAAATTGCAACCTTATAGCCGGCTCTCAGCAGCTTGGCGATGTACGGTTCGGCGGAATGGTACGGGACGCCACACAGTGGGGCGCCGTCCTTTGACCGCGAGGTCAGCTGAAGATCGAGAACGCGAGCCCCGATTTCGGCATCCTCGAAAAACATTTCATAGAAGTCGCCCAACCGGAAAAACAGGATAGCGTCTGGTACTTTCTCCTTAATGCTAAGATACTGCGCAATAAGCGGTGTTCGCTTAACCGTCACTTTCGAGCCCAGCATACCGGCCTCATGCGAATCGCCACAAAGTCGAGAGGTCGCATGGCTCCCAATATTCCTTGAAGAGCGGAAACATGCGAGATGTTTCTTAGGCTTACAAAGATAGCCGGCTGAGCCACATTAGGGACGGTTGAGCTCGTGAGTCCTGCGTCATCCGTCAAACAGCCTTTGATCCGGGCTAGCGCGATTGTTTTGGCCGGAGGTCGAAGCCGCCGAATGGGCAAGCCCAAGGCGACCTTGAGGTTTGGCACAGCCACCATTCTGGAGAACATCGTCGGTGAACTCGCCACTGCTTTTGATGAAATCCTCCTGATTGGGGCACCGGCTCGGTCTGAAAATTTTGCAATCGAGTCGCTCGTGCGAAACATGCCCTTGGTCCGATTGTTGCGCGACGAACGACCTCACGAGGGAGCCGCAGTGGCAATCGTGCGTGGCCTTGCTGCGATACAAAGCGACGCGGCTTTCGTGTGCTCCTGCGACGTGCCGTTACTTCAGATGGAACTTGTGCGGGGTCTATACGAGATGTTGAAAGACTTCGATGCCGTTATCCCGACTGTCGGCGGCTTGCCTCAGCCTCTTTTGGCCTTCTATCGGACGGCTGCTGGCCCACTAATCCAAGCGAAGCTGGCATCAGGTGAACGTCGTCTCACTCTGATAACCGCGGCACTAACGGCTTACAGGCCTGAAGAAGCCGAATTGCGGCGATTTGATTCCGACCTTCGGAGCTTTCTAAACGTCAACACGCCCGAAGATTATCGACGGGCGTGCGTTTTAAATTCTGGCTCAAACGTCCGTTGATCGTAATCAGAGCAGCCATTTATGGTATCGAGTTTGCACTTTCTCTATTAGAGTCGCTCCACCAGGAGCAGTTCATCACTGCGTCCGGTGCCTAAAAAATCGTTGATCCGGACAAGGAGCAAACAAATGCCCGAGCGAGAGACGTTACGCCGCGCCCGCAAGGATGCGACCAAAGGTAAAGCGCCGACAACCCAGGCTGGTGAGTTCGTTCGTGAAGAAATTGAGCACCTTCGTAAAGGTAAACATGGGGCGCGTTCCGCCAAGCAAGCGATAGCGATTGGGTTGTCAAAGGCGCGTCGCGCGGGCATAAAGTTGCCGCCGCCAGATCCTGCTCGGACCTCGGCTGCGACTAGCCGAAAGGCCGAGCGCGACAGCGAAGCCGCCAAACACCCCCACCCGCCATCGTCAAAGAGATCAACTGCGATCAAAAAGGCGCTTAAGCGTGAAAGCCGCCAAGCTGGCTCGCATCAGGCCCTTTCTCGTCAAGCGCGAACCGCTGCTGCACACCGACGTACGGCGCTTGCATCAGCCAAGGGTCGCAAGTCAAAGCGTAAGTAGCTTAATGGCGTAGGCCGGGGTTGGCGGGCTAGGCGTCGATTCACCCGACTGAGTCGGCACACTCCAAGACAGCGATCAACAAGCTAGTCAGCAGCGGTCGCCTTCTCATTCCGCGCTAAACCCCAGCCGGCGGCTCGTTCCAGGTCATCTGCGATCCTTTCCGAATTGACCTGCGAGGCGAGATATTGATAGCGGAGTCGACCATCGGGTCCGACGAGAAAGAATTCTAGGACATGGTCGACCGAGCCGTCAGGTTCGTGCCGACGGATGAGCCTGAAACACCTCATGAGCCGGTCGATCTCGCCCGGTGCTCCAGTCAAGAATATCCACCCCTTACGCTCAGCTCGTTGTTCACGTGCGTAGGCGAGCAAGCGCTGTGGGGTGTCAACTTCAGGGTCAACCGTAACCGACACGAAAGCGATTTTAGCGCCCAGGCTTCCGTCCAGCCTCTCCGCTATCGAACGCATCCTCGCGGTCAGTACCAGGCATGGTCCGGGACACGTCGTATAGAAGAAGTCGAAGAGCACCGCGCGTCCGCGAAGCGAGGCCAGGGAGAAGGGCCGACCATGCTGGTCGGTCAGCTTGACATTAAGAAAACAGTCGCCATCGCCAGTCGCCGGAGCTCTCGCCGTGCTAGTGTTACTGTTACACGCGTTTGCCGCGACAGCTAAGGCGATTATGACCCCGGCTGTCAGCCGCGGCCAGCTCCAGATAGTTTGAATGAATCCAGACGGCTTTCCCATTTCTGCTCTAACCCACTCTACGATCTTTAACACTTCCGGCTAACATTGTGAGAGAGTACCTGATGTCGGCGCAGTCTCGCGCTGAGCCATTTCATCGGCGTTGACATGCGTAACGAACAAATCGCACGAATTTTCGATGATGTCGCTGATATGCTCGAGCTCGCGGGCGAAAATTTCTTCCGGGTTCGAGCCTATCGCAACGCAGCTCGTACGGTGAACGATTTTCCCGTGCCCTTATCGGAGTTGCCGCGCGAGCGTCTCAGGGAAATACCCGGTTTCGGCAGCGATCTGGCCGATAAGTTGGCAACTATCATCGAGACTGGCGATCTCCCGCTCCGGATCGAGCTGATGCGCAACTTTCCGAGAGGCCTGTTGGAACTAAAGAACTTGCCGGCACTGGGGCCTCGACGAATAAAGCTGCTCGCCGACCGCCTTAAGGTGCGCGATCGGGATGACTTGAGACGGGCGATCGAAGCAGGACAACTCCGTACTATCCGTGGCTTCGGTCCGAAAATCGAGCAGCGCCTGCTCGAAGCACTTTTGCACGAGCCGGGCTCAGGCCAGCGCAACCGCATTACCTATGCCGAAGCGTCGACGATCGCCGAAGCTGTGGTCGATCATATGCGCGCTTGCCCTGCCGTCGTGCGACTCGAAATAGCTGGCAGTTTCCGGCGACGTCGCGAAACGGTCGGTGACTTGGATGTTCTCGCAGCCTCCGACAATCCACAGGCTGTCATTGAACGCTTTTTTTGCTGTCCTGCGGTGATCAAGGCTTTAGGCTCCGGCGATACTCGCGCAAGCGCCGTTTTGAATAGCGGGTTCCAAGTCGACCTTAGAGTGGTACCTGAGTCAAGTTGGGGTGCCGCGTTAGTGTATTTCACCGGTTCCCAGGCCCATTGTATTCATTTGCGACGGATCGCCCAGAGCCAAGGGTTGTTGCTTAACGAATATGGACTCTATCGGGGCGGCGAAGCGATTGCGGGGCGCGAAGAAGAGGAAGTTTACAATCGCCTGGGCTTATCATGGGTTCCACCGGAATTACGCGAGGATCGTGGTGAGATAGATGCCGCCCGCGCCGGCAATTTGCCGGAACTGGTTGAGGTCGCAGACTTGCGTGGCGACCTCCACACCCATTCCGATTGGACTGACGGGCGGGCTTCGATTGAAGAAATGGCAAAAGCCGCTGAGGCTGCTGGCCTCGAGTACTTCGCCGTGACTGACCATTCTCAACGTCTCGCCATGGTTCACGGTTTGGATCCGGCTCGCCTGCGCGAGCAATGGCGCGAGATCGAAGCGGTGACAGCTCGTCTAAACGGCCTCAGGATCCTGCGTGGGATCGAGGTTGACATTCTCGAAGATGGCTCGCTGGATTTGCCCGATGAAGTCCTGCGAGAGCTGGATTGGGTAGTGGCATCTGTCCATTCGAAGCTCGATATGGAGACAGGCGAGATGACGCGTCGAATGGTGCGCGCGATCCGCAATCGGAATGTCGACGTGATCGGCCATCCGACCGGCCGAATCCTCGGCCATCGCGTACCGAGCAGTTTCGAGGCGAGCGAGATCATGCACGTGGCTCGGGAAGAAGGCTGCGCGTTAGAGGTTAACTCGCAGCCCGAGCGCCTCGACCTAAACGACACGGCATGCCTGGCGGCGAAGCACGCAGGAGTCCGGCTTGTCGTGTCGAGTGACGCGCATTCGACACGCGGCTTCAGCCTGCTGCACTACGGCATCAGCCAGGCCCGCCGTGGATGGCTCGCAGCTGCAGACATCCTCAATACGCGTCCGCTCGAAGAACTACGCCTGCGACGCCGATAAACGGCGCGACGGTCAGGTTTCCTTCGGCGAGGGCCTGCCTGACCGAATCAGTCCTGGCGCTGGCCATTTTCCGCAGCCATCAATTCGTGCAGAGTTGTCAAACGGCGAACGAGGTAAGAACGCTTGCCGCGGGGGGTCTGCACTTCAATGTCATCGTCACGCGACTTTCCAATCAAGGCACGGCCCAACGGCGAGGAGAGAGAGATTTTGTTTTGACTGCCATCCACTTCTTCGGGCACTACAATCTCGTACTCAACCACGCCACCTTCGTCGAGGTCCTCGAGTTCGACCTTGCTGCCCAGACCTACCGTGTCGCGCGGAATCGATTCCAGATTAATCATCGAAAGCTCCGCGATGCGTGCCTCGAGGTTCGACAGTCGTACGCGCAGGAACTCCTGGCGCTGCTTTGCCATTGCCCATTCTGCATTTTCCGAGAGGTCACCGTGGGCACGAGCCCGTTCCAGCTCTTTTGGCAAGTCCACCGTCAGTTCACGCTTTAGCGTGTCCATCTCTTTGCGCAGCCGTGTAACTACAGGTAACTCAGCCATGAATATCACTTCCTAAAGAACACGAACTTGCTTAAAAAGAATTTGGGGCGCTGACGCGGCCTTTCTGAGCGCCTTTTGAAGCTGCGTCCAATGTTTGGCCTCACCTCCTGCGCCCCATCCAGGTGGGGGCACGCTCCGCTCTGAGCGCGCATCGTTCCCCGAGCACCCGACCAGACAGTCGGGAGAGGTTGTACCTCTCAATGTTGAACAACTTCTGTGCCATTACGGCTCGGTCACTCGGCATCGGCGAATCCCTTCTGTCAATCCGCAACGATTGATGTGAGGCTGCGGCTTACACCCACAATACTTTGAATCTTTTGCACGACCAGTGCACCCAGGGAAGAAACGTCGCTCGCTTCTGCTATGGCGATTATATCGTGCGGACCGGTTACCGCGTGAGCGGCGGAGACGCCTGGCACCTGCCGAAGCTTTTGCGCAACTTCGCGTGCTTTCCCGGGCGAAGTATCAATCAGGATGAAAGCCTTTACGGGCATCGTGCAAATCTCCCTGTTCAGCCTTACGCGTTCATCAATCGCGCCGGACGACCCGACATGCCCCTCGACGACTCGCGATTTCCTTTCTATCTCGCCGCGGCCGCTGGCGGGATTGGATTCCCTTGAGAGTCGTACTTATAAAAGCCCCGCCCTACTTTACGCCCGAGGTAGCCCGCGTCGACATATTTTTTAAGCAAGGGACATGGTCGATACTTGTCATCACCGAAGACCCGGTGCATCACCTCCATGATTGCCAGACAGGTGTCGAGTCCAATCAGGTCAGCCAATTCGAGCGGTCCCATGGGTTGATTGGTACCAAGCCTCATCGCCATGTCGATATCGCGCACGCCACCGACACCTTCATAAAGCGTGTAAATCGCTTCGTTCAGCATTGGGAGCAAGATGCGATTGACGATAAACCCTGGGAAATCCTCGGCGGTCATCGTCTCTTTCCCCAGCCGCTGAGCAAGCTGGCGAGTGATATCGTAGGTTTCGGGAGAGGTCGCCAGACCGCGGATAATTTCGACCAGTCGCATAGCCGGCACCGGGTTCATGAAGTGCATCCCGATGAAGCGGTCGGCGCGACTGGTGCGCGCTCCCATACGAGTTATCGAAATCGAGGAGGTATTGGAGGCGAAGATCACCTCCTGGGGACAAATACGGTCGAGCTTTTGAAACAGTGCGATTTTAGCGTCTTCGTCTTCGACCACCGCCTCGATAATAAAGTCAGTGACGGCCAAATCGCTCAGATTGGTGGTAACCTCGATTCGGCGCAGGATTTGGTTGCGTTCGTCGGGCTCGATGCGCCCGCGCTGGATCATACGATCGAGGCTACGTTCGATAGTTCGCCGCCCGCGACTAATCATCTCCTCGGAAATGTCGTTGAGGAGGACTTTGAGTCCCGCTTGCGCGGCGACTTGGGCAATACCTGACCCCATTTGCCCCGCACCGATAATCCCCAGCGTCTCCAGGCTCATCCAACACTCCCCAATCTATTGACGGTTTTCAACCCGCTTCGTCCGGAACCTGCAGCCATTCGGCAATTTGGCTGAACGCTACCCCGTCTCCGCACACTTCAATTGCCTCTAGGGGGCTTGTCAGCCGAGGTCCAGGTTCCTTGTGCGCTGGAAGCCAAACCAAGGCGGACGCGGCGCACATCTTCCGGTGACTGGCGTCCAGGCATTCCAAGGCTCCTCATCAACTCGTTGGCCATATGCGACGTAAGCCAATCGCGCAGAGTTGGAGCAGCTTCAATTTCAGCATCCAAAACGCGATCAACTTCGGTTTTACTCAGACCGGCGGCGGCAAACGTATCGATCAATTCCGTCCAACCCATTCGACCCGCCGATTGCTTAACGATCTCAACGACCGTAGCACATCGGGAACAGACTTTGCGTAGAAGCCCTGCCCGGCTCTGGCAATAGCTACAACGCATAACTACGGCACTGATCCCCAAGCCGTATATGGCTGCGCCCTAATCGTCCGTGCATTTTTGAGCGTACACATGAGCTTTCGCAGCGACAAGGCGGTTGAGACAGCTCCAGCTGGAAATTTCAGTTGACAAGATTCGATGCCGTTGGCTAGTGTCGAATTGAGAATAATTCTCAATTTCGTCTCGGCGAGCCGCGCTGATGTTTTCAACTAGCACAGCTATTCCCTATCTGCTCTATTCGTCTGGAATTCTTCTCCGCGAAGGTCTCGAAGCGCTCCTGGTCATAGTTACCTTACTTGCCGCCGTTCGCCAGGCTGGGCATGAGAAGCGTACCCGTGACATCTATGTCGGCGCTTTCATAGCACTGTTATGCAGCACGGCACTGGCTTGGGCGGTTCAGCACGTACTTGGCGATAATACCAGCGACACACTCGAAGGGATTTTTCAGCTACTCGCGGTCGCGACGCTTTTTTACGTCAGCTCCTGGATGACGTCGAAGAGCCAGGCGCGACAATGGAAGAACTTTATCGGCACGCAAGTCGAGGCCATTCGCCACAGCGACGGCCCGTCACTGGCGCTTGGCCTTACCGCATTCGTCGCAGTGATGCGCGAGGGCGCCGAGACCATCGTGTTTTTTCAAGCGCTGATGGCTGGCGCAACCGAAACTGCAGAGCGGCACGCGATTGTTGTCGGCTTGATAGCTGGAGGTGCGGCTCTAGTCGTTATTTTTCTAGGGCTGCGCAAGGTCACCTTCCTGGTTCCGATCGGACCTGTGTTCACTGTTACCTCGGTTTTACTCTATGCCTTGGCTGTCGTCTTCGTCGGTCAGGGAATTGCCAGCTTCCAGGAGTCTGGCGTCATCAGCACGACCTTCGTCAGCCATGTTCCGGCCTTACCTATGCTGGGATTTTATCCCACGGTCGAGACCCTTGCCGCCCAAGGGATTTTGGTGCTGCTCGCACTGGCGTCGCTGGCCGTTCCGATGATGAAACGAATCAAGATCGCTGGCTCGGAGGGTTCCGCTTATAAAATCGAACAGGCGGGATAGATCATACGATTTCGCCCAATTAGCCTTCCCAATACGACTGATTGCGCAATTATGGGGTCAAGGGAGGTAGATCGGCCAGATTCGCGCGCGCCTTCCTTACTCGAGCGCTTATGGGGAATCGTTGCCACCCTGCTTTCCCTGCTTTACACAGCGCTTCTGCTCGGCCCGACCGCTCTCGCTAGCTTATTTGCAAATGGGCACCTGTGCAGCCCCATCTTCAGATTGTGGGCGTGGTGTATCTTCAAGACTTTTGCTCTGTCGGTAGAGGTCGTTGGCCTCGAGCATCTCAAAGATCTCGAATCCTTCATCCTCGTCTCCAACCATCAGAGCCTGTTCGATATCCTTGCGGTTTTTTTGTTGATCCCGCGCGAGATGCGGTTTTTAGCCAAGCGGGAGATCAAGAAGGTGCCGCTCATCGGTTTTACGATGGAGCGGTCACAAAACATTGTGATTGACAGAGCGAGCGGCGGAAAGGCGATTCGTCGTGCAATTGCTGTCGTGAAGCAGGGCTATAGCATCTGCGTGTTCGCTGAAGGACACCGGTTCAACGATAACCGAATACACGACTTCAACCACGGCGCCGCATGGCTGGCGATTGCAACCAAGCTTCCGTGCGTGCCCATGGCGATCAGTGGCACCGGCGACGTAATGCCGCGGGGTGCTAAATTTGCACTTCCCAGACGGCGAATCCGCCTGGTGCTGGGTCAACCGATTGCGACTTCAGGTTTTGGGACAAACGCGCGCCGAGAGTTGACTAAACGGTTGCAGGCCGAGGTCAGCGCCGCTTTCGAGTTAGCCTGCCGAGCTGTGGCATCACAGCCGCTGAAAGATATAAAGCGGCACCATGTTAGCCGACGCGGGATCCACCGTGAGGATTCGCCGATTACCTTGCACGCGAATCTCGCTCACTTTAAGCTTCGCCGCCTTCATCTTATTCGCCAAGGAGTCTAGATCGTCCGTTTCGAGCCAGATTGCCGCCAGTCCTTCGCCAGCATTCATCTCCGAATCGGCCCCTGTGACAACCGACCTTAGTCGGATCCGCGCGTCCCCGACCTCGATCGTCGCCTCATCGCCGTGCTTTTGAACATGGAAGTCAAAATTGCCTTGGTAAATCGCCGCCGCGTCGTCGAGGTCCGTCGTCGTTACCTCAAGGGTGTCGAAACGCTTGATCATTTTAGAGCCCCGGCGTTTAGAGATTTATGAACCCCGATTCGTGACAGGTTTGAAAGCGAAATCAAGGGTAGTTGATTGTCCCGGTTTGACAACGATCGGTTCTGAATGCGAGCCAAGCCGCTCGTGCCAGAATTTCACCGTGTAGCGACCCGGTGGAAGATCTCGAAGCACGTAATGGCCGGTACGATCGGTCAGCGTATAGTAGGGCGTGTTGGTCACATACCACCAACCTTCCATCCAGTTATGAGCGTCGCAAGTAACTTTGATTGTCTCCGGCTTTGCGATTGTCACCCGTATCTCCTTCTTGAATCCCGGCTGAGCGATGTCCAGCGGAGGATTGATGGTCGACAGCGTGTGGATGTTGTGCAGAATCCCATCAGAATTGAGTATCATGACGGTGCTACCTGCCGGAAAGACGGCTACGTGCGGTATATACTGACAGCCCTTTTGGTCAAATCGCACCGTGATAGGTTTCGCCGCAGCAGAGTTTACGGGTCCGGAAGCCGCGACCACGGTATTGGCCAAACCGTGCTCGGCTCCAACAATCAAGGACTGGTCATAAACGGGCTTCGTGCCGCAGATCTCGGGATCTTTGGTGACTGTTAATAGCTTTGGACGAGGTACGATACCTTCGTAGATGACCGACCCAGTGATTGCCCCAAGGGATTGTGCAGGATCTGGCGAACCACCATAAGCAATCTTAACCTGGGCAACAATCAGCAATGCTGCCAGGAAAGTCGCTTCGAACCCGCTCCTAAACGCACGGCACATTGCCCGACTAACTATTTTTGCGGGCAACTATCGCGTAATGGACCGAAAGGCGATTGAGCGGCTCGTGGCGCTCCACCGTAATGCTTTGCCCATCGAGGACATCAGAGGCCCGCAGCCGGGTGGTCCAGCCTAACAATTTGGTTATCGGATTGATAATGCTGCCCATCAAATAGAGAAAAGGGTTGCGGCTGGCAAAATGGCTGACGAGCACGATCCGGCCACCTGGCTTACAGACCCGCACCATCTCATCCATCATTTTGCGGGGATCGGGAACCACTGTCATCACGTGAAACGAGGTCACCCAATCAAAGCTGTTTTCGGGAAATTCAAGCTGCTGGGCGTCACCTTTGCGCAGTTCGATATGACCCGCACCATTGCTCTGAACCTTGGCGATTGCATGGGCCAGCATGTCCTCGGAAGGATCGATCCCGATGACTCGAACGTAGGGAGGATAGGCGCCTAGAGATATCCCGGTCCCGACACCAACCTCTAGCACCTGTTGGCCGGGCCGGAAACTCAGCGATTCGATTATCTGCTGTTCGTGATCGACAAAAGCCCGTCCAAAGATAGAATCGTAGAGGTAAGATAGATCAGAGTAGACACGGCTCTGGTGCGGCTCTGCCATTCGTTCGACCTCGGCAACAGTCTCGGATTGATGCGCGTATCGGCTTGCTCGGGCGGAGAACCGGTTTCAGGCTGCAGCGCTGACACCCCGAAGATGCCGTTTGAACGAAGCGATGTCACGCTTGCGAAAACGCCACTGCCGGCCCTTTTTGAATCCTGGCAGGATGTTGCGGCGCGCGAGTTCGTTGACCGTGTCAGGGCTGAGGTCGAGCAAGAATGCGACCTCCCGAGAATTGAGCAGGATATCGTCCTTATCGGCCATCTTGATCCGCCCCACCTAGCCCGGCATCGCGCTCGAGGTTCTGAGCGATCCGGTCAATCAATCATGGTAAGCAACGACGATCCGTTCTGCACATAGCTTAACGGCATCGATTGCCCGATCAACATCGTGAATGTCTCTTCCCGAACAAATTTTTTGACTTTTCGTGTAAACCTACTAATTTAGACTCAAATATGCCATTACACGCTGATTGTGCTCAATCTTCTCACAGAGATTTTCCAGTCGTACCACGCACGAGTTGCCACGAAACAGGAGAAGACGCCGGTTAATACTCCGACACATAGGGTTACTGCAAAGCCCTTGACCGGGCCTGTTCCAAATTGGAACAGAATCAGGCCAGCAACGAACGTTGAGATATTGGAATCCCGGATCGCGGACCATGCCCGCTCATAACCAATCTTGACTGCCTCGCGCGGAGATTTCCCGGCGCGGAGCTCTTCGCGCATCCGTTCGTTCACCAGCACGTTCGCGTCAACTGACATCCCAAGGGTCAGGACGATTCCGGCAATACCCGGCAGGGTCAAGGTCGCCTGAAGCGCCGCCATTACGCATATCAGCAACAAGATATTGAGAATGAGGCCGAAATCAGCCAGTAACCCTGCGCCATTGTAATAGATGGCCATAAAGGCCAGGACCGCGATAGCGCCCACAACGAATGACAACTCACCCTGCCGAATCGAATCACGCCCCAACGACGGCCCCACCGTGCGCTCCTCGATAATTTCAACCGGTGCCGGCAATGACCCCGACCGCAGCACGATGGCCAGATTGTGAGCTTCTTCGAACGAGAAATTTCCAGTAATTTGCACATCACCACCGGGAATCGGCTCCTTGATGACCGGCGCCGAGTAAACCGTGTTGTCCAGCACGATGGCGAGATTGCGGCCCACGTTCTGCGAGGTAAGTGCCGCGAAGATTTCAGTACCGCGTCGGTTCAATCGAACCTCGACATAGGGACCCTCAATCCGGCCGCCTTCGCGAACCCGCGCATCGGTCACGACGTCACCCGTCATCAACACCGGCGACTCCACGAGATAGGGCGTGGGACCTCCCGCCTGTGGCGGCCCATACAAAATTTCATCTCCGGGCGGAGGCCCTTGGCGAAGGGCGTCAGACACCGAATGCTTATCGTCGAGCAGCTTGAACTGAAGCACCGCAGTTTTTCCGATCAGCTCTTTAGCACGCTCGGGATCTTGGATACCCGGCAACTGAACGAGAATGTCGTTGTCCCCTTCGCGGGCGACGGTCGTCTCCCGCACCCCGAGCTGATCGATGCGGTTGCGAATCGTTTCCAGCGCTTGATCCATCGCGTTCGAACGGACCTGGGCAGCCTCCGGCGGGGTGAATTTGGCCACGTATGCACCTGGCTGGTTGGGCGCGGGAGCCAAGGTAAGATCAGAAAACGCCCGGCTCATCAGGTCTTGAAAGGCGCTTGCTTCCGCCGGCCTCACCAGCTTGATTAGCAGTGACCCGTCGGCATTTTGGCTAATCTGCGGCGGAGTCAACTTGTTGTCTTTGGCTTCCCTTTGAATATCATCACCACGCCGGCGCAAAGAGGTTTTAACCGCATCTTCGAGTTTTACTTCGAGTAACAGATGGGTACCTCCCTGAAGGTCAAGGCCGAGCTGAATTTTTGGCAGCGAATTCAATGGTTGCAACCAGCCTGGCAAATTGAGCTGCAGACTTGGCAACAAGAGAACGAGAGCGGCAACCACCAACGCACCGGCCAGCCATAGCCGAAGTTTTCCGCTCCCACCGGTAAAATGGAGCCACAAAAAGACTCCTGCCAAAGCCAACAAGGTGACTATCGTGATTGGATTCTGAGTCGCGCCTTCCATCTTCGCAATGCTTCAGGGGTCGGCAGTCGTTCAGGACTGCTCCCCTTTTTCTCGCCGTGGCATTCTCCCGTAATTGGAGATTGCGGCGATCTGGTTGCGTTCGATGCGTACTCGTACATTTGGTGCAATTTCAAGCGTGACCAATTTGTCACTGAGCTCGGCGATCCTGCCCACCAGCCCCCCGGTAGTTACAACCTCATCGTTGCGTTTCAGTCCCGCCAACATCTTTTGATGGTCTCGCGCTTTTTTGGTTTGCGGCCGGATAAGCAAAAAATACATTACGGCGAAAATCAAGATGATCGGGACAACCGGATTGGTCGCCAACTGCTCCCAAAAGGACTGAGCTGGAGCAGCCGGTGGCGTCGATTGGGCCCATGCTTCGGCTTCGAATAGCATCGTTACGTCTCAAACCCGTCTGCTCGATCATTCGACTGATTGAGCCGGTTCAGCAAGTAAGTTGCGAACGCCTGATAGGTTTGCGAAGCGATAGCAGCCTGCGCTTCTTGCATCAAGCGCGAATAAAAAAACAGATTGTGTTCGGTTAATGCTCGCGCGGCCAGAATTTCGCCGGCCATGTACAGATGGCGTAAATAAGCGCGCGAAAAATGCTGGCACGGTCGGCAATCGCACCGCGGATCGAGCGGCCGAGGATCACGCGCGTAGATCGCCTGCTTGATCGAAATTCGGCCTTCACTGGTAAAAGCGCAGCCGTTGCGCCCATTGCGGGTTGGCATTACGCAATCGAACAGATCAAATCCCATCGCGATCGCCGCAAGGATATCGGCAGGTGTGCCCACTCCCATAAGGTAACGAGGTCGGTCTGCGGGAAGCATCGATGCTGACAGGGCAGCCATCTCCAGCATCGCCGATTTAGGCTCTCCGACGGACAGACCGCCGACCGCAAAGCCGTCGAATGGCAAAGCAGTTATCTGTCGCGCACTGCGGCACCTCAAGTCGGAAAAGATACTGCCCTGGACGATGCCGAATAACGCCTGAGTTGGGTTACGACGCGCGGCAATGCATCGCTGTGCCCACCTCGCCGTCAGTTCGAGCGAGGATTCCGCCCGATGGTAATCAACCGGGTACGGCGTACATTCGTCCAGTGCCATCATGATATCAGCCCCGAGCTTTTCCTGGATTTGCACGGCTGTCTCGGGCGTCAGCATCAAAGTCGAACCGTCCACATGGGAACGGAAATTGATCCCGTCGAGCCCGATCGAGCTGATCCGCGCCAGGCTCATGGCTTGAAAGCCACCGGAGTCGGTAAGTACCGCTCCCTTAAAGCCCATGAATTGCGCCAACCCCCCCATTTTCTCGATAAGTTCGGCTCCCGGGCGAAGTGCCAGATGGTACGCGTTGGCCAGAATCAACCGATACCCCATGGCACCTAATTCGTCCGGCGACATCGCTTTGACCGTGGCCCGGGTGCCAACCGGCATGAATGCTGGGGTGGTCAGCGACCCGTGTGAGGTAATCAGTGTGCCGCAGCGCGCAGCGCCATCGGTCGCTCGAATCTCGAAACGGATTGGCGAGTTCATTGACAAACGGGAGTACTCTCAAAGTACCAGCATGGCGTCACCATAACTGAGAAATCGGTATCGATGACGAATTGCCTCAGCATAAGCCTGCAGAATCAATTCGCGCCCCCCCAGTGCCATCACGAGCGCCAAAACCGTGCTGCGAGGCAAATGGAAATTCGTCACCATCGCGTCGACCAGCTTGAATCGAAACCCGGGAAAGATGAATAGGCCGGTAAAACCCTCCTGGTCCCCAGTGATCGCGTACGATTCGAGCGCGCGTACCGTACTCGTGCCGACCGCCACCACCCGCCCGCCGGTCCGACGTGTAAGCTCAATTGCCTGCAACCCTGAACTCGGAATTGTATACCATTCCGCCTCCATTGAATGACTTTCCACTTCCTGTGTGCGTAGGGGCGTGAACGTGCCTGGACCGATATGCAAGGTTATGAAGGTGGTGTGAATTCCAGCTTGTTCGAGCTCATGAAGCAGCTCGGGAGTGAAATGAATGCCAGCGGTGGGTGCCGCAATCGCGCCCGGTTTGCTCCCATACACCGTCTGGTATGCGGTCAGGTCGGCGCTGGTCGAAGGCCGGCGGATATAGTGTGGCAGCGCGAGCGTGCCCGAGGTCGCCAGGATCTCCTCGATCGATGTCGAATCGGCACTCTCCAGCAGTACTCGTCCGGGCTTGGTCTGAGCGACCACTCTTAGCGCATGCCCTGCCTCAAGCAGCAAGAGGGTACCAACGCGCGGCGGGCGATGCGCCCGCATAAGAGCCTCCCAGCGGCCAGCTCCCTGCTCCACCGGCCTTACCATTAGCAGTTCAACAGATCCGCCTGATTGTTTACGCGCGGCCAGCCGAGCCGGGATGACGCGCGTATCGTTCATGACCAGAAGATCGCCTTCTCGCAATTCCCCCGGGAGTTTGTAAAAGCGCGAATGGTCAATCCTGCCAGATCGACGCTCCACTATCATCAACCGCGCCTGTTCGCGTTGCTCGAGGGGCTGCTGCGCGATCAGTTCGGGGGGCAATTCATAATCCAAATCGCTCAAGCGCATGACAGGACCCGTGAGGAAATAAGGAGATTTCGCGGATCTAATGTACCAGTGTAACAGCGTGATGACTCGCGAATAAGTGTTCGTAGCCTCAGGCTGCAACTGCTAAGCGTGACGGCTCGAGACTTTCGGCTATGACTTCATGACTCCAGCGATTGGATTGCGCCGGAAAAGCTCGTGTCAAGACCGGTCTGGTTACAGCCTGGGACCCGCACTTGTCGCTTACCAATGGCGTTTCACCCTGGGTCCAGGACTCGACCTGGCTAAAAGACGTGTCGCATTATCAAGCTTCGGCGTGCTTCAACCGTGGCGAAACCATCCTTCTACGCGCTCGCCGACGCCTCAACTCTCGTCCATTCTGACCCGACACCACGATCGCCATGTCCGCGTTCAAAACCACGAGCAGTAATTGGCCAAAATCGACTGTAATTAGTCATCACCGGGTACAACCAGAACGTATTACGAACAAGGGTCTGGGAAACTTCAATGGAGATGCGTTCTGTTGGTCGCTCTAAGCTACAGCGCCACGGGCATATAACGCAGAGCACCTCCGGATAGTACAAACGGTGACTGTTACGTCGGGTTTGGAGGCCGAGCTACGGCCTGGTCAATCAGGTGCTGGCCCGGTCGCATACTATTGTGTCCGCGCAAACCCACGCATCCGAAGTCCGTGGGCGTCTTTGCGCCTGTCGTGCGCGGCGTGTCGGGGGATTCGAGCGGCCTGGGGCGTCGCTAATGTCGAGTAAGTCCGCTGCCTTCAGGCATGCCGCTCGCCTTCACCCTCGTGATAAAGAATGCGTTGGCAATTGGGACAGAAATGAATTGAATCGTGGCGTTGAATCTGGTTGTACAATTGGGGCGGTAGCCGCATTCGGCAACCCTGACAGGTGCCGCTGCGAGCCTCGGCCACCGCCAGTCCGTTGCGACGCTGGAAGATCATCTCGTAGCGCTGGAGCAGGGTGCGTTCCAGATTGGCTGCCATCATATCGCGCTCCAGGCGCTGTTTGGCGATCGATATCTTGAGGTCTTCAACCTGACTTGCGATTTCTTTTTCAGCTTCGCTCAGCTCGGCGCTCAGCCGCTCGACGGATGGGGTGAGCTCGGCGATCCGTGCGGTGCGCGGTTCGGACGCTTCCATCAAGCTCAATAATTCGGCTTCGAAGCGCTGATTGGCTTCCTTTTGGGTCTCGACTTCATGTGTAAGCGCCTGCATCTCCTTGTCGTTGCGTGCCTGGCCCAACCGCATGCGCTTGTTGCGAATTCTGGCTTCCCCCTCCGCCAGTTCCTTTTCCAGCTGACGTCTCAGCAGTGCGCTTTGTTGCTCCTCGCTGGTGAGACGATCTAATTCCGACTGTTGCTTTTCGAGCTCGAGCCGCAGCTGCTCGACCTTTCCGGCGACTGAGGCGAGCGCTTGCTCAAGGCCACGCAATTCGCGATCAATCGCCTGAAGACTCATTAGGCGGGCTATTTCTTCACGCAATGCATCCTCCGCGAATCGACCGGCGAGCACGGCGCATCAACCGGGGTGATTGTAAGGGGGCCGGCTTCCGGGCTACTGACACGAAACGAATGGGCCCACCAGGATTTGAACCTGGGACCAGCCGGTTATGAGCCGGCAGCTCTGAACCTGGCTGAGCTATGGGCCCGTAGGAACTCATGAGGCATCAATTTACCATAGCAGGTTAACCGCAGTAATTTAAGGGCTGCTAATGAGACAGCAGGTGCAGTTTCGGCCATAGTCTAGCGCCGAGCAGCCGCTCGGCGCGCCTCGATGACTGCCTGAGCCGCAGCCACGGCCTGCGCACCTTCTGTCGCCGAGGCGATTCGACGCAACTCAGCTATTTCCGTACCTCGTCTGCGTTGATTCAACGCGCGCAGATAATCGTTCATCAGCGAAGTCGCACCTGTGAGCTCATCAGGAACAGAGTCAACCATAATCCTGCTGAACCATCCACGCTCCCGCTCATCAAGCCGCGCACTGACCCCAACCTCCAAGGCGGTACCCGGTTCGTTCGTGGCGCAAATTTCATCGAGCAGAGCTGCGAGCCTTGCATCGACGAACAAAGCGGAAGACGAACTCAACGGTTGGCGCAGCTGCGGAAAACGCAAAGCGAGTGCAATTAACCCCAGCTGCGCTTGCAGGCCGGCATCGAGTGTTCCGATCTGTTGCGACATGATGGCCGCTTGCTCTCGCGTGCCCATTTTGCTTCGACCAGCACGACGTAATATCGCCTCCTCACGCTCAGTGAACCCGATCAGGTCGACCGCCTGGCGCACGAGGAGATTGAACTGAAGTTCATCGTCCTTGATAAGCTGGAGTTTGTCGGCAACCTTTGCCAAGATGCGCGCGCGAGCATCGGTGCTCGCACGTCCGCGTGGGGCGAGCCGGGCCTGTTCTCGCAAGAACATTTCAATGAGCAGCTCAGACCGCTCGAGGAGTTTGCCGAAATAATCCTTACCGCGCTCCTGAAGCAGCGTATCAGGATCATATCCAGGTGGAATGAACACACCTCGACCGAGCAAGTCTGCTTGCAGAAAGCTGTCCAGGGCGCGTAACGACGCCTTGCGGCCCGCTTCGTCGCCGTCGAAGCACGCCAGGATGTTGCGCGTATACCGGGCGAGCAGCCGCAGCTGATCCGGGGTCAGGGCGGTTCCGAGGGTAGCCACGGTCTCCCTGAAACCGGCCTGCGCTAATGTGATCACATCGATATAACCTTCGACGACGATTACGCGGTCGGCCTTGCTCACCGCCCCACGCGCTTCATAAAGGCCGTAAAGCGCTCGACCCTTTGAGTACAGCGCTGATTCCGGGGAGTTGATGTATTTGGGCAGGCGCAGGTCGAGCACCCGTCCACCAAAAGCAATGACTCGCCCTTGCCCATCTCGGATCGGGAACATCAGACGATTGCGGAACATATCGTAAAAGGTTCCGCTCTGATCTCGCCGGGTTAGCCCCACCCGCTGAGCGGCCTGAAGCAAGCCCCGCTTGTGCAGAAAAGCAGCGAGGCTACTCGGTCTGGGTGGTGCGAATCCAAGCATAAAAGCTCGTGCTGTCTCGCCGGCCACCCCACGTTGCTTGAGATAATCGCGTGCCGTCTCGCCGTCGCTGGTATTCCACAGCACCGATGCATAAAACTCGGCGGCGGCCTGGTTGGCAGCGAACAATGCTGCCCGTCCCTCGTCGGACCGTCCGAGGTTTCGAGGAGGCAGCGCGATGTGGTAGCGCTTGGCGAGGGATTGTACGGCTTCCGGAAAAGTCAGGCCCTCGATCTTCATCAGAAAGTCGAACACAGTCCCGCCTGCTCCGCACCCAAAGCAATGATAGAAACCGCGATCGGCGCTGACGGTGAACGATGGGGTCTTTTCACTGTGAAAAGGGCAGAGGCCGACGAAGTTGCGTCCCGTGCGCCGCAAGCGGATATGACTGCCGATGATTTCGATGATATCGGCACGTGATCGCACCTCTTCGATTTGGGCGTCAGTAAAGCGGATCATGGTTCGTCCAGCCTCCACCTCCGGCCTTCGCTTACGAGCAAGCAGCCATGGTCCGGTAGAAGCAACTGGTAAGCCAACGGTACGCCGCAACGGTCGTCCATATCGGGCACGCTAACGCTGACAGGCTTTTTTCGGAGGGGCAGCTACCGGGCCACCGCCAAAATTCGCCAGCCGATCACTGACCCGGTTGAATCCGCTTGCAAGCAAGCCAACTCCCCCAACTCAGGAGATAACCACCACAATCGATACGAGGCAATTGATCGGGCTGTCAGGTATGAACAGCCCGATCCGGCGCACGCTCTACAGCGATGGCACCCGCGCTTTACAGAAGCGGCTTCATACAGGCACCTGACGGCGTGGAGTCGTCACCTCAACACAAACGCCAGGAGTCGGGATGGCCTTGTTTGGATTTGACCGCTGCTGCGGATCGAACACTCGCCTCAATTCCGCCATCACCATCAGGTCTTCAGGCGCAAACATGATTGGCATCTCAGCTAGTTTTTCGACCCCAATGCCATGTTCGCCGGTCAGGCTACCGCCCATTGCAACGCAGGCCTTGAGGATGTCACGACCAGCGTCAATCGCGCGGCGGACCTGATCACTGTCGCGCTCGTCATACAGCAGAATCGGATGAATATTGCCGTCGCCGGCATGAAAGACATTGCCGATTGCGAGTTGATAGCGGCGGCTGATCGCGGCAATTTCGCGCAGGATATCCGGCAGCCGCGTCCGCGGGACGACACCGTCCTGAGTCGCGTAATTCGGTGCCAGACGGCCGACCGCCCCGAACGCGCGCTTGCGCGCTTTCCACAGCATCGCCCTTTCATTCTCATCGCGAGCGATGCGCACCGCCCGTGCCCCCGCCGCGCGCATGAGTTCCCCGAGCCGTTGGCCCTGCTGATCCATTGCAGCGGGAATCCCGTCGACTTCGACAATCAGCACGGCGCCCGCGTCTTGCGGCAAGCCGGCGTGAAATGCCGCTTCGACCGCACGAATGATAATCTGGTCAATCATTTCGATCGCGCCCGGAATAATACCGGCTGCGATTATTGCCGAAACAGCCCGTGTCGCCGCATCAACATCATCAAACACTCCCAGCAGGGTGCGATGGGCTTCGGGCTCGCGCATCAGCCGCAACGTCGCCCGAGTCACGATTCCTGTGGTACCTTCGGAGCCGACCACAGCCCCCACCAAGTCATAGCCGCATTGTTCGTCGACCGGGCCGCCGAGTTCGACTACTTCACCGTCGGGCAAGACCAGTTCGAGGCCCAGGACGTGATTGGTTGTAACCCCATATTTAAGGGTATGCGGCCCGCCGGAATTTTCGGCGATGTTACCGCCAATCGTGCACGCCACCTGGGATGAAGGATCGGGTGCATAGAAATAGCCCTGCCCTTTGACCGCGTTCGTCACGTGCAGGTTAACCACCCCGCTTTGCACCTCGATTCGGCGATTCATCACGTCAATTACCAAGACCCGGTTCATCCGGGAGGTGCAAATCATCACCGGGGCGTTCAGCGGCAGACATCCGCCCGACAAACCAGTACCCGCACCACGAGGCACAAATGCAAGGCCGCGGCGATACAGCAGCTTGAGCACGGCACTCACTTCATCAGTCGTGCGAGGACGCACCAGAACGTCGGGTGCGGCCTTTTTCAGGGTCCAGCCGTCGCACTCATAAACTTTGAGTTCAGTTGGGCGAGAAGTTAGGCCATCATGACCCACTATCTCAGATAGCTCAGCGATAAGCTTTGAGTCGATCCGTGCTTCGGGCGCGGCTTCCATCAATTCGCACTTTAGCACAGCTGGAAGGTGACGACCGCTTTTCCCCCGCCACCGAGCGGGCTATTAATAGGCCATCCATCGGCGCTTAACGAACGATTTCGCCAAGCTGAGTTCAGCGCCAGAAGAGAGGACTTCAGTGATTTCGTTTCCCGAGTTGCAACCGTCAGCCCGCGTACTGTTAGGCCCAGGCCCCTCCAATGTGCACCCGCGGGTGATGAAGGCGATGCTGTCGCCGGTCGTGGGTCACCTCGATCCCGATTTTGTACGCGTGATGGAGGATATCAAAAAGCTGCTGCGTATTGTTTTTCAGACGGACAACGAAATCACCTTTCCGGTTTCGGGGACGGGCTCGGCGGGAATGGAAACCGCTCTCGCCAATCTCATCGAAGATGACGACGAAGTGATCGTTGGAGTCAACGGAGCATTTGGCGAACGACTCGCCGACGCCGCCCACCGCCTCGGAGCGAAAGTTTGTCGAGTCGACGCGGAATGGGGCCGCATCGTCGAGCCCGACCGGCTTGAGGCTGCGCTTCGTCAGGCGCGCCGTCCGAAGCTGCTGGCGGTGGTGCAGGCCGAGACTTCAACCGGCGTCTATCAACCCGTCGAGGAGCTGGGTGTGATGGCCCATCGCTATGGCGCATTGGTGCTCATGGACGCGGTCACGTCGCTCGGCTGCGTGCCGGTCGAGATCGATCGGTGGCAAATCGACGCCTGTTATAGCTGCAGCCAAAAGGGCATCGGCGCTCCCCCGGGCCTCGCGCCGGTTACTTTCAGCGAGCGTGCGATGCAAACAATCCGGGCTCGCAAGCGCAAGTGCCGCTCATGGTACTTTGATCTCTCCATGATCGAGCGTTACTGGGGCCCGGACCGGCTCTATCACCACACCGCTCCGATTTCGATGAATTACGCGATATATGAAGCGCTCAGGATCATAGTCGAGGAGGGGCTCGAGGCGCGTTTCAAACGTCACGCGGCCAACGCGGCTGCACTGCAAGCCGGGATTGTGGCGATGGGACTGGAACTGGCCGCACAGCCCGGCCATCGCTTGCCTCAGCTGGCCGCGGTCCGTGTGCCGGACGGAATCGATGACGCACGGCTTCGCGGGGAGCTGCTGCGGACCTTCAACCTCGAAATCGGGGCTGGCCTCGGCCCCTTGAAAGGCAAGATCTGGCGGATCGGCCTCATGGGAGAGTCTTCACGGCGTGAAAACGTGATGCTTGTCCTCAATGCCCTCGAAGCAGCCTTATCGGCCCAAGGGATGGAAATCGCCCGCGGGGCTGCCCTGATGGCGGCTGACAAGACTTACAACAACGCGCGTTAACGGCGCTGTCCATCACGATCTGTTAGCGCTCTTCGTACGGCATCGCCGCACGCTTCCCACTCTATCGCAGGTTGAATGAACGCAATAGACTTCGCACAGCAGCTGCCGGATCGGCCGAACCGAAGACAGCACCAATCGTCGCCACCCCACACGGTCGCTCAACAGATGCCAGCTCAGCGATTTCGGCGGCTCTTGAGACGTTCATACCGCCCAGCGCGTACAAGGGCATACCGTGAGTCGCTCTCACAGCAGCCTTGAGTGCGTCCAAACCCTTTGACGCGCCATAGGAACCTTTCGAGAGGGGAGCATAGACGGGTCCGAAAACGGCAAAATCGGCTCCAGCCGTCGCGGCCGCCGACACCTCTTCGACGCTATGAGTGGAAACCCCGATTAACCGCCCGCTCCCGAGCAGCGTTCGTGCATCAGGTACTGTAAATGAAGTGGATGACAGATGGACTCCGTCGGCACCTGCTGCGAGGGCGACATCAAGGCGGTCGTTGACCAACAGCGGAGCCCCAAACCGCTGGCAAACCGATTTGAGGGCGAGTGCAAGCTCGTAGAGCTCGCGCGCTTCGAGGTCCTTTTCACGCAACTGAACGGCGACAGCCCCTGGCGGTTCGAGTTCCGCTGCACCTTCCAGGGCTGCTTTAACGGCGGCCGCCAATCCCCCGGCGCCTGCTGCGAGTTTCCGATCCGTTATGAGGTAGATGCGAAACCGTGGGGCCACCTGCGACTCTGGCATTTGGCTAGCGAATAAGGCCCGTAAGCGGACTGGATGCCGTCGCGTAGAGTTTAGTCTCGATCCGACCAGCCAGATATGCCAAGCGGCCCGCCTCGACCGCCAGTCGCATCGCCCGGGCCATTGCGATCGGGTCTTTTGCTCCTGCTATCGCCGAATTGACAAGCAAGCCATCGCAGCCGAGTTCCATCGCCTCCGAGGCATCTGAAGCGGTTCCGACCCCGGCATCGACGATGACCGGTACCCGCGCTTGTTCGAGGATGATTCTCAGATTGTACGGATTTCGGATACCCATCCCGGAGCCTATTGGCGCGGCCAAGGGCATTACCGCGGCGCAACCGATTTCGGCAAGCTTGAGACACGCAACCGGATCGTCAGTGATATACGGGAGAACCTTAAAACCTTCCTTAACCAAAATTCTGGCTGCTTCAATTGTTGCGGGAACGTCCGGGAACAGTGTCGCCTGGTCTCCAATAACCTCGAGCTTCACCATGTCCCCCACCCCGGCTTCACGCGCCAGTCGGCAGGTGCGGACGGCCTCCTCGACCGTATAGCAGCCGGCGGTATTGGGAAGGATCTGATACTTGCGGGGGTCGATGTAATCGAGCAGGTTCTCTCGGTTGGGATCCGTGATATTAACTCGCCTCACGGCCACCGTGACGATCTCCGCTCCGCTTTCTTCGAGCGCAGCTTTGGTTTCGGCGAAATCACGATACTTGCCGGTTCCAATAATGAGACGTGACTTAAAGGTCCGGCCAGCGAGTACGAAGGGCTCATCCTTGACCATTTTGTTCTCCAAGACGCATAGCCCAGATCGTTTGCGAGTGGAACGCAAATGAAGCGGGTTCCTACACCGAAAAGGCGGCCGAAGGATCTGGAAGGCTCAGCGTCCGCGCCCCGGCCTGCTCAGAACCGTCAACCGCCCCCAACGAAATTTACGATCTCAAGCTTGTCGCCGGGTTTTAGTCGAACACCCTCCCAGTCGGCTTTGGGCACTACCGATTGGTTCAGCTCGATGGCGATGCGGCCGCGCCGCAGTTTGAGCCGTTCTATAAGCGCAACCAGCCTGGTATCGTCGCCAATTGGAAATGGCTCGCCATTGAGCTCGATTGAGAAACCCTGGTCTGAATCGCTCGTCATGGATAAAGCCGCGCCGTGCAATACCGAGGAAGCGGCTTTCGTACGCGAACCAATCTCGGAGAGCGTCGAGCCTGGCTTCCCTACGCCGGCATTACCCGGATCAGGTTCGAGGGGTCCTCTTGACGAGTTCTCAGTGCTGTGCGCACACCCCCAGCCGATAATTTTTTATAGCATTCCTTCCATGACAGAGTCAAAAAACCTTTCATTTGCGCGCCGCCTGTGGAGCAAAGTCGATAATCAGGCCAGCCTGTGTTTGCGCGGCAACCGGCGCCATCGGATGATAATCACCAAAGCGAACTGGCGCGACCAGGCTTGTGGGCGGGGGAGAAAAGGCAATGGCAGCGGCTCAGCTAGGTGGGGTATTGGGGCGGCCAACCGTCGCCGAAATCGATTTGCGGGCATTGCGGGCAAACTATCGGTCGCTCACTGAGTTTGCCAATGGCGCCAAGATAATGGCAGTCATCAAGGCCGATGCGTATGGCCACGGTGCGGTACAGGTTGCACGCGCGCTGCGCGATGAGGGATGTCGCCATTTCGCGATCGCCAGCCTCGAGGAAGCGGCTGAGTTGCGCGCCGCAGGCATCAGCGAGCGCATCTATCTGCTGGGCGGTTTCTTCGCCGAGCAAGCTGAGCTGATTGTCGAGCTCGATCTCATCGCTCCGATTTTCGACCTCTCCGTCATTGAACCGCTTGATCGGGCCGCCGAACGGTTGGGCCGGCGTGAGTTTCCGGTTCATCTTAAGCTCGACACTGGCGCAACCCGTCTCGGCATCCTGCCAAGTGATCTCGAACGTGCCGCCGACGCGCTTCGCGAGGCTCGTAGCTTGCGCTTGGAAGGTCTGTTTACGCTCTTGGCCAATGCCGGTGACCCGACCAGTCCCGTCACCGAGCAACAATTGGTCATTTTCCGACGTGCGCTCGGGGCCTTGCGGGAGGCTGGTTTTGACTTGCGCCTCAATCATGTGTCGAATTCAGCGGCGATGATTTTGCGGCCTGATGCTCATTTTGAACTGATGCGCCCCGGGCTGGCACTTTACGGCTTACCGCCGGTGCACGCCGTTCGCGAGCGTGTCGAACTGAGGCCCGTGATGACGTTCAAGACGCGTCTAATGCAACTAAAGCGAGTGCCAGCCGGCTGTGGGGTTAGTTATGGCCATACGTTCATCACTTCCCGCGCAAGTACGATTGGTGTACTTCCCGTAGGATACGCGGATGGTTACCGGCGAGGATTGCAGATGGGGGGCGAGGTTTTGGTGCGCGGACGGCGAGCCCCAGTGGTCGGCGCCATCTGCATGGATTTGACCATGATTGATCTGACCGACGTGCCCGACGCCAGGGTTGGCGACGAAGTGATTCTCTGGGGTGGCACCGGCGAGGCGATGATCAGTGTGAACGACGTCGCTCGCCTGGCCCAGACCATCTCTTACGAAATGTTATGCACGGTCGGCAGGCGCGTGCCGCGCATTTATCGCACGTAAATTACCAGCGTCGATCATTACTCGTCGGACTCGAAAAACTATGAGCGCAACTAAGGCCTGGCGCTAACTGCCTACAGATTCCCATGACCGATCACATCAAGCTCGCGCGCGCATTGTTGGGTGTTTCCGATAAAACCGCCCTAGTCGATCTGGCTCAGACCCTAATCCGTCACGGGGTTGAACTAATTGCAACGGGTGGAACCAAGGCAGCACTTGAAGCCGCATCCATCCCGGTAACGGCGGTCGAGCAATTCACCGGCTTTCCCGAAATACTCGGCGGTCGAGTTAAAACTCTACATCCAAAAATTCACGGCGGCATCCTTGCGCGACGCTGTGAACCCGGTGACCAGCGCCAGATGAAGGAACACGATCTTGTACCAATCGACCTGGTCGTCGTCAATTTCTATCCATTTGAAAGGGTCGTTGCCGACCCAAACGTCCCGCTCGAAGTTGCCATTGAAAATATAGACATCGGTGGTCCCGCCCTGGTTCGCGCCGCTGCCAAGAATTACTCGAACGTGGTCGTTGTCGTGGATCCAACTGATTACCCGAGCATCATCCGCGAGCTGAACGACAACGATGGAGCCATCTCGGCGACTACCAGATGGCATCTGATGCGCAAGGCGTTTGCCCGGGTAACAGCCTATGATAGTGCAATTTCGAACTGGCTTGGTGCAGTGGGCGAAGCGTCATCGCTCGCCGAAACGTTCAGCATTGCCTTGAACCGCGCGCAAATGCTGCGCTATGGTGAAAACCCGCATCAAATCGGCGCACTATATGGAAATTTCCCGCAAATCGCCGAACAACTGCATGGACGCGAACTTTCCTTCAACAACGTATTGGACATCAGCTCGGCGATTAACCTGATGCTCGATTTCGGCGATTATCAGCAGGCTGTCGTTGCCATCCTCAAACATAACACGCCATGTGGCGTGGGAGTCGGGACGACATTGGAGAGTGCCTGGCGCAAGGCGTTGGCAACCGATCCTGACTCCCCTTTCGGGGGCATCATAATTACCAACCAGCGATGGGATCTCAAATTTGCTCAAGCGGTGGATGAACTTTTCACTGAGATTCTGATCGGCCCGGACTTCGCACCAGGGGTGCTCGATTTTTTGCGCAAGAAGCGCAACCGTCGGATTATGAGGTTCCGACCCGAGGCAGTTAGTCGAGATGAGCTCGATATAAAAAAAGTGGTGGGAGGGCTCCTGGTCCAGACACCCGATTTACGGATCGAGGATGCGCATCAAGCCCGCGTGGTAACGCGGCGCTCTCCGACTGAAGCAGAATTACGAGCAATGAACTTCGGGATTCGCGTCTGTAAGCATCTCAAATCCAATGCGATTGCTTTTGTAGCGGAAGATCGCACGCTGGCAGTCGGCGGCGGGGCAACTTCGCGGATTGATCCAGTCTATTCAGCCCGCGAAAAAGCCGCGCGATTGGGAGTGTCACTGGTCGGCTCGGTGCTGGTCTCCGAAGCACTCTTCCCATTTGCCGATGGCCCAACCTTGGCGGCCCAAGCGGGTGCAACCGCGATCGCGCAGCCCGGCGGTTCGACTCGCGACCCGGAAGTCATCGAGGCCGCGGACAGGTATGGGTTAGCAATGGTCTTTACCGGGGTACGTCACTTCCGGCATTGACCATCTGGTCCGTGCCGACGCTCCGAGCCCGACGGTCGCGAAGGTATACTCAAAGTTCTGGCGATCTCGACTTGGAAGAGGAGAGCTCTATGAGCAGGCGGCTCGGCGACCACGCAATCGTAGTGGGCGGAAGCATTGCCGGACTGATCGCTGCGCGCGTTTTGGCGGACTATTTTGCTCAAGTTACAATTTTGGAACGAGACCATATCGAGCCGCATCCCGCGGTCCACAGGTCGACGCCTCAAGCCCACCATCTGCATGCGGTCCAAGTCGGCGGTATTCGAGTATTGGCGGCCTTGTATCCCGGTTTCTGCGAAAAGCTTTCGCAAATGGGCGCGGTGCCATTGCGATTGACCCGGGACTTTCCAGTCTATCGCCCCGACGGCGTGGCATTTTCACTTACCGGGACGGTTCGGGAACCCCGCGATCTCGGCCTGCAGCTGTTCGGGCAAAGCCGTGCGCTCCTGGAACACTGCCTGCGTCAGTGCACCCTGACGTTACCCAACGTGAGTGCGCAGTGTGATGCGCAAGTCGAGCATCTAATCGCCCATCGCGGCCATGTCGAAGGCGTCTTTTACAAGCTTGAAGGAGAACCGCGGTCGCTCATGTGCGATCTGGTTGTAGACTGCGGCGGGCGTGGTTCCCGTGCGCCTCGATGGCTGAACGAGCTGGGATTTAGCGCCCCCGAGGAAACCATTATTGGAGTAGATTTCGCGTATTCCAGCACCAAATTTCATATCCGCGACCACGATGGTGATCTGAGTCCGTTTTCGTTTGTGGTTGGACCACCCCCGCATTACACACGTGGTGGTGCGCTAGCGCGGATCGAAAATGATACCTGGCTGGTAAGTTTAGGCGGTCGATTCCACGACTACCCGCCACGTGACCATGCCGGCTTTATGGCATTCGCCGAAGCCCTCCCGGCACCCAGAATATACGATGTCATCAAGCACGCGGAACGAATTGAACCGATCGCCCATTTTCGTTTTCCAACCAGCGTCCTGCGCCATTATGAACGACTGAAATCATTCCCTGAACGTTTTCTGGTCCTGGGTGATGCGATTAGCAGTTTCAATCCGGTATACGGCCAAGGAATGAGCTCAGCAGCGTTACAGGCGCAAGCTCTTCAGACTATCTTGGCCGAGCGGGCAGAGTCGCCCGATGGCTTGGACGGTATTGCCAACGTCTTCTTCCCAAAGGCCGCGGATGTCATCAGCACACCGTGGACCCTGGCGGCAAATCTTGACTTTGCCTTTCCACAGACAACCGGAGCTCGTCCGCCAGTACCGCAGGAGATTCTCCGCTACTTCACTACCCTCGACCAGATTACGGCTGAGGATGTCGAGATTCACAGAATTCTCGTCGAAGTGGTTGGTCTGGCGCGCCCGCTGACCGATCTGTGGGACGAGCCCGTGCGCAGCCGAGTCCTTGCCCGAATGAACCAGCTCGATGGGACGGCCTGACGCGGTCAGCGCGGTTTTCTGCAGCCGCGCTACCAAGGGTCGGAGAGCTTTCGCGAGCGCGAGATCCTGCATATTTTCAAGGGGGCGCCCCACGACCGGGGTTTTTAGCCGTCAGTTTTGCCTGGGAGCGAATTAGTCGTGTCTACAGTCATCACGGATATTCGAGCGCGTGAGATAATCGATTCACGCGGCAACCCGACCGTCGAAGTCGATGTTCGGCTGAACGGAGGAGCACTCGGCCGCGCTGCGGTTCCGTCGGGCGCGTCTACTGGCGCCCACGAGGCGCTGGAACTGCGCGATGGTGACCCTACACGGTATGGGGGCTTGGGCGTGCTCAAGGCCGTCCGTAACGTTAACGAAATCATCGCGCCCCGCCTTCTAGGTGTCGATGCCGCCAGTCAGGAGATGATCGATGAGACGCTGCTGAAGCTCGACGGGACACCCAACAAGGCGGTGCTTGGTGCGAATGCGTTGCTGGGCGTCTCGCTGGCCGTTGCCCATGCAGTCGCTGGGGCCAACGCGATGCCACTCTACCGTCACCTGAATCCCGACGCTCACCTGATGCCGGTGCCCATGATGAACCTGATCAATGGAGGCAAGCACGCGGATTCGAACGTGGATATGCAGGAATTTATGATTGTGCCGGTGGGAGCAGCCAATTTCGGCGACGCTGTGCGAATGGGTGCCGAGGTGTTTCATTCTCTCGCCAAGGTGCTCAAGCGGCGCGGTCATTCAACGAATGTTGGCGACGAAGGCGGTTTCGCGCCCAACTTGCGCAATAACGAGGAGCCGCTCGAACTCCTTATGGAAGCCATCGTTCAGGCAGGCTACCGGCCCGGTCCGGACATTGCCCTCGCCCTCGACCCCGCGTCAAGTGAATTTTATGAGAATGGCCGCTACATCTTCGCGCGCTCCAGTCAACAGACACTGGATGCTCAGCAAATGACCGGTTTCTACGCTGATCTGATCGCTCGATACCCGATCGTGTCCATCGAGGACGCGCTGGCCGAAGACGACTGGGCGGGCTGGAAATGGCTGACCAGTGAACTGGGGCCGCGGGTGCAGCTGGTCGGTGACGACCTGTTCGTGACCAACCCTCAGCGACTGGAGCGGGGAATCGCGGACGGAGCAGCAAATTCAATTCTGATCAAGCTCAATCAGATTGGCACGCTGACGGAGACACTGCGCACGATCGCTCTAGCACACCAGGCAAACTATACGACTGTGATTTCTCATCGTTCGGGCGAGACCGAAGATACTACTATTGCCGATTTGGCGGTCGCCACCAGTGCCGGTCAAATCAAGACGGGATCGATCAGCCGAGGGGAACGAACGGCAAAATACAATCGGCTTCTGCGGATCGCCGAGGAATTAGGCTCACGGGCCACATATCTCGGTATCAACGCCTTTAAATCTGCGCATACCAACCCGCAGGTGGAGAATCCGAGATGAGCCGTCCTCCGGTTGTTGCACTGATCATATTCGATGGCTGGGGACTGCGTGCCGAACGCCAGGCTAATGCGATTCTCGCCGCTCGCACGCCGACCGTTCAATGGCTCTGCAATACACAAGCCCATACTGAACTCGATGCGTCGGGCGAAGCCGTTGGTCTTGCCCCGCAAGTAATGGGCAATTCAGAGGTCGGTCATCTGACAATCGGCGCTGGTCGCGTCATTTATCAGGATGTCATGCGGATCACCAAAGCGATCGAAACCGGCGCCTTTTTTACCAACCAGGTGTTGCTCAACTCGATGCGAGCGGCGCGCGATCAACAACGCACCTTTCATGCCTGGGGACTTCTCTCTGACGGCAGCGTTCACAGTCACATCAACCATTTGTTTGCCTTGTTGGAGCTGGCCGTCAGGACTGGAGTCAAGGATATCGCCGTGCACGCGGTGCTCGACGGCCGCGACAAACCACCGCGCTCCGCCGGACCGTTTGTTGATCAGCTGGAAACCCGGTTGCGGCAGCTTGGGCGGGGTCGCATTGCGACAGTTTCCGGCCGCTACTACGCGATGGATCGCGATAAGCGCTGGGAAAGGACCGAGCGCGCCTGGCGCGCAATTGTCCAGGGCCAAGGCAAGCAGGCCGCAACCGCAAAAGCCGCAGTTGAGCTCGGATACGCGGCAAATCAGGACGATGAGTTTATCGAGCCCACTGTGGTCGGTGCGCCCCATCCGATTCAGGATGGAGACCAGGTCGTGTGCTTTAACTTTCGCGCCGATCGTGCCCGGCAATTGACCGCAGCGATTGCGCTCGAGGACTTCAAAGGCTTTGCCCGGCCGAGATTTCCCAAGGTTGGCTATGTGTGCATGACCGAGTATGATCGCAGCTTCGACCTGCCGCTCGCCTTCGGGCCCGAGGATGTGCAAAACACACTTGCCGAAGTACTGGCACAGGGTGGAATCCGCAACCTACGCATCGCCGAAACGGAAAAGTACGCGCACGTGACCTATTTTCTGAATGGCGGGGTCGAAACGCCTTTCGCTTACGAAGAGCGGATCCTGATTCCTTCGTCCAAAGTCCCCACCTACGACCTCGAGCCCGAGATGCAGGCACAAAAAATCGCTCTCACCGCTGTGGAGGCAATCACTGCCGGTAAGTATGGGGTGGTCGTGATGAATTTCGCCAACCCCGACATGGTCGGTCACACCGGCAACATGGACGCAACCGTCAAGGCGATCGAGGCCACTGACACGGCCCTGGGTATAGTGATTGAGGCGGTTAAAAGAGTCGGCGGAGTTGCGTTAATCACGTCGGATCACGGCAATGCCGAGTTTATGGCCGACCCGGCAACCGGCCAGCCTCATACGGCACACACCACGAACCCGGTACCGCTTATCCTTTATGATCCAAACTTCAAGGGTCAACTGGCAAAAAACGGAACGCTGGCCGACGTTGCGCCGACATTGCTGGCAATCATGGGCATCAAGCAGCCGAGCGAAATGACTGGCCGCGATTTGCGCCTGCCAGAACCCCGATAGGGAGTCTGGCGCTTGATCGGCACGTTCCGGACCCGATGCGTTTAAAAAAATAGTGTCTGCGAGCCGCAGGGGATGGATGCCCGAAGTCCCGGTTGGACTCGTCGCACCGGTCCGTAGCCTTACGAGGCGCCCATCTCTCGTAAGACCTTGTCGGCTTCGGCGGCCGCGGTTGGATTTCTGGACCGGTCGCTGCGGGCGAGGTTCAGGTAGCGAAGCGCCTGTTCGCGGTACGGGTCGCCCTTCTGCGCGTAAACTTCTCCGACTCTTAACGCGGCAAACGCATTGTTGGGATCAAGTTGCAGGGCCTTGAGATAGTATGGCAATGCGGAATCGAATCTCGGAGGCGAAAATGACATGTAGGCTTCGCCGATATTGATGTACGCCGTGGTCTCTCGCGGTTGGTACTTCAGTAGTTTCTGGTAAACCTGGACGACGCGGTCGAACTGCGAGCGCGAATTGTAATATAAGGCCAAATACATGTAGGGTTCTTCCAGCGTCGGATCAAGCTCAGTTGCCTGCCACAGTAGCTTCACCGCGCGTTCACTGTCGGTCATGTTAATCGCTGCAGAAACCAGATCGTGGGCTTTGACACTGTTCGCGCCAGCCGCATACGAGCCCGAATCGCCCGCCGGCGGCAGTGATGTCGGACCGACCGGCGCGGCGCCCAGACTTGATGGAGCAAAGACCGAGGTGGTCACGGCCATCAGTGCGCAGACCATCAAGGCGCAGCCAAGACCACGACTGTACGCGACGGTTTTAGCGAAATTTTTCGGTTGCTCATTGCATCGGCTGGGGGGAGGTTGCACGAGCTCGGCGAAGCCTCTTGAATACTGGCAGCTATGGATAGTATTCGCTTTCGGGCCAGCGATAACTTGCTCCTGCATTGTCTTGACTATGGTGGTCGTGGACGCCCGCCGCTTTTGTTTCTTCATGGTGGTTCAGCGCACGCCCATTGGTGGGACTTCGTTGCGCCGGCATTTACCGAAGACTTTCATGTAATGGCACTTGACCAGCGTGGTCATGGTGACAGTCCCTGGACCACCGATTGGGCTTATGGCACTCGGCATTATATCGCGGATCTGTATCATATCATCACCACCTGGGATCTGGGCCCGCCAGTACTGGTAGGGCATTCGATGGGTGGCCACAACGTTCTGGTCTATGCTGGAACGCATAGCGCGACGGTCCGCGCAATTGCCGCTATTGACAGTCCCGCTACCTACCCAATTTCGGCCAAGGCGGCCCTGAAGCAAATGGCCGAGCGCCCATCGCGTCGATTCGACTCACTGGAAGCTGCGGTGGCGGCCTTTCGCACGCTGCCCGATAAGACGATAGCGACGCCGGAAGTATTGCGCCACATCGCCCTGAATTCGTTTCGCCAGGAAAGCGACGGCAAATGGGTTCATAAAATGGACCGCAGAACCATGTTGCGCGAGCCGATCGATGCATGGCCCCTATTGCCGGCAATTTCCTGTCCTGCGCTTTACGTCCGGCCTGCCGCAAGTCCGATGCCATTGGATTACGGACAGCGCATAGCGCAAAGAATGCCACGAGGTAATTTTGCCGGCGTCGCCGACTCTCATCATCACGTCTTACTGGATAATCCGTCAGGGTTAATTGCTGTGCTTAAAGAGTTCCTCGGTCAACTGGTGAGATGAGCGGGCCGGCCAGCCGTCTCTTAAGCGGATCTCCACGCCTTCATTATCTCGAATGGAATCCAACCGCCGCTCGCGCGCTGATCTTGCTGCATGGCAACTGCGCGAACGCTTGGTGGTGGAAACCAACGGTACAGGCGCTGACCGGGCACGAAATCCGCGTATTGGCACTTGATCTGAGAGGGCATGGTGACAGCGAATGGGTTAAGCCTCCACGATACTCACCTGCAGATTATGCGGATGACCTGGCTCGCTTCATCACCGCGACCGGTAGCCAAGGCGCCATCGTGGCAGGCCACAGTATGGGTGGAATTGCCGTTTTGGAATTTTTGTCGCGTTATGATGCACTGGTCCGGGCGGCGGTGGCTATTGACATAGCGGTCACTTCGACGCCGACACGTAATCGATATCTCAGGCGACTAAAAGCAATTCCGACTATTTACTACCCGGACCTGGCCACCGCCAAGGCCAGGTTCCGCCTGATGCCGAACGAAGGAGTGATCGCGCCTGCGCTTCTTGAGGAGATCGCGGAGCATAGTATTCAACTCACCACGAACGGCAGCTATACGATGAAGTTCGATCGGCAGAGTTTTTTTGGAAGTGATGGAGTCGATGTCATCTCGGCGATCGCACACGTGCGGGTTCCGCTCCTCTTGGTCAGAGCTGAACACAGTCGGATCATGACAGCGTCAGCGGCAGAGCTGGCGCGCGGCCTGAACCCCAAGGTCGAACTAGTCACAGTTGCGAACTCGCACCACCATCTGCCCCTGGAAGCGCCGAGGGCCTTGGCCCGAGAGCTCGAGCGATTCGCGGCGGCGCATTTTGTAAACTCTCACTAGAGCAAGGGCTCAACTAGGCGGGCGAAATCTTCGCGAAGACGTTCCAGCAGCGGTCGCCGTTCCCATTGCTCGAGTTGAATCGGCTCGGAATCCTCCAGATCATTCTTAAACATTAAATTCATTTCGTCACCGAACTCGTGACCGAGAACGACCACGTTGACCTCGTTATCGCGCGCGATACTCCACCAATCCAGGTTTGACGTCCCGACTGTCGACCAAACGCCATCAATTGTCGCGGTCTTTGCATGTAGCATCTTGCCACGCCATTCATAGATCTTGACTCCCGCCTGGAGCAGCTCGCGATAGTGCGCGCGCTGCGCTGAGACAATCAATGGTTCATCGCTTTGGCTCGGCAGAAGTAACCGCACATCCACTCCGCGCCGGGCGGCATCTCTGATCGCATGCCGCATCTGACGGTCCGGGGCAAAGTACGCATCGGTGATGTAGACGTTAGTCTCGGAGTTAACCAGTGCCGAGATCAGATCGACATAGATCAACGGAGATTGCTGAGGAACGCTGCCAATTACTCGCACAATCTGCCGACCTTGGGCCGGAACTGGCGGAAAATAGCGACGCCGGTCCAACACAATACCACCCTCTTGAGACCAGTTGCTCATAAATAGCTTCTGAAATTCCGCCACCGCCGGCCCCTCGACCTCGATATCGGTATCGCGCCAGTAGGCAGATGGCGTGCTGGGTTTTTCACCGCGCAGACCACTCGCATAGACATCCGAGATATTGATGCCGCCCGTAAAAGCGATCCGCCCGTCGATTATCAGCAGCTTGCGATGATCCCGGTGCGTCAGTTTGCTCAGCGACCAGTGCCTGGCCTCGAAAGGACTCAGCGGATTGAATGCGACGAGGGCAATACCGTTTGAACTCAGTTTGTCAAAGAAACTGGCAGAGGTGTCGAGCGACCCGACGCTGTCATAAATCACATTGACTTTTACCCCGTGGCGGGAACGTTCGATTAGGGCGTCGGCAAACATCTGTCCAACTTTCCCGTCGGACAGAATGTACATCTCCAGGTTGATGGTATCGTGGGCGTTGTGGATCGCGTTCAACATCGCAGGGTATGCCGCGCTGGCATTCTTAAGTAGCGTGACCTTGTTTCCCACCACCAACGGTACGTCGCTGATCGCCTGCTCGAACCCGATGTGGCGTTGCAGAATATCGGTTGGTGTTTGCTGATGGCGCTGGATCTGCGCGATAATCTTTCGTCCTTGTTCTCTGGTAAGTGAGCCGTGAGGGCCAACGAATCGAGGATGCACCAGGTGCAGCGCCTTTTCCTTGATGAGCTGCTCAGCGTTGGGAATGGTGCCGCAGCCAGCCAAAAGGACGGTGACAAGCAACCACAACAAAAACGCAGTGAAGCTAGTTAACGTCAGCTTCCCGCCTAAAACAATCAGCATAGTCAAACAGCGGAGTGGTAGCGGCTTGCCGGATTCAGAGCACCCTTGGGGACTGGAGGCCGCAGGAATGAAGCAGGCAGCGGGCTTTTCTCGCAACGCCGCGGCGGCGCTAGGCGATACCTGCGACTAGCAATTGTTCTCGTCCCAACCTCGCAATGTGGCAAACCACCCTTCAACCGAGAACGGAATTAAACGTGACCTTTCAAGGTTGTGCAAATGCGGGGGCAACTGATCAGGGTTTCACAGTTGACAGGACATCCGGCGATGGGGAATGCCGGCCTCTTCAAAAATTTCCCCTTCAGGCAGAAAGCCATTTTTTAAATAAAAGCCTTCAGCGCTAAGCTGTGCATGCAAAACCGCTCGCGCAAATCCCTGCTGGCGGGCGCGATCCATGAGGAAAGTCAGGATACTTCTCCCGATCCCCTGACCACGGCGCTCGCGCAGCACCGCCATCCGTCCTATCTTCGCCAATCCGTCGCGTACCACCAGGCGGCCACAACCCACTGGTACCGTGCCGTCTAAGGCAAGAGCGTGAAATGCGATCGCGTCATCCGCATCCAGTTCGATCTCTGCTGGCACACCTTGTTCGTCGATAAAAACAAGGCGCCGAATCATCCAAGCCTGCTGCATCTGAGAGCGTTCGGTTACCTCAACTACCTTGACTTGAGTACTCATTGCCGTTGCTCCGAGCGATTCGTATCGCGTCATACCTTTGAATCGCAGCTCCTCACACGCGCCAATCAATCCCGGATCGCACCCGGCTATAGGCTTCAATTGCGGTATGATACTGTGCGACGGTCATGGAGCAAAGGCTAATCGAAAGTGCGACCCGGCTCCCGCCTGGTGTTGCGAGGACGGGTTGACAATAGCAGCTGAACACCGCAGCTTGGTTCGTCGAGCTGATGGGTGACACGATGCCACAGATAAACGAGACTATTCTGGCGCCGGAACTACAGGGTGGCGAGTGGATCCAGGGCGGACCTATCCAATTGGCGCAATTGAGAGGCCACCGCGTCGCGTTGCTCGATTTCTGGGATTATACCTGTGTCAACTGCATTCGGACTTTGCCATATGTCCGTGAATGGCATCGCCGCTATGCAGGGAAAGGTTTGGTAATTATCGGTGTACATGCACCCGAATTCACCTTCGCTCACAATCGCTCCCACGTGTGTGAGGCGATCGCGGAATTTGCACTCGACTACCCGATAGTGCTCGATAACAACTATTCAATTTGGCAAGCGTATTCGAATCGCTATTGGCCGGCGAAGTATCTGATCGATCTTGAAGGCCGGCTGCGCTATTACCATTTCGGCGAGGGTCTTTATCAGGACACCGAAAAACAGATTCAAAAACTCCTCAAAGAGCTCGACCCGCTGGCTCAACTTCCCGACCTGATGAAACCCCTCCGGGAAAGCGACATCCCCGGCGCGGTCTGCTATCGCGTCACACCCGAACTCTACCTCGGATACACGCGGGGCCAATTTGGCAATCCGGGCGGTGTAGCGCGGGACAAGACTTTCGACTATGCCGACCCGGGACGCTATGTCGAGGGTGCTGCCTATCTTGTTGGCCGATGGTGCGTTGGCGAGGAATACTCCAGGGCGGCAGCACCTGGCGCTAAGTTGTTGCTTCGTTACACGGCGATGGATGTCAACCTCGTGATGGCGCCCGGCGCGAAAAGCCCGGCGCGCGTCGAGCTTTTGATGGGGGCAGAGCAGCTTCCCGGTGCCGACGTCAGGCCGCTAAATGGGCATTACTTCATCGACGTGGACCGGCCACGAATGTATAACCTGGTAGCAAATCGCTCCGTTTTATCTGGAAGCCTCAGACTGAGAGTGCTGGATCCTGGTGTTGCGATGTACGCCTTCACCTTCATTTCATGCGTTGTCGAGCAGAATCCCTCGTTCTAAACTCTCTGCGGTGGCGTGCCGGGTGTGGTGATTTTTCATGTGCTCAACTCTGAAAGGCATTGTTCAGGTAGTCCGGCTGTAGCAAATCGAGAGAGGCTATGACTGCGCAAACCCGAATCGCGTCAGACGAAGAAATTCTGACCGCTGCTCGGATGCTAACCGAGGCGCGTTATCCTATCGCTCTAACGGGTGCCGGGATGTCGGTCGAAAGTGGCATTCCGCCGTTTCGCGGCCCTGGCGGTCTGTGGACCAAGTATGGTGAGCCACCGATGAATGGCTATCAGCTCTTTCTTGCGGATCCCAAAAAAGGCTGGGAAGACCGCATCCGTCGCCAGGATGACGAGCTGTGGCGCCCGCTGCGAATAGCCAAGCCCAACCCAGGGCACATTGCATTGGCTACCCTCGAGTCGATCGGAGTTCTGCGCTTTCTGATCACGCAAAACGTCGACGACCTCCATCGCCAGGCAGGACATCGCGCATTAGCTGAAATTCATGGGAACTGGAAGCTGATTCGATGCATCGATTGCAATGCACGGTTCAAGAGTGAAGAGATCAGCCTCGAGGTGCTGCCTCCGCTGTGTCCCAGATGTGAAGGCATTCTGAAAAGCGACACCGTCTCGTTCGGAGAACCAATTCCACCTGACGTATTAGAGCAGTGCATGACGAACGCCGCCCAGGCTGACCTGGTGCTCGTAGCAGGCACTTCGGCCACGGTTTATCCCGCCGCCGGATTCGCACTTGAAGTAAAGCAGCGCGGAGGGAAGCTAATCGAGGTCAACCTTTACGAGAGTGAAATAACCAACATCTGTGACGTAAGCTTGAGAGGCCCCACCGGCCAAGTCCTGCCTCGCCTGACCGCAGCGGTCTCCGAGCTGCGCCGGGAGAAGTTGTCCTAGGAATTCACCTGTTCGACTTATATTTTGCGCTTTTCGGTAGTTCACGGCTTCAGTGTGAGACAGCCGCTGTTTGCTTTTGCGGGCGAGGCAGCATCACGCATAACAACAAGCCAACCACCATTATGGCCGCCAACGTTCGATAAATATTGTTTAAGGAAAGCATCATCGCCTGAGCCTGAACCACGCCATAAATCATCGCGAGCCCGCGTTTTCCGTTCACGAGCTGATTCAGGTCGAAATGGGGTGCCCCGGGTATCCGCACCGGTTGCTGGCTTATCCGCCACGCCTCGAATATGGACAGATGTTGAACTAGGTAGCTTTGCTGTATTTGCTGCCGGCGGACTAGCAGCGTGGTTAGCACCGAAGTTCCGATGGAAGCGCCGACGTTACGCGTCATGGAAAAGAGACTCGTGGCGTAGCCCATCTGCTCGCGCGGGATTGAACTCAACGCAGCGGCAGACAAATTTGGAAACACCAGACCCATCCCGACTCCTTGAATAACCGTGGGCCAAACAAAGTTCCAAACCGCCATGTTCAGATTCAGGCCGCCAAGCAGCGTCAGTCCCACACCAACGAGAATGAAGCCGAGCGCTACCAGCGGACGGGTATCGTAACCCCGTCGCGCAATACCGCCGAGAAAAAACATTGCAGCAGTCAGGCCGAGCCCGCGCGGCAGCATCAATAGTCCGGCCTGCCACGAAGTATAGCCCAAAAGATCCTGCAGGAAGATCGGATTGAGAATCTGCATGCCGTACGCGGTAAAAACCAACGTAATCAGCAGTGCCGTCGGAAGCGAGAAATTTTTGATTCTGAAGAGGCGGAACTGAACGATTGGCTGAGGGGTACGCAGTTCATGAATGATGAGGGTACCAAACGCCCCAGCCGCGATAATGCTGAAATACCACACCCACGCAGTGGCAAACCAGTCCGCTCGCTCACCGCGATCCATCACGACTTCGCCTAAGCCGAGCGCGAGTATGAGGCAAATGATTCCAACCCAGTCCGCCCGGCCGGCACCTTTGAGTCGCTTTAGATAAGAGGGATCGTGAACAAAGGCGCTCACCATACAAGCCGCAGCAATTCCGGTTGGCACGTTAATATAGAAGTTCCAGCGCCAGTTCCAGTTCAGTGTGATATAACCGCCCACTGTCGGCCCCAGCAATGGCGCGACCATCATGCCCATCCCCCACACAGCCATCGCCAGGGTTTGCTCCTCAGGGGGAAACGTCTCCATCAAAATCGCCTGGGAGAGCGGCTGCAGTGCTGCACCCGCAATGCCCTGCAGGAACCTGAACACCACGATCTGGTTCAGCGATTGAGCCGCCCCGCACATCGCCGACGCGATCACGAACGTAATAATCGAAATTAGGAAGTAGCGTTTTCGCCCGAACTGGCCCGCGATCCATCCCGTAGTCGGAATCATGATTCCGGCAGCCACTAAATAGGTCGTGATCACCCAGGTAATTTCATCCACACCAGCCGCGAAGCTGCCCTGCATATGGGGCAAGGCTACATTGACAATTGAGCTGTCCAGGACTTCGAGAGCGGCGCACAGGATGACCGAAGCCGCGACAATCCACTTGCGTGCGGCTTCAGCGGCATGCGCAGCCGTTATCGGACGCGCTGCCTCAGTGGGGATGGTGGCAGCCATCGTGCGCGAAGAGTCCGCATTCGCGGAGCAGATCCTTTCCGCTGAGCATAGACCTCAGTCGGCGTGATCTCTCTTCAAGGTTCTCCTTATATGCCATACGAGGTCCTGATTTCCACTCGCGCATGGAGCCACAGCGGGGCAACTAGCGCCTTAGCTGCCGTCGTGCTCGCCAAACCGTGAAAAAAGCGCTATTAAGCCGCCTGCAAAGGAGCAGCGCAAGCGACCGCAATTTAAAGCTGATTCCCTGCTTTATGCCGATCGACTACTTTTAACGCGGTATAGTCAGAGCTCCGGCGAGAGCAAACACCGATGGCACGAATCAAAGCTGTATTTTTTGATGCAGCCGGTACGTTGTTCCACACCCGTGAGGCGGTCGGGGAGACGTACGCGAGAGAGGCTCGACGGTACGGCGTCATAACCACCCCGGAGGTCGTTGATGCGGCTTTTCGCCGAGCCTTCAGAGAGGCACAACCACTAGCCTTTGGCCCCGGACGTCAACCTGACGAGCTGCGGCGCCTCGAACGCGAGTGGTGGCGCGAGCTGGTCGCAAAGACCTTCGCCGGGCTCGGCGAGTTCAGCGACTTCGCAAGTTACTTCAACTTTCTGTTCGAGTTTTTTGCAGATCCAGCCCATTGGGTCACTGATCCCGAGACCATTGCGACCTTGAGAAGCCTACGCAAGCGGGGATTGATACTTGGCGTAATTTCCAATTTCGATTACCGCTTGTACCGCATTCTGCGGGGGCTGGAACTGAGTGCATGTTTTGATTCGATCACGATCTCTTCAGAAGCAGGCTACGCCAAACCTTCGGCCAGACTGTTCACTGCCGCGCTGGCCAGGCATCGACTGCGAGCAGCCGAAGCCGTTCATGTGGGCGACTCAGAACACCTCGATCTGGCCGGGGCATCGGCAGCTGGGATGACGGGCGTCCTCATTAGCCGAGACCCTGAAACACCAAGGAAGCTCGGGAAGAATTACACAGTTTCATCGCTTCGAGAGATAATCGGGCTGCTTCCTCTGCTGGAGGAGATGCTGAGCTGCGGTTAGGCAGATCCGTTCTCTTTCAGTGCGTTACTGAAATCGGAGCGGTCCGTGCGCGCCCGCTCAAATGATCTCCCAAGCGGCCCCACAGCTGCTTACCCCATAGCCGCAGGCGATCGAGATAAAGATAGATTATCGGTGTGGTATAGAGGGTCAGCGCCTGACTGGCGATGAGGCCGCCGACGATCGCGATTCCCAACGGACGGCGCAGTTCTGAACCCATCCCAAACCCCATGGCGAGCGGCAAGCCACCCAGCAGAGCTGCCAAAGTGGTCATCATGATTGGCCGAAAGCGGAGCAGGCATGCCTCGTGAATCGCGTCGAGCGAGTTCTTCTGCTCGTTGCGTTCAGCCTCCAACGCAAAGTCGATGACCAGAATCGCATTCTTCTTGACGATGCCAATCAACAGGACGATTCCAATCACCGCGATCACGCTCAGTTCGGTACGGGTCAGCATCAAGGCCAGCAGAGCGCCAACTCCCGCGGAGGGCAGCGTTGACAGGATCGTGATTGGATGGACATAGCTCTCGTACAGAATGCCCAGAACAATGTAGACGCTGGCGAGCGCGGCAATGATTAGCGTGGTTTCATTCGCGACAGAAGATTGAAACGCTCTGGCAGTACCCTGAAAGCTGCCGCGAATGTCAGACGGCATGTGGAGGTCGAGCTCCGCTCTTTGAATGCGCGCCACTGCCTCGCTCAACGGAACTCCCGGCGCCAGGTTGAATGAAATCGTCACTGCCGGAAATTGCCCCTGATGGTTAACCGAGATCGGTGAGGTCGTCCTTACCAATCGAGTAAAGGCACTCAACGGTACCTGCTGTCCGGTGGGACTGGCGACATGAATCAGCTTGAGCACATCGGGGCTTTGCCAGAACTGCGGCGCCACTTCCATAACCACGTAATACTGGTTGAGGGCCGAATACATGGTGGAAACCAATCGCTGCCCAAAGGCATCATAGAGCACGTTGTCAAGGAGTTGAGGAGTGAGGCCGAGGCGCGCAGCCGTATCCCGATCAATCTCCAGATACGCATCGGGGCCGCTGTTTTGCTGATCACTGCTAACCTCGGTCAGTTGCGGTATCCTACGGAGTGCCTCGAGTAGCCGCGGCGCCCAGCGATTCAGTTCTTCCAAGTCGGTACTCTGCAAAGTGTACTGGTACTGAGCGTTGCTCATCCGTCCACCGACGCGAACGTCCTGGGAGGCCTGAAGGTAGAGCACGGCCCCGGCGATATGTGCCAACTTTCGCCGCAACCGCGCGATGATCAGATCGGCGCTGAGCTTACGCTGCTCAAGCGGCTTTAGGGTGATGAACATGCGCGCGGTGTTGGTCGCTCCCGCACTGCCGCCGGCAAACCCGATTACGTGCTCAACGGCGGGATCGTTTTTGATTTCGTCGACGTACTCGGTTAGCAAGCGGCTCATCGCTTGAAACGAAGTGTCCTGGTCGGCGACGAGTGCACCCATCAGCCGGCCATTGTCCTGCTGGGGGAAAAACCCTTTCGGTATAACTATGAACAAGTAGATAGTAAGCGCTACTGTACCCAACGCGGCTGCGAGCATAAGTCGTGGGTGGTATAACACCCAGGTAAGAGTCCGATCATATCCTCGCAGCAAGTTCGCAAATAATTCATTCCGTGTCGCGTCGCGCGCATCCTCAGTAGCAGCATCCGATACGTCTCGCCGCCGGCTCAGTAACTTGGAACACATCATAGGGGTGGTGGTAAGCGAAATGATCATGGAGACGAGGATCGCCACAGCGAGAGTAATCCCAAACTCTCGGAACAGCCGGCCTACAATTCCGCCCATCATGACGATCGGAATGAAGACCGCCACCAAGGAGATGCTGATCGATACAACCGTAAACGCGATGCCACGAGCGCCCTCGATAGCCGCCTGAATCGGCGAATAGCCCTGCTCCAGATAACGCGAGATGTTCTCGAGCACGACGATTGCGTCGTCAACTACAAAACCGGTCGAGATTGTGAGCGCCATCAGCGACAGGTTGTCGAGACTGTAACCGAGCAGATACATGATCGAGAGCGTGCCGATAAGCGAGAGCGGCACCACTATTCCCGGTATCAAAGTCGCCCGTAAACTCCGAAGAAACAGGTAAACTACCAGCACCACCAGCCAAATCGAGATGAGCAGAGTGAGCTCGACATCGTGGACCGACGCGCGAATTGTGGTTGTCTGATCGTTCACCACCGACAAGCGGATTGCCGAAGGGATAGACGCCTGCAAGCGCGGCAGAGCCGCACGTACTCGATCAACCGTCTCAATAATATTGGCGCCGGGTTGCCGAAAAATAATGATGAGGACCGCAGGTCGCCCGTCGGCTAGACCAGCGTTGCGGATGTCCTGAACCGAATCCTCGACCGTAGCGATGTCTTGAAGGCGCACCCGGGCGCCGTTGTAGAAGCCCACTACCAGGGGCCGATATTCGGCGGCTCTGAACAATTGATCAGTCGTGGCGATCGCTACTGCTCGAGCGGGACCGCTCAACTGGCCTTTTGGCCCGTTGGCGTTTGCCGCTGCCAGCACGTTGCGAACCTGTTCAAGGCCAATCCCGTACGCATGCAACTGCAGCGGGTTCAATTCGACCCTAACAGCTGGTAGGGCCCCACCGCCGACCAGAACCTGCCCCACACCCTGAATTTGTGAGAGCTTCTGGGCCAGGATGGAGGAGGCCGCATCGTACATCTGGCCCCGATCGAGAGAATCCGAGGTCAGTGCAATTATTATAATCGGAGCGTCGGCTGGATTGATTTTCCGATAGGTCGGATTGCTTGGCAGGTTCGATGGTAGTTGCCCGCGGGCGGCATTAATCGCCGATTCAACGTCTCGGGCTGCGGCGTCGATGTTGCGGTCAAGATCAAACTGCAAAGTAACGCTGGTCACCCCCAGTCCGCTGGTGGATGTCATTTCGGTCAGCCCGGCAATATGGCCGAATTGCCGCTCCAGTGGAGCAGCCACGGTCGAAGCCATCACCTGCGGGCTCGCACCAGGTAAAGAAGCGCTGACTTGAATTGTCGGGAAATCCACTTGCGGCAATGGAGACACTGGCAGCAATCGAAACGCGACCATGCCAGCGAGCGCCACTGCCGCCGTCAAGAGGGTGGTACCCACCGAATTGCGGATACATGTCTCAGAAAGACTCACTTCCGTGCCTTATCCGCCATTCACCAACCGCTTGTCCGCTCGAAAAGTCGCCGACGCACGGATTGCGCCTCGCCGCCTCCCGACGCGTCGAACTGCACATTTGGGCCTGGTGTCGCCACTCTCCCACAAATTCTACCTTGCTTGGCCCTCTTTGAGGGCCTCCGTCATATAAGGCTCTGGACCACTCCCTCTCCCAACTTTAAGTCGCGCGGCCAAACGCTCGAAGCCAAGGAAGATCACAGGCGTCGTATAGAGCGTTAGCACCTGACTCACGAGCAGACCGCCGACGATCGCGATCCCGAGCGGCTGCCGCAACTCAGCTCCCATCCCGCCGCCAAACGCCAAGGGTAGCGCGCCAAGCAGTGCCGCCATTGTAGTCATCATGATCGGTCTGAAGCGGAGCAGGCACGCCTGATAGATCGCATCTTCGGGCGTTTTGCCTTCTGCCCGCTGGGCGTCGAGCGCGAAGTCGATCATCATAATCGCGTTTTTCTTGACTATCCCGATTAGGAGAATGATGCCGATGAGTGCAATTACATTGAGCGGATCGTTGAAAAGAAGAAGCGCTAGGATCGCCCCAACTCCAGCCGAAGGCAGCGTTGATAGGATCGTTATCGGATGGATGTAACTCTCGTAAAGCACGCCCAGCACGATGTACACGGTGACCAACGCTGCCAGAATCAGCAACGGTTCATTGGTCAACGATGCCTCGAACGCCGCGGCGGTGCCTTGGAACTCAGCTTGGATGCTCAAAGGCAATTGAAGATCCTTACGCGCTCGCTTGATCGCGCGGACCGCATCACCCAAGGCGTATCCTGGCGCCACGTCAAAGGACACGGTGACGACTGGGAATTGTCCTTGTCTACTGATCACCAGTGGCGCCAGGCGCGTCTCGAGATGCGCAATCGCACTGAGCGGGACTTCTCCCGGAGTCGTATTCCCTGGACTGGGAGCGGAAGCTAAGGCGGGGCCCTGGTTAATTCCCGATGCTGATAGTCCTGCTGGCGTCGCGCTGTAGGGGATATAGATGTGATCCAAATCTTCAGGACTCATCTGAAACCGCGGATCAACTTCCAGTACCGTATGATATTGATTGAGCTGAGTGAAAATTGTGCTGATCTGCCGCTGCCCGTACGCGCTATAAAGCGCACTATCAATCTGCGCCGGAGTGATGCCAAGCCGCGATGCGGTCGACCGATCGATAACCAGCAACGCCTGCAAGCCGTCGTTCTGCTGATCGCTGGCCACGTTGGCCAGTTGCGGCAGTTGGCGCAGCCTGCTTACAAGTTTCGACGCCCACCGACTGAGTTCAACCTCGTTGGCGTCCTCAAGAGTGAACTGATATTGAGTACGGCTGACGCGGTCTTCAACCGTCAGATCCTGAACCGGCTGCAAGAAGACCGAAAGCCCATTCATGGCAGCAAGGCTTCGCTGGAGCCTCGCGATTACTCGCTGGACACCAACTTTACGTTCGGCCAAAGGCTTCAGGTTGATTAAAAAACGGCCACTATTGACCGAAAGATTCGTCCCGTCGACCCCAACGAAGGAGGAAAGCGACTCAACCGCGGGATCGCGCAAAATGATCCGTGCCGCCGCCTGCTGCAGCGCGACCATCGCTTGAAACGACACCGTTTGGGGGGCATCCGAAATGGCTTGAATAACCCCGGTATCCTGCACCGGGAAAAAGCCCTTGGGCGCAACAATGTACAGAACAATGGTCAGGAGCAGCGTGCCTATAGCAATTGCCAAGGTTGCAGTCTGGTGACGCAAGACCCACTGCAGCGAACAACCGTAACGCTCAATAATGCGCTTGAACGCGCGTTCCGAGGCGGCGTAGAAGCGCCCCTGCTCCTGGGGCGCCCGATAACGGAGTAACCTGGCCGACATGGTCGGCGTTAATGTGAGCGATACGAAGGCCGAAATAATGATCGTGGTAGCGAGGGTTATAGCGAATTCGCGGAACAGCCGCCCCACAACATCGCTCATGAACAGCAGCGGGATCAGCACCGCGATCAGGGAAACCGTTAACGATAAAATCGTGAAGCCGATTTGTTGAGAACCTTTTAATGCTGCCTGCAGCGGCGACTCGCCCTCTTCGATAAATCGGCTGATGTTTTCGATCATCACGATCGCGTCATCGACCACGAATCCGGTGGCGATCGTCAATGCCATCAGTGAGAGATTGTCGAGGCTGTACCCCAGCAGGTACATAACGCCGAAGGTTCCGATAAGCGATATCGGCACTGCCACACTCGGGATTACGGTGGCAGACAGGCTGCGCAGAAACAGGAAAATCACCATTATTACCAGCGCCACCGTCAGCATCAGCTCGAACTCAACGTCCTGAACCGAGGCGCGGATAGTAATCGTCCGATCCGTCAACAGCGCCACGTGAACTGAGGCAGGCAAGGTGCTCTGCAACTGCGGCAGCAAACGCTTGATCCGATCGACTACAGTGATAATGTTGGCACCCGGCTGCCGCCGCACGTTGAGAATCACGGCTGGCATGGTGTTGACCCACGCCGCCTGCAGCTCGTTTTCCGCCCCCTCCACCACCCGCGCCACATCGCGCAATCTCACCGGCGCGCCATTGTGGTACGCAACAATCAGCGATCCATAGTCCTTGCTGGAGAACAGCTGGTCATTAGCATCAATCGTGTAGGCTTGTGACGGTCCATCGAAGCTCCCTTTGGCCTGATTGACATTGTTGGCCGCCACCACGTTGCGGAGGTCATCGAGGCTCATCCCATACGCGGCTAACGCCATCGGGTTGGCTTGAATCCTTAAGGCTGGCTTTTGCCCGCCACCGACGCTCACTAGTCCGACGCCCGGCACTTGGGACATCTTTTGCGCGAGTCGCGTGTCAGCCAAATCCTCGACAGCAGGTAGAGGCAAGACGTCGGAAGTCAGCGCAAGCGACATTATCGGGGCGTCGGCGGGGTTGATTTTGCTATAAACCGGCGGGTTCGGCAGGTCGGCTGGCAAATAGGTAGAGGCCGCATTGATCGCGGCTTGAACTTCCTGCTCAGCCACATCGATATTCAGGCTCAAGACGAATTGTAGGACGATCACCGAAGTCCCGAACGAGCTATTCGAAGTCATTTGCTGGAGTCCCGGCATTTGCCCAAACTGGCGTTCCATTGGCGCCGTCACCGAAGAAGCCATTACCTGAGGACTCGCACCCGGATAGAAGGTCAGCACCTGAATGGTTGGATAATCCACCTGGGGTAAAGCCGAAACCGCCAACAGTCGATAGGCCACGATCCCGGCCAGTAGAACCGCTCCCATCAGAAGCGACGTCGCCACTGGTCGAAGAATGAAGATACGCGAAGGGTTCACCGACCCGAACCGAGCACGGAACTAGCAGCCTTCAAGAACAGCGCTTTTCCGGTTTTTTCCCCGCTTGCTCACGCTGCGATTAAAGCTCTTGTGGTTGCCGTTTACGGCCGCCATCGAACCGCCCGTTTCATTGTCACCGCGTCACTGTGCCATATTGACCGCGAGCGAGGCCCTAGCGGGAGTGGACTGCAGGGCGACGCGGGTCCCCGGTTGGAGACGGTCTACACCATCGGTAACCACGGTTTCGCCCGCGGCAAGCCCCGATTGGACCGAGGCTAGCTCGCCCTGGGTCAGACCTAATTGGATCCTGCGCAATTCAACTGTGCGATCCGGCTTGACCACGTACACGAACGTTCCTAGCGAGCTGCGCTGAACGGCAGCCAACGGTATTAGGACCTGGTGGTGTAAGGTCTCTGCCAGTAGGCGCACGTTAACGAACTGATTGGGAAACAAGCGCTGCTCCCGATTTGAAAACAGTGCCTTCAGCCTTACCGTGCCCGTAGTGGTATCAATCTGGTTGTCCATGGTGAACAACGAGCCGGTTGCGAGCAGGTTGTGAAAAGAACGGTCATAAGCTTCGGCCGGCACGGAGCCCGCGCGCATGGCAGCCAGGATCAATTCGAGATTATCTTCGGGAATACTAAAGATGACGGTTATCGGCTGAAGTTGAGTGATTACTGCAATACCCTGCGTGGAGTTGGCTTGGATGATGTTGCCCGGATCAACCAGCCGCAATCCGATCCGGCCGGTAATTGGGGCGGTTATGCGGCTATAGGTTAGCTGCAGCTTCGCGTTATCGACGTTGGCCTTGTCACTCAGAACTAAGCCTCGATCTTGCCGGACAGTGGCCTCCTGGGTATCCAGGGTTTGGCGGGCAATAACGTTCTGTCGGTAGAGAATTCGGTCGCGTTCCAGAATCAATGTGTCGTTGTGTAACGTCGCCAGGTCGTGGGCGAGCTGTCCTTGAGCTTGTTCCAACTGGACTTGATAGGGTCGGGGATCGATTTGGACCAACAACTGGCCGCGAGTGACGATTTGACCTTCCCGAAAGTTCACGGCCATTATCTGGCCCGCTACACGGCTCTGAACGGTGACCGTGTACATTGGCGTCACAGTTCCAATAGCTGAAAGGTAATGCGGCAGGTCGCCCAATTTTGCCTGCGTTGCCGCCACCGGAACCGCCATTTGATGCCTGATGGTTTCGGACGAACCGTATTCAGAGGTATGTGAGCGAAAAACGGCCCCGCCGGCCCGCTCTGACCGCAACGCCAAGCCGACTCCTACAGCCACGGCGAGGAGTACCAAAATCGACACCAGGTTTTTGATTTTCACGAGCTCAGTCCCACCGGCGGGACTATAAGAAGACTACCCCGAGAGCGGGGTAGAGACAGTCCCGAAATATTCTACGGTGTCCAGCGGCTGGCGTTTCGGCTTTGTTCTGACTGCCAGATCACAAGAAGGTCGAGCAACCGTCGATCTTTTTTGCCGGAGATCGCGGCCGCACAGAGGAGGACAAACCAGTGATCGATCAATCTGTGGAGCAGTGATCAACGTTCGATCGGAAGTTGCGCGTCGTTCCAATCGAGCATCCCGCCCTTTAAATTACAGACGTTTTCAAAACCGAGCCCCCCGAGGATCGCGGCTGCCGTCGTGCTGCGAACACCGGCTCGGCACACCAAAATTATCTCGCGTTCGCGGTACTTTTCTAATTCCTGGGCGCGTTCCGACAGCTGACGCAACGGCAACAGCATACTTCCCGGAATGTGACCCAGTTCGCCGTTGAACTCATCGGCCTCACGGACATCGACCACCAGGGGCGGGTTCGGTGAATTTAGTCGTTTGTAGACCTCTGCTGGCCCGAGCTGACGCACCTCGTTGAGCTGCGCCAAGGTTGGGAACCGCAGCGAATCATCTTCAATCGCCGATTCGTTAGCTTGCAGAGCTTCCTGAACCTTGGCCGGCAGCGGCATGCCAAGATTGTTCATCAAGCTGATATAAGCTTCCCGCGAGCGACCGGCGATGCGCCCGTTCGATTTTTTCTGCTCGCCTATGGTCGAGCACAGGTTGCCGCGATAATCGTGCGCCGGGAAGACGAGCAAAGAGTCAGGTAAAGCGAACAGTTTATTCGTAATTGAGTCGTATTGAGCCCCAGGATCTCCCCCGGGGAAATCGGTACGCCCAGTGCCCCCGATTAAAAGCGTATCGCCGGTAAAAACCCGATCGCCGACCAGAATGCACATGCTGTCTGGCGTGTGGCCCGGAGTATAGATAAAGGTCAATTGTAGGCTACCTAACTGCAGCCGCTCGCCATCGTCAACATGGATATCAATATGCGGCGCCGGCGCTCGCCGGTGCATCACGACTTTGGCCCCGGACAGCTCGCGCAGATCCCAAACTCCGGTCCGATGGTCCGCATGTGTGTGGCTGTCGACAATCAGCTCAAGAGTGAGGTGATGATAGGCCAAGGCCGCCAGGTAGCGATCGACGCGATCTTTGAGCGGATCGACCAAGAGGGCAAGATTGGTCCGCTCGCATCCGACCAGGTAGGTCTTGCAGCCCGAGCGGTTAAGTTCATGGAAAAACATCTCCGCTACCTCTTGTGGCTGTCCGCGAACGGCAGCGGGCGAAGGCTCTGGTGCGGCCGACCAAGGCCTTCGCTCGGGTGATTACTTCGGCTGCGGCACCAGGCGCAGGTATGGTTTGGGCGCCTTCCAACCCTGCGGATAGAGCTTTCGGGCCTCTTCATCAGAGACCGAGCCTGCGATAATCACGTCCTGACCCGGCTGCCAGTTGACCGGCGTAGCCACCTTGTGTTTGGCAGACAACTGCAACGAGTCGAGCACCCGAAGAACTTCGTCAAAGTTACGCCCTGTGGTCATCGGGTAGACGATAATCAGTTTAATCCGCTTATCCGGCCCAATGACGAACACGTTGCGCACAGTCTGATTGTCGGCCGGTGTCCGTTGAGCCGCGCCGCCGGAAGCACTGGCCGGTAGCATTCCATAGAGCTTGGCAATTTTGAGCTCAGGGTCGCCGATGACAGGATAGTTGGGTGCGTAACCTTGGGTCTCACGAATATCGTTGGCCCACCGCGAATGGTCCTCGACCGGGTCAACGCTAAGACCAATGATTTTGGTATTACGCTTGTCAAATTCCGGCTTGATCTTGGCCATATAGCCCAGTTCCGTGGTGCAAACCGGGGTAAAATCCTTAGGATGCGAGAATAGCACGCACCACGAATCACCTATCCATTCATGAAAGCGGATTCGGCCTTCTGTCGTATCGGCCTCGAAATCCGGAGCAATGTCATTAATTTGCAACACGATCGACAACTCCTTGGAAAAGGTCTAAGCCTTGCAATTAAGCTGCCTATTGGCAGCCGGATTCGCAAGCCCCCTCTTTACGCGATCCGGCTGTCTCCCCGTTACGCTTCGAAGCGAAAGCGCCCGTTGCGGCGGACGATATGCCCGGCAGTCGGCCCGGCAAAGTGGGTCCCAAGCACTCGAACCGGTTGGTCGCAGTATTTCTGAACAAACTGCCGACGGGTTTCGACCGCGAGCTTCGGATCGGTATCAAAGCCGACGACCCAATCCGGATGAGCAATTTGAATTGGATGGTGCATCATGTCACCGGTGATGACAGCATTTTCACCCCGCGAAGAAATGCGGACGCTAATGTGCCCCGGTGTGTGCCCGGGCGTCGGCTCCAGCCATACTTCACCGGTAATGCGGAGGTTGGGCTCGACCAACTCGGCCAAGCCGGCGTCAACCACGGGACGCACCGAATCTTCAATCGGCAGTCGGAAATCAGGGCTCTCGTCGTACTTGGACCAGTAATCCCATTCCCGCTGACCCATCAAGTACCGAGCCCTGGGGAAAGTCGGCACCCAGTTGCCGTTCTCTAACGTAGTATTCCAACCGACATGGTCGAGATGAAGATGGGTACAGATCACGGTATCGATCGTGGTACGGGCGAACCCCGCCTGCTCCAGCTCTTTCATGAACGGGAGATGGAGATTGCTCCAATCCTTAAAGCCCGGTCGATGCTTATCGTTGCCAACACAGGTATCAACGACAATCCGGCGCCCTTCGGATTCGACGATTAAGGAATGGATGCTCAGCTTGAAACGACCGGCGTCGTCGATAAAAGGATTTAGCCACTCGCCCTCTTCTTTCACCCTTTCGGGTGTGGCGTCCGGCAAAATCATCGTGCCGCTCCAGATCGGCTCCTGCTCCTGCAGGCGCGTTATTCGAACGTCTCCAATTTGCCAGGTAAGCATGAACTCAGCTCCTATTTTTAGCTTCGATGCCAGAGTGATTCAGTTTAACCTAACGTAGCCCGAGTTCCCGAAGCGGCTCACGATCAACCACGGGTCTACGCCCGCCGTTTCCGAGCCCAACCGAACCCGGGGTGCGCTCGAACGGATCGGGCAAATCGATCTCGCGTGAGTACTCGCGCAGTCCAGGCATAACCTCTTGCGCAAACAATCGCATGCTGGCGCGCCGTTCTTCGTTGCTGACAGGACCCTGCACACTAAACATGATGAACACTCCCGGGCGTAGGATGCGCAAGATCGTCTTGACCTTCGCCAGCACGTGTTCGGGCGTGCCGGCAATCACCTGATAGTTGCGCTTTACCTTTTCGAGCCCGGCGATCAGCTTGCGACGTACCTCTCCGTAGTCCACGTGCTCAGGCTCGTCATGCGCAACATGCTGTGCCAGCTTGTCGCCACTGACGCCAAGCCAACTGCCTGTCGGCTGTTTGGCCAGCATGCGAATGGCACTTTTGGAATTATATCCCGGGGGCATCGCAAACTCGGGACGTGAGAATGCGTTCTGACCGCCACCAAAGACAAAGTTGTTGGCGATCGTGTCGGCTTTTTCCTGTGTCTCTGCGACTACGGTTGGAATCAGGTAGCCGAAGTTCTCGGGACCTGCCTGATAACCATGGCGCGCCGCTTCGTCAGCATAGTAATCCCACAGATCGCAGGTGGGGCCGAGTAGGGTGCCGAGACCAATATAAGGATACCGGTGCGCCGCACACCATTTAACCGTTTCGGGGCTGATCACGCCCGGGATCCACATCGGTGGATGGGGCTTCTGATAAGGAAGCGCCCACGGATTAACATGGCGATAATGAAAATGCTTACCCTCGTAGCGCCATGGCCCCGGTCGGGTCCACGCCTGGACGATGAAATCGTGAGCCTCATTGAACATCTCACGATTGTAAGCGGGATTGGCGTTGTTAAAGAATTGTTCGCTGCCGGCGCCCCGGACCCACCCAGTGACGAGCCGCCCCCGTGAAATAAGATCGATTTCGGCCAGCTCCTCTGCCATCCGCAGAGGGTGCTTGATAGCCGGCAATGGGTTCCCAATTAAAACGATCCGGACCCGCCGGGTACGGCTAGCCAGCACCGCGGCCTCGACATTCATTACACTACCCATGCAGAACGGGTTACCATGGTGCTCATTGAGGGCAACCAGGTCGAAGCCAAGCTCCTCGGCATAACAGTTTTCGTCGATATAGTAGTTATAGTCGTCGGCGGCTTTCTCCGGATCGAAAAAACGATTAGAGACCCCGAAAAACGATCGATTCTTGAAAACTTCTTCTTCCGGTACCCATCGGTAAGGTCGTTCAGTAAAGTACCCGATCTTCATGTTCTCTCTTCTCAGCCACAGTTGCGCCGCGCAGTCCTGGTCTGCGCGCAGCGACCGTCGATAGTTAAACTGGATGTGCCGATTTACCTACTGTCAGACCCTCGTAGATAGCTCAGGAGTTGAGAAACCGCTGCACCGCTCGTTCAAACGCAATTGCATCCTCGATCTCCGGGCGATGCCCCACTCCTGGCAGCTCTATCACCTGAGCGCCGGGAATCGCTTTGCGATACTCCTCGATGCAATTGCGCGGGACGACTGCATCTCGCGTGCCCCGGATGAGCAGCGTTGGTGTAGTTAAGCCTCGCAGCAAGAAGGGAAGGCTGGGATTGTGCATAAAAGGCTCCCATCCGAGGCGGGCTGTCTCCGCTCGCGCGTCTTCGAATGCCTCGAATTGAGCCGGTGTCATTTCACCGCCGTAGATCCTCGCAAATTCCGGAGTCTTCTCAGGATCGGCAACCGTGGCACGCAGATGATGTCGAATGGTCAATGCGAAGAAATCCAGGATCTCGCCTTCGGTTGCCTTTATACCCATGGGGGCAACCAACACCATATGCGAAAAGATCCTGGGATCGGCCGCAGCCATTTCGGCTGCGATAAAGCCGCCGGCCGAAAAGCCGATGACGTCAATCGGGTCCAGACGCATTTCGCGCAACACCTGCGAGTAGAAACCAGCCAAGTCGCGGTAACTGCGAACCCAGTCGAGGCGTGGCGTTTTTCCAAAGCCGGGCTGTAGTGGAATCAGGAGGGTGCGAGTCTCGGCCAGGGCTTCGTTCCATGCCATCCAACCCGGATAGCCCAGTTCGTCGTGCAAAATGAGCAGCGGTTTGCCGCTCCCCCCTTTGACCAGCGCCAACTCAGTCCCTGCCACTTTAACGGTCTCTTCAGTCCATTTGGTCACTTAACTCTCCCTGGCGGCCCAAGAGCGCAGGCCTGTCAATGCGTTGCTAAACGATAGGCCTTTCGTTAGCGTCCCGGCCGGACAAGATATCTCGCAATATCTTACAAGAGTGTCAAATGCGGCGAAGAGTGCAATCGTGGTGAGCCGCTTGACAGGTGTTGGGTCGGATCGCGCGCACCCCATGATCGTTTCTATCGCGCTGAAATCGTGGCATAAGCTTCAGCTCGTAAGCGATCTATTCTAGGGGAGATGCGCAAGATGAACTTCTTAGAGCGACTGGACCCTGAATTGAAGGCTGCCGTCAATAGCCTGCCTCCTGATCGCGGTCTGGATCTTACTAACATCACCGCCGCCCGAGCCCGGATGAAAAAACTGGTGATGCAGCTACTGAGTGGATTGCCGCCGGTCGAGGGCGTCATCAGCCAGGATTATTTTGCTCCGCCCCCGTCGCCGAGCGAGCCTAATGTTCGGGTCCGTATCTACAAGCCCCATGATCCGCCGAACGCCCTTCCCGCTCTGTTCTGGATTCACGGCGGCGGATACGTGATGGGTGACATTGAACAAGATGACCGATTGATGAAGCAGCTCGTCAAAAGAATCGGATGCGTTGCTGCGTCAGTTGACTACCGAGTAGCTCCAGAGCATCCTTTCCCGGCGCCTGTGGAGGACTGCTACGCTGGTTTAAAGTGGCTATTTGATAATGCCGATCAACTGGGTGTTGATAAATCACGCATCGCTATCGGCGGGGCGAGTGCCGGTGGCGGTTTAGCGGCTGGGCTGGCCTTGCTGGTCCGCGACCGTAAGGAGGTCCCGGTCATTTTTCAACTTCTGATTTATCCAATGATTGACGATCGTAACCAGACGCCCGCCAGCTATGCGATCACCGATCCGCGCGTATGGAATCGAGAAAGCAATCGCTTAGGCTGGAAAGCTTACCTGGGACGCGAAGGAGGCGCACCCGACGTATCGCCGTATGCGGCGGCGGCACGCGCCACCGACCTGACAAACCTGCCGCCCGCCTTTATTTCAGTTGGCACCCTGGATCTTTTTGTGGATGAGAACATCGAGTACGCTCAGCGCCTGATCCAGGCAGAGGTTCCCACTGAATTGCACGTCTATCCCGGCGCATTTCATGGCTTTGATTTGTTCGCGCCCGCTGCGCAAGTATCTAAACAATTCAAGGCAGACCGTGATAATGCACTAAAGCGCGCTTTACATGACACGATCAGATAAACGCAACTGTGCCGAAGGATGCGCCAATTTTCGCGCTGGAGCCAGACATAAGCTGAGTCGGGCGGCTTTTTGAAAATAAACAGCCGACGCCGGCAATGCGCCGCCGGCGCCGGCTATCCCGGCTTCTCTCAGCCTGCGACCCGATTGCCTAAACTCAGTCGCAATCAGCCCACGCCATGATGGATCCCGCCTGTTGTCTGACGATCGTTCAAGGAGTAGTGCGGTTAGGTAGGGCAGCTCTGCGCGGGGGGGAGGATCAGCTGTAAATCGGAATCACTTTGTTCAGCGGCGAACCTCGCGAGGCATCGGTCTAAATACTTCCGACTGCCAATTTTGAGCTTGGGAAAGGTTCAATGCTCGCAAAGCGATATTCACTCGGGCTGAAAAGCGCGACACTACTTGCGTCATTTATCGCGGTTTGCGCTCAGGCGTGTGTTAATCTGACTGAACGGCCTGAACTGCGACCCGATGATTGGGCACCTGCGAGCGCTAATCGCCTATGGCAAATTCCGGTTTCCGCCCGCGACCGCATAAGAATCCCTCAGACCGAGATCGTGACAGGATCTTCCGGCCCACAGCGAATTCAACCGAACCACGAGTATGATCTGCCGGAGCTTATCGATGTCGCATTGATGAACAATCCGGAGACACTCCGCGCCTGGAGCAGCGCCCGCTCAGCGGCGGCTAGGTTCGGACGCTCACAAGCCGCCTACTATCCGCGAGTCACCTGGTTTTCGGACAGCGGCGAGGAGCGCATGGTCTTCGAGTTGCCCGGCCACGCCGGTACTCTCAAACAGTGGCAGGTCGACCCCATCGTCACGATGAACTGGACTTTGCTTGATTTCGGTCGACGTCAGGCTGCCTCCGAAGCTTCGCTCGACCGCCTGATTGCAGCCAACCTCAACTTCAACAGGACGCTTCAAGATGTCGTATTCAATACTGAGGTAGCTTTCTATGCACTCGATGCTGCTAATGCTGCCGTGCTCGCGGCACAGGAGAATCTCAAGCTGGCCGAAACTGATTTCGAAGCAGTGAGTCAGCGCGTCAACCTAGGGCTCGCTACCGAGCCGCAACTGTTGCTCGCCAAACAGACGGTTGCTCAATCCCAGTTTGACGTCGCTAACTCTCAGCTGATGGTTCGTGACGCACAGGCTCAAATGGCGGTCGCCCTCGGCATCGCTCCGACGTCACCATTGAGAATTAAAGGTCTCGAAACTCTCGCGGTGCCGCAGCAACTCGATAGATCAGTAGAGATGCTGATCGCAGAGGCTCGACGCCAGCGACCTGATCTGGCCGCACGTGTCGCGAGCCTTCATGCCAGCGAAGCGGACGTCAGGCATGCCCGTGCGCGGCTCCTCCCGGTGGTGGGTGCGTCGGCGGGATATGGCGCAAATTTCTGGAATTTTACCTTTTCGACGCCGCGCACGGTTCAAACCGTGCGGCCGCAATATTCCGCGCTGGTGACTCTGCGCTGGGATATCTTCACCGGTTTCGGGCGACTCAACGATTTGCGCCGGATTGAGGACGATCGCGACGCCGCGCGGGCGGCGCTTCGGAGCGCTGAAATTGAGACAATCGCGCAGGTATGGCGCGCATACTTCGACCTGGATTTGTCCCGCAGCCGGTATGCTTATGCTCAGAGCCTGCTGGTCGCATCGCGAGCATCACATGAGGCGAACCTCGAGACGTATCGTCAGGGGTTGAGCACGATTATCGAACTGCTAACGGCGGAACGCGATCTCGCTAACGCGCGTTACGCCTTGATACAGAGCAAAGCACAATTACTCACTGCTTATGCGACCTTGGCCTACGCTGCAGGTACACTACACGTTAAACAATGACCATCCGCTCATTGCTTTCTGTCAGTGCTCCATTGCTGGCGCTGGGACCACTCGACGGTTGTGACCCGGTGGTAAATATCGCTGGTGCAAACTTTCCTGCGTGGCTGCTGTGCGCGCTTTTGGGGGGGCTGCTGGCGGCTGCTTTTAAACCAATTTTCGCAACGCTCGGAGTGGAACCGTATATGGGTCCGGCCGTTCTGATTTATCCATGCCTCGCTATCTTGCTGGCATGTATAATTTACTTAGCGTTGTTCAACCGCGTCTGAAGCAGTGCACGAGCCCCAGACGTCCACGGTTCCCGAGCCACCAGCTGCTTCGCCAATCTCGCAAGCGGAGCAAATGGTTCGTACTGCAGCGCAAGGGAGAACACCCTCGCCGCCCGCACCCGCGACAGTTCAATTCATCGGGCGGGGATTAGGTCTGATGATCGTGCTCGGCGCGTTCGCGATCACCATCTACGTAACCCGGCTTTATTACATATATCCACGCACCGATGACGCATATGTACGCGCCAACGTGGTTGGCATCGCAGCGCATGTCAGCGGACCCATCGTGCAAATGCCCATAGTGGATAATCAACACGTAAGTCAGGGGGATTTGCTGTTCGTCGTAGATCCCCGGCCATATCGCTCGGCTTTGGATCGGGCCGAGGCCGAACTGGCTCTGACCAACCTGCAAATCAAGGGTCTACAAGACACGATAAGGTCGGCAAAAGCGCGCCAGATGCAGCTCGCGGCCGAACTGGCATATGACAAGCAATACCTGGAAAGGATTGAACCGCTCCTCAAACGCCACTTTGTAACCGCCAACGACGTTTTCAACGCGCGCAGCCGCGTGGCGGCCGACGAGGCTGCCGTGGCCAGTGCGCGCAGCGAAGTCTCTCGGGCCGAGAAAGATCTCGGGCAATACGGAGATATCAATGCGCGGCGCAAAGCTGCCGAAGCTGCAGTCTACGAGGCGAAGCTCAACGTCGATTACTGTTACGTTCGGGCACCATTTGATGCTTATGTCACCAACCTTAATATCACCGTGGGTCAGTACGCCAATGAGGGTCGCGAGGTGCTGAGCCTCGTGGACAACCGCACCTGGTATGTGCTCGCGAATTTTCGCGAAAATTTTCTAGGCCATATCCGCCCCGGGATGAAAGCGACCGTCTACCTGTTGAGCTACCCGAACCGGCGCTTCAGCGGCCGTGTCCAAGGTGTGGCCTGGGCCCTTTATCAGAATAATGGAGCAAGCGTAGAGGGGCTGCCACAAGTGGAGCAAACCCTCAATTGGGTAAGGCTTTCGCAACGTTTCCCGGTCCGAATTGTGTTACAAAACAGCGATCCCGCGTTTCCCTTCCGCATGGGCGCAACTGCCGTGGTAACGATTCAGGGCGACGATAGCGAGTGGGTTCATGGCCGCGGTCGCTAGGCCGGAAGTTATCTCCGCCCGCCCACGGCCGTGGAGCAACAGTCTCGTGGCCCTGCTGGCGCGTGAATTGGCCCCTTCTGCTCGCAAGCTGTACACCGCACTGCGCATGACCTGTATGGCGACGCTCGGTGCGGCTGTGGTGACGATTTGCCATATTCACAACGAGCTCAGCACCTACGTTGTTTGGTTACTGGTTGGTGCCGGTCCGATGCTGTCTGTGGAGCTAGCAGGACTATTCCTCGTGTGCGAGGGCCTTGCTCTGGCGGTCTCTCTGCTAATCGCGCAGACCTTGGTTGACACGCCGTGGCTGCTGCTGCCGGTAATCTTCGCCGCCATCGCCGGCTCTTCCTACGTTGCGCTTCGTCTGAACCTTGGCGCGCCATTTATGCTCATCCAGGTCGTCTGCCTCGATTTGTTTTACGGCGTCGTTTTTTCTCCTAACCGGGTTGGTTGGGATGCCGCCGAAGCTTTCGCTGCCAGTGCAATAGCTTTCGGGGTAGTCACGCTGTTTGATAACTGGCTGTGGCCACAGCCGAGCGAAGCATTGCTGATGGAGCTTCTAGGTGCCGATCTAGCTCGCGCTCGTTTGAGGTTGCTCGAATCATCATGCTTTTATTTGAGCGGCGACAGCGCCAGCAGACCGCTGCTGCCGCCGCCTACCTCGGAGCTCCCGCGCCATATGGTGCTTCTCAATCAAGCTGTGGGCGAAGGATTGGGCGAACATCGGCACGCGATTCTCCTCGCCGCCCTGACGCGCGTCGCCCGTATCAATCTCGCCGTAGATCGGCTGACTATCGCGGCACTCGAGAGCACACAGTGGAAAATTCCGCCAGCAATAGCGGAGCAGATCAAGAAAACAGTTGAGGCAATTGCATCAGTTCTGAACGAAATGGCCTGTGAGTTTCCCCGCCGGCTCATCACTGGATCCGCCCAACCTCTACCAAACTCACGAGTCCGGGCCCGCGCAGCAATGGACGAGCTGAGCGCCCACGTGGCCGAGGCCGGGTCCATTTATCCATCCAGCGCGACTCGCGCCGAAATCGAGAACCTGGCGTCATTCACCGATTCGCTGGCCTCGCTGACCGCACACATTGACAGGCTCTTGGATGAACCTCCTCCGTTGTCTGGTGATTTCGCGCCGAAGCGCTCCCTGCTAAGCGAGCCACAGGATCGAACGCCGGTTCGTTTTTCAGTGAAAGTTGGCCTGTGTACCATCGCCGGGTACCTGGTTGGCCTCTTGTCTCACCGGCCCGAGATGTCGACCATTTTGACTACCGTCCTGATAACCGCGCTACCAACTTTTGGCGCAGCGCTGCGCAAAATAATTCTGCGCATCGCCGGAGCGGCGATCGGGGGCGTCGTGTCGCTACTTGCGATCATTATTGTCGCCCCTAATTTCGAGACGTTGCCGGCCTACCTGCTGGTCCTTTTTCCAGTCTTCTATCTTTCCGCTTATGCCTCGCTCACGAGTGGACGTGTCTCCTACGCGGGAAAGCAGATAGGAACAACCTTCGCATTGGTATTCGCAGGGCTGAGTCCGTCAACCAATATCTATGGTCCGCTGTGGCGCATCTGGGCGATCCTGCTCGGGAGCGTGATTGTCGCGCTCGTCGCTTTTGCACTGTGGCCGGAATATGCTGCAGATTCCTTGTTACCCAGGTTGCGTAAAGTCCTCGACAACACCCTGCTCCTGATACCAGCGGGCCGAGTCCCAAAAGCAGAAGTGGAGCTCCATCGAGTCAACTCGGAGACAATGCATCTCCTTGCCGAGATCCTGGAAATCGCTGACGACGCACGGCTAGAAGGCCGTACCAGTCAAATCAACCACGAGGCACTGATCGAAGCCGCCGGTACACTTCGCCGCATTGCAAACCGGCTAGCGTCGATCGCGAGCCGACGCCTTGCTGTTCCCTCGCCCGTACTCGATCAGGTCACGGAGTCAGAGCGGACCGCCTTCTTCGGCGGCATATCTCAAGTTCTACAATCCTGGTCGGCGTTACTTAAGGGCGACCAATGCCTGAGCGCGGCGCAAGCGTGGGCGCTGAGAGTCGAGCTGCAAGCTGTGCCGATCGCGAATTCGCTCGCCAAATTTCGCTCACGCCTGGAGGAAAATGGATTTGCACGACTTGGTTCCTGGGCCCCCGAACCGCGTGGCGAGATCCTCGCCGAGTTGGATTCGATGCGCCGCCTGGAATTTTTGGTCGCCGACTTGAACCGATGGCTGGCAACAATCCCGACGCCTGGCGCAATCGGTGATCGCCACGCCGTCGGTGCGAGTGCTGACGCGTCTCGTTGAACTTGCTGCTATGGCGCCGTTTGGTGCGAGCTTCACCGTTACTGGCTGTGGCGCGATAGGCTCATAAAAAAGCGGCCTCGCACCCTGCAGCTCGCCCGAGACTCCCATTCTCGTTGCTTCAAGCTCGTGATCTCCCCCGGGCGACCCGACATTGGCTCTGATAACAGTTCTCACTACGGCATAATTTCTCTTGCAGGATAGGCTCGGTTTAGCTCGAAACCCCATCCCCAAATGCCGGGGTCATACTTCGCCTGTGTTAACCGACGAATCACAATATAAAAGGATCGGGTCTTGACGGTGATGACTGTTACCTGGATGCGGCATTCGCATACTCGGAGTTACCCGGGAGATCATGTGGCTGTTGTCGCTCATTCCTCGATGCTTATCCTGGTCGGTCTCAAACGTGCTCGACTAAAAGAGTGTCGAGCCCCGGATACTGGTCTCCGGTCGCAGCTGATAGTGCTTCGCACTGTGCTTTCAGACCTGCGGGGCGACGTTTGCAGAGTATAATGTTGCCTCCGTGACAAAGTCGCCAATCCATTCGCTGTCAGCCGATTGAAAAGGAAGGATTATTGATGACCCTGAATCCATTGGTAGCGCTCGGCGTGCTGGTTTCGACCGCGACTACCGACGCCGTATATGTACTGTTTAACGCGGCGGTTGTTGAACGTCGCCGGCTGCGAGCAGCCTCGTGGAGCGCCATCTGGTATTTACTTTCGGCATTCGCGGTTATTAGCTACACGCAGAATGCGATCTATGTGCTCTTTGCCGCGACCGGGTCGTGGCTTGGGGCCTTTTGTGCTGTCACCTGGTTGAAACATGAAGCCGGCGCGCTAAAACGCGAGCAGCCACATCTGTCCGCTTCGGCATATCCGCGAACTCCACCGTGACAGACAACCCTTGAGGCTGAGTTTGCTTGCCGGAGCGAGGCCTCGGCTAACTTGCCATAATTTTGACTGAGGGGACCGGAATTGAGGTTTGCCAGCAATGAAACAAAACCCTTAAGTTCGTCGGGTGTAACAATCCCTCGAGTTTGAAGGAAGACGCTTTGAAACAACTGTTAGATTACTATCTCGAGGCTACAAAATGCTCGCCTTTCAAAATGGAACTCGCTTTGGGTCAACCCCTCAGTTGAGCCGGGACGGTTTTATGTGCGCTCTTCACGCGACCCGAAAGGCCGATGGATCGCTTCGAAATGGATATGTCACAATTTTTAGGAGGCTGCACGTGGAAATGCAGCATAGTCATCAAACCGTCCGGGAGCTTATCCGATGCTCATCGATGATTTGCGCGATCTCGGTGCTGATGATAGTTGCGGGGAGCTGCTCGCGCCAAATTCCGCGGCCCGCTCCGCCCTACCCGCTGCCTCTGGCACTTGAGGCACCTGTTGGTAGCGCCTATCCCGGTACGCGCGAACTGATGAATGCCCCGTCAAACGACCCGGCACTGAACAATGATCGCAACGGGGTCGAATTCCGGCCTTAATGCATCTGGATCCTGACAGGCGCTCGTATCATTGGGCTCCGCACGCGATAGCAGTTCTTCGTTAGGTCGTGCGAAATGTGCCTTGATGCTTCAACTAGGGCTTCCAAGCGAAAGCGGTCTGCGGGGCCACCGGGACGGCCCCGATTTTTCGCCACAAAACTTTTCGCACAACATGCATTTGACTGATCCGGCGGATGCGAAGCTGTGCATTTTATTTCAAAGCCGCAACTGTTGTGCGCGGCAAAGAAGCCCTCTCACTACCGGCTAGTTGTCCAAGCCTGATCAGTTTGTAAATTGCCTGAGCGGTCGCACTACAGAGGTAACCTGCCGAGCGTTGATATACATCCCTAAACTCGTATAGCCTTGGAGCGCGCGATTTAAGATTAAAATAAAGCTAACCTATAACCAGGGAGGCGCCGACTCGCCGCAGTGCACCGCACGAGGTGATTGGCCAGCCATCTCTCATCTAGCGTCTAATCCACTTTAACGGAGTGCTGACCATGCTGCTCTATAACTCATTCGGTCCCAATCCACGAGCGATGCGGATGTTTCTGGCGGAAAAAGGGCTTACGATTCCGACCAAAGAAATTGACCTGATGAAGGCCGAGAATCGGCGACCACCCTATACCGACCGCAACCCGGGTGGGCAATTACCAGCGCTGGAACTGGATAATGGCCAGTGCATCGGCGAGACGGTCGCGATCTGGGATTACCTCGAGGAGAAATACCCGACTCCTGCCCTGATTGGAAGCACGCCCGAAGAACGCGCGGAGACACATCAATGGCAGCGGCGCGTGGAGCTAAACATCACTGAGAATGTCTATAACGGGTTCCGCTTCGCCGAAGGCCTAGAGCTTTTCAAGGACCGGATGCCATGCGAACCAGAGGCCGCTCCTGGGCTCAAGCGAATCGCGCAAGCGCGCTTGAAATGGCTTGACAGTCTGATCGCCGGACGTGAATACATCGTGCCAAACCGCTTCACGGTGGCCGATATCATCCTGTACTGCTGCCTCGATTTCGCGGCCGGAGTAGGCCAAAAAATCGACCCATCTTTAACCAATCTAAACTCCTGGTTCAGGCGTATAGATGGTCGACCCAGCGCCAAGGCAAGCCTTCATCCTGCCTCGGAGAAAGTCAAAATGAAGGGATGAGCAGACTGGCGAAAAAGCTTTGAAAGTTGACGTCCGGTCGCGAGCTGCCGTCGCCGTCGTAGCTGTCGACGCTCCTCACCGCTATTGTCGAGGCAGCCAGCCTGTGATGCTCAAGTAGTTCTCTCGCTGCCACAAAACAAAAGAACCCACGGGCCATCGCTCGCAAATCTGTCCGTGACTTCGACTGACGAGTTGGAGACATTACACTCCGAGGCGAGGGGCAGTGCTTGCGGGGCCTTCGGCTCGGGGGACGTGACGGGCGGGGTGTTGCCGGCTGCGCAAGCGCAACAACTCTGGTGGATTACGCCAGATGGGCTCGAAGGGCTAGTGCAGCCACACTGTTCTCGGCAGAGCCCGATCGCGGTAGTAGGCAGTTCCGGAATTATTGTAGCAACCGCGCAGTCCAAGAAGGCCTTTGCAACACCTTGTTAAAAGGTAGCCGACTCGGGAAACCGAAATTGGCCGAAAGTTCGAATGTTTTAGATCCATTCCGGCATCAGAGACTAGTCACGGAGGCTAACATCGCGAGGAGCAAAGGTCGTCTCTGATACGCGCGAGGACATTGGTTGAGAAACGATAGCATTGTTCGAAACCGCGCGAATCACATTGAGGATAGTGTCTTTCTTGACAGGCTTGCTGAGGTGTGCCGTACAGCCGGCTTCGAGAGAACGCTTCACGTCTTCGTCCAGGGCGGAGGCAGTCAAGGCAATTATAGTGGCGGGGGAGAGCCCTTGTTTTCGCTCCCATGCGCGAATCATACGCGTGGCGTCGAGACCATCCAGCTCCGGCATCTGCACGTCCATGAAAACGAGGTCGTAAGGGTTGGCGATGTATTTATCTACCGCGACCCGGCCGTTCTCGGCTAGATCGATGTGATGTGGCTCGCGACGCAAATAAGCTTGAATGACTAATCGGTTATCGGGAGCATCTTCCGCTACCAGGATTCTGATTGTGCTTTTGGTCCGCCCGCCGCCGTTATCATTGGCGAGAGGAATAGGCCGAGGCCACGCACTGGAGTGGTCGGCATTCTGCAAAACACGACGGATCGCCTCAAATAACTCCTTACGGGTGATCGGCTTAATAAGGTAGGCATCCAGTCCGAGCTCTTTCAGCCGAGCCAATTGCGGCTTGAGGTCATCCGATGACAACATCAGCACGATCGGCTCGAAATACAGCTTAACGGCGCGGATTCTTCGCACCGTCTCAAGACCGTCGATTCCGGGCATTCGCATGTCCAGTAGAATGAGATGGTAAGGCTGCCTCGCCTTCACCACCAGTTCCAGCGCCTCTTCACCCGAAGCAGCTTCGTCGACGGTCGCACCACACTCAGCGATCATCTCACGCGCGATCAAGCGGTTCAGTTGATTATCATCGACTACCAACACGCGATAACCGGCGAGGCTCAGCACCACGTTCCTTGATGAACGGACGACGCGCGCTGCCAGACCGAACTCTGCCGAAAAGGAAAACCTACTTCCTTTACCAAGTTCGCTTTCAACCGAGACGCGCCCACCCATCAGTTCGGCCAGCCGCTGCACGATAGCCAGGCCGAGCCCAGAACCGCCATACTTGCGCGTCGTCGACGAGTCGGCTTGTGCAAAACTCGAAAAGATATGGGCAAGTTTGTCCGGGGCAATCCCGATGCCGGTATCAGATACCGTGAAAGTGAGATGTCCAGGATTAGCAGAACCGTAGGTCCGCGATACTTCGAGAACGACCTGTCCAATTTCGGTAAACTTGACCGCGTTGCCCAACAGATTGACGAGGATCTGGCGCAAGCGCAGCGGGTCGCCGGTCAGCCGATCAGGCACACCGGGCTCAATGCGGGCAATGAGTTCGATGCCCTTACCGTGGGCCCGGACACCGAAGGTGGAGATGGTTCGCTCGATTAACTCTGTTAGGTCGAAATCGGTCGATTCGATTTGCATTCGACCCGCTTCGATTTTAGCCAAATCGAGAATGCTGTTGATCAGTTCGAGCAGAGCATTGCCATTCGCCACCATGATGTCGAGATAACGCCGCTGCTCGTCGGACAGTTCGGTCTCCGCGAGCAAATCCGCGATACCCAACACCGCGTTTAGCGGCGTTCGAATCTCGTGTGACATGCTGGAAAGAAATTCCGATTTGGCCTTGGAGGCGGCGAGCGCCGCCTCACGTGCCAGCACCAAATCCCGCTCGGTGCGCTTCAACTCGCTAATATCATGCACGATTGCGACCGCACACAATTCCGAACCGATTTCGGTCACCGCCGCTGAAAACAAGCAAGGTACAATCGTGCCGTTCTTGTGCCGCACACTGAGCTCCATGTTTCTGATGACGCCCTCGGTGCGCAAACGGCGCATAACTTCTCGCGCCTGGGGTAGATCGGCCCACAGGTTCAGTTCTCGCTGAGTCCTGTTAATCGTTTCCTCGCGGGTAAAGCCGAAGGTCCGTGCGAAGCTGTCATTCACCGCCTGGAAGGTTCCGTCCGAGAGCCGGGCAACTGTGATGCAATCGGGGCTGGCTTCAAAGATTCTCCGCAACATCGCCTCGCTCTCGCGGAGCTTGCGCTCCATCTCTCTGAGCGCAGTAATGTCTCGAACGGTGGTTACGTAATGTAATTTGCCGCCGAGCTCCATGGTGCAAATCGACAACAGCATCGGCACCAATCTGCCGTCTTTGTCCGGAAAATCGAACGGTTCATTGAGGATTTGGCCATCGCGAGCGAGCATCTCGTTGATCCGGATGACGGTTTCGCGCGGTATGAAACGACTGGGGCGAACGCCGATCACTTCCTGCTTGCTGGTGACACCGTTGAACCGTAGGTAAGCCTGGTTTGCGTTGACAAAGATGTTGGAGCTCGCGTCGATAACCGTCATCGGGTCCGCGTTCTCGTCAAAGATCTTGCGCATCACTGCGTCACTTTCGCGCAGCTTCTCTTCAATTTCTTTGAGTGCGGTAATTTCACGAGCGAAGGTAACGACGCATTTCTCGGAACTCAGCTCAGCGAGGATCGACGAGAGGAGATAATGATGTAACGCTCCGTCACTGGTCCGATAGTCAAATTCAATGTCACGAGCTATGCCATTTTCCGCTAACTCCCGCCCGACCCGCCTGAGCAAGGCCGGCGGCACCAGACTTTTGACTGATGCGTCTTTCAGATTCTTGTCGAGCGCAAAACGCCTGTCGAACTCCTGGTTGACGAAAACAAAGCTTCCATCGGAATAGCGATTAACGACGATAGGATCAGGCGCATAGAGAATGATCCTCTTGAGATTTTCCTCGCTGTGGCTTGCATGCCGCCTGGCCGCCTCGATTTCCATCACCTTCGCTTCCAGTTCGGCTCGCGCTCGAGCGACTTCACCACGCCGGCGAATACTTAATTCCTGACCGGCGTGAGCAACCCCTACCGCAACCGCTAACGTGAACCACTGGATTGGAACGGCTGGTATCTGTGAATTGAGCCAGACGAATGAACCTGCACTAACTCCGCTTAAACAGGCCAGCCAGAGGCGACTACAGTCACAAAGCATTGCATTGACCAGCAGCACGCACATCAACAGTTCAACAAATGGATCCAATTGAGCTGTTTGGCTGGTGGTTATCGTGCATGACAGGATTAGCAGGATCCACAGAAATAGCGTCATATTCCGCCATCGCACGCGTAACCAGGGAAGATACACTATCAGCAAGAAACCAAGGCCCAACAAAATGTTAAAGAGCCCAAACGCTTCCAGTATGCCGAAACTGGATAGTCCAGGATTGGCCGCCGCGTAGGCGAAGTGTGGTCGTTCAATCATCAGCCAGATCGGTTCCGCCAAGATGATCGTCAGGCCCGTGAACAACAAAAGCCGCCTTGGCGGTTCGGGCTCGAGCGACCCGTCGTGATTCAGCAGCAAATCCAAACTTTCGTTTATCATTGACGTTGGCTCAGCACGTTACGTCCCAAGGAAACGACTGTCCCTGCAATCTCTTCAAACCGAATTGACAAAAAGTTATCTTCGCCACGAGCAGCTAACGCGTCCAAGCAACATATAGACCACGTTCGCCCTTCCCGAAGCGGTGCGCTGGCCGATCTCCTGACACTCGGTTCATTGGATGTCGCAATAACGAACAGCCCGAGGGGCCGCACGCAGATTGTGAGCCGACAAATCCGTAAAAGCACCGTAAATTCTATTAGCCGCTGTGGACCACAGTTCGAACTCTGGGACATGCGCAAAGTTCGAATAAGCAGTTCGCTTCACGAAGCCTGAGTCGATACTTGAATTTAGGGTTAGCTCTCTCGAAGCGAGACAAACCGCGGCCAGAGTTGTACCGAATCGGGACAGGCGTAGTTAACGCTCGGCACTCACATCTTTCAGGCTTGATAGGAATAAGATAAGCCTACGAGCGTCGCTCTTACGGTATCACGCACGGCGCAACTGGCGACCGCTGGAATCAACTGTTGACCACGCTTGTCGGGAGATGTTTGGCTCTGGCACAATTGCGGGGAGGGCTACGGAAGTCCTTTGTCTGGCGCCGAGGTGGCGAAACGGCAGACGCAGTGGACTCAAAATCCACCGTGGGTAACCACATGCGGGTTCAAGTCCCGCCCTCGGCACCAACCGACCTCAGGATTGATGGATTTCTGACAAGGTTCCCTCTCTGACGAACCGCCGGTCAGAAGCGTACACGGTAGGCCTGGATGGTATTACGGCTGATTTAAGCCTGAGTCGCAGGCTCAGCCCGGAGGGCTCGTTTCACGATTTAATGCTCGGGTTTGGCCGTTCAGACCATCCCAAGCGCAGAGGTTCCAACCGTCTCGCTCAGATTACCCAGTTATGCGATCTTTTTTACGCCCGCGGGGCAAACCATGGCCCACGAAACAAGACGAGTGGAAATGACCAACCATAAGTGACATGTAGGCTCCTAGCTCTTTAGGCAGACGTCTAGAGGTCACGGTTAGTTTGCTCGTCGATCAGCAGCTCAAGGCTGTCACGGTAAACCGACGCCGGTAGCCGCTTCAGCAGGTCGCGTGCGACAGCGACCTGTTGCGCCGCCATCGCTCGACCGAGCCCGATCAACTCCGGTTGACGCAGCAACGAGAGCACCCGTTCGAACGCAGCCCCTTCGAGCATGCCACCGTTCAGAAGGGACTGGAGTTCAGGATTGGAGCGAAGTCCAAGGACCACCGGCAACGACATAACCCCTGCCCGTAGATCTGAGCCAACTGGTTTGCCGATCTTCTCCTCGGGGCCAAGGATATCGAGCAGGTCGTCGACCATCTGAAAGGCCAGTCCAACCGCACGGCCAAGTTGTTCCATTTCGCCGATAGTCGCCGGTCCAGCGTCTGCCAATTCAGCTGCAACTCTGCCACCGGCCGAAAACAACGACGCAGTTTTACGACTAATGATTGCAATATAATCGTCGAGACCGGCGGAGGCGCGATAGCGCATCCGGCCTTCCATCACCTCACCCTCGGTGAGATGGATGCAAGCGCGTGCAGCGATGTGCACCAATCGCTCCTCGAATCGACCGCATAGCTCAAATGCCCGGCAGAATAGATAATCGCCAGCTACCAGGGACGCCGCCAGCCCATAACGTGCATATGCCGACGGTTTGCCGCGGCGCAGCATGCCTGCGTCAATGATATCGTCGTGGAGCAATGTCGCCGAATGGATCAGTTCCAGGGCGATAGCTGCATCGATAGCGTCCTGTAGCTGCTGGTCACCACCGCCGCATGCCCGATAGACCAGGAGAATGAAGAGCGGTCGCAAACGCTTACCACCACTGTCAACCAGATAATGGCATATCTCGGAGATTAGGGTCTCGTTGGAATCAAGAAGGCGAAGAAGCTTTTCTTCGGCTGCAGATAATTCCGCGCGTATCGGCAGGATAATAGCGGGGCATTCGGTGCCGGCACCGCCTCGCAGCGTTGGTGGTGATTCGCGCACGGTTTCTACCAGAAGACCCGGTTCTCGCTAGTCTAGCGGAAAAGGTCGGAGGCTGCAGGCCGGATGAGGGCTTTGGCGCTGGCCTCCGCGGGCTTAAATTGATAGCCGCGAATAAGGACCGCAGGTATCGCACCGGCCTTCGGCATCAGCAGGCCTGCAGCGGCGGCCAGTTCGTCGGCCACTGCAAGGACCGTGTGATGAAGCTCGCGACCGCCCAGGTCAGTGGTCCCTCGCATATCGAGCAAGGGTTCCATCCCCGCGATTCCTATGCAGACTTCAGTTAGTCCCTCGCGCCACGGACGCCCGAAGGTATCGGTAACAAGCACGGCGACTTCGACACCGGTTATGCTCTTCAGCCCCGCTCGAATCCGCGCGGCCGAAGCGTCTGCATCTTCGGGCAGCAAGATCGCAAGATCGTCCCCAAGACTATTCGACTGATCGACACCGGCGTTGGCACAAACCCATCCGGGGCCAGTCTCGACGATTAGCATCGCATTGTCCATCCGGACAATTCGGCTGGTTTGGCGCAGCACCAGCTCGACTTCGCGTTCATCCTTGTCCCACCGGGCAGCGAACTGGCGTGCCAAGGGCGAGGGGTCGATTTCTTTCAAGCTCACTATTCGACCCTCGGCCTTCGAAACGATTTTCTGACATACGGCCACAATGTCGCCTTCCTGCAGCTGCAAACCGAGTGACCTCAAGGCCTCCGCAAGCAAGCGGGCAAGGTCGTCGCCTCGCTTGATCATCGGAAGACCCTCTATTGCTGTCAGAGTCAGAGAGGCCATAGGTTTGGACTCACTTTCGACTGCGTCTCAGCACCAGGCTCAGCCATCGATTGCGGCCAGCACAACGTCAGCGAGACGGGCCGCTTTGGCAGGAGTTGCCATTATAGTATCTGCAATCACGGGCTTGATGCCCAGCTGCTCAATTGAGTCCGCGTAATGCCGATCGACCTGGTCGAGGATGAGCACGCCAATGAGATTCTGATACAGGCGAGCCACTCCGCGTGGTGACACCTCATGGCCGAGTCCCCGCATCATGGCGTCCGCCGGACCTTTGACCGACTTGCCCCCAACGATGGGGCTTATCGCGACCACCCGCGACCGGACCGTGCTGAGCGCCTCGCGCACCCCATTAAGTGCCAGAATCGGCCCCAGCGAAACGAACGGGTTAGAGGGCGCCAGAATCACGCCAGTTGCCTCCGTAATTGCTTCCAAGACGCCTTGCGCTGGTCGGGCCGCCTCCACACCGCGCAGTTCAATTGCCTCGACCGCGCCTCGGGCGCCTCCTTTCACGAAATATTGCTGAAAGGGCAGTGGCGGCCTGCCCCTGAGCTTGACATGTGTATGCACCCGGTCGTTACTCATCGGCAACACACGTGCCTTGACACCCAACTTTTGGGCGATCTCGCGCGTGACCTCGACCAGCGAAAGACCGCTACGAAGGCGTTCGGTCCGATACAGATGAGTAGCCAGGTCACGGTCGCCAAGGTTGAACCAAGGCTTTCCATAAAATTGTCCAAGCGCTTCGAGGGCGTGGAAGGTTTCATGTGCTCGGCCCCAACCGGTGGTGGGATTCACCACCCCAGCCAGCGTATAGGTCACCGTGTCGAGATCAGGCGAGACATGCAAGCCGTAAAAGTATTCGTCGTCACCGGTGTTAACGATTACGGTTAGGTTTTTTTGGGGAATCCGCCGGACCAAGCCGCGAATAAACTTCGCTGCACCGACCCCTCCGGCGAGCGTGGTAATTGTAACCCTGTTGCCCACCAGTCGTTTTAGTCACTCAGCGCATTTGACCGTCGGCTGAGATGTGAGCCTGGACGCGGCCTCCAAAAGCTGGTCGCTTTAATTGGTAACTATCCCGCATGCTCGAGCTTCGCTGGATGGCGCCGGAGTTTACAGGCTGGGATTAGGTTAGAGAGCCCCGCTACGATTGTGCTCTCGCTATTCGTGAGAGCACCAACTCCTGGTCGCGGCCTGGGATCGACTCACTTTCAATGCGGATGTGGATTGGCTCGAGCGGCTTCGGCGCTAACGATCGGGCGAGCGCCATTCGGCGCCCTTCGACCATAAAGTTTCTGGTAGGTCGTTGTGCGCTCAACCGCCACGCGCCCCATCTCACGCGCCTTTTCCTCGATCAGGTCGACCGGGACGAATTCACCCGAGGTGCCTCCCGCCTGGGCCGTGATGCTTTCTTCCATTAGCGTGCCGGAAAAATCATTACACCCCAGTTTGAGTGTGATGGCGGCAAGGTCGACGCCGAGCTTAACCCATGAAGTCTGCAGGTTTTTGATCGAACCGCGCAAGAACAATCGCGAGAACGCGTACATTTGGAAGTCCAGCAAGCCGACCGGCGGCGGCGAGACCAGACCTTTGCGGAACAGCACCGTATTTTCATGGATAAAGCGCAACGGTACGAATTCGGTAAATCCGTTGGTGCGTTTCTGAATACCTCTCAGTATGTTGAGGTGATTAACCACCTGGCGCGGACTTTCCAGGTGACCGTACATAATGGTCGAAGTGGTGGGTACACCAAGCGCATGAGCCGTTGAAATAATCTCTACCCATGTGGCCACGTCGACCTTTTTGTGGCTTAGTATTTCTCTGACGCTGTCATCCAGAATTTCCGCCGCGGTACCCGGAATCGAACCAAGACCAGCGTCGCGCAGCATTCCAATGTATTCCGGATAATCCATTTGGGTGCGTCGAGCCCCGTACATAATCTCCATCGGGGAAAACGCGTGGATATGAACATCGGGGAACCTTGATTTGATCGTCACTAGCAAATCTCGGTATTTAAAGGGCGGCATATCCGGATTGATCCCGCCTTGCATGCAGATTTCGGTGGCACCCCGCGCTACCGCATCCTGCACTTTCGATAGGATAACTTCATCGGAATGGTCATAGGCGTCGGATTCCCATTTTTGCCGCTTGAAACCGCAAAACTGACAGCCAACAAAACAGATGTTGGTAAAGTTGATATTGCGGTTTACGACATAGGTGACTTCGTTCCCCACATCCTCAGCGCGGGCGAGGTCGGCGCATTTCATCATGGCACTTAGGTCGTCGCCTTGTGCCGTGTAAAGCAATAATCCCTCCTCGGGCGTCAACTCTTTACAGGCTAGCGCACGTTTGAGGGCTGCACGCACGTCTGGCGACGCTTTGTCCAGCAAAGTGCTTAACGGCGTCGCTTCAACTTCGTCGGCATAGCGACGCAATTCATCGAGGTTCACGTCAGACCTCCGACACAAGCTCATCTGTGAGTCGGGTGATCACCGGCATTAAGCCCGGGTCAACCCACTCGGGGTTAATAAATTCGGGGTAAATCGCGAGCCGCTGTTTTAGATGAAAGCCGGCGCGCGCACAACGCATCGCCAAAGCCTCAAGATGCGGCCAAGGCGCCTCGGGATTGACATAGTCCTTGCTGAGCGGCGAAATTCCGCCCCAGTCATTAATCCCCGCTTCCAGGAACAGCTCGATCTCATTGGGTGATAAATTGGGCGGGGCTTGAACGTTCATGGTGGGACCGAGCACCAGTCGAGCCGTGGCGATCGCCCGCGCCATTTCGCCAGCGCTCGGTTCGGGCGCCTGCGCCATTGCAATGTCAGGTTTAGCGCGAAAGTTCTGAATGATTACTTCCTGGATATGGCCATAACGCTCATGCGACTGCCGAATCGCTAACAGACTTTGTGCCCGTTCGGCCGCGGTCTCGCCGATGCCCAATAGGATGCCGGTGGTGAAGGGTACGCGCAGAGCGCCGGCGTCCTCCAGCATTCGCATCCTGACCGCCGGATCCTTGTCCGGGGCCCATTGATGAACGCCACCGCGCTGTCGCAACCGAGGAGAGATATTTTCAAGCATCAAACCCATACTCGCGTTGAGTGGTCGCAGCCGACCGATTTCTTCCCGGGTCATGATCCCGGCATTCGTATGCGGTAACAAGCCTTCCTGCAGGGCGACTTTGCACGCATATGAAACGTACTCGATTGTGCTAGCCGCGCCACGTGCGGCCAGCAGTTCGCGGTATTCGCGGAAGGCCAGCTCAGGCTTGTCGCCCAAGCACATGAGCGCTTCCTTGCAGCCCAGCTGCCGACCGCGCCGCGACCACTGCGCAACTTGCTCCAAGGTCATGGTCCATGCTCCAGGGTCTTGAGGATCTTTGCGGAAAGTACAATAGGTGCAACGATCGCGGCAGAGATTGGTAACCGGCAAAAAAACCTTGCGCGAATAGGTGACCTCGCGCCCCTTGCCGCGGTCGCGGAGTTCCGCGGCGGCTTTCATTATCAACGGGAGTTCGTCATCGGAGCATTCGATCAAGCGTATAGCGTCGTGCTCTTCGAGCAATTCCCCAGCCAACGCTTGTTCAAGGATTTCAGTCAGTGGGGCGGGCTGCAACCTGGTCCCCGCTTTAGCCATGGAGTATAGCGCCCTTATAAGCTATCGGGTTTCGCGACGCAACCTTTGCCGTTGCTACCGTGGAGAGATCGACCAAGACCCACCCCGCGGCACGTTTCACTACAGCCTAGTTGGGATTCAGCCAAACGACCTCCAACTGGGGCCGCTGTCGATCTCGACCCCAGCCCGCGATTGTAAGGCACGCGCTGGATAATATAAACTTCCATACCTTCACGGTTCGCCGGCATTGTTTCACGAGGATAGCGAATGAAGAAGGTTTCGGGTGCCCAGATCATCATCGAAAGCCTGATTGCGGAAGGGGCCAACGTAATCTTCGGCTATCCTGGAGGTGCCATCCTTCCTACTTATGATGCCCTGTTGGACTCGCCGCTTAAACACGTCTTGGTGCGCCATGAGCAGGGTGCGACGCACATGGCCGAAGGCTATGCCCGCGTTAGCGGAAGGCCAGGAGTCGTAATAGTCACTTCGGGCCCCGGCGCGACCAACGCGGTCACCGGGATTGTCGACGCCTATATGGATTCGACACCGCTCGTGGTCATCTCCGGCCAGGTTTCGACGTCGCTTATCGGCAATGACGCCTTCCAGGAAGCTGATATCGTCGGCATCACACGACCCTGTACCAAGCACAATTTCCTGGTGAAGGACGTGCGCGACCTCGCTCGCTACATCAAGGAGGCCTTCTATATTGCTGGCACCGGGCGTCCCGGCCCCGTACTGATTGACGTTCCAAAGGACGTTCAGCAGGCAGAACATCGGTTTAGTTATCCCGAGCGCGTTGAGCTACGCGGTTACAAACCAACTATCAAGGGCAACCCGCGTCAAATAGAACGAGCGATCGATGCCATTGAGCGCAGTGATGCTCCTCTGTTCTACGTCGGTGGCGGCGTGCAATGGTCCGGTGCTGCCCCGGAATTGACCCAGCTTGTCCGCGGGCTTGGTATTCCGGTCTGCGAGACTTTGATGGGCCTCGGCTCTTTTCCAGCTTCGGACCCGCTCTGCCTTGGAATGCTGGGTATGCATGGCTCGTACGGTACCAACACTGCGGTCTGCAACACAGACTGCCTGATCGCGGTGGGAGCCAGGTTCGATGATCGGGTAACAGGGCGGATTGCCGATTTCGCTCCGAAGGCCAAAACCATTATCCATATGGACATCGACCCTTCCTCGATCTCGAAGAATGTGCGCGTTGACATCCCGATCGTCGGAGACATCAAGAGCATCCTCCAGGATATGCTGGCTATCGTTCGTGAGCGCGAGTCGCTCGGTCGTCGCAAGGCCGATTGGGCCAAGTGGCATGAGCAGATCCTGCGTTGGAAGCGGGAACGGCCCCTTTACGAAAACGGTAAAGTGCGCAAAGGCGATGCCGTCTCGCCCATGCACGTGATTGAAGAGATGCACAATCTGACCAAGGGCGATTGCATCATTGCGACAGACGTCGGCCAGCATCAGATGTGGATCGCTCAGCTCTTCCCGTTCGAGCGGCCACGCTCGTTACTGACGTCAGGCGGTCTAGGCACGATGGGGTATGGCCTGCCGGCGGGCATCGGGGCCAAGTTCGCCGCTCCCGATCGCCGCGTTATCGTGGTCTCCGGCGACGGCTCGATTCAGATGAATATCCAGGAACTCGGTACCGCTGTGCAGTACGGCGTCGACATCAAGGTTGTTATTTTGAACAACTACTTTCTCGGCATGGTGCGGCAATGGCAGGAAAAGTTTTATCAGGAACGCTACTCCTATTCAGCGATGTCGGTGCCGAATTTTGTCAAGCTGGCCGAGGCTTACGGGGCTAAGGGCTTCCGCATCGAACGCCAGTCTGAATTAACTGCCACAATGAAGGAAGCATTCGCGACGCCAGGGCCGGTCCTAATCGATATTGTGATTCCGAAGGACGAAGCGGTAATGCCGATGATGCCTCCGGGTGGAGCGATGTCCGAGATGTTGTTTGCCTAGCACTCACGACTTACTCGTCGAGGCAAATTGGCAACAGGTTGCCCGTTTAGGTCGAACCGCGACAGCCGGCCGTCTCCGCTATGTCTCTTCGGCCTACCGGACAGCAGCGAAAGCCGACCCACCCCTTCTAAGCGCAAAAGCGCGAGCTCTGTTCGCGTCGAGGAACTACGATGGCAAGACTACCTTATTTAAAACGGGACGACCTGCAGCCAGCTGAACGAATCGTCTGGGACGACTTTGTCAAGGTGCGGGGTACCGAACCTGGCAACATCCACCGCCTGATCGCGAATGCACCCAACTTGTTGCGCCGCTTCGTGGATTTGGCCAATGAGCTACGTAACGGTACCCAACTCGATCCCAGGTTGCGCGAGCTGGCATTACTCACAGTAGGACGGCTTACTGGTGCCGAGTACGAATTCGTCCATCACTGGAACATGGCTCTGCGGCTCGGCGTCCGGCGCGAACAACTGCAACAGCTGGCTGAATTCGAAACGTCCTCCGCATTCAACGACGAGGAACGGGCCGTGATTCGCTATGCTGCCGAGGCCACGAGTGAGATCAAGGTCCGCGATACTACCTTCGAATCCTTACGCCGTTTCCTCGACAATCGCCGTATAATGGAATTGGTGATGAATGTCGCAATGTATAACGCCGTTGCCCGTGTGATTGTCCCTTGTCAGGTCGATCTCGAGTCCGGTGTCGAAAAGAATTAGCCTGGTAGCGACATTTGTGTCGAAAAGCTGCCTCTGGAACCCTAATATTAGTACGATACAATCAGCAACCGACTTTGTCGTGGCGGCTGTCGATTGATTTACTGCTTCCTTTGCGATGGCAATTCGTTAAGCAAGGCGGAAGCTTTCTCGGCAAGGCTCGAGGCGGCCGGGTAATCCTGGTCGGCCAGCGAACGGCGGGCCGCAACGAGCAATTCATTGGCCTGTTCGTAGCGCGAGAGGGAGGCTTCTGAAAGCTCAGCTCGATCCAGGTGTTCCAATCTTGACGTGGCCTGATCAATCAAACGTTGCGCGTTGGCCTTGGCGTCTGCGCTACTACCCAGCGTTACCACCGGCGCCCGCATCGGGGCCGGAGATGGTGTTGGCAGGCTCGAAGGGGGCTGGGCCTGCTTTTTGGTTAAAACGGGTTTCGGGTGTGGTTTCCGGCGAATTGGTGCGACCGTGACCGGGGCCGCCGGTTGCGGCGACGGATGGCTCTCAGGGGGAAGCGACGGCGCTTGCGGAGGGTGAAACAGGCTGCAACTCCAGCAGCCCAGCCCGAGCGCTGCACCGACCGCTGACAGCAACCAAATTATTACACGACTATGCGATTTCACGACGGGTGGCTGGGTCGTGGTCGAAAGTAATCGGCAGACGAATTCTGACCGTCGTCCCAGCGCCCGGTCTCGATTCGACCCGGATAGTGCCGTGGTGTAAATCAATCGCACGAAGGGCCAGCGGCAGGCCCAATCCGCTACCCCCTTTTTTGGTGCTGTAGTAGAGGTTAAAAATCTGGCTCGTATCCTCAATTCCGGTGCCGTCGTCGACCACCCGGATTTCGACGAAGCCGTCCGGCACGCGTTCGCTACTAAGCGTCAGGTGACCACCCTCGGGCATAGCCTCGACGGCGTTGGCAACAACGTTTCGTAAGGCTTCGGCGAGCAACGCACGGTCTGCAGTTATTGCCAAAACGGTTGGGTCGAGATGGCACTCAACGCCAATTTCAGGTTTGCGGACGGCACTGGCGATTTCGGTTAACAGGGAGTTCAGTGGTACGCTGGCGAGCTTGAGCTGTTCGGGACGCATGAACCGCAAGAGCGCATCTATGGCGCGATCCAACCGCTCGATCTCATCGCGCAATGCGCGCACGCGCCGAGTGGCGTTTCCATTGCGTTCGACGTCGTGCCCCAGCAATTCCAGCTGTAGATTCATGGCATTGAGCGGGTTTCGGAGTTGATGCGCCACGCCCGAGATTACACTGCCCAAACGAACCAGCCGGTCGGAGTGTTCAACCACGTTTTCGAGTTCTTTGACCAACTTCAGATCACGCCCGACTACCAGCATACCTGGCGGCTCCGGTCCTTGCCCGAGTGAAAACAAGGAGACCAAGAGGCGCTCGGCAGTCTGACCGCGCGTCAGTTCGAGTGCCGCGTCGCGCAGTTCAATCCCGGTTGCGGTTGCCGTGTCGATTGCACGAATAAGCGGATGATCGGCGCCCAGCAACAACTTGAGCGGCTTTCCCTGAGACAAACCGCCCGCAGGCAAACCAAGCCTGTCATGGGCTTCGTCATTGGCAAACAGGACGGCACCGCTCGCATCCAACAGGATGACGACATCATTAATCGAGCGGAAAATGTTGAAGAATTGCCCACGCTCGGTCTCCCATCGCGCCCGGCTAGTTCGGATGCGGGCCGCCAATTGATTGAATTTTTCCACCACGCTCTCGAGTTCGTCGGCATCACCCTCGGGCAATTCGAGCTTTTCTTCCGCTGGCGCAATTGCCTCCGCGGTCGAGAGTAGCGCCGCGATCGGCGCTCGCAGCAATCGACTGACCAGCATGGCCGCCAGTGCCGCGAGCAGAACTCCAGCGACACCAACTGCAATGGTGTAGTTAAGAGCATGGCGAGCTTCGCTGTCGATCAATGCGGTCGACAACCCAATCCTGATAACCGCGAATGGCTTGTTGTCGAGGTCCACAACCCGGCTCATCTCGTAGGTACGTCCTCCCCAGACCGCCGCGATCGGCGCCAGTGGCCACCACGATGCCGCCTGGCGCTCGAGCTCCGCAAACTGAAGAGCGTCAGCAATCGGGCTTCCGGACCCGGCGATGAGCTCTCCCTGCGGGGTTTCGAGTCGCGCCGAAACGACCCCTCGCCCGAACGCCAAGGATGCGCGCATTACGCCCTCCAGCAGCGGATCGGCGCGCAGCGCGGCAATCGGGTCGGGCTTGGGGTTTCTCAGATCGGTTCGGATATGTTCGAAAATCTGGCCGACGACCAGCTTCCCGGTGCGGTCGAGGTCTAGCACCATCACACTGATAGTGCGATCTACTTGCAGGATGGTTACCGCCACAAAAGGTACCACCAACAAAAGCAGAAATATGAGTGCTAGCCTTTGGCGTAACCTCATTGCCAGCTCTTTGAGTTTATTTGGTTATTGCGAGGAGCACTTCGCTAGAGTTCCTCTTGCTCGAGAAGATAAGGCTGCATTGTAGCGGTGAAACCGCAGGCAACAAAAGCGTCGCTTCATCGATTTTCCGTGCTCATGAGCGCGTTCAAGTCGACTTCCCAATCCGAAACTGGTACTGGGCAACGCCGGCCGTGACAGCTCAGTCCGTTCTGTGGGGGCTTGTCCATCGGCGGGTCCATCGGGGAATCACTTCAGGATTGCGAATATAGAGCGGAAGCTCTCCGCGAAGAGCGCGCGTGACGTTGGCGATCGCTGCGGGTGTTAGCGCCGCCAGACTCTCCTGCGTGTGCCCGATTGCGTGCGGAGTGAGAATCGCGTTCGGCAGATTTCGAAGCGGACTATCGACCGGTAAGGGTTCCTGCGCGAAAGTGTCTAGGGCGATCCGGAAATTCGGACGCTCGCGCGCGATCTGCACCAGCGCCGCCTCATCGATGATTGCCCCGCGCGCGGTATTGATCAGCACCGCATCCGGTTTCATCAACTGCAGACGCTGCAGATTAAGCATACCGCGCGTAGACGGATTAAGACTGGCCAGTACACAAACGATGTCGCTGGTGCGCAGAAGCTCATCCAGACTGACGCGTGCCACGTACTCGGGCAGTGGGTCACGAAGCCGCGGAATATAAGTTTGCAACCTCACTCCCCACGACGCCAGGCGTTGAGCGACGGCACGAGCGATATGGCCGAAGCCGATCATGCCGACAGTCTTGCCACTCAGCATTCGTCCGGGAACTCGAGCAGGGTGCGGGAGATTGGCGCGTAACTGGCCTTCCCACCAATGCAGCGAGTAGAGCGAGGCCAGCATTAGCAGAATCGTGGATTCGGCCATGCTCAAAAAATTCTCGGGTACCTGGCCATTGGCCACGATTATTCCCAGCGAGCTTGCTGCCGCTTCGTCAAAACCCTCGGTCCCAATGAAGGGGGAAACCACGGCCCGCAGTCGCGGAGCTCGCAACATCAGTTCCTTTGAGACCGGGAAATTGCTCGCAGCAATCAGCACCTCGACGATGGCCAGGATTCGCTCGCAGTCGCGCTCGAAGTCGCGGTCCTCAGTGTAGTAAAGAACCTCGAAACCGCGTTGTCGGAGCCCGCCCACTATCGGATCGAAAACAAATGCCAAAGCGCTCGAACCGATACACACTATTGCGGGCTCGGTGCTCATACCCTAACCATACCGAGCCATCTGCCGGGCAGCCAGCTTCGGCAGAGGGCTGACTTCAAGGAGGTAGTGGGAGAGAGCTTTGTTTCCGGGCTGTTCATTGTGGTTAACTGAAGTGGTCACAGACAGATCGGCACGAATACTTCCGGATGAATATGAGCGTTAATAACCGGTGGTTAGATTGCCCTGACCGTGGAGGTTGCCATGCTTGAAGGGACGGTGGCATGGCCGTCGGACGTTGCCAGTCGTTACCGTGCCAGAGGATACTGGCGGGGTGTCAGCATTGGGGATGTCTTTGAGGAAGCCGCTCAACGCCATGCCGAACGCGAGGCGGTGATCGAAGACGCGAAGCGCGTGACGTACCGAGAACTGAGAACTTTGGTCAATCGCGTGGCATTACACTTCGCCGAGCGCGGTATCTGTAGTGGCCGTCGGGTCATCTTCCAACTTCCCAATTCGCTCGAAGCCATCGTGGCATATTTCGCATGCCTCAAAGTTGGAGCGATTCCCATAGCATGCCTGCCCGCTCATCGTCAATTTGAGATCGAACATCTGGCCCGCTTTACGGGTGCCTTTGCCTGGCTGATTCCGGCGACATACCGTGAGTTCAACTTCATATCAATGGCAGAGGACCTGCGCGAAAAACTCCCAGAGCTGCGCGAGATTATCGTAACCGACGGCGCCTGTGGCAAGAACCTGACCTCGTATGACGACTTGGCCCTCGACCCCATTGAGCAGCGCCGCTCGCCCGCCGCACTCAACGCTTTGCGGCCACGGCCGGATTTTCCGGCCGTCTTTCAGTTGTCAGGCGGCAGTACAGGCTTACCGAAGGTAATACCACGAACACATAACGATTATCTTTACAACTCCTATCTGCTCGCGTCCCAGTCGGGGTTTTGCGCCGACGGCACCGCGCTCATCGCTTTGCCAATGATGCATAACTTCCCGTTAGCTGGAGGAGTGCAACCCGGGCTTCTCCGAGGCGCCAGGATTGTCTTGGCCCACAAGACCGACCCGGAGACGATTGCGAACCTGATTGAAAGCGAAGGGGTGACGTGGCTTTGCGCCGTACCTGCGATGGTACTCAACTGGCTCAATTCGCCCGCTTTTAGGCACAGTGACTTGTCGTCGCTTCGGTCGCTCGCGGTCGGCGGCGCACGCCTCCACCCTGAACCAGCTCGGCGGGTGATCGGCACTTTGGGACCCGTTCTCACCCAAGTCTACGGCATGGCCGAGGGGCTGTGCTGCACGACACGCCCCGACGATCCGGAAGAGGTCATCATCGAAACGCAGGGCCGTCCCATATCCGAAGCTGACGAATTCAGAATCGTCGATGAGCGACTCAACGAGGTCGAACCGGGGGAGATTGGCGAGTTGATTACCCGTGGCCCGTATACCATCCGCGGCTACTATAAGGCGCCCGAGCACAACCGCACCAACTTCACGGCCGACGGGTTCTACCGCACTGGTGACATGGTTCGACTCCATCCCAGTGGAAATCTGGTAATCGAAGGCCGCAACAAGGATCTTATAAACCGCGGTGGCGAAAAGATCAGTGCCGAAGAGGTGGAAAACCTTATCCTCAGCCATCCCGCGGTCCTCAGTGCGGCTGTGGTAGCGATGCCTGATCCGCTCATGGGAGAGCGATCATGCGCCTACGTGACTCTGAGACAAGGCGGGACTCTGGACCTTGCACAATTGAACCGCTTCCTTGAGCATAAAGGGATTGCTCGCTTCAAATTGCCTGAACGTCTCGAAGTTGTCGCCTCACTGCCAGTTACCGCGGTCGGCAAGATTTCAAAGAAAGATCTGCGCGACGATATCAAAAGAAAACTTCAAGAGGAGGGCGCAGGTTTGACGCGGCGGCCAAGCAGTTAGCTCGCCTCTCTCGCAAAGTGCGCTCAACCCCCACTCAACCAGGAGTTTGGACTATGAGTCTAGATGATTGGCCTCCTGATCCATCGAATAAAACCGATAGAGCCACAGATCCGCTCAAACCGGGCTTATGGCCTTTCTGGCAACGAGCTTACGCGCTGGGAGACCCGCTGCCCGAGCTGCAATGTCGAGTGGAGCGTCCTCAATACTCCTTCGACGAGGGTCAGGAGATGCCCGAGGAGTACCGGTCGTTGCTACTTAAAATGTTGCGACATGAAGGGGAGCGGGCGGGCAACAAGAGCTTCCTAGGACTGATGGGTACGTGCCTCGAACTAGCGGAGGCTCAAGCACCGACGCCTGAGGCGCGCCTGCTTAAAGCCGAGTATGTGGCTGAAGAATTAAAGCATGCAATTATGTTTCATCGGCTGGCGCTGGGGCTGGACCCCAGCTTTGTCCTCCAGGATGTGCCCTATGCTCATTATGCGTTTCATCTGCCCAAAGAGACCTGGGCCGATGACGCGCTGTTTCATTTCCTCATCGATTTAAACGGTGCCTTTCATGCGCGTGACTGGCGCGATTCGAGTTATATACCACTACGCAAGATCTCCCGCACGGTCGAACGTGACGAATTGGGCCATTCCGAAATGGGCTATTACTTCCTGCAACAACTGTGTGCCCACAATCGGGAGCGAGCACTTGTTCAGCGTTTGCTGCCGAAATGGTATGCGGCGGCTCTCGATATGTTTGGGCGCTCAGATTCGCCAAACACGCCCAAGTTTATCAAATGGGGTTTGAAAGGCGTGGGTAACGAGGAGATCCGCCAGAAATACAAAGCGTACATCGATGCTAAGCTAATTGCTCTCGGTTTGGATCTACCAAGCGAACTACACGGCCGCAGGTTCGTTTGAATCCAACCGTGCGGGGTCGCAGCTTTGTAAATTGTAAAGTAGCGCAGCTCAACTCCGGCTCCGAGGTTCTTTTTCTGATAACTCTTTAATCCATGTTCCATTACGAGCATTGGAATCCACGGAGTCGGCTCGCCTGAACCGCCATCTCGATTTTACATCCACAGGCTCACCGAACGATTTAAGCCTCACGACAGGCAACGGAAAAGTCTCGAAAAAACCTTTACTTGAGCCGTGACTCCTGCACGCCGCGCTATGGCACAAAGATTGAACCCTGGGACGTTGGCTTTTCACGCGTCTGACACGGGGTGTTCGACCCCAGTCGCTCGATCCGGTCCAGGTGCCTGCTTATCAACGCACCACCGATCCGGTGCAGACGGTAAATCCTTAAGCCGAGTCTCAGGAGGACATATGCTCAACGGTAAAATCTTTTCGCTTCCGCCACTGGCCATCTTCGGTTCTGTCGCCCTGGTCATGCTTGGATGCGTCTCACGGACGACCAAGGAAGTACAGACAACTACGCCTCCAGTAGTCCAAATCAACCCCCCGGTCGCGCCCGCGCAAAACTCACAAACAACTAGTGCGATGCCCCCCGCTGCTGGCTCGCAAACAACGACAACAACCTGGGATAACGGAGCCGTAGTGCAAAAGCATACGGTAACCGAACCCGCGCCCGGAGTATTGCAGAAACAAACCACCACCACCTGGAACGCGAATGCAAATCCTCCGGCCCAGACCACCACGACGACCACGACCTATCCTTGAACGGAAACGCTGGTCGACCAGTGCGTCCGGCTGCCGTTAGGACGGCACCAGGCGCACTTCCGCACCGAGCGGTAGTTAGTGCCCGTTACACGAGTTATCATCCACCTGGAAAGACGTGGATTGTTGCCAGGTCACGGCGTAGACGCCTGCCGTTGGGTCCGGGCGACGGCAACCGAAGGCTTCGATCTGTTGGCTGGTTTTCGGCCCGTCTGGTGTAGGTGAGTAACTCAAGCGGACTCGGTTCGTGATAACGATGTGAATTGCGCGCTGATTCTCTTTGACGGCTTGTGTAATCTTTGTAACGCCTGGGTGCGATTCGTCATCCGGCACGATCACAGGGGCATTTTTCGTTTTTGCTCTCAGCAATCATCGACCGGGCAGGCCATCATCAGAAAGCGCTTGCATGACCCTCAACCATTATCGAGCGTGATTCTCATCCGCGGAGACACGATCTACACCGAGTCAACCGCGGTCCTCGAAATAGTCAAACAACTTGGTAGACCGTGGTCATGGATAGGCCTTCTTGAGCTGATTCCCCGCGATCTAAGGGATGCCGGCTATCGATTCGTCGTCCGTCATCGTTACCAGTGGTTTGGTGGCTCTGAAGCCTGTCAGGCACAGCCGGCTGATGTTCGTATGAGATTTATCGATTGACATCTGATGAACAGGAGGCTGAACTCAAACGGGGCGAGGCGCTGAACTCGACCGCCCCGTTTGAGTCCACTCGAAGCCGTCAATCGAGAGCAACGGCTGCAGGCTGAGAGTCTGTCGAGATGCTCACGCCGCAGCCTGATGTTCGATCTTAGGCTTGTCCTCGGCAGTGAGCTCGACTGGTATCCTGCGGCCCGTCACTTGCGGCGAAGCCGGCATACTCAGCTCCAAAACCCCATGCTGGTAACTGGCCTTTATTTGATCGCTGTCAACACCCTTGGGCAGCGTGACAGAATGCTCAAATCGGTAGCTGCTTTCATGCGTGCCCGAGTCATGCTGGCTCCGCCGTTCACGTGAGGCGCGGATAGTCAGCGTCTCACCCGCGACGGACACATCGATGTCTTTGGGATCCACACCCGGCAGGTCGACCCGCATGATCCAACGACCGTCCCTTACGTAAGATTCGGTCATCGGCCAACTCGACATCCAACCTGCTGGAGTGCGATATGTGTCGCCGAAGAACCGGGCGAACAAATCATCGAATTCTTTTCGAAACTGTTCGAGCGATGGCCAACCGGCGAACCAAGGCTGAAGCTCACCCGCCATCTTCTCTCACCTCCCTCGTCCGATTTTTTGCCGAAGCCTGAATGGCTTCGAACTCCAACCAAAAGATAATTCCGAAGAGATGTCCTGCAAGGGCCGAATATGTAAAGGCGCATCGCGCTCAATAACTCGATGGGTCGATGGGCACATCCGGGGGTGGCCTTCCCCATTTGTCAGGGTGGACAGCTCTCAGGCAAGTTGAGGGATAAGTTTGGCGTAGCGGTCGAGGAACGATAGCACTCTGCCCTTCACGTCCACATCCTGCCGTCCCACCCCGAGCACCACACGGTCAACTCCCAATTCTCGGTAGCGGTACAGTTTGGAGTCGTCTGGATCGCCAGTGGCAAAAATGGAAATGGATAAAGACTGCGGATCGCGGCCCGCCTTCTCACAACGCTGTCGCAGTTCAGCTAATACGGGACGGAAGTCCTCGATCGCGAAATCCGCCGGACACCAGCCATCACAATAGTCGACAATTCGTTGCAGGCCCTGAGGCCTGATACTGCCCATGATGATCGGAGGGTGAGGCTTCTGGACAGGTTTGGGGTAGGACCACAACGGTTCAAAATTGACAAACTCGCCATGGAAGGAAGGCTCTTCTTCGGTCCAAATGGTCTTAATGGCCATTACCCGTTCGCGCAACACCTTCCAGCGGCGATTAAAGGGTGTTCCGTGGTTTTCCATTTCTTCCACGTTCCATCCCCCGCCTATGCCGAATATGACCCTTCCATCGGTTAAACAGTCGAGAGTAGCCACCTCTTTGGCAGTTGTAATCGGGTCTCGCTCCGCCAGCAGACAAACCCCCGTCGCAAGTTTCAGTTTGCTCGTTACGGCCCCAGCAGCCATTAGCGAGATAAAAGGGTCACGCATGTGCGAATAATACTTTGGTAGTTCGCCCCCCAACGGATATGGCGTACGGCGGCTCACCGGAATATTGATATGTTCCCCTAGCCACAGCGAATCATAACCACGTTCCTCACAAGCACGCCCGAGATCGTCAGGCCTAATCGAATAATCCGGATTAAAATCAAAGTACCCTAGTTTCATATCCTGCTCCCTTTTAGGGGAAATTCTATTGGCTCGGCTAAGCGCCTGATCGGCCTCATAGCTTCCGCTCACAAGTACGTACAAAGATCCACAATCAACGGTAGCTGGATCCTCTCACGGCTGTTCTTTGAAGCTTGTCTTCGTAGGTCCAATACCACCTCTGAATCGCAGAGACCAGCACGGGCGAACGCAATATCAGCGTTGCGGCATTGCCCGCACCGATCGGTGTCAGCGAGGCCGGGACATGCCGCAGGCAACCAACTATACCGCCTCGTTCGACGGCGCCTGCTTATCAGCTGGACTCGGATCAACACGTTGGGAACAAAGCTCGGTCGTACCCTCAGCTGGCTGCGCCTAAACGACCACAGTTCGTTAATCGGAGCGCAGTTGCTGGTCAAAGACAGTTAAAGCCTGCCAAACAGGACCACTGCCCAAGTAAAAATTGACAATTTTTCTAAAGGAAATGATTTAAATGAATTTGAGGACAAAGACACTAACAGAAATTATTTGGAATTTTCGACACTAAATAGATTGCAATTGGTCATGATTGTGTTAAACAGCTATAATCTGAATTTGTAAAATCTAATAAGATTTGCGCCAAACAACGGATCGTTGCCTGATGGGGATGTCGGCTATGAACCCAACCATACAAGCTCGAGAGAAATTCGACACTTTTAAGGAGTTTGGAACGCAGAATGCTCGAGCTCGACGCTTCTCGCGGGATTGCTTGCGGATGATGCTAGCGACGATCGTTTTAGCTGGTGGTACTGCCTATGCGCAAGCGTCTCGAGGAGCAACGATAGGTATGGCTCAAATTGCTCGGTCGGCAAGATCGGCACCGACCCTGCTCCAAATCTTGATTGGGCAAACTCCGGCGACAATTCCGGCGAACATCTCATTTTTGGATCCCACCGGTGTGATCTCGTCATTTCTACCGACGGGCCCGGTCAGTACCGATAGTAACCCCTTCTTCTCGACGGCAATCACCTCGAATGGGCGCAGCTGCTTTACCTGCCATACACCTCAGAGTGGCTGGGCGATCAGCCCGCCTCAGATCGCCACCGTGTTTTTGGCGTCTCGCGGCAGAAGCCCGTTGTTCCAGCCCGTCGATGCAGCAAACTGCCCTGACACACCGGGCGCAACGAACCCATTGAGTCCCAAGTTCCTAGCGGCTCATTCACAGCTGTTTAAGCGAGGAAACTTCCGAATTGCGCTGAATGCGCCCAACCCCTTGAGCCCCCCCGGCACGCTCACTTTCAACGGCAGTTCACCAGAGTGGGTGATGATCGTGAAGAGCGACCCGACAGGTTGCGAAAACGACCCCACCTATGGGCTTCCCGCGGGTCTCGCGTCCGTTTACCGGCGGCCGTTGCCATCCGCTAATGTGGCCTTTTTAAATCCCGGTGCCCGCGGACCAACCAACTTCAATATCATGTGGGACGCGCGTGAACCGTCGCTCGAAAATCAATTTATCAATGCGACCGAATTTCACGGCCAAACAACCATAAGTCCAGTAGACACTGATGCTCAGGCAGGAGCCGATTTCCAGCTCGGGGTGTTTACCGCCCAATCAGCCAATTTTCCAGCCGGCGATCTAACTGGAGGCGACGGAAGTGGGGCGGCCGGTGGCCCCGAGCTGCTGTTTGATTCACGTCTAAATGTGCCATCGTCCAACGGCATTCCGATTCCTGGAGAATGCTTTAGCTTGGAGCCGCTCGACGGCCAGAATGCGTTTTGTCCCGGGATCTTCGGACGGCCGGACGCATTTACCATCTATTCGTCATTCGCCAACGCCAGCACGACAACCACCCCTCAAATGCAGCAGCGTGCCTCGATCGCGCGGGGTGAGGCGATTTTCAACAGCGTAAAGTTTACGATTAACGATGTCGCCGGGCTGGATGACGTGCTTAATCCGGTTGGGCCAACCAACCCACCCGGTGGCCCTAATTCAACTGTCGTCGGGACCTGCGCCACCTGTCACAACAATCTCAACGTGGGGAATGACAACTTTCTCGATCCCAAGCGCACGGGGATCATGGATAATAGTAACAATACCAACGATGCCTTACCCCCCAGTTCGGACTTTCCGCTCTTTGCTTTCTACTGTCCGAGCGGCAGCATGAATTTCTTCTCCAATCCAGTGCAGTCCAGCTATTGCCAGTTGCTGCCGGGTCAGCCAACGACCTGTGATGAATTTGATACGACGGACCCTGGGCTCGGTTTGATTACCGGTCGATGCAATGACCTCGGCAAGATGAAGGTTCCCGTGCTGCGAGGGCTCGCCTCGCGTGCCCCCTACTTCCATGGCGGAAACGTCCCCAGCCTGGCCGCCTTGGTGGATTTCTACAACAAACGGTTCAATATCGGGTTGTCAGCCCAGCAAAAGGCCGACTTGGTGAACTTCCTCAACGCCCTTTAACGTGGTGCCGATAGGGCGCCGGCGGCCCGATGGCTGCGAGTGAAACGGAGGTTGCCGCTTCAACTTCTAGCCTCTCGATCATACGGATACGACTTCACGGATAAGGCATACTCGTCGCATCCCCGACAACCGGAAGACACGACCCGCTTGATCCGCTATGAAATCCGCCCTTCCATGCCCGAATGGGTTTCGCGGCCGTTGATGGAGGGCCGGCTTACGTCAGCGCCGCGCAGATTTCACACACTTAGCCCTCGTCTGCGTAGGGCGTCCTCCGATGCACAGCGGTCAGAGCTGGGCGGCGGGAGCGACGATCTTGTCAGCGAGTCGCTCCACGTCTCCCTGGACGGTTTTGGGGTCACGCGGGATTGTTCCGATCACCACTTGGTGAACCCCCGCGTCGCGATATCGCTTCACTTCATCCAAACCGACCGACGAGCCAATTCCAGGAGAGACTGAAAAGTGTAATTTGTCCGGATCTCGCCCGGCAGCCTGCGCGTACTTGCGCATGCGCTCGATTTTGGCTTTGGCCTGTTCCGGGGTGACGTTCACCCCGAACCATCCATTGCCAACTTCACCTACCCGCCGCAGAGCGGGCGTGCTCTCACCGCCAAATATTATGGGGGGATGAGGTTTCTGAACCGGTTTCGGATATGAGCATACTTTGGGAAAGCTGCAGAACTCCCCTTTGAATTCCGGTTCTTCTTCAGTCCACAACAGGGTCATCGCCTTGAGATACTCGCGGGTGCGGTCAGCCCTGCGTTCCCATGGCACTCCCACCGCAGCGAATTCCTCAGCAAGCCAACCGATTCCAACACCGAAGTCGAAGCGCCCACCCGACAGCTTGTCAAGGCTGGCCACCTGTTTCGCCAAGACGACCGGATTATGCTCAGGGACCAGGCAGATACCAGTACCCAGACGGATACTCTTGGTATGGGCGGCTGCAAAAGTTAGGGTCGCAAAGGGATCGAGGAAATCGACCTTCGTATTCGGCAATGGCATCTTACCGTCCTGGGTATAAGGGTATTTTGAAGCATATTGGCTGACCAGGACCACATGCTCGCCAGTCCACAACGAATGGAACCCGCACTGCTCTACGGCTCGCGCTGCGAGGGCCAGCAGTTCCGGGTTGGCACTCGGGCCAATGCCGACAGCAAAAAATCCGATTTGCATATGGACTCCTCTCGCAACGAGATTCAGGGGTATGCTACTCGGCGTGATTTTTAAGGCAACTCGGATTTGATCTGTGGCCTGAGCGTGTAATTTGAAGGAGGAGGCCCCGAAGCGTCGAGTTCAGCGATAAGGGGCTGCCCGCAGATACACGAGCTGTTGAAACCTCTAACATTGTGTTAGTCGGAGACCATTATGTTCTCAGTCAGGCACTCGCTGGTTCCACTCCTGATCCTGCTGCCGTTGTCGTCGTCTTGGCCGGGACACCAAAGCTTTGGGGCCGAGATATCCCCGCCTCCGCTCCCTTCTGCACCAATGAAACCTATGCCATCTCCTGGACTTCCACCTGTACCCGATGGCATAGCGCAACCACCGCTCACGTCAGGCACGCGAACCATCGAAGTCAGCGGTAACGCAGAAATTCAAGCCGCACCTGATCTGGCAACGCTCGAAATCGCGATCGAAACGCATGCGGCAACCGCTGACCATGCGGCCGGCCTGAATGGCGCGTTGGCAGAAAAGGTGCGGGAGGCCTTGTCTTCCAAGCTCGGCAATAAGGGTAGATTATGGACTGGCGGCTATTCGCTGAGCCCGGACTACACTGAACCTCGAGAAGGCAAGCCAACGGTTACGGGCTACACCGCTGAGAATACAATAACGATCGAAACTGGAGAATTGGGCTTGATTGGGCCTTTAATCGACGCGGCAATCGGCGCCGGAGCCAACCGGGTAAGTTCCCTGAGTTACAGCCTGCATTCAGATTCGAAAGTACGAACGGAAGCCATCGCCAAAGCCGCCCGCGAAGCACAAACACGGGCCGCAGCGCTCGCCGACGCTCTCGGAGTGAAGCTCGGTCCGGTACTGCGGGCCTCTAGCGAAGCCGAGTCACGGCCGCAGCCGCTGGCCAGATTCGCTGGGATGGCGGCCTTGACCGCGCACGCACCCACCCCCATAACAGCCGGAGAAATTACCGTCCCTGCCACGGTTTCGCTGACTTACAGTATCGAGTAATCTGCTAGCCGACTAGGTGACAAATCATGCTCAAGCCAGGCGATGTCGCCCCAGATTGGGATTTGCCATGTGCGTTTGATGGTCGCATAAGCCGCCTTCGCTTCGACCGCATTCGCTCTGACATGGTGGTGCTGTTCTTTTATCCACACGATTTTTCCTTTATCTGTCCGACCGAAGTCACAGGATTCCATAGAGCACAGCCAGCGTTCCGACAAGAGCAAACCAGCATCGTTGGAGTGAGCGTTGATGACCCCGAGCTTCATCTGCGATGGTCACAGGAACTGGGCGGGATCAGTTATCCATTAATTGCTGACCAGGACGGTAGACTGGCACGCCAATACGGCGTACTCGATGAGCGCGAAAAGGTGGCGATGCGGGCAACCTTTATACTCGACCAGAGGCGAATCATCGCTTACTGCGTTGCGAGCTCGATCAATGTGGGCCGCAGTGTGAGCGAGACCCTGCGCGTAGTGCGGGCGCTGCGTTCGGGCCGATTGTGCCCGGCCGATTGGCAACCCGGAGACGAATTCGGTCCTCTTGACCAGAAATTTTAGCTAAGTCTTCTGCAATGAAGGACTTCGATCTAACCTCTTCTTCCCAAACTCAAACGAAGGATTGTCCGAAGCGCCTGCCTTGTTCGCTTCTAAAGTCACTCGACGAGTGACCGACACTGGAAACGGCGAGTGCGGGGAGCGTTGAACCGGGGCCTCAAGGTTCCTTTGGCAGTGCTAAAACCTGAAGAGCAGCGCCGCATTTTCGAGCGTTTGGCCAACGTTCGCGAGATCGTGTTCGGTGTGCAGGACGGAGTTCTGACCACCGCAGGCGTCCTGGCGGGGCTCAGCGGTGCGGTGTCAGGACGCGCGCAGATTATACTGTCCGCGTTGGCTTCGACTGCAGCTGGAGCTCTTTCTATGGGTGCCGGAGCTTATCTGGGAACCCGTGCCGAAACCGAGGTGATTCGGACTGAGATGCGTCGCGCCCGCCGCCAGGCAAAAGCTCAGCCCTACATTGTGCAGGAAAGTCTGCTCGAGCAACTGGCCAAAGAGGGTCTCTCGCGCGAGGCGAGTTATCGTGTCGTCCGGCTTTTGAGCTCGGCTCCACAGGCACTCTATTCAACGGCCGAAGAGAAAATTTATGGGCTCAGCGGAGGCTCATTTGGTAATCCGATCGCCGACGGCCTGCTAATGGGCTTCGCCTTCCTGGCAGGTGCGGTAATCCCCTTGCTACCGTTTATGATGCTCTCTTCGGTGCGAGCAGGCCTGTTCGCTGCCCTTGCCACTACTGCGCTTGTCTTGTTCGGTGTTGGCTACCTCATTGAGGGGCGGCTGGCCGAACACCCGCACCCCGCGTTGGCAGGAGTTCGATTCCTGGTAATCGCACTAGGCGCTGCAGCGTTGGGGTATGTGATCGGCCTGGCGATTTCTCCGCTTGGCGCTGCGGTTCCATGATGGGCAATGGAGCGACCGACCTATTCTTCGACTGCTGCATTCCTGGCGCATTTTCGCGCCTTGAGCAACGCAGCACTAAACCCTGCTGCCAGAGATCAACTTACAGAACGAGAGCGGGAAATTCTGAACGTAATGAATCGCCTGATGGAAGGCCTTGGCCAGGACGAGCGCTCTCTCTTGTTGGCGGACGCAGCCTCTGTTGATACACAGTCGGGCGCAGCGCGCCGGCGCCGAGAGCGCGTTCAGCTCAAGCTGCGCCGCCTCTTGGTGAGCAATGGAATTGTTTCAGCCTGATGCGCAAAAGGCGGTGCCACGCCAACAAAGTCTCGTCAGCAGGCGCCGAAATTTATGCTGGGCTACGTTGTACGGCGAATAATATTCGGAGTTTTCGTTCTGGCGGGAACTTCGCTTATCACTTTCTCACTTGCTTTCGTGGTTCCGGGCGATCCGGCGGTTGCGATGGCGGGAGCAAAGGCCGACCCGCAAACGCTGTCTCTTATTAGATCGCAACTGGGTCTGGACCAACCAATCTACGTGCAATACCTGCGCTATCTCGGGCGAGCGATTCGGGGAGATCTCGGGCGCTCATACATTCGCCGTGAAAACGTGACCAGGCTAATCCTGGAAAGGTTTCCGGCAACGCTCATTCTCGCCGTCACAGCGATGGTATTGGCGCTGGTTCTCGCACTCCTGATGGGCGTGCTTTCCGCCGCCTATCACGACCGAGCAACTGACCGGCTGCTGCTGTTTGTCTCATTGACCTTGATTTCACTCCCGGTTTTCTGGCTCGGCACTGTAATGCTTATCGGCGCCGCAGCGACATTGCGCTCATTCCCGCTGGGCGGTTTCGATGGCTGGAGAAGTCTGATTCTGCCGGCGCTAACTCTGGCGCTAGGTCTCGCTGGTTATTATGCGCGCATCCTGCATACCAATCTAACCGAAGCGATGGAGCAGGACTATGTGAGGACTGCGCGCAGCAAGGGCTTGTCGTGGCTGGGCGCGCTGTTCAAGCATGCCCTGGCCAACGCCGTCTTGCCGCTGGTGACGCTCGCCGGGCTCGATCTCGCCGGCCTGCTCTCGGGTGTCGTGCTGACCGAGACGGTGTTCGACTGGCCCGGAATTGGGCGGTTGGCTTTCGATGCCATCTTTAATCTTGACATTCCGCTGATAATGGGGACGGTGCTCTTCGCCGCGTTCTTGATCGTGGTCGCCAATCTTGTCGTTGATTTGCTCTACGCTTGGCTTGATCCAAGGATCGCACTGGATAAGGGCCAGTAATCGAACGACTCACGCCCACTGGTCAGATGCGTCTTAACTTAATGGAGGCCGCCGGATTGCTGATGGTAGTTAGCCTGGTGTTGGCCGCGCTATTCGCACCTTTAATCGCCCCCCACGATCCGGTGCGTGCGGTGGCGCCGACTTTCGGCAATCCCGGCCCTCCTTCTGCAGCCTTCCCCTTGGGAACGGATCAGCTTGGACGGGATGTTCTATCGCGGATTATTTTTGGGGCGAGGGTGTCACTGGCGGTGGGCGTAGCCGCGATGGTAGTGACAGTTGCTATCGGAGTGACGATCGGGCTGCTTGCCGGCTTTTTCGGCGGCAGTATCGACTTCGTGTTGATGCGCTTCACTGATGTAATGCTCACACTGCCGGCGCTGTTGCTCGCGATGGCACTGGTGGCGGTATTGCGCCCCAGCCTGCTCAACATCCTGATCGTGATTGGCCTAGTCTCCTGGACCGGGGTTGCTCGGGTAGTGCGCGCCGAGACCTTATCGCTTGCACAACGCGACTTCGTTGTCGCGGCGCGAACCCTCGGCGCCCCCTCAGGAAGATTGATTGTGCGCCACATTCTGCCCAACGTTTTGCCGACGATAGTAGTGATGGGTGTGCTGGGAACCTCGGGAACACTGTTGCTCGACGCGGGTTTGAGCTTTCTTGGGCTGGGTGTGCCGCCCCCCACTCCAAGCTGGGGACGGATGGTCGAAGAGGCAACCACTTACTTTCGGACGGCTCCGTGGCTCGCCCTGTTTCCGGGCCTGGCGATTTTTTATGCCGTACTGGCCTTCAATCTCCTTGGCTATGGTTACTTGCGCCGCCGCGGGCGTTCGCGCGCCCCAGGTGCCACGATATAACTCGAGGGAACAGCGTGGACCGGAGTTCGAGCCGCGACCGGGCCAAAAGGGAGTTAGTTCCTGTCCAGCTTCTGTCGATCATCTTTTCGGTTGCCACCATTCTAGCCTGGGGATGTCGCAGTGCCCGGCCGCACGCGACTGGGGGAAGAAGCGTACTTCGACTTGCCACGCGCGACGACGTCCCGACTCTCGATCCCGTAGCAGGCTACGATACCGCATCATGGGCGTTCGAACAGATGCTGTACGATACCTTGGTCCGCTACAGCGATTCGGGCGTGCAGCTGGTGCCCGATGCAGCGGTCCGTTGGGAGACGTCGGCTGATGCGCGGACCTTCACTTTTCATCTGCGCCGTAATATCCGCTTCAGTAACGGCCGGACTGTCAGCAGCGGCGATTTCAAGTTCGAAATTGAGAGAGTGCTGGACCCGGCTAACAATTCGCAGGGCATCGAATATTATCGCGGCATCGAAGGGGCGCCGTTGTACAGCAGCGGGCGGGCAAAAAGCGTTGCCGGAATTAAAACTCCCGATCCTTGGACGATTATCTTTCAGCTGGCATCTCCGGACCCGATTTTCCTTGCCAAACTGGCCATGCCGTTTGCTGCGGCTGTTCCCCCCGAGGTGGTAGCACGCTACGGCAAGGATTTTTCGCGCCATGCCATCGGTAGTGGACCCTTTATGCTGAAGGAATGGAAGAGTGGTCAGCGCATCGTACTGGTGAGAAATCCCTACTACTTCCTCCCCGGACTCCCGCGTCTCGATGCGGTGTCGGAAGAAATCGGAGTCGACGATAACCTCCAGTGGTTAAAATATGAAACGGGTGAAATCGATATAGCCTCCATCCCGCCAGCCGAATTTCCCTGGGTGATGAAGACCCCACGGCTTAAAGCACTCGTCCTCTCACAGGTCAGCTTGGCCACCAGCTATCTAGGGATGAATTGCCAGATTCCACCCTTTACCGATGTCCGGGTCAGGCGTGCGTTCAATTACGCGATCAACAAGGACAAGCTTGTTGCGGTGTTCAACCATCGCGGTGTTCCGGCCTCGACCATTCTACCGCCGGGGTTGCCGGGTTATGACCCATCGATTCGGGGCTACCCGTATGATCCGCGCAAGGCGCGTCAGCTGCTGGAGCAAGCGGGCATCCCCAAAGATTTCGCGCCGCAGCTATGGATCCGCGCGGATGAGACCCAAATGATGCTGGCGCAGTCCATCCAGCAGGATCTCGCTCTGGTCGATGTCCACCTGCAGTTGAGACCTGTTGCCTGGCCGTCACTGCTGCAGGCTATCCGTCAGCCCGGAACCGTAGAGCTGGTCTTGTCTGGATGGGAAGCCGACTTTCCCGATCCGGAGAACTTTCTCGAGGTACTATTCGCTCGCAGTCAATGGGGCGCAAACAATAATTCCTTTTACTACAATCCGCATGTCGACGCGCTGCTGGAGAAAGCAGCACTCCTGACCAACCTCGACGAGCGCTATAAAGTTTATGACCAGGCGCAGAGAATGATCATTAACGACGCTCCCTGGGTTTTGCTCTATTATCCGATCAGTTACGCAATCAGACAGCCGTGGGTGCACGGGTATCTCCTAAATCCGATGCGGCCGGCGCGTCTGGAGCGCGTCTGGGTGGACCCTCACTGAATTCAAGTGCCGAGAACAAAAAGCCATGGGTCGTGAAGCTGCCGCAGTCCGAGCAGAAACAACGCGAGGTCCTCGGCAGTCGTCACGTTCTCGCAAATTTCCAGTCCCCTGGGGCAAGCAGGCGGTCGAGCTCTTGCGCAGCAAGGATCCTGTACTGGCAGCAATCATTGAGCGGGTTGGCCCTCTAAACATCGCTTACCGCCGCGAGCGGTTCCAAGCCCTGGTGCGCGCGATAATCTTTCAGCAGCTGGCAGGGCGCGCTGCTCTGGCGATCTATCAGCGCTTCGTAAAGATCGTCGGAGGTGGGCGTTTCCCGACGCCCGAGGGCGTGCTTGGAGCTTCTGACGAAGCTATGCGCCGCGCCGGACTCTCACGTGGCAAGATCGGATACATCCGCGATCTGGCGCGCCATATCCGCGATGGTACCCTTAACTTTCACCGGTTCCCGAGCATGACCGACGAGCAAATCATCGCCGAGCTGATACGCGTGCGCGGGATTGGACGATGGACCGCCGAAATGTTTCTGATGTTCAATCTGCGGCGTCCCGATGTGCTGCCGGTCGGGGATCTGGGGCTTCGCAGCGCTGTGGCCAAGGCTTATGGGATGCGTCAATTACCAGTTGCGCAAGAGCTGAAGCGGTTGGCCGAACGATGGCGACCGTACCGCACTGCGGCAGTCTGGTACCTTTGGCAGAGCAGTCGCGTGATGACCATGGATTCCCAAGGTCGAGGAGCTCGGGCCCCTGAGAAACAAAACGACGTAACGTCGGGCTCCAGCAGGTCGGCGGGGCGCGATTCGGCCGGTCAGCCTACTGATAGGCCGATTCCCCGGCAGAACAGGCCAATTACCCCTGGGGTCACCTGAGGCCGATGCAAGCCGCGTTCATTTCCTATGCCATCTTCCTTGCTCTATTCCTGCTGGCAGTTATCATCGTGGTGGTGGTTGTTTCCGTGCGAACCCTGCTGGCGCGCACCCGCGCTTCGCGCAGGAAGGGCAAGACTCTTAGCCAAGAGAAGCCACGCTAACTGAGAAATACGCAACAGGCAATATTAGACGACATGATTGTTCTGGGAATAGAATCTTCGTGCGATGATGCGGCCGCCGCCGTGATCGAAACCAATCGGCCGGGTGTCGCTATCGTCCGCGCCAACGCAATAGCGGGTCAGGACGACATCCACCGGCCCTATGGCGGTGTGGTACCTGAGCTGGCTTCGCGTAACCATATTCTGACCATTGAGCCTGTAGTCCAGCGTGCGCTTGCCGTCGCCGGCTGCCAGCTAAGCGACATCGACGGTATCGCGGTAACGCGCGGTCCTGGACTGGTTGGCTCGCTCCTGGTGGGCCTGATGTACGCAAAAGGTTTGTCGCAGGCCACCGGCATCCCATTGGTCGGAGTCAATCACCTGGAAGGTCATTTGCTCGCTCCGCTGTTGGAGAATGAGCTGACGATGCCGTATCTGGCGCTGGTAGTGTCCGGCGGCCATACCGCGCTCTTTGAGGTTCAGGCATTTGGCCGTTACCGCCGACTGGGTGCAACGCGCGACGATGCTGCCGGGGAAGCCTTCGACAAAGTCGCTAAATTGATGGGATTGGGGTACCCGGGCGGCAAAATTATTGACGAGCTGGCGCGTCGCGGGAACCCCAAGCGCATTCGACTGCCGCGCGCTCGGGTTAAGCGCGCGCCGTTGGACTTCAGCTTCAGTGGCTTGAAGACGGCAGTTGCATTATTTCTCCGCTCGGAAGGTGCACCAAGCACAAGCGAAAGCGATCTGGCTGCCAGCTTCCAGGAGGCGGTGGTCGATATGCTCGTGCGTCCCACTATCGCCGCCGCGCGCGAACTCGACGCTGAAACCATCGTATTAACAGGTGGAGTCGCTGCCAATTCGCGTTTGCGCGAACGCTTGAGCGCAGCGGCGGCGGCGGATGGTCGTCGCTTGGTCGCACCCTCCTTCAAATACTGCACGGACAACGCGGCGATGATCGCCATAGCTGGCAGCTACCGGCTGCTGCGCGGTGAGGCCGATCCGTTGTCGATCGATGCTCAGGCGAATCTGCCATTGTGATTGGATCATCGTTCCAGAGTATAACCCCACAAGCTCTTTCAAGGGGGCACGACCCGAGACCGCCGACGGAGAGCCGGGCAGTAAAATCGCCGCACGATGTCCTGAGAGCCGCAGGATTGCGCCCGGTCAAAGCACGCGGGCAGAACTTCCTAATACAACAGACAGTGGCCAGCCACATTGTCAGGGCAGCGATGCTGGAGGCTGGAGATACGGTGCTCGAGATCGGGCCAGGGCTGGGAATATTGACCGAGCAAATTTCAGCGGCCGGCCCAGGAAGAATCATCTTGGTGGAAATTGATTCCCATCTGGCTGCCATGCTTCGAAGTCGGTTCGCGCAAGATGAGCGAGTTACGGTTCTGGAGCGCGATTTCCTGACGGTCGTGCCCAGCGACTTGGGTGGAGAACGCCTCAAGGTTATCGGAAATTTGCCATTCAATGCGGCGGCCGGGATCTTTCACCACCTTTGTGAATACCGTGATTTGATCGTGCGCATGGTCCTGACGTTTCAGCGAGAAGTCGCGGCTCGCATAAGGGCATTACCGGGTTCTCGCAACCGCAGCGCTTTGAGCGTTTTCGCCTCACTCTACTGGCGAACTATCGGCCATTTTCGAGTCGCCGCAGGCAGTTTTTATCCCCGTCCAAGAGTAGATGCCGAAGTGTTGGTAATGGAGCCGCGCGACGACCTGGCGTTCGACCGTGCCGAGGAGGCCGACGTGCAGGCAACCGTTCGAGCAGCTTTCTCGGCACCCCGCAAAACAATTCGTAATTCGCTGGCGGACGGACTCGGTATCAGCAGTGAGCAGGCCGAGGCCGCCCTCGAGCTGGCGAAGGTTCACCCTTCAAGCCGCCCCGCGACACTCGACTGCTCGCACTTAGTCGCTCTCTCCAGGCTTCTGCGTCCCGCAACTTCGTTGGGGTGTCGTGCCTGAACTGCCGGAGGTCGAATCCCTCCGCCAGATGCTCTGGCGCTCGTTGAGCGGCCGCCGGTTTCGCCGCGTAACCATAAGGGACAGTCGCCTGCGGCGGGCAGTCAGCGGGGAGCTCGCGGCCGCCGTAGCCGGTCGTCGGATCGAGCGGATCAGCCGCCGGGCCAAATATCTGTTGCTCGAATTGGCTGGAGACCTGGTGCTGCTGGTTCACCTCGGGATGAGTGGCAGTCTCACCCATCGGCGCGCGAACTTCGCTGTTACGGAGTTCGACTCGCGTCACGATCACGTCGAATTCGAGCTCGATGATGGGTCGCGGCTCGTATACAACGACCCGCGCCGCTTCGGGTTAATAAAGGCAGTGCCGCGGGCCGAACTCAGCAGCCTCTCTGAACTCAAGTCCCTGGGGCCGGAGCCGCTAAGCCCTCAGTTCAGTCCTGCCTATCTGTGGCGAGCAACCCGGGGCCGTACCGCACCGATTAAAAATCTGCTGATGGATCAGCGGGTTGTGGCTGGAGTTGGTAACATTTATGCTTCTGAAATCCTGTTTCGGGCGGCAATCCGGCCGACTCGCCGGGCTGGCAGGATTACCCGCTCCGAAGCCGCCCGCATCGTTACTGCGACGGAAGAGATTCTGCGTCAGGCCATTGGCTGCGGCGGCACAACGTTTAGAAGCTATCGCGACTCGCGAGGCCAACCCGGACGCTTCGCATCCCTGCTGCGCGTCTATAATCGCGAAGGCAAGCCGTGCGTCAAATGTGCTGCCATAATTCGAGCTGTCGTTCTAGGCGGGCGCTCAACGTACTACTGTCCACGTTGTCAGAGGTAGAACGGGAGTAACCGGGATCCGCCAATGCTGACGGGTGGAATAGCTTCACGCTTCAACATAAGCTTAGAGCGTGGTCGAAGTTAAGGTTAAAACGTCAGAGCGCATAGCGTTGATCGATATTACTGCAGACGTGAACCGCGTGGTGGCCGAGAGCGGCAAGCGAGAGGGGTTGTGCAATCTGTTCGTGCCGCACACGACCGCATCGATTGTGATTTCGGAAAACTGGGATCCCGATGTGCCCTCCGATATGCTTCGGCAGCTCGAGCGAATTGTACCGCGTGAGGCCGGCTACCGGCACGCCGAAGGCAATTCGCAGGCCCATATTCTCTCGGCGATGCTAAGCACCTCGATCAATGTGCCCATACACGAGGGGAAGCTGGCCATCGGACGATGGCAGGGAGTTATGCTGGCTGAATTCGATGGACCGCGGCAGCGCTCAGTCTATGTCACGGTTGTAGCAGGCTGAGGCACAACGGCGGGGCTGTGGGGTTCGCATGGTGGCGATCGGCCAACACCCCTAACCACGGCACTGGATTGCCCTGCTGCCGTTTCGCGTAGCGCTTAATGGATCTGCCTGGCGGCATCGTCGCAGCGATGGTATTTGCGGTGGGGGCCTGCGCGGGCAGCTTCGTCAATCTGGTCGCGTACCGATTACCGCGCGATATTTCGCTGGTTAGACCCCGTTCATTCTGTGCCAATTGCGGCAGACCGGTGCGGTTGTGGGCTAACGTTCCCGTGTTGGCCTACATCGTTCTGCGCGGCCGATGTGCTGATTGTGCCGCGCCGATTCCCTTTCGCTATTTCCTGACGGAGCTCGCGCTGGGCTCCGCCGCACTGTACCTTTACCTGCATTTTGCCGGCCCGGACGCATTGGCGCGATTCGTCTTATGCGGCGGCTTATTTACCGTGGGGCTAATCGACTATGACTGGCGTTTGATTCCGAGCGTCATCACTTTGCCTGGAATGTTGCTCGGCGTCACGATGGCATCGCTGGCAATGCCCGCGGTGGGTTGGAAAAGCTCGTTGGGAGGACTATTACTCGGCGCAGGTTTCCTCTTTGCGACCGGCGAAATATATCGGCGCATCCGAGGCCGCGAGGGGGTCGGTCTAGGCGATGTTTGGCTTTTAGGAATGGTCGGCGCTTTCCTGGGGTGGCCGGGCGCCCTTTTCACTTTGTTTTTTGGCTCGGTCCTGGGAACTATCGGCGGGGTCGCGATGTGGGCTGGTAGCTGGTTGCAAAAACCGCCTCGGAGCGCTTTCGAACCGAGCGCTCCGGCCCCTGCCGCAACTGCCCAGTTCTTGCAGACGGAAATTCCCTTCGGTCCTTTCTTGGCGCTGGCGGCGGGAATTTACGCCTTGTTTCAGCCGATACTGACGCGATGGTATGTTCACTGATGGCGCGCGGCCGCTTCATCACTATTGACGGAATCGAAGGATCGGGCAAAAGCACACAGGTGGCCCTGCTGGCTGATGCCTTGCGCGCGCGGGGTGGCGAGGTCACGGTTACCAGGGAACCGGGTGGAACTCCCGCGGGCGAGCTCATCCGCGCGATCTTTCTTGACCCAGGCATCTCACTCGAAGCGGCGGCCGAATTACTGTTGGTGTTGGCCGATCGTGCTCAGCATGTACGCGAGAAGCTGCAGGTGGCCTTGCGAGCTGGTCAGGTGGTGATCTCCGATCGTTACTGCGATTCAACGGTTGCTTATCAAGGTTACGGGCGCGGACTCGATTTGAAACTGATTCACGAGCTGAACCGATTTGTCTCCGCTGGAGTCACCCCTGATCTTACGATCCTGCTCGATTGCCCGCCGGAGATTGCTCTGGCGCGAATCAAGACGCGTGCAACGAGCGCAGCTCGCGCGGCTGACCGCTTCGAACGGGAGCAGATCGACTTTCATCAGCGAGTGCGCGAAGGCTTTCGTGCAATCGCTCAAGACGAGCCGTCGCGCGTCGTACTGCTTGATTCCAGCCGAGAACCTGCTGCGATCAGTGCTGACATACTGCGGCTGGTCATCGAACGGGTTGGCCTGTGAGTTTCGCTGGTATCTTGGGAAACAAACGACTTATCCAGCGACTTTCGGCCGAGATCGCCGAACGCCCCTACCATGCCTATTTGTTCATCGGACCAGGCGGAATCGGCAAGGCGCTGGTAGCAAATGCGTTGGCGCACAGTGTGCTCTGTGAACGCTCGCCTGGCGAGAACTTCTGCTGCGCGGTGGAACGCTGCCCGGCTCGAAAATCCGAGGCAGATTCCAGCCTTGCACGCGCCGCAGCAACGGAGCTGCACTGCGCGTGCTGCAGTGCGTGCGTGCAGATTGCGGTCGGGGTTCATCCCGATTTCATCCTTGCCAGGCGCAACCCCAAGCGCACCGAGGTTTTGATCGAACAGGTACGGGACTTCATCGAAAGCCTGGCCGTTCGACCATCGCGTGGCGCTCGACGCATCGGGATCATTGACGACGCCGAAACTCTCAACCTGCCGGCGCAGAACGCTCTGCTCAAAACTCTCGAAGAACCCCCGGCTCAAACCGTCATTTTCCTCGTCAGCAAGAGCGAGCGCGCGCTGCTCGATACAATACGTTCGCGGACCCGCCCGGTGCGTTTCGGACTACTCCAACCCGCTGAGATTCAGGCCATCCTGAAGGCGCGTGCCATGCTCTCAGAAGAAAAAGCCGGCGCCATCGCGCGACTCGCGCGCGGAAGTGTAGCGCGGGCCCTCGCCCTGGCAGCTGGCGCTGAGCCTCCGATATCGGAGCTCGTGCGCGCCCTCGATGGCGCCGCCACCATGGATTTCGTGCAGGCTCATTCGTTGGCGCAGCAATTCTTCAGCAGCCGCGATGAGGCGGCGGATAATTTTGAGCTCATCGCACGGATACTTGAGGAAATGCTATGCTTCAAACTGCTCGGAGCGGCAATGAATCCGCCCACACCGGAGGTGGCCGCCATCATGATGCATTTCGCCCGATCGGTTGACACCGAAACGATCGGTATTCTGTTTCAACGAACGCTCGAGGCGCACACAGCGGTCAACGAGATGGCGAACCCACGCTTGCAAGCTGAAAATTGGTGGATGACTGTGGCATCGGTGCTGAGAGGCGGCTGATGGCAACCCATTCGGATCCGTTTGAAGATCAACCCACCACTTCAAAGATCGTCGCCGTCAGTCTGCAGCGGGTCGGTCATCTACATAACTTTCTTAGCGCGGGACTGGCTCTAAAGCGCGGCGACCGGGTGGTGGTCGAGACTGATATCGGAACCCGCATTGGCACCGTCGAAATTGAGCCGCACGATCCCCCACCAAGCCTCGATCTGAGTCTGCTTAAGCCCGTGATGCGGATCGCAGATGAGCACGATTACCGACTCGAGGAGGACATTCTGTCGCGCCAAGCCTATGCTGAACAGTTATGTGTTGAGCGAATCCGTCAACGCGATCTGCTCATGAAGTTGGTGAGCGTGGACTATAACCTCGAAGGCCGCAAGGCGGTTTTCTACTTCAGCGCGGACGGCCGCATCGACTTCCGAGAATTGGTGCGCGATCTCGCCCAGGCCTTGCGCGTCAGGGTGGAGATGAAACAGATCGGCCACCGAGATGAGACCAAGGCGATCGGCGCGATTGGGCCATGCGGCCGGGAACTCTGCTGCTCGTCATGGTTGCGTGATTTCGATTCGGTCACGGTTAAAATGGCACGCGACCAGGGACTGGCACTGAATCCCTCGCGTTTGGCCGGAATGTGCGGCAGACTCAAATGTTGCCTGCGCTACGAGTACGCGTCCTATCTCGATCTCAAAAAAACCCTGCCGAATGTCGGCAAACGGGTGGAATCGCTTAAAGGTAATGGCAAGGTGTTACGTCAGAATATCCTCAAGCAGACGGTTTTAATCCAACTCGAAGACGATGGCGGAGTGGTCGAAGCAACACTCGAGGATCTGGTCGGAGCCCGGCAGTCTCAGCAGGAAAATCCGACCGACGCATGAGCGAGCGAGTCATGGAGCACGAAGGGCGCTCGGCCAATGAACTCGAGGCCATAACCCGCCGCCGCGCCGCATCCATAGTCCAAAATGACTGAACGAGTGCACATCACTACCGCAATCTTCTATTGCAACGGTGCTCCTCACGTAGGAAGCGCTTACGAGGCGCTAGCGGCTGATACTTTCGCGCGAGTGTTGCGACGCAAACTTGGGCACAACCAGGTCACGTTCCTCAGCGGAACGGACGAGCACGGAGATAAGATTCGCCGCGCTGCAGTCGCCCAAGGACTGGCGCCCAAGGTTTACACCGACCGTATGAGCGAGATCTTCCGCCAGGCGTTTGCCGGACTTAACGTCACAGCGGCTGCGCGCGAGACTCCCGCGGTGGATTTTTGGGTACGGACCACCGATGAGGTTCACGAGAAATTCGTGCAGCAGATGCTGTTACGCACCTACCAGCGCGGCGACATCTATTTCCGCGATTACGAGGGTTTGTACTGCGTCGATTGCGAGCGATTTTATACCGAAAAGGAGCTCCTCCCGGGTAATCTGTGCCCTTCTCACAACAAGGCTGTCGAATTGATCAGCGAGGGCAACTATTTTCTGAAAATCGAGAAATACCGCGGGCAGGTCCTGGCACATCTCAAGTCGAATCCGGACTTTATCCGGCCGGAGCGCTACCGGAATGAAGCGCTTAACATGCTCGCCGAGCCGCTGAGCGATTTGTGTATCTCCCGTCCGAAGGCCCGACTGGACTGGGGTATCGAACTGCCGTTTGACACCAATTACGTAACCTATGTTTGGTACGACGCCTTCTGGGCTTATGTGAGCGAGCCCGCAACCCGGATGGGTCTCGAAACGTTCGCCCGCGAAATCTGGCCCTATACCGAGCATTTTATCGGCAAGGATATTCTCAAAACGCACGCGGTTTATTGGCCACCGATCCTGCTGGCCGCCGGGTTACCGCTGTTCCGCCATCTCAACGTCCATGGCTGGCTCAACTTTGGCGGAGCCCGAATGTCCAAAAGTTCTGGCAACGTTGCCGATCCGGTCTCCTACGAACGAACCTTCGGTTCCGACGTCCTGCGCTACTTTGTGATGCGCGAAATAGTTTACGGACTCGACGGCGACTTCTCCGAGGAACGTCTAATCGAACGGTACAATGCGGATTTGGCCAACGACCTTGGCAATCTCATCAGCCGAGTGCTGTCGATGGCTGCACGCTATTGCGACGGTCAGGTGAAGACCGCGCCGCAACGCGTGCTAGACGGTGCATACGAAGGAGTCAACTGGTCGGCTATAGAACGGCTTCCCACGCCGGTTATCGATCGCGTCGCCGAAGATCTCGACTTCAAGCGAGCACTGGACGACGTCTGGGCAGCGTTGGACGCAGGCAACAAATATATTGCCACCAGTGCGCCGTTCAACCTTGCCAAAGACCCGGCACGACTGGATGAGGTGGCACAGATTATTGCCAATCTCCTCGAAGCATTGCGGGTAATTGCGGACGCTCTTCAACCCTTCATGCCGGTGACCGCCCGCAAGATATTTGAGTTGCTCAATATCGACCAGAGCCGCGCACACGCGCCCTACGGCGATGGCCTCAAGCCAGGTCATAAGGTCAGGCCGCCGGTCGCGTTGTTCCCGCGAATCGAAAAGACTTCAAAGCCATAGAGGCGCAATGGTCCCCTGCGACCATTTCTCTCGCACTCATGCACTTGACAGACAGTCATTGTCATCTCGCGGACAAACGTCTCTATTCGGACCTTGATGAGATCATCGGGCGCGCGCGGCTCGCCGGGGAGAGGACAATCATTTCAGTCGGCGCCATCGGGTCCATCGAAAGCGACCGGCTTACGGTCGAAATCGCTGAGCACACGCCAGGCGTCTGCGCAGCGGTCGGCGTGCATCCGCATCACGCAACCGACTGCACCAGTAAGCGGCTTGAGGAGCTGCGTGAACTCGCAAGGTCGCCAAAGGTGGTCGCGATCGGTGAGAGCGGGCTCGATTTCCATTACATGTACTCACCGGCCGAGGTTCAGGAGGCATCATTGCGGCGTCATTTGGAACTTGCCGCGGAACTGGACAAACCTATCGTGATTCACTGTCGGCAGGCCGAAAAGCGGCTCGCTGCCATCATCGCGGAGATGACTCTGCCACGGCGGGGCGGCGTGGTTCACTGCTTCACGGGTGACACTGTCGCCGCCGAGACTTTTTTGAAACTGGGGTTTTATCTGTCTTTTTCTGGGATCTTGACCTTCCGCAACGCTCAACAAGTGCGCGATGCAGCCGCTCACGTTCCCCTCGACCGATTGATGATCGAAACGGACGCGCCATATCTGGCGCCGGAGCCTTATCGTGGCCGGCGCAACGAACCCGCCTATGTGATCCGAACTCTCGCGGTTCTGGCCGAGATTCACCAGACACAACCGGAGCTGCTGGCCGAAAAGATCCGCAACAATGCCCGTCGTCTGTTCGGTTTGGACACGGTATTGATAGGCGTTTTATAGGACCGTTTATTCTTGAACGGTAGACTACTTTGTATTAACTGTCTGGTTACTTCTTCCTGACTCGACGGTTAGCAGTGGAACGCTCTCGCGATTTAGCGCGCACCCGCGAACGCATCGTTAAAGCTGCCCTTACGGAATTTGCGGCACACGGTCTGGCGGGAACCCGCTGTGACGATATCGTTCGCCGCGCACGCGTCAACAAACGGATGTTGTTCTACTGCTTCGGCTCCAAAGAGGAGCTTTACCGCGAAATCCTGCGCCGCAAATTCAGTGAGCGCGCAAACCTGTATGAGGCGGCGCCGGGGGATATTGGACGCGCGATATTGCATTGGTACCAGGCGTTTGCCAGCGACCTCGAATGGGTGCGGCTGCTTGAATGGGAAGCGCTGGACACTACTGGTCGCCCACTGGTCGGCGAGAGGGACCGTCGCCGCTACCTCAAGCGCACGCTCGAAAGCCTGCGGCGCGCCCAAAGAGATGGGCTGGTGCAGGGAGATGTGGACCTCATCCAACTTCAGATTTCGATCATCGCACTTACGGCTTTTCCGCTGGCTTTTCCACAGATGACCCGGCTGACGAGCGGACTGGCGCCGACCGATCCTCGCTTTCAGCGCAAGCGCATCCGATTTCTGCGCTGGCTGGGTGAGCGCTTGTCATCGGGGGTGGCCGGCACACCAGATGCACAGGACCCGCGAGCCACGTCAAAGCACGACAGGCTGAGGACCATCAGGCAGCGTCCTCCATCTTCCGGCGGTTGAGAGCTGAACCCATGACTGCTGCGGCACCAAACAGCCGAACTCTCGAGAGCAAATTAAATAGCGCCGGCGAGATGGCGGGAGCTGACTCGCCGCGCAACGACACGTCGCAGAGGCACAAGCTTGAGCATCGGCCCGCTGCGGCGCCTCACAAGTGGGTAATCGCCATCTCGGTGATCCTGGGACCGATTCTCGAAGTCCTCGACTCGACCATAGTGAACGTATCGCTGCCCCACATGCAGGGCTCATTTTCCGCTAGCGTTGACGAAATCGCGTGGGTCGTTACCAGCTATCTGGTCGCGAATGGAATCATGATCCCGATGACGGGATGGATTTCGGCCCGGTTCGGACGCAAGCGCTACTTCATATTATCGTTGTTGAGCTTCGTCTGCGCCTCGGCAGTGTGCGGTGCAGCGCAGAGCCTCGGTGAGATGATTGTTTTCCGACTGGTTCAAGGGCTGGCGGGTGCGGCGATGGTGCCGTCATCCCAGGCCATAATGATGGAGACCTTTCCGCCTGAAGAGCAACAACTGGCGATGGCAACCTGGGGAGTTGGCATGATGGTGGCCCCGGTCGTCGGGCCGACCCTGGGCGGATGGATCACGGACAATTGGAACTGGCGCTGGAACTTCTACATCAACGTTCCGATCGGCATCGCCGCCCTGATCATGGTTTCCGCGTTCGTGCACGATCCGGCATATATTGGCCGCCGCCGCGAGGGGAGCAAGATCGACTGGTTGGGCATTGTTTGCCTGGTGGTGTGGTTAGGGCTGTTGCAAATCGTCTGTGATCGCGGACAGCGTGCCGATTGGTTCAGCTCGGCCTGGGTAATTTGGGCAACCAGCTTTTCGGGACTGGCAATGGTCCTGCTCATTTTTCACGAACTGCGATTTCCGGAGCCAATAATCGAACTTCACATCTTAAAAGTCCGCCAGTTTTCGTCGGCTGTGGTCGTGGTGGTGCTGCTCAGTTTTATTCTCTTCGGGAGTGGATTTCTCAATCCGGTCTTTCTCCAGGAATTTATGGGTTATACCGCCTGGCGTGCCGGACTTGTAATGCTGCCACGCGCAATCGCCGGCATGGCCTCGATGTTGCTGGCGGGTCAAATCGCGCGCGCCGGATACGATAACCGCCGGCTCATCGGTGTCGCTTTCGCCATTGTGGCTTACGCCTTATGGCGGATGAGCGGCTGGGACCTCGATGTCAGTATGGCACGACTGATGTTTGATAGCTTCATTCTTGGCGCGGGTCTGGGATTGAGCTTCCCGATCCTGTCAGCAGCGGCGCTATCGTGCATTCAACGCGAAAAGATGGGCTACGCGGCGAGCCTCTACAACATGACGCGTAATACCGGCGCGGCCGTAGGAATTGCCTACCTGACCAATATGCTGCTGAGTCATCAGCAGGTGCATCAATCTTATCTCGTCGAGCATTTCTCGGTGTTTGATGCATGGCGGATCAGCAACGCAGGCACTTATTTGCCCGGCTCCCCGTCATTTCGTTACGTCGAACAGCTGGTAACTGGACAACATCAGGGATTGGGGCTGGTGTACCACGTCGTCCAGCAACAATCAGCCATGTTAGCTTTCAACGATATCTACCGCATGCTGGCAGTAATCGCGCTGATGACCATACCGTCTTTCACATTGTTTCAAAGTGCCCGACCTCAAGCGTCGACTGCCGTCACACATTGAATGTGACTCAGCTCGACCAGCGATCATGCTGTCAGGTCCCTCTGGCTCGGGCGAGTCGCTTGCCATACTGCCTGTCTTTGTATGAGGCTGTTCGCGAGACCAATCGAGGTTCGGTCCGGGAGGAAAACATGTCGGAATTAAACGAGTTCAATCAGAAGGTTATTGCTGAGTTTCGCGCCAACCAGGGCAAGGTGGGTGGCCAGATGGAAGGGGTTCCGCTACTCCTCCTGACCACAACGGGGAGGAAGACTGGTCGCAAGATAACGAAGCCGCTGGCTTATTCCCAGGACGGCGACCGGATTTTTGTAATCGCGTCCTTTGCTGGTTCACCGCACAATCCGGCCTGGTTTTGCAACCCCGAGGCTAATCGAATGGTGACAGTCGAGGTCGGGACGCAACGGTTTGAGGCGCGAGCGCGGATTGTCAGTGGTGAAGAACGAGATCGGCTTTTCAAGCTCCAGGCCGACAGAATGAACATTTTTTACGATTATCAAAAAAAGACCACGCGCCAGATTCCGGTGGTAGTGCTCGAACGCGTCAATTAGGTGAGCAAGCAAGTTCGGCCCGCTCCGCATATTCTAAAAAAGCGGTAGCCCTGAAGTCCGCAACACGGTTCTTTTGGTAGCCGTCGCTTTGCCCTCAATCGGTGCCGGGTGCCGCGCTCAACGAACACGAGCGAGCCATCACAGCAGGGTCAAATCGGTCGCGATTGAAGGGAAAATCCGCTAGATGTCGCGAGATAGCCTCGTCGCTGCCATAGGATTCGGCTCGTGTCATCGTGTGCAAAAGCATAGCCACAAACGGCAGGAAGATGAAAACGCTCGCCCACGCAATATGAGCGGCATGAATCATGAAAAGCATCGTAATCGCGAACGTGACGATACCGCCATAGAGCAGCGGTCCCAGCAGCGCACGAGAGGGGATGGCGGTCACGACACCGAGCGGTTTGCCAGGCCCACGGTTAAGCCCGTAATCGAGCATCTGGAAAGCTCCGATGCTGGCGGCTGCTACTAAGAACCAGCCCAAATAGTTGCTAATGGGAACCCCGAAGTGAGGGCCCGGTGGGTCGTACCAGAAAATCTTTCCCAAAAACCAGTGCTCACCCAGCACGCTCAAGGGGTCAACCACCAGATCAACCATTACCATCAACATCGCCGCCATCAACCAGACACGGGGCGAACGCCGAATCTGCCAGGTATCGAGCACTCGCAGATCCCAACCTTGTCGATAAAGCGGCGAGCATAGTAAGAGCGCAACCGTATAACTGGCAAATGCCAGAAATGTGTATGAAATCGAATCAAAGAAGGGAATGCCGAACACCCATAGCTCTTTGCCTCGCGTAGCTTCAACGTAGTGGTACAAACCAAATGGGAATCCGTTGTGCACCGAACTGTATTCACAGAGAAAGCCTATAGAGTACGTCAGGAGCGAGAACAGTAAGGTCGTACGGACACCAAAATTACTGATCGATATGAGCAAGAAGGCGACTAGGAAAACAAAGACGTAGGGGCGCAATGCGATCGTTGAAAGCAGCAGATACATCAGCAGTCGCCGACATAGCCGTGAGTTCGGAAGAATTCAATAGCTCTGCGTAAGGCATCATCGATGGGACCAGGCCGGTATCCTAATTCCATCGAGGCTTTCGATGAGTCGAAGAACATTTTCTTGCGGGCCATTCTGACCTCGGTAAGACTGGCTCTCGGGGGTCGATGAGTAAGCGTACGTGAGACCGCCTCGGCCACCAGCGCGAATCCGAACGCAACTGTCAGCGGCAGTCTCACGCGCGGGGCGGGCACTCCGGAGAGGCGCGACAGTCGCGCGAACATCTCCTCTAAAGTAAGGTTTTCGCCGCCCAGGATGTACTTCTCACCAATACGGCCCTGCTCACAAGCCAATATGTGGCCGCGTGCACAATCTTCCGCCGCAACCAAATTTAACCCGGTATCGATATAGGCGGGCATCCGGCGGCGGAGAAAGTCCACGATGATCCGTCCGGTCGGGGTCGGCTTGTAATCATAGGGCCCGATCGGTGTTGAAGGGTTGACTATCACAACCGGGATTCCCGCCTGTGCCGCCTTCATTGCTTCACGCTCGGCCATGAACTTCGAACGTTTATAGGCACCCACCATCATCTCGACTCCCACGGGGGTATCTTCACGGCCGATCCCGTCGGCGCCGATTCCCAAGGTACCGACGGTGCTGGTGTGGACTATACGGCGGACTTTGGCGGCTTGAGCGGCCGCAATGACATTGCGCGTGCCATCGACATTCGTGGCAAACATAGCAGTTTCATCCACCACCCAAAGCCGGTAGTCCGCCGCAACGTGATAGACGTACTCACAGCCGCGCACGGCCCGCTCGACTGCCTCACGATCGCGGATGTCGGCAAAAGCAAACTCGCAGTCCAAGCCCGCCAGCCCCCGCCGATCGGCATCTGTGCGGACCAGGGCGCGCACGGAAATGCCTTGAGCAAGCAGGGCGCGCACTAGATGGCAACCCACAAAACCATTGGCCCCTGTCACGAGAGCGACGCGTGTGCTCATCAACTATTGGTTATACGCCTTTGGATAGCCGCGGCGGCTGAGCGTCCGGCAATCACTGCACTCTCGATCGTTGCCGGCAGACCCGTCTGAATCCAGTCGCCAGCCAAATAAAGATTTGGCACGACGGTTTTGACGGTTGGCCGGGCCGCATCAGAAACAGGATCGGGTGCAAACGTTGCATGTTTCTCCTTCAGCACAAGCGCCTTTATGAGCCGCGCAGACCGCGCCGCTGGTACCATTGCACGCAGGTCGCTCATGACCATCTTAAGCAGCTCATCGTTCGGGAGATCAGCCAATTCGCTGGCACCGCTGATCACGAAGCTAAGGTATCCAGGATGCCGGGCTCCGTGTCGACGAAAGATACGGCGCTTGTTAAACAGCCACTGAGTCACCGTGCCCACGAAACCCACAAATGCTGAATTAGTAACTTCCCGATCGAGCCATACATGGAGGCAGATGATGGGTGAACTTTTAAGTCCCTCGATGCGCGCAAAAAACTGGTCGCGCGCAATGGTATCCGGTAGTAATCGGCATAGCTGAGGCGGCGGGACTGCAGCGATAACATAGGAGGCCCGCAAGCCAGTTCCGTCGCGGAGCCGTATTCCGGATATGAGGCCGTCGGTGAACTCCAGCCGATCGACGATTCGGTGGCTTGCGACCTGGCCACCATGCCTTTCAATAAATTCTCGCGCGGCGGCGCAATAAAGATCGCTTAGCCCCACCCTCGGATACAGGAAGGCCGAATCGGCGCGGCGCGCAAAAAATGCGCGCTTGAGCACTTGCGCGAGCAAGGCCGCGGAGGCCAATTCGGGCTGCTCGTTGAGCGTCGCAACCGCCAGGGGATGCCAGAATGTCCGCCGCGCCTGCTCGCCCTGGGCGGTCGCCGTCATGAATTCGGCAACGGTCATCCGCCTCAGCTGGTCAGGGGCAAAACGCCGCATATGCAGGAGTCGCAGTCCTGCGCTCAGCACTCCGAGTCGCTCACGGAGGGACAGATGCTTGTAACGCATAACTCCTGCAGCGATATGAAAAGGTCCAGGCAATGCTGCAGTCTTGAGTAGCGCGGGGCGCCCCGGCCCATCAAGCACCTCAATTTCGAGATCACGTTGAACAATCAGTCGGTCGCGGGTCCCGATCTTGTCGAGAAAATCCAGCGTCTCATGATAACAACCCATCATCACATGCTGGCCGTTGTCGACCAGGTCGCCACTCTCCGCATCTTCAAAGGAATAAGCCCGTCCGCCCAGCGTTGGTTTGGCCTCGAGCAGCGTGACGCCGAGTCCTCTTTCGGCCAAAGCTACAGCGGCACTCAAACCGGCGAAGCCGCCGCCGATGATGACTATGTCAGGCTGGTGCACGCTTTGATGGTTAACCTGGCTGAGGTGGCAATGATGAAGGAACTAATTCAGAGACCGTCGAAAACGGCTTCCAGCCCATGCCCGCCCGATCAGATAGAGCTTGTGCGGAGCCGAGAGCGTGATGCGATGGTCCAACACCCGATAACCGCCACGGGCGATGCGTTCCAGCAATCTCGCATAGATCAGCCTCATCCCTTCTGCAGGGAGCATCGACAGGCGATCTTCCTGAGCCAAAGCCTGTTCTGCTTCCCGGTAGTATAGGCGGGCACGTTGCGCTTCAAATGCCGCTAACTTGCGGAAGCGCTCCCCATATACAGAATTGAGGATCTCAGCCTCGGAAACCTGGAATCGGGCAAGATCTTCGAGCGGCAAATAAATCCGCCCGCGCGCCGCGTCCTCACCTACGTCGCGAATGATATTGGTCAGCTGAAAGGCCATACCCAGATATTCGGCATAACGTCGGGCAGAGGGATTCCGATAACCGAAAATCTCGATGCAAATCAGCCCGACCGCTGATGCAACGCGACGGCAATAGAGCTGCAGTTCGTCGAAGGTTGGATATCGCCGACGCGTCAGATCCATTTCGACCCCGTCTATTACGTCCTCGAAGTGTTGTCGGGGAATATTAAAGCGGTGGACGCTCTCGCTAAGCGCCCGCGAGATCGCTCGCGAGGGTGAGCCCCTGAAGACTCTATCCAGTTCCTCGCGCCAGCGCGTCAGCATCTCCGCCGGGTTGCTCACACCGTCAGTGTCGGCGATATCGTCGATGAACCGACAGAAGGCATAGACTGAATAGAGCGCACGGCGCCGCTCGAATGGCAATAACATGAACGCGTAGTAAAAGTTCGAAGATGCGCGGCGCGTTATTTCCGCACACCGGCGGTAGTCCGCTTCGTGCGCCTGACTCGCAGTCATGTCAGACTCCAGGCTGTTTTCAGAGGCGCAGGCGCCCACCCACCGCGTGCCATCCCAATCTGAGATAGTCCAGCCTGGTGAGCTTGGGACGCGCGTGGAACACATCATAACGGGCGCGTTCGATGGCGCGCAGAATCGCCAGTCCACCACCGGCAAACATCAGGACATCGCGGCGCAAATCGGGCCCGACGAGAGTACTCAAGGCTGATCCAGCCAACAGCATTTCGCGGGCCCGCAAAACCTCGTGCCGCATCAGTTCAATGAACTCCGCCGTTACTCGCCCCTCGCGCAGATCCGCGTCCGTAACCGAATACTGTTCCATGTCCTGGCGTGGAAAGTAGATTCGACCTTTCGCAATGTCGATAGCAACGTCCTGCCAAAAATTGGCGAGTTGTAGCCCAGTGCAGATCAAGTCCGACAAGCGCTGGCGCTCGGGATCGCGGAAGCCGAAAAGATAAAGCACCAAGCGTCCGACCGGATTCGCGGAACAACGGGTGTAGCCCAGCAGATCCGCCATCGTCTCGAATCCACGGAAGTTGACATCCGAACGAAAGGCCGTGAGCAGATCCAGGAAAGGGTCCGGTGGAATAGCGAAACGTTTTACCGTGTCAGCCAGAGCCACCATCACCGGGTGACGCGGCGCCCCGTCGTAGGCCAGTTCCAGCTCCCGCTGCCATTCGTCCAATCGCGCAAGGCTGTGCTGTTCATCTGCGAAATCGTCGGCGATCCGGGCAAAGGCGTAAATAGCATGAACATGCCGGCGCATCTGCCGCGGCATCAGCCACGAGGCGATGGTGAAATTCTCATAATGTGAGCGGGCCAGCTTCGTACACCAGGCGTAAGCGGCCGCCACTTCCGAAAATTCGTTTGGCGCTCGCAGAGCCGCGCCCCATTCACCACCGGCCGCAGGCGCGATCGCAGGTCGGGCCTGCGACAGATGATCGCTCACGTGTTTGAACTGACCGTTCACGCCCAAAACCGTCGGGGCCTGGTCCCCATCAGTTCATGCGCCATGGTTCGTGCCCACTGATCGGCTTCCAGGAAATCTTCGAGGGAATGCGCCGCAGAATTGTGATGACGAAGCATCACTGTTTCCAGATGGCGAGGTATGTCTACAAACCTGGTTTGGCCTGCAAGAAACCCGGCAACCAGCTCTTCGTTTGCTGCGTTCAGGCAGGCCGCCATGGTGCCGCCGGCACGCAGCGCTTCATAACCTAACCTGAGGCAGGGAAACCGATTCAGGTCGGGCTCTTCGAACGCCAGATGGTCATGATCGAGCAGAGACAACGGCTTGAGATGGCCCAACTCAAGACGCTCCGGATAAGCCAGCGCGAAGGCGACCGGAATCGCCATGTCGGTTATCGCCATTTCCGCAATAACAGCTCCATCCACCATCTCCACCATCGAGTGGACGATACTTTGAGGATGAATCAACACCGAAATCTGCTCGGCTTCGAGGTTGAAGAGCCAGTGCGCTTCGATAACCTCAAGCCCCTTGTTCATGAGAGTCGCGGAATCGATTGTAATCTTATTGCCCATCTGCCACGTCGGATGCTTCAGCGCGTCTTCGACTGTAATGCACGCGAATCTTTCCGCTGGCCATTGTCGGAATGGTCCACCTGAAGCCGTGAGAATTACCCGCTTGACAGTGTCGGCAGGCCTGCCCTGGAGACACTGGAAAATCGCGTTGTGTTCGCTGTCAACCGGAAGCAGCCGCACGCCGCTGTCGCGCACCGCCCGTGTCACCAACTCACCCGCGACGACCAGCACCTCCTTATTGGCGAAGGCGATGTCTTTGCCACTGCGGATTGCAGAGAGCGTTGGTCGCAGGCCTAGCGCACCCACCATTGCCGACATTACCAGTTCAGCCTTCGGATGAGTCGCGACAGCCACCGCACCGTCATTACCATAGAGGACAGTGGGACGCTTGGGCCTAACGCGCGCTGCCAGTTCAATTGCGAGTTCGGGAGTCGCAACCGACACCAGTTCCGGGTCGAAGCGTTGAACCTGTTCCGACAACAGCTCGACGTTACTGCCGGCCGCCATCGCGACCACGCGGAAGCGATCGGGGAACCGGCTCACGATGTCCAAAGTAGTTTTGCCAACCGATCCCGTAGAGCCGAGGATTGCGATGGACTTCATTGGTATCCTCAAGTTTACATGGCCGTCCCCGCTAGCCGCCGTCTCAGGCGCCCTAGTGCCATCAGGGGAAAGTAATGGGCATACATGTGGTAGCGAAGGTAAAAATGGTTGGGAAAACCTGTGCCGGTGAATTCGGCTTCTTCCCAACTACCCTCTGGGGTCTGATGCTCGAGCAACCACTGGACCCCTCTGATCAGCGATTCGCTGAGCTCATCCTCGCCCGCGAGCAATCCGATTACGGCCCATGCAGTTTGTGACGCCGTACTACGCCCCTTGCCCTTTAGGGCCGGGTCGCGATCGGCGGCACAGGTCTCACCCCAGCCGCCGTCAGGATTTTGTACCGACTTGAGCCATTCAACCGCCCGCCGTATCCATGGTTCGGTGACATTCAAACCAATGGCGCGCAAACCGGAAAGCGCCGAGAAGGTTCCATAGATGTAGCAAACACCCCATCTTCCCCACCACGAACCATCCGGTTTTTGGTCGTGTTTGAGCCAGGCGATAGCACGGCGGGCGACAGGGTGAGCGGCGGTGTAACCCACTTCCGCCATCATCTCCAAGACTCTGCCGGTCAAATCAGCGCAGGGCGGGTCGGTCGAGGCTTCGACGTCAGCAAATGGCACATGATTGAGCCATTGCGCGTCATTGTCAGGGTCAAAGGCTGCAAACCCACCATTTTTGGACTGCATGCCCATAACCCAGTTTGCACCGGCTTTCACAGATAACTGGCGGCGAGCTTCATCGTCACAGGCTGCACGCGCCAGTACCATCAGGATTACCGCTGAGTCATCTACATCCGGGTACCAATCATTAAAGAATTCGAACGCCCAACCACCTGGCGCCAGGTTGGGACGCTTGATCGCCCAATCGCCGCGTCTGAAGATTTGATGATCCAGCAGCCACTTGGCAGCGGCCCGCAGGGCGGAATGCTGCGCGCTCATCCCCGAGTCGAGCAGTGCTTTTGCCGCCAATGCCGTATCCCAGTTAGGTGACACGCACGGTTGGTAGAGAATTGAGTCGCCGTAGTCCCAGATCAGTTCCCGTACTGCTGAGAGCGCCTTCGCAATCACCGGATGATGGTTTCGGTAGCCGAGGGCCTTCAATGCCATTGGACTCAGCAGATAACAGGGCTCGATCCCGCCCCATGACCCATTGGCATCCTGGTGTTCCAGCAACCACTGCTCGGCATGGCGCAGCGCACGCTCACGCAATCGCGGATGATGGCTGCGGTCATACCAGCGCAATAGCTTGTCGCTAACCAACAGTGCATTTCGGAGCGACAGAAGTCTCGCTCCGCGCGGCAGCTTAAACTTGGTAAAGTGCGGCGGTTGTACGTAAAGCTCAAGCACGCCCTGGCGCCAGTCCACCGATACGGTGGGTCTCTGGGCCTGTAGCACCATCAGTGCGAAGAGCGTTCCTCGGGCCCACGATGAGAGCTCGTACATGTTGAACGGGAACCAGCTTGGCAACAGAACCAATTCAACCGGCAGCACGGGTGTTGCATCCCATGGCACCTGGTTCATCGCCGCCAGATAAAAACGCGCCAAAGTTCCGGCTCGTGCGATACCGCCTCGCGCAAGAACCCAGCGTCGAGCGCGCATCATTGGCTCGTCACCGGCTCGCATGCCAACGAGTTTCAGAGCGAAATATGCTTCAATGGTGGTCGACAGATGGCCCTCGGCTCCAGGGAACAACGCCCACGAACCATCCGGCTGTTGAATGTCGAGCAGATGTTTTTTGAGTCGCGCGTCGAGGGCGGGTTCGGGATCGACACCCATGAAGCGATTGAAGATGATGAATTCGGCGTTCATTTCGCCATTAGCCTCGAGCGCGGCCTGCCAGTAACCTTCGGGATGCTGCCGCTCGATCAACCATTCCTGGGCACGCCTGATGGCGAAAGCCAGCCTTGCACCAAATTCGTCACGCGGTGAAACATCCGGCGAACCGGCTTGAGGAGTTATTTCGGCGCCATGCATAAGATGGAACTGATCCGGATATCAACAGAGTGTACGTGCAAAGGAACTCACCTAGGGGATTACCGCGCACTTTAAAACGGTACCGCTTTGCAGCATCTCGAATATCGAGCCCAACTCGCTTAGTGGCCTGCGAGCGGTCACAATCCTGGCGGCACTGACCGTACCTCGACACAACAGCTCATAAGCCTGCTCCACGTCCACGGGTCGGTAATGAAAGGGCGACAGGAGCGTGAGGTTGTCGTAGTGCATCCGGCGCGTATCGAGCGCGATCGAGGTGTTTAACGGGCAGCCGCCAAAGAAGACCACCCGCCCCCCGCGCCGCACTCGGGCGACCGCATCCGTCCATCCTGAGACCTGCCCGGTGCATTCGATCACGAGATCGGGGCCGTAGCCATCATTGAGGCTCGATATCATCCGTTCTGCAGCGGCCTGAGTGACATCAACAACAAGATCAGCGCCAAGCTGCCGAGCCCATTCGAGACGCTGCGCTCCCCGCCCCGCAACCGTGATCTCGCGAACACCTCGCGCCCTGAGCAAGAGCATGTGCAGCAGACCAAACGGTCCGGCACCTATGATTAGGACGCTTTCCGATGCCGCCGGACATGCCAAACTCTGCGCATGGACAACACAGGCGAGCGGCTCAAGCAAGGCGGCCTCCTCAAATGACAACTCAGGAGGCTTGCGAAAGGCATTGCGTCCGACAACGTGGGCGCCAACTAAAAGATAATCAGCGTAAGCACCCAGAACCATCTTCTCCATTGTCTGGGCGCAAAGATTCTCCTGCCCCCTGCGACAGAAAAAGCACTCACCACAGGGGGCGGTCGGCGCCGCCATCAACTCGTCACCCGGTCGAAACGTGTCGACTCCCGGCCCGACTTCGGCGACGATCCCAGCGAATTCGTGGCCGAATGGGGTCGGCACCGGCCACATCGGATGCCCTCGGCGATAAGCCTTCAAGTCGGTCCCACATGTCATCGCGCACTTAACCTGCAGGACAAGCTCACCGGGCCCTGGGCGTGGCGGTCTCACCTGTCGCATCTCCAGGCGACCAGGTTCGAGCAGCACCGCCTGTCGTGTTTGCTCGGAAGTGATCACGTCGCTTGCCTAGTCAACCCGACTGGCCTCACAGACTGCGCTCCACAGCAAATTGCGCGAGCATCCGCAAAGGGTCCGCCCGACTATCGAAAGAGGTCAGAGCCTCACGCGCCTGTTGGGCGAGCTGCTGTGCCCGCAACCGGGCCTCCTCGACACCCAGAATTGACGGATAGGTGGCTTTGCCCCGTTCCTGATCCTTTTGCGAGCGCTTGCCCAAATGATCAGTCGTCTGCACAACGTCGAGCAAATCGTCAGTCACCTGGAACGCCAGGCCCAAGGCACTACCGTAGTTGTGCAGGGCACGCAGCTGGGCAGGACCGGCGCCGCCCAATCGTGCTCCGCCGCAGACGGCGGCTACGAACAGTGCCCCGGTTTTCATGCCGTGCAGCAGTTCAAGTTCCGACTGGCTCAGACGCTGACCTTCTGTCAATAAGTCGATGGCTTGGCCGCCCACCATCCCCGATGAACCGCAAGCCTCGGCCAGCTCGGCGATTGTATCGACAATCAATTCCGCTGGCACCCCGGCCTGCTTGGCCGAACGGGCAATCAGAGCAAACGCATCAGTAAGTAGACCATCTCCGGCAAGGGTCGCTATCGCCTCTCCAAAGACCTTATGGTTGGTCGGGCGGCCCCGTCGAAGATCGTCATCGTCCATACAGGGCAAGTCGTCGTGGATTAACGAATAGGTATGAATCATCTCGAGCGCGCAGGCGTAGCCCAATACGCTCTCGATTTCGCCGCCAACCGCCTCACACGCAGCCAAGGCCAGAATAGGGCGCAAACGTTTGCCACCGGCCATCAGACTGTAACGCATCGCTTCCTGGAGACGGCCGACCGGCGCCTTCGCCGCGTCCAGGCAGGCGCTTAGGTGGCGTTCGACCAAGCCCGCACGATCTTTGAGATAATCACCAAGATCAAGGCTACTACCATCAATCGCAGCTTTTGGGTGATCAACGGCAGGTGGATCGGATAACGGCTTAGGATGCATCGGCCCTCGAATTTGCCCTGCGAAGCAAGAATTATTGGGAAATTTGCCTATAGTGATCCTTCGCCGGCCTATCCTTCCGAGGGACTGAAAACTCGCCCGACACAGCTCGACAATACGACACCCTTTGATGGCTCCCCTAGGACTTTCCGGTTAGGTAGCCAAATGCCGGCCTCGACGTTATGGCGTCGCTTAAGCCAGGTAGTGACGCATCATGCGCCAGGAATCCTTGAAGCTTTTGCCAAACTCCAATGCGACCGTGCCCTCAAATCCCGAATGTAGTTTGCAGTCACGGCAGCGAACATCCTGTTTTGTCCGGTAAAACTCCCAATCAGTAGCTTGGTGCAACTCTGCAAAGCTCCGGTAATGACCATTGGTTATGAGATAGCACGGACCCTTCCAGCCCCGAGGATTACGAGTCACTGTGGTCCATGGACTGCACAACAGATCGCGTTCGCCGATAAGGTAGTCAAGGTAGATCGGTGTATTAATGATCTTGTAGTCGAGAGCCAGGTCGCGGACTCTCTTGAACTTGCGCGGCATCTCCTCTTTGCTGAGATAGATGTCGTTCTGCAGGACCTGGTAATGGTAACCAGGGGTCAGCAGCATCCCATCCACGCCCAGCTCACCGAGGAATCTTATCAGTTCTTCTACTTCTTCCTCGCTGGTCTCTCGATAGATGGTTGAGTTGGTTTGCACCCGATAGCCCCGGCTCTTGAGCAGCTTGATCATCCGCACACAAACGTCGAATACGCCGGGGCGGTCGACCAAACGGTCGTGCGTCTGACGCATACCGTCCAGATGAATATTGAAACTGAGATAGGGATTCGGCGGGACTTGTTTCACAAACCTTTCGAGCAGCAGGGCGTTGGTACAAATCATTACGTGGCGCTTTTGTGCCATCAGCCCGTTAGTCAAGGGCACAATATGTTTGTACATCAGGGGCTCGCCACCACAAATGGAGACGATTGGAGCACCTGCTTCTTCTGCTGAAGCCAACGCCTCTTCCAGCGGCATTTGGTCGCGAATCGTATCTTTGTATTCGACGATCCGCCCGCAACCAACACACGCGAGATTGCAGGCATGTAAAGGCTCGAGCATCAGCACCAAGGGAAAATACTTTTCGCCCGCCCGTCTTTTCCGGCGTATATAGAGCCCAAGATCGAGCATCTGTTTGAGAGGCATCCGCATGAATCAAGTGCTCCTGCCTACTTGTCCGGATTCATGAATTGGGGAGTCTGCGCGAATCCCAGCTTATCCCCAAAGAGCCATTGCTGCAGCATCTTCCCCCCGGTATCGAGATCCGTCGTCCCGCTACCGAGGAACAGGCGGCCTATGAGCAGTCCATTAAGTGCGGCCAGCAAGAAGCCCGCCGCCTCGGGCGGAGGAACATTGCAGGCGCATATTCCCTTGGCCTGCGCCCGCGCAATCAACTCAGTCACCAGGCTCCGGTAGCCCTCGAACAATGAGAGCACCTGACTTGACAAGGAGTCATGGCCCGCCTCGTCGCGCAAAATCTGGGCGACTAGAAACCTGATCGAATTCGCGTTTTCGCGCACAAACTGTAAATAGGATTCGATAAGCTTTAGCAGCTGGGACTTTTCATCGAGCGCACCGGACTCCTCGGCGAAATCGATCACGTAGGGCTCCAGCAACTTACCGAGAACGGCGACGAACAGTTCTTCTTTGTTCTTAAAATGCCAGAAGATGAGTGCTTTGCTGACCCCCGCGCTCCGTGCCACTTCTGCCATTGAGGTCTCGTGAAAGCCGCGAGTCGCAAACAAATCTGTGGCAGCTCTCAGGATTTCATCGCGCGAATCCTGGGCTCGCGATTCACCAGAACCCGGGCGCGATACACCCTCAGTTACCACTTGCGCACTCACTCAGGTCGGGTCGTCCTCACCGGCCCGTCCGTCCGCCCGTCGAGGCTGATTCTTCGGTTGTACGCTAAGGACCACCCTTATTTCGACCGCCACTAACCTTGCGGTCAATCCGAAGTCTAGCGGCATCGTGGGAAAAGTCAACACTCTGAATGACTAAGCTCTTCAAAGCTATTCGACCGGGTCGACAGTTATGAGAGCGCCGTCGCGCGCCGCGGATTTCCTGGCCGCGATCGTCAGTGCCAACGCCGTCGCGGCTTCGGCCAGATTGACGCGGGCGAATTCGGCATCAGGCCCTTCTTTCAAGACCCGCTCAAAATCAGCCGCGGCAGACGCAAACCATCCCGGATGGTAGGAGTCGTCAGAGGCTTCGCTCACCGAATATTCAACGCTCCGTCCGGAAGCTCTACCCACCCGGATTTTGTTATCCTCGACTTCAACCACGCCAGTACTGCCAACCACTAACGCCCCAGTACGGCGCACTGGAGCATTCCATGTTAGTAGTACATTGACTAGTCGATTGTCTCTGAAACTGATTCTCAGGTCGGCCAGATCATCAACCCCGCTCTGGCGATGGAACTGAAAGTAACTCGAGACGGCCATCGGTCTGTCGCCATTCAGCAGCCAGTGCGCCAGATAAAAGCAGTGCCATCCATGATCTATAAGAATTCCTCCTCCCGCTGCCGAGCTCAGACGCCATCCTGCGCCGCTCGAGCTGGTCGCCGCGGGCTCGGACCGCATTCGCACCAGAGAAAGATACTGAACTCTTCCGACAACTCCAGCCCCTATCAGTTCATGTACTCGCCTGTACACCGGCGAGTATTTCCAGTTGTGCACGCACAGGATCAACCGCCTGTAACGCCTCCCCAGATTGATCAACTCTTGGAACTCGGCTGCCGTGAGGCACAAGGGTTTCTCCACGATAACATTGACGCCGGCTCGCAACGCCAGCCTTGCTGCGCTCGCATGGCCGTCGGGCGGACTGACAATGTCAACAAAATCCAGCGTCTCGTTCCGTAGCATCTGCGCGAGGTCATCGTAAACTCTTACGTTCCTGATCAAGTCGATGGCATTTTCCCGACGCTCTCGAACTGGGTCGTGGACTGCGACAATACTAACCCCGTTTCGCGATTGCCACCCCGGAAGATGCGCGCGCGCCGCCATTGCGCCGAATCCTGAAATTGCACCCTGCAACACTCCCTGACCCCCATTCTTTGCCGGTTTTTTCGGTGCTAGTTGAGCGCTTCGATCCAACTTGTCGTAGGGTGGCATCGTAGCATAACCTTTCGCGCCAGCGCAGCTACTCAGCACCTAACCAACGGACTAAGCCAACCAATGCACCCAGGAAGCGTGAATGCTAGCGTTTCGCGTCGAATCCTCTAGTTAGCACTGTCCTAATCTACATCTCATTCATTTGCCGTTCTGCGTCGCAAAGCACGCAAGTTTGAATGCTATAAGACAATTTCCCAATATGGTGACGGCGTGAGAAAAGCTGATAGATATCGTGTATGTAACTCAACCTTTTCCTTTTTGACAGCTTCTGAACTTATCAAGATACTGGATCGCCAAGATTACTTGATTAGCAAGTTCTAACTTTATTATTTTACATAGTAGGACTGTTCGCGATAACAGTCGCAGATACAGTTCAATTTTGGAGGTGAGATCCAATGGCTGTTACTGAAGCTGTTCGAGAAGAATTGTTTGAGCGGGTTGTCAGCAAAGATTTGGGCTTGACCGTTGATGAAACGGTCGGCGGACTGGCGCTCGTCGTGCTCGGTATTTTGGCGTTGGTTGGCATTTATCCAGCCCTGCTCACCTCGATTGCCACGATTTTATCGGGCGTAGCCGTGGTTTTTATGAGCATGGGGGTTAACAGAGAGTTCAATAACGCCCTTGCCGCAACGGGCCACGAGAGTCTTCCTTGGGAGCCAGGTAGCTTCAGCGGAGGGACAATCGCAGGGATTGCCGGTATAGTACTCGGCGTTCTTGCGGTATTGGACGTGGCCAGACCCACTCTGATTGCTGTGTCGCTCATCGTGTTCGGAGCGGCGGTCTTTCTTGACTTCATCGTGACGACACAAACCCGAATCATGCGGATGACGCGCACCGGCGCATCTCCCGGTAACGCTCGGATGGTTCCGCCGGCTGCGGCCAATGCCGAAATGGCCAGCATTCTTTTCGCGATCTCGCTCGTCGTGCTTGGGATTTTGGCTATTACGGGCGTGCGGAGTGAGAGCCTGATTGCAGTCGCTTTCCTCAGCTTCGGCTCTTACATGTTCCTCAAAGGTATTGGGACTGCCGGTTACCTGTTCGGGCGGGAGCGCCCCGCAGTCGCCCAGTGAATGACACGGACAGACAGGCTGGTCGGATCCGTTCGAGCCTGTCGCGACGTTGGTCGCACGGTCAAGCCTCGTTAGGTTTCCAAGGTGAGTAAAATCTGAGTAGCTGAATCAAGGCCGGTTCACCCAGTGAGCCGGCCTCATTGCTGAAAGCTGGTTTGCCAGCGGTCCTTCCGGTTGGCGCTTAGTCCATCGCCTTTCGTTCGCGCCCTAGCACCAAATTAGCAATTACTGGCAGGAGCCAATGACTCCGGTGGGATGCCCGCCAATGTTATGCTCGTAATGTTGGTCGGGCTTCGTGATTTTTAAGCCGGCTCGAGGCAAATCAATGGGCGACAAGGCGGATCATCAGGCATTAACCACGTGGCGCTCGCGGTCGCCGATATAGACGAGACGCGCTCCTTTTATGGACGGGTATTTGATTCACCCTAAGGGGTCGCGGCGAAAAAAGCGCCTTTATCGATATGGGGGATCAATTCATTGCGCTCTCTGAGTGAGAGCAGGCGCAAGCCGACGGTAATCGCCATTTTGGCCTGGTCGTCGACGCGAAGGAAAAGGTACTGCGAGCAGCTCCAACGCGCGGGAGTGGAGCTTTTGCCTGGTGGAGGAGTCGAGTTTCGAGATCCGTGGGGTAACCGCATACAGATCGTCGAATACGCTGATATCCAGTTCACCAAGCATCCTGCTGTTATGAGCGGTGAACTCATTCAACCGAGGGGCCTGAACTGCGAGCGACATCGGATCCAGGGTCAAAAACTTTCCTATTGCGGTTCCAGATACGTTCTCTTGTCGGAAGCGGTGAGTTCCCCCGCGAGCAGGTCGACGCGAAAATTCGAGCAATGGCTGTGATGCCGGTCAAGCAGGGCACGAGATCGCCCCGGTCAAATCAACCTCGTGTCGGCGCCAGCTGTGTCGTCGCCAAATAAATTAGGTCGGTGGCCTCAACGCGCGGAAAAATCGGAGTGGGTTTCAAGGTGAAAACGCGACATCACTGAGAGTTGGAATTTGTCGAGCACGTCTACCTGACGCGCTCATTACAAACATCGCCCCCTCGACCACAGCCCCTGTTCTCAAGCATCGCTTTGAGATAGAGCGGTCAGATATCCGCTGGATCAGTCAAGACGGCATAAGAAAGAGCATGGAGCTCATGCCTGACCACATTTTCCTCTTTCGAACATGTAGTTGAATCAAGCAATGCCAGGGTTCTTGGGCAGTTCATGGGGCAGCGTGGTAACCCAGAGGTGGTCAGGATCTTTTGCAGATGACGCGCAGCCATCTGCCCCCAATCGCAATGTTCAATCCGATGTAAGAAAATCTCTTCGTCGTTACTCTGATTGCAATCGGTGGGAGGACCCCTGGCCTCGAGCGGAGAAGCGGATGAAGGAGAACGAACTCAAGCCCGGTCTTTCGCTGTTTGACGCAGTGACTATAGTCGCGGGATCGATGATTGGTTCAGGTATCTTCATTGTCTCGGCGGACATAGCACGGCAAACCGGTTCGCCAGCAGGGCTGCTGGCGGTCTGGTCGATCAGCGGGCTCATGACAGTTGCGGGGGCTCTCTCATATGGCGAGCTTGCGGCAATGATGCCACAAGCGGGCGGACAGTACGTATTCTTGCGCGAGGCATACGGTGCAACATTAGCTTTTTGCTTCGGCTGGACGCTGCTGTTGGTCATTCAAACCGGTACGATTGCAGCGGTGGCCGTCGCCTTTGCCCGGTTCTGTGCTGTAATCTTCCCCCTTCTCGGCTCGCATATTCTTGGCAGCGCGGGCATCTTTGGTTTATCAGGCGAGCGGCTCACGGCCATTTGCGTGATCGGCGCTTTGACAATGGTTAACTTGCGCGGCCTTAATCTTGGCCGAATAGTACAGAATGTCTTCACCAGCGCTAAAGTTTTCTCCCTGCTCTTTATCATAATAGGGTGCGCCGTCCTGCCGAATCCGCCGGCTATCCGTGCCAACCTGGCTAATGTGGAAAATTTTTTAGGAGCTCATCAGTGGTCCTTCCAGAAGCTGGTCGCGTTCGGAGCGGCAATGGTAGGCGCGCTTTTTTCGGCCGATGCCTGGGGCAATGTAACCTTCACCGCCGCTGAAGTGCGTGATCCCAGGCGAAATCTGCCGCGCGCTTTGGCGATCGGTACCAGCCTAGTTATCTGTCTTTACCTCTTAACCAACGTTGCTTATATGTTCGAGCTTCCTGTAGTAGGCACTGGCGCTTCAGCTGGTACGCCCGCAACCATCTTTTCCGCTGGGATCGCGGGCGCGGCAAGTGACCGCGTTGCCACTGCGGCGATGCAGGTTGTGTGGGGAAAAACCGGCGCATTCATTACCGCCATACTTGTGATGATCTCCACATTCGGCTGCGCCAATGGCCTGATTTTGACGGGCGCCCGGGTAATGTATGCAATGGCGCGTGACGGCGTGTTCCTGGCGCGTGCAGGCCATCTAAATAAGGCTGCAGTGCCAGCATTTGCCCTTATCCTGCAGGCAGTCTGGTCATCGCTATTAACGCTGTCGGGTAGTTATTCTCAGCTGCTCGACTACGTTATTTTTGCCCAACTGATCTTCTACGTGCTCACAGTGGGCACCGTTTTTGTATTGCGTGTTAAGTGTCCTCACACTCCGCGCCCTTACCGTGTCTGGGGATATCCCTGGCTACCGGCCGGCTACATATTGGCAAGTCTGGTGCTGATGACAGACCTGCTTGTCGTCAAACCGCGTTATACCTGGCCGGGGTTGCTGATCGCATTGAGCGGAATTCCCGTCTACTGGTTGACCCAGCGTCGCACCATATACGCCGGCATGCTGGCCAACCCGAAGTAGCTCATCTGCGCACTGGGCATTTTCAGGGCCAAACTATCTGGGCGACCAGCTCCAACCAGCGAGCACGGGCTTGGTGTGGGGGCAGTATAGGTCAATGAAATTTCGATTTTGGCACAGGCAGGCCGGGAATGTCCGAACGAGTTCTAAACACTGTGCCCTTAAGCTCGCGATTATTGCTGTTATTGGCGGTAACAACATAGAGGTCGCACAGGTCGGGCCCGCCAAAGGCGACGCTGGTCACCGTTTTCGCCGGTACTTTGACTCGCCGATCAATTGATCCATCACTTTTGAATCGGACCACTTCACCGGGTCCGCCCACGACGGCTACCCAGACGCCTCCCTCAGCATCAACCGTCAGGCCATCGGGCATCCCCTCCGGCAGCCGGCCAAAGAGGCGGCGGTCGCTAACCGTCTGGTCGGCGCGCACCTCGTAGACCCAAACCGCCCGCGTCGTTGAATCGCTATGGTAAAGCAACTTACGATCAGGGCTGAAGCCCAGACCGTTGGTAACCTCGATACCCTCCCACAACTTGGTAATCTTTGCTGGAGGCTCGACTCTGAAGAGCGCGCCCGGTGGTGGGGTTGTTTTAAAATCAAACTTATTGATGTCACAGCCAAAGGAACCCACCCAGATAGCGCCGTTGTCGTCCACGGTAAGATCGTTCAGCCCGAACAAAGGTCGACCTTCCCATTCCGTAAAGATATCGCGGATCCGACGGGTCCGTTCGTCCCAATAAGCCAGGCCGCTGCCCGTCACCACTAGGCCACCGTCTTCATTCAGTGCTATCCCGCCAACGGATTTGCGCTCAGGAATCAGGGTTTCAATTCGACCGTCGGGATTGCGCCGAAATACGCCTCCGCCTCTGACATCGCTGAAATACAGGCGATTGAGCTCATCGGTCCTAGGCCCTTCCAGTAGCCCGTATCCGGTCGCGAGGGTTTCAAATTCCATCGTTTTCCTCCTATTCGCAGGGTAAGAAAATGGGCGCCGCTATCTTCTGCAGTGTGCGTCTCCGCACTGGAGCGGGCTAATGGCGTGCGCCTCCGAGTTGGCTTATGTGGGATTGCGTAGCGCGCTGGCTTCGGCAACTTTCACTCTTGGGCTAATCGACCGATAGCTGGGTCTTTCACGCAATCTTCGAAGATAATTGTCTGTTTGAGGGAATTGATGGAGTGGGAGCTCATCGACTTCCAGCACCATCGCCAGCACCATCATCGGCACGTCGGCCATTGAGAAGCTGCCAAACAAATAGCCGCCCGGTGGAGCATCTGCCAGCAACTTTTCGATGTATGGAAGGTCACGAGTGCGCAGGCCCTCGCGTCCTTTTTCCATGCGGCTGATGTCACGCTTTTCGGGCTCGCTCCAGTAGGGCATCCAAATCGGTGGCAGATTTCCCCCCAATAGGGCTTCGTCGGCGAATTGCTCAACCATTCTGACTTTCGCTCGCAGCAAAGGATCTAACGGCAAGAGCCGCGGCCAAGAGTAGCGATCTTCCAGATACTCATTGATGACCGTCGAATCGTAGATCGTAACTCCCTCCTCTTCGATTTCGACATAGGGCACTTTGCCCAGCGGATGGCGCGCGGTCATCTCCGGCGGCTTCTTCCAGAGGTTCCCAGGGGGAAGATTCTCTATTCTGTAGGGCAGGCGCTTTTCTTCCAACACCACCTTGGTCTTGCTCGCATGGGTCGACCGAAGCGTTCCCCATGGATAGTCACGCTCAGTTGTATACAGGATGATCATCGTCCAACATCTCTCCGGATTACTTATATGGGGAGCTTAGCATCGATTGTAAACGATTCTCCAAGGGCGCTGACGTTCTTTGCCGATCAGTTTTGCTATTGTGGGGCTGATCATGGTGGAAAAGCGGGTCTCAGGTGAAGCTTCGTGCGAGGCTTATAGTCGGCACCTCCGATTCGAGGGGCCACTCGCGCAGCTGGCCGCCAACGTCTGCAGGGCCATCGCCGACAGCGATCTAGCGCAAGCCACTATGCAACACGTTCGGGAGCGGGCCCCGGACGAGCGGCTCGCTCTCGCCTTTCTTCTGAAGTTGCTCGAGCAATCCCGAGAGCAGACCTTGCAGTTGTTGCGCGACCCGCAATGCGCCTCCGATCTGATCTTCTGCCTGGGGGCCTCCGAACTTATAGCGACCGGCCTTGTTACCTATGGTCCTCAATGGTCCAGCGCGTTCAACGACGCACGCTTGGGCACCGTCTCGGAAATTCTCCGCAACATCCACTTCGACGGATCGGCCGCCAGAGATACCGCCGAAGCGACACAACGACTCGCCGAGTTTAAACGTCAGCGGTTCCTGGCGATCGCAATCGCCGATCTCCTCCGGCGGTTCGCGGTCACAGACACCTTAGCCGCGATGTCGGCGCTGGCGGATGAGTGTATTCGTGCCGCTTTCGGTATAGCGGCTAGCAGCAGCGAAACGATTAAGCAGGGCGGCGACTTTTGCGTCATCGCGATGGGGAAGCTCGGCGCGGAGGAGTTAAACCTAAGTTCCGATATTGACCTGATGTTTATCTTTGAGGGACCGGACGACGCTGCGCAGCAAGAGTCGGCCCGTCGTCTTGGCGAAGTCGTTACTGACATTCTTTCACGCAATTGTTTCCGTGTAGATCTCCGTTTACGGCCGGGGGGTCGTAGTTCTCCGCTGGTCCTCTCGCTTGAAGCGGCTCTTCGATTCTATGAAACTCTCGGCCAGACCTGGGAACGCGCAGCGCTGCTCCGTGCCCGACCAGTTGGTGGCGCACTCAAGCTTGGCAAGCGATTGATCGGCGAATTAAGCCGCTTCATCTACCGAAGTTATCTCGACTTCGACACCTTGCGTCAGTTACGTGCGATGAAGCATCGAATCGAGGCCGAAGCGGGGTCACCCGAGCTCCTCCGGCGCGACCTGAAACTAGGTTACGGCGGGATCCGAGAACTTGAGTTCATAGTTCAGGCGCTAACGTTGATTTACGGCGGGCGCGACCCCCGCCTACGTACGGCGCGCACCCTGCAGGCCTTGGAGCGGCTGGGGAAATACGGCTATATGAGTTCTGAACGTGCGAATGCACTTGCGTCCGCCTATCTGTTCCTGCGCGACGTCGAACATAAACTGCAGGTAGCCTCAGGTCTGCAAACCCACCGTTTGCCAGCAGATCAGGTCGACCTTGAGATTCTGGCCGCCCGGCTGGGATTTGGGAAGGGACCGGAAGCAATTTCACTTTTCACCACAACGCTTGCGGCTCAGCGCAACCTGGTGGCTGGCCTGTTTCGGGAGATGCTTACCGGCGGGGAAGAGAGCCTCCGACAACCCGCTTCGGCTGCCGCGGTACGTGCTTGGCGCAAGGCGTTGGAACCAACGGCCGCTGCCGCGGATTTGCAGGAACTAGGTTTCGCTAATCCACAACCGAGTGCAAATCAGCTGGCGGTGCTCGTGCGCGGACCTGAACACCTCCGCGTTCGACCGCGCCGCCAGGAATTGCTCGAAGCACTGGGACCGCATCTGCTGGACGAGATCGTTGCGTTACCTGATCCAGACCTCGCGCTGATGAATCTGGTGTCATTTATTAATGCGGTTGGTGCACGAACCTCTTTTCTGGAGTTGCTCGAACACCATCCGGCGACCCGTCGAATGTTGCTACGGCTTTTCGCGTCGAGCAGTTTCTTGTCTGCCCTTTTTATTCGCCATCCTGACATGCTCGACACGCTGGTACGCTCCGATTTAGCGCGGCTGCGGCGGTCGGCAGTCGAGCTCGAGTGCGAACTGGGGGAATTGCTGTCCGCTGCCGGTGACTTCGAGAATCGTCTCGATGCTTTGCGCGCCTTTGGCCATCAGGAATTTCTTCGAATCGCGATTGCCGATCTGTGGGGAAGCCTCACGCTTGACCAGGTGCAGATTGAACTAACCAATTTGGCAGAAGCGCAATTGCGGCAGGCGCTTGGACTGGCCGTGGCCGAAGTGCGTCACCGTTGGTCGGTGCCTCCTCAGCTCCGACTATCCATCATTGGGATGGGTCGTCTCGGCGCCGCCGAAATGTCCTACAATTCCGACCTCGATTTAATCTTCGTCTACGACTTGCCCGGTGAAACTGCCGCCGCAGGTCACGAAATAGCCTCGCGCATCATGCAAAAGCTCATCGCCGTCCTGGAAGCGCGGACGCGTGAGGGTTACGCCTACAAGCTTGACCTGAGGCTGCGGCCGTCGGGCAACGCGGGTCCGCTGGTTACGTCACTGGAAGCCTTTCGCAAATACCATCGCCAAAGCTCTGCAGTTTGGGAACGGCAAGCCTTGGTGCGTGCGCGCGTCATCGCCGGCGATGAGGTTTTGGGACAGGCGCTCGAGCAAGCGCGCGAAGAATTCGTTTTCAATCGACCCCTCGCGGCCTCAGAGGTCGCCGAAATTGCAGCCATGCGCATGCGGATGGAAAAGGAAATCGGAGCCGAGAATCATCAGCGGCTCAACCTCAAGCAAGGCCGCGGGGGTCTGGTCGACGTTGAGTTCATCACTCAGATGATGGCATTGCGCTACGGCCATCAGTTTAAGCAACTTCATCGGCGCAACACCACCGAGCTTATTCGGGCACTGGGCGAGACCGGGTTGCTTCGGCAGCAAGAAGCGACGGAGCTCGAAGCTGATTACCGTTTTCTTTTACAGCTGGAAAATCGCCTGCGCATCGAGAGTGATCAGCCGGCATGGGCGTTGCCGATCGACGACGCGCACCTGACGCCAATCGCACGCCGTATGGGATTGGAACAAGGCAACAGCGCAGCGCGCTTGCTCTACGAGCTCGAGGAGCGTCGCTCGCGAGTCAGGGCCTTATTTGAAACATTGTTCGCTCGTGAACAGACTCATGAGGTTCGGCGCGTGCCATGATTCCGACTCCCACTTGGGTTTTGGTTCCTGTCACGACAATCGATACTCTTAGCCGACACAACCCAATCAAGCACACAGCTCGCAAATCGTAGAGGCGTTGCCAAGGTAACTGGACATGAAAATCGGTCTTTTCGGGCTTAACATGTGGCCGTGCGTGACGCCGCAGGCGGTTAGTGTGGTCGCACATGCCGCTGAGGATGCCGGCTTCGACAGTTTCTGGGGCGGCGAGCACATCGCACTTCCGGACCCTCCCACGACATCCACACCAATGTCGCCGCGCACCGTTTTTGTTGACTTGTGCGTCACTATTGCCTTCGCAGCCGCCCACACCCGCACGCTCCGTTTTGGCACGGGAATTATGATTCTGCCACTGCGCAATCCGGTAATCCTTGCCAAGCAGCTGGCCTCAGTCGATGTGTTGACGCGCGGCCGTTTTATCCTGGGAGTGGGGATCAGCAGCATTGAGCAGGAGTACGAGGCCGTTGGCGTGCCATTCGCTGAGAAGGGCAAACGCGCCGAAGAAGCGATAGCACTGATGAAGTCACTGTGGACAATGGAGCGCCCGAAATTTCACGGCCGATTTTTTTCGCTCGAGGGAGTTCGGGCCGAACCACGGCCGGTGCAAAAGCCCCATGTGCCAATTATCTTCGGTGGAAAATCCAAATATGCCTTTGACCGAACCGCACGCCTGGGCGATGGATGGTATGGTTTTGGCCTCGATCTCGAAGCGACGAGCAACTGTCTCAACGGAATTCGCGCGGCGTGCAGTAAACACGGGCGCGACTTCGCTCATCTGGACATTAGCGTCACGCCCAAGGGTGAGGCCGACGTCGAGCTGGCGCATCGACTCGCCGCGCTGGGAGTTACGCGCATGATCATTGCGCCCCGGGCCAAAGACCTGGACCAAATATTACAGGCAGTAAACATTGCCGGTCGGACTTTGGTAGGGCGAGTTTGAAACAGGGGGACCAGGATCATTTTCTGGCCCCCCGGGTGGTTCTAGACGTGCGCGGCCTGCTCGACCACAGCGGCCGCCTCCTCGACAGCTTTAATCCCGTCGCCATGGGCGGAAGCGGCGGCCGCCACTATCAGCCGCGTGACCCCCGCTTCTGCATAGCGCTTCATCAGTTCTTTGGTAGGCTTTTGCCCGCCCATCATCAGGACGGAGAATTCCAATCTCTCCGGGTCGCGCCCATAATCTTCGCGGGCCATCCGGCGGATCTGAGGAATACATTCGCGCGCCTGTTCGACGCTAAGCCCGCCGGGACACCATCCGTCAGCGTAACGTGCCACCCGCCGCAGAGCATATTTCGGATCATGCGCACCTAGCAGGATGGGCGGTCCGGGCTTCTGTACGGGCCGTGGATACAATCGCACCGGTGGGAATTTAACGAATTGTCCTTGGTAGGCAACATCGTCCTGCGACCACAAGGCGCGCAAGGCCTCGACCGCTTCGCGCAAGTGACGCCAGCGTCGCCGAAAATCAACTCCCATGATTCCGGCTTCTTCCGGAAACCATCCAGCTCCGACTCCAAAACTCAAGCGACCGCCGGAATAGAGGTCGAGGCAGGCAGCGGCTTTGGCCGTTTCAATTACGTTGCGCTCAGGTAACAAGCAGATTGCGGTGCCGATCCGAATGCGCGAGGTCGCTTGCGCGGCAATCGCAAGTGCAACAAACGGATCGATCAGGTGGGCGTAAAACTCGGGCACCTTGCCGTCAGCCGAACGCGGATAATGGACCGTGTAATGGCTCGGCATGACCAGATGTTCCGCCACCCAGAACGAATCGAAGCCGAGGTTCTCAGCGACACGTGCGATCGAACCGGGGTTGCCGGATTGTTCAGTCAAAAAGCACAACACGCCAATATTCATCGCTGACTCCGCAATAACTAACCGCTCCAGGTCGCGATTCTAGGATTTTAAATCCATCTGCGCCTTGCCGGTACTAGGATCGACCGGGACAGAGACGTGGGTGTGGAAAATCTTCCACTTACCCCCGACTTTATGCAGGGCATCGGTCACGCGAAACGTCGCTTCCATTGGTTTGCCGTCCTTGCTGGTCCAGGTGAAATGTTGAATACTGCGGGCGATGCCCAGCTTGCCATCCGTTACTACTTGGAGTTCGACGAATTCGCCCTTGACGTTCTTGGCATTGTTAAAGAAATTGTCAAGATCCCCGCGAACCGCCTTGGCTCCGGAGTACTCCAGCGGGGGGATGAAATCATAAAGCACGATATCGTGTTCATCGAAGCAGCCCAATGACGCTGCCTCGTCCGTGCTGGTTGCGGCAATACACTTGTGCTCCAGTTCCGTAATATCTTGTTTGGCATTGCCCGCTGCAAGCGCCTGGAGACTCATTGTCGGCATAAACAGAACAGCTGCCGCCAATGCGAGCCGGACCGTGGATTTCTTCATTTCTTCCTCCCTACCTTTTCTTCCTGCGATTAGCTCTTTGCAAATCGCCCCGAGTGTAGCACAAGATCCGGAAAACACACTGACGCTGTTCATTCGAACACGCTGACGGGAGTTACCATGCTACCGGAGGCTTCTCGCTTCCAGCTGACCCCTGACCTCAAAATCTGCCGCATCCTCAATGGTATGTGGCAAGTCTCGGGAGCACATGGTTATGTGGAACCCGACCGTGCGGTATCCGAAATGTTCCGCTACCATGACGCTGGGTTTAGGACCTGGGACCTTGCCGACCACTATGGCCCGGCGGAAGATTTTGTCGGTGAGTTTCGACGCCGGTTCGCGGCCCGCCACGGGCGGCAACGTCTCAGCGAAATTCAAGCGTTTACCAAATGGGTGCCCTATCCCGGCCCCATGTCCCGAGACGGCGTCGAACGAGCCGTTGACATTTCGCGTAGACGCATGGACGTCGAGTCGCTCGATCTTCTGCAGTTCCACTGGTGGGACTATGGTGATCAGCGCTATTTCGTCGCACTGGACCATCTGACCGAATTACAGCAGAAGGGGCCGATCAAGCATCTGGCTCTGACTAACTTTGATACCGCTCATCTGCGCGCAGTTGTCGAACGAGGTACTGTTATTGTCTCCAACCAGGTCCAATACTCATTGGTCGACCGCCGCCCGGCCCGGGCAATGGCCGAGTATTGCCAGCGAAACGGTATCAGCCTGTTGACATACGGTACGCTGTTGGGCGGACTGATGTCGGATGCCTATCTTGGCCAGCCCGAACCTCAACGCGACCGACTGATTACCGCCTCGTTGCAAAAGTATAAGCGGATGATTGACGTCTGGGGCGGATGGAGGCTTTTTCAGGATTTGCTTGTACAACTGAAGCAAATCGCCGACAAACATCAAGTGAGCATCGCCAATGTGGCGGTCCGTTACGTTCTTGAACAACCGGCCGTCGCCGGTGTGATTGTCGGCACCCGTCTGGGGCTGTCGGAGCACATTGCCGAAAATCAGCGAGTCTTCAGTTTTGCCCTCGACCCGGCCGATTACGCGCTGATCGAAACAGTATTGGCGAGGTCACGCGATTTGATGAACGAAATTGGCGATTGCGGTGCCGAGTACCGTTAGACGGTGCGCCGGTCAGCGACACCACGTATTGGCTGGCAGGTCGAAGTCACTACCCCAAAACCTCCGCCGCTTTCACTGCGGCTCCTTAATTGGGTGACTCGCCGGGAACAATCCGCAAAGTCATGAGATCCGCACGCCGCATCACTTGCAATTCGGTGGCCACACCTATGCAATCGCCACTGAGAAGCCGTTGCAAATCGTCGATCCCCGCGACGGGCGTGCCTGCGAAGCTGATTACAACATCGCCAGGTTTTAATCCGGCCAGCTCTGCCGGACTACCAGGTTCCAGTGAGAGGATCAAAACGCCACTGGCGACGCCGACTTTGTGAAGGTGAACCAGACGGCGAGGCAGCCGCACATTTTGGCCGGCCATTCCGAGATAACCCCGTACGATGCGGCCATCGCGGATCAAGCGGCTGGCGACGAATTTGGCCGTGTTGATCGCAATCGCAAAACAAAGGCCCTGCGCCGGCATGATTGTCGCCGTGTTGACTCCAATTACCTCGGCGCGAGAGCTAACCAGTGGCCCCCCTGAATTCCCCGGATTCAAAGCCGCATCCGTCTGTATGATATTGTCGATTAGGCGCCCCGACTGCGTCCTCAGCGAGCGCCCCAGCGCACTGATCACGCCGGCAGTCACTGTACACTGGAAACCGTAAGGATTTCCGATTGCTACCACCAGTTGGCCGACGCGAATTCGATTCGAGTCGCCCAGCGCTGCCGCAGTCAGTCCATCAGCACTGATTCGAATCACCGCCAGATCAGTTCCCGGATCGTCGCCGATTAAGTCGGCTCGCATGCGGCGTCCGTCAGAAAGAGTAACATCCACTCGCCCAGCACCGTGGACAACATGGCTGTTGGTCAGGATGTATCCGTCGGGTGTGAAGAGAAAACCGGAACCGGTCGCATGAGGTTGTGTTCCAGAAGACTCATGCAGCGGTGATCCCCGCCGTATAACCTCAATGTTAACCACCGCCGGGCTGATCGTATCGGCAGCACGGATCACCGCTTGGGAGTAAGCGTCAAAAATCTCAAGTTCTTCCGAATGGGCAGACCGAGCAGGCCTTCGAGCGGCATCGCCGTCGGCCACCAAAGCCAATTTTGGTCTCACTTGGCGATTCCTCTAATCGCTAATATAAGCACGGTTTTAAACTGTAACTGGTCGCCGACAGCGGCTGCACGCGCGTGTTTTGCCGCACAAAACGGCTTAATGTGCACGTTCGATTGCCGCCTGAATCCGGGCGGCAGCCTCGCTCGCGGTCGCCCATCTCACCACTTTGACCCACTTACCCTCTTCCAGGTCCTTGTAGTGCCGGAAAAAATGGACGATTTGATCGCGCAGTATGGCCGGCAGGTCTTCGTACGAACGCACACCGCTGAAATAGGGGTTGAGGTCGTCGACTGGAACCGCGATGATCTTCTCATCTGGTCCCGCCTCATCCTCCATGAGCAACATGCCGACTGGACGAGACCGAACCACCGCACCTGGAAAGACCGCGACTTGCGACACGATCAGGACGTCCAAGGGATCACCGTCTTGGGCAAGCGTGTTAGGGATGAATCCATAGTTACCCGGATAGAACATCGTCGTGTGCAGAAAGCGGTTGACAAAGAGAACGCCGCTAGCTTTGTCCAATTCGTATTTGACCGGCAAGCCGCCTTGCGGAATCTCCACCAAAACATTGATATCGAATGGCGGCGCCTTGCCGCTTGAGATCTTACTGAAGTCCATGCTTTCTATTCTTCCTCAATTCCTCGAGCCCACCGAGGCGCAATATAAGTTCTGACCTGGTGGGCACGAAAGAAAGTTTCATCCTTGGGGAACCAGGAAACTGCCGCGAAGAATTTGTCCGCGGAATTCCGTGAAAGGGCCTTGCCGTCATCGACGAGTTGGATTAAGTGCTAGAGCGTTGGAGTAAGAGCACGATGCTTCTTGCTGTTCAATGCTGGCATTATTTTCCGGCAGATGACAGGGGGAAGTGCACCACGCTTTGTTGAACTGTATGCGACGGAACACCCCGTCTGCTAAATCACCCATAATAGATGGCCTATAAAGTTCTAGTTCTTAAAGGGGACGGCATCGGCCCGGAAGTGGTAGGCGAAGCCTTGCAAGTGCTTAAAGTCGTAACTCGCGAGGCGGCGGTCGACATCGAATTCAAAGAAGGGGTTGCGGGCGGTCATGCGCTCGACCTCCACGGCACTCCGCTCCCCGATAGCGTTCTCGCTCAGGCGAAGGAGGCCGACGCGATCTTGCTCGGTGCGGTCGGGGGCCCCAAGTGGGACGATCCCAGAGCAGATAAGCGCCCCGAACAGGCGCTACTTACCTTGCGGAAGGAATTGGGACTCTTTGCCAATGTCCGGCCGGTCAAGGCTTTCAGGGAAACGGCCATTGCCTCGCCGCTGAAGCCAGAAATCATCAATGATGTGGACCTGGTGGTGATCCGCGAACTCACCGGCGGGATCTATTACGGACAACCCAGCGAGCGTCGCGAGGGAAAACACGGGCGCGAAGCGGTCGATACCTGTGTGTATACCGAGGCCGAGATCAGCCGGGTGCTGCGTTTCGCCTTCGAAATGGCCCGGGAACGCCGCAAACGACTCACCTCCGTCGATAAGGCCAATATCCTTGCCACCTCGCGTTTGTGGCGTGAGATTGCGACCCAAATCAGCGCGGAATTCCCCGACGTCAAGTTCGAGAATCAGCTGGTCGATGCGATGTCGATGCATCTCATCAGGCGTCCGCGTGACTTCGACGTTATCGTCACCGAGAACATGTTTGGTGATATCCTAACCGATGAGGCCTCCGTGTTAGCGGGGTCGATGGGACTGCTTCCCTCGGCCTCGTTAGGCGAGGAATTGAATAGCGCTGGGTTCCGGGTGGGCTTGTACGAGCCAATTCATGGCAGTGCACCAGATATCGCTGGCCGCGACGAGGCCAACCCGCTCGCCGCGATCCTGTCCGCCGCTATGCTCCTCGACTATTCCCTTGGTTTAAAAGCCGAGGCGGAGCTTATTCTGCAAGCAGTCGAGGCCGTTCTTCGTGACGGCTATAGGACTCGCGATTTAGGCGGAGGACCCGGAGCCAGGGTTATCGGATGCAAGGCGATGGGCCGAACGGTCCGTGAAAGGATCGAAAGTTTGCAGCCCGGAGCGTAGCGAATTGGCCGGTAGGGAACTGGCAATCGCGCTGGTCGGTGCTACTGGGACCGTCGGAAGTCAGATAGCGGAGCTGATCGTCCAGCGCAACTTTCCGTATTCACAGTTAAAGCTGTTCGCGCGAGATTCGAGCGACCGGGTGGTCGAGGCAGGGGACCGCGCGCTGCCGGTTCATCACTTTACCGGACCCGACGTGCTCTCGACGTTCGACCTTGCTTTCCTGGCGATTCCAAACCCCACGGTCAGGCGGATCATTGCTGCGCGACCGGGGCCGCTGTTAATCGACCTGAGCGCCGCGACATCTCCGCCAGACGACAGAAGTTTACTGCTTGCTCCCGGACTAACCGGCCGCGAGCAGATCGCGCGGCCCGAGCGCGGCCGCCTCTTGGCCGTCCCGCATCCCGCTGCGCAGTTGATCGCGACGATTCTAAGTGTCGTAGGCGACGACGCTTCGGCGGCGGCCTCGATCATGCTCAGCGCTAGCGCGGGCGGGCACGAGAGCATCTCGGAACTGTTTCAACAATCGGCTGATGTTCTCAATGCCCGCCTTGATGCCGATGACAAGATTCAGGTCGCTTTTAATGTCTTTCGGTCTGCCGAGACCGATCAACTGTGCGGGGCGATTGCGGGACAAGTTCAGGCATTATTGCACAAAAGCGAGCCCATTTTGCTCAACATCGTTCGAGTCCCGGCCTTCCACGGCAGCGGGGTCGCTCTCTTCGTGCGGACGACCCGCCCTCCCGAGAACCTTTCCCATTCCCTGCGCTCCGCGCCGGGGCTGATCGTAACGGACAACGAGGACGCCACCGGATTCGTCGATGCGGTCGGGCAGGAAGGTGCGATTGCGCGAGTAGGGTTGAACGACACTGGCGCGACCATCTGGTGTACCTTCGATGCTGCGCGATTGGCCGCTCTAACCGCCGTATGGATCGCTGAAGCACTCACCGGCATCAGCGAATTTGATTAGACGACCTGCTGCGCTAATTGGAAAGGTCCGTCGCTCATCCTGTGAAATCGGCTGATGGGGTTCAGGAAAATTCCGATTAGATCGATCCGAACCGTCGCGCGCATTCACTTCGCATGACGCAGATTCGGCTCATCCTCGAGTACGATGGTACGGCCTACTGCGGATGGCAGCTCCAAGCCGGCCAGGATTCGATCCAAGCAAGACTGGAAGAGGCGCTCAAGCGCATCTTCATGGAGCCTTTGCGGGTACATGCCGCGGGGCGAACCGACGCTGGAGTCCATGCACGGGGCCAGGTCGCTGCAGTTCGCCTGCCCCGGCCTTTTGCCCCGCAGGATTTGATGCGAGCCCTGAATCGGCTGCTGCCGCCGGATATCACAGTAACGGACGCCGCCAGCGTCGACGATTCCTTCGATCCTCGCCGGCACGCTCGCTCACGAAGCTACGAGTATCGGATATTGAACCAACAAACCCGCTCGGCCTTCGAATTCCGCTACTCGTGGCTGGTGCGCGATCCGCTGAACGTAGACGCGATGAACGAGGCAGCCTCATTCTTTGTGGGGGAACATGATTTCGCCGCCATGCGCTCGCTCGGCTCTGCCGAAAAGACCACGGTCCGCCGCGTGCTCGCCAGCGAATGGCGTCGTGACGGCACCTTTGTCACTTATCATGTTGAAGCCACAGCTTTTTTACGCCACATGGTCCGGACCATGGTTGCTGCCATGGTTGAGGTCGGCCGTGGCATCTCGAGCCCTCAGCAAATCCTCCGTTTGCTGGAGAGCCGAAATCGTATGCTTGCGCCCGCGCCTGCACCGGCTTGCGGGTTATATCTAGTGAAGGTCACTTACTAGAGTCGGTACGGCTGATCCGGCTGACCTGGGTCGCTCCAAGCACCGTCTGGGTTTGCGTAACGATGGGTAATAACCTGCCGCTTTCGCTCTCAATACGAGGCTGCCACAAAATGGTGCGCCAACAGCGATGAAGCGGTACGCATCGGGCCAAAACCTTGGGACTCACCGGTGCGGGAGCGAAGAAATTAATCCTCGATTCGATAGGGGTGGGCACCAAGATTGTGTTCATTAGCATAGGCGCCCGAGGGTATCCGTCAAGGCCATCGAGCGGTCACCATGCCAAACCGCGGGATTCCTGGAGAGTTCCTCGCAGACCTGCAACTCGGCGCTGAGACGCTCAGGCGTCGCTTTAATTCAAACGCATCCCGAGCAATTCAGCAAAAGGCAATTTAATCCGCATTAGCTGTTGACAATTCATCATCAAAAATCTCACCAGCCCTAGCGGGCGCGGCTGGATTCCGGATCAGGTTATCTTGACTGCGCTTAAGGGCGAAATGGATTCCATTTGCGCTGCGCCGCTAAGGCCTTGGTGCCGCAAAAGGCCGCGGCCGCCGCCTTTTCCGATGCTAGGCTTCACAAACCACCGACCAGACGCCGAGAAAATGGCCTGAATGTGCAAAAATTGACGTGATCCTTAAGAAAAATGCGCTTTTTTGAAAGGCCCCCGCTTGCAAAACTCGGTGGCGTCGTCCACCCTTCATTTCAGACCCGTGTCACGGGGCACAAGGAGGAGGATGATGACGCAGTCGCAGGTTGCAGCCCATCTGGCGGACAAGGTCGGAATAACCAAAAAGCAGGCCAAAAGCGCGCTCGACGAAATTACCGCTCTGGTTGTGCGCGAACTTAAGCGTGAAGGCTCGTTGCGTCTAGCCGGCCTCGGGATTTTCCGCAAGCGCCGGACCAAAGCGCGGATGGGACGGAATCCGGCGACAGGAGAACAGATCAAAATCCCTGCCCGCACCCGGCTGCGATTTACTCCGGCTAAGTCTTTGAAAGACTCTGTGCTGGGAACTCGCTAAGAATCGCCAAGGCAGATGGCCGCTAAGCTCAACCGCGCTTCGCGGCCGCCATCTCCCACAGCTTTCCTCTGCTCGAGTCGGATTCGAGTGCAGCCTGCTTTTCACTGGCAGGGCACTCTGTCCGGGTGTCAATCTAGTCTACCGCCAGGACCCCGAACCGAGTCGGGCTCAATCGATCGCCGTGGACACGATTAACAGGCGATTGTCACGGGCGTAATTGAACTTTACGCGGCAAGGGCATAGCGCTTGCTTCAAAGCGCGATGCACAGCCAAATTGACGTCGAGAGTTACGCGCCCGCAACGGCTGCGTCCGTCCGAAATGCCTCAGCCACAGGCACGAAGCTGCCATTTTCGCAGGCATATCTTCCGCCGCCCGGTTTGTATGATGAGATGTTTACCTCGACCGGTGAAGTGCGGCCCCATTACGCACCGATACTGCCCCTTCTACGGATGAGGCATGATGAGCTCGACGAGATGCGCATCACCGCTGAGCGCTCGTTGCTCCATCAAGGCGTCACTTTCAATGTCTACAATGGACACGCCGGTATCGAGCGGATCTTTCCCTTTGATGTAATACCGCGAATTATCGATTACCAAACCTGGAGCCGCCTCGAGGCCGGGCTGATCCAGCGCGTCAAGGCACTCAATGCTTTTGTCGCAGACGTTTATGGTCAGGGGAACATTCTCAAGGACGGCCTAATTCCCCGCGACCTGATACTTGAATCGGCGCAGTACCGGCGAGCTGTAGTCGGGCTGAAGGTACCGCTGGATATCTTCATCACGATTGCCGGAATCGACCTGGTGCGCGGGGATGACGGAAACTTTCGCGTCCTCGAAGACAATGTCCGCACCCCTTCCGGTGTATCGTATGCACTGGAGAATCGCGCTATCACGGCGCAGCTGATACCGGAAGTACTTCGTGCCAGTGGCGTACGTCCGATCGAAAGCTATCCGGCCGATTTGCTTGCATGCCTGACGGAGCTCGGGAGCGAGCGATTTTCCGATCCGACCGTGGCGTTATTGACCCCCGGCCCCTTCAACTCAGCCTTTTTTGAGCACGTCTTTCTCTCCCAGCAGATGGGTATTGAACTGGTCGAGGGGCAGGATCTCGTTTGCAAAGATCACAAACTATGGATGAAAACCGTGCATGGCCTTAGGCGCGTGCATGTCTTGTATCGCCGAATCGACGACGATTTTCTTGACCCAGTGGTCTTCCGGGCTGACTCGTTGCTCGGTGTAGCCGGGCTCACTGCGGCGCTGCGAGCGGGCAACGTGATTGTTGCCAATGCTATCGGTACGGGTATCGCCGACGACAAGGCTGTCTACGCCTATACTCCCGATATGATCCGCTATTATCTCGGCGAACAGCCGATTCTTCCCATTGTCGACACCTTCCTGCTGCGTCACCGGGAAGTCAGGGAGAAGGTTCTCCGCGATCTTGATCAATACGTGATAAAGCCGACCGACGCTTCTGGCGGGTATGGAGTGGTGATCGGACCACATGCTACCGAGCGGCAATTGGCGGAATTACGAAGCCACATTGAACGCGAGCCTCACAGGTACATTGCCCAGCTTCCGGTTAAATTGTCGGTGCATCCGACCTTCGTGAGTGGAGCAGATGGAAAGTTGAGCCTGACTCACCGACACATTGACCTGCGACCGTTCGTCCTGTTTGGGCAGCGTCCTCGGGTATTGGCTGGAGGGCTTACGCGAGTAGCGATGCGCGAGGGCGTGCTCATCGTCAACTCGTCACAGGGAGGCGGCAGCAAAGACACCTGGGTGTTGGGACCATCATGTTAAGAAGGATTGCTGGCAACCTTTTCTGGCTGGCACGTTATCTTGAACGCGCGGAATGGCGCGCACGTCTAGTCGATGCGAACTATCGCCTGCTGGTCGAAAATCCGGGTAGTCGGAAGGATGAATTGTGGCCGCTACTGACCGTTACAGGCGAGTGGGAACTCTTTTGTGAAGACTATGATACTGCGGACGAACGTTCGATTCTCGCTTTTCTCACCTTCGATCGCCGCAATCGGTCGTCAATCGCCAGTTGCCTGGAGTACGCCCGGGCGAACTGCCGAGCGGCGCGTAACCGGATTTCCTCCGAGCTCTGGCTTGAAATCAACACACTCCACCTCGAAGCCAGGCGCTGGAATTCCGACCTGCTGCTGTCGCACGGGCTGATGGCCTTTTTTGCCGAGTTGCGCCAGCACTTCTATCGCATCTCCGGACTAATCGAGAATACTCTGCCGCGCGATTTAGGGTATGATTTTTTGAGCCTGGGCAAGTGGCTCGAAGCGGCCGAGAACGTTACGCGGCTGCTCGACACCAGGTACCATTTCCTGCTGCCCCACCCCAGGGATATAGGCTCGCCGCTCGATTTCGCCCAATGGACCGCACTGCTGCGCAGTGCCTCGGCCCTCGAGTCTTATCGGAACACCTACGGTAACCAGATCGCGATAGAGCGAGTAGTCGAATTCATGCTGTTTAATCCGACGTTCCCTCGAGCGGCCCGCTTCTGCATCGATCACCTTCAATCGGCATTGAAGCGAACTCCAGGCGCGTGGAACGGCGAGACTGAAATCATAAAATCAGCTGCAGTCGATGTCCCGGCTGCGGACAATTTGTTTAACAAGCTGCGAAGCGGCACAGCGGCAGCCGCGATAGCTGGCGGTTTGCATGAATACTTGCTCGAAATCCAGAACGACTGCGCCGCAATCGGCGATCAAATCTCTGCCGCATTCTTTACAGGTGAGTAGTTGCCATGCGATATCGGATTCGTCACGTAACCCGTTTCACCTATGAAATGCCTGCCTCGCAATCCCATAATGAACTCAGATTGCAGCCTCGGGATAGTTTGCGTCAGCGGACGTTGGCATTTCGCCTCGACATTACTCCACCAGCCGCGGTCATCAGCTATCGTGATGCATTCGGAAACATGGTCCACGCCGCATCAGTCCATCCTCCCCACACTGAACTAATGGTTTGCGCTGAATCATTGATCCAACGCGAGGCGCCCCGCGAGTTGTTGAACAAAGAGCGATTCGCTCGTTTTCTATGCGACGACCAGCGGCGGTCTCAGGAGAATTATGACTTTCTCAGTCCCAGCCGGTATATCCCGTTCACCGATCAACTTAAGAAGTTCTTCTGGTTGATACGCCCGCGGATGAACGAACCAGTCGCTGATTACAGCCAGCGGGTAGTCGCCTGGGTGCGTGACCAGTTCGCTTATGAACCTGGAAGTACCGACGTACACTCCGACGTCACGCAGGTGCTCACCACAGGAGCCGGCGTCTGCCAGGATTTCGCGCATTTGACAATTGGTGTCTTTCGCCTCGCCGGAGTGCCGGCGCGCTACGTCTCAGGCTATCTCGCGCCAAAGATCGACAGCGGTCGCCCACTGGGTAGCCAGGCGAGTCATGCCTGGCTTGAAGTCCTGTTACCTGACGGCTGGTTTGGCTTCGATCCTACCCACGGCGCGCGCGTTACGGAACGCCACATACGACTTGCAGTCGGCCGCGATTACGCGGACGTTCCCCCTATTCGAGGCGTGTATCAGAGCGCAGGCAAGCACCAAACAATGGGCGTCGCGCTAGAGATTAGCGAGGAGCCCGCCGACCAAAGTGTGCAGGATTACGGGGCCACACAGCAGTGAAAGATCGCCGAATTCGCGCATTTCGGTCCTCACTGCAGCAGCCCTATCCGTTGGCGCCATAGACCCTGAAAAAGTCTTGGAGTTGGGTCGAAACTGATTGAGTGACCGGGACGACTTAGTTTAGCACTCGGCGCAGGCGCGCAATTTCTGCTCGGGTGCGGGCGAGCTGGAGCGCTCGTTCCGCTTCAGGGTAGCCCGGATCGTAAAAACTGAGCTGCGAAAGCTTCTCCTCAGCGGCCTGAACTTCAGGCGCCGCAGCTACCGCGTCGACTGCGGCGACCGGAATTGCCTCATCGGCGAGCAAGGTCATCGAGCCATCCTTCACCTCAGCCAGGCCTCCGGTTACAAGAAATTCATTAGCTGAACCATCGCCCAACTTAAGGGTGACCACACACGGTACAATCGACGTTATGTAATTCACATGCTCGGCCAATACGCCGAATTCGCCGAGGGGACCAACGGCAATTACCTGCTCAACCTGCCCTTCATACACTATGCCGGTTGGTGCTATGAGCCGGAAGGGGAAGCTCGCAGCCATGTTGGACGACTATCGGGCCTCGCCCCGTGCCAGGCGTTCGGCCTTCTCGCGAGCGTCATCGATTGTGCCCACAAGATAAAAAGCCTGTTCCGGCAGGTCGTCGCATTTGCCTTCAAGGATTTCCTTGAAGCCACGAACCGTTTCGGCGCGCGTGACGTAGGCGCCAGGCAAATTGGTAAATGGCTCCGCCACAAACATCGGCTGCGACAGAAAGCGCTCGATCCGTCGGGCTCGGGCTACGACCACCTTGTCTTCGGGCGACAATTCATCCATCCCGAGAATCGCAATGATATCCTGCAGGTCCTTGTAGCGCTGAAGGATTTGCTGGACCTGGCGCGCGGTTTCATAATGCTCGGTGCCCACCACCTGGGGATCGAGCACCCGGGAAGTGGAGACGAGCGGATCGAACGCCGGGAAGATTCCCTTTTCGAAGATCTTCCGATCAAGCGCTGCAACCGCATCCAGATGAGTAAAGGTGGTCGCCGGGGCAGGATCAGTATAGTCGTCAGCCGGGACGTAGATCGCCTGGACCGAGGTGATAGCGCCTTTTTTCGTGGTAGTGATTCTTTCCTGCAGCTCACCCAGGTCGGTTCCCAGAGTTGGTTGGTAACCTACCGCGCTGGGCATTCGCCCTAATAGCGCCGAAACTTCCGAGTTCGCCTGCACGAAGCGGAAGATATTATCGATAAAAAGCAAAACGTCGCGCCCTTCCTGGTCGCGAAAGTATTCCGCGACCGTAATCCCGGTCAGCGCGACGCGTGCACGTGCACCCGGCGGCTCATTCATTTGTCCATAAACCAAGGCGGTCTTGGCCAGCACCCCGGATTCTTTGAGCTCGCGGTATAGGTCGTTACCTTCGCGCGAGCGCTCGCCTACCCCGGCGAAGACTGAAACACCGCCGTGCTGCTTGGCGACATTGTTGATTAGTTCCAGGATGGTGACGGTCTTGCCCACTCCAGCGCCGCCAAACAGGCCGATTTTGCCACCGCGTGCAAACGGGCAGACGAGATCGATGACCTTGATCCCGGTCTCGAGGATTTCTACCTCAGTAGCCTGCTCCGCGAACGCCGGCGCCTCGCGATGGATCGGCAAGACCTGATCGGAGATGATAGGTCCCGCCTCGTCGACCGGGTCGCCAGTAACGTTCATCAGACGGCCCAGCGTATTGGGGCCGACCGGCACCGAGATCGGGGCGCCGGTGTTGAACACCTCCATCCCTCGCGTCAAGCCATCGGTCGTATCCATCGCGATGCAACGCACCGTGCTCTCGCCCAGATGTTGCTCCACCTCGAGGACCAGGTTACCGGTGCGATCGTCGATCGATGGATTCGTCACCCGCAGCGCGGTCAGAATAGGTGGTAACGACCCATTGGAAAATTCAACGTCGACGACGTTACCTAGGACCTGGCTGATTCGGCCGGTCATCTGCTGATTCATAGCTCTTAAACTGTTTCCGAAATTGACATTGGTTGGACCGTTATGCGCGCAGCGCTTCCGCGCCGCCAACGATGTCCATCAGCTCCTTGGTTATGGCGGCCTGGCGTGCGCGATTCATTTCCAGCGTAAGCCGTTCGATCATTTCAACCGCATTGTTCGTTGCCGCATCCATCGCCGTCATCCGAGCGCCATGCTCACTGGCTTCTGCTTCAAGCAACGCGTGCAGGATACCCGCCTCGACGTAGGTCCGCAGGACTGCTGGCACCAGCTCGGCCGGGCTCGGCTCAACCAGGTAGTAGTCAGTCGCGGCGGCGCTCCCATCTGCAGATGCTGACTCGATCGGCAATAATTTCTCGTAGGTTGGTCTTTGAGAGATGGCCGAACGAAAAACATTGTAGATCAGACCAGCTTCGCGGATTTCGCCGCTGCGCCAGCGCGCCAATACCTGTTGGCCGATTTCCCGCGCCAGTCCGACGGTTGCCAGGCGCGGGATGTTGTTTATTCGTTCACCAGCCAAGGGCTGACGGGTTCGACGGAAATGATCGAGCGCCTTGCGCCCGATTGCGAAAAATTCGCGTTCAAGACCCTCGCTTTGTCGCCGTCGCGCTTCCTGTTCCGCCATTCTCAACAAATTGACATTGTAGCCACCGGCCAGCCCGCGGTCTGATGCAACCACAATTAGCAGAATCTTACCTTGGGCGTTTTCCGGCGGCGCAGCTAATTCGGCCGCTGTTTTGAGCACCGAATCGGCCACCCGCTTGAGCGCCTCATGGTAAGGGCGAGCGCTGAGCAGCGCTTCCTGAGCGCGGCGCAGGCGCGCAGCTGAAATCAGCTTCATAGCGCGGGTAATTTGTTGGGTTGAGCGAACCGACGCAATGCGCCGGCGAATTGCCTTAAGCGTGGCCATCAGGCTGCCGAGCGCACCGCCTCTCCGGAGCCGAACGTCCTGGCAAAGTTATTCAGCGTCTCCAGCAGGCGCTTGCGCAAATCATCGGTGATCTCTCGCCGCGTGCGGATTTCGTCGAGCACTTCGCGATGATGCGCCTCGACGAAAGCGTACAGCTCCCGCTCGAAAGGCTTCACCTGGCTCACCTCCAGCTTATCCAGATAGCCTTCGTTCGCAGCAAAAATGATCAGCACCTCTTTTTCAATCGGAAGCGGATCGTACTGATTCTGCTTCAGCATCTCGGTGAGCCGCTCACCCCGATGAAGCAACCGCTGGCTGGAGGGGTCGAGCTCCGAGCCGAATTGAGCAAAAGCAGCCATTTCCCGGTACTGGGCAAGGTCCAGCTTAAGCGTTCCGCCAACCTGTTTCATCGCTTTGACGGCAGCCGAGAAGCCCACTCGCGACACCGAAAGCCCGACGTTCACCGCCGGACGCAAGCCGGAGTTGAACAAATCGGCATCCAGCACGATTTGCCCATCGGTTATCGAGATCACGTTGGTCGGAATATAAGCGGAAACGTCGCCGGCCTGAGTTTCGATAATCGGCAGCGCCGTCAAGGAGCCTCCCCCGTACTCATCAGACATTTTGGCCGCTCGCTCAAGCAACCGGGAATGCAGGTAAAAGACGTCACCCGGGTAGGCTTCGCGCCCGGGAGGGCGTCGTAACAGCAGCGAAAGCTGCCGGTATGCCTGGGCGTGTTTGGAAAGATCGTCGTAAACCACCAGGGCGTGACGGCCGCTGTCCCTGAAGTATTCGCCCATCGTGCATCCGGAATAAGGGGCAATATATTGCAATGGGGCTGACTCCGAAGCTGTTGCGACAACCACGGTGGTATACTCCATCGCCCCCGCCCGGTTTAATCGTTCCACTACCTGGGCCACAGTCGAGCGTTTCTGGCCGATAGCGACATAAATGCAGTTAACGTTCTGGCCACGCTGATTGATAATTGTATCGACCGCAATTGCGGTTTTGCCGGTCTGGCGATCACCGATAATCAGCTCGCGCTGCCCACGGCCGATTTGGATCATCGAATCGATCGCTTTTATCCCGGTTTGCAGCGGCTCTTTGACCGGTTGACGTTTGATTACCCCTGGCGCTTTGAGTTCGATGCGTCGCGCTTCGGTAGTTTTGATGGGCCCGCGGTCATCGATGGGCTGCCCTAGCGCATTAACCACGCGCCCGAGAATCGCGTCCCCCACCGGCACCTCAGCGATGCGCCCGGTCCGTTTGACCTCATCGCCCTCTCTAACCTGCTGCGGCTCGGCGAACAGTGCCGCGCCCACGTTGTCCTCCTCGAGATTCAGGACGATTCCGTAGATCGAGTTGGGGAATTCGAGCAATTCTCCGGATGCCGCGTTTTGCAGCCCGTAAATGCGGGCGATACCGTCACCGCATGACAAGACCCGGCCGGTTTCGCGAACTGCGACCGACCCCTCAAACCCCCGGATTTCGTTTCGAAGAATTTCGCTGATTTCTGCAGGCCTGATTTCTGCCATAGCTACTTTACGAAGACTTTTAACCACCGAGGCGAAGTTGCGCTTCTCGCAACTGGTTTAACAAGCTGCCGTCGTAGGTCTTACCTTCCAGTTCCACGACCACGCCGCCGATAAGCGTCGGATCGACTCTAATCGTAGGTACGATCTTTTTGTGCACGACCTGTTCGAACCGGTTGGCAATACGCTCTACGTCGCGCTGGCCCGGCTCGACGGCAAACGTCATGGTCGCGCGCGCTCGGCCCATAAGATCATCAAGCATACTCCTGTACGCAACAGCCACAGCTGGCAGCTCTTGGATTCGGCCGTGCCGCGCCACCACAGCAGCGAACGACCTGATCGGAAAGCTCAAATCCGCCTTCTCGGTGATGATCGCCAGTGCCTGGATCTTTGCGCTAAGCGCGACCTCCGGCGAGGCGAAGGCGGCATCAACTTCCGGCATTTCAATAATTCGGGCCAATCGCTCCACTTCCTCGCCCCATGACTCGAGTTGGTGCGAGTCATTCGACAACCCCAACAACGCGCGGGCATACCGCTTTGCGACTTTGGAGCTTCTCACTGCCGCGTTTCCTCGCCCACATGTTCGACGAAATTGTGCAACAGGCGGGCCTGATCGGAAGGCTGGAAATTACGAGTCACAAGTTCCCGAGCGATTCCACCCGCCGCTTCGGCCAGCGCCTGGCGCAGCCGGCGTTGAGCCCCGTCGAGCAGCGCGACCCGAGCCCGCTGCGTGTCGCGCCGAATGCGGTCAACGGTCTCCCGAGCAGCCTCTTCGATTCGGCGAATCTCATAATTCGTCTCATCGTCCAGCTCGGCCAGCATCGCACGCTTTTCCGCATCCAACTGGCGCAATTGTTGGGCCGCACGGTTAGCCAGTTCCTGCGCGTCGCGAAAGGCCCTTTCGGCACGGTTTCGGTTATCACGAATCACACCCGACCGATTGTGGAAAAACTCCGAGATCCGCGGCCAGCCATACGCACGGAGGATCCACACAAAAAGCACAAAATTGATGCCATAAAAAATCAGAGCGAGCCAACTGCCTTCGCTCGGCTCCGCCTCTGCTGCAAGTCCGGAAGCGGGCCACAAGAGTACGGCCATACCAAGCGCTAATTTGGCGATTCGCGAATTCATTGTCTCATGCCGTCGTTCGCACCTCGTGCCGTCGCTATCCCTTCACCGGCCGACCCAGCACGCGTCTGGCCAGCTCCGCAGCCAAAAGTTGAGCAAATTGTTCGAGCTCGGCGGCGGCCGCCTTGAAGTCGTGTTCAATTCGGTCGCGCACCTGATCCAGTTCGGCCTTGGCGGCGGCTCGCGCTTCACTCACTATGCGAGCCGCCTCGGCCTCAGCCCTGCGCCGCTCCGCCTCGCGTCGGCTGAGCGCTTCACGGCGGGCCTGGGCCAGGCTCGCGTCACGAGCTTCAATCGCCGCTCTTTGTTCCCGAAGCAACTGCTCGGTCCGTTCACCTAGCTCACGCAATCGCCTTTCGCGATCACTAAGAAGGTCAAGGAACGGAACGAAAAAAAGCCGACCGAATATAAACCAGAAAATCAGGAAGGAGACAATCAGCGCGGCAAAGATGCCCCAGTCTGGCGGTATGTGCATATCAAAGCATCAACTCCTACGCCGACGGTAATGCACGCGTCAGATCAGGGCAAGTCTGCGCAGGCAGAATGCGACGCGATAAGACAGCTCGCTGTTGACGCCCGGGACCCCCGACGCGCAGTCAAGCTTGTTTTTGCGCAACTTGATTGAGCCGTTCTTCCTTGGGGAATACCGCTACCTTGCGATCTTCGCGGGCACCCTCGGGCTGCATCGAGCAGTGACCCTCGAACATTGCCCCTTCATGGACAATCAGCACAGGCGCGGTGAGATTACCAATGACCCGGGCGGATGGTCGGATTTCCAGCCGCTGACTGGCAATGATGTCACCGCTCACCTTGCCGGCAACGATTATTGAACTTGCCTTGATCTGGGCAGTAATTACCGCGCTTTCCCCGATAACCAGGCTTTCTTTTGCGCTGATCTCGCCATCGACTTGCCCGTCGATTCGAGTGGCGCCCTCAAACAATAATTTGCCACTGATTTTCGATCCAGCATCGAGGTATGCGCGACCCTCGACACTACGAGTCTCGACAACGGTAGGTCGGTTCGAGGCGGCCGCTTTGTCCACCGATGAACTCGGGGGGACCGCCGATGGGGCCGGCGCGGGCGAGACCTGTGGTTGGGGCTGGAGTTTTGTGGCTCCCTCGGCCTTCGTATTGCGGTCTGCTTCCTTGTTGAATAGCGCCATTGCGTTTCCCCCAATTTGCTCAATTACGATGCGCCAAGTGTACGCGGAGGCATCGGCCGATACAATTACACCGACCATTGCGTGATGGAATTTTGGGCCTAAACGATGATACTCGTACACACTTAGTGCACACGTTATCCGCAGACGGAGCTCCCCGTATCGCCAAATACTTGACTGCTGTTGACTATCCGATAACCTGCCGGAGTGAAAACGCCGCTGCAGCCAAAAGTTTTCATAATCACCAAAGGCTTTCGCTTATTTCATCAGGAGCATCTTAATGGGAACTATTCCTGACAATTTTTTGGATCTGCTTACCTCTAAAAAGGCGTTTGCCAATATTGCGACTGTTTTGAAGGACGGCTCACCCCAGGTAACACCGGTCTGGTTCGACTATACCGATGGTAAGATCCGAATTAATACGGCCCAAGGGAGAGTCAAGGCCCGAACCTTGCGACCCGGCTCACGGGTCGCGATGGCAATCCTCGACCCCGATAATCCCTACCGTTACCTGCAGGTGCGAGGACGCGTCGTAAACATCACCCGAGAGGGGGCAGACGCCCATATTGATTCACTGGCCAAGAAGTATCTGGGACGGGACAAATATCCGTTCCGACAGCCCGGTGAGATTCGGATCAAATGCGAGATAGAGCCGACCTCGGCACAGGGTATGGGATGAGAATTGAAGGCGTCGTTCATCGCGGGCTCACTCATGCGTTCCCCGCCCGAGCCCACTCTATGTCGGCAAGCACCGGCCGGTTCAACCTGAGACAATTGAGCTAATCAGTCGCGACCTTACGAAGCCTTACATTAGGCGCCGTGAGGTGTCTTTCTCTACCGTGCTCCCGCAAGTGGAACCACAGTGAGGGCAAACGTACTCGTATTTGTCGCCCTCTGGCAGGATTAACAGCAGTCGCTTGCGTACTTGTACCGCGCGCCGGCACTTGGGGCAGGCAAGCAGCGTCGCCTCTAACCGCTCAAACGAAGCCCCTCTTTGCGCCATAAGCTCGACATTCACGGTCGCCGGCAGTTTTCTACCAGCAGTAGGTTGAATTGCTGTTAAGGATAAATCGCTCTTTTCCAGCGCGCAATGTTCGCAAGCGCGCTGGTGAGTACGCGTGCCACTCGGTCTTCGGTACCCTTAACAGTTGCCATCATGCGCACCCTATGCGGTCGCCAGAGGTGGTTAAGCCGCCGCCGGCGAAACCCACTGTAAGCGTTCGTAGGCTTTTGTTTCGTTCTTACCGAATCCCTCTCGCTGCTCCTAAGGGGAGGGCGGATGGCTCATCTCCCATTTCATGTCCGCAATTTGCTGCTCGAGGTTTAGAATGTAGTCGTGGTTTTCGGCCACTTGCTTTTGAAGTTCGAAGGCCGACAGCCGCTGATAGTCGGCGCGCGTCGACGCTGGAGGACCATTGTCGCTCAGACCAACTGACTCAGCTTTGCACTCAGCCAAGGATATTTCCTGTTCCTGGCAACTGCTCAAGCGTCCACGTTCGGCCAGCAAGGTTCGAATTTGCCGCTGCTGCTCGAGCAACTGATGATATAACTGCTCTCGCTCCAGCTGCTCGTTTTGCTGACGCGCGATGAATTGTTGTGCGGCAGCCGCCCCCGCGCCGAAGGTGCCGGCACCCATCGCTCCGTTGGGAGTCCCGCTCAGCAGGCCGCCCGCTATTGTACCGATGATGCCAGCATTGGCCGCGGCAGCGCCGCTGTCGATGATCGGAGGTAAATCGCGCAAGGCGCACGCGAGAGTGGGATGATTCACCAATTCGACTGCATCACCACTGACCTTTACGGTTGTCCCCGCATCGTTCTGTTCGGGATGCACCTTGATGATCGCGTCGACCTCGTTGGGATATTTGCTGACCGCGACTTTGCGGAGCGCGGCCGCCATGTTCGAGGCATCTTGGTCGGTTGCTGCCGCTGCGAATGGTTCTTCAAAGGCTACCGAACCCAGATAGCGGTAGCACTGCCCCGGCAAGTCTGCAGCAGTGACATATACATAGCGATTTGGATTGGCTATTCGCGGTGGCGCCTGTCGCGCGCTACATCCCGCGAGCGCTCCGATCGCCAGCAGGATGGCGATGATCAAGGGCCGGAGGCCCCTCAGTCCCGAGCTCTGCCCAAATTCGCTCATCGCTTGATCGAAGTCTGATGGTGTCACGGAGTTCCTCTTCGGAAGCTCCTTGGTGACCGAGACGCACCGTCTCAGAACCGGCTCGCGTCGCCACCTTTGGCCTCCACATAACCAAAGTCCGGCAGACGACGTTCACGGGCTTTACCGCGATAGCTCTTATGAGCTTGCCTCAAGGGCGAAGCTTGTTTCAACGCCGGATGGAACTACGGCGATCGAAGCTGTTGGTATCTATACCGTGGAGACGCCGGTCAACTGCCACCGCGAAAGCGATAGGCGCCATGTGTTCCACCCACCGTCAACTATTTGCCACCCCATGGCGGCATTTTACAGCCATGAGAAGCTTCGCGGCTCGCATGCTCGACAAAAGCGAGTACCTGCTCCTGATAAAGCCGCAAGGAGCCGAAATAGTTCTGCGGCGTATTTGAAATTATCGTTATCCACATTCATGCGAATCGTGGCGCTCAGATAGTTCACAGCGTGCCGCAAATTCGCCACGATTCGCCAGAACGATTCTTTACCGCCGGTTAGCGACCGCATTTGGTCATTGATGTCCGGCGTCATCAAGGCACACCTGGGCGCGGGGTCATCTGACATGCCTTCAGTCGGGCGCAAGTCTGTTCGTCGAGTAAATAGCAGTTAGTGGTGATATGAGCCCTATGGGCGACTTCAACATGATACGCGCTGTAGTAATTATACGTTGCGTTCGGATATTCACTTCCGGCCTCGGCACCCGCTCCGTTTTGGTTCCGTCTGCTGCTTCCTTTTACCCCGCTTGGGAGCGAAACCAACCCGATCAGGATCAACGGCAATGAGTGCCTTAACCGATTCATGGAGCGCCAGCGGGTGTAACGAAGCGGGCTGCGCTTCAGGCATGGCTTCATCCTCAATCCCCCGGAAAGACTAAATGGTATTGACCGCCACGATCCGCTCGCGCCCGCGTCCTGGCCCTGGTGGCTGACATCGCCGAACGCATTCCCGGGCTTGTGACGCAGACAGGTTTATCAAAGCCGCAAATTCTGCTAAACCGTCCAAGTCAGAAAGCGTCCGCTTTGGAGCCGATGGCCATTGCTGCTGCTGAGCTAAGCGCCTAGGGCATGAAACTGAAGGAACTGCGCGACCGAATCCGCGGTGAGGTCACGACTTCAAGCGAGCGCGCCTATGCGGTGCTGCGCCGCTCCCTAATGTGGAACCAGCTGGTCCCCGAGCGGTATCCTCGCGCTATTGTGCAGCCTGACAGTGAAGCGGACGTGGTCGAGGTGGTCAAATTTGCACGCGCGAATCAACTAAAAGTCGCGGTGCGAGGTGGGGGCCACAGTTGGATCGGCTATTCGCTCCACGATGACGGCCTGCTGATCGATCTGGGCCGCCTCAACAAAGTCGCGATCGATTGCGCCGCGCGGGTGGCGGTGATTCAGCCTTCCGTGCGCAGCCGCGAGTTTAACCGTTCGCTGGCCGCGCAGGGTCTGGCATTCCCGGTTGGGCATTGCCCGACGGTCGCGATGAGCGGTTTCCTGCTCAACGGCGGTCTAGGGTGGAATTGTAACGGCTGGGGACCGGGCTGCTTAAGCATTAAGGAGCGAAAGTCGTCACCGGCGACGGCGAGCTGGTTGTTGCGAGCGAGAGCCAGAATTCCGATCTGCTGTGGGCTGTTCGCGGCGCAGGGCCGGGCTTCTTTGGTGTGGTCACTGAATACACGCTGAGGCTATATCCAGCCCCGCTGGCGGTTATGACCAGTAACTACTATTACCCCCTCGAACAGATCGAAGAGGTCGGTACTTGGGCCGGCGGAGTCGCGCGCGAACTGCCCAATCGCGTCGAGCTGACGATTTTTATCGCAGCTGCTCCACCCGCGATCGCTAGTCGATGCCGCTCGAACAATGGCTTCGCCTGCGTCGTAAGCGCGAGCGCCTTCGTCAACAGTCAGGAGGAAGCCGCCAGCGTGCTCAGCATGCTGCATAGTTGCCCCGCCTTGAACGCTTGCCTGCTGAAGGAGCCGAACCTGCCGACCCCCATCGACGCCCTGCATGACGTGGGGGCGATGCTGTGGCCCGAGGGGCATCGCTATCTCGCCGACACCCTATGGACGAATTCGCCGCCGGGGGAGCCGCTGGGAGCCTTGCGCGACCATTTTGTGTACGCTCCCTCTCCCAAGTCGCTCGCCGTATTCGCAATGTCGACCGGGGATCGCAGGCCCCTGCCTGACGCCGCATACTCGATGGGAGGCGATGCGCTCCTACTCTGCTATGCGATATGGGAGCGGCCTGAAGAAGATGCGGCTAACGCCGCATGGCACCGCGCGACGATAACGGCGCTCGACCGGTATGCGGTCGGCCACTACGTGGGCGAGTCAGACATTATCGGCGACCCGCGGCGCGCCGAGCGCTCCTATGCCGCAGCCAACTGGCGCCGCCTCCAGGAGCTACGTCGCCGATACGATCCTGACGGTCTGTTTGCCGTGCACGCAGCAGGGGGAGTAGCTACAAGACGAAGCGCGCCGGCTGAGTGAAGTTCTTTTCGTGTCAGTACCTTAACTTACGGGCAGCTTCTTCGTGACTGGCGGCTCGGGAGGCGAGTTCGGCGAGCTCACTGACAGCGATGGCCCAGGCGAGGGTGGCCCAGGTTCGGACTCCATAACAATCACCGGCAACACAGACGGCGGCGATGTCGTGTTCAGGCTCTTAGGCGTCTTGGAGTTTACGCCCAAATGAAAACTGGCTTGGAGGCCCGAGCGCCGGCGGAAATCAGCGTTGAATCTCGCAGTGATGAACGTTGAGGAAACCCAGATGGACATAGCACATCGACCTCGCGAGCGTGGACCACGTGCTGACCACGACCCGCGCGGTCAGAAGGCGGCTCGACTTAGACCGTCCGGTCGAGCCGCATGTCATCGAGCGATGCATCGAGATTGCTACGCAGGCGCCTACCGGTCTTCACGGCGAAACCTGGCATTTTGTAGTCGTCACAGATCCCGAGAAGCGCGCGAGCATTGCTGCAATCTTTAGAAAGCTGGCGGCTGATTTTGTGAGCGGCACCACCCACTTCTATCCTTATCTGGCGCGGCTACACGCGCTCAGCGCAGACGATCCGCATTTCGCTCAACAATAGCGGACCTTCGCCGCCGGCGCGCATCTGATTACTCATCTGCACGAAGTTCCGGTCCTGGGTGTTCCCGTGCGTCGAAGGCCGGGTGGAGAACGCTGGCCCGCGAGCGCAAGCAGGGTTGTACGGATCGATCTTCCCGGCGACCTGGTCGCTCATGCTGGCGCTTCGTGCCCGCGGTATCGGTTCCGTCATGATGACGTGGCACCTACATGACTTCGCGCGGGAAGTGGCGAGAATCCTCGAGATCCCAGAAGACATAACTCAGGCGGGAATGGTCGCGGCGGGCTACTTCACCGGCACAGACTTTAAGCCGGCGAAACGACGGCCGGCAAGCGAACACACCCACTGGAATAGTTGGAGTGCAAAGAAGCCCTGGTAGCCCAGCATGCGCCGGCTTAGGCGAGAAGTGAGCCAATGATAGAATCGAATGAGATCGCCGACCGCATCTACCGGATCAGCATCTGGACGATCCATGCCTCGCGGGCATGTCGTTTCCCGGCACCTCCTACAACATGTTTCTGATCGCGGCGGACGAGCCCGCGATAATCAACACGATGTTCAGGCGCAGCTTCGGGCCGCTGCGCGCGAAGGTCGCCGAGGTCATCGATCCAGCGCAACTGCACTATATCGTCGTGGCGCATCACGAGGGCAATCCAGCGGCGCGGTTAATGAATGGCTGGCCGCGGCAGCCAACGCAGTCGCGGTGTGCTCCGAGCTCTGCGCGTTGCTCTCGTTGCGCGACTTCGCGTCGAAAGAGCCGAGGGTCGTCAATGACGGTGAAGTCATCGACTTCGGCAGCCATCGCTTGCGTTTTTTGATGACGCCACAGGTCAATCAGTGGAACAGCCTGAGGTCAATCAGTGGGACAGCCTGATGGTGGACGAGGGGACTACCAACACGCTGTTTTCCAACGATCTCTTCTCAATGGACGGCACCGAAACCATCACCGACAGGACCTTTGGTTCCGAATTTATCAAGGCGACCGCTGAGGTCGGCTATCAATGGGACGATAGGGCTCGCCTTTCCGAAGCGCTCGACAAGATCGAGCAGCTCCGTCTGAGCGCGATCGCGGTACCGAGGGACTGAGCCAGCCGAGGGCAACTTTTCTTCAAACTATATCTAGAGGCGGCGGAACGATGGCAATTCGGTCAAGCGAAGCCTGCCAGTTACAAGACGGCAAGGTTGGACCGCGACCGCGCCCCGCTTTCGGTACCGCTTGAAAAACCAAGCCCGAAATCTTGGCGTGATGGGTCTCGGGCTCGGTCGTCTGTAATCAGTCGTCTCAGCCAATTCTGCCGAGCAGCATTCCTAAGATCAGCCCGACCAACACATAAGCCGTGAAACTGGCAAAGACGAAGCTCCTTTGCTTCAGAAAAAGCAGGAAGCAAAAGCTGACGCGGGCGAGTGGCACCAGCGTCAGAACGAACAGACCGAGCGTGGCGATCGCGATGGGGTTGCCTTCAGCAATCTCTCTCAAAAGAGACTCCGGCGGCCGAGGCCGCGAGGCGAAACTTTGCCGAATTGTTTCAAGGGCGGAAGAATAGTCGCTGTTCGAATGCCTGAGCGATACAAGCAAACCGATCGACAGCAAACTCACGGCAGCGGCCAGAATGACGCGCAATAATATAGGCGTCCAGACTCTTAAGATGCGGTCTTCGGCATTGTTCATAGGAATTACCATTCCGCCCGTCATTAGACTCCAGTCAATGCGCGCCAACCCATTTCCAAGGCGATTAAAACCAGCGCGCCGACGAATCCCGCACGCAGCCATCTCACGTCGGCATAGGGCAGAAGTTTACTGCCGGCGATCGCCCCGGCAGTCACGCCCAAGGCAACCGGTGCTGCCACCATTGGCAACACATTGCCCCTCGCCAGAAAGACTAACGCTCCCGCACCGGCCGTTACTCCGATCATAAAATTACTGGTCGCGCTCGACACCTTGAGCGGCAGGTGCATTATCTGATCCATCGCAATAACCTTGAGTGCGCCGGAACCGATACCAAGAAGACCGGACATCAAACCTGCGAGCATCATCAACGCTGCACCACCGGGCAAATTGGCAACCCCATAAGACACGCTACTTCCATTGCAACCGGGGAAGCTTCCATCCAACCCTAGCCGACGGCAGAGTCGATCACTGGACGTCGGCAAATCGCCGTCGCGCTTACGCAACGAAAAATAGGCGGACTGCAGCATCACCACCGCGAACAGCGACTCAAGAACAGTTGTCGAAGCCAGACCGGCCAGAAAAGCCCCGGCTATGGCACCCGTCACGGTTGCGCATTCCAGAACGATGGCCACCTTGAGGTTGGTCCAACCGTCACGCACAAAGGCAACGCTGGCGCCGGCGCTGGTCGCCACCACCGCCATGAGGCTGGCGCCCACCGCGGCCTGCATCGGCACGTGTGCGAAAATCACCAAGGCAGGGACTATGAACATTCCCCCACCGAGACCCGAAAGCGAGCCTACGAAACCAGCAATCAGCGCAAGTCCTATCAGTAAAACAATCAGGGTTAACAAGTAGCTCGACTCCTTGGGATTGTACGGCGGCTTTCGCTAGCAAAACTGCCCTGAGTTCCGGCAAGCGCGGCTTCCGGGGCCGACGAGTATTAGGCGTCGGCAGCGATTTGGATGCCACTCGGAACGGACCGAATTCTGAAACGGCGCAACCCGATTACTAGGCCGTGTAGATAAATCCCGGCAGCCATGGCAAGGACGAAGACCCCAACCGATGGAACCCCGGACGCAAGCGAAGTGATTGCCGGACCAGGGCAGAACCCACTCAACCCCCATCCGGCCCCAAAGATTGCCGCGCCACCAATCAGATTCAAATCAATGTCGGTACGCGACGGCACCCAAAATTTGTCTGCGAGTAACGGCGCCGAACGTCTCCGTATCAGTCGATAGGCGACAAAGTAGATGGCGATTGCCCCGATCATCACGAACGCCAGACTCGCGTCCCATTTTCCTGCAAAATCCAGAAAGCCGATCACTTTGACCGGTCGCGTCATGCCAGAAATGCCCAGGCCGACAGCGAACACGATCCCGGATATGCAGGAAACCACGCATGCTTTCATAATCAACCTGTAAGCACGTGCTTGAGCGCGTAAACGACCGCTGCACCGGTCGCGATAAAGGTCGTCGTCGCAACCAACGACCGAACCGATAATCTTGCTATCCCGCAAACCCCGTGACCGCTGGTGCATCCGTTGCCGAGGCGCGTGCCGAAGCCCACCAAAAGACCTCCGACGACGAGAGCAGCGGGCGAACGAAGAATGCCGAAATCGAATGCCGCTGGCAGGAGCATCCGCAGTATGAGCCCGCCAACCACCAGTCCACCGATGAAGCAGGCACGCCACAGCGTGTCACCTCTCACCGGACGCAGGACGCCAGCCAAAATTCCGCTGATCCCGACAACCTTGCCATCGAACAACAGCATGGCCGAAGCGCTCAGGCCGATCAGACAGCCGCCGAGAAGAGCTGAAATCGGAGTAAAGTCTGTCATGCGTGAGCTTCTTGCCTTTCCGCTTTTATGATTATAGAGTTATGAAGGAATGAATGCAAGAACCGCCGATGGCGCTCGGCACGAATCGCATGAAACGAGCTGGGACGCTCTCGAACTCATCGCCGAGCGTTTTCGCGCGCTCAGCGAGCCTGTCCGGTTGCGGATTCTTCAGGTTCTGCAGAATGGTGAGCTTAGTGTCTCGGCGCTCTCCCGGAGCGTGGGTTCGACCCAGCCCAATGTAAGCAAACATCTCAAGGTCCTTCAGGACGTGAGCTTGGTCAAAAGGCGTCAGGTTGGGACCAGCGCCTATTACTCGATCGCCGATGAAATGGTGTTTGAGCTCTGCGACATGGTCTGCTCGAAACTCCGCGACCGACTGCAAGCCCAGGCTGGCGCTCTCAGACAGCCAACATTCAGACGTCGACGGATGCGCGGCAGCGCGGCTGGGCAAACTAGGCATCAGCGTTCCTGAGTCGTCAAACCTTGACCGCAATAAGCTGCTGTCACCAATTCCAAAGTAGCCGTCGGCAGAGCGCGTTTTCCGGTATCCGTTAGCCGCTGCCGGCGCCTTATCTTTCTCTCTGCGTGTGGACGCTGGGCTCGGGTCCAGGCGCGAGGCAGCATCAGGGCGCCTGACGTCTCGCGGCCGAGATCATTCCGCCCGGGCAATCAAAACCCGGCCAAGGGCGCATCCTCGTCGACTGGTAACCGGGGCTCCGAAGAGCTCGCCGTAACCCGCTGCTCGAGCGCCGGAGTGAACTGATCGCCACAACGCTTGAATTCGCTGACCAACATGATCGAAGCTGCATCCCGGACCGCGGGTTAATGTTCGCCACCAGTTTGCCGACTTTTTACAAGGAGAAATAATGCCTGCCTTTACGATTATTGACGCTGATACTCATGTTACTGAAACGCCAGATGTTTGGATTAGCCGCGCTCCCGCCCATTTGCGAGACCGCGTGCCCCGGATTGAGACCACTGCCAAGGGAACCCAGAGATGGGTGCTCGGCGACAACCAGGGCATTCTTGCCAATCCGGGCATGACCGCTACCGCGGGCCGAGGCAGTTTCAAAAATCCGCCGAAAAGCTACGAGGAAATGCATCCTGGCGCCTACGACGCCAAGGCGCGCCTCAAGTACATGGACGACATGGGAATCTGGGCGATGGTAATGTATCCGAATGTCGGCGGTTTCGGTGCTCAACAATTCCTGAAGCTGAATGATCCTGACCTGATGCTCACTTGCGTACGGATCTATAACGATTGGCAAACCGAATGGGCATCTGCTGATCCCCGCCGGCTGTTGCCCATCACATCGATTCCCTTTTGGGATGTTGAGGCCGCGGTGCAGGAGGTGCAGCGCTGCGCGCGGATGGGCCATCGCGGGATTCTCTTCACCGGCGAACCACAGTATTTCGGGCAGCCCCTGCTTGGCGATCCTCATTGGAATCCGCTGTGGCAAGTTGCGTGCGATCTCGATTTGCCAATCAGCTTTCACGTCGGGTCAGGTGATATGACCGAAGGCCTGCTCAAGAGCCGAGTCTCGTCATATGGGCTGGCACCCGCTTTCACCGCCCTGGCGATCGACATACTGCTGCAGAATGGCCGCCAGCTGAGCGACCTGATTATGTCGGGAGTACTTAATCGCTACCCGACAATTAAGTTTGTTTCGGTTGAGAGCGGTATCGGATGGATCCCATTCATGTTGGAGGCGATGGACTATCAGTTTATAGGCAACGGCGTCCGCGACGAACGTCCCGAGTTCGAATTGCTACCCTCGGAGTATTTTGCCCGCAACATATATGCCTGCTATTGGTTCGAACAGGTCGCGCCACGGCGCTTACTCGATAAAATCGGTGTGGACAACATAATGTTTGAAACCGACTTCCCCCATCCCACCTCGCTTTATGGCGAAGAGGTTCATGCTCGAATCAAAAGCGGTCTGGCTGAATGCGATGAGTCAGTCCGCCGCAAGATTCTGTGGGACAACGCGCAAAGGCTCTACAAGGTGACCTCACCTTCGGCAGCAGATGAGACCAATCGCTCGTCCAAGACCCACGGTTAACACAAGTCCTCCGGTCATGCATCGATCGTTCTCGACACAGCCCAGGAGCCGCAGGTCGGAGCATAGATCGTACCTGCTTCGACTCCGACGCCGTGGAAGCAAGCAAGTCTTGCCCGATCGGTCCGGAGCTATTGAACCAGCTCGATTCGTAACCAGCGGGAGGACCAACTCGAGTTGCTGAATACAAGAATCCCGTGATAGCTTGACATTGAGTCAGCAAAGCTACCGCAACGAGCCGTCGCCGAGTTGCAGCTGCAAGGGACAGCTCCAAGCAGAGCCTCAGCAATGCGGCGCTTGATCACGTAGGTTGAGCGAGAGAGGCCTGAGCCCCAAGGAAGGACCATGGCGGTATTTTCAATCAATGTCCCAAACGAATTCCTGCCGACCCTGGACGAGCTAGTGATCCAAACCGGGGCGGGAAGCCGCGAGCTGTGGCTTCGCAACACCATAGGCAACATGCTCATTCAGTACCAGGTGCAAAAGGAGCTGGGCCAACAAATTCAGCGTCGTACGCTCGAACTCTCCAACTTGTGGCGGTAAGCGCGCCGGGGAAATCGCGTACTGTGGCCAGTGAAGATCTCTGGAAGGTCGTCGGTCGCGCCCGCTTCGACCTAAATTTTGGTGGAAAGCTGAGGCAGGATTTCGCCGGAACGGTGCGCGAAGCCGGCTACGAGCTAACTCCAACCGAGCTCTCGGACGCACGCGAGGCCGTTGAACGGCTGATGTTCGATCCCTTGGCGAATGCCCTGCCACCCTACGTGGCGCCGCCGAGTCCGGTTGAACAAGAGCAGGTGCGCAAGCTTCGAATGGAGCAGTTTGAGCGAATGGGCCGGCTCACCGAGTACATGTTCGAAACGGTAAAGAAAACTTTCCGTTATGCCAGTTTCACCTACAAGTCGATCATTTGGATGAACTGGCTTACCTTCGGCACCGGAATCGGGCTGTTCGTTTTCTCCGCCATATACGCTCTTTATGCCAAAGAGAAGGTGTACTCGGTCCTTTTCGGAGGGCTTGGCGTCTCCAGCTTCGTAACCTCCTTCCTTTTTCGCCCGCCGGAACAGACGCAGAGGGCGCTCTCGAAGCTGGTTCAGACGGAAATTGCGTTCATGAATTATTTTGACCAGCAATGTTTTTGGGAAGGGTACGCCAACCTCCTACACGGGACTCCACCCGTTCCCGACCCCGCCAACATCGACAAGGCCAGCGCCACCCTCATGGAACGTGCGCGCCAGACAATCGACATGTTGGAACAATACGTCGAGGACGATGAACGAGCCGCTAACCGCCGCGCACGATCCTCTCGGAAAGCACGGGCTGACTCCGACCCGCAACACATCCGGAGCCCTTTGGACGGGCACGTTTAGCGGCCACGCAGGAAAGGTTCGACACGCTGCATGCCAAATGGAGCCTCGACTCAGGGCAAAAGCCTCCTGTCGAACGGATCTTCGGTCACCTCAGGACGTTAGAGACGACTCAACCGGGCTACCCGGGAAGATGCTCGACAAACGGCAGCGGCACGCCTTGTGAGGGCTTCTCCGCGTGTTCATGGATCGAAGACGTCTGGAATCTGCTCGGCAAGCTCTTATGCAACTGTTTATCGCGTACAGAAGTAGGCAATGTCAGCGGCGGTATTGTAACTGATGTCCGGGCAGCAAATTGGAAAGATCTCAGTCCCGTGAACAGTTCCCATCAGCTGGCGGCACCGCGCACGAACACCGTTACGTATGAGGAGTCGATAGAAACTCACTCCCTCATCTCGCAAGGGGTCGCACTCGTTGACGCTAATCACGGTAGGGGGAAATCCCTTTACATCTTGATCGGTTGCGAAAGCTGGCCAGGCCAGCGGGTCGCGACGACGGAACGCTTCAATGCCATAGCCCATCGCACCGCGATTATTGTGAAGGTCAATCAGAATCCCGTTATTTTCGATCGAGGAGGGATACTGCGGGAGGGGCCATTGGCCCGAAATGTAGGGGCATAGGGCGTAAAGCCCCTTTATCAAACCAAGCTCGCCGTCCCGTTTCAGCTTGAGGCCCGTTGCCAGGGTGAGATTTCCTCCCCCGCTTTCGCCTGCGACAATGATGCGCTCAGGGTCGATGTTAAGCGCTGAGCTGTTGGCATGAACCCACTTCAAACCAGAGACACAATCGTTCAGACCCGCCGGAAACGGTGCGACCTCCGGAACGGAGGACGGCAGCAGCGCGTTGCGAAAATCAACCATCGCCACCGCCACACCATGGGCGGCAATAATCCTACCCCAGGCCTGATAATTAGCGTCATAACAGGATAAAAACTGCATCCCACCACCATGTATATAGTAGACACAGGGCAGCTGAGTGTTATTGTCCGGACGAATAAATTGAATATTAATCCTGTTTTGATCGGGACTCGAAACAACCTGTTCCGTGCGAATACTCAGTCCCGCTGACGGTGCGACGGTTTCGTAGTTAAAGGAATTAAGCATCTTTCCGAACGCTTCGATCTCCGACCTGAAGCGCTCGTCGTTCAACAACTCCTCCCGGCTGCTCACGTCTCGCTGAGGACGCAACTCGATATTGGCGAACATCTGTTTAATGCGTGGATCGATACGAGGATCTTCGGCGAGTTTTGAAGGCATCGTTGTTTGCTCCATATGTCACATTGGTCCTGGCGGCACTCGACTATATGACGTTATCCGCCACATCCCACACGCGACTGCATTTTATCATGATCGCGTTGACCAGCAGGCCCCCGCCCAAGGGCATTGGCTTTTGAGCGACGCTGCGTAAGCACTTGGTTCTAAGCTCCCTGGCGCCGAAGCGGGTGTTCCTTCACATCAGATTGAAGTTGTACTGTAACTGCGCAATCAGGTAGCTCTGGCCTTTAAAGGCACCGATGCCTTGTGTCTTATCGCCCCCGAGGATTTCGATTGCCTGCAACTTCAGGAAATACTTTTGGGTCCAGGGAGGGTTGAGGACGATCGACGGAAATAAGGCAAACGTCTTGCCCTTCGGGTTCCAAATCATCGTCCAGGTCGGCGCGAAAGCGGCCCACCACCACGAGGTACCCACGTTGAACAGCACACTGACATCATTTTTCAGTGTGGGACTATCTCCAATACCGCCGTATGACAGCTTGGAATTGTCCATCACAATATGATGGAAGACTTCCAAATTAGTACTGAGGTTTCCAGTCTGAGTCAGCCAGGGAGCATAAGCCTGGTCAACATCTAGCGCTAACATATATTCCGCGACGTCGGACCAACGTTGATCGCTCATGTCCTGAAATCTCATACTCTCGAAGTTGACGTGGTTCTGGTACAGGAACTCACCGCGGAATACTAAGGGCAAATACTGACCGAGCGAACTAGGCACGGGCAGCGGGCGATCCATCGTCATGCCAACTTCTTCCAGAGGATAATACTGGTGAGTCCACAAATTAGTGCCGAAGGTCCAGCTTCGGGAATTTGAGTAACCTTGGCTCACGTTGTCGTTGTAGTAGAGAACAGTCCATTCGGTCGCTCCATACAGGGTGTGGAAACGCACCCCGTCGTTCCAGTAATGCGGCTGCATGCCCGGCACGCGCCAGATACCAAAGTTGACCAGCGCACCGTCACCCGCGGGCGAAAAGGCTTCCTCGTGTTTGCTCAGCCCGAGGTTACAATGCATTCCACCCGGAAATCTCTTCAAATAAACGGCATATGGGTTCCAACCGGGGGCGGTTTCTCCGCTGAACGGCGCGCAGATGAAAAACTCGCGCGAATTGAACGGCGGGACCAGGTTGACTCCCACACACGGACCGTTAATTTCACACGGACCGGGTATCTGCGTAGCAGAATCGGAGTGGGACCCGAGGGCACTGGTTATCCAGTCGGCGCCGAAACGGGGCTGGGTCGAGTACTGAACATCAAAACGCGCCGCGGGTGACCGGCTTGCCCCCGGCTGACACGGAGCGACCCGCCCCGCTTTTGTCATCTCGCCTTTGAAGATCTGATAGAAGCCGCCTTCGTTCTGCTCGGGCCACCATCGCGGTTGGAAGCCCGGCTGCACCACCACCTCGACGAAATTCGACGCAAAAGGGCCAAATTCCGGAAAGTTGAGGATCGGATGGATCATCCATTGTGGAATGCGCGACTGCTCCAAGTTGGCAAACCCAAACGCCCAGCAGGTGTCTTGAGGGTTAATGACGTCGCCGACGCGAAACGCTAATGATTGTCCCCAGACCACAATCTGGTTGCCGACGAAAAGCTCGAGTGGTCCGGTCTTGTTCTCCCACCACGCATCACGGACCTCGTAATCGTTATAAAAATTATTTATGTAGCGCCCGAAACTGGTTCCAGACGGCGCGCTCGTGCGGCAATCAGCGCTGGCGAAGCAGAAAGGATTGGCCGAGAAGGCAGCGGTGGGTGCCACGATTCTGGTTCCGGCGCTCCAAAAAGGGTTGTTCGCGCTGTTAAACGCGTAGGGCGGTTCGTAGACGAACCATTCACGCATAAAGAAGTTGTTGTTCTCGTTCAGTCGATAGTTCTCATCTATCTGGAGAAGACTTCGAGCGACTGCCAAATCGTTGCGGCTGCGCGTATAGGCGCGCAGCGCACTCGGGTTCTGCCACATTCCGAACGTCTGGCTGCCGTATCCCGAAATGTGCAAGCCACTCAGCCAACCCTTCTCACCAGCCACTGCCGGGGTTGAGCCTCCTGGCTCTTCCAGAGCCGATGCAGCACCCGTTGGCGCAGTCGGAGCCGCGGGGGCTGCTTGCTCCAAGACGACGGAATTTGACCCCGCCATAAGGCGGGTATCAGCAGGTTGGCTAACGGTGTTTCCCGCAACGCTGGCTTTCACTCCCACGAGCACGGTTACTGAAAGTGCTGCAACCACGCTGCGAAGTTGCGTCATTCTCCCAAGCTGGTTGCGCCGCCAACATGCGACATGCATAACTTCTTCCTCCAGGTTCCGACTTCTGGTCCCAGTGCTAGGTCTTCGGACGCAAGGATGGAAAGTTTGCGTTTGATTTGATGGGCTTGGCTGACGAAGGTTGTTCACGTCTGACACCCTGGTGTGGTGTGCGCTTTTGTTCGAGCGTTCCTGCCCCGAGAGGCCAAACTTCTGACGGTCCTGTATCGAGGCGCGAAATTGAGGGCCTCGATTTCGCGCAAAGGCTGGCAGGGACCTCTGGCGCCGGCGCTTAATCAGTGCCGGCGCCTATCTATCCGAATCGCGTTGGAGATTAGGCGATTGGCTAACCGCCGTGGCGAAGCAGACGTCCGGGCGTGGCATCGGTGCAACGGCCGTCTGCGAAGGTAACTTCGCCATTGACCAGGATGGCCTGATAGCCTTCGGCGCGCTGGACGCGGCGCCACTCGCCGCCGGGGAAGTCGTGGACGATTTCCATCGGCTTGATGGCGAGCCGGTCGAGATCATAGACCACGATATCCGCCCAGGCGCCCTCGACCAAAGTGCCGCGGTTCTTGAAGCCGGCGCACATCGCCGGATGGGCGCTCAGGCGCCAATGCAGTTCTTCGAGGCTCATCAGGTTGTGCTCCCGCCCGATCTTGATCAAGGCTTCAGTCGAGTAGCGCCCGCCGGTAAAGAACTTGGTGTGAGCGCCGCCGTCTGAGACCCCAAAGATTGGCGTCGCGCTGGAGCTGATCATCTCTTTGAGGTAGTCGACCCGAACGTTAATCGGCGGCGAGTAGAACTCGGTGTTGAGCCCGTCGGCACAGGCAATATCTAGCATCGCGTCGATCGGGTGCTTGTGCTCCCGTTGCGCAATCTCGCCGATGGTCAGGTTCTCGTACTTCTTGAGGCTCGGCTCGCGACATTCGAGCACGAAGATGTCGGCGTAGTTGTTGGTAATGAGCCCTACATTGCGCTCGTTGCGCAGCGCCGGGCGACGCCCGGGGTCGGACAGCTTCATCAGCCGGTCCTCGACCGAACCCGTAGTCGCTTCGTTCCAGGCCGGCATGTCGTCGTACAAGTTCCAGTCCTTGAAGGTAAAGGCAAAACCGACCTCGAGCGTGGCCCCCTGGGCCAGGACTCGGATGCCGCGCTGGACGCAGCTTTCCAGCCATCTGAGCTGATGACGGAAGCGTTCGGGATAGGCGTCGTTGACCGCCACTGCGTTATAGAGAATGGGCCGGCCGGCGGCCAGCGCCAGCTCCTCGTAATGGCGCTCTGCATGCGCCTCGGGGTCACCCTCGAAATCGCCCGGCTCCGGCACATAAGTCATCTGGATGAAGCCTTCGTTGCGTTCTCCCAGGACGCGAGCCAAAGCGAGCGCGGTCTCATCGTGCATGATATCGGTGACCATCGGCGTGCCATCGTAGTCGGCCTGCACGCTCTTGCGACCCAGCCGCTGCGCCGACCAACCGCAAGCGCCGTGGTCCATCGCCTCATGGATGATGCGGCACATCTCGCGGGTCTCGGCCTCGGTAGGCAGCCGGCCCGATTTGGCCGCCTCCAGGCCCATCGCCCACGTCATGACCGGCGCCAGCGGAACAAACGGCAGCAGGTTGACTCCCTTCGGCCGGCGGTCGAGACTATCGAGAAACTCGGGATAGGTGACCCAGTCCCAGGGCAGCCCGGCCTTCATCGAGGCATACGGAATCGCCTCGGTGCGGGTCATAGTCAGCATGGCACGGTCGCGCAACTCGGGCCTGACCGGGGCGAAGCCAAAGCCGCAGTTGCCGATCACCAGCGAGGTGATGCCGTGCCAGCTCGACATCGTGCAATAAGGGTCCCAGAACAGCTGCGCATCATAGTGCGTATGCAGATCGACGAACCCGGGCGCTACGTTCAGCCCCCCGGCCTCGAGCACGCGCCGCGCCTGATGAGCCTTAAGCTTGCCGAGCTTGGCTATCCTGCCGTCCTTGATTCCCACATCCGCCCGGTACCGCGGCATTCGCGTCCCATCGATTACGGTCCCTCCCCTGATGATAAGATCAAACTCCGCCATTTCTTGTCTCCTTGCCGGATTGATTAACCAACCTGCACGCTTTAAATCGCGCTTGCCGGTCCCCGCACACAACTTTGAAATTCATTAAAAATTTTAGTTTTGATAAATTTTCAAAACGAACGAAATCTAGGCAGGATATCCACTCGATGTCAAGTCCGACTACACAAGTCTGCCCCAAGCTGGTCAGCAGCGAATTGACCCGGCATCGGGGGGCGCATACCTTCGTTATCGGAGAATGCCGCTGATGTCAGTGAGACGAAGCCGACCGAAGCCGAAAAGCAGCAGGGCTGTGAATAGCAACGATCTGCTTCGAGCAATCCTGGACAAGGATAACAGCGATCGTCGAATCGTGATTCTTCGCGCTTTATGGCGCCTGATACTGAAGAAGGGCTATGCGAATACGTCTCTGACAGAGATTGCAAACAAGGCGCAAATCTCGCCGAGCCATCTAGCCTATTATTTCCGGACCAAGGAAGCGATTCTGCTTGAGCTCTACCGGGCGCTGTTCAACGCGCTTCTAGCTGGTATTACAACCCGCCGAGATGAGCCGCCGGAAAAACAGTGCGCCCGCCTCGCCAGCTATGCCTTCCTCGAACCCGCGATCCCGCTCAAAGATCGCAGTATCGTTCTTGAGTTGATTGGGCTTGCCGTACACAACCCTCGCTTGCGACGGAGCACTTTCGATTACGCGAAGCAGATGGTCACCTACCTGCGAGACTTGTTCGCCAAAACGCCGCGGGCGTTTGATCTTTCCGCCGACGACGCCGCCCTGCTTGCCAGTTCGCTTTGGTCCGGACTTCTAACCAGCTCCTATTACCACAAGCAGTTCGATCGCTCACACGCGCGTGACCTGTTCCACCGAACTTTGCTCATCCTTGCCGGCTTGGCCGATAATAAGGAGCGCTCAACATCCTCCTCACAACGCCAGCGCGGAGCGCTGCGAGAAAAGGCTGAGCATCCAAGCAATGGCACCTGTGACACGAGATTCCCGGGCTCGGCGGCATGATTAAATCCTCGCTGCCCCGGTTCGAAAGTCGGCCTGGGCCCGAGCTCGCTGTTGAAGCCGCCCATGAACTCGAGCCCCCAGGCATTCCGAACAACGATGCTTTCCGGCATCACCCCGGTCGCGTCTAAGAATCATAAACCGCAGTTTCTTACTGCCAGGACCTCGTCGACTCGCGTGCGGTCACCCTTGCAACTGATGAACCGCGGGCCTTTGAGCATGATAAGCTCGAAACCAAGCGCGCGGTACAAGCGCACGACGCGATCGGTCGCCTGATTGGAAATCACTGTTGGACCCGGATGCCGCACCAGCCAGCATGCCAGTCTCTCTTGATCCTCCCAGGAAAAGCCCTCTTTGGCATACTGGGTGAACTCCACGTCGTAGGGCGGATCGGCATAGACGAAGTCGTCGGCTTGCAGGTCGACCTCCTGGAAGTCGCCGCAACCAAACTCCCAGTTAGCGAACAGGGTTTGATACTCGACAAAGTCCCGCTTGTAGGAAATTTGCCTGTAACGGCCAAAGGGAACGTTGAATTCGCCTCGGCGGTTGAAGCGGCAAAGGCCGTTGTAGCAAGTGCGATTGAGATAATAGAACAAGCTGGCGGCTTCCGCGCTGTCTCTACCACCGTCGGCGACCAGGGCGTTGAAGCGACGCCGGTACGCGTAGAATAGTGGTCTGCTGTTTGCCATCGGCAGCGAGATCCGCAGACCCTTTTTCAGCCACCGATAAAAGTTAATCGTGTGGGGATTGATGTCATTGAGCAGCGCTCGCCGAGGCATCAGGCTCAGCGCCACCGCCAACCCTCCACACAGCGGCTCAACCAGTCTGCGCTGCGGGCGCCTCTCCCAAAACGGCGCGATGTGCCGCACCAGCCACCGTTTTCCCCCCGCCCATTTCAAAGGTGGCCTGAGCCCCGGGGAAACCCGCTGTAGCTCCATTCCAAACCCGTTCATTCGGCTTCGGAAGTTACTTCGCGCGACCGTCGATCAGCGTCGCCAGCCGGGACCGGCGCCAGCCTCTAGCCAGTCACTGCCGCTGTCTCGAAGTATAAATGGTAATGCAGATTGCAGCGCGGATTGAATTGGGCCGCGCACTGCGGACAGACTGCGCCGCAAGTTAGGTACTGAAAGACACTTAATTCGCTTCCACATGCGCCGCAAAGGACCGCTTTTTCGTCAAATTCAGCCCGTGGCCATATCCGAGCGGGATGTCCGGCTTCCTGTGCGTGACAATAGAAACAGGCATAGTAGACACCGCAACAACTGAATTTCACCGCGACGATGTCCAGCTCGCCACGGTAGTGAGCACAACCGGTTCTTTGATCCAGCTCAACTCCACGTACCGGAATTCCGAAGATTGTTAGTTGCACAACCACCTCGCACGGTAAGCGGCTAGCTGAAAAATTGGGGTGCCGGAGACACTGTCCTTCTCCCCCACAAGCGCTCGACTTAGATCACGGGCAGCCGCGGTTACTGACCGCGGTCGCTCGTGGCCATAAGGGCTACGGCGCGCCGCGCCGCCACACGCGTCACGACATTCCGTGCAGCTCGCAGTGTAGACCGGCCAAGCTGATCGAGCGTCACCGTCTCAAATGGGGGAAGAGGGGTTGGCGTTTTTCCTTAAGGGCGGAAACGCCTTCCGCCAGATCGCTGCTAAAGAAGCCTAGCATCTCCATAGCCAGCGAGGCATCGAAAGCGGGACCAAACATTTTCAACCAATTATTCAGCGCTCGCTTGGTAAATCGTGCCGCGTTCTGGGGACCTCGGGCGAGCTTGCGCGCCACCTCAAAAGCCCGATCCATCAGCTGATCATTCGGCACACACAGGGCAACCAGCCCGATCCGTTCGGCCTCTTTACCGTCGATGAAATCAGCGGTTAGCAGGTAATACTTGGCCTTGGCCATCCCGCACAGGAGCGGCCAGATGATCACTGCGTGGTCGCCCGCCGCCACGCCTAATCGTAGATGACCATCGGTTATACGCATATTTTCGGCGGCTATTGGGATGTCAGCCATTAAGGCGACTGCGAGACCCGCGCCGACCGCGACTCCGTTGATCGCCGAAATAATTGGTTTGCGGCAATCAATCATGTTGTAGACGATATCACCGGCCTCTTTGAACGCCTGCATGATATTGTCGTGATTAGCTTTCATTTGATCGATCATGTCGAGATCGCCGCCGGCGGAGAAGGCCCGTCCTTTGCCTGTTATGACCACGACGTTGACTTCGTCGTCGTCATCGATATCACGCCATACTTTGCTCAGCTCCCAGTGAAGGCGATTGTTGGTGGCGTTCAGAACATCGGGTCGATTGATGGTAACCAACAGGATTCCGTCGGGATGGCGCTCAAAGAGCAAGAACCGATAATCGTCGTAATTCATCGTTGATTCCCCAAAAGTGGTCCTGGCGCCAGGACTTGTCAATCCATAGCGCAAAAGCGCCACCGTTCAAATCCTGACCGGTGAAGCGAGCACACCATCCGGGCAGCTGCCCATACGGACGGGGCTTTCAGAGGCGTCAGTCTAGCTTGGTGGAGTAGACGCGACGTAGCCGGACGCGACCAGCCCGCAGTTTGTATGACTGCGGGCTGGCCGATGTGAGATTACTCGGCCTATTGGCCGACCGGTACGAGTTCGACACGCCGGTTCTGAGCGCGTCCTTCCGCAGTCCGGTT